>JAESGN010000008.1_pt1 | contig 1136373 bp, 1123 predicted proteins | sample 9269731 | NCBI WGS metagenome assembly JAESGN01 (sample SAMN15720683, study PRJNA650826) | algae metagenome | isolation source: Mojavia pulchra JT2-VF2 and co-occurring heterotrophs from desert soil | place: USA: Cadiz Valley, Joshua Tree National Park, CA | collected 1998-06-08
GCCATCGATCAATGACAACGCCAAGCCGGCGGAAGGTCAGATGAAGCGCCGCCCGCGTCGCCGCCCGTCGAACGGCGGCAAGGGCTACGGCGGCGCCGCCAAGGGCTGAGCTAGATCCTCCCCCGCTTGCGGGGGAGGGGGACCGCGAAGCGGTAGAGGGGGCGACCGTCGCGCGGCGTGAAACGTCGGACATTGCACCCGTTCCCGCCCCCTCCACCCCGCTTCGCGCGGTCCCCCTCCCCCGCTGCGCGGTGGAGGAATAAAAAAACGGCGGCTCCTGCGAAGGAGCCGCCGTTCTCATGTCAGCCGAGGCTGAGCGGAACTTAGAAGTTCCAGGTCGCGCCCAGCGAGAAGGCGACGCCCGAGCCTTGCGCTTCGCCGCGCAGGTTCGAGATGACCAGGCCGTTGCCATAGACGTCGCGGGTGTCGTTGATCGTCGCGGTGTCGATGTCGATGTAGGTCACGGCGCCGTCAAAGGTCATCGAACCGATCGTCTTGGACAGACCGGCGGCGTAGAGCCAGCGGTCGCCGTCCGGAATACGGGCGGTGCGGTGATCGTCCGAGGTCGGGGTCGGGTCGTAGCCCAGGCCGGCGCGGAAGGTCATGGACGGATCGATCTTGTAATCGAAGCCGATGGCGCCGGTTGTGACGTCGTCATAGTCCTGAACGATGGTCGAACGACCGTTGGCGCCATAGGTCACGCGGATGGCGTCAAACTCGCTCCAGCCGATCTGATTGACCTGGGCGTTCAGCGTCAGGCGATCGTTGACGGCGTAGCGGGCCGAGACGGTGGCGTACCAGGGCGTGTTGAAGCTGGCCTGGCCGTCGGCCGAAACGTTTGCCGCAGCCAATGCGCCCGTCAGGCCGGAGATGTTCACCGAGCCTTCCAGTTCGTGCTCGATCTTGGAGCGATACGACAGACCCAGGTCCAGCTTGCCGAAGTGCATCTGGGCGCCGGCGTTCCATCCGTAATCCCAGCCGTCGCCTTCCAGCTGGTTGCGGCCGTCTGTGGCCGAGGGGATCAGCACCAGCGGAGCAACGCCAGCAACGGTCGGCAGGTTCGGCAGGGCCGAGGACAGGGTCGCCTTGGCGTACTGGGCGTCGAAGCCGGCGCCGATGTCCAGCCAGTCGGTGACCGTCATGGCTGCGACCAGGCTGACGTTGGCCGAACGCAGTTCCGACGTCAGGGCGTCGTAGCGGGCGAAGTCGGGCTGTTCGTATTTGGTGGTGAAGTTGTAGGGCGCCTGGACGGCCAGGCCGACGTTGAAGCGGTCGCCGATCGGCATTGAGACGGCGAAGTTCGGCACGATGCCGCTTTCGATGACGTCGTGGACATGCGGGTCGCCAGCCACAACGGTGGAGCCGCTGAGGATCGTACCGGCCGGGAACGGCGGCGTCGGGGCAGGCAGGTTGTAGCTGAGCGTCGAGCCGCGGTTGTCCACGTCGGAGTCCAGGATCAGGCCGTGCATGCCGACGTACACTTCACGCTGGGTTCCGGCGATGGCGGCGGGGTTCCACCACAGCGACTGGACGCCTTTGTCGGCGCCGACGCCGGCGTTGGCGCGACCTTGGGCACGGGTCGATTGTTCCTGGACATAGAAGGAGCCGGCCATGGCCGGGGCGGCGACGCCGGCCAGCAGGGCGGTCGTCAGGGCGATCCCGCCCATGCGGGCGAAGTTCCTGGAGGTCATTTCATACACCTAAGTAAGCGCCGGCCGCATTACGCGCGGTCGATCAGGGGAGGAGCCCTCTCAGCGTTCGCGGCGCGAAAGCGTTGCGGGCAAGGCCCCCATCGGACCGGAAACAGGCGAAACCGTGGCGCCTGAGCCGCACACGATCACGGCTTTGCGAGGTTACGCAACGGCAACGTCGATGCTCAGATTACGCAGTTCTGCGACCAAATCATGCGCCGCTGCATCGACCTGATCGGCATCGCGGCCACGAATGACCAGCTGGGTTCCGATTTCGCCGCTGCCGCCATGGCCGAATGGATAGCTGCCCAAGGACAGGTCGCGGCGCTGATTGGCCGCCGCCCGCAGCACATCGGCCACCGCCCCCTCGCCCACGCCGGTGACCTTTAAGGTGTGGACATGAACGATCGCGCCGGTGCGCAGGCGCGGGGCCACATCCTCCAGCATGGCCTGCATGATCTTGGGCACACCGGCCATGACGAAGACATTGCCAATCTGGAAGCCGGGCGCGTCGGTGACTGGATTGGCGATCAGAACGCCGCCCTCGGGGATGCGCGCCATGCGACGGCGCGCGGCGTTGAACTCGTCGCCATAGCGGCGCGAAAGGATGGCAAGCGCCTCGGGATGTTCAGGCAGGGCCACGCCGAAGAGGGCGGCCACGGCGTCGGCGGTGATGTCGTCATGGGTCGGACCGATGCCGCCGGTGGTGAAGACATAGTCCCAGCGTGAGCGCAGCGCGTCCAACGCCTCGACGATCCGGCCGTGATCGTCGCTGACGACCCGCGCCTCCATCAGGTCGATCCCCAAAGCCGCCAGAAATCGGGCGATGGTGTTGGTGTTGGTGTCCTGGGTTCGGCCCGACAGGATTTCGTCGCCGATGACCAGGACGGCGGCGGTCGGCGCAGAGGCGATTGAGGCGGCGTCGGTCATGCGGGAATCCGGGGGCAGGCTTGAGGTTTCATGCTATAACGCCCATCTGCGGCGAACGGATTGCGCCGTATCCCGCCTTTTGCAGACCGATCGCCCCCATGTACGAAACGCCCGAACTCGAAACCGACGTCCTGGTCCGCTCCAGCGCCATCCGCATCCATGAGGCGGAAGACTTCGAGGGCATGCGCAAGGCCGGCCGTCTGGTCGCCGAGGCGCTGGATATGATCGCGGCCCATGTGAAGCCGGGGGTCCTGACCAGCACGATCGACGATCTGGTGCGCGAGTTCACCCTGGACAACGGCGGCCTTCCCGCCTGCCTGGGCTACAAGGGTTACGAGAAGACCGTCTGCACCTCGATCAACCACGTCGTCTGCCACGGCATTCCCGGCGACCGGGTGCTGAAGGACGGCGACATCGTCAACATCGACCACACCGTGATCGTGGACGGCTGGCACGGCGATTCCAGCCGCATGTATGCGGTGGGCGAGATCAATGCGCGGGCGAAGAAGCTGATCGACGTGACCTATCAGTCGCTGGATCTGGGCCTGGAGCAGGTCAAGCCTGGCAATACGTTCGGCGACATCGGCTATGCGATCCAGAAGTTCGTCGAAGCCCAGCGCATGAGCGTGGTGCGCGACTTCTGCGGCCACGGCATCGGCCGCGTCTTCCACGACAGCCCCAATGTCCTGCACTACGGCCGTCGTGGCGAGGGCGCGGTGCTGAAGCCCGGCATGTTCTTCACCGTCGAGCCGATGGTGAACCTGGGCAAGCCGCACGTGAAGGTGCTGTCCGACGGCTGGACCGCCGTGACGCGCGACAAGTCCCTGTCGGCCCAGTGCGAGCACACCATCGGGGTGACGGAAGACGGACTGGAAATCTTCACGGCGTCGCCGGCCGGGTTGTTCCGACCGAACTGACGAACGGCGGCGGCGTGCCTTAGAGACAGGCACTTTCTCGATCGAGAACGCGACGCTAGGTTGCCGGAACGCAACCTGATGGATTCGCCGATGAGGAATGCCTGCGCCATGATTGGCCTAGCGGTGCTGCTGCTGGGCTGCGCCGCTGACCGCGGGCCTTCCAAGCCAAGCGCCATCGGAATGATTTCTGATCAAGGCGCAGAGCTCGAGCGGTGCGTGCCGCTGAAAACCAAGGTCATCTTCAGTTGCTGGTGGTCAGGCCCAGACGCCCCGCTAACCCACTGCGTCAACTACGCCGAAGACGAACCCTCCTGCGGCTTGAAAGCTAAGGTCGGCGCCTATCTCAACAGAGGCGCGCCCGGCGGCGGCAACGCCTACGAGCGTAAAAGTGGGACGTGGCAACTCATCTCCTTTTATGCGGACAGCGAAGGCCGTGTCGGGATGGCGGCGGAGCGCATGGATGGAACGCGGTTCCTCAGCCGCCACGACCAATCTCCTCCCGCAAGAGGGTCCACCGTCCCGCCCGTATGGCCTCGTTGGCCGCGTGGGTTGGAGTTTGGCCCTGAACAGGCTGCGCCGTGACCACGCCGGAGACCGGGAAACCGACGCAGGCCGACACTGAAGTGAAGCCCAAGCCGCGCCACAGCGGTCATCGCGACCGGCTGCGTGAGCGGGCGGCGAAGGGGGGCCTGGGCGCCCTGCCCGACTATGAGCTGCTGGAACTGCTGCTGTTTCGCAGCGTGCCCTACAAGGACACCAAGCCGCTGGCCAAGGACCTGCTGGCGCGGTTCGGGGGGCTGGAGGGGATCGGCGCGGCCAGCCATGAGGCGATCGAGGATCAGGTGGCGCGGTCGATGGGATATGCCGTCGGCAAGGCGACGCGGGCGGTGGCGCTGGACCTTCAGCTGATCTTCGACGTGACGCGGCGGATCGCGAAGGAGCCGACGGCCAAGCGGCCGGTGATCTCGTCGTGGACGGCGCTCGTGGCCTATGTCCGCGTCGCCTTGCAGCACGAGCCGCGCGAGCAGTTCCGGGTGCTGTATCTGGACAAGAAGAACCAGCTGATCCTGGACGAGGTGCAGAACCGCGGCACGGTCGATCATGCGCCGGTCTATCCGCGCGAGGTCGTGCGGCGCGCGCTGGAACTGTCGGCCAGCGCCCTGATCCTGGTGCACAACCATCCGTCGGGCGACCCCACACCCAGCCGCGCCGATATCGAGATCACGAAACAGGTTGTGCAGGCCGGCCGCGCCCTTAACGTCGAGGTTCACGACCATCTGGTCGTCGGCCGCGACGGGGTGGCCAGCTTCAAGCAACTGGGCCTGATGTGACCGACAGGATTCTGACGACCAAGCGACTGGTGATGAGCCCTGTCGCGGCGGACGACTTTGACGACCTTCTGACCCTGTGGTCGAACGTGGACTTCACCCGCCACATCATGGGCCGGGCGCTAGGGCCCGAAGAGGTGTGGTTCCGACTGCTGCGCGATCTCGGCCACTGGGCGGCGATGGGCCATGGCAACTGGACGATCCGGCTGCGGGACGACGGCGTCTATCTAGGCAGCGTCGGGGTGTTCGACTATCGCCGCGAGATGGAGCCGCCGTTCGACGCGCCGGAGCTGGGCTGGGGCGTGGCGCCGAAGTTTCAGGGGCGGGGCTATGCGGCCGAGGCCCTGACGGCGGCCCTGGATTGGACCGACCGGCGGCTGGAGAGGCGAACCGTCTGCATGATCTCGCCCGAGAACCTGGCCTCGCTGAAGCTGGCGGCGCGGGCCGGCTATCGCCCCTATGCGACGACGACTTACAAAGACCAGCCGGTCCAGTTGTTCGAACGACCCCGCCGCGCGCCGTAGGTCGGCATTAAGGATTATCGGACAAACTGGCGTCCAACGAAGTGTGAGTGCCCGCCATGCCCATGTCCGTGGAAACGCTGCGCCAGCATCTGGTCGAAGCCTTCGCCGACGCCGAGATCGAGATCGAGGATCTGGCGGGCGACGGCGACCACTATCGCGCGCGGATCGTGTCGAGCGCCTTCGCCGGCCTGCCGCGCGTGCGTCAGCACCAGATGGTCTATGCCGCGCTGAAGGGTCAGATGGGCGGCGAACTGCACGCGCTGGCGCTTGAAACCTCCGCGCCGGCCAAGGAGGGCTGAGGGCCATGCGCTATCGCCCCTTCGGCGTCTCCGGCTCCGCCATTTCCAACCTGACGCTGAGTTTCGGCGCCGACGTGCTGAAACGCGGGCGCGAGGCGGGGCTGGACCTGCTGTATTCGGCGCTGGAAGCCGGGGTGAACAGCTATCGGCTGGAGACCGCCGACCCGGTGGCGGCCGAGGTGCTGGGCGAGGCCCTGTCGCATGTGGATCGCAAGCTGGTCTACGTCAGCCTGACGCTGGGCGCCGGCGACGGCCGCGACCAGCAGCGCGACTTCTCGGCACAAGGCATGACGGCGGCCATCGACCGGGTGCTGCACTTCTCGGGCCTGGGGTGGATCGACGTGGCGGTGCTGCACGAGCCGGGCGAGACCGAACTGGCGCAGTCGTCGCTCAGCGCGCTGAAGGCCATGCGCGCCACCGGGCGGATCAAGCTTCTGGGCATCGCCGGCGGCGGCGACGTGATGGACGCCTATGTGTCGACGGGTGCGTTCGACGCCCTGCTGACGCCGTTCGACATCAACGCCGACTGGAAGATCCGAAACCGCATCCGCTCGGCGCGCGAGCAGGACATGGCGGTCTTCGCCTACGATTTCTACGCCGACCGGCGCGCGCGGGCGCCGGATGCGCCGATCTTCAAAAAGGGGCTGTTCGGCTTCGGCAAGGACAAGCGTCCCGTCGATACGCCCAAGAAGGACGCCTTCGGCTTCCTGTATCGCACCCAGAACTGGACGGCCGAGGCGATCTGCCTGTCCTACGTGCTGACCGACCCGTCGGTATCCAGCGTGATCGTCACTCCGACCGACACCGATCGGCTGGCGACACTGGCCGCCGCGCCCGAGCGGGACATGCCGCCGGGCCTGGCCGCGCAGATCGAGATGGCGCGCGTCGTGGCCAATCAGGCGGCCTGACCGGCCTCAGCGGTTGTGCAGAACGTCGCGGACGCCTTGACCGCGCCCGTTCGGCTCCCTAGCTGACGGGCTTCACGAAAGGCCCTTATCCGTGACCGACACCGCCCAAGCCGCCGACCCCGTCCACGCCTTCATCGGCGAAACCGTCGCCCAGAACGACGTGGTTCTGTTCATGAAGGGCACGCCGGACCAGCCGCGCTGCGGCTTCTCCTCCCTGGCGGTGCAGATCCTGGATCATGTCGGCGCCGGCTTCGTGGGCGTGGACGTGCTGCAGGACGAAGCCCTGCGCGAAGGCATCAAGAGCTTCACCGACTGGCCCACCATTCCGCAACTCTATGTGAAGGGCGAGTTCGTGGGCGGATCGGACATCATCCGCGAAATGTTCCAGGCCGGCGAACTTCAGGCCCTGATGGTCGAGAAGGGCGTGCCGCTCGGCGAGGCCTGATGGCCAGGAAGACCCTGATCCCGCGCGAGGACCGCGAGGTCTTCGTCGTGCCCTTGGACGTGCGGCCCGAGCACATCGACGCCAACGGCCACGTCAACAACGTCGTCTATGTCGGCTGGCTGCAGGATGCGGGCACGGCTCACTGGAACGCGCGTTTCGACGAGGCGACGCGGGCGAAATGGTCGTGGGTCGCGACCCGGCATGAGATCGACTATCTGCGCGGCATCGAGCCGGGCGCCGAGGGCGTGGTCGCCCGAACCTGGGTCGGCGATCCGCAGGGCCCGCGCTTCACCCGCTATGTCCGCATCGAGGACGCGCAGAGCCGCGTCTGCGCCCAGGGCGTCACCGAATGGGTGCTGGTGGACGCTGCGACCCTGAGGCCGCAGCGCATTCCGCCAGACATGCTGGTCGTATTCGAGACGCCTACTTCAGCGGATTGAGGATACGGGCCGCCGTGCCGGGCTCCAGGCCCAGGTCGGCATAGGTCCAGCGCAGTTCGACGCCGTCCGGGACCAGGGCCTTGCACAGGTCCTGTTTGGTGCGGCGAAGCGTGATCTCGACGGGCGCGCCGTCCGACACCGACACTTCGAAATCCGACGCCTGGGTGCAGCCGTTGGAATCGACGCGCGCGACCAGGGCGCCGTCGGCGAACCGGGCTTCGCGGATGGCCTCGGCCGGCGGGGCGTCGTCGCGGCGCAGGTTCACCGAGACGTTCTCGCCCGCGTCGCTGTCATAGATGACGCAGGCCGACAGCAGCGGTGCGACCAGGGCCGCGACCGCCAGACCTTTGATCATCGTGCCCTTGACCAGGCTGCGCATCACTGACCCGAGGCCGGGGCGGTGATGACGCGCGTGGTCGGCTTTTCGGTCGAGACGATGATGCAGCCCGACAGCAGCGGCGCGGCGATGGCGATGGCGAGAGCGAGACGAAGCATTGGTGTGTTCCCCAGTTGAAGCTTGACCCTTTTGTGCCGCGTGGGCCGGGCGCGCACACGTGAATAATCGGAAAGCTGGGTGAACAATCGGAAAGGATCGGGGTTGAACGTGACCGCAACCGCCATAGCTACAGTCCCCCCTCTCCTGCCCCACGGATCGTCCTTCATGAGCCAGTTGTTCTCACCCCGCGCCGTCGGCCCCCTGACGCTGAAGAACCGCGTCGCCATCGCGCCCATGTGCCAGTATTCGGCCATCGACGGCGTGCCCCAGCCCTGGCACGTGCAGCATCTGGGAAGACTGGCGATCTCCGGCGCGGGACTGGTCGTCGTCGAGGCGACGGGGGTCGAGGCGGCGGGACGGATCACGCCGGACGACACCGGCCTGTGGAACGAAGCCCAGGAAGAGGCCTTCGCCCGGATCATCCGCGACATCCGCACCTACAGCGACACACCCATCGGCATCCAACTGGCCCACGCCGGACGCAAGGCCTCGACCAGCGCGCCGTGGAAGGGCGGCGGCGCGCTGAAACCCGAAGACGGCGCGTGGGAAACCTTCAGCGCCTCCGCCGAACCGTTCAAGGATGACTGGCACACGCCGACCGCCATGACCCCGGCCGACATGGACCGCGTGGTGGCTGCGTTCGAGGACGCGGCGCGGCGGGCGGACCGGGCCGGGTTCGATCTGGTCGAACTGCACGCCGCCCACGGCTATCTGCTGACCCAATTCCTGTCGCCGGCATCCAACCACCGCGCCGACGAGTTCGGCGGATCGTACGAGAACCGGGCGCGCTTCCCGCTGCGGGTCGCCCAGGCCCTGCGCGACGCCTGGCCCCGGACCAAGGCGTTGGGCGTTCGCTTCAACGGCTCGGACTGGGTCGAGGGCGGCATCGTCCTGGATGAGGTGACGGCCTTTGGTCAGGCGCTGCACGACATGGGCTATGACTATCTGCACCTGACATCGGGCGGGAACGTCGCGCGGGCGAATATCCCGGGCGGCGAGCCGGGCTATCAGCTGCGGTTCGCCCAGGCCGTGAAGGCGGCGACGCCTGAGGCCAATGTGATGGCCGTCGGCATGATCTTCGATCCGCAGCAGGCCGAGGACATCGTAGCGTCCGGTCAGGCCGACTTCATCGCCATAGCCCGCGCGGCGCTGGACGATCCGAACTGGGCGCACCATGCGGCGGTCGCCCTGGGTGAGGATGAAGGCCTGCCGCCGCAGTACGAGCGGGCCGGCAAGGCGCATTGGCCGGGATACGGCAAGGCCGCCACCTGAGGCCTGATCAGGCGGCCTTTTCCATCGACGGATCGACGGCCCACAGAACGCGTGCGGCGGCTTGAACCTCGGCATCGGCCGTCTTTTGCGGGCGGCCGAGCAGATAGCCCTGAACCTCGTCACAGCCCTGGTCGCGCAGGAAGGCCAACTGCTCCAGCGTCTCGACGCCCTCAGCCAGGACGGGGATATGCAGGCTCTCGCCCAGGGCCAGGACGGCGCGAATGATGGCGGCCGACTGAGGTCCGCCATCCAGTTCGGACATGAAGGAGCGATCCAGCTTGATCTTGTCGAACGGGAAGGCGCGCAGGGTCGACAGTGACGAATAGCCGGTGCCGAAGTCGTCCATGGCGATGGAGACGCCCAGCAGCTTCAGCTGACGCAGGACGTGGGTCGTGCGCTCCATGTCGGTGATCATGGCCGTCTCGGTGATCTCCAGCTCCAGCCGCGACGGCGACAGGCCGGTTTCGACCAGCACCTGATGCACCAGGCGCGGCAGGTCGACGTGGCCCAGCTGCACCGGCGACAGGTTGACGGCGATCTTGTGCGGTTCGGTCCAGCTGGCGGCCTCGGCGCAGGCGGTGCGCAGCACCCATTCGCCGATCGGCAGGATCAGACCGTTCTCTTCGGCCAGAGGAATGAAGTCGGCCGGCGAGATGAAGGTCCCGTCCGGCTGGATCCAGCGCAGCAGCACCTCATAGCCGGTGATGTCGCCGGTATCGACGGCGGCCTGCAGCTGCCAGTTCAGGCTGAACTGGCCCTGATCCAGAGCTTCGCGCATCTGCTGGGCCATGCGGCGGCGATTGCGCACCGCCTCGTCCATCTCCTCCTCGTAGAAGCAGACGTCGGTGCCCAGCGAGGCCTTGGCGCGGTACATGGCCAGGTCCGCGTCATTGATCAGGGCGGACGGGTCGTGGGCGTCGTCGGGCCAGATCGCGATGCCGGTGCTGAGGCCGCAGGCGACCTCGGCATGGTCCAGCACGACCGGCGTGGTGACGGCGTCGCGCAGGCGCGCGACCAAATCCAGGGCGTCGTCCTTGTGCTGGATCGGCACGACGGCGACGAACTCGTCCCCGCCCAGGCGCGCGATGAACTCGTCGTGGCGCAGGCAGGCGCGCATCCGTTCGGCGATCTGGATCAGCAGCTGGTCGCCGGCGGCATGGCCGTGAACGTCGTTGACCTCCTTGAACCGGTCCAGGTCCATGGCCAGGAGGGCCACCTTGTTCGAAACGGTCAGGTCGGCGGTCTGGCGCGTCAGCCATTCCAGGAAGGACGAGCGGTTGGGCAGGCCGGTCAAGCTGTCGTTGCGCGCCAGATGGGCGATGCGACGCTCCTGCGCCTGACGCATACGCAGATCACGCACGGCGTAGATCATGACGTGATCCACACCGCAGTCGCGGCGCACGGCGATCTCGACGGGGATGTCCGCCCCGCCCTCGGCGACCAGTTTGGACTGGCTGAGGCCGTTGACCGCCAGATCGGCGACGCCGGCGATCCAGCGCGACAGCGGTTCGCCGATCAGGGCGTGGTGGGGAACGCCCGCCAGATCGGCGAAGGCGGCGTTGGCGGCCAGGATGACGCCGTCCTGTTCGACCACCATGCCATCGACGCTGCCCTCGATCAGATGATCCAGGCGCGCCTTGGCCTGAAGCCGGGACTGGACGTCCAGGGCGTGGCTGGCGACGCCGGTGCCCAGCATCATCAATCCGACGGCGGAGACGGCGAAGGCCAGGATCAGATTGGTCGATCCCACTGCGCCCATATCGACCAGCGCGCCGACCGGCACGATCGTCATGGCGGCCATGCCGGTGAAGTGAAGGGCTACGATGCCCAGGACCATCAGCACCACAGGGACGACCTTGCCGGACTGCCGAGCGCGATTGAACGCCAAGGCGCCCAGGACTACCGCCCCCGCCACCGATGCCGCGACATAGGCGGCCGACCAGTGGATGACGGCGTCGGTCGCAAAGGCCGCCATGCCGGTATAGTGCATGGCCACCACGGTCAGGCCGAACAGCACGCCGCCGATCTCGGCCGAGGCGGGCATCCGGCGCGAGGCCACCCACAGCGCCAGCGCGCTGCCGGCGATGGCGACGCCCAGGGACAAGCCGGTCAGGACGGGGCCGTAGCTGATGGTGACGCCGGGCTCATAGGCGATCATCGCCACGAAATGGGTGCACCAGATCGTCGCCCCGGTCGCCACTGCGCCCATGAAGGCCCAGGCCAGACGCGTGCCCTTTTCGGCGGCGCGCAGGCGGCGATACAGGCGGAAGGTGATGATCGAACCGATCAGGCACAGGCCGGCGGCTAACGCGACGAGCCAGAGATTATGGTCGTCGGTCAGGCAGGTGAGAAAGCGCATGAAGCTACAGACCTTGGGGGACGGTCTGTCGTCGTAGCGGACGTTGCTTAATCAGACGCGCTCGAACAGGCTTAACGAAACGCTACGGCCGTCTTCAGGAGCGGGGCATCTGATAGGGGTTGTTGACGCTGACGGGCGAGCCGGGCGTCAGGCCCAGCTCCTCGAACGACCACTTCAGCTCGACGCCCTGGACCAGGTCCTGCTTGCACTTGTCCTCGTCGATGCGGCGCAGGGTGATGACGGCGCTGCCGCCCTGCAGGCTGACGATCGGGATCAGGTCTTCCCTGGCCGTGCAGCCGTTCGAACTGACCCAGAAGACGGCCTGGTCCTTGGTGAAGGCGGCGGCATGGATCGGCTCCAGCGCGCCGGGCATGCCCGCGGTGGAGACGGTGGGCTCGCCGCGGCTGGCGCAGGCGGCCAGGCCCGCCGATGCGGCGGCGATCAAAGCCAAGCGTTTCATGATGGAGTCGCGCAACTGACGACCTCCCCTGCCTCAAAGCCTGAACCGGCCGAGAATGCGCCTGTTCGCTCTTGGAGGGAACAGGATAAAAAACGAAAGGCCCCGGACGAATCCGAGGCCCTTCAAACTCAACACTTCAAAGGGACCGCCACAGGGCTCAAGCAGCCCGAAGGGCGATAGCCCCCTTGAAGAAAGCTTCGTAAGCTTCGCTTACGAAGCGTAGTATTCGACGACCAGGTTCGGTTCCATCTTCACGGCGTACGGCACGTCCGACAGTTCCGGCACGCGGACGTAGCGAACCGAGAACGAGCGGTCCGACAGTTCCAGGTAATCCGGCACGTCGCGTTCCGACGACTGCTGGGCTTCGAGCACCAGAGCCATGTTGCGCGACTTTTCCTTCACTGTGACGACGTCTTCCGGCTTCACGCGGTAGGAGGCGATGTCGACCTTCTTGCCGTTGACCAGAACGTGGCCGTGGCTGACGAACTGGCGGGCGGCCCAGACGGTCGGGACGAACTTGGCGCGGTAGACGATGGCGTCCAGGCGCGATTCCAGCAGACCGATCAGGTTTTCCGAGGTGTTGCCCTTGCGACGGGCGGCCTCGTCATAAGTCTTGGCGAACTGCTTCTCGGTGATGTTGCCGTAGTAGCCCTTCAGCTTCTGCTTGGCCTTCAGTTGCAGACCGAAGTCTGAAACCTTGGACTTGCGACGCTGGCCGTGCTGGCCGGGACCGTAAGAACGCTTGTTGACCGGCGACTTGGAGCGGCCCCACAGGTTCTCACCCATGGCCCGGTCGATCTTGTACTTGGCGCTGTGGCGCTTGGACATTCTATTCTCTTTTCGACGATACGGCCCGGCATCCCCTGGATTGGGAATGCGATCTCAACGGCGGTCCACGCATCTTCCGTCATTCATCCCGGCTCCGCCGAAGCGGACCCATGGAAGGCGGCGCTTATGGCCAGCGAGGGCGCCGGAGTCAAGCACGGCGGGCTGTTAAGCACGATGGAAGGGAACGATCCCGTCGCCCCGCCCTTCCTTCGATGCAACCAAACCACGCATGAGGACAAGGAGGAGTGGAATGCAGCCGAACCCAACAGCTTTCAGACCGGCCTGTCCGACGAGGCCATGCAGACGCTGAAAAAGCAGCTGGTCGATCTGGTCGAGCCTTTGAGCGACCACCAGCTGCTGGATCTCGCCGACGGCATCCATGAGATGCTGCGCCAGCGCCGCATGGTCCGCCAGCACCATGCCGAGCGCATGAACGCGCGCACCCGGCACGGCGTGGACCTTCGCATCTAGTCCTTCGCAGACTGCGCTTCTGAGATGAACATGGCGCGGCCTTCGCGGGTCGCCACCTTGCCCAGGCCCGGGAACGGGAAGTGATAGGCGTAGATGTGGGCGCCGGAGTTGCGCAGCGCCGTCACCTCGTCCAGCCGCGCCTTCAGGCCCGCCGCCTGATCGTCGTCATAGCCGACCTTCCAGTCCGGATGTTCCACCGACAGAATCCAGTGGTGCATCAGGTCGCCGGTGTAGAGCAGTTGGTTCTGGCCGTCGGCGATCAGATAGGCGACGTGCCCCGGCGTATGGCCGGCCGTGTCCTGAGATTGGACGCCCGGCGCGACCTCGCCGCCCGGCTCAAAAGCCTGGACCTTGGGCGTGATGATCCGCACCAGATCGGCAAGCTCAGGATTGGCGCGGATGGACGCCCATTCCGCCTGCGACATCCGGATCGCCGCATTGGGGAAGGCCAGGCCGCCGTTGCGGATCAGGCCGCCGACATGGTCGGGGTGGCCGTGCGAGATCAGCACGTCGGTGATCGAGGCCGGATCGACGCCCGCCTTTTGCAGGCTGTCCATCAACTGGCCCTTGCCCTCGCCCAGGCCCGTGTCGAACAGCATCGTGCGGGCGCCGTTCCGGACCAGAAGCGGATGGATTTCCAGCATGATCGGATCAGCCGGCTGTCCGGCAGCGGTCAGCGGCGCGGCGACCGCCTGCGGCGTCAGGCCGACGCCGAAGGTCTGGTTGTCGTTCTTGACCGGATTCTCGCCGTCGAACAGGGCGATGGCGTCCAACGCGCCGATCTTGAAACGATAGACCGGCTTCTCGGCCGGGGCCGCGACGGTCTGGGTGGGATTGGGCGGCGCGGGATCGCCGGGCTTCTGCGCATCCGCCTGGGGGTTACAGGCCGCCAGCATCAGAGCCGCGAAAGCAGCCCCCGTCATCATCATCCGCATCGCTTCGATCTCCGTTTGCGATGACGCAATCGAAAACGCCCGCCGGAGGTTCCGGCGGGCGTCGTCATCTCTCGATCTTTGGGCTGAACCGGCCTTATTTGGCGGCGGCGTAGAGTTCGTTGACCTTGTTCCAGTTCACCACCGTCCAGAACGACTTCAGATAGTCGGCACGGCGGTTCTGGTATTTCAGATAGTAGGCGTGCTCCCACACGTCGGCGCCCAGGATGACCTCGCCGCGCTCGTCCACGACGTCCATCAGAGGATTGTCCTGGTTCGGGGTCGAGGTGATCTTCAGCTTGCCGTTCTGCACGATCAGCCAGGCCCAGCCCGAACCGAACTGGGCGGCGCCGGCGGCGTTGAAGTCTTCCTTGAACTTGTCCATGCCGCCCAGGTCGGCGTCGATGGCGGCCTTCAGCTCGGCCGAGGGCTCGCCCGCCTGATCGGCCGGGGCCAGCAGTTCCCAGAACAGGCTGTGGTTCCAGTGACCGCCGCCGTTGTTGCGCACGGCCTTGGGCGCGGTGGAGATGCTGGTGAAGATTTCCTCCAGCGACTTGCCCTTCAGGTTTTCGTCGGCATCGACGGCCTTGTTCAGGTTGTCGACATAGGTTTGGTGGTGCTTGTCGTGGTGGAAGGTCATCGTCTCCTTGTCGATGGCCGGCTCCAGCGCGTCATAGGCGTAGGGCAGCGGGGGCAGGGTGAAGGCCATGTCAGTCTCCTGAAGACGGGTTTGTTCCTGAACCCCATTTAGGGGCTGTGGCGTCTGACCCAAGCGATTTCGTCGCGTTTTTGTTCAGCTTGGCCATTTGCATTGACCCATGATGCGCGCGATTGTCTATCCGTCAATCGGAGGCTGTCATGTCGCGTATCGGATTAATCGCCCTGCTGGCGCTGGCCGTTTCAGGAAGCGGTTGCGCCGGCTTCAAGGCGCTGGACAAGGCGGCGGCGGATATGGCGAGTCAAACGCCAACCTGCACCCATGATCCCGCGATCGGCGCTAACAATCATGGCGGTAAGACCTGCCGCGTCAGTCATACGGTCTGGTCTTCGACGACGACGACCATCGAGGAGACAGGCAAGGCGCCCGTCACGACCCGCACCGTCACGACGCCCTCGGGAACCAGGACCGAGCTTGTGCCGACGCCCTGACCAGACCAGGTTAGGCGGCTGGCAAGTTCGCCTTCAGGCAATCGCGAACGGCGCGCTTCACATCACCCGGCGCATTGGGCTCGTCCACGCCCTCGGCCGCGAAGACGGCGCGCACCGCAGCGTCCAGCCCCTTGGGCAGGGCCTCGATCACCCGCTTCTGCCCCTTGGCGTGCAGGCAATAGCCCACTTCGCGGCACAGGGCGGAAAACATCGGTTCGTAGGGATCAGGAGCGCTCATCCCGGCCCCTTAGCATCGCTGACGGCTCAGGTCTTCAAGCGTTCGGCATGGAAGGCGATGTGGTCGGCGATGAAGCTGGCCATGAAGAAGTAGGAGTGGTCGTAGCCGGGCTGCATCCGCAAGGTGAGCTTCTGGCCGGCGGCGTCGGCGGCGGCTTTGAGAAGTTCCGGCTTCAGCTGGTCGGTCAGGAAGCTGTCGGCGTCGCCCTGGTCGATCAGGATGTCGTCATAGACGCCGCGCGCCGCGCCGGCTGCGATCAGCTTTGCAGCGTCGTGGCGATCCCAGGCGTCGCGGTCCTCACCCAGATAGGCGGTGAAGGCCTTTTCACCCCAGGCGCACCGGGTGGGCGAGCAGATCGGCGCAAAGGCGGAGACCGAACGGAACAGGTCGGGGTGGTTCAGCGCCAGGGTCAGGGCGCCGTGGCCGCCCATCGAATGGCCGCTGATCGAGCGGACGCCCGTGGTTGCAAACTCGGCGTCGATCAAGGCGATCAGTTCCTCGGTGACATAGGCCTCCATGCGGAAATGCGGCGCCCAGGGCGTCTGCGTCGCATCCAAATAGAAGCCCGCGCCCTGACCCAGGTCATAGGCGGGATCATCGGCGACGTCGTCTCCGCGCGGCGAGGTGTCGGGCGCCACGACGATGACACCGTGTTCGGCGGCGGCCTGATAGGCCCCGGCCTTGGTGGTGAAATTATCCTCGGTGCAGGTCAGGCCCGACAGCCAGATCAGCACCGGGAAAGGCCCCTCGCCCGCCGGCGTGAAGACCGACAGCGTCATCGGCGTGCCGGTCGCCGTGCTGTCGTGCTTCAGATAGCGCAGGGTCCCGCCATGGACGGCGTGGGTCTTGGTGGTCTGCAAGGTCATGCTAGATTTCCGGCGAGCTTAGGAGACGAACGTCCATGTCTCTGACCGCGTGCAGCTTGCGAGCAAGCTTGGCATCGGCGGTGACGAGAGGCAGACCTCGCCGCCGCGCCATTACGGCATACAGGCAGTCGGTCATCGAATGGTTGAGATCACAAGCAAGGTCGAAGGCTTCCGAGATCAGCTCTCGATGATCGGCCAAATCGACGACTTGCGGGATGACGGACAGGTTTTCCGTCGCGGACGAAGCCTCCAGTTCGCCACGAACCACGTAGCGACGAAAGACATTGGCCGCTTCAATCATCATGAGATCCGGCGCAACGCCAGATCCGTGGACTCGACGGGATTCGATCGCGGCGTTAGCCAGTGGATCGTCGATGAACCATTTGACGACGACGCTGGCGTCGAAAATCGCACTCACCGATCGCGATCTTCGCGGATAAGGGCCGTGGAATCGAGAGACGAGCCTCGCGTCTGCTCGCGGGATCGTCGAGACGCGGCTTCAAAGCGGGCCTCGACATCCATCGCCTCACGCACGGCCATGTCCCTGAACTTCTGCTCGAGGGAGATGTTCTGAGCCTTCGCCATCACCTTGAGGCGGGCGACGACGCCATCATCCAGATCACGGACAAGAACCTGAGCCATGCTTCGTGATAGCACAACGCTAGCATGACCACAACACTTCACCCAACCCGGTGCATGGCGCAGATCTTGTTGCCCGAGGGATCGCGCAGATAGGCCAGGATCATGGGGCCGAAGGGGCCCTTGCGTTCGCCGGGCGGGTCCTCGATGGCGCGACCGCCGGCCGCGACGCCGGCGTCGTGGAAGGCCTGGACCATCTCGGGCGTCTTGGCGTGAAAACCGATGGTGCCGCCGTTGGCATGGCAGGCCGGCTCGCCGTCGATCGGCGCGCCGATCGCAAAGGCGCCCATGCGGGTGCGCCACCAGTAGCGGCCCTTGGGGTCCGGCCCCTGGCCCGGCTCGACGCCCAGGGCGCCGAGCGCGGCGTCGTAGAACCGGCGCGACGCCTCGATGTCGTTGGCGCCGACGGTGACGTGGGTGAACATGGTCAGACCTCCCTCTTTCGGTCCGTTTTTTTAAACAACGAACCCGACGACACGCAAGGCGTCAGAACACCACGACCGAGCGGATGCTCTTGCCTTCGTGCATCAGGTCGAAGGCCTTGTTGATGTCGTCCAGGGCGAAGGTGTGGGTGATCATCGGGTCGATCTCGATCTTGCCGTCCATGTACCAGTCGACGATCTTGGGCGTGTCGGTGCGGCCGCGCGCGCCGCCGAAGGCCGAACCGCGCCAGACGCGGCCGGTCACCAGCTGGAACGGGCGGGTGGCGATCTCCTTGCCGGATTCGGCGACGCCGATGACGACGCTCTCGCCCCAGCCCCGGTGGCAGGCCTCAAGCGCCTGGCGCATGACGACGGTGTTGCCGGTGCAGTCGAAGGTGTAGTCCGCGCCGCCGTCGGTCAACTGGACCAGATGGGCCACGACATCCGGCACATCCTTGGGATTGACGAAATGGGTCATGCCGAAGCGACGGCCCCAGTCTTCCTTGTCGCCATTGATGTCCACGCCGACGATCATGTCGGCCCCGACCATCTTCAGCCCCTGAATGACGTTCAGCCCGATGCCGCCCAGGCCGAAGACGACGCAGTTGGCGCCGGGCTCGACCTTGGCCGTGTTGACCACGGCGCCGACGCCGGTGGTCACGCCGCAGCCGACGTAGCAGGCCTTGTCGAAGGGCGCGTCCTTCCTGATCTTGGCCACCGCGATCTCGGGCAGGACGGTGTAGTTCGAGAAGGTCGAGCAGCCCATATAGTGGGCGATGGCCTGACCCTTGTAGCTGAAGCGGCTGGTGCCGTCGGGCATGACGCCCTTGCCCTGGGTGCCGCGAATGGCCGTGCACAGGTTGGTCTTGCGCGACAGGCACGACTTACACTGGCGGCACTCCGGCGTGTACAGCGGGATGACGTGATCGCCGACCGCGACCGAGGTCACGCCCGGCCCCACCTCGACCACCACGCCGGCGCCCTCGTGCCCCAGGATCGAGGGGAAGACGCCCTCGGAGTCCAGCCCGTCCAGCGTATAGGCGTCGGTGTGGCAGATGCCCGTGGCCTTGATCTCGATCAGCACCTCGCCGGCGCGCGGCCCCTCCAGATCGACCTCGACGATCTCCAACGGACGTTTGGCCTCGAAGGCGACGGCGGCGCGGGTTTTCATGATCTTAGATCCTCCGGAGGCCCCTATCGCTCGCCGCGCGGCGGCTCGCTGCTTGAGGGGATTTGCGCCCCTTGTACGCCGCGCCGCGCCTGGCCGAAACGGCGACAACCGCAAAACATTATTGTCACGTTGCAACAATCATGATCGAACGTCCCGATGAGCCGCTGGGACGGGATCGACGAATTCACCGCTGTCGCCGAACAGGCCAGCTTCTCGGCCGCCGCGCGGCGCCTTGGCCTATCGACCTCGGCCGTCAGCCGCGAGATCGCCCGGCTGGAAGACCGGCTGCAGACCCGCCTGCTCCACCGCACCACCCGCCGGGTCGAGCTGACCGACGCGGGCCGCGACTTCCTGGCCCGCTGTCGCCGCCTGATCGACGAACGCGACGAGGCTTTGGCCGCGGTCCAGCCCGATGATCAGGCCCCGCGCGGCCTGCTGCGCATGACCTGTTCGGTCTCCTATGGCGAGCGTTTCATCGCCCCGGCCGTCAACGCCTTCGCGCGCCAGAACCCCGAGCTGCGGATCGAGCTGGATCTCGACAACCGCCTGCGCGATCTGGTCGGCGACGGCTATGATCTGGCGGTCCGGTTCGGCCATCTGACCGACTCGCGGCTGATGGCCCGACGGCTGGCCTCGCGGCGGCTGATCCTGTGCGCCAGCCCCGACTATCTGGCGCGTCGCGGCGCCCCGCGCGACCTGTCCGAGATCCCCAGCCACGACGGCCTGATCGGCTCGGCCGAGCACTGGCGCTTCACCGAGGCCGGGAGAGAGGTGACTTTGCGCCCCTCCGGCCGCTGGAGCTGCAACTCCGGCGCGGCGGTGCTGGACGCCGCCTTACAGGGGCTGGGCCTGTGCCAGCTGCCCGACTTCTACGTCGCCGAAGCACTGGCCTCGGGCGCCCTCGCCTCCCTGCTGGACGACCAACGCCCGCCCGACGAAGGCGTCTGGGCCGTCCACCCCCACCCTCGCCACGTCCCGCCCAAGGTCCGCGCCATGATCGACTGGCTGCACGACCGTCTCGCCCAAAGGAGCCCAGCATGAACCTCGTCGTCCTGACCGGGGCCGGGATATCGGCCGAGAGCGGCGTGCCGACGTTTCGGGCGTCGGATGGGCTGTGGTGCGGGCATCGGGTGGAGGATGTGGCGACGCCGGAGGGCTATGCCGCAGATCCGGCGCTGGTGCAGGACTTCTACAATCAGCGGCGGCGGCAGTTGGCCGAGGTCCAGCCCAATGCGGCGCACCGGGCGCTGGCGGCGTTGGCGGCGCGGTGGCGTGGCGACTTCCTGCTGGTGACGCAGAACGTGGACGATCTGCACGACCGGGCGCATGAAGAGACGACGCCCGCCGCCGGGTTCGAGCTGATCCATATGCACGGCGAACTGCTGAAAGGCCGCTGCACACGGTCGGGCATGGTGATGGACTGGGCCGGGGACATGGCGGCGGACGAGGCCTCGCCGCATCATCCGCAGGGCGTCCTGCGGCCGCACATCGTCTGGTTCGGGGAGATGCCGCTTCAGATGGAGCGGATCGAGCGGGCCCTGGCGCGGTGCGACCTGTTCGTGTCCATCGGCACCTCCGGCGCGGTCTATCCGGCGGCGGGGTTCGTGCAGGCGGCGCGATATGCCGGGGCGCGGACGGTGGAGATCAACCTGGAGCCCACGTCGGGCGCGCGCCTGTTCGACGAAGGCGTTTACGGGTCGGCGACGCAGGCCGTGCCGGCTTTCTTCAGCACGCTGTAGACACGAAGACGGCGGCCGCTGCGAAGGCGGCCGCCGTTCCGGCGTTCGAGGTCGAGGCGGCTTAGGCCAGGACGACGATGGTCACGCGGCGGTTCTGCGAACGGCCTTCAGGCGTGTCGTTCGAGGCCACCGGCTGTTCCTGGCCATAAGAGATGGTGGCCATGCGGTTCAGGGCGACGCCCTGACGGTTCAGGAAGCGACGCACGGCCTCGGCGCGCTGCTCGCCCAGCTGGTTATGCTCGGGCGTGCCGGTCGAGTCGGTGTAGCCCTGGATTTCCAGATAGACGTTCTTGTTCTCGCCCTGCAGACGCTGGGCGAACTGGGCCAGGCGCTGCTCGGCCTCGGGCGACAGGGCCGCCGCGTCGGTGGGGAATTTCACGGAATCGTCGGACAGCACGACCTGATAGAGGAACTTGCCCTCGGCCAGTTTGTGCGCGTCGTTGGCGCGTTGCAGGGCCTGGCCTGCGGTGCCTTCGACGGTGGTCACGCGGTTGTCGACGACTTCGACCTGATCACGCACGAAACGATGGCTGGCGCAGCCGCTGGCCGCAAAGCCGAGGGCGATGAGGGCGCCGCCGACGACCGCCGTCCTGAGTTTCGATCTGCTCAAGTTCTGTCTCCTTCTTGCCGGGAGCGCCACACCCAGTTCATGCGCAAGATGAAAATGGCGTATGAGACAAGGCGGAGTAATGACGCGCTTTGGGCGGCATCGTGTCAGCTTGACCATAAGCCAATCGAATATTCGCGTTATTCTTGCATGAGCATGGAACCACCGCCTCAGTGAAGACGTTGCGCCGCCGACGGCAGATGCCGGAGGGCGGGCATGCTCATCTATCGCCGCTCTGCGCCATCGCACGGTTGTATTCACGCCGACGCCACTTTCCTGACGCGACCAAATGTTTTCAACGGGGCCTGGCGGTTTTTTACAGGCGTTTTGTCCCGATGACCATGCGGCGGCGTGTTCTACTCCCATCACGGATCGGCGATTGAGCGCGGCGCGCACACGGCGCTGGGCGCTGGCGGCGACGCCGATCCTGGCCGCGCATCTGGGGCTGGCGCTTCTGATGCACGGCCAGGCGGAGCCGATCGTCGAGGCGCCGCAGACGCCGCCCATGATGGTCGAACTGGTCGAGCCTCCCCCGCCGCCTCCCCCGCCCGCGCGCGTGATCGCGCCCGATCCCTCGCCCGAGCCCGACGCGCCGGCCGCCGCCGCCCAGGCGGCCGCGCCGCCCAAACCCGCACCCCAGCGGCGACCGCCGGCCGTGGCGGCGGCGCGACCGCGACTGGTGGTCAGCAAACGTCCGCCCGACGTCGACCCCCTGCCCGCCGCGCCGGCCCCGCCGGGTCCGCCCCTGCCCCTGCTGGGCGCAGCCCAGATCGCCGGCGCCATGACGGTCGGCGCAGGTCCGGGCGGCGGCGGCGGAACGGGCGTCGGCGGATCGGGCGGCTCTGGCGGGACCGGCGCGGGATCAGGCTCGGGCGGCGGGTCGTGCGACATGGTGCGCTGGGTTCAGGACGCCGTGCGTGACGACCAGGCCGTGCGCCGCGCCGTCATAGCCGCATCCCAGGACATGGACGCGAACGGCCGCGCCATCCTGGTCTGGAACGGCGACTGGCTGCAAAGCCGAAACCAGGCCGGCAAGGGTCTGGCGGGCGTGCGCCAGGCCATCGCCCTGGAAGTCGCCTTCGCTCCGGCCGAGTGCAAGAGCCAGCGCATGACAGGCCTGGCCGTGCTGAAGCTGGAAGACCGCCCCGGCGGCGCGCAACTGGCCCTGGGCAAGGGCAGCTGGCGCTGGTCGGACCTGCTGGGCGCGGGCTGATACCCCAAACGTCCATTCAGACGGTCGCATCGAAAAATACCGTCTAATTCGTCTAATTCGTCTGATTTCTCTCTCCCCGACTATGCGATGTGTTTCGTGCGGACGAACCGAGACAGGATCGCACGGCTTAGAAGCGTGGGCAGGAAGATGACGCCGGCGGGCGATAGAAGATTGAAAATATTGGACTGACCTCAGGCGAATAGGATGGCCGGCCTCTTGGCGATTGTGCGTCGAGCGGAGCGAAACTGGAGGATCATGAAAGAAAGACGCGCGCGCGGTTGCGCTCCCCTCGCCGGACACGCACCTAGCCTGCCATGCCCGTCTCTCCCGACTATCGCCCCGAACCGCGCTTCTTTGATTTGGGCGCAGACTATGCCGATGCGGTTCAGGCCGCGGATTTTCCGCAGACGACCCTGCGGTTTCGCAATGACCGCGCGGCGACCGAGGTCGGGCTGAAGGGGCTGAGCGAGGCGGAATGGACCGCCGCGTTCGGGCGGTTCGAGCCTCTGCCGGGGCAGCCCGGTCCGATGGCCATGCGCTATCACGGGCATCAGTTTCGGCACTACAATCCCGATCTGGGCGACGGGCGCGGGTTCCTGGCGGCGCAGATGCGCGATGCCTCGGGCCGGCTATTGGACCTGGGCACCAAAGGCACCGGCCAGACGCTCTGGTCGCGGGGCGGCGATGGGCGGCTGACTCTGAAGGGCGGGGTGCGCGAGGTTCTGGCGGCGACGATGCTGGAGGCGCAAGGCGTCCCGACCAGCCGCGCCTTTTCGCTGATCGAGACCGGCGAGGCGCTGGAGCGCGGGGACGAGCCGTCGCCGACGCGGTCGGCCGTTCTGGTGCGGCTGTCGCACAGCCATGTGCGGTTCGGGACATTCCAGCGCGCCGCCTATCTGGGGCGCAAGGACCAGATCGAGGCGCTGATCGAACACGTGCGCAGCCTGTATCATCCGGGCGTCGCCGCCGGCGATGCGCCCGCCCTGCTGACCGCCATCGTCGAGGCCTCGGCGAAACTGACGGCGCGGTGGATCGCCGCCGGCTTCGTGCACGGGGTTCTGAACACCGACAATCTGAACGTCACGGGCGAGAGCTTCGACTACGGCCCCTGGCGGTTCCTGCCCGAATACGACCCGGCCTTCACCGCCGCCTATTTCGACCAGACGGGCCTATACGCCTTCGCGCGTCAGCCCGAGGCGGTGTTCTGGAACCTGACGCAGCTGGCCGGGTGTCTGAAACTGGTCGCCGAGGTCGAGCCGCTGACGGACGCCCTGAACGGCTTCGGTGCCGCCTACATTCGTGAACTGCGGGCCGCCTTCCTGATGCGGCTGGGCGTCCACAGCCTGGGCGAGGCGGCGGATCAGCGGCTGGTCGATACGACGCTGGCCCTGTTGCGTGAGGGCGGCGCGGCCCTGCGTTGGGAGCCGCTGTTCTTCGACTGGTTCGGCGGCTTCGCCTCCTCGGCCCGCGCCCTGTCGGGACCACGCGCGAAACTGTATCAGGGCGAGGCCTTCGACGCCTTCCGCTTTGCTTTGATGGAGCACGAACCGGACCGGATCGAACGGCTGCAACATCCGATGTTCGCCGCGCGCGAACCGGAGGAGATGCTGATCGGCGAGGTCGAGGCGATCTGGGCCGCCATCGCCGACGCCGACGACTGGGCGCCCTTCCAGGCCAAGCTGGATCGACTGGAGGCGGCGCGTCTGGCCTGGGGCTTTACGGCCTGACGCCGAACCTTACGAAAGCTTCATCTCGTTTATCGATAATGTTCTTGCCCGTTTATCGATAAATCCATATCGATAGTCACCAAGGCGGTCGCGGAGGGCGACCCGAAGGGAAGGGCTTTCGAGATGAAACTGATCGGTAAATATTCCGTCGCCAGCGCGCTGCGCTGGCTGCTGGGCTTCGTCAATGTGTTCGTGATGATCGGCGCCATCGCCACCATCCTCGTCTTCCTGTTCACCCTGATCGTGCCAAGCTTCGGCGCAGGCCTGATCGACGGGCTGAAGGGCGCAAGCGCCGATCCGAGCAACACCCTGCAATGGACCGGGCGCCTGACCTTCCTCGGTGCGGCGATGGCCTGCGGCTTCACCTGGTGGATCATCAATCGACTGCGGCGCATCCTGCTGTCGGTCAATCAGGGCGACGCCTTCGAGTTCGCGAACGTCAAACGGCTGCAAGGCGTGGGTCTGGGCCTGATCGGCATCCAGCTGACGGCGCTGCTGCTGGTCTTCGTCGCCCCGCAGAGCATCGGCCAGTCGCCGTCCGACTATGACTTTGACCTGGGGTCCTGGCTGGGCATTCTGGTGGTCTTCATCCTGGCCGAGGTGTTCCGGCAGGGGTCGGCCATGCGCGACGAACAGCTGACCACGGTCTGAGGGGCGCGCACCATGATCATGATCCAACTGGACCGGCTGCTGCTCGAACGCCGGATGTCCCTGACCGAACTGTCCGACCGCGTCGGCGTCACCCTGGCCAATCTGTCCATCCTGAAGACCGGCAAGGCCCGCGCGGTGCGCTTCTCGACCCTGGACGCCCTGTGCCGCGAACTGGACTGCCAGCCCGGCGACCTGATCGTGCAAACGCCGGGACCGCAGCCCGAAGACTGAAGTCGCTCGTCGCAAATCCTTGTGGGGCATTGGGAATCGGCCCAATGCCCCCGGCCCGTAACAGAAAGTCATCAACCGATGTCATCAGTTGATGTCATCGCATGATGACAACGCTCTGAAGCGCCGCTATATAGGCTTCAGCGAACGGCTCCCCGGGGAACGCCCCAAGGCCGAATCGCAGCCGTTTATGACCTTCAGGCGTCCTCCCCGATGACCACCTCGACCTTCACCACCGCGCCGTCGCGCAACCGCGCCGCCTACGGCAACATCGCGCTTTGGACGCTGCAGGGCTGGATCGCGATGTTCTTCATCGCCGCCGGTTACGCCAAGCTGACAGAGCCGATGACCAACCTGATCAATCTGATGGGCTGGCCCGCCGTCGCGCCCGAGAACATGGTGCGCGGCCTGGGCGTGGTCGAGATCGTTCTGGCCATGGGCGTGTTGAGCCCGCTGATCTCGTGGCGGGTGGGTCGCCCGCTGCTGCTGACGGCGACAGTCGGCCTGATCGTCATGGAAGCGACCATGATGACGATCCACGCGCTGAGCCAGGACTTCGGACTGGCGGCGGTCAACGCCGTCCTGCTGGCCATCACCGTCCCGGTGCTGCTGGGCCGCCGTAAGGCCTGACTGAAAGAGATCGAACGCCGGACCCCTCTCCCCCCCTCCAGTCCGGCGTTTGCGCCCGGAGCTTCCCCCAGGCTCCGGGCTTTTTCATGCCTGATCGTCGGCGCGAGAGAAAAGCTTACCCTTACGTGCGCGTAAGCCTCTTCCCTTTACGCGCACGTCAAGTTATGAAGGCGTATGGCCACCGCCGACGACCACCGCACCTATTCCATTCGCCAGCTGTGCCGCGAGTTCGGCGCCACGGCGCGCGCCCTTCGATTCTATGAGGACAAGGGCCTGCTGACGCCCGCGCGCAAGGGCCAGACCCGCGTCTATGACGCGCGCGACCGCGCCCGGCTGAAACTGATCCTGAGGGGCCGCCGCATCGGCTTCACCCTTCAGGAGATCCAGGACATGATGGATCTCTATGATCAGAAGGATCACAACGTCCACCAGATGGCCGTGGCCCTCGTGCGGCACCGCGCCCAGATCGCGGCGCTGAAACAGCAGCTGGAAGATATTGAAGGCGCTATCGAGACGGCCGAACAGGCCTGCGCCTGGATGGAGTCCAAGCTGTCCGAACACCGCCCCGACCTGCTGCCGGGCGCCGAAGACTATGAGAAGCTGCTGCGCGCGCGTCTCAACCACGACCACCACCACCCCTTCAAAGCAAGAGCGTAATCCATGGCCTACAAGGCACCTGTCCGCGACTTCACCTTCATCCTGAATGAAGTGCTGGAGATCGACCGCTACACCAACCAGCCGGGCTTCCAGGATGTCTCTTCGGATCTGGTCAGCCAGATCCTGGAAGAAGGCGCCAAGTTCGCCGACGAGGTCATCGCCCCGATCAACAATCCGGGCGACAAGGAGGGCTGCCACTGGGCCGAGGGCGGCGTGGTGACGGGACCCAAGGGCTGGAAGGAAGCCTACAAGGCCATGTCCGAAGCCGGCTGGATGGCGCTGGCCGCCGACCCGGCCTACGGCGGTCAGGGCATGCCCAGCGTGGTGGCTTCGGCCTTCGGTCAGATGACGGCCGGCGCCTCGGCCGCCTTCTCGATGTATCCGGGCCTGACGGCCGGCGCCTATGCCGGCATCCACGCCAATGCCTCCGAAGAACTGAAGCAGAAATACCTGCCCAAGATGGCGACCGGCGAATGGTCGGGCACGATGAACCTGACCGAGCCGCAGTGCGGCACGGACTTAGGACTGGTGCGCACCAAGGCCGTGCCCAACGGCGATGGTTCCTATTCGATCACCGGCCAGAAAATCTGGATCTCGGCGGGCGAGCATGACTTCGCCGACAACATCATCCACACGGTGCTGGCCCGCGTCGAAGGCGCGGTTCCGGGCATCAAGGGCCTGTCGCTGTTCGTCGTGCCCAAGTTCCTGGTCAATGAGGACGGCTCGCTGGGCGAGCGCAACAGCCTGGAATGCGCCGGGCTCGAGCACAAGATGGGCATCCACGGCAACGCCACCGCCGTCATGCAGTACGACGGCGCCAAGGGCTGGCTGATCGGCGAAGAAGGCCGCGGCATGAACAATATGTTCGTGGTGATGAACGAGGCCCGCCTCGGCACCGGCCTGCAAGGTCTGGCCATCGGCACCGCCGCCTATCAGGCCGCCGTCGAGTTCGCCAAGGACCGCCTGCAAGGCCGCAGCCTGACCGGACCGAAAAACCCGGACGGCCCGGCCGACAGCATCATGGTCCACCCCGACGTGCGCCGCATGCTGCTGGAATCCAAGGCCTTCGTCGAAGGCGGCCAGGCCTTCATCCTGTGGACCGCGCTTCACGCCGATCTGGAGAAGTCCGAGGACGCCGCCGTGGCCCAGAAGGCCAAGGATTACATGGGCCTGCTGACGCCGGTGCTGAAGGCCTATCTGACCGACAAGGGTTTCCACGTCGCGTCGCTGGGCATGCAGGTGCATGGCGGTTCGGGCTACACCGAACACTTCACCGCCTCGCAGTATCTGCGCGACGCCCGCATCACCATGATCTACGAGGGCACCAACGGCATCCAGGCGCTGGATCTGGTCGGCCGCAAACTGCCCGCCAACGGCGGCCGCGCCATCATGACCTGGTTCGGCGAGATCGACGCCTTCGTCGCCGAGAACAGCGGCAATGAAGCGATCAAGCCCTTCGTCGACGGCCTGGCCGACGTGAAGGCCAAGCTGCAGGACGGCACCATGTGGCTGATGCAGAACGGCATGGCCAACCCCGACAATGCCGGCGCCGCCTCGACCGACTATCTGAACGTGTTCGGCCTGACGGCCCTGGCCTATATGTGGGCGCAGATGGCCAAGGTGGCCCAAGCGCAGGTCGAGGCCGGTTCGACGGACCCCTACTACGCCGCCAAGCTTCAGACCGGCCGCTACTTCGTCGAGCGCATCCTGCCCGACGCGGAAGCCCATCTGAAGAAGATGAAGACCGGCGCCGACGTGCTGATGGCCATGCCGGCCGAGGCGTTCTGATCTCAGACTGACGACGAAACGGGTCGGCGATCTCGCCGGCCCGTTTTTCTTTACCGACCAGACGGGCAAAAGCCCGCGAACCTCAGGGACGAATCCGATGAACGTGCTGGGCAGCCCCGATCCTGATTTCATGCGGGAAGAAGAGATCACCCTCTTCTCCGACAGCGTCGGCAAATGGATCGACGAGCACGCGCCGCTCGAGAAGGTGCAGCAATGGATCGCCGACTCCTCTGTGCCGCGCCAGCTGTGGAACGACGCGGGCGAGGCGGGTCTCTTGGGCCTGTCGCTGCCGGAAGAGGACGGTGGTTTTGGCGGCGACTATCGGCACGAGGTCGTCTTGATGCGTCAGCTGGGCTGGAAGGGCGCGGACCACTTCGGCATTTCGCTGCACAATGCGATCGTCATGCCCTACATCTGGCATTACGGCACCGAGGAACAGAAGCAGCGCTGGCTGCCGCGCCTGCAATCGGGCGAACTGGTCGGCGCCATCGCCATGACCGAACCGGGCGCCGGCTCGGACCTGCAAGGCGTCAAGACCACGGCGGTCAAGTCGGGCAACGGCTATGTCGTCAACGGCTCCAAGACCTTCATCACCAACGGCCAGCTGGCCAACTTCCTGATCGTGGTCGCCAAGACCGATCCGGCCGAGGGCGCCAAGGGCACCTCGCTGATCGTGGTCGAGACCGATGGCGCGGAAGGGTTCGAGCGTGGTCGCAACCTGCATAAGATCGGCATGGAGGCCAACGACACCTCCGAGCTGTTCTTCAACGACGTGAAGGTGCCCGGCGACAACATCATCGGCGGGACCGCGGGCCAGGGCTTCGTCCAACTGATGCAGCAACTGCCACAGGAGCGGCTGAACATCGCCGTCCAGGGCGTCGCCGCCGCCGAGCGCGGGCTTGAGGCGACGCTGGCCTACGTCAAGGAGCGCAAGGCCTTCGGCAAACGCGTCATCGACTTCCAGAACACCCAGTTCAAGCTGGCCGAGGTCAAGACCAAGCTGACCGTCGCCAAGGTCTTCACCGACCACTGCATCAGCCTGCATCTGCAGGGCAAACTCGACGCCGCCACCGCCTCCATGGCCAAATACTGGGTCACCGATATCCAGGGCGAGACCATCGACGAGATGCTCCAGCTCCACGGCGGCTATGGCTATATGAACGAATATCCGATCGCCCAGCTGTACAAGGACGCCCGCGTCCAGCGCATCTACGGCGGCACGAACGAGATCATGAAGCTGCTGATCGCGCGGACACTCTGAAAGCTTGCTTGCCCAGATGTACAGAATTCTGTACATCTGGGTAATGAACGCGATGTCCGTCACCGAACTGCGCAAGAACCTCGCCGCGGCCATCGACCGGGTGACGGCGGATCATGACTACACCATCATCACGCGCGAAGGCGGAAAGCCGGCGGCGGTGCTGATGTCGTTGGAGGACTTCGCGTCCTGGCAGGAGACGGAGTATCTGCTGCGCAGCCCGGCGAACGCCGCGCGGTTGCGTGAGGCGATCGCCGAACTCGATGCGGGCGGCGGTCAGGTTCGCGAACTGATCGAAGAATGAAGCTGACCTTCCAGACCTACGGGTGGGAGGATTACCTTCACTGGCAAGACCATGATCGAAAGATGCTGCGAAAGCTCAATCGGCTGATCATGGAATGCCAGCGGACGCCTTTTTCCGGGACTGGAAAGCCAGAGCCGTTAAAGGGCGATTTTGCGGGATGGTGGTCGCGGCGCATCGACCAGGAACATCGGCTCGTCTATCGCGTGACCGACGATGCGCTTTTGATCGCCCAATGCCGCTATCACTACGACCGATGATCCGACTTCACGTTACATCGCCGCTCGCTGCCGCCGCTCCCGTCGCGCCCACGCTGGACCAGTCGCGCTATCTGACCCAGGTCATGCGGTTGAAGGCCGGAGACGATCTGCTGGTGTTCAACGGGCGCGATGGGGAGTGGCGCTGCACGGTCGCGGAAGTGCTGAAGAAGGGCGTGATCCTGCGCGCCGAGGAACAGGTGCGATCCCAGACCTTCGGTCCCGATCTGGAACTGATCGTGGCGGTGGTGAAGAAGGCGCGGGTCGAGACCATCGTGGAAAAGGCCGCCGAACTGGGCGCGCGCCGGGTGCGGCTGGTCCTGACGAAACGCACCAACGCCGACCGCATCCGCCTGGACCGGCTGGACGCCATCGCCGAGGAGGCCGCCGAACAGACCGGGCGGATGGACGTGCCCGTGGTCGATGATCCGATCAAGCTAGACGCCATGCTGGACGGCTGGGAGACCGGACGCCGGCTGATGTTCTGCGACGAGACCGGCGGCGCGCCCGCCATCTCGTCCCTGCGCGACGCGGGCGAAGGCCCCTGGTCCATCCTGATCGGGCCGGAGGGTGGGTTCTCGCCGGAAGAGGGCGAGCGGCTGCGGTCCCTGCCCTTCACAACCGCCGTGTCGCTGGGCCCGCGCATCCTGCGCGCAGACACCGCCGCCATCGCCGCCATGACCCTGTGGCAGGCGGCCGTCGGTGATTGGGCGCGATAGAATACTCTGCTCCACCCCTTGAGGAACTTGGCTTTAGCCGCCATCTAGCCGCGACAGCAGGGGTTACAGATGGCCGAGAACGCGCCGCTTTCCAGAGACGCTCTGATCGAGGCCATGTCCAAGGGGATCAAGCCCAAGGACCAGTGGCGCATCGGCGCCGAGCACGAGAAGTTCGGCTTCGACAAGACCACCCTGGCGCGCCCCGCCTATGACGGCCCGAACGGCATCAAGGCGATGCTGGAGGGGCTGCAACGCTTCGGCTGGTCGCCCGTCGAGGAAAACGGTTTTCTGATCGGACTGGAGCGCCGGAACAGCGAAGGCTTCGTCGCCTCCGTCAGCCTCGAGCCCGGCGGTCAGTTCGAACTGTCGGGCGCACCGCTTCTGACGATCCACGACATCTGCAACGAGACCGGCCAGCATCTTATGGAGGTCAAGCAGGTCGCCGACCAGATCGGCGTCGGCTTCCTGGGCGCCGGCTTCGACCCGCTGTGGACCCGCGAACAGGTGCCGGTCATGCCCAAGGGCCGCTACGACATCATGCGCGCCTATATGCCCAAGGTCGGCACCCTGGGCCTGGACATGATGCTGCGCACCTGCACCATCCAGGCCAACCTCGATTTCGATTCCGAAGCCGACATGGTGATGAAGTTCCGCACCTCCCTGGCGCTTCAACCCATCGCCACCGCCCTGTTCGCCTGCTCGCCCTTCACCGAGGGCCGCCCCAACGGCTTCCTGTCGGCGCGGGCAAACGTCTGGACCGACACCGACGCCGACCGCACAGGGATGCTGGGCTTCGTGTTCGAGGACGGGTTCGGCTTCGAGCGCTACGCCGACTATGCGCTGGACACGCCGATGTATTTCGCCAAGCGCGACGGCCGTTATATCGACGCCTCGGGCCAGTCGTTCCGCGATTTCCAGGCCGGCAAACTGCCCGCCCTGCCCGGCCAATATCCGACCCTGAAGGATTGGAACGACCACCTGACCACTCTCTTCCCCGAGGTGCGGCTGAAGGCCTATCTGGAAATGCGCGGCGCCGACGGCGGACCGTGGAGCCGCATCTGCGCCCTGCCCGCCCTGTGGGCCGGGGTTCTGTATGACGCCCCGTCGCTGGCCGCCGCCTGGGACCTGGTCAAGGACTGGGACATCGCCGACCACGAACGCCTGCGCCGCGACGTGACCCGCCTGGGCCTCAAGGCCGAGGTGGCGGGCCGATCGGTGCGCGACATCGCCGTCGACCTGGTGAACATCGCCAAACAGGGGCTGAAGAACCGCGCCAAATTTTCGGGCGGCATGGTGGACGAGCGCGGCTATCTGTCGGAACTGGAAGACATCGCCGACAGCGGCGTCACCCCGGCCGAGCGCCTGCTGGACCTGTATCACGGCGCCTGGCAGGGCGACGTGAAGCGCATCTACGCCGACTTCGCCTACTAAGGGACGGTGTAGTCCGAGCAGTCCGGCAGAGGGCTGTCCGGCTGGTATTCACCCGTCTTGGCGTCGAAGGCGAACCGGCGGCTGAAGCTGCATTTCGGATCGCGCGCCGCGATCAGGTCGGCGGGCTTCAGCGGCGGCTTCTCCAGCGAGTCCTCGGATCGCGAGGCGCCGCGCGGATAGGCCGTGGCGGTCGTCTCATAGGTCAGGACCGGCATCGCGCCCGCCGCGTCGCTCGCGCTCAGGGTCGCCGCGAAACTGTATTCGTCGTGACAGGCGCCCGCGCGCCGGGTCATGTCCTCCTCGCTGAAACAGGCGCGGATCATCAGCGAACCCTGGATCGGCACGGTCAGCACCGGCGCCGCGCCGGCCTCGCCGTCGGCATCCAGCCGATAGAGCCGCAACTCGGTCGCCTGCCCCCCGCCGCCGGAATACATGCTGCGGGCCTCCCTCTCGATCCCGGCCAGAAACCCGCCGTCCGCCAGCCGGATCAGGCCATTCCAGGGTCTGTAATCGTCCACCTCTCCCGACGCCTCTTGCGGCGCGGCCGGCAAGGCGTCGGGCGCACGGATGACCGGGGTGACGACCAGCTCGCCATCACGCGTCTGCTGCGTCAGACCGACGCACAGGGCCCCGTCGGCCGTGCAGGCGCGATCCTCGGCCAGGGTCAGGGGTTCGATCCCGTCCCCTGATGGCGGGGATTGCAGCACGGCGATCGCGGCGAGGAGAAAGATCATGGGCCGATCCTAGCCGAGACGGCGCACGACGCCATCGGCTCTTTTCAACCCGCTGCAAAGGCGAGCTTAACCGATGCGCCGTAACATGGGTTTGAGTTCGAGAGAGTGCGCCATGACCTGTTCGCCCGTTGCGGCCCTGGCCTTCCCCACAGCCGATGTCGATCTGGACACCTTCTTCGATGTGTCGCTGGATCTGCTGGTGGTGCGCGAACTGGATGGGCGCGTGGTCAAGGCCAGCGCCTCTTGGTTCACGGTGCTGGGCTATCGCCCCGACGAGATCGAAGGCCAGGGCCTGCTGCGGCTGATCCACCCGGACGATCACGCCGCGACCCGCCAGAGCATCGTCGAGGTCGAAAACCGGCGGCCGGGCGATCCGGTCATCGGCCAGATCAACCGCTATCGCCACAAGGCCGGTCATTACGTCACCGTCGAGTGGCGCGCCCATCGCCAGGGCGACCGCATCTATGGCATCGCGCGCGATGTGACCGAAAAGGTCGCCGCCGAACGCGCCCTGCGCGAGGCCACCGCCGCCGCCGAGGCCGCCAACCGCGCCAAATCCGACTTCCTGGCCAATATGAGCCATGAGATCCGCACGCCCCTGAACGGCGTGATCGGTATCGTCGACGCCCTGTCGCGCACCGAGCTGACGCCCGAGCAGGCCGAGATGGTGGCCCTGATCGCACGATCCGGCGTGACGTTGGAACGGCTGGTGTCCGACATTCTGGATGTGTCCAAGATCGAGGCCGGGCATCTGGACCTGGAAAGCCGGCCTTTCGATCTGGACGAGGCCATCGCCGCCCCGCTGGACGTCATGCGGTTGAAGGCCGAGGCCAAGGGACTGACCTTCGACATCCGCCGCGACGCCGATGCGCGCGGAATGTTCGTCGGCGACAGCACCCGCATCCGTCAGGTGCTCGACAACCTGTTGTCCAACGCCATCAAGTTCACCCACCAGGGCTCGGTCGGCGTCGCCCTTGCGGTGGACGAGGATTCCGACGGCCTGACCCAGCTGACGCTGCGGGTCGAGGATACGGGTGTCGGCTTCTCCTCCGACCACGCGGCCCGTCTGTTCGATCGGTTCAGCCAGGCGGACAGCACCATCACGCGCCGGTTCGGCGGCACGGGCCTGGGCCTGTCGATCTGTCGTTCGCTGGTCGAGTTGATGGGCGGGCGGATTTCCGCCGCCTCCACGCCGGGCGTCGGCAGCCGGTTTACCATCGAGATCCCCCTGACGCGCGCCGCCTCCCTGACCGAACACGACGCGCAACGACGCGCGCGTGCGGCCGAGGCCGACCGCCCCCTGGCGCCGCTGCGCGTGCTGCTGGCCGAGGATCACCCGGTCAATCAGCGCGTCGTGCAGTTGATCCTGGCGGCCCACGCCACGCAGGTCGTCACCGTCGCGGATGGCGAACAGGCCCTGTCCGCCTTCCAGTCCGAGACCTTCGACCTGATCCTGATGGACATGCAGATGCCGGGGATGGACGGCCTGACCGCCACCCGCGCCATTCGCCAGATCGAGGCCGCCCGTCCCGATCAAGCTCGCACGCCGATCATCATGCTCAGCGCCAACGCCATGAGCGAGCACCGCGACCAGGCGCGCGACGCCGGCGCAGACCTGCACGTCCCCAAGCCCATCACCGCCGCCAGTCTGCTGGCCGGCATCCAGGCGGCGACCGCGTCCTGATCCGACGTTGACAAAGTTTGCCAAGCGCCCATTCTCCTTGAGAGGAGGCCGACCATGGCGACGATGAACATCTCCCTGCCCGATCCGATGAAGGCCTGGGTCGAGGAACAGGCGAAATCCGGGCGCTACGCCAACACGTCGGACGTGGTGCGCGACCTGATCCGCCGCGAACAAATCAAGGCCGAGAAGATCGCCCATTGGCAAAGGCTGATCGCCGAGGCCGACGCCTCCGGTGTTTCCGACCAGTCGCCACGTGAAGTGATCGAGGAACTGCGCGCCCAGTTGCGTCGCGCCTCCTGATGCTCCGCCTAAGCCGCGCAGCGAGGGCGGACTTGCAACAGGTCTATCTGCAAGTACTCGAGCTGTTCGGGAGCCGTCAGGCCGATGACTATATCGAGGGTCTGTTCGCGAAGCTGGACTTGCTCGCGGATTTTCCACGTCTTGGGGCGGCTCGACCGGAGTTGAGCGCGGACGCCCATGTGATCTTCTACAAAAGCCACGCCATCCTCTATCGAATCGACGATGCGGACGTGTTCGTTTGACGCATTCGGCATGCGCTCGAGGACTGGCAGTCCGACGCGCCAGGCGTCGGATCGAGCGACGAACGGAGCGAACCATGACCCACCCCATCCATGTCGGCATCGGCGGCTGGACGTTCGAGCCTTGGCGCGGGGTCTTTTATCCAGAGGGCTTGGTTCAGAAGCGCGAGCTAGAATATGCGGCGTCGAAACTGACCTCGATCGAGATCAACGGCACCTATTATTCGACCTTCAAGTCCGACAGCTGGAAGAAGTGGCGCGACGAGACGCCGGACGGTTTCGTCTTTTCGGTCAAGGCTAGCCGCTACTGCACTAATCGCAAGGTGCTGTCCGAAGGCGCCGACAGCTTCGACAAGTTCCTGAGCCAGGGCCTGACCGAACTGGGCGACAAGCTGGGCCCGATCAACTGGCAGTTCATACATAGCCCGGCTAATGACAACACCGACTATCGAGCTTTCAGCGAACACCTCGCTTTGGTCCACAGCGCTAGAACAGAAAGGGAACGGGTTCTGAGCGAATCGGTTATCAGGGCCGTGCGTCGGTGGCGTCGATGTTCAGAGTTGCACCTTGGGCTTCAACCCTCGTTTCGCCCAATGGCGGACGGATAACTGGCAACGATACGCGCCGGACGTCGGGACGATGTTGCGACGCGGATGGGTGCTGACGCTGCACTGTAGCCGGTGTCGTTTTCAGACACGCGCTGACATCGACAAGATCATCCGCGAGCGCGGCTGGGCATGGTCGCCATGGGGAAAGAGCGCCAAATGTCCTTCGCTCTATTGCAACGGACGGATGCGGATGCGCGGCTAGCGTCCGTCTGGTCCTGTCCGTTGCTCAAAGTTGCGCTGTGCGCTTTCGTGAAACTGAACCGCTTCGCGCCACATCTGGTCGCGCAATAAAGCCGGACCAGAGGTCTTTGCCCGCGCCTTCAATGCTGCGATCAATTCTGCTGAGATTGTCATAAACGCCGAGTGAGACTCGCTTTGATCCAGAGCAAAAAAGATCGTCAGAGTTTGCTAGACGAGTAATCTTCGACACCGATTGGTCGAGCTTGTAGGCTTTCGGAGGGATTTATAAGGTTTTAATATATATTTTGCAGTTGGTTCTGATCGCTTTCAAAGCGTTCCTTTTCCTGAGGAGAGAGTTTACCCCACTGCATTTTGACCCTAAGAGCCGCCTGCGATGCTTGATCGTCGAAGCTTCTTCCTGATCGTTCCAATTCAGCAGCTACCCACAGGATACGTTTCACAAAGTTATCGTCCGCGACCGTTTCAGCGACAAATGGCACTGGCAAATTATAGTTCTCAATAGCAGACAACATTACCGCCGCCTTGAACTGAACCAACATGCCGTGATTGATCCAAGATGGCGTAGAGCCAGCATTTGAAAACATCGAGGGGCGATTAAGGGGAGGCAATATGTTAGGATTCTGTTTTTCGGCTATACTTGCCTTTGGCGCGATCGTGACTGCCGGTTTAGACACGCCTTTACTCACCACCTGCGTCTCTTTCGGTTTTAATAAAAAATAACTGATCCAAATCACCGACAGTTGCAGAAGGACAAGCGGGAAATAGTATAGGTTGAAAACACTGAAAGCGCTCCATACGAGCGCTACAACGACTAAAAGACGGGTAAGCAATAGTCGTGTGACAATCATAGTCACAACTATTAGCAACTGGTAAGCTATGACGGTCATATTTTACAAAGTCATCTTTTTGATTCTATAAAAACTTGCGCGACTGATATTTGTAAGCCCGATGATTTCGTCAGCCTTGCATCCTGCTCGCACGAGACGATGGACTTCTTTGGCCTTGGCCCGAGCCGTTGGCGCACGCCCCTTGAACTTACCCTCAGATTTTGCCTTCGCAATCCCTGCGCGCTGACGCTCTAGCATAATCTCCCTTTCGAAGGCTGCGACTGCGCCCATCAAAGTCAGTAGGAGCTTGCCGGTGGCTGTGCTTGTGTCGATCTTCATCGACAGGAGGCGGACCCGAACTCCCCGATGCGTAAGCTCTTCAACGATGCGAAGTAGCTCCGTCGTGCTACGCGCCAGACGATCAGGTTTGGTGCAGATAAACTCGTCACCTTCGCGCAAAAACGACAGCGCCGCCCGTAGCTCTGGGCGGCCAGCATCGACGCTCGAAACTTTTTCCGAAAAGATTCGGGTGCACCCGGCTGCATCCAGTTCTTCGATTTGGCTCTCAAGGCCCGCGTCCTGATCGCCCGTCGAGGTTCGCGCGTAGCCAACAACCGCGCCTACATTCTTCTCAGTAAACATAAAGACTTTGTGAGACGCGGTGTCTCAAAAGTCAATACATAGGTTCTGTGAGACATAACATGGCACTATCACAGAGGCATGGTCTGCGAGACAATGACTACTTGCGGTGTTTTGCCAGAGCGTCTCTGGCATGGTCGTTCGCGCTACTGAGCGCTTTCCCGTAAATTCTTCGAGCGTCAGCATCTTTTCGATCGGCAGCACGGAGACGACGCGACCTCTCTTCACCAACAGGGAGGGCGCGACTAGATGCTCGCGCATCCGCTAAGTCTGCCTGTTTGGACCGCAATCGTCGCAAAGCTTCTGCCGACTTCTGGTTCTGTTTCCAAACCGTCTGTGCGGCACTCGCTTCTATGATCTCGGCATATCGCATGCCTGTATTTATTCGTAGCGAGCGCCTGTAGGCATATGTCTCAAATCACCGCCATACCGCTTTCGTCACCGCTGCTTTCACTCGTATCAAAACGTAAGCGTAAGGTCGCTAATAATAGACATAGCTTCGCCAATGCGCCGATTGAGCAGCGCCCGATATGAATGCGTAACAGAGTTGCCTCGATGCTGGTTCAGCTAAAGAGAGCAAATCCATTACCCCCTAGTGCGGAACGCCTCATCAAGCCACAGCATCGTCTCAGGGGCGGACGATGCATTCTGTTCTTTCGTTATGTAGTCTGCGAACCCGGCGATGTCGTAGACCATCTCGGTCGTTTGTGAACCGCTCGTCCAGCAGTCGGTCCAAATACCGCGCCCACTCTCTGGAAAAAGTTCGTTGAACTGCGCGAGTCGGTCAGTGCGAACTCGAATAAGTCCATGGGCGTGGAGATTTGTGTCGAGGTGTTCGAACATGAACACCCCAGTCGTTCGCAACGAAGCGGGATTCTTGTGAAACCGCGTCCCGAACAATTCACGATCGACGTTTCGGAAGCACTGCTTCACCACCTTTCCCGCCTTGCTCAGCGTGACATCTGAGTTGAAAAATAAGTGAGCAGCTACATTGAAATCCATCGATCCGAGCCATGACGCATATTCGTGTTGGCAGCGCTGGTTATAGCGAGCCGAAAAGCTAATATTGTCTTTATAGTTTCCCATCAAAATCTATTTATGCTGGGATTACCGAGCGCGGTATTATCAATTACCGCTAAGCCGAGCACTGTCAGATGGATAAATACATCGTGACATTTGGAGATAGAGATGAACACAGGAAACATCTACCATGAGATGATAGCCAAGGGATTGACCCACTCAATGCGGTCATGGTCTGAGGAGTGGCTCGGCCGCGCGCACAACTTCGCAACGTTGAACTGGTCACGACCGCTACCGCCGGAGACGCTGCTGCACCTCCGCAAGAGGCTGCTAGAGGACGGGCACCCTGACCTCGCAGCCAAGCTGTTGCTGGTTTTGCTCGGGGAGTTTCCGTCTGCAAAAGCCACTCGAGCACGCAATCGTGCGAAGCAGCCGCGCACATGACAAGTTCATACGAACCAGCATGCCTCTCGGACATTCTCGAAGCGGAACTGAGCGCCGTGGTCGCGCACCATACTGAAATGGCAAACCTCGAACGGGACTGCGCGAAGCTTAAGAAGCGGGGGCGTGCGGCGATTGCTCACGATGATGCAGACGAAGAACCTGACGAGTAGCGCTGTCATAGCGAAAACCCCGCCGATTAGTCGGCGGGGTTTCTGGGGAGTAATCTAAACTCGGGTTTAGGTGAGGGTCAGATCGTCTCGAGCGACACCGATTCGAAAAACGCAGCCGTGTTCTGGTGAAACTCGCTCGAGATAACTGTAGGCTCGATGTCCAAGGGTTGGGGCATAGGCGAAATGATGAACCAGAAGCGCTTAAAATCTCCATGTCGCCGCCTTGCTTCATCCTTCAGAGCGTCCAGATCGGCATGGTCGCAGATAACAACCGGATTATCATTTTCGTCCATGGCGCCAATCAGCCAGTAGGTCTGACCCGCAGGAAGTTTGGCGGACTTGGCACGGGCCGGTTTCGCGATAGACTTCAGGCGCGGATGACCAGTCGCAGGATCGATGGCATTCTGAAGTTTGACGCCCACCCACTCTGCATACTTTTTTAAGTTGGTGTGCTCACTCTGAGGTGCGAAGGACGGTTCTTCCATTGCCAGCGTCAGCCCCATGGTCGCACGTTTAAGTCGGCTGACCAGCGTGTCTTTGCTCGGGCTATTTTTGAGCCGCTCAGCCACATTGGCTTTCAAAAGCGAGTCCCAAATCGCCTCGGTGACGATGAAGGGAAAATCGCTGAGCGTGTCTTTGAGGATAGAAAGCTGACCCTTCTCGCCCCTCTCCATCAACTGACGCGCTTTCAAATTGCTCTCTTCGCTTTGGAGCAGTTGATCCGTAGCCTTGGTGATGATGTCGATTTCGAATTGGGTCAGATTGATCTCAGTATTCGCGGCGCTAGACTTATCCATTTTGATTCCTCTGCATTTTTGCACTCGCGTCGAGATGACGCGATGTGAGGAATGTATAAATCTTCTAAGCATGACGCCGCGATCTGACACGAATACATAAACTCGTGCCAAACCATGACAGCCGACGTTTTTTTTCGTTAGGAGCGCGTCAATGTCGGAGTCGGACAAAGGCTGATGGCGTCACGCAAGTTTTTCTCTGACGAGTTAGTAGGGCAATCCGCTGTTTGCGAAGTGCTCGGCATCACCGAGCGCACGCTGGCGCGGCGTTTCGCGCGCTACAAGGCCGAGGGCGACGATTCGGACATTCCGCCCTTCATAGTCGTCGGAAAGCAGCGGCGATGGAGATACGATTATCTGATCGCCTTTCGAGATCAGCGCACCGCTTTTCGGGGACTACAAAGCCATGGCTATCCCACTGGGCCCGCCGCACAAGCTGGCGAAGAACCTCAGCAGCACTCGCGTCTGAGCGTCGGCGCCATCGTCCGTATGATCGAAGGCTGGAAGGTCCGCGAACTTCATCGCCGCTACGAGATCATTGCAGACCCAGCAATAAAGACCTCAGATATTTTTGTATCGCACCAAGCTGAGCGTCGGTTGTTATTCGACGAGATGGGAAACCGGCGGAACATGTATGACCCCGGCGTTGCAGAAGCCTGTCGCACCAAGGCACAAGAGATCGACCAGCCGGTAGGAACAGCATACCTACCGGATCAGTTAGCACCGCTTATGCGAACCGTCTGGGAGCAGGTTTTAGAAACTGAACGAGGCTGGCTGCTCACTCGGACCTAAACCGAGTTTAGATTTGAATCAGAAAATGTGGACTTAGGTCTTCACGTTGCCGACGATCGTTCCGGTGAGGAACGCCACGATGGTCGGCCAAGCCTTGGACAATAGTTCGGGCCAGTCGATGTCCATCAAGCGCGCGGCCTCACCCAAATGACGTGTCGGCTCATTAACCAGCGATATTCATCGCGGTCAGATGAAGCTCTTTTTAAAATCCGGCGCCGGAGATCAGCCCCACTCCACTTCAAAATGACGATCGCCGCGACGATCACTGCAATGCCACCCCAAAGATTGACCCAGATCATCACGGGGACGCTGGCGATGAATAAGGTCGGAATTAGAAGCGAGGCCCAACCGAGTGCGCCCGTCTTAAAGCGTGGTGCGAACCGGTAAGCCATGCCTCGATCAACCACTAAGCCCCATCTGCCCTTGTTTCGAGGGTCGTGGAATTCTTCGAAAGACATTCGGTCCCGAACTGTTGGATCATTCGCGGCTGGCGCAAGGTCGCCGTCTTCCACAAGCTCGCGTATGGACAGACGTAGGTAGTGATCATGCGCTTCCGGTAGGTCTTCCAGTTCGCTCCAATTGTAGTCAGTGCGGTTGCTCAGGTTATCGAAGGGAGGGAAGGCTTCCTCCACCCGGCGACCGATTGCCGACCCGTCCAAAGCCGAAACTATTTTTTCAACGTCTGCGTCTGTCCGCTCTTCGAAGTCGCGAATGCGGCCGAACTCCTCAAGACGAACGCCCAAAGCAACTACCAAAAACCACAACCCTTCGGCTTGCCGTTTCTTGACGTTCCACTCCGTCACAAGCTCGCGAAAGTCGGCGTCTTTTGAAAAGATTTCGCGTATCAACCGGTCAGCCTCATCCCTGTGCAAACTACCGATATCGCGCTGACCGACGAACGAATCGTAGGGTGTCGCGTAGCTGGTGAATGTTCGGATTTCGGTCATGGAGCATTGATCGTCGAAGATCGCGGGTCGCGTCCACCATAAATTGGATGACCATCAGCATCTCATCGACGAACGCAAAAGAGCGGCGCGCCTAGATACTGGTCCGTGACTAACTTCGGCGCTGCATTCCGAAGCGAGCGGTCATCGCAGCCGGTATTGCCTTCGACCAACCCTTCTTTACGCCTACGAGACGTCTTCTGCGGGTATTCCACCCCATATTTCCAAGAGGCTCATGCCTTCCTCTCGATACATCGGCGAAGAGATCAGATCGGGTTCGGCGTAGCGGAACTTGTCGCCCTGACCGAGGAAGACCCCGCCCGTCGTCGGGACGATCCAGTCGAAGACATCGTGCAGTAAGGCGTTGGCCTTGGCTCTGGCGCGATAGAGTTCGTCACCCTCCAGACCTTTGGTCGCCCGCATCCACTGAACAGCTTGCAACATGGCGTCGCTACGATGCACGTCTCGGCTGGCGCGGTCATTCCTCTTAAGATCGTCAATCTCTCGATTAAGCGCGACCATTTCTAATTCGCGGCTCCGCAGACGTTCAGCCAAGGCCGTCGAACCGCCTTCAATCTGGTCCACCAGATTTTCGATCCGACCTTGCAGGTCCGCACGCCGGTCGAGAAGCGCGGTCATTTCGACGCGAGCGTTGGCAGGTTGTTCGTTGTCGGCGTCGGCCTTGATCACAAACCATTCAAGTGTCTCTTCGATAGGCGATGCGAGGTAGCGGGTTTTGTTCGCGCACCGATGGTTCCGGCTAGAGGCGTAGCAACGGAAGAACCGTGCACCGGCCGAGTTCGGCGCGTTGCCGAGGACCAAGGTTCCGTTGCAGACCTCGCACCGACCGAGGCCAAGAATTAAGTTCGGAAAAGTTTTGCCCCGGCGCCCACGCCCCCCGCCCCTCTTATTTCTGCGGTGGATGATCCCCTGCACCTTCTCGAAGAGGTCAGGGCTTATCAACTGCGGATAATAACCGGCGATGTCTTCGCCATCGTGCTGACGCACCGCGCGCTCTCCAGCGGTCTTCGACCAGAACGTCGGCTGGTAAAAGCCCATCACACTGCGGCTCTTGAGGATCGTTAGGACATAACCTGCATGCCAGCCGTCGCTGGTGGCGACGAAAGGTTTCACCCCGTCTGAGTTAAGCCTCGCCGCGATGGCGGTCCCACCCATTCCTTCGGTGGCTTCTTGGAAGATGCGTTTCACAATGTCGGCACGGTCCTTAATCAGGTCGAAACGCTTGGTTGTCTCGTTGAACTCGGTCCACGCAGGGCCACGACGCGAGAGGATTTCGCCGGTCTCCCGTGCCCGTCGTTTCTTGTCGGCCCATGCAGCGGCCAGTTTCTTTCCTCGCGCTTTGTTCTCTTCGTGGGCGCGGGACATGACAATGATGGCGCGCATGAGGTCCATGGCGTCGGACTTGTCATCGTATTCGTAACCATCGGTCAGGGTGACGACCTTGATTCCGGCCAGCGTGATCGACGTAAGCAGATTTACTGCAACCGTCTCGTTCTCGCGGGAGAGGCGGTCGAAAGATTCCACAAGGAAGTAGGAGCCGCGTTCGATCTGACCATTCTGAACACGGGCTAGGAACGAGGACAGTGCGCCTTTAACCCGATGTTCGCCCTTGTAAGCGCTGACGCCGAGATCGCGAGCGGTCGTATCGAGGATCACGTCAGGGCGTTCCGCCGCCCAATCCATCGCTGCTTTCAACTGGCGCCGTAGGCTGTCACCCTCGGCCTGTGCGGCGGACGAAAATCTTGTGTAGCTGTAGGCACGGACGATCATCCAAACGTTCTGCAATCGACCTCGTTATTAGGAGGTCAACGTATGGGCACGAAGAAGTTTGATCCCGAGGACTTCGAGGGCTTCCTGAAGCTGTTGCCCAAGGAGAAAGACGGGGTGCGGCTGCGGCACGCGCTTGAGGTTCGCAACCCGACCTTCGCCACCGAACAGTTCTATGACCTGGCCCGCAAATACGGCGCGGCCATCGTCTATGCGGTCGATGACGAGGAGCCGACCTGGCCCCAGATCGATGAGGCGACCGCCGATTTCAGCTACGCCCGGCTGATGTCCAGCCGCGAGGACGAGCCGACCGGCATGACGGCGGCCGAGCTGGAGGCGGTGGCGGATCAGGCAAAAGCCTGGGCCAAGCGCGGCGAGGTCTTCGCCTATTTCATCTCGGGCGCGAAGGTGCGGAACCCTGCGGCGGCTCAGGCGCTGATCGCCAAGCTGAAATAGCGGTCCGTACGCTTGCGGACCCGCGGCCGCCCTCTCATCTGAGGCCGGCTCAATGCAAAGCCTGAAGGACTTTCCCATGCCGATCGCCACACGCGCCTTCGCCGCGACCGCCGCCGACAAGCCGCTGACGCCCTACAGCTTCGAGCGCCGTGATCCGGGCCCGGACGATGTGCTGATCGACATCAAATACTGCGGCGTCTGCCACTCCGACCTGCACGCCGCGCGCGGCGAGACGGGCGGCACGGCCTTCCCCCTGGTGCCGGGTCATGAGATCGCGGGCGTGGTCAAGGCGGTCGGATCGAACGTCACCCGCTTCAAGGAAGGCGACCGCGTCGGCGTCGGCTGCATGGTCGACAGCTGCCGCGAATGCGCCTCCTGCCAGGAAGGCGTCGAACAATATTGCATCCCCGGCTTCACCGGCACCTACGGCGGCAAGGACAAGAAGGGCGGCACGTCGGAAGCCATCACCCAAGGCGGCTATTCCGACCACATCACCGTCGATCAGCATTTCGTCCTGTCCATCCCCGACAGCCTGGCGCTGGACGTCGCCGCTCCCCTGCTGTGCGCGGGCATCACCACCTATTCACCGCTGAAGGAATGGGGCGTGGGACCCGGTTCCAAGGTCGCGGTCATCGGCCTGGGCGGCCTGGGCCACATGGCCGTCAAGCTGGCGGCGGCGATGGGGGCGGATGTCACCGTCCTGTCCACCTCGGACCGCAAGAAGGCCGACGCGGAGCGGATGGGCGCCAAACACTTCCTGATCAACTCCGACAAGGATGCGATGAAGGCGGCGGCCGAGAAGTTCGACCTGATCATCAATACCGTCTCGGCCACGCACGAGATCGCCAGCCATATCCAGTTGCTGGCGCGCGACGGCACCATGATCATGCTGGGCCTGACGACCGAGGGCCTGCCGGTCTTCGCCCTGCCGCTGCTGTGGCGTCGCCGCCGCATCGCCGGCTCGCTGATCGGCGGCATCAAGGAGACGCAGGAGATGCTGGACTTCTGCGCCGAGCACGGCATCGCCTGCGACATCGAGACCATCGCTCCGGATCAGATCAACGACGCCTATGAGCGGATGCTGAAATCCGACGTCCGCTATCGCTTCGTCATCGACATGGAAAAGCTGGCCGCCTGATCGCCTGAGGCGAAGATCAACGAAACGCGACGGAGGCATGAAACTTCCGTCGCGTCAGATTCTCGCCTTGCGCGCTCGCGCTCGCACGTTAATCCTGAACCGCGACAAGGCCTTCTGAAGGGTCTGCACAGGGACAGGAGACGAGATGGCGCGCGTAGCTTTCGTGACGGGCGGGACCCGGGGCATCGGCAAGGCGATCGTTCAGCGCCTGCATGAGGACGGCTTCAAGGTCGCCGCCGGCTATTCCGGCAACGACGAGGCGGCGAAGGCCATCGCCGATGCGCTGGACGTCATGGTGGTGAAGGGCAATGTCGGCAGCTTCGACGACTGCGCCCGCGCGGTGAAGGAGGTCGAGGAACAGCTCGGCCCCATCGACATCCTGGTCAACAACGCCGGCATCACCCGCGACGGCTTCTTCCACAAGATGAGCCACGACCAGTGGTCCGACGTGATCCGCGTCAACATGGACAGCGTCTTCAACATGACGCGCCAGGTCATCAACGGCATGCGCGACCGGGGTCACGGTCGCATCGTCAACATCTCCTCGATCAACGGCCAGAAGGGTCAAATCGGGCAGACCAACTATTCCGCCGCCAAGGCCGGGATGATCGGCTTCACCAAGGCGCTGGCGCTGGAGAATGCGCGCAAGGGCGTGACCGTGAACTGCATCGCGCCGGGCTATATCGACACCGAAATGGTCGGCGCCATGGACCCCAAGGTGCTGGAAGGCATCATCAGCCACATCCCCGTCGGCCGCCTGGGCAAGGGCGAGGAGATCGCCGACATGGTGTCCTGGCTGGTGGGCGAGCGTGCCGGATATGTCACAGGCTGCACACTGTCGCTGAACGGCGGTCAGTACCTGGTGGGTTGAGGCGGGCTTCGCCCAAAATCCGCCGCGCGCGGGTTTCATCAAGTCTGTCATGAAGTTGTTGGGATCGGTCAGGGCGAAAAAGTCGCCACGCGTGACCGCGATGGCGGTCGCCGCCATCGCGGTCATCGGCGTGGGCGTCGTCACGCCCGTGGTCGTCCCGACCGAAAGCCAGGCCCAGTCCCGCCGGACCGTGCCGCCGACCGCCCGCTACGTCAGCAGCAGCGGCCAGGGGTTCATCCTGGACACCTCAGGATCGCGGCCGCTGATGCGGCTGGAACGCTCGACCGAGGTCTGGGTCTTGCGGCCGACGCCGGCGCCGCGCGGCGACATCATCTATCGTAACGACAACGGCGATCAGGTGCTGCGCGTCACGCCCGACGGCGCCGTGACCCTGTATACGACCGCGACGCCTCAGGGCTCGCCGGCCTCGCGCGTGGGCGAGGCGCAGGGCCTGGCCAGCGCGGCCATGACCGGCGCCCAGCTCGTCGAATTTTTCATGCGCCAGAGCTACCGCGCCAGCACGGCGATGGGCCGGCTGATCGTCATCGACGTGGACATTCAGCCCGGCTCTGAACAGGTCGCTGCGGACACTGTCTCGGCCGCCAGCGACGCCATCGTGCGCATGGCGCGGTCCTCCAACCTGCGCGCTCAGGTCGAGCGGGTGCGCCGCGTCGTGGTGTCCGATCAGGGGCGTCCGGGCGTCAGCCTGGTCCAGGGCACGTTGAGGATCGTCATCGACGCCGACGCCGGCATCGCCGGCCGCCCGTCGTCGGCCCGGATCGTGCGGGTCGTGGGCGGAGACGCGCTGAACCGCTAACCCTGGAAGCTGTCCTTGGCCGCCCGGCGCGCGGCGAACTGATCCGCGTCCGTCGCGGTCAGGAACGGATTGAACCGCTTCTCAACCCCCAGCGTCGTCGGCACGGTCGGTTCGCCCCGCTCACGCGCCGCGAAGATCGCCTGGGCATGGGCGGCGGTCTCGGGCCGGTCATCCAGGCTCAGGGTGAAGCGCGCGTTGGACGCCGTATATTCGTGCGCGCACCAAATCACGGTCTGATCGGGCCAGGCCTTCAGCCGCTGCAGGCTGTCGAACATCTGCTCGGGCGTGCCCTCGAACAACCGGCCGCAGCCCAAGGCGAACAGGGTGTCGCCGGTAAAGGCCAGGTCGTCCGCCGGGGCATGAAACACCACATGGCCCAGCGTATGGCCCGGCGTTTCGGTGACCTCGAACCGCGTCTCGCCAACCATCACCACATCGCTATCGGCGACCACGCGGTCCAGCGGCGCGACCTTGCGCACCTCTTCCGGCCCGACGATCTCGCAGGCCCAATCGGCCTTCAGACGCGCGTTGCCCTCGGTGTGATCGGGGTGCCAGTGGGTGTTCAGGATCAGGTCAAGACGCCCCCAGCCCAGGCTTTCCAACTCCTCCAGAATGCGCTCCGCGTCCGGCGTATCGACCGCCGCGACCACGCCGGTCGCCGCATCGCGGATCAGGAAGCCGTAGTTGTCGCTGCGGCAGGGAAACAGATGCACATCCAGGGTCATGCGCCCATCCTAGCAGCAGGGCCGCCGACAGGCCTATAGTGGGCCCATGCGGCGCAGCATCGACGAGCTTCGAACCTTCTACGGCGAGCCGACTGGGGCGCTGGCGCGACGGCTGGTGGCGCGACGGCTGGACGACGCCTGGGGCGAGGCGACCGACTGCGACGTGCTGGGCGTCGGCTACGCCACCCCCTGGCTGGACGCCTTCGTCGGCGCGCGGCGCGTCGTTGCGGCCATGCCGGGCGGGCAAGGCGTCGAGCATTGGCCGACGGTGGGCCGTAACCGCACCCTGCTGGTCGACGACCGCCGCCTGCCCTTCCCTGCCGGATCGTTCGACCGCATCCTGCTGGTCCACGCCCTGGAAGAGGCCGACGACCCCGCCGCCCTGCTGCTGGAAGCGGTGCGCGCACTTTCACCGACCGGGCGCATCATCCTGGCGGCGGCGGCGCGCGGCGGCCTTTGGGCGCGGGCGGACAACACCCCCTTTGGTCACGGCCGACCCTTTACCCGGCGCCAGCTGGAGCGGTTGGTGCGCGATGTCGGGCTGGAGCCGATGGCCTGGTCCCAAACGCTTTATGTCCCGCCCTGGGCGCCGATGCTGCCGCTGGCCGAAGGGTTCGAACAGGTCGGGCGCCGGGTCTTTCCCGGAACCGCCGGGCTGATCCTGCTGGAGGCCTCGCGCCACAGCTACGCCCGCATCCGCCCCCGCGGCCATGCCCAGCGCGTCGCCGCCCCCGTTCTGGCGCCCCAACCCGCCGCCTCCGTCTCTTCGCGGGGCGAACATCGCGACTGACGGCGAGTTGACCGTCGCCCCATCTGGCGGGCCGGGCGAAACCGCCTTATGGCGAAGGCCATGCACCGACTGATCCTGATGCGGCACGCCCAGGCCGAAGCCTCCGCCCCATCCGGCGGCGACGAGGCCCGTCCTCTGTCCGCCGCCGGCCGCGCCGAGGCCCTGCTGATGGGGCGCGCCCTGGCCGAGCGGGGCCTGAAGCCGGACCTGGCGCTGGTGTCCACCGCCGTGCGCACCCGCCAGACCTGGGAGCAGATGCACGACGCCTTCGGCGATGTCGAAGTCCGCGATGAGGACGCCCTCTACAACGCCCCCTCCGACGTGATCCGCCGCTTCGTCGAGGCCAGTGAGGACGAGGCCGGCTGCCTGCTGATCCTGGCCCACAATCCGGGCGTCCACGTCCTGGCGGCCGAATATCTGATCGAAAGCGCCGCCTCGCCGGCGGTGGTGGACAAGCTGTCGGCCGGCTTCCCGACCGGCGCGGCGGCCCTGTTCAGCGTCGATGTCGCGGGGCGCTGCACCTACGAAGGCTTCCTGACGCCGCGGTCGCTGGGCGCGCCCTCGGCATGACAGACATCGCCTACAAGATCGTCGACGCCGCCGAATGGCGCGCCGCCGTCGCCGAGGGCCGATACGACGGCGCGCCGGTCGATCTGGCCGACGGCTACATCCATATGTCGACCGAGGCGCAACTGGCCGAGACCGCGCGACGGCTTTTCGCCGGGCGCGGCGACCTGCTGCTGCTGACCGTCGACCTGACGCACTTCGGCGACGACCTGATCTGGGAGCCGTCGCGCGGCGGCGATCTGTTCCCGCATCTCTACGCCGCCCTGCCCGTCGCCGCCGTCACGGCCTCGCGCGCCTTCTCGGTCACGACCGACGGCGATATGGCGTTCGAGGACGACGCATGAGTCTGGCGAACGTGGGCGCCGCCCTGCTGCGTCGGCTGGACCCGGAACAGGCGCACCAGTTGGCGATCAAGGGGCTGGCGCTCGCCCCCCTGCCCGTCCCGCCCGCCGACGATCCGATCCTGAGAACACAGCTGGCGGGGCTGGACCTGCCCAATCCGATCGGTCTGGCGGCGGGTCTGGACAAGAACGGCGAGGCCTTGCGCGGCCTGTCGCGCCTCGGCTTCGGCTTCGTCGAATGCGGCTCGGTCACGCCCCGGCCCCAGCCCGGCAATCCCAAGCCGCGCCTGTTCCGCCTCAGCGAAGACCGGGCCATTATCAACCGGATGGGGTTCAACAACGCCGGGCTCGACGCCTTCGCCGCGCGGCTGAACCAGCGCCCGACGAGCGTCGTGGTGGGCGCCAATCTAGGGGCCAACAAGGACACCGAGGACAAGGCGGCTGACTATGTCGCCGGCCTGCAACGCCTCGCCGGCCGCGCTTCCTATTTCACCGTCAACATCTCCTCGCCCAATACGCCCGGCCTGCGCGCCCTTCAGGGCCGCGAGCAATTGGATGACCTGTTGGGCCGTATCGACGCCGCCCGTCCCGTCGCCGCGCCTGACCGCGTACCCGTCTTCCTGAAGATCGCGCCCGACCTGATCGCCGACGAGATCGGCATGATCGTCGAGGCGTCTCTGGCCCACCGGATCGACGGTCTGATCGTGTCCAACACCACGCTGGAACGTCCCGAGAGCCTACGCTCGCCCGGCGCCCGCGAAACCGGCGGCCTGTCCGGCGCGCCCATCCGTCCGTTCGCGGAAAAGGCCCTGCGCGCGGCGGCCGAGGCCGCAGCCGGCCGTCTGCCTCTGATCGCCGTCGGCGGCATCGACAGCGGGGCCGAGGCCTATGCCCGCATCCGCCTGGGGGCTTCGGCGGTCCAGATTTATTCCGCCCTGATCTACGAGGGGCCCGGCCTGGTCGCCCGCATCAAGCGTGATCTGGCCGCCCGCCTGCGCGCTGACGGCTTTTCCACAGCCGCCGAGGCGGTCGGCGCGCCCCGTTGACGGAGCGTTAGTGTCGATAGGCCTAGGGTGACCGATGCGAGCGATCTGCGTTCGTCATTCGAGGGCCTGAATGAAATCGACCGCCGTCGATATCGCTGAAAGCAGCTGGACCGCCGCCGTTCGTCAGCGCACGGGTGCGGCGGTGCAACGGGTCGTGGCGGCGGCGGCTGTCGCCTTGGTCGTGACCCCGATGGTCGGGGTGCGGTTCACCCTCGGCTGGGTCGTCCTGTATATGGCGGTCCAGGCCATGGAGGTGGTCGTCTATCGACCGATCCTGAAAGGTCCCGACGAGCTTTCGACAGGCCGCAAGCTGGCGATCCTGGCCGTCGTCTTCGCCAATTCGACCGTCTTCTCCTCGCTTTCCCTGGTCCTGTGGTGGATCGGCGGCGCGTTCGGCGGTGTTTGCGCCGTCCTGATGCTGACCGCGGTCATGCTGACGGCGATCGTGAACGCCACCCGATGCCAGGCCGTGATGGTCGCCGGCCTCGCACCCCAGGTCGGCTTTCTGCTGGCGACCCCCTTCTTCGTCTATGCGCTGCACGCGCCCGGCCCGCTGGTCATGTCGGCCGCAGCGGCCGTGGTGCTGTTCACCTTCTATGTCGCCATCACCGGCCAGCGCATGGTCGAGGCCAGCTTCACCGTCGTTCGCGCCCACGCTCTCGCCGAGGAATCCCGTCTCAGGGCCGAGCGCAGCCTGGCCGACCACACCACCTTCCTGGCCGCGATCGGCCATGACCTGCGCACCCCGATCGGCGCGATCCTGGCCGGCGCCGCCGAGTTGCGCGCGCCCGACGCCCAGTCGCGCAACAGCGCCAATCTGATCACCGACGCCGGCCTGATGATGAAGGCCCTGCTGGACGACCTGCTGGACCACACCCGGATCGGCGCGGGACGGATGACGGTCGAGGCCAAGGATTTCGACCTGCGGCAAATGCTGGCCCAGACCCTGATGCTGTGGCGCGGCGTCGCCGACGCCAAGGGGCTGAAGCTGCGTATCGAAGGCGCCTCGGCCATGCCCCGCCACGTCAAGGGCGACGTCATGCGCATCCGTCAGGTGCTGAACAACCTGATGTCCAACGCCATGAAGTTCACCGAGCAGGGCCAGATCACCCTGCGGGTCCAGGCCTGGCCCGAGGAACCGTCTGGATACGCCCTGCTGTTCGAGATCGTCGACACGGGGCCGGGCATGACGAGCGATCAACTGGCGCGCCTGTTCACCCCGTTCGACCAGACCGCCGACGGCGTCTCCGCCCGCTACGGCGGCTCGGGCCTGGGTCTGGCGATCAGCCGCAACCTGATCGACCTGATGGGCGGCCGACTGACCGTGCGCAGCGCGCCGGGTCAGGGTTCGCGCTTCACCGTCTCGCTGATCCTGCCGCGCGGCGACGAGGCGGCGCAGATCGTTGAGGTCGTCGATGAAAGCCGCCTGGACATCGCCCGCTCACTGACGCCCTCGGTCGCGCCCACGCCCCAGCCCGCGTCCGTCGCCCCTTCGCCCGCACCTGAGCCCGAGCCGGTCGCTGCGACGCCTGCGGTCGCCGAAGAGGCCGAAGATCAGCCGCTGCGCCTGCTGGTCGTGGACGATCACGACATCAACCGCCGCGCCGTCCAACTGATCCTTCAGCCGCTGGGCTGCGAGATCACCACCGCCGCCGACGGCATGATCGCGCTGGAACGCTGTCAGGAGGCGGTGTTCGACGTCATCTTCATGGATGTCCGGATGCCCGAGCTGGACGGGCGCGAGACGACGCGTCGCCTGCGCGCCGGCGGCGGACCCAACGCCGCCACCCCGGTCGTCGCCGTCACCGCCGACACAGCGCCCGAGGACGTCGCGGCCTGTCAGGCGGCCGGCATGGCCTATTTCGTCTCCAAGCCCCTGACGCCGCCCGCCCTGATCGGCGCCTTGCAGCACGTCCTGAACGACACCGCCGCTCAGGCCGCGACCGAGGCCGCTTGACCCCGAACGGCCGCAATCAGGCGCGCGGCGAAATCAGGCTGTTTTATCTCGCATTCCCAGACCACGACCACGCGCCAGCCTGACGCCTCCAGCGCCTGAACGGCGGCAGCGTCGCGCACGCGGTTTCGACCGATCTTGGTGATCCAATAATCGGCGTTGGTCTTGGGCTGGCGTGATCCACGGGCGCAATCATGGCCGTGCCAGAAACAGCCGTGGACGAAAAGGGCGACCTTGCGGCCCTTCATCACCACATCCGGGCGACCCGGCAGACCCATGCCGCCCAGTCGATAGCCGATCCCGGCCGCACGCAGGATCCTGCGCACGGCCAGTTCCGGCGACGTGTCCCGCCCCTTCACGCGACGCATCACGGCGCTGCGCTTCTCGGGGCTGAAAACGTCGGTCATCAACGTCGATCCGGGCTCATGTAGCGAAGCGATAGCCCGAATCGACAAGCATCAGAGCTGCGCCAGCAGATGCTCGGCCGAGGACACCTTGAACTCGCCGCCCTGTTCGATGTTCAGCTGCTCGACCACGCCGTCCTTGACCAGCATGGAATAGCGTTGCGAGCGCTCGCCCAGGCCGAAGCCAGAACCGTCCAGCACCAGACCCAGGGCGCGGGTCAGTTCGCCGTTGCCGTCGGCCAGCATGACGATGCTGTCGTCCGTGATGCCCTGGCTCTCGCCCCAGGCCTTCATGACGAAGGCGTCATTGACCGAGATGCAGGCGACCGTATCGACGCCCTTGCCCTGGATGTCGGCCAGATGATCCTTGAAGCCCGGCAGGTGGCGCGCCGAGCAGGTGGGGGTGAAGGCGCCGGGCACGGCGAACAGGGCCACGGTCTTGCCGGCGAAGATGTCGTCGGTGCTGACAGGCTTGGGGCCCTCGGCGGTCGCTTGGGCGAGGGTTGCGTTCGGGATGCGATCGCCGATCTGGATGGTCATGTCTGTCTCGCTGAGGTTTGAGGCCGGCGCGTTTGAACGGCCGTGTGCGACACATAGACACCACGGACGACACCGCAAGCGCCGGTTCGGCTTGCTTGCGCCGCTTTCCGGACGGATGATGCCAGGATCATGAGCCAAGCCTCCACCCTGACCGGCCGACTGCTGGTCGCCATGCCCGGGATCGACGACGCCCGGTTCGAACACGCCGTCATCCTGATCTGCGCCCACGGGCCGGATCACGCCATGGGCCTGCGGCTGGATCGACCGGCGCCGGGCGTGGATCTGAAGACGGTTCTGGACAAGCTGCACGCGCCGGCGCCGGATCAGTCCATCGGTCGCGCGGTCCTGATGGGCGGACCGGTCGAGCGCGAGCGCGGCTTCGTGCTGCATACCGACGACTGGACGGTGGGCGACGACACCCTGGCCTTCGGCGACGGTCTGGCGATGACCGGCACGCGCGAGGCGCTGGCCGCCATGACCGACGAGATCGCCGGTCCGCGCCGCTCGGCCCTGCTGCTGGGCTATGCCGGCTGGGGCGAGGGGCAGTTGGAGGAAGAACTGGCCGACAACGTCTGGCTGACCGCCGACGCCGATCTGGACCTGATTTTCGACGGCGAACACACGTCGAAATGGACGCGCGCCCTCGCCCAGCTGGGCGTGGACGCGGCCATGCTGTCGAGCCAGGGCGGCCGGGCCTGAGGCCAGACCGCCCGCTTGACGATTAGAAGCGGTAGTTCATCCCGATGCGGAACATGTGCGTTCCGAACTTGCCGTTGCTGCGCACCATGTCCGTGCCCGTCGTATTCGGGGCCAGGACGAAAGGGTTGGTGGCGGGCGCCGTGCCACGGCCGACGCGAATGACCGGGCTATCGACGTCCAGCGAGGTGTAGAGGTATTCGCCGCTGACCGTCAGACCGCGACCCAGGGCGTATTCCACGCCGCCGCCGGCCTGCCAGCCGTCGCCGTCATCGCCTTCGCTGGTTTCGGTAAAGCTGTTGGCCAGGTTCGAGGTGCGGAACTTGTTCTCGAACTTGCCATAGGCGTAACCGCCGGTGCCGTAGATTAGCGCTGGGCCGACCGCATAGCCCAGCTTCAGGCGAGCGGCCGCCGTGCTCTCCAGCTCGCGCGTGAAGGTGTAGAAGGCCGGGGTGGTCGAGAAGCCGGTCACCGAATCTTGGACGTTGTTGACGCTGTATTCCGCCAGGGCGCCGACGACGAAGTTGCCGAACTGCATATCGTAACCGGCGCGCACGCCGGCTTCGACACCGTCGTTGTCGTCACGGCAGCCGGTGCCGGGCGCGGTGCTGGTCGCCATGCCGCCGCAGAAGCCGGGGCTGAAGGCGTTGGTCCCGACAGTGGCGGGAGCGACGGGCGCGGTGGTGACTTGGTCCCCATAGATGCCATCGAGGTTGCGGTCGAAGCGCAGGATTTCGTCACCGTCGTCGTTCGACTGGTTGTAGCCGCCGAAGATGCCGATGTAGGGGCCGGACCAATCGGGGGCGACGGACTGGGCCAGGGCGGGGGTGGAAACCATGGCCAGGGCCAGGGCGCTGGAGGCGAGGGTCTTGATCATCTGGGGGTAGGCTTTCGGGCCGAAAGTGCGGGCGCGACATCCCCGCTCGCCGTCACAAAAGCCGAACCCGGCCACAGGTTCCCAAGCTTTTGCACCGCCAAATGTCGCACATCCGATCGTTGAGGTTGAGCGTACGGGCGGCTAACGCGTCGCCATCGACACCAGAAAGGCGATCAGCAGGACCAGGCTGACGCCCTGCCAGAATCGCACCGGATCGCGCTCGATCAGGGACAGCTGGCGCGGCGGCGGAGCGGCGACGGCGCTGCCGGTCTCCAGCACATGGATCAGTTCCTCGACATCCTCGAACCGCTCGTTCGGATCGACGGCGACGGCGCGCATGATGGCCGCCTCCAGCCAGGCGGGCATATCCGGCCGGTGTCGCGTCGGCGGCGCAGGCGCCCGGTCAAAGCGCGGCGCATCGGCCGGATCGACCTCGCCCCACGGATAGGTGCGGGTGAACAACCGGTACAGCGTCACCCCCAGGGCGAACTGATCGGTGGCGGCGTTACCGCTCTCGCCCGCATACATTTCCGGCGCCTTGTAGCCGGCGGTGCCCGGCGCCTCGGCCTCGGCGAACTCCTCGGCCAGCCGCAGGCGTGCGACGCCCAGGTCGACCAGTTTCAGCCCGCCCTGTGTCTCCAGGATCACATTGTCCGGCTTGATGTCGCGGTGCGTCACCCCCGCCCGATGCAGGGCCGAAACCGCGCGCGACAGCCGCAACGCCACGCCGATCCCCTCTGCGATCTCGAACGGCCCCTCCTGCGCCAACCGCGCATGCAGGGTCTGACCGGCATGGAAGGGCTGGGCGATATAGAGGCGGCTCTGGCGACCGGCGTCCAGGCTCAGCACCTTGCCGACGAAGGGGCTGTCGATGCGCCGGCCGATAAAGGCCTCGCGCAGAAAGGCGGTGCGCGCGCCGCGTTCGGACACCACGGCGGGCTTGGGAAACTTCAGCACCACCATGCCCGCGTCGCCCAGCGTATCCTTGGCCAGAAACAGGGTCGTATAGCGCCCGTCCGCCACGGTCCGCTGCAGCGCGAAGCCGTCGACATTATCGCCGACGGCCGGAGGCGGCAGGATGGCCAGCCCTTCCGCTTCGGCGGTGATCGCTTCCCAGTCGGGCGCGCCGGTGCGGACCACGTCGATGACGATGGCGGTGGCGTTGTCGCGCGCGCCCGCCGCCTCAACCTCGGCCAGGATCGCCTTGGCGTCCGCATCGGGTGAACTGCGCCGTCCCAACAGGCCGGCGATCGCCGCATCGGCCAGCACTCCATGCACACCGTCGGTGGTCAGCAGCAGTCGGTCGTGCGGCTCCAGCCGGACTTGCCGGACGTCCAGCTTCACATCCGCCTCGATGCCGACGGCGCGGTACAGCACATGGCTCAGCCCCTGCTGGGCGCGCGTGTGGTCTTCCGTCAGCCGCGTCAGAACGCCATCGCGGAAATGCCAGGCCCGGCTGTCGCCGACATGAAGCGCCGTCGCCTCGCGCCCGCGCAGGATCAGGGCCGTAAACGTCGTCGCCGCTCCCTCCATGGCCGGATCGATCCGTCCCCGCGAATGGAGCCAGCGGTTGAAGCCCCTCAGCGCCTTGATCCCGTTGGCGGCGATGCCGTTCAGCGGGTTCTGATCCAGATAGCCGTCGATGAAGCTGCGCGTCGTCAGCTCCGCCGCCATCCGCCCGGCCTTGGACCCGGACACCCCGTCGGCGATCACCGCCACGACACCATGTTCGCGCTGTTCGGCCGCCGTGCCGATATGGACGCCGCCGAAATCCTGATTATCCGCCTTGGGCCCCTGCAAGGTCGCAAAGCCGGCGGCGATCTCCAGTCTGGCGTCGGTCATGGGCGGAACTGTCGTCGAAAGACGGCGCGCTGAACAGAGGTCTCAGAGCGCCAGGATCGCCCGCACCGCGACATAGGCGGCGACCACAAGGATCAGGCCCGCAAACAGGATGCGCCCAAGCCGGGCGTTCGACCCCAGACGGCGCGCCAGCGGCAGACCCGCCGCCGTCCCGGCGACCCCGCCGACCGCCATGGCCGCGACCAGGCCCGGATCGACCCAGCCCGACAGCGCATAGTTGCCCGCCGTCGTCGCTCCGAATGCGGCGACGCTGAGCAGCGAGGTCGCCTGGGCGGTCGCCAGGCTCATGCCCGTCGACGCCATCAGGCCGGGCACGATCAGAAAGCCGCCGCCGATGCCGAAGAAGCCCGCGGCCGAGCCGACGCCGGCGCCCGCCATGCCGACGCGCGGCGACATGGACCAGTTCAGCCGGGGTTCGACCCGCGCGACCGCCGCCTTGGGGCGCAGCATCGACGCGCCCACGGCCGCCATGGCCACGGCGAAGATCAGCAGCAGCTGATGGCCGTCGATCATTTTGGCCAGGGACGATCCGAACCAGGCCCAGGCCGCCCCAGTGACGGCGAATAGAGTGGCGCAGGGCCAGCGCCCCGCCCTGCCCTGGCGTGACCGGCCAGAGCCGTCAGGGCGTTTAGCGCCACACCTGCCGCCGACACGCCGATGGCGACGTGGGGATCGGCGACGCCGACGACATACAGCAGCAGCGGCACGGCCAGAACCGACCCGCCGCCGCCGAACAGGGTCAGCAACAGGGCGACGACGCCGCCGCTGAAGGCGGTCAGGACCAGCGGGGTCAGTTCGGTCGTCATCGGATCACGCCGCTCTTGTCATGGGCCGGGTCGCGGCTCTGTTCCAGGGCATGACGGCCAGCAGCCGCGCCATGCCGCAAAAGCCCGTTGCGCCCGCGACGAACAGGCCCGCGCCGACGAAGGCTGACAGACCCCAGAAAGCCGGATGCACCAGCAGGCCCAGCGCCGCTCCGAGCAGGATCAGGCCGCCCGCGACCATCTGCACCTGACGCATCAGTTCGATTGGTTTGGAGCGGTCGGCATGGGTGGCCAGGCCCTGCGCCTTCCAGGCGTCCAGCCCGCCTTCCAGAACGAAGGTTTGGCCCGTCGTCTTGGCCGCCAGACGGTCGCAGTTGACGCCCGTCCGATTGCCGGTCCGGCAAGTGAAGATGACATCGCGCCCGTCGGCGCTTACGGGCGTGAAGGCGTCAAAGGCCGACAGCGGCGCATGGACGGCGCCGACGACATGTTCTCTGGCGAACTCATCCGGCTCGCGAATGTCGACCAGCACGGCTGTGTTCTGCTTCAGCCGACGCGAAACCTCGGCGGGGGACAGGGGGGTCAGGACGCTCATCAGGATCATGCCTTTTCGGAGGAAACAGGGGGACAGTAGATCTCGGCCAGCACGGCGATGACCTTCAGGACGGCCGGATCGGCGATGCGGTAGAAGATGGTCGTGCCGTCTCGACGCGTGCTGACCAGCGCCTCGTCGCGCAGCTTGGCCAGGTGCTGGGACAGGGCCGATTGCGACAGGCCGACCTGGGGCAGCAGTTGGCCGACGGACATCTCGCCCTCGCCCAACTGACACAGGATCATCAGCCGCTTCTCGTTGGACAGCGCGCGCAGCAACGCCGCCGCCTCGCCTGCGCTGGCCTGGAAACGCTCAAGTCCGATGGTCTGAAGGTCGATCATGGGGCGCAATATATGCGCGCTTGCTAAATAAGCAAGGCCTAATATATTGGATTGCGAAAGGAGCCTCCTTCATGACCCAATCCCCTGACGTCCGCGGCTTTTTCGATCCCGCGACCCACACCGTCACCTATCTGGTCAGTGACCCCGCGACGGGTCAGGCGGCGATCATCGACCCCGTCCTGGACTTCGACGCGCCCTCGGCTCGCACCTCGACGCGGTCGATCGACGCCGTCATGGCGGCGCTGCGGTCGGAGGGGCTGAAGCTGGCCCTGGTGCTCGAAACCCACGCCCACGCCGACCACCTGACGGCGGCGGCGCACCTGCGTGCGACGACGGGCGTGTCGATCGGCATCGGCGGGCGGATCACCCAGGTTCAGTCCGCCTTCGGCCCCCTGTTCGGCGCCGAAGACGTGCGTCCGGACGGCGCGATTTTCGATCATCTCTATGCGGACGGCGACGCCTTTGCGCTTGGCGACCTGATGGTTCAGGTGATCCACACGCCCGGCCACACCCCCGCCTGCGTCAGCTACCGGATCGGCGATGCGGTCTTCACCGGCGACACCCTGTTCATGCCCGACTACGGCACGGCGCGAACGGATTTTCCTGGCGGCGACGCCCGGACCCTGTATCGCTCGATCCAGCGCCTGCTGGCCCTGCCGGGCGAGACCCGCGTCTTCGTCGGCCACGATTACCTGCCCCAGGGCCGCACCGACTTTCGGTTCGAGACCACCGTGGCCGAACAGCGCGCGCACAACATCCACATCGGCGGCGGCGTATCGGAGGACGCCTTCGTCGCCATGCGCGAGGCCCGCGACGCCACCCTGGGCGCGCCGCAACTGATCCTGCCCTCGCTTCAGGTCAACATCCGCGCCGGCGACCTGCCGCCCCCCGACGCAAACGGCCAGCGCTACCTGCGCCTGCCCCTAAATGCGATCTAAGCCCTAGGCCGACCGCTGCTTCAGCGGCGCGGTGCCGTCGGCCAGGCTTTCGGCCAGATAGACCTCGGCCTCCTGCGCCGGCAGGGCGGGGGCATAGCCGAAGCCCTGGCCGTAGTGGCATTGGGCGTCCAGCAGCAGGCGGGCCAGTTCGGCGTTCTCCACGCCCTCGGCGACGACTTCCAGCGACAGGTCGCGGCCCAGGTTGACCACTGACTTGACGATCTTGGCCGAACCTTCGTCCTTGTTCATCGTCAGCACGAAATAGCGGTCGATCTTCAGCGTATCGAACGGCAGGCGCGCCAGATAGGAAAGCGACGAGAAGCCGGTGCCGAAGTCGTCCAGCGCCAGCGAGGCCCCGACGTCCTTCAGCGATTGCAGCACCTCGGCGGCGCGCGCGGTGTCGCGCATGATGTCGCCCTCTGTGACCTCCAGCTTCAGCGCGCCCTTGGGCAGGCCCGTCTCCTTGATGATGCGCGCCACATCCTCGCACAGGTGCGGACGTTCGATCTCGCCGACCGACAGGTTGACGCTGCAGAACAGCTTGCCGGCCAGCGGATGGCGCTCGATCCATTCGGCCAGTTGCCGCGCCGACTGGGTCATCATCAGCAAGCCCAGGTCGTTCATCATGCCCAGGTCGGCGGTCAGGCCCAGGAACTCGTCCGGCGGCACCAGACCCCGGCGTGGGTGACGCCAGCGCGCCAACGCCTCGAAGCCGGCGACGGCCCCGGTGTTCAGGTTCACGATCGGCTGGAAGAAGGGCACGATCTCGCCGCGCACGAAGGCGTTCCTCAGATCCGCCTCCAGCGCCAGACGGCTCAGGCTGTCGCTTTCCAGCGCCCGTCCATAGGCGGCCGATCCGCCGCGCCCGGCGCCCTTGGCCGATTCCACCGCCAGCTCGACCCGGCGCAACAGTTCGGCGGCGTCGGGCGCATCCGGCCCGCCCTCCACCATCACCGCCCCGATCGAGACGGTCGGATAGATGTCGAAGCCCGCGACCCGCAACGGCTGTTCCAGCGCGTCGCGCACGCGGTAGCTGGTGTGGGACGCGGTCTTGGGCACGATGATGGCGAACTCGTCCTCGCCGATCCGTGCGGCCGAGGCGTCCTTGTTGAAGGCGGCGGCCAGACGCGATCCCAGGGCCGACAGCACCAGGTCGGTCCGCTCATGCCCCAGCGCCTCGTTCAGGCGCCTCAGCCGATCGACGTCGCCGACGACGATCTCGTATTCGCCGGGCTGGGTCAGCACCTCGCTGACGCGGGCCAAGAAGGCGCGACGATCCAGAAGGCCCGTCAGCGTATCGCGGTCCGATCCGGCGAACTTGGTCTCCAGCGCCACGACGCCGGCGGCGCGCAGGCCGTCCTCCAGCCAGACGCCGCGCCACAGACAGGTCTCGGACCCGCGCATGCGCAAACGCACGGCGATCTCGGCGCCCTCGTCCTGGGGTTTGAGCATCCGCTCGGCCAGACTGCGATCCTGCGGCATGGCCAGGGCGACGAAACCGGCGGCTGTGCATTCCGGCGCCAGCGGTCCCAGGCCTAGAGACCGCGTCGCGCCGGTGAACCGCAGCTCGTCCGTCGCCGGCGTCCAGACCCACAGGGCCGTCTCGGCGGCGGCCAGCGCCTCGATGGCGGTCGTGGCGTCCCAGGCCAGCGATCGGGATCGTGGTGTCACGCGTCTCGCCCTTCCAGACGGCCCCCGGCCGTCAACGCTCGTCCTCGACCAGGCCGAACAACAAATGGTCTGCCCACTCGCCGTTAATTTTCAAATAAGCGCGAGCCCGACCTTCGTTGCGAAAGCCGGATTTCTCCAGCACCCGTCGCGACCCGTGGTTGGTGGGCAGGCAGGCCGCCTCCAGCCGGTGCAGTTTCAGCTTGTCGAACGCATAGCCGACGACGGCCCGAACGCCCGCCGTCGCCACCCCCTGACCGGAAAACGGCTGGCCGATCCAGTAGCCCAGCGTCCCCGTCTCGGCGACGCCGCGCCGCACGTTCGACAGGGTCACCGCCCCCGCCAAGGTCTTGCCGTCCTGCACGAAGACGAAGAAGGGCCAGGCGTTGCCCAACTCCATCTCGCGCGCATAGATCGACAGACGGCGCCGGAACGCCGCCTTGGTCAGGTCGTCCTCGGGCCAGGCCGGCTCCCACGGCTGCAGATAGTCGCGCGAGCCGTCGCGCAGCGTGGACCAGGCGGCGTAGTCGGCGGCGCGCGGCGGGCGCAGCAGCACGCCGTCCCCCCGGATCACGGGCCCGGCCACATCGCTCATCCAGTCCAGAAGCGCCATCGATGGGCACTATAGCATCAAGATTCGGCTCTGAACCTTACGGTTCGGCCAAAAGTGTCGCGGTCAGCTTCAGCGCCAGATCGCGGCCCAGCCCCTCCGGCGCGCCCAGCATCGGCGTCAAGATGTCCCCGATCAGTCCCTCGGCGAAGGCCATATAGGCCGCCGTCACCACCAGGGCCTTGGCCCGCTCGGCCGCCCTGGGATCCTCGGGCGCCATGGCCGCCAGCCGCTCGGCCAGATCGCGCACCACCCCCGCGAAGCTTTCCGCCCGCCCCTGCTCGCGCGCCAGCGCCAGCCAGGCCGCCATCTGCGAGGCCCCGCCCGGTCCGAACGCGTCGAACACGACGCTCATCAACCGCCCCGGCTCGACGCCGTCGCGCCCTTCTCCCATTCCCTCGTTCAGGCCAGCCTCGATCCGCTGCGCCAGGTCGCGCACCATCGCATCCATCAGCGCGCCCTGCAGCCCGGCCGCCGAGCCGAAATGATGGATCAGATTGGCGTGCCCCACGCCCATCCGTTCGCCCACCGCCTTCAGCGTCACCGCCGCCGGCCCGCCGGTCAGCAGCAGGTCGCGCGCCGCCTCCAGCGCCTCTTCGCGCGCCAACGCCCCGCGTCTTCGCTTCACCGGACCATTAGTTGACATTGATGTCAGTTAACTCCATCCTCCGCTCGAAATCGAGGAGCAGAACCATGGCGAAATCCGCCACCCCCGCCGACCTCCAGATCAAGCCGCGCGACCTGAATATCGACCGCGAGGCTCCGACGCCACGCTGGTGGCTGAACGGCGACCCGTTCGGCACCGCCGTAATGAACGCCCTCAGCCTGACCTTCCCTGACGGCGAGCGGTTCTTCATCCAGTCGGTCAAGCGGTTCGCCAAGGACGCGCCCCCGGCCTTGGCCGCCGACATCCGCGCCTTCACGGTCCAAGAGGGTGCCCACACCCGCGAACACATGGCGTTCAACGCCATCACCGAACGCGCCGGTTATGACACCGCCGAGATCGAGGCCTATGTCACCGCCCGTCTCGACATCGCCCGCGCCCGTCCGGCCTTGGCCCAGTTGGCGGCGACCATGGCGCTGGAGCATTTCACCGCCGCCTTCGCCCATCGGCTGCTGGCCGATCCGGAGCTGCTGAAGGGCTCGCCCCACGACCTGGCCCGCCTGTGGCGCTGGCACTCCATCGAGGAGATCGAGCACAAGGGCGTGGCCTATGACGTCTTCCTGCACGCGACCCGAGACCTTAGTCCCCTGAAGCGCTGGCGCATCCGCCGCTGGGCCATGTTCCTGACGACCCTGCTGTTCACCCGCACGGTGCGCGAGACAACCTTCATGCTGCTGAAGCAGGACGGCATCGTCGGCTGGCGCGCGCGTCTGGGCCTGTTCCGTTGGCTGTGGCTGAAGCCGGGCCTGTATCGCCGGATGATCGGCGACTACCTGGCCTTCTACAAGCCCGACTTCCACCCGTGGCAGGTCGATGACCGCGACCTGATCGCGGACGCGGAGGCCGGGCTGGCCCAACCGGCCTGACTCTCAAATCCGACCCCGCGACGGAGTTTTCGCCCAAAGGCGTTACAGTGTGCGGGGGACGGACGAGGAGAAGGCCATGGCTTCATCACCGACCGACGCCGCCGTCGCCCTGACCCGCCTGGGTCTGGGCGCCCGGCCTGGCGAGATCGACCGCGTCGCCGCCGATCCGCGCGGCTGGGCCATGGGCCAGATCCGGCCCCAGGGCGCGCCACAGCCGTCGGGCCAGTTCGCCGACACCGCCGAACGCGTCGCCCAATATATCGACTATCAGAGCGACGCCGGCTTCGCGCGCCGCGACCGACGCGCCGCCGCTCTGGGGACGGCCGAGGCCGCCCCCGCCGCCTCCCCTGCCCCTGCCATGCCGGACGCCGCCGATCCGCAAGCTGTCGCCCGGCGCGAAGCCCGCCAGGCGGCCCGCCGCGACATCACCCAGGACACGGCGCAGGAGTTCCTGGCCCGAGCCCAACTCGGCGCGACCACCGACGACGGCTTCGCCGAGCGCTGGGCCCTGTTCTGGTCGAACGCCCTGACCGTCTCGGCCGCCAAGTTCGCCAGCGGCGCCTTCGTGGGCCAATACGAGCGCGAGGCCATCCGCCCCCACGTCTTCGGCCGGTTCGAGGATCTGATCCTGGCCGCCGAACAGCATCCCGCCATGCTGCTCTATCTGGATCAGGCCCGCTCGGTCGGTCCCGACAGCATGGCCGGCGCGCGCCGCAACGCCGGGCTGAACGAAAACCTGGCCCGCGAGATGATGGAGTTGCACACGGTCGGCGCTGACGGGGGCTACACCCAGGCCGACGTCACTGAACTGGCGCGCGCCCTGACCGGCTGGTCGATCCCCGCCGCCCGCGATCAGCGTCAGCCCAACCGTCCGCGCCGCGCGCGCAACATGGCCGCCCAGGTCGAGCCCGGTCCCGACGGCTTCGTCTTCCGCGCCAATGTCCACGAACCCGGGCCCCGCACCGTGATGGGCAAGACCTATCCGGCGGCGGGCCTGGCCCAGGGTCAGGCCATCCTGCGCGACCTGGCCCGGCACCCGGCGACGGGCAAACGCCTGTCGCGCCGTCTCGCCGCTCATTTCGTCGCCGACGATCCGCCGCCCGCCCTGGTCGCACGGCTGGAAGCGGCCTGGACCGGCTCCGGCGGCGACCTGGCCCAGGTCGCCCGCGCCTTGATCGACGCGCCAGAGACCTGGACGCCCCAGCCCGCCAAGATCAAGACGCCCTACGACTTCATCGTCTCGGCCAACCGCGCGCTGGGCACGCGACCGCAGCGGATCCAGCCGCTGCGCCAGGCCCTGCTCGACATGGGCCAGCCGCCGTTCGCGCCCCCGTCGCCCGAGGGCTGGCCCGACACGGCCGCCGACTGGGCCGGCCCCGACGCCCTGGTCAAACGGCTGAACTGGTCGCGCGCCGCCGCCGATCTGGCGCAAGCGAGCGATCCAAACGCGGTCGCCGCAGCCGCCCTCGGCCCGCGCCTCGGCGAACGCACCCGCCTCGCCGTCGCCCGCGCCGAAAGCCGGCCCGAGGCCCTCACCCTTCTGTTCATGTCGCCGGAGTTCCAACGCCGATGACCGCCCTCAATATGAATCGCCGCCACCTCCTCGCCGCCGCCTCCGCCGGGGTCGGCCTGGCCTTCGCCGGCCGTGTCGCCGCCCAGACCAACGGCCCTGCCAACAAGCTGGTCGTCGTCATCGCGCGCGGCGCCATGGACGGCCTGTCCGTCACCGTGCCCTACGCCGATCCGAACTACGTCCCCTTGCGCGGCGGTCTGGCCATCGCCGCGCCCGGCGAGGCGAACGGCGCCCTGGCCCTGAGCGAAGGCGTCGGCCTGCATCCGGCGCTGGCGGGTCTGCACGCCCTCTATGGTCAGGATCAGATGCGGTTCGCCCCCGCCGTCGCCCTGCCCGTGCGCATCCGCTCGCACTTCGACGCCCAGGACGTGCTGGAGAACGGCGGCGAAGGTCTGCGCCAACAGTCCGACGGCTGGCTGAACCGCGCCATCGTCGCGGCCGGCGGAACGTCGCTGAAGGGCCTGTCGATCGGCGCCCAGACCCCGCTGATCCTGCGCGGCGACGCGCCGGTGTCCAGCTGGGCGCCCGGCGGTCTGGTGCGCGACGGCGACCGCATCGCCTCCTTGCTTCAGGACCTCTATGTCGAGGATCCGATGCTGGGCCAGAACCTGGCGCGGGGTCTCGCGACCGAGCAACTGGTCAGCATGGAGGGCGGCGACCAACGCCTGCGCCGCAACGACGTCCAGGGCCTGGGCCAGGCCGTCGCCAGGCTGATGACCGGACCGGAGGGCGCCGATATCGTCGCCGTCTCGCTGGACGGCTGGGACACCCACGCGGGGCAACGCGCCCAGCTTCAGACCCGGCTCACGGGCCTGGATCAGCTCGTCACGGGCCTGAAGGACGGCTTGGGCGAGACCTGGTCGCGCACGGCGGTCATCGTCGCCACCGAGTTCGGCCGCACCGCCCGCGCCAACGGCACCCAAGGCACCGACCACGGCACCGGCTCGTCGCTTCTGCTGGCGGGCGGTGCGGTCAAGCGCGGCGGCCCCATCGGCGACTGGCCAACCCTGGCCGACAACCGCCTGTTCGAGAACCGCGACCTGGCCCCGACCCTGGACATCCGTTCAGTCTTCAAGGGCGTGCTGCGCGATCACATGGGCCTCGACCGCGCCGCGCTGGACGCCCGCGTCTTCCCCGGCAGCGCCGCCGAGGCGCCGGCGATGGACGGTCTGGTCTAGCCGTCACGCTTGCTTTTTGCGGCGCAACATCGCATCAGGACGCCATCACCTTGGACCCGGCCCTGTTCGCAGGCGACGGGTGGCTATCCCCGCCGCCGATCCGCTGGGAAACCGAGCCGCCGGCAACCGAAACGTCGGTCAGGCTCATCCAGATGAAATCCTGAAATGTCCATCATCGCCTCCGCGCGCCAGCAATGGCTCGCCAATCCTCGCCGCGATCTTCTGGCGGGAACCGTCGTGGCCCTGGCCCTGATCCCCGAAGCCATCGCCTTTTCCATCATCGCCGGCGTCGATCCCGCCGTCGGCCTTTACGCCAGCGTGGTCATCGCCGTCACCATCGCCTTCGTGGGCGGGCGGCCGGCCATGATCTCGGCCGCGACCGGCGCCATGGCCCTGCTGATGGTCACGCTCGTGCGCGACCACGGGCTAGAATATCTCTTCGCCGCCTCGATCCTGTGCGGTGTGTTCCAGATCGTCATCGGCCTGCTGAAGCTGGGCCGCTACATCAAGTTCGTCAGCCGCAGCGTCATGACCGGCTTCGTCAACTCCCTGGCCATCCTGATTTTCCTCGCCCAGATGCCCGAGCTGATCGGTCGGGGCTGGATCACCTACGCCCTGGTCGCGGCGGCCCTGGTCGTGATCTACGGCTTTCCGCGCCTCACCAAGGCCGTGCCTTCGCCCCTGGTCGCCATCGTCGCCATCAGCGCCCTTGTCATCGTGCTGAAGCTGGATGTGCGCACCGTCGGCGACATGGGCCAGATGCCGACCAGCCTGCCGATGTTCCATCTGCCCGCCGTCCCCCTGACGTGGGAGACGCTGGTCATCATCGCGCCCATCTCGGCGACACTGGCCTTCGTCGGCCTGCTGGAAAGCCTGCTGACCGCGAACCTGATCGACGACATCACCGACACCCCGTCGGACAAGGATCGCGAGACGCGCGGTCAGGGGATCGCCAACATCCTGTCGCCCCTGTTCGGCGGCATGGCGGGCTGCGCCATGATCGGCCAGTCGATGATCAACGTCACCTCGGGCGCGCGCGGGCGTCTGTCCACCCTGTGGGCCGGGCTGTTCCTGCTGTTCCTGATGCTGGCGCTTCAGACCTGGGTCGCCCGGATCCCGATGGCCGCCCTGGTCGCCGTCATGATCATGGTCTCGATCGGCACTTTCGACTGGTCCTCGGTCATGAAGCTGCGCTCCACGCCGCTTCAGTCGTCCATCGTCATGATCGCCACCACCGTGACGGTCGTCGCTACCCACGACCTGTCCAAGGGCGTCATCCTGGGCGTGCTGCTGTCGGCGATCTTCTTCATGCGCAAGGTCGGCAAGACCATCGCCGTGACCGAGGTTCCGACGCCGGAACCGGGCGTGCTGCACTATCGCGTCTCAGGCCAGCTGTTCTTCGCCTCCGCCGATCTGTTCGCCGCCAGCTTCGAGCATCACGGCCAACCCACGCGCGTCGAGATCGATCTCCGCGACGCCCATCTGTGGGACCTGACCGGGGTCGCCGCCGTGGACAAGGTCGTCTTCCGCTACCGCCGTCAGGGCGCGGACGTGCAGGTCACGGGCATGAACGACGCCGCCCGCACCCTGGTTACCCGGGTGGGGCGGTTCGAGAAGATGCACCTGCCGGACGGCGCCGGCGCGCATTAGGGCTCAGGCGGCTTCGGGCTTCGGCATCTTGCAGATGCGGTTCAGGTCGGCGCGGATCGAGCTGCCCTGGAAATGCGAGATTTCAGCGCCCGAATACCCTTCTCCGGACAGCGCCTTGACGACGTCGCCGGTGTTCAGACAATCGTTGGTGCGGGCGAGCTGATAGGCGCGCTCGACGACGTGGGTGCGGTTCATGGGATGGCCTTTCGTGCTGTTCGGTAACGCACCCCAAGCTAAACCGTTCCGATCATTGGATTTTCGGACCCGTCGCCCCAAGCTTGCATCCACAGCCAATATCTGCGCACATAGGGCTCGTCGATCTCTCTGCGTAACGCCCACTCTCTCTGCGAACGCACGAGTCAAGGCCGCTCCCATTCAGACCCGACAGGCCGCAGGGACGTTCCCTCGGTCAATTTCTAACGGAGGTCTCAAAATGGCTACCGGCACTGTCAAATGGTTCAACGCCACCAAGGGCTACGGCTTCATCCAGCCTGAAGACGGCGGCAAGGACGTCTTCGTCCACATCTCGGCTGTCGAAGCCGCCGGCCTGCGCGGCCTGGACGAAAACCAGAAGGTTTCCTACGAGCTGGAACGCGACAAGCGTTCGGGCAAGGAATCGGCTGGCCAGCTCCAGACCCTCTAAGGTCGGACAAATCCGATAAGGGAAACGGCGGCTCCTCACGGAGCCGCCGTTTTCATTTGGGCTCTGCGTCTGGAACAGATGACTTCGGTCAAACTCGGTCCTAACTTGGCCATATGAAACCAGAGATCATCTTCCTGACCATCTGGGCAATCGGCGTGATCGTCACTTGGCCAGTCATGATCTGGTATGCGGTGAATAGCCGACGAGCACGGGGCGAACCCGTCATGCCCAGGCCCCCCGCTTCGGCCCGTTACGCTGACACGCGCGCCTCCGGTAAACAGAAGGGCAAGTGGGGCGGCGCGAGCAATTGCCTGATGGTGGTCGTCGATGACCGAGAGCTTTGGCTTTCGCCCGTTTTCCCAATCACCTTGTTCATGCCCTACGGGGCGTTCGGTCTTGAGTTCCGCAAACCTGTCGCCCTCGTCAGGGCCGAAGCACGTAAGGACTGGACGGGCATGAATGTCCGGCTGACACTCATCGCCAAGGGCGATCCGGTCGTCATCGACATGCGGGTACGCGACCCCGCGAAACTCCTCTCGGCTTTGACGATCTAGACCTTCGTCTTGTCGATCCAGGCGGCGAAGGCGTCGGTGAAGCTTTTCAGGAAGGTCTTGGTGTCGTCCTTCTTCAGCTTGCCGTGCTCGTCCAGCAGGTCGGCGACATTGCCGATATAGGCCTCGGGCTGCTGCATCGTCGGCATGTTCAGAAACACCAGCGGCTGGCGCAGGTGGTGATTGGCGCCGAAGGCCGCGACGGCGCCGGGCGAGACGCTGACGATGGCGGCGGGCTTGCCCTGCCAGATGCTGTGGCCATAGGGGCGCGAGCCGACGTCCAGGGCGTTCTTCAGCGCGCCGGGGATGGAGCGATTGTATTCGGGCGTGACGAACAGAACCGCCTCGGTCGTCGCCACCTCCTCGCGGAACCGTTCCCAGGCCGGCGGCGGACTGTCGGTCTCCAGGTCGGGATCATAGAGCGGCAGGTCGCCGATCTCGACCGGCTCGATCTCCAGTCCGGGCTCGGCCAGCGCCTTCAGTTCCATCCCGATGGCGCGCGAATAGGAGCCTTTGCGCAGGCTGCCGACGATCAGGGCGACGCGGACGGTCATGGAAAGTCTCCGGGCTGGACGGGTTCAAGCGCCAGCATAACCGATCCCGGCGGTTGGATGTTCCGTTAGGCCGGCCGCGGATCACCTGCGCACAAAGCGGACATTGCGAAGGGCTGTTACGGGTGGACAGCCGACATCTTACCCGCGACTTCGCGCGTGCTCCGCCGCCAGTGTTGCAATGATACGGAGGTCGCCCGCGTTCACGTCCAGCGGCTCGTGCAGTTGAGAGAGTGCGTGGGTGATATCGTCGTCGTTGATCGAGAACGAGGGCGCTGTCGCGGCCTGGACGACTCTCGGATAGCGATGCCCCGAGAAGCGGTGAAATAGCCAGGCGACACCGAGCAAAAGCGCAGCGTTGAGCGCGACCGGCAAAAGAGGAAACAACCAGCTCGAAGCTGGGGCGCCAATGCCGGCGAGCACCGGGATCAGAGCCGTTCCACCGCCCGGTGGATGCAGGCAACGAAGAAGCGACATCATCGCGATGGCCACTCCAACGGCGAGCCCTCCTCCGAGCATGGGGTCATCGATCAAGTGAGCGATCGTGACGCCGATGGCCGCCGAAACGACATTGCCGCCCAGAACAGGCCAGGGCTGTGCAAGAGGGCTTGCCGGAACGGCGAAGACGAGAACAGCGGAGGCTCCCATCGACGCGATCATCAACAAGTGCGCCGGGCTGTCCGATCCCAGTATCCATTGCGTGGCGAGCCCGGTCGCCGCGATCCCGATTATGGATCCACCGCAGGCGACGATGCGATCGAGAATCGTCGCGCCAGCCAGGATGGGTCGGAATATCTGCATGGCAAGATCCTACGCGCTAGTCGGCATGTCACACAGAGATTCACCGTCTGCAACGCTGGGCCCCAACCATTTGGCGACAGCGCTTAAACGAGACATCGCAACCCGAGCCGGAGAGCCGCTATTTTGGGGCGGCTGCGGGTCGTCATGCGAACTCATACTGACCGAAGACGGATCCATGCCGTGAACCGACGTTCGGAACTTCACCTAGGGGTGGAAAGCGCACATTGCCAAACGCCGTTTTCCAAGCCTTGACTGCTCATCCTAGGCACCATCTGATGGGTGATCTAGGGGAGGGTGTCATGATCCAAAAGATTGCAGCGCTTACGCTTGTCGTCGCGCAAGCGACGGCACCTGATCCGCTAACTGAAGCGGCCCTGAACACTCTGCGCGCCAGCATCGCGGAAGCAAAAGGCGCTCAGAGCGCATTGCCTCCACCACAGACGGATCAAGAACGCCTGGAGCGCATGGGGGCTATCGACCAGGCCGCTCGACAAGGTCTTTGGAAGGCTATGGCGAACGTGCCGCCGCCCGAACGCGGGCGAGTTCGACGCGCGCTTTGGCCAGAGGTACGGGCGATCGACCTCGAAAACCAAGAGCAGTTATTGACGATGGTTCCAGAGGAGGGGTGGTTCAGAAAAAGTCGCTACGGCGACAACGCAGCCGCGTCGGCGTTTCTCGTTGTGCAGCATGGCGATGAGACGCTGTGGGAGCGCTTTCTGCCTATTCTCGCCGACCTTGTGCCTAGCGGGGAAGTCGCCGGTTCGGAGTACGCCATGATGTATGACCGGCTGCAGATGACGAGGGATCAACCTCAGAGATACGGGACACAGATGACCTGCCCTTACGGCACCGGTCAGTGGACGCTTTGGCGGCTTGAGGATGCGGAGCGCGTCGACGAATTTCGAGCTTCGGTTGGTCTCGGGCCGGTTGCCGAATATGTCGACAGCTTCAAAACGGGCGCTCCTCCGACCTGCTGATCAGCTCGCCGACGAAGGTCCGCTAAGGGTCGGGAGCGGTCTCGTGGATAGGGCCGAACAGCCGACGCTCCATCAACATGACGCCCTTGGTCTTCTCAACCAGTACGCCGTGGATCGTCCGCAGAAAGTCCAAGTCCATCATCAGGCGACCATCCCGCGATTTTGAGAGCAACCAAAGCAGCCCCAGCGACATCACCCTTGGCGGATGCGCTTTGGTGCCACAGTCGGTAGGCGTCTCCATCACGGGCCTCTAGGATGTAGCTGCCGCTGTCTACCGGCCCATAACAGCCATAGGGGGCTGTGCGCAGCAGGGGCTCTATGGCGCCCTCTAGTTACGCCTGTTCTGCGGGTGACAAAAGTTTGCGTACGACACATCCGCTCGCATCCTTGCAGGGGCGCATCCACTTGGCAGTGAGATGCTGACGTCCCCCTTCGGCTTGCGTCACCCGGACAGTCGCCGTCGAGATATCAGCCAGAAGCGTGAAGCGAAGCGTAGATGATCTGTGTGGGCTGCCCCCGACGAGCGGCTCCTCATGTAGAGCCATCAACTGGTGACCAAACCCCGAAGCCTCGTCAGGTATAAGGACCGGCCGACGATGAGCGGGATAATGTCCGTCTCCCGGGCACTCCCCCAATGTGGTCTGCAAGGATGCCGGGAAGAACGCGGTGTCAGCGAGGCTCGCATAGACTACAACTACGCTCCCGACCAATGCCGCCGCGACCAATATAAAAACGTCCCTTCGAAACATAGTAGTCCCCCAATCCACCATCACCTCGATGCCGTCTCGGTTCAAGCGCCCGTATGTCTGCAACGGGTTGTGAAGAGAAATTTGTCCCGTCTCGTGAACCGGACATTCAGATGGCCACCGCCAGGAATTGTCTGTCCCGTTAAACACCCGCCCAAGAGAACTGAAGCTAGGAAAGACCAGCCGAAAGCCTACCCCCCGAACAGGGCCGCCGCGAACGCTTCGCCCGCCGGTCCCGCCGACTTCGGGCCCAGGACGGCGCTGGCCGCCTGGCCTGAGGCCAGCACTCGCCCGCCGACCGCGCGCACGTCCTCGATCGTCTGGGCTTCCAGCTGTTCAGTCATCGACAGGCTGGAGCGCGGGGCGCCGAAGATCAGGGTCTGGGCGGCGTTGCGCCCGGCCCGGCTCATCGGGTTTTCGTCGGACATCCACAGGCCGGCCTTCATCACCGCCTTGGCCCGCGACAGCTCCTTTTCGGTCGGTCCCACCTCGGCCAGGGCCCGCACCTCCGCCGCCGAGACCTCGGCCAGTTCTTTCGCCCGATCCGCCGCCGCCCCGGCGTAGATGCCCAGCACGCCCGTATCCTCGTACGGCTCCTGATAGGCGTCGATGGCGTAGGCCAGGCCCCGCTCCTCGCGCGCGCTCTGGAACAGGCGCGACGCCATGCCTCCGCCCAGGATCTCGCCGAACAGCCGCATGGCCGACAGCGCCGGATCGGTCGCGGACAGGGCCGGTAGCTGGAACACCAGATTGGCCTGTTCGATCTTGCGCGTCAGCTTGACATGGCCGCCGACGAAGGCGGCCGGCGCGGGCGCATCCGCCGGCGTCGCCACCGCATCGCCGAACCAGCGCTCGGCCAGGGCCAGCAGTTCGGTCTCGTCCACCGCGCCTGAGACCGACACTACCATCCGGTCGGGCGAATACAGCCGCGCGCGCCACGCCTCGACCGACGCCTTGTCGGCCGGCTTCAGGCTGGCGACCGAGCCCAGGATGGGGCGACCCAGCGGTTGCTTGGCGAAGGCGCGCGTCTGGACCATCTCGAACACATGGTCGTCGGGCGTGTCGAAGGCCTCGGCGATCTCCTGCGCCACCACGTCCTTCTCGCGCTCGATCTCGGCTGGGTCCAGCGTGGGCCGGAACACCAGGTCCGACAGCACCTGCATGGCCAGCGGCAGCGAGCCGTCCAGCCCCCGCACCTCGAAACTGGTCCGCTCATAGCCGGTGGAGGCGTTGATCGTGCCGCCCTCGGCCTCGATCCGTTCGACGATCTCGCGCGCGGCCATGTCGCCGGCGCCCTTGAACACCAGATGCTCCAGCAGGTGCGACCAGCCGGAACGATCCAGCGGCTCCCACCGCGCGCCGCCCTTGACGGTGACGACGACGGCCAGGGTCTTCAGCCCCGGCATCGGATCGCAGATGACGCGAACGCCGTTGGACAGGGTGTGCAGGGAAGTCAGGACTCTAGTCTTTCCTATCGCCACGCACGCGGTGCGCGGCTGCTTGAGGACCGTCTTTCTTCATTCGACGGCGAAGCAGGGCCACATAGAAACCCGCAAGCGCGATCGCCAGTCCGAACCATGTCAGGGCGTAACCGAAATGGTTGTTCGAAAACGCCGCAGGCGGCGCGGAGGGCCTGAGCGCCGGGAACTCGGGATTGACGGCGGTGATGGCGAATACGGCTTCCGGCCGCACCGGCCCCGCGACGTTCAGCGCCCTGGCCATCGCCGCCGTGTCGCGGGCGTAGAAGCGGCCGTCGCGCGGCGCGGGGTTCATGGCGCCGGGCTTGTCGAAGGTGCGGAACTCTCCGACCATCACCAGCGGCAGGCTGGTTTCGACGACACGCGGACGCGCCGTTACGCCGTCACCGACAAAGCCGCGATCGACCAGCAGGGTGAAATCCGCCCCCGCGGGCTTGCATGCCGAGATCAACCGCCCCCCGGCCTCGCCGTCATGGATGCTTTGAAGCTCGACGAAGGGCGCGCTGGCCAGGCCGGGACAGACGATCAGCGCCTTCCTGAACTCCAGATCGCCTTCCGCCAACACCTGCTCCAGCGGCGCGGGCGGTTTCGCCGCCGCCGCATCGGCCGCCGCGATCAGCCCTTCCTTCCACTTCAGCCGCTCGACCTGCCACACGCCCAGCCCGATCAGCAGGATCAGGCCCAGCACCGTCAGCACGGTCAGGATCCAGGGAAAACGCTTCATCGCTGGTTCCGATATTGCAGCCCGATCATCAGCCCCCTCCCCGGCCGCATCAGGGCCAGCGACAAGGCGACCACCAGCGGCAGCCAGACGACCAGATGCACCCACATGGGCGGATGGTATTTGATTTCGACGAACAGGGCTGAGAAGCCGACGATGAAGCCGGCGATCTGCATGATGAAGCTGGCGGGGCCGTCGCCCGTCTGAATGGTGGAATAGTCCAGACCGCAGGCCGTGCAGCCGGGCGCCATCTTCAGAAAGCCCGCGAACAGCGCGCCCTGGCCGCACCGGGGACACCGCCCCCGCAGCGCCCAGCGCACCGGCGTATCGGAAACGACGACGGCGCGGGACGATGGCTCGTCCCGCGCCGCTGCGATGTCTTCAGGGCCGTCTTGGATCAACCGAAGACGACATAGACGAAGGCGAACAGGAACAGCCAGACCACGTCCACAAAGTGCCAGTACCAGGCCGCCGCCTCGAAGCCGAAGTGCTTCTGCGGGGTGAAATCGCCCTTCAGCAGGCGGATCAGGCAGACCGCCAGGAAGATGGTGCCGATCAGGACGTGGAAGCCGTGGAAGCCCGTCGCCATGAAGAAGATCGAACCGTACAGGCCGGAGTTCACGGCCTCTTCGTTGAAGAACAGCTTCTCGTGCAGGATGTGGTTGTACTCATAGGCCTGGACGCAGGTGAACAGCACGCCCAGGGCCACGGTGATGATCAGGGCGATCTTGGCGCCCTTGCGGTCGCCGATCTGGATCGCGTGGTGGGCCCAGGTGACGGTGCAGCCGCTCAGCAGCAGGGTCACCGTGTTCAGCAGCGGCAGCTGCCACGGCGACAGGACCTCGACACCCTTGGGCGGCCAGGTCGACCAGGCCTTGGCGGTGTCGGCCCAGGTGCCGACTTCCGGCGTCAGCGCCCGCGATTCATGGAACAGGGCCATGTCGAAGAACATCCAGAAGAAGGCGACGAAGAACATCACCTCCGACGCGATGAACAGGATCATGCCGTAGCGCAGGCCCAGCGACACGACCGGCGTATGGTCGCCCGCCTTGGATTCCTTGATGACGTCCGCCCACCAGCAGAAGGCCGAGATCAGAACGCCGGCCAGACCGGCGAAGAAGACGCCCGGCTTGCCTTCGGCCAGGAAGTTGGCGGCGATCGGGCCGCCGTCCGCCGGGGCCAAGCCCTTCATCCAGATCACCGCGCCGATGAACATGATGGTTGCAGCGACCGAGGACACCAGCGGCCAGGGGCTGGGCGCCACCAGGTGGTAGTCGTGCTGCGGAGTGGCGTGGGCGTCAGCCATGAATCGCGTCTCTTCGTCGGCCAGAGTCGGTTGTTATAGCGGCTATAGCGTTCGATTTTCCCCGACGCCAGAGCCACGCCGTCTTTCCGCCTTGTTCGGGCATGCGGACGGCGCTCACCCCTTGCGGGCCATGGGATCGGCGGGGTCGTCCGGGCTGTCGGCCAATGCGCCGCCCATGCCCATTCCCCCGCCCCCCATGCCAGCGCCCATCCCGGCGCCCATGCCGCCCCCGCCACGTCCGCCGTTTGCACCGGCCCCGGTCGCGCCGGCGCCGGCGCCGCGGCCTCCGGTCGAGGACGGGCGCGTCGGGCCTTGCAAGGGCATGTCCGGTTCGGTCGGCACGGGCGCCAGGTCCAGCGCCTGGCGGATGAAGTCTCGCAGCGAAACGACCAGATCATGCGTCCGCACCGGCCGCCCAGCGACCAGTTCACGCGCCGCCTGCTGCGCCAGCCGCACCTGCTCCTCGGTGCCCAGCAGGATGATGTCGGCCAGACTGGCCTCCACCGCGTCACGGATGCGCCGGGTCCGGTCCGAGCCCGCCGTCGCCTCGGCGCTGAGATCCAGTCCGGCCTCGTCTTGCGAGACGGTGCGGCGGCTCAGCTCTCGCTTGTGTGTCGGATCGACGGTCAGGTCGCCGGTAAACGACCCACCCAGCACCTTATAGGCGGCGATCAGGGTCTTTAGCCGTTCGTTGATCTGGCGGTTCATCCGCTCTCGCCGCTGCTGGATGGTGAACATCATCACCAGCCGGATGCCCATGCCGATCAGCGTCACGAGCGCCAGCCCGACCAGGGTCAGCAGCAGACTATGCCAGTTGGTGAAATCCAGACCGCGCAAATCCCGTCTCCGTCTCGGCGTGCAGCGTGCACCTGGAGAGGAAACGCGCGCCGACGCGAACGGCGCCGTGTGATCAGACGTTCATCGCCGCGAACGCCTTGGCCGAAAAGGCCGACAGCGGCTGGGGCAGGTCGTCCAGCGCGAACCAGCCGATCTCCGACAGCTTGTCCGGCTCGGTCAGCGTCGGCTCGACGGTGAAGTCGCGGGTGACATAGATCAGCGACACCCAATGCTGGCCGTCGGCCGGGATGATCTCTTCGGCCAGGCACAGGAAATCGACCGCGCCGATCGTCAGCCCGCTCTCCTCCTCGGCCTCGCGTCGCGCGGCGTCGATGGAGCGCTCCATCAGGTCGACCTTGCCGCCGACGATGTTCCAGAACCCGGCCTCGAGCGCCTTCAGCCGTTTGCAAAGCAAGACCCGCCCGTCGGCGCGCTGGATCACCAGACCGCAGCCGACGCCGGGAAAGTCCACGCCCGGCTTCATGGTCACGCCTTGGGCGCGTCCACGGAAGGATAGAAGGTGTAGCTCAGGGTGATGTCGCGCGCGCCCTTGGCCTCACGGTCCGTGGCCAGTTCGGGGGCGATGAAATACTGGACCGGGAACTGGCGCGTCTCGCCTGCCGCCAGCGTCTGGTCGGTGAAGCAGAAGCATTGCAGCTTCTGGAAATACGGCCCCGTCTGCTCGGGCGAGACATTGTAGCTGGCGCGCACCTGGATCGGCTTGTCCGAGGTGTTGGTCACGTCGAAATAGGCCAGGCCCGTCTCGCCGATCCGCACCCGCTGGGTCGATTGCTCGGCGCGGAAGGTCATCGGCACGCCGCGCACATTTGTGTCGAACCGCACCAGCACCGTCTCGTCCAGAACGGTGTCGGAGGCCTTGTCAGCCTTCATCGTCGTGCCGCCGAAGCCCGTCACCTGGCAGAACATCCGATAGAGCGGCACCGCCGCGAACGCCGCCCCGGTCATCCCCATCACGCCGAAGACGCAGATGATGGCGATCAGATTCTTGCGGCCCGCCTTCATGGCTGGGACGTCTCCACCGCCGTGGCCAGCGCCCGCTCGGCCGCCTGGTTCTGTTGCAGGCGCAGCACCGTGGTGGCGAACACCAGCACGATGAAGGCCACCAGCGCCGAGGCGATCCAGACGTTGCGACGCTTGCGCGCGCGAAGTTCCTCAGGCGTCAGACGCATGGTTTTACGCTCCCAGACCGGACAGGGCCTCGACCAGCAGCGCCGAGAACAGCGCCATCAGATAGAGGATGGAAAAGGCGAACAGGTCCCGCGCCGGTTTGGCCTGGACCTTGACGTCATACAATGCGGCCTCGCGTCCCACGGCCTCGGCCTTGTCCGGCTCGTCGCCCGCGCGCGAACGATAGAGACGCACCGCAAGGCCCAGGAAGCCCAGACCGCCCGCAACCGACACGACCAGATAGACGATCCCGCCCAGGCCCGCGAAGGCCGGGGCGATCGCGACCGGCACGAAGACCAGGGTGTAGAGCAGGATCTGCAACCGCGTGGACTTGGCCCCGCGCGCCACCGGCATCATCGGAATGCCCGCCTTGGCGTAGTCGCCGGCCGAATACAGCGCCAGCGCCCAACTGTGCGGCGGGGTCCAAAGGAAGATGATCAGAAACAGCAGCCACGCCTGCCACGGCGCATGACCTGTCGCCGCCGCCCAGCCGATCACGGGCGGAAAGGCGCCCGCCGCCCCGCCGATGACGATGTTCTGGGGCGTCCGGCGCTTCAGCAGCAGGGTGTAGAAGCCGGCGTAATAGACGATGGTCATGGCCAGCAGACCCGCCGCCAGCCAGTTCGCATTCATCCCCAGCAGCATGACCGAAAACAGGCTCAGGATGACGCCGAACGCCATGGCGTCGTTCTTGCGGACGCGTCCCGCAGCGACCGGCCGGCCGCGCGTGCGCCGCATCAGGGCGTCGGTCTCGCCTTCCAGCGCCATGTTCAGCGCCCCGGCCGCCCCGGCGCCCACGGCGATGCACAGGATGGCGATGGCCGCGACCAGCGGATTGACCGATCCGGGCGCGACGATCAGCCCGGTCGCGGCGGTGAACACCACCAGCGACATCACGCGCGGCTTCAGCAGCTGGAAGAAATCCTCCGGCTGGGCGGTCGAGATGGCGGGGCGGGTCTGAACTTCGGTCATCGGTGAGGGCCGCATAGCATACCCAAATGAAGAAGGCCGCCCCTTCCGACGGAAAGAGCGGCCTTCGATTTCATATCTCTGGAAAGGCTTAGTGCTCTTCCGCCTTGATGACCGGCAGTTCGTTGAACTGGTGGGCCGGGGGCGGCGAGGACAGGGTCCACTCCAGGGTCGTGGCGCCTTCGCCCCACGGGTTGGCGACGCCCGGACGACGACGGATCGCCGCCTCGACCAGCATGATCAGGAAGACGATCACGCCGACGACGGTGACGGCATAGCCGATCGACGAGACGTGGTTCCACAGGGTGAAGGCTTCCGGATAGTCGATGTAGCGACGCGGCATGCCCTGCAGACCCAGGAAGTGCTGCGGGAAGAACACCAGGTTCACGCCCACGAACATGATCCAGAAGTGGGTCGCGCCCAGGAACTCGTTGTACTTCACCCCGAACATCTTCTCGAACCAGTAGTAGAAGCCCGCGAAGATGGCGAAGACGGCGCCCAGCGACAGCACATAGTGGAAGTGCGCCACCACGTAATAGGTGTCGTGCAGGCTGTAATCGATGCCGGCGTTCGACAGGACCACGCCGGTCACGCCGCCGACGGTGAACAGGAAGATGAAGCCGATCGCCCACAGCATCGGCGTCTTGAAGCTGATGGAGCCGCCCCACATGGTGGCGATCCAGCTGAAGATCTTCACGCCCGTCGGCACCGCGATGATCATGGTGGCGGCGATGAAATAGGCGCGCAGATTGATGCTCATGCCGACCGTGTACATGTGGTGCGCCCACACGATGAAGCCAACGAAGCCGATGGCCACCATGGCGTAGGCCATGGCCAGATATCCGAACACCGGCTTGCGGCTGAAGGTCGAGACGATGTGGCTGATGATGCCGAAGCCCGGCAGGATCAGGATGTACACTTCCGGGTGACCGAAGAACCAGAACAGGTGCTGGTACATGATCGGGTCGCCGCCGCCGGCGGGATCGAAGAAGTGGGTGTGGAAGTTGCGGTCCGTCAACAGCATGGTGATGGCGCCGGCCAGCACGGGCAGCGACAGCAGCAGCAGGAAGGCGGTGATCAGCACCGACCAGGCGAACAGCGGCATCCGGTGAAGCGTCATGCCCGGCGCGCGCATGTTCAGGATGGTGGTGATGAAGTTGATCGCGCCCAGGATCGAGCTGGCGCCCGCGACGTGCAGCGCAAAGATGGCCAGGTCGAAGGCGGGGCCGACGTGGCCCGTGGTCGACAGCGGCGGATAGGCCGTCCAGCCTCCGCCGAAGCCCTTGCCCGGTCCGCCGTCGGTGAACATCGACAGGATCAGCAGGCACCAGGCGGCGACCAGCAGCCAGAACGAAATGTTGTTCATGCGCGGGAAGGCCATGTCCGGCGCGCCGATCATGATCGGCACGAACCAGTTGCCGAAACCGCCGATCATGGCGGGCATGACCATGAAGAAGATCATGATCAGGGCGTGGGCCGTGACGACGGCGTTATAGCCGTGCTTGGATTGCTCCACGAGACCCAGCAGCTGGATCGACGAGCCTTCCTTGAAGATCTGGATACCCGGCTCGGCCAGTTCCCAGCGGATCAGGCCCGACAGGGCGCCGCCCACGATGCCCGCCATGATGGCGAACATCAGATACAGGGTGCCGATGTCCTTGTGGTTGGTGGACAGGAACCAGCGGGTGAAGAAGCCCAGCTTGTGGTCGTGGTGGTGATCGTCGTGAGCGTGACCGATGTGGGTCGCGTCGCGGGTTACGGTAGCGTCAGCCATGTGTCTCTGTTCGCCTCTTACTGGGCGGCCGGCGCGGCGGACGCCGCGGCGGGAACGGGTTGGTCGGCGGTGGCGCCGACGGGGGCGGCGACAGGGGTCGCGGCGTCAGGGGTCGCGGCGTCGGCGGCGGGCGCGGGAGCGGCTGCAGCCGGAGCCGCGGCGGGCGCGGCGACCTTGGGCGTCATCGAGCCGCCCTTGGAGGCGATCCACTGTTCGAACTGGGCCTGGGTCACGACCCGGATTTCCAGCGGCATGAAGGCGTGGTCGACGCCGCACAGTTCCGAGCACTGGCCATAGAAAACACCGGTGCGCTCGGCCTTGAACCAGGTGGTGTTGATGCGGCCGGGAACGGCGTCGGTCTTCAGGCCGAACGCCGGCAGGGCGACGGCGTGGATGACGTCCGAGGCGGTGATGACCAGTTGCACCGTCTTGCCGACCGGCACGACCATCGGCTCGGTCGCGGCCAGGCGATAGGGCACGCCCTTGGCCTTGGCTTCCTCTTCCGGGAGCATGTTGGAGATGTATTCCGCCACGCCCTGGTCCGGATATTCATAGGCCCAGTTCCACTGGTTGCCGGTCACCTTCACCGTCAAGTCCGGCGACGGCATGTCGTGATAGGCGAACAGCAGGCGGAACGAGAACAGGGAGATGAAGACCAGGATCAGCACCGGCAGCACCGTCCAGATGATCTCGATCGTGGTGTTGTGGCTCCAGCGCGCGGGCGTCGGATTGGCCTTCTTGTTGTAGCGGAACACGATCCACGCCAGCAGGCCCAGCACCAGCAGGGTGATGGCCGTGATGATCGGCATCAGGATCACGTCGTGGAAGAAGTGCGCATCATGCTTCAGCGGCGACGCCGCCGGCTGCAGCGTGATGCCCCCCGGGGTCGGCTGACCCATCAGGTCCTGCGCCCACGTCGGCGCCGCAGCGAACATCGCCAGTCCGGCGCCCAGAACGATGGAGGACGCGCAAGTCGCGGCCTTCTTCAACGTCCCTTGGGCTCGCTTGCCCATCCCCATATGAGACTTCCCCATAAAACCGTTATGCAGCAGATACTTGCGAATGGCTCGCAAGAGATCACGCTGGCGCGATTCCCACGCCCGGCGTTCTCGGTCACCTATCGGATCGCTTTCGGCTTGCCAAGCGATCAACGGCGCTCAGGCCGCAAAGCCGCCTTCAGCCGGCCTCGATTAAATCGCTGTCATGTTTCGATAGCTACCTTGCGTCACAAGATACCTTGTCGTAGTCAATGGTCATCAACGGGAGAGCCGAGGTGCCAGAAACTATCGAGATACAGCTGAAGAAGGGCGTGTTGGGACTTTGCGTCCTGGCCCTTCTGAACCGGGCGGACAGCTACGCCTACGAGATCGCCAGCCGTCTGTCGGACGCGATCGATATGGGGGAAGGCACGATCTACCCCCTGATGCGCCGCATGCAGTCCGAAGGACAGGTCGAGACCTATCTGGTCGAATCCTCCGCCGGGCCGTCACGCAAATACTACCGACTGACCGAAGCGGGCCGGGGGGCCCTCGCCGCCCAGACTGCCGAATGGTCCGCCTTCACCAAGGCCGTCGACGCCATCGTGGCGAACGACGCCGATCAGGGAGCCGCTCAATGACGCGCGCCGAATTCATCGATCGTCTGAAGGAAGGCCTCGTCGGCCTGCCGACCACGACCGCCAACGACATCATCGCCGACTATCAGACCCACTTCGACGACGGCATCGCCGCCGGCCGCACCGAGGCCGAGGTCGCCTCCGCGCTCGGCGATCCGGTCCGCCTGGCTCGCGAACTGAAAGCCGAAGCCGGCATCCAGCGCTGGCATCAGGAGAAGAACCCCTCCGCCGCCGCCGGCGCCGTCTTCGCGGTCCTGGGCCTGGGGGCGCTGGACATCCTGATCCTTCTGCCCCTACTGATGGGTGTGATCGGGACCGTGTTCGGCTTCTTCCTCGCCGCCATCGGCTTGTTCATAGGCGGCGGCGTGATCATGGTCGCGGGCCCCTTCGCCGGCTTCCCCGGCGGGCCGTTCGCGGCGATCCTGATGGGGTTGGGCCTGATGGCCGGCGCCGTCTTCATCGGCGCCCTGCTGACCATCTTCACCATCTGGTTGGTCAATGGCGTCGTCTGGTTCGCTCGTCTGCACTACCGCCTGCTGAAGCCGGCGCTTGAGCCGACCAGCGTTCAATCCACATCGACCTCGGGAGTCTCGGCATGATCCGCACTCTGTTCATCATCGCCGGCGCCGCCCTGGTGCTGTGCCTGGTCACCGTCGGCGGCGCGCTGGCGATCGGCGGCCACGACCTCCAGCGCCACGGCTGGGCCTGGACCATCAAGGACCAGGACGGCGAGACCATCCGCTTCGAGCGGGTCAAGGGCGGCGGGACCGACGACCTCGGTCCCCTGACCACCCGCACCCTCGCCTGGACCGGCGGCGAAACCCTGACCGTCGATTCCAGCATCGACGTCGAATACGTCCAAGGCGACGCAAACACCGTCGTCATCACGGGGCCCAAGGGTCTGACCGACCGGGTCCGTCTGGTCGACGGTCGCCTCGATCTTGGCGACGGCGACGAGCGGGTCGTGTTCGGCTGGAGCGACGGCAACTTCTCCGCCCGCTCCGAGCGTGACGAACTGAAGGTCGTCATCACCGCGCCCAAGGTGAACCGCTTCAACGCCAAGGGCTCGGGCGACCTGCAGATCACCGGCTATGACCAGCCGTCGCTGACGGTCGATATCGCCGGCTCGGCCGAGGTCACCGCCTCGGGCCGCACCGACGAGCTGAAGCTGGACATCGCCGGCTCGGGCGATGCGTCCCTGGGCGACCTGGCGACCCGCGACGCCTGGGTGGACATCGCCGGCTCCGGCGACGCCCGCATCGCCCCGACCGGCGACGTCAAGGTCGCCATCGCCGGCTCCGGCGACGTGGCCCTGGCCACCCGCCCCGCCAACCTGAACAGCACCGTCTCCGGCTCCGGCGACGTCTATCAGGACTGACGGTCGCGCCGATCACCGACGGAAAAGGGGCTGGATCCTCCAGCCCCTTTTTCATGCGCCATCCTTCGAAACGGGGGGCGATGCCTTCACCCCTTGCCCCCTTCGCGCTAAGTCAGCCGTATGACTTTCGCTCCCCTCCCCGACGCCGGCGCCAACTGGGTCGATCGGCATGCGCCGGAGGGGCTGAAGCCGTGGTTGAAGCTGGGGCGGTTCGACCGGCCCATCGGCATCTGGCTGCTGCTGCTGCCCGGCTGGCAGGGGATCGCACTGGCCCTGGCGCAATATCGGCAGGCGCCGGGTCTCTATGATCTGTGGCTGTTTATCGGTTTCGGCATCGGCGCTTGTCTGATGCGAGCGGCGGGGTGCGCCTTCAACGATATCGTCGATCGGGATTTCGACGCCCAGGTCGCCCGCACCGCCCAGCGCCCCATTCCGTCCGGCCGCATCTCGGTCAAGCAGGCCTGGGCCTTCGTCGTCGCGTGCAGCCTGATCAGCCTTTTGATCCTGCTGACCCTGCCGACCGTCGCCATCGGGCTGGGCGTCGGGTCGCTGGGCCTGGTTGCGGCCTATCCCTTCATGAAGCGGATCACCTGGTGGCCCCAGGCCTGGCTGGGCCTGACCTTCAACTGGGGCGCCCTGATGGGGTTCGCCGCCGCCCTGCCGCTGGCGGCGGCCGCCTTGCTGCTGCCCGCCGATCTCGCCGGCGAGTTCCGGCCGTTCCTGTGGTCGCCCGCCAGCGAGAGCGGCCATGCGATCGCCCTGGCGTGGCAGGCCTATACTCCCGCCGCCCTGCTGTGGATCGGCGGCGTCTTCTGGACGCTGGGCTACGACACCATCTACGCCCTGCAAGACATCGAGGACGACGCTATGATCGGGGTGAAATCCTCGGCCCGCCGCCTGGCCTCGGCCGTGCGGCCGGGCGTAGCGGTCTTCTATGGTCTGACCGTAGTCCTTGCCGCCCTGACCGGCCTCGCCGCCGGGCTTGGGCCGCTGTTCTGGATCGGCCTGATCGCCTACGCCGTCCATCTGGCGTGTCAGGTCATCCGGCTGGACCGCAACGACGGCGCCCTGGCGCTGAAACTGTTCAAGTCCAATCGCGAGGCCGGTCTGATCCTGCTGGCCGCCATCGCCCTTGGCTCGATCTCCCTGTGATCCCCCGATGATGGAGTTTCCCCATGTCGCGCACCGCCCGCACCCTGCTGTTTTCCGCCGCTGTCGCCGCTACGCTTTGCGCATCTCTGTCAGCCTGCCAGCGCAAGGAAGACAAGGCCCAGGCGCCGGCCGCGCCGGCTCCAGTCGCTGCGCCGGCCGTGTCGAACACCCCCGTCGGGTATGACAGCAAGACCCCCTATGCCGCCGTCAAACTGACCCTGCCGCAGGCGATCAAGACCACTCCCGCCCTGCACGCCGCCCTCTATGCCGACACGGTGCGCGACCTGAAGCAGTTCGAGGAAGGCGCCCAGGCCGATCTCAGCGAGGCCGGCGGCGGCCCGAACCCTTATGAGAAGACCATCGCCTTCGCGCCCGGCGCCGAGACCGGCAAGCTGGTCAGCTTGGCCCGCACCGATTTCGAGTTCACCGGCGGCGCGCATCCCAACACCATTTTCGACGCCGTGATCTGGGACAAGACGACCAACAAGCGGCTGGGCTTCGCTGACCTGTTCCGGCCGGGCGCCGATCTGTCGGTTCTGGACAAGGCCCTGTGCGCCGCCGCCAACGCCGCCAAACAGGCCCGCTCGCCGGGCTCGGAGGCCGCGACCCTGGACGGCAAGATGTGGACCTGCCCCAAGGCCGTCTCGACCCCCTTCGTCCTGACGCCGGGCGCGACGCCGGGCAAGGCGGGCGGCGTGACCTTCCTGATGGGCCCGTACCAGATCGGCCCCTATTCCGACGGCCCCTACTGGATCGCCCTGCCGCAGAGCGTTTTCCGCGCCCTGCTCAACCCCGCCTACGCCGACCAGTTCGACGGCGCCCCGGTCAAGGCCGGCGATGTGACGCCGAAGAACGGCTGAACCAATCCTCCCCCGTTTCCGGGGGAGGATCTTCAAGGCTCACTTCGCCAGAAAGGCGTCGATCAGTTCGGCGAACCGCTCGGGCTGATCGGCCATGATGAAGTGTCGCGAGCCGTCGACGCGGATCAGGGTCACGCCGGGCAAGGCCGCATACTCTCGCGTCCACATCGCATCGGCCATCGCCGCCGGCGCCCCGCCGTCTGCATCGGCGGCGTAAAGCGCCGTCACCGGCGTCGTCATGTCCGCGAGCCCCGGCCGCGCATCGGTGGTCATCACATCCTTCATCGCCGAGGCCATTGCATGACGGTCGGTCGCCAGCGACCACGCCACGATCCGCGCCTGTTCCGACGGGGTGCGCGACAAGCCCTGCGCCATCGCCTGCTGCTGGGTGCGGTAGCTCGCCGTGTCCGCTGATAGGATCATGCTGGCCGCCTGATCCGCGAAAGGCTTTGCGCTCTCTGCCGTCGCGGTCGGGCCGAACATGGCGCTGTAGAAGGGCAGCGAGTCGACTGTCATCACCCGCCCGACCAGATTCGGCTGCTGTTGCGCCAGCAGAAGTCCGCTCAGACCGCCCATCGAATGGCCGATCACCGCGGGCCGATCCAGCCGCGCCTGGCGGATGTAGCGCGCCAGTTCATCCACCTCGGGCTGGACGAAGGCGCCGTCGCCGTGCGTCCAGGGTTCGCCGGCGAACCCGGCCAACTGCACCAGATGCACGCGGTGCGTCGCTTTCAGCCGATCCGCTGTCGCGCGCCACACTTCACGCGAAGACGCCAGTCCGGGGATCAGGATCACGTCAGGGCCTTGGCCTACCACCTCGACCGACAGCCGGTCGGAAGTGAAGGGCGCGGTGGCGGGCGCGGCAGGGGACGCGGCTTGGGCGCGGGCCTGATCGCTGGCCACAGCACAGGCGATCACGACACCCAGGATGACGGCAAGGCGCGATGGGGCGAAGACGCCCCGGCAAGGGCGAATGAAGTTCGACATCACAGTCTCCAATTGTAAGGTTATTCTGACTTTTCGGTCAGCCCGCGTGCGGGTTCTCGAAAATCTCTTCGACCGGCCGTTCGAACACGGCGGCGATCCTGTAAGCGAGGTCCAGCGACGGATCGTGCCGCTCTGTCTCCAGGGCGATCACCGCTTGGCGCGAGACCCCCAGCGCTTGGCCCATCTGTTCCTGGGTCCAGCCGCGCTCGACCCGCAGCAGTTTCAGACGGTTCTTCATCGGCTGCTCCGGATGAAGGGCGAAACGACCCCATACAGCGCCCAGAACACCGGCACGATCAGCCAGGTCTGCATATGTGGCGCGCCGGCGAAACTCTCGCCGAAGCCCCAGAAGGCGGCGACGGCCAACGCCAGTCCGGCCGCGATGATGAACTGTTTGGCGGTGACGCCGCGCACAAACTCGTCGCTCTCGCGCATCAGCGCCAAGGTCGCCCAGATCTGACCGATCACCGGCGCAGCCACCGCCGCCGCCAGGATCCAGGCCGCCGGCTTGCCCATCAGATCATCGAAGGCGTCTGTGGTCATCATCGCCACGCAAATCGCGACGTATGGGACTGTGAACGCCATCGTGCGGATAAGATAGCGCCGATAGGCCGGTGTGCCGCTATTCCATGCTTTCATCATGTCTTGTCTCCCTCTGTAAGGACAACCTGACACCAGACGAATGTCATGTCAACCTGACTTTTTGTCAGGCGCGCCGAACATTTTCCCGTTGCTTTTCCGGAGGGGCTTACGGGGCTAGACTCGCCTCATGTCCGCCGCCCCACGCATCGCCCCGTCGGCCTTGTTCACACCGCAGGAGTGGAAGCCGTTTCAGATGCGCTCGGCCTGGGTCGGCCCGCTGCTGGTGACCCACTGCTGGGCGGTGATCGCCCTGGCTGTTTTCGCCGGCGTGCTGATGCCATGGCTGATCCCGCTGTGCATCATGGTCGTCGGCACGCGTCAGCTGGGTCTGGCCATCCTGATGCACGAAGCGGCGCATGGCGGCCTGTCGAGGTCGAACCGGCTGAACGATTTTCTCGGCCACTGGCTATGCGCCGTGCCGATCGGCGCCAGCCTGAAGGCCTATCGCCCCTATCATCTGACGCATCATCGCTTCGCCCAGCAGGCTGAAGATCCCGATCTGATGCTGTCGGCGCCGTTTCCCGTCAGCCCGGCCTCGCTGCGCCGCAAGCTGATCCGCGACCTGACGGGCCAGACCTTCTTCAAGCAGCGGGTGCTGCTGCCGCTGGCCCAAGCGCGCTCAAGCGGCCCCCGAGATGATGGCGCCCATGACTATGAGGCGATCGTGACGGGCCGGTCTGTCCTGCCCTTCCTCGCCTTCAACGTGGTCCTGCTGGCGGGCTTCATCGCCGCCGGCGTCTGGTGGGCTTTCTTCCTCCTGTGGCTGCTGCCGATGGCGACATGGTTTCCGATGGTGACGCGCCTGCGAAACATCGCCGAACACGCCTGCGTCGAGGGTTCGTCGACCGACCCCTTTCGCGCCGCTCGCACCACCAGGGCCAGCCTGTGGGAACGCGCCTTCATCGCGCCCTACTGGGTCAACTTTCACGCCGAACACCACCTCTTCATGCATGTGCCCTGCTGGAAGCTGCCGCGCCTGCACTGCGCCATTCATGCGAAGCCGCAAGCCGACGCCATGGAGGTCGCGCCCGGCTATGCCAGCGTGCTGAAGGCTGTTACGCGCCAGCCGGAATGACCGTCCTCGATCCCGCCGCCTTCATCCGCGACAACACCCGGCTTCAGCCCGTGCCGCACGCGCCCGAGATCTCTTTGTGGCTGGCCGACGAGATCACACCGATCTGGCGGCTGACGGAAGAAGAACTGGGCGAAATGGGCGTGCCGCCGCCCTTCTGGGCTTTCGCCTGGGCGGGCGGACAGGCGCTGAGCCGGTATCTGCTGGATCATCCGCAGGACGTCGCCGGCAAGCGCGTCCTGGACTTTGCAGCCGGTTCGGGTCTGGTCGGCGTGGCGGCGATGAAGGCTGGGGCGACCCATGTCCTTTGCGCCGACATCGATCCCTTCTGTCAGGCCGCCGTCGCCGCCAATGCGACGGCGAACGGCGTGACGCTGGACTTCACCCAGACCAATCTGCTGGACGCCGCCCCGCCGGATGTGGACGTCATCTGTGCGGGCGATATCTGCTATGAGCGTCCGATGACCGACGCCGTGCTCTCTTGGCTGGCCCAGGCCCGCGCCAGGGGAACGCGGGTCCTGATCGGCGATCCGGGACGCACCTATTTCCCACGCACGGGCCTGGATTTTCTGGCCGAGTACCGTGTCCCGACATCGCGCGAGTTGGAGGACCAGGAGATCAAGCGGTCCTCCGTCTGGGCGATGCCTTAGGCGGCGGCCTCCTTTAAGCGGCAGCCTGCCCCTCGTGACGGCCTTCGGCGAATTCCTCGATCATCTTGGCGTTGAAGTTGGGAATGTCGTCGGGGCAGCGGCTGGTCACCAGGCCCTGATCCACCACCACCGCCTCGTTGACCACATTGGCCCCGGCGTTCTTCAGGTCGGTGCGAATGCTTTCGAACGACGTCATCGTGCGCCCCTCGACCACGCCCGCCTCGATCAGCAGCCAAGGCGCGTGACAGATGGCGGCGACCGGCTTGCCGGCGTCGAAGAATGCCCGCACGAACTTCACGGCGTCCTGGTCCGCCCGCAGCAGGTCCGGGTTGGCGACGCCGCCCGGCAGCAGCAGGGCGGAATAGGTCGAGGCATCCACCGCCGCCACCGCCTTGTCGGCCGTGACCTTGTCGCCCGGCGTCAGATGGTCGAAGCCCTGGAATTCGCCGGCCTTCAGCGACACGATCTCGACCACCGCGCCCGCATCCTTCAGCGCCTTCATCGGTTCATTCAGTTCGACCAGCTCGACGCCGTCGGTCGCCAGGATGGCGACGGTCTTGCCGGAAAGGGATTGGGCCATGAGGAATGCTCCGTTCGTGAAGGGGGTTCGGCAAGATGAACCCACAGAAACTCAAAGGGTTGCGGCTCCGCTTGGCGACGATGACCCGCGTCCCCACATCGTATCCATGCGATCGCTCCTGACCCTGACCGCCCTGTTGGCCGCTGCCGCTACGCCAGCCTTGGCCCAGACCTATCCGCAGGCCGGCCGCCCCTACGGCGCCTATCCGGGGGGCGTCCCCGCCGCCATCGCCGACCAGCACCGCTATGAAAACGACCGTCTGCGTTCTCAGGCGCAGTCGAACGCCGATCAGGCGCGTCAACAGCAGATCGAGACCCAGCTTCGCCTGCGCGCCATCGAAGGCGCACGCGAACCGACCGTCGCCCAAACCTTGCCGCCCCGCCCGCTCTACAGCCCCGAGCAGGAGCGGGCCCTGCGCCAGTCCGCCGCCGAACGCCGCCAGCAGACAGCCCAGGGCATGAGCCAGATCGACAACTGGCTTGATCGTCCCCAATGAAGCGTCCGAACTGACGCATCCCTTCCCTTGCACCCGCGTTCCTGCCTAGCTTAACCAGGATCGGGCGGAGGGATACGAGATGCGTTGGAAGGGCGGAGACACGAGCGGTCGGATCGAGGATCGACGGGGTCTAGGAGGCGGAGCCATCGCGGGCGGCGGCCTGGGCGTGGGCGTTCTGGCCATCATCGGTTACCTTGTGTTCGGCATCGATCCTTCGACCACAACGCAAATCGCCAGCCAGTTTGGCGGCGTCGGCGCTTCGGAGCAGCAGGGCAAGGTCGGGACGCCCGAAGATGAGGCTGGCCGGTTCGTCGATGTCGTCCGCACCAATATCGATCAGGTCTGGGCCACGAAGCTGCAAGGGTATCAGCCCCCCCAAGTTCGCCTGTACGAACAGGGCACACCCACCGGCTGCGGCTATGGTCAGTCGGCCATGGGTCCCTTCTACTGCCCGACCGACAAGACGGTCTATCTGGACCTCGGCTTCTGGCAGGAGATGGAAAACCAGCTCGGGGCCTCAGGCGCCGACTTCGCCCGCGCCTATGTCATCGCCCACGAGTTCGGCCATCACGTCCAGACCCTGACCGGCACCTCGGATCAGGTTCGCCAAGCCCAGCAGCGCGCCTCTGGTCAGGCCGAAGCCAATCAGTATTCGGTGGCGCTGGAGCTTCAGGCCGACTGCTACGCCGGCGTCTGGGCCCGGAACGCCTCGGCCGTCTCGAATGGTCAGGTCGCACTTGAGCCCGGCGACATCGAGGAAGGCATGAAGACCGCTCAGGCCATCGGCGACGACACCCTGCAACGGCGCAGCGGCGGTCGCGTGTCGCCCGAGAGCTTCACCCACGGCTCTTCGGCGCAACGGGTCGAATGGCTGCAGCGCGGCTATCAGTCGGGCGACCCGGCGTCCTGCGACACCTTCAGCGGCGCCTGATCGCCGCGCCCCTTCAGAACGATTGATTGACTGACGATGCATGACCGCGCCGGCACGACCGCACGCCCCGAAGACCTGATCGATCTCGACGCCCTGCTCGGCGCCTATGAGACGACCCGGCCCGACATGGGCGATCCGCAGCAGCGGGTCGTCTTCGGCACCTCGGGCCACCGGGGCTCCAGCCTGGACGGCGCCTTCAACCAGGCTCACATCCTGGCCATCGCCCAGGCGATCGCCGAATACCGCGCGGCCCAGGGCATCGACGGCCCGCTGTTTCTCGGTCGCGACACCCACGGCCTGTCGGAGCCCGCCTTCCGCACGACGCTGGAGGTGCTGATCGCCAACGGGGTCGAGGTGCTGATCGACGCCCGCGACGGCTTCACCCCTACGCCGGCCGTTTCGCACGCCATCCTGACGCACAACCAGTCTAACAGCCGCCAAGCCGACGGCGTCCTGATCACCCCGTCGCACAACCCGCCCCGCGACGGCGGCATCAAATACAATCCCCCCTCCGGCGGCCCGGCCGGGGGCGAGGCGACATCCGCCATCGCCGCCCGCGCCAACCAGTTGATCGAAGGCGGCCTGACCGAGGTCCGCCGCGTCCCCTTTGCCCAGGCGCATGCGGCGGCGGGTCGGTTCGACTACCTCGCCGCCTACATCGACGACCTGCCCAGCGTTCTCGACCTGAACGCCATCCGCAACGCCGGCGTCCGCATCGGCGCCGATCCGCTGGGCGGCGCGGCCGTCGCCTATTGGGGCGCGATTGCTGAGCGCCACCGACTGGACCTGACCGTCGTCAATGACGCCGTCGATCCGCGCTGGGCCTTCATGCCGCTGGATGCCGACGGCAAGATCCGCATGGACTGCTCCTCGCCCAGCGCCATGGCCGGTCTGATCGGCATGATGAAGGGCGGCTCGGCCTATGACGTCGCTTTCGGCAACGACGCCGACGCGGATCGCCACGGCATCGTCACCCCTGACGTCGGCCTGATGAACCCCAACCATTTCCTGGCCGCCGCCATCGCCTATCTGTTCGCCAATAGGCCCGGCTGGGGCGCGGACGTCGCGGTGGGCAAGACCCTGGTCTCGTCGTCCATGATCGACCGCGTCGTCGCCGGCCTAGGTCGCCGCCTGCTGGAAGTCCCCGTCGGCTTCAAGCATTTCGTGCCCGGCCTCTTGGACGGAACCGTCGGTTTCGGCGGCGAAGAGTCGGCCGGGGCGTCCTTCCTGCGCCACGACGGCACGGTCTGGACGACGGACAAGGACGGCATCCTCCTGTGCCTGCTGGCCGCCGAAATCCAGGCCCGAACCGGCCAGAGCGCCAGCCAGCTCTACGCCGGCCTGACCGACCAGTACGGCGCCCCCGCCTACGCCCGCGTGGACGCCCCCGCGAACCGAACAGAAAAGGCCCGGCTTGCCGCGCTCAGCCCCTCGGACGTGTCCGCGACCACCCTGGCCGGCCAGCCGATCACCGACATCCTGACGAAGGCCCCCGGCAACGGTGAGGTCATCGGCGGGCTGAAGGTCGTCACCGCCGACGCCTGGTTCGCGGCCCGCCCCTCGGGCACCGAGGACGTCTACAAGATCTACGCCGAATCCTTCCTCGGCCCGGACCATCTGGCGACCGTTCAGGCCGAGGCCAGGACCGTTGTGGAGACGGCTCTGGCGGGCTGATCGCCTAGCCGACCGTGATCTCCATCGGCCGTTCGACGAACAGGCCCGGGCCGCCCAGGTCCAGCGCAAGCCGGCGGTTCTCGAACGCGGCCATGCCGACCAGGGCCTTGGGAAAGCCGGGCACGGCGACGTCATCATAGATGGCGACCGCCGCCTGACGATACAGTTCGTCGCCGATGGTCAGGGTGCGCACGACGACGGTCTCGGCGCGCACCGTGCCGCCCAGGACGATGCTCTGGCCCGGCGTGCGTTCGCGTCCGTCCAGCAGGCCTGCGGCCTCGGCGGTCTCGCGCGTGACGGCCAGCACGGCCGAGGCACCGGTGTCGATCACCGCATTGACCGTCGCCCCTTCCAGGGTGATGCCCGCCTGCAAGGCCTTGCCGGCCCGCGTCACCGTAACGGGCTTCAGCGACGACGGCGGCGTCCAGCCCTCGCGCGGCAGGAACCGGACCCGATGCTCGGCCGTGTTCAGCTCCAGCACCAGTTCGCGCAGCACGTCCTGCCCCAGGATCAGCGCCGCACCCAATCCCTGATCGCCGGCCAGCGGCCCCAGGCCGAGGATCGCCGCGCGCAATCCGGTCAGCCGCAAGCCGCCGATCGCCACATCCAGCGTCGTCCCGCGTCCGACCTGGGCGTCGCCGCCGACGCCGTAAGCCACCATCGGGATGTTGAAGACGTTGGTCAGGCCCAGCCGCTCGACCAGCGACCGGTCGATAACCGAATACTGCGCCCCGGAATCGATCAGGGCCCGCACCGGCTGTCCGTTCACGGTCACCTCGACCGTCGGGGTCGGCGCGCGCGGCTCGGCATAGGGCAGCCAGCCGCTGGAGCCGTTCGCGGCGAAGGCGACCGTCGGCCCGCGCCAGACCACATGGTCGCGCAGCCACCAGGCCCCGCCCACGCCGCCGGCGACCAGCCCCAGCCGGATCAGAAGATCGCGTCGTCTCATGGCTCCTGACATGGACCGTCGCGGCGATCCGCGCCAGCGGGGCGATGTCGCAACCCCTCGTGCAGGACCGACGACATTGCACACGAGGCGGCAAAAATATGCGCCTGAACCACCATCTCTAAGCCCGGACGCGGATTGTCGGGCCACAGCCCGCGAAAACCCGACAAAATCATCCAGAAAGCGGGTGACGCCGCCGCCTCGTCTGGCTACGACCATCGGCGTCATGAACACCTCCAGCGCCCGCTACGTCTCGACCCGAGGCCAATCGCCCGAAACCGATTTCACCGACGCCCTGCTGCGCGGCATCGCGCCCGACGGCGGCCTCTATATGCCGACCGCCTGGCCGAGCCTGTCGCCCGAAACCTGGACCGGCGCGGCCGACTATAAGTCCATCGCGCTGCAAGCCATCGCCCCCTTCATCGGCGACGCCCTGCCCGACGGCGCGCTGGACCGCGCACTGGACCGACTGACCGCCGGGTTCGACCATCCGCTGGTTACGCCTCTGGTCGAACTGGAGCCGGGCCTGTTCGTGCTGGAGCTGTTCCACGGCCCGACCGCCGCCTTCAAGGACCTGGCGATGCAGTTGGTCGCCAGCCTGACGGACGAGGCCCTCGCCGCCTCGGGCGAGCGCCTGACCATTCTGACCGCCACCTCGGGCGACACCGGCGCCGCCGCCGTGCGCGCCTTCGCCGGCGCCAAGTCGGTCGATCTGGTCGTGCTGCACCCGCTGGATCGCGTCTCGCCGGTCCAGCGCAAACAGATGACGACGGTCGAGGCGGACAATGTCCTGAACCTGGCCGTGCGTGGTGATTTCGACGACTGCCAGCGCCTGGTGAAGGGCCTGCTGGCCGACGAGGCCTTGCGTGAACGCGGCCGGCTGTCCTCGGTCAATTCGATCAACTGGGCGCGGCTGGCCGGCCAGATCCCCTATTATGTCTCAGCCACCGCCCAGTTGGGCGAAGCCGCGACCTTCGTCGTGCCGACCGGCAACTTCGGCGACGCCTTCGCCGGCATCGCCGCCACGAAAATGGGCCTGCCGTCGAACGGCTTCGTCGCGGCCGTGAACCAGAACGACGCCCTGGCCCGCGCCTTGAACGACGGCCTCTATTCACGCCGTCCGGCGGTCGAAAGCGGCAGCGTGTCCATGGATGTGCAGGCGCCGTCCAACTTCGAGCGGCTGGTGTTCGAGGCGACGGGCCGCGACGCCGAGGCGACGCGCGTAGTGTTCGAAACCTTCGCCCGCGACGGCGCTATCGCCTTCGATCCGGACCTTCTCACCGCCCTGCGCGACCAGGTCTCGGCGGTCTCCATCGACGAGGACGAGACGCGCGCAGAAATCGCCCACGCTCATGAGGCCTGGGGCCGCGTCGTCTGCCCGCATACGGCCGTGGCGCTGGCCGCCGCGCGTCGCCAGGACCGCTCGAAAGGCCCCGTCGTCGCCCTGTCCACCGCCCATCCGTCCAAGTTCGGCGACTTCGTTTCGAACGTCCTGGGCTTCGAAGCCGAACCCGCAAACGTCATCGCCGCCCTGGGCGACAAGCCCGAGCGGTTGACGATCGTCGATGGGACGATGGACACGGCGCGTGACGCCGTGGCGGCCTTTTCAGGCCGCCACTAAACGCCTTAGCGACGACCGCCGCCGGTCAGGGCGCGCAGCAGGAGCAGGCCGACGCCGGCGACCGACAGGGTCGTGACCAGCGGACGCTTGCGCGCCTCGGCGGCGACGGTGCGGGCCTTGTCGCGGTAGTCGGCGGGGACCTTTTCGACCAGGCGATCGACCGAATCCATCGCCTTGCCGAAGGTTTCCAGCGAGCGGCCCTTGGCGTCGTTATAGGCGCCCTCGACCTGCATCTTCTGGTCGCCGACCAGCTTGCCAACGCCTTTTTGGAACTTGCCTTGCGCCTGGGAGGCTGCGCCGTTGATGGTTTCGTCAGTCATGATCTTCGTCCTCGGGGAGCGGCGGACTTCGCCGTTGCACCATCAAAATCCCGGCCAAGCTTTCGGTTCCAGCGACGAAGCCGCGCAGGCGCCTCAGGCCGGCTCGGTCGCGCGCCAGTGGTCCATCCGACGCAGGAAGACCGCCGGATCCTTGGGCGTCACCAGATTGGCGGGATCGTGGAAAATCCGGTCATGCAGCCGCGTCACGGTGAACCGCAGGGCCGCTGCCTCGCCCAGACGCGGCAAGGCGGCTCGCTCGGCGGCGTTCAGCGGCCGCACGGACTCATAGCCGCCCTGGAAGGCCGCCAGGGCGTCCGGCATGGCCCGCCCCTCGGCGTCGAAGCCCCAGGCCGACAGGGCGATGGCGAGGTCATAGGCGAAGGCGCCGGTGCAGCCGAAATAGAAGTCGATCACCGCCGAAACGGCGCCGTCCTCGAACAGCACATTGTCGGGGAAATAGTCGGCATGGATCGCCCCGCCCGGCAGATCGGTCGTAAAGGGATCGCCCAAGCGCGCCAGCGTCGCCTGGACCTGTCTCAGCAGCGCGCGATCCGCGTCGGACGCCCGCCCTTCCCCCTCGACGCACCGATCGACCAGCCGACGCCACATCGCCGGCCCGACCGGATTGACCCGTTTCAGATCAAAGTCGGCCGCCGTCAGGTGAAGCCGCGCCAGCACGGCGCCGGCCGCCGCCTGATCGGCCGATGACGGCGACCGCAGCCAGGCGCCGGTCTTCCATTCGATCACCGCCGCCGGCCGGCCGTTCAGTCGTCCAAGCCACGCTCTCGACCGGTCCTCAATCGGCGTCGGGCAAGGAAAACCGCGCGCCGCCAGATGCGCCGTCAGTCCCAGGCAGAAGGGCAGCGAGGCCTCGTCCGTCCGCCCCTCGAAGAGGGTCAGGACGAACCGACCGCGCGTCGTGTCCAGGCGATAGTTGGTGTTCTCCACCCCCTCGGCGATGGCCGTCAGTTCGACCACTTCGCCGATGTCGTAGCCGGCCAGAAACGCCTTGGCGTCGGCAAGGGAAACGGGGGTGAAGACGGCCATGGCCCTAGTTTAGGCCCGCATCGGCGCGGCGTGCACGCACGATCTCGGCCAGGTCCGCCATGATGCTCTCGGTCGTGGCCCAACGCCCGGCGCCCCGGCCCCGGCAGCGCCACACGCGGCCGTCGGCGCCATAGACCTTCAACGCATTGCCCTCGCCGCGCAGGGTGGAGAACAGCGGATCGCCATGGTCGGCGCTCAGCGATACCGACGGGCGGATCACCCCGTCCTTCAGATGAGCCGCGCCGATCTGGCGCACCCCGCCTGCGGCCGAGGTCGCCTCGGTCAGGTGGTCGCGCTGCACGTCGCCGTCGGGCGAACGGCCGAACGCCTCGTGACACAGCAGCCGCACCTTGGCCGCCGCATCCAGGCCTTCCAGATCCGAGGACGGATCCTCCTCGGCAAAGCCCGCCGCGCGGGCGTCCGCCAGGGCTTCGTTGAAGGCCGCCCCGTCGCCCAGCCGCTCCAGCATGAAGTTGACCGTGCCGTTCAGCACCGCCTCGAAGCCGACCACCTCGCCGGCCGCACGGGCCGCGCGCACCGTCTCGATCATCGGCGATCCGCCCCCGACCGAGGCCGACCAGAAGATGCGTCGGCCATTGGCTTTCGCCAGTTCTTGCAGCCCGCCCGGATCGCGGCTGACCGCCTGTTTGTTGGCGCTGGCGACATCGCAGCCGGCCTCGAGCGCGGCGCGGATCACGGCGTGGCCCGCCTCGCCTTCCGACAGGGCCTCCAGCACGATGTCGGGCTTTTTGGCCCACAGGTCCGCCGGGTTCGAGGTGAACAACGAGGCCGGACAGTCCACGTCGCGCGCCTTTTTCGGATTGCGCACCAGCACGCCCACGACCTCGTAGCGGGAATCATCGAGCAGCTTGGCCAGCACGCCGCCGCCGACCACGCCGCATCCGGCGACCGCGACCTTCAGCGGCGGCAGGGCGGGCGCGGGGCCGGGCGGCGCCGACTTGTCGCCGATGACCGTGCCGTCGGCGCGATCCAGGGCCGCCACCTCGATCTCGACGCCGCGGCTTTCGCCCAGGTCGATGGCGTCATGCTGAACCAGAGCGCCGCCCAGCTTGCGCGCCACATCCCAGGAGGCTCGGCGATAGCGCAGGGCCGGGGCCGTCTTGTCGTTGGGATCGTGGTCGTAAAGGCCGTCCACGTCCTTGACCAATCGCACCTTCTTCAGCCCCAGCTCGGCCGCGAGGAAGACCGCCGTCAGGTCCGATCCGCCCCGTCCCAGCAAGGCCACCTTGCCGTCCGGCCGCACTGCGCCGAACCCGGGCACCACCACCACCTCGTGCCGATCCAGCGCCTGTTTCAGATGGTCGGGCCGCAGGCCGCAGGGGCGCGAATGCTCCGGCTCGCCCTCCGCCACGATGCCCAGTTCCCGCACCGACAGGGCGCAGGCGTCCAGGCCGATCCGGTCGCAGGCGATGGCCACGAGCGCGGCCGATTTCTCCTCGCCCAAGGCCACATAGCCGGGCAGCAGGTCGTTGGAATGGGCCAGGCCCAGCGCCCTCGCCTCGCCCAGCAACCGGTCCGTCGCCCCGCCGAAGGCCGAGACCACCGCCACCACCTTTCGGCCCGCCCGCACATGGCCATAGACGGCCGAGGCGACCAGCGGCGCCTCGGCCGGGCTGCGCAGGATGGACGAGCCGAACTTCAACACCACCACCTCTGGCCCGACAAAGCCTGGTGCAGGCTGACTGCTGGGGTCGAGGCTCTCGGATTTTTCTACGACGGCGAGTTGGGCGGACATCGGGGTTCTCGGGAAAGATCGGGATGGGGTGGGTTGAAAAGAAAAACCCCGCCTGGCGGACCGGGCGGGGTTCGGGTTCTGCGGTTGCCGAGGTTCGGCGCGCTAAACTCGTCCCGCCCGTTCGGGCATGGTGGTGGTGCCGGTGGTACCGCCGATAATCGTGCCGCCGAGGATCATGCCGAAACGCGTCGCGGCGAGGCCGGCGACGGTCGAAACTTCGGCGATGAGCGAGCGCTGTTGCACAGGGCAGGTCCGGTTGAAATCTGATGTCAGGGTGATCGGACGACCCCCGCTCTGTCAAGTCGTCGTGGATGATTTTTTCACGACAAGACGCTTATGGTGCGTTTTCACCCCCACGGCGTCGACGGATGCCGTCAATGAGGTTGAATTTTTCGCTTGACCGGCGCCGCCTCGATCATCAACGTAAAGTCACTCATCAAGACCAGCCGAGGGATTAGGCCCTTTGACGCTGGGGCAACCATCGGGTCTCACAGCTCGAAACGGTGCCAACTCCTGCGGGGTCCTTCGGGGTCGCGAGAGATGAGTGGAGCATCGACGAGACGACGCTCCACGCTCTGTCACCGCATCGAGACTTGCTGAGCGAGAACGATGCGGAACGACGATGACACTGGCCGAAACCACCCTGCTCGAAGACCCCGACTGTCGCCGCGCGACAGCCCTCACCCCTGTCCGCGAACCGACGCGTGAGCGCGGCGGCGCCCGCGACGTCATCGTTCCCATTCCCGCCGATTTCCGCCTCGCCTCGGGCGAAAAGCTGAACCAGCCCAATATCGTCGGCCGCCTGCATGGCCGGATCGGCGCGCCGGTCGTCGTGGTCGCCGGCGGCATCTCGGCCGGCCGCTTCGTCCACCGGACGGAGACCAACGGCCTGGGCTGGTGGTCGGGCGCTGTATCGGTGCGCGGGCCCATCGACCTGAGCCGCCTGCAAGTTCTGGCCGTCGATTTCGCCCCCGGCGCCGAGTTCCTGGACAAGGCCATCACCATCACCACCCAGGACCAGGCCCGCCTGCTGGCCCTGGTCCTGAACCATCTGAAGATCGAGCGCGTCGCCGCCTTCGTCGGCTGCTCATACGGAGGCATGGTCGGCCTGGCCTTCGCCGAACTGTTCCCCGACTGGGCCGAGCAGCTGATCATCGTGTCGGCCGCCCATCGCGCCCATCCCCAGGCCACCGCCTGGCGCGGCATCCAGCGCCGCATCCTGCAGTTCGCCGTCGCCGCCGGCCGTCCCGAGGACGGCGTCGCCCTGGCCCGCGAACTGGCCATGACCACCTATCGCACGGCCGAGGAGTTCGACGACCGCTTCGACACCACGGCGCCCAGCGCGGTCGGCGGCGCCTATCCCGTATGCGACTATCTGACGGCGCGGGGCCAGGCCTACCGGACCCACACCACCCCGGCGCGCTGGCTGTCGATGTCCGACTCGCTGGACCGCCACAGCGTGACGCCGGAAGCCATCACCACCCCCGTCACCCTGATCGGCTTCACCTCCGACCGGCTGGTGCCGATCGACGACATCCGCGAACTGGCCGCGCGGTTGCCGACCCTGTGGCGCTTCGTCGAGGCGCCCTCGCTCTATGGCCACGACGCCTTTCTGAAGGAGGACGCCTTCGTCGGCGACATCCTCCGCGCCGCCTTGAAGGACATCAAAGCATGACCCGTATCGCCAATCCGCACACCATCGCCGCCCGCACGGGCGTGGATACGGACACGGCCCACGGCGCGGTCATGCCGCCGCTGTATCTGTCGTCGAACTATTCCTTCGCCGGCTTCGATCAGAAGCGGAAGTACGACTATAGCCGTTCCGGCAATCCGACCCGCGACGTGCTGGCCGAGACCCTGACCGAGCTGGAGGGCGGCGCCGGCTGCGTCATTACCGCCACCGGCATGGCGGCGGTCGACCTGCCCCTGACCCTGCTGGAGCCGGGCGACCTGCTGATTGCGCCGCACGACTGTTACGGCGGCACCTGTCGCCTGCTGAACGCCCGCGCGAAGAAGGGGCATTTCGAACTGTTGCTGGTCGATCAGGGCGACCCCGTCGCCTTCGAGGCCGCCCTGGCCCTGAAGCCCAAGCTGGTGCTGGTCGAAACTCCGTCCAACCCCCTGCTGCGCTTGGTCGATGTCGCCGACATCTGCACCCGCGCCCATGCGGCGGGCGCCAAGGTCGTGTGCGACAACACCTTCCTGTCGCCGGCCTTGCAGAACCCGATCAAGCTGGGCGCCGATTTCGTGGTCCACTCCACCACCAAGTTCATTAATGGCCATTCCGACGTGGTCGGCGGTGCCGTCATCTCGGCCGACGCCGAGGATCACCAGACCCTGGCCTGGTGGGCCAACTGCACCGGCGTGACCGGCTCGCCCTTCGACGCCTATCTGACCCTGCGCGGCGTGCGCACCCTGTTCGCCCGGATCGAGCGGCAACAGGCCACGGCGGGCAAGATCGCCGAAAAGCTGGCCGCCCACCCGGCGGTCAAGGCCGTCCACTATCCGGGCCTGAAGTCGCACCCCAACCACGCCCTGGTCGCGGCCCAGCAGGCCGGCCCCGGCGCCATGCTCAGCTTCGAACTGCAAGGCGGCACGGACGCCGTGCGCGATCTGGTCGAGACGCTGGAGATATTCACCCTGGCGGAATCGCTGGGCGGCGTTGAAAGCCTGATCGCCCACCCCGCCACCATGACCCACGCCGCCATGACGCCGGAACAACGCGCGACGGCCGGCATCGGCGATGGTTTGGTGCGCCTGTCGGTGGGTCTGGAGCATGTCGAGGATCTGATCGCCGACCTGTTCCCGGCGCTGGATGCCCTCGTGCCCGCAACCGCCGCGGCCGCGTAACTTTTTGCTTGCAGGAGGAGCAGAACCGGGGCAAATGCGCCGCCCCGGCCGCGGTCCCTTCGTCTATCGGTTAGGACGTCAGGTTTTCAACCTGAAAAGAGGGGTTCGACTCCCCTAGGGACTGCCACCGGCGGCGCCTTTTCAGCGCCCTTCCCGGACATCGTCGAGCGAACGCTCCGATCCCGGATTAAGATTTCGGTAACCATTTTGTCCGGAAACGGGCAGTAAGCCTTTCGATTCATGGACTTTTTTCGGACGCAGTCAGGAACTATCCACAGGGACTGTGGTTAACCCATCGTTAGCTCGGCGCAGAAGCGCCTCTCCCTCCTGCACCGAGATTCTCATGTTTATCGCCATCGCCCGTCCGGCGGTGGAGCCCAAAGGCCCCGACGCCGTCGCCGTCCCCGGCTCTCCCGCCATCGCCGAACTGTCGCCCCGCGCCCTGCATGCGCGCCTTCTCCAGAACGCCGCCCTGCGCCGCATGCGCGGACTGGAGCGCCGCAGAGAGCAGCGTCTCGAAGACGCCGACTACTGGCTGCATGCCGCACCGATCGCCGTCCGGAAAGCCAGCGCCCTGCGCGAAGAACACAGCTTCTCGCCGATCCCCTGACCGTCGCCGCACATCCCTGAATACACACGCGGATGATTTGGGGTTGCTTTACCGACCCTCGGTATCCGACAAGTGCGAATGGGCGAAGTCGGATCGGCGCTGACATCTGCGAAGGCGATCCTGGTCACGGGCGGCGCGGGCTATATCGGCGCTCATGTGTGCGAGGCCTTGGCGAGCGCCGGTTATCGGCCCGTCACCTATGACAACCTGTCGACCGGCCGTCGCCGGTTCGTGCGCTGGGGCCCGCTGGTCGAGGGCGATGTCTGGGACGCGGACAAGGTGCGCCACACCCTGATCGCCCACGACGTCTGCGCCGTCATGCATTTCGCCGGCTCGTCCGTGGTTCCAGAATCGGTGCGCGCGCCGCTGGACTACTACCGCAACAATGTCGGCGGTCTGTTCGGCCTGCTGGGCGGGATGCGAACGGCGGGCGTGAACCGGCTGGTCTTTTCCAGCACCTGCGCCGTCTACGGCGATCCCGGCGGCGATCCGCTCACCGAGGCGACGCCGCTGGCGCCCGTCACCCCCTATGGCCGCTCCAAACTGGGCTGCGAGCAGATCCTGTCGGACGCCAGCGCCGCGCACGGGCTGAACGTCGTCGCGCTGCGTTACTTCAACGCCAGCGGCGCCTCGGCGTCAGGCCTGATCGGCGAAGATCGGCCGGTTGAGACCCATCTGATCCCGCGCGCCATTATGACCCTACGCGGCCAGATCGACGATTTCGCCGTTCATGGGACCGACTATCCGACGCCCGACGGCACGGCGGTGCGCGACTATGTCCACGTCTGCGACCTGGCTCAGGGCCATCTCGCCGCCCTGAGCCAGTTGCTCGGCGACCGACGCGGCTTCTTCGCCTGTAATTTGGGGGCCGGCCGAGGCCATTCTGTGCGGCAGGTGCTGGACGCGATTGCGAGCCACAGCGGCCTCCGCCTGCCCGATGCGGCCGGAGCGCGCCGCGCGGGCGACCCGCCGCATCTTGTGTCGGACATCACCCTGGCGCGTCAGGCCCTGGGCTTTGCACCGCGCCAGTCGGACCTGGCCTCCATCGTCGCCAGCGCCTGGGCCTGGCACGGCCGGCTCAACGCAGCTCGGGCATCCGGCGGCGCAGCGAGGCTTTCAGCTTTTCGAACTTCTGGCTCGCCGACTTGGGCCTTACCCGCCGGCGCAGCTCCAGCCCGCCACCCCACAGAGCATGGACCGGCGCTTCAAGATGCGGATGGCGATCATGCTGATGGACGATGGGGCTGACGCTGGCGTCCGGATTGACGACCTTGCCGCTTTCGAACCTCAGCGTCTCGCCCGGCGTCAGGCCCAGGGTCGCCACGCGCCCGTAGTTGGCGCGCACGCTCATCGCCGTCAGACCCTGATGGATCGCCATGTTGAAGGCCGCCTGATCGGCGCCGAACGCTCCGCCAATCTCGGATCGCGGCGTCGCCGCCAGCGACAGGATCAGCCGTGACAGGCGCGAGACCTCGGCGCGCGGCCCGACGATCGTGCCGACGCACAGACAGGCCTTGTCGGCCAGTTGCCGCGCCTGCGCCTCGCCGAACAGGGCGCGCAGATACTTCATGTTGAAGGCGTGATCGGCCAGCGGCGTCTCGGCCTCGACATAGGCCTCGAGGCCCTCGGGCGCCGGATCGAAGGGCGGCGCCTGAAAGATCACGTCGCGCACGTCGCAGGCCAGGGCCGCGCCGGGTCGATCGTCCAACAAACCAGCGAAGGCCACGAACCGCTGCATCACCGGATGCGGCGCCCATCCGCGCCAGACCGGCGCATCGACGGCGGTCACCCGGTGCTGGGCCAGAAAGGCGCGCATTGCCGGTTCGGCGTCGACCACGAGGGCCACAGGACCCTCGAACACGGCCCTCAGCGAGGTGACGAAGGGCGCAATGTCGGCCGCGTCGTAGCCCGTCGCATAACCGACGACGACATCGCCGTCCGGCAGGGGCGAAAACCGGCGAGCGACCTCGAACGCCTCGGCCAGCCAGTCCAGATAGTCCGACCGAACCGCGCCCTGTTTCATGACCTCAGCGCGCGCCCATCAGATCGGCGAACCGGTCGAACAGATACAGGCTGTCGGTCGGGCCGGGCGAGGCCTCGGGGTGGTGCTGGACGCTGAAGATCGGCTTGTCCTTGACGGCGATGCCGCAGTTGGTGCCGTCGAACAGGCTGACGTGGGTCTCGGTCACCGCGTCGGGCAGGCTGTCGCGATCGACGGTGAAGCCGTGGTTCATCGACACGATCTCGACCTTGCCGGTGGTCAGAGCCTTGACCGGATGGTTGGCGCCGTGGTGGCCCTGATCCATCTTCACCGTCCTGGCGCCCAAGGCCAGGGCCAGCATCTGGTGGCCCAGGCAGATGCCCATCAAGGGCTTGCCGCTGGCGACCAGCTTCTGGATTTCAGGCACGGCGTATTCGCCCGTCGCGGCCGGATCGCCCGGACCGTTCGACAGGACCACGCCGTCGGGATTGCGGGCCAGAACCTCTTCCGCCGTCGTCGTCGCCGGGACCACGGTGATGCGCGCGCCGGTCGAGGCCAGGGCGCGCAGGATGTTGCGCTTCACGCCGTAATCGATGACCACCACATCCTTGCGGCCTTCGGTCTTGGGGTGACCTTCCGGCCAGTCCCACAGACCCTCGTTCCATTCGAACGCCTGCAGCGTCGAGGCGGGCTTGGCCAGGTCCAGACCGACCAGCCCGGTCCAGCCCTTGGCCTGGGCGACCAGGGCCTCCAGGTCGAAGTTTCCGTCCGGGTCGTGTGCGATGACGGCGTGGGGCGCGCCCTTGTCGCGGATGATCTTGGTCAGGGCGCGGGTGTCCACCCCGGCCAGACCCACGACGCCGCGCCGCTTCATCCAGTCGTCGAAACTGGCGTCCGAGCGATAGTTGGCCGGATCGGTCGGCACGTCGCGGAAGATGGCGCCGCGCGCCGAGGTGTCGGACCCGCCGCCCATCTGTTCGATGTCTTCGACATTGGTCCCCACATTGCCGACGTGCGGGAAGGTGAAGGCCAGGATCTGGCTCATGTAGGACGGGTCGGTCAGGATTTCCTGATAGCCGGTCATAGCGGTGTTGAAGACCACCTCGCCCAGGGCCGAGCCGACGGCGCCCACGCCGACGCCCTGCAGGATCGTGCCGTCCGCGAGCGCGAGAACGCCGGTGGCGCCCGGAAGAATCTTCGTCGTCATGGGCGCGCTCCTAAAATCGAATCCGGCCGATACGAAGGCCGAAGGCAAACGGCGGCGTCGTTAAGCCCTGCCGCCTGCCCCGTCAACGTGGCGCGCCTCACCGCCCGTCGGTGATCGACGCCGGACCGATCAGCTGGAACGTCGCCTTCGCCCCGCCCTGGGCGTGCGGCGCCAGCCAGACGTCGAACAGACCGGGCTCGATGCGCCAGGTCTCGTCTGCACCGATAAAGCCCAGCTGGCGGGCGTTCAGGGTGAAGGTTACCTTGGCGCTTTGCCCCGGCTTCAGCGACACGCGCTTGAAGTCCTTCAGCAATCGGCCCGGCTGGGTCAGGCTGGCGACCCGGTCGTGGATATAGAGCTGCACCAGCTCCTCGGCCGGATGCGACCCGGTGTTGGTCACGGTCACGGCCAGGTCCAGCGTGCCGGCCCAGGCCAGCTTGTCGCTCTCCATCTCGACCGGCCCATAGCTGACCGCGCCATAGGTCAGGCCATAGCCGAAGGGGTACAGCGCCGTATTGGTCGTTTCGCGATAGCGGGCCTTGTATTCCTCGCTCGCCAGATCGGGATTGGCCGGGCGGCCGGTGGTCTTGCGGTCGTAGGAATAGGGCTGCTGGCCCGACTTGTGCGGGAAGCTGACCGGCAGGCGCGCGGACGGGCCGTGATCGCCGAACAGGACGTCGGCGACGGCATGGCCCATCTGTTCGCCCAAGAACCAGGTCACGACGATGGCCTGGGCGTTCTTCACATTGCCCTCCAGCGCAAGCGCCCGGCCGTTCCTCAGCAGGATGACCATGGGCTTGCCCAGCGCCGCCATGGCGTCGACCAGGGCGACCTGCGGGGCGGGCACCACGATCTCGGTGCGCGACTGGGCCTCGCCCGACATGTTGGTCGCCTCGCCGATGGCCAGGACGATGACCTCGGCGTCGCGGGCGGCGGCGATGGCCTGATCGATCCCGCCGTCCAGCGGTGTCTCGACGCCCGAGCCGCGAGCGATGGTCAGGTTCTGCGGTTCGCTCATGGCCGCGCGGAAGCCGGCCTCAAGCGACACGCGCCGCTCGGGCGCGCCCCAGATGGTCCACGGCCCCCAGACATTGTCCACGTCGTCGGCGAACGGGCCGACCAGGGCGATCTTCTGGCTCTTCTTCAGCGGCAGCAGACCGTCAGCGTTCTTCAGCAGCACGACCGACTTGCGGCCCGCCTCACGCGACAGCTCGACGTGTTCGCGCGACCCGACCACCGCCTTTTCACGCACCGGATCGGTGCCGCGATAGGGATCGTCGAACAGGCCCAGCGCCGCCTTGGTGTTCAGGACGCGGCGCACCGCCTCGTCCAGACGCGCCATCGACACCTCGCCCGAGGCGACCAGGCTGGGCAGATGTTCCAGATACAGACCCGACACCATCGACACATCGACGCCGGCGTTGAAGGCCAGGCGGGCGGCGTCGCGGCCGTCCTCGGCGAAGCCGTGGGCCACCAGCTCCTGCTCGGAGGTGTAGTCGGAGACGACGAAGCCCTCGAAGCCCCATTCGCCGCGCAGGATGTCAGTCAGCAGCTTGCGGCTGCCCGACGCCGGCACGCCGTTGACGTCGTTGAAGGCGCTCATGATCGACAGGGCGCCCGCGTCCACCGACGCCTTGAACGGCGGCAGGAAGACCCCGCGCAGCGTCTGCTCGCTCATGTCGGTGGTGTTGTATTCGACCCCGCCGACGGCGGCGGAATAGGCGGCCATGTGTTTGGCGGTGGCCAGGACCGCGTCACGGTCGTCCAGACCCTTTTCGCCCTGGAAGCCGCGCACGCGGGCGGCGGCCAGCAGGTTGTTCAGCAGAACGTCCTCGCCCGCGCCCTCGACGTTGCGGCCCCAACGCTGGTCGCGCGCCACGTCCACCATGGGGGCGTAGGTCTGGTGAACCGCCGACGCCGCCGTCTCGACCGCCGCGGCCCGCGCCGTGCGCCGCGCCAGTTCGGTGTCGAAGGCCGCCGCCTCGGCCAGGGGCACCGGGAAGATGGTCGACAGACCGTGGATCACGTCCGCTGCGAACAGCAGCGGGATTTTCAGCCGGCTCTCCTCCATCGCCACGCGCTGGATGCGGCGGCCCGCCTCGGCGCCGATGCCGTTGAACAGGCTGCCGACCTTGCCTTCGCGGATCAGGGCGGTGACGCGCGCGGGATCACCCGTGCCGTCCAGCGGGTTCACCGCCGTCGGCATCCAGCGGAACGGATCGGCCAGCAGGTTCAGCTGACCCGCCTTCTCCTCGACCGTCATGGCCGCGATCAGATCCTCGATCTTCTGGCGGTGACGGGCGACGGTGCGGGACGCTTGGGCGGAAACAGGCATGGGGAACACTCCGGCGCCCATCAGGGCCAAAAGCCCCAGGCCAGACAAGAAATTTCTACGGGAAGCCGCAGGCTTGAGAGGTCGCGTCATTTAGGCTGGCGCTCCTTTCGGGGGACAATCGAGCAGCGAAGCGAGAGGCCTAGCCTCTCGGCCCCGACGGCTTCAACCCCCGCCTGCCATGTAAATCGATGTAACGCCCCGCTGCGCGGTCACGCCGCGTTTCGCCGCCATCATCCCAGGGCGATATCCAGGAACATCATTCCGACCAGGCCGATCATCAGACCGATCATCGACCCCTCGCCCTTGGACTTCTCGCGGGTCTCGGGAATGATCTCTGCGGTGACGACATAGATCATGGCCCCCGCCGCCAGGCCCAGCCCCCACGGCAGGGCGCCGGGCAAGAGATCGACCACGCTGGCGCCGATCAGGCCGCCGACCGGCTCGACCAGGCCCGAGGCCAGCGCCGCCGCAAACGCCGGCCAGCGGCCGTATCCTAGGGTCGCCATCGCCGCCGACACCGCCAGACCCTCGGGCATGTTCTGGATGCCGATGCCGAGGGCCGTGGACAGCCCTTGATGCATGTCGCCGCCGCCGAAGCTGACGCCCACGGCCGCGCCCTCGGGGAAGTTGTGCAGGGTGATGGCGATGATGAACAGCCAGATGCGCCGCGACAGGTCGCGCGATCCCGCCGGCCCGATGGCCAGCATGTCTACCGGCGCGAACCGGTTCATCAGTCCGATCACCGTCGCCCCGATCAGCACCGCCGCCCCCATGACGCCGGCCGCCGCCGCCTGGCTGGCCCCAACCGCCTGCAAGACGTCCACGCCGGGAATGATCAGCGAGAAGAAGGAGGCCGCCAGCATGACTCCGGCAGCGAAACCGAGCAGCGCGCTCTGGGTCTGCACCCCCGCCTTGCGGAAGAACAGCAGCGGCACGGCGCCCACCGCCGTCATCATGCCCGCCGCCAGACTGCCCAGACCGCCTGCGGCGATGGGGGAAAGGGATTCCATCATAAGTCTGCATTGCGGCGAGACACGGCAAGAGACAAGCCCGAACCGTGGCGTTAGAGAAAGCTTCATGTCCCAGCGCGCCGCCCTCCCCGTCGGCCCGAACGCTGCGTCGGCGCTGGGCGCCGCCCGGCGGGTCGTGGTCAAGATCGGATCCTCCCTTCTGATCGACGCGGCCACGCGCCAGCCGACGCGCGATTGGCTGGCCGCCGTCGCCTCGGACCTGGCGGCGCTGAAGGCCGAGGGGCGCGAAGTCATCGTCGTTTCGTCCGGCTCGATCGCTCTCGGCCGGGGCCGGTTGCCCGCGCTGGGCGCACGGCTGGAGGACAAGCAGGCGGCGGCCTCGGTCGGACAGTCGCTGCTGATGGCGGCCTGGTCCGGGGCGCTGGACCCGCACGGCCTGATCGCGGGCCAGGTTCTGCTGACGCGCGACGACACCGAACGCCGCCGTCGCTGGCTGAACGCCCGCGCGACCGTCGAGGCCCTGTTGACCCACGGCGTCATCCCCATCGTCAACGAGAACGACACGGTGGCGACCGAGGAAATCCGTTACGGCGACAACGACCGGCTGGCGGCGCGCACGGCCCAGCTGGCGCGGGCGGACCTGCTGATCCTGCTGTCGGACGTGGACGGCCTCTATACCGCCGATCCGCGCCGCGATCCGACCGCCGCCCATCTGCCCCTGATCGAGACGCTGAGCCCTGACATCCTGGCCATGGGCGGCGGCGCCAACGCCGATGCGGGCGTGGGCACGGGCGGCATGGCGACCAAGCTGGCGGCGGCCCAGATCGCGCGTTCGGCCGGTTGCGCCACCATCATCGCCTCGGGCCAGACCCTGTCGCCGCTCAGCGCCATCCGCGACGGCGCGCGCGCCACCCTGATCGCCGCCCCCGACGGGCCGATGGCCGCCTATAAGCAGTGGATCGCCGGCAGCCTGTCGCCGACGGGGGTCCTGACGCTGGACGCCGGGGCGATCACGGCGCTGAAGGCGGGCAAGAGCCTGCTGCCGGCCGGGGTGACGGGCGTGTCCGGCGGCTTCGAAAAGGGCGACTGCGTACGCCTGATCGACCCGGACGGTCGCGCCGTCGGCGTGGGCCTGGCCGCCTACGCCGCCGACGAGGCCGCGCGCCTTCGCGGCCGCCGCTCGGACGAGATCGAGACCCTGCTGGGCTATCGCGGGGCCTCGGTGCTGATCCACCGCGACGACATGGTGCTGGACGACCGATGACCGATCTGAAGACCCGAATGCTGGACCTGGGCCAGCGCGCCCGCACCGCAGCCGTGCTCTTGCGCGAAGCTCCCGCCGCCGCCCGCACCCGCGCGCTGGAAATCCTGTCCGCAAAGCTGACGGCCGCCGAACCCGCCCTGCTCGCCGCCAACGCCCGCGATGTGGAGGCCGCCCGCCTGAACGGCATTACCGAGGCCCTGATCGATCGGCTGTCGTTAAGCCCCGCCCGCATCGCCGGCATGGCCGAGGCGGTGGCGACCATTGCCGCCGTGCCCGATCCGCTGGGCGTCGAGACCGAACGCTGGACCCCCGCCAACGGGCTGGACATCGCCCGTGTCCGCACCCCGATCGGCGTGCTGGGCGTGATCTACGAGAGCCGCCCCAACGTCACAGCCGACGCCGCCGCGCTGTGCATCCGCTCGGGCAATGCCGCCATCCTGCGTTGCGGTTCGGACTGTCTGCATTCGTCCCTGGCCATCGCCGCCCTGATCGCCGAAGCCTTGGCCGAGGCCGGCCTGCCCGCCGATGCGGTGCAGCTGGTCGATACCCCCGACCGCGATGCCGTCGGTCTGATGCTGACCGGGCTGGACGGCGCCATCGACGTCATCGTCCCACGTGGCGGCAAGAGCCTGGTCGCCCGCGTCCAGGCCGAGGCGCGGACAGCGGTGCTCAGCCATCTGGAGGGATTGAACCACACCTATCTGCATGAGGCGGCGGATCTGGAGGTCGCCCGCGCCATCGTCCTGAACGCCAAGATGCGGCGCGTCTCGGTGTGCGGCGCGACCGAGACCCTGCTGGTGGATCGGGCGGCGGCCCGGCGCCTGCTGCCCCCCGTCGCCGCCGACCTGATCGCCGCCGGCTGCGAACTGCGCGGCGACGCCGACGCCCGCGCCCTGATCCCGGCCATGACGCCCGCGACCGAGGCTGACTGGATCACCGAATATCTGGCCCCGATCCTCGCGGTCTGTATCGTCGAGGATCTAAACGCCGCCACCGACCACATCGCCCGCTACGGCTCGGGCCACACCGAGGCCATCGTCACCACCGACGCCGAAGCCGCCGAACGGTTCGCCGCCAAGGTCGACAGCGCCATCGTCCTGATCAACGCCTCGACCCAGTTCGCTGACGGCGGCGAGTTCGGCTTCGGCGGCGAAATCGGCATCTCCACCAACCGCCTCCACGCGCGCGGCCCGGTCGGGGCGGAGCAGTTGACCACCTACAAATACGTCGTGCGTGGCCGAGGCCAGATCAGGCCGTAAAATCGCAAACGCCTATCCCTCCCCGTTCGGGGAGGGTGGCTGAGCCGAAGGCGAGGCCGGGTGGGGGCGGCAGGCGATATCCCGCTGAATGAGAAAAGGCGGCTCGTTTCCGAGCCGCCCCCACCCGATCGCTGACGCGACCACCCTCCCCAGCGGGGGAGGAGATTGGTGCGTGGTCTCAGCCGCGCTGCGGCAGCGCATAGGCGATCACATAATCGCCCTCCGGCGTTTCCATGAAGTGATGGCCGGCGGCGACGATCACCAGATACTGGCGGCCGTTCTGCTCGTAGATCATCGGGTTCGCCTGGCCGCCGGCAGGTAGAACATCGGACCAGACGGTCTTGCCCGTCTCGATATCGATGGCGCGGATCAGGTCGTCGGTGGCAGCGGCGATGAAGATCAGACCGCCCGCCGTGACCACCGACCCGCCGTTGTTCGGCGTGCCGATTTCCAGCGGCAGCATCGATGGGATGCCGAACGGGCCGTTCTTGCGCGCCGTGCCGAACGGACGGTCCCACAGGGTCTTGCCGCTTTGCACGTCGATGGCCCGGATGCCGCCGTACGGAGGCTCCTTGCACAGCAGGCCGGTGAAGGGCATCCGCCAGCCGGCGTTGACGTCGATCGCATAGGGCACGCCCATCTGCGGATCGCCCGCGCCCTCGGCCTTGGCGCCTTCGCCCGTCGTCTCGGCCTGATAGCGAGGGTCGTCGCGGGGGAACCAGCCCCGCTTGTTCGCCTCGGCGCGCGGCACCAGACGGTTGTAGTTGGGCATGTCGTTATAGTTGGCGATGATCACGCCGCGACGCGGATCTACCGCCACGCTGCCCCAGTCCGAACCGCCGTTGTAGCCCGGATATTCGATGAAGCGACGGTCGGCGGTCGGGGGCGTGAACTGACCCTGATACGACGCCTTCTTGAACTGGATGCGGCAGATCATCTGATCGATCGGCGACATGCCCCACATGTCGACTTCGCGCAGGTCGGGCTTGGCCAGGGTGTTGAATAGCGAATAGGGCTGGGTCGCCGCGCGCTGGGCCGGTTCGACGCCGCCGCGCGGGGCCGGACGATCCTGAACGCCGTGCAGGGGCTGGCCCGTGCGGCGATCCAGCACGAAGATTTCGCCGCGCTTGGACGGCAGGATCACCGCCGGCGTCACGCCCCCTGCGGTCGGCATGTCGACCAGCGTCACCTGTGAACCCAGGTCATAGTCCCAGACGTCGCGGCGGACGGTCTGATAGCTCCAGCGCGGCTTGCCCGTCGTGACGTCCAGCGCGACCAGGGCGCTGGAGTACTGGTTCTCCTGCGGCCGGCGCAGCGACGAATAGTAGTCGGCGGCCGAGTTGCCCATCGGCAGATAGACCAGGCCCAGGGCTTCGTCGCCCGTCGCCGTCGTCCACATGTTCGGGGTGCCAGGCGTATAGGTCTGACCGGCTGGCGGGGCGGTGGTGATGTCGGGACGCATCATGTCCCAGGCGAAGCGCAGTTGGCCCGTTACGACGTCGTAGCCCTGGATCACGCCCGAGGCGTTCCAGCGTTTCTGGCCGTCCAGCACCTGATGGCCCGTGACGATGACGCCGCGCACGACGACGGGCGGCGAGGTGATCGACACCATGCCGGGATAGGGATTGCCCATCCCCTCCTTGATGCTGACGGCGCCGTTGGTTCCGAAGGCGGGGCAAGGCACGCCGGTGCGCGCATCGACCTCGATAATGCGGCCGTCCAGCGTGCCTTCGATGATGCGCGTCGCGCAGGGCTGAGCCTGATCGACGTTGGGCGCGGCGTAATAGGTCACGCCCCGGCAGGCGGCGGTGTAGGGGATCTGATCGTCCGCCACCTTGGGGTCATAGGCCCATTTCTGCCGGCCGGTGCTGGCGTCCAGGGCGAACATCTTGTTGCGACCCGAGCATAGATAGACGGTGTCGGCGATCTTCAGCGGCGTGGTCTCGGCGCCGAACCGTTCGCCGGGCAGGTCGCCGGTGCGGAAGGTCCAGGCCCGCTCCAGCTGGCCGACGTTGGTCTTGTTGATCTGGTTCAGCGGCGAATAACGTTGGGCGGCGTCCGATCCGCCATAGGCGGGCCAGTCCATGCCGGCCTTGATCAGGGCGGGATCGCCGAACGGTCCGCGCGCGCCGGGCACCGGGCTGTCGACGCCGGGCGCGTTGATCTGACCGACCACCAGGCCGAACACGACCGTAAGCACCGCCAGCCCGAGCGCACCAAGGCCCGCCGTCTTGCCGCCGCCGCGCGATCGCAGCACAGGCAGGGTCGCCAACACCAGGAACATCAGCACCAGCGGCCCGACCAGGCGCGGGATCATGGCCCAGCCGTTCAGGCCCTTCTCCCACAGCGCCCAGATCACCGTGGCGACGAAGATCGCGCCATAGAGCCAGGCCCCGCGCACGTCGCGCCAGACAAGCAGAAGGCCCGAGACGATCAGCCCCAGGCCTGCAATCAGATAATACCAGGAGCCGCCCAGCATCGCGAGCTGAACGCCGCCGACCGTCAGCACCACACCGATCACGGCCAGCAGCACCCCGAGCAGCAACGTCAGCCATCCTCCCAGGCCGGTCGGGGTTGTCCATCGGGGCATGGGCGCACTCTCTGTGGTCAGCTGAAATGAGTCCTTCGAACGCCTCGAGACTGCGCCGGTTCCTATTGTCGCACCTCTGGAACAAAATCCTGTTGCGGCGCAAACGGCCATCATCAGCAACTTTTGACGAAGAAACGCGCCGTATTGGATGATTTATTCTTTTTGTTTAGCTGGGAACGCCTCATGGCAATAATATTTGCCTCAAACACCTCGTTTGCGGCATATGCGAGATATGCATAAGACCCTGAAGCAAGGCGGGACATTCGTCGTCGAACCTCGCCGCCTGTCCAAGGCCTCGGCCGAACTGCGCGCGCGCGGTTTCGGCGAGATCACGATTCCGCCGTCCACGGAGACGGCCGAAAAACAGGCGTCGCGCTGCACCGACTGCGGCGTGCCCTTCTGCCAGAACGCCTGCCCGCTTCAGAACAACATCCCCGACTGGCTGCGCCTGTCGGCCGAGAACGAGCCGCGCGAGGCCTGGCGCGTCGCGTCCCTGACCTCGACCATGCCCGAAATCTGCGGCCGCATCTGCCCGCAGGACCGACTGTGCGAAGGGTCGTGCACCTTGAACCAGTCCGGCTGGGACGCCGTGACCATCGGCTCGGTCGAGGCTTGGCTGGGCGACCAGGCCTTCGCCAACGGCTGGGTCGAGCCGATCCGCCCGGCCGCCGAACGCGGCGAAACGGTCGGGATCGTCGGCGCCGGCCCGGCCGGTCTGGCCGCCGCCGACCGCCTGCGCACCGAGGGCTATCAGGTCACCATCTATGACCGGCACGACCGCGCCGGCGGCCTGCTGATCTACGGCATCCCCGGCTTCAAACTGGAGAAGCACGTCGTCCAGCGCCGCGTGGACCGTCTGATCGACGGCGGCGTCCAGTTCGTCCTGGGCTGCGAGGTCGGCAAGGACGTGACCTTAACGGAGCTGCGCGACCGCCACGACGTGGTTCTGCTGGCCATGGGCGTCTATCAGCCGCGCATCCTGTCCGCGCCGGGTCGCGGGCCGGATTCGACCGTCGCGGCCCTGTCCTATCTGACCCATCAGAACCGACGCGACCTGGGCGACGCCGAACAGGACGGCTGGCACGAGGCGCGCGGCAAACGGGTCGTCGTGATCGGCGGCGGCGACACCGCCATGGACTGCGTCCGCACCGCCGTGCGGCAAGGCGCGGCCAGCGTCACCTGCCTGTATCGTCGTGACCGCGAGAACATGCCGGGCTCGGCCCGCGAGGTCGTCAACGCCGAAGAGGAAGGCGTCGTGTTCGAATGGCTGGCCGCGCCCAAGGCCCTGTTGTCGCAAGGCGACCAGGTCACGGGCGTGCGCGCCGCGCGGATGCAACTGACCGAGGCGGCTCCCGGCCAGCGTCGCGACATCGTGCCGGTGCCCGGCGCCGACTTTGACGTGCCGGCCGACATCGTCATCGAGGCCCTGGGCTTTTCGCCCGAGCCGTTCGCGGCGCACGAGCCGAACCTACGCCTGCGCGACGACGGCACGATCAAGGTTGGCTCGGTCAGTTTCGCCACCAGCCTGCCCGGCGTCTTCGCCGCCGGCGACGCGGTGCGCGGCGCCTCCCTGGTTGTCTGGGCCGTCCGCGAAGGCCAAGACGCCGCCGCCGAGATCGACCGCTACTTCAAGACCCGCACCGAGGAGGTCGCGGCATGAGCGCTCATGCAGGCCAAGGGCCGATAGCGCCCCAAAAGGGTGACTGGCTGACCAAGTACAACAAGACCCGCGACCGGCTGGAAGCCGCCAACGCCTATGACCGAGCCTCGGAGCGCGACGCCTGCGGTGTCGGCCTGGTCTGCTCCATTGACGGTACCCCCCGCCGCGACGTGGTCGAATATGCGATCCGCAGCCTGAAGGCCGTGGCCCACCGCGGCGCGGTCGATCCCGACGGCCTGTCGGGCGACGGCGCCGGCATCATGGCCGAACTGCCCCAAGGCTTCTTCGCCGAACAGGTGGCCTCCATCGGCCAGTCCCTGCGTCCCGGGCCGATCTGCGTCGGCCAGGTCTTCCTGCCGCGCACCGACCTGGGCGCCCAGGACCGCGCCCGCGCCATCGTCGAGACCGAGGCCCTGCGCGCCGGCTTCTGGATCTATGGCTGGCGCCAGACGCCCATCGACCTGTCGGTCGTGGGGACCAAGGCCGGCGCGACCCGGCCAGAGATCGAACAGATCATGCTGGCCCCGCCGCTGGACGACGCGGGCCAACCGCTGGATGGCGAGGCGCTGGAGCGCGAACTGTATCTGTGCCGCCGCCGTATCGAGAAGACGGTCAAGACCGAGAACCTGGCCAGCGTCTATATCTGCACCCTGTCCGCGCGCTCGATCGCCTACAAGGGGATGGTGCGGGCCGAACTGCTGGGCGACCTGTATCCCGATCTTGAGGACCCGCGCTTCGTCTCGGCCTATGCGGTCTTCCACCAGCGCTATTCGACCAACACCTTCCCCGAATGGAAGCTGGCCCAGCCCTTCCGCATGATGGCCCACAACGGCGAGATCAACACGCTGAAGGGCAATCTGAACTGGATGAAGTCGCACGAGATCCGCATGGCGGCCGGCGCCTTCGGCGACCGCGACGGCGAGGTCAAGCCGGTGGTCCAGCCGGGCGGATCGGACTCCGCCGCTCTGGACAACGTCATGGAGGTGCTGGTCCACGCCGGTCGCCCCGCGCCGATGGCCAAGGCCCTGCTGATCCCCGAGGCCTGGGCCAAGGACGACGTGGTCATGCCGCCCGAACACCGCGCCTTCTACGCCTATTGCAATGCGGTGATGGAGCCGTGGGACGGCCCGGCCGCCATCTGCGCCGCCGACGGCCGCTGGATCGTGGCGGGCAAGGATCGCAACGGCCTGCGCCCCCTGCGCGCCGTCGAGACCGTGGACGGCCTGCTGATGGCGGGCTCGGAAGCCGGTCTGGTGCCGATCCCCGAAAGCCGGGTGAAGCGCCGCCTGCACATCGGCCCCGGCAAGCTGATCGCCGTCGATATGAAGCACGGCCGCGTCTATGACGAACATGAGGCCGTCGACGCCCTGGCCGCCGCCCACCCCTATGAGGCGTGGCTGGACAATATGGTCGATCTGGAGCCGATCATCGGCCCCGGACCCGAGCCGCGCTCGGCCTCGGGCGAGGCCCTGACGCGCCGCCAGATCGCCGCCGGCTACAGCCGCGAGGACCTGGACCTGCTGCTGGACGCGCTGGTGCGCGACGGCAAGGAGGCGGTCGGCTCGATGGGCGACGACGCCCCGCCCGCGGTGCTGTCGGCCCTGCCCCGGCCGCTGTCGCATTACTTCCGCCAGAACTTCTCCCAGGTCACCAACCCGCCCATCGACCCGCTGCGCGAAGCGGGCGCCATGAGCCTGAAGACCCGGTTCAAGAACCTGGGCAACATCCTGGCCGAGGAAGAGGCCCAGACCGATGTCTTCGTGCTGGACAGCCCCGTCCTGACCAACGGCATGTACGAGCGGATGATCGACACGGTCGGCGCCGGTTCGACCGTGGTCATCGACTGCAGCTACGCCCTGCCGTCTGAAGACGCCCGCCCGGGCGCGGCCCTGCGCGCCGCGCTGGACCGCATCATGGACGAGGCCGAGGCGGCCGCCCGCGACGGGGCCGCCCTGATCGTGCTGACCGACCAGGCCGGGTCGGCGGATCGCCTTGCCGCGCCGATGATCCTGGCCACGGCCGGGGTTCACGGCCGCCTGACCAAGGCGGGGCTGCGCTCCTACTGCTCGATCGTGGTGCGCACCGCCGAGACGCTTGATCCGCACGGGTTCGCGGTCCTGGTCGGAGTCGGCGCCACCACCGTCAACGCCTGGCTGGCCCAGGACCTGTTCCAGGAGCGTCTGGACCGGGGCCTGTATCCCGGCCTGACGCTGCGCGACGCCTGCCTGAACTACAAGGCCGGCATCGAGGCGGGACTGTTGAAGACCCTGGCCCGCAAGGGGATCAGCGTCATCTCCGCCTATCGCGGCGGCTGCGAGTTCGAGGTGTTGGGTCTGTCGCGCGCCCTGACCGCCGAATTCTTCCCCGGCGCCCCGTCGCGCATCTCCGGCATCGGTCTGGCCGGTCTGGAGCAGGCGGCGATGAAGCGGCACCGCATCGCCTGGGGCGAGGCTGTCCCTTCCCCGGCCATCGGCGGCTTCTTCAAGATCCGTTCGGGCGGCGAGGCCCACGCCCACGAGGCCAGGACCATCCACCTGCTGCAGGACGCCTGCAACCGGGGCGACTATCGCCGGTTCAAGCAGTTCTCCGAGGTCGTCCGCGCTCAGGCCGACCTGTCCCTGCGCGACCTGCTGGACTTCCGCGAAGGCGCGCCCATTCCGCTGGACCAGGTCGAGAGCGTGTCGGACATCCGCCGCCGCTTCCTGACCCAGGCCATGTCGCTGGGGGCGCTTGGGCCAGAAGCGCACGAGACGCTGAATATCGCCATGAACCGCATCGGCGCGCGCTCGGTCTCGGGCGAGGGCGGCGAGGATCCCGAACGCTATCACCCGCGTCCGAACGGCGACGACGCCAACTCGGCGGTCAAGCAAGTCGCCTCGGGTCGGTTCGGCGTCACCGCCGAATATCTGAATCAGTGCCGCGAAATCGAGATCAAGGTCGCGCAAGGCGCCAAGCCCGGCGAGGGCGGACAGCTGCCCGGCTTCAAAGTCACCGAGTTCATCGCCCGGATGCGCCATGCCGTGCCGGGAACGACCCTGATCAGTCCGCCGCCGCACCATGACATCTATTCGATCGAGGACCTGGCCCAGCTCATCTACGACCTGAAGGCCATCAACCCCGATGCGCGGGTGACGGTGAAACTGGTGTCCGCCTCGGGCATCGGCGCCATCGCCTCGGGCGTGGCCAAGGCCAACGCCGACGCCATCCTGATCGCCGGCCACAACGGCGGCACCGGCGCCTCGCCCCAGACCTCGATCAAGCACGCCGGCCTGCCGTGGGAGATCGGCCTGGCTGAGGCCCATCAGGTGCTGACGCTGAACAATCTGCGCGGCTCGGTCACGCTGAGGACCGACGGCGGGGTCCGCACCGGCCGCGACGTGGTCATCGCCGCCATGCTGGGCGCCGAGGAATACGGCGTCGGCACCGCCGCCCTGATCGCGATGGGCTGTCTGATGGTGCGCCAGTGCCATTCCAACACCTGTCCCGTCGGCGTCTGCTCCCAGGACGAGCGCCTGCGCGAGAAGTTCACCGGCACGCCCGACAAGGTGGTCAACCTGTTCACCTTCATCGCCGAGGAGACGCGCGAAATCCTGGCCTCCATTGGCGCGCGCACGATGGACGAGATCATCGGCCGCACCGACCTGCTGCGTCAGGTCCGTCGCGGCGGCTCGCACCTGGACGACCTGGACCTGAACCCCCTGCTGGTTCAGGTGGACGAGGGCGCGGCCGGCAAATGGGCCGACAAGACGACCCGCAAGCCCATCGCCGACAGCCTGGACGCCGCCGTGCTTAAGGACGCCGTGCGCTTCCTGGATCGCGGCCAGACGCTGGAGCTGTCCTATCCGCTGAACAACACCCAGCGCACGGTCGGCGCGGCTCTGTCCTCGGCCATCGTGCGCCGCTTCGGCGCGCAAGGCCCGGCGGGCCGTCTGAAGCTGCGGCTGGAAGGCATCGCGGGCCAGAGCTTCGGCGCCTTCGCGGCCAAGGGTCTGGAACTGCACCTGACAGGCGAGGCCAACGACTATGTCTGCAAGGGGCTGTCGGGCGCCGAAATCTCAATCCGCACGCCGGAATGGCGCGAGGATCAGCTGATCTGCGGCAATACCACCCTGTATGGGGCGACCTCCGGCCGTCTGTTCGTCGCTGGCGCGGCGGGCGAGCGGTTTGCGGTCAGAAACTCGGGCGCCGAGGCCGTGGTGGAGGGTCTGGGCGCGCACGGCTGCGAATATATGACCGGCGGGCGCGTGGTCGTCCTGGGCTCGGTCGGCTGGAACCTGGCGGCGGGCATGAGCGGCGGCGAGCTGTTCGTGCTGGACCAGCCGGGCCATGCCGAGCGCGCCCTGAACGGCGATCTGGCGGGCGTGACCGACATCGACGCGGAAGCGGCCGATCGACTGAAGGGTCTGATCGAGGCGCATCTGGCCGCGACGGCCTCGCCCCTGGCGCGGCGTCTGCTGGCGGATTGGGACAACAGCCTGAACCGCTTCGTCCGCATCGTGCCCCTGACCGACATCGTCGCCCGCACGGAACGCCTGAAGACCTCTGCCTGACACCGAACCGCCTGCCCCAGAAAGCCGCCATGACCCGATCCGCCGCCCTCGCTGTCACGCTCGTCGCCGGGGCGGCGGCCTTCGCCTCACCGGCCCTGGCGGCCCCAACCCTGGCAGACCCGGCCCTGCTGGCGCATCAGGCGCCGCTGGTCATCGACACGGCGGCGACAGCCTGGATTCTGACCTCGACGGCCCTGGTCCTGCTGATGACCCTGCCGGGTCTGGCCCTGTTCTACGGCGGCATGGTCCGGAAGAAGAACATCATCAGCGTCGTCGCCCAATCGGCGGCCGCCTTCGCCATCGTCTCGGTCCTGTGGTTCCTGATCGGCTACAGCCTGTCGTTCGGCAAGGGACCGGATGCGGTCAATGGCTTTATCGGCGGGGTCCAGGCCGCCTTCCTGAACGGGGTGACTGCCCAGACGGCCCACAGCCTGCTGCCCGGCTTGCCCGAACTGCTGTTCGTCGCCTTCCAGATGACCTTCGCCATCATCACCCCGGCCCTGATCGCCGGCGCCTTCGCCGAGCGGATGAAGTTCTCGGCCAGCCTGCTGTTCTTCGGCCTGTGGCACCTGATCGTTTATGCGCCGATCTGTCATCAGGTCTGGGGCGGCGGCTGGCTGGGCGGGCTGGGCGTGCTCGACTTCGCGGGCGGCGCGGTCGTCCACGTCAACGCCGGGATCGCCGGCCTGGTTTGCGCCCTGGTGCTGGGGCCGCGTCACGGCTTCGGGCGCGACAACATGGCCCCCGCCAACCTGGTCTATAGCGCCATCGGCACAGGCCTGCTGCTGGTCGGCTGGCTGGGCTTCAACGCCGGATCGGCGGGCGCGGCGGATGCGCTGGCCGCCACCGCCGCCTTCAACACCATTCTGGCCGCCGGCAGCGCCGCCCTGGGCTGGATGACCCTCGAATGGTTTGATCGCAAGCGGCCGACCCTCTTGGGCCTGCTGTCGGGCGTCGTCGGCGGTCTGGTCGCAATCACCCCCGCCGCCGGTTTCGTCGATCCCAAGGGCGCCTTCTTCATCGGCCTGATCGGCGGCCCGGCCTGCTATGCGGGCGCGGTCTGGCTGAAGCACGCGCTGAAATACGACGACAGTCTGGACGCGTTTGGCGTGCACGGAGTCGGCGGCATCGTCGGCGCCCTGCTGACCGGCGTCTTCGCCACCACGACCGTCAACGCCCTCTCGGAGGGGACGACTGTGTGGAAACAGGCCGTGGGCCTGGTCGGCGTCATCGCCTGGAGCGCGGCGGGCACCTTCGTCGTCCTGATGATCTGCAAGTTCACCACGGGCCTGCGCGTCAACAAGGACGAAGAGGTCGAGGGGCTGGACTATACCCAGCACGGCGAGGCCATCCACTGACCCCACAGGCGCTGCCGGTTGATCCCGCCCTCGCCAGCCCCCATCTTCATCTGTGACGGACGGTCTTGCCGATTGCGGGAGACCGACCGCTCGGTCGCTGACGCAAGGACCCCAGATGACGACAACGCGCACCCTACTGTTCGACAGCCCCTTTCTGCTGGGCTTCGACCACACCCGCGCCCTGATCGACCGCGCCGCCAAGGCTGCGGCCGAAAGCTATCCGCCCTATAATGTCGAACAGATCGGCGATGCGGGCGTCCGCATCAGCCTGGCCGTCGCCGGGTTCGCGCCGGACGAGCTGGCCATCACCCTGGACGGCCGCCAGCTGACCATCGCCGGCAAGCGCGACGATGCTGGCAGGGGCGAACAGGCCTTTCTGCATCGCGGCATCGCGGCGCGCGGCTTCGTGCGAAACTTCGTCCTGGCCGACGGGCTGGAGGTCGAGGGCGCCCGGCTGGAGCATGGCCTGCTGCACGTCGATCTGATCCGGCCCGAGGCCGAGCGTCAGGTGCGACGTATTCCAATCACGGCTGGCTGAAAACCACAGCCATTCGAACCGCCCGGCGATCCGGGCGTTGTCAAATATGAAGGAGGCGGTCCTAATGACGCCGATGACGATGACCAAGGAAGACTTTGCCGGACTGGGCGCCCCCGACCTGGTGTATGTGCGCGAGATCAAGGCCTCGGACCTGCTGGAAGAGGCGGTCGAGATCAAGGACGTGGATCTGAATCCCGGCCAAATGCTCTATGCCGTTCACAGCGCCGACGGCGAGCGTCTGGCGGTCATGATCGACCGCGACACCGCCTTCGCCGCCGCCGTGGCGCACGAGCTGGAGCCGGTTTCCGTTCACTGATCTGATGGATGGCGGCGCGCAGGCGCCGCCGTTCACGCCGAAGTTCAGGCCGCTGTCGCGGCCGTGGCGTCCTTGACGAAAAGGGCGCGGATCGCATCGGTCGTGCGCGCCTGTCTCAGCTGCTCACGCAGTTCGGGCGACCGCAGCGCGCGCGAAACCGCCGCCAAAGCCCTGAGATGCTCGGCGCCCGCCTTGGGCGGGGCGAACAGGCCCACGATCAGATCGACCGGACGGTCGTCCACCGCATCATAGGCCACAGGCGTATCCAGCCGCACGAACACCGCCGTCACCTTATCGACCTCGGTGAGACGCGCGTGCGGCACGGCGACCCCGGACCCCAGCCCGGTCGATCCCAGCGTCTCGCGTTCCATCAAGGCGTCGAAGATGCGGGCTTCGTCCAGGCCCAGCGCATGCGACGCTGCCTCGGCCAGCGCGTGCAGCGCCTGTCGTTTGGACGACGCGCCGCTGCGCAGCACCACGCCCTTGGGCGCGAGCAGATCACCGATGTCCATTACACAACCTCGATACACGCAGCAGACAACGGCGCGGCCGCCCGTTTAGAGACAACCGCGCCGAAGTCAAACTGAGGCTTAGTTCACCGAACCGTTGGCCTTGGCCGTCCGTTCGGGATCGATCCATCCGACATTGCCGTCCGGGCGCCGATAGACGACCGCCAGCCCACCGTGGGCAGCATTGCGGAACAGCACGACCGGATAGCCCGTCATGTCCAGCTCCAGCACGGCGCGTCCGACCGTGATGGTGCGGATTTCGTGTTCGGTTTCGGCGATGACCATGCCCACCGGCGGCGGGCCGTCGTTCTCGCCGGTGTCGCCGAAGACATCGTCCTCCACGCTGTCGGGATCACGCAGCACGATGCTGCGTGCGACTTCGCGGGCGGCGTTTTCGGTCTTCTCGGGCGACAGACCCTTGGGTCCGATGTGGTGATCCTTGAGCCGGCGCTTGTAGCGGCGAACCCGCTTTTCGAGCCGATCCAGCGCCTCGGTGAAGGCCGAGTGGGCGTCGCCGCCCATGCCGGTCGTCACCAGGGTCTGGCCCGACGCGAGGCGGACCCAACAGTCCACCTTGAAGTTGTGGCCGTCCTTGGACACCACGACCTCGGCGTCTTCACCGCCTCGGGCGAAGTATTTTCCGACCCCGTCTTCGAGTTCCTGGGAGATGCGCGAGCCTAACGCTTCGCCGACATCCACTTGCTTGCCGCTGACTTGGACTTGCATGCCGATAGAACGCGCCCGACCCGATTTGGTGTCAATCCAGATCACCGATTTGTGGTCACGCTTGGCTGTGGATTTCAGCCGGTCTTCATCATCCGGCGGCGCTCGACCGAGGACGGAATTCTCAAGGCTTCCCGATATTTGGCCACTGTGCGGCGGGCGATGTCGATGCCCGTTTCCTTCAGGATTTCCACGATCCGGTCGTCGGACAAAACGTCGCCCTCCAGCCCCTCGCCGTCGATCATGGATTTGATCTTGTGACGGACGGCTTCGGCCGAATGGGTCGATGCGCCGTCAACCGATTGAATGGCGGCGGTGAAGAAGAATTTCAGCTCGAACACGCCCCTCGGCGTGGCGATATATTTGTTCGAGGTGACGCGGCTGACCGTGGATTCGTGCATCCCGATGGCGTCGGCGACAGTCTTCAGATTGAGCGGCCTCAGGAACTCGACGCCGAAGGCCAGGAAGGCGTCCTGCTGGCGCACGATCTCGGATGAGACCTTCAGAATGGTCTTGGCCCGCTGATCCAGCGACTTGACCAGCCAGTTGGCCTGGGCGGCGCAGTCGGCGACGAATGTCTTTTCGGTATCCGAGCGCGCGCCGGCCTGAACCAGACCGTGATAGCGTTTATCGACCAACAGGCGCGGCAGGGTGTCGGCGTTCAGCTCGACCCGCCAGCCGCCGGCGGGATCGGGCCGCACATGCACATCGGGCACGACCGTCTGCGCCGGCTCGCCGCCGAAGCCTGCGCCCGGACGCGGCGTCAGCGCCCGCAGTTCGGCGATCATGTCGGTCAAATCTTCGCCATCGACCTCGCAGACGCGGCGCAGGCCCGCCAGATCGCGCTTGGCCAGCAAGTCCAGATTGTCCAGCAGGGCCGCCATTGCCGGATCGAACCGATTGCGCTCGATCAGTTGCAGCTTGAGGCATTCCGGCACCGACCGCGCCATGATCCCGGTCGGCTCGAAGCCGTGACAGACGCCCAGCACCGCCTCGATCCGCGCCAGCGGCACGCCCAGCCGGTCGGCGAACTCGGTCAGTTCCCCGCGCAGATAGCCGCCCTCGTCGGTGGCGTCGATCAGGGTCAGGGCGATGCCGTGGTCGGCCGGCGACAGGCCCGCGCTCGACGCCTGGGCCTGAAGATGCTCCCACAGGGTCAGCTCGTGCGCGTCGGGCCGCTCGCCCTCGTCCTCGAACATCTGGCCGCCCTTGCCGGCGCTGGACCAGTCCGACAGACCCGGCTGGGCCTCGTCGGTCATCCGGTCGCTGACGCGCTCGCCCGGCGCGGCGTCGCCATAGACATCGTCGGAACCGGCGTCCATCGAGGACGCCGCTGCGTCCGCGACCCCGTCGCCGAACGACATCTCGCTATCCGAGGCCGCCTCGACGCGCTCGAGCGGCTCGGGCGTCTCGCCCTCCGGCTCTTCGCGTTGCAGCAGCGGATTGCGCTCCAGCTCGGCCTCGACGAAGTCCTCCAGCTCGAGGTTCGACAGTTGCAGCAGCTTGATCGCCTGCTGCAGCTGGGGCGTGATGACCAGCCCCTGCCCCTGCCTGACCTCTAACCTTTGCCCGATCACGTCCGAAATCTTCCCGCCCGTCTGCCGAGTGGCCCGGAACTTGCTGGAGTAGAATGTCGCCGAACCGGTTAACGCGAGACGAACGCGCTTTTTTGTCTCCTCCCCATTTCATGGGGAGGTGGCGCGGCGCTTCCTTCAAGCGCCGGGACGGAGGGGTCTTCACCGCATCGCTAGCGCCGGTGGGACTAAAAGAACCCCTCCACCACGATGCGCGCGGTCCACCTCCCCGCATCGCAGGGAGGAGACGGTAAGCGTCAGATGTAGTTTTCGCCCAGATACACCCGGCGCACTTCGGCGTCGTGGATCGCCTCGTCGGACGTGCCTTCGAACAGCACCGCGCCGTTCGAGATGATCGACACCCGGTCGGTGATGTCCAGTGTCTCGCGCACATTGTGGTCGGTGATCAGCACGCCGATGCCCTGGCTGGCCAGATAGCGGATCACGGTGCGGATGTCGGCGATGGCCAGGGGGTCGATGCCGGCGAAGGGTTCGTCCAGCAGCATGAAGGACGGCCGTCCGGCCAGCGCCCGCGCGATCTCCACTCGGCGACGCTCGCCACCCGACAGGGCCGTCGCCCGCGCATGGCGCAGATGGTCGATGTGCAGTTCGTTCAGCAGCCGTTCGGTCTCGGCGCGGATCTGGTCGCGCGGATAGTTCAGCTCGACCACCGCCTTGACGTTCTGCTCGACCGTCATGCCGCGAAAGATCGAGGCTTCCTGCGCCAGATAGCCCAGGCCCATGCGGCTGCGCTGATACATCGGCTGGCCGGTGATGTTCTCGCCGTCCAGCCAGATCGCGCCCGAATCCGGCGGGATCAGGCCGGTGATCATGTAGAAGCAGGTGGTCTTGCCGGCCCCGTTGGGACCCAGCAGGCCCGCGACCTCGCCGCGCTGCACCGTCAGGGACACGTCGCGCACCACCTGACGCTGGCCGAACGACCGGGCCAGGTTCATCACCCGCAGGCCCTTTTCCGCAGGCGCGGGCGCCACGGCGGCCGGTTGCGGCCGCTCATCCAGATTCAGGGCTGACAGTTCCTTGCGCGCCAAATGCTCAGGTCCGTGACGGCCAGACGGCCTCAGTTCGAGTTGGGATAGAAGACGCCCTGGACGCGGTTTCCGGCGGCGCCACGCGGCGCGCCGTCCATGCGGGCAGACTCGGTGTTGATGTTGTAGACTAGGCGCGAGCCGGTCAGGACGTTCTTGCCCTGGGTCAGGATGACGTTGCCCGTCACCACGATCTCGCCATTGCCCAGATTATAGACCGCGCGGTCGCCGCGCATCGATTGGTCCGGCGTCACGAAATAGACGGTGCCGCTGGCCTCGGCGCGTTGCAGATCGCCGCCCTCGCCGCTGACCAGGGTCAGGGTGTCGGCGCGGAAGCGATTGCCGCCCTGCGTCGCCTCGGCCCGGCCGCGCAGGATGATGCGGTTGGGGGCGTATTCGACCGAGTCCGCGCCATAGGCGACGGGCTGATTGGTCGCCTGGGCTTGGGCATCGACCAGGGCCGGCATGCCTATGACGGCCGCCGCCGCGACGACGGCCAGCGTCTTAGAAATCTTCGTCACGATCATCCGCCTGACCCCTTGGGCGTCAGAACGCCCTTCACCTTGTTGTCGCCTGCGCCGTCAAATACGACGCGCTGTCCCTGATCGTAGATCGCATAGGACGATGCGTTGATGGTTCCAATAGGGCCGGAACCCTGAACGCCCTTTGAACCGGTGACGTTTCCGGTCGAGGTGTCCACCACCGCCTCGGGCGTGGTCAGGACAAAGCCCGTGCCGCCGTCGGAAATGCGCACGTTCGGGCCGATCGTCACCGTCTTGGCCTGTTCGTCATAGATGCCGCCGTCGGCGGTCAGTTCGGTGACCTTGCGTCCGCCCAGGTTCAGCTTCAGCGCCGGGCCAATCAGTTTGAACTTGCCGGTGTTCGGGTCGCGCACCGCGCCTTGCGCGCCGACGGTGAAGGCTCTCCCTTGCGCGTCCTGGCCGTGGAACAGGGGGGCGTCCAGGCGGACTTCCTGGCTCTGGCTGGCCTTGCGCTCCACCCCCGACATCACGGTGCGGAACACGGTCCAGGTCAGGGCGCCGCCCGCCAGCACCAGGATGATGATCGGCAGAACGCGGCGATACAGCTTCACCCGCCGCGAGCGCGCACGCCAGCGGGCGCCGGCCAGGGCGACCCTGGCCTCGTCGGCCTCTATGCGGGACTGTTCGCCGTGTTCGGTCAAGCGCGCCTCAGCTGTGGGCGAAGATGTCGGTCTCGTCCCAGCCGGCCAGGTCGAGCGCCGACCGCGTCGGCAGGAAGTCGAAACATTCAGCGGCCAGTTCGGTTCGCCCTTCGCGCGCCAGCATCATATCCAGCTTGGCCTTGGCCGCGTGCAGATACAGGACGTCTGACGCCGCATAGTCCAGCTGCGCCTGGCTCAGCGTCTCGGCGCCCCAGTCCGAGGACTGCTGCGCCTTGGACAGGTCCACGCCCACCGTCTCGCGCACCACATCCTTCAGCCCGTGCCGGTCGGTATAGGTGCGCGCCAGCTTGGAGGCGATCTTGGTGCAATAGACCGGCCGCGTTTCGACGCCGAGGTGCAGCAGGAACATGCCGATGTCGAACCGGCCGAAATGGAAGATCTTGGTCACCGCCGGATCGGTCAGCACCCGCTTCAGGTTCGGACAGTCATAGGCGGGCCGGTTCAGCCGCACGACATGGGCGTTTCCGTCGCCCGACGACAGCTGCACCACGCACAGCGGATCGCGGCGGAAACGCAGGCCCATCGTCTCGGAATCGATGGCGACCTCGGACCCCAGGTCCAGATCGTCGGGCAGGTCGCCCTCATGCAGGTAAACGGTCATGCTCAGGCTCTTACACGGCGAACGCGGCGCGCGAAACGGGCTGCATCGTAGGCCGTGACCCACAGATCAAGGATAGGAGGCGATTTCGATCAGATTGCCATCGGGGTCACGGACATAGACCGAACGGATCGGGCCTTTCGCTCCTCGCTTTTCGACAGGTCCGACCTCAACCGGAACCCCGCAATGACGCAGATGCGCCAGAACGGCGTCTGGCTCGAGCTCTGTCAGAAAGCACAGATCCGCGCTCCCGGCGCCAGGGTTACGGCCCGTGAACCATTCGACCTGTGAGGCGTCCAGTGGCCGCAGATTAATCTTGTTGTCTCCAAAGAAGACGCTGGTGCGGACGTCACCGGCTGGCGCGCGCTCATCTCGTCGGTCCATGCCCAAAGCCTGCCCATACCATTTGGCGGAGGTTTCGACGTCTTCCACGTTCAGCACGATGTGGTCGAAAGCGTTCACGGTCAGCATAAGATCACCTCGTTACAGCCCACATTCTGCAAACGCCTGGCCGCGTAACGCCATATCCATCAAGCCGATCGAACTTAACCCGGAAACAACAACGGCGCCGTGTTAGAAAACACGGCGCCGTCTGAAAGATGGTGCCCAGAAGAGGACTCGAACCTCCACGGCCGTTAAGCCACTGGCACCTGAAGCCAGCGCGTCTACCAATTCCGCCATCTGGGCCCCGTCGGCAGCGCCTTGCGGCGTTTCCATCGGGAAGGCGCGGACCTCTAAGGGAGGCTCCGGGCGGGGTCAACAAGGATTTTTCGCCTTTGCGAGATTTCTTGCTCAGGCGACGGGGCAAGCCTGGCCGCACGTCGTTTTCGATCCGCGTTCGGCGGCGACTTAATGGGCGCTAAGCCTGTTTTCTAACCCCGTCTTGAGGCGAGGTCGCCTACAAGCGCCGCATGGCGGACCCGTCTCTTAGCCCCTCTGCGCCAGAGCGCTTCGCCACGGAGCGCCGCGCCCGGCCGCGCGCGCCGTTCCGCCAGAACCGCCGCGCCCGCGAGCGGGTCACTATCCTGGGTCAACCGATGGATCTGGTGAAGCCCGAAGAGGTGCTGCACCATATTCAGCAGGCGGTGCGACAGAGCGCAAAGAGCCTGATCGGCAATCACAACCTGCACAGCCTGTATCTGATGCAGAAGCGGCCTGAACTCGGCGCCTTCTACGAAAAGGCCGATCTGATCGAGGTCGATTCGACGCCGCTTTTGGCCTTTTCGCGCGCCCTGGGCCTGCACAGCCGGGGCTTTCATCGCTGCACCTATCTGGATTGGCGCGACCATTTCTGGAGCGTCGCGAACCGCGAGGGCTGGCGCGTCCTGTCCGTCGGCGGCGCGCCCGGCGTCGGCGACGAGGCGGCTCGCCGGCTGAAGCTCCGCTATCCGGACGCCGACATCGCCATCCACCATGGCTTCTTCGACGCCCGGCCCGGTTCGTCCGAGAACGCCGCCGTCCTGGATCGGATCACGGCCTTTAAGCCCCACATCCTGTTCGTCGGCATGGGGATGCCGCGCCAAGAGCTGTGGATCGCCGACAACTTCGAGCGCTTTCCCGACTGCGTCATCCTGTCGGTCGGCGCCGCCTTCGACTATGAGGCGGGCGTCCAGAGCGCGGCCCCGCGCTGGATGGGACGCGCGGGCATCGAATGGGCCTATCGCCTGCTGCACGATCCCAAACGGCTGTTTTTCCGCTACTGCGTCGAGCCCTGGACGCTCCTCCCGCTAGCCCTGCGCGACATCCGCGAGGCCGGGCGTCGCAACCGCTGATCACGTTATTCCTACTGGTCAGATAGATATTTATCGCCATGATCCCTCTGGACCGCCGCGTGTTATCGACAGCGACGGAAACGGAAAACGGGGGTGCGCGTGCCGCAGCAGAATGGACCGCATGTCGCCATCATCGGCGCGGGTTTCAGCGGCCTGCTGACCGCCGTCAACCTGCTGAAGGCCTCGCGCGATGTGCGCGTCACCCTGATCGAACGGCGCGGCGTTTTCGGTCCCGGCACCGCCTATGACACCGGCAATCCCGGCCATCTGCTGAACGTCCGCCTGGATAATATGAGCGCCTTTCCCGACCAGCCCAGCCACCTCGCCGACTGGTTGGCCGAGCAACCGTCGTGGCGCGCCCAGGACGGCTTCATCACCCGCGGCGTCTATGGCGACTATCTTCAGGCCCTGCTGGACGAGGCGCTGGACGACGCCCCCGACCGCTTGACCCTTATCGGCGCCGAGGCGCAGTCCATCGATCGCCAGGACGACGCCTGGCGCATCCTGACCAGCGACGGAGAGGTCGCGGCCGATCAGGTCGTGATGGCGCTGGGCAATCTGGAGCCCGCCTCGCCCCCCGGCGTCGAGGACGCGGTGCGCGCCTCCCCTGCCTATGTCGAAAACCCCTGGCGGTTCGATCCCCAAACGGCGCGCGACGCCCGCAATGTCCTGCTGATCGGTTCGGGCCTGACGATGGTGGATGCGGCCATCACCCTGCGCCGACCCGGACGCCGCCTGACCGCCCTGTCGCGTCACGGGCTTTTGCCCCGCGCCCACGCGACCGTTCCGCCCACGCCCTATGTCGGCGCCTTTTCAGGCAGCCCGGCCGAAATCCTGCGTCAGATCCGCGCCGCGACGGCCGAGGCCGATTGGCGCGCCGTGTTCGACCGCCTGCGCCATTCCGCGCGCGACATCTGGCGCGGCTGGTCGCGGGTCGAGCGCAGCCGCTTCCTGCGCCATCTGCGCCCCCTGTGGGACGTGCATCGCCACCGCCTGTCGCCCGGCCCGGCGCGCGACATCCATTCCATGCTGGCCGGCGGCGAGCTGACCATCCTGGCCGGCAAGCTGACAGAGCTGAAGGCGACCGACGTCATCGAGGTGTCGTGGCGTCCGCGCGGAAAGAAGCGCGCCATCAAGGAACGGTTCGATCTGGTCGTGAACTGCACCGGGCCGCTGGGCGTGATCTCCAAGAGCACCGAGCCGATGATCCGCGACATCCTGGACAAGGGTTACGGTCGCCCCGACCCCTTGGGCCTAGGCCTGCAGGTCGATGACGAAGGCGGTCTGCTGGACGGCACGGGCGCACCCACGCGCGGCCTTCACGCCATCGGCCCGCTGACGCGCGGCGCCTTCTGGGAGATGACGGCCGTGCCCGACCTGCGCGGCCAGGCCCGCGATCTCGCCGCCCGCATCCTGTCGAACCGCCCCTAGACCGGAACAACCGACGCGTTTAGCCTTCACACCCGGAAAGATCAGGGGCGATGACATTGGAGGCAAAAAGAGGCATCGGCCTGCTGGTCGCGGTCCTGTCGCTGGGCCTGACGGCTTTTGCGCCTCAGAGCGTGTCGGACTACCGCCTCGCCTCCGCCGACAAGGTGCGCATCGACGTCTTCGGCGAGGCGGCGCTGGGCGGCGAGTTTGTTATCGACGCCACCGGCCGGATCGCCCTGCCCCTGATCGGCGAGATCCAGGCCGCCGGCCTGACGGGCGCCCAGCTTCAGGACGCCGTCGCTCAAGCCTTGAGCCAGGGCTATCTGAACCAGCCGCGCGTCACCGCCCAGGTCCTGACCTATCGACCGATCTACATCCTGGGCGAGGTCAATCGGCCGGGTGAATACCCCTATCTGCCGGACCTGACGGTGCTGAACGCCGTGGCGACGGCGCAAGGCTTCACCTATCGCGCCAACACGCGCCGCGTCTTCGTGCGTCGCGCCGGATCACAAGTCGAAGAGGCCCAGCCTCTGACCGCCGATGCGCGTGTTTCGCCCGGCGACACCCTGCGGATCGGCGAACGCTACTTCTGACCCGCCGTCAGATCGGCATCGCCATGATTTCCTTATAGGCGGAAATCACCTGATCGCGGACCGAGATCACCGTCTCCAGCGACGCCTCGGCCGAGCTCAGCGCCGTGACCACGTCGATCAGATTGCCCTGGCCCTGGACCGAGCGGGTCATCTGGGTTTCGGCCGCGCGCGACTGCTGGGTCATGTCGCTCATGGCGTTCTTGACCAGGTCGGCGAAGCCGCCGTCCCCGACGCCGGGCGCCTGGGCTGCTGTCGGCATGGCGCCGCCCTGAACGGCGGCATAGGCCTTGGCGGCCATCATCGGATTCATGGCCTAGTCCTCAGCGTTTGATGATGTCGAGGGTGCGGCTGTCCATCGACCGCGCAGTCTCGATGACGTTCAGATTGGCCTCATAGGCGCGCTGCGCCTCGCGCATGTCCATCGCCTCGACCAGGGTGTCGACATTGGGCCGCATCACATAGCCCTGCGCGTTTGCGGCCGGGTGCGACGGGTCATAGTCCATCTTGAAGTCGCCCTGGTCGGGCCGGACCTCGGCCAGGGTGACGCCGGTCGCCCCATCGACCTCGCGCGCCTGGAAGACGGGGATCTGGCGGCGATAGGGCTCGCCGCCCGGCGTGCGCGCCGTCGACTGGGCGTTGGCGATGTTCTCGGCGATCACGCGCATGCGCGACTGCTGCGCCTTCAGGGCCGAGGCCGCCACCGCCATGGCGCTGTTCGAAGGGGGGATGGGATCAGGCATGCGTCAGTCCTTCTCGGCCATCGGCTCAGGCGCCCGGCCGCTTGGCGGCCATGCGGATCATGGACATGGATTTCTGGTAGAAGCCGATGGCGGCGTCATAGGCCATGCGGCTCTCGGCCATCTTCAGCATCTGCTCTTCGACCACCACCGAGTTGCCGTCCAGCGTGGTCTCCGAATCGGGCGCCTTGGTCGGAGCGAACCGGACCGGTGAACCGGCCGGCGCGATATGGGCCGCATTGGTGCGCACCATCTGCAGCCCCCCGCCCGAGCGCATGGCGGCGGCGAAGTCGGTCGGCTGTTTCAGATCGCGCCCGACGAAGCCCGGCGTATCGGCGTTGGCGACGTTCTCGGCGATCACCCGCTGGCGGGCGTCCAGCCAGCCCAGCCGGCCCTTGATCTGCCCCAGCAGCGGTATGTCGGCGACGCCCATGGCGATCTCCCGTGCGACGCGGATGCGCGCGATGGGCAGAAAATGCCGCCTGGATGGTTAATAGGGGGTTATCTCAACGGGTCGTTAACCGTGCTGGTTAACATTCGCAGTCTAAGCGCGGACTGCGCGGGGCCTTTGCAGCGTCATGAATTTCCTCGATCTCGCCCGGGCGGTCTTCGGCCTGGCCTTCACCCTCGGCCTGATCGGGATCGCGGCCTGGGCTGCGCGGCGCTATGCGCCGCAAATCCTGGCCCGGCTGAATGCGGAGCGCGGCGAGCGCCGGCTTCAGGTCGTCGAGACCCTGGTGCTGGACCCCGCCCGTCGCCTCGTTCTGGTCCGCGTCGATGATGAGGAGCGGCTGATCCTGCTGGGCGAAGGCCGTGAACTGATCGAGCCGCGTCAGCCCACTATCGGCAAAATGGGAGGCGGCCAGTGAAGCCCGCCGTCTTCGTCAAGCCGACCGGCGCCGAGCTGAAACGCGCGGCCCTGCTGTCGCTGTTCACCACCCTGGTCTGTCTGGCCTGGCCCGTCGCGGCCCTGGCTCAGCAGGCGGCGCAAAGCGGCTCGGCGCTGAACATCGACCTGGGCACCGGCGCCGGCCTGACCCAGCGCGTGGTCCAGTTGGTCGGTCTGATGACCGTCCTGTCACTGGCGCCGTCGATCGTCATCATGACCACCAGCTTCGTGCGGATCATCGTGGTCCTGTCGCTGCTGCGTACGGCGCTGGGCCTGCAACAGTCGCCGCCGAACGCCGTCCTGGTGTCCCTGTCGCTGTTCCTCAGCGCCATCGTCATGGCCCCGACCTGGCAGGACGCCTATGATTCGGGCATCCGTCCGCTGATGGATCAGCAGATCGAACTGCCCCAGGCCTTCGATCAGGCGTCCGAACCCGTAAAAACCTTCATGCTGGCCCAGGTGGACCGCGGGGACCTCGCCCTGTTCACCCGTCTGTCGAAGATCGACCCGCCCCAGAACGTCCAGGACCTGCCCCTGCGCGTGGTCACCCCGGCCTTCATGATCAGCGAGTTGAAGAAGGCGTTCGAAATCGGATTTCTCCTTTTCGTTCCGTTCCTTGTGATCGATCTGGTGGTGGCCAGCGTGCTGATGTCCATGGGCATGATGATGCTCCCTCCGGTGGTGGTCTCCCTCCCCTTCAAGTTGATCTTCTTCGTGCTGGTGGACGGCTGGCGATTGGTCGCCGGAAGCCTGGTCGAGAGCTTCCAACGGGCGTCCGGTACCGGATAATCCCCCGCCCCATATGGCTTTAAGCGTCATCGGCGCTTGCAAAGCGTAGGGAAATCCGTGTTGATCCCCCGGTCCTCGCTCGGAATCGGGCGACTAACACTGGAAACGCTTCTTATGACCACTCAAGCCGAACTGATCGCCGCCGTCGCCAAGGACGCTGGTGTTTCGCAGGCCGACGCCGGCAAGGTGCTGACCGCGATCGTCGAAAACATCCACTCGACCCTGAAGTCGGGCGGCGACATCCGCATCTCGAACCTGGGCGTCTTCGACACCGCCGACCGCGCCGAGCGCGAAGGCCGCAACCCGGCCACCGGCGCGACCATCAAGATCGCCGCCTCCAAAGCCGTGCGCTTCCGCGTCTCCAAGCCGCTGAAGGACGCCGTCAACGGCTAAGCCTTTTCTGTCCTGCGATGCAGGACCGGCAATGCTCGACGGGCGGGGGTCGCGACGCGATCTCCGCCCGTTTCAATTTCAGGCGGCGCTCTTCGCGTCAGCTTCTTTTCTGAACGCCTGTTTGGCGCTGTTGACCCAGCCGACGAAGGTGTCGGCCTGGCTTGACAGATTGGCGAAGTCGCCCGTCCCCGCCACGCCCGACAGAGTGTCGTCCAGCGCGACCCGCAGCGCCGCCGCCGACCGCGCGCCAGGAACCATCGGCCCAAAGCGCCCGCTCAGCCGCTGCAACGCGGCCCGATCGCCCGCCAGCGAATAGCCGACGCCCGCCCGGATCAGCCAGCTTTCCTCGGCCGGCGTCAGCGGCGTGGTCGCGGTCTTGTAGCGATCGCCCAGCCGCGCCTCATAGATCGGCGCCGCCTCGCCCCACTTCTGCTGCTTCCAGAAGATGTCGGCTCGCACCTCGCGCGCCGGGTTCGACTGATCCCGGTCCAGCACCTCCAGCGCATGGTCGAACCGGCCCAGATCCATCAGGGCGCGCGCCTCCAGCGCCCGGCGCTCGCTGTTCATCGCATTGGGCAGCAGGGTGGTGCGCGAGCCCCATATGGCCTGCAACGCCTTCTCCGGCTGGCGGTCCATCAGGTAGACGGTGGCCAGATTGGTTGCGACCTGGGCCTTGGCGACCCCGTCCAGACGCTCATCCACCTGGTGCTTCAGCAGTTCGGCGGCCTGGTCCAGCAGGTCCACGTCGATCAGCCGGCGCGACAGACGCCGCACCATCTCGTCGCCGTCCGCCCCGATGGGCGTCAGTTCGCGGAAGTCATAGAACAGCGCCAGCGCCTGCACCGGCTGCAAACCGTCCGCCGCCCCGTCCAGGAACAGGGCGCGGAAGGCGTTGGACTGATCGGCCTGAACCTCGGCTGCGCCCGGCACGCCCGCCATCCGCTTGCCCGCGCCGCGCAGGGCGTCCAGCGCCTCGCGATATCGCCCCTGCTGCAGATAGATGCCCGACAGTTTGCGTACGACCGCCATCTCGGTGGCGTCCCCGCGCCAGCGCCATTTCAGCTGTTCCAGCTGGGCCGTCGCCTGATCCGGCGTGATCGCGCCCTTGTCCAGCTCCAGGCTGATGGCGCCGAGTTTCGCCGGCGTCGCGATCCCGTCCAGCGGCGCGCGCGCCACGGCTTTATAGACCGCCAGCGCCCGGGTCTTGTCGCCGTTCAGCTCGAACATCCGCGCCTGCACCAGACGCGCGGTCAGTTGATCGACCGCCGGCGCATCCTGGCTGAACACATAGGCCAACAGTTGCTGGGCGGCGGCCAGATCGTTCAACTGGATCGCGGCCATGGCGTGGGCCGCGCCGAACCGCGCGCGCCATTCCTTGGGGAAGCTGTCGATGGCCGAGGCGCCTGCGGCGAAGTTGCGACGCGCCCCCTCCCAGTCGCCCATCTCCGAAGCGATATAGCCCAGCCAGACCTTGGTCGCCGGATCGTTGGCCAGGGCCGCGCCCGCGAAATCGACCTGGGCCTCCTCCAACCGCCCGACGCCGACGCGCGCCACGCCGCGCAGGCCGCGCACTTCGGGCTCGCCTTGCAGGTTGGGCGCCTTGGCGATCAGGGCGTTCAGCACGCCGATGGCCTCATAGTTCAGTCCCGACCCGACCAGGAACCGGGCGAGCGCCATCCGCGCCTCGATCGGCGCGCGCGGATTGTCCGCCGCCGCGATCGTCTCCAGCCCGGCCGCATCCTGCAGCCGGCGATAGCGGTCCGAGAATCCCGCCTCGCCCGTCGCAGCCCAGGCCTCGTCGATCAAGGCCGGATAGGCCGCCCGCTTGGGCGCATCCGCATTGTGGTCGCCCGTCTCCAGTCCGGCCGCCGGCGACGACAAGGCCAGCCCCTTGGGCCGGCTCAGCGTCACCAGATCGCCCGCCGCCTCGATCTTCAGGTCGTCGGCCGACGTCTCGACAGCCAGACCCTGCGCGGTCGGGATCAGGCTCAGATCGACCGTGCGCCGTCCGCCGGCGTAACCCTTGCCAGGCGCCAGGGCCGTCACCGCCGCGAACCGGTCCCCGACCAGCGGATCGGTCAGCCAGACCGCCTTGGTCGCCCCGGCCATCTGCGCCACCAGCATCGGCGCGCCGTCGTCGGACCGGCCGACCTCGACCCCGCCAGCCGCGCCGTCCGGGCCGCCCAGGGTCACGGTCCAGGTCCCGCCCTGGCCCTGCGCCGAGACGCCCAGCCCTTCGGGTTCGGCGATCCTCAGGGCCGTATACCCCGGCCCGGCCGCCCACTGGGCGTTCTTGGCCGACCCCAGCGCCTTGGCGCCGCTCATATCCATGCGCGCGGCCGTGTCGAACACGACCCACACCGCATCGCCCCGGCGGAAGACCGCCGCCCCCACCGGCGCGCCCCAGTCGAAGGTCAAGACGGTCTTGCCGCCGGCCGTCTCGGCCCGCACCGGCACCACGGCCTTGGTCGTCTGGGGTTTGGCGGCGTCGCCGCCCTCCGGCGCCTTGCCGGGCCCATAGAGGTTCAGCCACACCGCCCCATCCGCGACGCCAGAGCGCGCATCCGCGCCCTGTTCCAGCGTCAGGATCAGGTCCGTGCCGCCCGCGCCCCGGCTCGGCCGCGTCTCGACTGACTTCACCCCGGCCGGCGGATCGACCTTTAGCCGCGAGACGTCGGGCGCGGCGGTGGTTCCCAGCCGCACGATGACCTTGTCGCCCTCCCGGCTGACCCGCGAACGCACCCCGATGACGCCGCCGAATTCGACCCGCGTGAACTCGGCGTTTGCGCCGATATTGATCGACAACGGATCGCGCGACCGGCCGACTTCCTGGGCCAGCGGCGCCATCGGCGCGAACACGACGGCGCCGGCCGTGGCGGCGGCCACGGTCGTCTTCAGGATGCGCTTTGTCGGCGAGGCCCCGGACATATCTCCCGACCCATGCCGCACAAGGCCTTTAATCGCGGTTAACCGCCGTTCACCGTGATGAGGGATGGCGTTAGGACAACCGGTCCACGCGACAGCGCCGTTTTAAGCGCCCATAGTCGCCAGATGACCGATTATCCGCGCCTCAGCACCCTGAAGACCGGCCTGGCCTGTCGCTGCCCCCGCTGCGGCAAGGGTCCGCTGTTCAAGGGCTATCTGACGCTGCAGACGGAATGTCCGGAATGCGGGCTCAGCTACGCCTTCGCCGATCCGGCGGACGGCCCGGCCTTCTTCGTCATGACGGCCGTCGGGGTGGTGGGGATGATCCTGCTGATGGTGTTCGACTTCACCGTCCACCCGCCGATCTGGGTGCATCTGGTGGTGACCCTGCCGATCCTGGTCGCCCTGTGCCTGGGGTGCCTGCGCCCCTTCAAGGCCTGGCTGGTCGCCGAACAATATGTCCACAAGGCCGCCCCGCCCGAGTTCTCCTCGAACGGCAAGCACGGGCCCTTCTAGGGTTCGATGACCGTCAGCTCGGGCCAGCGCGCCCGCGCGCTGTCGACGGCCTTAGCCCAGCCCCTGGCCACCGGCCGGTTCGGGTTAGGCCGGATCGTCAGGGCGAACACGTCGTCCAGCCCGAACGGCGCGGCGATGCTGAGGCTATCGTCCGCCTCCAGCCGCACCCCGACCGCAAAGGTCGGCGCCACGAACCGCCCCAGCGCCTGATCCGTCGAATGCAGCGGCGCATAGGGTTCGCCGAACCGGTTCTGGAACCACAGGTGCACCCGCGCCTGGTTGCGGACCTCGACCTGGCTGCGGAACGGCTCGTCGAAGGCGGCGGCGACGCGTTTGATGACGACGTCCTCGGCCTCGTAGGACAGGTCCGACGCGTCGAAATAGGCCAGATCGTAGTCCTTGACCCCATAGCCCGCCGGCCGCCCCGTCCGGGCGTTCCACACGGCCTGATAGACCGCCCCCGACACCAGCCGCCAGTCGGGCAGGTCGAGCGCCCGGACGGTCGTCAGGACATGCATCAGCCCAGCGTCGGCGCGCACGATGGCGGCCAGTTCCGCCTCAAGGTCGCTCATCCCCGCACCGGCCAGCCGTGATCCAGCGGCCCGTGCCCGCCGCCCAGGCCCGGCGCCCGGCGGATCGCCTCGCCGACATAGGCCCAGGCCTCGGCCACCGCGACCTCCAGCGGCCGCCCCATCGCCAGCCCGGCCGCACAGGCGCTGGCCAGGGTGCAGCCGGTGCCGTGGGTGTGGCGGGTGTCGACCCGCTCGGCCTCCAGCACCGTTTCACCGTCTGCGGTCATCAGCAGGTCGATCACCGTCGGCCCCGACACATGCCCGCCCTTCATCAGCACCGCCCGCGCCCCCAGGGCCAGCAGCGCCTCGCCCGCCCGCCTCTGTCCGTCCAGATCGTGGACCGCGAACCCGGTCAGGGTTTCGGCCTCGGGCGCATTGGGGGTCAGCAGGGCCGCGCGCGGGATCATCAGCCGCTTCACCGCCTCCACCGCCGCATCGGGCAACAGCGGGTGCCCGCCCTTGGCCACCATGACGGGATCGACGACCGCCGGAGCGTCCGCTTCGTCCAGCAGGGCCGCGACCGTCTCGACCACCTCGACCGAGCCCAGCATGCCGGTCTTCACCGCATCGGTCCCGATGTCCTCCAGCACCGCCCGCGCCTGTGCCGCGATCAGATCCAGCGGCAGCGGATGGACCCCGTGAACCCCCAGGGTGTTCTGCACCGTGATGGCCGTGATGGCGGTGGCGGCGAACCCGCCCATCATTGTCACGGCCTTGATGTCGGCCTGGATGCCCGCGCCCCCGCCGCTGTCCGACCCGGCCAGAATGAGCACCCGACCTTGATGAAGCGCGCTCATGCCGCCGCCCCCGAAAACAGTTTCAGCCCGACGATGCCCGCCACGATCAGCAGGATGCACACGGCCCTGACCGCCGTCGCCGGCTCGCCATAAACGAGGATGCCGACCACCGCTGCGCCCACCGCCCCGATGCCGGTCCAGACCGCATAGGCCGTGCCGATCGGCAGCTTCTGCGTGGCGACCCACAACAGGATCATGCTGCCCGCCAGCGCGATCACAACCCCCAGCGAGGTCCACGGCCGGCTGACGCCGACGTTCTTGAGGCCCGAGGCCCACAGGACCTCCAGCAGACCGGCGACGACCAGCGTCGCCCACGGATTGATCGACATCACCCAGGACATGGCGACCAGATGGAACAGGCCGCGGTCCGGAGCAAGCCGCGATCAGCCGCCCAGCGGCCCCTTGAAGATGAAGAAGGCCCCCAACGCGATGAAGGCGAACCCGACCAGATGGTTCACCGTCAGCTTCTCGCCCAGATACAGGACCGAAAAGCCGGCGAAGACCAACAGGGTGATCACTTCCTGCATCGTCTTCAGTTCGGCCGGCGAATAGACTTGGATGCCGATGCGGTTGGCCGGCACCGCCAGCCAGTATTCGAAAAAGGCGATGCCCCAGCTGGCGATGACCAGGATCCACAGCGGCTTTTGATCGAACTTCAGATGGCCGTACCAGGCGAAGGTCATGAAGACGTTCGACAGGCACAGCATGACGATGGGGGCGATGTAGGCAGTCAGGGGCATGGGGCGCATCAGGGCTGTTGCAGACCTGCCCTCTACACCGGCTGCGACCGTCCGTCGCGGGCCTTCACTCCGCCGCTGTCACCGCCGCCATAAGTGCAGCCTGAACCTTCAGCGCTTGCACCGTTTCGCGCACATCGTGGACCCGCACCATCCGCGCCCCGCGCCGCGCGCCTTCCAGCGCCAGCGCCAGCGACCCGCCCAGCCGGTCGGTCGCCAGGGTCGCCGTTGGATCGATGGCCTGGATCGTGCGCTTGCGGCTGGCGGCGTACAGCACCGGGAAGCCCAGATCGATCAGCGCGTCCAGACGCGCCGTCAGCGCCATGTTGTGCGCCAGGGTCTTGCCGAACCCGATGCCGGGATCCAGCCAGATCCGCTCGCGCGCCACACCCGCCGCCATCGCCGCCTCGGCCCGGCCACGCAGATAATCCCGGACTTCGCCCACCACGTCGTCATAGCGCGGGTCCGCCTGCATCGTGCGGGGTTCGCCCTGCATGTGCATCAGCACCACGTCGCAACCCAGCTCGGCCGCGACCGCCGCACTCTCGGGCGCATGGCTCAGCGCCGTCACATCGTTCCACATCGTCGCCCCGGCCGCGACGGCGGCGCGGGCGACGGCGGGCTTCATCGTATCGACGCTGATCGCCCCGCCCCAGCGCGCGCGGACGCCGGCGATGACCGGCGCGACCCGCTCGATCTCCTCGGCCTCCCCCACCGGCTCGGCCCCCGGCCGAGTGCTCTCGCCGCCGATGTCCAGCACGTCCGCTCCGTCCACGACCAGCCGCATGGCCTGATCGATCGCCGCCTCCATCGACGCCCACCGCCCTCCATCCGAGAAGCTGTCGGGCGTCACATTGACGATGCCCATCACCTGCACAGTCATGCCGACCGTCCGATCAGACCGCCCAGCGCCTCCAGATAGGCGGCGAAGGCCTTGCGCCCTGCCGCTGTGATGGACACGCGGGTCAGGGGCTTGTTGTTCACGAAGCTCTTGGCCACGGCAACGTATCCCGCCTCCTCCAGCTTCTTGATATGGACGGACAGATTGCCCTGCGTCGCCTCCAGCACGGTCTTCAGCTCGGTGAAGTCGGCGGCCTCGGCATCGGCCAGATAGACCATGATCCCCAGCCGCATCCGGCCGTGGATGACCTCGTCGATCTTGCCGAGCGCGTCCAGCCCCATGGATCAGCCGGCGTCCGTATCGACGGCGCGGGCCTTCAGCGCCGCACGCGTCATGATCCAGCCCGGTCCTGCGAACAGCACGAACAGGGCGAGGGTGCAGACGTAGAGATAGACCACCGCGTCGCGAACCAGCACACCCAGCGCGACCGCCGTGACCCAGCCGCCTAACGACGTCGCCAGCATCCACGGCTTCTTCTTCAGGCTGTAGGCCACGAACCAGGCCGCCGACTGCAGCGCGAAAATCATCGCCGGATAATAGAGCCAGACCGCGAAGTCCTGATCGCGGCGCGCGCCCACGCCGAACACGATGATGATCGCCAGATTGGCCATGCCCGCGCCGCTGAAGGCCGCATTCAGGGTACGGGTGACGATGGGGCCGGCCGTTCCCATCTTGCGGTCTTCACGCACGGCCCAGGTCAGGACGATCAGGAAGGCGACCGTGATGGCGACCACGAAGCTGAGATTTGCCAGCGGCGGCCAGCGCACGATCCCCCACACCTGACCGATATGGAACAGGCATTGCAGACCATAGAGCAGACCGCCCGCCAGATAGGCGACGCCTAGCGTCAGGGTCGCCCTGGGATTATTGCCGCCCTGAACAATGGCCTTCATGAAGGCCAGGTCGGCCTCCGGGCCGGTGCGGGACTTGTCGGACATCGCTGTGTGATTCCTGTGCGACGGGCGCGTCCCTCGGATGGACGCCGCCGGAACGGTTTGCAAATTATTCGGCGGGGATCAGGGCAGGCGCAGGCCGGTTGCGCCACGGCACGCGCCGGCCATTCAGCCACCGCCCCATAAAGCTGTGGCGGATCAGCAGTTCGTAGGACGCCAGGCACACAGCAAAGACGCCCGCCGACGCGCCGATCAGCTTCACCCACCACGGCCCGGCCCAGTCCTGCACCCAGACCTGGACCAGCATGACCAGCGGCAGATGCACGATATAGATCCAGTAGGAGGCGTCGGAGAGGTAGCGCCGAACCGGACTGTGGCCCGAGGCGAACAGCAGGCACAGTCCCATGGCCGCCAGGGCCGAGGCATAGACGGCGACCGCCGTGACGGCGGCGGCCAGGGCCTTGGCGACTGTCGGATCGCCCATCGGCGTGATGTTCGGGCCGCCCGCAAGGATATAGGCCGTCACGCCCGAAACCAGCGCCACGCACAGGAACAGCGGCGACCATTTGGCGATCCGGTCCAGCAGATCACGCCGCCGGTCCAGCACGAAGCCCAGGCCGAAGGCGAGGCCGAATCCGATCAGGGCGGAGGTGTTCGGGATCACGCCCGCGTCCGGCGTCGGCACGGCGAAGAAGGCGATCCATTTCGGGTCCAGCCACAGGGCCAGGGCCAGGGGCGCGGCCAGCACGGCAGGCGTCCACGGGCCGATCAGCGCGCCGGTGATCCTGTCCACCACCGGGCCCGCCCGTCCGTTGCGATCCAGCACAGCCAGCGACGCCCGCACGATCAGGACGACGGCGTAGAACAGGGTCAGCACCCACAGAAACCACAGGTGGGTCAGCGGAAAGTTGGTCCAGTCATAGGTCGGCGGCGGCGGCGGCGGCGCGCCGGGCGTCACCAGACCATTGGCATGAGCATTCCAGACCAGGGCCGTGACGATCCCCGCCATGACCGGAAACCAGAAGGCCGCCAGCGGCCCGGCGATCCGCACCACCCGATCCTGGGCGAAAGCGACCCAACCTCGCCGCGCCAGCATCCTGTGCGCGAACAGACCCGCGATGAGGAAGAAGGCCGTCATGCGAAACAGATGGATGGCGAAGAACAGCCAGGCGGCGGCGATCGACCGGCTGTCGTCCGCCACGATCCAGATCTGCGGCGGGACAAAGGACAGGCTGGCGTGAAGCACCACCCCCAGCAGCAGCGCCCCGGCGCGTAAGGCATCCAGCCCGTGCAGCCGCTCCCCCTGCTCTGATTTCGATATCAACATGACGTCCCTCCCACGATTGAGACCGCCATATTTCACAGACATGTTTGTGATGCAAACTTGTTCGTCAAAATGTTTGCTGCTCTGGCCAGTGGGTCAGCAAGGCGCCCAAAGAAAAACCCGCCGGGAGATCGCTCTCCCGGCAGGCTTTCCGCATTCAGATCAGGCCTGGGTTCAGTGAACCGTCGGCACGCTCGTCGCGGCCGGCGCGGCGACCGGAACCTCGATGTCCGTGCCGTCCGACACCGGCGTCACCGGCACCGAGACCGAAGGCCCGGCGTTGGGGAAGTTGTTCTCGTCACGGTTCGGCGCGACGCCCTTCTCCAGCAGGTCCTTGATCTCCTCGCCCGACAGGGTTTCGTATTCCAGCAGGGCCTGAGACAGCTTTTCGTGGTCCTCGGCCTTGGTGGTCAGGATCGTGCGCGCCTCGTCCCAGCCCGAGGTCACCAGGCGACGGACTTCCTCGTCGATGGTGCGCGCCGTCTCTTCGGAGATGTTCTGGCTGCGGGCGACCGAGTGGCCCAGGAACACCTCTTCCTGGTTCTCGCCATAGGCCACGGTGCCCAGCTTGTCCGAGAAGCCCCAGCGGGTGACCATGGCGCGGGCCAGCTTGGTCGCCTGTTCGATGTCCGAGCTGGCGCCCGAGGTGATGTTCTCCGGCCCGAAGATCAGCTCCTCGGCGACGCGACCACCCGCCATGATGGCGATCCGGTCGATCATCTGCTGATACTTCATCGAATAGCGGTCGCCTTCCGGCAGCTGCATCACCATGCCGAGCGCCCGGCCGCGCGGGACGATGGTCGCCTTGTGCACCGGGTCGGCCATCTTGACGTTCATGGCGACGATGGCGTGACCGGCCTCGTGATAGGCGGTCAGGCGCTTTTCTTCCTCGTTCATCGCCATGGAGCGACGTTCAGAGCCCATCAGCACCTTGTCCTTGGCGTCTTCGAAGTCGCGGTGGGTGACCATGCGACGGTCCTTGCGCGCCGCCATCAGGGCCGCCTCGTTGACCAAGTTGGCCAGGTCGGCGCCCGAGAAGCCGGGCGTCCCGCGCGCGATGGTCTTGACGTTGACGTCGGCGGCCAGGGGCACGTCCTTCATGTGGACGCGCAGGATGCGTTCGCGACCCGAGACGTCGGGGTTCGGCACCACCACCTGGCGGTCGAAACGGCCGGGACGCAGCAGCGCCGGGTCCAGCACGTCGGGACGGTTGGTCGCGGCGATCAGGATGATGTTCTCGGACGCCTCGAAGCCGTCCATCTCGACCAGCAGTTGGTTCAGCGTCTGCTCACGCTCGTCATTGCCGCCGCCCAGACCCGCACCGCGATGGCGACCCACGGCGTCGATTTCGTCAATGAAGATGATGCAGGGCGCATTCTTCTTGGCCTGTTCGAACATGTCGCGCACGCGGCTGGCGCCGACGCCGACGAACATCTCGACGAAGTCCGAACCCGAGATCGAGAAGAAGGGCACGCCCGCCTCGCCCGCGACCGCGCGGGCCAGCAGCGTTTTGCCGGTGCCGGGAGGGCCGACCAGCAGGGCGCCCTTGGGGATCTTGCCGCCCAGACGCTGGAACTTGCCCGGATCCTTCAGGAAGTCGACGACCTCCTGCAGTTCGTCCTTGGCCTCGTCCACGCCGGCGACGTCGTCGAAGGTCTTGCGGCCCTTGTGCTCGGTCAGCAGCTTGGCCTTGGACTTGCCGAAGCCCATGGCGCCCTTCGCCCCGCCCTGCATCTGGCGCATGAAGAAGATCCACACCCCGATCAGCAGCGCGATCGGCAGGATTCCCAGCAGCAGGCTCATCCAGATCGACTGACCGCCCGACTTGGCGTCGATCTCGACGCCAGCCTGCAGCATCTGGGCCACCAGCTGTTCGTTCGGATAGACGGTGGTGGAGGTAAAGCGTTCGCCGTTTTTCAGCTCGCCGTTCACCTTGTCCAGACGGATGGTCACCTGTTTGACCTCGCCCGCGTTCACGCGCTGCACCAGCTGAGAATAGCTGATGGCCTCGGGCTTGCCGGCCGGCTGGCCCGTCACGCCGTTCATGGCGCCGCCCTGCGACAGCGCCGCATAGCCCGCCAGCAACGCCAGAATGATCACGCCGGTGATCGCCAGATTACGCAGGTTCATTGAGGTCCTCGGTCGTCCGCGACCCCGATGGGATCGACGGTCTGGATGTGTCTGTCTGGGAAAATAGGGGCTTAATCAGCGTTACGCTATCGGGTGGCGGAAATCAGGTCGTCTTCGTGCGTCGTTTCGTCCAGCGCCAGCCTGAGCCGTTCCGCGACAAGGCCGCGCCGTTCGACCCCTTCGCCTGCAAGAACCGGGGCCACCGCGTCGTCCCTGATCAACACAGGCCAGGCCCCGCGCGTCGCCGCCGGCAGCCGATTGATCTCGGCCCTGTCGGCGTCCGACAGGCTGGCCAACCGCCCCCGCGCCGGAACCACAGACCAGCCGGGACGATCGGCGCAGAAGACGAACCGGCCGTCCCACACCGCCTCGACGCCGGGCGTCAGCGCCAGCGGCGAAATGTCTCGTCTGCGCAGTTCGCCGGCCTCGCGCATCAGCCGCACCGCCGCGCCGACAGCCTCGATCCGCGTCCCACAGAGGGTCGCCGCGAAGTCCTGGCCCGCCTTCACCCGCGCCGTCAGGGCGTCTAACCGCGCACCCCGAGGCGGCGTCGATCCGCCGCCGACGCAGACCAGCGCCGCCGCCAGCGCCCGCGCGCCCATGCCGCGGTCCACACGCACCATGGCCTCACCCTCGATCATCGGCCGCGCCCCGGTTTTCGAGGGCGCCTGATCGATCAACCGAGGCGTCGCGCCCGCCAGAGCCTGACGCGCCCGGCTGCGGCCGAAGCGGGGATCGGCGTTGGCGGGGTCCTCGATCCAGTCGGCCCCCTGCCCCGCCAACCAGTCGCGCAATGCCGCCCGCCGCTCGCCCAGCAGCGGTCGCAACAGCATCAGGCCTCGACCCTCGGGCCAGGCCGGCGACGGCGACCATTCGCGGACCCGCCCCAGGGTCGAGCCTTCGCTTCGCATCAGATCGGCCTCGGCGATGTCGTCGGCGGTGTGGGCGAACAGGACGACCGACGCCCCCGCCTCACGCGCCGCATTCGCGATAAGCCCATGCCGCGCCGCCCGCGCCGCCGCCGTCAGCCCGGTCGCGGGCTTGTCGCCGTCCCAGCTCAGCCCGCGCCACTCCGCCCCGGCCTCCCGCGCCGCCCGGCCCGCAAACTCAGTCCAGCGGCCGCTGTCCGCATTCAGGCGATGATCAACGGTCAAGGCCAGCACCGAACGCCCGCGCGTCCGCGCCCAGTCCGTCGTCAGCCACAACAGGGCGATGGAGTCTCCGCCCCCCGACAGGGCCAGCGCCAGCGGCCGGCCCGTGTACCGCGTCAGTCGCGCATCCAGCCGCGCGAACGCTCGCGCTCTGAGATCCGGGTCAGGCGTCAGGCGCAGGAACCCGTCGTCTTCAGCTGCGCCGCCCGCGCCTTTTGCGGGTCAGAGGCGGCGGGCGCATAGCGGCGCGTGAATTCAGCCAGGGCCGCGCACCCTTGCGGCTTCCTCTGCGTCGCGAACAGGGCGTCGGCCAGTTTCAGCGTCGTATCCGCCGCCCAGCCGATACGCGGCCAGTCCTTCAGCGCGGCGGCGTAATAGGGCACCGCCCCCGCCTTGTCGTTCGCCGCGACGCGCAGGTCGCCCAGGCGCGAGTTGGCCTCGCGCGACTGCGGCGTATCGGGCCAGGCCGCGATCACCGTCTCCAGCGCCCGCTCGCCGCGCGGCTTGTCGGTCGCCAGCAGGGCCACCGCCGCCGCCAGGTCGCGGGTCGCGTCGCCGGTGGGCGACGTCGCCTCGATCGGCGCATTCAGTTCGGCTTGGGTTTCCAGCTTCTGCAACCGGCCCTCGGCGTCGGCCAGACGCGTCTTCAGCGTCTCGTTCTCGCGCGTGGCCTCGTCCAGCTGGAAGGTCAGCCGCTCGTTGTCGCCGTTGATCCGGCGCACCGTGGCCTCCAGATCGCCCAGGCGTCGGTCCATCAGGGCGAACTGCCCCTGCAGCGTCACCACCTCGGGGTCCGGCTCGACCAGAACGGGCTGGCCGACGGCGTTTCTCTGGGTCAGAGCGCGCTCAAGCCGGCGCACATTGCGATCCAGTTGGTCCAGGCGGCGATTGTCCCACTCGGTCCGCTCCATGATGTTGGGCTGGGACTGCTGGGCGACCGCGACGCCCCCGATCAGGACAACCCCGAGGGCGGCGGCGGCGAGTAGATGAACACGAGAGATCGAGAGCTTGGTCATACGTCTAGCTTTCACCGATTTGGGGCCGCCGCAAGGCCGAGCTAGTGGCCCAGCCCCAGATAGACGATGGCCGTGATGAACAGGCCGACCACGATGTTGCAGAACACCAACAGCGCGATCGTCCGCCACAGGGCCGAGAACCAGGACAGCGAATAGGCGCCCTTCATCTGGGCGAACATGTGCACCGGGATCGAAAGCGCCGCCAGATTGATCACCACCAGGCCGACCGTCCCCCAGAAGGTTCCGGCGATGACCATCAGCATCAGCAGCATGGCCATGAAGGTTAGCGAGTACAGAACGAACACCCCGTGGTCGTACAGGGTGAAGCCGCGCTTCCACAGGAACAGCAGGGCCACGAACGGGATGGACAAGGGCACCAGCAGGAAGGCGAACTTGTACATCGTCTGCTGCAACTTATAGAGCGCCAGGTCCGGGTTCTGCAGCTTCTTCAGCACCGTGGCGCCGACGCCGTGGCCGTCCTTTTCGGCGTCCTTGCCCATGACCTTCAGCTTGGTCTCGCCGGCCTCTTCGGTCGCCATGTCCTTGATGCTGGCCTGCCAACTGCCGGGCTTCAGACCGTCGGCGCGACCGTCGCGCTGCTCGGTCTCCAGCCGGGCCAGGGCCGCGCGGCGGTCATCGACCAGCTTCTGTCCGGCGTTGATCGCCATCTGCATCGTGGGGTCCGGCCGGGCGCCGCTTTCGGCCCGCATCTGGACCAACGCCTTTTCCGCCTCGGCCAGGCCGACGCGCTGGGACGCGATCCGGTCGGCCATCTCTGCGCCTTGGGTCTTGGATTCCGGGTGCGGCGCAAAGCTGAGCGCGAAGAACATCACGAACAGGGTGAACAGGAAGATCGCCAACGGCGAGACGTAGCGCGTGCGCTTGCCCTCGACCCATTCGCGCGTCAGCCGGCCGGGGTTCAGCCACAGCAGCGGCAGGGTGCGCCAGATCCGGGCGTCGAAATGCATGACCCCGTGCAGCAGCTCTTCGCCAAGGTGCAGCAGGCTGCGGTGGACATGGGTCGGCTGGCCGCAGTTTGCGCAGAAGTTGCCGCTCGTTTCGGCCCCGCAGTCGGAACAGACGCCGTGGGCGTGGGTCTCGCCGGCCTTGCCCGTCGGCTTTTCGATCGCGCCTGCGACCAGTCCGGCCGTGACGACGGCGCCCGCCCCTTCGATATCCATTCGCTGATCCCCCGATCCCTGTGACGACGGTTCTGCCGCCCGCCTGGCGTAAGGACAAGCGCGGAAACGAAAAGAGGCGCCGACCCTGCGGCCGGCGCCCCCTTCAAATCAGCCGATCAGCCGGTCGTCAGCGCGGCGCGCCCGAAACGATGGCGGTGTGGGCGTTGCGGTTGCGGGCGAAGGCGTCTTCGTTCGAACCCTCCGCGATCGGCCGCTCCTTGCCGAAGCTGATGGTGTCGATCCGGCCGGCCGGAATGCCCCGGTTGATCAGATAGGTCCGCACCGATTCCGCACGGCGAGCGCCCAGCGCCAGATTGTATTCGCGCGTGCCGCGTTCGTCGGCGTTGCCTTCGATGCGGACCGTCACGGACGGATAGCGTTGCAGCCACTGGGCTTGGGCGTCCAGGCGCGGCATGGCCTCGGGACGGACCTCATAGGAATCCAGGTCGAAATAGATCCGGTCGCCGACGTTGACGACGAAGTCTTGTTCGGTGCCCGGCGCGGCCGAACCCATGTTTCCGCCGGTCACCGGGTCGGTCGGCGCGGTCGGATAGGTCGGTCCCGTCGGTTGCGTCGTGCCGTCGTTCGGACCGGGCACGCCCGTCTCGACCGGGGGCTTTCGGGTGCAGGCGGCCATGGCGGCGACGGCGCAGCCGACCATCGCCAGTTTGAGAATGCGGGAAGTCTTCATGGGGTCGTCTCCTGACGTATCGTTTCTGGCAAGGGGCGGGCCTCAAGCTTGGCTTTACTGTCTGCCTCGGGCGATTTTTCGACGCTAGAGGCGATAACGCACAGTTGAGCTTTAAGGCTCCGACGGTGTCGATGCGGCGTTTAGGCGGGGCAGCTGTCGGCGCCCTGGTTCACGCCCAGATTGCTCGGGCCGCGGTCCAGCAGCGGCGACCAGGCCGGGTCGGTCCCGCGTCCGTTATAGCCCGCCTGCGACACCACGCGCCCTGACAGGTCCACGGTCCACAGACGCGTGTCCCCGCCCGGCGTCTGGCGCGCGAACATGACGTATCGGCCGTTCGGCGCCCAGTTCGGCCCCTCCTCGAAATAGCTGGACGACAGGATGCGTTCGCCCGAGCCATCGGCGTTCATCACCCCGGTCGAGAACCGGCCGCCGCCCTGTTTGGTGAAGGCGATCAGATTGCCGGTCGGGCTCCACGACGGAGCCGTATAGATGCCGCCGCCGCGCGAGATCGGCCGCTGGCCCGATCCGTCCGACCGCATGACATAGAGCCGCGCCGACCCCGAGCGGTCCGATGTGAAGACGATCTGGCTGCCGTCCGGGCTGAACGACGGCGAGGTGTCGATGCCCGGGTCGCTGGTCAGGCGCGTGATCTGGCGGCTTCTCAGGTCCATCACATAGACGTCGGTATTGCCGCCACGGATGATCGAAAACGCGATCTTGTTGCCGTCGTTGGAGAAGCGCGGCGCCAGCACCTGACCGTCGAACTCGCCCAGGCTCTCGCGCCGGCCGGTCGTCAGATTATACAGGTAGATGCGGCTGTAATCCTTGCCCAGCGCCACATAGGTGATCTCGTCCGGCTGCGACAGCGAGAAGCGCGGCGACATAATCACCTCGTCGCCCTGCGTCAGATAGGTCGGGTTGAACCCGTCCTGATCGGCGATGGTCAGGCGGTTGATCCGGTTCAACTGCGTGCCCTCTTCGGACACGAAGATCACGCGGGAATCGAAGAAGCCGGCCTCGCCGGTCATGCGCTGATAGATGACGTCGGAAATCTTGTGCGCGATCCGGCGCCATTGCTCCTGGGTCGCGGTGAACTGATAGCTGACCAGCTGGCACTGGCGGTACGGGTCATACAGGCGGAAGCCCACGTCCAGCCGGCCGTCTCCCCGCGTCGTCACCCCGCCGTACAGCACCGCCTGCGCCCCGATCTGGGTCCACTGGGGAAAGTTCGGCGCATTGGCCAGGGTCAGCCCGGTCTCGATGAAGCTGGACGGGTTCAGCGGCTCGAAGAAGCCCGACCGCTTCAGATTTGCGCTGACCACATTGGAGATGTCCGACCCGTGCGTTCCGGCGAACGGCACCACCGCAATCTGAAGGGGACGCAGCACGCCCTGATCAATCTCGACCTCGACCGGCTGGTTCTGCTGAGGCGCCATCTGAGCAGTTTGGGCCGCCGTCGTCAGGGGCGACGCCATCGCGACAGCCGCCACGGAGGCCAGAAGAAGGTTCAGACGCATCAGATGCTCCCATAAGTCTCGAAGGATCGCCGCCCCTTATCGCCGGGCCGTTCGACTTTCGCCAGCTTCACGGGGAATGGGGCGACATTCGGGACGGCGTTTTTCAGGTGTGGCGGATCAACGATTGCGGCACGCCCGTTCGGTGTTGAAGGTCGGGCGATAGACCCCGCCGGGGAAGCCCTGCGGCACGTCGAAGGGCGCGGTCTGGCGCAGGGCGCGCAGGGCGCCGTCGGCAGCGGCCCGATAGACGTTCGACGACTGGGCGTTGATCAGGCTGGGCCCGCGCGTGATCCGCCCATCGGCCGACAGGGTCAGCTCGACCTGGATGCGCAGCTGGTCCGCGCCGGGGATGTCGCAGGGCAGGATCCAGTTCGGATAGACCTGATTGAAGATGGCCGTGATCTGCGGGCCTGTGGCCTGGGACGCCGCGCCCGCCCCCTGCTGCCCCGTCGCGGGTCGGCCGCGATTGTTGGTCGGGCGCGTCGGTCCGGCCAGGGCGTCCAGGTCCAGGCTCGGCTCCGTGCGCTGGGGCGCCGGGCGGGCGGGCGCGGGCGTCGCCGGGCGCGGGGTCGGCTGGGCCTTGGTCGGCGGCGCCGGCGTCGGCGGCTGGGGTCGAGGCGTCGGGCGCGGCGGCGTCGGGGTCGGCGTGGGTTTCGGCGTCGGCGTGGGCGTCGGGGCCGGGCGCGGCGGCGTGGGCCGCGGCGGGGTCGGGGTCGGGCGCGGCTGGGGTTGCGGCGGGGTCGGCTCGGGCGTCGGCGGCACGGGATCGGGCTGCTGCACCGGGGCGGTCGCGGCGTCGTCGGGCGAGGGTTCGGGCTCCGGATTGTCCGCCGGCGCCGCCTGGATCACCTCTTCCGACACGATGGTCACCGGCACCGACGCCACCAGCGGCGTCTCGTCCTCGTCCGTCTTGTGCGACACCATCACGAAGGCGAGCGCGATCACCCCGGCGTGCAGGGCGAGAGATCCCAGAATGGCGGGGCTCGGCCGACGCAAAGGAGTCAGGCCTCCGGCGCCGTGTCGGTGATCAGGTTCAGCTTGGTGAAGCCCGAGGCGCTCAACCGCGCCATCACCCGCGCCACCGCCTGATAGGGCGCGCGCCCGTCCGCCCGCACGAACACCGGCCGTTCGGCCGCCTTGTCGGCGCCGCCCGCCTCGGTCAGCAAGCGCGTGGACAGGGCGTCGAACGCCGTCTCGCTGTCGCCGACGAAGATCGCGCCCTGCTGGTCGATGCTGACCGACAGGGGTTCGGACTTGATCTCGACTGCGCTGGCCTCGGTCTTGGGCAGTTCGACCGGCACGCCCACCGTCAGCAGGGGCGCCGAGATCATGAAGATGATCAGCAGCACCAGCATCACGTCCACCAGGGGCGTGACGTTGATCTCGGTCAGAGGCCCTTTACGCCCCCTGCGCCCTCGACGCCCGCCGCCGCTCGCACCACCACCGCCCAGGGCCATGGCTCAGACGCCCCGCTTCAGGCTGAGGTCGCTGGACGGCGGGGGCGGAGGCGGCGGAGCCGACGGGCTGCCCAGGCGGCGCGCCACGGCGGCCTGCAAGTCGTCGGCGAACGCCTCCAGGCGCCCCGTGAACTTGCCCGCGTCGATCGAAAACTTGTTGTAGGCGATATAGGCCGGGATGGCCGCCGCCAGGCCGATGGCCGTGGCGAACAGGGCTTCGGCGATGGCCGGCGCCACCGTGGTCAGATTTGTGTTGCCCGCCGCCGCGATCCGCCCGAACGCATTCATGATGCCCCAGACCGTGCCGAACAGGCCGATGAAGGGCGAGGCCGTGGCCACCACCGACAGCACGCCCAGGCCGTTCTCGATCCTTTGCCCCTCGCGCGAGATCAGGCTGTTCATCGCCTTGTCGATCCGCACCAGCAGCAACTCGCCCTGATGCTCGTTCAACGCCCCGCGCTGACGCGCCTCGCGCCAGTCCGACAGGGCGATCACCAGCATGCGCGGCAGGGCGTGGTCCGGCTCGGGCCCGGCCTGGGACGCCACCTCTTCCAACGACCGGCCCGACTGAACCGACTTTTCGAAGTCGTCGGCGCGCTTGTTCAGCGCCGTGAACCGCACCGCCTTGTCGATGATGATCGTCCACGACCAGATCGAGGCCGCCGCCAGCCCGATCATCACGCTCTTGACCACCCAGTCGGCGGTCATGAACAGCTCGACCGGGTTCATCATCGCGGCGTCGACAGGCGTGGTCATTCAGGCGCTCCGGGCGGAATCGAGATCGTCACGTCCCCTCTTCGACCGAGCGGACGTGACCATTGTGTGGCGTCCGGCCCGTTTAGCTCCGACCCGTCCGCCCGTCATCTGACAGGCGCGTCATAAGGGTTAACAGCAGGTTACCCCTTTCAAGAGACAGCATCACAGGATCATCGAAATCGCATTGCCGAAGTTGTGCAGCAGGATCGGCAGCAGCAGGCTTCCGGTCCGCAGACGCAGCCACACGGCGATGAAAGACGGCAGGGCGGTCAGCACCATTGTCATCGGATCGAACGAGAAGGCGCCGTGTGAAAACCCGAACGCGTGCGCCATTCCAAAAAGCAGGCAGGACAGGACGGCGCCCCAGCTCCAGTCGACGCCGAGAAAGCGCTTCGTGCCTGTGAAGGCTTGGCAGAGAGCGAAGAGCAGGATCCCGCGGTAGAACGGCTCTTCTTCCAGACCTGGCATGGTCAGTTGAAAGGCGATGTCCTCGCCTGTCGTCGGCCCACCTGGAAAGGCCAGGGCGATCACCACGAAGAAGCCGCAATAGAGCAGGGCGACCGGCAGGGCGGACTTCAGACTGCGTGGCGTCTGAAGCAGCGTGAGACCGCTGCGACGCCATCCGAAAGCCGGCAAGGCCGCAATGGCCAGTGTGGCGGCCAGAGCCAGCAGCTTGCCCTGCCAGTTCCACGAACCGCCGATCACATCCGGCAGCAATCCATATACGCCCGTCAGCAGAGCATCGTTGATCGCCACCAGAAGGGCCGCCGCCATCAGCCATCGCCATGAAAAGCGTCGACGGTCCATCGCCCCGACGCAAGCTCCGACCACGAGGAGAAGCGCCAGAACACCTCCCAAGCCAATCAATCCGTTCATCCGCATCTCCTCAACCCGTTGATGGCGGAGGTGCTATTTCTGAATGGATCGGGGCGTCTCCTCAGAAGTCAGCTTTTCGCTCCTCAGAACCTGTCATCGCAGATTCCGGAGCAGGCGCGGCCTGCCTGGCGGCAGTTCGATACTGACTGGGCGCACAGCCTTCGACCGCTCGGAACGCGCGGTTGAAGCTGGGCAATGATGCGAACCCGCTGTCCAGCGCAATGGCGATCAGCTTGTCGTCTGAGCGGCCTGGCTCGCCCAGCAACCGGCGCGCTTCGGCGACACGGTAGTGGTTCAGAAAGCTGCGGAAATGATCATGTCCCAGTTCGTGGTTGATCAGGTTGCGGACGGCGCGCTCCGACGCGTCCATGCGTGCGACCAACCCCGCAAATGTCAGTTCGCGATCCAGGAACACGCGCTCGATTTCCATCAGGGTCGTCAGCCGGCGACGAAGGCCGTCATCCCGCGCTCGGCTTGATTGCATTGCGACGAGCGACACGCCTCTGTCAGCGACGCCGAAGGTCAGCAGGTCCGTCCGCACTGTCACGAGCTCACACGCCAACCACAAGCCGAACGCGAGAACCGCCCCATTCTGGCTGATGGAGAAGGCGAGCGGACGCCATGAGAAACCGAACAGGACATCCGCCGACAGATCGACGAACAGCATCCCGCCCAAAAGGACCGCCACCATCAGGCGCGCGTCGTGACGCTTCTGGATCAGGTCGCCCGATCGTTCGGCCAGCAGCCGCCAGACCAGATGGCCGATGATCGCAAAGCCCAGCGGCACCAGCAGACGTGACCATTCGATTTGCGCCAAAGCTTCGCCGAATAATCCGCGATCAAGCCCGGCGATCAGTCCCCACATCAGACCAACGGCCAGCACGCCCCCCTTCAGCCGAAACCGGCTGTCGAAACACGACAGGCAGAACCACCATAGGAAGATGACTGTGAAGCCGCTAACCAGATTGGCGACCGCGCCGACCTCGCCATCGGGCGACAGATCACCTAGGGGCGTATTGCCGATGACGAAACCGGAAACGCAAACCGCCATCGGCGCAAACAGAATGGCGGGCAGGCCGATCCGCTGTCGCTGGCGCAGAAGCAGCCCCGCCAGAAGAAGGATCGTCACCACCGCGCCGGCCCGGATGGCGACGTCGATCTGGGCGATGATCATCGCGTCACGCCGATGGACGTCGAGGCGTCAGCCTCACTCCGCGCCCGTCCGCCGCGCGTTCGGATCGACCGCGACAGAGACCGGGGCGCCGACGCTGATGATGACGCCCTCGTGGCCTTCCTTGGCGATGGAATAGGTGGCGGCGTCCTTGAGCAGTTGCTCCTCGCACTGGCGATCGCCCGCCCGGCCCAGTTCGGCGCAGCCGCGCTTGGCGGCGTCGGTCCAGCCCAGGACCCGGCGCGTCGCCGCCTCGGCGCGCTTGATCGCCGCCTCGTCTTCTGCGGCGGCCTGCGCAATCAGGGCCTGGCGCGCGCCCTGCTGGTATTGCAGCTCGGCCTGGCCCGCCATCTTGCGCTCCCAGACCTTGTAATAGGGACAGCCCACCAGCCCGCCGCCGACCAGCAGCACGAACAGCAGGATCGTGACGATCACCGCGCTGGCGGACATCTTGTAGGTTTCTGCGGCCATGACGTTTCCCCCTCGTTGGCGCGATCCTAGTCGGCGGTCCCGCCGGCCGCCAGCCACGGCGTGACCTTCTCGATAAGACCCTTCGACGGCCGTCGCGGCCGTCCGTCCAGATGGATGCACACCGCCGTCACCTCGGCCCGGCACAGCACCTCGCCGGTCCGCTCCACGCTCTGGCGGATGATCAGCCGCACGCCCTTCACCTGCTCGTAGACGGTGCGCACCACCAGGGCGTCGTCGATCCGCGCGGGCTTCAGATATTTGATGTTCAGCTCGGACACCACGAAGGCGAGCGGCTCGGCCTCCTCCAGCAGATCGGCGTGCCCGACCCCGATGGCGCGCAGGAAATCGGACCGCCCCCGCTCGAAATAGCGCACATAGTTGGCGTGATAGACCAGGCCGGTGAAATCGGTGTCTTCATAATAGACGCGCACCGGCAACAGGTGATCGCGCCCCTCGAAACGGCCGGCGGTGGGTTGGTCGGAGATTGCGGTCACTGAAACCTCGTGCGTCGTGCAGTCGCCATAGCCAGTCCGATCGCGACAAGCCATCCGATCACCGGCGAAGCGCCATATCCCACGACCGGCGCCGGATAGGCGCCCAGCAGATTGGCCGCCGACAGACCGATCCAGAATCCGGCCACGGCCAATCCGGCGGCTCCAATGCCCCGCGCGCGCCATCCCATCCAAAGCAACGGGGCCGACAGCAGGATCAGCGCTAGCGCCGCCACCACCCCGAGGACCGGCGCAACCGCCCAGACCGTCGGCACGACATCCTCGACATAGGGCACGCGCGGCAGGGCCTGCGAACGCGCCAGGCTCCACAGCGCCAGAATCCAGGACAGGGCCGCCAGCGGCGCCAGCGTCTTCCACGACCCTCTCGCCGCCGTCAGCAACCCGGTCGCCCCCACGGCGAAAGCCAGGCTGGCGGCCCCGTCGAAGCCCGCGCCGAACGTCAGGATCGCCAGGGCGGCGACGCCTGCCGTCCACACATCGTCTGCATCCTGCGCCACGAGCCAGAGCAGCGGCGCGCCCAGCAGCGAGGCGGGGTGGATCAGAACCGGCCCCAGCGCCAGCCACCGATGCGCGCCCTGCATCTCCACACCCGTCGTCAGCGTCAGGACGGCGACGACCAGGATCGCCGCCGCCGAGATCAACCTCGGACCCCGGCCCGGCCGCCCCGTCCGCGACGCCGCCCAAAGCGCCATGGCCCCGATCAGAAACGCCGCCGCCTGGACCGCAACCGACGCCGTCCCCGCTCCGGCCGTGCGGATCGCCAGCAGGCTGATCGCCGCCGTCGCCGTGATCTGTGCGATCAGGACGAGTGCTGGCCCCTTCAACCGCCGACGGATCACGGCTGGCCGTTCGGCGCGGCCATGAAGCCGGGGCAGTAGCTTTGGCGCATTTCGCGGAACTCGGTCGGCAGGGGGTCGTCGCTGAACAGGATGCGATTGGGGATGGAGACGAAGCCCACCGCCGGCCCGCCCGCGACGCGCCCGACATAGCCGCACACCGATCGCCTTTCGCCGTTCTCGGCGTAGCGCAGCTCGGCGCCGCGCCCCGCCTGGGTGCGGATCTGGCGCATCACCCGCGCATCGGCCGGCTCGGGCGACGGGGTGTTCGACGGCTGCATCAGCACCCAGACGCCGACCGCGCACAGGGCGAGAACCAGCGCCGCTGCGATCATCAGGCGTTGCTGAAGCGGGCTGCGATGGCGCATCACCCTCATGCGGCGGGCGCATCCAAGGTGAAGTCCAGCGGCGTGTCGGCGGCGGGCAGGCAGGTCCGATCCACCGGCTTGGACGGATCACGCAGGAAGTCACGCGCCATCTTGCGCGTGCAGGGGCTGGCGTTGATGACGCCGTGGGTCGCATTGGTCACGATCACGACCTGGCTGTTCGCATAGCCCTTCGCGGCGGCCTCGGTCAGCGGCGGCGGACAGCCCGGATCGATCTCGGCGGCTACGAACAGGGTCGGGATGTCGGTCTGAACCGGCAGGTTCTCAATCGGCAGCGCCGGCCGCTCCCCCACCGCCGCGCAGACGTCGAACAGCCGCGACAGCGACGGGACCAGCACCTCGGCGACCGGATCGGCCGCCGCCCCGGCCGCCAGCCGCGCCTTGGATTCGAACGGCAGTTCTTCCTTGCACAGGTGGGCCATGTGCTGGCCCTCGAAATAGTAGGTGCGGTCCTCGGCGATCTCCGCGACCGGCGTCAGGTCGCCGGCGATGATCTTGTCCAGATCAACCGGCAGGCTGCGCACCCCCGTCGCGCTATAGGTCGTGTCCATCAGGAAGGCCGACAGGTCGTCGACGTTGAAGGTGCGCCCGTCCTTGCCTGTCACCGGACCGGCCAGCCATTTGCGCGCCTCGGCCTCGAACCGCGCCTGAAGGTCCGGATGCTGCGCCGCGCAGGCCGCCTGAGCCGCGCATTTGGCCAGGATGATCTTCACCGCCGCCGACACCTGTTCAGGCGTGCCGACGGCCCAGTTGCCCTCGGGCGGCCAGGGGCTGTCCATCACGGCGGCGCGCACGACCTGGGGCTGGTGGGTGATGACCGCCGCCTCGATGCGCGGCCCGTACGATCCGCCCCACAGGTCGATCTTGGCCAGACCCAGGGCCTGGGCCATGTCCTTCACATCGTCGGCGATGGCGGCGGCGTTGTACTGGTTCAGGTCGATCCCTTGCGCCTGATAGCCCTTCAGACAGGCGATCAGCCCGTCGCGGTCCTTGTCGGACGGCGGCCCCGCATCGGTCAGTTCGACGCCCGGACAGTCCATCGACGGGTTGCTCGCGCCGCCGCCCCGCTGGTCGAACAGGATCACGTCCTGATCAACCGCAAAGGCTTCCGGATTGCGACGCAGCGCCGCCAGCATCCGCCCCGCACCCGGCGTCAGGGCCCCGCCCGGCCCGCCGTGGAACATCACCATCGGCGGCAGCGCCTGACCCGAGGCGTCCTTGTAGGGCGCGCTGCCCTTGAAGATGACCACCGCGATGTCGATGCGCCGGCCGCTGACCGACCCGTCGCGCGCCTCGTCCACCGTCAGGGTCCCGCACCGCACCTCGCGCAGACCCGTCGGCCAATCGCCGGGACAGGCCTTGTCGGTGAAGACGGGGGCCGCCGCCCTCGCAGGCGGCGCCAGACCGGTCAGGCCGGCCGCAAACGCCATCACGGCCAGGGTGCGCAGGATCATGGGACGACGGCTCCGGTTCGCCCCCAGCAAACCCCCGCCCGCCCCGCTTGGCAACGCCTATTCGAACAGGTCGCCCGGCACGGGGCCGGCGGCCGGTTGCGCCGGCGCGCTGAGGCCCAGATGCGCATAGGCCTTGGCGCAGGCCATGCGGCCGCGCGGGGTGCGCATGATGAAGCCCTGTTGCAACAGATAGGGTTCGATCACGTCCTCGACCGCGTCGCGCGCCTCGGCGATGGCGGCCGCCAATGTGTCCATCCCGACCGGCCCGCCGCCATAGTTTTCGATCAACGCCTTCAGGAACCGCCGGTCCAGGCTGTCCAGCCCGGCCTCGTCCACCTCCAGCCGCGCCAGCGCACGCGCCGCCACCAGTTTCGAGATCGTTTCCGCCCCTTCGGCCGAGGCGAAATCCCGCACCCGGCGCAGCAGACGCCCGGCGATGCGGGGCGTGCCGCGCGCCCGCGACGCGATCTCGCGCGCGCCGCCTTCATCGATCCCCGCGCCCATCTTGCGCGCCGTGCCGCGCACCACCGCCGTCAGTTCGTCGGGCGTGTAGAACTCCAGCCGCAGCGGAATGCCGAACCGGTCGCGCAACGGCGTGGCCAACAGGCCCGCCCGCGTCGTCGCCCCCACCAGCGTGAACGGCGCCAGATCGATCCGCACCGAGCGCGCCGACGGCCCCTCGCCGATGATCAGATCCAGCACATGGTCCTCCATGGCCGGATACAGGATCTCCTCGACCTGGGGGCTCAAGCGGTGAATCTCGTCGATGAACAGGACGTCGCGCGGTTCCAGATTGGTCAGGATGGCCGCCAGATCGCCCGCCTTGGCCAGGATCGGCCCCGAGGTCGCGCGGAACCCCACGCCCAGCTCGCGCGACACGATCTGCGCCAGCGTCGTCTTGCCCAGTCCCGGCGGTCCGAACAGCAGCACATGGTCCAGCGCCTCCGCCCGCCCGCGCGCCGCATCGATGAAGACCTTCAAATTGCCCTTGGCCTGCGATTGGCCGACGAACTCCGACAAGGTCTGCGGCCGCAGTGCGCGATCGAAGGATTCGCCCGTCTCGGCCTCGGGGGAGATGACGCGGGTCATGCCGGTGTTCCGGGGTGAATTGTGAGTCGTAACTCGTGATTCATAGTCGCCGACGACTCACGACTCACGACTCCCCAATCACGCCCCCTCACCGCCCCAACTCCTGCAGCGCCGCGCGGATCACCGCCGACAGCTCCGCCTCTTCGCCCAGACGAATCAACGCCTGATCCACGGCCCGGCGCGCATTGACCTCGGCGACGCCCAGCCCAAGCAGAGCGGACACGGCCTCGCCGGTGATGGACGGAACAGGCGGTGCGATCTCGATGTGCATGCCGGGTGCGACAGGCGCAAAGGTGGCGTCGCCCAAGGCCTTGCCCTTCAACTCGGTCACGATCCGCAGCGCCAGCTTGGGCCCCACGCCGTTGGCCCGCGCCACCGCCGCCTTGTCCTCGCGCGCTACAGCCGACGCCAGTTCGCCGGGCGGCAGAACGTCCAGCACCGCCAGCGCCGCCTTTGGCCCCACGCCCTGTATGGCCAACAGGGTCGTGAAGGCCCGCCGCTCGTCGCGCGTCAGAAATCCATACAGGCGCGGCCCCGCATCTTCGCTCCACTGGGAATGGACATGCACCGTCGCCTCGTCGCCCGGCGCCGGCAGTCGCCCCAGCGTCCGCGCCCCGCACGACACGACATAGCCCACGCCCGCGCAGTCGATCAGGCATTCCGCCTCGCCGACCTCGGCCAGCACGCCTCTCAACCGCCCGATCACGCGATCCTCCCCCGTGAAGCGAATCGATACGGGGGAGGGGGACCCCGACGCCCTTGCGTCGTGGTGGAGGGGGCGACCTCAGACACGGTGCGTGGATTCGCCCCCTCCACCGCTTCGCGGTCCCCCTCCCCCGCCATGCGGGTGAGGATCCGATGCTTCCTGAGCTGCGCATGGGTGATCGCGACCGCCAGGGCGTCAGCCGCATCCGCCTTCACGTCGCCCGCCGTCGGCAGCAGCCGTTTGACCATGAAGGCGATCTGGCTCTTGTCCGCATGGCCTGCGCCCACCACCGCCTTCTTGATCAGGTTCGGCGAATATTCCGCCACCGTCAGGCCCGCCTTGGCCGGCGCCAGCATCACGGCCGCCCGCGCATGCCCCAGCTTCAACGTCGAGGACGGGTTCACATTGACGAACACCTCTTCCACCGCCGCCTCCTCGCAGCCGTGGTCGGCGCAGATCGTTCCCAGCGCCTCAAACAGATGCAGCAGCCGCTCGCTGAACGGCGCGGCCTCGGGCGGCGCCACGACCCCGTGCGCGATCCAGCGCAGGCGCGCGCCGTCCGAGGCGATCACCCCCCATCCGGTGCGTCGCAGACCGGGGTCCAGGCCGATGATTCTGACAGGTTCGTTCGCCATCCGTTCCCCTCATGCCGCAAAGAGGGTTATCGGGCAATGAACGGTTTCAGTCGTCGCGCGGGTCCAGGCTGTAGGCGACGACGCCCGGTATGGCGCACAGCTGTTCCGCCAGATGCTTCAGCTGGCTTTCCTCGGCCGCCTTCAATCGCCAGGTCCGGCGAACGGTCTGGCCATCAATCAGCTCAAACCGGTCGTGTCGCGCATCCGCATCGATGGCCTTCAGCGCGGCCTCGATGGCGGGCTCCGGCGACGCCTCGCGCCGTTCCCAGCACACTTCGGCGTCCACCACGGTGCGCGCAGGCAAGCGCCCGCTGATCAGCTTCAGCCCGATCAGGATCAGCGCCGTGACCACCGTCGCCGCCGCGCCCAGCGCATAGAGCCCTGCCCCGAAAAGAATGCCGATCGCCGAGGTGATCCACAGCGACGCCGCCGTGGTCAGCCCGTGGATCGAAAATCCGGTGCGGAAGATCACGCCTGCGCACAGGAACCCGATCCCCGTCAGCACGCCGTGCGCCATCCGCGTCGGGTCTGTGACGATGTTCTCGTCGGGCAGGGCGCGGAACGCCCAATCGGCCTGCGACATGGCCGCCAGCATCAGCAGGGCTGACGCCAGGCTGACTAGGATATGCGTTCTCAGGCCCGCCGCCCGGCCCCGCCATTCGCGCTCGAAGCCGATGACCCCGCCCGCGATCACCGCGCCGAGGATCGGCAGGACGGCGCCTTCCAGACTACCCAGATTCATCCGCGTTCAACGATGCGCCGGGCGCGGATGTTCCTTGGACGGACGATGCTGCGACATCGTGGTCGCAGCGCCCGCCTCAACCGTGCTTTTCGATATAGGTCTCGGGGTCCTTGTTCACCGGCTTGACGCCGGTGATGTGCTCGGCCTCGAAGGCGGCGAACTTGACCGCCAGCGCATGGCGCGTCTCGACGTCGGCGTTCATGCGGAAGTCGGTCAGCCCCTGCCGCTCTTCCTCGCCCATGTGTTTGGAGTTGACGACGTTCGCCTCGCCCACGGCGTCGAACCAGGCCTTGGTGCCGACCTTGTGCTTTTCGACCGCCTTGACCGCATCGCGCAGCTTGTTGTGGTCCTCGATGGCGTCTTCGGTCTCGCCCTCGACCGTGCCGTCCTCGGCGTCGTTGGCGCCCTCGCCCTGCTTCAGCAGCTCCGGATAGAAGAACCGCTCCTCGGCCTCGGCGTGCACATCCAGGAACGCCGACAACCGCGACCAGACGGCGCTCAGCGCATCGGTGTCCTTTGGGTCGATCTGTTCGATGATCGCAAACAGCCGACGCTGTTCGGCATGGTCGTCGAGGATCAGCTGGGTGATGTCCATAGGGGGCTCCAGACGTAACGGTGAAGCCTCGTTACGCCCGGCGCACGACCCGGTTCCGTGCGAACGACTCGCGCAGGCCGCCGCCTTGGCGAACGGCGATCTGCGTGACATCCTCCGTCGGAAGCTGGGGGAAGCGAATTGCCGTATCGTCATGCCGCATGGGCCATGCTGCTGCTGGCGCCAGTCGTACTGCTGGCCTTCTGGCCGGCCTATTTCGGCGTCTTGCCGTCCGCCTCCTTCGCCTTCCACGCCCACGGCATGACAGCGACGATCTGGCTGGCCCTGATCGGCTTCCAGAGCTGGAGCGCCCATCAGCCGGATCGGCGGCTGCATCGCGCGGCGGGCCTGGCCGTGTTCGCCGTCGCGCCCCTGTTCGCCGGCGCGGCCGTTCTGGTGCTGCACAGCATGGCGACCAAGTTCGCGCTGAGGACCGACCCGTTCTATGCCGCGCTCGGCGCACGTCTGGCGTTGCATGACATCATCTCGACCTTCGTCCTGATCGCCTTGGTCTGCACGGCCTTGGCGCGGCGGCGCAACATCGCTGTCCACGCCGCTTGCCTGCTGTCGACCGCCATTTTGGTGCTGCCGCCGGTGATCGCGCGCCTGCCAATCCCGCGCTTTTTCCATTCCGGCGAATTGATCGCTTTGACGCTGGCGCTCGTCGCCGCCTGGGTCGAACCGCGTGGGCGTTGGCCCTTCCTGCTCGTCGCCGGGATCATGATCGTCCACATCGCGGTTTTCGAGACGATCGCGGCCTCGACGGCTTGGGCGCAGATTATGGTGGGCTTCAGCACGCTCCCGGTCGCCCCCTTCGCCCTGGTCGCGATGGCGGCGGCGCTTGCGGCGCTCATTCTGGCATGGAGACGCGTTCCGCCGCGTCGGTCGCCTGTCCGGCCGTCAAGGGCGACGGCCGAACCGGCCTGACCTCAGCCCGCGTACTTGGCCGCGTCCTCGTCGGAGATGTCCTCGTTGGAATAGACCGCCGACACGTCGTCCTCGGCATCCAGCGCGTCCAGCAGCTTGAACAGGGTGCCGACGGCCTCGCCGGTCACCGGCACTTCGGACTGCGGCTTCCACACGATGGCGGTGGACTTGGGATCGCCCAGCACCTTGGACATGGCCTCGGCGACATCGTTCAGGTCCTCGAAGGCGGTCCAGATCGTGTGGCCCGGCGCGTCCTCATAGATGTCGGGCTTGACCAGGTCGCTCTCGACGTCCTGGGCGCCGGCCTCGATGGCGGCCTCCATCACGGCGTCTTCCGAACCGGCCTCGGCGGCGTAGGTGATCTTGCCGACCTTGTCCCACATGAAGGCGACCGAGTTCATCTCGCTCAGGGCGCCGCCGTTCTTCTTGAAGGCCGCGCCGATGTTGGACGCCGCGCGGTTGCGGTTGTCGGTCAAGGCCTCGACGATGATGCCCACGCCGCCCGGCCCCCGGCCCTCGTAGCGGACCTCTTCCATCGTATCGACGTCGCCGCCCGAGGCCTTGTTGATGGCGCGCTGGATCACGTCCTTGGGCAGGCTTTCGGCCTTGGCGTTGTTGACCGCCAGGCGCAGGCGCGGGTTCGCCGCCGGATCCGGCAGGCCCGACTTGGCCGCCACGGTGATGTCGCGCGACAGTTTGGAGAACAGCTTGGAGCGCTGCGCATCGGCGCGCCCCTTGCGGTGCATGATGTTCTTGAATTTCGAGTGGCCGGCCATGGGATCGTCTTTGAGCGTTCTGAACCTGAGCGGGCGGTCCTAAACGAAGAGCGTCATCCTGTCACGATAGGCAGCGGGGGTGGAACCTCGACCGTTTGGGCGTATTGATCCGGGCGAGACAGACGGAGCGTAAAGTCATGACCGCCGACGACACCATCTATGAAGCCGAAGGCTATATGGACGAGGATCTGCACGAGGCCGACATCGTCGAGTGGTACGAAGCCCGTCCGGTCACCGTGTCCACCGCCGTCGCCACCGGCGCCATCGTCACCGCCTTCACCCTTGGCGCCCTGACCGCCGTCGGCGCCCTGTTCCTGATCGGCCGGCTGGACGACTGATCCACACGACTAGGCGTCGGGCCGTTCGGGCGTCTGCGGGATACGGTCCGTCAGCAGTTTCAGGACCTTGGCGGTGATGGCCAGTTCGTCGTCGGTCACGCCCGCCAGCAGTCGGGTGCGATCCTCACGCGCCACACGATCGGAGGCGTTCAGCGCCTCCAGCCCCTTGGGTTCCAGCCGGATCAGGTTGGCGCGTCCGTCGCCGCAAAACGGATGGCGTGACACCAGCCCCTCTTCGATCGACAGCTTGATGCGGCGTGACAGCGACGCCTCCGATATCCGCAGGATCGCCGCCAGCTCCGACTGCGTCAGCCCCTTGGGCTTGGACGCCAGGACATACAGGTGCGCGCGCTGCGCCGCCGTATAGCCTCGACCGCGAAACAGCGCATTGGCCCGCGTGATCCACGCCCGGGCCACGAAGGCGATGCGCATGGACACGACCAGTTCCAGGCTTCCGCGCGGATCGTCCCCGGTCGTTGATGCATCCGCCTCCGTAAGGCTCAGATAGAAGGCGTCATCGAGATCGGCGGGGTCGGAAGACATTGGCATCACGCAAACAGGCGCTGGATTTCAGGCGAAAGGCGAAAGCCCCTACCCCGCGCGAAGATTCTCCACCACGCTTCTCAGCCGCGCCGGCAGCGGCTTGGGCCGGCGCGTTTCGGCGTCGACATAGACGTGGACGAAATGGCCGATGGCGGCGGGAACATCGACGCTGCGCTTGAAGACCGCAAACCCGTAGGTGACACTGGAGGTGCCGATCGCATCGACCTTGATCCCGACCTCGATCACATCGGGAAACTTCAGCGACGAGGTGTAGCGACAGCCCGAATCCACCACCAGGCCGATCGATTCCGTCAGCGCATTGGCGATCAGCAGATGGGCGTTCACCGCCGAGTCGACGAACTCGTAGAATTTGGCGTTGTTGATATGGCCGTACTGGTCGTTGTCGGCCCAGCGGGTGGAGACCATGTGAAAGGCCTTGTAGGTCGCCCGTTGCGCCAGCGCGCCCTCGTCTCGTTTCGGCATCGTCGTCTCCCTCGGCGACGCGAACCGTCGCTCTCGATCCCGACGCTCTCGCTTGGACGACGTTAGGTCAAGCGCCTATCGGTACACGCCTGATCACGAACGCGCTGGCCGCAGCGCGCGCCAAAGGGAGTTCCGATGACCCTGACGACCCGCGCCGCCGTCCTGTCTGACATGGGCGCCGCCCGCCCCTACGCCGACAGCCGCCCCCTGTCGGTCCAGACCGTCACGCTGGACCCGCCCGGCCCCGGCGAAGTGCTGGTCGCGATCAAGGCGGCGGGCCTGTGCCATTCGGACCTGTCGGTCATCAACGGCGACCGGCCCCGTCCCCTGCCCATGGCCCTGGGGCACGAGGCGGCGGGCGTGGTCGAGGCGCTGGGGGACGGCGTCACCGATCTCGTCGTCGGCGATCACGTCGTCATGGTCTTCATGCCGTCGTGCGGCCACTGCAATCCGTGCGCCGGCGGCCGTCCCGCCCTGTGCGAGCCCGGCGCCGCCGCCAACGGCCGGGGCAAACTGTTGTCCGGCGCCCGCCGCATCTTCCGCGAGGGCGAGCCCGTCAACCACCACCTCGGCTGCTCCGCCTTCGCCGAGCGGGCCGTCGTCTCGCGCCGCTCCCTGGTCAAGATCGATCCCGACCTGTCGTTCGAGGAGGCGGCCCTGTTCGGTTGCGCCGTCCTGACCGGCGTCGGGGCCGTGGTGAACACCGCCCAGGTCCGCGCGGGCCAGAGCGTCGTCGTCATCGGCCTGGGGGGCGTCGGCCTGGCCAGCGTGCTGGGCGCCCTGGCCTCGGGCGCCAGCCCCGTCGTCGCCGTCGATTTGTCCGAGGACAAGCTGGCCCTGGCCCGCACCCTCGGCCCCGTTCAAACGGTCAGCGCCGCCGACCCCGATGCGGTCGATCAGGTCCGCGCCCTGACGAACGGCGGCGTCGACGTCGCCTTCGAAATGGCCGGCTCGGTCCGGGCGCTGGAGGCGGCCTGGAAGATGACCCGGCGCGGCGGAACCACCGTCACCGCCGGCCTGCCGCCGCCCGATGCGGCGCTGGCCGTCAGCGTGGTCTCCCTCGTCGGCGAAGAGCGCACGCTGAAGGGTTCCTACATCGGCACCTGTGTCCCCAGCCGCGACATCCCCCGCTATGTCGCCCTGTATCGCCAGGGCCGCCTGCCGGTGGATCGCCTGATGAGCGGCGTCATCCCCCTGGACGACATCAACGCCGGCTTCGACCGCCTCCACGCCGGCGAGGTGGTGCGGCTGATCGTTCGACCGTGACGACACCGTAATCTCGCGGCCCGCTTTCGGCCGCAAATCAGCACACCAATGTCCGCTCAAGCTTCAGCGGAGATCTCCCATGCGCCCGTCTCGCCTGTCCTGCGCCGCCGCGATGTCGGCCCTCGTCCTCGCCTTCGCCGTCCCGGCATTGGCTCAAGAGACTCCGCCTCAGAACAACGCGGAAATGGCCGCCATCTTCGCCGCCGATCAGGCCATACGGCAGAATCTGACCCCGGACTTTTTCAAGGACCGCGCCCGCGTCACAGCAATGCTCGCCGAAGACGCCGCGCGCCGGGTCCAGACCCGCGCCCTGCTGGACGCCGGCGCGCTCAGCACCGGCGAGGACTATCGCGCCGCCGCCTTCGTCTTCCAGCACGGCTCCACGCCCGAGGATTATCTGCTGGCCCATAGCCTGGCTGTCGCGGCCGTGGCCAAGGGTTCGCCCGAAGGCGCCTGGATCGCCGCCGCGACGCTGGATCGCTATCTGCAGATGACCGAAAAGCCGCAGATCTACGGCACCCAGACCCGCAAGACCCGCAACGCCCCGGCCACCCTCGATCCCTACGACCGCGCCCTGATCCCCGACAGCCTGCGCGCGGTCTTCGGCGTCCCGCCTCAGTCGGAACAGGACGCGCGTCTCGCCGCCGTCAACGCCGCGGCGGAGGCCGCGGCGTCCAAGCCCTGATCGCTCAGTTCGCCGCCGGCTTCGGCGGGGCGTTCTTCACATACTGGTCCAGCCAGCGGGTCATCTCCCACAGGGTGTGACCCACCGATTCCCGCGCACGGTATCCGTGCGCCTCCAGCGGCAGGGTGACGTAACGCGCCGTCGCCCCTAGCCCCTTCAGCGCCGCATAGAAGCGCTCGGACTGGACCGGGAAGGTGCCCGAGTTGTCGTCCGCCTCGCCGTGGATCAGCAGGATCGGCTCGTTCATCTTGTCGGCATAGGTGAAGGGCGACATCTCGGTATAGACCTCGGTCGCCTCCCAATAGTTGCGCTGCTCGGACTGGAAGCCGAACGGCGTCAGGGTGCGGTTGTAGGCGCCCGAGCGCGCGATCCCGGTGCGGAACAGATCGGTGTGAACCAGCAGGTTCGCCGTCATGAAGGCGCCGTAGCTGTGGCCGCCCACGGCGATCCGGTCGCGGTCGGCCACCCCCATGCCGACCACGGCGTCGACCGCGGCTTTCGCATCGGCCGTCAGCTGCTCGACATAGGTGTCGTTCGGCTCGGCCCCATCCTTGCCGATGATGGGCATGGAGGGGTTGTCGAAGATCGCATAGCCTTGCGTCAGCAGGAACAGATGGCTGGACCCGCCCGGCCGCACGAAGCGGTTCTGCACATCCACCGTCTGGCCCGCCACCGCGGCATCGGTGAACTCGGCCGGATAGGCCCACATCAGCATCGGCAGCGGCCCGTCGCGGTCCTTGTCGTAACCGGCCGGCAGATAAAGCGTCCCCGACAACTTGACCCCGTCGGCCCGCTCATAGGTCACCAGTTGCCGCGTCGCCTCGGCCAGTTGCGGCGCCGGATCGGGGAAGTTGGTCAGGCGCGTCGTCTGGCCCGTCGTCAGGTCGCGGATCTGCAGGTTGGGCGGATCCAGCCGCGTCTCGCGCTGGGTCACCACCCGCTTGCCGTCCGCGTCCAAGAAACCGACCACCGCCTCGTAATCCGTATTGGCCGAGGTCCACAGCCGTTCGCTGCGTCCCGTCGCCGGGTCCATCGCGGCCAGGAAGGGGAACTCGCCCTGCGGCGTTGCGCCCGCGCCCGACATCAGGATGCGCCCCTGCGGATCGAAGCGGATCACCGAGCGCCCTTGGGCATTCGGCTGGGTCACCGGCTGGCCCGGATTGTCGTAGCGCGCCTGATAGTTCCGCTCCAGCAGCACCCGGCCCTCGCCCGGATTGGAAGGATCGACGACGAACCGCGTCTCGTGCCGGGTGTTGAACCAGCGGCTGTTGACGATGGCCAGGTCGTCCCGACCCCACACGATCCCGCCGAACCGTTCCTTCAGGTCGATCAGCTTGACGGGCTCGGCCGTAAACGGCGCGGCCTGCATGAAGACCCGGTCCCGGAACTCGGCCTCGCGCCGGATGTCCCCGCCGTCCAGCGCCTCGACCCAGGTCAGGGTCGCCGGCGCATCGGCCCGCCATTCGACCGCGCGCGGCCCCGGCGCCACGGCGTCGAAGGCGGTCGGCACATCGTCTCTAAGCGGCAGGTCGGCGACCGTGCGCACCACGCGACCGTTCAGATCCGTCACCACGATCTCGGTCGGGAACAGGTCGTCCGGCACCGCATAGGAATAGGGCCGCTTGGCGATCTCATGCAGGATGTATTGGCCGTCCGGCGACACGGATGCATCCAGATAGACCTCCGGCGCCCCGATCGTCCGTGCACGGCCGTTCAGCGGAACCAGCGTCAGCTGCGACGTGAAATAATGGTCGAACAGGGCCTCGTCGCCGGGGTTGGACAGCAGGTCCTGATAGGTCCGCACCGGGGCGACCCGCCCGGCCGTCTCCTCGATATTGGGCCCCGTGGGCGCCGCCGTCACGTCCGGCGCCGGACCGCGTCCCGCCGGCACCGCCTCGACCAGCAGGCCCGAACTGTCGGGCAGCCACTCATAACCCGTCCCGCCCGTCATATTGACCACCGGATCGGTCAGCTTCCTCGCCCGCGCCGAGGCCACGTCCACCACCCACAGCTCCAGCCCCGTCGGCCGGTCCAGCACGAAGGCCAGCGACTTGGCGTCCGGCGAGAACCGCGGCGCCGTGAATCGCGCGCCGTCGGGCAGGGCCACGACGCGAGGTTGCCCCCCGTCCACCGCCTGCAGGCTCAGCCCCGTCAGCCACGCCACCCGGCTTTCGGCCGCGCCGTTGTTCCTGGGATTGATCCGCGTCCCCGCCAGCCTCAGCATCGGCTCGGCCAGGGCCTTGATGCTGGGCAGGTTCGACCGGTCCATCAGCACCAGCGTCCGCCGATCCGGGCTCAGCATCGACGACGGCGTCGGCTTGGCGTCCAGGATGTCGGCGATCGGCGCCGGCGGCTGCTGATAGACCATCGGTCCCGCAGCCGGCCCCGCGTTCTGGGCCCCAGCGTTCTGGGCTAAAGCCCCACCCGCCACGCCGCTCAGCAGCACCGCCGCCAGAACCAGCCCAACCCCACGTCCACGCATCATCATCGTCTGAAGTCCCCACAAATCCCGAACCCCAGACCTACCCCCGCCGGCACGCCGACGCCAACCCGTTTTGGGGTCAAGCAGTCATTAGGTCGCTGGCGACGTCAGACGACGATTTCCCCGATTGCCGGTTCAATCCCTCGCGTCGTTTCCAACCGCAGAACATAGGCGCCGGGCCTGAGCATCATGGTTCCCCGCGCCTGGCCCGCCTCCAGCAGAAAGTGGTCTGCCGGGATGACCATGCCTTCCTGCATATGCAGCGCTTGCAACAGGGCCGGGCCTTCAAAAGCCGGGATCGAGACCTCGACCGCCTTTCGCAGGGGGTCAGCCGCCAGCCAGCCCGGCCGTCCAGCCACGCGCTCCAGTCTCGGATGAAAGACGCTCAGGTCCACTCGACCTTCGAAATCGCAGTTGGCGAAGGCGATCCCGTTGCGCGACACAACGATAGGCGCGGCCGGCTGGAAGCGCTTCAAGACAGCGGCGACATGCGGCGCATCGGCTTGCGGCCGCGTTGCAGGCCAGTTCCAGGACTGCTCGATGGTCAGGGGATCGATGCCGGTCAGCGCCTTCAGCCGAGCGGCGAACCACAGGCCCCCGCGCCCTTCAAGCTCCATGGCATGACTATAGCCGCACAAGACGAAGATCCGCGCATCCGGTCGGTCCTTCAGCACGGTTTCGACCAAATTTTTGGCCTGCGCCGCTTCTCGCGCGGCGATCTGCTCATCTCCTGACGCCGTCGCCGACGGCCTCTGGTCCCACCGCCATTCGTAGTCCGCGAATGTGTAACCGAGCGCCGCCGCCTCCCTTACGGCCTCCGCATAGACCGGGTCGGCGATGTAGTATCCGAAACCGGAATGGAAGGGATCGCCCCGCTTGTATCTGCGTATCGTGGGCGCCGCCTCTTGCTGCGGCTGAACGAAGGTCTCGGCGGCGAAGGTGTCGAAACCCAGCGGTCTCAACGCCCGCATGACTCGCGTCGCGAAACCGCGATGGCCCGATATGTTGTGCGCCTCGTTGAGTATGACGATCTGCCTGGCTGTCGCGGCTTCGACGATGGCGGACAGGGCATCGCGGCTCTCGGCATCCGACAGGTCTGGCAGTTCGGCGTCGGCCGGCCGATCCTTTTCGTCGCCGCCGATCGCCGTCGCCTCGTCGCCAAGGAAAGCGGCATACTGCGCCAGGAAGCCTCCCGCCGCCGGACGGCCTGCGGCCGCCTGCGCCTTCAGCTCAAGATACTGCGGCAGATACCGCCCTTCGACCATGAACTGCTGCTCGGCGCTCAATGGCGTCTGCGACCAAGCAGGTCGCACAGCCAGCGCGCCCGTCGCAACGGCCGCCAGCCCTAATCCTCGTCGTGTCAGCATTCGCCCCTCCATCTCCCATAAATCGCAGGTTGTGCTTGGCGGAAGTATGGCGAGCTGTCGCCGCGTCGAAGGTTTGCGTGTGAACGGCGCCTCTTTTGGCCTTGTCGCGCATCGACTCGATTTCGACTACCACAAGAAAATCGTAGCGGCCTGCGGCGTCTTCGGAGTTTCCGCTCTCGGCGCCTTTGCCTAGGAACGACAGGCATGTCCGTTCGGCGCCAATCCATGTCTCTAAATCTCGATCGTCTCACCGCCCAGGAACAGGACCTGCTGCGTCTTCTGGCTCAGGGTCATACCGCCAAGACCATCGCCAATCTGACGGGCCTGTCGGTCAATAGCGTCAACGAAAGGCTCCGATCGGCACGGCGTAAAACCGGCGCAGTCAGCAGCCGCGAGTTGGCGCGCCGTCTCGCCGATCGAGCTCCACAGCCGCCACAAGAAATTCGGCCCAAACTATTCGGTGTTGGCCGCCAGACGCCCGAGCGGCACTGGTCGGGCTCGGATCGAGCGGCGACCGGCAAGGTCAGTTTGTGGAAAACAGCGATGGCGTTCGGAGTAATTTTTGCGGCCGCATTGGCGGGCGTCGTCACCAGCAGGTTTCAATATCCGGCTGTCTCATCCTCTCAACCCACATCACCGCCAGGGTCGGCCGCGCATAGCTCTGGAGGGGGGGAATGGAGAGGACTCTTCAGTCCCAACGTTCCGGCCGTCGCCTTCCTGGTTCCCGATCCGTCCAAACCGTACAGTGCGACCCCGCAGGTCATGCTAATCTGCGAAGGCCTCTCCATAACCACCATCGTGCGGGGATTTTCACCCCGCGATGCATGGCCCCAACCTGAAATGGACCTACGGGTCGGCGATGTGGTGGTCAGAACAGGCTCGCCTCAGGTGAAAGGCGATGCTGACGATCCCGCCCTTGAATACGCATTTTCGATCGCAGACGAGATTTTGGAGCCCTTGGCGCAGGGCGCATCCATCGCCTTCACCTTTGATGGCCAGACCATTTCAGCGCCGACAATTTCCGAACCCTGGCGCAGCCGTTTCGTGAAGGCGTGCGGTGATCTGGTTCATCCCGGCATGCGCCGACGCGGCGCCGTCAGCGCCCGCGTCTACTGAGCGTTGAGCAGCGCCTCGACCTGATCGCGCTCCGGCGCCGACGGCTGCGCACCCGGGCGGGTCGCGGCGAAGGCTCCGGCGGCGCAGGCGAAGCGAAGGGCCTCGGCCGGGTCCATGCCTTCCAGCAAAGCCACCGTGATGGCGGCGACGAAGGCGTCGCCCGCGCCCGTCGCATCGACCGCCTCGACGGCCGGCGGGGTCGCCCAGGCCATTTCGACGCCGCGCTGATACATGGCCGCGCCTCGGGCGCCCTTAGTGACGACGACCCGTCCCCCGCCCCGGTGCAGGCCGTCGCCATAGAAGGCCGCCTCGGTCTCGTTGACGACGATAAGGTCGGCGCGGCGCAGCAGCAGTTCCGACACCGGCGCGGCGGGCGCCAGATTGGCGCAGACGAAGCCCGTCGCCCGGCCCACCGCCGCCTCGACCGTCTCGATCGGCAGCTCCAGCTGCACGATCAGCGCGCCCTCGATCCGCTGCGGCAGCTGTTCAGGGGTGACCATGTGGTTGGCGCCGGCCGCGACCACGATCTGGTTCTCGCCGGTCGGATCGACGGCGATCAGGGCCACGCCCGTCGGGGCCGCCACATCCACCTCCACCCCCGCCAGATCGACGCCCAGATCCTCCATCAGGGCCAAGGCCTCGCCGGCCATGGCGTCATTGCCGACCCGCCCGATCAGGCTGGCCTCTGCCCCCAGTTTCTCGGCCGCCAGAGCCTGGTTGGCGCCCTTGCCGCCGGGATGCCGCGCCAGGGTCGCCCCGGTCACCGTCTCGCCCGGCGCCGGCAGTTGGGGCGCGGTGGCCACCAGATCCAGATTGATCGAGCCGACGACGGTCACCCTCATGCGCCGGCCTCCAGCGGCTCAACCTCCAGAGCTTGGGCCTTCAGCTTGGCGACGATCAGGTCGAACACCCCTTGCGCATCCGCCGCGACCGCCCAGCGATGCCGCGCCGTCGCCGGATCGATCCGGAACTCCACCGCCGTATGCCCGCGCGTCAGGTCCGAACCCGTCTCCACCTCGATCCGGCAGGGCTTCGTCTCGAACAGGTCGGGCTTGATCAGCCAGGCGATGGGACACGGGTCATGCAACGGGGCAGCATCCCACCCCACGATATTGCGCTCCACCCGCTGCGAGAACCGCAGCGTCGACGCCGCCGCCCGCGCGGCCTCGCTGTCGATGGCCTCTATCGCCACGATCCGGTCCTCGGTCGCGCGCACCTGATGGGTCGCGTCCAGGCCGAAGGCGACCACCTGACAGCCCGATCCGAACACCACCGCCGCCGCATCCGGATCGGCCCAGATGTTGAACTCGGCGGATGCGGTGACATTGCCGCCTTCCGACCGCGCCCCGCCCATGACGACCACCGGCCCCAGCCGTTCGGCCAGCCGCCGATCACGCCGCATCGCCAGCGCCAGATTGGTCATCGGCCCCAGGACGGCGATGGCGACCGAGCCTTCAGGCCGGCTCATCACCAGATCGACGATGGCGTTGGCGGCCGGCCCGTCGCCGACGATCCCCGTCGGTTCGAACGGCTCCAGATCGCCCAGACCCTCGGCCCCGTGAAACTCGCCCGCGCCCGCCGGCGGACGTTTCAGCGGCCGCTCGGCCCCGCCGAACACCGGCACCTCCTCGCGTCCGGCGATCTGGCGGATGATCCGCGCATTGCGCTGGGTCTTGGCTCCGGGGACATTGCCACCGACCGTGGTGACGGCCAGCAACTCCAGCTCGGGCGCGGCGAAGGCCAGAAACAGCGCCACGGCGTCATCCACGCCGGGGTCGCAATCGATGATCAGGGACTGAATAGACACCGCCCATGACTAGGCAGGCCGGCCGCGCGGAGCAAGCCGCAACCGCGCCTCAGACCCGACACGCCTGCACGCAGGCCTGGGCCAACACCTCGGCCGAATCCGTCAGCGGGATCGGCGCATCCTCGGCCTTCAGCAGCAGCGGCACCTCTGTGCAGCCGGCGATCAGCCCGTGCGCGCCCGCGTCCGCCAAGGCCTGGGCCAGCCGCAACATCCCTGCCCGCGCCGCCTCGCCGACATCGCCGCGCTTGACCCCATAGACCAGCGCCATGAAGGCCTCGCGGTCCGCGCCCTCCAGCAGCACCGTATCGAGCCCGCGCGCCGCCAGCGCCTCAATGTAAAGCCGCTCGCCCCCCGGCGTCGCCAGCACGCCGATCCGTTTGGCGCCTGACGCCGCCGCCGCGTCCGCCGTCGCCGCGATCATGTCGATGAAGCCCATGCCCTTCGCCTCGCACGCCGCGCGGATGGCTCCCGCCTGGGCATGGGCGGTGTTGCAGGGCATGGCGATCACCTCGGCCCCGGCCGCCGCCAGCCCCTCGGCCATCTGTCCCAGCACCACCTCGGCCTCGCCCGGCCGCGTGTTGCGATCGGGCACCTGGGGGTTCAGGTCCATCACCACCCGGATGTGATCGGCGTCGCCTTCCGCCGGCGTCAGCGCCTGCACCCGCGCCAGAAACGCCACCGTCGCCGCCGGTCCCATGCCGCCGATCACGCCCAGGATCTTGCTCATCGCATCACGCCCCATCCCACGACCGCCGCGGCGGCCAGAACTGCCGGTACGGCGTAGCGGCTCTTCCAGGCCCACGCCACCGCCAGGGCGACCGCAAAGATCACCACGGCCGCCGCCATCGACGGCGCCCGCTGCAAGGTCGCCCAGCCCAGCTCCACGCTGGTCGCGGCGATGATCCCCACGACGGCGGCGGCCACCCCGGCCAGAAGATCGTGCAGCCGCCGGTCCTCAACCACCGCCTCCAGCCGCTCATAGAAGATCATCGAAAAGGCGAAGGCGGGCGCGAACACCCCGGCCGTCATCGCCAGCGCCCCGCCCCAGCCCGCGACCACGAAGCCGACGAAGGTGCAAAAGATCACCAGCGGCGCCGGGATCACCCCCGCAAAGGCGATCCCGTCCAGAAACGCCCCATCGTCGATCAGCCCGCGCCCCACCGTATCGGCGCGCACATAGGGAATGGCGGTATAGGCGCCGCCGAACGTCAGCAGCCCCGCCTTCAGCCCCGTCCAGAACATCACGGCTGCGCCCAGGTCGCCCCCCTGCCCCGACGCCTGTCCCAAGACCGGCCCGCCGTTTCCCAGCCCATGCATCGCCAAGGCTGCGACGCCCGCCAGCGCCACGACCCCGACGGCCAAGGCCACCCGCCCGGCCCGGACCAACACATAGGCCGCCCCGCCCGCCGCCAGCACGATCCAGAACGCCGCCCCGGCCAGGGTCGCCACAAAGCCGACGACGGCGACGGCCCACAGCCAGCGATCCTCCAGGATATGCGATCCGATCGTGCAGACGGCGCGCACGATCACGGCGATCACCGCCGCCTGAACCCCCAGGAACGCCCCAGCCAGCAGGCCCACGACCGGCGACAGCGCCACATAGGCCCAGCCGATCCCCAGCATCAGGATCAGCCCCGGCAGCATGAACCCCAGGCCCGCCAGCAGGCCGCCGATCCGCCCCCGCGCCCGCATGCCCATGTGCACGCACAGCTCGTGCGCCTCCGGCCCCGGCAGCACCTGCAACACCGCCAGCAGCCGGTTGAACCGCGCGCTGGACATCCAACGGTCCTGATCGACCAGCTCGCGCCGGATCATCGCGATCTGCGCCACCGGCCCGCCAAACGCCAGCAGCCCGAACCGCAGGAACCGCAGAAACACCGCCGCCAAAGACAGTGCCGGCGGGACAGGTTCGATCTCGCGCACCTTCACCCGCCGCCCCCGTCTTCACCGCCTCGAGCCCGCGCGATCCGATAGGGCCCCGCACGCATCGCCAGCGGCCGCCCCTTCCAGCTCAGTCGCACCGCGCCCTCATCCACCAGGGCGTCCACCGCGGCGTGAACCTGTGGCATCGCCTCGCGCCACGCGCCGCCCTCGCCCGCGACCGCCCGCGCGACCTCGCTGGGGCAGACGGTGGCGTCCTCGGCCCGGGCGGCCAGCAGGGCCAGCGTCGCCTCGCGCGGATCCATGAAGGACGCCGCGCCTACAGCGCCCCTTCGATCTCGGTCTGATAGCCGAACAGCCCCTGCGCCCCGCCGGTGTGCAGGAACACCACCGTCTCGCCCTTGAATTGTCCGGCCCGCGCCAGGGCGATCAGCCCCTTCATCGCCTTGCCGGAATAGACCGGGTCCAGCACGATCCCGTCCAGACGTGCGGCCAGGGTCAGGGCGTCGATCACCCCCTGGTCGATCAGACCATAGCCCTCGCCCACATAGTCGCAGTCGGCGACGACCATGTCGCGCGTGACCCGCCCAGGCTGGCCCAGCAGGGCGGCCGTCTCCTCGGCCAGTTTGAAGACGTTCGCCTCCTGCCTGTCCTTGGGCGCCCGCACCCCGATGCCCAGCACGGGAATGTCCGCCCCCATGACCGCCAGTCCGGCGACCAGACCCGCATGGGTGCCCGCGCTGCCCGTCGCCGTCACGATCCGGTGGACCTCCAGATCCATCTCATCGGCCTGGACCACGATCTCGCGCGCGCAATCGACATAACCCAGCGCTCCAACCGGGTTCGATCCGCCGCCGGGAATGACATAGGGCTTGCCGCCCCGCGCCCGCACCTCGGTCGCCGTCTTCTCCAGCTCGGCGACCATGTCCGTCCCACCCGGCACGGTGCGCAGGGTCGCGCCGAACAGCCGGTCCAGCAGCACGTTTCCGTTGCCGACATAGTCCGTCGCCTTGGACCCCGTCCGCTCTTCCAGAATGATTTCGCAGGCCAGGCCGTGCGCCGCCGCCGCGGCCGCTGTTTGCCGCACATGGTTCGACTGCACCGCTCCTTGCGTCACCAGGGTGTCGGCGTCCTGTTCGAACGCCGCGCCCAGCAGGAACTCCAGCTTGCGGGTCTTGTTGCCGCCGCCGGCCAACCCCGTGCAGTCGTCGCGTTTGATCCACAGATCCAGACCCAGCTCCTCCGACAACCGGGGCAGCGGCTCCAGCGGCGTCGGCAGATGGGCCAGGCGGATGCGGGCGAAACGGGCGAGATGCATGGGACGGTTTCCTGTTCGCCGTCTTGATAGCCCGCGCCCGTGACATTCAAAAGCGTCCAGCCCCAAGCCGGCCAGCCGTTCGGTCGCCCTCGACCTCAGCCCGGCGCGCCGGCCTCGGCCACACGCGTCGGCGCGACGAAGGCGGCGTCGCACAGGGCCTGGGCGAAGGCGTGGGACGTGACCGCCTGCCGGTCCATCAGGGCGTCCAGCACCCCGGCCCCTGCATCCACCGTCACGACCAGCGGATAACGCCCGACCACCTGACCGCCCTGCGCTGGATCGCGCAGTTCGGCGGTCGCCCGCATCCGGTGTTCGGCGCGATCGCCGGCAAGAATGGCCAGGCGCGGCGCCCGGCTCAGCGCCTCGACATGGATGTTCAGGTTCAGCCGATGCCGGCCGCCGGCGCACAGCCCCATTTCGTTCAGCACCTCGTCGTTGAAGGTGTCGGCGAAGTCGTCCTCGGCGTCCAGCCAGCCGGTCGTGGTTGTGACGCTGCCGATCCGCGCCTGCTCGGCCATGGCGGGCGACAGGGCCATCGGCGCGCCGCCGACATCCACCGAGGCGCAGGCCGTCAAGCCCGCGCACGCCAGAACCGCGATCACGGCGGTCGTCTTGATCTGTTTCATCGTTCCCTCTCCCTCGATGACGCGACTAAGCTTGGCTGGGAATGAACGCCGCCTGAACGCCGTTCGACAAGCGGTCCGGAGCCAAAGCCCGCGTCCAAGCGTTGCCGCCGCATGACCGCCGCCGCGCCGCCCTTGGACCTGCAACGCGAGCGCGCCTATGTCCGCGATCTGGGCCGCGCCTTCGCCGGCGCCCTGGTGTTCAACATCCCGCTGCTGATGACGATGGAGATGTGGGCGCAGGGCGTGATCATGGACCGCTGGCGGCTGCTGACCTTCATCGTCGCCGGCCTGCCGTTGCTTTACGGCCTGGCCTATTACGCCGGCTTCTCCAAGCGGCGCGGGCCGGTCAACGATGCGCTGGACACCGCCGTGGCCCTGGCGGTCGGCTTCATCACCGCCTCGGTGCTGCTGATCCTGTTCGGCGTCGTCGAATGGGACGCGCCGCCGCGCGAGGGCCTGGGCATGGTCGCGCTTCAGGCCATTCCCGGCGCCATGGGCGCGCTTCTGGCCCGGCGTCAGCTCAGCGGCGACGGCGGAGGCGATACGGATGAAGATCAGGCCTCCTATTTCGGCGAACTGTTCCTGATGGCGGCCGGCGCCCTGTTCTTCGCCCTGAACGTGGCCCCGACCGAGGAGATGATCCTAATCGCCTACAAGGCGACGCCCGCCCACATCCTGACCCTGATCGCCGTCTCCATACTTCTGCTCCACCTGATCGTCTTCAAGGCGGGCTTCGCCGGTCAGGAAGAGGCCGATCATCCGATCAAGGCCTTCCTGCATTTCACCCTGCCCGGCTACGCCATCGCCCTGGCCGTCAGCCTGTTCACCCTGTTCCTGTTCGGCCGCACCGACGGCCATGCCGTCGCCGGCGTGGTCCAGACCATGGTCGTCCTGGGCTTCCCCGCCGCCATCGGCGCCGCCGCCGCCCGTCTGTTGGTCTGACCCCATGCCCACGAAGACAAAGTCAGCCGCATCGCCCCGCCCCCTGTTGCAATGGGGCATGGCATTGCTCGGCGCCGTCATCACCCTGACCGCCATCGGCATCGTGGTGTGGGAGGCGCTCCAGCCCACGGCCCCGCCCGCGCTCAGCGCCCGCATCGTCGCCGTGGACGTCACCGCCGCAGGCCAGGTCGCCACCGTCCGGGTCCAGAACGACGGCGACGACACCGCCGCCGCCGTGGATATAGAAGGGGTTCTGGGCGACCAGACCGCGACCGCCAGCCTGGACTACGTCCCCGGCCACGGCCACGCCAAGGCCTACCTCCGCTTCGACGCCGATCCGCGCGCGGCGGCTGTCTCGGTCAAGGGCTGGTTGGCGCCTTGACTAATCTGGCGCAATTCATCCCTCTACCTTCATGCTGCGGGAGGGCGTCGATTGCTGGCTTTTGTTGTCTTCGTGCTTTTGGGTACGTCGGACGTAGTGAAAGCGGAGCCGGACGGTGTTGGCCGTTGGCGCATGACGATCACCGCCTCAGATGAAACTGATCCGCTCCGTTTAGCTGAACGCCTTCGACCCGGCGCTGCCAATCTCTGCGGGGCAAAGGGGTTCTATTTCGATCATTATACTTTCACGCTCGATCAGCAGATGCCGGAACGTCAAAGCTCTGCCAGACAGAGTGACAAGATGACTCTGGTTCAAGATGTCATTTGCGGACCTTTGCCGGCTGTGGCTGCTGAGCCTGTGCCCGCATCGCCTTTGACCGAGGCGGAAACCCTCGCCCTGAATGCTCGACTGGAAGCTCTGACAACGGGCTATTTTTCAGCCTTGGACGAGGCCCGATATGCTGATGCCTTCGTCACGGCTGATGACGCGATGACCGGCGGCGCGACGCTGTCGGACTGGAGTGAGGAGCAGAAGCGATTTCAGGCTTCCGCCGGCGCCGTCACCGAACGCCGGATCGGTCGACTGACTTGGTATTCCAATCCTCCCAACGCGCCATTCGGCCATTACGGTGCGGTGGATTACGTCGCTTCGCGGGCGGTTCAGGACGAGTGCGGCTATCTGATTTGGTATCGCCCTAGCGCCGACGCAGCCCTACGGCTCATTCGACAGGAAACGACGCTATTGCCGCACAACCTTCCCGCCGAAACGCGAGATACTCTGCGCAAGGCGCACTGCATCCTACTGTAGAACGTCAGGCCGCCTGCGCCAGCACCGCGTCCTGCATCCGCTCAACCGTCTGCTGGGGCGCGCCGGCGCCGTCCACCGTGGCCCGAAGCGTCTCCTCCAGCGCCGGAGTCACGCGCACGCTGGCCATGGCCCAGCCGGAAAAGCCGCGCGCCGGGATCGGCTTACGCTCGATCACCACCACCTCGTCATGGCGCGGATCGCCCGCCAGCCGCGTCATCAGCCGGTCCAGATCTTGCGCCGCGCCCTCCAGCACCTGCAGGAACCGCCCGTCGTGGATCAGCAGCGCCCCGGTCAGCTCGTCGCGCGCATTGTTCCGCTGCGACGTGGCCAGGATGTCCACCTGCATCAGCAGGCTGTCCGAATTGCCCCGCGCGCGGCTGGTGTAGAGGACGCGTTCCAGGTTCAGGCTCATATCCTCATTTCACCCATGCGACGCCGGCGCCCGGCCCAGGCTTTGCGCATAGCCCAATAAATCCGCCACGCCTACAACGACTTATGTGCGATTTCGGACAACTCGACATCCGCCGCGACGCGGGTTAGCCTGCAGGCGTTCTCCGGGGGGTCGCGATCGAGCGGCTGAGATTGGCGTAGCCGCCTGACCCGTCGAACCTGATCCGGGTCATGCCGGCGAAGGGATGAGTAACGCTATCGGTCCTGACGTCACAGGACCCCTCGCGCCCGACGTCGGCGGACCTCAAACCGTTTGAGGCCGCCATGAACATCCAAGTCACCCCGCCCGCCCTGCCCGAAGAACCCAATGTGGATCTGGCGCTGAAAGACGCCCGCGAGCAGGTCATGCGCGAGACTGGAACCATCCCGACCGGCGAACGGGCCGGCTCGCGCAAGGTCTACGTTCAGGGCGAACTCTACCCCGACATCCGCGTCCCCTTCCGCGAGGTCGCCGTCCACCCTTCGGCCAACGAGCCTCCGGTGACCATCTATGACTCGTCCGGCCCCTACACCGACCCGACCGTGACCATCGACATCAAGAAGGGCCTGCCCCACGTCAAATCCAGCTGGCAGCTGGATCGCGGCGACATCGCCCCGGTCGCCAATCCGCGCGAGGTCAAGCCCGAGGACAACGGCCACGCCAGCGGCAAGAACCTGGCCCCGCGCTTCGACACCTCCAACCACCGCGTCTTCAAGGGCGTCGAGGGCCGCCCGGTCACCCAGTACGAATACGCCAAGGCCGGCATCATCACGCCCGAGATGGAATATGTCGCCATCCGCGAAAACCTGCGCCGCGAGCAGAACAGCCCCTGCATCCGCGACGGCGAGGATTTCGGCGCGGCCATCCCGGACTTCGTCACACCGGAATTCGTGCGGCAAGAGATCGCGCGCGGCCGCGCCATCATCCCGCACAACATCAACCACCCCGAGGTCGAGCCGATGATCATCGGCCGCAACTTCCTGGTGAAGATCAATGCGAACATCGGCAACTCGGCGGTCCTGTCGTCCGTGGACGACGAGGTCGACAAGCTGGTCTGGGCCACCCGCTGGGGCGCCGACAACGTCATGGACCTGTCGACGGGCCGCAACATCCACAACATCCGCGACTGGATCATCAGGAACTCCAGCGTCCCCATCGGCACCGTCCCCATCTATCAGGCGCTGGAGAAGGTGGGCGGCGTCGCCGAGGACCTGACGTGGGAGGTGTTCCGCGACACCCTGATCGAACAGGCCGAACAGGGCGTGGACTATTTCACCATCCACGCGGGCGTGCGCCTGCCCTTCGTGCCGATGACGGCCAAGCGGGTGACGGGCATCGTCTCGCGCGGCGGCTCCATCATGGCCAAATGGTGCCTGGCCCATCACAAGGAGAGCTTCCTCTACGAGCATTTCGAGGACATCTGCGACATCATGCGCGCCTATGATGTCAGCTTCAGCCTGGGCGACGGCCTTCGCCCCGGCTCCATCGCCGACGCCAATGACGAGGCCCAGTTCGCCGAGCTGCGCACCCTGGGCGAACTGACCAAGATCGCCTGGGACCACGGTTGCCAGGTCATGATCGAGGGCCCCGGCCACGTGCCGATGCACAAGATCAAACAGAATATGGACGAGCAGCTGAAGCACTGCCACGCGGCGCCCTTCTATACGCTTGGCCCGCTGACCACCGACATCGCGCCGGGGTATGACCACATCACATCCGCGATCGGCGCGGCCATGATCGGCTGGTTCGGCACGGCCATGCTCTGCTACGTCACGCCCAAGGAGCACCTGGGCCTGCCGGACCGTCAGGACGTCAAGGACGGCGTCATCACCTACAAGATCGCCGCCCACGCCGCCGACCTGGCCAAGGGCCACCCCGCCGCCCGCCTGCACGACGACGCCCTGTCACGCGCCCGGTTCGAGTTCCGCTGGGAGGATCAGTTCAACCTGGGTCTGGACCCCGAAACCGCCCGCAAATACCACGACGCCACCCTGCCCAAGGAGGCGCACAAGACCGCCCACTTCTGCTCCATGTGCGGTCCCAAGTTCTGCTCGATGAAGATCAGCCAGGACATCCGCGACGCCGCCGCCGCCCAGAACGACGCCGGCGCCTCCCTGTCGGAAGCCGAAGCCGGCATGGCCGAAATGAGCGCGAAGTTCAGGGCTGAGGGTGGTGAACTTTACGGAGCCCGCTAGTCCAAAATCGGCTCCACGGTAGATAGAATACCATTGGCTGCCAAAACTTCGCTGAATGCTTCGGCAGCCGCCACACTTCTATCGATTGATTGGGTGAGGCTTTGGAATGTTATTTGGGCGCCAGATTCATCAGGCGTGGCCCCCTTATGCGCGACAAGCCAGTTACAGAAGTCAGCATGATCGATATCAGACACATGGACGTCGGCCCACCCGCACTTTCCATCCCATTCCGGCAAATAGCCCCTGAGAAACATCGGCGTTGGTATGGTGTCGTCGTGAGCCTTAGTGGCCTCAGATTGAGCCAGATCGTAGATACTTTCCCATTTTTCATTACCGCTCAGCGATGCACTGACAACCAATGGAGTTGCCGCTGCGGCCTCCCGCTCGATGTTGGCCGGGTAGGCGGTTACGAACTCTACAGGGCCATCGTCCGATACCTTCCAACCAGTTTCAATCACAACTTGCCGACCATTTCTCCCAACGACAGCCATCAACGCTCCGTGGGTATATGACCAAGCGTTACGGCCGACCCTGTAAAGAGTGGCGGTTTCCCACCCTCGGGAAATCTGATTATGGAGATAAGCCCAGTCCGGCTCAACTATATCAAGAACTTCTTTGAAGAACTTGGCTTTCGCTCCCCCGTCAGGATGTTCTAAGTTCAACAAATACTTTCTTACTTTATCCTCTGATACATAAACTGCTGATTTATCAGAAGGGTCTGTAACTATGAACCGCAGTGGCGCACTACTTTTTTCAACACTGAATTTTTCGTATATGTCTTTGGCCAACTTTTCCCTTTGGGTAGGCCGTGACACTTTCTCAATACGACGTATCGTTAGTATTCCTCGTTCAGATATTTCATCACGATTCACAGACGGCATTATTTTCCGAAAGTCAGCCAAACTGAGCGCTGTAGGCAAGAACGAAGATCCGTGGCTTTTGGCAGTTTCAATAGCATCGTCCCGGTCCAGTTTCCCCACATACGGATCAGATGCTATATATATTCCCTTACCATCAATAATAAGATCGTTGTGAAACATAGACGAAACAAACGTATCGAACAAAAACGGATTTCCAAGATCGATTTTTGCAAATCCTATATATGGATCGAAATCCAATATCGTTGAATGAACATGTTGCGCTAGCGACAGCGATATAGGAAACGCGCCAACGCACCAAATGCTGCACTTCAGTAAAGCATTTAGCAGCTTATCACGGTCAACTATACGCGATTCATCGAAAAGGTTTTCGTAAAGCTCTCCAGTAAGTACTGACTGGATCCGCATATCTGGTTTACGATGTATCGTGTCACTCGTTACCCTCAAGCCTTCTCGTTCCGCTGCCTGTGCTCCGATACCAATTTCGGCCGTCCGGTAGGCGTGAATATGCGAGACGATTCCGCCACGGAGGATCTGTATAGGCTTCGTAATTTTAGGTTCGATCGCTCGCACGACACGTGATGTGCATGGTGGGCCGACGAACATCTGGCCGTTGAGTTCAGGGTGATCCTCATCGAAAAGAAATACATAGAGCGCCATTTAACTACTCACAGTTGCCGTCTCACCTCTTATATCCATGGCTCTTCGGTTGCAATCGATACACGTTGAGATACCCGCTAGTTTAACGACATGCCCACCCTCGTCCTCCTCGCCGGACCCAACGGCGCCGGCAAGACCACCTTCATCAACCGCTTCCTGCGTCAGCGGGCGGAGGCGTTTCGGTTCGTGAACCCGGACGAGGTCGCGCGCGGTCTGGCGGGCGAAGGCGTGGCGCGCGATCTGGCGGCGGGGCGGCTGGTGCTGGAACGGCTGGACGCCCTGTTCGTCGAACGGGCGGATGTGGTGCTGGAGACGACCCTGGCCACCCGCTCCCACGCCCCGCGCATCCGCCGGTTCAAGGCCGCCGGATACCGGGTCGAACTGATCTATCTGCGCCCGCCCTCGGCGGACTTCTCCGTCGCCCGCGTGGCGCGTCGCGTGGCCCAGGGCGGTCACGGCATTCCCGAGGACACGCTGCGTCGGCGCTTCACCCTCAGCCTCGACTATCTGGAGACGACCTACAAACCGCTGGTGGACGCGTGGGCGGTCTATGCGAGTAGCGACGGAGAGCCGGAACTGTTAGATTGGGGGCCGCAATGAATACGATCTTCGACCGCGAAACCACGCTGAAGGCCCTGCGCGACGCCGCCCGCATCGCGCGCGAAGGCACGCGTGAAGAAAAGTCCGGCAAGTTCCTGCCGCCGCCCGGCTGGAAGGGGCATCTGGTCACGGCCGCCGACGCCGCGCCTGCGCCGAAAAAGCGGGCCTGATCTCTTCTTTCGTCATCCTCCGGCAAGCCGCGTCTTCGCGGCGCAGACCGGGGGACCCAGCGGCGCGCGTGAGCGCGAACCTGTCGCGGACACTTACGCCCAACATCCTGCGTGAACAGATCGCCTTCGGCGCCGCTGGGTTCCGGGTCTTCGCTGCGCTTCGCCCGGAACGACGAAAGGGAGGGATGCACAGCTAGCCCCCCCTACCTATGCACGACGTCCCTGCCCCGGCCGTTGAAATCCCTCGCCTTTCGCGAAATCGACGCCCTCTACCCGATCACGCTCCGGGGCGGCCTTAGACTGGCGGCGCGTCCTGTGTCGGGCGCGGGCGACAGGCCGGGGATGGGATGGACGACGACCACAGCTATGACGACGGCGGGTTCGAGGGGCCGCGCGATCCGTTTTACGATGCGATGACCCAGCAGGCGCTGGATCAGATCCGCATCCTGCGCGAGGCGGGTCTGGAGCAGACGTATCGTGACGCCCTGCATCACGATTCCTCGCCCGAGGCCGAGGCGGCCTTCTGGCGCGCGCATGGCCTGCCGATGCATCTGTTGCGGCTGCCCGATCTGGTCACCTTAGACCCCGCCGCGCGCGCAGCCGACCGGGTGCAGAACCGGGGCTATCGCCGCCTGTCGAAGGAGGCGTGGGAGGCGGCGGGCACGGCCTATCTGGCGGGGTCCACGGCCGAGGAGGTCAGCGCCGTCTATGGCATGGCGGTCAGCACCTTTCGCGCCCGCGCCAGGGACGAAGGCTGGCGGCGCGAGGATCAGCCCGATCCGCTGCGCGAGCCCATCGATCTTGAGGCCGAGACGGCCGAGGGCTTGCCCGACTATGGGGCCATGGCGGCCCACGCCCTGGTGCGGCTGAACCGGGCGCTTCAGGCCGGGCGCGCGCTGGAGGCCGCGCGATGGGTGCGGCTGCACGCCGACCTGACCCGAATGGCGGCCTCCCCGCCGCCGTCCCCGCCCGCGCCGCCGCCCGCCAAGCCCCCGGCCCAACCCAAGGAACCGGACCTGGGCGAACGCGCCGCCGCCGTCGCCGAACAGGTCGGCCTGATCGCCCGCGAAGCCTGCGCCCTCAAACGCGGCGACTACGCCGGCCGCGACGCCCTGATGGCCCGTCTCGAAGCGCTCGACGACCTGAAACCGGCCCCGAGATCAGACGAATTAGACGAAATAGACGGTGTTTTTGTCGCCCGACCGCCGGACTGACCGTCTCCTCACCATCGCCTGCGATGGGGAGGGGGACCGCGCCCTCTGGGCGGGGTGGAGGGGCTCTTAAGGACCCACAGACGTCGATTTTACAGAAGGAACCCCTCCGTCACGGCGCCAAGCGGCGCCGCGCCACCTCCCCGCTGCGCAGGGAGGAGACGGCCTAGACCTCCGACGCGATCTTGCGCAGGGCCTCTTCGAACACCGAGGCCGGCTGGCCGCCCGAGATCAGATATTTGCCCTCGACCACCACGGCCGGGACCGAAGTGATGCCGCGTGCCCGCCACAGGTCCTCGGCCTGGCGCACGGCCTGGGCGTAGCGGCCCGAGGCCAGGACCTCGCCCGCCTCGGCCCGGTCCAGCCCGGCCTTTTCGGCGGCGGTGGTCAGGACCCCGGCGTCGGTCAGGTTGCGATTCTCGGTGAAGTGGGCGGTGAACAGCGCCTGTTTCAGGGCCTTCTGCTTCTCTGGCGCCGTCTCGTGCGCCCAGTGCAGCAGCCGGTGGGCGTCGAAGGTGTTCCAGATGCGGCTGTCGTCGGTCATGCGCATGTCGAAGCCCACCTCGCCCGCCCGCTCGCGGATCATGGCGCGGTTGGCGGCGGACTGCTCGGGGCTCGCGCCGTATTTGCGGCCGATGTGTTCGACGATGTTCTCGCCCTCGGGCGCGATCTGGGGGTTCAGCTCGAACGGCTGAAAGGCGATGTCGGCGGCGATCCCCTCGTCCTTCAGGGCGTCCAGCGCCGTGTCCAGCCCGCCCAGCCCCACCACGCACCAGGGGCAGACGACGTCGGAGACGAAGTCGATCTTCAGGGTCTTGAGCGGAGCGTTCATGGCGCGGCCTTCTGGAACAGCGTGTGTTGCTTTCCAGATATGGCGACGCTGCGCCGACCGGCAAGGCCTAGCCCAGGCTCAAATCCCGGGGCGGGCGGATCCGCCGCCAGCGCGCCTCCACGAAGGCGAAGGCGCCGAAGGCCATCAGCCCCGCCGCCGTCAGCCCCAGGATCCACGATCCGCCCGGCTGGGCCTCCAGCGCGTCCAGCGCCGCCGCCGTCGTCGTCACCTCGCCCGAGCGCGCATGCAGCCCCGCCAGAACCACGAACACGCCCAGCGGCAGATAGGCGAACCCCCGCGCCGCATAGCCCGCCCGCGCCAGCGCCGTCGCCGTGCCGCAGAAGGCCTTGGGACAGGCCAGGGCGTCGTCGAAGTCGTCGCGGATGGCCCTGACGATATTGCCGACGCCGACGCCCAGCACCACCAGCCCCGCCCCGATCAGCAACACCTCGCCGAACGGCATCCCCAGCAGCATGGCCGCCTTCTCCTGGTTCTCGGCCACGCTCTCGGCTTGGGCGGAGGATGCGCTGGTCGCCTCGCCGAACTCGTCCAGATATTCGAACACCCCCGACGCCAGCAGGCCATAGAACAGGCCGCTGACCGCCTGGCCCGCCCGCGTCGTCCACCCCTTCAGATCGCTGCCCTCGTGATCCGCGTCGAACACCGCCTGCAACACCCGCCAGCCGACGAAGGCCCACAGGCCCAGTCCCAGCAGCACCAGCCAGACCTTGCCGAACGGCTGCTCGGCCAGCCAGCCCGCCGCCCCGCTGGTCCCCACCGCATCGCCGATCCGGTCGGTCGCCGCCAGCAGGGTCAGCGCCCCCGCCGACAGGTAAACGAAGCCTCGCGCCCCATAGCCGACCCGCGCCGCCCATTCGATCAGGGTCGCCAGCGGCGGCAGGCGAAGGGTCTTGGCGGCGTTCATGATGTCTCCCACGTCAGGACGCCCTCAACGCGCCGGCCAAGGCAAAGGCTCCGCTTCGCGCCTGTGTCGACATCTGACAGACTCCGACCGGCGTATGCCGCTAGGGTTCGCGCCCTTGGGGAGCCGTTCGCTTGAACATCTACGAGTTTCACTTCTTCGACGAGGCGGATCGCCGTCCGATGCTCGACTTCTTCGACGGCGCCGACGATGCGGCGGCGCTGGAAGCCGCGCGGTCTCAACTGTCGCGTCACGCCTCCTGCACTGGCGTGGAAGTGCTGGAAGCCGGGCGCCTGGTCGGCCGCGTCACCCGCTGAGCCCCCGTCGCGCTTTGCCCGATCGCGTACACAACGCGGTAAAGACACGACTTTTCCCCAGAAAGCCGCGTGATATATAGCAACGCTGTGTCGAGATTCGACAGACGCCACGCTCAGATCGCCTTATGCGCGAACTCATGAACCGCCTTTCGTCCGGCAACCGCTTGATCCAGGGGATGAACCCCGACGATCGCGACGCGCTCCTCGCCATCGCCACCCCGGTGGAATTCGCGCCCGGCCATGTGTTCAGCGAGCCTGACGACCCCATCGAACACCTGCATTTCATCGACAGCGGTTTCTGCTCGTCGGTCGCAGTGCTGGAGGACGGCCGGACCGTGGAGACCGTGATGATCGGGCGAGAAGGCGTGCTGGGCGTCGTCGCCTCCGTCGTGCCGCACCATGCCCATACCCGCAGCGTGGCTCAGGTCGCCGGGACGGCGCGCCGGGTGGACGCCGCCAAGTTCCGCGCCCTGTCGGCCCAACGGCCGGGCGTGCGCGACGCTGTCGCCGAATATATGGCGGGACTTCAGGGCGAGTTGGAGCAGTCGGCCGCCTGCAACGCCCTGCACCATGCCGGGCAGCGGTTCGCCAAATGGCTGCTGCGCTGTCACGATCGGGTCGAGGGCGACACCTTGAATCTGACGCAGGAGTATCTGGCCTCCATGCTGGGCTCGCAGCGGACCACGGTGAACGAGGCTGCGCAAGGGCTTCAGAAGGCGGGCGCCATCGCCTATTCGCGCGGTCGGATCACGGTGCTGGATCGGGCGGCCTTGGAGCGGGCGGCCTGCGAATGCTACCGCCGGGGCGACGACCTGCAGCCCTAATCGACCTGGGCGGCCGGCAGTTCGAGCACCGCCTTCAGCCCGCCCATGTCGCTGTCCGACAGCATCAGCCGCCCGCCATAGGCGCGCGTCAGATCATCCACGATCGACAGGCCCAGCCCTGACCCCGGCGCGCTCTCGTCCAGCCGCGCGCCACGCTGCATGACCGTGTCGCGCTGATCCGCCGGCAGCCCCGCGCCGTCGTCCTCGACCACCAGGATCATCTGGCCCAGACCGCTGCCGCCCGCCGAAACGCGCACCCGGCGTTTCGAGAATTTGGCGGCGTTTTCGATCAGATGGCCCAGGATTTCCTGCAAATCCTGACGCTCGCCCAGGAAGGACAGGCTGTCGGGCGCGCGCCAGTCGATCTCGACATTCTTGTCGCGGAACACCTGTTCGATCATCACCGCCAGCTCGTCCAGCACCTCGGCGACGGGCGTCGTCTCGCCCAGACCGTGGGCGGCGCGGGCGGCGGCGCGCGCGCGGCGCAGGTGGTGATCGACCTGGCCCTGCATGATCTTGGTCTGGCGTCGCACCAGCTCTGGCAGATCGCCCTTGCTCGTCCCCGCCTCGGCCAGCATGACCGAGATCGGCGTCTTCAGCGCATGGGCCAGATTACCGACGTGGGTGCGCTGGCGATCCACGACCTCCTGATTGTGATCCAGCAGGCGGTTCACCTGCTCGGCCAGGGGCTGGATTTCCTGAGGATAGGAGCGGCCGATCCGGGCGGACTTGCCCTTGCGCACGTCGGCGATCTCGTTGCGCAGGTCGAAAAGGGGGCGCAGGCCGATCCGCACCTGGATGAAGACCGCCGATACGAGTCCCAGCCCGAGGATCAGGAACGCGATCCAGGTCACGCGCGCGAACTGGCGCGTGTCGGCGTCGACGTCGGAACGATCCAGCGCGGCGATGAAGATGACCGGATCTTCGTGCCGGGGAATGGACTTCATGCTGGCGGCGACCCGCAGCGGCTCGCGCGTCTCGGCGTCGTCCTTGGGGCCGGTGGTGTTGAAGGTGATGACGTCGCCGAAGGCGGCATCCAGCCGCGCGGGCAGATCGGCGGGCAGGGCCAGGTCATAGCGCCACAACGAGGTCGACCGCGCCAGGCTGACCAGCCGTCCGTCGGGGCGAACCTCCATGATCTGCCAGTATTTGCCCGACAGCAGTCGCAGAGTTCTGGCGTCCTGGATCTGCGGAATGGCCTCGCCTTGCGGGGTGCGACTGGCGCCGACCACGATCTCGTCGATCGTCTCGTTCAGCATGGCGCCCAGACGCCGCAGGGCGGATTCCTGAAAGGCCTGGGTCAGCACCAGCGCTGAGATGACCAGAGCGACCACGATCCAGGCCGAGGCCAGCCAGATCAGCCGGCGGGTCAGGGAGCGACCGGGACGACCGAACCAGCGGCCCCAGTCGTGGAGCGCGTCGGCGTTGGGTTTCGAAGCCGTCGCCTCGGTCACGCCGGGTCGGATTCGCCCGCCAGCGGCGTCAGCCGATAGCCGAGGCCGCGCACGGTCTCGATCCGGTCCGATCCGACCTTCTTGCGCACCCGACCGATGAAGACCTCGATGGTGTTGGAATCGCGGTCGAAGTCCTGATCGTAAAGGTGTTCGACCAGCTCGGTGCGGCTGATGACCCGGCCCTGATGCATCATCATGTAGTGCAGCAGCCGGTATTCCAGCGAGGTCAGGCGCAGCGGCTCGCCATTGACGCTGGCCCGCGCCGCGCGCGGATCCAGCCGCAGGCCGCCGCACGACAGGGTCGCCGAGGCGATGCCCGCCGAACGGCGCAACAGCGCCCGCAGGCGCGCCAGCAGCTCTTCGGTGTGGAAGGGCTTGGTCAGATAGTCGTCGGCGCCGGCGTCGAAGCCCGCCACCTTGTCCGACCAGGCGCCGCGCGCCGTTAGGATAAGGACCGGCGTCGTCTTACCCTCACGCCGCCAACGCTCCAGCACCGACACGCCGTCGATCTTGGGCAGGCCGAGATCCAGGACAATGACGTCATAGGGTTCATTCTCGCCCAGGTAATGGGCTTCCTCGCCGTCCGGCGCATGGTCCACGGCATAGCCCGCGTCGCCCAGCGCCGCCTTAAGCTGACGCGACAGATCCGCGTCATCCTCGACCAGAAGCACGCGCATCAGTTCGGCCTGCGACGTTGATTGTTGTTGTCGGGACGCGCCTGTCCGGTCTGGCCGTCGACCACGACCTCGCGCACGCGTCCGTCGCGTTCGACCAAGACGGAATAGTTGCCGTCGCGGCGCGGTTGGGTGTCGATCGGGCGACCGCCGCCGGCCTCGCCGCCACGACGACGGGCCTCGTCGGGACTGACGCGCGGACCACGGTCCTGCGAGCGCTGATCCTGGTCGCGCGACTGGGCCTGCGCCGACGTCGTCATGACGGGCGCAAAGGCCAGACCGAGAGCCAGAACCAGGGCCGGAGGGGCGATCAGGAGAGGGGCGGGTTTACGAAACATGGCGACCGATCTAGTCCCGATCATCTGAACGGGCGCTGAATACGTCGTATAGTTTAAAGCGAACGCTGCTCCAAACCGGAGACCAAATCAGAAGACGGCGGCCTGACGTCTTTTTCATCCAGATGAACCGAACCTGAGCGATCCTGTTCAGAACCGGCTCAGTCGCCGGGTGCTCAAATCGCCTCATCGCTGGTCACCCCGACCGGCAGAACATTTGAGGAGATCGCCATGCGCAAGCTCATCGTCCCCGCCATCGCCCTGGCCGCCGCCTCGGTCGCCGCGCCGTCCTTCGCCCAGTCCTACCATCGCCCGGCCCCGCCCCATCACGCCAGCTATGGCTCGTGGCAGTCGATCAACGCGCGCCAGGCCAACCTGGATCGCCGCATCGATCAGGGCGTCCGCAACGGCCAACTGAGCCGCCGCGAAGCCACCCGTCTGCGCGGAGAGTTCAACAGCCTGCTGCGCCTGGAGGCCAACTACCGCCGCGGCGGCCTGACCGGCTGGGAACGCCAGGACCTGGACCGTCGCTTCGACCGCCTCTCGGCCCAGATCCGCTACGAACGCCGCGATTACGACAACCGTCGCGGCTGATCATCTCGACAAAGACAGTTGGAAGCGCGGCCGCAAGGCCGCGCTTTTCTCATTTGATCTGAAGCCGCACGGCCGGGGCCTGCGCGGCGCATCCTCAAGCGCGTCCTTGCATTAGAAAGTCCGCCCGCCGGCCCTTCACACGTCGCCCGCGCTGCGACCGACCCAGCTTCTCTCGTTTTATGAATCCTTTAGGTCGGCGGCCCGGACTCGCATCGCGCCATTATGCCGCCCGGTGGTCTGTTCCCGCTCGAACTTGAGCGAGGAGGCCGGATTGGCCGATGTGATTTTTCTGGCGGTGGGTGCGGGGGCGTTCGCCGTCTTCGCCTTGCTGGCCACAGCATTGAAACGGGTATGACGATGATCGCCATGCTCTGGGGGGCGGGGGCGCTGGTCGTCGCCGTTTACATGGTCGCGGCGCTGCTGCGGCCCGAGCGGTTCTGAGGAACCGGGACGGATTTCATGAACATGCAAGGATGGGGCGAGATCGCCCTGACCCTTGGGCTGGCCGTAATGCTCGGCTGGCCCATCGGCGTTTATATGTCGCGCGTCTGGAATGGCGAGCGGACCTGGCTGGATCCGGTGCTGAAGCCGGTAGAGGCCGTCTTCTACAGCGCCGCCGGCGTCGATCCGAAACGCAGCCAGGGCTGGCTGGGATACGCCGGCGCCCTTTTGGCCTTCAACCTGGCGGGCTTTGTCCTGCTGTATGCGATCCTGCGTCTGCAAGGCGTGCTGCCGCTGAACCCGCAAGGGTTCGCGGGCGTGTCGCCGCATCTGGCCTTCAACACCGCCGTCAGCTTCGTGACCAACACTAACTGGCAGAGCTATGGCGGGGAGGCGACCCTGTCGACCTTCACCCAGATGGTCGGCCTGACGGTGCAGAACTTCGTCTCGGCGGCGACGGGCGCGACAATCGCAGCGGCCCTGGCGCGCGCCTTCGTCGCCAATCGCGGCGAGGGCGTCGGCAACTTCTGGGCCGATCTGACGCGCACGACCCTGTACGTCCTGCTGCCTGCCGCCCTGATCCTAGCCGTGGCCCTTTCGGGTCTCGGCATCGTTCAGAGCCTGGCGGCCCATGTGACGGCGACCGGCGTCGAGGGCGGATCCCAGACCTTGCCGCTGTTCCCGGCGGCCAGCCAGGTGGCGATCAAACAGCTGGGCATCAACGGCGGCGGCGTCTTCAACGTCAACGGCGCCCATCCGTTCGAAAACCCGAACGCCATCACCAATCTGCTGACCGCGGTGGCGATCAACGTCATGGGCTGGGCGGCCTTCTTCGCCTTCGGCCGTACCGCCATGGCAGGACGCGACATCCGCGCCCTGGCGGCGGCGGCCCTGATCCTGCTGAGCGCCGCCAGCGCGGCCATGTATGTGATCGAGACCCAGCCGGCTCCGGCCCTGGTCGCGGCCCAGGTGGACGCCTCGGTCAATATGGAGGGCAAGGAGGTCCGTTTCGGCGCGCCGGCCTCGACCGTCTGGTCCGTGGTCACGACCGGCGCCTCGAACGGCTCGGTCAACTCCATGCACGCTAGTTATATGCCCCTGGGCGGCGGCTTGCAGATGTTCCTGATGCAGTTGGGCGAGATCCTGCCCGGCGGGATCGGATCGGGCATCGCCATCATGGTCGTCATGGCCCTGCTGTCGGTCTTCGTCGCCGGCCTGATGGTCGGTCGCACGCCCGAGTATCTGGGCAAGAAGATCGAGGCGCGCGAGATCCAGTTCGCCATGATCGCGGTGCTGATCCTGCCGCTGGCCATCCTAGGTTTCACCGCCGTGTCGGCCGTCTTCCCGACGGCGCTGGCGGGCCTGCTGAACAAGGGGCCGCACGGCCTGTCAGAGATCCTGTACGCCTACACCTCGGCGGCGGCGAACAACGGCTCGGCCTTTGCGGGCCTGACCGCCAATGCCCCTTGGTGGAACACGACCCTGGGTCTTGGGATGCTGTTCGGGCGGTTCATTCCGGCCGTCGCCGTCCTGGCCATCGCCGGCAGTCTAGTGGCCAAGCCCAAGCTGGCGCCCAGCCCCGGCACCCTGCCGACCGACAATGGCCTGTTCATCGGCCTGCTGATCGGCGTGATCCTCATCCTCGGCGGCCTGCAGTTCCTGCCCGCCCTCGCCTTGGGACCGATCGTCGAGCACTTCCAGGTGCTTGCGGCGGTCGCCGGCGCCTGATCCTTCGGACATCCTGACATGACACAAATAACTCTGGATCCACGCGAGGGCGGCCGCGCGTCACCTCTCGCGGGCGGCCTCTCGGGACAGATGATCGGACGCGCCGTCGGCGACGCCTTCGTCAAGCTGAACCCCGTCAAGCTGATCAACAATCCGGTCATCTTCACCACCTGGATCGTGGCGCTTCTGTCCACGCTGTCGGCGGCTGCGGCCATCGCGGGCGGTCAGTCGGCGGGCTTCGCGGTGCAACTGGCGCTGTGGCTGTGGGCCACGGTCCTGTTCGCCAATGTCGCCGAAAGCATCGCCGAGGGGCGCGGCAAGGCGGCGGCCGACAGCCTTCGCGCCACCCGCGTCACGACCAAGGCCAAGCTGATCGTCGATCCGAAGACCGGCAGCGTGGTCCCGACCAACGCCTCGGAGCTTGAAGTCGGGTCGATCATCCTGGTCGAGGCCGGCGACGTGATCGCCTCGGACGGCGAGATCGTCGAGGGCGTCGCCTCGGTCAACGAGGCCGCCATCACCGGCGAGAGCGCCCCGGTGATCCGCGAAAGCGGCGGCGACCGTTCCGCCGTCACCGGCGGCACGACCGTCGTCTCGGACTGGATCAAGGTGCGCATCACCGCCAAGCCCGGTTCGACCTTCCTTGATCGCATGATCGCCATGGTCGAGGGCGCGGACCGCCGGAAGACGCCGAACGAGCTGGCCCTGGCCGTGCTGCTGGCCGGCCTGACCCTGATCTTCCTGATCGCGGTTGTGACCCTGGTGGGTCTGGGCGCCTACTCCGGCGTCGATCTGGATCCGATGGTGCTGGGCGCCCTGTTCATCACCCTGATCCCGACCACAATCGGGGGTCTGCTGTCCGCCGTCGGCATCGCCGGCATGGACCGGTTGCTGAAGGTGAACGTCCTGGCCACCTCGGGCCGTGCGGTGGAGGCGGCAGGCGACGTCGACACCCTGCTGCTCGACAAGACCGGCACCATCACCTTCAGCAACCGCATGGCGACCGAGGTCATCCCGGTTCCGGGCGTGCGCCCCGAGGCCGCCCTGGCCGCCGCCGTCATGGCGTCGCTGGCCGACGAGACGCCCGAGGGCCGCTCCATCGTCGAGCTGGGTCGCAACGCCGGGGTCTCGGTCGATCAGCCCGCCGGCGCCGTCGCCATCCCCTTCACCGCTGTCACCCGCCAGTCGGGCCTGGACGTCGGCAAGGACAGCTGGAGGAAGGGCGCGGTCGATGCCGTGCTGAAGGATCTGAACCTGATCGACGGTTCGGCCCCGGCCGAGTTCCGCCAGGCCGTGGACCGGATCGCCCGCTCGGGCGGCACGCCCCTGGCCGTGACCCAGAACGGCGTCCTGGTCGGCGTCATCCACCTGAAGGACGTGGTCAAGCCGGGCGTGAAGGCGCGCTTCGCCGACCTGCGCCGCATGGGCCTGCGCACCGTCATGATCACCGGCGACAATCCGGTGACGGCCGCCGCCATCGCTTCGGAGGCCGGGGTGGACGACTACCTCGCCGAGGCCACGCCCGAGGACAAGATGCGCCTGATCAAGGCCGAACAGGCCAAGGGTCGTCTGGTCGCCATGTGCGGCGACGGCGCCAACGACGCCCCTGCGCTCGCTCAGGCCGATGTCGGCGTGGCCATGCAGACCGGCGCCCAGGCCGCGCGCGAGGCCGGCAACATGGTCGATCTGGACAGCGACCCGACCAAGGTCATCGAGATCGTCGAGGTCGGCAAGCAACTGCTGATCACGCGCGGCGCCTTGACGACCTTCTCGGTCGCCAACGACGTGGCCAAATATTTCGCCATCATCCCGGCGATGTTCGTGGTCGCCCTGCCGTCGCTCGGCGCGCTGAACGTCATGCGTCTGCACAGCCCCGAGAGCGCCATCCTGTCGGCGGTGATCTTCAACGCCCTGGTCATCGTCGCCCTGATCCCGCTGGCGCTGAAGGGCGTCAAATACCGGGCCATCGGCGCCGGCGCGCTTCTGGGTCGCAACCTGCTGATCTACGGCCTGGGCGGCCTGATCGCCCCGTTCGTCGGCATCAAGCTGATCGACCTGCTCATCTCCGGCCTGGGTCTGGCGTGATGCGTCGGGAGGTCTCTCGCATCCTGCAACTCGTCGTGGCGGTGCTGGTCATCGCCGTGATGTGGGGCGTGGCGACGCTGCAGCAGACCGATCCGCGCACCCGCTCCAACCCCATGGCCATCCATCCTGTTCGAATAGAGAAATCCAATGCGTAAATCCTTCTCCAGGGCCTCGGGCCGCAACGACGCCTGGTTCGCCGCAGCCTGTATCCTCGGCCTCGCCGGTCTCGGCCTATGCAGCGAAGCCAAGGCCCAGGACGTGTCGGCCAACGTCGCCGTCACCTCCGACTATGTCTTCCGCGGGGTCAGCCAGACCCAGGAAAACCCCGCCATCTCGGCCGGCGTCGATCTGACCAGGAACGGCTTCTACGCCGGCGGCTGGGCCTCCAATGTCGATTTCGGCGACGACACGGACGCCGAGGTCGATCTGTATGTCGGCTATCGGCCCGAGGTCGCCGGCTATGCGCTGGACTTCGGCGTGATCGGCTATCTCTACGCCGGTCAGCCGGACGGCGCCGACTATAACTATGTCGAGTTCAAAGCCGCCGCCTCGCGCGCTTTTGGCCCCGCGACCCTGGGCGCCGCCGTCTATTATTCGCCCGACTTCTTCGGCGCGGCCGAGGACGAGGCGACCTATGCCGAGGTCAACGGCGCGGTCAGCCCGGCCGACAAATGGACCGTCTCGGGCGCCGTCGGGCGTCAGTGGGTGTCGTCGGACCTGGACTACACCACCTGGAACCTGGGCGCGGCCTACCAGCTGACCGACGCTCTGGCGCTGGACCTGCGCTATCACGACACCGACCAACACGACTTCGGCGACATCTACGGCGCGCGCGCCGTAGCCACGCTGAAGGCGACCTTCTGAGGCGACGACCATGGTCAACCAACTTCGCCCGGCCCTCGTCATGACGGCCCTGTTCACCCTGCTGCTGGGCCTGGCCTATCCGCTGGCCGTCACCGGCATCGCCCAGGTCGCCTTCCCGGATCAGGCCAACGGCAGCCTGGTGCGCGACGCCGGCGGGCGGGTCGTCGGCTCGTCCCTGATCGGCCAGCCCTTCGTCGGCGCCCCCTATCTGCATCCTCGCCCATCGGCGGCAGGCGACGGCTATGACGCCGCCGCCTCTTCAGGCTCCAACATGGGGCCGCTGAACCCGGACCTGATCGCCCGCGTCGCCGAAAGCGCCCAGACGATACGCGCCGAGGACGGCCCCGGCGTCATCCCGGCCGATGCGGTGACGACCTCGGGTTCGGGCCTCGACCCGGACGTGTCCCCGGCCTACGCTCGGCTTCAGGCCGCGCGGATCGCCCGCGCCAGAGGCGTTCCCGTGCAACAGGTCCAGAGCATCATCGACGCGCACATCGAAGGGGCCTTCCTGGGCTTCATCGGCCAGCCGCACGTCAATGTCCTGCTGACCAACCGCGCGCTGGACGCCCGCTTCGGGGCGGAGGGCTGATTGCCCGAAACGGCGCCCGAAACGCCCGCGACTTCAGCCGTTCCGCGCCGCAAGCGCGGGCGGCTGAAGGTGTTTCTGGGCATGTCGCCCGGCGTGGGCAAGACCTATGAGATGCTGCGCGCCGCACGCCGTCGAAAGGCCGAGGGGCTGGACATCGTCGTCGGCGTGGTCGAGACCCACGGCCGCAAGGAGACGATGAGCCTGCTGCGCGGGCTGGACGTCATGCCGCGCGCACCGATCGAACACCGCGACCGCGCCCTGATGGAGTTCGACCTCGACGGCGCTCTGGCGCGACGGCCTGAACTGCTGCTGGTCGACGAGTACGCCCATTCCAACGCGCCGGGCTCGCGCCATCCCAAGCGCTGGCAGGATGTGGAGGAGCTGCGCGACGCCGGCATCGACGTCTGGACCACGCTGAACATCCAGCATCTGGAAAGCCTGTCCGACGTCATCCTGCGCATCACCGGCGTGCGCCAGCGCGAGGCCGTGCCCGACAGCGCCCTGACCGGCGCCGACGATATCGAGGTCATCGACATCACGCCCGAAGACCTGCGGGCGCGTCTGGCCGAGGGCAAGGTCTATGTGCCCGAAACGGCGCGGGTGGCCTCCGAGAACTTCTTCAAGATCGAGAATCTGACGGCGCTGCGCGAACTGGCCCTGCGGCGCGCGGCCCAGACGGTGGACGACCAGCTTCTGACCCACCTGCGCGAGCGGGGCGTGTCGGGGCCGTGGGCCGCGAACGAACGGATCCTGGTTCTGGTCGGCGGCGACGCCATGACCGCCTCCCTGGTGCGGACCGGTCGGCGGATGTCGGACATGATGATGGACGCCCCCTGGTCGGTGGCCCATGTCGAGCGGCCCAGCGGATCGCGCGCCGACGCCCGCTCGGCGGGACGGTTGTCCGAAGCGTTCAAGCTGACCGAGCAGCTGGGCGGGCGGCCCGTGACGCTCAGCGGCGACGACGTGGTGCGCGCCGTTCTGGACCACGCCCACCGCAACAACGTCACCCAGATCGTCATCGGCAAGACGCGCGGCGGGCGGTTCGCCGAATGGACCGGCCGGGCGCTGGCGACCGAACTGTTGCGAAAGGCGCAAGGGGTCGCCGTCCACGTCGTGACCGAGGGCGACCTGACCGCGCCCGAACCGGCGGCCAAGTCGGGCGTCAGGGCGGCGCTGGACTGGCGCGGGTATCCGGCCGGGGCGGGGTTCGTCCTGGCGGCGACAGGGGCGGCCCTGTTGCTCGACACCCGGTTCGAGCGAGTCGATCTGGGCGTCATCTATCTGGCGGCGGTGGTGGCGGCGGGGGTGCTGAACGGCCTCAGACCCGCGCTGGCGGCGGCGACCCTGGCCTTTTTGACTTACAACTTCCTATTCCTCCAGCCGCGCTACAGCTTCCTGATCGGTTCGCCGACCGATTTCCTGACCCTGCTGCTGTTTTGGGGTGTGGCCCTGGGCACAGGCGCCTTGGCGGGGCGGGTGCGCGAACAGGCCAGAGCGGCCCAGCGGCGCGCCGCCGCCGTCTCGGCCCTGCTGGCCGCCAGCCAGACCCTGTCGGCCGGCCAGGATCGTGCGACGACGGCCCGCAGTCTGGCCGAACAGGCTTCGGCCGCCGCCGGCGCAGGCGCCGTCGTCCTGCTGCCCGACGGCGAGGACATCGTCCTGGCGGCAGCCAGTCCCGAGGGCGTGACCCTGGCCCCCGACGCCATGGCCGCCGCCCGCTGGGCCTGGACCCACGGCGAGGTCACGGGCCACGGCACCGGCACCCTGCCGCAGACCCAATGGCGATTTCAGCCCTTGCAGGGCGTTCGCGGCCGGGCCGGCGTGGCGGGCGTCGACGCCTCGGCCGTGGCGGCGGGCTCGGACGAGGAACGTCTGGCCCTGGCCCTGCTCGATCAGGGCGCCGTGGCGCTGGAGCGGGCCGATCTGGCCGGCCAGGCGCTGGAGACCGAGACCCTGCGTCGCGCCGACCGTTTCCGCGCCGCCCTGATGAACTCGGTCAGCCACGACCTGCGCACGCCCCTGTCCACCGTCCTGGGCTCGGCGACGACCCTGATCGACTATGGCGCGACCCTGAAGCCCGAGGTCCGCGACGACCTGCTGCTCAGCATCCGCGAAGAGGCCGAACGCCTGTCGCGCTATGTCGGCGACCTGTTGGACATGACGCGGTTGGAGGGCGGGGGGCTGAACGTCCGCACCGACTGGACCGATGTGCGCGATATCCTGAACACCGCCGCCGACCGGGTGTCGCGCCGCCTGGGCCAGCGCAAGGTTACGCGCGATTTTCCGGCTCAGCTCAGCATGGTCGAGGCCGATCCGGGCCTACTGGAACAGGCGGTGGTCAACATCCTGGAAAACGCCATCGCCTACAGCCCCGACGGCACGACCATCGAACTGGCGGCCTATGAGGATCGCGGCGCCGTCGTCATCTCCATCGAGGACGAGGGGCGCGGCATCCCGACCGCCGAGCTGGAACGGGTGTTCGACAAGTTCCGCCGCATGGAAGAATCCACCGATCGGGCCAAGGGCGCCGGCCTAGGTCTGGCCATCGCCAAGGGGTTCGTCGAGGCCATGCGCGGCCGTATCGCCGCCGCCAGCCCGATCCAGGACGACGCCGACGGCAAACGCGGCACCCGCATCCTGATCAGCCTGCCCAAGTCCATCGCCACCCACCCGGATCTGCTGTGATGTCCGCCGTTCGCCCCCAGGTTCTGGTCATCGACGACGAGCCGCAGATCCACCGCTTCCTGGCGCCCGCCCTGGACGCCGCCGGCTATGAACCCCGTCGCGCCGACAGCGGTCAGGAGGGCCTGCGCGCCATCGCCCTGTGGAGCCCCGACGCCGTGGTTCTGGACCTCGGCCTGCCCGACATGGACGGTAAGTACGTTCTGACGCGGGCGCGCGACTTCTATCAGGGGCCGATTATCGTCCTGTCCGCCCGCGACCGCGAGGCCGAGAAGATCACGGCCCTGGACCTCGGCGCCAACGACTATGTGGAAAAGCCTTTCGGCGTCGGTGAACTGCTGGCGCGCATCCGCGCGGGTCTGCGTCAGGGCGCGCTGACCCCTGTGGCTGGCGGCGTGGTCACGGCCGGCGATGTCGTCATCGACCTGGACCGCCGCATCGTCACCCGCGCCGGTGAGCGGGTGAAGCTGCGCCCCAAGGAATACGACGTCCTGGCCTACCTCGCCCGCAACGCCGGCAAGGTCCTGGGTCACGCCGACCTGCTCAAGACCATCTGGGGCGCCGGTCACGCCGACGACGTCCAGTACCTGCGCGTCGTCGTCGGCCAACTCCGCCACAAGCTCGAGGCCGACCCGGCCCAGCCCGTCCTGCTCGTGACCGAACCGGGCGTCGGATACCGACTGGCGGACTGAGGCCTTCGGCGAGAGGGTTCGGCTGTCTTTTCAGATGCAGCCTCATCATGGCCGGCGCGTTGTCTGCGAAACCCATGTCTAATCCAGGCCCCCTCCCCCCGATCGTCTATCACCCGGCCTACAGCGCCGAACTGCCATCGAGTCATCGCTTTCCGATGCAGAAATATGCGCGCCTGGTCGAGGTGCTGGGAGAGGAAGGGCTGATCGGACCGGAGGGGCTGTGGGAGCCTGAACCGGCGGATTACTCGCTGCTCGCCGCCGTGCATGATCCCGACTATGTGCGCCAGGTGCTGGACGTCTGCGTTCCGCCGAAGGTCGAACGGGTCATCGGCCTGCCCATCACGCAGAGCGTCGTCGAACGCACGCAGGCCGCCGTCGGCGGCACGCTGACCGCAGCCCGTCTCGTCCTTCGCCATGGCCTCGCCTGTAATACAGCCGGTGGCAGCCACCATGCCGGCCCGATGGGCGGCGCAGGCTTCTGCGTCTTCAACGACATCGGCGTGGCCGCGCGAGCCCTGATCGACAGTGGCGAAGTCGGACAGGTCCTTGTGGTCGATCTGGACGTCCACCAAGGCGATGGAACCGCCTTCATCTTCGAGCACGAGCCCCGCGTCTTCACCTTCTCGATGCATTGCGAAAAGAACTTTCCGGTGCGCAGGGGGCCCAGCGATCTGGATATCGACCTGCCCGACGGAACAGGCGATGCAGCCTATGTCGCCCGGCTTAAAGAGGTTCTGCCTGACCTGCTTCAACGCGTTGCGCCGGATCTCGTCTTCTACATCGCCGGCGTCGATCCGCACGAAAGCGACCGGCTGGGGCGGCTGTCGCTGAGCGACGAGGGATTGGCTGAGCGCGACGCCTATGTGCTGGAAGCCTGTCTGGCGGTCGCGCCGCTCGTCGGCGTCATCGGCGGTGGATATGACCACGATATTGATCGTCTGGCGCGTCGCCATGCGACGCTGCATCGCGCGGCCGCCCACGCCTGGCGGCGCGGCTTGGCCCGGCGGGAGACTTGATCGTGACAGACCCGGCGCCGCTCATCATCACCGCAGCCCTGGACGACGGCGCCTTCGATTGGTTCGACGCCTTGCGCCAGGCGCACTTTCCCCGCCACCGCAACGTCGTCCCGGCCCATCTGACCCTGTTCCACGCGCTCCCCGGGGCGCAGGAGGGCTTCGTGTTGGAGACGCTGAAGTCGGCGTGCCGGCGCCACGCGCCCATCCGCCTCGATGTACGCGGCCCGTGGTCTTTGGGGCGTGGCGTGGCCTATCGCCTGGCGTCCGCCGATCTGGACCGACTGCGTGGACAACTCGCGGAGGCCTTTTCGCCCTGGCTGACCCGCCAAGATCAGGCCGCGTTCCGGCCGCACATCACGATCCAGAACAAGGTCGAGCCCGCAGACGCCAAACAACTGCTTGAGCAGCTTCAACTTGCGTTTGAGCCCTTCGACATTCTCGCTGAAGGCCTGCTCGTCTGGCGCTACCTCGGCGGTCCGTGGGAGCCGATTGATCGGATTCCTTTCGAGGGCAAGCTGACCCTCGATGATTAGAATGCACACGACAGTGCGATGGCGACCCCGGCAGGACTCCAACCTGCGACCTCGGCTTTAGGAAAGCCTTGCTCTATGCAGCTGAGCTACGGGGCCACGTTCGACGCCGTAGCGGGTCGGGGCGGCGGGGGGAAGTCGGGGCGACGAAAAAGTCGGGCGGCGGTCGATCGACTGCGACGTCGGGCGTTTGTGGTTAAGGGGCCTTAACCTACAACATATCGCGGTGAACAAAGGACGAAACGGGCGATGTCAGCGATTCGGTCCCGATTCGTTTCGCCCTTGTTCCGCAAGAACAGAACGGCCGTTAACCGACGGGCGGGACGTGGGCGGTCAGGGCGCGCAGACCCTCCAGAAGGCGGTCGGAATCGGCGCTGGTCTGGCCTTGGGCGGCCAGGGTCAGGCGAAGTGCGCGCACGTGAACCTCGACCGAGGGCCATGACCAGCTGCCGGCGTTCTTCATCCGGTCGGCGATCTCGCACAGGCTGAAGGCCGCCTCGAAGAAGGTCGGGACGTCCAGATAGCCGGCCATGTCGACCATGGCGGAGGCGAAGGCGTAGATTTGGTCCGGCGCGTCCGGGGGCCGGGTCGCGCACAGGGCCTCGATGGCGTCGACGTTGGCCAGCAGCAGGGCGAACACATGGTCGCGCTGTTCATCCAGCGCCTGGTTGGCGCGCGACTCGGCCTCGACGATCAGACGACCGCCCGGCCGCGCCATCTGACGCTGGAGCGAGGTGTGGACGCGGCGGACGGTGGAGGGTTTTGGGGCGACGACAGGCTCGGTCACAGGCTGACCTTCATCGGCTTCATCAGCATGTCGATCTCGTCCTGGTCCATGTTTTCCTCGACCGCCTCGCCCAGATCGCCGGTCAGGTCGCTTTCGCGACGACCATCGGTGCCGGGAGGCGGCCCATAGTTGTGCACCCGGCGGTCGGGGCCGATGTAGTGTTCGGACTCGACGAAATCCCGGTCCTCACCGCCCAGCCAGATGATCCGTTTCAACAGCAGCGAGGGCGACAGGGGTTTGGCGACGATGAAGCTGGCGCCGCAATCGCGGCCCTGGTGGACCTTGGCCTGGGAGGCGTGACCCAGGATCATGATGACGGGCACATAGCGGGTCGGCGTGGGGGCGTCGCGCCGCAGCCAGCGCACGAAGTCATAGCCGTCCATGTCCGGCATGATGCAGTCGATCAGGATCAAGTCGACCGAGCGGCGCGCCAGCAGTTCGACGGCCGCCTGGGCCGAGGCGCATTTGATCTGCTCCTTGCAGCCGAAGCCCTGAACGATGGAACCCAGCATATCCAGCGACGTGGGCTGGTCATCGATCAGGAGGACCGTCGTGTGCGCCAGATTGACCCGATCGCTCTTGGCCATGGCGTCAGAACAGCATGAGGTCGCCGGCGTCGGCGGTCGATTGCGGGCGATGTTCGCCGGCGGCGGGGCGAAGGCGGCCGGCCATGTCGGCCAGCGACAGCCGGCTGACGGCCTCGGACGGGCTGGCGCCGCCGCCCAGCATGCGCAGGACGCCGGACAGAGCCTCGAGACGCTGGGTCAAGGCGTCCAGGGCCTGGGCCTGGGTCAGAGCGTTGGGGCGTTCCTCGGGCGGGGCGCGGCGGACCAGATCGCTGACCAGGGCCTCGATCCCGTCGATACCTTCGCGCACCAGCATCAGCTCGTCGGCGACGGCGGCCAGCAGATCGGCGTGTTCGGGAGGGGCGCTCATGCTCAGAACAGTTCCAGGGCGCCGGTGTCGACCGGGGCCATGACGGGCACGGGCTTGGGCGCGACGACGTCGGTGACGGCGCGTTGCAGGGCGCGGCCGGTGACGGGCCAGTAGTGCAGGCGCCGTCCGCCATCGCCGCGCAGGCTGCCGCCGACGACGGGAATGCCCTCGTCGCGGAGGAATTTCTCGGCGAAGTCGGCGTTGCTGCGGCCCACGTCGCGCAGGCTGTCGAACATGCGGCCGCCGCCGAACAGCTTGGCTTCCAGCCGATCGCGCCGGGCGCCGGCCTTGAGCATGTCGTTGATCAGAAGCTCCATCGCATAGGCGCCGTAGCGACGCCCCGCGTCGGTCCCTGCGCCCGAGCCTTCGGGCAGCAGGAAGTGGTTCATGCCGCCGACGCCCGCCAGCGGATCGCGCACGCACATGGCGACGCAGGACCCCAGGATGGTGCTGAGCACGACACTGGGATCGGACGTGATGAAGTGCTCGCCCTGACCGACGTGAACGCGTTTTTCGACCGTGTCCTTCAGGGCGGCGTAGCTCATGTCAGGGGACCGAAGACGGCTTCCAGCTTGCCCTTCAGTTGGGCGACGGTGAAAGGCTTGACCAGGTAGTTGTTGACGCCGAACTGCACCGCGCGCTGGACCAACTCGCGGTCGGCGCGGCCCGTCAGCATGATGAAGGCGGTCTTGGAGGTCGGCGGGTGGGCGCGCACGGCGCGCAGCAGGCCCAGGCCGTCCAGGTTCGGCATATTGTAGTCGGAGATGATCAGGTGCGCGGGCTTGGACACGATCTCGCGCAAGGCGATTTCGCCGTCGGCGGCCTCGCGGATCTCGCGCACCCCGAGCTGTTGCAGGCTGGTGCGGACCAGCGAACGCATCGTCATCTGATCATCGACGACCAGGCAGTGAAGTGAGGCGGCGGCGGGCATAGGCTACGCTCCCGATTAGGCGACTGACCGCGCAGCCGGATCGGCGCACAGTTCGAGAATGGCGGGGGACAGGCGGTGCAACGGCAACTGCCGCTCCACGGCGCCGATTTCATAGGCGGCCTTGGGCATGCCGTAGACGACGCAAGTCGCCTCGTCCTGGCCCAGGGTGCGGCCGCCGGCCTGGCGCATGGCCAGCAGGCCCTTGGCGCCGTCACGGCCCATGCCGGTCAGGATGACGCCGGTCATCGGACGCTTCAGCCGGGCGACGGAGTCGAACATCACATCGACCGACGGACGGTGGCCGTTGACGGGATCGCTGGCGATCAGGCGGCAACGGGGCGTCAGGCCGCCCGAGACCTCAAGATGGGTTGCGCCGCCGGGGGCCAAGTAGATGTGGCCTGGCTTCAGCGGGGCGCCGTCCACCGCCTCGGTCACGGTCGGGGCGCAGACGCGGTCCAGGCGGGCGGCGAAGCTGGCGGTGAAGGTCGCCGGCATATGCTGGGTGATGACGGTCGCCGGGCAATCCAGCGGGAAGCCGCTAAGCACCGTCAGCAGAGCCTCGACCCCGCCGGTGGACGAACCGATGGCAAGGATCTGATTGGGATCGGCGTGATAGGCGCGCGGCGCCTCGGCGGCGGCGGGCGTATCGCCGCGGGCGCGGACGCGCGAACGGGCGGCGGTCTTCACCTTGCCGATCAGGTCGTGGAAGGCGTCGACGCTGGCGACCGCCGGTTTGGCCACAGCATCCACGGCGCCGATTTCCAGCGCGGCCAGGGTCACGTCCGTACCCGCCGCCGTCAGGGTCGAAACCATGACCACCGGCATGGGCCGCAGCCGCATGATTTTTTCCAGGAACTCGAGCCCGTTCATGTTGGGCATTTCGACGTCCAGGGTAATGACGTCGGGGTTCAGGGCCTTGATCGCGGCGCGGGCCTCGATGGGATCGGCGGCGGTGCCGACGACCTCGATCTCAGGATCCGACTTCAGGGCGGCCGAGATCAGCCCGCGCATGGTCAGGCTGTCGTCGACGACGAGGACGCGGACAGGGCTCATGCGCCACCCAGGCGATAGGTGGTCAGGCCGGCGGTCTGAAGCTGGCTGGTCGCCGGGCCGGAGACGCGTTCGGAGTGACCGATGTAGAGGGTCGCCCCGGGGTTCATCAGCGGGGTGAACCGCTTCCACACCCGCTCCTGCGTCGCGTCGTCGAAGTAGATGACGACGTTGCGGCAGAAGATGACGTCGAACTTGCCCTTCATCGGCCAGTCGCCGATCAGGTTCAGCTCCTTGAAGCTGACCAGACGCTTCAGCTGCGAGCCCGCGACCCACTGACCGCGATCGGCGCGGTCGAAATATTTGCGCCACAGGGTGACCGGCGCGGGCTCCAGCGCCTCTTCGGAATAGACGCCGTCATGGCCCTGGGCGACCATGTTGGGATCGATGTCGGTGGCCAGGATGCGCACATCCAGCTCTGCCGCCTCGGGCAGGGCCTGCAGCACGGTCAGGGCCATCGAATAGGGCTCCTGCCCGTTCGAGCAGGCCGCCGACCACAGACGGACCCGGCCGCCGGCGCGGGCGCGCGCCGCTAGTTCGGGCATGACCCGGTCGCGCAGGTCGTCGAAATGGTGCGGTTCGCGATAGAAGCGGGTGACGTTGGTGGTCAGGGCCGCCGTCATTTTCTGACGCTCGTCCACGCCGTCCACGCCCTCGACCAAGGCGCAGTAGTCGCGGAAGCTGGTCAGACCCAGGGTGCGCAAACGCTTGGCCAGGCGCGAATAGACCAACGCGGCCTTGCCCTCGTTCAGGGCTATGCCCGCGTGGGCGTGCAGCATCTGGGCGATGTGGCGGAAATCATCGGCGGTGAAGACGAACTCGCCCTCGACGATGGATCCCCGGCCGGCGGCGGCGGTCATGCGGCTTCGGCCTCGACTTGCGGCAGGATGTAATCCAGTTCGATCAGGCTGATCATGCGGCCGTCGATCGAGAAGATGCCTTTCACGAAGGTCTTCACCTGATCGCTGGCGACGTCGGGCGTCGGCTGGACCGAGGCCTCGCTCATCTGCAGGATGTCGGACACGGCGTCGACCAGCAGGCCCACCATCCGACCGCCGATATGGGCCACCATGATGACGTGGCGCGCCGTCGGTTCCGAGGTCGTCAGGCCGAAGCGCGCGCCCAGGTCGATGATCGGCAGGACCGTGCCGCGCAGGTTGATGACGCCCTTCATGTATCCCGGCGAACGGGGAAGAGGCGTCGCCGGCGTCCAGCCGCGAATTTCGCGCACCGACATGATGTCGACGCAAAATTCCTGACTGCCGATGCGGAAGGCGATCAGTTCACGCTGGAGATCTTTGGCTTCGGTCATGGTTCAGCTCGCGAGCTTGAAGTCGGGACGGACGGATTTGCGGCGCATGTCGGTGACCAGCACATCGACATCCAGGATCAGGGCGACGCGCCCGTCGCCCAGGATGGTCGCGGCGGCGACGCCCTCGACCTGCTGGTAGTTGGTTTCCAGGCTCTTGATGACCACCTGCCGCTGGCCCTGGATGGCGTCGAACAGCAGGGCCGCCTGTTGGCCGCCTTCGGTTTCGACGACCACGGCGACGCCTTCGGTCGGGTTCATCGGTTGTTCGCGGAAGCCCATGATCAGGGCCACGTCGATCAGCGGCAGGAAGCGGTCGCGGAAGCGGATGACGGGATCCACGCCGCCGACGAAATGCAGGTCGACGGCTTGCGGAGTCAGGCTCTCGACGATGGCCGGCAGCGGCGCGATCAGCGTCTGTTCGGCGGCGGCGACGACCATGCCGTCCAGCACCGCCAGCGTCAGCGGCAGGCTGAGGGTGAAGGTCGAGCCCTTGCCCGGAACCGAGCTGATAGAGATGCGGCCGCCCAGCGCCTGGATCGAGCGTTTGACCACGTCCATGCCCACGCCCCGGCCCGAGATGTCGGACACGACGGCGGCGGTGGAGAAGCCCGGCGCGAAGATCAGATTGTCGATCTGCTCGTCGGTCAGGGGCGCGTCGGCGGCGATCAGACCCTTATCGACGGCGATCTTCTTGACCCGTTCGCGATTGATGCCGCGGCCGTCGTCGGAGATTTCGATGACGATCCGACCCGAGCGGTGCAGGGCGGCGAGACGCACCGTGCCCTCGGCCGGCTTGCCGGCGGCGACGCGCTCTTCGGGCGTTTCCAGCCCGTGGTCGATGGCGTTGCGCAGCATGTGGGTGATGGGCTCGGCCAGGCGTTCGACCACGGTCTTATCGACCTCGGTGTCCTCGCCGGCCGTGACCAGACGGACCTGTTTGGAGACCATGTCGGCGACTTCGCGGACCAGGCGGGGCATGCGCTGGAACACCGACTTCACCGGCTGGGCGCGGATGGCCATGACACTGTCCTGGATCTCGCGGGTCAGCAGTTCCAGGTCTTCGAGGCCGAGCGCGATGCCCGAGGAGCGGGCCAGGCCGCTTTCCAACACGCGTTGCGACAGCATCGCCTGCTGGATGACCAGTTCGCCGACGACGTTGATCAGGCGATCAACCCGATCAAGATCGACGCGGATCGTCACCGGCGCGGGCGCGACAGGGGCCGAAGCCGGTGCGGGCGTCGCCGCCACGGGTGCGACGGCAGGGACAGCAACCGGCTCGACGACCGGCGCAGCGGCGATCGGGGCCGGCGCCGGCTCGGGCTCCAAGGGAGCGAACGGCACGATCTCGGCCGCCGGCTCGGCGGCGGCGCCGGAGGCCTTGGCCAACAGGGCGGCGATATCCAGATCGTCGCTGGCGGGCAGGACGGCGGCCGGTTCGTCGTCGAACGCTCCGATCTCGGTTACGGCGCCGCCCCCCAACGGCGTGATGGTCAGGTCGCAGTCGCTTTCGACGAAATCGAAGACCTCGCGCACGGCCGTCTCATCGACGGCGGCGGCCAGATCGACGGTCCAGGTCAGGCAGCCGTCCTCGATCGACAGCGCGTCCAGCGTCGGCGTCTCGCTGTCGTCAACGACGACCGTGACCGGGCCGAGGCGGCCCAGTTCGCGCAGCAGCAGGCTGGTCTCGTTGGCGTTCACGTACATCCGGCCCATCGGCTTAAACACGATGCGCCAGCCGACCGACGGCGCGTCGGCGCCCCGATCGACGCCCAGGTCGGCGATGGGCAGGGCCGCAGGCTCGTCCAGCGCCATGTCGAAGGCCATGGGGGTGAAGCCGAAGTCGTCTTCGTCTTCCTCGACCTCGACCGGCGCTTCGCCGCCGTGGGTCAGGACCTGCATTTCGGCGACCAGGGCGGCGGACCGCGCCTCGTCCACCGGCGGGATCAACCCTTGCGCGGCCTGGATGTGATCGGCCAGCACGTCGGAGGCGCGCAGCAGGGTCTTGATGGTGATCGCGTCGCACGGCTTACGGCCCGCGCGCAATTCGTCCATCAGGGTCTCGAAGACGTGGGCGAACCGGACCAAGGCCTCCAGGCCGAAGGCCCCTGCCCCGCCCTTGACCGAATGGACGGCGCGGAAGACGGCGTTGATCGTCTCCAGGTCGGTCTGACCCTGTTCAAGCAGCATCAGCTTGGCTTCCAGGTCTGCGAGCAGTTCGTCGCATTCCTGGAAGAAGGTGGCTTTGATGGCTTCGAAGGCGTCCATTAGGTCGGGGTCCGGCGGGCTTCAGGCGATCAGGCGGCGACGCGGCGGACGGCGTCCACCAGCTTGGCGGGGTCGAACGGCTTGACGATCCAGCCGGTGGCGCCGGCGGCGCGGGCGCGCGCCTTCTTCTCGACGTCGCTCTCGGTCGTCAGCACCAGCACCGGGGTCGTGCGGTGGTTCGGATCGGCGCGCACGCCCTCGATGACGCCGAAGCCGTCCATGCGCGGCATGTTGATGTCGGTGATGATGACGTCCGCGCCCTTGGACGCCAGGGTCTCCAGACCGTCCACGCCGTCCACCGCCTGGATCACGGTATAGCCCGCGTCTTCCAGCGCCATCAGCAGCATGTCGCGCATGGTGCGTGAATCGTCGATCGTCAGAACGGTCTTGGTCATGCCAACGCCCCCTCGGTGTTGAAGTCCGGCGCGCCATAGGCCGCCCATTGTTCCGTCCAATATTGGGACACAGACCCTAAACTTAGGTTGACGCCGTCTGCCGCCCACGTCTTTCGCGCCGACATCAGGATCTGCAGGCACAGGCCGCCCAGGCGCTGGACCGCAGAGGCGTCCAGGATCACCGGATGACCGCGCAGAGCCAGCAGTTCCGCCTTCAGCGGTTCGGCCGCATTCAGGTCCAGCACGTCGGACAGGATCAGGGTTTCGGTCATCAGAACTCCTCCCAACCGTCTTCGACGGCGGCGGCTTGAGGCTTGGGCGCAGCGCCGCCACGGCCGATGGTCTTCAGCGCGGCCACCATGTGGCTGGAGCGAGCAGCGGGCTCGGCGACGGCCGCAGGGGCGCGAACCGGCGCAGGCGCAGCGGCGCGCGGCGACGAGGCGCCGACGCGGAACTGGGCCACCGAGGCTTGCAGGCTTTCGGCCTCCTGAGCCAACGAATGGCTGGCGGCGGTGGATTGCTCGACCATGGCGGCGTTCTGCTGGGTAACCTGGTCCATCTGGTTCACGGCCGTGTTGACCTGGGCCAGACCGACGGCCTGTTCCTGGGCCGAGGCGGCGATTTCGGTCACCAGGCTGTCGATCTCGGCGACGCGGTCCACGATCCTTTGCAGGGCCTCGCCGGTCTCACCGACCAGTTTGACGCCCGAGCCGACCTGGCCGGTCGAGGCCGAGATCAGGGTCTTGATCTCCTTGGCGGCTTCCGCCGAGCGCTGGGCCAGGGCGCGAACTTCCGAAGCGACGACCGCAAAGCCACGACCAGCCTCGCCGGCGCGCGCGGCCTCGACGCCCGCGTTCAGGGCCAGCAGATTGGTTTGGAAGGCGATCTCGTCGATGACGCCGATGATCTGGTTGATCTGGGTGGACGAACCTTCGATGGCGGTCATGGCCTGGACGGCGTCGCGCACGATGATGCCGCTCTTCTCGGCGTCGCCGCGCGCGGCCTGAACGACGTCGGAGGCCTGGCGGGCGCCCGAGGCGGTCTTGTTCACCGTGGCGGTGATCTCATCCAGGGCCGCAGCCGTTTCCTCCAGCGAGGCGGCCTGCTGTTCGGTGCGGCGCGACAGGTCGTCGGCGGCTTGCGAGATTTCGCCGGCGCCCGAGCGGATGCCCGAGACATTGTTGACCACGACCGAGACGGCCTGCTGCAGCTGGGAGATGGCGGCATTGAAGTCGGACTTCAGTTGCGCGGCCTTGGGGTTGAAGTCGATCTCGATCCGGTAGGTCAGGTCGCCGTTCGCCATGGCCGACAGGCCTTGGCCCAAGGCGCCGATGGCCTGGGCGTCCTCGGCGGCCTCGCGCGCCTTTTCGGCCTCGCGTTCGGCACGTTCCTGCTCGGACATCGAGCGCTGCGACAGGGCCTCCCGTTCGACGCGGACCTTTTCGATCGCGGCGTCGCGGAAGGCCACGATGGCCTGACCCATCTTGCCGAACTCATCCTTGCGCTCGGCGCTGGCGACCTTGATGTCGGTGTCGCCAGCCATCAGTTTTTGCATATAGCCGATCATGGTGAAGATCGGGCGTACGATGGAGCGCGTCGCGACGAAACCGGCGATGACGGCGATCACCAAGGCTGAGATCAAACCGACGATCGTGGCGATCAGCGCGGTGCGGCTGGCGGCGGCCTGAGCTTCGGTCGAGGCCTTGCGCGCCACATCGTTGGCCGTCTTGATCTGGTCGATCGTGTCTTCGACCGGCGCAACGTAGTTGTCGGCCGTTCCGTTGCGGCCGACCATCTGAACAGCCTGGGCCGCGCGACCATCGCGCACCATCGCCGAGCCGGTTTCGACGACGTTCTTGTACCAGGTCGCATTCGCCTCAACCGCCTTGCCGACCAGGGTGGCGCGATCGGCGGGCAGTTCGCCGCGCAGATCGTCCATGGCCGCCAAGAACTTGGCCCGGTGCGCATCGACGCGCTCAATGTAGTAGGGGTCCTGAGACAGGAGGTAGCCACGGAAGGCGTTCTCCTGGCGCGCCATGTAGAACTCGGCCGTCGCAGTCGTGCGGTTGACCTGGTTTTCCACCGTGCGGACTTCGCCAGCCTTCTCCAACTGGAGCAGGCTGGTGACGACGACGACGCCCATGACGGCGATTGCGGCCAAAACGAGACCAAAGGCCGCGAACAGCTTGCGGCCGACGGGCATATTTTCAATCAACTTCAACTCAGCATCCCCCGATGGATCGGTTACTCAGAACGAATAGGTGGCGGCGGCGACGAGGCGGCCCTCATAGGGTTCGCCTGCGCTGTGGCGGTCGGTGTCGTACCAGCGCAGATCGAAGGCCAAGGCGTCGGTCAGCTTCTGTTTGGCGCCGACGTTCCAGGCGTTGTAATCGACGCCGCCGTCGGCCATGCGGTTGGCGACTGCGGCCGAAACTTTTGTCTTGGCGGCGACGGCGACCGTGCCTTGCAGCTCCAGCCACCAGGCCTTTTTCGTCGCCGCAAAGCCGTCGGGCGAATAGTTGACGCGCAGGCGCGTCGCCACGGGGCCCAGCTTGCGTGAAGCGTCCGCCTGATATTCCCAGTAGTTTTTGTCGACGCCGGCGCGAGACCCTGGCAGGTCGCGGTTCATGACCCCCAGATCGAAGGTGAAACCGCCCGCCTTGGGTCGCCACCCGACCATGCTAACGATTTCCATGTCGTAGCCTTGCGATCCGGCGGCGTCAGAGACGAAGACGCTGGCGTAGCCTTCGCCGAAGCCGGCTTCGGCCTTGGCGAAAGGCGCAATGTCCTGATTGCTCTTGCCCAGCCCTTTGCCGACATACTGGCTGGCGACACCGACATCGAGGCCGAACGATTGGGCCTGGGAGTTGATCGGTGCAGCGAGGCCTACTGCCGCGACAACAAAGAAGGCTGACGAACGAAACATGGTGATCCCTGAAGCTTCTGCATTCTGAAGCCCAAGGATGAGGCGATGATTAATATTAAATCTGAACCGGAGCGTATGTAGGATTGCGTAACCCATGAGGTGTGTCGCGCGGCGTCCAAGCCGCGTCGGTGGCAGGGGGCGAGCCACTCCAAACCGAATTTGAGCGAATACGTATGTTCACGTAGTCGAAATGCGCCTATACAAAAATTGTCAAAAAAGCGGCGACGCCTGTTGGCTAAAGGTCAGGCGAGTTTTCGCATCCGATTTCACACTCCGGTGAAATATATCCAGCGACCCAGGAACAGCACGAAGATATGATCTTCAGGTCCAGGACATGGTGGAGCGGGGTCTTGATCGCGTGTCTGGCTGTTCTTGTGGCGACGCTGGTTCGCAGCGCGCTCGAACCGTTTGGAAACTTCTACTATCTGCCGCTGGTCCCGGCGGTGATTGTTACGGCTCTGCTGGCGCAAAGGGGGCAGTCGTGCTGGCGATCCTGTTGGCGATCGGGGCCAATCTATGGCTGGTGCATCGCGAAAGCGTGCTGGATGCGGCGACCAACGCCGCGCTTTTTGCGGTCATCGCCTGGGTCATCGCAGAGGTCTGTCGTCGGCTGATCGACGCCCTGGAACAGGCTCGCGCCCTGACGCGTGACTTGGCGCTGCGCGAGATGCTGCTCGACACGATTGTGGCCACGACGCCGATCGTGACGCTGGATCGTGAGGGGCGGACGCGCCGCGTGACCCCGGCCGCCGCCGACCTGCTGCGCGTGGATCGCGAGGCGGCGATGGCGCAGCCTTTCGGATCGCTGCTGCCCGGCTTCGACGATGCGGCCCTGGCGAAGGCCCGACAAGGCGGCGAGGTGCTGGGTCCCTCCTCAGGCCCTTGGACGAGCGGGAACGCTGACCTGCCTGGGCCGCCGCTGACGTTGCACGCCAATGTCCTGCCTGACGACATCGCTCCCGAACACATCGTGCTGACGCTGGGCGATCAGAGCCAGGCCGAGACAATCCGCAAGGGCGAGCGCGACCTGAACGACAAGCTCAGCAGCGTCTGGCGTCTGAACGCGATGGGCGAAATGGCCGCGACCCTGGCCCACGAACTGAACCAGCCGCTGACCGCCGCCACCGTTTATTTGCATGCCGGCCAGGCCGAACTGACCCGGCTGGGGACAGTCGCGGAAGGGCCGGCCAAGACCATCGATCTGGCCAAGACCCAGTTGCTGCGCGCGGGCGACATCATCAAGCGCATGCGCGAACAGGTCGCGACAGGTTCGCGGTCCTTCACCGAGGAGCGGGCCTCGCTGATCGTCCTGGACCTGGCGCCGGTCTTCGCCCTGACGGGACAGGACACAGACACGACGATCGCTCTGGATGTCGAAGAGGACGACGATCAGGTTCTGGCCGACCGTATTCAGATTCAGCAGGCGCTGGCCAATCTGGTGCGCAACGCCGTGGACGCCGTCATCGGACGCGAGGGCGCGCGGGTGACGGTGACCGGCCGGACGCTGGGCGCGGACGGCTATGAGATCGCGGTGTGCGACAATGGCGACGGCATCCCCGAAGACAGAATCGACAGCATCTTTCATCCGATGGCGACGACCAAGGCCGGCGGCATGGGCCTGGGGCTGTCGGTCACGCGTTCTATCGTCGAGAGCCATGGCGCGACCCTGGTCGTCAGCCGGAATTCTCAGGGTGGAGCGACCTTTTCGTTTCGTCTGCCGCGTTCCACGGAGTCCGAAATCTGATGAGCCCGCACTCTGTTTTCATCATCGACGACGACCCCGCCATGCGCGACGCCCTCGTGCTGATGCTACGGGGGGCGGGCTACCGGGCGCGCAGTTTCGTCAGCGCCGACGACTTCCTGGACAATCTGCCCGAAGACCGCAGCGCCTGCGTCATCACCGATGTGCGGATGCCGGGGCTTCAGGGTTCCGAACTGGTCGGGCGTTTGAAAAGCCTGCGCGGCGACACCTGGCCGGTGATCGTCATCACGGGTCATGGCGAGGTGGCGCTGGCGGTTCAGTTGATGAAGGCGGGCGTCGTGGATTTCGTCGAAAAGCCGTTCGATCCGCAGCGAATGCTGGATGCGGTTTCCAGCTGTCTGGCCTCGCTGACCAGTCTGGAGGCCGAGCTGATCGCGCGCGAGGACGCCAAGGCCCGACTGGACACCCTGACCCCGCGCGAGCGGCAGGTGTTCGACGCTCTGATCGACGGCTGTTCCAACAAGGAGATCGCGCAAAGGCTGGAGATCAGTCCGCGCACGGTGGAAATCTTTCGCGCCAAGGTGATGACGAAAATGCAGGCCGCGAACCTGTCCACCCTGGTTCGGATCGGAATGCGCGCCGGCGACGCTTGAGCCGGACGAGATTCGTCGCCACCTTAGTCGCGACATGAGCGACCGGTCCGCAGGCCTCGCCCCGTCCCGCGTGACTGCGGTCCTGGGGCCCACCAACACCGGCAAGACCCATTTGGCGGTCGAGCGGATGCTGGGTCACGCCTCGGGCATGATTGGCCTGCCGCTGCGCCTGCTGGCCCGCGAGATCTATGAGCGGATCGTCAAACAGCGCGGCGCGGCGGCCGTCGCCCTGATCACCGGCGAGGAAAAGATCGTCCCGCCGCGGCCGCACTATTTCGTCTGCACCGTCGAGGCCATGCCGCTGGAGCGATCGGTCGAGTTTCTGGCCATCGACGAAATCCAGCTGGTCGCCGATCCCGAACGCGGCCACGTCTTCACCCAGCGGCTGCTGCACGCGCGCGGCCGGTTCGAGACGATGTTCCTGGGCGCCGGAACCATGGAGCCGCTGATCCGCCGCCTGGCGCCGGACGTGGAGATCGTGACGCGCGACCGGTTGTCCACCCTGTCCTATGCGGGCTCCAAGAAGCTGACCCGCCTGCCCCGCCGCAGCGCCATCGTCGCCTTCTCGACCGACCGGGTCTACGCCATCGCCGAACTGATCCGGCGTCAGCGCGGCGGCGCGGCGGTGGTGATGGGCAGTCTGTCTCCGCGCACCCGCAACGCCCAGGTGGCCTTGTATCAGTCGGGCGAAGTCGATTTCTTGGTCGCCACCGACGCCATCGGCATGGGGCTGAACATGGATGTGGACCATGTCGCCTTCGCGGGGCTGAGAAAGTTCGACGGGCGGCGCACCCGCTGGCTTTACGCCCATGAGATCGGCCAGATCGCCGGGCGCGCGGGCCGGCATCTGCGCGACGGCACCTTCGGCGTCACGGCCGAGGCCGAGGATCTGGACCCCGATCTGGTCGAACAGGTGGTCGAGCATCGGTTCGATCCGATCGAGGCGGCGGAGTGGCGGAACGCCCGGCTGGATTTCGACACCCTGCCCGATCTGCTGCGTTCGCTGACCGTGACGCCCCACCGATCGGGGCTGAGCCTGACGGCGGAGGCGCTGGACGAGACCCTGCTGCGTCGCCTGATCAAGGACGAGGAAATCGCGCGCGTGGGGCGCTCGCGCGGGGCGGTCATGCGTCTGTGGGAGGCGTGCCAGTTGCCCGACTTCCAGAAGACGACGCTGGATGAACACGCCCGGCTGGCCAAGGACGTCTTTCACGCCCTGACCGGCAAGCGGGGCCGGCTGACCGACGACTGGATGGCGCCGCGATTCGCCTTCGTGGATCGCGACGACGGTCAGATCGACCAGCTGTCGGCGCGGCTGTCGGCAGTGCGCACCCTGTCCTACATCGCCAACCGGCCGGACTGGGTTCACGACGCGCAAGGCTGGCGCGACAAGACCCGCGCGCTGGAAGATCGGCTGTCCGACGTGCTGCACGAGCGGCTGACCGCCCGGTTCGTGGATCGCCGCACCACCGCCCTGATGCGAGCGCTGAACGTGCGCGAAGACACGTTTGCAGGCGTCGCCGATGACGGCGAGGTCACGGTTGAAGGCCAGGTCGTCGGCCAGCTGGAGGGCGTGCGCTTCCACATGGAGAAGGGCTCGTCGGCCTTGGAGGACCGCACCCTGCGTCAGGCCGCCGTGCGTGCGGTGACGCCCGAGATCAATCGACGGCTGGGGCGTCTGGCGGCCGAGACCGACGATGGATTTTCGGTCACGCCGGACGGGGCGGTGCTGTGGCGCGGCGTGCTGACGGCGCAGATCAATGCGACGCCGCAGGGGGTCGACCCCTTTACGCCTTGCGTGCGCCTGCTGGGCGATCTGGGACCGACGCCCGCTCGCGAGCGCGCCCAGCGCCGGATCGAGGCGTGGCTGGCGGCGGAAGCGGGCCGTGCGCTGCGTGATCTGCGACGGCTGCGTCAGGCGGTGGAGTCGGGGACCTTGAAGGGCCTGCCGCGCGGTATCGCCTTCCGTCTGATCGAGGCCGGCGGCGTGATCGACCGGCGCGAGGTCGAGCGCGATCTGGCCGCGCTCAGCCAGGTCGAGCGCCGCACCCTGCGCAGTTTCGCCATCCGCATCGGGGTGCATTCGGTGTGGCTGCCCGGCCTTCAGAAGCCGCGCGCGCGCCATTTCGCCCAGGCCTTCGTCGCCGCGCCGCTGATCCCGGCGACGCCCGATCTGATCCCCGCGCCGGTGGAGCCGCCCTCGGCGCGTCTGTTGTCCGCGCACGGATTGCGATTGGCGGGACGGTGGCTGGCGCCGGTCGAGACGCTGGAGAAGATGGCCGAGCTGCGGGCCGCCAATCACGGCCGGCTGTCCGACGAGGCCCTGACGGATCTGGGCTGGCGCGCCGATCAGGCGAAACAGATCATCGCCGCCCTGAAGGTCGAACGCGCCCGCCTGCCCGACAAGCCGGGCGCAGCGCCGAAGATCGTCAAGGACTCGCCCTTCGCCGCCCTCGCCGCCCTGACGGAGGCGCCCCCGGCGCGGCCCAAGCGTCGTCGTCCGCGTCGAAAGTCGAAGGCTTGAACGAGAACGCCTGTCGCATCGACATCTGGCTGTGGCGCGCGCGGTTCGTAAAGACGCGCGGCCTGGCGGCCGGTCTGGTGGAGCGGGGTGCGGTGCGGCTGACGCATCAGGGGCGCGAGACGCGGCTCGACAAGCCCAGCCGGTGCGTTCACGTCGGCGACCTGCTGACCTTCGCCCAGAACGGCCGCGTCACCAGCCTGAAGGTCGAGGGGCTAGGCGAAAGGCGCGGGCCCGCCGAGGAGGCCCGCGCCCTGTATTCGCTTACGGTCTAGATGGCCTTAAGTCGCGCGAAGCGCGGCACGCCCTACTTCTGGATGACGAACTCGCCTTCGATGTGCAGCTTCACCTCGTCGGAGACGGCCGGCAGGGCGTAGTTGATGCCGAAGTCCGAGCGCTTGATGGTCGCTTCGCCGTCGAAGCCCGCCTTGTAGGCGCCCATGACGGTTCCGGCGCCGTTGAACTCGACCTCGATGGTGACGGGCTTGGTCACGCCCTTCAGGGTCAGATCGCCGACCACGGTCGCTTCGTTGGCGTCATCGGCGTCGACGGTGACCGAGCGCGAGACGAAGGTCGCCGTCGGATATTTGGCGGTGTCGAAGAAGTCGGCGGTCTGCAGGTGGGCCTTCAGACGATCGTCGTTGGGCGCCACGTCGGTCAGCGGGATGGTCGCGGTCAGGGTCGAGGCCGACGGATTGGCCGGGTCCAGCTTCAGCTCGGCCTTCACGTTCACGAACTGGCCCGTATAGGTCGACAGGCCGAAGTGATTGACCGACCAGGTGATCTTGCCGTGGCTGGAATCCAGATCGTAGCTTGCGGCGGTGACTTCGGCAGGATTCTTGGTCAGGGCGGCCTGGGCCACGACCGCGCCGCCGGCGACCAGGCTGAGGGCGGCCGCGCCGGCGACGGCGTATTTCATGAAGGGGGTGCGCATGGGGAGTTCCTGTCGATGAGCGGATATGCAATCAATACAGTTGCGATTAGACGTCGTTCTGTCAAGGCGCTGCGAATGGCTCTCGCCTTAAGCCGCGCTGTTGACAGTTGGTTGCGTGGCCGCCATGTCGCAGGCCTCCCGCCCACAGACCGACACCCGTTTTTCGCCCAATGACCTACATCGTCACCGACGCCTGCGTGAAATGTAAGTTCATGGACTGCGTCGAGGTGTGTCCGGTGGACTGCTTCTACGAGGGCGAGAACTTCCTGGTGATCGCGCCGGACGAATGCATCGACTGCGGCGTGTGCGAACCGGAATGCCCGGTCGACGCCATCGTGCCGGACACCGAGGACGAGCCGGACGGCAAATGGCTTCAGGTCAACGCCGAATACGCCAAGGTCTGGCCCAACATCACCGTCAAGGGCACGCCCCCCGCCGACCGCGAGCAGTATGAGCGCGAAACGGGTAAATACGAGAAATACTTCAGCCCCAAGCCGGGCAAGGGTTCCTGATTTCAGGACTGGCGGCGCTCAAGCCTTGCCGTATTTGCACGTTCACCCTGTGGACGTTTTGAAATTCCGCAGATTTGTGATAGGTTCTGTTTCATTGGATCGGGCGGTCCGCGAAATCTTCGCGCCGCCCGTGTTTGCGACAGAATCCCGCCCTAGACGGGATCGGCCAGAGGTTTGGTGATCCGTTTCCGCTTTTGACGCCTGACATCATCCCCTCCGACGGAGCGATCCGGCGGACGAGATCCTGTTTGCGTTTCCTGCGCCTTCGTTTCGCCCGGCCCTGACCGGGAAAGGACGATTATGACGAGCAAGACTGGTCTGGAGTTCAAGGTTGGCGACGCGGTCGTCTATCCGGCGCACGGCGTCGGCAAGGTGGCGGCGATCGAGACCCAGGAAGTCGCGGGCATGTCGCTGGAGGTCTATGTTGTGACCTTCGACCACGAGAAGATGACCCTGCGCGTCCCGACCAAGAAGGCCGTGACGGCCGGCCTGCGTTCGCTGGCCGCCGATGACGTCGTGACCAAGGCCCTGACCACGCTGAAGGGCCGCGCGCGCATCAAGCGCACCATGTGGTCGCGTCGCGCCCAGGAATACGAAGCCAAGATCAACTCGGGCGACCTGATCTCCATCGCCGAAGTGGTCCGCGACCTGCACCGTGCCGACACCCAGCCGGAACAGTCCTATTCGGAGCGCCAGCTCTATGAATCGGCCCTGGACCGCATGGCGCGCGAAGTCGCCGCCGCCAACAAGATCGACAAGGACGCCGCCGTCGAGCTGCTCGCCAAGTCGCTCAGCGCCAAGAAGCCGGTCCCGACCGCCGAAGCCGCCTAAGCTTCGACCTCGGACAAGAAAAGGCCCCGGAGCGATCCGGGGCCTTTTTTGATGTGCGTCGCAGAGCCGCTGTCAGAAGTATTCGGCGTTGGCCGGGCACTGGGCGCTGATGCGGCGCGCGGTGATGCTGGCGGGGATGTAGGGGGTGCCGCGCACGATCTGGGCGCCGCCGCGGAAGCTGAAGCTGGTTTCGGTGTAGGTGCCGTTCAGGCGAACGGCGATGCGGCGCCCCTTGCGGTCCTGGCAGGTTCCCTCGAAGCGGGCGTTGCCGTTGCCGACCACGCGGGTCGGATAGGTGCAACGCCACTTGTTGGTCGACAGGCCGCCGAAGAATCGGTTGATCTCGCTGGGCCGCACGCACTTCTGCTCGGTGTCGCGCTGACCCACCGCGCTGGTGGTGTATTCCCAATAGCCGGGCAGGACTTCGGTCTGGGCGGCGGTCTGGGCCGGGGCGATGGCGGGTGAGGCCAGCATGAAGCCGCCGGCCATCACCGGGGCCAGGACGGCGAGCGCGCGCTTGGGCAGGCGATCGATCAAGGACGGACGGGACATGGAAGCCTTCTGTTCTGCTTGGGTCTCTTTTGAGGTCGTCATCATATGGGCCATACAGGGCGGCATTTGAATGACGGCTGAACGAGGCGCGGGACGATGGGTCCAGACTCGGCTTGACGCCGAACCGCCTCTTCCCTTATACGGCCCCCTCTCGCGCGGGCTGGTTCCCGCGCGCAACTGTTTCATGCGTCCTCTCCCATGCTCGGGCTGGACGCCGCACCTTAAGGATCTGACGATGTCGCGTCGTTGCGAACTCACCGGTATCGGCCCCATGGTCGGCCACAACGTGAGCCACTCGAACATCAAGACCAAGCGCCGCTTCCTGCCGTCGCTGAAGACGGTCAAGGTCACGTCGGAAGCCCTGGGCCAGACGTTCAGCCTGCGCATCTCGAACGCCGCGCTGCGCACCCTGGACTACAAGGGCGGCCTGGACGTCTTCATCGTCAAGGCTCGCGACGAGCAGCTGTCGATCGCCGCTCAGCGCATCAAGCGCCAGATTCGCGCCAAGCTGGCCGAACAAGCCGCCGCCTGATCGGCGACCGCCACATAGAGTTCTGGAAGAGGCCGGTGGAAACACCGGCCTTTTTCTTTGCGCCATTGCCCGCTCGCGCTAGCCTGTCGCCTCAGACGGGGGCCAGTTTCATGCGCATCAAGATCTTGCTTTTGGCCGCAGCCAGCGCCCTGACCCTGTCGGCCTGCGCCACCGTGGCCCAGCCGGCGCCGACGCCGCGCGAATCGACCGCCTTCACCCTGGCCACCGATCAGCCGCTGACGCCGGAACAGCAGGCGATGCAGTTCGATAAGGCCGATTTGTCGATCAAGGTCCTGCCCGACGACAAGGCCATCGACGCGGTCGCCGTGCTGGACTTCACCGCCAAGGCGCCCCTGACCGCTCTGGTCGTCGAATTAGACACTCTGCTGACCATTTCCTCGGTCCAGATCGACGGGGTCGAGGTGGCTGTCGATCGTTGGTCCAACCCCGAAGGCCGGCTGACGGTGCAACTGCCCGAGACCCTGGCCACGGGCCGGTCGGTTTCCCTGCGCGTCGCCTACGCCGGTCAGCCGCGCGTGGCGCCCCGTGCGCCATGGGACGGCGGCTTCGTCTGGTCCACCGCGCCGTCGGGCGAGCCATGGATCGCCACGGCGGTTCAGGGCGAGGGCTGCGACATCTTTTGGCCCTGCATCGACAGCCCGCACGGCGAACCTGGCCGGGTCGACCTGCACATCACCGTCCCATCCGAGCTGTCTGCGCCGTCCAATGGCCGCTTCCTGGGCAAGGTCGATCACGGCGACGGCTGGACCACCTGGAACTGGTCGGCGAAATCGCCGAACACCTACGCCATCGCGCTGAACGTCGGTCCCTATGAAGAGGTGTCGGGCGACTACGCCAGCCGGTTCGGCAACACGATCACCATGCGCTACTGGCATCTGAAATCGGACACGCCCGAACAGGTCCAGGGCCTGTTCGCCCAGTTCCCCAAGATGCTGGACTTCTTCGAAGCCAACGTCGGCCCCTTCCCCTTCGGCGACGAGAAGATGGGCGTGGTCGAGACCCCGCACTTGGGCATGGAGCACCAGACGATCAATGCCTATGGCAACGGCTACAAGATCGACGGGCGCGGCTATGACTGGCTGTTGCAGCACGAGTTCGCCCACGAATGGTTCGGCAACCAGCTGACCAACCAGAACGCCGACGACATGTGGCTGCACGAAGGATTGGGCAGCTATATGCAGCCGCTCTATGCGCGCTGGTTGCTGGGCGACCGCTACATGCACCGCGAACTGGCCAATCAGCGCGAGGGGCTGATCAACACATATCCCGTCGTCTCGGGCACGCCCAAGACCGAAGACGAGGTCTACAAGGGCGATGTTGGGCCGGGTCTCGACATCTACAACAAGGGCTCGTTGATCAGCCATTCGCTGCGGATGCTGATCGGCGACGCCGCTTTTCACGAGGCGATCACCCGTCTGGTCTATGGCCGACCCGATCCCCGACCGGGCAATTTCGCGCCGCTGTATCGATCGACCGACGACTTCCTGACGATCATCAACGACGTGACGGGCCAGGACTATGGTTGGTTCTTCCGTGGCTATCTCTACAACGCCGCCCTGCCGATGCTGACCCAGAACCGCGACGGCGGCGCGCTGAAGCTGGAGTGGACGACGGGCGACGGCGGTGTCTTCCCGATGCCGCTGGAGGTCGAGATCGACGGGCGCGTTCAGACCGTGGTCATGACGGGCGGGCGCGGCCAGATCGCGGTTCCGGCCGGCGCCCACGTCCTGATCGATCCGCAGAACAAGGTGCTGCGCCAGATGGACGTGATCGACGCGCTTCAGGCCTACAAGGCGGCGCAGAAGGCGAAGTAGCGGCCGGTCAGGCCTCGGCCACCGTCACCGACTGGCGCACCATCTGACAGCGCTCCTGCGTCGTCAGGAAGGCGATGTCCGCCGCGTCGCGCCCGCAGGCGATCCGCACCAGACCCTCGACCGGCGCCAAGCCTGTCGGATCGACCAGCCACCAGCCGTTGTCCAGCCAGACCTCGAAGATGGCGTGGAAGTCGGGCGGGCTGAGTTGGTGAGCGAAGGCGCTGACCGCGCGCGCCGGAATGCCCGACGCCCGACACAGGGTCATGCCCAGATGGGTGAAGTCGCGGCACACGCCGGCCCGGTCGATGAAGGTGCGCGCCGCCGTGGTTTCGGTATCCGACACGCCGTGCTCGTAATCGACGTTCTCGCTGATCCAGTTCAGGATCGCCAGCACCCGCGCGCCGCCCGCCGTGTCGCCGAACTCGCGCGTCACGAAGCGGCCGAACTGGTCCGACGGGCAATAGCGGCTGGGCTGGAGATAGGGCAGGACCTCGGCGGGCAACTCGCCCCAGTCATGCTGGGACACGCTGGGCGGCAGGCCCTTCAGCACGCCGTTGTCGACCACCGCTTCATAGGTCAGCTTGACCTCGCCCTCGACGTGGCAACGCAGGGTGCGTGCGCCGAAATCGATGTCCTCGTCCTCATGAAAATCGACCGGCGGGTCGAAGGTCAGGGTCTCTTCCAGGATGTCCTGGCCCGGCCAGTGGGCGACCTGGATCTTGTAGATGGCGTCCGTCGGCGGATCGAAACGATAGACGAGTTCGGCGCGGACGCGCAGTTTCATGAAAATCTGCCGATCAAGGGGGAAGAGAAGGTTGCTGGTGAACGCCGCGCGGTCGGGGCCGTTCCGTGGCGGTCCGCGCCTTCTGGCCCGTGCAAATCGACAAGACAAGACAGTGTGTTAATCTGAGCCCCATGATCGCTTCCCCTGCCCTTCTCGCTCTTCGGGAAGCCACCGCCTCAGCCCACGAGACCCTGGAAGTCCAGGCCCGGATCGAGCCGCGTCTGTCAGACCCCGCCACGCGGGGGGCGACCGTGGCGGCCTTTCATCGCTTCCATGCCGGGCTGGAGCCGCTCAGCCATCCGCTGGTGGCGGCGTTGAACGCCGACCTCAACGCAGGTTTCGAACCACGATCACGCGCGGACGGGATCGCCCAGGACCTGACGATACTGGGCCAGCGCATTCCCTCGCCCGCGCGTCCGGCTGCGCCCGCCTCGGCCGGCGAAGCCCTGGGCTGGGTCTATGTGGCTGAAGGATCGATGCTGGGCGGTCGGATCATACGACGGCGGCTGGCTGCCGAGGGTCGCGATCTGGACGGCCTCGGCTTTCTGGATCCCTATGGCGAAGAGACCGGCGCACGCTGGCGCGCCTTCATGGATTTGCTGGACCGGGCCTGCGCTAGCGGCCTTGTCACGATCGATCAGGTGGTGAAGGGCGGCGTCGACGGTTTCGCCTTCGCCCACCGCACCTTGCAACCCCAGCCGCAGGAGGCAGCGGCATGACCGAGACGCTCGACCTGGCCGACACAGCGCTGAACGAGTGCGATCGCGAGCCGATCCATATTCCTCAATCGATCCAGCCGCACGGCTTTATGCTGGTGCTGGATCTGCAATCCTTGACGATCCGGCAGGGCGCGGGCGCCATCGAGGAGCTGACCGGCCGCAAGGTCTGGATCGATCGCACCGTCGCCGACGTGCTGGGCGATGTCGCCGACCGGGCCGTGCGCGCCATGGCCGCGCATCAGGAGGCCGGCTTCGCCTGTCGCTGGCGCGCGACCAACCGCCTGGAATACGATGTCGTCGTGCACCGCGCGCCCGGCACGACCGCCGGCGCGATCAACGATCTGATGATCATCGAGGTCGAGCAGAGCTCGCAGCAGGCTCGGCTCGGCGTCGATCTGATCGCCAGTCTGGACGCCGCCGGCGCCGCGCTGGAACGGGCGGTGACGATCCAGACAGTGTGCGAGCGGGCGGCGGACGCCTTCCGCCGCCTGACCGGTTTCGACCGAGTGATGATCTATCGCTTCCAGGACGACGAGGCGGGTCAGGTCGTGGCCGAAAGCCGCGCCGATGGGTCCGGCTCTTTCCTGAACCACCATTTCCCCGCCACTGACATCCCCCAGCAGGCGCGCGCGCTTTATCTGCGCAACCCGGTGCGGGTCATTCCCGATAGCCGTTACACGCCCCAGCCCCTGCGCCCCATCGCGCCCGGCGAGGCGCCGCTGGACATGAGCGACAGCGGCTTGCGCTCGGTGTCCCCGATCCATCTGCAATATCTGCGCAACATGGACGTTCGGGCCTCGGCTTCCGTGTCGATCATCGTCGATGACGCCCTGTGGGGGCTGGTGGCCTGCCACAACGCCTCGCCCAAACTGCTGCCCTATGAGCTGCGCGTGGGCTGCACGGCCCTGGCGCGCAATCTGGCGCGACAGCTGAAATCCAGGAGCGACGCCGATCTCTATCGCGAGCGCACGCGCCTTCGTCGGATGGAGGACGAACTGCTGTCGCGGCTGTCGCCGGACCGGCCGATGCGAGAGGCGCTGGGCGAAAAAGCCGACGCCCTGATGCAGCTGACCAGCGCCGACGGTCTGGCCATCGTCAGCGAGGGCGATATCCAGACCTTCGGCCATACGCCGCCCGAAGACGGCGTGCGCGCCATCGCCGCCTGGGTCGCGGGACGGCCGGGCCTGCGCCCCGTCTCGTCGCATCACCTGTCCTCGATCCTGCCGGCCGCCGAGGCGTGGAAGACGCACGCCAGCGGGCTGCTGGCCGTGACCCTGCCTCTGGATCAGCAGGTTTCGTTGCTGTGGTTCCGCTCGGAGGTGCTGGAGACAGTGCGCTGGGCCGGCAATCCCGCAACGGCGGAGAAGACTGGCCCCAACGCCATCCTGACGCCGCGCGCCTCGTTCGAAAGCTGGTCGGACACTGTTTCGGGCCGCGCGCACCGCTGGGGTCCGGCCGCCGTCGAGTCCGCCGCGCGGCTGAGGGACGCCCTGGCCGACTATGCCGCAGTCCATCAGATCCGCCGGCTGAACCGATCGCTGCAAGATCGCCTGTCCGAGCGCGACCTGCGGCTGGAGCAGCAGCAATATCTGATCCGCGAGGTGAACCACCGGGTTCAGAACAGCCTGACGCTGGTGTCCAGCTTCCTGGGCCTTCAGGCGCGAGAACAGGCAGGCGGCTCGGCCGCGACCGCGCTGAACGAGGCGCGGCGACGGGTGCGCGCCGTGTCCGCCGTCCACAGTCGGCTGTATCTGAGCGATCAGGTCACGACCATCGACATGAGCCGCTACATCGGCGATTTGATCGGCGATCTGGGCTCCAGCATGGGTCCGGACTGGGTTGCGGCCCTGGAAACGGACCTGGATCCCGTCTGCATCGAGCCGGGCCGCGCCATCACCATCGGCCTGATCCTGACCGAACTGATCATCAACGCCCAGAAATACGCCTATGGCGGCAAGCCCGGCCCGCTCTGCATTCGGTTCGAAGAAGACGGCGCCTTCTTCCGCATGACGGTCGAGGACGAGGGCGCCGGCGGGCATCTGGCCGGCAAGGGTTTCGGCTCGATGATGATCAAGAGCCTGGTCGGTCAGCTGGACGGGACGATCGACTATCGCGACCGCGCGCCGGGCCTCAGCGTCGTGTTGCGGGCGCGGATCGACCCGCTCGTTTAAGGCTTGGCCTGACGGCGCCTGTGGCGTCAGGTCGCAGGGCGTCGTAAGAGCCGGGCCATGTCCGCCCTGGCCTTTCGCCCCTCCTCACGCGCCTTTGCGCTGATCGTTCTGCTGATCGCCGCCAGCGTGCTGGGCCTGGCGCCCATTCTGGTGCGGTTGACCGAGACGGGGCCGGCGGCGGCGGGGTTCTGGCGGTTCCTGTTCGCCCTGCCCCTGCTGACGATCCTGGCGGCGCGCGAGCCGGGCGGCGTCGGCGCGCCGTCGAAATGGGCGCTGCTGGCGGGCCTGTTCTTCGCCCTGGACCTCAGCTTCTGGCACTACGGCATCGTCATGACCTCGGTCGCCAACGCCACGGTGCTGTGCAACCTGACGCCGGTTGTCGTGACCCTGTTCGGCTGGTTCGTCCTGAAGGAGCGGCCGCACCGACTGTTCATCCTGGCGCTGGCCCTGGCCATGGGCGGCGCCTTCGCCATGGCGGCGGGCGCGGACGGCGGACAGGGGACCAATCCGATGCTGGGCGACCTGTTCTCCCTGTCGGTGGCGGTCTGGTACTCGGGCTATTTCCTGGCGGTGCAGGCGGCGCGGCGCACGGCCGGCGCGATGCGGGTGACCTTCTGGGCGACCCTGCTGGGCGCGCCCCTGCTGCTGATCGTCGCCCTGGCGCTGGGCGAGGACGTCATACCCGCCGGGCCCGGCGGCTGGGCCGCCTGCGTGGCCATGGGCGTGATGCATGTCTTCGGGCAAGGCGGCGTGGCCTGGGCGCTGGGCAAACTGCCGGCCTCGGTCACGGCCGTGACCATCCTGATCCAGCCGGTGGTCGCGGGCCTGCTGGGCTGGTGGATCTTCGGCGAGACCCTGACGCCGGTTCAAGCCCTGGGCGGCGCCCTGGTGCTGGGCGCCATCGTCCTGGCGCAGCGGTCACAGAGGGCGAAGCCCGACGGGCTCAAGCAGCGCGAAGCGCGGTAGCCCAAAAACAAAACGGGCGCGGTAGCCGAAGCCGCCGCGCCCGCCTCTAAGCCTTGAAGGCTGGATCGACTTAAAGAACCTTGAGGTCGATCGCCGAAGTCTTGCCGCGCTGGTTTTCCAGCTCGTATTCGACCTTGGCGTTCTCATCGAGGCCCTGAAGTCCGGCCTTCTGAACGGCGGTGACGTGAACGAACACGTCGGAGCCGCCGCTATCGGGCTGGATGAAGCCGTAGCCCTTGGTGGGGTTGAACCACTTGACCGTGCCGGTCGCCATGTCTGCGTCTCCGTAAACGCGCTTTTCCAGGCGGATCCCTCTCGAGGTGACCCGACAATCCATCTGGACAGCTCGTTCAGGCGAAGGAGCGAAACGCGGGTTTGGACCCCACGCGAAATCCGGACTGCAGCGATGTTGTCACCCGGCTTTTCCAGACGGTCAACAGCAAAGCGAGTCGCACCGGACGCATTCAGGCTTAACGACAGAGGCCCCGAGCGGCCCCGTCGATGTGCAGATGGTTGGCGTGGGCGGCGTTGTAGTCGGGCGTCAGAACCGTCGAAAACAGCTGGCAGGCCCCGTCGCGCAGGGCGTGCAGGAAGCGGCCGCCCGGCTCGCCCGCCGGCCCGTCGCCGCGCCAGTCGTTCAGCACACTGACGGTCCGGCCGTCCTTCAAGGTCACCGCTGCGACATCCAGCGCATTGGCCTTGGCGTGTTCGCTGGGCCGTTCGGCCACGTCCTGCGAACCGTAGATGCGGCGGCACGAATAAGTCCCGTAGTTGTCCACCCGTGCGGGCGCCGAGCCCAGAATGTCGCGCGAGGCCGGGCGCAGCACCTGCCGATCCCAGATGACGTAGCGGACCGCCAGCGGGCACTGCATGACGACGTCGGCGGGCGCCAGCGGCGTCACCTCGCCGCCCGTGATCCGCACCGCCCCGCGCACCACACAGAAGCCGCCGTCATCGCGGTCGGTTGCGCGTTCGACCTGAACCCCCGCATTGCGCAGCGCCTGCATGCAGGCCTCGGTCGCGCCCTCGACCGCTTCGGGGGTGGCGGCGGTCGGCACATCGAAGGCGGCGACCTTTGCGGTGGTCGCGCGACCCAGCGGACGATCCAGATCCAGCGGCTTCCACGGCAGATCTTGGGGCGGGGCGAAAACGTTCAGCAAGGCGAAGCCGGCGCAGACCAGCAGCGCCAGTTCCCACACCAGATTCCACATGTCCGCCAGATCGCGCTTCATTCGGCCCCTCGCAGGCCGGACGGGCCCGGCGCCTTAACGCCCAGCTTCGCAGTCGGCTCCCTCGCCCTTGCTCTCTGCCGGCCCTCGGCCCACTCTCTTCCCATGGGAAAGAAATCCGACGCCTATGACGCCGAGCTGGAGCAGATCCAGCTGGCCATCGTCCAGACCCAGGCCTGGAGCATCGAGCATGGCTCGCGCGTGGTCATCGTGCTGGAGGGGCGCGACACCGCCGGCAAGGACGGCGCGATCAAGCGCCTGACTGAACATATGTCGCCGCGCCAGACCCGCGTCATCGCCCTGCCCAAGCCCAGCGACCGCGAGACCAGCCAGTGGTATTTCCAGCGCTATGTCCCGCACCTGCCGGCGGCGGGCGAGACGGTGATCTTCAACCGGTCCTGGTACAACCGCGCCGGGGTCGAGCCGGTCATGGGCTATTGCACGCCCGAACAGTACGCCCAGTTCATGACCGACGCCCCGCGCTTCGAGCGGATGCTGACGGACGACGGGATCATCCTGATCAAGATCTGGCTGGATATCTCGCGCAAGGAGCAGGCCAAACGGCTGAAGGAACGTCGCGAGGATCCGTTGAAGAAGTTCAAGCTGTCGTCGCTGGACGCCGAGGCCGAGGCGCGGTTCGACGCCTATTCCGACGCCCGCGACCGGATGCTGGACGAGACCGACCGCGACTATGCGCCCTGGACCGTCGTCGCCACCGACGACAAGAAGACGGCGCGGCTGAACATCGGCCGCTACATCCTGTCGGTGCTGAGCCACACCAACATCGACATCAAGAAACCGGATCCCGACGTCGTGTTCAGCGCCGGCAAGGCCAAGGGCAAACTGGCGCGCTGACTGTCTTTTTAGGCGGTGCGGACGATCCCGCCCGTCGCCACCACCGGCCAGGGCGTCAGCCGCCCGCCCGCGCAAGGGCCACCCTTGCATTCCCCGGTCAGCGGCTCGAACACCGCCCCGTGCCAGCCGCACAGGATCAGCGCGCCGTCCGGGGTCAGATAACGGTCGATCTCCATGGCGATCGGAAAACCGGCGTGCGGGCAGCGATCGACCCAGCCGGCGACCTGGCCGTCCTTCCTGACCACGAAGCCGTGAAAGAAGGCCTCGCCGATCTGCAGCACGAAGCCGCGCGAGCCCGGGTCGGCGATGTCGCTCTCGGCGCACAGGGCCACGCCCGGCGGCGTCTTCCAGACCCTTTTGCGCTCGCCCGGCGCCTCGGCCGCTTCAGACACGTTCGGCCTTCAGCGGGCGCGACAGCAAACCATCGATCAGGCCGTCCACGTCGATCTCGCCGGCCAGCAGGGCGGCAACGCCTTCGGAGATCGGGATCTCCACGCCCAGACGCGCGGCCAGTTCGCGAACCGCCGGCGCGCTCTCATAGCCTTCGGCCACCGAGCGTTTGCCGGCCAGGGCCTGTTCGACCGTCTGCCCCTGACCCAGGGCCAGACCCAGGCTCATGTTGCGCGACTGCGGGCTGGAGCAGGTTAGGACGAGGTCGCCGAGACCGCACAGGCCTGCCACCGTCTCCGCCTGCCCACCCATGGCGACGGCGAGGCGGGTCATTTCCGCAAAGCCGCGCGTGATCAGGGCGGCGTGTGCGCTGCGGCCCAGTTGACGCCCCTCGGAGATGCCGCAGGCGATGGCCAGCACGTTCTTCAGAGCGCCGCCCGCCTCGGCGCCAACCAGATCGGTCGCCAGATAGGGCCGGAAGCCCGGCGCCGACAGAGTATTCAGCAGGGCCTCGCCCAGCGCCTGATCCGCACAGGCCAGGGTCACCGCGGTCGGCAGGCCCCGCGACACCTCGCCCGCGAAACTGGGACCGGAGAGGACGGCGGCGGGGGCGTCCGGCAGGGTCTCGGCCAGCACCTCGGTCATCAGCTTCATCGTGCCGCGCTCGACGCCTTTGGAGCAAAGCACCACCGGCACGCCGGCGCGATAGTGGGGCGCAAACGCCGTCAGCGTGGCGCGCATGTGCTGGGCCGGCGGCACGGCCAGGATCACATCGCAGTCGCCCAGATCAGCCAGATCGGCGGTGAATTTCAGTTCGTCGGCCAGCGGCACGCCGGGCAGATACAGGTCATTTGCCCGCGTCGCCCGCATCGTCTCGACCAGCTGGTGCTCGCGCGCCTGCAAGGTCGTGTCCAGGCCAGCCCGAACGCACACCTGCGCCAGAGCCGTGCCCCAGGCGCCCGCGCCGATCACCCCTGCCGTGCGGAATTCCATACGCCCTCCCGAGGCTTGTTTATCGTTCACGCCTTGGCGCCCTTGCGGCCTGGCTTGTGCGAAGGATCGGACAGGGCGCGCGCTTCGTCCAGCGGCCATCGCGGCCGGGCGACCACGTCGATGTCGCTGGTCAGGCCCAGCGCCAGCCGTTCCGCCCCGGCCAGGGCGATCATCGCCGCATTGTCGGTGCAATAGGCCATGGGCGGCGCCAGGAAGTCGAAGCCATGTTTCGCCGCCGTCGCCTGCAAGGTCGCGCGGATGGTCTTGTTGGCCGCAACCCCGCCAGCCACCACGAACAGACGGTGGTCATGCGTTTTCGCATAGGCCGCCAAGGCCCGCTCAGACCGATCCGACAGTTGGCGCGCAATGGCGTTCTGCACCGCGTCGGCCAGGTCCGCCTTGTCCTGTTCGGTCTCGCAGGTCTGGGCGATGCGGAAGGCCGCCGTCTTCAGCCCCGAGAACGAGAAGTCGCAATCCTTGCGGCCCAGAAGGGCGCGCGGCAGATCGATCCTGGACCCGTCGCCCTGCATAGCCAGCCGCTCCAGCGCCGGCCCGCCCGGATACCCCAGGCCCAAGGCCTTGGCGATCTTGTCGAAGGCCTCGCCGGCCGCGTCGTCGATGGTGGCGCCGATCCGGCTCATGTCGCCGACGCCGCGCACCTCCAGAAGCTGGCAATGGCCGCCCGACACCAGCAGCAGGAGGAAGGGATAGCCGACCTCCGCCCCCAGCCGCGCCGACACCGCATGCCCCTCAAGGTGGTTGACCGCCACGAGCGGCAGGCCGCGCGCCAGCGCCACCGCCTTGCCGAAACTGAGCCCCACCATGACCCCGCCGACCAGACCCGGCCCGGCCGTCGCCGCGATCCCGTCCAGCCCGTCATAGCCCATATCGGCCTCGGCCAGCGCGCGGCGCGTGACCTCGGCGATCATCTCGACATGGCTGCGCGCCGCGATCTCGGGCACCACGCCGCCATAGGCCGCATGATCGTCGATCTGGCTGTGAACGACCGAGGACAGCACCTCCGCCCGACCGCCCGTAAGGCGCACGACCGAGGCGGCGGTCTCGTCGCAACTGGTCTCCAGGCCCAGCACCGTCAGCGGCCGGACATCCCGTCCAGTTGCTGACTTGGCGCCGCTGCTATAGTCGGCGGACATCTCCATCGGGTCGAGGTAGCGACCCGGCGACCGGTGTGCAACGCTCATGACCTTTCCTCTCCGCATCGGCACCCGGCGCTCCAAGCTGGCGCTCGCCCAATCCGGCATGATGCAGCGCGCCATCGGCCGCGCCCTGAACGTGCCCGAGGCTGAGATCGAGACCGCCATTCCTTTGGTCGAGATCGTCACCACCGGCGACCGCATCCAGGATCGCCGCCTGCTGGAAGTCGGCGGCAAGGCGCTGTTCACCAAGGAGATCGAGGAGGCCCTGCTGGTCGGCCGGATCGACATCGCCATCCATTCGATGAAGGACGTGCCCGCCGAACAACCCGAGGGCCTGTGCATCGCCGCCATCCCCGAACGCGAGGACGCCCGCGACGCCTTCATCAGCCGCAACTTCGACAGTTTCGATACCCTGCCCTTCGGCGCGCGCCTGGGCACCGCCAGCCTGCGTCGCCAAGCCCAGGCGCTGGCCCTGCGGCCGGACCTGAAGGTCGAGATGCTGCGCGGAAACATCGACACCAGGCTGCGCCGCGCGGCCGACGGCGACTTCGACGCCATCCTTCTGGCCGTCTCGGGCATGACGCGCCTGGGCGTCACCGACCATATCCGCGAGAAGCTGTCACTGGACGCCTTCCTGCCCGCGCCGGGCCAGGGCGCCCTCGCGATCCAGACCCGCGCCGCCGACATCGACGCGCCCCTGAACGCCCAATGGGTCGCCGCCCTGAACCACCCCGAGACAGCCCTGTGCATCGCCGCCGAGCGCGGCGCCATGACGGCGCTGGAAGGATCGTGCCGCACCGCCGTCGGCGCCTATGCCCGCATCGAATACGACACCCTGCATCTGACCACCGAAATGCTCAGCCCCGATGGGTCCGCCCGCTGGCGCCGCGTCGGCGACCTTTTCCAATCGACCGAAGCCGACGCGCGCGCTCTGGGCCAACACCTGGGGGCAGAGGTGCATGCCTCGGCCGGCGATCAGGAAGTCGATCCCGCGACCCTGGACGGATGAACGTCACGCCGAAACGAGTCTGGATCACCCGCGCCGAACCGGGCGCCGCACGCACCGCCGCCCGCCTGCGCGACATGGGGTTCGAGCCAATCGTCGCGCCCTTGCTGGCGATCAAACACCTGACCCCGCCGGTTCTCGATCTGGCGCCGTTCGCCGCCCTGGCCTTCACCAGCGTCAACGGCGTCTCAGCCTTCGCCGCCCTAACGCCCGGCCGCGACCTGCCGGTCTTCGCCGTTGGCGATGCGACCGCCCAGGCCGCCCACGATGCGGGCTTCGCCGATGTTCGCTCCGCTTCCGGCGACCTGCACGCCCTCGCCCGCCTGATCGCCGGCGCCATCGCCAACGCCGATGTCCTGGTACCTCAAGCGGAAACGCCCGCCGGCGATTTCACCGCCGCCCTCGCCGCCGCCGGCGCCCGCAACGTGTCGATCCAGTCGCTGACGGTGTATCGCGCCATCGAAACGTCAGCCGCAGCGCCCGCGCTTTTCGACGCCTGTCTGATCCACTCCCCCCGCGCCGGACACGCCCTCGCCAAACATGGTCACGACGCCCTGGCGCACGCGGTCCTCGCCTGCATCTCTCCCGCCGCCGCGGCCCCGCTCATCGGGCTGGGCCTGACGCCCGTTGTGGCAAAATCGCCCGACGAGACCTCATTGCTCACGATCTTGAACGCAGCGCTTGGCAAGCGCGATCCGGCCGTATAAACACCCCGTCTCGCGCGGACAGCTTCGTCCGTCGCAACCGGGCCGCTTTAGCTCAGCCGGTAGAGCACATCATTCGTAATGATGGGGTCAGGTGTTCGAGTCACCTAAGCGGCACCACTTCTCCGAGCGCGATTCGCGCTGGAGGCGGCGTCTGGATCGCCGAAATATATCCTCAAGGTTGAATCGTCAGCTATGGCGCACGTAGCAATCCCTAGCTGAGCAGCTTTGGCTTGACGGGATCGGTGTTTTGGGGCCATGGCGCCGCATTATCTATGCCCGCAGGCCGACATGAACGACGCAGTTGATCCCGTAGACATCGCCATCGGCGGACGCATCCGCACCCGTCGTGAGGAACTGCGCATCACTCAGGCGCAGTTGGCCGCCGGCGCGGGCGTGACCTTCCAGCAGATCCAGAAGTACGAGCGGGGCGTGAACCGCGTCTCGGCCGCCCGTCTGCTGCAGATCGCTTCGGTGCTGAAATCGACCGGCGCAGCCCTGTTGGGCGAACTTGAAACGGCCGAGGGCGACGAACTGGCTTTGGCCGCACCCGGCGTCGCTGAACTGCTGGCGGCTTTCCGCGGCATCAAGGACGCCGCTCAACGCGACGCCCTTCTGACCGTGGCCAAGGGCCTGCGCGGCTGATCAGGCCCGGTTGCTGGCGCTTTTCAGCAACTGCTCAACCTCATCGCGATGGTGGGCTCCGTCGAGAGCCGCGCCTGCCAACCACGACTGGATGGCATCCAGCGCGCGCGCATCGCGGCCGTCCGAACGACCGGCGTCGGACAGGCTCTGGCGGATGATCTCGATCATGCAGACCGCTTCGACGGCCGAGGTCGGGGCGTGATCGAGAAGCGTGGTTTCCGCCGCTTCCATCGGCGCCAAATCCAGTTCGACGAGCAGATTCTCGCCGCTGGCGGACAGCGATGACGATCCGACCTGTTTCGCGAGATTGGCCGTTTCCAGCCACGAGCGGAAAAGCGGCATGAAGGCGGTTGCGGTTTGGGTGTTCATGACATTCAGACTTTCTGCAGCGCCCGGATCGATCCGGGCGCTGATTTGGGACGGGCGTAGGGGGCGCATTGGGCCTCCCAGACGCCGAAGAGGGCGAGAAGCAGGAGCTCGAACCAGACGACCATTCGGGTCGATACGATCGACCACAGCAGAGCGTCGGAACCGGCGATGCCGGCCAGATGGGTCGAAACCGCGATGAGCTGGGCGCCGGCCGCGAGAAGCAGCCACCATCGGTCGTAACGGAGCGCCAGACCGACCAGCAGACAGAACATGGACACCGACAGGATCGCCACCCCCCACCGGAAATGCCCGATGAACAGGTGATCGACCAATGGCGTGCCCCAGTTGAGGACGACCAGAGCGACCAAGGCGATCCGCTCCGGCATACGACCCTTCCAGAGCAGAAGGGCCATGACGCCGTAGGTCAGACCCACCAGAAACAAGGACAGCGGCGACCCCATTCCGATGGCCGCGATCAAGCGGCGACGGCGAGAACCGGGGCGAACCCAGTGGGTTTGACCGTCTTGTCTTCTTGCGCGCCATCCATATGCCAACCGACCTGATGGTCGTCGGCGACCTGGGCCAGTTCGCAGTGACTGGCGATGACGGCGCTACGAACCTCGGCCATTTGGCTTAGGCCGCGCACCATATTGGCCAGCGCTTCCTGTCCAACCTCGGCCGCCAGACGCGCCTCGACCCGACCTTGCAACGCGGTCTGAACCAAGCGACTGATCTCGATCATCGCCTGATCGACGGCGTGTTCTGCGGTTCTGACCTGCCGCGCCACGCGGACGCCGACGTGCATGTTCTTCATTGGCTCACCTTCCTTCAAGCCGTTTGGTCAGCGCATTTCAGCGGGAGCAAGCCGGTCGAAAAGGGATGGAACCACCATGCCCGCCGTCACGATCCCGATGGCGAACAGAAGGGCGATGGCGGCCCCGGCGACGATGATCCCCACTCTCGCCAGAGCGCCCCGAGGAGGCGCAGGCAGAAGCCAGGATGTCGTTGGGTCGGAAACCGCATCGCCCGACTGTTCGGCCGACGTGGGATCATTGAGCGCATCGGGGCCTGCGCCGGGAATGAGTATTGACGCCTCTGAGTAGCCAATACTCAGTCGCCGGGCCGCCAGCTTGCGGTCCGAAACGCCAAGTTTGGCATAGGCGCGATGCAGATGGTTGCCGACCGTGCGCGGCGAGATGCGCAGGCGCGCAGCGATTTCCTTGTCCTCCAGACCTTGGCCGGCCAGGCGGACGCATTCGCTTTCTCTCGTCGTCAGGCCGTCAGGCATGGGGACCCCCTTGAAGCCTGTTTACCCTAAAATGAGGGGGAGTCAGCCGATATGCTTACGCCGCGAAGCAGTTTCTGGCGGCTGGGCGCCGCGTCAGATCACTTGAACATATAAGCATATCTTTATATGCCTGTCGGTCTGACACTGACAGGAGCCTCTCTTGGCCGCTCGTTCTTCCTTCCTCTTCACCTCGGAAAGCGTTTCCGAAGGCCACCCCGACAAGGTCGCGGACCGCATCTCGGACACCGTCGTGGACGCCTTCCTGGCCAAGGATCCCGAGGCGCGCGTGGCGTGCGAGACCCTGGTGACGACCCAGCGCATCGTGCTGGCCGGCGAGGTTCGCGCCACCCAGCCGGGCAACACCAAGGAACAGAATGAGGCCTTCACCCAGAGCATCATCGACAGCCTGGAGCCGCTGGTTCGCGCCGCGGTCAAGGACATCGGCTATGAGCAGGAGGGCTTCCACTGGGAGACGGCAGACTATTCCTGCTTCCTGCACGCCCAATCGGCCGATATCGCCGTCGGGGTCGACTCGACCAATGAGAAGGACGAGGGCGCGGGCGATCAGGGCATCATGTTTGGCTATGCGTCGAACGAGACGCCGGAGCTGATGCCGGCGACCCTCCAGTACAGCCACAACATCCTGAAGCGCCTGGCCGAGGTTCGTCACGCCGGCGGCTCGCAACTTGAGCCCGACGCCAAGAGCCAGGTCACGATCGAATACGAGGACGGCAAGCCGGTCCGCGCCACCTCGATCGTTCTGTCGACCCAGCACGCCAAGGGCTTGAGCTCCGAACAGGTCGCCGAGATCGTCAAACCCTATATCCTCGAAGTGCTGCCGGAGGGCTTCACCGACGAGAACACCGTCTGGCACATCAACCCGACCGGCATCTTCGAGATCGGCGGACCGGACGGCGACGCCGGCCTGACCGGCCGCAAGATCATCGTCGACACCTACGGCGGCGCGGCGCCCCACGGCGGCGGCGCCTTCTCGGGCAAGGATCCGACCAAGGTGGACCGTTCGGCCGCCTACGCGTGCCGCTATCTGGCCAAGAACGTCGTCGCCGCCGGTCTGGCCGACCGCTGCACGATCCAGATTTCCTACGCCATCGGCGTGGCCAAGCCCCAATCGATCCACGTCGATCTGCACGGCACCGGCAAAATCTCCGAAGCGGTGTTGGAAGACAAGATTCTGGACCTGATCGGCGGCGCCACGCCGCGTGCGATCCGCCAGCACCTGGGCCTGAACAAGCCCATCTACGCCCGCACGACCGCCTATGGTCACTTCGGCCGTGAGCCGGACGCAGACGGCGGTTTCAGCTGGGAAAAGACCGATCTGGTCGATCAGCTCAAGGCACTGGCCTAAGGCTTCAAGCGGCCTGATCGATGGTCAGGCCGCGAACACCCGCCAGATTGGCGTCGGTCAGGTCGGCCTGACGGGTCTGGGCGCCGTGCAGCGTTGCACGGCCCAGATCGGCGCCGGCCAGGACGGCGCGCTTCAGGTCGGCGCCCGACAGGTCCGCGCCGCGGAGCACGGCCCCCGTCAGATCCGCAGGCATCAGCCGATCGGCGGCGATCAGAAGCGGCCCCAATTGCGCCTCGCGCATGTCGGCTCCATTCAGTCGCGCACCGCGAAGACGCGCCCCGCGCAGGTCGGCGCGACGCAGCTTGGCGGAGCGCAGGTCGGCGTTGTCGAGCTGGGCGCCCTGCAACTGCACCCCCTCCATATCTAGGCCGTAGAAGACCGCGCCCTTGGCCGACAGGGCGGTCAGGTTCAGGCCCGTGATCGATTTCAGCGGACGCAGGTCGACGCCGTTGAAAACCGACGGCTGTCCTTCCGCACCGCCGGTCTCGCACCAGCGCGCATGTTCGCGCAGCATCTCGGCGGCGGGCATCTTTTCCACGGATTCGCAGGACGACTTGTTGTCGGTCAAGGCGCCCTGCATGTCGGCCCCGTCGGCGCGCCACATGGTCGTCTTGCAACCCACCAGGATGGCGTCGCGCAAATCGGCGCCCGACAGGTCCGCCCCTGACAGATCGGCGCCGGCCAGGTCGGCCCCGCGGAAATCCGCCTGCTTCAGATTGGCCCGCACCAGCTTGCAGTCCTTCATCACCGCGCCGGAGAAGTCGGCCTTCACGGCGATGACGCCGGCCATCTTGGAGCGTTGAAGATTGGCGCCTGCCAGGCAGGCCCCGCTGGCCTCGGTCTCGTCGCGGTGGCGCGGTTCGATGACCTTGAAGCCCAGTCTGGCGTCGGCGGCCGCGATGGTGCCCTCGCGCAGGTCGGCCTCGAACAGATCGGCGCCCGACAGGTCCGCCCCGCGCAGACAGGCGCCGCGCAGATCAGAGCGGCGCAGGCTGGCCTCGGCCAGGATCGCATCCTGCATGTCCGCGCCGAAGAAGTTGGCGTTGTCCAGCTTGGCCCCGGTCAGATCGCAGCCCTCCAGACAGGCGGCGGCGAAGTCGGCGTCGGCCAGATTGCGGCCCTTCAGGCTGAGGCCCGACAGGTCCATCCAGGCGAAGACGGCGCGCGCGCCGCCGGGTCGGGCCTGGAACAGCCGATCGTGCCGGGCGCATATGACGTCCAGCTCCGCCTGCGTCAGGCGCTTTCTCACGAGGGGTTCAGCGGCGAGGGCCATCAGGGCACATTATGCGCCCTGACTTAAGAAACCTTTGAACGGCGAAGCCGCCTCAGACGGTCAGCAGCCCCTGGGCCTGAAGGGCGTCGGCCAGCTCGCCCGGCCCGGTCCACAGGCGCGTGTAGCCCGCTTCGCCAAGACGCTTCAGCTCGGTGACCAGATCGGCCTTGGGCGAGGCGACGAACCGGCCGTCGAAGCCCGAGCCGTCCTCGCTGATCCGCACCATCGGCCGTCCGGTTTCCAGTCGGTGCAGGAAGCCTTCGCACAGGGCCGCGCCCTCTTCGCACATCAGGCCGGTCTCGACCGTCAGCCCTTGCGCGCGCAGCCGCTCGGTGCCGCGTCCGGCCGCAAACGGCGACGGGTCCATACAGGCGATCACGACCCGCGCCACGCCCGCCTCGGTCAGGAAGTGGGCGCAGGACTTGCGGCCCGACGACCGCGCGCCGCAGGGTTCCAGCGTGACATAGACGGTCGAACCGACGACATCCGCGCCGGCGGCGGGCACGGCCTGCTCCTCGGCATGGGGACGACCGCCCGGCGCGGTGGCGGCCTGGGCGATGACCCGGCCGTCCTTGACGATGACGCAGCCGACCGCCGGATTGGGCCAGGTCTCGCCCATGCGGCCGGTCGCCAGGGCGATCGCCTGGGCCATGAAGGCCTGGTCGGCTTCGCTCCAGCTCATGATGCGGTCGGCAATGTCTCGGCGCGAGCGGCGTCGAGGTAGCGGGCGGCGGTGGGCTTCAGATCCGCGTCCAGATCGATCTCCAGCGGATTGCCCGTGGGAATTTCAACGCCGACGATCTGATCGTCCGGCACGTTGAACAGCAGTTTGACGATGGCGCGCAGGGAGTTGCCGTGGGCGGCGATCAGCACGTCCTCGCCCGCCTTCAGGCGCGGCGCGATCTCGGCGTCCCAATAGGGCTTCACCCGGTCCAGGGTGGTCTTCAGGCTTTCGGTGTCGGGAATGGCCTTGCCGGCGTAGCGGGGATCGGCGTTGAAATCGAACTCGCCGCCGGGCGCCAGCGGGGGCGGCGGCACGTCGTAGCTGCGGCGCCAAATCTTGACCTGATCTTCGCCGTGCTTCTGGGCCGTCTCGGCCTTGTTCAGACCCGTCAGACCGCCGTAGTGGCGCTCGTTCAGCCGCCAGTCCTCGATCACCGGCACGTCGGTCAGGCCCGCCGCCTGCAACGCCAGGGCGCCTGTGCGCTGGGCGCGCGTCAGGACCGATGTGAACATCACCGCCGGCTTGAACCCGGCCTCGGCGATCAGTTCGCCGCCGCGACGCGCCTGGGCCTCGCCCTCCGCCGTCAGATCGACGTCGACCCAGCCGGTGAAGCGGTTCTCGAGGTTCCACTGGCTCTGGCCGTGGCGGAGCAGGATCAGGCGCGGCATTCGGTCGGTCCTTCGAAATAGGGCCTCTCGGGGTAGGACGCCCTCCGAAGTCGGTCAAGGCTCGCGGGCATCGCCATCGCTTGTGGCGCCGCGCAGGTCGGGGTAACGGTCAGATCGATGTCCGACCGTCTTTTCTTTCCCCTGGCGCTCGCCGCCGCCGTCGTGATGATCGCCCTGGCGACCGTCTGGCCCTGATCCTCTAGAAGAGGATCTTGCGCAGATTGATGCGGAAGACGCGCCCCTGCGGGTCCAGATAGTCGCGCTGATAGTTGACCGGCGTCTGACCGTCGCTGCTGGTCACCGAGACGCGGTCGTCAAAGATGTTCTGAACGCCGAAGCCGATCCGCGTGCCCTTCAGGAACGGAAAGCGCTCGACCCACGACGTACGTTGGGTCAGGTCGGCGAAGGCGAACAGATTGACGGTGGTCCGGCCCGAGAAGTCCAGATCGGGCGAGCCCAGCGCGTCGCCATTGACCGTCGTGCCCGAGCGCCAGTTGGCGTTGACGAAGGCGCCCACGCCGTTTCTGGACAGGCCGGTCTGAAGCTGGACTTCGTGGCGCGACTGACCGCCCGAGCCCGAGATGGAATCGCCGTCCAGCAGATCCAGCGGCGCCAGACCGTCGCGGATGGTGACCTCGTCCTGGACGCGCCAGGTGTGGGTCAGCGACAGGTTGAAGATGCCTTGGCCGGGCTGCATTCCCGATCCACGTCCCCCGCGCATCCGTCCGGGGCCGCCGGGGCCGCCGGGGCCGCCCATCATCATCATTCCGCCGCCGCCCGGACCGCCGCGTCCGCCCGGACCACGGCCGCTCGCAGCCGCGGGGTTCGGCTTGCCGAACGGCCGCGAGAAGTTGAAGCCCCACTGAACGTCCTGCTGCTCGCGCTGGAAGAAGTTCAGCGGACGGGCGTCGATGGACACCAGATTGCCGTCCGCATCGCGAACGAACCGATCGGGCAGGGCCGCTTCCAGATCGGGCGTGATGGCCGGGAAGCTGGAGATTTCGTTGTCCGCTTCGGTGCGGGTGTAGGCCAGGTTCAGGCGGAAATCCTTGTCCGACACCGGCTGCCAGTTCATGCCCAGCTTCAGGATGCGCCGATCCTCGGCCTGCAGATTGGGATCGCCGCCGGTGATGCGGTTGATCTCGACGGTCTGGCCGGTGCGGAAGTCGAAGACCGGCGTATTCGGCGTCGATACTGTCGGGTCGTTCAGCTGCTGGACCGTCGGCGCCTTGCCCTCATCGGAATAGTTGGCGGAGAAGGACAGCCGCTCGACCGGCGACCAGTTCAGCCCGGCCCCGACCGAGGACACGCCGCCGAAGTCGGACAACTCCTGATAGGCCAGGTTCAGATTGGCCGACAGATCGCCGATCCTGGGCAGGACGCCGCGCTCGACGTTGGAGATCGGCAGATCGAAGTTGGCCTGGACGCTGCCCGAGTTGCGCGACTGCGACCGATCCACGGCGACACTTGAACCCAGGCTCTCGGAGAAACGCAGGCTCTCGGAATCCAGCGACTGATAACCAGCCCCGACCTTGAAGGTCGAGGTGATGTCGCCGGCCGGCAGTTCATAGGGACGCCCGTTCAACACCAGTTCCGCCGTCGCCGTCTGGGCCACAGAGTTGGCGGTGTCGCGCGGATTGACGATGGCCCTGTCGGTCAGGTCGCCGAACGGATTGATCGTCAGATCGCCTGCGATCAAAGCCCGCAACGCCGTCGCGTTCACGCCTCGCCCCGTCGTGGTGTCGGTCTCGACGCGGCTGTATTCCCCCGTCGCCGTCCAGCGCCAGTCACCCACATAGCCGTCGAACACCGTGCCCAGTTCGGCCGTGCGGGTGTCGGTCTTGCGCGTCAGGGCGCCGGGCAGGTCCAGATAGCTGAACAGATTGACGTCCTGGCCGGTCGGCGAGAACGGATTGGTCCCCGGCACGGTCAGCTGAACATTGGGCAGGCCCTGATAGCTGAAGCTATTGGAGTCCTCCACGCTGCCGCTCAGCGTCATGCCGACCTTGTCGTTCAGGTCGTGTTTGTAGGTGCCCGACACCGACAGCTCGTCCGTCTTGGGCAGCAGGGTGCGGTAGGCGTTGGCCAGTTCGCTGTCGCCGCCGGCCGTCGTGCTGCGATCGATGTCGCGCTCGGTCTCGAACAGCGTGTTGGAGGTCGTGCCGTTGATATCGACCGACCAGCGGTCGGAGCCGGCGATGCGCAGGACGTTGTTCTCGCTGGCGGTGGTCGTGCGACCGCCCTGCTCCGGCCGGCTGACGTTGACCGAGGCGGTCAGGGACTTGAAGTCCGCCTTCAGCACGATGTTCACCACCCGCTGATTGGCGCTGTAGCCATAGGACAGCGCAGTCTCTTCCGGCAGGACGTCGAACCGCTCGATGGCCTCGGGCGGAATGCCGCGAATCTCGCGGAAGCCCGAGATACGCCGTCCATTGACCAGGAAGACCGGAGAACCGCCGCGCGCGCTGCGGGTCTGGGCCTCCAGCAGGGTGATCAGTTCGCCGATGTTGGTCGCGCCGAACGCCTGGATCTGGGCGGTGTCGTAAGAGACGATCGGTTCCTGCCCGCCCAGGGCCACCCCGCGCCGCGCCGCCGTCACCTCCACATCCGGCAGAACCACCGTCGGCTCCTCCTGCTGGACCTGCGCCTGGGTTTCTACCGGCTGGGCCTCGTTGGTTTGGGCCTGAAGAGGCTGGACGACACCGGCGGCGGGTGCCAGCGCAAGCAGGAGAAGCGCGGTCTGGGTCATGGAACGACGATCCGGGAGATGATTTCAGCCCTTGTCAGGACGGGACAAACATGGCCGTAAAACGACACAATTCATGAACAAAGTGAAAGCGTTGCGCACTTTCAACACGACACAAAAACCTGCGACGGAAAGTCCGCTAAAGCGCGTTAAAGCCTGTTGGGTTGCGTTCTGAAGGCAGCCCGCAAGACACGCTCAAACCGGCGTCTTGGCCCAACCTCGGAGTCCAGCGATGAAGACTCCGCGTTGACCGCCTCCGGGCTTTCGGCTATAGGCCCGCCCTCTTGAGATTTCCGCGCCGTGGACGTGTGCTCCGCGGCGTTTTCCGTTCGAAGGTTTGACATGGCCAACAACCCCGGCGCCCGCAAGGCGATCCGCAAGATCGAAGCGCGTACCGAAGTGAACAAGGCGCGCCGTTCGCGCGTCCGCACCTATCTGCGCAAGTTCCAGGAAGCTCTGGCCGGCGGCGACGCCGCCGTCGCCAAGACCGCCTTCATCGAAGCTCAGTCCGAGCTGATGCGCGCCGTCTCCAAGGGCGTCGTTCACAAGAACACCGGCTCGCGCAAGGTTTCGCGCCTGGCTGCCCAGCTGAAGAAGCTGTCGGCCGCCTGAGCCAAAATTAATCCAACAGCGGACGGAGCAGCTGTCGCTGTTTCGTTGTGGGATTATAAAGCAATATCAACGGCGAAGGCGCGCAAGCTCCTTCGCCGTTTTGCGTTGTGTCGCTAACTGTCAAATCCGAAAACGCTGATCGTCGAGCCATGATCCGGCCGAAATTCCAAGCGGTGTCAGGGTTTGACGGAGTCAAACAATTTAACTGCGAATCGACCAACGAATCAGCGTTGACCCACCCGGCTCGCGGCGTAAGTTTTGGCCTCTAACGCACTTCCATCCCAGCACGGATGAAGACGGCGCGAGGCCTGTGTTTCGCGTCGGCGGGAGATGTCTGTTCAGAGGTTAGACCCCGTCCGAAAAGCACTGCTTTTCGGCGCAGGAGAAGTCGTCCCTGAACCATCGCCCTGAAGCGCGGAAGGTCGGAATGGTTCTTCTAAGGTGGGCGGGCAAAGATGGTTGGGGGCGCAGCGGCGATGGCAGGCGGAACGAAGACGTCGGGACTGACGGATCCGGACCGCATCTGGAGCGAGGCGTCCGTGCGCCTGCGCGCTGAAATCGGCGACGGCCCCTTCTCCTCCTATATCGCCCCGTCGGCCGTCCGCCTGGACAACGCCGGCCATCTGATCCTGGTCACCCCGACGGCATATGCCCGCGACTGGGTGCGCAAGAACGCCCTGCGTCGCATGAACGAGCTGTGGCTGGGCCTGGACGGCCTGTCGCGCCGTCTCGAGGTGCGCTGCCGCGCCGAAGTGGGTTCGGCCCCGCCGGCCTCGGCCGTGATGCCGGGCAATGTGGTGGACGCCGCCCCGCGCCTGGCCGCCTTCGCCGCGACGCCGCAGATGGCGCCCGCCGCCCCCATCAGCGCTGACGGCGCCCGCGCCGTACGCGCCGCCGGTCTGCAGGATCGCCTGACGTTCGACAGCTTCGTCGAGGGCCAGGGCAACGCCTTCGCCTTGGCTATCGCCAAACAGGTCGCCAGCTGGGCCGACGGTCACTTCAACCCCGTCTTCTTCTGCGGCCCCTATGGCTACGGCAAGACCCACCTGCTGAACGCCATCGCCTGGGAGGCGCAGCGTCTGCGTCCCGAGGCCAAGGTCGTCTATCTGACCGCCGAACGCTTCCTGTCCACCTTCGTCAAGGCGATGCAGGACCGCTCGACCGCCGCTTTCAAGGAAAGCCTGCGCTCGGCCGACATGCTGCTGCTGGACGACGTCCAGTTCGTGGGCGGCAAGACCTCGACCCAGGAAGAACTGCTCTCGACCCTGACCGCGCTGATCGAGGACGGCAAACGCATCGTCTTCTCGGCCGACCGTGCGCCGATGGCCCTGACCGAGGTCGAGCCGCGCCTGCGCAGCCACCTCGCCGCCGGTCTGACCTGCCCGGTCGAGGCGGGCGACCGCGAGCTGAAGATCGCCGTGGCCCAGAACCGTCTGAAGGCCCTGTCAGCCCTGGGCGTCGTCCAGGGCGAAGCCAACCCCGAAGTCCTGGCCCAGCTGGTGGACCGCACCCCCGGCTCGATGCGCGAGCTCGAGGGCGCCGTGAACACCTTGGCCGCCGCTGCGGGCGCGCGCCTGTCGTCGGTTTCGGTGGACGAAGCCTCGACCCTGCTGGGCATGGCCATGCGCGGCGGCCCCGAGCGCCGCATCACCGTGGACGAGATTCAGAAGACGGTCGCCGACCACTTCAACATGAAGCAGGCCGACCTGCTGAGCGAGCGCCGCACCCGTTCGGTCGCTCGCCCGCGCCAGATCGCCATGTATCTGTGCAAGCAGCACACGACCCGCTCCTACCCCGACATCGGTCGTCGCTTCGGCGGGCGCGATCACACCACGGTCCTGCACGGCGTACGCAAGATCGAGGAGCTGATGCCGCAGGACGATCAAATCGCCCGCGACGTCGAGGCCCTGACGCGCAAGCTGCGGGGCTGAAGCTGTGGAGCAGCGGGTCTGACCCGTTGCTCCCGCCGCGCAATCCGCTAGTGTCCCAGGTCACTTAACCGCAGCCGCCTTGCGAGTCGGCCGCGCCGGGCGAGACGACATGCAGCTGACCATCGAACGATCCGCGCTCCTGAAGGCCCTGGGCCACGTGCAGAGCGTCGTCGAACGTCGAAACACCATTCCGATCCTGTCCAACGTCCTGCTGAGCGCAGGCCGCGACCGGCTGGCGTTCGCCGCCACCGATCTGGACATGGAGATGGTCGACGAGGCCGAGGCCCAGGTTCAGGTCGAGGGTCAGATCACGGCCCCCGCCCACACCCTGTACGAAATCGTGCGCAAGCTGCCGGAAGGCGCCGAGGTCTCGCTGCTCTATTCGGGCGACGATCCCCGCCTGGTCGTCTCCGCCGGCCGGTCGCGCTTCAATCTGCCGGTCCTGCCGGCGGGCGACTTCCCCGTCATGTCAACAGACAGCGCCGGGGCCTCCTATGTCTTGCCCAAGGAGGACCTGGCCCGCCTGATCGACAAGACGCGGTTCGCGGTCTCGACCGAGGAAACCCGCTACTATCTGAACGGCCTCTATCTTCACACGGTCGCCGAACAGGGCATCCCCCTGCTGCGCGCCGTCGCCACCGACGGCCACCGCCTGGCCCTGGCCGAGACCCCGGCGCCCGAGGGCGCGGCCGGCGGCCCTGGCGTCATCGTGCCGCGCAAGACGGTGGACCAGGTCCGCCGCCTGCTGGACGACGCCGGCGGCGCGGTCGAGGTCACCGTCTCGGCCCAGAAAATCCGCTTCCAGATGGGCGAGGCGTCCCTGACGTCCAAGGTCATCGACGGCGCCTTCCCTGACTATCTGCGCGTCATTCCGCGCGGCAACGACAAACAGGCCGACATCGACAACGCCCTGTTTGCCAAGGCCGTCGACCGGGTCGCCACCATCTCGGCCGAGAAGAGCCGTTCGGTGAAACTGGCGTTCGACAACGACCGGGTGAAGCTGACCGTGCGCAACATGGAAGCCGGTCAGGCCGAGGAAGAGGTCGAGATCGGTTATTCCGACGAACCGTTCGAGATCGGCTTCAACGCCCGCTACCTGCTGGACGTCGCCGGCCAGATCACCGGCGAAAACGCCGCCTTCCGCTTCGCCGACCCGGCCTCCCCGACCTTGGTGCTCGATCCGGGCGACCCGGGCGTCCAGTATGTGCTGATGCCGCTGCGTGTCTGATAGCCATGGGAATGGCGGAACGGTGATCAAAAAAACGAGGTGGAGAGTTTGGACTCCACTCGTGACCTCATTCTTGGGTCTTGGCGCCTACGTCGGTGTTTTTGCTTGGCTTTCCAGCCTTGACGACCTTGAAAACTTCCCACGCTCTCTGACGGCTTCTGTTTTCGACGCGTTCGTAATCGGTGCGCCAGGTTTGGTCTTGCTCGCGCTATGCGGCGAAGCGATACGATCACTGTTCTGGGGAGACTATATCGTCCCCAATGATCGCGGCCTCCGTTTTCGGATCAACGGCCGGAAGCATTTCCTGAGTTGGGAACGAGTGAGTACGTTCCGTGTAGAAACCCCCGTACTAGGCCAAGAGGGCGTGGTCGGATGGGACTACAGCGGCGATGGCCATGACGAACCGCGCGTGAAGAGTTCGGCCGCGACGACGATGGACGGCGATTTCGGTCGAGGCTGGCAGGGCGGCCCGGAGGCCGTCTGTATCGCGTTGGAGGCGTGGAGATCGCGCCATTCCGCCACCGCTTTTTCACCAGGAGAGCGAGGCGTGACGTCCTCCGACATTCGTCAGGATCGCCCCCACCTTCCGTCAAGTTTGACAGTGCGCGCAGAGGCACGAAAAGCGGTTGTTCCCCTCATAGGGATTTGGTGCTGCTTCTTCTCGCTATTCGCCTTCCCGATCTGGGTCACGGCTCTGGCGGCCCCAAGCGGCCGGGCGCTGACGTTGTGGACGAGTTTGGCAGGCAACTGGTCGTTCTGGCTGGTCGCCTTGTTATATGCCGCGATGGCGCTCTGGTTCGGCTATGTCGGCTATCTTCTGACACGCCGTTTTATTTTGAAGCCGACCATCGTCTTGGTCCCATCAGGCTTCACCATTCGTGATGAAGCAGGGGTCAGATTTATCCGCTGGAGAGACGTCGAAGCCTTCGGAATCGCTCAAGACTCGAACAGTAATCGCGAGCATGTCGGCTGGCGTTATCGACCCGGCGTGACCGAGGTCGAAAGCTGGCAAAAGCCATCGCTCGATATGGATGCGTCGCTAGGCATGGGCTGGCAGGGTTCAGTGCACGACCTTCGCGATATGTTTGAAGAATGGCGTCGTCGATACGGCGCCGACTGATCGGAAGACCTTGATCCGCTCAGTCACCCTCACCGACTTCCGCTCGTATGCAGGCGCCCGGCTGGCGATGACCTCCGGGCCCGTGGTGCTGCATGGGCCGAACGGGGCGGGAAAGACCAATCTCTTGGAGGCGATCAGCCTGCTGACCCCCGGCAAGGGGCTGCGCGGTGCGACGGCGGCCGAGATGGGGCGGCGCGAGCCGGGCGAGGCGACCGGACGCGCCTGGGCCGTCATGGTCGAACTGGACGACGAAACACGGCTGGGCACCGGGGTGCAGGCGGCGGGCGCGGCGCGGCGCATCGTGCGGATCGACGGCGAGACGGCCCAGCCGGGGCGGCTGCTCGACTACTTGCGTCCCGTATGGGCCACGCCGGAACAGGACCGGCTGTTCTCCGACGCGCGCGCCGAGCGGCTGAAGTTCTTTGACCGGCTGGTCTTCGCCGCAGATCCCGATCACGCCGCCAGCGTCTCCGCCTATGAAAAGGCCCTGCGCGAGCGACTGCGCCTGCTGAACGACGCCCAGGACGGGCGTGAGGCCGACCCCGTCTGGCTGGACGCCCTTGAGGTTCGGCTGGGCGAGGCCGGAGCCCGCGCCGTCCTCGCCCGCGTCGCCGCCCTGCACGCGCTCCAGGCCGCCATCGACGCCCGCAGCGATCGCCCCTTCCCCCAGGCCGACCTGGGTCTGGACGGCGCCGCCGAACAGATGGCCGAAGCGGGCGCCGAGGAGGACGAGATCGCCGCCTCCATCCGCGAGGGCCTGGCCAAGGCCCGCGTCCGCGACGGCGCCGCCGGCCGCTCGCTGTTTGGGCCGCACCGCACCGATCTGACCGCGCTTCACCGCGAGAAACAGCGCCCCGCCGCCGAGGGCTCTTCGGGCGAGCAGAAGGCCCTGGTCCTGAACCTGATCCTGGCCCAGATCGCGCGGCTTTCCGATCACGCTGCGCGCCCGATCCTGCTGCTGGACGAAGCCCCCGCACACCTCGATGAGGCGCGCCGCACGGCCCTGTTCGACGAGATCACGGCGCTGGATCTTCAGGCCTTCATGACCGGCACCGAACGCGACCTGTTCGCCGGTCTGGAAGGCTGCGCCCAGTTCGTCCGCGTGGCCGACGGTGCGCTGGAAACCGACTAAGCTCCAATCGCGGAAATCCTCGCTTTTTCGCCGGAATTTCCTATATGTTGGTGGCTTCGACGCGGTGCGATCCCGCCGTCGATTCGAGCGCCGGGTTCGGCGCTCCATCCCCGTCCCGGTCGGGACTTCAGAGCCAATGACTTCATGACCGATCCGATTGCCGACCTGCCCGAATACGGCGCCGATTCCATCAAGGTTCTCAAAGGCCTGGATGCCGTGCGCAAACGCCCCGGCATGTATATCGGCGACACCGACGACGGCTCGGGCCTGCACCACATGGTCTATGAGGTGGTCGACAATGCGATCGACGAGGCCCTGGCCGGCCACGCCGACCTGGTCCAGGTCATTTTGAACAGCGACGGCTCGGTCACCGTGACCGACAACGGGCGCGGCATCCCCACCGACATTCACGCCGAGGAAGGCGTATCCGCCGCCGAGGTCATCATGACCCAGCTGCACGCGGGCGGTAAGTTCGACCAGAACTCCTACAAGGTGTCCGGCGGTCTGCACGGCGTGGGCGTGTCCGTGGTCAACGCCCTGTCCGACTGGCTGCAGCTCAAGATCTATCGCGACGGCAAGCAGCACGAGATGCGCTTCGAGCGCGGCGACACGGTCAAGTCGCTGGAAGTCACGGGCGTCGCGCCGATCCGCGAGGACACCGGCAAGCCCCTGAGCGGGACCGAGGTCACCTTCTTCCCTTCCGTCACGACCTTCAGCCACATCGACTTCGACCTGAAGACGCTGGAACACCGTCTGCGCGAACTGGCCTTCCTGAACTCGGGCGTGGTGATCAAGCTGGCCGACCAGCGCCACGCTGAGCCGGTCGAGATGATCCTGCACTACGAGGGCGGGGTCGAAGCCTTCGTGCGTCACCTCGACAAGTCCAAGACGCCGATCCTGAAGGACGTCATCGTCATTCGCGGCAAGAAGGAAGGGATCGAACTGGATCTCGCCTTGTGGTGGAACGACAGCTACCACGAGACCATGCTGTGCTTCACCAACAACATCCCTCAGCGGGATGGAGGCACCCACCTGTCGGCCTTCCGCGCCAGCCTGACCCGCGTCATGGGCGGCTATATCGAGAGCTCGGGCGCCGGCAAGAAGGAGAAGGTCTCCGTCACCGGCGAGGACGCGCGCGAGGGCCTGACCTGCGTACTGTCGGTCAAGGTGCCGGATCCCAAGTTCAGCTCCCAGACCAAGGACAAGCTGATTTCCTCCGAAGTGCGTCCGGCCGTCGAAAGCCTGTGCTCGGAAGGCTTGGCGACCTGGTTCGAGGAACACCCGGTCGAGGCCAAGCAGATCGTGGCCAAGATCATTGAGGCGGCGTCGGCCCGTGAGGCCGCCCGCAAGGCTCGCGACCTGACCCGGCGCAAATCCGCGCTGGAAATCTCGAGCCTGCCGGGCAAGCTGGCCGACTGCCAGGAACGCGATCCCGCCAAGTCCGAACTGTTCATCGTCGAGGGCGATTCCGCCGGCGGCTCGGCCAAACAGGCGCGCAACCGCGAGAACCAGGCCGTCCTGCCTCTGCGCGGCAAGATCCTGAACGTCGAACGCGCGCGCTTTGACCGGATGCTGTCGTCGGACCTGATCGGCACGCTGATCCTGGCGCTAGGCACCGGCATCGGCCGCGACGACTTCAACGCCGACAAGCTGCGCTATCACAAGATCATCCTGATGGCCGACGCCGACGTCGACGGCGCCCACATCCGCACCTTGCTGCTGACCTTCTTCTATCGCCAGATGCCCGAGCTGATCACGCGCGGCCACGTCTACATCGCCCAGCCGCCCCTCTATAAGGTCTCTAAGGGCAAGCAGTCGCGCTACCTGAAGGACCAGGCCGAGATGGACGCCTATCTGATCGAAGAAGGCGCGTCGGAGGCGGAGTTGGACCTGTCCACGGGCGAGCGTCGACTGGGTCTGGACCTGCAATCCCTGGTGCGCGAGGCCAAGGCCTTCAGCGCCGGCGTCGATCGCCTCAGCCAGCGCGCCCCGGCCTTCGCCATCGAACAGGCGGCGCTCGCCGGCCTGTTCTCCGACAACGCCGACATGGCGGTCGCCTCGGCCGCCGCCGCCGTGCGCCTAAACCTGTATGCCGAAGAGGGCGATGGGGAGTGGACGGGCGCGCCGGGCGAACAGGGCGCCGTGGTCTTCAGCCGCACCCGTCGCGCGGTGCAGGAGACAATCGTGCTGGAAGAGACCCTGATCCGTTCGCTGGACGCCCGTCGTCTGGCCGAACGCGCCGGCGCCTTCGACGGCGTCTTCAGCGCCCCGGCCACCTACCGCCGCAAGGACAAGTCGACGACCATTCGCGGGCCGCTGGACCTGCTGACCGCCGTGCTGGACGCCGGCAAGAAGGGCCTGTCGATCCAGCGCTACAAGGGCCTGGGTGAGATGAACCCCGAGCAGCTTTGGGAGACGACGCTGGACGTCAACGCCCGCACCCTGCTCCAGGTCTCGGTCGAGCACGAGGAAGACGCCAACGACCTGTTCGCCAAACTGATGGGCGACGTGGTCGAACCCCGGCGCGAGTTCATCCAGGACAACGCCCTGGACGCCGCCGTCGACGTCTGACGGCGAAAGGGGCGGCGCGGCCTACTGGCCGCGCCCGCCCGCGATGAAGGCCTGGATGGTCGGGAAGGCCGCCGTCTGGGGACGCATGTCCTCGCAGGCGAAGGATTTGATTGCGCCATAGATGCCGCCGGCCGGCGTCGCTTCCCACGGTGTGTCCTCGGAATAGCGATCGGTTTCCGCCCCGTCCGCGCCATAGGTCACCGTCGCGCCTGAACGCGACTGGCCGTCCGAGCACCGCACCATGACCTCTTCGGTCTCATGGCTGAGATTGCTCGCTTCGCCGCGCGCGGGCACCCGCGCCATGCGCGTCGTCGCCACGCCGTCCACCGGCGTCAGCGCATCGACATCCACCAAATAGACGGTGGCGTCGCTGCGTGAAAACGTGGCCCAGCTTTCGGCCGCCGATGGCGATGCGATCGCCGCCGTCGCCAGGATCGCCGCCATTCCGATTGTTCTGATCATCCTCTTCCCTCCCCAGGCAAGACGATCATTTCATACCCGCGCGAGCGAGAATTCAATCTCTCCCGAAGGCTTAGAAAGCGTTTTCGATCAGGGCCGATCGCGAGACGGCAGGGCCTCGATCTCTGCGGCCGTCAGCTTCTTTGCGATGCGCACGCGGCACGGTTGAGGCCCCGTCGCCGGGCTGAGCAAGGCGGACTGATCGCCGGGACACAGGCGGCTGGATCCGGCGACAGGTTCCAGCGCGATCGACAGGGCGCGGGTCATGTCGCGACAGAAGGGGGTCTCGATCTGAAACACCCCGGCGTCAGCTGTTCGGACATAGAGGGTCTGGTCGTTCGGCGCGGTGAAGTTGCGCACCAGATTGGGCCGGAAACACTGGCCGGCGTCGGCGCGGTTGGACGTCGCCACGCCCGGCGAGGGCGCACAGGCCGACACGGCGAGGAGAGCCGCCGACGACAGAATGAGACGATGCATAGTCAACTCCTGAACAGGCCCCCGCTTCATCCTGCGCGCGTGGGCGAGGACGATGCAAGAGCGTCCGCCAGCACCGAAGACCGACGGGGCGACACGCGCGCCGCCAGATCGCGCGGCAGGGGCGAGGGCTGACCCAGGACCAGGGCGGCAATATGCTCGCCCAGCAGGGGCGCGACGCAAAACCCGCGCGACCCCAGACCGCCGAGCACATAGAGGCCGTGATCGAGAGGGCCCACCACGGGCAGGCGATCCGGCGTCGTGGCGCGGATCGCGGCGCGGCTCTGGATGGGCCCGGCCGCCGCGACGCGCTCAGCCAACGCCGGCAGGCGCGCTTCCAAGGTCGCCAGATTTCGCGCGCTGTCGTCCTCGCGCGGCGCCGTGTCGGTCTCGCCTCGATCATGGGTCGCGCCGAACAGTACCCCTTGGCCCGTCGGAGCCGCATAGCCGCCCCAAGCCATGGGGTGGACGGTCACGTCCACGTCGATCCAGTCCGCCTGCCCCCGAACGGGCGACAGGCGCGGCGTCTGGTCGAAACCGTCCAGCAGGGCGGCCGATCTCCAGCCGGCGGCGAGAACCACCGCATCGACCTCGCCGAGCACCGCGTCGTTTTCGCCGATCAGTTGCCAGCGGCCGGCGGTGCGCTCCAGCCGCGTAACGCGCTCAGCGCGCATCTCCGCGTCCGAAAGCCAGGTCGAGAGCACCGCCGCAGGGCGCAGCGCGAACGCCCCCTTCATAAGCAAACCGCCCTGCCCCGTCGCTTCGCCGGCGGCGGCTGACGCCGCCCCGTCGTCCAGCACCACCATGTCATCGTCATTCCAGATCGGCTGGCGGGCGATCTGTTCGAACCGGGCGGCATCGCGCGGCGCCTGAGGCAGTTGCAGCACGCCGTGGCCCGTCACGGCGTCCGGAATCGCGGCATAGAGATCGCCCGCCCGCTCCAGCGCCTGGGCGTGCAGGGCGGCGATGCCGTGGTCGCCGGCGTCCAGACGCGGCGTAACCAGGGCCGCCGGAAAGCCAGAGCCGCCTGCGCCCAGGCGCTCGCCCTCGAACACCATCGCCCGGACGCCCTGCGCCTTCAGGGCCCGCACCACCGATGCGCCGGCGATGCCCGCGCCGATCACGGCGACGGTGGGCTGCGGCGTCGGTTCGAAAGCCGAGGGCAGATGGGCCTCAAGCCGCTCGCGCTTGCGGCCATGGCCGGGGCGCTTTTCGACGACGAAACCCTGCTCGGCCAAGCTCCGCCGCACGGCCCCCGCGACGGTGAAGGTGGCAAGATGCGCGCCCGGCGCCGAGCGCTTGGCGATCAAGGCCATCACTTCGGGCGACCACATGCCCGGGTTCAGCGCCGGCGAGAAACCGTCCAGAAACCAGGCGTCCGCCGATCCCGACCACTGCTCCAGCGCCCAGGCCGCATCGCCTACGCCCACGTCCAGCACGGCATCGAAGCCCGGCAGATCCACCCGGTGAAAGCCCGGCGTCGCGGCCGGCCAGTTTGCGATCAAGGCCTCGGTCGCCGCTGCCAGTTCGGGCCAGGCGCCCAGCGCCCGCGCCGCCTCCGCCGCCGTCAGCGGAAACCCCTCGACAGAGAAGATGTGCAGCCGCCCGCCCTTGGGCCGGGTTCGTCGCCACAGATCCAGCAGGGCGGCGATGTTCAACGCCGTGCCGAACCCCAGCTCGGCCACCGTGAAACGATCCCGCCCCCTCCAGGCGTCCGGCAGGCCGCACCCTTCCAGAAACACCGCGCGAGTCTCGGCCAGGCCGTCGTCTCGCGAGAAATAGACGTCGCCGAACCGGCCGGAGCGCGGCTCGCCCTCTTCGGTCCAGGTCAGCAGGGGCGAGGCGTCGTCGTCAGGCGTCATCGCGCGGCTCTAGCACCTTCGTCGCCGACATGAAAAAGGCCGCTCCGGTCGGAGCGGCCTCTCCAAGCTTTGGTGTCGACCCGGCTTAGTGGGCGGCCGCCGGACCGTGCGCAGGCTCGGCGGGCGCGACAGGCGCGGGCGCGGCGGCGGAGGCGTCGGCGCCCTGCATCGTCGTGGCGGCCTGGGCGGCGGTGTCTTCCTGAATGGCCTGATTGGCCGCCGCTTCGGCGTCCTTCGCGGCCTGATCCACCGTCAGGGCGGCTTCTTCGGCGCTGCCGGCGGCCTCGACGGCATCGGTGGCCGGCGCTTCGGCCTTTTCTTCCGGGGCCTTGCTGCAGGCGGCCAGGACCAGGAACGCGGCGGATGCGGCGACGAGGGCTTTGATACGCATGAAGATGTCTCCGAAGCTTGCGAGACCGGAACGTCTCTTGGCGCAAACGATAGGGCCGCCGCGCGCGGCAGTGCAAGTTAGATCAGGAAAGCCGGGATCAGTCGGCGGTGATGCTGTTCAGCGCCTCTTCCATCTCGCTGAACGACGGCTGCGAGGAAGAGGGAATGTCGCCACGGCCGATCTCGACCGAGATCTGGGCGGCGTTGCCGTGCAGGTGGGCGACCAGCACCGACTGGATGATCTTATAGTAGGCGGCTTCCTCGTTGATGATCGCCGTCAGGCGCGCCGCGAACGGACCGACCAGACCGTAGGCCAGGAACACGCCCATGAAGGTGCCGACCAGGGCGCCGCCGATCATGCCGCCCAGAACCTCGGGCGGCTCGGTGATCGAACCCATGGTCTTGATGACGCCCAGCACGGCGGCGACGATGCCCAGGGCCGGCAGGCCGTCGGCCAGGTTCTGAAGCGCGTGGGCGTTTTCCAGATGCTCGTGGTGATGCTTTTCGAGCTGCTTTTCCATCGCATCCTCGACCTGATGCGGATCCTCCAGGTTCATCGTCATCATCCGCAGGGTGTCGCAGATGAAGTCGACGGCGAAATGGTCCTTCAGCACCTTGGGGTACTTCTGGAAGATGGTCGATTCCTTGGGCTTTTCGATATGGCTTTCCAGCGCCACCACGCCCTTGGACTTCATCGTCTTGGTCAGCTGGAACAGCAGCGACAGCAGGTCCTTATAGTCCTGCTTCTTCCACTTCGGCCCGGCGAAGGTCTTGCCCAGCCCGCCCATGGCCCCCTTGATCACCGGCATGGAGTTGGAGATCAGGAAGGCGGCGATGCCCGCTCCGCCGATCGCCATCAGCTCGTGCGGCGCGGCGTGAAGGATCACTTCGAACTTGCCGCCCGAAATGGCGTAGCTGCCGAAGACGAGGCCGAACAGCAGCACGATGCCGATGATCTGGAACATGGAGGCGAACAATCCTGACGCGAGAGGTCGGGACTATCGCCATTAATCATTAAGACGGCGTTTCGCGAACGCCGCCTTCCCAGTCGCTATAGCCGGGTTTCGCCCTTCAGAATGGCGTTGCGTCCGGCCGCCGTCAGCTTCTGATAGCCCGTCGCCCCGCCCCGCACATAGAGGGCGGCGCCGGTCTTGGACGGATCGAACCCGTCGACCACAAGATCGGCCTTGCGGTATTTGAAGGTGCCGGTCGTCTCGGCCGATTTGATCAGCCGCACAAACACCGGCTGGGCATAGGCGGGCAGCTTGGCCTCGACATGATCGGAGAAGGCCTGGGCGTCGAACTTGCCGTCCACCACCAGGGCCGCCATGCCGGCCTTGCCGTCCTGGGCCGGCACAGGCACGCCATAGACGATGGCCTCGGTTACGCCCGGTGCGTCCATCAGCACCTGTTCGACCTCTGAGGTCGAGACGTTCTCGCCCTTCCAGCGGAAGGTGTCGCCCATCCGGTCGACGAAGTAGAAATAGCCTTCCTTGTCCTGCTTCATCAGGTCGCCGGTGCGGAACCAGCGGTCGCCCTTCTTGAACACGTCGGTCAGGATCTTCTTCTGCGAGGCGGCCTTGTCGGCATAGCCCGAGAAGTCGTGGCGGATGTCGTTGCCGATCAGACCGATGGCCTCGCCGACCTCGCCGACGCGCGCCAGGCGACACAGACCGTCCGAGCCGCGGATCGGTTGTTCGGTCTCGACGTCGAACTCGACCAGGCGGATATTGATCTGCGACTTCAGGAAGCTCGGCACCCGACCGATCGCGCCCTGTTTGCCGTCAAAGTTGAACAGCGAGACATTGCCTTCGGTCGAGCCGTAGAACTCCAGGATGTCAGGAATCTTGAACCGGCTCTGGAAGTCGGGCCAGACATCGGCGCGCAGGCCGTTGCCGAACGCCAGACGCAGCTTGTGCTTGGTCTCGTCCTCGTGCGGAGGGCAGTTGACCAGATAGCGGCACAGCTCGCCGATATAGACGAACATGGTCGCGCCCGACGAGCGCACGTCGGGCCAGAAGGTGCTGGCCGAGAACTTCTTGCGGATCACCAGCCGCGCGCCGTTCAGCAACGCCGCGCCCACGCCGACCAAGCCGCCGGTCGAGTGATACAGCGGCAGCACGTTGAAGATCCGGTCCTCGGGCGTCGAACGCGTGGCGCCGGCGAAGGCGCGCATATAGGTGCGGGCGCGCGAATGCGGGATGCGCGCCGCCTTGGGCAGCCCGGTCGTGCCGGAGGTGTAGATATAAAGGGCGGTGTCGCGGTTGGTCAGGCCTTCGCGCGCCGATTTGGACGGCCGCACCGAGGACCCGCCGCGCACGGGCTTGTCCAGGCCGCGACGGTCGCTGGTCTCCAGATCGTCGGTCAAGCCCAGAACCCAGAGCGCCAGGTTGTGATCGACCAGAGGCCGCGCCTCCTCGATCTGACGCCAGCAATCCTCGTCCGCAACGACGTTGAAGGCCTTGGAGATGGCCAGGCAGTGGGCCAGCCCCTGCCCGTTCAGATTGGTGTTGATCAGGGCCGTGGCGATGCCGACCTTGGAGAAGCCGATCCACGCCGCCAGATACTCGATCCGGTTGGTCATCATCAGGGCGATGGTGTCGCTGCGACGCAGGCCCCGGTTCTTGGCCCAGTGGGCGAAGCGGTTGGCCATGGCGTCCAGGTCGCGATAGGTCAGGGTGCGCTGACCGTCGTCGATGGCGATGTTGTCGGCGAACTTGTCGACCGCTTCTTCGAAGTCGTCACAGAGCAGGACGTCGCTGTCCAACTCAATCGGCTTGATGCGTTTCAACAGACGGAACAGGCCGCGCGCGAACCGGACATCCCTGCGGATATTGGCTACAAAACCCATGCGCGCCGTACTCCGGTCAATGCGTGTTCACCCGGTCCGGTGATGGACGAAGGCGGCCGGTCGGGTCAACCGTAGGGTCCGCAATCCTTCGCGAACCTGACGAATTGCCGTCCGGCCGTGATCCATTTGTTCGGTTGACGCGGCGGAAATCCAGAGCGCCGCCCTGCTTTTTATTGCCGCATTGGCGGCAAATGCGGCGGACGCGCGCACGGTCTTCGCCGCATTCCGGGCGGAAACGGTGTTTCTTCGGGGCTTTTGCCCTTTACGCGGAACGGCGTTGCGGGACGGCGGGTTGGTTGATCGACGTTATGGAGGACAGAAACAATGTCTATGACCTATGCCAACGCCAATACCGAAGCCCGCGCTGAGGACACGACCTTCGTTCCGCGCTACGCACGCGCGACCAAGTCCAAGAAGTCGGTGAAAACCTGGATGATCCTGGCCCCGATCGGCGCGGTGGTGCTGCTGGGCAGTGGCGTCGCCATGATGATGGGCGGCGAACAGGCCGCTCCGGCCCAGCCCGCCGAGACCGCTGCACCGGCCATGCAGACCGCGCCCGCCGCGATGACGGCCGCCCAGGCGCCGGTTACGCCCGCCCCGGTCGAAGTCGCGCCCACGCCGGCTGCGGCTCCGACGCCGGCCGCTGCGCCTGCGCCGGTCGCTCGTCGCTCCGAACCCGTGGCCCGTCGCGCCGCGCCGGCCGTTGAACGGCCCGCCGCTGCCCGTGTTGAGACGCCGGCTGCGCCTTCTGGTCCGCAACCCTACACTGCGCCGGCCGCTTCCACGTCGAGCACCAGCCAGTTGAACACCGCGCCAGCAGCCTCGACCCCGGCTCCGGTGACCACGCCCGCCGCTCCGGCGATCACGGTCCAGCCGCTGAACTGATCTCAGCAGAATAATGGAAAGCCCTGGCCTCGGCCGGGGCTTTTTTCATGATCGAGGTTCAGGCGCCGCTGACGCGCCAGATGACATTGCCCACGTCGTCGGCGACCAGCAGCGCGCCTTGCCGGTCGATCTGCACCCCGACGGGCCGGCCTTGCGCCTGACCCCGGGCGTTGAGGAATCCGGTCAGAACATCCTGCGGCGGCCCGGCGGGACGCCCATCGACGAACGGCACGAAAATCACCTTGTAGCCGCTGCGCACGCTGCGATTCCACGACCCATGCTGGCCGACGAAAACTCCCGAGCGGAGGGCTGGCGGCAACAGGCTCGCGCCTTGTCCGAACGTCAGCCCCAGCGACGCCGTGTGCGCGCCCAGGGCGTAATCCGGCCGGATCGCGCGCGCGACCATCGCGGGATTGGCGGGTGGGCGCGTATCGACCGTCTGGCCGTAATAGCTCCACGGCCAGCCGTAAAAGGCGCCCGGCGTCACCGACGTCATATAGTCGGGCACCAGATCGTCGCCGATCTCATCACGCTCGTTGACCGCCACCCACAGCTGCCCGGTCTGGGGGTTCCAGTCCATGCCGACCGGATTGCGCAGGCCCGAGGCATAGACCTGCCGCGCGCCCGTCGCGGGATCGATCTCCAGGATGGCGGCGCGGTCGACTTCCTCGTCCAGGCCGTTTTCGCCGACGTTGGAGTTGGAACCGACCCCGACATAAAGCCGCCGGCCGTCCGGGCTGGCGACCAGGCTCTTGGTCCAGTGGTGATTGCGGCCGGCGGGCAGGTCCGCGACCTTGGTCGCCACAGCGTCGATCCGCGTCTGGCCGCTCTGATACGGAAAGGCCACCACCGCATCGGCGTTGGCGACGTAGAGTCGGTCGCCGACCAGAACCATACCGAACGGCGAGTTCAGTCCGGTCAGAAAATCACTCCTGATCTCCGCTGCGCCGTCGCCGTCCGCGTCCCGCAGCAGGACGATCTTGTTGGGGCTCGGAACACCGACGCCGGCCTTGGCCATGACCTTGCCCATCACCCATGCACGAAGACCGCCTTTCTTGTCTTCGGGCTTGGGCGGCGCATTCGACTCCGCGACCAGAATATCGCCGTTGGGCAGGCGATAGAGCCAGCGCGGGTGATCCAGGCCTGTCGCGAAAGGCTGTACGCGCAATCCCGCCGCCGCGACCGGCGTCGCGCCTTCGGGCCAACTCGACGCCGGGGCGATATTGACTGTCGGCAACAAGCCCTGACGCGGCGCCGGCAGTTGCGGGTCCGGCCCAAACCCTGCCGCGACGGGCAAGGCTGTCCCGCCGGCGCAGGCCCCCAGACCGATCACCGTCGCGAGCAGTGTCGAGGCGAACAAGACCGTCCGTGTCCAGCGCATGGCCTTTGATCCTTACCGCGCCGGTTGGGCCGGAAACTCCAGTCGGCTGACGTCGTATCCAAGGGCCCGCGCCCGTTCGGTCAAGGCGCGCACCTGCTGCTCGCTAGGCAGGTCGCGCGTGTAGATGAACAGGCGATTGAAGGTCGGATCGGCCGAGATGAACCAGCTGTAGTCATCCGCCCGGTCCAGCACCCAATAGTCCCAGGTCACGAACCCGGCCAGATATCTCACCCTGAGTTTTGCGTTCGTTCCGGGATCGAGGATCTCGCCCCGTCCGCCGATGGCTTTTTCCTTGCCGTCCGGCGTGCCGACCTGACAGGTGTCGCGCACATCGACGCGCGCGCCCTCCACCGGCGTATAAATCGACGCCCCGGCGACGCAGCCGTCGGTCAGCCGATCCGGCAGGCGCGCGATCTCGTGCCAGCGCCCGGACCACAGACGCTGCACATCCACCGGCTTGGCCGGCTGGGGCGCGCGATATTCGGACGGGGACGGTGCGGTCACGCATCCCGCCAGCGCGATCGCGGCGGCGGCGGATGCGGCGAGGGATTTCAGGCTGGACATGGGCGTTTCCGTTTTGATGCCATAAGCCGCTTTCCGCGACCCTGGTTCCTCTACGTCACAGCGCTGTTCTTGGACCTCTTGCCCGTCAGGTCGGAAATCTCACAGGACGTGGCAGTATCAATCGCTTGTCTTACGTCGCACATTGGCGTTGTCACCTCCGCTCGACGGAGACCCTCGGTGGATACTGCCATTCTGACTGCGAACCCAACCCTGTCCGCGCCGCGCCTGACGCACCTTCAGCGCCTGGAGGCCGAGAGCATCCACATCCTGCGCGAGGTGGCGGCCGAGGCCGAGCGCCCGGTCATGCTGTATTCGATCGGCAAGGACTCAGCCGTGATGTTGCATCTGGCGAAGAAGGCCTTCTATCCGTCCAGGCCGCCCTTTCCGCTTCTGCACGTCGACACGACGTGGAAGTTCCGCGCCATGTACGCCATGCGGGAACAGGCGGCCGCCAATCTGGGCGTCGAACTGCTGGTCCACCAGAACCCCGACGCCCTATCACGCGGCATCAACCCGTTCGATCACGGCTCCGCTCTGCACACGGACCTCTGGAAGACCGAAGGTCTGAAACAGGCCCTGAATCATTACGGCTTCGACGCGGCCTTCGGCGGCGCTCGTCGCGACGAGGAGAAGTCGCGCGCCAAGGAACGCATCTTCTCCTTCCGCACCGCCGAGCATCGTTGGGACCCCAAGAACCAGCGCCCCGAACTCTGGCGGCTCTACAACACGCGCAAAAAGCCCGGCGAGAGCATCCGCGTCTTCCCGATCTCCAACTGGACCGAACTGGACGTCTGGCAATACATCCACCTGGAGCGGATCCCTATCGTGCCGCTGTATCTGGCCGCCGAACGGCCGGTGGTGGAGCGCGACGGCGCCCTGATCATGGTCGATGACGACCGGTTCCGGCTGCGCCCCGGCGAGACGCCGCAGATGAAGTCGGTCCGCTTCCGCACCCTGGGCTGCTACCCCCTGACGGGGGCGGTCGAGAGCACAGCCGCGACCCTGCCCGAGGTCATCCAGGAAATGCTTCTGACCACCACCTCGGAGCGGCAGGGCCGGATGATCGACCACGACCAATCCGCCTCGATGGAGAAGAAGAAGCAGGAGGGCTATTTCTGATGGCTCACCAGTCCGACCTGATCGCGCGCGACATCGACGCCTATCTGAACGCCCACCAGCACAAAAGCCTGCTGCGCTTCATCACCTGCGGCAGCGTGGACGACGGTAAGTCGACCCTGATCGGGCGGCTGCTCTACGATTCCAAGATGATCTTCGAGGATCAGATGGCGGCGCTGGAGGCGGACAGCCGCCGTGTCGGCACGCAAGGCGGCGACATCGACTTCGCCCTGCTGGTCGATGGTCTCGCCGCCGAGCGGGAGCAGGGCATCACCATCGACGTGGCCTATCGCTTCTTCTCGACCGAGAAGCGGAAATTCATCGTCGCCGATACGCCGGGCCACGAACAGTACACCCGCAACATGGTCACCGGCGCCTCGACGGCAGACGCCGCCGTCATCCTGATCGACGCCCGGCGTGGCGTCCTGACCCAGACGCGGCGGCACGCCTATCTGGTCAGCCTGCTGGGCATCCGCCACGTGATCCTGGCGGTCAACAAGATGGACCTGATGGGCTGGTCGCAGTCCGTCTTCGACGCCATCGTCGCCGATTTCCGCGCCTTCGCCGCCCAGATCGGGCTTCAGGCCTTCGACGCCATCCCCATGTCGGCCCTGCGCGGCGACAACATCACCGAACCCAGCCTTCATTCGCCCTGGTACGCTGGCCCGCCGCTGATGACCCTTTTGGAGACGCTGGAGGTCGGCGACGATCTTCAGGCCGATCCGTTCCGCCTGCCGGTGCAGTGGGTCAACCGGCCCAACCTCGACTTCCGCGGCTTCTCGGGCCAAATCGCCGCCGGGACCGTGCGGCCCGGCGATCCGGTGCGCGTCCTGCCGTCCGGGAAGACCTCGACCGTGCTGCGGATTGTCACCGCCGACGGCGACTTGAGCTTGGCCGTCGCCGGCCAGTCGATCACCCTGACCCTGGCCGACGAGATCGATGTCTCGCGCGGCGACGTCCTGGCCAGCGCCGACGCCCCGCCAGAGGCCGCCGATCAGTTCGAGGTCACCGTGGTCTGGATGGACGACGAGCCCCTGCTGCCGGGCCGCCCTTACCTCCTCAAAATCGGCGCAAAGCTGGTGGGCGCCACCATCACCGAGCCCAAGCACAAGGTGAACGTCAACACCCTGGAACAGCAGCCTGCGAAGCGGCTGGAGCTTAACGAGATCGGCGTCTGCAACCTGTCGCTGGACGCCCCCGTCGCCTTCGCCCCCTATGCCGAGAACAAGGATCTGGGCGGCTTCATCCTGATCGACCGGATCTCGAACCGGACGGTTGGGGCGGGTTTGCTGCACTTCGCCCTGCGCCGCGCCCACAACATCCATTGGCAGGCCCTGTCGGTGGACAAGGACGCTCGGGCAGCCATCAAGAACCAGATGGGGCGCGTCATCTGGCTGACCGGCCTTTCGGGCGCCGGCAAATCGACCATCGCCGATCTGGTGGAAAAGCGGCTGCACGCCGACGGTCGCCACACCTATCTGCTGGACGGCGACAACGTCCGCCACGGCCTGAACCGCGACCTGGGATTCACCGAAGAGGACCGGGTCGAGAACATCCGCCGCGTCGCCGAGGTGTCGAAACTGATGGTGGACGCGGGCCTGATCGTCCTGGTCAGCTTCATCTCGCCCTTCCGCGCCGAACGCCGTCTGGCCCGCGACCTGCTGGGCGAAGGCGAGTTTGTCGAGGTCCACGTCGACACGCCGCTTGACGTCGCTGAAGCCCGCGACGTCAAGGGCCTGTACAAGAAGGCCCGCGCGGGAGAGCTCAAGAACTTCACCGGCATCGATAGCCCCTACGAAGCCCCAGAGACGCCCGAGATCGTCGTGGACACCACCACCATGTCGCCCGAGGACGCCGCCGAGCGTATCGTCGCCTGGCTGGATGGCCGCTTCTCGACCGAGGACTTCGCCATCTAGGTTCGGAACCTTGACCGTTCGTCGGACGCTCTAGGAACTAATGACCAATCCGATCCAGAAGCTGGGCCTCGACACCATCGAGCAGTCGCAGATCGCCCGCATCGCGGGGATCAATCTGACGCTGGGCGGTCTGGTTAGCGCGGGCGTGATCCTGCTGATCGCCTTCGCGGCCCATTGGCTGGTGACGCGGTCGCTGCGCCGGGTGCGCGAGCGCTCGGACCGCAGCCGTCAGGCGATCTATCTGCTGGAGCGTCTGGCCGGCTACGGCATCATCGTCGTGGGCGTCATGTCGGCCCTGTCGGCGGCTGGGCTGAACCTGTCGTCCCTGACGGTCTTCGCCGGCGCGCTGGGCATCGGCGTGGGCCTGGGCCTTCAGGGGGTGGTCAAGGAGTTCGTCTCCGGCCTGTTCCTGATCTTCGACCGGATGGTGTCGGTCGGCGACTATATCGAGATCGAGGACATCGGCATTCGCGGCGCCATCATGGAGATCGGCCCGCGCGCCACCCGTGTCCGCACCAACGACAACGTCAATGTCCTGGTGCCCAACTCGCGCTTCATCGAACAGCCCGTCACCAACTGGACCATGAAGGGCGACACCCGCCGCATCCATGTGCCGTTCACCGTCGCCTATGGCTCGGACCGGGGACAGGTGCGCGATGCGGTTCTGGCCGCCGCCCGCGCCAGCCCCTTCACCCTGCCCGAGACGGAGGCCCGCAAGAGCCAGGTCTGGCTGATCGCCTTCGGCGATCGGGGCCTGTCGTTCGAACTGGTGGTCTGGCCGACGCGCGACGCCGTCAAACGCCCGGCGGCGATGCACGCCGCCTACACCTGGCTGATCGCCGACGCCCTGGACGCAGCAGGCGTCGAGGTGCCGGTGCCCCAGACCGATCTTCGCCTGCGCACCGCCTTCGGCTTGGACGGCGAGGAGGCTTTGAAGCGCCTCGGCTACGGCGCCGGCTCACCGCCGCGACCGACCGGGCCGCAAAGTCCCGCCCGAACCGCCAACGACGCCGCCGACGACGTCATGGCCGACGATGAAGCGGAGACTCCGGAACCGCCCGCTCCGCCCAAGGCCCGTCAGACGGACTGAGCCGCCTTGGCCTTCAACCGCCAGGCATGCAGCAACGGTTCGGTATAGCCGTTCGGCTGCTCAACGCCTTCGAACACCAGCGCCAGCGCCGCCTGATAGGCCAAACTGTTCTCCGGGTCCGCCGCCATCGGCCGATACAGCGGATCGCCCGCATTCTGACCATCGACCTTGGCCGCCATGCGCTGGAAGGCCGCCTCGACCTGATCGGCCGTACAGACCCCGTGCAGCAGCCAGTTGGCGATATGCTGCGAACTGATCCGCAGCGTCGCCCGGTCCTCCATCAGGCCGATGTCATGGATATCGGGCACTTTCGAACACCCCACCCCCTGATCGATCCAGCGCACGACATAGCCCAGTATGCCCTGGGCGTTGTTGTCCAACTCGGCCGCCACCTCGTTCTCGGACCAGTTGACGCCGTTCGCCAAGGGCGGGGTCAGCAAGGCCTCCAGCCCCGGCGTCTCGCGCCCGGCCACCTCCTTCTGAACCGCGAACACATCCACCGCATGATAGTGCAGCGCATGCAGAGTCGCCGCCGTCGGCGACGGGGTCCAGGCGGTGTTCGCGCCGGTCTTCGGATGGCCGATCTTCTGCTCCAGCATGTCCGCCATCCGGTCCGGCGCCGCCCACATCCCCTTGCCGATCTGGGCCTTGCCGGACAGGCCGCATTTCAGGCCGATGGCGACGTTTCTCGCCTCATAGGCCGCGATCCAGGCGCTGGACTTGATGTCGGCCTTTCGCACCACCGGCCCGGCCTGCATGGCCGTGTGGATTTCGTCGCCGGTGCGGTCCAGGAAGCCGGTGTTGATGAAGACGATCCGGTCCCTTACCGACTGAATGCAGGCCGCCAGATTGGCTGAGGTCCGCCGCTCCTCGTCCATCACACCGACCTTGATCGCGTGGCGCGGCAGGGCCAGCAGGTCCTCGACCGCATCGAACAGCCGGTCGGTGAAGGCCGCCTCGTCGGGCCCGTGCATCTTGGGTTTGACGATATAGACCGAGCCCGTCGCGCTGTTGCCGAACCCGCCCAGACCTTTGATGTCATACAGCGCGATCAGGCTGGTCACGATCGCATCCATGATCCCCTCTGGCGCCTCAGACCCGTCGGCCAGACGAATGGCCGGGGTCGTCATCAGATGCCCGACATTGCGCACGAACAGCAGGCTGCGCCCCTTGAGGATCACCGACGACCCGTCCGGCGCCGTCCACTGGCGATCCGGCTCCAGAGCGCGGGTCAGGGTCTCGCCGCCCTTCTTGAACGTCGCGGACAGGTCGCCGCGCATCAGACCCAGCCAGTTGCGATAGGCCTCGGCCTTGTCGGCCGCATCGACGGCGGCGACGGAATCCTCCAGATCGACGATGGTCGACAGGGCCGATTCCAGCACCACGTCCGCCAGACCCGCCGCATCGCTGCCCCCCACCGGATGGCTGCGGTCGATCACCAGTTCGATGTGCAGTCCGTTGTTGACCAGCAGGATCGAGGCGGGCGCGCTGGCCTCGCCCGTAAAGCCGACGAACTGTCCCGCATCCTTCAGCGCAGGCGACAACGCGCCGTCGATCACCGACCAGCCGGCGACATCCGTATGCGATCCGTCCGCCAGCGGCGCCGCCTCGTCCAAAAAGGCCTTGGCCCGCGCGACGACCCGCGCGCCGCGCGCCGCGTCATAGCCGCCGCTGCCCGGCAGGTCGCCCAACGCATCCGTGCCGTAAAGCGCGTCATAAAGGCTGCCCCACCGCGCATTGGCGGCGTTCAGCAGAAAGCGGGCGTTCAGCACCGGCACGACCAGCTGCGGCCCGGCCATGCGCGCGATCTCGGCGTCCACGCCTTCAGTTCCGATCGTGAACGGCGCCGGCTCCTCGACCAGATAGCCGATCTCTTTCAGAAACGCCTGCGACGCCGCCACGTCATAGGGCTGGCCCCGCCGCGCCCGATGCCAGTCGTCGATCTGCGCCTGCAAGGCGCCGCGTCGTTCCAGCAGCACCCGGTTCTCGGGCGCGAACCGCTCGAAGATCGCCGCCGCTCCGCTCCAGAAGGCCGCCGCATCAAGCCCCAGCCCCGGCAGCACGTCCTGCTCGATCAGGGCGATGAGTTCGCCCGCGACCTTCAGCCCGGCGCGATCTTCATGGGTCGTCATGACGGCCTCTCTCCGGCGGGACGCCGGCTGTAACAATGCGTGATCAGGTAAGCCGAGGCAGCGCACCGGCGCAAGGGTCACGTCGCGTCATCGCCGTCGCTTTTCGTCCAAGGCGACAGCCGGCTGGTCACAAACGCTTAACCGCGTCCGTGAACGGGACCGCAAGCGACGGCGCCTATTGTGAGCTTACGGACGAACTCGCGTCCGGTCAGTCGAGCGTCTCGCCCATGCTGTTTCTTCTGAACGACGTCGTGTTCGACCTGGACGAGGCCTGCCCGGTCACGCCCGCCGACGCGCGCCGGTTCGAGAAGCTGGGTCTGGACTATCTGCTGGAACTGGGCTGCGAACTGTTCGCCGAGGACCCGCTGCTTCACCGCAACGATCCCGAGCGCGCCCGCCGCCTGGCCTGGCTGATCGCCGAGCGCAGCCCCGACGTGAACGCCGCCCTGTTCGCGGCGCCGGCCGCCGCCTGCAATCCGGACCTGGTCGAGCCGCGCTTCTGCACCCTGCCCGAACAGGTGATGCGCCAGCTTCAGGCCAAAGGCCGTCGCCTCGACGCCGTCTCTGCGGACCGCGCCGTCTGGAACCGCCTGGCCGCCTGATCGCGACCTGAAACGCCGTCAGAGGACGGCGTTGAACACCACATGGACCAGCGTCGCCACGGCTACGATGAAGCCGAAGCCGACGACCAGCCCCACCGCCGGATGCAGCGGCGCTCGCTCACGCGGCGCATGGGCGATACGGTCTTGAGGATGAATGACAGCCATCGTCCTTGTCCTTTCCCTATGATCCCGGATCGATCCGGGAGGGGAGCGTCGGACTCTGACGGCCTGATCGTCTCCTCCAGAACCGAGCATGACTCCGATAGCCCTTCATGGCGAGGGGTTATTTCGTCCGGCGCAATCCCGTGACTTTGAGGCGTGTCCGCGCTAGTCGCGCGCCATGTCCTCATTGACCCTGCCTGAAGAAGCGGCGCGCCGCCGAACCTTCGCCATCATCGCCCACCCGGATGCGGGCAAGACGACCCTGACCGAGCACATCCTGTTGGCCGGCGGCGCCATTCGTGCGGCCGGCGCCGTGCGGGCGCGCGGCGAGAACCGGCGCACCCGTTCAGACTGGATGAAGATCGAGAAGGAGCGGGGCATCTCGGTCTCGGCCTCGGTCATGACGTTCGAGCACGACGGCAAGATGTTCAACCTGCTCGATACCCCTGGGCACGAAGACTTCTCCGAAGACACCTATCGGACCCTGACCGCCGCCGACTGCGCCATCATGGTGCTGGACGCCGCCAAGGGCATCGAGCCGCAGACGCTGAAGCTGTTCGAGGTCTGCCGCCTGCGCGACATCCCGATCATCACCTTCATCAACAAGCTGGACCGAGAGGCCCAGGACCCGATGGCCCTGCTGGACGATATCGCGTCTCGCCTGCAACTGGACCCCGCCCCGATCTGGTGGCCGGCCGAGAGCGGCAATCGCCTGCGCGGCATGGTCGAGGTCGGCACCGGCCGGTTCCAGCCCTACACCCGCAAGGCCGCCGGGTCGGCCGAGGATCCCGAACACCCCCCCGCCCTGCCGCTGGACCAGGCGGCGCAATATTTCGAGGCCGGCGAACAGGAGAACCTCGCCGAGGCCGTCGAACTGGTCGAGGGCGGCTATCCGGCCTTTGACCGCCAAGCCTTCCTGGAAGGTCACATGACGCCGGTGCTGTGGGGATCGGCGCTTCGCCACTTCGGCATCGACGAACTGCTGAAGGCCATCGGCGACTGGGCCCCGGCGCCCAAGGTGATGAAGGCGAAGAAGGAATCGCCGCCCGAGACCCGCAACGCCCCGCCCCCCATCGAGACCGAGGTCGAACCGGGATCGAACGAGGTCACCGGCTTCGTCTTCAAGGTCCAGGCGAACATGGACCCCAACCACCGCGACCGGATCGCGATGTTCCGGATGGCGTCGGGCGCCTTCAAGCGCGGCATGAAGCTGAAGGTGCAGAACACCGGCAAGTCGCTGTCGGTCAATGCACCGATCATGTTCTTCGCCTCGGACCGCGAACTGGCCGACGACGCTTTCGCCGGCGACGTGATCGGCATTCCGAACCACGGGATCTTACGCGTCGGCGACAGTCTGTCGGAGAGCGGCGTGGTCCGGTTCGCCGGCCTGCCCAACTTCGCGCCGGAAATCCTGCAAAGGGTTCGCGTGAAGGATCCGCTGAAGGCCAAACACCTGAAGAAGGCGCTGGAAGGTCTGGCCGAGGAAGGCGTGACCCAGCTGTTCCGTCCCGAAATCGGCTCGGACTTCATCGTCGGCGCCGTGGGTCAGCTGCAGTTTGAGGTCATGGCCGACCGTTTGGGCGAGGAGTACGGCCTGGACGTGGTCTTCGAACCCTCCCCCTACGCCGAGGCGCGCTGGATCGCTCCAGGCGCGGAGGGGTCCGACGCGGACGTCGAGGACTTCAGCGGCAAATATCGCCCCCAGATGGCGCGCGACATCGACCAGGCCCCGGTTTTCCTGGCCAAGTCGAGCTGGGAGACCGGCTATGTCGGCGAACGCTTCCCCAAGATCGCCTTCACCAAGACGAAGGAACGCGGCTAAGGCCGGCGCCGCAAACGACTTCCTTTGGTCACGCGGCTGAGCCATTCTGAGGTCATGTCGACGCTTCTCGCCCTCGCCAGCACCGTTTTCATGCTGCAGGCCGCCCCTTCCGTGGAGCTGGTTTCGTACGAGGAAGCGGTCCGCTGTGCGGGCCTGACCCAGGCCGCGTCGGAGCTTGAAGGCGGAGAGAGCGCGCAAGGGCGTCGGCTGTATGACGCCGCGCTCTACTGGTCCCTGGCGGCCATGCAGGCCGCGACGGCGGCGGGCAAGGCGGCGCCGACCGCCGAGGCCGATCAGACCCGCGCGCGCATCACTGCGGTGCGTCAGCTCAACGCCGAGGCGCCCGAGGCGCGCGCCAATCTGCAACGCTGCCAGCAGAAGACGCCGAAACTCGACTAGGGCGCCGGCTTAAGGCCAAGCCGAACCGCATTCCCGGCGCTGCGTTTGCATTGGACGCCGCAGGTGACGCAGTCTGCGTCCCGAAGCGGGATAACCGAGGTCCAGCATGTTCGAATTCGGCCGTGATCTTCGAAAACTCTTCGCCCAGGCGCGAGAGAGCGAAGACCTGGGCTGGGTCGAACTGATCGGCGCGGATCTGCTGCGCGCCGAGGCGCGACGCGAGGCTACGGACGCCGGACGCGTCTCCTGCGCCCGTCCCTTCGAGACCGAAAACCGCGCCTGCGCCCTGTGGCGCGAACACGCCCGGCGCACCGGCGCCGCCGACAGTCTGGACCGGGCCGAACGCTGCGCCGACAGCCTGGTGCGTTCAGCGGTGGGCGAGGATCAAGTCGCGCGGGCCGCCATGGCCAAGGCGGCGGTGCTGATGCTGCGCTTTGATCTGTGCGGCGATCCCGCCCGTCTGGACCGCGCGGCGACGACCCTTGCGGCCGTCGGACAGCCGCGCAGCCGACGCATCGCCGTCGGCATGGCCGCGCTTCACGCCCGGCTGACGGTCCGCACGGCCAGGCTGAGCGGCGACATCGCCCGCCTTCATCAGGCGGCTGCCTTGATCGATGAGGCGGTGCGCAGGGACGACGCCGAAGACATGGATCTGCGCATGGATCGCGCGGGCCTTTCGCTGGAAATGGGCGTGGTCCAGCGCGACGTGCATCTGCTGGATCAGGCCGGCCGAGACCTGGGCGCCCTGGTCGAGGCCGCCTCCCCCGACCATCGCCCCCTGACCCGCGCCCGCGCCCTGGCCCTGTGCGGAGCCGGCCTGTCGGCTCTGGCCGCCATCGCGGGGCATGACGAGGCCCGCAGCCAGGGGCGGATCATGTTCGACGCCGCCACCGACCAGTTCACGCCGGATCACAGCCCGCTGGACTGGGCCGCGATCCAGGTGCTGCGCGTCGGCGACGACGCCCAGCCGCTGATGCTGCTGACCCAGGCCGAAGCCCTGACGCAGGGCGGCGAACTGATCATCGGCGCCCTGGCGCGCGAGCGCCGCATCACGCGTGAGGTGGCCTTGGCCGAGGCGGTCAAGAACCTGACCGCCCTGATGACGCTGGAGACCCGCCTTCGCGCGCGCATGGCGACGGCGACGCCGCTCGACTGGACCGCCGATCAGATCGGCATGGCCGAGATCATGTTGGCGCGGCATCGGTTGGGCGGCGTCGTCCCGACCGATCTGGGGCTGATCCTGGGCGAGGCGGCGATGACGGCCCGGGAAATGGGCGTCGACGCCCTCGCCGACCGCGCCGAGGCGCTCCTGAGAGCCTAGACTTCAGCCGCCCATGGCGACGAAGGCGCCGTTCAGGAACCGCGTCTTGCCATAGGCCATCCGCTGCCCGTCATCGGCCAGCACCCGCCCGCCGGCGCCTTCCAGCACCGCCTGGCCCGCTGCGGTGTCCCATTCCGAGGTCGGACCGGTGCGCGGATAGGCGTCGAACCGCCCCTCGGCGATCAGACAGAACTTCAGCGATGAGTCCGTCCCCTGCCAGCGCGAGCAGCCGTGACGCGCGGCAAGACGCGTCGCCTCTTCGTCGGTGACGCTGTGGCTCAACAGGGCCATGCCTTCCTGCGGCCGGTCGCGCACCCGGATCGGGCGCCAGTCCTCGCCCGAATGGGCCTCGCCGGCCTGAAGGGCGCCGAACTGACGCCGGAAGGCGCCGCCCTCGGGCTTGTCGGTGCGCCAGGTCGTCGCCGTCGCTGGCGCCGTCACCACGCCCGCGACCGGATAGCCGTCATGGATCAGGGCGATATTGACGGTGAAGGCCTCGCCGCCGCGCACGAAGCCGCGCGTGCCGTCCAGCGGATCGATCAGCCAGAACCAGTCCTCGGCCGCCTCCGGCGCGCCGTCGGCCGACACCGCTTCCTCCGCAACCGTCTGCACGCCCGGATACAGGGCCGCCAACCGTTCCAGGATCAGGGCCTCGGCCGCCCGGTCGGCCTGCGTCACCGGACTATCGTCCGACTTGGTCTCGACCGCCGTGCCTGCGCGCCAATAGGGCAGGATCAGCCGCGCGGCCTCCTCTGCGATCTCGGCGATGGCCAAAGACAGCGCGCCGGACGTCAGATCGCGCTCTAGAGCGGGTGTAGAAGAGGTCGTCATTGGCGGGTCGATAGACCATCCGGGCGGTTCCATGAACCGGCAAATCACTCCAACTTCGCGCGCGACACGAACTGTGACCTGAGCGCGCCAGACATCATGACCTCCCCCCACGACACAGACGCCGCTCCGCTGGACCTCCCGGTCGATGGGACGGAGCTGGCGACCTACATCGCGGCCAAGCTGTGCCATGACTTCATCAGTCCGTCGGGCGCCATCGTCTCCGGCCTGGACCTGATGCAGGACCCGACGGCCCAGGATATGCGCGACGACGCCCTGGCCCTGATCGAACAGAGCGCCAGGAAGATGGTCGCCCTGGTCCACTTCGCCCGCGTCGCCTTCGGCGCCGCCACCACCAGCGAGAAGTTCACCGCGCGCGAGATCGAAGGCCTGGTGTCCGGCATGGTTCAGGGCGGCCGCGCCTCGCTGGACTGGCGCATCGCCGACGGCGAGTTCACCAAGCCCCAGGCCCGCGCCCTTACCAACCTCGCCTATCTGACCGTCGGCGCCCTGCCGATGGGTGGCGTCGCCACCATTCAGTCGCGGGTGGAAAACGGTCTGCTCTATCTGGAAGGCTTCGCCGAGGGCGCCCGCGCCCGGCTGAAGCCCGAGGCCGTTACGGGTCTGGCCGGCGAACGCCTGGTCGAGGGCCTGGCCGGCCAGTGGATCCAGCCCTACTGGCTGTGGCTGACCGTGAACGAGGCCGGCGGCGCTCTACGCGTCAAGGTTGAAGACGGAAAGGTCGCACTGGTCGCGCGAATGCCCGCCTGAGGCGTTTCCAAACGACTCATTAACTGGCGTTTGAGATAAAAACAGTCCATGCGCCACGGGCGAAAGCCGTCGTGTCATTGAGGGATCGACCTTTGGACTTCCGAACCTGCCTGATCGTCGACGACAGCCGCATCATCCGCAAGGTTGCGCGCCGCATCGTCGAGGGCCTGGGCTATGAGGTCGATGAGGCGGCGGACGGCTCCGAGGCCCTGGCCTATTGCACCGGCGCCATGCCCGACGTCCTGCTGGTGGACTGGAACATGCCCGTGATGGACGGGATCACCTTCCTGCGTCGCCTGCGCGCCATGCCGGGCGGCAAGCAACCCAAGGTGCTGTTCTGCACGATCGAGACCCGCCCCGAGCGGATCGCCGAAGCCCTGGCCGCCGGCGCCGACGACTATGTGATGAAGCCGTTCGACGGCGAAATCCTGCAGTCCAAGCTGACGGAGGTCGGAGCGATCGCCGCATGACGCCTGAGGACTTCGACAAGCTGCAGTCCCTTCTCGCCACCCGCGCCGGCTATCGGTTGTCGCGGGATCGCATCCACCTGGCCGAACACCGGCTGGGTCCGATCGCGCGGCGCGAGGGCTATGCCAATGTCGAAGCCCTGCTGACGAACCTGTGGGCCAATCCGGTCGCCTCGCTGGCCTGGTCGGTGATCGAGGCCCTGCTGAACGCCGAGACCTGGTTCCGTCGCGACCGCGCGCCCTTCCGCATTCTCGAGAGCGAGTTACTGCCGGCCCTGTCCAAGGCGCGGCCCGACGGACGGATCAAGATCTGGTCGGCCGGCTGTTCGACCGGCCAGGAGGCTTGGTCCATCGCCATGGCGGCCAGGGAGATCGGCGTCGATGTCGATCTGGTCGCCACAGACCTGTCGCAGCGCGCGATCGAAAAGGCGCGCTCGGGCCTCTACACCGGCTTCGAGATCCAGCGCGGGCTCACGGCCAAGACCATGCTGCGCTGGTTCGAACCGCGGGAAGACCAGTGGATCGTCAAGGCCGAACTGGCCGACGCCGTGCGTTTCGGTCGGGCCAACCTGCTGGACGAACCGACCGATGACGCCCGTTTCGACGTCATCTTCTGCCGCAATGTCATGACCGATATGGACCCGTCGCGCCGGGCGCGTCTGCTCGACGGACTGGAGCGCCGCCTGGTCGATGACGGCTGCCTGCTTCTGGGCGTGGACGAAAGTCTGGAAGGCGAGACGGTCGCCTTCCGCGCCGTGAACGGCCGCCGGGGCCTGTATGTAAAGGCGCCGTCCGCGCTTCGCCGCGCCGCCTGACCCCGCCCTTCATGCGGGCGATCAGCCCGCGTGCAGCTCCTGCTTCACCCGTTCGGCCAGGGTCTTGATGTCCAGCGGCTTGGGCAGGAAGGACACGCCCGTCTCGTCCTGTAGCAGGTCCGAGAAGTCGCTCTCGGCATAGCCCGAGATGAACATGACCGGCGCGTCGCCCAGATATTTGCGCGCCTTCTTCAGCAAGGACGGCCCGTCCAGCCCCGGCATGATGACGTCCGAGATCATCATGTCGATCTGGCCCGCGTGTTCCTCGGCCAGCAACAGGGCCTCCTCGCCGTCGGCGGCCTCGATGACTTCATAGCCGCGTTGGCGCAGCAGGCGGGCGGCGATGCCGCGCACGGCGTCCTCGTCCTCGACGAACAGGATACGGCCGGCGCCCGACAGGTCGCGCGGCGCCTTGGCCTTGACCTCGACCGGTTGAACCTCGGCCAGCTCCGCCTCGCCCGCCGCCGGCAGGAAGATGCGGAAGGCCGCGCCCATAATCTTAGAGTCTGGGCCTTCGATGTTGCTGACGGTGATGTGGCCGCCCGCCTGCTGGACGATGCCATAGACGGTGGCCAGGCCCATGCCGGTGCCCTCGTTCACCGCCTTGGTGGTGAAGAAGGGTTCGAAGATCTTGTCCGCCAGTTCGGGCGGCACGCCGGGTCCGGTGTCCGACACCTCGATCAGGGCCACCTCGTCCGTCGACGCATCGACCCAGCCCAGGGCCCGCGCCTCGTCGCCCGTCAGGCGGCGCGTGGCGATGGTGACGACGCCGGCGCCCGGCTCGACCACGCCGCGCATGGCGTCGCGCGCATTGACGGCCAGGTTCATCACCGCCGTCTCCAGCTGAGACTTGTCGGCCAGCACGACCGGCAGGTCGCGTCCGTAGTCGGTCTCCAGCCGCACGTCCTCGCGCAGCAACCGCCGCAGCAGGATGGCGAACTCGCCCACCAGTTCACCCAGGTCCAGCCGCTCGCGCCGGACCGTCGACTTGCGCGAGAAGGCCAGCAGCTTGCGCACCAGATCGGCCGCGCGAATGGCCGTCTGACGGATCTCGTTCAGGCCTTCGTAGGAGGGATCGCCCACGGGGTGCCGTTCCAGCAGGCCCGACAGCTGAAGCTGGATCGCCGTCAGCAGATTGTTGAAGTCGTGCGCCACGCCCCCGGCCAGCTGGCCCACGGCCTGCATCTTCTGGGCCTGGTTGAGCTGAAGCTCCATCGACTTCTGACCCGAAACGTCGAACAGCCAGATGCGCCGCTTGTCGCCCTCGGGCGCCACATACAGATGTAGCATCTTGTCGGGATAGGCCCGCGCGACCAGTTCGATCGGCCCCGAAGATCCACTCGCCAGCTTCAGCCGCGCCTCGGCGATGCCGCCCGGATCGAACAGATGCCCAAAGGCCGCATCGCGCGCCGCCCCCGGTCCGGTCAGAACCGCCAGCGCCGGATTGGCCTCTTCCGCGCGGCCCGAAAACAGGTCGTCGCCAGCGATCACCGCCGAGCCGAACGGCGCCCCGGCGGCCATGGCCCGCGCCTCGCCGGTCGCCGCGGCGGCGGGCGTGTGAACGGGCGCGGCGGCGATGGGCAGGACGGCGTCCGGCGCCGCGCGCATCAGGAACCGCCCCTCGCCGGCTTGGCCGATCACGACCTCGACCTCGCGCTGTCCGATCATGACGATGGCGCGGCCCGGCTCGCCTTTGCGCGCCTGGGCGAAGGCCATGTACAGCGCTTGCGCCGACTTGCCGCGCGGCAGGGCGCCGGTCGCGCCGTTGGCCTCGGACCAGGCGGCGTTGAAGGCCAGGATCTGTCCTGAATCCCACACCAGCGCCGCCGGTTCGGCCATGGCGTCCAACACCTCGATGGCCGCATCGCTGCTCGGCTTGGCGTCCGTCGCCCGGCGGAAGCCGAAAAGACCGATCAGGGCGATGGCGCCGACGGTCAGGATCAGCACCAGTCCCGGCGCCGAAATCGGATTGTCCCGAAACGCCGGGTAGGCCAGGGCCGCGATCGCCACGACGACCCCGAACGCCATCACGCCGGACAACAGGTCGAACGAAGGGCGGCGGGTGGACGTCATACAGCCTCGCGAATCAGTGTTGCGATCATACGCCCAAATCCTGACGCCGCCTTACCGGCGCTTGCGGGACTGGAAGACGAAGCCGATGATCTTGGCGGCGGCGTCGAAATGTTCGCGCGGAATGACCTCGTCCACCTCGACGGTGGCGTACAGGGCGCGCGCCAGCGGCACGTTCTCGACGATCGGCACGCCGTGCTCGGTCGCCACTTCGCGGATGCGCAGGGCCAGGGCGTCGACGCCCTTGGCCACGCAGATCGGCGCCCCGTCGCCCTGATCCGGCTCGTAGCGCAGGGCGACCGAATAGTGGGTCGGGTTTGTCACGATGACGGTGGCCTTGGGCACATTGGCCATCATCCGCTGGCGGCTGCGCTGCATGCGGATCTGCTTCAGCTTGGCCTTGATGTGCGGATCGCCTTCGGACTGTTTGAAGTCTTCCTTCAGCTCTTCCTTGGTCATGCGCATCCGCTTGGCGAAGCGCATCTTCTGCCAGATGAAGTCGGCCCCAGCCGTGGCGCCCAGCAGGATGATCGAAGCCACGAACAGCGAAATGGCCATGTCGCGCGCCAGCGGCAGGATCGCCAGCGGGCTGATCGAGGCCATGTTCTCGAACTCGCGCAGGTGCGGCTTCAACACCATCCAGCACACCGCGCAGACTGCGATCAGCTTCAGGAAGGTCTTGACGAATTGCGCCAGGCCGTCGGGGCCGAAGATGCGTTTGAACCCCTGCATCGGACTGACCGCCGACCATTTGGGCTTCAGCTTTTCGGCGGTGAAGATCAGGCCGGACTGGGCGACATTGCCCCCGACCCCGCCCAGAATGGTCGCCAGCATGACGGCTCCCAGGAAGGGCGCCACGGCCCAGACGGCCCGCACCATGATCTGGTTGCCCGCGCCCGAGTTCAGCACGCCCAGCATCTCGTGCGGGGCGGCGATAAAGGGCAGCATCTGTTCGGCGATGGACGAGGCGAACCAGCCGCCCCCCATCAGGATCACCGCCGCCGCCCCCGCCAGCGACAGCACCTGGGCGACGTCGGGCGACTTGGCCGCATCGCCCTTCTTTCGGGCGTCCTCAAGCTTTCGCGGGGTCGCCTCTTCGGTTTTCGACTCGGGATCCGCGCCTTCAGCCACCAGGGCCTCCCAGCACGAAATACTCCGCCAGACGGCGGTAGCGGTCGATGAAGAGGGTGCCGAGCGCACCCAGGCTCAGGGCGAAGATCGACAGGCCCAAGATCACGCTCAAGGGCGCGGCGGCGAAATAGACCTGGAATGACGGCATGACCCGCGCCACCAGGCCGGACGCCAGGTTGAAGATCAGAGCAAAGACCAGCACCGGCGCCGACAACTGCACGCCCAGCAGAAAGCTTTCGCCCAAGGTCCGCACCGCCATCTGGGTGAAGTCGGCCATCATCAGCGGCTGGGCCGGCGAGATCAGCCGATACGAGCCCACCATGCCGGCGATGAACAGGTGGTGGGTGTCGGTGGCGAACAGCAGCGTCACCCCCAGCAGGGCCAGAAAGGCGGCGATGGTCGATCCCGGCTGGGCCTGCATCGGGTTGGCGGTCTGGGCGAAGCTCAGCGTCGTCTGCAACGACACGATCTCGCCCGCCGTCGCCAGGGCGCTCATGAACATGCGCAGCAGCAGGCCGATCATCAGGCCGACGACCACCTCGCGGATGATCCACCCGACCATCAGCCCCATGCTGTCCGGCAGGCCCGGCAGCGATGCGCGCACCACCGGCCACAGCGCCAGACTGATGACCAGGGCCAGCGACAGTCGCACGCGCGGCGGCACATAGGCCTCGCCGAAGCCGGGGATCAGCATCAGGATCGCCCCGATCCGGGCGAAGATCAGCCCGCCGGCCCAGACCTGATCGGCGGTCGCCCACGAATCCATGTCTAGAGTTCGTCCACTACATCCCCGCGATGCGGGCCGCGATCTGGCGCATGAAGCCGCCCAACAGGGCGCCCATCAGCGGCAGGAACAGGATCAGGCTGACGAAGATGGCGATGATCTTTGGCGCATAGATCAGGGTCTGTTCCTGGATCTGCGTCAGGGCCTGGAACAGGCCGATCACCACGCCAACGACCAGGCCGACCAGCAGCACCGGCAGGCACAGCTGGATCGTCAGCCAGATGGCGTCGCGCCCGACGTCCAGAACTTCCGCGCCGTTCATCGGCTGCTCCCGCAAACTACTGGGCAGAAAATGCCGACAGGATGGTTAACAGGCCGCTAACCAGACGCGTCTTCGTCCAGACCTGACCACGGAAAAATCTCGCGTGCGGCCTTGAACGGCGCCGCTTCGATGCCGACTTCCCCGCCTTCGCCTCGGGGAGCGCCAGCCATTCGATTTCAGACGAATTAGACGAATTAGACTCTCTTTTTCCGACTTCGCCGTCTGAACGCGCGTCCGCCTCGTAATGGGACGGCTCGCCCTCTCCCCTTCCCTCAAGCGCTCCGCTATCTAGGCCGCCATGACCGACGCCCCCGCCTCCAAAGTCTCCCAGGCCGACGCCGAAGCCGCCGTCCGCACCCTGATCGAATGGGCCGGCGACAACCCGGACCGCGAAGGTCTGCTGGAAACCCCCGCCCGCGTCGCCAAGAGCTACCGCGAGCTTTTCCAGGGCTATGAGGTCGATCCGCTCTCCTATCTGGAGAAGACCTTCGAGGAGACCGGCGGCTACGACCAGTTGGTCGTGCTGAAGGACATCCGCTTCGTCAGCTTCTGCGAGCACCACATGCTGCCGGTCGTGGGCAAGGCGCACGTCGCCTATCTGCCGACGGACCGCGTCGTCGGCATCTCCAAACTGGCTCGCGTCGTGCGCGGCTTCGCCCGCCGCCTTCAGATCCAAGAGAAGATGACCTCCGAGATCGCCGAGGCCATCCAGACCGTCCTTCGCCCGCACGGCGTCGGCGTGGTCATCGAGGCCGAACACAGCTGCATGACCCTGCGCGGCGTCAATGCACCGGGCGCCAGCCTGTCGACCAGCCACCTGATCGGCGTCGTCCGCGACGACCCGCGCACGCGCGAAGAGTTCATGCGTTTGGTGCTGTCGTGACGTTCGCCTGACAGGCGAACTGGCCCGACGCTTGCGGTAAAGGGATCAAAGGAGGCGCTGACGATGCCCTGGTCCCCGATTTCGACCCGCAATGAGACAGTTCAGATCGCCCGCGGCGGCTGGCTGGACGCCCTGCGTTTCATCGTGGCCTTCCTGATCATCCTGCATCACTTCCAGGCCGCAGGGCCGGAGCCGCTCGCCCATCTGATCAACCCCATCTTCGAACGCGGCGGCTTCCTGCTGACCAACTTCTTCCTGATCGACAGCGGTTATGTGCTGATGCGCGTCTATGGCGCGGCGGTGGACAAGGGGCGGATGTCGCCCGGCGACTTCTTCCTCAAGCGGTTCCTGCGCGTCGTGCCCGCCCACCTGATCATGGGTCTGTCGCTGGTCGGCTTCGTGCTTCTGGCCACCGCCGCCGGCTCGCCGCCCCGCAATCCCGAATGGTTCGCCTGGGATCAGCTGCCGGCCCAACTTCTGTTGCTGCAATCCTATGGCGTGCATGGCGGCCTGGGCTGGAACGCCCCGACCTGGTCGATCTCGGCCCTGATCGGCTGCTACCTGGCCTTCCCCTGGATCATTCGCGGCCTGATGCGTCTGGGTCCGTGGTCGGCCCTGGCCGTCGGCGTCGGCGTCTATCTGGTCGCCAACCAGCTGTGCTGGTCGTTCCTCGGCTATCCCGTCTATCAGATGCCGATGCGCTACGGCATCATCCGCGCCCTGCCGCTGTTCTTCCTGGGCATGTGCCTGGCCTGGTTCGCCCAGAAGGTCTGGATCGCGCCGCGTCTGGCCGGCTGGGCCGGGGTGCTGGCCGCCATCGGCTTCTTCGCGCTTCAGCTCCACGACAAGCACGCCCTCGTCGCCCTGACCCTGATCTCGATCATCATCCTGGCCGCCGGCGCCGTGCCGGTGACCAAGCCCACGAAGTGGGTCGAGACCGCCGCCATGGTCTCCTTCTCCATGTTCATCTCCAACGAGGTGGTCCGCATCGTCTGGTTCGGCGTGGTCAATGCGGTCGAGGCGCGCGTCGCCTTGCCCCTTTTTATTCAATGGGGCCTGTGGGGCCTGGGCGTCATGGCGGCGGTCGCCTTCGCCTTCGCCTTCCACTTCGCGATCGACAATCCGATCCAGACCCGCATCCGCGCCTGGTTGAAGCGTCGCAGCGCCCGGCGCGGCAAGGCCCAGCCCAAGCTCGGCCCGGTCATCTCCATCGACGGCTGACTGACCTGGGCGACCGACGATCCTCGACCAAAGTCGGTCTCTTCAGCCGCCTTCCTCTCGGTCAATGTCGCCCTCCACGCGTCCGGCAGGCCGCGCATAACGGCCGACAAACGGCGACACGGGAGGAAATGGATCATGGCAACCGACGCACCCCTTGCGTCCGGAGGAGAGGAGCACACCGTCGATCGCAGCGATCGCCTGGTCATCCTCGCCTCATCGGTCGGCACCGTCATCGAGTGGTACGACTTCTATCTTTACGGCTCGCTGGCGGCGATCATCACCGTCCAGTTCTTCTCGGGCGTCAACGAAACCACCGGCTATATCTTCGCCCTGATGGCCTTCGCCGCCGGCTTTGCGGTGCGGCCCTTCGGCGCCATCGTCTTCGGGCGGCTGGGCGACCTGTGGGGACGCAAGAACACCTTCCTCGTCACCATGCTGCTGATGGGTCTGTCGACCTTCGTCGTCGGCCTGTTGCCGCCCTATGCGGTGATCGGCATCGCCGCGCCGATTATCCTGGTGCTGATGCGCCTGATCCAGGGTCTGGCCCTGGGCGGTGAATACGGCGGCGCCGCCACCTACGTCGCCGAGCATGCCCCGCAGGGCAAACGCGGCTACTACACCTCCTTCATCCAGATCACGGCGACCGCCGGCCTGGTGCTGAGCCTCGTGGTGATCCTGAGCGTTCGCTACACGCTGGGCGAGGAAGCCTTCGCCGCCTGGGGCTGGCGCATCCCGTTCCTGGTCTCGATCCTGCTCCTGGGCGTCTCCCTGTGGATCCGCCTGAAGCTGGCCGAAAGCCCGTCGTTCAAGCGGATGAAGGCCGAGGGCAAGGGCTCCAAGACCCCGCTGAAGGACAGCTTCGGCAAATGGCCCAACCTGAAGCTGGTGCTGATCGCCCTTCTGGGTCTCACCGCCGGTCAAGCCGTCATCTGGTACACCGGTCAGTTCTACGCCCTGTTCTTCCTGGAACGGGTCATGAAGGTCGACGCCACCCTGGTCTATGTGCTGCTGACCATCGCGCTTCTCGCCGCCTCTCCCTTCTTCATCTTCTGGGGCTGGCTGTCGGACAAGGTGGGCAGAAAGCCGATCATCCTGGCCGGCTGCCTGATCGCGGCCCTGACCTATTTCCCGCTGTTCAACGCCCTGACCCAGGCCGCCAATCCGCAACTGGCCGCCGCCGCCGCCTCGGCGCCGGTCACGGTCTATGCCGATCCGGCAGACTGTAATCTGCAGTTCGATCCGGTGGGCAAGACGGTGTTCAACCACTCCTGTGACGTGGCCAAATCCTACCTGGCCAAGGCGGGCGTGACCTACACCAACGTCGCGGCGCCGGCGGGCACGGTCGCCGAGGTCCGCATCGGCGATCAAGTCGTCATCCCCAGCTTCCGGGGCGACGCCATGGCCCCGGCCGACTTCGCCGCCCAGAAGAAGACCTGGGACAAGAGCCTGGGCGAGGCCCTGACCGCCGCCGGCTATCCGGCCAAAGCCGACAGCGCCCTGGTCAACAAGCCGATGGTGGTGCTGATCCTGTTCATCCTCGGCTTCTATGTGACCATGGTCTACGGACCGATCGCGGCGGCCCTGGTGGAGATGTTCCCGACCAACATCCGCTACACCTCCATGTCCCTGCCCTATCACATCGGCAATGGCTGGTTCGGCGGCTTCCTGCCGACCACCGCCTTCGCTATCGTGGCGGCGACGGGCAACATCTACTCCGGCCTCTGGTACCCGATCGTGGTGGCCCTGGGGACGGTCGTTCTGGGCTTCCTGCTGGTCAAGGAAGGCAAGGACGTCGATCTGAACGCCTGATCCTGCTTTCAGGCGGAATGAAGGGCGGGTCGTCGCAGGACGGCCCGCCTTTCGCTTGTGAAACACCCCGTGCCCGGTTCAGATGCCCCGATGTTCAGCCTGACGATCCTCGGCCTGGTCGCCGCCTATATGGCGGTGCTGTTCGCCGTCGCCTGGTCTCAGGAACGGCCGTCCGCGCGCGCGCGCGGCAAGGGCTTGGGGCCGTCGGTCTACGCCCTGTCCTTGGCCATCTACTGCACCTCATGGACCTACTACGGCGCGGTCGGCACGGCGGCGCGCGACGGGTGGGAGTATCTGCCCATCTACATCGGCCCGGTGATCGGTCTGACGTTGCTGTTTCCGCTATGGCGCCGAATCGCCGCCGCCGCCCGGCGCGAGAACGTTGGCTCCATGGCCGACTTCGTGGCCTCGCGCTACGGCAAGAGCCAGACCCTGGGCGCAGCCGTCACCGTCGTCGCCATCCTGGGGTCGCTGCCCTATATCGCGCTGCAGCTGAAGTCGCTGTCGATGGCCGGCGCCCTGCTGACCGCCGGCACGCCGGTAGCGGGATCCGAAGGTCTGACGGTTCTGGTGCTGGCTGGCGTCCTGGCCTTCTTCGCCGTCCTGTTCGGGGCGCGCCGTCCCGACCTGACCGAGCACAATCGCGGCCTGATCCAGGCCATCGGGCTGGAATCGATGGTCAAGCTGGGCGCCCTGCTATTCGTCGCCGTCTTCGCCTTGGTCCTGCTGCTGAACGAAGGATCGCCCCCGCGCATCATTGAAGGCCTGGGCGCCCTGGCCGCACCGCCCGAGGTCACGCCGCGCTTCACCGCCATAACCCTGCTGTCGACCCTGGCCATCTTCTGCCTGCCGCGCCAGTTCCACGTCGCCTTCGTCGAAGGCGGTCAGCCGTCGGACGTGAAGCGGGCGCGCTGGATCTTTCCGCTCTATCTGCTGCTGACCAGTCTGGCGGTGCTGCCGCTGGTGGCGGCCGGCGCCCTGTTTGCGCCGTCGGTCAATCCGGACCTGCTGGTGCTGGCCCTGCCGTTCCAGCGGGGCGAGACCCTGCTGACGGCCGTGGTCTTCGTCGGAGGATTTTCCGCCGCCACCGCCATGGTCATCGTCGAGGCCGTCGCCCTGTCGGCCATGGTGTCCAACAGCCTGATCCTTCCCTTCCTGGCGCGCGAACGTTGGCGGGTGCGCGGCGACGCCTCGGACATGGCAGGCACCATCCTTCAGGTCCGGCGCGGGGCCATCGTCGCGGTCCTGCTGCTGGCCTGGCTCTACTATCAGGCGACGGACCAGTCGCGCGGCCTGGCGGCGATGGGGCTGGTGTCCTTCGCGGCGATGGCCCAGCTGGCGCCGGCCCTGTTCGGCGCGGTCCTTTGGCGGGGCGGCCATGCGCAAGGGGCGCTAGCGGGCATGACAGTCGGCATGGGCGTCTGGATCGTCATGCTGGCCATGCCCCAGCTGTCGCCCGGCGCGCCCTGGCACCTGCACGTCATGATGGGGGTCAAGGACCCTCTGGCGCTCGGCGTCTTCGTCAGCCTGGCGCTGAACCTGGCGGCCTATGTCGGCGTGTCGCGCTTTGCCCAACCCCGCCTGATCGACCGGGTCCAAGCCCGCGCCTTCGTGGATCGGCTGGGACCGGACTGGATGGAGGCCCGGCCCGCGCCGTCGGGCGCCTCGGTCGGCGATCTGCGCGCCCTGGTCGCCCGCTTCATCGGCGACGAACGGGCCGAGCGCGCCTTCACCGCCTGGGGCGATGAGACCGATACCAAGCTGCGCGACGCCGACCCGGCCGATGCGGCCCTGGCCCGCGCCGCCGAGCGGATGCTGGCGGGCGCCATCGGCGCGGCTTCTGCGCGTCGGGTTATCTCAGCGGCGCTTGCCGGCGTCGGGCGCGCGCCCGAGGACGTGGTGCGGATGCTGGACGAGGCGTCCCAAGCGGTTCAGTTCAACCGCGACCTGTTGCAGACCACGCTCGACAACATCGACCAAGGCGTGATCGTGGTGGACGAGGATCTGCGCGTCACCGCCTGGAACCGGCGCTACGTCGCCATGTTCGACCTGCCGCCCGGCTTCGTCCACGTTGGCCTGCCCATCGCCGTCATCTATCGCCTGAACGCCGAGCGCGGCGAGAGCCCGGACGACATCGAGGCCTGGGTCGAGCGCCGGCTGGAGGCGCTGAGCCGCCGCATTCCCCACGACCACGAACGCCAGCAGCCCGACGGCCGGGTGCTGCGCTCCTCCGGTGCGCCGATCCCCGGCGGCGGCTACGCCACCAGCTACACCGACATCACCGCCCTGCGCCAAGCCGCGCGCGAGCTGGAGGAGGCCAACGAACGGCTGGAGGCGCGCGTTGCGGACCGCACCGCCCGGCTGGACGAGGCCCGGCGCGTGGCCGAGGACGCCACGGCCTCCAAGACCCGGTTCCTGGCCGCCGCCAGCCACGACCTGCTGCAACCGCTGCACGCCGCCCGCCTGTTCATCGCCGCCTTGAAGGAGGAGCCGGCGCTTGAGGATGCGACCAGCCGCACCCTGGCCGTCAACGCGGACCGCGCCATCGACAGCGCCCACCGTCTGCTGACCGCCCTGCTGAACCTGTCCAAGCTGGAGGCCGGCGGCGTGCGGACCAATGTCGCACGGCTGTCGCTGGGCGGCCTGTTCGACGAACTGCGCCGCGAGTTCGCGCCTGTGGCCGAGGCCAAGGGTCTGGATCTGACCGTGATGTCCAGCCGGCTGTGGGTCGCGTCCGACCGCGACCTGCTGCGCTCCATGCTGCAAAATCTGGTGGCGAACGCCATCCGCTATACGGATGCAGGCCGTGTGCTGGTCGGGGCGCGTCGGCGGGGCGAGACGGTGCAGTTGTTCGTCTGCGACACCGGACGCGGCATTCCCGACACCGACCACGAAACCGTCTTCGGCGAGTTCGTGCGTCTGCCGGGCGCCGTGGACGAGCCGGGCGCGGGCCTGGGCCTGGCCATCGTACGCCGCCTGTCCAGCCTGCTCGATCACCCGCTTGAGCTGAGTTCCCGTGTCGGGCGCGGCACGACCTTCCGGATCACCGTGCCGCGCAGCGCAGCCGACCTGCCCGCCGAGGCCACGCCGTTGCGCGAGGCGCGACTGCCACTGGCGGGCCTGCGCGTGCTGTGCGTAGACAATGAACCGGTGATCCTGGACGCACTGAACGCCCTGCTCACCCGCTGGGGCGCGCGGCCGACGCTGGTCGCCAGCGTCGAGGCGGCCAAGGCGGCGATCGGCCCGTTCGACGCCGCCGTGGTCGATCTGCATCTGGGCGACGGGCCCGAAGGGTTCGCCGTCATCGACTGGCTGAGGCCCCAGGGCGTGCGCCGCATCGCCCTGGTCACCGCCGACACCCGCGACGGGCTGAACGAACAGGCGACCGCTGCCGGCGCCGTCCTTCTGCCCAAGCCGATCAAGCCGGCGGCGCTGAAGGCCTTCCTGTCGAGCTAGGGGTTGGCGAGTTAGGCCGGGTCCAGCGACTTGGCCAGGATCACCGCCTGGGTCCGGTTGTGAACGCCCAGCTTTCGAAACACGCTGGTCAGATGCGCCTTGATGGTGGCTTCGGAGACGCCGAGGTCAAAGGCGATCTGCTTGTTCAGCCGGCCGGCCTTCAGCCCTTCGAGAATCCGCAGCTGCGACGGCGTCAGGCTGGCGACGCGGCCGGCCAGATCGTCGTCGGCCTCCGGCACATCCGGCGCCCAGCTGTCGCCGGCGAGAATGGCCGCGATCGCCTCGACCATCTGCGGCAGGGACGACGACTTGGGGATGAAGCCGGCGGCGCCCAGACCCAGGGCGTGGCGCACCACCGGCGCGTCCTCGCTGGCCGAGACCACCGCAACCGGCACGGTCGGCTGTTCGGCTCGCACGGCTGCGAGGCCCGCCATCCCCTCGCTGTCCGACAGCTTCAGATCAAGCAGCAACAGATCGACGGGTCCCGCCACCATCGCGGCCCGGGCCTCGACCAGGCTGGCGCATTCCACCACCTGCGCGCCCGGCGCCGCCTTGTCGACGGCCGAGCGCAGGGCGGCGCGAAACAGGGGATGGTCGTCGGCGACGACGATGCGATCCATGGGCTTCCTTCCGTGCGCGGCGTCTGACCGGCCGCGTCGTCGCCATCATGGCGCGGTTCGACTTTGGTCGAAATTAGACCAATGGCCAATGGCTCCCCGAGGCTGGAGGCGGAAAGGTCGTCAAAGGGACGCCCGCGCCAGACGGGCGCGGGAGGTTCATCATGATCAAGACAAACCTGATGGCGGGAGCCGCCGCCGTTGCGCTGATGGCGACGCCCAGCCTGGCCTCGGCCCAGGACCAGGCCGCGCTCGAGGCGCGCATCGCCCAGCTCGAAGCCCAGTTGAACGCCCTGAAGTCCGAGGTCGTCGCCGCGCGAACCCAGCAGGCGGCGCAACAGCAGGACATCATCCGCCTGGAGACCCGCCCGGCCGCGCCCGCACCGGTCCAGCAGGTGACGGCGCCGGCGGCGCCCGGCGAAGGGTTCCGTATCGGCGACCACACGGTCAAGTTCGGCGGCTTCGTCAAGGTGGACGCCTACGCCACCCGCTATTCCGGCGGCGATCCGGTCAATGGCGACGCACTGCGTGAGTTCCACATCCCCGGCTCCATCCCGATCGGCGGGGCCGATGAGGATACGGCGACCGACTTCAACGCCCGCCAGACCCGCTTTTGGCTGACCACCGACGGCATGGTCGGCGGTCACAAGATCGGCACGCGGATGGAGATGGACTTCCAGACCCTGCCCGGCGCCGGCGACCAGCGCACCACCAGTCCGGCCAACCCGGCCCTGCGTCGCGCCTTCATCACCATCGACAACTGGCTGATCGGCCAGGAGTGGACCAACTTCCAGAACACCGCCGTCCTGCCCGAATCCGCCGACTTCATCGGCGCGGCGGAGGGCACGGTCTTCGCCCGTCAGGTCCAGGTCCGCTACACCCGCGGGCCCTTCTCGGTCTCGGTCGAGAACCCCGAGACGACGGTGACCCCCTTCGGCGGCGGCGCGCGCATCGTCGCCGACGACAACAGCATCCCGGACTTCACCGCCCGCTATGCCGTGTCCAGGCCCTGGGGCGACTTCCAGTTCGCCGGCCTGCTGCGTCAGCTGAGATACCAGAACCCCGCGACGAACATCGATTCCACCGCGACCGGCTGGGGTCTGTCAGCCTCGACCAAAATCAAGGTCGGCGCCAAGGACGATCTGCGCCTGATGGTGACGGGCGGCGAGGGCATCGGCCGCTATGTCGGTCTGAACTTCTCCAATGACGCGGTGCTGAACGGCTCGGGCGATCTGGATGCGATCGGCGTGGTCGCCGGCTTCGCCGCCTATCGCCACGTCTGGGCGCCCGGCTGGCGTTCCAGCCTGATCTGGTCGGCGCAGAAGGTGGACAACGACACCGGCTTTACGGGCCTGGCCGCCAACCGTTCGGCCCAGAGCTTCCACGCCAACTTGATCTGGTCGCCGGTTACGGCGTTTGATGTCGGGGCCGAGCTGATGTTCGCAGACCGCGAGATCGAAACCGGCGCCAGCGGCGACATGACCCGTTTGATCCTGTTCGCCAAATACGGATTCTGATTTGATGCCGGAGACGTCTCGCGTGCCTGATCCCGCCCTCTATCCCGTCCCCGCCGACTGGGCCGAAAAGGCCCATATGGACCGGGAGGCGTATGAGGCGGCGCGGATCGCCGCGCGCGAGACGCCCGACGCCTTCTGGGCCGAACAGGCCAAGCGTCTGGACTGGATCACCCCGCCGACCCGGATCAAGGACGTTTCCTTCGACAAGGAAGATTTCCGCATTCGCTGGTTTGAGGATGGCGTCCTGAACGTCTCGGCCAATTGCATCGACCGTCACCTGCCCCACCGCAAGGACGAGACGGCGATCATCTGGGAAGGCGACGATCCCGCCGACAGCCGCCACATCACCTTCGGCGAACTGCACGCCGAGGTGTGCCGCATGGCCAATGTGCTGAAGGCGCACGGGGCCAGGAAGGGCGACCGGATCACCCTTTATCTGCCCATGATCCCCGAGGCCGCCTACGCCATGCTGGCCTGTGCGCGGATCGGCGCGGTGCATTCGGTCGTCTTCGGCGGCTTCTCGCCCGACAGCCTGTGCGGCCGGATCGAGGACTGCGGCTCAAACCTGGTCATCACCGCCGACGAGGGTCTGCGCGGCGGCAAGCACATTCCGCTGAAGGCCAATGTCGACGAGGCCCTGACGAAGGTGAAGGTCGACACGGTCCTGGTCATCCGTCGCACCGGCGCGGACGTGCCGATGATCGAGGGGCGCGACTTCGATTACGGCCTGGAAGCCGCCAAGGTTGACGCCGACTGCCCGCCCGAGCCGATAAACGCCGAGGATCCGCTGTTCATCCTCTACACCTCCGGCTCGACGGGTAAGCCTAAGGGCGTGCTGCACACCACGGGCGGCTATCTGTTCTGGGCCGCCTGGACGCACGAGATCGTCTTCGACTATCGCCCCGGCGAGGTCTTCTGGTGCACCGCCGACGTGGGCTGGGTCACGGGCCATTCCTATATGGTCTATGGCCCGCTCGCGAATGCGGCGACGACCCTGATGTTCGAGGGCGTGCCCAACTATCCCGACGCCGGCCGCTTCTGGCAGGTGGTGGACAAGCACAAGGTCGAAATCTTCTACACCGCCCCCACGGCCCTGCGCGCCCTGATGCGCGAGGGCGATGCGCCGGTGAAGGCCTCTTCGCGCGCCTCGCTGCGACTGCTCGGCACGGTGGGCGAACCGATCAATCCAGAGGCTTGGCGCTGGTATCACGAGGTGGTCGGCGACGGCCGTTGCCCCATCGTGGACACCTGGTGGCAGACCGAGACGGGCGGTCATCTGATCACCCCCCTGCCCGGCGCCACCGACCTGAAGCCGGGATCGGCGACCCTGCCCCTGCCCGGCGTCGAGCTTCAGATCGTGGACGCCGAGGGCCAGCCGCTGGAGGGCGCCGTCTCCGGCAATCTGTGCATCACCGACAGCTGGCCGGGCCAGATGCGCACCGTCTATGGCGACGATCAGCGCTTCTTCGACACCTATTTCTCGACCTATCCGGGCCGCTACTTCACCGGCGACGGCTGCCGTCGGGACGAGGACGGCTATTACTGGATCACCGGCCGGGTGGACGACGTCATCAATGTGTCCGGCCACCGGATGGGCACGGCCGAGGTCGAGAGCGCGCTGGTCCTTCACGACGATGTCGCCGAGGCGGCGGTCGTCGGCTATCCGCACGATATCAAAGGCCAGGGCATCTACGCCTATGTCACCCTGAACAACGGGGTCGAGGCGACCGAGGATCTGAGAAAGGCCCTGGTCGCCCACGTCCGCCACGAGATCGGCCCCATCGCCGCCCCCGACGTGATCCAGTGGGCGCCGGGCCTGCCCAAGACCCGGTCGGGCAAGATCATGCGGCGCATCCTGCGCAAGATCGCCGAAAACGAGATCGGCGCGCTGGGCGACACCTCGACCCTGGCCGACCCGTCGGTCGTGGACGATCTGGTCAAAAACCGCGCCGGGGCCTGAAGACGCGGGTTCAATGCGGGGACTGATGCGCCTATCTGTGCGTCACCCCGCCGCAGCCTGAGCCATCCATGCCTCGTTTCCTGTCTCGCCTGCCGATCGACGGCTATCTGCTGGCCCTGATCGGCATGGTCATCCTGGCGGCCTTAATCCCCGCCAGCGGACAGGCGGCCGTCGTCATGGACGGGGTGGTCAAGGCCGCCATCGCCCTGCTGTTCTTCCTGTACGGCGCGCGGATGTCGCCGGCGGCCATCGGCGCGGGTCTGCTGCATTGGCGGCTTCAGGGCACGGTCTTCCTGTCGACCTTCCTGCTGTTTCCGCTGCTGGGGCTGGGGCTGGCCATTCTGATGCGTGGATCGCTCCAGCCCGACCTGCTGACCGGGATGCTGTATCTGTGCCTGCTGCCGTCCACGGTGCAGTCGTCCATCGCCTTCACCTCCATCGCCGGCGGCAATGTCGCGGGCGCCCTGACCAGCGCCAGCCTGTCGAACCTGCTGGGCGTGATCGTGACGCCGCTGCTGGTCGCCCTGCTGATCGGCGGCGCCAATGGCGGCATCCATCTGCAGTCCATCCTCGACATCGGCCTGCAGATCCTGGCCCCCTTCGCCGTGGGCCAGCTGTGCCGCCCCCTGCTGAAGGACTGGCTGGGCCGCCACGCCAAACTGACCGGCCTTGTGGACCGCGGCTCCATTCTGCTGATCGTCTATGCCGCCTTCAGCGAAGGCGTCGTCGCCGGCGTCTGGTCCCAGGTCGCGCCGCTGGATCTGGCCAAGGTGATCGGCCTGAACATCGCCCTGCTGGCCATCGTGCTGGCCCTGACCCTTTTCGCCGGCCGCGCGCTGAAGTTCGACCGGCCCGACCGGATCGTCATCCTGTTCTGCGGCTCGAAGAAGAGCATGGCCACCGGCATCCCCATGGCCGGCATCCTTTTCGCCGGTCACGCCGTGCCGCTGATCGTCCTGCCGATCATGCTGTTCCACCAGATCCAGCTGTTCGCCTGCACGATCATCGCCCAGCGCTATGCACGTGAGAATGAAGCGACCGCGGTCATCGAACAGACCGCATAAAGTCTGGCGGGGCGCGAGCTTAACCTGAGATCACGGCAGATCACTTCTCAGTATTCCCGTGCATATCATCATTCTTGCCGACGCATTAACGCCAGCGATCAAGGTTAAGCCGCATTAGGCGTATTCGCTCGCGTGACCTTAACGAGCGGCGATCTAGTGTTCCTCTGCAATGTGCAGATCGGAACCGCAGATGACCAAAGGTATCCTTCGCGCTCTCGCCGCCGCCACGCTCGGGCTCGGCCTGGTCGCCGCCGCCGCTCCCGCCTTCGCCGGGCCGACCGCAGGCGGCACCTATCGCCTTCGCGCCACCGTGCCTGTCGCCTGTTGGGTCAAGCCCACCTCGCCCGTCCTGGCGGCCGCCGGTCGCTCTGGAGAGGTGGTCGAGGCCTGTAACAGCCCCGGCGGCTTCACCGTCTCCGCCCAGTATCGCCCGTTGTCGCTGACCGAAAAGGCGGTGATGTTCTACGGCGACCGAACGTTCGATCTGGACAAGTCCGGCATGCAGACCCTGCGCCGCTCCAGCATCGCGACGATCCGTTCTGTGTCCTATCGGTTCGACGACGTCGAACTGGAACAGCCGCTGATCCTGGCCCTGACGATTCAGCCGATCTGATCGCCGACCATATCCATCCCAGTTAAAAAAGAGGCGGGGACGCGCGACGTCTCCGCCTCTTTTTGTTTGGCGCTGACGCTTATAGCGCGGCGACCGTGAAGGTCAGGATGTCGGAATAATCGCCGGCGCGCTTGCCGGTCGTGCTGCCGACGCTGATCGTCAGCGGATAGTCGTCCAGTCGCGCGCGACGCGACACCACATCGACCCGACCGCCACGCGACAGGTCCATGTCGCGATCGCCCAGAACCAGACCATAGGGCACATACCATTCGCTTGCGCCCTGACGCAGGCGGCCCTGGTTCTGCGACGCCACCGAGACGCTGTATCCGGCCGTGCTCAGAACATAGAGGGTCGTGCGCAGCTGCCGAACGCCTTGGGTCAGTTCTCCCAGGTCGATCGTCGGCGTGCCGCCGTTGCGACGAAACTCGCCCTTCAGACCCATGACGGCGGCCGACGGCACCTGGAGGCTGAGCGTGACAGGCTTTTCCGCCAGCGGTCGGCCGTCCGGGGTTTCCAGATTGATGAAGGCGTTCTGGGAATAGAGGCCCGCCGACAGGGTTTCAGCCGGGGCGGCGGTGAAGGAGAAGCGCATCAGACCCCGCTCGCCGGCCGCCAGGTTCAGCGGCCGCACCCCGATGCGGCGCGCGCTCTGGCCCGCGCGCGGGGTGACATCCGCGCCGCCTCGCTCGTCGACCAGTGCGTAGGCCATGCGCTGGGCGCCGGCTTCGTTGACCAGACCGAACTGCTCGCCGCGCAGTTCGACGCGGCTGACGGCGGTGCAGGGTCCGTCGCCCTGGTTCACCACGGCGACATCGAATTCCTGAACGGCTACGTCCTGATCAAACGGCTCGTAGCGCATCATCCATTGATCGGCGCCGGATTCGATCACCAGCTGGCAACCCGGTGCGGCCCGGCTGGGCGCGGCCGCCATCAAGGTCGCCGTCGCAGCAGCAGCGGCCAGGAGCAGGGCGGATGTACGATTACGGGACATTTCAGCCTCCTCGGCCGTTGTTTCAGTCTTCGGACACATCGAGCGGAACCTTGACGATCTGCAGGTCCAGCAAGCCATCGTTGTCAGCCGGCACGGTGAATTCGAAGCCGAGCGCGGGGCTGGAGAACAGCTCCACACGATAGCGCTTGCCCGGCTCCAGATTTTGCACCGCAAACCGTCCAACCGAATTGGTGAAGAACAGCTCGGGCTCTGCATTCGGCTCGTCCACGGGCCGAACACGACCAGACATCAAAGCGACGGGTCGATCCGCATTGCCGACAAGGCGGCCCATGGCGCTGACGAAGTTCGCGCTGCCGACCTGGATCGCATAGCCGCTGCGATAGGTCGGACGTACACGCGCCACACCGTCGCCGATGTTGTAACCGCGCGGCGGGTCCATCACGTCGTAGCGCACCGACTGATTGATGTAGGACGACAGCTGCCCTGTGACGGCGGATCCCAGCAGGCCGCTCTTGGAGATGTATTTCCCGCCTTCAAGGCTGTCGCCGACGATCACGTCGCGATCTCCCAACGACGGGTGCGGATAAACGATGGCGAAGCTGTCGTAGATGCTGCGACCGACGGCGACCTTGCCGCCCGCCGTGGCGATCGACGTGCCGACACGCAGACTGGTAATTTGATCGTCGGTGATGCTGCTGAAGTCGCGTCCGAACGCGCTGTGGGTCAGACTGGCGTCGAAGCGGTTGGCGATATAATCGACCTGCCCCGACACGTTTGCTGCGCCGTCGATGTAGTTTGAGTTCACCGAATACCCCAGCGATCCGACGGTATTGTCGGCGTACTGCTGGAAGTTCACGCTGGCGGTGTTGGTCGCCGAGCTGTAACGCACGTCGCCGCGACGATCGAAGCGCGGCTGCCAGACCAGGGCGAAGGTGACGCCGACGCCGTCGTTGCTGGGGCCGAAGATGCCGCCGTTGGCGCCGGACTCGATGACCTCGACGCCGAACTGCGCGCTCCACTGCGGGGTGAAGCGATAGCTGGTGGTGGCGCTGATGCCGTAAACGTCGTCCAACTGATCGACGCGCGTCATCCGATAGTAGGCGCTGACGGTCGCCAGCCAATCCACGGTGAACCGGTGGCTATAGGAGCCGGTGAAAACCCAGGATGTCTGGTTCTGGCCGAGCGGATTGCCGATGGTCGAGAAGTCTTCCGACGTATAGTCCGCAGCGACGGTCCAGGTGTCGTAGGTCTCGCCGAGATCGACGAAGTGATCGTAGGCGGCGGCATAGGCGTAACCGGCGCCGGCATCGCCATTGCTGGCGGCGGCGTCCAGCTGAAGCCGGGCCCCGTTGCGCAGAATGAACTGCGTCTGTCCTGTGATGGTCTGGGCGCGTTCCGAGGCCTGCAGGCCCAGACCCAGCGCAGGACGATTTTCAAAGGCCTTGCGCCAATAGCCGGTAAAAGCGGCCTCACCGTTCGAATAATCCGGCGATCCAAAGATCTGGTTGCTTGTGACGCCGATATAGGCGCCATATTCGTAGTCGCCCGGCTCAAGATCGATCAGATCGAGATAGGCGCTATACTGCACGTTCTCGATCCGGCCGCTGTCGCCACGAACCTCCAGCTGAATGTCGTTCGACCCGGTTTCCAGCGGCAGGTTGCTGAGATCGTATTGACCGGGATCCAGCTTGAGCTCGCGCAGGGTGATGCCGTTACGCAGCACGCGCACGGTCGAGGCTTCCTGCAGGATCAACTGGCGTGCGCCGCTCAGGCGATTGTTGCGGAAGCTTTCGAAGCGCCGGCGTTGACGCTCGACGCCTAGGCCGCCCAGTTCGACAAAGCCCTGACGGCCCCGTTGTTCAGGATTCAGATCGCCCAGATACCAGCGGCGATATTGCTCGGGTTGGTCATAGACCAGTCGGGCGTAGCGGCGTTCCCAGTTGTACTCTTGGGTGAAGAGGTCCTCGCGCCCTTGGACGTCGGCCTCGAAGACGAAGCTCTTGTATCGCGCGGCGCCGTTCAGGAACACTGAAGGCTTGGATACATCTCCGGTCCGCGCGATCCGCTGCAAGACCATGTTAGTGTTCAGATAGGCGGAGAAATCCGACGGCGGCAGACCAGGCTCCTCGGGCGCACCGCCCCGGAACAGCGACTCGACGTTGCGCTTCGTCGGATCGATCTTGAGCACCAGCACGGCCAGCTGATCGGGATCGTAATCCAACCGGATGCCGGTCGGATTGATCTCTTCGGGGGAAAAATCGGTGATGCCCGTCAGCCGGGCCGCCAGCTCTTCCTGCGCTTCCTTGGTCAGGAGCGGCTTGATCAGCGATTGGAAGCCTGCGCTCTCGACCCGGAATTGATCATCGCGCGTCAGAATGACGGGCATTTCACCCAGCACACGCTGGTTGAAGTTCAGCGGCACCGTCATGGCGATGTCGCGGTCGTAGGGGTTGATGTCGCGACGAGCCGCCGTCTGGGCGGCGTCGGCGGAGGGCGCCGGCGTCGGCGGATCGACCAAATCCTGGCCCGGATCACGGCTCAGATCCTCGGCCGGCGACGTCGCAGGCGTAGCGACGGGCGTCTGTTGAAGTGCGGCGGCGCTGGCCAGGTTCAAGGCGGCGGTCGCCGCCGCCTCATAGGCCTCCCGGGCGATACGCACGCCAGCGGCGCAGGCGGTTTCGGGCGCGATGGCCATCCCCAGGCCCAGCGCAATGACCGATACGGCTCCCCCCCGGAAGGTCATCGGCCGAACCGCACGACAATGGGTTTGGCGGGATCCAGTTCGACGCCGCCGGTTGGGATCTTGAAGGTGCGGCGACCGGTGACGGGCGGCACAAAGCCGACGCCGACGATGGCGGACAGGTCGGCGCTCTTCAGTTCCTGGCGATAGGGTGTGCCGTCCTTGGCCGTGCCCTCGATGATCCAGGTTGCGCCGGCCATCAGGGCATAGCGTTTGCCGGTGTTGGCGACGACGATTTCTAGACCAGGTTCGGTCGGAACCGGCGCGCCTTCGGCGACCGCAGCCGCCTCCGTCGCCGGCGCTGTCACGCGGATCGGCTTGGCCGACACCACTTCGATCTTGGGTTCTGCGCCCGGAGGCGCGACAACCAGCAGGGCCTTCATCGTGTAAAGCACCGTGACCGCGACCTCGCCGCCGGTCTCGGGCGGTTTGCCGTCGGTCGGAATCGGCAGTTGCTTGACGGCCAGGTAGTAGGCCTGCGAGCGATCGATGTCGGGCGCCCCCACCCACTGCACCCGCATCACCTGCCGACCGCCGACGCCGACGACGCCTTGCGGCGGGAAGACCAGAAACTCTTCGTCCGCAGGCGTTTCGACGATCTCGCCGTTCGCATCCACATCCATGCGCGTGATCTGGGTTTCGAAGGGCATGGCGGCTGAACCGACATTGCCGACCTCAATCCGGGCGGCCGATCCGGCCCCCGTCGTCGTCATCTCCGCGACCATCGGCGACACCCGCATGGCCCACGCCGCCGCCGAGGCGAAAATCAGGCCGCAGGCGACCAGCGTCGATATCGCCCACGCCTGGGCGCGCGACTTGATCCCGTGACGCTTGAACATCTTACTTTCCCCCGGACGCCATCCTTGCGGGACGGTCTTCCCCATCGCTGACCGGCCCTGCAATCGGCGGGCCAGATACGACGTTTGTCAAACATTGGTTCACAAAGCAGAAACGGGGAGGCGAAGCCCCCCCGTTCCCAACCAGCCGTTGCCGGTTCGAGGCTAGCTTACTGAGCGACAGCGATCGTCACGCCGACGCTGCCAGTGTAAGAGCCGGCAACAAGGCCTTTGTTGGGGTTCTTCATGCGAACAGTCATGTTCAGCGGCGACTTCCATGCACCGTAAGGGTTTTCCAGCGCTTGGTTGCCGGCGGCAGTGATATTGACCGTTTGGCCAGAGATGCCCGAGGTCGCTCCAGGAACGCCGGCGGTGAATTTGGCTTGAAGTTCGACTGGGATTACGTTGGTGAATTGAGCCGGATCAAAGCCGCCTGCGGCGCTGGCGGTCAGGTCGGTCTTGCTGAACTTGACAGTGTTCTTGGTGTTGCATCCGGCCAAGTTCGAGTTGATTTCCAAAATGCGGTCGTTGCCGACCATTTGGAATGCTCCATTCGGATTATTATCCGACGTGTTGATGCCGATGGTGCCGAAATCAACGGTCGTGTCGGTGCCGCCGGTATAATAAGCGCAGTCTTGCGAGACTTCGCCCTTGAGCGAGAAGGTCGCCCCGACGGTAGGCGTGAGATTTGCCGAGTCACCCGCAAAGCCGTTGCTGTCCATTGTGAACAACGCAATGTTGCCCGGCAGAAGGCCGTACGTTTGAGCCGTTTGGGCCAAGTTTACGGTGTTGGTGTTGCTGGTTGAGCCGCTGATGTTCAAAGATCCAACGAGCGGAATATTAATGTTGACGCTGCCCGCAGCAGCGCCGCGGTCGATCACATTGCCAGCCGAGGCGGCGGTGGCGGTCAGGGCGAGGGCGACGGCGGTGGCGCCGGCCAGAACGGAAGCGAGTTTCATAGAAATTCTCCAAGCGAGGTTTTGAACGTCTCGTCGACCGGACAGCCATGCCCCCCGTTCGATCAACGCGGACTTAACGGTTCATTAACAGATCGGTCAAGAGTAAAAAACGCCGTTAGGCATGATTTCGACACGATTCACGTGACGGGCGAAAATATAGATTTACTCAGATACGGCAAAAGCCACCCATACTGACGCACAGACGGCTTTTACGACTTTATTAAATGAGATTTTAGTACTGACGAAAACTATGCCCTTGGCGTTATGGTCAAGGTTAACGTCTCTGAATACTTACCCGCCAGCAGACCCGCGCCAGCCGGACGTCGCGTTTCGATTTCGATCTTGCCGGCGCCGTCGGAAATTCCGTCCCCGCTGTTGAGGACGCCGGTGCGCTGAAGACTGGAAAAGCTGGTCTGCACGACGGCGGAGGTCGGCCGTAGCGTCGGCACGGTCAGGCGCACGTCGTAGGGCAATATGCCCGCGAATGGCCCCTCGCCCTGCGGCTGGCTGACATGCGTCAGTCCGCCGTTGGCGGATTTGATCTCGATGTTGAAGGGCACGTTGCAGTCCAGGCCGAACAGGCCCGAAGCCCGCTCACCGCCGCTGAGTTCGCCAAAGTCGATGTCTCCACCGCCCTGGATCGCGCAACGCGGCGTGATCTGCCCCATCACGGTGACATTCAGTGTCCGGCCCACGTCGAGGTTGTCGGCGACAGGCTTGGCCAGAGCCGGCGACGCGATGGCGGTGACGATCAGCGCGACGGCGCCGCTCAAGCGACTGACCAGCGGACGCAATGGCCTTGACGAATTTTGCATTGCCCCAATCCCGTTTCCGTCCCCAGGACGGCCCGTCACCCCGACGGTTCGCCCCACCCCTTCCAAAAGCCGTGCCACTCCGAATCGAGACGTTCGGCGACGGGCAGGCTTTGGTTAACAATCAGTTAACAGTGGCCGCTTTACGCGGAAGATCGGCGGTATGCAATGCGTTTGCTGAACGGCGTTGTGCGTCAGGCCGCCGCAAGGGTGTGGCGTTCGACGAACTTCGTCATCGTGTTGGGCGCTGCTCGGGCTCCGACGTTAGGCAGGGTGTTTCGGCGACGATCGCGCGCGTCCCTAGCGTCCTATCGTGGGACAACCACCGCTGCGCACTGTCTCACAATGGCACACAAAATAGAGTAGCTGCGGACGATGGCGCCGCTTCGTGGCCCACGCGGCAACGCGTCAAGGATCGGGATTGGAGCGGGTGAGGGGAATCGAACCCCTGACATTCAGCTTGGGAAGCTGACGTTCTACCTCTGAACTACACCCGCACAGAAAAAACGCCCGAGCGGCGTGAGCGCGCTCCGGCGTTGATTGTCTTAGCCGCCGCAGCGGCCGCGCTCAAGGCAGAGGTTATTGCGCCGCTTCGACCGTCACGCCGCGCTTTTGCAGGATGGCCTGGACGCTGTCGTCGCCGGTCAGGTGGGCGGCGCCGACGGCGATGAAGGCGGTTCCGGAGCCTTCGAGCAGGGTCTGAATCTGGTTGGCCCAGTCGGTGTTCCGATCGACCAGAACGGCTTGGTACAATGCGGGCGAAGCCTCCTTCATTTCCGTGACCGTGACGCGGTCTAACGTCGCGACATCGCCCCGGGCCCAGGCCTCGACCATTTCATCCAGCTTGGTGGCGGCGTTCTCATAGTCCTTCAGCGTCTCGCGCAGGAAGGCCAGCTGCACGTCGTCGGGCAGGCCGGCCAGGATGCCGATCTGTTTGTCGATGGTCTCGAAGCCGTGGATCGGTTTGCCGGCCGCCTCGGCCCGCGCCTTCAGCACCAGCTCGACGCCGGACTTGGGGTCGTAGCCGGCCTTGATCAGCGGCGCGACCGACAGGCTGAGCGCCGCCAGCCAGGGCTTCATCGGCTGAAGCTGGGCGGCCGATGCGCCCATGGCCTGGGCAGCCGCGTCCAGTTCGGCGTTTTCCTGCGGCGTCAGGCGGCTGGACAAGGGGGTCTCGGGCGACAGGCCGCGCTGCTGGATCAGCGGCATGATGGCGGCCTGGTCGTCGGGATTGCTGATCTCGAACCAGATGTCCGAGGCGCTGTCGAAGGCGGCCTCGACGCGGGGGCTGGACCAGCCGGTCGTCGGGCGCAGCACATGAACCGAGCCGAACAGATACAGGGTCGAATCCGCATCCCTGACCACCCACAGGGCGGGGCCTTCGCCCTGGATCGGCGCTGGCGCGGCGGGCGCGGCGGTCTGGGCCAGGGCGTCGGCCGGGACGCCGGCGATGGCGACGAATAGCGCCAAGCCGCCGGCGACGCCCACGGCGCCGCGCGCCAGGCTGGAAACGGACGACAGAAGGCGATCAGTGAAGGTCATGAGAGGTCTCGTTGTTTTCGAAAAAGAAGGAGAAGAAGGACGGATCAGGCCAGGCCGCGACGCACGCTGATCCACACGGAGCAGCCCAGATAGAGCGCCATCAGAACGGCGTAGATGTCCCAGGCCGTGATGGCGGGTGCGGCGCCCAGACGCTCGGCGGCGGCCCAGAGGAACAGGACCAGCTGGCCCGCGAAGAAGGTGACGGCCGCCGCCTCGATCACCGCCCGACGCAGAAGCTCGTCGGCCTGGCGATAGACGCGCACATTCATCACCGTGTGGAGCACCAGCAGAAGGCCGATGGCGCTGAGGCCGAGCAGAGGATTGACGCCCGCCAGGCTGAAGACGACCGGCAGGGTCAGGATGACGCCGGAAAAGCCCATGACCAGCGCCTGGAACCGGGCCAGAGCCGTCTCATCCGGCGAGGCGGGACCGTCCAGACTATACATCCGGCCGAGGCGGTCGGCGTTCAAACTGACGTAAAGCGCCCACAGCGATCCCGTGACCAAGGCCAGGCCGACCAGCATCGCCAGGCCATCCGACCAGCGCAAGTCCATGTCGGTCGGGCCGAAGCCGCCCGGCGCGATCCTGGCCAGCCAGGCGCCGACGCCGTAACCGATCATCCCGAAGACGGCGCCGAAAGCAAAGGCGCGAACCCAGCGCGGCCAGGATGCGGGAGAGAGGGTGGAGGGCTTCATTTCGTCGGCTCCTGATCGTCCGAGAAGATGGATTCGATGGGCTGGCCGAAGACGCGGGCGATCTTGAAGGCCAGCGGCAGGGAGGGGTCGTAACGGCCGGTCTCCAGCGCGTTCACGGTCTGGCGCGACACGCCCAGATGTTCGGCCAGCTGCGCCTGGCTCCAGTCGCGCTCTGCGCGCAGGACCTTGAGACGATTGTTCATGGCTCAGCCCCGCATCCGCGCCAGCCACCACCACACCCAGACGACGGTGTAGCCGATCAGCATGGGAGCGATCATCAAGGCGGCGCCGGCGGACACATAGTCGATGGGCGCACCGCCCGAGCCGATCTCACGCGCGATGATGTCGCGCCACGGTCCGGCCGAGGACAGGATCAGGCCGACGCCGCTGACGCACATGCCCGCCGTGCCGCCCCAATACCAGGCCACCTTGTGCGCCTCCCGTGCAGCCTCGTCGATCACGCGCATCCATTCGGCGCCGATCCACAGGGCGCCAGCCATGATGGCGGCGGCGAAGACTGCGGTCACGATCAGTTCGCCCATCTCGGGCGCGATCCATCCCGAACTGGAGGCGTAGCCGACCGCGATACCGCCGAGGAAGGCGAACAGCAGGCCGCCGCCGAACGTGATCACCGTCGCCTTGATTACCGGCCGCCACTTGCGCATCCGTCAACACCCCTTGCCCTATTGACAAGCTACATTGACATTCCTGCTCGGACGCTGTCAAGCGCCCTTTCCACACCGAGACTTTTTAATCGACCTTGGCGGCGGCGATCAGTTCGGGACGGGCGATGGCGCGGGGCGCGGTTTCGACCGGCGTCAGATCCGGCAAGGCCTTGCCTTCGTGATCGACCTGCAGGTCCTCGAACCGGCGGGCGGAGACCATGACCTGGCTCTCGAGCGAGCCGACGAACTGATTGTATTTGCCGACGGCCTGATCGAGCGCGCGGCCGACGGCTGAGGCATGCCCGCCCATGACCGACAGCCTCTTGTAGAGTTCGCGGCCCAGGGCGGCGACCTTGTCGGCATTGGCCGCCTGCTCTTCCGCGCGCCAGCCATAGGCCACGGCCTTGCACAGGGCGAACAGGGTCGAGGGCGTGACGATGACGACGCGCGAGGCCATCGCCTGGGTCATCAGGTCCGGCTCGTGGTCCAGAGCCGTGGCCAGGAACGCATCGCCGGGCACGAACAGGACGACGAAATCGGGACTGGGCTTGAACTGGTCCTGATAGGCCTTTGACGACAGCTGGCGCACGTGGGTCTTCAGGCTGGCGGCGGTGCGCAGGCCGACGGAGCGGGCGCGCGCCTCCTCGTCGCCCTCTCCGTCGTCGAAGGCCAGCGGGACCTTGGCGTCGATCACGAACATGCCGCCGCCGGGCAGGCGGACGATGAAGTCGGGTCGGTTCTGGCGGCCCTCGTCGTCGGCGCTGGAGGTCTGTTCGGTGAAGTCGAACCGCCCCGCCATGCCGGCGGCCTCCAGAACGTTGCGGCAGGTCTGCTCGCCCCAGCGGCCGCGACGGCCCGTATTGCCGCGCAGGGCCTCGGTCAGCTTGCGCGCCTCGTCGCGCGTGGCTGAGGAGGCCGTCATCAGCTGAGCCAGTTGCTCGCGCAGACCCCCGGTCTCTTCGGACCGCGTCTTCTCCAGCGCGGCGACATGCTCCTGAAACTTGGTCAGGGTGTCGGCGACGGGTTTCAGCTGGGCGGCCATCCGCTCGCGCGCCAGCTGGTCTTGGGCGCGGAAGGTCTCGGTGGCGCGGCTGACCATCTGATCCGCCACGACTTGGGCCGACTGGGCCGCCTGGGCCTTGAGCAGTTCGCCCATGGTCACACGGCTTTCCTCGACCAGATCGATGCGGGCCTCCGCCGCCGCCAGGGCGCCGCTCGTCCTCTGCCAGCCCATATAGGCCCATAGAAAACCGCCCGCGAAGGCGGCGGCCAGGACAGCGAGGATCGGCACAAGCATGTTCATGCTCCGTTCCTAGCGGGAGTCGCCATCAATGAGAAGCGGGGCCGGTCCGGCGCCGCTTGCCCGGAACGTCGCCGTTGCGATGACGTTGGTGTCTCAGCCATTTGCACGAAGGACCCGCCCATGACCCCGGAAAAGCCCCACCGCCACGACACCGCCGCCGATGCGGTGCACGACGGCCGGCCGGTCGACGCCGAACTGGTGCGCAGCGGCCGCAAGAACCCGCGCATCGCCGTCATCCTGGCGATCTCGACGCTGGCGGCGGCCATTCTGCTGCTGGGCCTGTGGTTCGTGACCAACGGCGCGTTCGATTCCAAGAACGCGGAGACCGGGCCCGAGGCGGCCGCCGCCGAAACCCAGGCCTTCGTCGGCGACAGCCAGACGCCGCCGGCCGCCGATGCGCCGACGGATGAAACGGGGCGCGCCGTGCCGACCCCGACGGGCGAAGCGCCGAACGTCAACGCCCCGACGGTTCCATCGAACTAACTCGGTCAGGCCGGGCGGCGGGCGCGAAGGGCCTGGACGATGGTGCCGTCGTCCAGCCAATCCAGCTCGCCACCGACCGGCACCCCGCGCGCCAGCGAGGTGATCTCCACATCCGGACCGGCGATCCGCTCGGCGACATAGTGGGCGGTCGTCTGGCCATCGACCGTGGCCGGCAGGGCCAGCACGACCTCGCGCACGCCCCCGCCCCTGACGCGTCCGACCAGTTCGGTGATCCGCAGATGCTCGGGCCCGACACCGTCGAGAGCGGACAGCAATCCGCCCAGCACATGATATTTGCCCCGAAAGGCGCCGGATCGCTCCATCGCCCACAGGGCGCCGGCCTCCTCGACCACGCAGATCAGGCCATTGTCGCGCGATCCGTCCGAACAGATGGCGCAGGGGTCGCGCGTATCCGGCGCGCCGCAAACCGAGCACGACACCACCTTCTCGGCGGTCTCGGCCAGCGACGCCGCCAGCGGGACCAGCAACTGCTCGCGTCGCTTCAACAGCGCCAGCGCCGCACGCCGCGCTGAGCGCGGACCCAGGCCCGGCAGTTTGGCGAGAAGGGAGATCAGCCGTTCGATCTCCGGCCCGGCGGAGGCGGCCATCAGAACAGTTTCGGCATTCCGGGAATGTTCATCCCGGCCATGGGGCCTGCGGCCTCGCGCATCAGGGCGTTGTTCTGCTCATCCAGCTTGCGCTTGGCGTCGGCATGGGCGGCGACGATCAGATCGGCCAGGATCTCGCCCTCGCCCGGGCTCAGCAGGCTGTCATCAATCTTGATGGCCGTAATCTCGCCAGGGCCCTTGAGGGACACCGAGACGAGGCCGCCGCCGGACGAACCCTCGGCGATCGTTTCGGCCATCTTGGCCTGGGCGTCCTGCAGCTTTTGCTGCATCGCCTGGGCCTGCTGCATTAGTTGGGTCAGATCTTTCATGCCCTTTAGATAGGGCGAACCAAGCCTGGACGACAGAGGGGTTGTGCGCGGTGCGCGATATCGAAACCCAGCCTTTCGGGATTGGCGCTTGCGGCTGTTTCAAAACATCCTAATTAGCACCCGTAATCGTTGCTATTTAAGTCAGGACGCATCCCATGGCCTATGACGCTACTCATCAACGCGACGTCCCGCTGTCGGACGCCGCCCTGTCGCAACTGTTCACCGAGGCGCGGACGCGCAACGGCTGGACCGACCGCCCCGTCGCGCCGGAACTGCTGCACAAGCTGTATGACCTGACCAAGTTCGGGCCCACGGCGGTCAACGGGTCGCCCGCCCGCTTCGTCTTCATCACCTCGCCCCAGGCCAAGGCCCGCCTGATTCCGCTGATGAGCGAGGGCAATCGCGACAAGACGCAGCAGGCCCCGGTGACGGTGATCGTCGGTCAGGACATGGACTTCCACGATCATCTCGAGGCCCTGTTCCCCCACGCTCCGGGCGCCAAGGCCTGGTTCGCCGACGAGGCCGCCAGGCGTGAGACCGCCTTCCGCAACGCCTCGCTGCAAGGCGGCTATTTGACCATCGCCGCCCGCGCCCTGGGCCTGGATGTCGGGCCGATGTCCGGGTTCGACGCCGCCGGCGTGAAGGCCGAGTTCTTCCCCGACAGCCATGTCGAGCCGAACTATATCCTCAATCTCGGCTATGGCTCGGACGAGAACCTGTTTCCACGCTCGCCGCGCCTGTCGTTCGACGAGGCCGCGCAGATTCTCTGAGCCGAACTGTCGGCCCGAAACGAAGAAGGGCGGCCCGTCGGGCCGCCCTTTAGTCGTTCATCGCCGGAACGATCAGGTGTTGGGGGGCGCAGACGCCGTCGCGGCGGGCGGGGCCGCCGGGGTCGCTTGAGACGCGGCGGGCGCGCCGGCGGCCGGGGTGGTGCCGGTCGCTTCGGTCGCCGCAGCGCCTTCCGTCACCGGGGCCTCGCCCGTCGCAGGCGCGCCGGCGGCCGGCGCGGCCGCGCCAGGCTGACGGGTGGGATCCGGCGCCGGGATGGCGAAGCCGCCCGAGCCCTGAGTGCGCAGCCAGGCGATCAGATTGATGCGCGTCTGGGTGTCGCGGATGCCGGCGAAGGACATCTTGGTGCCGGGCACATATTTGGCCGGGGCCGTGATGAAGCTGTTGATCTGATCATAGCCCCATGTCGGCGCCTCGGCCTTGTGCTTGGCCATGGCGTCGGAATAGGCGAAGCCCGGACGGTGCATGACCGGACCGCCGACCACGCCCCACAGGTTCGGACCGATCTTGTCGGCGCCGCCCTGATGCGCGTCATGGCAGGCCTGGCAACGCGCGAAGGCGGCCTCGCCGGCGGCCAGATCGGCGGTCGGCAGCACCGTGCCCCAGTCGGGCGCCAGTTCGGCGGCTTCACCCCCGGCGGCTTCTTCCGGCGCATCGACGAAATAGCCCATCTTTTCGGGCGCTTCCGAATGATAGACGAGGCCCGAGGCCTGCTGGACGACCAGGATGACGAACGCCGTCCCCAGAGCCGCGCCGAAAATCTTGTTCCACTTAAGATCGCCGCTCATACGCCTGGTCGTTTCCCTCTGCCGGCCGGGCCCCTCGAAAACACGCCCCGGACATAATCTTGCTTTGGCGTCTCTGGCACGGTAGCGCCGCCTTCGCAACCGGCCCAACGCGCGACGGGCCAGACAGGCGTCAGGGAAGTCGATGAATCCGTTGATAATGATACCGGCTCGCATGGCCGCCACCCGCCTGCCGAACAAGCCGCTGGCCCTGATCGGCGACACGCCGATGATCGTGCGCGCCTATCGCCAGGCCGAGGCCTCGGGCCTGCCGGTCGTGGTCGCCGCCGGGGATCCCGAGATCGTCGAGGCGGTGGAAGCCGCAGGCGGCCGCGCCGTCCTGACCGACCCGGCCCTGCCGTCGGGCTCGGACCGCATCCGCGCCGCCGTGGACGCCATCGACCCCGAGGGCGATTTCGACGCCGTCATAAACGTTCAGGGCGACATGCCCTTCGCCAGCCCGGGTCTGGCCGTCGCCTGCGCCGCCATTCTGCACGGCGAGCCGACCTGCGACATCGCCACCCTGGTCGCCGCCGAGGCCGAGGCGTCGGACCGGACTAATCCGGACGTCGTCAAGGCGGTGCTGGCCCTGGGCGAAGGCGAACGCCAGGCGCGCGCCCTCTATTTCACGCGCTCGACCCTGTATGGCGACGCGCCCGTCTGGCGCCACATCGGCGTCTATGGCTATCGCCGAGAGGCGCTGAACCGTTTTTGCGCCGCGCCGCCGTCCCCGCTGGAGAAGCGCGAGAAGCTGGAGCAGCTGCGCGCGCTCGAGATGGGCATGCAGATCTGGGCCGCCGTCATCGACGAAGCGCCCCTGTCCGTCGACAATCCGGCGGACCTGGAGGCGGCGCGGGCGCTGGCCTGACGCCGGAATTGCATCCGGCGAAAATGGTGCAATGGCGTGCAATTTCGGCGGATAAGACTGTTTTTACTAAGGAATAGTTTGCGCCGAATTGCACCGGTGCAATTCCGTTTGCGATGCTGGTCGCGCGACGATGTCAAAGACCCGTCGGCATCATAGGCCGGGCTGGGGCCCTGTATGGCAGACGGTCGATGCGAAGCCGTAAACCCCTGAAACGACGCCGATTCGTTCTCTGGGTTAGGATGGAAAGTCATTGAATGCCCTCCCTCCCCGTTGCGGGAGGGTGAGGCAGTCGTCAGGCCTCCTCGACCCAGGCCTGGATCAGGCTGTGGGCGATGGCGAAGGGCGGCGGGGCCTGGATGCTCGGATGCTCGCCCGCCAGCACGGCGCGCGCCTCGGCCCGCGTCAGCCAGGCGACGGCTTCCAACTCGGTCTGGTCCGGTTGCGCCTGATCGTCCGACACCTCCGCGATCAGGCCGATCATCAGTTGCGACGGAAAGGGCCAGGGCTGGCTGGAGTGATAGGCCGTGGAAATCACGGTCAGTCCGGCCTCCTCCTTCACCTCCCGGGCGCAGGCCTCCTCGATGGATTCGCCCGGTTCCAGGAACCCGGCCAGGGCCGACATCCGTCCGGCAGGCCAGGCCGCCTGGCGGCCCAGCAGGCAGATGGGCTCCGCCCCGCCCTTATAGACCGGCAGCATGATGGTGACCGGATCGACGCGCGGGAAATGTTCGGTCCCGCAGGCCGGGCAGACCCGCTTCCAGCCGCCCGACGCCGTCTCGCTCAGCGTGCCGCAGTTGGCGCAAAAGCCATGCTTGCGTCGCCAGTCGAACAGGCTCTTGGCCCCGCCGGCCATGGCCGCATCCGCCGCCGGCAGGATCGCCGCCGCCGCACGCATCTCTTGAAAGGCGCCCAGCCCGGCCAGCGGCCCCTCGGTCGGATCGATGGAGCCTTCGAACTCGATGGCGAAGACGGGTTCGTCGTTCCACAGGCCCAGAAACGCCTCGCGATCCCGCACGAGGGTGCGCGCATGGCGCATCTGCAGCCATGCCAGCCTCGGCCCCTCGCCCGTCTCCTCGATCAGCGGCCGTCCTTCCCAGAGCGCCAGGGCCTGGGCGTAGGGTTTGGCGGCCTGCTCGGCCAGCCAGTCGGGATCATTCCTCAGGTCGCCGGCCCGATCGAGCGGATTGCCGGCGAAGGTGTTCTGATGGGCCATGCGGGTTTGTAGCTCTTGATTCCGGCGTTCGCACCCGTCATATCTCCGCTTGGAGATCGCGGGCGAAGGCTTCGCCAATCTGGTCAGGGCCGGAAGGCAGCAGCCACAACGAATTCCCCTTCGGGTCGCGGTCTCTACTTCCTCACATCTTTAGTGCGCTATCGCTCGCCGCGCGGCGGCTCGCTGCTTGAGCGCATTGGTGCGTCTGTCTCCTCCCTGCGCAGCGGGGAGGGGGACCGCGAAGCGGTGGAGGGGCTTTTGACGTCCCACAGACAGCGGTGATGCGGCAAGAGCCCCTCCGTCACGGCGCGAAGACGCGCCGCGCCACCTCCCCGCAAAGCAGGGAGGAGACGAGGGCCGAGAATCGCTTCTTCCCGCCCGTCACCCGCTGTAAGACTTCCGCTCATGACGGACAGCGATACGAATCTCGACGGCCCGCCCTGGGAAGAGGACGACGTCGCCCCGCGCGACGAGAACACCGACGACATGTTCGGCGCGCCGGCCGCAGCGGCAGAGCCGGTCGCCGAGCTTGTCGTCAAGCCGGCCCCGGCTGAAGTCGCGGCCCACGTCGATGACGGCGCCGCCTATCAGGTGCTGGCGCGCAAATACCGGCCGCGCACCTTCGAGGATCTGATCGGGCAGGAGGCGATGGTGCGCACCCTGACCAACGCTTTCGCCACGGGCCGCATCGCCCACGCCTTCATGCTGACCGGCGTACGCGGCGTCGGCAAGACGACGACCGCCCGTCTTCTGGCCCGCGCCCTGAACAACGAAACCGACGTCATCGACAAGCCGTCGCTGACCCTGACCGCCCACGGCCGGCACGACGCCGCCATCATGGCCGGCCAGCATATGGACGTGATGGAGATGGACGCGGCGTCGCATACCGGCGTCAACGACATCCGCGACATTCTGGAAAGCGTCCGCTATGCGCCCGTCGAGGCGCGCTACAAGGTCTATGTGCTGGACGAGGTCCACATGCTGTCGACGCAGGCGTTCAACGCCCTGCTGAAGACGCTGGAAGAGCCGCCGCCCCATGCCAAATTCATCTTCGCCACCACCGAAATCCGCAAGGTGCCGGTGACGATCCTGAGCCGCTGCCAGCGCTTCGACCTGCGCCGGGTCGAGCCGGAAATCCTGGTCGAGCATCTGGGCCGGATTGCAGACCGCGAAGGCATGAAGATCGAGACCGACGCCCTGGCCCTGATCTCGCGCGCGGCCGAGGGGTCGGTGCGCGACGGCCTGTCGCTGCTGGATCAGGCCTTGGTCCAGGCCGAGCGGGGCGAGACGGTCAAGACCGAAACGGTGCGCGACATGCTGGGCCTGGCCGACCGGACCCAGACCATCGCCCTGTTCGAAAGCGTCATGGCCGGCCGCACGCCCGAAGCGCTGGAGAGCTTCCGCACCCTCTACGGCTTCGGCGCCGATCCAGTGCAGGTGACCAACGACCTCTTGGAACATTGCCACGCGGCCTCGGTCGCCAAGATGCTGGGCCCGAACGCGACGCGCCTGCCCAACGATCAGGCGCAGAAGCTGGCGGCCCTGGGCGCGGCCATTCCAGCGGCGACCCTGTCGCGCACCTGGCAGATGCTGCTGAAGGCGCTGGACGAGGTGCGGCGCGCGCCCAATCCGGCCGATGCGGTGGAAATGGCCATCGTGCGTCTGGCCTACGCCGCCGACCTGCCCGGACCGGAGGAGGCGCTGAAGCGGCTGCAGTCCGGCGAACCCATCGGCGGCGGCTCGGCCCCGCGTGGCGGCGGTGGAGGCGGCGGCGGCGGAACCTCGGCGCAGCTGGCCGCGCGGCCGGCGATGGCCCCCGCCCTGCCCGATCCGCAGACCTTCGAACAGGTCGTCGCCCTGATCGGCGAAAAGCGCGAGGTCGGGCTTCAGATGGACGTGGAGCGGTATGTGAAGCCAGTCTCGTTCAAGCCCGGCGCCATCGTCTATGAAAGCGTCCAGGGCGCGCCCATCGAACTGGCCCGCAAGCTGTCGGCGCGCCTGCGCGAATGGACCGGTCGCACCTGGCTGATCGCCGCAAACGGCCAGGGCGGGGCCGAGACGGTCATCGAGATCCAGAAAAAGGCCCGCGCCGCCGAACGGGCCGAGGTCGAGGCCAATCCCTTCGTCCAGGCGGTGCTCCAGGCCTTCCCCGGCGCCAAGCTGGGCGAGATCAAGACCATCGCCCCGACCGTGGTAACCCCGGAAATCCCCGACGTGGTCGAGGACGACGACGATGACTAGCGACGCCACGCGCTCTTCGGTTGTGGACTTTTTAATCAATAAGGCCTACATCGCTTCGCGAAATGGACTGGGGTTTCTCGGTCGGCGTAGGGCTCCCGGTTCGCCGGGGGCCCTTCTGCTTTCAAGGAAAGACCTTCAGCCCGTCGGCCTTCAGCTTCGGCTGAAGAAGGTCGAACGCCCTGTTGGCCTGCAACGGACGAAGGACCTCGAGCCCGATGGGTCGCGCCATCAGATCGGCGAGCTGAAGCCCTGACGAATTGCACTTCTTGTCGACGAAGACGGGCTCCCAATTCAAGAAGCTGAAGTCCGGCTTTATGTAACCCCAGTTCGCTTGATTGGCCGCAATGCGTCGAAAGTGCAGTTCCAGCTCTGCATCTTCCCTCTTTCCTCGCCCCTCGAAAACGACGTGGATGAGCCGATCTTGCTGTTCGAGCGCGCGGAGGCGGGCAAGCAGCTTCTCCATGCAGAAGTTCAAGGCGATTTCGTAGGGGTTCCAAGGCTTAGCGTAGCGTTCCGCCAGCCGGACCTTGTCGATCACGGCCGCTACCACGTCGATGTCAGCGCCCGCAACGATATCGTTGATGCGAGTCAGAAAGGCTTCTCGAACGGCGTGATCGGCTTGCAGAAAGGCGAAGGCCTTCTGTTGGCGCCTTATGTCACGCTCATGCAGGACAATCTGATCATGGCCAACGAAATCGAACTTCAACTTTTGAAGTTGAGGCACAACTTGCTCGGCATAAACCGTCTTCGAGATGAGCACACAGCTCAGGACGAACACCGGAAATGTGGGGTCCGGCCCCTCCAGAACCGGCGAACCGCTTTCATCCGCAAACACGATGAAGTCTGAAAAAGCCATACCGTAAAATGACCCTCCGAGCGGTAGGGTCAATAGAACAAACACAACTCGGGCGTTTGTCCGCCTGTGTCAGTTCCTACCGCGGCGCGCGTTTGGCCAGAATGCGTTGCAGGGTGCGGCGGTGCATGCCCAGGCGGCGCGCCGTCTCCGAGACATTGTGGTCGCACAGTTCATAGACGCGCTGGATATGTTCCCAGCGCACGCGGTCGGCGCTCATGGGGTTTTCGGGCGGTTCGGGCGAATCGCCTGTGGCGAGCAGGGCCTTGACCACGTCGTCCGCGTCGGCGGGCTTGGACAGATAGTCGACGGCTCCAGCCTTGACCGCCGCGACCGCCGTGGCGATGGCGCCGTAGCCGGTCACCATGACGATGCGGGCGTCCTCGCGCTTTTCGCGCACCGCCTCGACGATCTTCAGGCCGTTGCCGTCCTCCAGCCGCATGTCCAGCACGGCGAAGGCCGGCGCCTTGTCGCGCAACAGCTGCATCGCCTCGGCCACGGATTCAGCGGTCGTCACCTGAAAGCCGCGCGCCTCCAACGCCCGCCCCATGCGGGTGCGCAGGGCCTGGTCGTCATCCAGCAGCAGCAGGGACTTGTCGGGCAGGGCGGCGATGCGGGCTTCGAGTTCTGACATGCGTTTCTCTCTCCTGCCGCTTCAAGTCGGGACGGGTAGCGCGCGGGTCAAGGCCAAGGTTCCGCCTGCGACGCTTCGACCCAATCGCCTCATGCCGCGACCTCCAGCGCCGGCCGCGCCCAGCGCACCGCCACGCGCGCGCCGCGCAGTGAAGCCTTGGCGTCCGATTGCGGCAGGCCCTGGCCCACGCTGACCGACCCGCCGGTCCGTTCCAAAAGGGTGCGGGCGATGAAGAAGCCCAGGCCCATGCCGCCCTGACTGGGGGCGATGGGCGGCTCGACCGTTGCGCGCGGTTTGGAGGGTCGGGCGGCGGCGGCGATCTGGGCGGCCAGGGCCTGGCGCGCCTTGCCTTGGGGCCGACTGGTCACATAGGGCTCGCCCAGCCGGGGCAGGATGTCGCCCGCGAAGCCCGGCCCATCGTCCAGAATCTCGATCTCGATCCAGCCGGCGTCCACCACCGCCTGGACCCGCACCGTCGTCTTGGCGAAATCGGCGGCGTTCTCGACCAGGGTGGACAGGCCGTGGATCACCTCGGGCATCCGGCGCACGCGCGGCGCGGGCTGACCCGGCGGCGTCTTGACCAGAACGTCAAAGGCCAGGTCGAAGCCCCGGTGCGGCTCCACCACCTCTTCCAGCAGGGCCTTCAGCGAGACGTCGGCATAGAGGGCGTCGTCGCCCTCAGGCTGCTGCGACAACTGGGTCAGGATGCCCCGGCACCGTTCGGCCTGTTGCAGGATCAGGGCCGCATCCTCGGCCGCGTCGCTGTCGGGGGCCGAGGCGCGCTGAAGCTCCTTGGCCACCACCTGAATGGTCGCCAGCGGCGTGCCCAGCTCATGCGCCGCCGCCGCCGCCAGCCCGCCCAGCGCCGCCAGCCTCTGTTCGCGTTGCAGCACGTCCTGGGTGGTCGCCAGGGCCAGTTCCAGCTTCTCCGCATCGGCCGCCACCCGCCAGGCGTAGCCGGCGGTGAAGACCACGCCGGTCACCAGGGCCATGGCCATGCCGAGGCGATACAGGGTCGGCAGGTGGAAGTTCTCGTGCGGTCGCCACGGCAGGGGCTCGGACCAGAAGAACAGCACCCCGACCGCGATCAGGGCCAGCACGCCCAGCATCAGGGCCTGACGCGCCGGCAGGGCTGCCGCCGCGATGGTGACGGGCGCGACCAGCAGCAGGCAGAACGGGTTCTCCAGCCCGCCGGTCAGACCCAGCAGCACGCCCAGCTGGAAGATGTCGAAGCCCAGGTGGATCGCCGTCGTGCGCCCGTCCGGCAGGCTGGCCTCCAGCCGGCGCACCCGCGCCATGGCCCCCACATTCACCGCCGCGCTGATGGCGATGACGATCAGGCAGGGCCAGAGCGGCAGGGGAAAATGCAGCCCCTGATGCGCCGTCAGGATCGCCGCGCTCTGGCCGATGATCGTCAGCCAGCGCAGAACGATCAGGGTCCGCAGCGAAAACCCCCGACCGCGACGCGGCGCATCGCTCCAGCCGTTCAACGGCTCCGAAGAGGATACGCCATGCGGCGCCATGCGGGCTTCTGTCGAGGTCACACGCCTTCTATAGACCGTTCACATCCGTTTCGTGAGAGGCCGTCATGCCGCGTCGTTCCATCCTGCTGTTCGCGGGCGCCTGCATCGCCATCGCCGTGGCGCTGGCCATCATCACCGTCGTGGTAGTCAGCGGCAGGACGTCCACGTCAGACGGCGCCGAGGTGACGTCGACCGGCCAACCCCTGGTCGGCGGCGACTTCAAACTGGTCAATCAGGATGGGCGGCCCGTCGATCAGACGATGCTGAACGGCAAATGGAGCCTGGTCTTCTTCGGCTTCACCTACTGCCCCGAGTTCTGCCCGACCACCCTGGCCGAGCTGGGCGCGGTGCAGCAGCGGCTGGGCGACAAGGCGGACAATCTGCAGATCGTCTTCGTCAGCATCGACCCTGAACGCGACACGCCCCAGGCGCTGAAGGATTATCTGTCGTCCGACGGCTTTCCCAAGGGGACCATCGGCCTGACCGGCACGCCCGAACAGGTGGCGACCGCCGCCAAGGCCTATCGCGCCTTCTATCAGAAGGTCGGCGAGGGCGAGGGCTATACGATGAACCACTCCCTGACCGTCTATCTGATGGGCCCTGACGGAAAGTTCCGCACCGCCGTCGCCTACGGAATGGGGCCGGACAAGACGACCAGGATCATCGAACAGGCGATGGCGCGGGGTTAGCGACGACCCCATAATCCTTTTGCAGGGTGATGCATTATATGTTGCCCTGCACAAACGGCGCTCGGCCGTATCGGATCGTCATGCTCTACGCCTTTCATGAACTCGCCTACCAGTCGGCCCTGCCGTTCCGGGTCGGCGCGCAACTGGCCCGCCGCTTCTGGACCTCGCCTTTCAACCCGGCGGCCGACACCGCCATCGGCCGCACGGCCTACGCCTCGGCTGAACTGTTCGAGAGCGTGACGCGGCGCTACGGCAAGCCGGCCTGGAAGCTTGAGACCATCGACATCGGCGGCAAGCCGGTGCGCACCACCGAACAGGTGATCTGGCAGAGCCCTTGGTGCCGCCTGGTTCGCTTCGCCCGCAACATCGGCGATCTGAAGCGCGCCAAAAAGCCCGCCTCCGGCCCGGCTGTCCTGATCGTGGCCCCGTTGTCGGGCCACTACGCCACCCTGCTGCGCGGCACGGTCGAGGCCTTCCTTCAGGACCACGACGTCTATGTCACCGATTGGGTCAACGCCCGCCAGGTGCCGATGCTTGAGGGCCGGTTCGACTTCTTCGACTACATCGACCACGTCCGGCTGATGCTGGCCGAGATCGGCGGCCGCGCGCACGTCGTCGGCGTGTGCCAGCCCGGCCCGCCCGTTCTGGCCGCCGGCGCGGTCATGGCCGAGGACGAGGACGAAAACCGTCCCCTGTCGATGACCTTCATGGGGTCGCCCATCGACGCGCGCCTGTCGCCGACCGTGACGAACCAGCTGGCCGAGGAAAAGCCCTTCACCTGGTTCAAGTCGAACATGATCCACACGGTGCCCCTGCCCTATGCGGGCTTCGGGCGGCGCGTCTATCCGGGCTTCGTCCAGCTCTACAGCTTCATGTCGATGAACGAGGATCGCCACCGCGACGCCCACTGGAACTATTTCACCAGCCTGATCGCCGGCGACGGCGACGAGGTCGAAAAGCACGAGGAATTCTACGACGAATACCTCTCGGTGCTGGACCTGACCGAAGAGTTCTACCTCCAGACCATCGACATCGTCTTCCAGCAGCATCTGCTGGCGCGGGGCCTTTTGGAACATCGCGGGCGCAAGGTCGATCTGTCCAGGATCACCGACATCGGCCTGATGACCGTGGAGGGCGAGAAGGACGACATCTCCGGCGTCGGCCAGACCCAGGCCGCGCACGGCCTGTGCCCCAATATCCCCGAGGATCGCCGCGTCCTCTACGTCCAGCCGGGCGTGGGCCATTACGGCGTGTTCAACGGCCGTCGCTTCCGTGACGAGATCTATCCCCGCGTGCGCGATTTCATCGCCCAGAACGAGGCCGCCGGTGGCGTACCGCAACGGTCAGCGGCTGCCGCTTGACGAAAGCGGGGCCGGCGCCGGTCCCGTCCTCAGACTGTCGGTCAATCCGCGCGCGCGACGCCTGTCGGTGCGGATCGACGCGCGCGCCGGCGAGGCCGTGGTCATCGCCCCGACCGAGCGCGGCCTGAGCCAGGCCGTCGCCTTCGCCCGATCCAAGGCCGTCTGGATCAGCGAACGCCTGGCCGTCCGCCCCAAGAGCCGCCCGCTGGAACCGGGCCAGGTCATCTCCCTGCGCGGTAGGCCCGTGCGGCTTGAGGCGGCGCCCGGCGCGGGCGCCGCACGCCTGGTCGAGGACGGGACGATCATCCGCTCGGGCGGCGAAGGCGAGGCCTACGCCCGCCGCGTCGAGAACCTGCTGAAGCGCGAGGCGCGCGATACGCTTCTGGAACGCACCGACCACCATCTGCGTGCGCTGGGCCAGGGCCCGGTCAAGATGGGCATCGCCGACACCCGGTCGCGCTGGGGCTCGTGCAGCCCGCACAACCGCACCATCCGCTACTCCTGGCGCGTCATCATGGCCCCGCCCCCGGTCATCGACTACCTCGCCGCTCACGAGGTCGCCCACCTGGTCCACGCCGACCACAGCCCGGCCTACTGGTCCGTGGTCGAACGTCTGGTCGGGGATCACAAGCCTTGGCGCAAATGGCTGAAAGACTACGGCGCCGCGCTTCACGCCGTGGGGCGATAGGCGGAAACCCCGGCGGCCGGCGCGTTTCAGCATGGCCCGTCCACTCAGGAACGCCCCATGAAAACGATAATCACCCTATCGATCGCGCTCGGCCTCGCCGCTGCCGGCGCCTCTTCCGCCAGCGCCCAGTCGCAGGCCACGATGAACGCCAACGCTTCTCAGGACCTGCAGCGCGCCGATCGGGCGCTGAACAGCCAGTACACGACGACGATGGGACGGCTGTCGCCCGCCAGCCGTACCTTGCTGCGCACCGCCCAACGCACCTGGATCAGCTTCCGCGACCAGCAATGCCGGTTCGAGGCCTCCGGCGTTCAGGGCGGCTCCGCCTATCCGATGGTGCATTCGACCTGCCTTGCGCGTCTGACGACGGAGCGGACACGCCAGTTGCGGACCCTTAGTCAATGTCAGGAAGGCGACCTGTCCTGCCCCCGCTGACCCAGGCCTGAAATGCAGAGGGAGGCGACCGTCGGGTCGCCTCCCTTTTTTACGCGCCGTTGGCGTCGCGATCAGAAGAACAGGGCGTCGCCCTTTCGCTCCGGCGCCGGACGGCCTTCGGGCTGCTGCGGGTTCGGCGCATCGCGATAGCCGCCCTTGGGCGACGCCGGGCTGGACGGCTGCGGCGACGGCGGCTGCATCGGCGCCTGGTCGTCCGGGAGATAGGGTTCGCCCGCCAGGGGATCGACGGGTTCGATGGGCAGGCCGTTCTGGTCCAGCCCGCTCATCAGATCGCCTACCGGATCGGGCGCGACCCAGCCCTCGGGCATGGGCGGACCATTGGGGATGGCGGGGGCGTCCAGGCGCGGCAGGGCCGCCTCCATGAAGCCCTTCCAGATGGCGGCCGGCGACGAGCCGCCGGTCACGCCGCGCATGGCGGTGTTGTCGTCCTTGCCGACCCAGACGGCGGTGACGAAGCCGCCGGTATAGCCGACGAACCAGGCGTCCTTGTAATCCGAGGTCGTGCCGGTCTTGCCCGCGAGGTCGCGGCCCGAGATCGCCGCCGACCGGCCCGAGCCGCTGGTCACCACGCCGCGCAGCATCTGGTTCATGTAGTACAGCGACGGATTGTTGATCGCTTGGCCGCTCTGGCCCGACTGGCGCTGATAGATGACGCGGCCCTGGGGCGTGCGGATGCGGCTGATGCCATAGGCGTCGACGCGGCGCCCGCCATTGGCGAAGGCGTCGTAGGCTGTGGCCATCTCGATCGGCGAGACCTCGACGGCGCCCAGCGCCATCGCCGGCTCCAGACCGATGCGGCTTTCGATGCCTAGACGCCGCGCGGCGCGCGCCACGCTGTCGCGCCCGACCTGATCGGCGACATAGGCGGCCACCGTATTGGTCGACTGGGCCACGGCCTGGGCCAGGGTCATGTTTCCGCTGAAGGTGCCGGAATAGTTGCGGGGCGACCAGTTGCCGATGGTGATCGGCTGATCGACCACCGGGGTCTGGGGCGTATAGCCGGCCTCGACCGCCGCCAGATAGACGAAGGGCTTGAAGGCCGAGCCCGCCTGGCGCCTGGCGTCGACGGCGCGGTTGAACTGGCTGTCGGCATAAGAGGAGCCGCCGATCATGGCCCGCACCCGGCCGTCGCCGTCCAGCGCGACCAGGGCCGCCTGCTGCACGCCCTTGCCCGCGTCGCGGTCCAGAATGCGACGCACCGACCGCTCGGCCGCCGTCTGCAGCGTCAGGTCCAGGGTGGTCTCGACCACCATGTCCTCGGTCGGTTCGCCGACCAGGCTGCGGATCGACTTGTCCAGCCAGTCGATGAAATACTGGGCGTGCTGGGTCGCCAGGGTGCGCGAGACGATGACCGGCTGGGTCACGGCCTGTTCGCGCTGGGCGGCGGTGATGACGCCCGCCTCCTCCATTTCATTGAGGACGACGGTGGCGCGGGCGGCGGCGCGCTCGCTCTCGGACACCGGCGAATAGCGCGAGGGCGCCTTGAGCAGGCCGGCCAGCAGCGCGGCCTCTCCGACCGTCAGGTTCTTGGCCGACTTGTCGAAATAGCGTTGCGACGCCGCCTCGATCCCATAGGCGCCGGCGCCGAAATAGACCCGGTTCAGATACAGGGCCAGGATCTCCTTCTTGGAGAATTTCATCTCCAGCCAGACGGCCAGCATCAGCTCCTGCACCTTGCGGCGCATGTTCTGGTCGGGCGTCAGGAACAGGTTCTTGGCCAGTTGCTGCGTCAGGGTCGAACCGCCCTGCACCACCCGACCGGCGCGGACGTTGGTCGCCATCGCCCGCATCATGCCGATGGGGTCGAAGCCGGGGTGGTGATAGAAGCGCCGATCCTCGATCGCGATGAAGGCGGCCGGCACATAATCCGGCAGGGCGTCCAGATCGGCGGGCGGCGCCATCTGGGTGCCTCGCGTCGCGATCAGCGCCCCATTGCGATCCAGATAGGTGATCGAGGGCTGGCGATCGACCTGATACAGGCTGGAGGTGTCCGGCAGGCCGCGCGCGAAGACGGCGAAGAAGACGACCAGGAAGATCAGCCCCCAGACCGCCAGCACGGCGCTCCAATAGAACAACCGTCCCAGGGCCGACCGGCGGGGCTTGCCCTGCGCCTGTGGTCCGCCCTTATTCACCGGTCCCGCCATGTCCGTCCTTCAGATGCCGCGCTGGGCGAGTTCTCGTTCATCGGCTGTGTATCGCGTATGAACGCCCGCCGAAACGGTCCCGCCGACTTCACGGGATCGTGAGCGGCTATTTCGCCGAAAGAAAGGCGCGCCGGGCCAGCCAGACGCCGGTTTCCGCCCCATCGTATTCGACGCGCAATCCGGCGTCGGCCAGCAGGGCGCGATAGGCCTCTGGGTCCAGACTGGCGTGATAGAGCGGCTCGCCCCGCCACTGTCCGATGGTCTCGCCGTGCGCCTGGCCGGAGGTGAACATCAGCCGCCCGCCCTCGGCGACGCACGCGGCCAGCGCCGGCAGCACCCTGCTCTGATCATCTGGGCTGAGATGAAACAGACTGTGCCAAGCCAGAACGCCGTCGAACGGACCCGGCGGAAACGCATCGCGCATATCCGCCACGGACCACACGCCTGTCGGCAGCGTCGCCTGGGCATGGGCGATCAGGCCCGGCGACGCATCCATGCCCGTCACCTGATGTCCCCGCTCCAGCAGGGCGGCCCCAATCGGCCAGCCCGAACCGCAGCCGACGTCCAGAATAGATGCGCCTGCAGGCAAGTCCGCAACGAAGCGGTATAGCCAGACCGCTTCGTCCACCCCTCCGTCGCCGGAATACAGGGTCGCGCCCCGATCCCGGACCCAGTCGTCGGCCTTGTTCCGATAAAGGCCGACGATGCGTTTCGCGGACGGGTGGGTCATGGCGCCTATTTCGCCACGAAGGCGTCCAGGTCGGCGTAGAAGGCCTGGGGCTGGTCGAACATGATGAAGTGAGCGCTGTCGTCGATCCGTTTCAGCGTCACGCCCGGCAGGCCGGCATAGGACATCTGATAGATGCTGTCGGTGATCTGGGGCGTCATGCGCGGATCGTTGAACTTGGCGTACACCACCTCGGTCGGGGCGGTGATCCTGGACAGTTCGGGACGCAGGTCCGTCGTGATCAGTTCGCGGAAGGCGGCGGCCGAGACCTTCTGGTCGCTTTCGCGCATGTCTTCCAACGCCTCGGCGCGGCGGCTTTCGGTGTTGATCATGCCGTTGATGCTGGCGGTCGCCTGGGCGACATAGGCCTCGCGCGGGCTGTTGGCCTGGGCAGCCCAGATCTGGTCCGCAACCGGGGTCACGCTTTCGGCCGAGGCGCCCGGCGCGGCGAACATCGCGCCCATGAAGGGAATCATGTCCACGACCATCAGCTTGCCGACCGCATCGGGATGGCGCGCGGCCAGCATCATGCCGATGGTGCCGCCCATCGAATGGCCGACGACGACCGGCTTGGTCAGGCCCTTTTCGCGGATGTAGCGGGCGATCTCTTCCGCCACCGGCGCGGCGACCGGCGAAGGGGTCGCGCCCTGCGCATTGCCCTCGGCCGGCGCGCCGGCGAAGCCCTGCACATGAATGCGGTGCACACGCCAGCCCACGCCGTCCTGCGCCGTCAGATGATCCACCGTCCCCTGCCAGACCTCGGGCGACGAGCTGAGACCGGGAATCAGGATGATGTCACGACCATCCATGTCGCCATCGACGCGAACGTGGATGCGGTCGGACTGGAAATCGGCATGCTGGTGGCCGTGGGCGTGACCCGCCTCCGCATGGGCGCCACGCCCGTCCTGCGCCAGGGCGGCCGGTGCGACACACAGCAGGGCGGCGGCCGCTGCGGCGCCGACGGTGCGGTTCAGAATGGATGCGATGGTCATGATCAAACTCCCCTTTGACGGCCGCTTATGCCGCATCGACTTTGCTATGTAAAGTTCTCTGTCAGGTGATATGAGACAGGCGCCGCGCGGCTCTGTTAGACAGTCGGCATGAAGCCCGCCGACGCCGCTCCCGTCCAGTCCCCCCAGGTCGAACCCGCCCCTTCAAAAGCCGGCGCGCAGCCGTTCGGCAAGGGGTTCGTCACCGACGCCTGGTATTTCGTCGCCCTGGGCCGCGACGTCGCTGCGGCCAGCCTGAAACGCTACGAAATCATGGGCGAGCCGGTGCTGATCGGCCGCACCCGCGCCGGCCAGGTCTATGCGATGCGCGACATCTGTCCCCACCGCGCCGCGCCCCTGTCGGCCGGCAAGCTGGTCGAAAAGCCCGGCGAGGGCGAGACAGTCGAATGTCCCTATCACGGCTGGCGCTTCCGTCCCGACGGCGTCTGCGCCGCCATTCCTTCGCTGGTCGAGGATCAGGCGTTCGAGGCGAACCGCATCCGCGTGCGGTCCTATCCGGTGCGCGAAAGCCAGGGCATCGTCTTCGTCTGGATGGCGTCGGACGCCCGCAATCCGATGGAGCCGGACCATGAGCCGCCCATCTTCCCCGGCGTGGTCGGCGGCGAGGCCAAACTGGTCGAGGCGATGGACTTCGACAGCCATATCGACCACGCCGTCGTCGGCCTGATGGACCCCGCCCACGGCCCGTATGTCCACCAGCAATGGTGGTGGCGGTCCGAACATTCGATGCACGAAAAGTCCAAGGCCTTCGCCCCGACCGAATTCGGCTGGGCCATGGTGCGCCATGCGCCCTCGTCCAACAGCCGCCTCTACAAGATCCTGGGCGGGGCGCCCGCGACCGAGATCACCTTCCGCCTGCCGGGCTTCCGCTGGGAGCATATTCAGGTGGGCGAAAAACAGGTGCTGGCCCTGACCTGCCTGACGCCGATCACCGACACCAAGACGCGCATCACCCAGATTTTCTGGTCCGACCACTGGGTGTTCGGCCTGGCCAAACCCTTCCTGCGCATGGGGGTCGTCGCCTTTCTGAAACAGGACGGCGGCATGGTGAACCTGCAGAACGAGGGCCTGCGCTACGACCCCGCCCTGATCTGGATCGACGACGCCGACAAACAGGCCAAATGGTATCAGCAGCTGAAGCGCGAATGGGCCAAGAGCCGCGCCGAGCATCGGCCGTTCGTCAATCCGATCCAGCCTGTGACGCTGAGGTGGAAAAGCTGAAGACGAACGCCTCCTCCCCACATCGTGGGGAGGAGACATCGGGTTATTACAGCTTCAGCCCGTGCTCGGAAGCCAGATCGACCAGCTTCATCATCGGGCGCGGGCCCCAGTGGGCGATGACTTCGGAGGCGGCGAGCGAGCCCAGCTTGCCGGCCTCTTCCAGTGTGAGGCCGCGCGCGAGGCCCAGGAGGAAGCCGGCGGCGTACTGGTCGCCGGCGCCGGTGGTGTCGATGACCTTGGCGACGGGATAGGCGGCGACGACGACGCGCTCGTCGCCCTTGATCACGACCGAGCCGTGCTCGCCGCGCGTGACGGCGGCGATCTCGACGATGGCGGCCAGTTTCGCGGCGGCGGCGTCAAAATCATCCGTTTCGAACAGGGCGCCCAGTTCGGCTTCGTTAGCCAGGACGATGTCGGCGGACTGGGTGATGAAGTCCAGCAGTTCGGCGCGCCAGCGGGCGACCACGAAGGTGTCCGACAGGGTGATGGCCACCTTGCGGCCGGCCTTGTGCGCGGCGGCGGCGGCGCGTTCGAAAGCGGCGCGAGCAGGCGCAGGATCGAACAGATAGCCTTCCAGATAGACGATCTCGCTGGCGCCGATCAGGGCCTCGTCGATGTCGTCGGCATACAGCTGGTTCGCGGCGCCCAGGAAGGTCGCCATGGTGCGCGCGCCGTCCGACAGGACGTTGATCAGGCAACGGCCGGTGCCGAACCCCTGATCCGCCCCGCCCGTCAGGACCGGGGTGTCGAAGTGCACACCCGCCGCGCGGATATCGTGGGTGAAGACCTGGCCCAGCGTATCGTCTGCGACCTTGCCGATATAGGCCGCGCGACCGCCGAACGAACCGACGCCCGCCACGGTGTTACCGGCCGACCCGCCCGAAGCCTCCACGCCCGGCGCCATGGCGTCGTACAGGGCGGCGCTGCGTTCGGCGTCGACCAACTGCATGGAGTTGGGCGCCAGGTCCTGGGCCGTCAGGAAGGCGGCGTCGCAGGGGCTGAGGACATCGACGATGGCGTTGCCGACGGCGCAGACATCATATTGGGCGGTGTTCTGGGTCATGGTCGCGCCTTAGCCGGTCAATGCCCGCACGTCACCCGAAATCATATAAGGAAGCCCTTATATGCTTCGCGTCGCTTCGTTATGAGGACTGCATGACCCAGATCGCCGTCCTGACCCCCGATCCTGCCGACAAGACCTATGTCGGGCGTTGGCCCGAGGTGCTGGAACGGTTGAAGGCGACGTTGGAGAGCACGGGCGCGACGGCCACGGCCACGCCCTGGACCGATCATGTCGAGGAGGCGTCGGGCCTTCAGGACTATGACCTGATCCTGCCGGTCATCGCCTGGGGCTATCACCGCGATCATGGGCGCTGGCTGAAGGCCTGCGCGACGTGGCGCGAGGCCGGTCTGGCGGTCGCCAATCCCGCCGAGGTGCTGCGCTGGAACTCCGACAAGACCTATCTGGCGCGGCTGGCGGCCAAGGGCGTGCCGATCCCGCTGACGCGCTGGACCGACCGCGTGACCCAGGATCAGGTGGACGCCGCCTTCGCCGAGACAGGCGCGCCGGTCCTGATCGTCAAGCCGACGGTGTCGGCCGGGGCGTTTCGCACCCTGCGCCTGACGCCCGGCGAAGTGTTGAGCGATGCGCCCGAGGGCGTGGCGATGATCCAGCCCTATCTGAAGTCGATCGAAACCGAGGGCGAGACCTCGCTGCTGTTCTTCGGCGGCCGGTTCAGCCATGCCGTCAACAAGCGGCCGGCAGCCGGCGACTTCCGCATCCAGGTCCAGTTCGGCGGTCTGTATAGGGCCGTGACGCCCGACGCGGCGGCGATGGCGCTGGCGCAGCAGGTGCTGGCCGCCATCGACGAACCGCTGCTCTATGCCCGCATCGACATGGCCCGCGACGACGACGGCCAATGGGTGCTGATGGAGGCCGAACTGATTGAGCCGGACTTCTACCTGGACCACGACCCTGCGAACGGCGCCGGCTTCGCCGAGGCCGTCAAGGCGCGACTGGAGACCTAGGCCGCCTCGTGCTGAAGCGCGCCCGAACCGGGCCTGGAGCTCAGAACTCTTCCCAGTCCGACTGAACGGCGGCCACGGCCGCTCGCCCCCCGCCGACCGCCATGCGGGCGCGCGCAGGCGCGGCGTGGGCCCGAGCGAAGCTTTCGACGCGCGCCTTCATCTGCTGGACGGGAGACGCGTGAATCGGCGTCGGCGCCGCCGCGACCTTGCTCGTTTCGAAGCGGCCGACCAGTTCGGCCAGTTCGGCGGCCTCACGGCTCAGGCTCAGGCTGGCGGCGGTCGACTGCTCGACCATGGCCGCGTTCTGCTGGGTGACCTGGTCCATCTGGTTCACGGCGGTGTTGACCTCGGCCAGACCCACCGCCTGTTCCTGGGTCGAGGCGCGGATTTCACTCATCAGGGTCGTGATCTCCTCGATGCGGCCGGCGATGCCCGTCAGGGCCTCGCCCGACTGACGCACCAGAACCACCCCGTCCTTGACCTGGGTGGAGCTGGCCGAGATCAGCGTCTTGATCTCCTTAGCCGATTCCGCCGACCGCTGGGCCAGCGCGCGCACCTCGGAGGCGACGACCGCAAAGCCACGGCCGGCCTCGCCCGCACGGGCTGCCTCGACGCCGGCGTTCAGCGCCAGGAGGTTGGTTTGGAAGGCGATCTCGTCGATCACGCCGATGATCTGGCTGATCTCGTTCGAGGACCGTTCGATCTCGCCCATGGCCGCGACGGCCTTCTGGACCACCGCGCCGCCGGTCTCGGCCTGGGTCCGGCCTTGGGTCACGACAGTGTCGGCAGTCTGGGCGTTCTCAGCCGTCTTGCGCACGGTGGCGGTGATCTGGTCCAGCGCGGCGGCCGTCTCTTCCAGACTGGCGGCCTGTTGTTCGGTGCGGCGTGACAGATCCTCGGCGGCGCTGCCGATCTCGTGTGCGCCCGACTGCATCGACCCGGCGTTGACGCCGATTACGCCCAGCGCCTGATCCAGCGTCGCCATGGCCTGGTTGAAGTTGTCGCGAAGGACGGCGTAGTCGCCCGGGAAGTCGTCCTGAATACGATAGGACAGGTCGCCGGCGGCCATGGCCGACAAGCCCTTGGCCGTGCCTTCAACGACGGCGGCCTGGACCTGGGCGGCCTGACGATCGGCCTCGGCGCGGCGCTCGCGCTCTGCTTCGACGGCGGTGACGTCCGTGGCGAACTTGACGACCTTGTAGGGGCGCCCGTCGCTGTCCAGGATCGGGTTGTAGCTGGCCTCGATCACCACCCGCTGGCCGCTCTTGCCGTAGCGCACAAACTTGTCCGCCACGAACTCGCCGGCGTTCAGCTTTCGCCACAACTCGGCGTAGGCCGGTGTCTGCGCCTCAGTCGGATCGACGAACATCCTGTGGTGACGTCCGACAATCTCAGCCGGCTCATATCCAACCACCGATAGGAAGTTCTGATTGGCCTCCAGAATGACGCCATCGAGATCGAACTGGATGACTGCTTGAGAGCGACTGACGGCAGCCATCATGTTGCGCAGCTCGTTGAGCGTCTTGTCATCTCTGGTTTTGGCGAAAAGGCGCAATGCAAAAATCTTTCGTGCGGAGATGAACGTTAATGCCACATCAACAGTTTAAATCAGGTGTCAGCATGGTTAGCGCGCTAAAGTCTCAACCTGGGGGAGAATATTCCTCTGCGGTCTAGCTTTAGCCGCCTTAAAGCCGTTACGCCGCCCGCTGGTTCCATGAGGTCATATTTGTCGCAACGCCCCAACCTGCTGTCGTCAGATCAGCGCAACGCCCTTCAGCTCGACGTTGCCATGAAGCTGATGGTGACAGCCAAGCGGTGGAGGTTACGTGTCGCCGATCTGTTCCGAGAGTCCGGACACACGGGCGCGCCGACCGTGGTGCTCTATTTCCTGGCGGACGAGCCCAAGGGCCTGACGCTTTCCGAGTTGGCGAACAGGATGGAGCTGTCCGGCGCGTCGCTGACCCGTCTGGTGCAAAGACTCGAGAAGGACGGCATGGTCAGCCGGCGTCGGATGATTGGAGACGGCCGGTCATGGCTGATCCAGATAGAGCCGGCCGGGCGCGCCGAAATCGAGGCGTTCGAGATCCATGCCGCGGCCATGCGCGAACGAATGTTTGAAGGCGTTTCGGACGAGGATATGGCTGCCGCACTTCGCGTGCTGAAGGCCTTGGCCGAGAAGCTGACCCACGGCCCCGACGCCGCTCCGGGGATCTAGCCCGCCGCCTCGCCCAGCGCCATCAGGCCTGCCCGCGACGGGCACAGGTCGGCGATGATGCAGGACAGGCATTTGGGTTTGCGCGCCGTGCAGGTGTAGCGGCCGTGCAGGATCAGCCAGTGGTGCGCCTTGGGCAGCCAGTCCTCCGGCACGACCTTGAACAGCTGGGCCTCGACCTTGTCCGGCGTTCCGGCATTGGCCAAGCCCAGCCGATGCGAGACGCGAAAGACGTGGGTGTCCACGGCGATGGCCGCCTCGATCCCCAGTTCGTTCAGCACCACCGAGGCCGTCTTTCGCCCCACGCCGGGCAGGGCCTGAAGATCGGCGCGGTTCAGCGGGACCTCGCCCCCATGCTGGTCCAGCACGATGCGGCTCAGCGCCATGACGTTCTTCGCCTTGCCGCGATAAAGGCCGATGGAGGCGATGTAGGGGATTAGTCCCTCCTCGCCCAGGGCCAGCATCTTCTCCGGCGTGTCGGCGACCTTGAACAGCCGCTCGGTCGCCTTGTTGACCGACACGTCCGTCGCCTGGGCCGACAGGGCGACGGCGACGACCAGGGTGAAGGGATTGGAGAAATCCAGCTCGGTCTTGGGTTCCGGCATGACGCTGGACAGGCGTTCGAAGATCGCCTCGACGCGGTCTTCGTCGGGCGGCCAGCGCAGCACGGGGATGGCCGCCCCGGTCATCACGGCCGGGCGTTTGGCGGGCTTGGCGGCGGGCTTCTTGGCCTTGGCGGGCTTCATGCCTCGCTGTCGTCCCCGGGGCGACGCGGGTCAAGACCCAGGCCCTTGAGCGCTTGGGCGGTCAGGGCGGCGTCGGCGGCGCGCTCGCCCTCCATCCAAGCGCCGTGGGCCGTGCCGTAATAGACCGGCGCGGTCGCCTCGCCGGCCAGAAAAATGCGGTCCTCGACCGACGTGCGCAGCTTGGCCCGGTCCGCCGCATGGCCCGGCAAGGCATGGGAATAGGCCCCGCGCGACCAGGGATCGACGCCCCATCCGCTGACCGCGACCGCCTCCAGCCGCCGGCGCATGTCCGACCCCAGGGCCGCGACCAGTTCGGACACGGCGAAGTCGAACAGGGCGGCCGGCCCCTGCGCCTCCAGCCCCCAGGCGAGGTCGGCGCCGAAATAGGCCTCGATCATCGGCCGCCCGAACGGCCGCAGGTGATAGCCGCCGGTCTCGGCCGTATCGGTGCGGGTCCACAGCTGGGTGTCGGGCTGGAAATCGCCGGCGCCGCGCACCGTCATATGCACCTTGGACGCCAGGCCCAGCGGCACGCCCGCCGTCGCCTCGAGCAGGGCCGGAACCGGCGGATCGATGCGGATCGCCTCGCCGGCGATCAGGCTGTTGGGCACCGTCAGGATGACGATCCGCGCCGTCAGTTCACCGCGATTGGTCTCCAGCCGCAGCACCGGTCCGGAACGGTCGATGCGGCTGACGGCGCAGTCCGTGACCGTGATGGACGAAACAGCCTGCCCCAGCCGGGCGATCAGCCGGCCATAGCCCTCGCACACCCGCCAGTTCACGCCGGTGTCGCCATAGGCGTCGTAATCCAGGCTGGACACCTCGGCGAACCGCGCGCCGTTCAGGGCGCCCGAGATGGCGTCCATGTGCGGGTTCCAGCGGCAGTCGGGATCGAAGAAGTCCGACGCCGGGCGATCCTCACCTAGCAACGCCGCCTCGCTCACCCGCTGATCGAAGGCGGCGAAGGCCTCGCCGAACGCGGCCTGATCCGCGCGGGTCATTTCGTGGTCGAAGGCCTGGGTGCGCCAGGGCGGCGGGGTCTGGTCCAGCGTCAGCCCCTCGGCCTCGACCCGTCCGGCCAGCACATTGTCGTCGGCCGAATGCAGCCAGCCGCACCCCATGTCCAAGCCTTCGCCCTCGGCCCGAACCGTCCAGGCGCGCCCGCCGATCCGGTCGCGGGCCTCCAGCACCAGAACCGACAGGCCGGGCCGCAACAGACGGCGCGCGGCGGCGATGCCGGCTGAGCCTGCGCCGATCACCACGACATCGACCTGAGACGGCAGCGGCTGGGAGGCGGAGATGCGGGCGTTCATGGCGTCAGGACATACACGAAAACTGGTCGTGATCGGCGCCGTCCGGTCGCCTATTGATTTTTGGACGGCGGGGTCCATTTTAGCGCCGCTTCAAAACGCCGCACCTCCCCCGGATTCTTCATGTCGCCTGAACTCAAGAAACGCCTGCCGCTGTTCGCGGCCGCCCTCGTCGGCCTGGCCCTGATCGTGGGCGGCATCGTCTGGTGGGTGAACGGCCAGCGTTGGGAAAGCACCGACAACGCCTTCGTCCAGGCCGACACCACCCTGGTCAGCCCGCAACTGTCCGGTCGGGTCACCGAGGTTCTAGTGGGCGACAACCAGCGGGTCGCAGCAGGCCAGATCCTGGTCAAGCTGGACGATTCCGACCAGAAGGCTCAACTCGCTCAGGCCGAGGCCAATCTGGCCGCCGCCATCGCCGCCGTCGGCCATGTCGACGCCCAGGCCGAGCAGGAACAGGCCACCATCGCCGCCCGCGCCGCCTCCGTCGCCCAGGCCAACGCCCAGGCCGGCCTGGCCCGCGCCGAGGTCGATCGTTACGGCAAGCTGGCCGAACAGGGCTGGGTCTCGCAGCAGCGCATCCAGACCGAGCGCGCCTCGGCCGCCACCGCCGCCGCCAGCGTGCAGCAGGCCCAGGCCGCCCTGGTCGCCGAACAACGCACCGCCGGCGTGCTGGGCTCGACCCGTCAGCAGAGCGTCGCCGCCGTCGAACAGGCCCGCGCCGTGGTCGAACAGGCCCGCATCGCGCTGGAGCGCACCGTCATCCGCGCCCCGGTCGCCGGCGTCGTCGGCGCCCGCAGCGTGCGGCCTGGCCAGTACGTCAACGCCGGCACGCAACTGCTGTCGGTCGTGCCCCTGACCAACACCTACATCGTCGCCAACTTCAAGGAGACGCAGCTGGACAAGGTGCGCCTGGGCCAGACGGTCGAGATTTCCGCCGACGCCTTCCCCGGCCGCAAGATCGAGGGCCGCGTGGACAGCTTCGCCCCCGCCACCGGGTCCGAGTTCGCCCTGATCCCGGTCGAGAACGCCACGGGCAACTTCACCAAGATCACCCAGCGCGTGCCCGTCCGCATCGTCGTCAGCGGCGCAGACCGCAGCCTGGCTCTGCGTCCCGGTCTGTCGGTGGACGTCAAGATCGACCTGAAGAGCCAGGGCGGCCAGAGCTTCGCCGAAGCCTCCACAACGACCGGAGCCGCAGGCCAGTGACCGCCGCCAACCCCGCCGCGAATGGCGGGGCCCCTGTCGCGCAAAAGGGTCCCGTCGCCGGCCATCCCGAAATCAACTGGACCATGCTGCTTCTGGGCTTCGCCGGCATGGTGGTGGGCCAGTTCATGGCCATTCTGGACATCCAGATCGTCGCCGCCTCCCTGCCCCAGATCCAGGCGGGCGTCGGGGCGTCGGCTGACGAGATCAGCTGGATCCAGACCGCCTATCTGATCCCCGAGGTGGTGATGATCCCCCTGTCGGGCTTCCTGTCGCGGCTGTGGGGGACGCAGCGGCTGTTTCTGGTCTCCTGCGCCGGCTTCGTTCTGATGAGCGTCGCCACGGGCCTGTCGTCGTCGATCGACATGATGATCCTGTTTAGGGCCATCCAAGGTTTCGTCGGCGGGGCCATGATCCCGACCGTCTTCGCCGTCGCCTTCACCGCCTTTCCGCCCGACAAGCGCGTCACCGCCAGCGTGGTCATGGGGCTGATCGTCACCCTGGCGCCGACCGTCGGGCCGACGTTGGGCGGCCATCTGACCGAGTGGCTGAGCTGGCGCTGGCTCTTCTTCATCAACGTCGGGCCGGGCCTGCTGGTGCTGTTTCTGGTCGGTCGCTACGGCAACTTCGACAAGGGCGATCCGTCGCTGGCCAAGGGCTTCGACTGGTGGGGCCTGGGCCTGATGGCCGCCTTTCTGATGTCGATGCAGTTCGTGCTGGAAGAGGGTGCCAAGAACGACTGGTTCGACGACACCCACATCCTGCTTTTGACTGTCGTGGCGGCGGTCGCCGGACCGATCTTCATCTGGCGGTCCCTGACCTATCGCCAGCCGATCGTGGAGTTGCGCGCCTTTGGCAATCGCAACTTCCTGGTCGGTTTCATCATGACCTTCATCGTCGGGTTCGCCCTGTTCGGCGGCACCTTCCTGCTGCCGCTCTTCCTGGGCCGCGTGCTCGGCTATTCGTCGTCAGAGGTCGGCACCACCATGGTCGTGTCGGGCCTGGCCATGTTCGCCACCGGCCCGTTCGCCGGACGACTGGTGCGCAAGCTGGATGCGCGGGTGCTGATGTTCGGCGGCTTCATGCTGTGCGCCTGGGGCATGTGGGAGGCGCGCGTCGTCACCGACGACTGGGGCTTCTGGAACTTCGCCTCGGTCCAGGCCTTCCGCGGCGTCGGGGTGATGCTGGCCATGATCGCGTCGCAGCAGGTGACGATGGCGACCCTGCCGCCGCATATGGTCAAGAACGCCTCGGGGCTGGTGAACCTGTCGCGCAACGTCGGCGGCGCCTTCGGCCTGGCGATCCTGAACACCAGCCTGACGTCCAACACCGCCCTGCACATGAGCGAACTGACCAGCGCCATCGGTCAGGGCGATCAGGCGATGCGCAACATGATGGCGGGCATGGCGCATCGGTTCTCCGGCTCCATCGACCCGGCCGCCTCGGCGATGAAGGCCATCTATGGGATGTTGCAGAAACAGGCGACGACGATGGCGTTCGGCGACGCCTTCGCCCTGCTGGCCATTCTGTGCGCTGGCGCGGCCTTCGTCACCCTGGCGGCCCAGCCGGTGAAGGCCCAGGCCGGCGCCCCGCCCTCGGACGTCCACTGATGGCGCGCCGTCTCGGGCAGGTCGATGAACGCAAGAGCGAGGCGATCCTGGACGCCGCCGCGACCCTGTTCGCCGAAAAGGGGTTGCAGGCCAAGATGGACGAGATCGCCAAACTGGCCGGCGTCTCGAAACAGACGGTCTATAATCGCTTCGCCTCCAAGCTGGAGATCGCCCAGGCCCTGGCGTCCAAGCGGGTCGAGGACATCGTCGCCCCCCTGCGCGGCGCCGGCGATCCGCAGACGGTGCTGGAGGCCCTGGCCTTGACGCTGCTGAACCGGGTGTGCAGCGGCGACAAGGTCGGCTCGATGCGCGGGGTCGCGCTGGTCTCGGTCGAGGCGCCAGACATCGCCCACGCCATCTATGAGGCCGGCCCGCGTCGCAGCCTGCGCGAACTGGCCGCCTGGCTGGCGGAACAGACGCGGCTGGGCCGAATGAGCGTCGCCGATCCGGAAGAGGCGGCCGAGATGTTCGCCGGCCTTGTGCTGGGACACGGCCATCTGCGCGCCATGCTGGATGTGCCGCAGCTGGAGGCCGAAAAACGCGCAGGCCGCGCTAGAGAGGCCGCGCGCATCTTCATGGCCGCCCATCCGCCCGCCACGGCCGCCAAGACTTCCTGAGCCCGGCGCGCTACAGTCGCCGCATCCTGTCGCTTGAGACCGCCTTCATGCTGATCCACCTGTCCTCCTGGCCCGAAATCGATGCGCGACTGAACGACGGCGGCCCGCTGTCCAGGACGGTGGTCGTGCCCATCGGCTCCAACGAGCAGCACGGGCCGACGGGGCTTCTGGGCACCGACTGGCTGTGCCCGGAGATCATCGCCCATGCGGCCGAAAAGACCGACGCCAACCTGATCGTGGCCCCGACCTTCAACATCGGCATGGCCCAGCATCACTTAGCTTTCGCCGGCACCATCAGCCTGCGCCCTTCGACCTTCATGGCCGCGATCACCGACTGGGTCTCGTCCCTGAGCCGTCACGGGTTCGAGCGGATTTACTTCCTGAACGGTCACGGCGGGAACGTCGCGACCATCGAGGCGACGATCTCGGAAATCTACGCCGAGTGGAGCTTCATCGAGGACAACCCGCCCTTCATCCTGAAGCTGAAGAACTGGTGGGACCTGCCCGGCGTCAATGGCCTGTGCAACCGCCTGTTCCCGACCGGCCACGGCATGCACGCCACCCCGTCCGAGATCGCGGTCACCCAGGCCGCCTATCCCGAGCAAATCAAGACCGCCGACTACAGCCCGCAGATCGCGCCGAACGGGCCGATCCGCGACGCCCTGGACTATCGCGCCCGCTTCCCCGACGGCCGGATCGGCTCGGACCCGGCCCAGGCCAGCCCCGAGAAGGGCCAGCAGATCATCGACGCGGCGGTCCCCGCCCTGCTCGCCGACATCACAGCCTTCGCCGCAGAGACCCAACCGGGAGCGTCGCTCTGACCCGCAGGACGCCCACCGCCGCCAGCGCCGCCGTCGTCGGCGCTGAGATCCTGGCCGCCTCGGCCGAGGTGATCGCGGCCCGCACCGGGCTGATGGCCGAGGGCCTGACCAGCGCCAAGGGGCAGGACTTCAAGGAACTGTCGCTGATGAGTTCCGAGAAGACCGAGGCGATGTCCGCCTCCGCGGACGCCATGGCCGCCAGCGCCGGGGCCATCGGCCAGCGGCTGGGGCGCGTGGCGCTGGACGAGAGCGCCCATGCCCTGCGGGCGGCGGCGGCTGTTAGCCAGGCCCGCACCCCGGCCCAGGCGGCAGAGGCCCAGTTCAGCTACGCGATGGGCTTGTGGAGCCGGGCGGCGACCCAGGCCATGACCCTGAACGGCGAACTGCTGAAGGCCCAGGCCGAGGCGCTGGCCCCGATCCACAAGACGGCGACCGCCAACGCGAAACGACTGCGCAAGACGCGCTAGGCCGGCTCCACCAGCTTCAGCTTGGGCTTCTTGACCTTGGCGGGCTTGGCGGGGCGGTCGGCCTTCTTGGCGGCCTTCTCGGCCTTCTTGGCTTCCTTCTCGGCCGCCTTCAGCGCCTTCTTGGCGGCCTTGGCCTCGGCCTTGGCGGCGTCGGGAGCGGCGTCGGCGGCGGCGGCCAGATCGGCCAGCTGATTGAGGAAGGTCTCGCGCTGGCCCTTGGGCAGCAGGGCCATGATCCGCTTGTCGGCGGCCTCGACCAGCGGCCGCGCGTCCTCCAGACGGGCGGCGCCCTCAGCCGACAGACGCACCGCCTTGGCGCGCGCATCCAGGGTCGAGCGTTCCCGCTCCAGCAGGCCCTTGGTGGTCATGCGCGTGACCAGATCGGCCAGGGTCGAGCGGTCGATGCCGGTCATGCGCACCAGCTCGGTCTGGGTCAGGCCGGCCTTGATCGACACCGCCTCCAGCACCGCGAACTGGCGCTGGGTCAGGCCGTCGGCGCCGGTCTCCTCGGCATAGATGTCGAGCGCCAGCTGCAAGGCGCGGTGCATCAGGTGGCTGGGCGAGGTGGCCAGGGGGCCGACCTTCCTCGCCGCTTTTCCCGCCTTCACCATCGCGCCGCTCCCCTGAAGTTTCATCCGAACACGTATCAGCTCTGCTTTACGATTTGACGGGGAAAGCGCGTCGGTTCCGTGACAGTTCCGCTTGGTCCCTAGAGCCCGGTGTCGGGTGAGACGGGCGTCGGCTCGTCGTCCTTGATCAGGTGTTTCATGATGAAGAAGACCTGCCAGACGCCGAACACGGCCGAGGCGATCCACAGGCCGCCGCGGAAGGCGACCCAGGTATCATCGGACTGGGTGCGCCAGACGATCTCGTTGACGATGCAGACGGCCGCGAAATACAGGCCGTAGCGCAGGGTCAGCCCGCGCCAGCCTGCGTCGGTGATGCGGATCGCCTCGCCCAGCAGATATTTGAACGGATAGCGGTTCAGCGGCAGCGACCCCAGCAGCACGACCGCCAGCAGGCCGTTCTGGATCGACAGCTTGATCTTCAACAGGTTCGGATCGTGGAAGACGATGGTCAGCACGCCGAAGATCAGGGCGAAGCCGCCGGTCAGCAGCGGCAGGGGCGCCAGACGACGCTCGACCAGATAGCCGACGATCAGGGCGATCAGGGAGGCGCCGACCAGGACCCAGGTCGCCTGGACCAGGGCTTCCTGCCCATCCAGACCGCGCGCGAACCGGTTGATCGCATAGGCGGCCATGAAGGCCACAAGCGCGCCGAAATCGACGGCCTGGCGAATGTTGGAAGCCTTTTTCGGCGTCTCGGTCATGTCAGTCTTCCAGTCCCACCAGCGAGCGGGAGAAGGCGCGGGCGTCGAACGGTTGCAGGTCCTCGACCCCTTCGCCGACGCCGATCAGCATCAGGGGGGCGTCGGACGCCTGGGCCACGGGCACCAGCACCCCGCCGCGCGCCGTGCCGTCCAGCTTGGTCATGACGACACCGGTCACGAAGGCGGTGCGGCCGAAGATCTGCTCCTGGGCCAGGGCGTTGCGGCCGACGGTGGCGTCCAGCACCAGCAGGGTGTCGTGCGGCGCCTCGGGATCGACCTTCTTCAGCACGCGGACGATCTTGAGCAGTTCGTCCATCAGGGCGGACTTGTTCTGAAGCCGGCCGGCGGTGTCGATCAGGACCACGTCATAGCCTTCGGCCCGCGCCTTGGTATAGGCGTCAAAGGCCAGGCCCGCCGCATCGGCGCCGTCGCGACGGCTTTCGAAGTCGGCGCCCGAGCGCTCGGCCCAGACCTTCAGCTGTTCGCGGGCGGCGGCGCGGAAGGTGTCGCCGGCGACGATCATCACCTTGGCGCCCTTGCCCGTCAGATCGGCGGCGATCTTGCCGAGCGTCGTGGTCTTGCCCGATCCGTTCACCCCCACGAACAGGACGACATAGGGTTTGGGACCGGACAGGGGGTCGAAGGTCGCCTGGCGCGGCGACAGTTCGGCGGCCACCGCCTCGGCCAGGGCCTCCTTGACCTCGCGCTCTGGCGCGTCCTTGCCGAACTTCAGGGCGCGAAAGCGTTCGACGATCCGGGCCGAGGCGGCCGGGCCGAGATCGCTCTCCAGCAGATGCTCCTCAAGCTGCTCCAGCGACGCCTCGGACAGAGGCTCCTTAACGAAGGTTGCGACGACCTGATCGGTCATCTGTTTGGAGGAGCGCGAGAGCCCAGCGGACAGGCGCTGGAACCAGCCCTTTTTCGGCGTGTCGTTCATGCAGTGGCTTTAGCGGGGGCGAAGGCCAACGTCATCCGCATTCGCGAAGGCCGCCCGCGACGTTTCAGACGGTCGGCGACAAAAACACCGTCTAATTCGTCTAATTGGTCTGAAATCGGGGGGGCCCTGTCAGCGTGGGGGCGAAGACGAGGATTATAGGCGGGGCGGAAATTGAGGACGGCAGAAACCGCTGAAAAATCGACAACGCGTTGAAATCATTATGGGCCGATCAGGGTCATCGTGATGGCTGAGCCTCCTCTCCCTTTCGTCATCCTCCGGCAAGCCGCTTGCGGCGCAGACCGGGAGACCCAGCGGCGCCGAAGGCGATGCCCCCACTCACTCTGTTGGGCGCCTGCGTCCGCGACAGGTTCGCGCTCTCGCGGGCCGCTGGGTTCCCCGGTCGCTTCGCGCCGGAGCATGATGAAATCAAAGAGCGAGCTTGCGCCAGAACAAGTCCTGAACATACGCTTCACATATGTTTCATATGGTTCTAGAGCGCCATGGGCATCGTCAATATCGAGGAAGAGCTGCACGAGCAGCTGCGTCGCGCCGCAAAGGCGTCCTATCGGTCGATCAACGCCCAGGCGGCGTTCTGGATCAGGATAGGCATGTTGTGTGAAACGCACCCCGGCGTGACGCTCCAGGAGCTGGTGGCGCGCGAGTTGAAGGCTGCGGGCGTCGATGCGTCCGCCCCGGCAAACGCCGCCGCATGATCAAGACACCGGCAGAGATCGCGCTGATGGCCGAGGCGGGACGATTGCTGTCCTCGGTCTTCACCCATCTGGACACGATGACGCTCGAGGGGTTGAGCACGCTGGAGATCGATCGACGGGTCGAGGCCTTCATCGTCGACGAGCTGAAGGCGCGGCCGGCCAGCAAGGGTCAGTACGGCTATGGCTTCGTGCTCAACAGCTCGATCAATCAGGTCGTCTGCCACGGCGTGCCCTCCGCAGACGACATCCTGAAGAGCGGCGACATCGTCAATCTGGACATCACCCTGGAGAAGGACGGCTTCATCGCCGATTCCTCCAAGACCTACCTTATCGGATCGGTGGGACCGCAGGCGCGCCGGCTGGTCCGCACGACCTATGAGGCGATGTGGAAGGGCATCCAGGCCGTGCGGCCGGGCGTGAAGCTGGGCGACATCGGTTTCGCCATCGAAAAACACGCCAGGAAAGCCGGCTATTCCGTGGTGCGCGACTATTGCGGGCACGGCATCGGGCGCGAGATGCATGAAGAGCCGCAGGTGCTGCATTTTGGCAAGGCCGGGACCGGCGTAACCCTGCGCGAAGGCATGACCTTCACCATCGAACCGATGCTGAATCAGGGCGTCCGCACGGTCCTGACCGAGGACGACGGCTGGACCGTGGTCACCTCCGACGGAAAACTGTCGGCCCAGTTCGAACATACAGTGGCGGTGACAAAAGACGGCGTGCGGGTCCTGACCCTGAGGCCGGACGAGACGCGGGGCGCATAGGCGCGCGAAGACGTTTCCGTCCCTTCATCATTCGCGCCTATATGAAGGCCGACGACCGGCGCGGGCCGGGTGAGGCGGACGATCCGATGGCTGATGCTCTGTTCCATTCTCCCAAGACCCACGGCTTCGTGCGCGTGGCGGCGGCGACGCCGGTCAGCCATGTGGGCGATCCCAAGGCTAACGGCCAGGAGCACGTCGCCCTGATCCGTCAGGCGGGCGAGCAGGGCGTGGACCTGATGGTCTTTCCCGAGCTGTCGCTGTCGGCCTATGCGATCGACGATCTGCATATGCAGGCGGCGCTGCTAGACGAGGTCGAGCGGCAGATCGCCGTGGTCGCGGAGGCGACGGCCGAGGCGGACGTCGTGGCGGTGGTCGGGGCGCCGATCCGCAACGGCGACGCCCTGTATAACTGCGCCGTGGTGATCGGGGCCGGCGAGGTTCTGGGCGTCGTGCCCAAGACCTATCTGCCCAACTACCGCGAATACTATGAGAAACGCTGGTTCGCGCCGGCGACGGCGCGCGCCGAGGACGTCATCGCGCTGAACGGCGAGACGGTGGACTTCGCGCCGGGCCTGCTGTTCGAGGCGGTGAACCGGCCGGGCTTCGTCTTCTCGGTCGAGATTTGCGAGGACTATTGGGCGCCGCTGCCGCCCTCGACGCGGGCCGCATTGGCGGGTGCGCGGATCCTGCTGAACCTGTCGGCGTCCAACATCGTCATCGGCAAGGCGGACGAGCGGGCGATGCTGAGCGCCAGCCATTCGGCGCGGACCCTGTCGGCCTATGTCTTCGCCGCCTCGGGCTGGGGCGAAAGCACCACCGACCTGGCCTGGGACGGGCAGGCGACGATCCATGAACTGGGGTCCAAGCTGGCCGAAGGCGAGCGGTTCGCCCTGGAGAGCCTCTTGACGATCGCCGACGTGGACGTGGATCGGATCGGGCTGGATCGGTTGCGCAACGGCACCTTCGCCGAATGCGCGAGAAACGAAGGCGAGGCGGCGACCGTCGTGCCCTTCATGACGCGCGAGGATCATGAGGCCAGCGAGCTGATCCGGCCGCTGGACCGGTTCCCCTTCGTGCCGGACGACGCCGGGCGGCTGGATCAGGACTGCTATGAGGCGTTCAATATCCAGGTGCAGGGGCTGATGCGCCGCATGACGGCGACCGGCGCCAAGTCGCTGGTGATCGGCGTGTCCGGCGGGCTGGATTCGACCCAGGCCCTGCTAGTCGCGTGCCGCGCCTTCGATCGGCTGGATCTGCCGCGGACCAATATCCTGGGCTTCACCATGCCGGGGTTCGCGACCTCGAACGGGACGAAATCCAACGCCTGGGCGCTAATCAAGGCGCTGGGCGTCACGGGCGCCGAGATCGACATCCGCCCCGCCGCCGAACAGATGTTCAGGGACATCGGCCACCCCTACGCCGAGGGTCAGCCGGTGCACGACATCACCTTCGAGAACGTGCAGGCGGGCCTGAGGACCGACTATCTGTTCCGGCTGGCCAATCAGCACAGGGCCTTCGTGCTGGGGACCGGGGACCTGTCGGAACTGGCGCTGGGCTGGGCCACATACGGCGTCGGCGACCATATGAGCCATTACAACGTCAACGGCGGGGTGGCGAAGACGTTGATCCGTCACCTGATCCGCTGGGTGGCGGCGGGCGACCTGATCGGCGCGGGCGCGCGCGACACGCTGCACGCCATTCTGGACACGGAGATTTCGCCCGAACTGGTGCCGGCCAAGGACGGGGTCATCCAATCGACGGAAGGGACCGTCGGCCCCTATGCGCTGAACGACTTCTTCCTGTTCTACATCAGCCGGTTCGGGATGACGCCGTCCAAGGTCGCTTTCCTGGCGCATCAGGCCTGGGGCGATGCGGGCGCAGGGCATTGGCCGGCGAATACGCCGGACGACGAGAAGGTCGAATACGATCTGGCGACGATCAAGGGCTGGCTGAGGAAGTTCCTGATCCGCTTCTTCCAGACCGCCCAGTTCAAGCGCTCGGCCCTGCCGAACGGGCCAAAGGTGGTCACCGGCGGATCGCTGTCGCCGCGCGGCGACTGGCGCGCGCCGTCGGACGGCAATGCGCGCGTGTGGCTGGACGAGCTTGAGGCGAACGTGCCGGACTGACCGTCTCCTCCCCATTGCATGGGGAGGAGACGCGGCCCTAGAAGCTTGGCCATGACCGACGACGTGACCAAAGATTCCAACGGCAACATCCTGGCCGACGGCGACAGCGTGACCCTGATCAAGGATCTGAAGGTCAAGGGATCGAGCGGGGTGACGCTGAAGCGCGGGACGCTGGTCAAGAACATCCGCCTGACCGGCGATCCGGACGAGATCGAGGCCAATGTGGAGAAGGTGCGCGGCCTGGTCCTGCGGACCGAGTTCGTGAAGAAGGCCTGACCCTCTTCCCTTCGCGCGATGCAGCCGCCATCTAGCGGCCTATGACCGACACCCTCGCCGCCCCGACCTCGACCGCCTGCGCCAACAGCAAGATCCCCGTCACCGTCCTGACCGGCTATCTTGGCGCGGGCAAGACGACGCTGCTGAACCGAATCCTGACCGAGGATCACGGCAAGCGCTACGCCGTCATCGTCAACGAGTTCGGCGAGATCGGCATCGACAACGACCTGGTGGTCGGCGCCGACGAGGACGTGTTCGAGATGAACAACGGCTGCGTCTGCTGCACGGTGCGGGGCGACCTGATCCGCGTGGTCGCCGGCCTGATGAAGCGCCAGCGCCCCGGCAAGCCGGCCTTCGACGCCATCATCGTGGAGACGACGGGCCTGGCCGATCCCGGCCCGGTGGCCCAGACCTTCTTTGTGGACGAGGACGTCAAGGCCAAGACGCAGCTGGACAGCGTCACGACCCTGGTCGACGCCAAACATGTGATGGCGCGCCTGGACGACTCCAAGGAGGCGCGCGAGCAGGTGGCCTTCGCCGACCGGATCATCCTGAACAAGGTCGATCTGGCGACCGCCGACGAACTGAACGCGGTCGAGGCGCGTCTGCGGGCGCTGAACCCGCTGGCGCCCATCGTGCGGGCCGAGCGGTCGAACGTGCCTCTGGATCAGGTGCTGGGCCTGGGGGCGTTCGATCTGGAGCGCATTCTCGAGGTCAAGCCGGACTTCGTGAACCCGCCGCACGGCGCGGACGGCCATGTGCATGACGAGCACTGCGGCCACGACCATCACGACCATGACCATGGGCATGATCATCATCACCACGACCATTCGCATGGCGCCCATTCTCACGGCGTCAGGGGTCACGCCCACCAGGACGACATCAAGGGCATCTCCCTGTCGCTGGACCGGCCGCTGGACGGAGCGAAATTTACTGCATGGCTGGACCGGCTGCTGGGCGAGCAGGGTCAGAACATCCTGCGCGCCAAGGGCATCATCGACGTGAAGGGCGAGAACCGACGCCTGGTCTTCCAGGCCGTGCACATGATCCTGGAAGGCGACCTGCAACGCGAATGGGGCGCCGCCGAACGCCGCTGGAGCCGCGCGGTCTTCATCGGCCGCGACCTGGACGAAGCCGCGCTGAAGGCCGGCTTCGAGGCCTGCGCCGCCTGATCTCAAAGGTAGACGGATAGACAAAAGGCCGGCGGAGCAATCCACCGGCCTTTTTCTTTGTTCAGCCCTTCTCGAACAACTTGTTCCAGCGGCGCTTGTCGCGGGCCTTCCAGGCGCCGCGATGGTAGGCGTCGGAGCCGATCAGGGGGACGACTGTGGTGGCCTCGGCGAAGACCATCTGTTCGTGGGTGGTCTGGACCTTGCCCCAGGAGGCCGCCTCTTTCAGCGTCGAGGACGAGCAGGCGCCGTCGCGGACGTCGGCGACGGTGATCTGGACCGCATAGCGATGCATCTCAGCCTCGACACCCAGGATTTCGGCGCAGACGACCGTGTCCTGAGCGAAGTTCTTGGGCACGCCGCCGCCGACCATGAACAGGCCGGTGACGCCGGCGGCGATCTTGATGTCGGTCAGTTCGCGGAAGTCGGCGATGGCGTCCAGCATCAAATAGGGCTGGCCGGCGGCGGCGCGTTCCTTCTGATGCTTGACCAGACCGAAGCCGGCCGATGAGTCGACGAAGGCCGGGCAGAAGATCGGCACGCCTTCTTCATAGGCGGTCTGGATCAGCGAGCCGGGCTTTTTCGCATTGCCCTCGCTCAGCCATTTGCCCATCTCCCAGATGAACTCGCGGCTGGAATAGCCGCGCGGCTCCAGCCGGTTGGCGATCTCCAGGATGGTGTGGTCGCAGGCCTGGAGCTCTTCCTCGTCGATATAGGTGTCGTAGATCCGGTCGATGTAGTTGTCGCGCAGGACGTTGTCGTCCACCTCGCCGGCCGCCTGATAGTGTTTGAAGCCCAGGGCCTCGAAGAAATCCATGTCGACGATCGAGGCGCCGGTGGCGACCACAGCGTCGACCATGCCGAACTTCACCATGTCGCGGTACACGTGCATGCAGCCGCCGGCCGAGGTCGAACCGGCCAGGATCAGCCAGGGCGAGCAGTCCTTGTCCTCGATGGCCATCGAGAAGATGTCCGCGGCGCGGGCGGTGTCGCGCGACGAGAAGGACATCTTGCGCATCGAGTCGATGATCGGGCGCGCGTCGAAGCTGGTGATGTCGACGTGTTCGACGACGTTCTGCAGCAGTTGGGCCTTGGTGTTCGATTGAACGGGAGCGTTCATTTCGGCGGTTTCCCTGTGATTTGAGCGCCCGTCGAACAAGCAGACGTGCCGGGACGGAGCGACCGACAGGACCGATAGACGCCCAACCATCGGCCGTCACCCTCGGACTTGATCCGAGGGTCGGACGTTCCGCCGCGCGTTCCTCGCAAGGAAGACGCAGAGCGGCCGATCCTCGGGTCGATCCCGAGGATGACGGTTACAGGTGCAGGCGTCCTACTTCCGGCGCGACTTGCGCTGACCGGCCTTACCCTTGGGGCGTGACAGGCGCACGACCTTGCGGGCGTTCTCTTCCGCCGTGGTGCGCACGGTGGGGATGGAACGCGGGGCCAGACCGTACAGCGAGGCCATCGGGGCGTCCTCGACTGCGGCGATGTCGTGTTCGCCATAGCCGTTGAAGCCCGTCGACATGGCCACGCCATAGGCGCCCAGCATGCCGATCTCGATGAAGTCGCCTTCGCGCACATCGGCCGGAAGCCAGAAGGGTCCCGGCATATGGTCGATGGAATCGCAGGTCGGGCCGTAGAACTGGAACGCCTTCAGCTCGCCCGCGCTCTCGCCGTCCCGGACCAGCTTGGTCGGGAAGGGCCAGCGCGAATGGGTCGCGTCGAACAGCGAGCCGTAGGAGCCGTCGTTCAGATAAAGGGCGTCGCCCTTGCGCAGGTCCACACGGGCCAGGATCGACGAGGATTCGGCGACCAGCGCCCGGCCGGGCTCGCACCACAGCTCGGTCGTTTCCGACACCGGCATCTCGTTGAAGCCGCGATGGATGGCGTCGGCGTATTCGCTCATGTCCGGCGGAACCATGCCCGGATAGACGGACGGGAAGCCGCCGCCGACATCGACGATATCGACGATCACGCCCGCACGGCTGATCGACCGGCCGACCTGGGCCATGGCGGCCTGATAGGCGGTCGGGCGCATGCACTGGCTGCCGACGTGGAAGGAAACGCCCATCAGGCCGTCCTTGACCGCCTGGCGCGTCGCCATCAGCAGAGCCGGCGCCTGATCCGACGAGACGCCGAACTTGCCCGACAGCGTATAGGCGGCGCCGTCGGCCGAGACGGCCATGCGCACGATCAGGTTCAGGTCGTCCGCGCCGCCGGTGGCGTCGAGAATCTTGTTCAGCTCGTCGATGCAGTCGAGCGAGAAGGTGCGCACGCCGTGATCGAAATAGGCCTTGGTGATCGCAGAGCGGCTCTTGACCGGGTGCATGAAGGCCAGGCGCACGTCATGGCTGACCGAGCGAACCAGCTCGATCTCGGCGATGGACGCCACGTCGAAGCCGCGAACGCCGGCCTCGATCAGGGTTACGATGACCCAGCGCGAAGGGTTGGCCTTCACAGCGTAGAAGACATCGGCCTTTAGATTATCCTGGAACCAGCGCGCCGCTACGGAAACCGAACGCGGCCGCACGAGGGCGACGGGACGTTCAGGGGACCGCTCACGGACCAGGTCCAGGGGAAGCTGATACGTGCGCAATTCACGTAACCCCCTGCTAATTGTTAAACCCAGACCGGCGTTAGCGGCGCAGACAGGACCTACGGGGTCCGCCGGAGAGCGCGATATGGGGACGCGCGACTGTCATGTAAAGAGGTTTTTTCGTGGCGGGGCCTAGGTTTGACTGTCACAAATCCGCTCTGCGCCCTACACGACACGATCCGACGGCAACCTTGACCGTTCTGCGCCGTTGCGATGGTCGGAGGGTTTGATGAACCGTTGGCTGTTCTTTTGGCGCAAGATGCGGCGTCAGTTGTGGGTGCGCGCCACGGCCTATGCGGTCGCGGGCGTCGCCGCAGCCTTGCTGGCCGCCGCCCTGGCCCCCTGGGTGCCGCAGGAGATGGCCGAGCGCCTAGGCGGCGAGTCTGTGGAATCGATCCTGACCATTCTGGCGTCCAGCCTGCTGGGCGTGGCGACCTTTTCGGTCGGCGCCATGGTCACGGCCTATACGTCGGTGTCGTCGGCGGCCAGTCCGCGCGTCGCGGCCCTGGTCACCAGCGATGACGAGACCCAGAAGTCGCTGGCGACCTTCGTCGGCGCCTTCCTCTACGCCATCGTCGCCGTCACCGCGATCAACGCCCATTATTACGGCCAGAACGGCCGCGCGATCCTGTTCCTGGTCAGCCTCGTCATGGTGGGTCTGGTGGCGTTTCGCCTCCTGGCCTGGATCAACCGCCTGTCCAGCCTGGCGCGGGTCGGTCACATGATCGATCTGGTCGAGGCCAGGGCGCGCGAGGCGCTGGAACAGCGGCGCGACCATCCGTCTATGGGCGGGCGAGAGGGCCACCTCGAAAACGGCGCGGACGTGACGGCGCCGGAAACCGGCTATGTCCAGAACGTCGATCCCGATCGCCTGCAGGCCATGGCCGAGAAACGAGACTGCCAGGTCGAGGTGGTCGCCGCGCCCGGCGCCTTCGTGCGACGCGGGGAGGTCCTCGCCCGGATCAGCCTGCCGGCCTGCGACAAAGAGGCCCAGGACGCCTTCTGCTCCGCCTTCGCGATCGGAGACTCGCGCTCCTATGATCAAGACCCGCGTTTCGGCCTGATCGTTCTGGGCGAGATCGCCGCCAAGGCCCTGTCGCCTGGCGTCAACGATCCCGGAACGGCAATTCAGGTGGTGGCGACCGGCGTCAGGTTGATGGACATCTGGGCCCGAGACGGCGGGGAAGACGAGAAGCGGACCCTGCGTGATCGCCTGATGATGCCGGGCGTCTCCGAGGACGACCTGCTCGACGATCTGTTCGGCCCGATCGCCCGCTACGGGGCAGGCGACGTTGCGGTCGCCATCAGACTGCAAAAGGGGCTGAGGGCGCTGGCCTCGATCCCTTGTCTGGCCGCGCCGGTCCGGACAATGGCCGATCAGGCGCTGGAGCGATCGCGCGCCGCCCTGCCGATTCCATCGGACTACGCCCGCGTGAAGGGTGCGGCGGAAGGCTCCTGAACGGCTCGGGTCTGGACGAGATTGCGCCCGACGTGCGATTAGGGCTTGCCCGAGCGTGATTTCAGCTTATTGCGGCGCCCCTTCGCCATAGCCTCCTAGCGAGTTCATGAGTTCATCCGCAGCCGCCGCCGCCCCTGGGCTAGTCCTGGCGCGTGACGTGTCGAAGACCTTCGGATCGCGAAAGGCGCTGGACGGCGTCTCGATTTCCGTGGCCTCCGGCGAAATGGTCGCCCTGATCGGTCCGTCCGGTTCGGGCAAGTCCACCCTGCTCCGCTCCATCACCGGCCTGCAGTCGATCGACGCCGGCGCCGGCACCATCCAGGTGTTCGGCGAGACCGTGCAGAAGGACGGCCGGGTCACCGGCGCCGTGCGCAAGGCGCGCAGCAAGCTGGGCATGATCTTCCAGCAGTTCAATCTGGTCGGTCGCCTGAGCCTGTTCTCCAACGTCATGCTGGGGGCGCTGGGGCGTCTGCCCGGATGGAAGGGCCTGCTGGGCCTGTGGCCGCAGGCGGACAAGGACAAGGCCATGGCGGCCCTGCACCGCGTCGGCGTCAGCGACTACGCCGCCCAGCGCGCCAACACCCTGTCGGGCGGCCAGCAGCAGCGCGGCGCCATCGCCCGCGCCATCGTGCAGGGCGCCAAGGCCATTCTGGCCGACGAACCTGTCGCCTCGCTGGACCCGGTGTCCGCGCGCAAGGTGATGGAACTGCTGGTCGAGCTGAACAAGCGCGACGGCATGGGGGTGATCGTCACCCTGCACCAGGTCGACTACGCCATCCGCTACTGCGACCGCGTCATCGCCCTGCAAGGCGGCAAGATCGTCTATGACGGCCCGTCCACGGCGCTGGACCAAAAGCGCCTGATCGAAATCTACGGTCCCGAGTTCGAGGACGCGTTCTGGGAGACCAAGGCATGAGCCTGTCGCGCATTTCCCCTACTCGCCGCCTGTTTGCTGCGGCCGGCGCCGCCGTCATGATCCTGGGCCTGGCGGCCTGCGGCGGCGGCGAGGACAAGAAGGCTGCGGGCGGAGCGCCCAGCGAGATCACCTTCTCGATCCTGTCAGCCGAAGGCCAAGCCTCGGCCGGTCCGCTGTGGCAGCCGCTGCTGGACGACATGTCCAAGGCCATCGGCGTGCCGGTGAAGCCCTACTTCGGCTCAAACTACACCGTTCTGGTCGAGGCCATGCGCGGCAACCACACCCAGGTGGGCTGGTTCTCGGCCAAGCCTGAGGTCGAGGCCATTGATCGCGCCAAGGCCGAGGTCATCGCCCGCACCGTCAACCGCGAGGGTCTGGACAGCTATCAGTCGACCCTGATCGTCAAGAAGGGATCGGGCATCACGCTGGATCAGGTCATGGCGTGCGGCAAGAAGTACAACTTCGGCATCGGCGACGCCCAGTCGACGTCGGGCACCCTGGCCCCGCTGACCTTCCTGTTCAATCCGCGCGGCGTGGTCCCCAGCCAGTGCTTCAAGACCGTGCGCTCGGCCAACCATCAGGCCAACGCCTTCGGCGTGGCGACCGGCGTGATCGACGTGGCGACCTCCAACAGCGTGAACACCATCTTCATGCGCAAGGAAAACCCGCAGCTGGCGGGCCAGATCGAGGAAATCTGGACCTCGCCGCCCATCCCCGAGAGCGGCATCGTCGTGCGCGAGGACCTGGATCCGGCGCTGAAGGAAAAGATCCGCAGCTTCTTCCTGACCTATGGCCAAGGCGAAGGCGCCGAGGCCGAGCGGCAGCGCAAGGTTCTGGCGGACCTGGAATATTCCCGCTTCACCGCCGCCGACGACAGCTATCTGGACCCGATCCGCGAGATGATCGCCGACCAGAAACTGGGCGAGGCCCGCGCCAAGGGCGACACGGCCGCCGCCGCCGCCGCCGAGCGCGAGCTTCAACGCCTGCGCAGCCTGCGTGAGGTCCGGCCTTGACCGCAGTCGCGTCTCCCGCCGTCGCGATTCCGGCGGCGCCCAAGAAGTCCGCCCTCGCCTGGGTCGCCGACGTCCTGGTCTGGGGCGGCGTCGCCGCCGTCCTGCTGTACAGCATCGACGCCGTCGATCTGGGCAATATTTCGCGCCTGTTCGCCGGCAACGACAGCACCCAGCTGTTCGTCCACGACCTGCTGCGTCCCGACTTCAGCGACTGGAAGATGTTCGTCGCCAAGATGTGGGAGACGGTGCAGATCGCCCTATGGGGCACCTTCCTGGCCGTGATCCTGGGCATTCCGCTGGGTCTGGCGGCGGCGCGCAACATCGCGCCCGTCTGGGTCGTGACGCCGGTGCGCTGGATCATGAACCTGCTGCGTTCGGTGCCGGATCTTGTGATCGGTCTGTTGTTCGTGACCGCCGTGGGCCTGGGGCCTCTGGCGGGTGTTCTGGCCATCACCCTGAATACGGCCGGGGTTCTGGCCAAGCTGTTCTCGGAAGCGGTCGAGTCGATCGACAAGGGTCCGGTCGAGGGCGTGCGCGCCACCGGCGCGGGCAAGCTGCACGAGATCGTCTGGGGCGTCCTGCCTCAGGTCGCGCCGCTATGGACTTCGTTCGCCCTGTACCGTTTCGAATCCAACAGCCGGTCCGCGACCGTGCTGGGTCTGATCGGAGCGGGCGGCATCGGCCAGGTGCTGTTCGACAGCATGAACGCCTTCGATTTCCGCGCCGTCTCGGCCATCGTGATCGTCGTCGTGGTCGCCGTGACCCTGATCGACACCCTGTCGCAGGTGATGCGCCGCCGCCTGCTGTAGCGGCGGCGGTTCCCTTCGCGGGACTGTCATAATCCTCTGCTCTAAGCATCGCGAAATCGATGCTCAGGGAGAGCCTTGGATGATCCGCACACTGAAACTGGCGGCTTCGGCCGCCGCCCTTCTGGCCCTGGCGGCCTGTGGCGACAACGGCGGGGGCGGCTCCGCCTCCGGCGCGCGCTCCGGCATCTGGGCGGCCGGTTCGTCGACCGTCTTCCCCTTCGCCACGCGGGTCGCCGAGACCTTCGCGCGCGGTTCGGGCGGCGCGGCGCCGCGCGTCGAATCGCTGGGCACCGGCGGCGGCATCCAGGCCTTCTGCCAGGGCGTCGGCCCGACCACCCCGGACATCGCCAACGCCTCGCGTCAGATGAAGCAGTCCGAGTTCGACCTGTGCGCCAAGAACGGCGTCACCGACATCGTCGAGATCAAGATCGGCTTCGACGGCATCGTCATCGCCACGGCCCGTAACGGCAACGGCTTCAACTTCGAACTGAACGACCTGTACGAAGGCCTGGCCAAGGAAGTGCCGGGCGCCGACGGTCAGTTCGTCGCCAATCCCGCCAAGACCTGGAACCAGGTCAACGCCGGCCTGCCGAACCAGCGTATCCAGGTCTATGGCCCGCCGCCCACCTCGGGCACGCGCGACGCCTTCCTGGAGCTGGGCATGACGCCGGGCGCCAAACTGGTGCCGGCGGTCAAGGCGATCGAAGGCGACAAGGACCGGTTCGAAGCCATCGCCCACACCCTGCGCGAGGACGGCGCCTGGATCGATTCCGGCGAGAACGACAACGCCATCGTCCAGACCCTGACCCGCACGCCGGGTTCGCTGGGTGTGTTCGGCTATTCGTTCCTGGAGCAGAACCTGGATACGGTGAAGGCCGAGACCATCGACGGCGTCGCCCCCACCGCCGACACCATCGCCAGCGGCGCCTATCCGCTGTCACGCAGCCTCTACATCTATGTGAAGAAGGCCCACATCGGCGTCATTCCGGGCCTGCAACAGTTCGTGCAGGAGTTCCTGTCGGAAGGCGCCGCCGGCAAGGGCGGCTATCTGGCCGACCGCGGCCTGATCCCGCTGCCGGAGGACCAACTGCTGGCCCAGCGCGCGACCATCGCCGCCATGACCCCGATGGCCCGCCCCGCCAAATAGGGCGGAACCTGACCGCCGTTCCGCCCCTTCTTTCACCGGTTCGCCCCGTTGAAGCGCGAAGCGCTTCAACTGAAGCGCACGAGGCCGTAGAAGGGGCGGGATAGCTGTCAGGATGATTTGATGACCACCACGCCCGCGCGCCTGCGCAAGGCCGTACTGCCCGTCGCGGGCCTCGGCACCCGGGTCCTGCCCGGAACCAAGACGACCCCCAAGGAACTGCTGAACGTCGTCGATCGGCCGATCCTGTCCTACATCGTCGAAGAGGCGCGCGAAGCCGGGATCGAGCACATCGTCTTCGTCACCGGCCGCTCCAAGGGCGCCATCGAGGACTATTTCGATCACCAGATCGAACTGGAAGCCCAGCTTCAGGCCAAGGGCAAGACCGACATCCTGGAGATGATGAACGCCGAACTGGCCTCGGCCGGGGAGATGAGCTTCACCCGCCAGATGCAGCCCAAGGGTCTGGGCCACGCCGTCTGGTGCGCGCGCGACATCATCGGCCACGAGCCCTTCGCCGTCATCCTGCCCGACGTGATCGTGGATTCGCAGCCCGGCGCCCTAAAGCAGTTGGCCGAGGTCTATGCCGAGACCGGCGGCAACATCATCGGCGTGGAATCCGTCCCCGAAGATCAGACCCACAAATACGGCATCGTCGATCCAGTCAGCCGTGACGGTTCGCGCATCGTCATGAAGGGCATGGTCGAAAAGCCCGCCGCCGGAACCGCGCCGTCCAACCTGTCGATCTCAGGCCGTTACATCCTGCAGCCGGAAATCTTCGACCTGCTGGCGACGCAGGAAAAGGGCGCGGGCGGCGAGATCCAGCTGACCGACGCCATGGCGCGACTGATGGCGGACCAGAGCTTCACCGCCGTCGAATATGCGGGCGTGACCCACGACTGCGGCGACAAGATAGGCTTGCTGCGCGCCAACGTCGCCCTGGCCCTGAAACGCCCGGATCTGGGCGACGCAGCGCGCGAGGCGATCGCGGGCCTGCTCTGACGCCAGGGAAGGCGGCGGGGGTTCCGGTTTACGCCCGCCCCTGCTAACCCTCCGCGCAAATCATCAGGAGACGAACCATGGCGACTTCCGAAGGCTGGGACATGCCGACCGGCGACCTCATGAAGGGCAAGAAGGGCCTGATCATGGGCGTGGCCAACTCCAGCTCCATCGCCTGGGGCATCGCCTCGCAGCTGGCCGCCCAGGGCGCCGAGCTGGCCTTCACCTATCTGGGCGAAAGCCTGGAGCGCCGCGTGCGTCCGCTGGCGGAAAGCGTCGGCGCCAAGCTGCTGATCCCGGCCGACGTCACCGACGACGCCTCGATGGATGCGGCCTTCGCCGAGCTGGAAAAGACCTTCGGCACGATCGACTTCGTCGTCCATTCGGTGGCGTTCGCCAACAAGGATGAGTTGAAGGGCAGCTTCGTGGACAACACCACGCGCGACAGCTTCCTTCTGGCCATGAACATCTCGGCCTTCAGCTTCGTGGACGTGTCCAAGCGCGCCGCCAAGCTGATGCCGAACGGCGGCAGCCTGATCACCCTGACCTATCTGGGGTCCGAGCGGGTCATTCCGAACTACAACACCATGGGCGTGGCCAAGGCTGCGCTGGAAGCCGCGACCCGCTATATCGCGCGCGACCTGGGTCCCAAGAACATCCGCGTCAACGCCATCTCGGCCGGCGCCATGCGCACCTTGTCGCTGGCCGGCATCTCGGGCGGGCGCGGTCTGCACTCCAAGTCGGCCCAGTTCTCTCTGATCAAGGAAGAGACCTCGATGGAGGGCGTCGCCGGCGCGGCCCTGTGGCTGTGCTCGGACCTGGGCCGTTCGACCACGGGCGAGGTCGTCCACGTCGATGCGGGCTTCCACGCCGTGGGCCTGCCGGAAGACATCGAAGGCTGATCAAGGAGGGCTGGATCCCAGCCTTCCGCCACCTGAAGCGACGGTTTAAGGCCGGGGCATGACTGCTCCGGCCTTTTCCATGCGCGCCCTGCCCGCCTCGGCCTTTTCGTCCGCCGCGGTGGCGACGGTGATCGGGTTCGGCGGGACGGTCGCCCTGGTGGTCCAGGCGGGCCAGGCCCTGGGGGCGGACGCGGGCCAGATCGGGTCGATGGTGACGGCCCTGTGCCTCGGCATCGGGGCGCCCGGCGCGGTGCTGAGCTGGCGGCTGAGGATCCCCGTCGTGCTGGCCTGGTCCACGCCAGGGGCGGCCCTGCTGGCGGCCTCGACCCTGGGCCTGGCGTGGCCGACGGCCATCGGCGCCTTCGTCTTCGCCGCCCTGCTGATGATCCTGACCGGCCTGATCCCGGTGCTGGGACGGCTGGCGGCGCGGATACCGGCGGCCATCGCCTCGGCCATGCTGGCGGGGGTGCTGCTGCCCTTCGTGCTGAGACTGTTCAAGGTGGCGCCGGACGAGACGGCCTTGGTCGTCGGGCTGATCGCGGTGTTCCTGATCTTCAGACGGCTATGGCCGACCTGGGCCTTGCCCGCCGTGCTGACGGCGGCCTTTGCGGTCTTGGCGATGCGGGGGCAGTTGGCCCTGCCGGCCGGGACCGGCCTGTTCGGCCAACTTGAGCCGGTCGCGCCCGTCTTCCCGACCAGCAGAGAGCGGAACCGCGTGCCGCCCTCGGACGACCAGCCGCCGATCACCACTTCATCGCGCCCCCGGCATTTGGACTTCAGCCAGGTCGATGACCGCCCGGCGTGATAGGGGGCGTCCAGCTTCTTGGAGATCACGCCTTCCAAATCCATGCGGCAGGCGCTCTCCAGCACCGCCTGGCCGGTCGAGGCGAAATGCTCGACGTAGCGCAGCCGCCCAGCGGCCGCCTTTCCGATCCGGTCCACATAGGCCTGCAGCCGCGCCTTGCGATGCGACAGCGGCAGTTTGCGCAGATCCTCCGCCCCCTCGAACAACAGGTCGAAGGCGAAATAGATCAGGCCTTGCGTCTTCTCGTCCGAAATGGCGGCCTGCAACGCCCCGAAGTCCGGCATGTGATCGTCGTCCAGCGCGCACAGTTCGCCGTCGATCACCGCGTCGGGCCAGGTCGCCGCATCCGCCGCCAGATCCGCGAACTTGTCGCTCCAGTCCAGACCCTTGCGCGTCCGCAAGACCGCCCGGCCGCCGCCCACGCCGATCTGGATGCGATAGCCGTCGAACTTGATCTCGTGCGCCCAGCCCGTTCCGCCCGGCGGATGGTCGGCCACCTTGCACAGCTGGATCGGCACGAAGGCCGGGGTTTTTTTTGCCTTCGCCGCCGCTTTCGAGGGTTTGGGCTTGGCCGGACCTTTACGCCCCGTGGGCTTGGACGCCGTCCATTCCTTGGTCCCATCCGCGATCTCGGCCAGTGACCGGCCGGTCGTCACAGAGGCGTCGATTTCGGCGAGCGCATCGCCCTCGCCGGCCACCGCGAAGTCGTCCTTCTCCTTCAGCAGCAGCCAGTTGTTGCGTTTGGAGGGTTTGCCCCGATCGCTCTTCAGCCGGATCAGCGCCCATTTGCCCTTCAGCCGTTCGCCGTGAAGGATCATCTTGATCTGACCCTTGGCCCAGGCCGCCTCCAAGTCCGGCTCCTGCGGCTCCCATGTGCCGACGTCCCACATCTGCACCGTGCCGGCGCCGTAGTTGCCGTCGGGAATCGTCCCCTCGAACGACCCGTAATCCAGCGGATGATCCTCGACCTCGACCGCCAGCCGCTTGACCGCCGTGTCGCGCGACGGCGCCTTGGTCACGGCCCAGGATTTCAGCACCCCGTCCGCCTCGATGCGGAAATCATAATGCAACCGCGTGGCGGCATGGCGCTGGATCAGATAGCGAAAGCCGCCCTTGGCGCCCTTGGCGCCCTTGCCCTTGGCGCCCTTCGGCTCGGGCGTTTCGCCGAACCGGCGCTTGGCCTGATAGGTCTTCAGTTCACCGCGCATAGGGGCGTAATCCGCCCCGCGCCAAAGCGTTGCCTCAGCGACAGAAGCGCGTGTCGGTCGCCTCGAGGTGAAGGTGGTCGTAGTGGACGGCGTTGTAGTCGGGGCTAAGCGTCGTGCCGAAGATGCGACAGGCGTCGTCGCGGATACGCTTCAGGAAGCGCGCTTCGGGCGTGTCGCCGTTCCAGTCCCTGGTCACGGTGATGCGCCGCCCGTCCCTCAGCCGCACTCCGGCGAAGTCCAGCGCCGCCGCTTGGGAATGGGCGCTGATGCGGTTCGACCCCACGCCGTTGTTCACGTTGCGACAGGCATAGGCCCCCATATGATCGATCTGCACGACGTCAGAGCCCAAAATCTCGCGCGCCGCCGGCTCCAGCGACTGACGACGCCAGATGCTCAGCGCCAGCGCGGTCTGGCAGGTCATCTCCACATCGCCCGGCGACATGCGCGCCACCGTCCCCAGGTCGGCGCCCAGCACCCCGCCCTGATGCAGGCCGCAGGTCGCGCTGTTCTGGCGATCCGGGACGGGGCTGAACCGCACGCGCGCGGCGTTCAACTCGGCCAGGCAACGGCCCAGATCGCCGCCTTCGCGCACGACCAGGGCCTGGGTTCCGCCGTCGATCATCCGATCCACCAGCCCGCCGACCAGCGGCGCCTCGGTGCGCGACGGATACGGCGATGGCGGCCGCAACGGCTCAGGCGGCCGCCGCACGCAGCCGCTGAGGATCAGCAGAACGCCGAGGCCGATGAGAAAGGGGGAGGCGCGCGATACGGAGAGCATGGTCGCGACGCTTAGCTGATTCCCGCCGCCGCCGTGGTCACGAGGCGGAGAGCCGCCTACCGGCGCTCTTCGGACGCCCCCTTGGCCCGGCACCGATCCGAACAGAACCGCACCTGATCCCAGTCCCGCCCCCACTTCTTGCGCCAGGCGAATGGCAGGCTGCAGGCGGCGCAGAGCTTTTGCGGCAGGTCGGACTTTGCCGGCGCCTTGCCGAGATTGACGTGTTTTCGGGCCATATCGCCTGCCAAGAAAAAGGGCGGCCCGTCGGAGCCGCCCTTGATCGTATCAGCTGTCCAGGAAGGACCGCAGTTTGCGCGACCGCGACGGATGCTTCAGCTTGCGCAGCGCCTTGGCCTCGATCTGACGGATGCGTTCGCGGGTCACCGAGAACTGCTGGCCGACTTCTTCCAGCGTGTGGTCGGTGTTCATGCCGATGCCGAAGCGCATCCGCAGCACCCGCTCCTCACGCGGCGTCAGCGACGCCAGAACGCGGGTGGTGGTCTCGCGCAGGTTCGACTGGATGGCGGCGTCGATCGGCAGGACGGCGTTCTTGTCCTCGATAAAGTCGCCCAGGTGGCTGTCTTCCTCGTCCCCGATCGGGGTTTCAAGCGAGATCGGCTCCTTGGCGATCTTCAGGACCTTGCGCACCTTCTCCAGCGGCATGGCCAGCTTTTCGGCCAACTCTTCCGGGGTCGGCTCGCGGCCGATCTCGTGCAGCATCTGGCGGCTGGTGCGGACGATCTTGTTGATCGTCTCGATCATGTGCACCGGGATGCGGATGGTGCGCGCCTGGTCGGCGATCGAGCGGGTGATCGCCTGACGGATCCACCAGGTGGCATAGGTCGAGAACTTGTAGCCGCGACGGTACTCGAACTTGTCGACCGCCTTCATCAGGCCGATGTTGCCCTCCTGGATCAGGTCCAGGAACTGCAGGCCGCGGTTGGTGTATTTCTTGGCGATGGAGATCACGAGGCGCAGGTTGGCCTCGACCATTTCCTTCTTGGCTTGCCGCGCTTCGCGTTCGCCCTTCTGCACCGTCTGGACGATGCGGCGATAGTCGTCGATCGGCAGGCCAGCTTCCAGCGCCACGGCGGCGACGTCGGAACGGATGGTCGCGATCTGGCTGGCTTCGTTCTCACTGAACTTGGTCCAGCGCACGCCCTGATCCTTGATCCGGTCGGTCCAGGTCGGGTCGAGCTCCGAGCCGAAATAGGCCTTGAGGAACTCAGGCCGCGAAATGCCATAGCTGTCGGCCAGGCGCAGCAGACGGCCCTCCAGACCGATCAGGCGCTTGTTGATCGCATAGAGCTGCTCGACCAGCGCCTCGATGCGGTTGTTGTTCAGCTTCATGGTCTTCAGACGGTCCGAGATGGACGTCGTCAGCGCCTGATAGGCCTTTTCATCCTTGGCGCTCAGCACCTCGCCCTTCAGGCGGGCCTGAACCAGCTTGTCCTGCAGGGCGCGGAAGGCGCCGAAGTCGGCGGCGATGGCGTTCAGGACGTCCATCACCCCGTCGCGCAACTCGGCTTCCAGCGCCGAGATCGACATGCCGCCGCCATCGTCGAAGTCGTCGTCGTCGTCGTCGTCGGATTCAGGCTTGTCCTCGGCGGCCGGCTTGTCCTCGGCCTCTTCTTCCTCTTCGCCTTCAGGCTGGGCGGCGCCCGGCAGGGACGAAGGGTTCAGAACGCCATAGGTGGCATCCAGGTCGATGACCTCGCGCAGCAGGATGCGGTTGTTTTCCAGCTCGTCGCGCCAGACCATGATGGCCTCGAAGGTCAGGGCGCTTTCGCACAGACCCGAGATCATGGCGTCGCGGCCGGCCTCGATCCGCTTGGCGATGGCGATTTCGCCCTCGCGGCTCAGCAGTTCGACCGAACCCATCTCGCGCAGATACATGCGCACCGGGTCGTCGGTGCGGTCATAGGCGGACTTGGCGGGCGTTTCGGCGACGGCGGTGCCGGCGGCGGCGGCGACGTCGGTGGACTGCTGCTCCTGCGCGTCCTCCTCGGCCTCCACCACGTTGACGCCCATTTCGGACAGCATCGCCAGGGTGTCTTCAATGGCGTCGGGCGTGACTTCTTCAGACGGCAGGACCTTATTCAGCTCCTCCATCGTCACATAGCCGCGCGCCTTGGCTTGCTTGATGAACTTCTTGACGCCGGCGTCCGTCAGATCGAGCAGGGGCCCATCGGTCGAAACCTCGGTGTCCTGCGTCTCGGTCTGTGCGTTCATAGTCAGTCTGTCTCCAGCCGAGAGGGTGATCAGTCCGCCCCGGCGAAAAATACAATGCTTGGCGTGCCGTAAGGTTACGTGCCCGCGCTGTCTTCCCAAATCGTCCCGGCTTTGATCGCACGGCGAAGCGCATCCCGCTCGGCCTTCAGCCGGCGGAACGCCTCATCCTGCCCAGGCACATCACGTGCATGGGCCAAGGCGTCCTCCAACGCGGCGACCCGCGTCGAAGCGTCGAACGCCTGCGACCATCGGACCCTTGCCTCGGCGAGGGGCGCTTTTGCGGCCAGGAATGGCGCGCCGGACTTTGCCGCCGCCTTCTCGACCTCGCGCACTAAGGCATCATGACCCGATTGCGCCAGATGGCGTCGCAGGGCGGCGGAGTCAAGGCTATGTCCCGACAGACGCAGGCGAACCAGCTCCTGCGCCAGTCCATCCAACCCCTTGTCGCCGAATCCATGGGCGGCGATTTCCTCCAGATGGTCGTCCATCCGTTCGGGGTCGTCGATGGCGCCGTGGGCCAGGGCGGCCGGAACGGGCTCGATGGCGCGAAATAGCGACTGCATCGCCTGGGCGCCCTCCGCCGTCTGACCCAGTTTGGGCGGCGGGCCGAAACCGCGTTTGCCCTGCCCCGGCGTCCAGGGCGCACGTTGGGGGCTGCGGGGGAACAGGGCGTCGAAACGCTCGAACAGGTCGCGGCGATATTGCTCCGCCAGATCCTTGTCCTGGATAGCCGAGGCGGTGTTCCTCAGCCGCGCCTTGAAGCCGGCCTTGCGCTCCGGCGTGTCCAGCGGCTCCAGATCCTGTTCGCGGCGGAACAGCACCTCGGCGAACCCATGGGTTTCAGCCAGGGCCTGACGCAGCGCGGGCGCGCCCTTGTCGCGCAGAATGTCGTCGGGATCCTGACCGGCGCCCAGCAGCGCGAACCGGAACGAGCGCCCTGGCTTCAGCAGCGGCAGCGACCGTTCGATGGCGCGATAGGCGGCGCGCAGTCCGGCCGCATCGCCGTCGAAGCACAGGATCGGCTCGTGCGACACACGCCACAGCCGTTCCATCTGCTCCTCAGTCAGGGCCGTGCCCATCGGCGCCACGGCCGGCAGTCCCGCGCGCTGGCAGGCGATGACGTCCATATAGCCTTCGACCACGATGATGGCCTGATCGTTCTTGGATTCCGCGCCCAGGATCCGCCGCGCCTCGGGCAGGCCGTAGAGGGTCGCGCCCTTGTGAAACAGCGGGCTTTCCGGTCCGTTCAGATATTTGGCGCGGTCGTCGGGGTTCATGGCCCGGCCGCCGAAGCTGACGATCCGGCCGCGCGCATCCAGGATCGGGAACATCAGCCGGTCGCGGAAGCGATCATAGGACTGGCCGCCGCTTTCGGGTGAGATCAGCAGCCCGGCCTCGACCAGTTCGGCGGGCTTGGCGCCGCGCTGGACCAGGGCCTGCTTCAGCCCCTCGCGGTCGTTGGGCGCATAGCCCAGGCCGAACCGCTCCCACTGATCTTCGGGCAGGCCGCGCTTGTCCAGATATTCCCGCGCCGCCTTGCCCGGCGTGCGGCGCAGGTTTGCGGCGAACCATTTCTGGGCCAGGTCCATCCAGTCCGACAGACCCTGACGTTTCTGCTCCCGCTCGGCCTCCCTGGGGTCTTCGGCCGGCAGTTGCATGCCCGCCTCGCCCGCCAGCCGCTGCACCGCCTCGACGAAGCTGAGCCGCTCGGTTTCTTGCAGGAAGGAGATGATGTCGCCATGCTTGCCGGATGAGAAATCGTGGAAGAAGCCCTTGTCGTCGTTGACGAAGAAGGACGGCGACTTCTCCTTCGAGAAGGGCGACAACCCGACGTATTCGCGCCCCTGACGTTTCAGCTTCACCGTCCGCCCGATCACGTCGGACGGCCGAAGGCGGGCCTTCAGTTCATCGATGAATCTCTCGTCGAAACGCACCCGCGATCCTTAAGCCCTGCGGCTCTTCACGTCGATGATCAGGAAGACGATCAGGCGGCTCGTCCGGGCATCCCCCGATATCCGAACGAACCGCCGCATCGCAGAAGGCGCAAACCGCAGCGTCCCCCAACGCCTTGGCTAACGAAGTCCTAACGCCTCGCGGACCGGCATCTGAAGTCAGGACCGGCGTTCTGTCGAGAGGCGGGCGAGCTTGCCCTAGCGAATAGAGGCGAGACTGTGTCCTTTTCGTCGCGCGTCGTTCGCCTTACGGGCGACCGAAGGGCACGACCTTGTTGGCGGCGTCATGCCCGATATCGGCGCTTCCCAGAAAGGGTATGCCCGAGCGCAAGCACCAGTATCGAACGATTTCCTCCGGAGTCTGACCGAAATCGGGATCGTTTGGCGTGACGTCCGAGACCCGTCCCAGGCGAATCCCGGCCACGCGTCGGATGCTGGCCTGGCTGGTCAAGTGAAACATCATTCTGTCGATCCGGTAGGCGGCCTCGGACACCTCCTCCAACATCAGGACGTGATCGGACAGATCGGGCTCCAGCGGCGTGCCGGTCAGTTCGTTCAGGATGGTCAGGTTGAAGGCGACGGCCGGGCGCGGATCGGTCGCCAACGACGGCTCGATCCAGTCCGTGCGTCCGGTGGTCAGCCAGGACAGGGCGCCGTGCGCGGTCGCGTCGTCGCGCACCGAATCCGAAGCCATCGGTCCGTGCGCCAGATGCTGGAACCCGGCCTTGTACATTCCGGCCAACAGGCTGCCGGCGTCGGAATACCCCATGTAGCGCTTCTTGCGGGCGACGGCGTCCAGGCGCGGGATCACCGCATCAGCAATGCGACACGAACCGTAGCCGCCGCGCGCGAACCAGATGGCGTCGATGCGGGGGTCGTTGGCGAACTCCACGAAGGCGTCGGCGCGCGCCCGGTCGTCGCCGGCGAAATGGCCGTGTTTCAGAAAACAGGCGGGGTGGAAGACGACGGCGACATCGCGGTCGGGATGGTTCTGCGCCATCCAGGCCTCAACCGCCTCGGCGCGCTCTTTGGAGAAGCGCGAACTGGCGCAGACGACGCCGATCTTGAAGCTATTGGTGGTCACGTCCGTCTTCTTCGTCGTTTTTGCGATCCCCTACTGGCGGACCGGCCCGATCCCCTGTTCTAAGGGGGCATGAACCAAGACGCCTACTATTTCTTCTGCGGCATCGGCGGGTCGGGCATGCTGCCTCTGGCCATGATCGTCCAGGCGCGCGGCGCCGCGATCGAAGGGTCGGACCGGGCGCTGGATCAGGGCCGCACGCCCGAGAAGTTTGACTGGCTGCGCGCCCACGGCGTGACCCTGCACCCCCAGGACGGATCGGGCGTGACCCGCGCGGATCAGACCGTCATCGCCACCGGCGCCATCGAGGAGACGGTGCCCGACGTCGGCGCGGCCAGGCGCGCGGGCGCGACCATCAAGACCCGGCCCGAGTTGCTCAGCGAACTGTTCAACGCCGCACCGACCTCAGTCGGGGTCGCGGGCACCAGCGGCAAGTCCACCATCACCGGCATGATCGCCTGGATTCTACATCAGACAGGCCGCGAGCCGACCGTGATGAACGGCGCGGTGATGAAGAACTTCGCCGATGCGGATCATCCTTTCGCCAGCGCCCTGATCGGCGGCCCCGACCTGTTCGTGTCGGAGGTGGACGAAAGCGACGGCTCCATCGCCCGCTACGATCCGACGGTGGCGGTGGTGTCCAACATCTCGCTGGACCACAAGTCGATGGAGGAACTGCGCGACCTGTTCGGTGGCTTCACCGCGCGGGCGACGACGGCCGTGCTGAACCTGGACAACCCCGAGACGGCGGCCCTGGCCCAGACCCTGCCTGAAGGCAAGGCGATCACCTTCGGCCTGGGCGAAGAGAAGGCCGACCTGTCCGCCCATGATCTTCAGCCGCTGCCGACAGGCATGCGGTTCCGGCTGATCGAGGGCTGGAGCGAACACGACGTGGTCCTGAACGTGCCCGGCGCGCACAATGTCGCCAACGCCCTGGCGGCGCTGGGCGCGACGCGGGCGCTGGGCGTGCCGATGGCCGAGGCGGTGAAGGCGCTGGAGACTTTCGCCGGCATCCGCCGCCGGATGGAGGTCGTCGGGACGGCGGGCGACATCACCGTCATCGACGACTTCGCCCATAACCCGGACAAGATCGCCGCCACGCTGAAGACCCTGCACGCCTTCGACGGGCGGTTGCTGATTCTGTTCCAGCCGCATGGGTTCGGCCCGCTGAAGCTGATGAAGTCGGAGTTCATCGACGGTTTCGCCGGCCTGATGCGCCAGGACGACGTGCTGCTGATGCCCGAGCCGGTCTATTACGGCGGCACCACCGACCGCAGCGTGGGATCAGAAGACATCGCCTCCGGCGTCCGCGCCGCCGGCCGTCAGGCTGAGGCGCTGGCGACGCGCGCCGATTGCGGCGACCGGATCGTCGAGATCGCCAAGCCGGGCGACCGGATCATCGTCATGGGCGCGCGCGACGACACTCTGTCGACCTTCGCGGCGGAACTGTTGGGGCGTCTAGGCCAATAGCCGCCATCGGCAAGGACGGGGTTCAGTACACGTCACGGCGATAGCGACCGTCTTCCAGCAGGGTCAGCACCACGTCCGCGCCCAACGCGCTTTCCAGCGCGGCATGGACGCCTTGCGACATGCCTTCCAGACTGCCGCAGACATAGACCGCCGCGCCGCGCGCGATCCAGTCTCGAAGCTCGTCGGCCGCCGCCGCGACCAGATCCTGCACATATCGGCCGTCGCCCGGGTCGCGCGAGAAGCTCCGATCCAGCCGCCGCAGCACGCCCGAGGCCAGCCAGGCCTGAAGCTCCGCATCGAAGAAGGCGTCGTGCGCCTGCGTGCGTTCTCCGAACAACAGCCAGGCCCCGCCCACGTCGATGCGCGCCTTCAAATGGGCGCGCAGGCCGGCGATGCCCGTGCCGTTGCCGATCAGGATCATCGGCGTCTCGTCAGCGGGGCCGTGGAAGCTGCGGTTGGTGCGCAGGCGCATTCCGATCTGATCGCCCAGCGCCAGATCCTGCGTCAGCCAGCCCGACGCCAGACCCGGGGCGCCGTCGGGATGGCGCATCAGGCGGACCAGAAACTCGACCCGGCCATCCGACGGCAGAGAGGCGATGGAATATTCGCGCGAGCCGGGCGTGACGCCGTCGCGTTCCGGCAGGCCGACCTCGGCGATGTCGCCGGCCGACCAGTCGGCCGTCACGCCCACGGCCTCGAACGCCAGATGCCAAGCCTCGCCGCCGGGACTGCCCGCATTGACCAGGGTGCGTTCGACCAGCCGCCACGGGGCGTAGGCGGGCGGGGTCCAGTCGGGGGCCGTCACGCTGCCGGTGATCTGGTTCAGTTGGTGCTGCCAGTGGCGGATGGCGCCCGCCTCGCCGTTGTCGACCTCGACCATGTCGAACAGGGGTTCGGCGCCCGCGCGTCGCAGCCAGCCGTCCACCGCATGACCGAAGCCGCAGAACTGATCATAGCTGCGGTCGCCCAGCGCCAGCAGGCCGAAGCGCACCCCCGACAGATCCGTCGCCTCGCCCATGACCTTGCGCACAAACCGGGCGGCGCTGTCGGGCGGATCGCCCTCGCCGGTCGTCGAGACGATCAGCAGCGCCCGGTCCGTCGATTTCAGCGCTTGCACATCCAGATCGGCGAAGGACAGCACCCGCGCGCCCACGCCGCCATCGCCTAAGGACCGCGCCGTCATCCACGCCAGTTCCTCGGCGAAGCCCGTCTGGCTGGCGAAGGCGATCAGCAGCGGCCATCCCTCGCCTGCTCCGGCGAGGGCGTCAGATCGCGCACGCGCCGCCGCCCTGGCCCTGCGTTCACGCCAGACGATGACGGCGATCAGGGCCAGCCAAAGCGCCAAGGCCCCGACCGCCCACAGCCAGCGCTGCGGATCGGCTGTCACCCCGGACGATCTCCGTCGTCGTCAAGCAGGGCGGCGAAGGCCGGCGACATCCGCTCGACCGGCCCGCGCTCGGTGCGTTCGACGAAATGGGCCATCAGGCCGACGGCCTCGGCATAGTCCGGTCCGTCGAACGGTCCCATGACGGTCAGGGCCGTGGCGTATGCGTCGGCCATCATGGCCGAGGGGTGCAGGACGGTGACAGAACTCAGATTGTTGCTGACCGGCCGCCCGGTCGATCCGTCGATGGTGTGGGGATACAGTCGCCCGTCATGGCGGAACGCGCGGCGATAGTCGCCGCTGGTCGCCACGGCCAAATCGAACAACGCCGCCACGGTGTGGGGCGCCGGCGAACCCTCGACGCGTTCGATTTCGACCCACCACGGCTGGGCGTCCGGCTTGACGCCGCACCCTTTCAACTCGCCGCCGATCTCGATCAGGTGCGAGGTCGCGCCCATGGCCATCAGGCGGTCGGACACGCGGTCCACCGCATGACCCTTGGCGATGCCGGAGAAGTCCAGCCTCATCCCGCCCATCTGCATGACCGCCCGCGCATCGCCGTTCAGCCGCAGCTTTTGCCAGCCCGAAACGGCCGCAGCCGCCGCAATCTCGTCTTCGGACGGGACGGGCAGCAGAGCCGAGCGCGGTCCGGGCGGGCCGAACCCCCACAGATCGACCAAGGCGCCAAGGGTCGGATCGACGGCGCCGTTGGTCTCGTCGCCCAGTGTCATCGCCGCATCCAGCAGAGTCCAGAACGGCTGGGACACCGCCCAGACGCCGGCCGGCGCGGTGTTGAAGCGGCTGATTTCGCTGGACGGCTCCCACGGGCTGAACAGACCGACGACGGTGGCCAGTTCCTCCTCGATCGCCGCTTGGATCTGGGCCTCGCCCACGCCTGGCGGAGCGATGACGCGCGCGCTCCAGGTCGTGCCCATGGTCTGGCCGCCCAGCGAGCGGATCAGGTCGCTGGGCGGACGGGGCGGCGCGCCTTCGATTGCGGGCACGAGGACGCGATTGTCGGCGCGGTCGCCCAGAGGGGCGGCGTCGCCGACATTGACCGTGGGCGGCGCGGCGCGTGAACCGCGCGAGGGGGGAATGTCGGACATGGCCCTTCGCTTAGGGCAGGACTTCCATCGCCGCCGCGTAGCTGGCGTTGGAACCCAGCGTTTCGCCCTGGCCTTCGGTGCGGACCGAGGCGTTCAGCCAATACATGCCGGCTTCCGGCCAGGTGATGGTGAAGGCGCCCTCGGCGTTGGTCTTGAGCGTCGATTCTTCGGGGTTGTCGCGGTAGCGCAGACCACCACGCGCCACGGTGACGTCGATGTCCGCCGCCGGTTGGCCGTTGTTCAGCAGTTTGAAGGTGGCGGGTTCGCCGACCACCAGATCGTTCGGGTGGGTGACGGGAACCAGCTCAAGCCCCTCGCCGGTCGTCTTGAAGACGGTGTCGGTGGGGTTGTTCAGGGTGACGAAGGTCTCGATCCGGCTGGCGGTGCGGGTCGCCTGAACATTGGTCGCCCCCTCAGGCAGGCCCGCCGGGTAGTCCGAGGCCGAGCCGCGCCAGCGCTTCTGTTCGCCGTTCAGGGTGTAGCTGGCCATGACGCCGCCCATGACGTTGGCGATCTTGTAGGTGCCGTTCTGGGTCAGATGGGCGTCAAAGGTCGAGCGATAGCGGCCCTGCATGGCGTTCTCGGGCTGGACCGCCGAGCCGTCCGGCGCGGTGATGGTCAGGCCGGTCAGGCGCATGGCGGCGTGGTCGGGGTTGAACACCTGGTTCGACATGCCGGCGTCGAATCCGACCCAGGCGTCCGTGCCTGACAGGGTCGTGGCGGTCGGCGCCAGCCAGGCGCGGTGGGCCTTGGCGGCCATGGGGGCGGCCAGCGCTGCGGCAAACGCCAGAACGGGGGTCAGCAGGGCGATCGTCTTCTTCATGGTCATAATCCTTAGCGAGAGACGGCGACGCGCACGGCGCCCAGTTCGGTGGAGCCGGTTCCGGCGCCGGTGTTGGCCGCGCCCCAGCGGAAGGGCACGCGAACGACTTCGCGTCCGCCCAACTCACGGGCCGCCTCAACGACGATGTTGTACTGGCCAGGCTGAAGGTTGCGCAGGCGGGCGGCGGGTACGGTGACGGTCTGGCGGCCCGGCGCGCGCGTGGCGCCGGATACGCCGTCGGCCGGCAGGCTCATGGCGCGACCACCCTTGCGCCACCAGGTGCGCAGATCCTTCAGCCAGTCCTTGCCGTCGCCCTCGTTATTGCGGGTCTGCTGATACCAGACGGCCAGGGTGCGTTCGGCCGACTGATCCGGCTTTTCGATCCACACCGCGACATAGGGGCGATGATAGGAGGCGGTGTTCAGGCGTGGAATCTCGACCGACACCGTCAGGTCGGCAGCCATGGCGGGCGCAGCGGCGGCGGCCAGGCCGACGGTGGTGATGACGACGGGAAGAAGGCGCATCGGAGTACTCGTCAGTGAATGAAGATCAGGGCGATGACGACGGGGATCAGCAGGCCCAGCGCCGCCAGCGGCCAGGTCGAGGGCCGACCCTTGGCGTGCAGGAACATCAGACCCAGCCCCGTGACGGCGAAGATGACGCAGGCCGCCGCGAAGACGTCGATGAACCAGAACCAGACCACGCCGGCGTTGCGGCCCTTGTGCAGGTCGTTGAGGTAGGCGATCCAGCCGCGCGTCGTCTTCTCGTGCAGGGTCTCGCCGGTCGAACGGTCGATGGTGACCCAGCCGTCGCCGCCAGGCATGGCCAGGGCGACATAGACCTCTTCCGCCGTCGTCTCGGTCGGCTTGTCGGCGATCTCGACCTTCAGCGCCTCAGACGCCCAGCGTGCGACCGCGTTGGGGACAGGATCGGTCGTCTCCTGCGGGAAGCTGGCCAGCCGGTGCAACAGGGGCGCCGGCAGGGTTGCGGTCTGCTCGACCGTGACCGGATCGCCGGGGATCGAGGCCGCATGGTTCAGGGTGATGCCGGTGACCGCGAACAGGATCATGCCGACCAGGCTGACCGCCGCGGAAATCCAGTGCCAGCTGTGAAGCTGCTTCAGCCAGAACGACCGTGCGCCATTCAGCGCCGCCTTGGGTTTGGGGCTCTTGGCTGCGGTTTCGGCCTGACGCTGTGTGGCGAGTTCGGTCACGGGGTCGCTGTGCCATTGCTGCGAACGGGTTGCAATAGCATTTAGCGAGGCCGCGACGTCTTGGACGTCAGACCTCGGTCCAGCGCCGCAGCAGATTGTGATAGACGCCGGTCAGTTCGATCACCGCCTGATCCTTGGGCCCCTTTTCGGACGCCACGCGCTGGGTGGCGATGTCCAGGCGGAACAGGGTTTCGCGATCGGCGTCATCGCGGACCAGGCTCTGCATCCACATGAAGGACGACACCCGCGCCCCGCGCGTCACCGGCGTGACCCGATGCAGGCTCTTTGACGGATAGAGGACCAGATCGCCGGCCGGCAGCTTGATCGCCTGCGACCCGTACATCTCCTCAATGATCAGTTCGCCGCCGTCGTAGGCCTCGGGTTCGGACAGGAACAGGGTCGCCGACAGATCGCTGCGAATGCGGATCGCCCCGCCGCCCCGCGCCTGACGGATGGCGTTGTCGACGTGCAGGCCGAACTCGCCCCCACCCTCGTAGCGGTTGAACAGGGGCGGAAAGATCGTGTGCGGCAGGGCCGCCGCCACGAACATCGGATTGGCGTTCAGCGCCTGGACCACCAGGGCCGAGACCTCCTTCGCCACGTCCGACTCTTCGGGCAGTTGCAGGTTCTTCTTCGCCGTCGCCGATTGATGGCCCGAGGTGGCGTTGCCGTCCGCCCACGGCCCGGCGTCCAGCCGCGCCCGCAGAGCCGCGACCTCGGCCTTGGAGAAGACTTCCGGAATCTGCAGCAGCACAGGCGTTCTCGCTGAAAGACGAAACGGCCCCGCAGGGATCGCGGGGCCGTCAGACTAGGCCGGGGAGGCGGCCTTTAGAAGCGCAGGTTCAGGGCCAGGATGGCCTGGCGGCCTGCGGCCACATCGGCGTGGTGAACGCCGTTGGTGCGCATGATGTATTCCTCGTCCGTCGCATTCTTGACGTTCAACTGAAGCGTCGCGCGGTCCGTCAGATCATAGGCGGCGAAGGCGTCCACGCGGGTCCATTCGGGCGCATAGATGCGGTTATTCCCGCCGCCCGCGCCGCCCTGGTTGCCGCCCAGAGATTTGGACGTGTAGTAGACGCCGCCGCCGACCGTCAGCCGGGGCAGGACGCGATAGGTGGTGAACAGGCTGGCGCTGTGCTTGGGCGTATTGGCCAGCGGCAGACCTTGCAGCGGATTGACGCTGGCGACCGGCGGCGTGCCCGACACGACAACGGCCGCCTTGGTCAGCTCGGAGTCCATGTAGGTATAGCCGCCGAACACGGTCCACTTCGGCGTGATGCTGCCCGACACGCCCAGCTCGAAGCCGTTGACCTCGACCTCGCCCTCCTGACGGAAGATGTTGGGCTGAACCAGGATCAGGGCGTTCTTACGCGTCAGATGGAAGGCGGCCGCCGACAGGGCGAGACGGTCGTTCAGGACATTGGCCTTGGCGCCGATCTCGAAGCTTTCGGTGTCTTCCGGATCCAGAACCGTGTTGGCGACGCCATCGACCGTGCCCGTGCCGCCCGAGGCGTTCTGGTCGCCCGCCGAAATGGTCGGCGGCGTCGAAGAGGTGGACCAGGACGCATAGACGCTGCTGTTCTGCGTCGGCTTGAACACCAGGCCGACCTGATAGTTGGTGAACTCCCAGGTCTGTTCCGGAACGGCCGTATAGCCCGTCGTCGTCCAGACGCCGGCCGACTGGGTCGCGGCCGCGTTCACGCCCTTGACCGAATATTGGTCCCAGCGAACGCCCAGGTTCAGGATCAGTCGCTCGGTCAGGGTGATGCTGTCATTGGCATAGACGCCGATGGCCTCGGTCGTGTTCGAACTGGTCGGGCCGCGATTGATCACGCCGGTCCAGGCGTCGTCGGGATTGGGGTTGTAGACCGGGGTGCAGTCGCCGGCGCCCAGCGACCCGGCGGCCGTCGGATACGACCCGCTGACGGTCGTCAGACCGGTCGGACAGGCCGAGCCCGAGGTGGTGTAGGTGGAATAGGAGGCGTTCCTGTTGTGCTCGCGCGACAGCTCCACGCCGACGTCGTAGCTGTGCCTGATCGAACCGGTGGCGAACTGGCCGAAGACATCCGTCACATTGGCCAGGGTGGTGACCGGGTTCCAGCGGGTCTTGGTGCCCCGCTTCATCCAGTAGGTCCCGTCCGCCGCGCGTCCGACATAGCCGCCGTCGCCGGGGTTGGTGACGATGTAGTCGTTCAGCGTCTGCGAATAGCGGCTGACGTTGCGGATCGTGGCGAAATCGTTGAGGCGATGCTCGGCCTTGAAAGTGAACGCATCCACCTCATTGGTCAGGTAGTCGCGCGCCTTCAGCCCATAGAAGCTGTCATAGGGCACATCCAGAACGCCGCTGTCGGTCGTGCGTGACTGGATCTTGGTGAACAGCGGAATGCCATAGTCGGGCATCTGGTCGCTGGTCAGGTGATAGTAGCTGAAGACCATCGACGACGGCGTGCCCAGGCCGGCGCCCAGGCTGATGGCCGCACCCCATTTGTCGTAGTCGACGGCGTCGCGGCCGGGCACGTCGCCCTGGGCGCCCATCAGATTGATGCGCAGGGCGGCGGTCTCGCCCAGCGGCAGGTTCGCATCGACCGTGCCGCGCAGATAGCCGTCGGTGCCCGCGCCCGCGCTGACATTGGTGAAGGCGTTCAGCTTGGGCGATTTGGAGGCCAGATTGATGCTGCCGCCGCCCGAGCCACGTCCCGAATAGACGGCGTCTGGCCCCTTGATGACCTCGACCTGTTCCAGGTTGAAGACCTCGCGCTGCTGGCCGCCCGTGTCACGGATGCCGTCCACGAAGATGTTGTTGCCCGACGACTGGCCCCGGATGAAGGGGCGATCGGCCAGGGGCTGACCGCCCTCGCCTGCCCCGAATGTGATGCCCGGCGAGTTGGACAGCAGGTCCTGCAAGGACGAGGCCGAGGTTTGTTCGATGATAGCCTGGGGGATGACCGTCACGGCGCGCGGGGTATCCACCAGGGGCGCGACGAACTCGGGGCTGACGGGAGCCGGCTTCTTGAACTGACCGTTGACGTCGATCGTACCGAGATTGGCGGGCTGGGACTGGTTGGCCGTGACGACTACGCCGTCCTCGGCGGTCACGTCAGCGGCGATGGCGGGGGCCGCGACCAGCATGCCGGCGGCGCTGGAGGCGAACAGAAGCGAGCGGAGCGCGGCGGCGCGGGATTCGGACATAGTCTTGCGACCTTTTGGTCTGATTTTGCGATGCGCTCGCAATAACCAGCTCCACAGGAAGGCACAAGACAATTGCGAACAAATCGCAATCTTAATTAGCCGACAGCGCTGATGCTCCTCTGAGGCGCCGACGTATCGATATCCAGCCAAGTCGGATCAGGCATGGCGCGGTGGGCGGCGGCCAGGGCTTCGGACCAACGCCGGCCCAGATCGCGGAAATAGGGATCATCCGCCTCGATGCGCCGCGCCGTGCCCGTCAGCTGGTCGCGCGGCATGACGATCAGGTCCAGCGGCGGGCCGACGGCGATGTTCGAGCGGATGGTCGAATCGAACGAGATCAGCCCCAGCTTCACCGCCTCGGACAGGGAGGTGGAGCTGTGCAGGGCGCGATCCAGAATGGGTTTGCCGTATTTCAGCTCGCCGATCTGCAGATAGGGCGTATCGGGCCTGCACTCGATGAAGTTGCCCTGCCCGTAGATCAGATACAGCCCCATCTTGCCGCCGGCGATCTGACCGCCCAGCAACATCGAAGCGGTGACGTTCAGCCCGTCGGCGGTCGGCGTCGGCGGCGTATTGATGCTGGCGCGCACGCTGGCCATCGCATGACCCAGAAGCTGGGCGGCGCGGAACAGGGTCGGGGCGGTCTGGAGCGTTTCAAGCTCGGTGGAATCGGGCAGTTTGATCCCGGCTGCGACCATGGCCAGCGCCGTCTGAGTGACCGACAGATTGCCCGCCGTCGCGACCGCCAGTATGCGCTCGCCCGGCGACTTGTAGATGTGCAGTTTGCGATAGGACGAGATGTTGTCCACGCCCGCATTGGTGCGCGTGTCGGCGATCATGGCCAACCCGTCGTCCACCAGCATGCCTACGCAATAGGTCACTTCGCTCTATTCGCTCCCCGCGTTGCGAATCCCCAGACGCTAACAGATTCGCGCGTCATGCCTATCGGGGCCATCCACTGGATTGCAGTTGTTGCTGGCTCTGTTGCACCGGCCGCACATTCAGGGCGACGGTCAGTTGCTCCTGGCCGCCGCCATAGCTCGTGCCCCGGATCGGGGTGGCGCCGCGCGCGTCCAGGCCGACCGCGACCCGGACATAGTGTTCGGTCGGACAGATGCCGTTGGCCGGATCGAACCCGACCCAGCCCAGATTTTCGACCCAGGCCTCGGCCCAGGCATGGGCGGCGTCCTGATCGTGGCGTCCATCCTGACGGCTGAGATGGCCCGAGACATAGCGGGCCGGCACGCCCAGCAGGCGCGCGGCCGAGATGAAGATCTGCGAATGGTCCTGACAGACGCCGCGCTTCTGGGCGAAGGCGTCGGCGGCGGTGTGGGAGGCGGAGGTCGAGCCGACCTCGAACGCCACCGTATCCTTCAGGGCGCTCATCAACCGGTGCATCCGATTAAGCGTCGGCCCCTCGGGGATTGAGCGGGCGAAGTCGACGATGCCGGCGTCGGCCTTGGTCATCGGGGTTTCGCGCAGATAGACCAAGGGGGACAGCCGCTCGGCCTGGCCCTTCACGACGCCGCCCGTCTCGACGGTCGAGACCTCGCCGGTGACGCGGATGGTCAGGGCGTCGGTCGGCCGCTCGGTGTAGAGGCTGTGAACGATGTTGCCGAAGGCGTCCTCGCTGCGCCGCAGCCGGGCGTCCACATCGGTTTCGATGCGCCAGTCGCGCACCTGCTGGCTTTCGCACGACTTGGGCGTCAGGCGCAGCATCTGGACGATGAACCGCGCGGGCCTGGCATACGCATAGCGGGTGGAGTGATCGATCCGGATCCGCATCGTCAGACCAGATACTGTTCGTGGACGGCCGCGGCCAGGGCGTTGTTCTCGTTCAGGAAGCTCTGGATGTATTCGTGCAGGCCGGACTGGAAGATGTCCTCGATTTTGGCCTCGTTGAACTGGCTGAGGCGATTGGAGGCCAGCCGTTGCGCCGGGCCGCGCCGGCCGTAATCGGTCGCCAGTTTCTCCAGATAGCTGACGATCATGCCCTGACATGAGGCCAGCGAGCGCGGCATCTGGCGGTTCAGCACCAACAGGTCCGCCACCAGCCAGGGCCGCACGCTTTCGCGGTAAACCCAGCGATAGGCGGTCAGGGCCGAAACCTCGCGCAGCAGGGTCGTCCACTGGAAATAGTCCAGCTGCCCCCCGACCCGTTCGCCGGGCGGCAGAAGCAGGTGATACTTCACGTCCAGCAGACGCGCCGTGTTGTCGGCCCTCTCGATCGCCATGCCCAGTCGCAGGAACCAGTAGGCGTCGTTGCGCAGCATGGTCCGCGACGAGGCGCCTTCCACCGCCAGGGACGTCGATTTCACGAAGTCGAGGAAGTTGGTGAAGTCGTCGCGCTTGGTCGGTTCGCCCAGCTCGTTCAGGCCGTTCCAGGCGCCGTTGATCGCCTCCCACAGTTCAATGGTCAGGGCGGTGCGCACCGAGCGCGCATTGGTCCGCGCCTTGGTGATGCAGGCCTTGATCGAGGTCGGATTGTCAAAGCCGAAGGCCAGATATTCCCGCACGGACTTTTCCGACACGGTCCGACCGGTCGCGTCGAAGCCGGCCTTGACCCCCGATGAGGCGATGGCCCCGGCCCAGGCGGTGACGGCGGCCTGATCTTTCGCCGGCAAAGCGGCCAGACGGATCGCCGCCTCCAGAATGCGGGCGAGAAAGTCCGCCCGCTCCATATAGCGGCCGGTCCAGTAGAGGCTGTCTGCGGTGCGTGAAAGCATCAGTTGTCCAGCACCCAGGTGTCCTTGGTTCCGCCGCCCTGGCTGGAGTTCACCACCAGCGACCCTTCCTTCAGCGCCACCCGCGTCAGGCCGCCGGGCGCGACGCGCACGCCGGCCGGGCTGGACAGGACGAAGGGCCTGAGATCGACGTGGCGGGGCGACAGGGCGCCGCCGTTCAGCGTCGGGGCCGTCGACAGGCTCAGCGTCGGCTGGGCGATGAAGTCGTCGGGATCGGCGATCAGCTTGGCGCGGAAATCCTCGATCTCGGCCTCGGTCGAGGTCGGCCCGACCAGCATGCCATAGCCGCCCGATCCGCCGACTTCCTTGACCACCAGTTCCGGCAGCTTATCCAGCACTTCCTTCAGGGCGTCCGGCTCGCGACAGCGCCAGGTCGGCACGTTCTGCAGGATGGCATCCTCACCCGTGAAGAAGCGGATGATCTCAGGCATGTAGGTATAGACGGCCTTGTCGTCGGCCACGCCCGTCCCGACCGCATTGGCCAGGGTCACCCGCCCGGCGAAATAGGCCGACATCAGCCCCGGCACCCCGATGGTGGAGTTTGGCATGAAGGTGAGGGGATCGAGGAAGTCGTCATCGATGCGGCGATAGATGACATCGACGCGCTTTGGCCCCTCGGTCGTGCGCATGAAGACCGTGTCGTCATTGACGAACAGGTCCGTGCCCTGAACCAGCTCGACCCCCAGCTTGTCGGCCAGGAAGCTGTGCTCATAGTAGGCCGAGTTGAACGGTCCCGGCGTCAGCACGACGATGGTCGGGTCCGCCCCCGCCCCTGCCGGCGCCGAGGCCTGTAGCGAGCGCAGCAGCATGTCGGTGTAGATTTCGACGGGACGCACGGCGTGTTCCGCGAACAGATCGGGGAACAGCCGCATCATCATCTCGCGGTTCTCCAGCATATAGGAGACGCCCGACGGCGTGCGGCAGTTGTCTTCGAGAACGTAGAAGCCGTCCTCGCCCGTGCGCACCAGATCCACGCCCGAGATATGACACCAGACATCGCCCGGGGGGCGACGGCCCTGCATCTCCGGCCGATAGTGCGGATTGGTCAGGATCAGATCGGCCGGAACGATGCCCGCCTTGATGCAGTCCTGCGAGCCATAGATGTCTTTCAGGAAGGCGTTGATGGCGGTGACCCGCTGCTTCAGCCCCTTTTCCAGACCGCCCCATTCGTCCGCGCCGATGATGCGCGGCACGACATCGAAGGGGATCAGCCGCTCGTTGGATTCCTCGTCGCCATAGACGGCGAAGGTTACGCCCATGCGGCGGAAGAACAGCTCCGCCTGGCGCGAGCGCGCCTGCAGCAGATCGGCCGGCGCGTTTTCCAGCCACGCCGCCAGCGTCTTGTAGCTGTCACGGATCGCACCCGATCCGCCGCCGTTCATTTCGTCGAAAGCTCTCGTCATCCGCCCCCGCCGCGTTGAAGTCGCAGCTTGAACGGTCACGAACGTAAAGCGCAACAGTTTTGTTGCACTGCGGCGACGCCTTATCCGACGGCCACCGCCTTCATCGACACCTTTGGATCGGCCAGCTTGTCCACGTCCACGGGCGTCGCCTTGGCGATCAACGACTTGCCGGCCATGAACTCGGGCGGGGCGTTGACGGCCTCGACGCAGACGATGCGGTCGCCGTTCAGATGGAAGACCGCAAAGCCAGACGCCGTCGGGTCGCCGCGCACCACCTGGCGGTCGGCGTCGAACGGCAGGCCTGCGATCTGAAGCTTGACGTCATATTGATCCGACCAGAACCACGGCGCCTCCGGCGTGGGTCCGACCCGTCCGACGATGGCGGCGGCCGCCTGTTTGGCCTGCTCCAAGGCGTTGGGCACGCTTTCCAGCCGATGATGCACGCCGCCGTGGACCGGAATGGGTCGCCGCGTCATGTCGCCGACGGCGAAGACCGCCGGGTCGCTGGTGCGCGCCTCGGCGTCCACCACCACGCCGTCGTCGCAGGTCAGGCCGGCCGACCGCGCCAGGGCGTCGCACGCCAGGGCTCCGACCCCCACCAACACCGCATCCGCCGACACCACCGATCCGTCGGCCAGGGTCACGCCGTCGCGGGCCACGGCGACCACCTCCGCGTCGGTCAGGATTTCGACGCCGTGCGCCCGGTGCTGCGCCGTGAAGAAGGCCGACAGGGTTTCGGACGCCACCCGCGCCAGCACGCGCGGCGCGCGCTCAATCACCACCGCCTCGGCGCCCAGGGCCCGCGCCGACGCCGCCGCCTCCAGTCCCACATAGCCGCCGCCGACCACCGCCAGACGCTTGCCGAGCCCGAGGACCGCCTTCAGTCGCTCGGCGTCCTTCATCGTGCGCAGTTCCAGCAGATCGGGATGATCCCCGCCCGGAACCGGCAGCTTGCGCGCCGTCGATCCCGTCGCCAGCACCAGGACGTCATAGGTTTCGCTCGTCCCGTCGTGGAAGGCGACCGTCTTCGCCTCCGGGTCTACCGCCACGGCGACCGTCGAGGGTCGGAAGTCGATGTTCTGCTCGGCGTAGAAACTCAGAGGCCGCAGCAGCAGCGCCTCAAGATCCGCCTCCCCCTTCAGCCAGGCCTTGGACAGCGGCGGCCGCTGATACGGCGGCGCATCCTCCTCGCCCGCCAGCACGATGGGGCCTTCATGCCCATACTGCCGCAGGAAGGCCGCGACGGAGCCGCCCGCGTGCCCGGCGCCGATGATGAGAACCTTGGTCATGGGCGGACAGATAGAGCGGTGCGCGGGCTGAGGTAAGTCGTGATTGGTGAATCGTGAGCCGTGACTGAACCTCGACCCAATCACGAGTCACCAGTCACAACTCACGCCGCACCCCTTGACCGTTCCATTGTTACAGCATAGTGGAACGCGCATGACGACCCCGCCCGCCCGTGACGACCTGCATGACGCCCTGCTGTCGATGCAGACGCGCGCCGAGATCGACGCCTTTCTGGCCGATCTTTGCACGCCTGCGGAACTGCGCGCCTTCTCCGAGCGCTGGCAGGTCGCGCGCCTGCTCGACGCCGGCGGCAAATCCTATCGCGAGATCGCCGCAGAGGCCCATGCCAGCCCCACCACCGTCGTTCGCGTCGCCCGCTATCTGAAAGACATGCCGCATCAGGGCTATCGCCTCGCCCTGGACCGCCTGAAGAACAAGAACTGAGTATCCGAACATGAGCACCGTGCAGGGCCGGCTTCGCATCGCCGTCCAGAAATCCGGCCGTCTGGCCGACCGCAGCCTCGACCTGATCCGCGACGCGGGCCTGAAATGGGTCAAGGGTCACAACGACCTGCTGTACCGGGTCGAGAACTATCCGATCGACCTGCTGCGCGTCCGCGACGACGACATCCCCACCTTCGTGGCGGACGGCGTGTGCGACCTGGGCATCGTCGGCGAGAATGTGCTGGAGGAAGGCCGCAACGGCGGGCCGAACGCCTCGATCGTCATGCCGCTGGGCTTCGGTCGCTGCACGCTGAAGATCGCCACGCCTCCGACGCTGGCCTATGACGGTCCGGCCTCGCTGGACGGCCTGCGTATCGCCACCTCTTACCCGAAGATCCTGCGCCGCTTCCTCGACGAACGCGGGGTCAAGGCCGACATTGTGGTCATGCGCGGGGCCGTCGAGGTCGCGCCCCGGCTGAAACTGGCCGCCGCCATCTGCGACCTGGTCTCGACCGGCGCGACGCTGGAGGCCAACGGCCTGGGGGCCAAGGATACGGTTCTGGAAAGCCAGGCCGTGCTGATCCAGTCGCCCGTCGCGCCCGAGCCCGCGCTGCAGCAGTTGTTGGACAGCGTCATCGAGCGGATGGCGGGCGTGGTGTCCTCGCAAGGCGCCAAATACGTCATGCTGAACGCCCCGCGCTCGGCCCTGGACGAGATCACCGCCATCCTGCCCGGCGCCGGCTCGCCGACCGTCATGCCCTTGATGGGTCGCGACGATGCGGTCGCCGTCCACGCCGTTTGCCAGGAGGCCGTCTTCTGGGAGACGCTCGAGAAGCTGAAGGCCGCCGGCGCCTCGGCCATCCTGGTCCTGCCGATCGAGAAGATGATGTGATGAAACGCATCGACTGGTCTTCCCTCGACGCCGCCGGCAAGACGGCCGCCCTGGCCCGCCCGGCCCAACGCACCGCCGGCGACGTGACCGAGGTCGTGCGCACCATCCTGGACGACGTGCGCCAGCGCGGCGGCGCGGCCGTGACCGACTGGTGCCTGAAGCTGGACAAGGCGCCGCCCCGTCGCATCGCCATCACGCCCGAGGCCGTCGCCGAGGCGCGCAACGCCCTGCCGCCCGGCGACGTGCGCGCCCTGCGTATGGCCGCCGACAATGTGCGCGTCTTCCACCAGGCGACCCGGCCCGAGGACACTCCCTTTGTCGAGACGACGCCGGGCGTGCGGTCCAAACTGGCCTGGCGCCCCATCGCCTCGGCCGGCCTCTATATTCCCGGCGGCACCGCGCCGCTGTTTTCGTCACTGCTGATGCTGTCCATTCCGGCCGGCGTCGCGGGCGTGGGCCAGCGCGTCGCCGTGACTCCGCCGAACAAGGACGGCGGCATCCACCCCGCCATGATCGTGGCCGCCGCTGAGGCGGAACTGGACGCCATCTGGCTGATGGGCGGCGCCCAGGCCATCGCCGCCCTGACCTTCGGCGTCGAACTGGAGGACGGGGTCATCCCGGCCTGCGACAAGCTGTTCGGACCCGGCAACGCCTATGTGGCAGAGGCCAAGAAGCAGGCGAGCGCCCTGCCGGGCGGTCCCGCCGTCGACATGCCGGCCGGCCCGTCGGAGTTAATGGTCATCGTCGATCGCGACGCCGCGCCCGAGATCGCCGCCGCCGACCTGCTCAGCCAGGCCGAACACGATGCGGATGCGCAGGTTCTGCTGGTCTCCACCAGCCGCGCCACCATCGACTACATCCTGAGCGAGGTTGAGGTGCAGGTCGCAACCCTGCCCCGCGAAGCCATCGCCCGCGCCTCTCTGAACGAGGCCCGCGCCATCCTGGTCCGCGACCTCGACGCCGCCGCAGAAGTCGCCAACCTCTATGGCCCCGAACACTTGGCGATCCAGATCGACGATCCCGAGCCGCTGGTCGATTCGATCAAGGCCGCCGGGGCCGTCTTCGTCGGCCGGTTCGCCGCCGAGACGCTGGGGGATTATGCCGCCGGTCCCAGCCACGTCCTGCCGACCGACGGGGGCGCCCGCACCCTGGGCGGCGTCACCACCGCTAGCTTCATGACCACCATGTCGGTCCAGCTGGTGTCCGAGGCCGGCGCCCGTCAGCTGGCGCCCATCGCCGCCCGCCTGGCCCGGATGGAGGGTCTGGAAGCCCACGCCCGTGCCGCCGACCTGAGGGCCGAAGGATGACCCTGCCCGCTCCCTATCCGCCGCTGGTTTCCGGCGGCGAAGGTCTGGATCGCTATCCCGGCGACGCCTCCGCCCTCGCCGCTCGGATGGCCGCCGTCTATGGCGTGCCTGCCGAACAGGTGCTGCCGGTGCGCGGCCTGACCCACGGGCTGGAACTGGCCTGGCGCCTCGCCGCGCGCGACGGGGGATCGGTCGAGGCTCCGAAGGCCGAACCCTATGACAGTCTCGCCGCCATCTATCCGGCCAAGGGCGAACCTGGCGTCATCGTGATCCGCGCCTTGGGCTCGCCCGAAGCCGTCGGCGAAATGGCCGCCCGCGTCGCCCCCGCCCTGCTGGTGGTGGACGAAGGACTGATCGAGTTCTCCGACAGCGTCTCGGCCGTGACCGTCGTCGCCGATCAGCCGAACCTCGTCGTGCTGCGCAGCCTGTCCCTGGCCTATGGGTTGGCCGGCGCTCGCGTCGGCGCGGCGATCGCGCAGGCCCCGACCCTGGCGCGTCTGGCGTCGGTGCTGGAACCATACGCCCTGCCCGAACCGCTGGTTCGGCTGGCGATGCAGGCGCTCGATCCGTCGCGGATGATCGAGACCGCCGAGCGGATCGCCTCGGTCCGGCGCGAGCGCGAACGGGTCGTGCGCGAACTGGGTCGCCAGATGCCGGTCGAACCGGGCGTCGGCCCCATCATTATGGCCCGCCCCGAAGCGCCTGCCGCCGCCCTGGCCGGTCTGAAGGCCTACGGCGTCGAGGCCGATCTGTCCGGCGAGCGTCTGCGCCTGCCGATCTCGATCAAGTCCGAGGTCAACGACCGGCTGCTCGCCGCCTTCGGCCTGACGCCCGCCAAGCGCCGCCCCGCCCGCATCGGTCAGGCCGTGCGCGACACCAAGGAAACCCGCATCGTCTGCGCGGTCGATCTGGATGCGACCGGTCCGGTGAAGATCGAGACCGGCGTCGGCTTCTTCGATCACATGCTGGAGCAGATCGCGGCCCACGGCGGCTTCTCCCTGCGTCTGCAATGCGAGGGCGACCTGCACACCGATCCTCACCACACGATCGAGGACAGCGCCATCGCCTTGGGCCAGGCGCTGAAACAGGCGCTGGGCGAACGCAAGGGCATCGCCCGATATGGCTTCGTCCTGCCGATGGACGAAGCCAATGCGACCGTCTCGATCGACCTGTCGGGTCGTCCCTATCCGCTGTTCGAGGGCGCGTTCGAGACGCCCTTCATCGGCGATTATCGCACCGACCTGACCGCCCACGTCTTCCGGTCTTTGGCCGAGGCCATGGGCGCGGCCGTGCACATCAAGGTCACGGGCAAGGACGACCACCACAAGACCGAAGCCGTCTACAAGGCCTTCGGCCGCGCCCTGCGCCAGGCCATCCGCGTCGAAGGCGACGCCGTGCCGTCGACCAAAGGTGTGCTGTGACCGAGGTCGCAATCATCGCCTACGGCGCCGGCAATGTCGCCTCGGTCCAGTTCGCGCTGGAGCGGCTGGGCGCGACCGTGCGCCTGACCGACGATCCGACCGTCATCGCCGAGGCTGAACGGGTCATCCTGCCTGGCGTTGGCGCCGCCGGCTACGCCATGAAGCGCCTGTCGGACCTGGGTCTGATCGCGCCGATCCGCGCCTTCACGCGCCCGCTGCTGGGTGTCTGCCTGGGTCAGCAACTGCTGTTCGGATCGAGCGACGAGGGCGACGGCGTCGATCTGTTGGGCCTCATTCCCGGCGCGGTGACCCGGCTGAAGCCTGCGGGCGATCTGCCCGTGCCGCACATGGGCTGGAGCCGGTTGACGCGCGAGCGCGACGACCCTTTGCTGGAGGGCGTCGTCGACAGCGCCTATGCCTATTTCGTCCATGGCTTCGTCTGTCCCGACGGACCGGCGACCCTGGCGCGCGCCGACTATGGCGGCGTCGTTCCGGCTGTGGTTCGATCCGCCAACCGCTGGGGCTGCCAGTTCCACCCCGAACGCTCGGCCGAGGCCGGGGCGACCATCCTCAAGAACTTCCTGGGCCTGCCATGCTGATCTACCCCGCCATCGACCTGAAGGACGGCGTTTGCGTGCGCCTGATGCATGGCGACTTCGCCCAGGTGACGCAGTACGACCAGCAGCCGGCCGCCCGCCTGACGACCTTTGCGGCCGAGGGCGCGGAGTGGATTCACATCGTCGATCTGGACGGGGCCGAGGCGGGCGAGGCGCGCCAGCACGCCCTGATCGGCGAACTGACCCAGGCTATCGACGTCAAGGTCCAGTCGGGCGGCGGGGTGCGCCGCGCCGACGACGTGAAAAAGCTGCTGGACGCCGGCGTGTCGCGCGTCGTGGTCGGATCGCTGGCGGTGACCCAGCCCGAGGCGGTGGCGACCTGGCTGGAAACCTTCGGCGTCGAGCGCATCACCCTGGCCCTGGACGTCAAGATCGAGGACGGCGTGCCGGTCCCCGCGCTGAAGGGCTGGACCCAGTCCTCGGGCATGACGCTTTGGGAGGCGCTGGATCGGTATCCCAAGGGCACGGCCAAACACCTGCTGGTGACCGATGTGGGTCGCGACGGCGCCCTGACTGGGCCGAACCTGGAGCTGCTGGCCGAGATCCGCAGCCGTCGACCGGATCTGGTGCTGCAGGCCTCGGGCGGCGTCTCCTCGCTGGACGATATCGCCGCGGTCAAGGCGCTGGGCTGTCATGGGGCTATCGTCGGACGCGCGCTTTACGAGAACTGCTTCACCCTGCCCGAAGCGATCGCGGCGGCCAAACGCGCATGACCGTCCATCCTGCATCAGGCGGGGCGGTCAAATGACCGCCCGGCGGATCATCCCCTGCCTGGACGTAAAGGACGGCCGGGTGGTGAAGGGCGTGAAGTTCGTCGGTCATACCGACATGGGCGACGCGGCCGAGCTGGCCGCCCGCTATCGCGATGCGGGCGCCGACGAACTGGTCTTCTACGACATCACCGCCAGTCCCGAGGGGCGGACGCTGGACTACGGCTGGATCAGGGACATCGCCCGACTGCTGGACATTCCTTTCTGCGTCGCCGGCGGCATTCGCAGCGTGGAGCAGGCGGCGCGGTGTCTGGACCACGGGGCGGACAAGGTCTCGATCAACTCTCCCGCCTTGGAGCGGCCCCAACTGATCGCCGACATGGCGGCGCGGCTGGGCAGCCAATGCGTGGTCGTCGGCGTCGACAGCCGGTTCGAGGACGGCGACTGGGTGGTGCACAAATATACCGGCGATCCCGATGCGCGCCGCCACGCCGGCAAACGCACTCTGGACTGGCTGGACGAGGCGCAGAGCCTGGGCGCCGGCGAGATCGTGCTGAACTGCATCGATCAGGACGGCGTTCGGCGCGGCTATGACATCACGCAACTGTCCGCCGCACGGGCACGCCTGACCATTCCCCTGATCGCCTCTGGCGGGGCCGGGGCGCCGGAACATTTCCGCGACGTGTTCGAACAGGCCGACGTCTCCGGCGCCCTGGCTGCCAGCGTGTTCCACACCGGCGCCATCACCATTCCCGACCTGAAACGCTACTTGGCCGACCAAGGCCTGGAGATGAGACTGTGATCGACCCGAACACCATCGACTTCGCCAAGGGCGACGGCCTGGTTCCCGTCGTGGTGCAGGACGCCGCGACGCTGCAGGTCCTGACCCTGGCCTATATGGATCGCGCAGCGCTGGACGAGACGATCGCATCCGGCGAGGCCACCTTCTTCTCGCGCTCGCGCGGAGGGCGGTGGAGGAAGGGCGAGACCTCGGGCGACCGGCTTCACGTCGTCTCCATCACGGCCGACTGCGACGCCGACGCCATCGTGTTGGGTGTCAGGCCGGTCGGAAACGCCTGCCACCTGAACCGGACGAGCTGTTTCGGAGAGGCCGACGCGCCGGGCCTGGGTCGGATCGCTCGGCTTGAGCGCACCATCGCCGAACGGGCCGCCGCCGATCCGTCCGAAAGCTGGACCGCCCGACTGATCGCACAGGGGCCCAAACGCATCGCCCAGAAGGTCGGCGAGGAGGGCGTGGAGACCGCTCTGGCCGGCGTCGCCGGCCCGGACGAGGAACTCGCCAGCGAGGCTGCGGATTTGATCTATCACCTGCTCGTTCTTCTCCATGCCCGTAACATGGTGTTTCAGGACGTGCTGGACGTGTTGGCCTCGCGGGCGGAAGCGGCCAAAGACAGCGGCTAGACCGTAAAGGCGTGCGTCCCGACAAATGGGATCATCGAGGGACAAGACATGGCGGCTCTCATTCTATTTGGCGGCGGCGGCGATCTGGCGATGCGCATGCTTCTGCCGTCGCTCTATTTCCTCGAACACGACGGCCTGCTGCCCGACGGTCTGAAGATCATCGGCGCCGCGCGCTCCGAAGAGAGCGCCGACGACTATATCGCCAAGGTGCACGAGGCGGTTAAGGCACGCGCCGAGGCCGACAAGGTCTGGGACGAAGCCAGCTGGTCGCGAATGGAGGCCCGCCTGGACTATCTGGCGGTGGACGCCACCTCGCCCGAAAGTCTCAAGCCGCTGAAGGACAAGGTCGGCGACGGCGAGGTCACCTCCTTCCTGGCCGTATCCCCTTCGCTCTATGCCCGCATCGTCACAGCGATGAAGGCGGCGGGCCTTGCCGAAAAGAACTGCCGCATCGTGCTGGAAAAGCCGGTTGGGCGCGACCTGAAGTCCTTCCTCGAAATCGACGACGCCGTGGCCCACGCCTTCAGCGAGAACCAGGTCTTCCGCATCGACCACTATCTGGGCAAGGAGACGGTCCAGAACCTGATCGCGCTGCGGTTCGGCAACACGATCTTCGAGCCGCTGTGGAACAACCTGTCCATCGACCACGTGCAGATCACGATCGGCGAAACGGTGGGGGTCGGCGACCGCTGGCCCTACTATGACGAATACGGCGCCCTGCGCGACATGCTGCAGAACCACATGCTGCAGCTGCTGTGCCTGGTGGCGATGGAGCCGCCGAGCGACCTGGACCCGGATTCGGTGCGCAACGAGAAGGTCAAGGTGCTGCGCTCCCTGCGCCCGATCACGCCTGACGAAGCCGAGCGCGTGACCGTGCGCGGTCAGTATGTGGCGGGCGTCTCGGAGGGTAAGCCGGCCAAGGGCTATGACGAGGAGCGCGGCCAGCCTTCGGACACCGAAACCTTCGTCGCCGTTCGCGCCGACATCGACAACTGGCGCTGGGCGGGCGTGCCCTTCTTCATGCGAACCGGCAAGCGCCTGCCCGAGAAGCGCACCGAGATCGTCATCCAGTTCAAGCCGGTGCCCCACTCGATCTTCGACCGCGACGATCGTGGAGAAGTGCAGGCCAACCGGATGATCATCGAGCTGCAGCCCGAGGAAGACATCTCTCTGACGGTGATGAACAAGCGGCCGGGCCTGGATCAGCGCATGCAGTTGCAGCCGATTAAGATGAGCCTGTCGTGGGGTGTGGACGGCAAGTCCGCCGCCCCGCCGCGCCGCCGCATCGCCTATGAGCGTCTGCTGCTGGACGCGATGGCCGGCGATTCGACCCTGTTCGTGCGCCGCGACGAGGCCGAGCAGGCGTGGAAATGGGTGGATGAGGTGTCCGAGGCCTGGGCCGAATCCGGCCTGAAGCCCGACGATTATGTCGCCGGAACCTGGGGCCCCGACAGCGCCGACATGCTGATGGCCCGCACCGGCCGCGACTGGAATACGACCGATGTCTGAAACCCCCGCCATCGAAGCCTTCGCCTCCGTCGAGACCTGGGCCGAAGCCATCGCCGCGCGCCTGGCCGAGACCCTGGACGCCGCCGTGCGTGATCACGGCCAGGCCCTGTTCGCCGGTCCGGGCGGTTCGACGCCCGCGCCCGTCTATCGCCGCCTGGCGGCGACCGATCTGGACTGGTCCAGAATCGCCGTGACCCTGGTGGACGAGCGGTATGTGCCCGAGACCTCGCCGGAATCGAACGCCCGGCTGATCCGCGACGTGCTGCTTCAGGACAAGGCGGCGACGGCCCGCTTCATCCCGCTCTATACGCCAGAAGTCACTGTGGACCGCGCGGCCATCGTCGCGGCCAAGGCCTTGGGTGATGCGGGCGGTCGGTTCGATGCGGTGCTGCTGGGCATGGGCGAGGACGGCCATATCTGCTCCATGTTCCCCGAGAGCCCGACGTTGAAGACCCTGCTGACGCCGACGCTGAAGCCCACTGTGCTGGGCGTGCCGCATGGGCGCGACGGCATGGCGCCGACGATCGAACGGCTGTCGATCAACCTGCCCTATCTGATGTCCGCCGGCCGGGTGATCCTGGGCTTGAAGGGCGCCGCCAAGCGTCGTGTCTTCGAAGAACAGGCCCAGGGCGATCCCAAGATCCAGCCCATCGCCGCCCTGATCGCCGCCGGCGTTCCCCTTGAAGTTTTGTGGACGGAGGAAGGCTGAAATGGCGCTTCATCCCACCGTGGCGGCTGTCACCGCCCGCATCATCGAAAAAAGCCGCGAGACCCGCGCCGACTACATCCGTCGCATGGACGCAGCCCGCGACAGCGGCGCCGGCCGCGCCAAGCTGAGCTGCGCCAACTGGGCTCACGCCTTCGCGGGCCAGACCATCGCCGACAAGCTGACGGCGATGGATGGGTCCAAGCCCAATCTGGGCATCGTCACCGCCTATAACGACATGCTGTCGGCCCACCAGCCGTTCGAACGCTTCCCCGACGTGGTGCGCAAGGCCGTTCGCGAGGTCGGCGCCACGGCCCAGGTCGCCGGCGGCACCCCCGCCATGTGCGATGGCGTCACCCAGGGTCGTCCGGGCATGGAGTTGTCGCTGTTCAGCCGCGACCTGATAGCCATGTCGGCGGGCATCGCCCTGACGCACGACGCCTTCGACGCCGGCCTGATGCTGGGCGTGTGCGACAAGATCGTTCCGGGCCTGTTCATGGGCGCCCTGGCCTTCGGCCATCTGCCGGTCGTCTTCGCACCCGCAGGCCCGATGCCGTCGGGCATTCCGAACGCGGAAAAGGCCCGCGTCCGGGCGGAATATGCGCAGAACAAGGTGGATCGTCAGACCCTGCTGGAAAGCGAGATCGGCAGCTATCACTCGCCCGGCACCTGCACCTTCTACGGCACCGCCAACTCCAACCAGATGATGATGGAGCTGGGCGGCCTGCACATGCCCTCCACCGCCTTCGTCCATCCCGACACCGGCCTGCGCGACGCCCTGACCGCCGCGGCGGCGAAACGGGCGGTCGAACTGGCGCGCAGCGGCGAGTGCCGCATGGCCGACGTCATCGACGAGAAGTCCATCGTCAACATGATCGTGGCCCTGCTGGCCACCGGCGGCTCGACCAATCACGCCATCCACCTGGTCGCCATGGCGCGGGCGGCGGGGGTGCTGATCGACTGGACCGACATGGACGAGCTGTCGTCGGTCACGCCGCTGCTGGCGCGGGTCTATCCGAACGGCTCGGCCGACGTGAACGCCTTCCAGGCCGCCGGCGGCGTCGCTTTCGTCGCGCGTGAGCTGGCGATGGCGGGCAATATCCACACCGACGTGACGACCATCATGGGTCGCGGAATCGAGGCCTATTTCCAGGAACCGTCGATGGTGGACGGCGAACTGGTCTGGCGCGACGGGGTTTCCGAAAGCCTCGACCTCGACATCCTGCGCCCGGCCTCCGATCCCTTCGACCGTGAGGGGGGCTTGCGTCTGGTTCAGGGCGACCTGGGTCGCGCGGTCATCAAGATCTCCGCCGTCAAACCCGAGAACCGCATCGTCGAGGCGCCCGCCGCCGTTTTCGAGACCCAGGAAGACGCGCTGCAAGCCTTCCGGGACGGCAAGCTGTTCCGCGACGTGGTCGTGGTCCTGCGCTTCCAGGGGCCCAAGGCGAACGGCATGCCGGAACTGCACAGCCTGTCGCCGGCCCTGTCGGTCATCCAGGACAAGGGGTTCAAGGTCGCCTTCGTCACCGACGGCCGCATGTCGGGCGCCAGCGGCAAGACGCCCGCCGCCATTCACGTCTCGCCCGAGGCCCTGGCCGGCGGCCCGCTGGCCCATGTTCAGGACGGCGACATCATCCGCCTGGACGCAGAAGCCGGGGTTCTGACCACCGTCGGCGTTTCCGACCTGACCGCTAGGCCGCCCGCCGCGCGGTCCGCCGTCAACGCCGAGGGTTCGTCCTGGGGCTATGGCCGTGAGCTGTTCGGCGCCTTCCGCCATGTGGTCACCACGGCCGAACAGGGGGCGACGGTCTGTTTCGCCCTGCCGACCGGCTCGCGCGGCAACGACGACACCCCGCCCAATCCCAACTTCGTCGATCGGACCGTGGACGCCTGATCCACCGAACCGAGCGCAGGAAACGCCCCAATGAATGACAAGACCCTTCTCGTCGGCGATGTCGGCGGCACGAACGCCCGCTTCGCCGTGGCTCGCATGGTGGACGGCAAGCCTGCGCTGGACCACCACGAGAGCTTCCCGGCCGAGACCTATCCGACCTTCCTGGAAGGCGTCGCCGCCTTCATCGACGGCTGCGAGGTCAAGCCGACGGGCGGCGTGATCGCCGTCGCCGGCCCGGTCACGGACGGCGCCATCGACCTGACCAACTCGCCCTGGCAGGTGTCGGAGGCTGAGCTTCAGACCCTGGGCCTGAAGCCCGTCAAACTGATCAACGACTTCGAGGCCCTGGCCTGGGGCGCGCCCATCGTGCCGGAGGACCAGCTGGAGAGCCTGGGCGGCCCGGTCGACGGCGATCCGCACTGCACCGTCGCGGTGCTCGGCCCTGGCACAGGCTTCGGGGTCTCGGCCCTGGTGCGCGATGCGGCCGGCAAGGAAATGGCCATGCCGTCCGAGGGCGGACACGCCTGCTTCCCCCCCGGCGATCCGGTCGAGGACGAGATCCTGCGCATCCTGCGTCGCCGCTATGACCGGGTGTCGATCGAGCGTCTGATCTGCGGGCCGGGCCTGCTGAACATGCACCGTGCCCTGGCCGAAATCGACGGGCGCGAGACCCATATCGACGATCCGGCCCAGATCACCGCGACGGCCCTGGCCGATCCGAACAGCCCGTGCGGCGCGACCCTGGCGCGCTTCTGCGCCATCCTGGGCGCGGTCGCCGGCGACATCGCCCTGACCACCGGCGCGCGCGGCGGCGTCTATATCGCCGGCGGCATCGTTCCGCGCATCCTGCCCTTCATCAAGACCAGCCCTTTCCGCCAGCGCTTCGAGCGCAAGGGCCGGTTCAAGGAGTATATGCAGGACATTCCGACCAAGGTGATCATGCACAAACACGCCGCCCTGCTGGGCGCTGCGCGGGTCGCCTTCGCCCAGTCGGAGGGCTGACGCGACGGGCGATCACGAAAATCTCACGGCGGCGTGAACCGAACCGTCACCGTAGCGTTTGTGTGTTTCCATCTAGGAGAGGAAACTCAAATGAAGAAGTTCGCCATCGCCGCCGCTTCGGTCTTCATGCTGGCCGGCGTCGCCGCCTGCGGTGAAAGCGCCGCCGACAAGGCCGCTGAAAAGCAAGCCGACGCCATCGAAGCGACGGGTGAAGCCCGCGCCGACCAACTGGAATCGCAAGCCGCGACCGCTCCAACCGCCGCTCAGGCCGACGCCCTGAACGCCCAGGCTGACCAGGTCGAGAAGAACGCCGACCGCAAGGCCGACATGGTCGAGCAACAAGCCGGCAACGCTGACGGCGGCATGACCACCGCCAACACGCCTTCGACCCACTAAGGTCTGGCCACCGGCTAAATCCGTTTACGGATGGATCAGCCCCCGTCGTTCGCGACGGGGGCTTTTTCGTGCCTGCGACCTCAGTCGATGCACAGGGTCGGGCCGGGCTTGCCGTCCTCGACCGTCGTGTTGCAGCCGAAACGGTCGCTGGTCGCCTGGCAGACGCCGGTCGCCGCCGTCCCCGGCGTCACGCCGCTGTTGCCCTCGATGCGACAGTCGCCCTGGCACTGATCGCCGTCGGTGCAGCGCTTGCCGGCGTCGGCGTAGGAGATGACGCACTGCCAGGATTGCATCCGCCCGACCTGTTTCATCGTGCCGCCGCGCGTGGCGCAGGACGCGGCGTCGGCGCTCTGCATCGGCGCATCCGACGCCGTTCCCGTGGTCTGGGGCGAGCAGGCGGCGGCAAAAAGCGCGACGGCGGCGATGAGGGAAATGCGGATCATGAGATCTGTCCTTTGGTGAAGCCTGACCAGACGTCGTCGTAGTCGAGCTGCATCTGCGGTGATTCCGACGCCCATTTCGTGACGCGGATCGGCATGCGAGTCTCGAACATGAAGGCCAAGGTGTTTTCGATCTTGTGCGGCTTCAGTTCGGCCTTGATCGCGCCGTCATAACTGGCTTGATCGGGGCCGTGACCGCTCATGCGATTGTGCAGCGATGCGCCGCCCGGCGCGAATCCGCCCGCCTTGGCGTCATAGGCGCCAGTCACCAGACCCATGAACTCGCTCATGACGTTGCGGTGGAACCAGGGCGGGCGGAAGGTGTCCTCGGCCACCATCCAGCGCGGCGGGAAGATGACGAAGTCGATATTGGCGGTCCCCGGCGTCTCGGACGGACTGGTCAGGACGGTGAAGATCGACGGATCGGGGTGGTCGTAGCTGACGGTGTTGATCGTGTTGAACCGCGCCGTGTCATAGCGGCAGGGCGCCAGATTGCCGTGCCAGGCGACGACGTCCAGCGGGCTGTGATCGAAGGTCGTGGCCCACAGACGCCCGCCGTATTTCTGGACGCACTCGGTCGGGCGATCCACGTCCTCATAGGCCGCGATCGGGGTCTCGAAGTCGCGCGGATTGGCCAGGCCGTTCGACCCGATCGGCCCTAGGTCCGGCAGGCGGAACGGGCTGCCGTAGTTCTCGCAGATATAGCCGCGCACCGGCCCCTCAACCTCGACACGGAAACGCACGCCACGCGGGATCAGGACGATGTGACCCGGCTGGGCCTCGATCACGCCGAGCTCGGTGACGAAGCGGTGCGCGCCTTCCTGAGGCACGATCAGCAGTTCGCCGTCGGCGTCATAGAAGACCCGGTCGGTCATCGACCGGTTGGCGACGTACAGGTGAATGCCCGCCCCCGCCCCGCCGTCCGGTTCGCCGTTGCCGCCATAGGTCGTCAGCCCCTCGACCCAGTCGGTCGAAGCCTGCGGCATCGGCAGCGGGTCCCAGCGCATCCGGTTCGGATTGGGCGGCGTCTCGTCGAACGGACCGGAGCGGACCCGCCCCTGATCGAAGGGGGTGTAAGGCCCATGCTGGGCCGACGGACGCAGGCGATAGAGCCAGCTGCGCCGGTTCTCGGCGCGCGGGGCGGTGAAGGCCGTGCCGGACAGCTGTTCGGCATACAGGCCCATCGGCGTCTTCTGCGGCGAGTTTCGACCCACCGGCAGGGCGCCGGGCGCGGCTTCGGTCGCGAAATGATTGCCGAAACCGGTCATGTAGGCGGGCGCGTTGGATCGCGTCATGTCGTGTCTCCCTATGCCCTTCGTTTAGCCGTCCCCGGCGCCAGCGTCACCCTTTGCCCGTCAGGCAACAGCTTGGCGGTTGGCGCGTTGCTTTGGCCTCGCGGAGGGATTTCCATGACCTATCTGACCCGGGCGGTGTTCGCCTTCGCCAGCCTGCTGCTGTTGCTGGCGGCCATGGCCCTGATCGGGTTCGGGGTGAAGGATGCGCTGCACGGCATCGGCTCGCCCGACAAGTCCGGCGCAGACGCGGTTCTGGACGTGCTGGGCTATGTCATCGTCGCCATCGCCGTGTTCGACGTGGCCAAATACATCTTCGAGGACGAGGTTCGGCGCGGCAACGAAAAGCGCAGCGCCGCCGAGGCCCGGCGCAGCCTGACCAAATTCCTGTCGACCATCGTCATCGCCCTGTTCCTCGAAGCGCTGGTGGTGGTGTTCAAGACGGCGCGCGAGGACGTGGCGCAGCTGCTCTATCCCACCTCCCTGCTGATCGCCTCGGTGCTGGTGCTGGTGGGCCTGGGCGTCTTCCAGCGCCTGTCGGCCACGGTCGAGGAAAAGGTCGGCGACGACGACGAGGCCGAGGACCGCAAGGACAAGGTCAGGCGAAAGGCCGCGCCCTAGACTTTGCTCGGCAGGAAGGGCGAGAAGGTGATGACCGTGAAGGTGTCGCGCACGTGCGGCCGCGTCTGGACCTGTTTCGTCACGAAGGTGCCGATGTCGGCGTCGCGCGGCAGATTGAACTTGGCCAGCAGGTCGTGCTGACCCGAGGTGGAATAGACCTCCGAGACGTTCTCGACATTGTCCACGATATCGGCCGCCACGTCGTTGGCGTAGCCCAGCTCGCATTTGATGAAGACGAAGATGGCGGTCATCATGGCGGATCAGTCCTCTGGTTCGAGGGCGCTTCTAGCGGACGAAGACGTGACGGGTAAGCCGCAAGACACAGACGCCGTGCTGGAGGCGCAATACAACAACCGCGCCCTGGTGCCCGACCATCCCGCCGTGATGGCGCGCTGGAAGGCGGGATCGGAGACCGCCCGCGCCGCCCATCCGCCCCAGGTCCTGAAATACGGCCCAGGCGAGCGCGAGCGGATCGACTGGTTCGACGCCGGGAACGGGGCGCCGGTCGTGGTCTTCCTGCACGGCGGATACTGGCAGGCTCTGGACGCGGGCTGGTTCAGCTTCGTCGCGCCGCCCCTGCTGGCCCACGGCGTCAGCGTCGCCATCCCGACCTATGACCTGGCGCCCAGCTTGCGGCTGGGCCGGATCGTCGATCAGATGCGGGCGGCGGTCGATCTGATCCGCGACCGCACCGGCGTCGCGCCCGTCGTCAGCGGCCATTCGGCGGGCGGGCATATGGCGGCCTGCCTGCTGGCGGACGGGCGGGCCTCGGCGGCGGTCGCCCTATCGGGCGTGTTCGATCTCGAGCCGCTGATCCCCACCTCGCTCAACGTCGCCCTGGACCTGAGTACGACCGAGGCCCAGGCCCTGTCGCCGATCCGCTGGCCGGCCCCCGCCGGCGCGGTTCTGGACTGCGTTGTCGGCGGTGCGGAAAGCGAGGCCTTCGTGGATCAAAGCCGCGCCATGGCCGCACGCTGGGGCGACGCCGGAGCCGAGACGCGGTTCGAGGCCCTGCCCGGCCTGAACCATTTCACGGTTCTGGATCCGCTTTTCGATACCGAGAGCGCTTTGGTCAGGCGGCTGGCCGACCTGGCCCATCGACGCTGAGAGTCAATCAGATCCGGCGGCGAAAAATAGAGTCTAATTCGTCTAATTCGTCTGAAATCCCCCACTCCCCTCCCTGACAGATGGGCTTAAGCAGCGAGGCTTCAAGAGGGTCGGTCGGCGCGCCAGATGAAGACGAAGTTGCGGTGTTCGGCCCAGGTCTGACCCTCGACATGATCGCCCGCAAGGCAGGCCGCCGTGTGATAGGGGCCTGCGCCGTCGGTCGTTCGGAACGAGACGCACAGGCGGCCGTGCTGGCGCTTCCATTGGCCCGCCTCGATCCGGCTGTTGTAGAAGTCGCCCGTCACGACGCCGTCGGGCTGGAGCGTCAGGTTCATGGGCCGGCGATAGGGCTGGGCCGGATCGGTCGCCAGATCGACGGACCACGCCCCGTCCATGTCGGCGGCGGGTGGCGGATCCTGAACGGTCAGAAGTGCGACGACGGCGAGGGCGGCGAACATCCTGCTTCTCCAACAGGCGATTGAGCGAACGACGGTCCGCCTTTCGCCACATGCCGTCAAGAGAACGCCCGCGCTAACGCGGTTTGACTTGACCTTGCGTCCACGACAGCGGAGGTCGGACGCGAACCTATCGCAGAGGAACCCGTCCATGGCCCATGATCGCGTCAGCGTGCTTCAGGCGCTTCAGACCCAGGGCGTGTGCCCGGTCTTCTACCACCCCGACGCCGAGGTCAGCCTGAACGTCATTCGCGCCTGTGCGCGCGGCGGGGCGCCGGTGGTCGAGTTCACCAATCGCGGCGACTTCGCCTGCGACCTGTTCGGCGAGATCAATCGCGAACTGATCAAGACCGACCCCAACGTGGTGCTGGGCATCGGCTCGGTCGTCGATGCGGGCACGGCGTCGCTTTATCTGAACCGGGGCGCGCGGTTCGTGGTCAGCCCGTGCCTGATCCCCGACGTGGCCAAGGTCTGCAACCGTCGCATGGTCGCCTATTTCCCCGGCTGCGGCTCCGTCACCGACATCGGCGAGGCGCACGAACTGGGCTGCGACATCGTCAAACTGTTCCCCGGCTCGTCGGTCGGCGGACCGGACTTCGTCAAGGCGGTCAAGGGTCCGATGCCCTGGGTCAAGATCATGCCTACGGGCGGCGTCGATCCGGACGAGGCCTCGATCGCCAAATGGTTCGGCGCGGGCATCGTCGCAGCGGGGATGGGCTCCAAGCTGGTGACCGATAACGCCGTGAAGTCGGGCGACTGGGCCGCCATCGAGGCGTCGGTGCGTTCGGCGGTGAACGCCGTCGCCGCCTTCCGCGCGTCCAGCAAGGGCTGAGCGCTCAAGCGCCGTCAGCGGGGCGCGCGGTCGTCCGGCTGACGGCGATCCAGCCCGTGGGCTGCGGCGCGACGGGCATTGCCCTTACGCTGAAGGATCGGGGCCAGGGCCTTGCGCTCCTCGGGCGTCAGCGTCGCCAGCACGGCGACCGCGCCGTTTTCCAGGCGCGTGCGTCCCCGCATCTCGGCGGCTCTGGACTGTTCCAGCAGGCTTTCGACCCGGGCCGCGTCCAGGGTCGGCTGACCGGCGACGTCGATGGCCTCGCGTCGGGCGGCGCGGGCCGCCTCGAAATCAGGACGCGCCGCCAGCGCCGATTCTCGCAGCGCGGTGCGCACGCGCTGGCGCACGGCCGGATCCAGATCGGCCAGCACCTCCGCCAGCGGTCCCTCGCGGCCCGGACGGCGTTGATCCTCGATCCGGCGTTCGATCCGGTCGCGGTTGACGACATAGGTGACCCCGCCCGCCACGGCGAACAGGTTCAGGGCCACCGAGACGGCCAGGGCGATCTTCAGGCTTTTGGACGTCATCCCAGCAATTCCGTGTCATCCACGCCCGTCAGCGAGGATTGATAAAGCACGGCATCGGCGCGCGCGTCGGCGGTCAGATGCGTTGTCAGGCCCACGCCGGCTACCACGCCCGCACAGGCTGCGGCGGCCCAACCGGCGCCCAGATACCAGATCGCCTTGCCCAGACGGCCTTTCGCCCGGGGCGCAGCCGCAAGGATGCGCGCGGTCAGGGCGGCGGACGGGACAGGTCTGGGCGCGGCGTCGAGCAGAGCGTCCAGCGCGGCCGCATGATCCAGCACCGCCTTTAGCGACGGATCGGCGGCGATCAGGCTTTCGGCGAAGGCGCGCTCGGACGCGGGCCACCGACGCAGGTCGGCGCCATAGGCGTCCGCCAGTTCGTGCAACCGTTCCGCCTTCATCGTCCGTCTCCTCTAATCGACCCCGGACCGATGTCCGAAAGGGCCAGACGCAATGCGCGACGACCGCGCGACAACAAACTCTCCAGCGCCTCGACGCTGATCTCCATCAGGGCCGCCGCATCGATATTCGACAGCTCCTGATAATGGCACAGGACGATAGCCTCGCGCTGTCGGTCCGGCAGCCGTTTCAGAGCCGCCGTGACCCGTACGCCCGTCTCGGCCGCCAACAGACCGCGATCCGGCGCCGGGCCTTCGTCGGGACGATCCGGCGGCGTGTCGGTCGGGATTTCGCGCCGACGCCTCAGCCGATCGTAACAGAGGTTCAGCGCGACCCGGTGCAGCCAAGTGTCGAACCGGGCCTTGCCGGGCGTCCATTTGGGCGCCTGACGCCAGGCCTTGAGCATCGTCTCCTGGGCCACGTCCTCCGCCTCGACGGCGTCGCCCAGCATGCGCTGGGCCAGCGACAGGATGCGCGGCAGCTTGCGCGCGACGAGCGTCTGCGCCGCCGCCGGGTCGCCCTGACCCACGCGCCGCACCAGATCCTCGTCGGGGTCGACGATCGCGACCAAACCTGCCTCTTCCGCTGCTGACGAAAGGGACCGGTGCGTTCACGACGGCCGACCCCGACACCGTCTTACTCCGAAGCCGGGACGGGGGAAGCGGGTTGTTGTACCGGACGCTGCGCCTGGCGGGCCGCGCGGCGTTCCTGCCGTTGCTCACGCTGCGCGGACATGGCCGCCCGGCGCTCGTCGGCGGAGATCACGCCGTCGCGGTTGGCGTCCATCTTGTCGAACCGCGCGCCCAGCTTGGCGGAGGCTTCGGCGATCACCACCGGCCCGCGTTCGCGGCCTTGTCCGCGCATGGCGTGATGTGCGCCGCCGCGACGACCCTCACGATGACCGGCACGCTCCGCGCGCGGACCGCGATCCGGGCGTGCGGCATGGCCGGCGTCGAACTCGGCGCGGCTGATGGAGCCGTCGCCGTTCGCGTCCAGTTTGGCGAAGCGGTCGCCCGCCCGTTCGGCGCGACGGACCTGCATGGCGGCGGCGCGCTCTTCGGGGCTGACCACGCCGTCGCGGTTTGTGTCGAGCGCGGTCAGACGCGCGATGCGCGCATCGACGAACTCGGCGCGGGTGATCTGGCGGTTCGGATCCGCGCGCGCATGATGCGGCGCGGGGGCGCCCTCGGCGGGAGCCGGCGGAACCTGTGCGGTCGCGGCGCCGGCGGCGGCGGCCAGAGCGATCACGCCCAGGCCGGTCAGAAAGGTGTTTCTCATCTCGATCATCTCCACGGGCGCGTTTGGCGCCCTTTGACATTGCCCTGTCAGGAGATTGAACGCGGCGTTGCGGATTCTCCGTCGCGGCCCTCTTTTTCCAGTCTGGCTGGAACCCCACGCTCGAAGGCCTTTCGCGCCCGCGCGCGCAGGTCGGTCAGCTCGGTCTTCAGCGTGTCGAAGTCCGGCGCGCCGGCGGCCTCGGCCAGGCGCAGCTGGAAGACGCCGGGTTCGCCCTCCGGATCGACCCGCCCCTCGAAGGCGGCGGCCAGAAGATGGGCCAGACGCTGCTGCACGCGCCAGGCCTCGGCCAGGACCGGGTCGTCGTGCAGGGCCTCAAGCGTCGACAGGGTCAAGGGCTCGCCGATGGCGGCGGCCTGAAGCTGGCGGAACTGGGCGGCGAACTCGGCGTCCACCTGTCCGCCCGGCGACAGCTTCAAGTCCCAGAAGCCGTGCGGGCGACGCTCGCGATCCATCAGGCTACGCATCTTTCGGACATCGGCGGCGATATCGACGCCGGGACGCGGGCGACGCAGGGCGGCCTCGATGGCGGCCGAAACCTGGGCGCCGAACTTGGGATCGCTGGCCCAGACCACGCGGGCGCGGGTCAGGACCATGAACTCCCACGTCTCGGCCTCCTTGGCGTAATAGGCGTCGAACGCCTTCAGCCGCACCGACACCGGCCCCTTGGAGCCGGTGGGGCGCAGGCGCATGTCCACCTCATAGAGGCCGCCTTCCGCCGTATGCGCCGACAGGGCCGCGATCAGCCGCTGGGTGAAGCGGGCGTAGAAGACGTCGGCGGTCCAGCCCTTGATCTCGGACGTCGCCTCGGGCGGCGCCTCGTACAGGGTCATCAGATCCAGGTCCGATCCGGCCGTCATCTCGCGCGAGCCGGCCTTGCCCAAGGCGACCACCGCCACCGCACCGGGGAAGGCGCCGCCCAGCCGTTCGGTCTCGGCCAGGGCGGCGGGCGACAGGGTGCGCATGGCGGCGTCGGCCAGGGCGGCGTAGGCGCGGCCCGCCGTCTCGGCCCCCGCCCGGCCGGTCAGGGCGTGGATGCCGATTCGGAACATCTGCTCGCGGTGCAGGCGGCGCACGGCGTTCATGGCCCCCTCGAAATCTTCGGTCTCGTCGGCCTCGCGCAGCATCTGTTCGGTCAGGCCGGTCTCTTCGGACAGATCGACCAGGAAGCGGGCGTCCAGCACACCGTCCAGCGCCGCCGGTTGCCGGCCAAGCGTCCGGGCGAGACGCGGCGCGAAGGCCATGACGCCCAGCACCATCTCGAACAGTTTGGGCTGGTTCAGGAACAGGGCCTGGACCTGAACCCCCGCCGCCAGCCCGGAGAAGAAGACCGCGAAACGGCGGAACGCCTCGTCCGGGGCACCGGATCGGGCCAGGGCCTCCAGCAGGCGCGGCGCCAGGCGGGTGAACAGTTCGCGGCCCCGCGCCGTGCGCGTCGCGGGGATGCGGCCGTGATGCCAGCTGCGGATCGTGTCGGCGACCGACGGCGCTTCGGAAAAGCCCATGCGACGCAGGGTTTCCAGCGTCTCGGGATCATTCTCGACCCCGGTGAAGACCAGGCTGCCGTAGCTGGAGTCCAGATCTTCGCCGCCCTCGAACAGTTCGCCATAGCGGGCGTTGACCCGCGCCAGCAGGGCCTCGACCCGGGCGTCGAATGCCGCCAGATCGTCCGACCCCGCCAGGGCGGCCACGGCGACGCGGCGCTCGGCGTCCTCGGGCAGGCGGTGGGTCTGCTCGTCGTCGAGCATCTGGACGCGGTGCTCCAGCCCGCGCAGCTCGACATAGGCGGCCGACAGTTCCTCGCAGACCGGCTGGGGCACATGGCGCGCGTCGGCCAGGGCCTTCAACGCCTCCAGCGTGCGGGGCTTGCGTAAGGCCGGATCGCGGCCGCCCAGGATCAGCTGCTGGGTCTGGGCGTAGAATTCGATCTCGCGGATGCCGCCGCGTCCCAGCTTCAGATTGGCCCCGGCGGCCTGCAGGCCCTCGCCCGTCTTGTGGACGTGGATCTGTTTCTTGATCGACTGGATGTCGAGTACGGCCGCGTAGTCCAGGCTGCGTCGCCAGATGAAGGGGATCATGGCCTTCAGGAACCGGCCCGCCGCGCGCATGTCGCCCAGCACCGGCCGCGCCTTGATGAAGGCCGCCCGCTCCCAGTTCTGGCCGACGCTCTCATAGTAGGCCAGGGCCATCGGCCCGGCGACGACGGGCGGGGTCGAGGACGGGTCGGGCCGCAGCCGCAGATCGACGCGGAAGACATAGCCGTCGCCCGTCCGCTCGGTCAGCAGGGTGGCTATCCCCTTGCCGACGCGATTGGCGAAGTCCTGCATCTCCTCGCCCTCGCGCAGGGCCAGGCCCATCAGGCGCGGCTCGAAGAAGAGGGAGATGTCGATGTCGGACGAATAGTTCAGTTCGTTGGCGCCATGTTTGCCCATGGCCAGGCCGAACAGGCCGGGGATGGGGCCGCGCGGATTGCCGGGCGGCGAGATCAGCCGGCCGCGCGCCCTCTGTTCGGCGGCGACGGCGCGCAGGGCCGCCCGGCATGCGGCGTCGGCGAACCGGGACAGGGCGTCGGTGACCTGATCCAGATCCCAAACCCCGCCCAGATCAGCCATGGCGGTCAGCAGATGCAGGTCGGCCTTCAGCACGCGTAGCGGAGCACGGACCGCGTCCGGCTCGGCGTCCAGCGCGTCCGTGTCACGAATGATCCGCTCCAGCGCTTCGACCGGATCGGCTTCCAGCAGGTTTCTCAGATGGGCGGGGCGACGCCGCATCAGACCGGCGAGATAGGGCGAGGCGCCGGCGACGGGGGCCAGGGCGGGCCAGGCGGCGTCCAGAGTCTCGCGCCAGCCGTCGGCGTCGGCGGCTTGGATCAGGGCTTCACGCAGGCGGTCGGCGGCGGCGATGTTTGTGACCGGACCGGCGGGCGTGAGGCTGTCAGCCAACGGGATCACGGTTTCTGGATGGGCCATCACATCATCCGCTCATCCCGGTCGAGGCCGGCGGCAGCACCAACGCCACCCGCAACCCCGGTCCGAAGTCGCCGTAGGCGCCGGGGCCCTCGTCCAGCACGACCCGTCCGCCATGGGCCTCCGCCACCGCCGTCACCAGTGAAAGCCCCAGGCCCGAGCCGGGTTCGGTGCGGCTGTTGTCCAGGCGCACGAACCGCTGGACGACGCGCTCACGGTCCTCTTCCGGCACGCCCGGTCCGGTGTCGGTGACGGAATATTCGATCTCACCCGACGAGCGGCGGCGCGCGCGCAGCTTCACCGCCCCGCCGGCGGGGGTGTATTTGATGGCGTTGTCGATCAGGTTGGCCAGGGCCTGGGCCAGGAAGGGCTGGTTGCCCTCGATCATCAGCCCCTTTTCGACCTCGGACGAGAAGTCGATGTCCTTGTCCTCGGCGGCCGGTTCGTAAAGCTCGGCCATGTCGGCGGCGAGGTCGGCGGCGTCCATGACCTTGGGATCGGGCGCCCCGCCAGCCTGCAGCCGCGCGATGGCCAGGACGGTGTTGAACGTCTTCAGCAGATGGTCGGCCTCGTCCAGGGCGATGCCCAGGGCGTCGACCCCGTCGATCTTGCCGGCTTCGGCGTCGATCAGAGCGACCTCCAGCTTGGCCCGCATCCGCGTCAGGGGCGAGCGCAGGTCGTGGGCGATAGCGTCGCCGGCGTGGCGGATCGAGGACATGGACGCCTCCAGCCGATCCAGCATAGTGTTCAGCCCCTGGCCCAGTTCGTCCAGTTCGTCGCCGGTGTGGCGCACGGGCGCACGGACCTTCAGATCGCCGTCCTGCACCGACTGAACGACCCGGTTCAGCCCGGCCATGGCGTTTTCGACCCGCCGGCTGATGTAGAGACCGCCCGCCAGGCCCAGCAGCATGACCAGGGCCATGGCGCCCCACAGGGCCTGGGTCAGGCGCGCCAGATAGGCCTCGATGTCGCCGATGTCCTGACCGACGAACAGATGTTCGCCGCTCGACAGGGTGGTCATCACGCCGATGGACCGCCGCCGCTGGACCTTGCCCTTCGGGTCCGTCGAGGTCAGGCGGAAGGTCTCCCAGTCGCTGGCGCCGGCCGGCAGGCTGAGGTCGATGTCGATCGGGGATTCGGTGATGTTGCCGGTGATCGTCTTTCCGGCCTTGTCCGTCAGCAGATAGAGATACGGCCCGCCCCGGATGGAGCGTTCGACCAAGGCCTGGTTCAAGGCGTCGATGCCGCGCGTGCGGTGGATCGCCGTCAGCGCGCCCAGCTCGATCTCCACATCCGCCCTGGCCCGACCTTGGGCTTCCGACGCCGAGGCGAAATAGACATAGGCCAGGATCGCCCCCGCCGCCGCCACGAACAGCGCCAGAAACAGCAGCGTCAGCCGGAACGGCGTGCGGCGAAGGAGGGAGGGAAGGCGCATCTATTCTCCCTCCCCTTCATGGGGAGGGACGGCGGCGCGTAGCGACGCCAGGGTGGGGGAGTTCTTGAGCCTGGCCACGACGAAATCCATCACATCGCCGATATTGTCTCGAATGGCCGCGTTGTCGAACCGTAGGGTGTCGAACCCCTCCTTGGCCAGGACCGCATCCCTGATCCGATCATGGCGGATCTGTTCATCCTGCTGATGCATCTGACCATCCACCTCGATCACCAGGCGGTGTTTGAAGCAGACGAAATCCAGATAATAGCCCTTGAAGGGCGCCTGACGGCGAAAGTGAAAACCCTCGGATCGAAGGCGTTTAAGATTGGCCCACATCCGGGCTTCCGGCGGGATCATCGTCTTGCGCATCGCTCGGGCGCGATCCGTTTCTGAAGACATGAAAACTTCCCCACCCTGATCGCTTCGCGATCGTCCCTCCCCATGAAGGGGAGGGAGAAAAGATCACGCCTCCAACCGATACCCTGCCCCGCGCACGGTCTGCAGCATGGCGCGGTCGAAGCCCTTGTCGATCTTGGAGCGCAGGCGGCTGATGTGGACGTCGATGACGTTGGTCTGGGGGTCGAAATGGTATTCCCAGACCTTCTCCAGCAGCATGGTGCGCGTCACCGACTGGCCGGCGTGACGCATCAGAAACTCCAGCAGTTGGAACTCGCGCGGCTGAAGATCGATCTCAGTCGTGCCGCGATGCACGGTGCGGCCGATCAGGTTCATTTCCAGGTCCCCGACCTTGAGCACGGTCTGCACGCCGCCGGTCTCGCGACGACGGGCCAGGGCCTCGACCCGCGCGATCAGTTCGGCGAAGGCGTAGGGCTTGACCAGATAGTCGTCGGCGCCGGCCTTCAGGCCCGTGACCCGATCCTCGACCTCGCCCAGAGCCGACAGGAACAGGACCGGCGTCTGATCGCCGCCCTTGCGCACCGTCTCGACCATGCCGACGCCGTCCAGGCGCGGCATCATCCGGTCCACCACATAAACGTCGTAGCCGCCCTTCTGCGACTCCAGCAGGCCAAAGGCGCCGTCCACGGCGTGGGTGACCTCATGTCCGGCTTCGGACAGGCCCCGCACCATGGCGGTCGCCGCCTCGGCGTCATCCTCGACCACCAGAATCCGCATCGAAACCCCTCCCGGAATCAAAATCGCCGCCGATGGTAGCGCATCGGCGGCGATTGACGAGTTAAGGCTTGGTCAGAATGCCGATCATTCGCCGGTGGCGAACTTCAACGGCACCGGGCTGGTGCCCTGAGGCGTGCGCACGAACAGCAGGATGCTGGGGCGACCCGCCTGTTTGGCCGCCGCCACAGCCGCGCGCAGATCGGCGGCGGACGTGATGTTGCGATCATTGGCGCGAGTGATGACAAAGCCCGGCTGGAAGCCGAGGCGCGCCGCAGCCGAACCCTGTTCGACGTTGGTGATCACGACGCCGTTGACGCTGGCCGGCAGGCTGAACCGCGAACGCGCGGCCGGAGTGATCGCAGTGACGCCGAGCCCTTCGATCGTGTCGCCCTGTCCAGGCTGGCTCTGGCCCGGATTGGCGCTTCCGCCCTCTTCCGACGCGGCGAGTTCCTCTTCCGAAGGCCGGGTGCCCGAGCGCACGTTCAGGGTCTGGCGACGACCGTCACGGATCACTTCCAGGCGAATGGTGTCGCCCGGCTTGGCCGCGCCGACCCGACGGGTGGCTTCCTGGCTGTTCGCCACCGCCTGGCCGTTCACGCCGACCAGAAGATCGCCGACCTGGACGCCGGCGCGCGAGGCCGGGCCGTCCTCGGTCACGCTTTCGATCAGAGCGCCCTTGAAGTCCTTGGGCTGACCCAGGGCTTCCCAGCCGTCGGGGCTGAGGGTGCGCAGACCCAGGCCCACATAGCCGCGCTCGATCGACTGACCGCGCATCAGGCGTTCGGTGATGGTCTTGGCGGTGTCCGCCGGAATGGCGAAGCCGATGCCGACCGAGCCGCCCGTAGGCGAATAGATGGCCGAGTTCACGCCGATGACGCGGCCGTGGATGTCGAAGGTCGGGCCGCCCGAGTTGCCCCGGTTGATGGCGGCGTCGATCTGGATGTAGTCGTTGTAGCCCGACGGATCGATGTCGCGGGCCTTGGCCGAGACGATGCCCGCCGTGGCGGTGCCGCCCAGGCCGAAGGGGTTGCCGATGGCGATGACCCAGTCGCCCACGCGCGGCTCGGCCGTCTCTTCAAAGCTGACGTATTTGAAGTCGTTGCCCTCGACCTTGATCACCGCCAGGTCGGTTCCGGGATCGCGGCCGATCAGGCGGGCCGGCAGTTCGCGACCGTCCGACATCTTGACCTTGATCTCGGTCGCGTCGGCGACGACGTGGTTGTTGGTGACGATGAAGCCGTCCTGCGAGATGAAGAAGCCCGAACCGGCGCCCTGGGTCGTCTGCGGCTCATCATTGCCCTGACCGCCGCGGCCTTGCGGCGGCACGAACTGGAACGGCAGGCCGGGGATCTGGAAGGCGCCGCCCTGGGGCTGGTCCACCTTGACCGTCACGTCGATCTGAACGACGGCGGGCGAGACTTGGTCGAAGATGGTCGCGAAGCTGCTGGGCGCACCCGGCGGGGGCGTGAAGGCGTCGCCGTTGGCCGGGACCGGGGTGATCCGGTTCACCGCCTGCGGTTCCGCGTGCGCGCCTGGCCAGGTGATGACGCCGCCGGCGGTCGCCGCCGCCGCCAGGGTCAGGCCGGCCGCGGCCCCGAGAATGAACTCCTTGCGCTTCAGCATCGTGGTCCTTGCGATCCTCTTGTCCAGCGCCAGACGGGCGCCGGTTTCGCGATTGATATAGGCCGAACCGGCTTTGCGCCAATCCCGACCGCCGATCGTTGATCTCGACTAGCGCCCGTCGTGAGGCGAGGTTGCGTCAGGATCGCGGCGAAGCTTCTCATTTCGTAGAACTTCGTCCAGTCGGCGTTCTTCTTCCGGCGTCAGGGGGACGGCCTCGACCGGACGACGGCGTGCGCGCAGGGCCAGAACGGCGACGGCCAGCAGCAACAGGGCGAACGGGCCGAACCAAAGCAGCCAGGTCCCCGCCCGCACCGGCGGGGTGAACAGCACATAGTCGCCGAAGCGCCGCACCAGATCGTCGCGCACGGCCTGATCCGACGCGCCGGCCGCGATCTCCTCGCGGATCAGGCGGCGCATGTCGCCGGCGACGCCCGCCGGGCTGTCGGCGATGGCCTCGTGCTGGCAGACGACGCAGCGCACGTCCTTGAACAGGGCCTGGGCGCGGGCCTCCTGGCTCGCATCCGCCAAGGGGCGGTCCGGTGCGGCGGGCGGTTCGGCCGCCGTCAGCATCAGCGCCAGGACCGGCGCGGCCGTCAGTATCGCCAGGCGCCTCATGCGGTCTTGCGTCGGCGCGCGCCGATCCCGAGCCGGAGACGGCGATCCAGCAGCGACAGCACCCCGCCCAAGGCCATGATCATCGGCCCCAGGAAGATCAGTCGCGCCCAAGGATTCCAGTACAGACGCACGACCCAGGCCGGCTGTTCGGGACTGCCCGCGCGTTCGCCGATCACGACATAGACGTCGTCTAGCCCTCGGAAATCGAGCCCGACCTCGGTGGTAGTCTGGCCGCCGGCGGGAAAGAAGCGGCGCTCGGCGGTCACGGTGCTGGCGCGGCCCTGATCGTTCGTGGCGCGCACGGTCAGTCGGCCCTGCTCGGCCAGATAGTTCGGTCCCTCGACGACGCGCACGTCATCAAGCGTAACGGTCCAAGGGCCGGCGGACACGCTCTGGCCCAGCGAGACGGCGCGGGCGGCCTCGGCCTTGAAGCCCGTCTCGACCACCGCCCCAAGGATGAAGACGCCCAGACCCAGATGCGCCAGGGTCATGCCCCAGGCGCCCAGCGGCAGCCCTTTCAGCCGGCGCAGCGTCTCGGCTATCGAGGCGCGGAACAGGCGGGCGCGCTCGGCGACTTCCGACAGCGATCCTAGGATCAGCCAGAGGCCCAAGCCGATGCCGGCGGCGGCGAAGGCCTTCTTCGGCTCCCACAGGGCGTAGGCCGCAAGCGCGCCGACGATGGCCAGACCCGCCGCGACCGCCAGGCGCTGCATCGCGCCGGGCAGGTCGCCGCGCTTCCAGGCCAGCAGCGGGCCGGCCGGCAGGATCAGGAAGGCGACCATCATCAGCGGGGTGAAGGTCGCGGCGAAATAGGGCGGACCTACCGAGATGGTCGCGCCGGACGCCGCTTCCAAAATCAGCGGATAGAGGGTGCCCAGCAAGACGGTCGCGGCCGCCGCCGTCAGGAACAGATTGTTCAGGACCAGCGCCCCCTCGCGGCTGACCGGCGCGAACAGGCCCCCGCCCTTCAGCTGAGGGGCGCGCCAGGCGAACAGGGCGAAGGCGGCGCCGGCCGTCACGCCGAGAATGGCCAGCAGCATCAGCCCGCGCTGGGGATCGACAGCGAAGGCGTGGACGGATGTCAGCACGCCCGAGCGCACCAAAAAGGCGCCCAGCATGGAGAAGGTGAAGGCCAGCAGGGCCAGAAACACGGTCCAGCCCGCAAGCGCCCCGCGCCGCTCGGTCACGACCGCGCTGTGCAACAGGGCCGCGCCGGCAAGCCAGGGCATGAAGGAGGCGTTCTCGACCGGGTCCCAGAACCACCAGCCGCCCCAGCCCAGCTCATAATAGGCCCAGAAGGAGCCCAGGGTGATGCCGACGGTCAGGAAGGCCCAGCTGGCCAGCGCCCAGGGTCGGACCCAGCGCCCCCAGGCGGGCCAGAAGGCGGTTTGCGCCCGTCCCTCGATCAAGGCCGCGACGGCCAGGGAGAAGCAGACCGAAAACCCGACATAGCCGGCGTAGAGCAGCGGCGGATGCACGGCCAGGGCCGGGTCCTGCAGCAGCGGGTTCAGCGACGCGCCCTGGAACGGCGCGGGGTCCAGGCGGGTGAAGGGGCTGGAGGTGAAGACGGCGAAGGCCAGGAACAGCGAGCCCAGCGCGCCCTGCACCGCCACGGCCGAGGCCTTCAGCCCGAACGGCAGGCCGCGTGCCCGCGCCAGCGCCCCGCCGAAGACGGTCAGCACCAGGCACCACAGCAGAAGCGACCCCTCGTGGCTGCCCCAGGCGCCGGCGACCTTGTAGAGCATCGGCTTGTCGGTGTGGCTGTTGGCCGCCACGTTCGAAACCGAGAAATCGGAGACGACGAATGCGTAGATCAGGGCTGCGAAACTGAGCGCGACCGCCGCGGCCGCAGCCAACGCCGCGCCCTGGGCGGCCCCGGCCAGGACCGGGCTGCGACGCGCGCGTCCGGCCGCCGAAAGCCCCGTCTGCAGGATCGAAAGCGCCAGCGCCAGCGCCAGGGCGAAGGCCCCAAGCTCGGCGATCATAAGCGCGTCGGTGCGCTATCGGCCTGCGGCCTGCTTGAGCGCGCTTCGGGACCGTCCGGCCGCCACTCGCCCTTTTCCTTCAGACGGTCGGCGACCTCGCGCGGCATATAGTTCTCGTCGTGCTTGGCCAGGACCTGGCTGGCGTGGAAGGTGCGGTCGGCGCCGAACGCGCCTTGCGCCACAATCCCCTGCCCCTCACGGAACAGGTCGGGCAGGTCGCCGTGATAGACGACGCGGGTCGTGGCGGCGTTGTCAGTGACGACGAAAGCGACCACGCCGTCGCCGGTCTTTTGCACGCTGCCGGCCTCGACCAGACCGCCCAGGCGGATATTGCGGCCCTCCGGCGCCTTGTCGGCGGTGGCCTCGGACGGCGAGTAGAAGAAGGTCACGCTGTCCTGCATCGCCCACAGCGACAGGCCGACCGCCAGCGCCAGGATCGGCGCCACGGCGGCGACGACCCACAGGCGGCGACGCGCCTTGGGCGATTTAGGCAGCCAGCTCATGCGATGGACATTCCGAATTCCAGGGACGGACGGGCGGCATATACCGCCGTCGTCGCGCGGGACCAACGCGTCATTGCGCGCCGCCCTTCGGCAGTCGGCGTTCCAGATCCAGACGACGCGGATCGGCCGGGTCGAGCGCGGCGATCAAGGGCGTCCACAGGGTGCGGGTCTCGACGGCGTCGCCGCGCCGCAACGCGGCCTCGCCCAGGAAGAAGCGCGCGCCGAGCTGGTCGGGGTCCAGTTTCAAGGCCTCGCGAAAGGCGGCCTCGGCGTCGCCGCCGATCTGGTTGTCGTTGGCGACGACAAGGCTCTCGCCCAGCCGCGCCCAGGCCTGGGCGTCACGGGGGTCCAGGGCGATCAGGCGGCGAAAGGCGGAGGCGGCGCCCAGCGGATCGCCAGCGGCGAACCGGGCCGCGCCCAGCATGGCCAGCGCCTGCCGATCCTTGGGCCGCTCCTGAACGACCCGCGCGGTCACCGCCGCCAGTTGCGCCGGCTCCAGCCGATCCAGATTGGCCGCCCAATCGTCGACGCGCCGCTCGTAGGCCTGATCCGGCAGGCCGGGCGAGCCGGTGAAAACATAGAGGCCGAGAGCAGCCGCGACGGTCACGCCGATGCCGCCCAGCACCCAGAACCGATCGCGGGCGCCGGCTGCCGGGGTCGTGGTCGCCGAAACGGCGAGAAGCCGCCGCCCCGCCTCGGCGCGCGCGCCCGCATAGGCCGCCTCGTCCAGCAGGCCACGCGACTTCAACCGATCCAGTTCCTCGATCTCGCGCGAGCCGGCCTGGGTTTCGGCGCCGGACGCCGGATCGGCGCCACGTCGCGCGCCGGTCAGCACCAGCAGGGCGGCCAGGGCCGCCGCCAGTCCCGTCATTATCCAGAAGACGATCATGCTCGCCGTCTAACCCATCCGCGAACGTCGGGCGAGGCGTCGTTTCAGCCCAGCCGCGCCATTTCCGCCGAGGCCGCGCGTCGCCGAACCGCGCGCGCCGCCTCCAGCGCCTCGATCACGGTCAGGAACCGCGCCGCGACCCCGATCAGGCGCAACACATGGTCGGGATTTTCGGCCTCGCCGTCCGACAGACTGTTCAGCGCCTCGTCGGACCAGGTGGAGAGATAGTCGGTCAGGTCGGCCTTCAATCCCGAGCGATCGGCTTCGCAGCCGAAGGTGACGGCCGCGCCGCGCAGGGCCGCCACCGCCGCCAGCAGGGCCGCCGCCGCCTCGATCGGTTCGCCCTCGGCCGGCGCCTCCAGCCAGGGCGACATCCGCGTCATGCGGCCGGTGATGACCTGACGCTTCATCGGCAGGGCGGCTTGGACGGCGCTGGAGGCGGACTTCATCAGGCCGGAAAGCTGGCCCGACACCTGGACCCGCGCCATCCGCGCCGCCTTGCCCCAGCTGGAATCGGGCCGCACCTGCAGGCTGAGGTCCATCTCGGCCAGCACGCCCGCGCACCAGTTGACGTCGTCCACCACGCCCAGCATCGCGGTCTCGCCCAGCGACGAACGGACCACGCCGGCGATCTTCTGCACCCGCGCCTGCACGGAGGTCAGCAGCCGCTCGACGAAGACGCCCATCTCGGAATGGCTGAGGGTGATTTCACGGTCGGCGAGGCGGCTGGTCCGCGTCACGACCCGCAGCATCCGCTCGGCGTCCGCGACATGGGCGAACAGGATGTCGATCATGCGTCGCCCGCCGTCCGGCGACATCGCCAGACAGTCCTGGATTAGCAGCCTCAACCCCGCCAGCTGGTTGTCGTCGGGGCGTTCCAGCCAGACGGGCAGGCGCGGCAGGGCGCTGCGGGCCAGAGACGTCAGGTCGAAACAGCCAGCCAATTCGACCGGGGTGGATGGGGGCTGATCGTCGGCGGGACGCTGAAACTCGGGCCAGACGTCGCGCGGCCGGTCGCGCAGCACGGCGGCCGCCTTGGCGCACAGCCGATCAGCGGCCAGGGTCCATTCGCCGTCCACCGCGACGGCGCCGTCCAGCAGCGGCAGGAAGTCTTCCTCGCCCTTGACCGCCTCGCGCCAGATCCGTTTCAGGACCAGAGGCGGAAAGGCCAGGGCCGGCACGCCGTCGGCGCGCGGCTGAAACAGCGGCAGCAGGGGCGCAAAGGCCGTGCCGCGACGGGCGCGATCGCGCGCCTCTGCGGCGACGATATTCGCCAGTTCGGCCGCCTTGTCGCCCTTCAACGCCGCCACAGCCGCGCCCAGCATCCCCAGCGATGCGTCGGGGCAGGCCTCGACGATCCCCGTCAGGGCGGCGTGGTGGGCGGCGGACAGGGACGGCACGAAAGCTCCTGCCAAAACTCAACTCAAGCCGGCACCGTGCGACAATCGGGTTAACAACGACTTGGCGCCCATTGAGCGCCGCCGCCACTTGAGTCACGCGTCAGGCACGCCATATTGCCGCCACAACCGGCCCGCGCCGCCGCGCGCGCTGGAAAGGAAAGCCCATGCCCGTAATCGAGATCGACGGCCTGACCAAGACCTACAAGTCGGGGCATCAGGCGCTGAAGCGCATCGACCTGACGATCGACAAGGGCGAGATTTTCGCCCTGCTGGGCCCGAACGGCGCGGGCAAGACCACGCTGATCTCCATCGTCTGCGGCATCGTCACGCCCACGACGGGGACCGTGATCGCCGACGGCCATGACATCCAGTCAGATTTCCGCGCCGCCCGCACCAAGATCGGCCTGGTGCCGCAGGAGCTGACCACCGACGCCTTCGAGACGGTGCTGGCCACCGTCACCTTCAGTCGGGGCCTGTTCGGCAAGGCGCCGAACCCCGCCTTCGTCGAGGGCGTGCTGAAGGACCTGTCGCTGTGGGACAAGCGCGACGCCAAGATCATGACCCTGTCGGGCGGGATGAAGCGGCGGGTGATGATCGCCAAGGCCCTGAGCCACGAGCCGGACATCCTGTTCCTGGACGAGCCGACCGCCGGGGTCGATGTCGAGCTGCGCCGCGACATGTGGGCCATGGTCAGGAAGCTGCGCGAGCGCGGCGTCACTATCATCCTGACCACCCACTACATCGAGGAGGCCGAGGAGATGGCCGACCGGGTGGGCGTGATCCTGAAGGGCGAGTTGATCCTGGTCGAGGAGAAGTCGGCCCTGATGAAGAAGCTGGGCAAGAAGACCCTGACGCTGAACCTGATCGAGCCGTTGGCCGCCCTGCCCGCCGACCTGTCCGACTGGGACCTGACGCTGAAGAACGAGGGGGGCGAGCTGGAGTACAGTTTCGACGCCAACGCCGACGATACGGGCGTGCCGTCGCTGATCCGCCGGCTTGAGGCGCTGAACATCGGCTTCAAGGACCTGAACACCCGCCAGAGCTCGCTGGAAGACATCTTCGTCAGCCTGGTCCACCAGAACGGAGCCGCGGCATGACCTTCAACGGATACGGCGTCTGGGCCATCTATCGCTTCGAGATGGCGCGCGCGCTGCGCACCCTGTGGCAGAGCGTGGTCACGCCGGTGATCACCACGGCGCTTTATTTCGTCGTCTTCGGCGGCGCCATCGGCAGCCGGATGCAACAGGTAGACGGCGTGCCCTACGGCGCCTTCATCGTGCCGGGGCTGATCATGCTCAGCCTGTTCACACAGTCGATCTTCAACGCCTCGTTCGGCATCTACTTCCCCAAGTTCACCGGGACCATCTACGAGATCCTGTCGGCGCCGGTGTCGTCGCTTGAGATCGTGCTGGCCTATGTCGGCGCGGCGGCGACCAAGTCGGCGGTGCTGGGCCTGATCATCCTGGCGACGGCGGCCTTCTTCGTGCCGCTGCAGATCCTGCATCCGGTCTGGATGATGGCCTTCCTGATCCTGATTTCGGTGACCTTCAGCCTGTTCGGCTTCATCATCGGGGTCTGGGCCAATGGATTCGAGCAGCTTCAGATGATCCCGATGCTGGTCGTGACGCCCCTGACCTTCCTGGGCGGCGCCTTCTATTCCATCGACATGCTGCCGGACGGCTGGCGCACGGTGACCCTGTTCAACCCTGTGGTCTATCTGATCTCGGGCTTCCGCTGGGCCTTCTATGGTCAGGGGGATGTGGCCATCGGCGTCAGCGTCGCCGCCACACTGGCCTTCTTCGCCGTCTGCCTGGGCATCGTCATGTGGATGTTCAAGACCGGCTACCGGCTCAAGAACTGATCCGTCACGAAACGGGCCAGATCGCCAGCGATTGAGAAGACCATGTCCGACGACCAGAAGACCCCGCCCCAGCCTTTCGCCCGCAAGCCGGTGACCTGGGGCCGTATGCCCGCGACGACCTTCCACGTCGGGCCGGTGCCGGTCGCGCCCAATCCGCTGGACCGCATTCCCAATCCGCCGCCGCGCAAGCCCACGCCGCAACAGCACCAGGCCTCGATCCACACCCAGAGCCTGGCCTCCGGCGTCGCGCCGGCAAAGGGTCAGACGACGCCCGCCAATCCGGCGCCGCGTCCCGCGCCCCGTCCGCAGGGGGCAAGCATCCTGGGCGGTTCGCTGATCCCGACGGCGCGCCCGGCCCAGGCCCAGCCTCAACCCCAGGCTCCGACGCCGCCGCAGCCCAGGCCGCAGCCGGCACCGGCCGCTCAACCCGATCTGACCGTGCGGCCCCTGCCCGCGCCCGAGACGACGCCCGCCCCTGCGCCGAAGCCGGTCGTGACCGAACCCGTCGCCGCCGCCCCAGCGGTCGCGGCCAGACCCGCTGTTTCGCCGGCCGCTGCGCCGATCACGCCCAGCTTCGCCCGTGCGCCCGCCAAGACCTCGCGCCTGCCGCTCTATGTCGGGGTCGGGGTGGTCGCCCTGCTGGTCGCCGGAGGCGGCCTGTGGTTTGCGATGCGTCCCGCCTCGACCCCGGCGGCGCCCACGCCGGCCATAGCCGCCGATACGCCTCTGACCGCCCCGCCGGCCGATACGATTCCTGCCGACGCCGCACCCGTCGTCGCGACCGACCAGCAACAGCCTGCCGCGACGACCACGGCGACGACGCCCGCCCCCGCCGCTTCTACGCCGGCAACGACGACGCCACGCGCGACGACAGCCGCGCCCCGCACGCAGGCCCCGGCCCAGAACCAGACGCCGGCCGCAACGACGCAACCGACGACGCGTGCGCCGACGACGACCACCCCGGCGCCGTCCACGCCGGCGCCGACGGTCACGACCGAGCCGCTGGTGATCGTGCCGACGGCCCCGACGCCCGCCCCGACCGCGGCACGCCCGTCGAGCAGCGATCCCGACGGTCCGGTGGTGACGCGGCCTCAGCCGCTGGACTGATCGGCGGTTTCGCGCGCCGGGGCAGGTGACGAAACGGCCTTCAGCCCCTACCTACAGGCCATGACCGTTCACGCCTCCCCGCCGCCCATCCTCGACGCCGCCGGCGTCGATACCGATGAAGCCCTGTCGATCCTGAAGACGGCCCTGGCCGGCGCCGACGACGGCGAACTGTTCCTGGAGCGGTCCGAGAGCGAGAGCCTGGTGTTCGACGACGGCCGGCTGAAGTCCGCCGCCTATGACGCCACCGAAGGCTTTGGTCTGCGGGTCGTGGCGGGCGAGACCGCCGGGTACGCCCACGCCAACGAGATCTCGGCCGCCGCCCTGCGCCGCGCCGCCGACAGCGCGGCCCTGGCCAAACAGGGGCATGAGGCCAGGGTGGCCGAAGGACCGCGCGCCACCAATCAGAAATTGTATGGCGAGGTCGATCCCCTGGCCTCGCCGGCCTTCTCCGACAAGATCGCCCTGCTGGCCGAGATCGACGCCTGGGCGCGCGCCCGCGATCCGCGCGTAGTCCAGGTTTCCGCCTCCCTGATCGGCGAACGTCGCGCCATCGAGATCCTGCGCGCCGACGAGCGAGCGGTGCGCGATGTTCGCCCGCTTGTCCGGCTGAACGTCACGGTCACAGTGGAGCAGAACGGAAAACGCGAGAGCGCCTCGTCCGGCGCCGGCGGCCGGGCCGGGTTCGAGGCCTGGGTCGCGCCCGAACGCTGGCAGGCCCAGGTCGACGAGGCCTTGCGTCAGGCCCTGGTCAATCTGGACGCCGTCGACTGTCCGGCGGGCGAGATGGACGTGGTCCTGGGCGCCGGGTGGCCCGGCGTGCTGCTGCACGAGGCCATCGGCCACGGCTTCGAGGGCGACTTCCACCGTAAGGGCTCGTCGGTCTTCAACGGCATGATGGGCCAGCGGGTCGCCGCCCCCGGCGTCACCGTGGTCGATGACGGCTCGATCGCCGGACGGCGCGGTTCCCTGTCCGTCGACGACGAGGGCACGCCCACCTCCCGCACCGTGCTGATCGAGGACGGGATCATGGTCGGGCTGATGCACGACCGGCTGTCGGCGCGTCAGCTGGGCGTCGCCGCCACCGGCAACGGCCGGCGCCAGTCCTTCGCCCACATGCCCATGCCGCGCATGACCAACACCTTCATGGAGGGCGGCCGGGACTCCAAGGCCGACATGATCGCCAGTACGAAGCGCGGCCTCTACGCCGCCAACTTCTCGGGCGGCCAGGTGGACATCACCAACGGCAAGTTCGTGTTCCAGTGCAACGAGGCCTATCTGATCGAGGACGGGGTGATCACCGCACCGGTGCGCGGCGCGACCCTGATCGGCGATGGGGCCACAGCCCTGACCAAGATTCAGATGGTCGGCGACGACTTCGCCTTCGATCCGGGCGTCGGCGTCTGCGGCAAGGCCGGACAGGGCGTGCCCGTCGGCATCGGCCAGCCCAGCCTCAAGATCGGCGGCCTGACGGTCGGCGGTACCGCCGTCTGAGCGAGCGGAACCGTATCGCTGCAAAGTGTGTTTTCCCGCCACACTGGAGAGGGAAGACCCATGCCGACCGAACGCGAAATTCAACATCCCGATGGCCGGGTTGAACGCATCACCGAAACCAGCGCGGCGCCCACCACCGTCGTCGAGCGTCGCGGCAGCGGCATGGGCGCCATCGTCGCCCTGATCGTCGGCCTGCTGGCCGTGCTGGTGATCGGCTACTTCCTGATGAACATGAACCGCAGCGACGCGGTGAAGGACAACGCCATCGCCGGCGCCGCTGAGAGCGTCGGCAACGCCGCCGACAACATCGGCGAAGCCGCCCGCGACGCCGTTCCGGAACGCAAGTAAGCTCTAGCGCGCCGATTGAGCAGAGGCGGAGGGGCGCCATTCGGGACCGATCGGTTCCAGCCCCTCCGCCTCCAGCCGATCCAGTACGCCGTTCGGCTCGGCCAAAAGCCGCAAAGGTGCAATGGCGACGGTGACCCCGTCCTCGGCCAGCGCCTTGTCCACCGCCGTATTCCATATCCGACGCAGATCGTCCGCCTGGGCCATCACCGACCAGTAGGAACAGGCCGTCGCCGCCTTTTCCAGGGGCGAGTCCAACACCGCCGGGATCCGGCGCAGACGCCAGTTCTCCGCACGCTGCGCGCCCGCCTCGACCCCGGCCTCCGCCGCCGTCGCCGCAGCGTCGATGCAGTCGAGATAGCGTTCCGGCGGGGTCGTCAGAACCTTTTCGATCAGTTCGTCCCCCCTGAAGATGCCCACGGGCTCAGCGGGTGTGCGATTGGCGCGCGTCGCCTGCCGGACCAGGCCGGACACCGGACGCCCTCCGCTGCTGTAGCCGCCCAGTTCCATCAGATCGCCCGACAGGATCAGCATGCTGTCGCGGGTCGGGCCTTCGCCTGTCAGGCTTTCGACCCGGGCCTCAAGGTCCGGGGACAGATAGTCGGCGCTGGTGCGCCCGTTCGGCAGTCGGGTCAGGGTCCTAAACCGCCAGATCAGCCGGCCCACGTCGGCCAGTGATGCCCGCCCCTCGACCGGAAACAGAACGCGGTCGGCCCGATCGACCGCGGAGATGAGCGCGTCGGTGCGCCACTCCATCTTTCTGGGCAGGCCGTCGATCGACCCGACCAGAATCAGGACGCTGTCGCCGCGCCGCACCTCCCACATCGGCGCCTCGATCCGGCGGGCGGTGACGACGATATCCTCGACGGCGTCCGAGGGCGCATCTTGCGCGAAGGCAGGCGCGGTCGTCAGCGCCATCGCGGCAAGTAGAAGCAATAGAGAAGAAGAGCGTCTGATCATTACATCGCTGTAAACTTCATTACTGTCACTGGTGTAATGAAATCGCTGTAATGATGTCGTCGATTTAATCCACCTTGCGGCCTTGTAACTGGAGATGAACGCGCCGGATTGGCACACCTCTCGCCAACACCCGAGGGGAAGATCAATGACAAAGACCCTGCTGCTGGCCAGCACCGCCCTGCTTTTCACCGCAGGCGCCGCATTCGCCGCCGACGCCTCCACCGCAGACAAGCCCCAAGTCGCCGAGGCCCCGGTGCCGACCGGCCCGACCAGCCAGGCGCCCCTGGCCGACGCCAGCCAGCGCGGCGTGCTGGTCTTCACGCCGGACTTCTTCGCCGCCCAGCGCCCCAATACGGCGCTCGACATGGTCAACCGGGTCCCCGGCTTCTCCATCGACAACGGATCGGGCGCGCGCGGCTTCGAAGGGGCGGTCGGCAATGTGCTGATCAACAACAACCGCCCCGCCTCAAAGAACGACTCGGGTTCGAACGTCCTGGGCCGGACCCTGGCCAATCAGGTCGAGCGTATCGAACTGATCCGGGGCGGCGCGCCGGGCATCGACATGCAGGGCTATTCCGTCGTCGTGAACGTCATCCTGAAGACGACCGACAGCCGCCAGTCGATCCTGACCTGGAACGCCATGCTGTTCGAAGGCGGCCATGACATCTATGGCGGCTCCTATCAGTTCACGCAGAACAAGGGCGATCGCAGCTGGGGCGTGACCCTGTCGGACGGCATGGGATCCAGCGATTCCAACGGCGTCGGTCGGTCGATCCGTCGCAACGGCGCCGGCGACGTCATCCGCGACGAGCGTTTTGAAAACGACGGCTGGGGCGGCGGCCAAAGCATTCGCGGCAACTACACCGGCCCGGTGTTCGGCGGAAAGCTGGAAGGCACAGCGCGCTATGGTCTGAACGATTATCAGAACTGGACCGAGCTTTCGTCGCCCACCTCCCTGCGGCGCAGCGACTATGCCGAAGACGGCGATTCCGGCGAACTGGGCCTGACCTGGACCCGCACCCTGAACCCGCGCTGGACCCTGGAGACGCGTCTGATCCACGAGTTCTCCAGCTTCGACAGCGTCTCGGGCAGCAACGAGACCCTGAACGGGACGGCGGCGCCGGAACAGCAGTTCAAATCCAACGGCGACTCGTCGGAATCCATCCTGCGCGCTCTGGTGCGTCACGAACGCTCGCCTGCCCTGACGATCGAGGCCGGCGCCGAGATCGCCTACAATATGCTGGACGTGAACCAAGCCTTCACGATCGGCGGCGTGGGCGTGCCCCTGCCCAGCGCCTCGGTCAAGGTCGAGGAGACGCGCGGCGAGGCTTTCAGCAAGGCGACCTGGCGGATCAATCCGAAACTGACGCTGGAAGGCGGCGTGCGCCTTGAGGCCTCCACCATCAGCCAGTCGGGCGATGCGGACCAGGAAAAGAGCTTCTTCTTCGCCAAGCCGCGCCTGCTGGCGACCTGGACGCCGATGGCGAACAACCAGCTGCGTTTTCGTTTCGAGCGCGAACTGGGTCAGCTGGACTTCGGCGACTTCGCCGCCTCGGCTGAACTGAGCGACGGCACGGTGTTCGGCGGCAACGTCGATCTGGAGCCGGAACAGCGCTGGATTTCCGAACTGTCCTATGAGCGCCGCTTTTGGGGCGAGGGCGTGGTCTCGATCGGCTATCGCCACGACCGCATCATCGACGTGATCGACCGCCTGCCCCTGCCCGGCGGCCTATCGGCGACCGGCAACATCGGCGACGGAACGCTGAATCAACTGTCGCTGAACGTGGTCGTGCCGCTGGACAAGGTCGGGATTTCGGGCGCCCGCTTCACCTTCCAAAACGACTGGAACAAGACCAGCGTCACCGACCCGACCACAGGCGAGGACCGCCGCATCTCGGGCGTGCGCCCCAGCCAGGCCAATGTCGGCTTCCAGCAGGACATCACCTCGTGGAAGACCCAGTGGGGGATCAACTGGCTGCCGCGTCTGGGCCAGGCGACCTATGACCCCGACCAAACCTTCGCCTGGCGCGGCGCGGACTATCTGGAGGCCTTCGTCGAATACAAGCCCAGCCCGACCCTGTCGCTGCGCGCCCAGCTGAACCTGTGGGACGACTTCACCCAGCAGCGCACGGTCTACGCCACGCGCAATCCGCGCACGGTCGCCTTCGTTGAGGAGCGCTCCATCGACCCGCGCACCTTCGTCTCGTTGCGGGTCCGCAAAACCTTCTAAGGTCGCGCTTCACGCAGCAAAAAGCCCCGGCGGATCGCTCCGCAGGGGCTTTTCCTTGATCAGGCGTCGATCAGTGGCTGGGCGTCGAGGCCGCAGGACGGGCGACATTGCCGTCTTCCTGACCGCGATCGTTCAGCACAGGACCAGGGTGATCATCACCGTCGTTGGCGCCGTGCGACCAGCCCTTGATGAAGTGGCTGACGACGATGAAGGCCACGCCGATGCCCATGCCCCACAGGCCCAGCAGCTTGAACACTTCAAGCGAGGTCTGCAGCGCAAGGCCCGGGTTCAGCACCTGGCCGCCAACCGTCTCCGTGCCCGCCAGGCCGGCGATCCAGCCGCCGACATATTGGGCGATGGAGCTGGCCAGGAACCAGACGGCCATCATGAAGCTGACCACCTTGGCGACGGACAGTTTGGTGATTTCCGACAGGCCAACCGGCGACAGGAAGAGCTCGCCGGTCGTGTGGAACAGATAGAGCAGACCCAGCAGGAGCAGCGGCATCTGGAAGGCCGAGTTGGCCATGCCGGCGCCCCACACCACGATCATGAAGCCCAGTCCGACCTGAAGCAGGCCGAGGCCGAACTTCAGCGTGGGGTTGGGGTCCAGGTTGCGCTTGCCCAGGAAGGACCAGAGCGCGGCCATGATCGGTGCGAAGATCAGGATGAAGCCCGCATTGAACGACTGGGTCTGAGCCGCCGTGATGGTGGCGTCGATCCAGGGACCCGACGTGCTGAGACCGGCGGCGGCGATCTGGGCCGGGGTGCCGACGGTGACGCCCAGCAGCTGGAACGCCTGCGGGGTGATGCTGAGATCGACGTTGCGGTCGGCGAACAGGTTCAGCGAGGTGCCGGCCTGTTCGAACAGGGTGAAGAAGACGACCGAGCCGAAGATCAGCACCAGGGCCAGCATCATCCGCTCACGCTGCACCTTGTTCTCGCAAACCTTGACGATGACGTAGAGGATGAACAGCAGCGACGCGACGGTGGCGGCGCCCAGGACCCAACCCACCAGGGCGTTGCGCTGGACCATGAACCAGACGACGCCGACGCCCAGGATGCTGAGCAGATAGATCGACCATTCGCGGTTGATCGGACCCAGCATCGGCTTGCTCAGATTGGCCTCGGCCGGAGGCTCGCCCTTGCCTTGCAGCAGGGGCTTGCCCAGCACGAACACGATCCAGCCCAGCGCCATGCCGACGCCGGCCAGACCAAAGCCTGCCCACCAGCCGACGGTCTGACCCAAAAGGCCGCACAGCACCGCCGCCCAGAAGGCGCCGAGATTGATGCCGTAGTAGTAGAGCGTGAAGCCGGAATCCCGTCGCGGGTCGCCCTGCGGATAGAGCTGTCCGACGATGGTCGAGATGTTGGGCTTCAGGAAGCCGACGCCCATGATGATGAAGGACACCGCCAGATAGAAGACGTTCACGCCCGCCATGTCGCGGGTCGCGTCGATCTTGTATTCGCCGGTCGGCAGCACGGCCGGCAGCGGCGACGCGGCGGGCAGGCCCTCGATCGCCAGGCCGTTCTCGGCCGCCTCGAAGGCGTATTTCTGGCCATTGACGACGATCGACACTTCACGCGCCGCGCCGCGGCCTTCGGCGTCGATCTGATAGGTCTGACCGGCGTAGGTCAGGGTTTCGGTCGCGGGACGACCCTCGAAGGCCATCATGCCGTGACCGGCGACCAGCAGCAGGGCGCCGAAGGCGACGGCCTTACGCGTACCGATGAAGCGGTCGGCCATGATGCCGCCCAGCAAGGGCAGCAGATAGACCAGCGAAGTGTAGGAGCCGTAGGTCGACCCCGCCATGGCGTCGTCGAACAGGAAGTGTTGCGTCAGGAAGAAGATCAGGATGCCGCGCATGCCGTAGTAGGAGAAACGCTCCCACATCTCGGCGAAGAACAGGATGATCAGTCCGCGCGGGTGGTTCTTGAGGATCTGCATCAGCACCGGCACGCCCGTGGCGAAGGTGATGATCAGTCCAAGGGCGACGACGATGTTCATGCGCGCGTCCCCCTAATCGTCTCAACGCGTCGTGTAAGTCGCGCCTTCCCCAAATCCGTCCTCAACGGCTCACTCCCAACTGCCGCGCCGCTTATCGGGCGCGCGAAAGGCGCATACCCAGCACAGCGGGCGAATCCGAACAAGTGTTAAGGCTGTCGCGGGGGGAGCCGGCCGACGCGCGAGAAAGGCGAAAAACAACCCTGGGTGATGTCTGGTGGCGCACATCCTGCTAGGGCGATTGTCAGAAACGCACACGGTTTCATAATGAGAAGGCGCGCCAGATGTCTGTCAGACCGATCGCCGCTCTCGACCATGAGGCGCTGAACCGGCTGCATCGTCAGGTCGGCTGGCCCGAGCGATCACCGGCCGGATGGCGCTGGCTGGAGGCCAATCCGGCGCGGTTGGCGCTGGGCGCGCCCGCCGGATGGGTGGTCGCCGACAAGGACGACAACGCCGTCGCCATGCTGGGCAACTTCATCCAGCGGTTTCGCCAGGGCGCCCAGGACCACTTCGGCGCCACCGGCTTTTCGATCATCGTGCCGCCCAGCCAGAAGGGAGCCAGCCGTCCGCTGATCCGCACCTTTTTGAACCAGCCCGGCCTGTTCGCCCGCTACACCTTCAACGCCAATGCGCGCTCGGCGCCGCTGTACGGCCTGTTCGACATGAAGCCCTGGCCGGCGCAGACCCACGGGCTGAAGCTGTCGTGGATCACCGACCGTCTGGCCTGCGCCCAGGGTCGAGGTCTGCGCCTGCTGCTGGGCCGCACCTCCGCCGAGACCGCCGCGCGTCTGGGCGAACGGCTGATGAACGGGCGCGTGTTTCGCCAGACGCCGCTAGTGCTGCCGGCTGGGGTGACGGTGCTGCGCGATTTGTCGGACGCCTCACCCTATGCGGACTTCTGGCGCCGGCTGTCGCAAGAAGAGCGTCTGCTGGCGGACCGCAGTCCGGAAATCCTGCGCTGGCGGTTGGCGGACCCTGACCTGACCCTGCCGCCGGTCATGCTGGCCTGCGTCAGGGACGGCCGCATCGTCGGCGTGGCCATGGCGCAGATGACGAAAACCAGTCTGATCGAGCCGCCCTATCTGGACATCCTCGATCTGATCGCGCTGGAAACGGCGCCCGAGGCGATACCGCTTCTGACGCAGGCGCTGATCGACAACGCCCGCGCGCTGGGCGCCGCCAAGGTGCGGCTGCAGATGGTGACGCCGCGCCTGCTGGCGCTGTTGGGCGATCTGGCGAAGACGGCGCGGCGCGAAGGCGGCTGGGGACATTGCCACGCCATCATCGACGATCCCGCGCTGGCGGCCGCTTGGGCGCCGACCCCGTTCGACGGCGACTACGGCATCTGTTCGCGCACGCCGCCGATGCCCAAAACCTTGGCCGCCGCCGCGATCACGCGCCCGACCTTGGGCGGACGCGTGTCCAAGGCCTGATCAGGCGTTGGGGCGGGCCTTCAGCTCGTCGCGGATCTCGGCCAGCAGAGCTTCGGTCGCCGTCGGCGCAGCCGGCGCCGGATCGGGCTTGGCGGCTTCCTGACGTCGCAGGGCGTTGATGCCCTTGACCACAAGGAAGACGACCCAGGCGACGATCAGGAACTGGATCACGGTGTTCAGGAAGGCACCGTATTGGATCGCCACCTTCTCGACGGCCTCGGTCGCCGGGTTCTCGGCGCGCAGCACCCATTCCAGCTCGGAGAAGTCGATGCCGCCGGTCAGCAGGCCGATGGGCGGCATCACCACCTGATCGACCAGGCTTTTGACGATGCCGTTGAAGGCCGCGCCGATGATCACGCCGACCGCCAGGTCCACGACATTGCCCTTGACCGCGAACTCGCGAAACTCCGACAGCAGGCTCATGAGATTTCCTTGAGAGAGTGAGATCAGGCGTCGCCCGAGGCGTTCAGCCGCTCGCGCAGCTCCTTGCCGCTCTTGAAGAAGGGGACGGCCTTGGCAGGCACCTCGACGGTTTCGCCGGTGCGCGGATTGCGGCCCGAACGCGCCGGGCGCGACCGCACGGAAAGGGCGCCGAAACCGCGCAACTCGACCCGGCCGCCTTCGGACAGGGCCGAGGTCATGGTGGTGAGGATCACATTGACCAGCCGTTCCACCTCGGCGTGAGTCAGGTGGGTGTTTTCCGCTGCAAGCTTCTCGATCAGTTCGGACTTGATCATCTGCGCCCCCGCCAGCTCGTTTAGACAGGCCGTCTCGCCTGCCGTCGATCCAGAGCCACACCCTAACCTTCGACAGGCTTTGTAAAAAGCCCTTATCCGACAATGATGCGCGTCATTCGCAAGAAATATGTCCGGAAGTGCACACAGCAGTGTGCCAGACAGAGAAAAGGGCGACGGGATTGCTCCCGCCGCCCTCATTCTTCGTCGCTATCGCAGAGCGCGCGCGGCGCTCCGCTGCTTGAGCGAAGCGCCTGACGCTCTTTGGATGAGCGCTTAGTCCTTGGTGCCGGCGTTCTTCAGCGCGGCGCCCAGGATGTCGCCCAGCGAAGCGCCCGAATCGGACGATCCGAACTGTTCGATGGCTTCCTGCTCGTCCTTCATTTCCAGCGCCTTGATCGACACCGAGACGCGGCGCGAGGCCTTGTCCACGGCGGTGATCATGGCGTCGACGCGGTCGCCGACGGCGAAGCGTTCCGGACGTTGCTCGTTGCGGTCGCGCGACAGGTCCGACTTGCGAACGAAGGCCGTGACCGGCGCGTCGTCTTCACCGAACTTGACCTCGATGCCGCCCGACTCGATCGCCGTCACGGTGACGGTGATCTGCTGGCCGCGACGATAGGTGTCGCCTTCGCCGATCGGATCGCCGCCCAGTTGCTTGATGCCCAGCGAGACGCGTTCCTTCTCGACGTCGACGTCCAGGACCTTGGCCTTGACCATCTCGCCCTTGCGGTAGCGCTGGATGGCTTCTTCACCCGACACCGACCAGTCGAGGTCGGACAGGTGCACCATGCCGTCGATGTCGTTGTCCAGGCCGATGAACAGGCCGAACTCGGTGGCGTTCTTGACTTCGCCCTCGACGGTCGAACCGATCGGGTTGTTGGCGACGAAGGCGTCCCACGGATTGTCCTGAGCCTGCTTCAGGCCCAGCGAGATGCGGCGCTTGGAGGCGTCGACATCCAGAACCACCACGTCGACTTCCTGCGAGGTCGAGACGATCTTGCCGGGATGGACGTTCTTCTTGGTCCAGGACATTTCCGAGACGTGCACCAGACCCTCGACACCGGCTTCCAGCTCCACGAAGGCGCCGTAGTCGGTGATGTTGGTGATGCGGCCCGTGTACTTGGCGCCGACCGGATACTTGGCTTCCACGCCGTCCCAGGGGTCCGACTGCAGTTGCTTCATGCCCAGCGAGATACGCTGGGTGTCCGGGTTGATCTTGACGATCTGGACCTTGACGGTGTCGCCGACGGCCAGAACCTGCGACGGGTGCGAGACGCGCTTCCACGACATGTCGGTGACGTGCAGCAGGCCGTCGATGCCGCCCAGGTCGACGAACGCACCGTAGTCGGTGATGTTCTTGACGACGCCTTCGCGGACTTCACCCTCGGCCAGCTGACCGACCAGTTCCGTGCGCTGTTCGGCGCGGGCTTCTTCCAGGATGGCGCGACGCGAAACGACGATGTTGCCGCGCGGACGGTCCATCTTCAGGATGGCGAAGGGCTGTTCCTTGCCCATCAGCGGGCCGACGTCGCGGACCGGACGGATGTCGACTTGCGAACCGGGCAGGAAGGCCGAGGCGCCGCCCAGATCGACGGTGAAGCCGCCCTTGACGCGGCCGACGATGGCGCCGTTGACCGGCTGGCCTTCGGCGAACACGACTTCCAGACGGGTCCAGGCTTCTTCGCGACGGGCCTTGTCGCGGCTGATGACGGCTTCGCCCAGGGCGTTCTCGACGCGCTCCAGGTAAACCTCGACGTTGTCGCCGACCTTGGGCAGGGCGCCGTCGTCGCCTTGGCCGAATTCGCGCATGGCGATGCGGCCTTCGGTCTTCAGACCAACGTCGATGATGACGATGTCTTTTTCGATGCCGACGACGCGGCCGTGCACGACCTGGCCTTCGCCGAAGTCGCGACCCGACAGTTGTTCGTCGAGCAGCGCCGAGAAGTCGTCGCGCGTGGGGTTGAGAGTATCAGACATGAAGCTCTGGTGTTTCCAGTGGGGCTGTGGCGTGTGACCGAAGAACGATCCCGCGCGAGGTGGACCCCTGACGCAGCGAAAGGCGGCGCGCGGGGCGATGGGAAAAGATGGAGTCAGGTCGTCAGGATGCGAGGCCGTTCAGAACGATCAAAACGCCCGCGGAGGCCGAGGGTGGGAGCGTTGGATTTGCGAAATGGGTCAGAGACCGTGTTTCGCGCGCGCCGCCTCGACGATACGGCGGGCCGCATCGAAGGCGGCCTCTATACCCAGATCGGTCGTATCCAGCAAGACCGCGTCGTCGGCCTGGACCATCGGGGCCGCCCCGCGCCCGGCGTCGCGCTCGTCGCGGCGCTGGATGTCGGCCAGCATGGCGTCGAAGGCGATGTCCGATCCGCGCGCCGTCAGCTGCTTCCAGCGGCGCGTGGCCCGCACCTCGGGCGTTGCGGTGACGAACAGTTTGGCCTGAGCATTCGGCGCAATCACAGTGCCGATGTCGCGTCCATCCAGAACGGCGCCGCCCGCCTGGGTCGCGAACGCCTGCTGTAGTTCCAGCAGCGCCGCCCGCACGCCGGCGAAGCTGGCGACGCGGCTGGCGGCCTCGCCCGCCTCGCCCGTCGTCAGGCGCGGATCGTCCGACAGGCCTGCCGCATCCAGTCCGCGCGCCGCCTGCGTCGCTGCGGCCTCGTCATCCAGCGATCCGCCGTCCGCCAGCACCTTTGCGCCCACGGCCCGGTACAGCAGCCCCGTATCCAGATGCGGCAGACCATAGGTCTGGGCCAGGCGCGCGGCGATGGTCCCCTTGCCAGAGGCGGCCGGTCCGTCGACGGCGATGATCAGGGTCAAGCAGGTCTCCGCAGCGCGTGGCGCATTTCAATCTCGATCCCAAACGCACGGGAGGCGGAACCTGATAGCGAGGATCGCCCGACCAATCCAGCCGAAGCCCTCAGTCCCGGCGTTCGACCAAATCACGAATTGCAAGGCCGGCCAGCAGAACCGCCAGGCCCGCCCCGCCCGCGACCGAGCCCACATAGAAGCTGACCACGCTCCAGAACAGCAGGGGTCGGTCGGCCAACACAACGTTCGGCCCCTTTCGGTTGTTCAGCACCCCGGCATCCAGGCTTTGGACGATCTCTCGGGCGCCGATCACGCAGCACCCGCCGATCAGGATCGCGATCACCAGCGTCAGGATCGGCTTGATCCAGCCCGACGGCCCCGGCCGGGTCACGACCATGCCTTCCAACGCGCCAGAACCACGACCGCGAAGGCCGCCAGACCCAGCCACACCAGACAGGCGACGCCGTTCAGCGCCACGGTCGAATAGAAGAAGGCGTCGCCCTCGGCCCTCAGGTGCACAGCGCCATGCTTGCCCGAGACCCGGCCTGTCGTCACCCCTTGCCAGACGATCCAAGCCGTCCAGGCAGCTCCGCTCAGACAGGTCAGAAGACCGAGGACCGCGATGCCTCGACCGAGGACGTCGCGCGCGGACTTCACGCGATCCGCCCGCCCAGCCCGTTCATCATCTCGACGAAGCCGGGGAAGCTGGTGGCGATCATGCCGGGCTCGTCGACCGAGACCGGCTGTTCGGCGGCCAGGCCCAGGACCAGGTGGCTCATGGCGATGCGGTGGTCGTGAGCGGTATGGACCAGACCGCCGCCGCGCACGGCCCCGCTCTGGCCGGCGCCGGTGACGATGAACCCTTCCGGTTCCTCCTCAACCTGAACGCCGCAGGCGCGCAGCCCCTCGACCATCAGCGAGATCCGGTCGCTTTCCTTGACCCGCATCTCGCCCACGCCGCGCATGACGGTGACGCCGTGCGCAAAGGCCGCCGTCGCCGCCAGGATCGGATATTCGTCGATCATCGAGGCGGCGCGATCCTCGGGCACGACCACGCCCTTCAGCGACGAATGACGGGCGGTGATGTCGCCGACCTCTTCACCCCCGGCCTCACGCCGGTTCGTAATGGTCAGGTTGGCGCCCATCTCGATCCAGGTGTCAAACAGGCCGGTACGAAGCGGGTTCAGCATCACCCCCTCGACCGTGACCTCCGACCCCGGAACGATCAGACCGGCCGCCAGGGGAAACGCCGCCGAGGACGGATCGCCCGGCACGGCGACGACCGTCCCGGTCAGGGCCTGACCGCCCTTCATCGTCACCTTCCAGCCCTCGCCCCTCTCCTCGACGCCCACCTCGGCGCCGAAGGCCCGCAGCATCCGCTCGGTGTGGTCGCGGCTCTTTTCCGGCTCGATCACGGAGGTGACGCCCTCGGCGTTCAGCCCGGCCAGCAGAATGGCCGACTTCACCTGGGCCGAGGCCACCGTCTGCACATAGTCGATGGCCTTCAACGCGCCGCCGGTCAGGGCCACCGGAAGCCGATCCTCGGCCGCCTGCCAATCGAAAGCCGCGCCCATGTCGGCCAGCGGTCCCGTGACCCGCTTCATCGGCCGCTTTCTCAGCGAGCCGTCGCCATCGAAGGTCGCCGTAAGCGGATAGCCGGCCGCCGCCCCCATCAGCAGGCGCACCCCGGTTCCAGCGTTGCCGCAGTCGATCACAGAGGCCGGCGTCTTAAAGCCGCCCGCGCCCTCGATCCGCCACTTGCCGTCGCCGGTCCGCTCGACCTTGGCGCCGAAGGCCTCGACCGCGCGGGCGGTGGCCAGGACGTCGTCGCCCTCAAGAAGACCCTCGACCTCGGTCACGCCCGACGCCATTCCACCCAGGATCATCGATCGGTGCGACATCGACTTGTCGCCCGGCGCGTGGACCTTTCCGGTCAGGGCGGATGCGCGGCGCGAAGTCAGTTGGGACGGCATGATCACCCGCTTCAGGCTGTATTGTGCGAAGGGCCGCGCGGGCGGCGCGAAAGACAGCTTTTGACAGCGGGTCAAAGGGGTGGCAAGGGACCGCCCCGAATTCAACCCGTTGAAAGCATCCAAACGTGGCCAATCCCGAACTGGGCGCCAAACAGGTCTGCCCCAACTGCCAGGCGAAGTTTTACGACCTGAACCGGCGCCCCGCGCACTGCCCCAAATGCGGAACCGACTTCGATCCCGAAGAGGCGATGAAGCTGCGCAGCCGCCGCGCCCGTCCCGGCTATCCGTCCGACGATGAGGACACGGACGATCAGGTCACGGACAAGAAGGTCGACGGCGACGAGGACGAGGAAGACGACGTCAAGACGCCGGAAATCGATGAGGAAGGCCATGAGCCGATCCTGACGCCGGACGACGAGGACGAAGACTCTCCGGCCGACGCCTCGGAAGAAGCCGGCATGGGCTCGACCGACGGCGACGACGATCTGCTGGCCGACGACGATGACGATTCCGTGCCGTTCATTGAGGACGAAGACGACGACTCGATCGACGACGAAATCGCCAAGCCGTCGCGCGACGACGACTGATCTTTTTTTGGGCCTATCGCGGTTCGCGCGACTTGAGGCCCGACCTGTTCGAGGCCTGTGGATAGGCTCAGATTCTTGTTGCACCCGCCGCATTTCCCGTTAGGGAGACGCGGCGGCACAGCAGGTCTTTCACACCTTTTGGTTTGAAAAACCTGCGTATTTTCACCCTTGGGAACGCAGTGAAAATAAATCTCGAAACGGGCTTGATCGCAGAAAAAGCCTGACCTAGTTTCCGCCGCCTCGCCGGGGGCCATCGCAAGATGAACCGGGCGATCCAGACCGAAAGGTCCGGGGCTTTAGCTCAGCTGGTAGAGCGCTTGCATGGCATGCAAGAGGTCAGCGGTTCGACTCCGCTAAGCTCCACCATCAGCCTCCCTCTTCCATCGATATTTCGAGGAAGAGGGAGACTGGCCATCCTTTCAAATCAGCTCTTTTGGCCACGCCCACGCGACGACAGCGTTTGTCGTGCGACGCTCACACCTTAGAGCAGCGTGGCGGCCAGATTGACGGTCAGCGCCAGGATGACGGCGTTGAAGAACCAGGCGATCAGGCTGTGAAACGTCGCCAGGCCGCGCAGCTTGCGGCTGGAGATCTGCACGTCGGCCGTCTGGTTCGCCACGCCGATGATCAAGGCGAAGTGTAGAAAGTCCCAGTAGTCCGCGTCCTCCTCGCCCGGAAAGATCAGACCGCCCTGATCCCCCTTGCCGTCGTCGCGCGGGGCGTAGAAGCCGTGCGCGTAATGCAGGGCGAAGATGATGTGCACGTACAGCCACGACAGGCCGACGGTGCACACTGAGAACACCGCCTGCCCGATCGTCGGCTTGCCGTCGCTGGCCACCATGGCGAGGACCAGGACCACGACGCTGGCTACGGCCGCCGCCATGCTGAGCGGCAGGACGAGAACGCCCGCCTGATCCAGTTCCGCCGCGCGGCGTCGCATCGCCTCTTGCGAACGCGCCCTGAAGATCCGCGCAAAGGTCGCAATGAGGAAGGTCGCCACCCCCGCGTCCCAGCCGGCCGCCAGTCGCATCGGCCAGCCGAGGCTGGTCGGCGCCAGCGCCGCGACGCCCGCCAGGACCAGCAGCCCGAGCCATAGCGACAAATGCAGACGGAAGAGGCGCGCGACAGATCCCATGCCTGTGAGATTGCGCATTTACGCCATCGAGGTCCAGCGACCGCGAGGCCTGCGGAGCGGCGGCGACCGAAAGGCTTTCCGTCTCATTGAGGGACATGTCTATCGGCGACGTCATAAAAGTGTCGCTTATCGTTTCGGGGGAAACGCAAATGCTGGTGTCGATCGTGATCGGCGAGGCTCTTTATCTGGCGCATCGCTGTCGGCGGGCGTTGATCGCCTCGCCCGTGGTGCTGGTCGGCCTCTGGGCCGTGATGACCGTCATGCCGCACGGGTCGATCCGTCTGCCGAACTGACGAAAAGCTGTCGCCGGTCTTTTGCGGCGCCGGACCAAATCCGGCGCCCCAGGCGTTGTCAGGCGTAAACGCCACGCCGAGGACGCCCTGACCCACTTAACGCCATCATCACCCCAACGCATCCGCGTCATCGACCTAGAGACCGCCGGATCCGGCCCGCAGGACGTGTGCGAGATCGGCTGGCAGGACGTGGTGCGCGACGGGGCCGGGCCATGGCGCCTGGATGCGACGCGCGGCGCCCGTTTCGTAAATCCCGGCCGGCCGATTTCGCCCGACACCATGGCGATCCACCACATTCTGGACGAGTGGGTTCAGGACGCTGGCTATTGGAAGGCTGTCGCGCCGCCCATCCTTCGCCCGGAGACGGGCGTGATCGCCCTGGCGGCTCACCGCGCCAGCTTCGAGCAGCGGTATTGCACCCCTGCCCTGTCAGGCGGCGCAAAGTGGATCTGCACGTGGAAATGCGCCTTGCGGCTGTGGCCCGACCTGCCGCGCTTCTCCAACCAGATGCTGCGCTATCTGCGTCGACCCGAAGGGTTGGTGCATGAGCTGGGCCTGCCGGCACATCGCGCCCTGCCCGACGCCTATGTCACCGCGCATCATCTGCGCGACATGCTGAACCAGACGACCATCGAGCAGTTGTTGGCCTGGAGCCGCGAACCGGGACTGCTGCCCCGCGTGCCCGCCGGCCCCGAGCGCGGCAAGGCGTGGAGCGCGGTGGATGCCGACTGGCTTCAGGTCCTGGCGTCGGGACGCGACATCGACATCGCCTTCAGCGCCGCGACCGAGCTTCGCCGCCGCGGCCTGATGAAGGATACGGCTGTCCGGACGTCCGATCAGGGACGCCTGCTCTAGCGCGCGAACGCCAGCCAGGGGTGATGGCGACTGATTTGAAAAGAAAGGGAAATGGTGGACGCGACAGGGATTGAACCTGTGACCCCCTCGATGTCAACGAGGTGCTCTCCCGCTGAGCTACGCATCCGCCGTAGGGCTCCGAAAAACGTCTTCGGAGCGGGAAGAGCGGTCGTATAGCGGCGAGGCCGGTCAGCATCAAGCCGATTTAACGGCAAGAATGCGATTTCTCGCCGAACACCGCTCGGCCCAGTCGCAGCGAAGGGCTCAGGCGGCGACCATCCGCTCGACCTCATTGACCAGATCGCGCAGGTGGACAGGCTTGGACAACACCTTGGCGTCCGGCGTGGCCTGGGCGGCGGTCAGGGCCACGGCGGCGAAGCCGGTGATGAACATGATCCGCAGGCCGGGCTGGCGGGCGGCGGCGACGCGAGCGACCTCGATCCCGTCGGCGCCCGGCATGACGATGTCGGTCAGCAGCAGGTCGTAGGGACCGTGTTCCAGGGCGTCAATCGCGTCGTCGCCGTTCTCGCAGTCGATGACCTGGTGGCCTGCCCGCTCCAGCGCGCGCGTCAGAAATCCGCGCAACGAACCGTCGTCTTCGGCCAGGAGAATACGCGCCATTCGAAAAACACCCTTGAAACAGACCGCAAACCTAGAGCCCGAACGGTAAACCGCCGATGAAATTCACCGCTCAGCCGACTTCCTTCCACAGCGAAACGCGCTAAGCGGGGGCATGACCGACGGCGGCGACAGCTTTTCGATCACCGCCCCGGCGGCGGACGCGCCTGGGACGGCGCTGGTCTTCGCCTCGCCCCACTCCGGCGACCTCTATCCCGACGACATGGGCGCCGCGCCGGGTCTGTCGCGCGCCAGCCTGAAAAGCGCCGAGGACGCCCTGGTCGGGCGCTTGGTCGCAGAAGGACCGCGCAGAGGCGCCGCGCTGATCGAAGGCCGGATCGGCCGGGCCTATGTCGATCTGAACCGTGATCCGTCCGAGCTGGACCCGGCCCTGATCTCGGATCTGGACGGGCCGGTCGGGGCCAAGACGGCTGCCGGTTATGGCGTGATCCCCCGCCTGGCCGGCGACGGGTCGCCGCTTTATGCGCGCCGGCTGACGCTGGCGGAGGCGAGACACCGCATCGCCAGGGTCCACGCCCCCTATCACCAGGCGTTGGATGAACAGATGCAGGCGACGCGCGCGATGCACGGACGCGCCGTGTTGATCGACTGGCATTCGATGCCGGCGCGCGCCGTCGGGGCCGAAGTCGTGCTGGGCGATCGTTACGGCTCGGCCTGCAGTGCGCGGCTCAGCCGATGTCTGCGCGAGTTGTTCGAGGGCCTGGGCTGGCGCGTGGCGCAGAACCATCCCTACGCCGGCGGTTGGTCGACCCAGCGCTGGGGCCGTCCTGACGAGGGCTATGAGGCCATCCAGATCGAACTGAGCCGCAAACTGTATCTGGACGAGGCGACGCTGGCCCCCAATGCCGCCTATGCCAAGACGCATAAGGCCTTATCGCGCGTGATCGCCGCCCTGTGCGCAGACGACTGGTCGGCCTGACTGATCGCTGATCAGATCAAAAAAAAGCCGCACCCGAGGGTGCGGCATTAAAAGTCTATAGGGAGGAAACGCCCAGGAAGGGCAAGACGCCCGGAGGCGTCAGAGGTCAACTTAGGTTGCGATGCACAATGGGTCAAGACCCATGCGCGCCCGGTCGGTCACGCCTTGTTACGCAAATATGGCGGATCGCCTGACAAGACGGCGCTCTTTCGACCAAAGTCGGACAGGCGTTCGATTTCGCAACTGCGAAGGGATGGGTCAGTTGTCCAGCAGTCGCCGTGCGTTGCGGATGGCGCGGGCGGCGGGCGACGCCTCCTGACGATAGATCAACAGGCCGAACGAGGATGCGACGCCCAGCGCCAGCCACAGCGGTCCGAACAGCCAGGCCGCCGCCGCCAGGGCGAAATAGTAGCCGCGCACACCCTGACTGAAGGAACTGAGCGCCGGGTTCAAAAGCTGGCCCGCCGCCTCGCTGAAGGCCTTGCGGTCGGTCTTGGTGTGAATTTCCGGCGCCGCGCCGATCAGCGCCAGGGCGTAGTTCATCTGGCGCAGCGCCCAAATGAAATCCAGAAAACCGCGCGCCAGACAGATCAGCACCAGCGCCAGCTTGGCCTCCAGGATCTTCATCGGCACGTTTTCCGCGCCGACGGCGGCGAACCCCTGGAGCGCGCTTTCGCCGCCGAACAAGATGCCTGCGACCGCGGCGATCAGCAGCAGGTTGGTGGAGGCGAAGAAGGAGGCGGAGTTGATCGAATGACCCATCAGCTGGCTGTCGATCAGCTTCATCTCGCGATGCGTCATGGACTGCATCCAGGCCGCCCGGACATGCTCCATGTCCTGGTTCAGCGAGCCGCCCTTCCTGCTGATGAAGGCCAGGATGGGGCTGTATCCCAGCCAGCAGATGAAGAAGAGGGCCAGCGCCGCCCAATCGGTCCAGGTCATGATCCAGATGTCCGCGATGATGCGCCGCGACGCAAGTCCGCCCGCGCCGGCCTTCGCCACAGGTCGCCCTTGCCGTGACGAGCCGGGGAGCCTATCACCCTTCGCCTTTCAAAGTTTCGCAGTCGCAGCAAAGACCCCGCCATGAACCTCGACGCCATTCCCGTCGGCCCGAACGCTCCCTGGGACATCAACGTCATCATCGAAATCCCGCAAGGCGGCCTGCCGGTGAAATACGAGATGGACAAGGAATCGGGCGCCCTGTTCGTCGACCGCTTCCTGCACACCGCCATGTACTATCCGGGCAACTACGGCTTCGTGCCGCACACCCTGTCGGACGACGGCGACCCCTGCGACGTGATCGTGCTGAACCCGACGCCGGTCGTTCCGGGCTGCGTCATCCGCTCGCGTCCCATCGGCGTGCTGAAGATGGTGGACGAGGCCGGCGGCGACGAAAAGATCCTGGCCGTGCCGGTCGATAAGCTGAACCCCTACTACACCGAGATCGCCAGCTATCGTCAGCTGCCGGCCATCCTGATCGAGCAGATCGAGCACTTCTTCACCCGCTACAAGGACCTGGAGAAGGGCAAGTCGGTCAAGGTCGAGGGCTGGGGCGACGCCGGCGAGGCCGCCGACCTGATCGCCAAGGGCATGCAGGCCCATCAGGAGAAGCTGGCCAAGAACAAGGCCGCCAACGCCGCCTGATCCGGGCGACAAGCGCTCCAAACAGTGAAGGCGTCCTCCGATCGGGGGACGCCTTTTTGCTGGGCAGGCTCAGCGTCGGGTTGCAGTCTGTTCAATCCGTCTCGGCTTGGCCCGTGCGCGATTGGTGTCCGAGGAAGACCTCGACCTGGGGATGAGCGGCTGCGAACCCTCGAAGGCGATCGGCCGATCTCTCGGCGTCCGCTCTCGCGGTCGCAGGAACGGGTTGAGGCATACCGGCTTCCCAGCCTAGACGCGTGCTGACCGCGTCGCCGACCACCAGCTTCGGTCCATCCACGGCGTTGATAAGATAGGCCGTCGATCCTGCGGAATGTCCCGGCGCGCGGATGGCCCAGACGGAGCCGTCGCCGAACACGTTCAGCACGCCGTCGAAGACATTGTCGGGATCGGGCTGAAAGACCCATTCCCGCAACGGGCCATAACCGCTGAGAATGGCGTCGGCCGGACTGCCCAGCACCAGATTTATCCGGTTGCGTTCCTGTGCCTCGCCCTGCCCGACATAAACCGGCGTGGTGGCAGGCAGGTCGATCAAACCTCCGATGTGATCGAAGTGCAGATGGGTCAAGAAGACTGCCTGAGGCGTCGTCTGGCCCGCCAACCATTGCGCGGTCGTTCGTTCGACCCGGACATCAAGATCGCGCACGCCGCGTCGCATCACTGCGCTTAGGCGGCTGTCGAGCGCGTTCGACACGCCGGTGTCGATCATCACGCGCCCGAACCGTGGATGGTCGATGACATAGGCGTAGATTGTCGCCTCTTCGTCGCCCTTTGGTACAGCGGCCGTGCGTGGATCATCGCGGTCGATGAACGTGCCTCGCCCGCCGGTCCAGTGCGCGAAGGCGACTCGTTGGAACGTCACGATCCCAGGCTTCCTCAGACTGGCCTCCATTGCTGAGGTCGCCGCTGATGCGCCGATATCAGCGGGGATCACGGAATGGCGCGTCGTCGGCGTCGCGCAGGCCGATATGGCAAGAGCGGTGAATCCAGCAAGGATGGACAGGATTTTGCGTAGCATGGTGAAGTCCCCCGATTGCCTTAGCTTACATATCGAAATACATAAATATATTGCTGTCAATCGGACAGCGTCTGAAGTCATTCATGGCTCTGATCGTTGAATTGCCGCCGCCCGTCTCGACCGAACCTATGGCGTTCGGACGCATCCGACGCTTGAGCCGCCCGCTGGAATGGCTGTTCACGATCCTGTTCGGCGTCGGGGCTCTGCTGCTGGCTGTCGCGGTCGTCGCCGTTCTGACATATGGCGGAACGCGCCTTCAGGTCTGGCCTGGCGGCATGCAGATATTCATCGTAGCGGAGGCGCCGCCTCTGCATCCCGGCTGGATCACCGTCGGCAGTTTGCCGCTGATCCAGAAGCTGGGCCTGGCGACCTCCGCCACACTGATGATGACGCCCGCCATCGCCGTATTGTGGCAACTCAGGCGGCTGTTTCGGCTCTACGGCGAAGGGATCGTGCTTACGCCCGAGAATGCGCGATGCATGACCGCCATCGCCGTTTGGCTGATCGCCTATGCCGTGGCGCCGACCCTGGGCCATATCGTCGTCACCCTTACGGGCTTCGACGACGATGGTTGGCTGCGGATGGACAGCGCGAAGGCCCTGGGCCTGGGCTTGATCCTCTATGTCATGGCCCGCGTCATGGCCTGGGGAGCCGAGGTTCACGACGACGCATCGCGGTTCGTCTGATGCCCATCATCCTTCGCCTCGACGTGGTCATGGCCCGCCGCAAGGTGCGTTCGAACGTCCTCGCCCGCGCCATCGGAATCTCGGAAACCAACTTGTCCCTGCTGAAGTCCGGCCGGGTACGGGGTGTGCGGTTCGCAACGCTGGACGCCATCTGCCGTTACCTGGACTGCGCGCCGGCCGACATCCTCGAATATCTGCCCGAGCCTGACACAGACGCCGGTATTGAAAGGCGCGAAAGCCGTAAGGCGGGCTAGACCACAAGCCCGGCCCAACCAAAATCACCCCGCGACGCCCCGCCCCTCTCCCGCAACGGTTCGGCCTCTCCTATCTGCGTCGCATGACTGAACTGACCCCCCGCGAGATCGTCTCCGAACTGGATCGCTATATCGTCGGCCAGAACGACGCCAAGCGCGCCGTGGCCGTGGCCCTGAGAAACCGCTGGCGCAGGAAGCGCGTGCCGGCGGACCTGCGCGACGAGGTGACGCCCAAGAACATCCTGATGATCGGCCCCACCGGCGTCGGCAAGACCGAGATCGCGCGGCGGTTGGCGCGGCTGGCGGGCTCGCCCTTCCTGAAGGTCGAAGCGACCAAGTTCACCGAGGTCGGCTATGTCGGCCGCGACGTGGATCAGATCGTGCGCGACTTGGTCGAAAGCGCCCTGATCATGGTGCGTGAGCGCCGGCGCGGCGACGTGCGGGCCAAGGCCGAGGCCGCCGCCGAGGACCGGATCCTGGACGCCCTGGTCGGACCGGGCGCGGGGCCGGCGACGCGCGACAGTTTCCGAAAGAAGCTGCGCGCCGGAGAACTGGACGACAAGGAGATCGAGATCGCGCTGGCGGACACCGCCTCGCCGATCCAGGGCCTGGACATTCCCGGCGGCGGCAACGTCGGCCTGCTGAACCTGTCGGAAATGCTGGGCAAGATGGGCGGCGGGCGCACCAAGACCGTCAAGCTGGCCGTACGCGACGCGACGACGCCCCTGATCGCCGAAGAGGGCGACAAGCTGCTGGATCAGGACAGCCTGACGCAGGAGGCGCTGAAACTGGCCGAAAACGAGGGCATCGTCTTCCTGGACGAGATCGACAAGGTGGCGGCTCGTCAGGGCGCGTCCGGCGCGGACGTGTCGCGCGAGGGGGTGCAGCGCGACCTGTTGCCCCTGATCGAGGGCACCACGGTCTCGACGAAGTACGGGCCGGTGAAAACCGACCATGTGCTGTTCATCGCCTCGGGCGCCTTCCACGTCGCCAAGCCCTCGGACCTGCTGCCCGAGCTTCAGGGGCGGCTTCCGATCCGGGTCGAGCTGAAGGCCCTGACGCGCGACGACTTCAAGCGCATCCTAACCGAGCCCGAGGCGAATCTGATCCGTCAGAACCAGGCCCTGCTGGCGACCGAGGACGTGACGCTGACCTTCACCGACGATGCGGTCGAGGCGATGGCCGATGCGGCGGTGGCGGCCAACAGCGCGGTCGAGAACATCGGCGCGCGCCGGCTTCAGACCGTGATGGAGCGCGTGCTGGAGGAGACCAGCTTCAAGGCCTCGGACCTGTCGGGCCAGACCGTGACCTTCGACGGCGATGCGGTGCGCGAGAAGATGGACGCCCTGACCAAGGACGTCGATCTGAGCCGCTTCATTCTGTAGCGGTCGGCGCCCCGGCGGCGTGACGGTTGGGGCGGCGCATGATCCGGTCGGCCATCATCTCGGCATGACGCTGGGTGAAGGCCAGGGCGGCGGGGTTGCCGCGTCGCGGGGCGATGCTGTCGGCGACCTTGGCGCCCCGCTCGCCGATCGGCAGGGGCTTGCCGATGGTGGTGTCCACGGCGGTCTGGTGCTCGATCTCGGCGTTCAGCTCCGCGCCCATTAGGATCACCTGCACCGACAGCCAGGTCCACAGCAGGAAACCCATCATGGCCGCCAGCGGGCCGTAGCTGTCGGTCCGCACGAAGTTGGACAGATACCAGCTGAAAAGAAATGACACGGTCAGGCTGAGCACCGCCGCGAAGATCGCGCCCGGCGTGACCCAGCGCCAGCGCGCGCGCTGACGGCAGGGGCCATAGCGGTAGATAACGGTCAGGGCGGCGACATAGCCGACCAGCAGCAGCGGCCAGCGCAGCGGCGCGATCAGCCCCCACTCCTCCTCCAGCCCGAACAGCCGCACCACGACCGGCACGCCGACGACCAGCACCGAGGTCAGCAACACCGCCAGGATAGCGCCCACGGTGAAAACCATGCAGATCAGGTTGTAGCGCACGATGTTGCGGCGCTCGACCTCGTGGTAGGCGACGTTCAGGCCGTAGAACAGCACCTTGACCGCCCCGTTGGCTGTCCACAGCGACAGGGCCAGGGTCCACACCAGGGTGAAGGTCAGCTGGCTGTTGGAGTTCTCGGCCAGCCGCTGCATCTCGCCGCCGAGGAAGACCGCGATGCTGTCGGGCAGCAGGGCGTAGAGGAACTGCAGCCGGCCCCACGCGTCCTGCGGATCGGCGAACAGGCCGTAGAGGGTGACGAAGGTCGCCAGCAGAGGGAACAGCGACAGCAGGGTGAAGAAGGTCACCCCGCCCGCGACGAACCCGACCCGGTCGCCGAAGTAGGAGCCGGCTGTGCGCCAGGCGATGTCGACCCAGCCCTTGTGCGGGATCTGGCCCGGCCGTTTGGCCATGCGGCCGCGACCGGGGTCCTGGGCCTCATAGTCCTCGGGCGTGGGGACCTTGGGCGGCAGGGGTTCCGGCCGGGGGGCGCGCAGCTCGACCCCGACCTTGTGCCCCTGGCTGTAGAGCAGGTGGGCGGCACCGGCCCCGGCGGCCAGACCCCCGGCGGCGGCGCCCAGGAACTTCCACAGCCGGCCGCGCTCGACCGGCGCCGGCGTGCGGGCGAACAGGTTGCGAAGCGGGGCGAGACGGGAGGGGCGGCGCGCAGTCATCCCGACGCGAACGGTCAAGCTGGCCTGACGTTCCCTGCCGTCGCGCTTGAAATCGGCGCCGGGGCGGGCCAATCAACGCCCATGACCGACCCCATCACGCCCAAGTCCGACACCGACGCCCCGACCCTGCTGACCGCCTGGAAGGCGGCGCAGGCCCGGCTGAAGACCGGCCGCATCGACAGCCCCGCCATCGACGCCCGCCTGCTGCTGGAGGCCGCCGCCGGCGCCAGCCGCATGGACATCCTGACCGACCCCTATCGGCCCATCACCGCAGACCAGCTGGGCGCCTATGAGGCCATGGTCGAGCGCCGGCTGAAGCGCGAGCCCGTCTCGCGCATCGTCGGCAAGAAGGGCTTCTGGAAGATCATGCTGAACGTCACCCCCGACGTCCTCAGCCCGCGCCCCGACACCGAGACCCTGATGGACGTCTCCATGCTGGCCTTCGGCAAGAACGAAGCCTTCGACGCCATCGACCTGGGCACCGGCTCGGGCGCGATCCTGCTGGCGCTATTGGCCGAGCGGCCGGCCGCGCGCGGGGTCGGCACCGACATCTCGTCCGAGGCCCTGGCGGTGGCCAAGGAGAACGCCGCCAACCTGGACCTGAACGACCGCGCCACCTTCCTGCGCACCGAATGGGCCGCGGGCTTCGGCGACGCCAGCTTCGACCTGGTGCTGTCCAACCCGCCCTATATTCCGACCGACCATATCGCGACCCTGGACCCGGAGGTCCGCGACCACGACCCGCACCTGGCGCTGGACGGCGGCCCCGACGGCTTGCAGGCCTATCGCGACCTGGCGCCCGAGGTGAAACGCATCCTGAAACCGCTGGGCGTCTTCGCCGTCGAGATCGGCTTTGATCAGGGCCCGCAGGTCAAGGAACTTTTCGAGGCCGCCGGCTTCACCGACGTCAAGATCATCAAGGACCTGGGCGAACGCGACCGCGTCGTCACCAACGGCCCGGACCCGCGCACCAATCCAATCCCGCAGGACTGACCGAGATCAGACGGTCGGCGGACAAAAACACCGTCTAATTCGTCTGATCTGGCCCTCCCCGGCCGCGCAATCCGTCCCCTGCGGACGAACCGAGACAGGATCGCACGGTTTGGAGCCGTGGGCAGGAGAATGACGCTGGCGGGCGGCAGGGTGTTGAAATCGTTGGAGGTATCCATCGCAGATGCGCGGGCTGGCGGTTTTGCGTTAGGGTGCGCCACGAGGAGCCGCCCATGACGACCCGCCGCCTGACGCCGCGCGCTCGCGGACTGCGCCAAGTCGGCGGCTTGGCCGAGGACCGGATATGGGCGCGGTTGCGCGGCGGCGCCGTCGACGGCTGGAAGGTGCGTCGCCAGCATCCGGTCGGCGGATATGTGGTGGATTTCGCCTGCGTGCCGCTGCGACTGGTCATCGAGATCGACGGCGGGGTGCATGAGCGCGACGAGGTCGTCCTGAACGACCACTACCGCCAGCAGGCGATCGAGGCGCTGGGCTGGACCGTCATCCGCTTCACCAACGCCGAGGCCCTGGCCGACCCCGCCCGCATCGACGCCGCGCTCCGCGACCATGCCAGAACGCTGGGCCTCTAACCTTCCCTCTCCCATTGGGAGAGGGCTTGAGCCTCCGAGAGCGCAGCGAGCGGCAAGGCGAAAGGGTGAGGGTCGACCGCCGCCCGCCATCCGCTGCGGCCCGACCCCTGCGACGGCTCACGCCGACTTCGACACCCACCCCTCATCCGTCCGCTTCGCGGCCACCTTCTCCCAATGGGAGAAGGATCAGGATGGGACGCCCCCTCTGCCATTGGGAGAGGGCTTGAGCGCCCGAGAGCGCAGCGAACGGTCATGCGCGAAAGGGTGAGGGTCGTCCGCCGCCCGCCATCCGCTGCGGCCCGACCGCTGCGACGGCTCACGCCGACTTTGACCCCCGACCCTCATCCGACCGCTTCGCGGCCACCTTCTCCCAATGGGAGAAGGATCAGGTTTTGCCCCCTCTCCCCTTGGGAGAGGGGTTGAGCGCTCGGCGGCGTAGCCGTCGTCCTTGCGCGAAAGGGTGAGGGTCGTCCGCTGGCCACCATCCGCTGCGGCCCGAGTCCTGCGACGGCTCACGCCGATATCAACACTAGTCTGGCATAGCTCTGAGCAGCCTCAATGCACCCGCATCTTCCCGATCTCCAGTCCGCCCTCGCCGGTGGTGACCGCAATCACCCCGCCGTCCTCGATCTCGCCAGCCAGGAGTTTGCGGGCGATCGGATCGACCAGGTCTTTCTGGATGACGCGTTTCAGGGGTCGTGCGCCATAGGCGGGGTCGTAGCCGCGGTCGGCGAGCCAGGCCAGGGCGCTGTCGTCCAGGTCCAGGGTCAGGCGGCGGTCGGCGAGCAGCTTCTCGAAACGTGACAGCTGGATGCGGACGATGCCGCCCATCTGGTCGCGGCCCAGGCGGTGGAACAGGATGATCTCGTCGATCCGGTTGAGGAACTCGGGCCGGAAGTGGGCACGCACGGCGTCCATGACGAAGGGGCGCACAGCCTCCACGTCGTCGCCCTCGCCCTGATCGGCCAGATACTGGCTGCCCAGGTTGGAGGTCATGATGATCAGGGTGTTCCTGAAATCGATGGTGCGGCCCTGACCGTCCGTCAGGCGGCCGTCGTCGAGCACCTGCAGCAGCACGTTGAAGACGTCGGGGTGGGCCTTTTCGACCTCGTCGAACAGGACGACCTGATAGGGGCGACGGCGCACGGCCTCGGTCAGGGCGCCGCCTTCGTCATAACCGACATAGCCGGGAGGAGCGCCGATCAGGCGCGAGACGCTGTGTTTCTCCATATATTCCGACATATCCAGGCGGGTGATGGCCGCCTCGTCGTCGAACAGGAAGTCGGCCAGAGCCTTGGTCAGTTCGGTCTTGCCCACGCCGGTCGGGCCCAGGAACAGGAAGCTGCCCAGCGGACGGTTGGGGTCGTTCAGGCCGGCGCGGGCGCGGCGCACGGCGTCGGAAACGGCGGCCAAAGCCTCGTCCTGACCGACGACGCGACCGCCGAGCGCGGTCTCCATCTGAAGCAGTTTCTCGCGCTCGCCCTCCAGCATCTTGTCGACGGGCACGCCGGTCCAGCGGCTGACGACAGCGGCGATCTGTTCGGCGTCGACGACCTCGGGGGTGAGCGGTCCCTTGCCTGAGGTCTCATTGGCCTCGGCTTCTTCGAGCTGCTTTTCGATCTGGGGGATCTGGCCGTAGGCGATCTCGGACGCCCGGCCCAGGTCGCCCGCGCGCTGGGCGTTGGCGAGTTCCAGACGCAGGCGGTCCAGGGTTTCGCGCAGCTGGGCGCCCTGCCCCACCTTGTCCTTTTCGGCCTTCCACTGGCTGGTCAGGTCGTCGGACTGGCCTTCCAGATCGGCGATCTCGTCCTCCAACTTTTCCAGACGGTGTTGGGAGGCCTGGTCGGTCTCCTTCTTCAGGGCCTCGCGTTCGATCTTGAGCTGGACCAGGCGGCGGTCGATCTCGTCCAGGGCCTCGGGCTTGGAATCCACGGCCATGCGCACGCGGCTGGCGGCCTCGTCGATCAGGTCGATGGCCTTGTCCGGCAGAAAGCGGTCGGTGATGTAGCGGTTCGACAAAGTGGCGGCGGCGACGATGGCGCTGTCGGAAATGCGCACCCCGTGGTGGACCTCGTACTTCTCCTTCAGGCCGCGCAGGATGGAGACGGTGTCCTCCACCGTCGGTTCGGCGACGAAGACCGGCTGGAAGCGGCGGGCCAGGGCGGCGTCCTTTTCGACGTGCTTGCGGTATTCATCCAGGGTCGTGGCGCCGACGCAGTGCAACTCGCCGCGCGCCAGCGCGGGCTTCAGCAGGTTGGAGGCGTCCATGGCCCCATCGCCCTTTCCGGCGCCGACCAGGGTGTGCATCTCGTCGATGAACAGGATGATGCCGCCCTCGGCTGCAGAGACCTCGGACAGGACGGATTTCAGCCGCTCCTCGAACTCGCCGCGATATTTGGCGCCGGCAATCAGGGAGCCCATGTCCAACGCCATGACGGTCTTGTCGCGCAGGGATTCGGGCACGTCGCCGTTGACGATGCGCAGGGCCAGGCCCTCGACGATGGCGGTCTTGCCGACGCCGGGTTCGCCGATCAGGACGGGGTTGTTCTTGGTGCGGCGGGCCAGGACCTGAATGGTGCGGCGGATCTCTTCGTCGCGGCCGATGACCGGGTCGATCTTTCCGTCGCGGGCGGCCAGGGTCAGGTCGCGAGCGTAGCGCTTCAGGGCGTCATAGCCGTCTTCGGCGCCGGCTGAATCGGCGGTCTTGCCCTTCCTCACCTCGGCGATGGCGGCCTCCAGCTTGTCGCCGGTGACGCCCGAAGCCTTCAGCACCTCGGCGGCGACCCCGCCTTCCCTGGCCAGGGCGGCCAGCAGCCGTTCGGTGGTGACGAAGGCGTCGCCGGCGGTCTTGGAGGCCGCCTCGGCGGCGGCGAAGACGCGCGCGGTGTCGCCGTCCAGATAGAGCTGGCCCGAGCCGCCGGTGACCTGGGCGCGCTTCTTCAGCGCGGTTTCGACATCGGCCTCGGCGCGGCGGGCGTCGCCCCCGGCGGCGGTGATCAGGTTTCTGGCCAGGCCGTCGCGTTCCTCCAGCAGCACCTTGAGCAGGTGTTCCGGCGCGAACTGCTGGTGACGGCGGGCTAGGGCCAGCGACTGGGCCGACTGGACGGCCTGTTTGGCGCGGTCGGAATAGAGTTCGAGATTCATGATGTCAGTCCCCTCGGGAGGCGGATGGATTTCAGCGCGCCCTCTGCTGAGCAGCGCGCCGTTGAGATCGAGGTGGGTGTGACGATCGGGTCACACAAGGGGTCCGCGGGACGGCTTTCGGGGCTGTCCGTTTCGCCGCCGCGCGCCTAGGCTCTAACTGAACAGGAGCGCCTCGTGATCGCCCATTCCGCCTGGCCCGTCGATCCGGCCGTCGTCGGCCCCTTTCTGATCGCCGTGGCGCTGATCGAGCTGACGCCGGGGCCGAACATGGGCTGGCTGGCGCTGGTCGCCCTGGCGCGGGGACGGCTGGCCGGTTTCGCGGCGGTGGCGGGGGTGACACTGGGGCTGGCGGTGTGGATGCTGGCGGCCGCCTATGGGCTGACGGAGGTCTTTTCCGTCTTTCCGCCGCTGTATCAGGGCCTGCGTTGGGCGGGCGTGCTGTTTCTGCTGTGGCTGGCGTGGGAGGCCTGGCGCGCGCCGGCGATCGAGGCTGCGCCCACTCCGGACGCGCGCTCGCTGCGCGGCCTGTTCGTGCGCGGCCTGATGGGCAATCTGCTGAACCTCAAGGCCGCGGTCCTCTATGTCGCCCTGCTGCCGACCTTCATGCGGCCCGACCACGGCGCGCCGCTGAGCCAGGCCCTGACGCTGGGGAGCCTGCATCTGGCGGTCGCCGTCCTGGTGCACAGTTTGATCGTGATCGGCGGCGCGGGCGCGGCGCGGCTGGCGCCCCGGATGCGGGGTCGCGCCCTGCGCGTGGTGATGGCCGGCGGCCTGGTCGTGGTCGCCGCCTGGCTGGCCTGGGAGACATGGACCTGAGCCCACGCCTCCCGTCAGGCCGTCAGCCCCCGGTCGGGCCGGTCGAGAAGTCGAACTGTTCCGGCTGACGGCGCGGACCGCCGAAGTTCCAGGTCAGGCCGATGTAGAAGGCCCGCAGCTTGATGTCCTGCTCCGAGCGTTCGCGGAACTGCGGCGTCTCGTAGATCGTCGTGGTGTTGAAGGTGTTGAACAGATCGCGCGCGGTGAAGTTGAACGACAGCTGCTCGCTCAGCTTTCTGCGATAGCCCAGATTGACCATGCCGCCGGCCTCGCGCCGGCCCTGGGCCAACAGGCTGTCGCCCTGCCAGAAGCTGGAGACCTGGACGAAGTCCTTGGCCGTCGGCTGCCAGTTCAGGCTGAGACGGCCGCTGGCCAGCGTCGCCTCGCGGTCGCCGCCGCCGACGACGGCGCCCGAGTCGATCTCCTGGCGGAAGACGTTGACGCTGGCGCTGTAGCGCAGGGTCGGATGCAGACGCCCGTTCGCCGTCGCCTCCACCCCCAGGTCGCGACGCGAGCCCAGGTTTTCCGGACGGGTCAGGAAGACGCCGCCGCCGATGTCGGACGCCACGTCGGTGAAGGCCTTGTCGGTGTTCCGCAGATAGGCGGTGGCCTGATAGAAGCTCTGGCCCTTTCGCATCTGCCACATGGCCTCGAAGCTGTCGGTCTCCTGCGGCTCCAGATCCGGATTGCCCGAGCGGACGTTCAGCGGGTCCTGATAGACGACGAAGGGGTTCAACTGGCTGGGCTGGGGCCGCTGGATGCGGCGCGAATAGCTGGCGCGCAGGGTCTGTTCGGGCGTCAGCTGATACTGGACGTGGGCGGTCGGATAGGCGCGGAAATAGTCCTGGGACGCCGCGGCGCCGCCGGTCAGATCCTTGATCTCGATGTCCGCCTGCTCAAGCCGCAGGCCCAGCTGGGCCGACAGCTTCTCGCCCAGCGGCCGCTCGTAAGTGGTGTAGAGGGCATGCACCGTCTGGGTGGCTTCGAAGCGATTGTTCAGGGCCGGGACCGGCGCCAGGGCCGCCTGCGAGGGACCGCGCAGGAACTCGGCGTCCTGCTCGGGCCGCTGGGCGTTCAGCTCATAGCCCAGGCGCAGCTTGCCGCCGTCGGACATCGGGCGGGTATAGGCGCTGGTAAAGCCCCAGGTGACCTGATCGACCGCGGTCTTGGTCCGCTCGTACAGAGCCGCGCCCGCCGGGGTCAGGAAAGTGGTCAGGGTCTGGCTGGTGGTGTCGTTGGCATTGGAATCGTAGCGCAGCTCGTTGGACCACTCATGGCCGTCGCCGTCGAAGCGGCGCAGCACGCGCGCCGTGGCGCCCCAGTTGTTGAAGGTGAAGTCGGAATCGCCGACCCGGCGATAGGCGCTGGTCACCGCGCCGGCGGCGTTGCGGGTTTCATACAGGCCGTCGCCCGAACCCGTGCCGTCGAAGGCCACGCCGCGTAGTTCGCCGGTCAGCTGGGTCTTGTCGTCCAGCTTGTATTCGGCGGTGAAGCGGGCGAAGGCGCCGTTCTGCTCGGACTCGACAGGCTGTTCGACGGTCGTGGTCGAAACCACCGCGCCAGTGACCGGGTCCAGCTGTTCGCGGACGCGGTTGAACGTCAGTTCGGTCGGATCGGAGCGATAGCTGGCGTCGCCCGACAGGGTCAGGCGATCCTTCTGGTACGAGCCGCTCAGGCCCGCGTTCCAGCGGCCGTTGTCGCCGACGTTGACGCGCAGCGAGCCGGTCGTCTGGGTGCCGGGCTTGGGCGCCGTGGGCTTGGTGATCAGATTGATGACCCCGCCCGAACCCTCGGGGCTGTAGGCGGCCGACGGATTGGTCATGACCTCGATGCGGGCGTACTGGCTGGCCGGCAGCTGGATCAGGGCCTGGCCGCGACCGGGGCCGGTCAGGATGCCGGACGGGCGGCCGTCGACCAGGATGGTGACATTGGCGTCGCCGCGCAGGGAGACATTGCCCTCAGGGTCCACGTCGACCGACGGCACGTTGCGGAGCGCGTCGGCCAGACTGCCCGTCGTCGCCTGAAGGTCGTTGGCCAGGCTGTAGCTGACCGAGTCGATCGAGGTGCGCACGTCATTGGCGCGGGCGTTGACGACCACGTCGCCGACGCTGGCGGGCTGCTGTTGCTGGGCCGGTTCGGCCGTCTGAGTGCGCGGCGCGGGCGTCTGGGCCGTCGTCGCCGGGGTCTGGGCGACCGGCGGGCTCGTCGTCGCCGGCGGCGGGGTCTGAGATGGGGTTTGGGACGCATTCTGGGATTGAGCCAGAGCGGCGCCGGGCAGGGCGACGGCGGCCGCACCCAGCATGAGAACGAGTTTGGAAGAGGTCATGCCCCGGCGATCCTGAAAGAGTGCGCGGGCGTCTGTTTGCGCCCGTCGATAAGCCTGACTATCGACGTTACTTTGAATCGCAAAGTTACATCTTCTTCATCGAGACGGCGCGCTTGTGGCCAAGCTGGGAACCCTCAGCTTCGCCATACGCTTTGACCCGATGCTGACCACGAAGATGAACCCCCGCGTGTTTTGGGGCGCGAGCGCCATCATCGCGCTGTTGCTGCTTGTCGCCATCGTCGCGCCGGGAGAATCCGACCGCCTGTTCCAGAATGTTCAGGCTTGGGTGATCGACACCTTCGGCTGGCTCTATATCGCCTCGGTCGCCGCCTTCGTGGGACTGGTGCTGGTGCTGGCGATCGGCCCCACGGGCGCGCTGAAGCTGGGGCCGGACGACGCCGAGCCGGACTTTCCCTATCTGTCCTGGCTGGCGATGCTGTTCGCCGCCGGCATGGGGATCGGCCTGATGTATTTCGGCGTCGCCGAGCCGATCCAGCACTATATCAATCCTCCCGAGGGCGCCGGCCGCACCTTCGACGCCGCGCGTCAGGCCATGGGCATCACCTTCTTCCACTATGGGGCGCACGCTTGGGCGATCTATGCGCTGGTGGGCCTCAGCCTGGCCTTCTTCGCCCACCGCAAGGGTCTGCCGCTGACGCTGAGGTCGGGCCTGTCGCCCCTGCTGGGCAAGCGCGTCAACGGCCCGATCGGCGATGCGGTCGACATCTTCGCCATCTGGGGCACCGCCTTCGGCATCGCCACCTCTCTGGGTTTCGGCGTGTCGCAGATGAACAGCGGCCTGACCTATCTGCTGGGCATTCCCAACACCGCCTGGGTTCAGGTCGGGCTAATCGTCGTGGTCATGGCGGCGGCGACCGCCTCGGTCATGAGCGGGGTCGGCAAGGGGGTGCGCCGTCTGTCGGAGCTGAACCTGGTTCTGGCGGTGCTGCTGATGCTGTTCGTGCTGGTGGTCGGGCCGACCGGCTTCCTGTTCAAGGCATTGGTCCAGAACTTCGGCTTCTATCTCAGCCATTTCGTCGAGCGGACCTTTACCCTGTACGCCTATGAGCCGCGCGCCTGGATGGCGGACTGGACCCTGTTCTACTGGGCCTGGTGGATCGCCTGGTCGCCGTTCGTGGGGATGTTCATCGCCCGGATCTCGCGCGGGCGAACGGTGCGGGAGTTCCTGCTGAACGTTCTGCTGGTGCCGGCCGGCTTCACCTTCCTGTGGATGACCGTCTTCGGCAATACGGCGATCAGCCTGGACATGGGCCAGGCGGCGGGCGCGATTTCCAACGCCGTCTCGGCCGACCTGTCGACCGCCCTGTTCTACTTCCTGGAACAACTGCCGGGCGCGGCCTTCACCTCGGGTCTGGCCATCCTGCTGGTGGCGGTCTTCTTCGTAACCTCGGCCGATTCCGGCGCCCTAGTGATCGACACCATCGCCTCTGGCGGCGCCGACGACACGCCGCGCTGGCAGCGGGTTTATTGGTGCCTGCTGCTGGGCCTGATCGCCGCGACCCTGTTGCTGGCGGGCGGGCTGGGCGCGCTGCAGGCGGCGACCCTGGCCGCCGCCCTGCCCTTCGTCCTGATCATGATCCTGCTGTCGATCGGCCTGGTGCGCCAGATGAACGCCGACGTCGCGGGCCGCAGCCTCGAGACCGAAGGCGCGCCCCTGGCGCAGCAGCTGAAACGCATCCTGGCCCCGGCCAGCCGCAGCGATATCAACGATGAGATCGAGCGCCACGGCCTGCCGGCCCTGGAAACGGTTCACGCCGCCATGGAGGCCGAGGCGGCGAAGTCCGAGATCGGGCGCGACGACGGCGTCACCTGGCTGACGGTCAAACAGGGCGAGCGCACCTTCATCTATCGCCTGGGCGCCCGCTCGCGGCCGCGTCCCGCCGTGACCCAGCGCGAGACGCCCGAAGGCCGCCGCCTGCTGGAATGGCGACTGACCGCCCAGACCGGCCAAGGCGAACGCCCCCACGACATCACCGGCTTCACCCGCGACCAGATCGTCGCCGATGTGCTGGAAAAGCTTCAACGCTGGCGACTGGCCTAGACGACGAAGGGGCGCTAGCGTCCGGCGGTCTTCGCTGGAGTTCGCCATGTCCCCTCGTCTGTCGCGCCGCACCCTGTTTGCTTCCGGAGGCGCGGCGGCGCTGGCGGCGGGGCCGGTGTTCGCCCAAACGACAGCTCAGAGCGCGCCGGCGAACGACGATGCGTCGCTGGCGGCGGCGGTGGACGCCTATGTGGCCAAGTGCATGGCGGCCTGGCCGGATCAGCCGGCGCTGGGCGTCGCAGTAGTCAAGGACGGGGCGACCGTTCTGGCGCGCGGTTATGGCGTCAAGGTTCAGGGCAAGCCGGCGCGGGCCGATGAGCACACCCTGTTCGCCATCGCCTCCAACACCAAGAACGTCACCGCCGCCGCCCTGGCCATTCTGGTCGACGAGGGCAAGGTGAAGTGGGACGAACCGGTCCGGACCTATCTGCCCGGCTTCACCCTATCCGATCCCTATATTGGCGAGCACATCACGGTGCGCGATACGCTGAGCCACCGGGCCGGGTTCGGCCTGGGCGCCGGCGACCTGCTGTTCTGGCCCAACTCGGACCGCACCCGCGCCGAGGTGCTGGCCCAGGCGGCCTTCGTGCCGATCGAGGACGGGTTCCGGGCGCGCTACCACTATTGCAATCTGATGTTCGTGGTCGCGGGCGCGGTGCTGGAGGCCGCGTCGGGAATGAGCTGGGAGGCGTTCATCCAGACGCGCATTCTGGACAAGGTCGGGATGACCGAAACCGTGCCGCTGGCGCGTCTGGCCGATGCGTCCAAATCCGCCCTGCCCCACGGCCGGGTCGGACCGCCGCTGCGCTATCAAGGCGCGATGACCCAGATCGCCAAGTCCATCGTCGAGGTGTGGAACTGGGATTCGGCGGCGGCGGCGGGCGGCATCTGCACCACCCCGACCGACTGGGCCAAATGGATCGCCGTGCGGCTGAACGACGGCAAGCTGCCCGACGGCACTCGGCTGTATTCTGAGGATGCGGCGCGCGAGATGTATCGGCCCAACATCATCGTCGGCTCGTCGGCCGGACCGACGGCCGAACTGCCCAACCGATCCATCGCCTCGACCTATGCGATGGGTCTTCAGGTTCAGGACTATCGCGGCGAGCGGATCGCCAGCCACGGCGGCGGCTCGCCCGGCGGGATTTCCGCCACGGTGCTGATCCCCGGCCGCAAGACCGGCTTCAGCGTCTTCTCCAACGCCGAGGAGAGCTTCCTGCTGCGCGCCTTGCGGTCTGGGATCACCGACATCTGCATGGGCAAGGTCGATGTGGACTGGATCGCAGACTCCAAGAAGTTGGAGGCCGAAGGCAACGCCAAGTCTATCGCCGCCGCTGCCGAGATCGACGTCAAACAGGCGGCGGGCGCGCCCCCGTCCATGCCGCTCGAAGCCTACGCCGGAACCTGGCGCGACCCCTGGTACGGCGACATCGTCATTGCGCCCAGGACCGAGGGCCGCGGTCGCAATCGCAAGAGCGGCCTGTGGCTGAGCTTCACCCACACGCCCGCCCTGCAAGGCTGGCTGGAGCCGTATGACGGCGAGACCTTCCGCACCCGTTTCCCGGACAAGCGCGAGGAGGACGCCTTCGTCACCTTTTCGATCCTGACCGCCAAACCGGCGACCGCGACGGTGAAGGGGGTCAGCCCCGACATCGACTTCAGCTATGACTATCAGGACCTGAAACTGACGCGGGTTTGACCTCGGATGACCCTGTGACCCAGGGTCGCAAACCGGAACAGCCCCGGGGTCCTGACGCTGTCTTCCCATCAATCGAAAGGGAGACCGTCATGTCAAAGACCCCAAACCCGCGCGCGCTGGATCGCGACGAGGCGGATATGGTCGAACAGACGAAGGCGCTGGCCGAGCGCTCGCCGGCGGAGCTGCGTGACCTGATCGGCCGGCTGCGTAAGCGGCGTGACCGGGTGCAGCGTCAGATCCGAGGGCGCGTTCGTGCGGGAGAGAGCGGCTCGGATGAGGGCGCGCGCGAGAAAAAGGCGCTGCTGACCGAAGCCATCGCCCACGTCGCAGATGAAATGGACCGGCGTAAATCCGGCCCTAAATCCGGCGGGGCGGCCGCGACGGCCATCGACAATCTGCGCGAGGCCGTCCGTCGCAAGGCCGAAAGCCCGACCTGGACCGGGCCGGACGATCGCACCGCCGATCTGGGGCCCAGCCAAACGCCGAACACCAAGATCGCCCCGTCAGGCGCGCTTCACGACGAGGGCATGCGCGCCGCGATCGCCCGCTCGACCGGCGCGCGCTAGCCGGTGATCTCCAGCAGCTCCAGCTTGGCCTCTTGCTTGGGCCACGGCAGGACCAGCCGCCAGCGGTTCTGGCCGATGCGTTCGATGACGCCGACCTGATCGCGTTCGGCCTTGTCGCCATAGGCGGGGAAGGTCTTCTCGTCGGCGCCCCAGGCCTGGGCGCCGACATAGACGGCGCGGCGATCGGTGTCGGGATAGATCAGGCCGCGCGTGCGCTGCGATCCCGTCGTCTTGGTGAGAACCAGATCGCCGCCCGGCGTCAGCTCGACCGAACAGGCGAACCAGGGATATTCGACATAGGCCAGTCCCTGGCCCTCGACGCGGCGGCCCATCTTGATGGTGCGGCAGCGATAGGTTCCAGGTCCGGGCTGGATGCGACCCGTCTGGGCGGCGTTAGGATCGGCGAGCGGCCCCAGGGCCTCGACCTGACGCGCGAAGCCGCCGTCCTCGGCCTCGGCGCGGGCCATGCGCCAAGCCTGATCCAGCCGGCCAAGCAGGCTGGCGTCGGCGGCCTTGGCGACCTGACGCCAGGAGTCGGTTCCGCCCTGCATGCCGCCTGCGGGCGTCGCGGGCTGCTGCGGCGTTGCTGCCGAAGCGGGCGTGGCGGGGTCGGCCGGAGAGGCGGGGGTCGCCGGAGAAGCGGGAGCGGCCGGCGTCGCGGGAGCGGCCGGGCTGGCTGGACTGTTGTCGCCACAGGCCGCCAGGGCCGTGGTGGTCATCAGGGCCAGAACGGCCAGAGGGGTGCGGCGCATCAGCGTCTCCATCGGTTGCCCTGACCGAACGTGACAGGGCGCCCGAGGTTCAGCCGAACCTTAGCCGCGCGGCGCGGGGACCAGCTCGATCAGATCCAGATTGGACTCGGTGTTGGGCCAGGGCAGGACCAGCCGCCAGCGCGCCTCGCCGATGCGTTGCAGGATGGCGACCAGATCACGGTCGGGGTTGCGGCCATAGGTGTTGGCGGCGGGCTCCTGTGCCAGGGCAAGGGAGCCGAGCATCACCATATGGCGGTCATCTTCGGGAAAGAGCAGACCGGAGGGGCGCTGCGAGCCGGTCAGCTTCGAGAACTTCAGGCCTTTCGGCGTCTGTTCGATGCGGCAGGCGAACCAGCCATAGACGACGTAACCGAGCCCGTCCTCGCCACCCTGGGTGCCCAATTTGACGGTGCGGCAGCGATAGTCGCCGGGCGAGGGCGCCACGCCGGGCCGGTCGGCCTTGGGGTCGATCAGATCGCCCAGGCTGTTCGGATCGCCGGAGCCGCGCTGACGCTTGGCCTGTTGCAGGGCCAGGGTCCATGCGGCGTCGACGCGGCGATAGCGATCCCGGTCGCCGGAGGTGATGACGCCGCGCCAGTCTATCAGCGCGCCCGATGCGCCGGACGGCGGCGGGGGCGGCGGCGGCGGCGGGGTCGAAGCGCAGGCGGCGACGGCGCACAGGACGGCTAGCGGCGCCAGACGACGCGTCAGCGAGCGGAACGGGACGAAACGGGACATTGACGCTTCCCTTGGGGCGACCAGGCTAACTTAAGCCTCTTAGGCCCTCTCGCGACCGTCGGCGTCAACCTCCGGGCCGCCCAGCGCCGTATTCAGCGCCGCAGCCAGGGCCGCCAGATCCAGCGGCTTGGCCAGCCAGGCGTCGAAGCCGGCGGCGCGGCCGCGCGCCCGGTCCGGCGCCGAGACGGCCGCCGTCAGCGCCAGGACCGGCACATGGCGCGTCAGGGGATCGACGTCCAGCCGCGCCTTGACCTCATAGCCGTCCATGTCCGGCAGGCCGATGTCGAGCAGAATGACGTCGGGTCTGAGCGCGCGCGCCAGATCCAACCCTTCCGGTCCCGTCGTCGCGGCATGCAGGGTCAGGCCCAGGCCGCTCGCCGCTTGGCGCATCAGGGCGATGTTGGCGGGATTGTCCTCGATGTAGAGCACCACCGCCTGACGCGATGACGCCAGACCCGGCGCGGGGGCTGCCGGCAGGCTGAGAGAGAAGATGGCGCCTGCGCCGGGATCGCGCGCCATGGTCAGGGCGCCGCCCATCCGCTCGGCCAACCGCTGGACCGAGGCGACGCCAAGGGCGGTGCCGCCACGCGCGTCGCGACCATCCAACGGGCGGAAAGGTCGGTCGTCGCCCGCGCCGGCCAGACTCATGCTGGCGTCATGGATGGCGATGACGATCCGGTCCTCGGCGCGCGACATCTCCATGCGCACCGTGCCTCCGCCGGGTGAATGGCGCAGGGCGTTCTCGACCAATCGGCGCAGGATGCGGCGAATCTGGCCCGGATCGGCCATGACGCACAGGCCGTGGGCGGGCGGCGGACAGGCCAGCGTCACCCCCGCCTCGCGCGCCTGCGCCTCCAGCCCGTCGCAGACTTGGCGCAGCGCCAGACGCAGATCGACGCGGTGCAGCGAAGGCGAGCCGCCGCCGTCGCCGCCGTTCATAAAGGCTTCGGTTTCCTCGATCAGGGCCAGCAGGACGCCGGCCGCGGCCTCGATCTGACGCACGGACTGGGCCTGGCGCGCGGTCAGGGGATCGGCCTGGTCGTTTTCACGCAGCAACTGGGCGAAGCCCATGATCGTGGTCAGGGGGTTGCGCAGTTCGCGCCCCAGGGCCTGCATGATCTCATCTCGCGTCCGAAGCTCGGCGGTCAGACGATCAACCTCGCCCTCGGCCGTCGTCAGGGCGCGGCGCAGGCCTTGGGCCTGCTGGGTGATGCGGGTTTCGAGCCGGGCGTTCTCACGACGCAGGCGCTCGGCGACCCCGTGCGCCTGTAGCCAGAGCCAGATCCCGGCGCAGGTCCCCGCCAGCGCCAGGGACAAGACAAGCAAGACGAAATCCATGACGCGCCTCCGACGCGCCAAGATGACCCGTCAAAGTTGCGTTCAGGTAAACATACCCGCCTGGGTTGTTGTCACTCTTCGCTGGCGGTGGCGGCTTCGGGCTTGCGACGCGGCGCACGGCGACGCGGGGCCGCCTCGCCTTCGGCCTGCTCGGCCGGGGCCGACGACGCCGGCGCGCGGGTCAGAAAGCCCGGCAGGGCGGTCGGGGCGTCGCCCTCGTCCGCCGCGACGGCCGCAGCGGTGCGGCGCGGACGGCGTGCGGGCCGTTCGTCGGCGGCCGGCGCCTCGACGCTGGGCATTTCAGTCACAGGGGCTTCAGCGGCGGGCGTTTCGCTGACGGTTTCGGCGCGGTCGGCCTCAGCGTAGGCGGGGGCGGCGCCCTCAGCGCCGTCCTGGGTGCTTTCCTGATTGTCGAAGCGGCGATTGCGTTCCTCGCGGCGACGCTCCCAGCGTTCGCGACGGCTTTCGCGACGACCGCCGCCCTCGCCCTCGGCGCGGACCTCGTCGCCCTCGCGCGGCTCGCGGGGCTGCTGGCTGTCGCGGTTCTGGTCACGGTCACGATCGCGGTTCTGATCGCGGTCGCGGTCGCGGTTGTCACGGTCCCGGTCGCGATTGTACTCGCGGTCGCGGTTCTGGTTCTGCTCGGCGCGCTCGGCGGCCTCTGCGGCCTGACGGTCGGCGGCCTGCTGGGCGGCGACGAAGGCGGCGGCCTGGGCGCCGGATTCGTCCTCGAAATCGATGTCGAAGCCCTGATTGGACTGTTCGCGCGCTGCGATGTCCGAGAAGGAGCGCTGCGGCTGGAGCGCGCGCAGAACGCGATAATAGTGCTCGGCGTGCTGCTGATAGTTTTCGGCCAGCACCCGGTCGCCGCTGGAGGCCGCATCGCGGGCCAGCTGCTGATAGCGCTCATACACCGTCTGGGCGTTGCCCCGGACCTTGATGTTCTCGGGGCCTTGCGAATCCCACGAACGATTCGGATTGGCGTTGTTGGCGTTATTGGCGCCCGCCTTATTCCGATTGCGTCCGCGCTGACGCTTCATGCCCTTGAAATCTCTCATTCGCGCTACCGTGTGCAGGGGCGGACCAAAGCCTGAAGGCCGGTTCCGTCCGTTTCGTGGTTCCGTCTCGCTCGGGGCCGATCCCCGATTGTCGAACTGTCGGAATGCCTTGTCGCCCGCATGGTGCGCCGGTCCTTTCGGGACCGACCGTCATGGCCGGCTCAAGCCGCGAACAGCCGGGTATGCGCCCGTAAAGCTGCGATTGAGTGGGAGACGGCAGAGACTTAACCCGAGTGCGCGGCCTTTCCAAGCGATATTCGTCAATGCGTCGCACCGAACCCTGCACAGCGGCGCTTTGCCAAGCCCGCCGGCTGGGCTAGGCATGACCTTTGAGACGACGACGAGGCGATCCCATGCGCGTGCTGGTTCTGGGCGGCGACGGTTTTTGCGGCTGGCCCACGGCCCTGCATCTGTCGGCCGAAGGGTGGGACGTGACCATCGTCGACAACCTGAGCCGCAGGAATATCGACAACGAGCTGGAGGTCCAGTCTCTGACGCCGATCCGCACCATGGGCGAGCGGATCAAGGCGTGGAAAGACGTATCCGGCCGCGACATCGGCTTCGTCAACATGACGGTGGGCAAGGAGTTCGACCGCCTGGTCGCCCTGATCCGCGACTTCGCCCCCGACAGCGTGGTGCATTTCGCCGAGCAGCGGGCGGCCCCTTATTCGATGAAGTCGGCGCGGCACAAGCTGTACACCGTCGACAACAACATCAACGCCACCAATCACCTGCTGGCCGCCATCGTCGAAAGCGGCCTGGACGTCCACCTGGCGCACCTGGGCACGATGGGCGTCTATGGCTACGGCACCGCGGGCCTGCGGATTCCCGAGGGTTATCTTAAGGTGACGGTGGAGACCGACAACGGTCCCGCCGAGCAGGAAATCCTGTTCCCGCCCAATCCGGGCAGCATCTATCACATGACCAAGACGCAGGACGCCCTGCTGTTCCAGTTCTATGCCCGTAACGACAATCTGCGCATCACCGACCTTCACCAGGGTATCGTCTGGGGCACCCAGACCGAGCAGACCAAACAGGACGAGCGGCTGATCAACCGCTTCGATTATGACGGCGATTACGGGACGGTGTTGAACCGGTTTCTGATGCAGGCGGCGGTCGGCTATCCGCTGACGGTGCATGGATCGGGCGGCCAGACGCGGGCCTTCATCCATATTCAGGACACGGTGCGCTGCGTCGAACTGGCGCTGAAAAACCCGCCCAAACGCGGCGACCGCGTCAAGATCCTGAACCAGATGACCGAAAGCCGCCGCGTGCGCGATCTGGCGGCCATGATCGCCGACAAAACGGGATCGGAGGTCCGCAATGTCGCCAATCCGCGTCAGGAGGCCGACGAGAACGATCTGGTCGTCGCCAACGACCAGTTCCGCGATCTGGGGCTGAAGCCGATCACCCTGGCGCAGGGTCTGATGGACGAGGTGACGGACATCGCCCGCCGCTATGCCGATCGGGCCGATCTGGGTCGGGTGCCGTGCGTCTCCGCCTGGAACCAACGCCGGGCGGAGGCGCTGGAAAACGAGACGCGACCGGCAGCCCACGCGTCTTCCCAAGTTCTGACGGCCTGAGTTTCGTAATGCCTATCGCCTCCCCTCCCCTCGATCTGCTGGTCTTCGGCGGCGGCTATCTGGGACGGGCGGCGGCGCTGGAGGCGATCCGGCGCGGCGGGCAGGCAACCGCCACCTCGCGCGATCCCGAGCGGCGCCGCGCCCTGGCAGCCGACGGAATCATGGCCATTGGTCCCGGCGATACGGCCGCCCTGAAGACGGCGCTGGAGGCGGCGACCGCTGTGCTGATCACCGCCGCGCCGGACGCGCAGGGCTGTGCCGGTCTGCGGGCCCTGGGGCCGTTGGCGGGCGACGCCTGGCCCGACTGGATCGGCTATGTCTCCTCCACCTCCGTCTATGGCGACCGGGCCGGCGGATGGGTGTTCGAGGACGGGCCGCTGAACGCCGCCAATCTGGAGGGCGCACGCCGCGTCCGGGCCGAACGCGACTGGCTGGATGGGGCGCAAGGGATGGGGCTGACGGTCCAGATCTTCCGCCTGCCCGGCTTCTACGGACCGGGGCGCAGCGTGGTCGAGCGGCTGAAGGAAGGTACGGCGAAACTGGTCAGAAAGCCCGGCCAGGTCTTCAACCGCATCCATGTGGACGACATCGTCTCGGGCCTGTTCGCCTCGATGGCGCGGCCGCGACCGGGGGCCGCCTACAATCTGACCGACGACGAACCGTCGCCCGCCGATGTGGTGATGGAATGGGCGGCGGATCGGATGGGCCTGCCCCGCCCGCCCCAGGTCGACTGGTTCGACGACAGCGTCAGCGAGGCGATGCGCCGCTTCTATCTGGACTCCAAACGCGTCTCGAACGCCCTGGCCAAGGCCGAGCTGGGCTGGCGGCCCGCCTATCCCAGCTGGCGCGAGGGGCTGGCGACGCTGATGGACGCGCCGCCGCCGCTGCGATTGGTTAGCTGACTTTCGTCATCCTCCGGCGCGTAGCGACCGGGGGACCCAGCGGCGCCGAAGGCGATGCGTCCGCCACGACGATGTCAGAAGACCTCATCCGCGGCAGGTTCGCGCTCTCGCGCGCCGCTGGGTCCCCCGGTCTGCGCCGCAAGCGGCTTGCCGGAGGATGACGAAAGAGGAGATCAGAACGGCAGCAGATTGCGCTGGCGGCTGTAGCTCATGGTGCCGACGTTGGCGCCCAGGCGCAGGCCGACGCCGGTGCGGATAGGGGCCAGGACGATGCCGTCGGCGCGCTGGTAGTTCACGCCCAGGCCGGCGACCAGATAGGCCGAGCCCTCGATGCCGGGATAGCGGCGATAGATCATGTCGGGGTGGTACAGGCCGTAAACCAGGGTGAAGACGCGGCTGGCGTTACCGCCCCAGTCCCAGCCCACCGACGCGCCCTGCCAGAACACTTCCTGGGAGGCCGACAGGTCCTTCATGTGCAGGGCGCCGCGGCCGTAGCGGGCGCCGACGACCACGGCGCCGGAGCCTTCCTCGCCCGCGATATAGGCGGTCGGGCGGTCGCCCTGGTCGGCGAAGACGCGCTCGATCGCGCCGCCCACGACCTCGGCCGCGATGCCCAGCTCGCGCGATCCGGCCGCCACCAGTTCATCGAAGCTGTAGGCCTGGGCCGTCTGGTCCGAGCGGATCGGATAGTTGGGATCGCGCGGCGGCGCCGAGGCGCAGGCGCCCAGCGACGAGGCGCCGGCGGCGGTGGCGAGGCCCGAAAGGATCAGTTGGCGGCGATGCATGGAGGGCGCTCCGAAAGGCGACGAGAGGACGGCCGGCTGGCGCGCCGGTCTTCGTTGCACCGTCCCCGACCTTTGCGGCAGCCTTGCGGCTTCAAGGTTAACGGGGTCTTACCGGGCGCGCCGATCAGGCCGCAGCGCGCTTTCGCCGGACCAGCAGCCAGGCCAGGCCGATCAGGACCGCCAGCATTCCGAAGGCCTTTCCAGCCGTCAATGGATCCTCGACCACGAAGATCACGAACAGGGTCGTATTGATCGCCAGGGCGACGATGGCCGGCAGGGGGTAGAGCGGCATCTTCCAGGGCCGTTCCAGATTGGGCTCGCGCACGCGCAGAACGATGACGGCGGCGTTCACCAGCACGCTCATCAGCGCCAGCAGCGACGTCGAGAAAGTCAGCAGGGTCTCATAGACGCCGATGGTGGCCAGCAGCCCGCCGGCCAGCACGGTGGCGATCAGGGCCAGACGCGGCGTGCCGTTGGCGGCGACCCGGGTCAGGGCCGAAATCTGGTACTCGCGCGCCATGGCGAACAGAACGCGCGGGAACACCATCACCATCGCATTGATGATCGTCACCAGCGACACCAGCGAGATGGCCGTGACGATGGGGCCGGCGACATCGCCGAACACCCGACCGGCTGCATCCGCCGCGACGAGGTTCGAGCCGGCCATCTCGGCCGGCGTCAGGACGTTCAGATAGGCCAGGTTGGCCAGCACATAGATCACCGTCACCACGGCGATGCCCGAAAAGGTGGCCCGCGCGATGGTCCGGCCCGGATCGACGACCTCTTCGCAGAAATAGGAGGCGCTGTTCCAGCCGTAATAGGTGCCAGAGATCGCCCGCAAAGCCATGACGATGCCGCCGAAGGTCAGGGCCGCCGCCGTCGCCGGCGCGATCTCGGTCGCGACGGGCGCGCCGCGCGGCGCCAGGAACAGGCCGATGATCAGCACGGTGAACAGAGCCGCCTTGACCGCGCTGCCGATCTCCTGCGACCGACCGCCCACCTTGGTGCCCAGCCATTGGACGCTGCCCACCACGACCACGATCAACAGGGCGAGGACGCCGATGGGCACGCTGGTCGCGACGCCCAACCGGTGCAGATATTCGCCGAAGACCACGGCGATGAAGGCGATGCCGCCCATATTGCCCAACCAGTCGCAAACGCCGACGGCGAGGCCGGTCAACGAGCCGAAGGCGCGCCGTGCAAAGATATAGGGGCCGCCCGTCTTGCGGATCGAGGCGGCCAGTTCGACCGTCGACATGGCGTCGATCCAGGCGACCAGACCGGCGACGCACCACAGGGCGATGATGATCGTGGGGTTCTGAACCCCCTCGGCGACCACGCCCGGCGTGCGCAATATGCCCTGACCGATGACGCCGCCGACCACGACGGCGACGCCGAACGTCACGCCCAGGACGCGCAGCAGATGGCCGCGATCCGGTTGGGCCGCCTGAGGTTCCGTCGTCATCGCCTATGTCCCCCGCGCCCTCTGAAAGAGGGCGCTGCGCCCCTCAAGCCCGCAGCTTGCCGCCTTGCTTTTCAACTGCTCCGACGACCTTGGCGGTCAAGGCCTCGATCTCGGCTTCAGTCAGGGTGGCTTCGCGCGGCTGGATCACGACTTCCAGCGCCACGGATTTGAAGCCCTCGTCAACGCCCTTGCCGCGATAGACGTCGAAGACGCGCACGTCGGCGATCAGGGCCTTGTCGGCGCCCGTCGCGGCCCGGACCAGGTCGCCGACCGGCTTGGCGTCTTCCACCACGAAGGCGAAGTCGCGGGTCAGAGGCATGAAGGCCGACAGGTCGGCGATTCCCCGCGCCTTGCCGCTTTTGCCGCGCGGCTCCGGCACATTGTCCAGCACGATTTCGAAAGCCAGGATCGGACCGTCGGCGTCCAGCGCCTTCAGAACGCGCGGATGGAGTTCGCCGAACTCGACCATCACATTCTTGGGCCCCAGTTGCAGCCGGGCCGAGCGGCCGGGGTGCCACCAGTCGCGGTTCTGGCCCTGGACCAGTTGCAGCGAGGCGACCGGGGCGCCGATCTCTTCCAGCAAGGTGATCAGGTCGCCCTTGAGCGTGAACAGGGCGTCCTCACCGGCGCCGGCCCAGTGACGGGCGGCGTGCGGGGCGACCAGACCGGCGATGACCGTGCGCTGATCCGCCGGGCCGTCGCCCAGATAGATGGGGCCGATCTCGAACAGGGCGGCGTCGGCGAAACCACGCGCGGCGTTCCTCGCCGCCGCCTGGATCAGGTTCGGCAGGGCCGAGGGCCGCATGCAGTCCAGATCGGCCGCGATCGGATTCTCCAGCACCAGCCGATCATCCCCGCCGCCGAACAGGGCTGCGGTCGACTGTTTGGTGAAGGACCAGGTGACGGCCTCGGCATAGCCTAGGGCCGCCAGGGCGCGACGCGCGGTGCGGACGCGGGCCTGACGCGGGCTCAGCACGCCGCCGGCGGGGCGGGCGACCTCGGGCAGGGGCGTATCGGGCAGGCTGTCGAAACCCTCGATGCGCGCAACCTCTTCCACCAGATCGGCCGGACCTTCGACGTCGCGACGCCACGACGGCGGGGTGACGAGCCAAGGCTCGGGCTGCCCGGTCGGCGCGGCCTGAACCAGGAAACCGAGCTGGCCCAGGATGGTCCCGATCCGGTCGTCGGCCAGGTCCATACCGCTGAGGCGCTTCACATAGGCGGGGTCGAAGGCGAAGGGCGCCGGGCTCGCCGGCGGTTCGCCGACGAAGACGATGTCCGACGGCTCGCCGCCGCACAGGTCCAGGATCAGACGCGTGGCCAGTTCCAGACCAGGCGTGACCGAGACCGGATCGACGCCGCGCGCGAACCGGTACTGGGCGTCGGAGTGGATGCCCAACGCACGGCCGGTCTGGGCGATGACCAGCGGGTCAAACCAGGCGCTTTCCAGGAAAACGTCGGTGGTCGTCTCGTCGCAGCCAGTGCTCTCGCCGCCCATGACGCCGCCCAGACCGATGGGCCGCTCGCCCCCGGCGTCGGCGATGACGCAGTCGGCCGCGGATGCGGCGTAGGTCTTGCCGTCCAGGGCGATCAGATGCTCGTGCTCGCCGGTCGCGGCCGAAACCTGCCCTGCCCGCACCACGATCTCGGTCCCCGACAGCTTGGCGACGTCATAGACGTGCAGCGGGCGGGCGCGGTCGTAGGCGATCAGATTGGTCACATCGACGAGACGGTTGATCGAGCGCAGGCCGATGGCCGTCAGACGCTTCTGCAGCCAGGCCGGCGACGGGCCGTTCTTGACGCCGCGAATGACGCGACCGGCGAAGACCGGGCACATCTCGGGCGCGTCCAGCCGCACGCTGATCGGCGAGGGGAAGGCCCCGCGCACCACGGCGATGTCGAAATGCTTCAGCTTGCCGACGCTGGCGGCGGCCAGATCGCGGGCGATGCCGGCGACGCCCAGCCAGTCGGGCCGGTTCGGCGTGACCTCGAAATCGATGACCGGCTCGGCGCCGAACAGGCCGGCGACCGGCGTGCCGACAGGGATCTCTGGCGGCAGTTCCTGAATGCCGTCGCTCTCGTCCGACAGCTCAAGCTCGGAGGCCGAGCACAGCATGCCGTTCGACACCACGCCACGCACCGGCTTCTCGACCAGGGTCACGTTCAGGCCCGGCACATAGGCGCCGATGGGGGCGTAGATGGTGGTCAGGCCCGCCCGCGCGTTCGGCGCGCCGCAGACGATCTCCTTCATCCCGTCGACCGTCTCGACCTGGCAGACCTGCAGCCGGTCGGCGTTGGGATGCCGCTCGGCCGAGACGATCTTGGCCACGGTGAACGGCGCCAGTTTAGCGGCGGGGTCGAGCACTTCCTCGACCTCCAGCCCGGCCATGGTCATGGCCTCGGCGATCTGCTGAACATCCGCCTCGGTTTCGAGGTGGTCCTTCAACCAGGACAGGGTGAACTTCATGCCGCCGGTCCCGCCACCGTCGGAACAGCCGCCAGTTGCTCTAGAATCTCGGCGGCTCCGGTGAAGCCGACATTGTAGAATTCGCAGCCCACGAAGGTGCAATCATGCATCGGGATGGTGCCCAGCGCCTTGTCCCCCATCGGCTGAAGCAGAAGATTTTTCATACCGCCGCGGGAGTCGCCGAAGTTCGTCTCATCGAACGTCGTGCCGGGTCCGACCAGAACGATCGCCGGGCCATCCAGCCGGCAACCGGTGAAGGTGCGCCCCACGACCGCGCCCTTGTCACGGCAATGCTGATAAAGATCGTGCAGGTTCAGATCGACGTTCTCGAACGTCGTCTGGGTCAGGTCACGGGCAAGGTTGACGGGACGGTTGATCGGAAGCCGGCTCATGCTTGCACCGCCCGTGCGCTGAGAAGGTCGGCCTCGATCTGCTCAAGCAGATCCGGCGCGCCGGTGAAGCCTACCTGAACGAAGCGGCAGGGGACGAAGCGGCAGTTGGACATGCCCACGACGCCCGCGATCATATCGCCCATCGGCTGAAGCAGCAGGGTGCGGGGGTTGGTCGCCACGCCCATGTTGCAGCTATCGAACGTCGTGCCGTTCATGACCGCCATGACCGCCGGTCCTTCGATCAGACAGTTCGTGAACGTCTTGTCCTCGATGAACGTCTTGCCGGCGTTCATGTGATGAACGGCCAACGACGGCAGCCAGACGGCTTCCTTTTCGAAGGTCGTGCGGGCTACCAGTTCTCGGCCGAACTTTTCTTCGGCCGACATCGGCGTTTCAGTTTGATCGGTCATCTTGAAACTCGTTCAGCTCAGGCCCGAGGCCGGGTTGGGGGCAGCGAAGGCCGAGAAGCCGTAGTGGGACAGCCAGCGGGTGTCGGCGTCGAACATGGGGCGCAGGTCCGGCACGCCGTATTTCAGCATGGCCAGCCGATCCACGCCCATGCCGAAGGCGAAGCCCTGATATTCGTCCGGGTCGATGCCGCAGTTCCGCAGCACATTGGGATGCACCATCCCGCAGCCCAGGATCTCCAGCCAGTCGTCGCCGGTGTTGAACACCAGTTTCCCGCCTGACCGGTCGCAGCGAATGTCCATCTCGGCCGACGGTTCGGTGAAGGGGAAGTGGTGCGGACGGAACCGCGCCTGGACCGCGTCCAGCTCAAAGAAGCGGGCGATGAAGGTCTGAAGCGTGGTCTTCAGGTGGCCCATGTGGATGTCGCGGTCGATCACCAGGCCTTCGATCTGGTGGAACATCGGCGTGTGGGTGGCGTCCGAATCCTTACGGAAGGTGCGGCCCGGCGCGACGATACGGATCGGCGGCTTCTGGGACATCATGGTGCGGACCTGCACCGGGGACGTGTGGGTGCGCAGCACCTTGCGCTCGCCCGTCTCGGGGTCCGGCTTCAGGAAGAAGGTGTCGTGCATTTCCCGCGCCGGGTGTTTGGGCGGGAAGTTCAGGGCGGTGAAGTTGTGGAAGTCGTCCTCGATGTCCGGTCCTTCGGCCACGGCGAAGCCCATCTCGGCGAACAGGGCGATCATCTCGTCCATCACCTGCATGGTCGGGTGGACCCCGCCCTTCCTGCGCGGCCGCGCCGGCAGGGTCAGGTCGATGCGTTCCGACAGCAGACGCGCGTCCAGCTCGGCGGCTTCCAGCGCGGTCTTCTTCGCGGCAATGGCGGCGGCGACGCGGTCGCGCAGGCCGTTGATCATCGGCCCCTGTTCACGGCGTTCGTCGGGGCTCATGGCGCCCATGCCCTTCAGCAGGCCGGAGACGGAGCCGGACTTGCCCAGGGCGGCGACGCGCACCTCTTCCAGGGCGGCGACGGTTTCCGCGCCGCCAATGGCGTTGATCAGGTCGAGTTCGAGTGTGGCGAGATCGGTCATTTGCGCTGTGCCTTAGCGTTCTCGCGCGCGTTCGTCACCCTTCAAGGGGCCGATGCGATGGCCTGAAGTTCCGACGCCGGCGCCTTGTTGGCCGCAACGATCCAGGCGGGCGGTTCCGGCTCCCAGCGGATGGGCCGGCCGTCGGTCTGCATCCAGCGATGCAGCCACGAGATTCCGTTGGCGCGGACATAGGTGTCAGGGTGCTGATAGATCGGATCGGCCAGCGCCTCTTCCAGCGGCACGAAGCGATAGCCGCGCGCCAGATAAAGGGCGTGAATCTGCGGATACCAGGCCTGATTCAGGGTGTTGGCGTGCAGCAACAGCACCTGCGCCGGTTCACGCCCGCCCGCCACCTCGGCGCTGTAGGGTTCGAAGAAGTCCAGCACCGTCGCCATATGCGCTACATAGGCCTGACCGATGCGCTGCATCAGCGCCTGATCGCCGATCTGCTCGGCCTTGCGATAGACGTCGGCGAACATCCAGTCGTTGTTGTCGAGGGTCACCGGCGCGATCGTATAGCCGCGCTGGGCCAGGCCGGCGGCGATGGCGTCGTGCTTCGCCTGCGTCTCGCCGGTGAACAGATAGGGGTGACGGAACCAGCGCAAGGACTGCCCCCGCGCCGCCAGCACGTCGCGTAAGATCGGCGCCCCGGCGTCCACATCGGCCAGATAGGCCTCAACCGTCGTCGAGTGGATGTTCAGATGGGTGTTGGTGTGGTTGCCCAGGTCCAGACCGGCGTCCAGCCAGACGTCCAGCACGCGCGGCAGGATCGTGGCGCGCTCGGCCTCACACACCTTGCCCGCATTGACGAAGGCTGTGCCGTGCGTGTCCAGCGGCTTCAGCATGGCGACGAAATCCTGGGTGATCGTCATCAGCCGCGCCGGATCGCACAGGGTCGCCGCATCCGTCTGGAACGGCAAGTCGTCGAAAGTCACGGCGATGCGTCGATCCTGCGCGGCGGCGGGCGTGATCAGGGCGAAGGCCGCGGCCAGGCCGCAGATCAGGGTGCGCATCATGCGGCGAGGCTATCGAAGCCGCGGCCCCAAGGGAATATGTCGCGCGACAGCGACTTTCCATCCGCCCACGGATCGACTGTCGAAAAGCCGCCGCGAAAGGTTCATGAACGGCAAAGCTGGCGTTAAATATCGCCGTCTAATCAGGCCTCCGGACTTGCGAGGACCTTGATGCCGCTGATCGGTGATTTCGTCGACTTGATCGCACCCGTGGCCCCGTCCACGCCGGGCGCCGATGTGTTCGAACGGTTCCAGACCGAGCCGAACACCCTGGCCCTGGCCGTCGTCGACGACGATGGGCGACCCCTCGGCATCATCGAGCGCAACGCCTTCACCCTGAGGATGGCGGCCGAGTTCGGACGCGCCCTTTATGCCCGAAAGCCCGCCGAAAGCCTGATGGACCGCAATGCGCCGGTGGCGGAGGCGGCGACCAGCGCCGAGGCCTTCTTCCAGGCTTACGGGGCCGCCGAACTGGGCGCCCTGCTGACCGGCTTCATCGTGGTGGCGGGCGGCCGCTATGTCGGCGTCGGCACGGCGCTGCAAGTGGTTCAGGCGGGCGCGGCCCTGCACCGCCAGCGGGCCGAGGAAATGAGCGCCCTGGCCCGCGACCTGGCGCTGGCCGAGGCCGAGGCCGTCGCCTCCAGCCGGGCCAAGTCCGAATTTCTGGCGGTAATGAGCCACGAGATCCGCACGCCTCTGAACGGGGTGCTGGGCGTCGCAGCCCTGATGGACAAGAAGCTGGAGCAGGAAGAGCTGCGCCCCTATGTCCGCACCGTGATCGATTCGGGCCAGAGCCTGCTGCGGCTGCTGACCGACGCGCTGGACATGTCACGCGCCTCCGCCGGCATGCTGACGCTGGAGGAGGAGCCGCTGGACCTGTCGGCCGTCGCCTTCGACATCGACGCCCTTTGGCGCGCGCGGGCCGACGAAAAGGCCCTGGCCCTGACCATCCGCACCGACCTGGCCGTTCCTTGCGTTCAGGCCGACGGGATGCGGCTGAAGCAGCTGTTAAACAACCTGATCGGCAATGCGCTGAAGTTCACCCTGACGGGCGAGGTCGTCGCCCTGATCGAAAGCCACGCCGACGGCGAGGTGATCTTCACCGTGGACGACAGCGGCCCTGGCGTGCCCGAGGCGGCGGCCGCGACCATCTTCGATCCGTTCAATACCGGAAAGGCCGGGCGCGAGGGGGCGGGCGCGGGCCTGGGCCTGGCCATCTGCCGACAGATCGCCGAACGGATGGGCGGCGCGATCTCGCTGGGCGCCTCGCCCCAGGGCGGCGCGCGCTTTCAGGTTCGCCTGCCGCTGCGCGTCGCGACCGAGAGCGCGGCGCCCGCCCCGGCCATGGCCGAGCCGACGCCGCACGACACCCTGCATGTGCTGGTGGTGGACGACAACGCCACCAACCGCTTCGTCGCCGGCAAGCTGCTGGAGATGTTCGGCTGCACCTGCGAGATGGCCGAGAACGGGCGCGAGGCGGTGGACGCCGCAATGGCCCGTCCGTTCGACCTGGCCCTGATGGACATCAAGATGCCGGTGATGGACGGCGTCGCTGCGACGCGGGCTATCCGCGCCCTGCCCGGCCCGGCCGGCGCCCTGCCGATCCTGGCCCTGACGGCGAACGCCGACGAGCGCGACGAGCTGGACTATATCGCCGCCGGCATGAACGGCGTGGCGCAAAAGCCGATCCAGCCCGACGCCCTGCTGAACGCCATCCGCATGGTTTTGGCTCAGGACCAATCTCAGGCCCAATCTCAGGCACAGCCGCAGGACATTGCCGAAGCGGCCTGACTCACGCCCCGGAAACGAAGAACGCCCGCCCCGGAAAACCGGGGCGGGCGTTGATCTTGGTCGCGATGACTTTGGCGATTAGGCCAGAGCGGCGCGGACCTTGTCGGCGACGGCCTTGAAGCCGGTCGCGTCGGCGGCGATCGCGGCCAGAACCTTGCGGTCCAGTTCGATGCCGGCCTTGTTCAGGCCGTTGATGAACTGGCTGTAGGTGAAGCCTTCCAGACGGGCGGCGGCGTTGATGCGCTGGATCCACAGGGCGCGGAAGTTGCGCTTCTTGGCGCGGCGGTCGCGATAGGCGTATTGCCCGGCGCGATCAACGGCGGCCTTGGCCGTACGGATGGTATTCTTGCGGCGGCCGGAGAAGCCCTTGGCCTGCTCCAGAACCTTCTTGTGCTTGGCGTGCGAGGTTACGCCACGTTTAACGCGAGCCATGTCGCTATTCCTTCAAATTCTTTGGGATGGAGATCAGTCGTAAAGCGCGCGCCGATCAGGCGTACGGCATGTAGGATTTGATCTTCTTGGCGTCGGCGTCGGCCATGACCGAGGTGCCGCGGTTCTGGCGGATGTATTTCGAGTTGTGGCTGATCAAGCGGTGACGCTTGCCCGCAACGCCGGCCTTAACCTTGCCAGTGGCCGTGAATTTGAAGCGCTTCTTGGCGCCCGACTTCGTCTTCAGTTTCGGCATTTCAGTCTCCTTTTTGAGGGGCTGCCGCTCTTCGGGCTGCTTGAGCCCGTCGTGCGGTGTTTCCTCAGAGTTTAAGAACCGCCCAGGCATGCCTGTTCGCCTGGCGGTTCGGTACGCGAAGGCGCGGCTTCTACGTGAAGAGCGCCGCCATTGCAAGACGAGTTAGGCCGGCGCTTTGACGCCGCCCTCGCTGCTGCGAATGACGCGCCCGGCGTTGATCGCCATCAGGGCCGCCGGGATGGTCAGTAACGCCCCGATCACGAAGGGCCAGTCATGCCCCAACCCCGAGAACAGCGCGCCCGCGATCATCGGCCCGAAGATGCGCGCCACCGAGCTGGAGGCCATGTTCAGACCCAGCATGGCCCCCTGCCGATCCGGCGGCGAGGCGCGGCTGATCATGGCCGAGATGTTGGGCATGGCCAGCGACATGCCGCACGCGCCGATCGCCATCACGATCGGAATGATCCAGCCCTGGACGACCGGAATCGTCAGCGCGCCGAGCTCGAGACGCGTCGCGGGGAACCACGCCACCGGGGCCAGCACCTGCAACACCAGCGAGGTTCCAAACAGCAGCATACCGGTGGCCAGCACGCGCGATTCGCCGAAGCGCCGCGCCAGCCGTCCGGCGAAGAATCCCTGGTTCAACGTCGAGACGATGCCCACGATCATGAAGCTGAGCCCCACCTCGCGCGCGCCCCATTGATAGCGGCTCTCGGACCACAGGCCGAACACGCTCTCCATCGCCGAAAACCCGGCCATATAGATCAGGGTCACGACCAGCACGCGCGACACCACCGCGTTGTCGCGCGCAGCCTTCAGCCCCGCCAGGAAGGCCGGACGCGGGGCGGCGGGATCGGCCTTGGCCCGGCTCTCGCGCAGGAAGACGACCACGCCGACCGCCGCGACCGCCGCCAGCGCCGCCGCCAGGAAGATCGGCAGCTGATAGCCCAGCCGTCCCAGCTGCGGCTGCGTCAGCAATCCGCCCAAGCCCGGCCCGACGATGAAGCCCAGACCGAACGCGGCCCCGATCAGACCCATCCGCCCGGCCCTCTGCTCGGGCGGGGTCACATCGGCCACATACCCCTGAACCGTCGAGATATTGCCGGCGCCCAGGCCGGTGAACATCCTGACCGCGATCGCCAGCCAGATGTTGGGCACGAAGGCCAGCATCAGATAGCCCAGCGCATTGGCGATCAAGGTCATCAACAGCACGGGCTTTCGCCCGATCCGATCCGACAGCCGCCCCCAGAAAGGCTCGGCGAAGAACTGACCCAGCGAATAGGCCGAGAACATCAATGTGATCTGCCACGCCTCGGCCTTCAGGCTCTGGGCGAAGAACGGCAGCAGCGGCACCACCAGCCCGAACCCGACCAGATTGATGAACACCGTCGCAAACAGCACGGCCAGCGCGGGTGTTTTCAGCTTGGGCGGCGGGGTGCGCGCAGCGACCGTATCGGCGTTCGTCATTGCCTACGCTTAGCCGTTTCTCCAGCAAAGAAAAACGCCCCGGTCGCGGGACCGGGGCGTTTGGTATTCAGCGATGGATCGCGATCAGCGCGGGGCCAGGATCATGATCATCTGGCGGCCTTCCATCTTGGGCGCGAACTCGACCTTGGCGATTTCGTCGAAGTCGGCCTGGACCTTGTTCAGCAGCTTCATGCCCAGTTCGGGGTGCGCCATTTCGCGACCGCGGAAGCGCAGGGTGACCTTGACCTTGTCGCCTTCCTCGAAGAAGCGGTGCATGGCCTTGGCCTTCACCTCATAGTCGTGGGTGTCGATGTTCGGACGGAGTTTGATCTCCTTCAGCTCGACGACCTTCTGGCGCTTGCGCTGCTCGGCCTTCTTCTTCTGTTCCTGGAAACGGTGCTTGCCGTAATCGAGGATCTTGGCCACCGGCGGCTCGGAGGTGGAGACGATCTCGACCAGGTCCATCCCGGCTTCCTCGGCGGCTTCCAGAGCAGCGGAGGTGGGCATGACGCCCTGTTTTTCGCCGTTCTGGTCGATGAGCAGAACGCGAGGGGCGCGGATATCCTGGTTCATACGCGGCCCGTCTTTCACGGGTGGCGCTTGCATGGGACGGCGAATGGGCGTCGTTTCCTTATGTGGTCAGAGAAGGCGTATGTCGTGATGAGCGAATGCACGCGGCGATCGCCACGTTCCCCTCAAGGCCGGCAATATGCCCCGCGAGCCCCGATTTTTCAAGGGTTCGCAGGCGTTTCGACGATGTAGGCGTCGTGCAGCGCCAACACTGCGTCGAAGACGTGATCCACCGTCAGGTCCTCGATCGGCGCGAACTGGCCGCGGGTCTCGTTGGACGCCGCCGTGCGCGTCCTGGGCCCCCACGGCCCATACAGCCACCACTCCGTCGGACCGAACAGGCCCAGGGTCGGACGGCCCAGCGCCGCCGAGACGTGCATCAGTCCTGAATCATTGCCGACGAACAGATCGGCCCGGTCGATGGCGGCGGCGGAGGCCAGGATGTCGCCCTTGCCGACGAAATCGATCCCGCGCGGCCCTGCGGCCTCCAAAGCCGGGGTCGCGGGCGGCCGGTCGCCCGGTCCGCCCACCGGCATGAAACGCCAGCCGTCAAAGCGCGGCTCGGCCTTCAGCTTTTCGACCAGCGCGCCCCAGCGATCGGCGGGCCAGCTCTTGCCCGGCTGATGCGCGATGGGGGCAAGCGCAATGATCCGACCGGGACCGGCGCCGCCCGCCAGCTGCGGATGGATGACGGCTGCGGCCTCGGCCCGCGCCTGATCGTCCAGGAAGATTTCAGGATCCAGCGGCGTCGGCGACCCCATCAGCCGCGACACCATCTCGACCTTGCGCAGGCCCGTCTCCCATGAGCGGTTATAGACGATGCGCCGCTTCGCCGGGATCAGATAGCTGAGCGCCGAACCCCGGATGTCGATCACCAAGTCCCAGCGCGTGCCGACGACCTGTTTCCACAGATCGAGCCAGTGCCCGGCCAGCTTCTTCTTATCCAGCACGATGGTGCGCACGACGCCGGGCGCATTGCGGAAGAAGGGCGCGGGCGGCCGCCCGCAGGCGACGGTGATCTCGGCCCCCGGGACCTGACGCGCGATCTCGCGGATCACGCCCGACGAGATGACGCAGTCGCCGATGCGGTTGGAGGTGACGAACAGGACCTGGGGTGCGGACATGGGTCTGTGTTTCGCCATCGCGCGTCGCGGTCAAGGGTGACGACGGCGGAAAGTCCGGGCAGAACGGCGCCATGACCGACATCCAGCATCTGTCCCGCCCCGACGGCGAAACCCTGGCCTTCAAACGCGTCGAAGGCGACGGCCCGACCGTGATCTGGATCGGCGGCTTCCGCTCGGACATGGAGGGGACCAAGGCCCTGGCCCTGGACGTCGCCGCACGCGAATGCGGCTGGACCTTCGTCCGCTATGACCATTTCGCCCATGGCCAGTCCTCCGGCGACTGGAGACAGGCCACCATCGGCCGCTGGCGCGAGGATGCCGTCGCTCTGATCGACAGCCTGTCCGGCCCGGTCATTCCGGTCGGCTCCTCGATGGGCGGCTGGGTCTCGCTGCTGGCGAGCCTGGCGCGGCCGGACCGGATCAAGGGGCTGGTCCTGGTCAACCCGGCCCAGGACTTCACCGAACGGCTGATGTGGCCCGGTCTGGCCGACCACGAGCGCCAGGCCATCCTGCGCGAGGGCGAAACCCTGATCGTCGAGGAGGGTCTGGGCGAATATGTCCTGACGCGTCGGATGTTCGAGGAAGCGCGCGACTGGCTGTTGCTGGACGGCGTGATCGACATCGCCGCCCCGGTCCACGTTCTGCAAGGCCGAGCCGACGACGTCGTGCCGTGGCGACATCAGGTCGAACTGGTCGAACGCCTGTCGGGCGGCGACGTGCGCCTGGACCTGATCGAAGGCGGCGACCACCGCCTGTCCTCGCCCGCCGACCTCGACCGTCTGGTCGCGGCGGTGGAGACGATGCGAGGCTAAAAATCCTCCCCCGTTTACGGGGGAGGGGGACCACGAAGTGGTGGAGGGGGCGGATACGGAACTGACATCGGCCGCATCTTACGCACGGTGCGGGGCTTGCCCCCTCCACCACCTGCGGCGGTCCCCCTCCCCCGCTGACGCGGGGGAGGATCGGATCAGCCCTTGCCCGTCAGCGTCCCATACAGGTCCGTGCGGCGATCGCGGAAGAAGCCCCAGGCCGCGCGGTATTTGTCCAGTTCGTCCAGATCGAAGCGGTGCACCAGCACCCCCTCCTCCTCGGCGCCCAGTTGCTCGACCAGTTCGCCCTGTTGGTCGGCGATGAAGGAATGGCCGTAGAAGGTCTGGCCGACCTCGGTCACGCGCTCATGGCCGATCCGGTTGGCGCCGACGACCGGCACGGCGTTCGACACCGCGTGTCCCTGCATGGCGCGGCGCCACGGCTCGGCCGTATGCAGGGTCGCATCGTGCGGCTCGGTGCCGATGGCGGTCGGATACATCAGGACGTCGGCGCCCATCAGCATCATCGCCCGCGCCGCTTCCGGGAACCACTGGTCCCAGCAGATGCCGACCCCGACCTTGCCGAAGCGGGTCTTCCAGACCTTGAAGCCCGTGTCGCCCGGCCGGAAATAGTATTTCTCCTGGTAGCCGGGGCCGTCGGGGATATGGCTCTTGCGATAGACACCCAAGGCCTCGCCGTCGGCATCCAGCATGACCAGCGAGTTGTAATACTGCGGCCCGTCCTTCTCGAAGATGGAGACCGGAATGGCCACGCCCAGTTCCTTGGCCACCGGCGCCATGGCCGTCACGCACGGGTGTTCGCGCCACTCATAGGCCTGTGTGAACCAGTGCTCTTCCTGCGACACGCAGAAATACGGCCCCTGGAACAGCTCCGACGGCAGGATCACCTGCGCGCCCCGCCCCGCCGCCTCGCGCACGAAGGCGATGGTCTTGTCGATGTTCGCCTGCATGTCCTCGCCATACGAGGTCTGGATGCCGGCGACGGTGATGTTGCGGGTCATGCGGGCTCCTGCTGGGAGATGCAGTGGAACGAGCCGCCGCCGGTCAGGATGGCGTTGGACGGCAGCGGAATGATCTCGCGATCGGGGAAGGCGTCCTTCAACGCCTGACAGGCCATGTCGGCGGCGCGCGCATCGCCATAGGTCGGCACTACGACGGCGCCGTTGGCGATCAGGAAGTTCATGTGGCTGGCCGGGATCGGGCGCTCGTCCTCGTCCAGCACCAGGCCCGGCGACGGGATGCGCACGACTTTCAGCCGGCGGCCTGCCGCATCGGTCACGGCGGCCAGATCGCGCGCCGTCGCGTCATAGACGTCGGCGTTGACGTCGTTCGTCCCCCAGGCCACCGGGCAGGCGACGACGCCCGGCGCGACGAAGCGCGCCAGATTATCGACATGCCCATCGGTGTGATCGTTCAGCAAACCGTCGCCCAGCCACACCACCACCTTGGCGCCGACCGCCTTTTCCAGCGCCGCCGCCGCGACAGCCTCATCCTGGTTCCAGGTCGGGTTGCGGTTCGGGTTCAGCAGGCACTGGCGCGTGGTCAGAACGGTCCCCTCCCCGTCGTGATCCAGCGACCCGCCCTCCATAACAAAGTCGTTCCAGGTCAGGTCCACGCCCGCATGTCGGCCGATCTGGCCGGCGACCAGGTCGTCGCCCGGCATGTCGTATTTGCCGCCCCAGCCGTTAAACTTGAACGCCGCCGCCGTTTTGGATCCCGCGCCGAAGATCGGCCCGGTGTCGCGCAGCCAGACGTCGCCGAACTCGCCGGCCACGACCTCGACATTTTCCACACCCGCAAAACGCGCCTGGGCGTCGGCCAGGACCTCGGCCTTGCCGACCATCAGCTTGACCTGCTCGCGCCCCGGTCCGGCCAGAGCTCGCACCAGACCCTCGACCTCGTCCTGCGCCTGCTCCAGCGCCTCGAACCAGTATTCCGCATGGCTGGGCCAACCCACCCACATGGCGCGGTGCGGCGCCCATTCTGCGGGGATGGCGGCAGCAGTCGGATTGGTCATGCAGGCGTCCTCAAGAAGGGCCGAACTGGGAGCCGCGCCATATGGCCCCAAGCGCCCCCGACTTCAACGTCAGCCACGAAAAAGGGCGGCCCGCAAACGGACCGCCCTTCGTCGTTTTAGTCAAACGTACGCTTAGAACGAATAGCGGACGCCGACCTTGATCTGCCAGACCGAGTTCGTGCCGAAGGTTGCCGGCGTACGGTCCTGGAAGCTGTTGTAGGTGTAGAACTGGTTGCCCGTGCGCGTCGCCGTGACGTTGTTCGACGTATAGGGGAACGGGATCTGTTGGATCACGCCCCATTCGTCGTTCAGCAGGTTGCCCAGGTTTTCGATGTCCATATAGCCGACCAGCTTGGCGCCGCCGGGGAAGAAGGCCGGCAGTTCCTGCTCGATGTGCATATCGACGGTGGTCACGTAGGGCGACTTGAAGGCGTTACGCGGGGCGATCGAACCCGCATAGTCGATCAGACCCGTACGCTTCAGGAAAGCGTTGAACGCGGCGAGATCGAAGGGCACGCCGTTCGACGCGCCGAAGCGAACGAGAGGGTCGCTGGTCGCCGTCACGTTTCCGCTGGAGTCGACTTGCGGCACGTAGAGCAGCTGGCGCTGGGTGGTGATGTATTCGCCAGTCAGCGACGCCGGGCTGGTGCCGAAGGTGTAGCTGAACGGCAGACCCGAACGGCGCTGCGCATACATGTTGATGCGGGTGCGGTAGTCGCCGAAGAAGGCACGCGAATAGCTGACGTTCAGCTTGAGCGCATGCTCGATCTCATAGTTCGAGGTCGTCAGGGCCGGGTCATTCGGATCCGACAGGGCGATATTGCCGTAGTTGGAGTTGGCGGTCGACGACGTAGCCGGCGAACGATCGGTTACATCCAGGTAGGTGTAGGACAGGTTGAAGCCCGCACCTTCCAGCAGACCGTCGTACCAGTCCTTGCCCAGGGCGACAGCGAACTGATCCGTCTGGCCGCCATTGAAGTTGGTCATCATCAGGACCTGTTGCCCCGTACGGACCGGGTTCGGACCGAAGACCGGGCGACCGTCAGGAGCCGTGCCGTTCTGGGTGCGCGCCAGCGACAGATCGACCCAACCGATCGCGTCCTGCAGTTCCGAGTGCACATATTCGGCCGTCAGGTTCCAGCCTTCGCCCATACGGAAGCGGCTGAGATCGAACGCCTTGGTTGCGCCGATCGAGGTCTTCCAGATCGAAGGGGTCTTGAAGGCCGGATCGATCAGATTGATGTTGCCGGTGCCCTGATTGGCGCTGGCGGTCACGGCAGTCTGAGCGACAGGCTTGACGGCCAGACCATCGACATTCGTCAGCGCCGCCTGTTGTGCCGCATTACAGACACTGAAACCGCCAGCGAACTGCGATTGATAGTTCGAGTTGATCCTGCACTGGAAGGAGCCGATTAGGTTGCCGGGGTTCGAATAGGAGTTCGAAATCCAGACGTTCGGCGAACCGCCCTGGAAGCGACCGAAGCCGCCATACACGGTCACATCCCACGGCGCGCGCCAGTTGAAGGCGAAGCGCGGCTGCAGAATGCCGACGCCGTCCAGGTTCTTGTCATTGCCAAAGCCGAAGCGCTGGACAAACCCGGGGTTCAGCAGCGGCTTGTCATCCGACGTATAGAGGTCGTAGCGCAGGCCGGCAGTGATCGTCAGGTTCGGGGTCGCCGTCCACTCGTCCTGGAAGTAGAAGCTGTTCTGAGCGTAGCTGAACGAAGCAGCGCCATCGGCCTTGTTGTTCGTGGCGGCGTTCGAATAGCCGATCGAGGCGGCCTGACGCGCCTGGAAGCTGGCGATCGAGTCGAACTCGTATTCAGCGTTCGCGACCTGCACGAACAGGTTGAAGATATCCTGTTCTTCACGCTCGATGCCCGCCGTGAAGCGGTGGCCGAAGCCGGCGTCATACTTGCCGACGAAGCGGTACTGCGTCGTGTCGACCGTCAGGGCGTTGGCGTGGCGCGAGCGCTCCGGTCCGAAGCGGATCGAGCGACGAACGCCGGTTTGAGCGCCGTAGGGGGAGTCCAGATAGACCTGCATGGCGGCGAAGTCGTTGCCGGCCAAGCCCTGCGAGATGTTTTCGACTTCCTTGCGCGTGAAGGAGAACTCGGTCGAGAAACGGTCGGTCCAGTCGGAGAAAAGCTGAGCCTTGTAGGCCTTCAGGTTCGTGACGATCTCATAGGCCGAGGACAGCAGACCGACCGAGATGTTGTTGCCGCTGGTCGTCGTATTGTTCAGGCGCAGGTCGCTGCCTTCGGTCTGCTGGTAGGAGACGACGGCGCGATGGCGATCGTTGATGTTCCAGTCCAGCTTGGCGAAGTACTTCTCGTCATAGGTTTCCAGCGCGCCCGCACGCCAGTCCAGCGGATCATAGCCATAGACGGTCGTGGCGATCTGACGAACCTGATCAATCTGAGCCTGGGTGATGCCCTGTGCCTCGTTGGGCAGGCCGGCGCCTTGCGGGCCGGACAGAACGGGCGTGGCGCTCTCGAACTTTTCGTAGTTCAGCAGGAAGAACAGGCGGTCCTTGATGATCGGACCGCTGAGCGTGGCGCCCCAGGTCTTTTCTTCGAACTCGCCGACAACCGAGCGGTTCTGACGTTGGCCGGTGACGAAGTCTTCGTAGCTGAAGGTTTCGCCGCGCAGGTCCTGGTCGGTCTTCTCGTAGAAGAGTTCACCGTGGAAGTCATTGCCGCCGGACTTGGTGACCGAGTTGACCACGCCGCCGGTGAAGGAGCCGTATTGAACGCCGTAAGGCGCCACATCGACGCTGACCGCCTGGATGACCGAACGCGAGATCGGCGAACCCAGCGTGGGATAGCCGTTCTGGTTCAGACCGAAATCGTCGTTCTGGCGCACGCCGTCGATCAGGATGGCGTTGAAACGCGTGTTCTGGCCGCCGATCGACAGGGCGTCGTTGTTGGTGGGATCCACCGTGGCGAACGGGGTGGTGCGAACAATGTCCTTGATGTCGCGACCGATCGACGGAAGCGTCTCGATGTCCGCCAGGTTCAGGTTGCTGCGCGGCGAGGTGCGCAGACCGCCGGAGCGGACGCCCGTAACCACGACATCGGCGACTTGGGCGGCGCTGTCCGCATCACCGGCGACAACCAGCTCAACCGATGCCGGAGTGCCGATACCGATGGTCGCGACCTGAGCCACCGCATCGCCCGCCGACGAGGTGCTGCGAACGGTGTAGGGGCCGCCGACGCGCAGACCGCGCGACGAGAACGAGCCGTTCTGATCCGTAACGGTCGTCGAAGTGGTGCCCGACGGCTCGTGGGTCACCGTCACGGTCGCGCCCGCGATCGGCGCGCCGGCCGCGTCATAGACAGCGCCAGAGATGCCGCCCGTGGTTTCTTGGGCATACACCGCCGTCGAGGCGGACATCATGATGGCGACGGCCGAAGCGCCGTACGCCAGTTTGCGGAAGGTCATTAAGCTATCCCCAGCTGGTGGACCGAAAATGGTCGAGGACATGTTCCGGACATGTCGCAATCCAGCCCCCTCTAGGGCGGATGTCAGAACCTAGGGCGACAGTTATGTAACGGTAATATGACAGCGACAGAGGGTGGTGTCGGCGCCACACTGGTTAGGGATTGGGCCCTAGTCCGTCGCGCGTTCGAACACGTCGGCGATCCCGTTGGCGGTCGGAATGATCGCATGGGGCTCGTGATAGTTGCCGTTCACCTGGCTCTGGGCGATCACGTGAGCGCGGAAGCGCGTGAACAGCCTGCTGTCCGGAGCCTCGGGATCGCTCCAGAAGACGTCGAGCGGCTTCTGATCGGTCAAACCCTCAAAATCGAAGAAGGCGTCGCCCAAGACCTTGACCGGCGTGTGGAAGCCGAGCGCCGACAAGGCGGCGCTGGAGTTGTTGACCACCATGCCTTGCGAGGCGCGGCACAGGGCCGCAAGGTTGCCGCCATCGATGAAATCGACACGGCCGGCGACGCCATGCTGCTCAGCAAGACGCAGCGTAATGGCGCGCAGATTGACCAGGCCGGGATCAAGCGGATGGTTCTTCACGACAAGACGCGTCTTCGGCGGCGCCTTGGCGGCGAAACTGGCGATCACCGCCGTGAGGAAGGCGCGGTTGTCGCAATAGCGCGAATAGCGCAGCAGCTGCGCGTCGCCCTCGCGCTGCAGACACGCGATGAAGAAGTCGCCCCTGGCCTTTATGACGTCGGCGTCACAGTTTTCAGCCCGTCTGAACGCCAGGCTCAGATAGCGCCGGATGTGACCGAGGCACTGGTCCAGCGGCGAGAACACGTAAGGCGCCGTGTAGTTCGGGAACAGGGCTTTTCCCGCCACCTGCACCGTGTGGTAGGCGCTGATATTGGCGACGTGATGCGGCAGGATTTTTCCGACCGTAAAGGGTTCAGGCAGCAGTGGCGCAGGCTCGGGATAGCCGCCCTTGAACCGCGGCAGGGCGCTCGAGCCATTGACGCCGTTTCGCTCGACCGTGATCCAGTCGGGACGGAAATAGCCGTTTTCCAAAACCCAGACGCGCGCTTGCAAACGGTCAGACGCCGCCAGGACCGCTCGGTTGTACTCTCCGGCCTCGCCAAACAGGATTATGTCGGTGAACGCCGAGGCGAACTCGATCAACCCTTCGGTCCATGCCTTCGCCGTGTCCTTGAACACAATGCCCCCGGACCGACGCCAGTTCATCGCGTCGCCGGCATTGAAGATCATGCGGTTCACATTGGCGCCCCGCGCCTCAAGAACCGAGGCCATCACCGGACCGAATCGCCCAAACGGCGCCGAAACGATCAGGAAGCGACGACCCGCCAAGGCGGTCGGACCGAACTTTCTTATGGCCGGGAAGGCGGAAATCGTCGCCGAGTGCGAAGGCCGCGACGCCAGCAATCTCGGGCGGACCTCGGGACGCACCGCATCGCCGCGAAGCCGATATCTGCGCCGACGTCTTGCCGACAGGAGCCTGGAGGATGATCGCAAATCCACCATCACGCCCATCCTCTGTCCGCCACCGAGGCGTGCATTGCTGCGCTCCGACTGCGACCGAGATGTCTGTGATTACGGATCATCGCCATGCTTGTGTCCCGCAGTTTGGACGCGATCAATTGAAATCGCTCAAGTCCCGGGGATTTTGAAACGCAGGACGGTTGGCGTTGCTTTATGGCACCAAAACCGCCGCCGCCCAACGGGCGACGGCGGCATGATGTTGTCAAATCGACGAACTTCATGACCTCGGGAGCGCCGGGCCGGATGAACCGCACCGGCGCACCTTCGGGTCTTAGAAGTTGATGTCGATGGTCGCGCGGCGGTTGAGCGGTTCGCGCACACCGTCGGCGGTCGGCTTGGCCAGGTTGGTCTCGCCCTTGCCGTCGAGGGCGATGACGCCGCCGTTGACTCCCGAGGCGACCAGCGCGTCCGCGACGGTGCGCGAACGACGGTTGGACAGACCCAGGTTATAGGCGGCCGAACCCGAGGTGTCGGTGTAGCCGACGATCAGGACGCGCGTCGGACGACCCGACTTGGCGTAGTTGGCGGCCTGCGTCACCACCGAGCGGGCTTCCGCGGTCAGATCCGAGCGATCCCAGTCGAAGTAGACGACAAACTGGCGAGGCATCGGGGTCTGAGCGACCGGCGGCGGGGGCGGCGGGGGCGGAGGAGGCGGCGGGGGCGGGGGCGGCGGAGGAGGCGGCGGCGGCGGCGGGACGTCTTCCGCACCGAAGCTGTAGCGCAGACCCAGGGTCACGGTGTGCGACTGATCGTAGTCGCCGTCCCACTCGCCGAACTGCGTGGCGCCCACGCCTGTACCGGCCGTCGTCGAGGCGAAGTTGGCGTCGCCCGTCAGGTAGCGGTAGGTCAGGTCGATGTTGGCGCGGTCGCCGATGGCCCAGGCCAGACCGGCGATCGCCTGAGCGGCGAACTTGGTCGAGGTGTCGTCGACGGCGAAGGTGGCGGCACGGTTGGCGCGGAGAGCGCCGATCGTGTTGGTGTCGACGCGGTTCACACCGGCGCCGAGCCCGACGAACGGACGAACGCCCCAGTATTCGAAGCCGAAGTCATAGATGACGTTGGCCATCAAGGTGGCGGATTCGATGTCGCCTTCGGGCGAGAAGCAGCCGCCCGTCGCCGGGGTCAGATTGCACAGGCCTTGCGTGCCCGAGACAGCGCGCACGGTGCCGATGTCGCCCGAGCGGTAGCCGCCTTCCAGTTCAACGCGCCAGTTCGGGTTGAAGCGGTAGCCGAGGCGGGCGAACGCCGCCCAGCCATCGTTCACTTCCCAGTTCCAGTTGGCGCCGGTCGTGGACGATTCAGCGTTGATATCGTCGATCATGTGGTAGCCGGCGTCGATGGCGCCGTACCAGCCATTGGGTTCTGCCGATGCGGCGCCGGCTGCGAACAGCCCGGCTGCGGCGACAGAGGCGAGAAGTTTAAGCTTCATAGCTTCCTCACTGTGTGAATTGCGCGAAGCTGCGCACTGGCACAGCGTTCCCGAGCCGAACGGTGTGGCTGGCGCACGGTTCCGCGCTTGAGCTACGATTGTGTCGACTGTGGCGCCGTTTCAACACATTGGGCGCCTGCGAAAGGAGACGGATTATGGCGATGCGGTTTGACGGACAGGTGGCGATCGTAACGGGGGCCGGCGGCGGCTTGGGGCGCGAACACGCGCTCGCTCTCGCGGCGCGCGGGGCCAAGGTGGTGGTCAACGACCTGGGTGGCGCCCGTGACGGTTCGGGCGGGTCGGCGACGGCGGCGGAATCGGTCGTCGCCGAAATCGAGGCGGCCGGCGGCGAGGCCATGGCCAACGCAGCCTCGGTGACGGACTTTGCCGCAGTCCAGGCCATGGTCGATGAGGCGATGGCGAAATGGGGCCGGATCGACATCCTGGTGAACAATGCCGGCGTCCTGCGCGACAAGACCTTCGCAAAGATGGAAATCGAGGATTTCCGCTTCGTCGTCGATGTCCACCTGATGGGCGCGGTCAACTGCACCAAGGCTGTGTGGGAAATCATGCGCGGGCAGAACTACGGCCGGATCGTGATGACGACTTCGTCCTCGGGATTGTATGGCAACTTCGGCCAGTCGAACTATGGCGCGGCCAAGATGGCGCTGGTCGGGCTGATGCAGACCCTGTCGATCGAGGGGGCCAAGAACGACATCCGCGTCAACTGCCTGGCGCCCACCGCCCACACCCGCATGACCGAGGATCTGGGCGCCGCCCTGCCGCTGGAGGCGTTGGCCCCGGCCCTGGTCACGCCGGGCCTGCTTTATCTGGTCAGCAAAGATGCGCCGAGCCGCGCCATCCTGGCCGCCGGCGCCGGCGGATTCGAGCGCGCCTATGTCACTCTGACCCAAGGCGACTTCGTCACCGGCGACGATGCGCCGGAACAGGTCGCCGCTCGCTTCGACGCCATCTCGGACCGCGCGGGCGAGATCGTCCCCGAGATGGGCGCCGCCCAGGGCATGATCGAACTGACCAAGGCGCAGAAGGCGCACGGCGGCTGACCAAATAAGGCGCCTTGCGTTGACGCGACGTGAGGCGCCTAACTTGGCGTCAGAGGAAACCGGCCTCAAGCAGCGCGAACGCGCGTAGGCCAAACAGGAACGGCCTCATGCAGCGCCAAGCGCGATAGGCTAAAGAAGAATGGGCTCAAGTAGCCCGAAGGGCGATAGCCCCAGGAGGAAAGCCCATGCGCGAAGCCGTCATCGTCTCCACCGCCCGTACGCCCATCGGGCGCGCCTATCGCGGCGCCTTCAACGACACCCAGGCGCAGCAGCTCGGCGCCCATGCGGTCAAGCAAGCGGTCCAGCGCGCCGGCGTCGATCCGGCCGAGATCGAGGACGTCATCATGGGCGCGGCCCTGCAGCAGGGTTCGACCGGCACCAACGTCGCGCGCCAGATCGCGCTCGCCGCCGGCCTGCCCTCCTCCGTTCCCGGCATGAGCCTGGACCGCCAATGCGCCTCGGGCCTGATGGGCATCGCCACGGCGGCGAAACAGGTCGTCTTCGATCAGCAGAAGATGGCGGTCGGCGGCGGGCTGGAAAGCATCTCCCTGGTCCAGAACCAGAATATGAACCTGTACCGGATGAAGGACGAGGCGCTGCTGAAGCTGTCGCCCCACATCTATATGTCGATGCTGGAGACGGCCGAGGTGGTGTCGCGCCGCTACGGCGTTAGCCGCGACCGCCAAGACGAATATGCGCTGAAATCCCAGCAGCGCACCGCCGCCGCCCAGGACGCCGGTCGCTTCGACGCCGAGATCGTGCCGATGACCACCACCATGCTGGTCATGGACAAGGCCACCGGCCAGACCTCATCGAAAGAGGTCACCCTGTCCAAGGACGAGGGCAACCGTCCCGACACGACGCTTGAAGGGCTGAAGGCGCTGAAGCCCGTCTTCGGGGGCGGAGAGGAAATCCAGCAGGGTGAATTCATCACCGCCGGCAACGCCTCGCAGCTGTCGGACGGCGCCTCGGCCTGCGTCGTCATGGAGGCCGGCGAGGCGGTGAAGCGCAATCTGCAACCGCTCGGCGCCTATCGCGGCATGGCGGTCGCTGGCTGCGAGCCGGACGAAATGGGCATCGGCCCGGTCTATGCCGTGCCCAAACTGCTGAAGCGCCACGGCCTGACGATGGACGACATCGGCATCTGGGAGCTGAACGAGGCCTTTGCCGCCCAGGTCCTGTATTGCCAGGACACGCTGGGCATTCCCGACGACCGCCTGAACGTCTCGGGCGGCGCCATCTCGATCGGGCACCCCTACGGCATGTCCGGCGCCCGCATGACCGGACACGTCCTGATCGAGGGCAAGCGCCGCGGCGCCAAATACGGCGTCGTCACCATGTGCATCGGCGGCGGCATGGGCGCGGCCGGACTGTTCGAAATCTACTGAGTTTTCGTCCCCTCCCTGTCGCTCAGCGATGGGGAGGTGGCGCGGCGCTCCTTTAGCGCCGCGACGGAGGGGTTCTGCGACGCCTACCGGAGACAGTGGGACTTCAAGAGCCCCTCCACCGCTTCGCGGTCCCCCTCCCCGCTCCGCAGGGAGAAAACGGGTTCAAACCCGCTCGCTGATCTTGATCGCGGCCTTGCACCCGACCTTGATCACGCCGGACAGCAGGCGATAGGCGGGCGCTTCGCGGCTGCCGTGTTCGATGGCGTGGTCATGGTGGGCCAGTTCCTCGTCGCGGAACTGTTTCAGCTCGGCGGCCAGGGCCGGGTCGCGATCGCCGATCTCGGCGATCTGGTCGGCATAGTGTTTCTCGATCACGCTCTCGACCGCCTCGGTGCAGGCGTGCGCCGCCTTTTCACCCATCAGGGCCGTGCCTGCGCCCAGGGCCGAGGCGGCGATGCGCCACAGGGGTGTCATGACCGTGGGCCGCACCCGCCGCTCGTTCAGCAGCCGCTCGAAGCGCGCCAGATGCACCGCCTCCTGGTCCTGCATCTCCGACAGGTCGCGGGCGATGCCGTCACGCCCCTTGCGCCCTTCGAACACCGCCTTCTGGGCGCGATAGATCAGGACGGCCGCATATTCCCCGGCGTGGTCGACGCGCAGGATTTCGTCCATCCGCGCCTTGTCGGCGCCTTGGCCGGGACGAGGGAGGGGAATGGAATGGCTCATCGCATCAGGCCTTTTCGATCCGGGGCGCGCGTGCGTCCTTGGGACGTTTCGCCGCCAGCAGGCTGAACACCGCAAGCGCCGAGGCGATGATCGCGTTCCATCCTGCCATCGACAGACCCAGCCAGCTCCAGGCCACATCGCCGCAGCCGATCACCTTGGTCACCGGCCCCGTGCCCATAGCCAGCGCCGTCAGGCTGTCCATATCGACCGAGCCGCCGACCGACGAACAGGTCGCAGGCAGGGCCCACCATTTATACTCGCCGCCCATGTGGAAGATGGCCGTGATGGCGCCTGTGGCGAAGACGGCCGCCAGCAGGAAGGCGGCGATGCGCGGCGTGCCCCGGCGTCCGCCGCTGAACAGGGTCCAGCCGGTGGCCAGCACCGCGACGACCACCGCCCCCCAATAGACCTCGCGCTGCTTCAGACACAGGTTGCAGGGCGCAAGGCCGCCGAACCGTTCGAACGCATGGGCCGCGCCCAGCATGGCCAGCGACGCGGCCAGGGCGAAGGCGGTCCACCAACGGGTCAGAAGGCGATAGACATCGATCATCTTGAAACGGTCTTACCCCGCCCCTGCGGCCGCGTCGACTTGGAGCTTGCGCCTGATTCACGGCATCGCCGAAATCGCGAAGCGATTCCGCCTCAACCGATCAGGCTCTACAGAATCTTCAGGACGACGATCAGCCCGACCAGCACGACCAGACCGACCACGCTCCACATCGCCAGCCGCTTTTCGACCTGCGCCAGCATGGCCGGCCCCCAGCGTTTCAGGATCCACGCCTCCAGGAAGAACCGTCCGCCCCGCGTCACGACAGACGCCGCGATGAAGACCGGAAAGCTGAATGCCGCCAGGCCCGAGGCGATGGTCACCAGCTTGTAGGGGATGGGCGTCAGCCCCTTGATCAGGATGACCCACAGGCCCCACTGATCGAACCAGGCGCGGAACTGCTCCAGCCCGTCCGAGTGTCCCAGCACCCGCATGATCGCCAGGCCCAGATCGGTCAGGAAATAGCCGATCGCGTAACCGAGAATCCCGCCCAGCACCGACGCCACGGTGCAGACCGCAGCGTAGAAATACGCCTTCTGCGGTCGCGCCAGGATCATGGGCGCCAGCATCACGTCGGGCGGGATCGGAAAGAACGAACTCTCGGCGAAGGAGACGACCGCCAAGGCCTTGGTCGCATGGCGGCTGCGCGCCAGGTCGAAGACGCGGTCATAGAGTTTGCGCAGCATGGCGATCCTTAAGGCGGCACGGCGCGTTAGCACCCCTGCGGCGTTGCGTCATCCTCGGCCGTGACGTCCACCTGCTAGAGCGCCTGAATGACGACCCCCGCCTCTTCCCCGTCCACGGTCCAGCAGGACGACGTCAGCCATAACGTCACCCGGCTGCTGCGGCGGCTGGCCGACGATGGCGGCGACGCCGGGCTGACCCTGCACGAGATTCGCGACCGGCTGGACGAGCGCGCCTATGGCCTGTTGATCCTGCTGCTCTCCATCCCCTGCCTCGTGCCGGGCCTTTATGGCGTGCCGCAGGTGGTCGGGCTGATCGTCATCCTGCTGGCAGGCCAGATGCTGGTCGGGCGCGAGGAGCCTTGGCTGCCGCGCTGGTTTCTGAACCTGCGGTGCAAGGGATCGTGGCTGAAGGCCATGGCCGATTTCGCCGAAACCAAACTGGGCTGGATCGACCGACTGTCGCGCCCCCGCCTGCGCCGCTTCGCCGATGGGCCGGGCGAAAAGCTGGCCGCCGTCTTCATAATTCTGGCGACCGTGACCATCGTTATGCCTCTGACGAACACCATCCCGTCGATCGCCCTGGCCCTGCTGTCGGTCGGCCTGATCCAGCGCGACGGCCTGTTTGTCCTCGCCGGCTGCGCCGTCACCACCGTCTGGCTGACCATTCTTGGCGCGCTCGGGACCGGCCTTCTGATGGGCGCCGAATGGGCCACGCGCTGGCTGCCGGGCTGATGCAACCGTAAGGTATTGGTCGTCAAATCACCTCAGTTGTTTTAGTCAGTATGCTCACGCTTGGTGGTGGGAGCCCGAAGACTTGACCTCGAATCTGATCGGCCTCGTCGCCGCACTCGGCCTCGCTTTCGCAGCCGCCGCCCCTGCCTCGGCTCAACAGGCCGCGACGATCGAGGCGCGCACCGCGCCGGGCGGCGTTCTGGTGACCTGGAAGCTGGCCCAGCCGACCACCGAGGTCGCCTTCCTTGATCAGAACACCGTCCGCACGCTCTGGAAGATGCAAACGTCCGGCCTGTCCCTGTCGGACGGCGTCGTGAAGTCCGACCAGCCGTTCGACGCCTTCGACATCCTGATCGCGCCTGACGCGGCTGAGGTGGACCGCGTCTATATCGGCCTGGTGCGGGTGGGGTCGGGCCAGAGCCTTTATGGACCCGCGCTGGCGCTGAAGGACATGGACGCCCAACTGACCGTCAGGGCGGCCGCAGGTGAAACCGTCACGCCCCAATCCAACGCGATCAAGAGCTACGTCTATGTCGGACCGACCTCGGCCGTGATGCAGGATGACGGCGGCGTGGTCGTCGTCGGGGACACCGTTCCCGCATCCCTGCGCACCGCGATGAGCGACGGCTTTCTCGCGGCCCAGGGATTCTATGGCGCTCGCCTCGGCCGCGACCTGCCCTACACGCCGACCCTGATCGTCACCACCGACAGCCCCGGTCCGACGACATATCGGGGCGATGTGACCGACAATGGCGTCATCTCCCTGCGCTTTCATGGCTCGGACTGGTCCGCGCCCCCGTCCGATGTGATCGAACAGCTGTCCACCTTCGTCTGGCACGAGACGCTGCACCTGTGGAACAGCCATGCGGTGACGACCAAAGACGGCGTCAGCGCGCCCTGGCTGCATGAGGGCGGGGCCGAATACGGCGCATTGGTCGCCGCCCTGTCCACGGGAACGATCGACGAGGCCCAGTTGAAGACCTCGCTGGCGCGACGGCTGAACGGTTGTCGCGCCGCCCTTGGCGACCGCCCTGACGCGGAACAGCGCCTGCGCACCGGAAACGCCATCTACCACTGCGGAGTCGTCGTGCAGTGGATTGCGGACCTGGAGAGCCGCCGCGCCTCCGACGGCAGCACGGACATCTTCGACATCTGGAAGGCCATGCTCCAGTCCGGTCGCGCGGGAGACGGCTATGGCGTGGCGGACTTCCGCAGTCGCCTGACGCCAGACACTGCTGTCGCCGTCCTGCTGGACGGTCCGGGTCCGGGACGCTGGGCCGACATACAGACCCGCCTCTCCGCGCTGGGCGTCACCCTGGTCAATCGGCCCAGTCCGCGTGACCTTCGTCAGGCCGCTCTGTTCCACATGGTCGATCAGAACTGCGGCGGCGAGGGCGGCTTTTCCATCGACAACGGCCGGATCAAGCTGGACTCCGGCGACCGATGCGGCGCCCTGTCCGGCGATCCCGTCGTCGTCGCGATCGAAGATCTGGACCCGATGTCGAACGGTCAGGGCGTCTTCCAGGCCGTTCAGGCCCGTTGCGCCGAAAACCTGCCCATTCGTTATACACTGGCGGACGGCAAGACGGTCGAGGCGGTCTGCAAGGCCCCGCTTAAAGCCCCCGATCTCTGGGCCGTGGATGCGATGCCGGATCTCAGGGCGCGACGCACCTGAGTTCTTGATAATTTGGCTTTAACGTTACTCGCACGCTCGCCCGTCATCACGACCCCGTGGCTTCGTCTTGGCTCCGTCGCCTTCTGTGACTAGGTTCCGCGCCAATCGGCGGCCCCTTTCGGTTAAGCCCGCCTCAAAAATCTGTGCGGGAGACGCGCCCATGAGTGACATGACCCAGGCCCAAAATCTGGCTACGGCGGAACAGATCGACCAGGAAAATCCCCTCGGCGTCGACGGGTTCGAGTTCGTCGAATTCACCGGCCCTGAGCCCGAGGCGATGATTTCGCGCCTGGAGCTGATGGGCTTCACCCAGACGCACGTGAACCCCAAGACCGACGTGGTGCGCCTGAAGCAGGGCGACATCAGCTTCCTGGTGCAGCGCTCGCCCAAGGGTCAGGCCGCCGACTTCGCCAGGGATCACGGCCCGTCCGCCAACGGCATGGCCTTCCGCACCACCGACGCCAAGGCCGCCTATGAAGGGGCGCTGGCCCGCGGCGCCGTCGCCGCGACGGACGCCGCCGGCGGCGCGCTGGGCGACGACTACCCCTACATCCTGCAAGGCATCGGCGGCTCGCTGCTCTATGTCATCGACCAGTACGGCGACGCCGGCTCGCTCTATGACGCCTGGGACGAGATCGAGGGCTGGGAAGAAGCCGAGCGCAAGAACTCGATGGGCCTGGAGATCTTGGACCACCTGACCCACAACGTCCGGCGCGGCCAGATGCGCACCTGGTCGGGCTTCTACAACTCGATCTTCAACTTCGAAGAGCAGAAGTATTTCGACATCAAGGGCAAGGCGACGGGCCTGTTCTCCCAGGCCATGATCGCGCCCGACCGCGCCATCCGCATCCCGCTGAACGAAAGCCAGGACGAGAACTCCCAGATCGAGGAGTTCATCCGTCGCTACAACGGCGAGGGCATCCAGCACATCGCCCTGACGACCGAGAACATCTTCGAGTCGGTCGAGGCGATGAAGGAACGCGGCGTCGCCTTCCAGGACACCATCGAGACCTATTTCGAACTGATCGACAAACGCCTGCCCAACCATGGCGAGGACGTGGAGCGGATGCGCAAGAACCGCATCCTGATCGACGGCTCTGACGAGGAAGGCCTGCTGCTGCAGATCTTCACCCAGGACACCTTCGGCCCGATCTTCTTCGAGATCATCCAGCGCAAGGGCAACGAAGGCTTCGGCAACGGCAACTTCCAGGCCCTGTTCGATTCCATCGAGCTGGACCAGATCCGTCGCGGCGTCATCAAGGTCGACGCCTGAATGAAAATGCGGCCGCCGACCTGGCTGCCCTGGCTCGGCCCGGCCCTGGCGGCCGGCGCCGGGGCCCTGGCCGGCGAAGTCTGGCTGGGCGGCGGCTTCTGGATGGTCCTGATCGCCGCCCTCCTCTGCGGCTTCGCCCCCATCGTCGGCTATCAGGTGTGGAAACGCTTGCACCACCGGGGGTGAGGGCGGGCCAGACATCGGCCCTCTACGGGGAGGGAGTTTTACTCCGAGTGGACAGGCCTTTGGGTGGACAACTGCAAGAAAGTTTGGTCAGACTTCAGACGCAACCTTGGATAGCCTCAGATGACCCGCGATCCAGTCCTACTTGTCGCCTACGCCACCCTTTCGCTCTGGACGGTGGCGACAATCATCGTCGCCTTGCTCGTCCATTATGGGAGCAGCGGCGAACAGTATCAGCCGTGGATTGTGCCAATGTGCTTATTGACCTCTAGCGGAGCGATGCTTGTGGACCGCTTGAAAAAGTCCCGCAGCCGCCGCTGAGTCCCTCGGCCGATGAGGCCCGAGCTTGGCTGATTACCGCCCCCTCCGTTTGTCCGAAAGCGGCCCTGCGGCACAGCAAGGCTGCGTCCCTCATCTGCAAACATCCTATCGCCGCGACCCAACCCTCTGATCTTTCGGCACTTCCGATTTTCTTCGGCCAATCGACCTGACACGCCCGAACGCGGCGTTACACTACGAACGATCGGCGTCGTTGGGAAAAGTGCACAGATTGCACTGTGTTTTCGGCGCGGAGGAGGTTCACGATGCGCGTCACCTGTTCCGGACTGATTGCACTCTTTGCACTGTGTTTTTCGTCGGCCCACGCCCAGGTCGAGGCTGAGAATGCCGCGCCGCAATGGTCGCTGGCGATCCACGGCGGGGCGGGCGTGATCGAGCGGTCCAGCCTGACGCCCGAGCAAGACGCGGCCTATCGCGCGGCGCTCCAAGGCGCGCTGGACGCCGGATCGGCCGTGCTGGAAAGCGGCGGCTCGGCGCTGGATGCGGTCCAGGCCGCCGTTCAGCTCATGGAGGACGATCCCCTGTTCAACGCTGGGCGCGGGGCGGTCTTCACCGCGGCCGGCCGGAACGAGCTGGACGCCGCCGTCATGAACGGATCGGACCTGACCGCAGGGTCTGTCGCCGGCCTGACCACCACCCGCCACCCCGTCGCCGCCGCCCGCGCAGTGATGGAGCGGTCGCCCCACGTCATGCTGATCGGCCCCGGCGCCGACGCCTTCGCCGCCTCGGTCGGGTTGGAGCAGGTCGATCCGTCCTTCTTCTTCACCGAGCGGCGCTGGCAGGGTCTGGTCAAGGCCCTGACCGAGGCTGGACAGCCGATCCCCGAGCGTCCCGCTGGCGCGCCTCTACCGGGCGCTCAGGCCGAAGTCGCCCCGCCCCTGAACGAGAAGAAGTTCGGCACGGTCGGCGCCGTGGCGCTGGACAGCCAGGGGCGTCTCGCCGCCGCCACCTCCACCGGCGGCATGACCGCCAAACGCTGGGGACGGGTCGGGGACGTGCCGATCATCGGCGCCGGCACCTACGCCTCCAACGCCGACGGCTGCGCGGTGTCCGCCACCGGCGACGGCGAATATTTCATTCGCGCCACCGTCGCCCGCGACATCTGCGCGCGGATTGCGGGAGGCGCGGCGACGCAGGCCGCGGGTCAGGCGGAGATCGCCGACGCCGATCGTCTGGGCGGCAAGGGCGGCGTCATCGTCATGGGCCTGGATGGCCGCCCGGCCTTCGCCATGTCCACATCGGGCATGTATCGCGGCGCGGTCTCCTCGACCGACCCCGCCCGCGTCGCCATCTACGCCGACGAACCCTGAGCGCCCGTTCAGACCAATTAGACGAATTAGACTCTCTTTTTCCCAGACCGAGACCCATGCCTGCATCCGATGACGAACTGACCGTGATGGCCAACGAGGAGTTGGACGCCGCCTGCGCCATGCCCTTCGTCGAGGTCAGGAAGATCACCCCATGGGGCGATAGCTACGAAGGCTTCGCCCCCTCCGGCCGCACGGTCGAGGTCGAGCGTCGCTACCTGTGGGCCGTCGAGCCCGAGGGCGGCGTCATCGTCGAGGTCGAGGTCCGCGACCGCGCCGCCCGCACTGGAGCGGAAGCCCGCGCCCTGCTGACGGCCGCCGACTGATTCCGCCGTTCCCAACATCGCAAATCCGGTCTAGGCCTTGGTCATGAAACTCGCCTCGCTCAAGCACGGCCGCGACGGCCGCCTCGTTGTCGTCTCTCAGGACCTGAACTGGTTCACCGACGCCTTCCTGATCGCCCCGACGCTGCAGGCGGCGCTGGATGACTGGGACCGTTGCGGTCCTCGCCTCGAGGCCTTGGCCGAAAGCCTGGAGCATGAGGCCGTGCCGCGCGGCCGCTTCCACGAACGCGACGCTGCTTCGCCCCTGCCCCGCGCCTATCAGTGGGCGGACGGCTCGGCCTATGTGAACCACGTCGAACTGGTTCGTAAGGCGCGCGGCGCCGAAATGCCCGAGAGCTTCTGGACCGACCCGCTGATGTATCAGGGCGGCTCCGACAGCTTCCTGTCGCCGCGCGATCCGATCCCGCTGGCCGACGAGGCCTGGGGCTGCGACTTGGAGGCCGAGATCGTCGTGGTGGTCGGCGACGTGCCGCAGGGCGCGACGCGCGAACAGGCGCTCAACGCCATTCGCCTGATCGGCCTGGTCAACGACGTGAGCCTGCGCAACCTGATCCCGGCCGAACTGGCAAAGGGGTTCGGCTTCGTCCAGTCCAAGCCCGCCAGCGCCCTGTCGCCCGTTCTCGTCACGCCCGAGGCGCTGGGCGACCGATGGAAGGACGGCAAGCTGCACGGCGCCCTGTCGGTGCAGTTGAATGGCCAGGATTTCGGCAAGGCCGACGCCGGCGTCGACATGACCTTCGACTTCGGAACCCTGATCGCCCATCTGGCCAAGACCCGGGCGCTGGGCGCCGGGACCATCATCGGCTCGGGCACGGTGTCGAACAAGGACGCCGACGGCGGCCCCGGCAAGCCGGTCTCGGAGGGCGGCCTGGGCTATTCCTGCATCGCCGAGGTCCGCACCGTCGAGACGATCCTGCGCGGCGCCGCCGAGACGCCCTTCCTGAAACACGGCGACACGGTGCGGATCGAAATGCTGGACGACCGTCATCATTCGATCTTCGGCGCCATCGAACAGACGGTCGCGCCGCTATCCAGCGCGGACTGACGCCGCTAGGGTGCTGACAGCGGCCTCGGGGGAGGCCGCATCCTGTCTTTGGGGAGAGACGACGTGCCGCCTGAAAAACTTATCCCGCTGCTCATGATCCCGATCATGCTGGTGGTCGTGCTGCTGAAGAATCGTCGCAAGCGCGTGCTGAAGCCGCAGTTGCTGTGGGTCATGCCGGCCATCGTCCTGCCGCTGATCGGCCTGGGCATCTGGGGGTCGGCGCAGAACCCGAACATGGCCCATGCGCCGTTCGGCCCCGGCGCCTGGGCGGTTCTGGCCATCGGCGGCCTCCTGGGCGGCGTCGCCGGCTGGTATCGCGGCAAGACCGTCACCATCGAAAAGGAGCCGGACGGCTCCCTAATGGCCCAGGCCTCGCCTTTGGGTCTGATTCTGCTGGTCGTGCTGTTCGCCGGTCGGTCGCTGCTGCGCGACCTGATCGAAAGCCACGCCGCCGCCTGGCATCTGAACGCCCTGGCCGTCACCGACGCCTTCCTGGTCTTCGCCATGGGCCTGATCGTCATGCAGCGCGTCGAAATGTACATCCGCGCCCGCCGCATCCAGTCCGGCGGCATGGATGGGCATGTGGAAGTCGCGGCCTAACGCTTCGGGCTGGACGCGGCCTTCGCCTCTGTGGCATGAGGCGGTCCTTCCGCTGCGGGCGTGGTGGAATTGGTAGACGCGCTGGACTCAAAATCCAGTTCCGAAAGGAGTGCCGGTTCGACCCCGGCCGCCCGCACCATTCTTCTTCGGTTCAGCCCAGCTGCCGGTGGAAGAAGTCCGTCACATCGGCCAGCACCGTCGCCTTCTTGCGGAACAGGGGCGAGAAGGTCGCGATCAGGTCGGCGTGGTCCAGACCCGGATAAAGCTTGGCCTCCGAGCGCCCGCCAACCGCGCGCATCCGCTGATCCAGAATGACCGTGTCCTCGTCGTGGACCACCGTGTCGGCCGTGCCGTGGCCCAGCCAGATCGGCGGGGCGTCACGACGCACGAAGGTCACGGGCTGGGTCAGGGTCGGATCGGGCGCACGGCCGAAGGCGTTCTGCGACGCCGCCACGTCGAACGGCAGGAAGTCGTAAGGGCCCGCGAGACCTGCGGCCGCCTTGATCAGATCGGGCCGGCCGACGGCGGCCATATAGCGTCGGTCCAGGGCGATCATCATCGCCAGATGCGCGCCCGCCGAATGGCCCAGCACGCCAAGCCGCGCCGGATCGCCGCCATATTGACCGACCACCTCCGCCGCCTTGGCCGTGGCGGCGGCGGCGTCCTCGATGAAGGCCGGGAAGACGACCTGGGGAACGATGCGGTAGTCCGGCAGGGCGACCACGAACCCGCGCGCCGCCAAGGCTTGCGCCGCCCAGCCATACTGGCTGCGCGAGCCCGAATCCCAGCCGCCGCCGTAGAAGAAGACCAGCGTCGGATAGGGACCAGGCGCGGTCGGCGCATAGAGATCCATCTGCTGGCGCGGATCGTCGCCATAGGGGATGTCGCGCGCGACGCGGCGCACCCCGCCGTCCCTCGGTCCCAGGGTGTTCAGCAGGCTCAGCGGCGAGCATGCGGCGGCGAGAAGCCCAAGGGCAGGCGCGAACAGTCCACGGCGGGTCATGCGAAAGGCTCCATCACACCACAATACGCTTGGATCGCCCGATCGGTCGTCGTCATCAACGATCAGCGGGCGTTGGCGATCAGCCGGCCGCAGTCGGCGTCCTCGGCCAGGCCCGGATCGACGAAGGCGAACAGGGCCGTCACCGGCGCCACCACCGCGCCAAGCAGGCCCGCCAGACCGCCCTGCGACACGACCGAACCGACATCGACACGGACCTTTGGCGCGGTCAGGGGGCCGGAGACGGTGATCGGCGCCCACAGGCGCAACAGTCGCGGCTTCTTGGATTCGCCTTCGATCCGCAGATTCATCGTTTCGGCCCCCAGGTTGATGCTGCCCTTGCCCTGGGCCAGCACCACATCGGTGTCGATGACGAAGGTGCGGGCGGTCGCCGTGCCGCCGCTGACGTTGAAATCGGCGACGGCGCAGCGGATCTGGCTTTCGGACTGATCTCCGCTCAACAGCTTCAGCAGCCCTGCGCTGGCGTTGATGCCCAGCAGTTCGGCGAAGGCCGCGCGCATCTTGCCGTTCGGCACGACCAGGCTGAGCGAGCCTTTCGACGCGCCAGCGAAATCATGGATCGAGGCGCCCGGCCCCTCCAGCTTCGCCCGGCCCAGCGCCCTTCCCGTGACGGGCGCCGAGCCGTTGCGCGCCGGGATGATGGACTCCAGCGGATAGCCCGCCAGACGCAGATCGACGGTGCTGTAGGGGGTGTCCTTGGTCGCATTGATCCGCGCCGTGCCGTTCAGCGCGCCGCGATTGAAGTCGAAGCTGATCGGGTCCAGCTTCAGGATGCCGTCCTTCAGGTCGGCGCCCAGGTTCACCTGACGCACGTCGAAGGCGTTCGCTTTCACCGATCCGGCCCGATAGGACAGGGTCCCATCCATGGTCTGCAGACGTTCTGTCTGGAGCTTGGCGTCCGGCAGCAGCTTGCCGCCGACCACGACCGGCGCCTCGGTGTCGGTGCCCGCCGCATTGGTCCGGGTCCGCGCGCCCAGGACAGCGGCCAGATCGTCGATGTCCAGACGACGCGAGGTCAGGTCGGCGTCGACGCGCAGCCGCTGGCCCGACTGGACCTTGACCTCGCCCGACAGATCGGACGCCCCGACACGTCCGTCGAAATCCTTGAACGTCCAAACCCGCCGATCGCGGTTCAGCGCGCCCGACAGCCGGTACGGCGGCGTATTAGGCAGGGCGACGCCGGTCAGCAGATAGAGGTCCGACATGTTGCGGCCCTGGATCGTCATGGTCGCATCGAACCGCCCCAGATCGAACGGTCGAGTGATCGCCCCCTTGGCGACCAGGGACGAGTCCGCGCCGGTCACATCCGCCTCGAACCGATAGGGACGGTCGCGCCGGATGTTGATGAACGGGCCGCCCTCAATCCTGACGGTCATGGGCGCGCCGCGCACATCGCCCCGCCCGTCCAGCACGAAACCGGCCTGGCCGCTGGATGCTTCGCGCGCATTGACCGCCGCCTCCAGCGTCAGCCCGCGCCTCTGTTCCTCAAAGGTCAGCTGGCCGTCCTTGATGACCAGTTGCTGGATGACCGGCAGGTTCAGTCCTTCGCCGTCATCGGGCTTGTTGGGATTCAGCTGCCAGCTCTTGCGGCCGTCCTTGGTGGAAATCAGCACGACCCTGGGCCGGGTGAAGCTGAGCAGGGGCATCTCCACCTGACCGGCCAGCAGCTTTCGAAGACGCACCGAGGCCTGGACCTCATCGACGTCGGCCGTGTCACGATCGCGCGCCCAGTCGGGGCCGCCGATCTTCAGCCCCCGCACCACAGCGGACGGCGTCCAGCTGAACAGATTGACGTCCAGATCGCCGGTCAGGGCGATTTCGCGATCGTATTTGACGGAGGCCCAGCGGCCGATGGGCCCGCGCAGCATGTTCCAGTCGAACAGGGCCAGGAAGAGAACCACGGCCGCCACGAGCACCAGGACCACGCCCGCCGCCCATTTTTCCGCCGTCCCCGGTCGTCGAGCCGCCGCATAGACGGGATCGTTGTCGCGCACCCAGTCGCGCCAGGTACGCAAACGCGCCCCGGCCGGCGCCCACGCCCGCTGGTTCAGGTCGGCCCGAAAAGTGCGCCAATTCCGTGGGTTCGACAATCGCTCGTCTCCGTCAGCCAGAGGAAACGCGCCAGCCCCGGTTTGGCGCCGTAAGGTCAGCTTGTCGTCGATCTGACGCGAATTTGTCGCATAATCTTTACAAATGACAGGATTGGCGCATAATTCATCAGAGTCCTGATCTTAATTCAGGCCGTGGAGGATTGCCGATGACCCGTTTTCTGACCCCCGCCCTGATCGCCGCGGCCCTGGCGGCCGCAACGACGCCGGTGATGGCGCAAAGTCCGCGCCCGGCCGAGCGCGCGGCCGTGCTGCAAACCGTCAGGGTATGCGGAACCGATGTGGCCTCACGCACGGCCTATCAGCGCGACCATGGCGCGACGCCGAGCTTTGTCACGGCTCAACAGGCGGTCGCCGCCTATCAGTCGGGCCAGCGCTGGGCCGCGCCGCGCTGCATGACCGCGCATCAGTATGACCGCCTGGCCGGCGCGCCGATGCAGCGCGCGGCGCTCTGATCCTGAATAAACGGGCATGAAGAAGGGGCGCGGTCGTTGGACCGCGCCCCTTTTTGTCGTCCGGATGGACGCCTGTTACTGCGTCGGCGTCAGATATTTGTTCAGCCAGCCGAACACCTCATTGTGCCATTGCAGGCTGTTGGCCGGCTTCAGCACCCAGTGGTTCTCGTTGGGGAAGACGATCAGGCGGCTGTCGATGCCGCGCCGTTGCAGGGCGGTGAAGGTCGACAGGCCCTGGGCGGTCGGGATGCGGAAGTCGCGGTCGCCCTGAACCACCAACATCGGCGTCTTCCAATTATCGACGTGGTTGGCCGGGTTGAACTTCTGATAGCCCTCGGGCTTGTCCCAAGGCGTGCCGCCGTATTCCCACTCCGTGAACCACAACTCTTCGGTGGAATAGCCCATGCCGAAGGTGTCGAAGACGCCGTCGTGGTTGACCAGGCACTTGAATTCATTGGACCAGTTGCCGGCGATCCAGTTGATCATATAGCCGCCGTAGGAGGCGCCCAGCGCACAGGCGTTGTCGCCGTCCAGGAAGCTGTATTTCGCCTGAGCCGCCGCCCAGCCCTTCTGCAGGTCTTCCAGCGGGCGGTCGCCCCAGTGCTGGCTGATCGCGTCGGTGAAGGCCTGGCCGTAGCCGGTCGAGCCGTGGAAATCGATCATCACCACCGCATAGCCCGCGCCCGCATAGGTCTCGGGGTTCCAGCGATAGGACCAGCCGTCCCCGAACGAACCTTGCGGCCCGCCGTGGATCAGGAAGGCGACCGGATATTTGCGGCCCTCGACGTAGCCGGCCGGCTTGATGACATAGCCGTGGACCGTCTCGTTGTTCCAGCCGGCGAAGCTGAACTGCTCATACTCGCCGAACTGTTTGGCGGCGAAGGCGGGGTTGGATTGCGTCAGACGACGCGGCATTTCGCGACCTAGATAGGTCTTGAAATACAGGTCGCCTGGCTCGCGCAGGCTGTCCTGGGCGAAGACGAAGCCCGACGGCGTCTGCTGGAAGGCCGAGACGTGGCCCGCGCCCGTGATCGGCGTCACCACGCCGTTGCGCGTATCCACCGAAAACAGCTTGGTCGAGCCGACGTCGCCCGCCGTCGTGTACAGTGTCTGGCCGTCGCGCGACCATTGCAGCGTGTCGGCCGAGCGATCCCAGTTCGAGGCGATCTCGCGCTTCTGGCCCGTTTCGACGTCCATCAGCACGATCTGATAGCGATCAGCCTCGAAGCCCGGCCGCGCCATGGCGCGATAGGCCAGGGTCCGTCCGTCCGGCGAGAAGACCGGGCCGGTGTCCCAGGCGTCGTTGCCGTCGGTCAGGTTGGTGAAGGTGCCGTCGCCCGACAGGCCGTTGGTCTTCCAAAGGTCAAAGTTGGTGCTCCACGGCTCGGTCTGACCGGCGAGACGCGCCGAGAACACCACGGCGTCGCCCGCCGGGGTGAAGACGAACTCGCTTTCGTCGCCGAAGGGTTTGGAGGGCGTGTCGCCGTCAAAGCCCTTGGTGATCCAGACCGGCGTGCCCGTGGCCTTGCCGTCACGGCCGATAGACTGGACGAACAGGTGGTTCTGGGTGTGGTCGTTCCAGGTGTCCCAGTGACGCACGAACATGCGGTCATAGACCTGGCCCGTCGTCTTCTGCTCGGCGATGGCCTTGCCCTGCTGGACAGAGGCGTTCAGGTCGGCCGCATTCGGATAGACGGCCAGCGACACCGCCACCTTGTCGCCCGAAGGGCTGATCCGATAGGCGTTCACGTCGGTCGGCAGGTTGGTCACCTGAACCGGCGCCGATGTGGGCGAGGCGACGCGCCAGACCTGGCTTGCGCCCGACTTGCCCGACAGGAAGTACAGATTGCCGTCCCCGCCCCAGCGCGCGGTGTTCGCGCCCTGGTCCGAGATGGCCAGGCGGCGCGGCGCCGCATCCGGTGCGTTCAGGTCCAGGATCCACAGGCTGCCGGCGCGGCTATTGGCCTGAACATCGGTGGTCGTGACCGAATAGACGACATAGCGGCCGTCCGGCGACACCTGCGGATCGCCCAGCCGGTTGGCCGAGATCATGTCCTGATAGGTGAAGGCGTCCGGCGTCGCGGGCGCGGCCGGAACCGGCGCGGGCGGCACCTGGGCCAGGGCAGGCGCGGCGCTCATCAGCGCAACAGCCGCGCAGGCGGCGGACAGAAGGGAACGGTGACGCATCAAGATCTTCCTCGCGAAGCTTTCTGGCCGCGAGGCGTAGCACCCTGCCAAGGCGCGTCAATGGGTCGCTCAGCCCGCCGGCGCCGTATAGCGATCCACCCAATCCAGGATTTCCTGCTGCCAGTCGACCCAGGTGCGGGGTTTCAGCACCCAGTGGTTCTCGTCCGGCACATGGACGAAGCGGCTGGGCACGCCCTGACGCTGAAGCGCCGAGAAGGTCGCCAGCCCCTGCTCCATCGGCACGCGGAAGTCCTTGGAGCCATGCAGCACCAGCATCGGCTTCGTCCAGTCGCCGGCATAGGTTTCAGGGTTGAAGGCGTCATAGACGGCCTTGCGCTCCCAGCTCGGTCCGCCGAACTCCCAGATGAAGTTGCCGATATCCATGGCGTTCATCAGCTGCGGCACGTCGAACACCCCGGCGTGGTTGACCAGGCAACGCCACGGCCCATTCCACTTGCCGGCGATCATATTGACCATATAGCCGCCGTATGAGGCGCCCAGCGCACAGGCCCGGTCGCCGTCGATCCACGGATTGTTCGACAGCGCGGCCGCCCAGCCCTTCTGCAGATCTTCCAGCGGCCGGTCGCCCCAGTGATCGTTGATGGCGTCGGTGAAGGCCTGACCGTAACCGGGCGAGCCGTGGAAGTTGATCATCACCACCGCATAGCCCGCCGCCGTATAGACCTGCGGATTCCAGCGGTAGGACCAGTTTTCGGTCCAGGGCGATTTCGGCCCGCCGTGGATCAGATAGACCGCCGGATAGCGCCGCCCCTCGACCGCGCCCGCCGGCTTGAACACCCAGCCCTGCACCGGCTCATTGTTCCAGCCGGCGAAGGTGAAGGCCTCGCCTTTCGGCAGATCCAGCTGCGCCAGCACCTCTGCGTTCTGGCGGCTGATCTGGCGCGGTTCGCCGCGCGTTTGAACGAATATCTGGGTCGGGGCGACGAAGCTTTCGTGGGCGTAGGCCAGAACACCGGCCTTCTCCTCATAGGCGCCGACCGTGCCGTTTCCGGTCAGGGGCGTGATCCGGCCGGTGCGGGCGTCGACCGAGAACAGCCGGTTCTGGCCCTCGTCCGCCGCCGAGACCAGCAGCGACCGGCCGTCGGTGCGCCATTGCAGGCCGCCCGCGCCGCGATCCCAGTCGGTCAGCTTCCTCGCGCCGGAGCCGTCGGCGTCAGCCACCCAGACCGCCGCCTGATCCCCGCCGACGTTTTCACGCGGCGCCGACAGCCAGGCCAGTTGGCCACCGTTCGGAGAGAAGACCGGATTGCCGTCCGATCCCTTGTTGCCTTCCGTCAGATTGACCGGCGCGCCGCCGTCGAGTGCCACGCGGAAGACGTCGCTGTTGCTGGTGAAGGCTTCGCCCGCGCCTTGCGTCTGCGTGCCGTAGACCAGGGTGCGGCCGTCCGGCGAAATGTCGAAGCTGGAATCGCCGGCCGAGACATCGGCATCCAGGCCCGCCATCAGATCGCGCGGTTCGCCGCCACTCAAACCCGACCCGTTCAGCGGCTGGACGAACAGATGGGTGCGGCGCGTATCGACCCAGTGATCGAAGTCGCGCAGCGGCAGACGGTCATAGGTCTGGAGCGTCGACTTGCCTCGGGCGTCCAGCCGCGTCTTGGTGCAGGCCAGGGTGTCGCAATCGACGAAGACCGAGACGGCCAGGACCAGCGACTTGCCGTCCGGCGCGATGCGGAAGCCCGACACGTCGAAAGGCAGGGTCGTCACCTGGGCCGCCGCCGTTCCGGCCGCATCCGTGCGCCAGACCTGGTTCGATCCGCCGCGCGACGACAGGAAATAGATCGCCCCGCCGTCCGGCGCCCAGCGCGCGCCCGAGGCCCCGCCTTCCGAGATCGCCAACTTGCGCGGCTCGCCGCCCGACACGTCCGCCAGCCACAGCCCGTTGACGCCCTTGTTGCCGTCCCAGTCGGTGGTGCGCACGGCGTAGAGGATTTGGCGGCCGTCCGGCGAGACGCGCGGCTCGCTGACCCGCTCCATCATCGTCAGATCTTTCAGCGACAGGCCGCGCGATGCGGGCGCTTGGGCGGCGGGGGCGGCGGCCGGCGCGGACGAGGCCTGCTGCGCCAGGCTGGGCGCCGCGGCCAGGATCAGGCTTCCAAAGGCGACCGCCGCCATCCAGCGTAAACGCGTCATGTCTTCATCCCCCACAGCTTTTCTCCAGTGATAGGGGCCGCCCGTCCGATCGCCAAGCGTCCACGACGCCGCGCATCTTGCCCCCTCCGACCGAACCGGCGACAAGCGATCTTTCATGACCGCCGTCACCCCTCCCGCCCGTCGTCAGCCCCACATCGTCGATGTGCTGATCGCCGAACGCGCGCCGCGCCTGACCGCCTCGTCGCTGTGGCCGGTCGTGCGGCCGGCGCTCTACGGCGTGCTGGGCTACGGGGCGGCGGTCAGGATGGCCGACGCCATCCGCGACCTGTCGGGGACCGAGACGTTCGATTACGTGTCGGACCTGCTGAAGCTGAAGGTGACGACGACGAACCTGGACCGTCTGCCCGCGACCGGGCGCTGCGTCGTGGTGTGCAACCACCCCACCGGCATCGCCGACGGGGTCGCCGTGTTCGACGCGATCAAACAGCGGCGCAGCGACATGATCTTCTTCGCCAACGCCGACGCCATCCGCGTCTCGCCCCGGCTGGACGAGACCATCATCCCCGTCGAATGGGTCCACGACAAACGCACCCGCGAAAAGACCCGCGCCACCCTGAACGCCGCCAAGGAGGCCTTCGAGGCCGAACGCTGCGTCGTCATGTTCCCCGCCGGGCGTCTGGCGCGCGAGAAGAACGGCGTCCTGACTGATCCCGAATGGGCCCCGACCGCCGCCTCGATGGCGCGCAAATACGATGCGCCGGTCGTGCCCATGCACGTCACCGGTCCCTACAGCCGGCTGTTTCACCTGTTCGACAAGGTCTCGCAGGAGCTGCGCGACGTGACCCTGTTCCACGAGTTACTGAACAAGGAAGGCAAGCCGTTCGGCGTCGATGTCGGCCTGCCCATTCCGGCCGACCGTCTGGACGTGGACGCCGCCAAGGCCACCGAGGCGTTGAAGACCTTCACCGAGCGGACCCTGGCCGCCGACCACGACGCGGTGTTTCCATGAAGATCGCCCTGCCCGACGCCGAGGCCACCACCGCCCTGGGCCAGGCCATCGCCCCCCTGCTGGCGGCGGGCGACAGTCTGCTGCTCTACGGTCCGCTGGGCATGGGCAAGTCGACCCTGGCGCGCGGCCTGATCCGCGCCCTGACCACGCCGGACGAGGACGTGCCCAGTCCGACCTTCACCCTGGTCCAGTTCTACGAAAGCGACACGCCGGTCGCCCATTTCGATCTCTATCGCCTGACCCGGCCGGAAGAAGCGTTCGAGATCGGCCTGGACGAGGCGCTGGACGAGGGGTGCGCCGTCATCGAATGGCCCGAGCGTCTTGGCGACGATCCCGGCCGGTTCCTGGGGCCTGACCAGCTCATCATTCATCTGTCCGAGATCACGCTCGACGCGGCCTCGGAACGCCCTCAAGCAGACGGGCTCCGCGAGCCGGTCGATAGGGCTCTGCAAGGAAGGCTTGCGACCGTTTCCGGCGTAGGCCGATGGGAAACGGGGCTGAAGGATCTGCATGTCTGACCGCGAAACCCTCCGTCTCGACTTCCTGAAGGCCGCAGGCCTGGCCGACGCCGTGCGCGCGCCCCTGCCCGGCGACGCGTCGACGCGGCGTTACGAGCGGCTGACGCCCGCGACCGGTCCGACCCTGATGCTGATGGATCAGGCGCCCGCCGCCGAAAGCCAGCCCTGCGATCCGCGCTGGACGCCCGAGCAGCGTCGCGCCGCCGGCTGGAACGCCGTCGCCCGCCTGTCCGCCGGCCGGATCGAGGCCTTCGCCGCCGTCGCCGCCCACCTGAAATCCCTGGGCCTGTCCGCCCCTGAGATCCCGTCGCTGGACGCCGCCAACGGCCTGGCCGTGCTGGAGGATTTCGGCGACGACCTGTTCGCCCGCGTGATCGAAGACGGCACAGACGAAACGCCGCTTTATCTGGCCGCCATCGAGGCCCTGGCCGTTCTGCACGAAGCCGGCGCTCCGCCCGAAACCCTGCATGGCCCCGGCGGCGACTGGCCGCTGCTGACCTATGACGAGACGGCGCTTCAGGGCGGGGCCGATCTGTTCGTCGAATGGTTGCCGAAGCTCGACGACCGCGTCCGCTTCGACGCCGCCGCCATCGCCGACTGGCGCACGGCCTGGGCGCCGATCGTCGCCTCGGGCGCGGCCGGGGCCTCGGTCATGGCGCACCGCGACTATCACGCCGAAAATCTGATCTGGCTGCCCCAGCGCGACGGCCCGGCCCGCGTCGGCATGATCGACTTCCAGGACGCGGTGCGCGCCCACCCGTCGTGGGATCTGCACTCCCTGCTGCAGGACGCCCGCCGCGATGTGTCGCCCGCGCTGGAGGCCGAGGCCCTGGACCGCTATTTCGCCCTGCGCCCCGGCGTCGATCGCGTCGCCTTTATGGCCGACTACTCAGGCCTCGCCGCCCTGAACGAGGCGCGGATCATCGGCATCTTCGCCCGCCTGATCGCGCGCGACGGCAAGCCCCGTTACCGCCAGTTCCTGCCGCGCATGTGGCGGCATCTGAACGCCAATCTGGACCAGCCGGCCCTGGCGCCCGTCGCCCGCTGGTTCGATCGCTACGTGCCTGCCAAGGTGCGCGCATGACCGCTCCCAAGACTGCCCCCAAGACCGCAATGGTGCTCGCCGCCGGCCTGGGCACGCGCATGCGTCCCCTGACCGACGACCGACCCAAGGCCCTGGTCGAGGTCCAGGGCCGCGCCTTGATCGACCATGTGCTGGACCGTCTGGCGGACGCCGGCGTTGAAAAGGCGGTGGTCAACGTCCACTGGTTCGCCGACCGACTGGAGGCGCATCTGACGGCGCGCGGACGCGGGCCGCAGATCGTCATTTCCGACGAACGCGCCGAACTGCTGGAGACCGGCGGCGGGCTGAAGAAGGCCCGCGCCCTGCTGGGCGACGATCCCGTCTTCGTCGCCAACATCGACAGCGTCTGGATCGACCGAGGCGACGCCCTCGCCGATCTGATCCGCCTGTGGAATCCCGAGACAATGGACGCCGCCCTGCTGCTGGCCCGCCGCGAAGGCTCCATCGGCTTTGAGGGCGATGGCGATTTCTTCATGGCCGACGACGGGACGCTGACCTTCCGTGGCGACGCCCCGTCCGCGCCGTTCGCCTATATGGGCGTCCACATCACCCGGCCGGGCTATGCCGATCACGGCCCCGACGGCCCCTTCTCCCTCAGTCCCCTGTGGCGCAAGTCCGCCGCTGAGGGACGTCTGTTCGGCTGCGTCCTGGACGGCGACTGGATGCACGTCGGCGACCCGCAGGCGCGCGATGACGCCGAGGCGAAACTGGCGGGAGAGGCGTGAGCGCCTTCGACCCATTCCTGGGCGACACGCCCCGCTGGTACGCCATCCCGGCGCATCGGCCTTTCCTTGAGGACCTGGCCGCAGGCGTCCTGGCCTGGCTGGGCGATCTGCCGCCAGAGGCCCTGTCGGACGCGACCATCCTGTTGCCCAACCGACGAGCGGCGCGCGCGTTCACCGGCGCCCTGTCCAAGCTGTCGCAGGGTCGCCCCATCCTGCTGCCCCAGGTGCGGCCGCTGGGCGATCTGGAGGAAGACGAGCCGCCCTTCACGCCCGGCGCCCTGGGTCTGGACCTGCCGCCCGCCATCCCCGCCCTGACGCGCCGGTTCGAGATGGCGCGGATGATCGTCGAACAGTTCGATGCGTCCCTGAGCCCGATGCGCGCGCTGGATCTGGCCGATGCGCTGGGCGGCTTCCTCGATTCCTGCCAACTGGAAGAGATTCAGAACCCCGAGCGGATCGCCACACTGATCGACGGCGAGATGGCCGAACACTGGGAACGGTCGGCCGAGTTTCTGGGCCTCGCCGTCGAGGCCTGGCCGAAGCGTCTGGCCGAGCTGGGTCTGGTCGATCCGGCCTGGCGCCGCGCGACCCTGCTGCGCCGCCTCGCCGAGCTGTGGGACCGCGAGCCGCCGCGCCAGCCCGTCATCGCCGCCGGCTCGACCGGCACGGTTCCCGCCGCCGGCGACGTGCTGAAGGCCGTGGCCCGGGCGCCGCTGGGCTGCGTCGTCCTGCCCGGCCTCGACTTGGATCTGGACGCGGGCGTCTGGGACCGGCTGGACGAACAGCATCCGCAGAGCGCGATGAAGGGGTTGCTGGACCGCTGCGAGATCGTGCGTGAGAGCGTCCGCCCCTGGTTCCGGCCCGCCGTCTCCTCGGCCGTCGAGGCGCGCGGACTGGCGCGCCAGCGGCTGGTCAACGAGGCCCTGCGTCCGGCCGAGGCCACCGACGACTGGCGCCGCGCCATCCGCGACCTCCGCTCGGCCGCCGCTGCGCGCGGCGAGGCGCGCGATCCGATCGCCGAGGGCTTGCAGGGCGTGTCCCTGTTGACCGTCCGCGCCGAGGAAGAGGCCGCCGCCGCCATCGCCCTGATGATGCGCGAGACTTTGGAGACGCCCCGCAAGACCTGCGCCCTGGTCACGCCGGATCAGGCCCTGGGTCGCCGCGTCGCCGCCCGGCTGGAGCGTTGGGGCGTGATCCCGGATTCGTCCGCCGGCGCCCCTCTGTCGCGCCTGCCTGCCGGGGCCCTGATCGATCTGTGCGCCCGCTGGATCGCCGATCCGGTCCAGCCCCATCTGCTGCTCGCCGTCGTCAAACATCCGCTGGTCCGGTTCGACCTGGGCGACGCCTCTCAAGCGGCAGCCGTCGCCGCGCTGGAGGAACACGCCCTGCGCGGTCCCCGCCCGCGCGACTTCGCCGCCATCCATCGCCGTCTGCTGGAGGCGGTCCAGCCAGACCGGCGCGGCAAGGCCCCGCCCGAGTGGAAACAGGCCCGGCTGTCGGCCGCGACCTGTCTGGTCGATCAGCTTCAGGCCGCCGTCGAGGCCGCGACCGCCGCCTTCACCCCTGACGCAGATCTGAACGTCGCCGCCTCGGCCCTGACCCGGCTGATCGAGACCCTGGCCGGCCAGAACGCCTGGGCCGGTTCCGACGGCGAGGCCGCCGCCGCCCTGTTGTCCGGCCTGATCGAGGGCGGGGCGTCGCTGGGCCGCATCCGCCGCGCGGAATTGGCCGAACTGGTCACGTCCCTGGTCAAGGAAAACGTGGTGCGGACCGGCGGGGCGACCCATCCGTCGCTGCGCATTCTCGGCGCCATCGAGGCGCGGCTGGTGCGCGCCGACCGCATGATCCTGGCCGGGCTGGAGGAAGGCGTCTGGCCCCAGGCGGCCCCGACCGATCCCTTCCTGTCGCGCCCGATGCGCAAGGCCCTGGGCCTGCCGCCGCCCGAACGTCGCCTGGGCCAGACGGCGCAGGACTTCGTCCAGGCCGCCTGCGCCGATGAGGTCATCCTGATCCACAGCGAGCGGCGCGGCGGCCAGCCCGCCGTACGCTCGCGCTGGCTGTGGCGGCTTGAGATGTTGACGCGCGGGGCCGGCGTGGCGTTGCCGCGTCCCACGACCGTGCTGGACTGGGCCCGCGCCCTGGACGCACCCCCGCCCGGCCCGCCCCGGTTCGCCAAACGGCCAGAGCCGCGCCCGCCCGTGCATCGCCGTCCGCGCAGCCTGTACGTCACCCGCATCGAACGCTGGGTGCGCGACCCCTACGCCATCTACGCCCTGTGGGTTCTGGGACTGGAGGCGATGGAGCGGCCCGGCGCCTCTGCCGAAGCGCTGGCTCGAGGCAACGCCGTCCACGCCGCCATCGAACGGCTGACGCTGGACTGGCCGAACGACCTGCCCGACGACTGCGAGGCCATTCTGCACGACCATCTGCTGCGCGAACTGGGCGCGCGCGGGTTCGAGGATGCGGCCATGGCCCGCGAGGCGCCGCTGGCCCGCAACTGCGCACGCTGGCTGATCGAGTTCGAGCGTCGCCGCAGGGCGCGCGGCGTCGAGATCCTGGTGGAACAGCAGGGGACGATGACCTTCGAGGCCCCGGCCGGCCCCTTCACCGTCAAGGCCTTCGCCGACCGGATCGAGTTGGCGTCGGACGGCGCTGCGGTCATGGACTTCAAGACCGGGGCGGCGCCGTCCGCCAAACAGGTCAAGTCCGGCTTCGCCCCGCAGCTGACCCTGACCGCCGCCATCCTGGCCGAGGGCGGGTTCGAACGCACCAACGGCCCGGTCACGCCCGACGAACTGACCTATGTCCGCGTGGTGGGGCGCAAGACGGCGGGCGAAGTCGTCACCCGCGCCTCGGGCCTTGAGGCCGTCGACCTGGCCCAGGCGGCGCTGGAAGGTCTGAAGCGCCGCGTCGCGCGTTTCGACGACGAGAACACGCCTTACATTTCCTGGGCCGCGCCTCAGTTCATGGGCAACCAGGGCGGCAACTACGACCATCTGGCCCGCGTCTGGGAATGGTCAGTGATCGGCGATGGGGACGAAGAATGAGCATCGCCCCCCAGATTGTCCCCCCTCAGATCTTGGCTGCCGATCCGCGCCTGACCGTCTTCGTCACCGCCAACGCCGGTTCGGGCAAGACCACCACCCTGGTCAACCGGGTGGCGCGGCTGCTGCTGGATCAGGTCGACCCCGGCGCCATCCTGTGCGTCACCTACACCAAGGCCGCCGCCGCCGAGATGCAGGCCCGGCTGTTCGACCAGCTGGGCGGCTGGGCCGTGCTGGACGACGCCGCCCTGTCGCGCGAACTGGCCCGTCTGGACGACGGCGACCCGCAGGCGATGGATCACGCCGCGCTTTCCCGCGCCCGCAAGCTGTTCGCCCGCGCGCTGGAGACGCCCGGCGGGCTGAAGATTCAGACCATCCACGCCTTTTGCGAAAAGCTGCTGCGGCGGTTCCCGCTGGAGGCCGGGGTCTCGCCCCGCTTCACCGTGCTGGAAGACCAGGCGGCGACTGCCCTCAGCCATGCCGCGCGCGAGGATCTGGCCCGCGCCGCCGTCGCCGATCCGAACGGCCCCATCGGTCTGGCCTACAGCCATTTCGCCGTCGAGCTGGACTGGCAGAGGTTCCAGGCCCTGCTGTCGATGATCGAGGCGAAACGCGCCGATCTGCTGGACTATATCGACCGCGCCGAGGCCGGGACCGCGCCCGATCCCTGGGCCCTGACCGGCGCCGAGCGCGACCGCAGCCCAGAGGATCTGGAGCGAGACTTCGTCGCCTTCATCGATCCCGGCGAGTGGAACCGCATGGCCGAGGCCATGGAAACCGGCTCGGCCAATGACAAGAAGATCGCCGACGCCATGAGCGTCGCCGCCCCGCCCTACGCCGGGTTCGCAGCCCTGGCCGGGGTCTTCTGCACCCAGGCGGGCGAGCCGCGAAAGAGCATGGGCACCAAATCGGCGCCGCAGGGCGCGGTCGGCTGGCTGCTGGACCTCCAGACCAAATTCCTCGCCACGCGCGAAGCCCTGCGAAAGGCCAAGGTCGCCGATGATACGGTCAAGGTCCTGACCCTGGCCCGCGCCCACGCCGCCTTCTACGAAGCGGCCAAGGCCCAGCGCGGGGCGCTGGATTTCCCCGATCTGGTCGCGCGCGCCGCCGCCCTGCTGACCCAAAGCGGGGCCGCCGCCTGGGTGCTGTACAAGCTGGACGGCGGGGTCGATCACGTCCTGATCGACGAGGCCCAGGACACCGCCCCCGAACAATGGGCCATCGTGCGCGCCCTGACCGGCGAGTTCTACTCCGGCGAAAAGTCCGGCCGCACCGTCTTCGCCGTCGGCGACGAGAAGCAGTCGATCTATTCTTTCCAGGGCGCCCGACCCGAACGCCTGCGTCAGGAACGCGGGGCCTTCCTTGCTCTGGCCGAGGGCGCCGGCGAGCCCTTCGCCGGACCGGAGCTCAACACCTCCTACCGTTCCACCGAAGAGGTGCTGGCCTTCGTCGACGCCGTCTTCGCCGACCCGGACCGCACCCGCGCCCTGACCGGCCCGCAAGGCGATATCGCCCGACACCTGCCGGCCCGCATCGGCCAGCACGGCGCCGTCGACCTGTGGCCCCTGTTCCTTGACGAGCCCGCGCCCGAAACCGACGCCTGGGACGATCCCGTCGATCAGGAAAGCGCCGGCAGCGCCAGGAAGCGCCTGGCCCGCGACCTAGCCCGCGAGATCCGCCGCCAGGTCGAAAGCGGCGTCGCCGTCTTTGATCGCAGCACCCGCGACCTGCGCCCCGCCGGCTATGGCGACTACATCGTCCTGGTCCGACGTCGCGACGCGACGTTCGAAGAAATCATCCGCGCGCTGAAGACCGAAGGCGTGCCCGTCGCCGGCGCGGACCGGCTGAAGCTGTCCAGCCATATCGTCTTCGACGACCTGATCTCGCTGGCGCGTTTCGCCCTATTCCCCGACGACGACCTGTCCCTGGCAGAGGTGCTGCGCAGCCCACTGTGCGATGTGGACGAGGACGGCCTTTACGCGCTGGCCGGCCGCGAGAACCGAAAGGCCGGCCAGCTGTGGCGTGACCTGCGCGACCGGGCGCACGAACGCCCCGAATGGACCCGCGCCCGCGATGCATTGCAAGCCGCCATCGGCGCGCGCGGCGGCGATCCCTTCGCCTTCTTCTCCCAGGCCCTGAACCGGTTGGACGACACCGGCCGTTCCGGCCGCGCCCGCATCCTGGCCCGGCTGGGGCGCGAGGCGGAAGAAGCGATCGACGAAACCCTGAACCAGGTGCTGGCCGCCGAAAATCGGGGCGCGATCGACCTGGAAACCTGTCTGGCGCAGCTGGAGGCCGCCGACGTCGAGGTGAAGCGCGAACTGGAAGGCGCGCGCGGCGAGGTCCGCGTCATGACCGTCCACGGCGCCAAGGGGCTGGAGGCGCCCATCGTCATCCTGCCCGACACCACCATGAAGGCGAAGGCGCAAGGGCCGTCCCTGATGCCCGCCGTCACGCCGGAGGGCGAAGGCGAGGCCTGGCTGATGGCGCCGGGCTCGGCGAAGGACGACTGCCCGGCCTCGGCCGACGCCCGCGCCGCGCGCCAGGCCCGCACCGACGACGAAACCCTGCGCCTGCTCTATGTCGCCCTGACCCGCGCGCGGGACCGCGTCATCGTCATGGGTCGCGCCTCAAGCCGGGGGGCCGAGGCCGGCAGCTGGTGGTCGATCCTCGAGGAAACCTTCGACCGCCTGGGCGGTCAGGTGCGCGAAGTCGACAACGGCGTGCGTCGCTATGGCGTCGACCCCGAGCGTCGTTCGGTCGCCGCCGATGAAGTGCGGCCCGTCGCCGCCCTGCCCGCCTGGGCCGCCTCGCCGCCGCCGGCCGACGCCGCCGCACGCTTCGCCTCGCCGTCGCGGATGGAGGGCGGCGCGATCCGCATCCCCGCCCCCTCGCCTTTGGCCAACCGCGCGGCCGGCGTGGCATCGCTGGGGCGGTTCCGGCGCGGCGACCTGATCCACCGTTTGCTGGAACGCCTGCCCGAGATCGCGACCGCCGACCGCCCCGACGCCGCCCGGCGCCTGCTGACGCGTGAGACCGATCTGGACGAGGCTCAGCGCGCCGAGATGATGGCCGCCGCCTTCTCTGTGCTGGACGACGCCCGCTTCGCCCCCGTCTTCGGTCCCGGATCCCGCGCCGAGGTCGCTCTGACCGGATCGGCGCCCGACCTGCCGCCCGGCGTCGCCATCAACGGCCGCATCGACCGGCTGGTGGTCACGCCCGAGAAGGTTCTGGTCGTCGACTACAAGACCAACCGCCCTGCGCCAGACGCCGTCGAGGCGGTCGATCCCGCCTATGTGCTGCAGGCCGCCGTCTATGTCGCCGTGCTGAAACGCCTCTACCCCGACCGCCCGGTCGAGGCCGCCCTGGTCTGGACCGACGGCCCCAAGCTGATGCCCATTCCGGAGACCCTGCTGGCGGCGGCGCTCGCGGGCAGTTGAATTGCCCGCGATTCGCTCCCACATCTGCGACCGAACCCGGACGCTCCGGCCAACATCAACCTGCGCTCAAGTAGCGAGGCGCCCCGCGCCGAGCGATAGCGCCCAAGGAGCCATTTATGGCGACAGTGAAAGTCACCGACGAAAGCTTTGACGCCGACGTCCTGAAATCCTCGACCCCGGTCCTGGTCGATTTCTGGGCCGAATGGTGCGGCCCCTGCAAACAGATCGGCCCGGCGCTGGAACAGATCGCCGACGAACTGGGCGGTCAGGTCACCGTGGCTAAGATCAACATCGACGACAGCCCCATGACCCCGTCCAAGCTGGGCGTGAAGGGCATTCCGACCCTGATGCTGTTCAAGGACGGCCAGATGGCTTCGATGAAGGTCGGCGCCATGCCCAAGGGCAAGATCGTCGAGTGGCTGGCCGAGGCCGGCGTCAAGGCCTGAGCCTTTTCGACCCCGTCAGATCAAGCGCCCGCCGGTCCGACCGGCGGGCGTTTTTTCATGCTAGGATGACGCCATGAGCGACGAAGACACCCCGAACCCGGCTGACGACATCCCCGGCGAGACCCCGGTCCAGAAGGCCCTGCGCCTGAAGAACGCCAAGCTGGATGCGCGCGCCAAGCCGCCGCGTGGCGGTCGCTTCCAGCGCGAACAGGCCGCCCGCATCGCCGCCGGCAAGTCCAAACCCTGGATGACGCGCTAGACCGAAATCGGTTCGGTTGGACGCAGTCCATCCGAACCCAGATTTCGGTCCAGCATGACTCTGGAGCCTGATTCACGGCATCGATGAAATCGCGCAGCGATTCCATCTCAACCGATCAGGCTCAGACCGGCCAGGTCTCCTCGCTGGCGCCCAGGACCTCGCCTGCCAGATACAGCGATCCGCAGATGGCGACCCGGCCTGCGCCCAGGCGCAGCGCCAGGTCCAGCGCCTCGGAAACCGAACCCGCCGGGGTCGCCGCCAGCCCATGCCCGCGCGCCACGGCCGCTAGGGCCGTCGGCTCGGCCGCCGCACCGTCAAAGCCGACAGTGAAGACGGTGGCCTGGCTGTCCTTCAGCGCAGCGAAGAAACCGCCCGCATCCTTGTTGTTCAACATGCCGCAGATCAGGGCCAGGGGACGCGGCGCCCGCGCCTGACGCTCGGCCAGAAACGCCGCCAGCGCCCGCGCCGCGTGGGGATTGTGCCCCCCGTCGAGCCACAACTCAGCCTCCGCAGCCTTGGCCGCAGCGCCATAGGGGCCGCCCGAAATCCGTTGCAGCCGTGCGGGCCAGCGCACGCGCTTCAGCCCTTCGGCGATCGCGGCCTCGGGCAGGTCCAGTTCGACCGCCGCCGCCACGGCCAGGGCCGCATTGTCGATCTGATGCGCGCCTGCCAGGGCCGGCGCCGGCAGATCCATGAACAGTTCGGCGGTCTGGAACGCCAGACCGCCCCGTTCGGCCCAGGCGTCGAAATCGACCCCCAGCACGGTCAGCCGCACATGGACGTCCGTCGCCCGCCGCTCGATGGCTGCCATCGCTTCTTCCTTCTGGCGCGCGATCACGGCCGGCGCTCCGGCCTTCAGCACCCCTGCCTTTTCCGAGGCGATGGCGGCCAGATCCGTGCCCAGGAACTCCGCATGGTCGTAGTCGACCGGGGCGATGACGCTGAGCAACGGCCTCTCGATCACGTTTGTGGCGTCCAGCACCCCGCCCAGACCCACTTCGATGATGGCCAGGTCGGCGGGCGTCTCGGACATGGCCAGGAAGGCGGCGGCAGTGGTGCTTTCGAACACCGTGGCCTCGCTGTCCGTTTCGGCCATGACCGCCTCGATCCGGTCCAGGATCGCGTTCAGATGATCGTCCTCGATCAGCTTGCCCGCCAATCGGATCCGCTCGTTGAACCGCACCAGATGGGGCGAGGTGTAGGCATGGACTTTCAGCCCGGCCGCCTCGGCGATGGCGCGGATCAGGGCCACGGTCGATCCCTTGCCGTTGGTGCCCGCCACATGGATCACCGGCGGAAGCTTGTGCTGCGGATCGCCAAGGGCCGCGCACAGAACGCGCATTCTTTCCAGCGAAAGGTCGATCCGCTGGGGGTGGCGCGCGCGTAGTCGTTCGGAGACGGGATCCATCCGCCTCCTTTACCCCCTGATTTCGAGAACCGCGACATGACTTCCAGGCCGCAGATCAGAACCGCGGCGCGCCTCGTCCTCGCGGCCGTCTTCCTGGGCGCAGGCGTGCTGCATCTGATGGTCCCCGGCCCGTTCGTGCGGATTACGCCGGCATGGGTTCCGCAACCGGCCCTGGTCGTGGCCCTGACGGGGATCGCCGAACTGCTGGGCGCGGCAGGTCTGATGATCCCGCGCCTGCGGATTGCAGCGGGCTGGGCGCTGGCCGCCTACGCCGTCTGTGTCTATCCGGCCAACATCCAGCACGCCGTGAACTTTATGACGTCGGGCGCAGGGTTAGGCTGGGCCTATCACGGCCCGCGCCTGCTGTTTCAGCCGGTCATCGTCTGGTGGTGCCTTTGGGCCTCGACCGCGATCGACTGGCCCTTCAGGCGGTTTCAGGCGGCGGCGCGGGCGCCGTCCATCAGCATGGACAGTATCTGACCCAGGGTGCGCGGCAGGTCGGCGCGGGTCACGACCCGGTCCACCATGCCCTTTTCCTGCAGATATTCGGCGCGCTGGAAGCCGGGCGGCAGTTTCTCGCGGATGGTCGCCTCGATCACGCGTGGACCGGCGAAGCCGATCAGGGCGCCGGGTTCGGCCAGATGCACATCGCCCAGCATGGCGTAGGAGGCCGTCACCCCGCCCGTCGTCGGATCCGTCAGGACCACGGCGTAAGGCAGTCTGGCGTCCTTCAGCTCTTCGATGGCCAGGGTGGTGCGCGCCATCTGCATCAGCGACAGGGCGCCCTCCTGCATCCGCGCGCCGCCGGCGGCGGTGAAACAGACCAGCGGAACCTTACGGCTCACCGCCTCGCGCGCCGCCTTGATGAACGCTTCGCCCGCCGCCATGCCCAGCGACCCGCCCATGAAGGTGAAGTCCTGAACGATCACGACCGCGTCCTGACCGCCGACCGAACCATAGCCGATGGCCATGGTGTCCTTGCGGCCTGCGGCCTTGCGCGCGGCGTTCAGGCGATCCTTGTAGGATTTGCCGTCCGAGAATTTCAGAGGATCTTCCGGCACGTCCGGCGTGTCGATGGACTGGAAGACGCCGCCGTCGAAGGTGGCCTTCAGGCGCGTCGGCGCATCGATGCGCATATGCCGGCCCGACGGCGTCACCCAAAGGGCGGCCTCCAGGTCCGAGCGATACAACATCTCGCCGCTGTCGGGATCCTTGACCCAGAGATTGTCAGGGGTGTCGCGGCGCGACACGATCTTGCGGACGCCGGGCGCAAAGCGGCTCAGCCAGCCGCCGCGCTTTTCCTGAGGCTTGGTCTTGTCGTTCATCCCGGCGCTCTTAGACGGTTTCCGCCACGGAAGCACTAGCGGCGACGGATCGAACCGCATCGCCCAGCGCCTTCACCCGGGCCAGAACGCGCGGCGCGACGGGTTCGTTCGCCTCCAGCGCCGCCGCCACCTCGTCCACCAGGGCCGAGCCGACGACCACCGCATCGGCGACGCGCGCGATTTCGGCGGCCCGTTCCGGCGTCTTGACCCCGAACCCGACCGCGACCGGCAGGCCAGAGGCCTTGCGCACCCGCTCAACCGCCGGCGCCACCACGTCGGCGTTCGCTTCCTTGACGCCCGTCACGCCCGCGACGGCGACATAATAGACGAAGCCCGAGGTGCCTTGGACCACGATCTTCAGCCGCTCGTCGTCCGAGGTCGGCGTCGCCAGCCGGATCAGCGAGATCGACACCTTGTCCAGCGCCTCGATCAGCGGCCCGGCCTCTTCCGGCGGGCAGTCCACGACGATCAGCCCGTCGATGCCGCAGTCGGCGGCGTAGGCGGCGAAGGCGTCATAGCCCAGGCTCTCGATCGGGTTCAGATAGCCCATCAGCACGATGGGCGTGGCGTCGTCGCCTTTGCGGAATTCCCTGGCCAGATCCATGGTCGAGCGCAGGCCGAAACCCGCCGCCATGCCCCGGATCGCCGCCCGCTGGATCGGCGGCCCCTCGGCCATCGGATCGCTGAACGGAAAGCCCAGTTCGATGATGTCGGCGCCCGCAGCCGGCAGGCCGTTCAGGATCGCCAACGCCTCTTCGCGCGACGGATCGCCGCCCATCACATAGGGAATGAAGGCCGCACGGCCCTCGGCCTTCAGCGCCTTGAAGCGCGCGTCGATACGGGCGGTGGTCATCAGCCCGCCTCCTTGCAGTCTTGCGATTCCACGGCCATGCCGATGAACACGTCTTCGTTGGGCGCTGGAGGACCGGCGCGAGCCGGATCCCAGAAGGCGATTAGTGTCAGCCGCTGCGCACACCGTTCGGGCGTAGCCGGGCGGGTCAGGAAAAGCGCGCTCGCCGCCCCTCCCGCATCCTGCCAGCCTTGTCGTTGAGCCTGTCGACTATAGGCGAACACCATATCGTTCGCCCGACGCATGGGCACAGCGATACAGGTCAGAGCAGGACCTTCCCGATCCGCTGGCAACACCTCGGCGCATTCGGGCGCAAGACGAGCGCCTCGCATCAAGGGCAGGTCAGCCTGCCCAGGCAACAGAACTTCCGACCCGGCGAATATAGAAGCGGCCAAGGCTAGCGCGATCATTGCGGCACGGTTCCGGCGGCAACACCGTCGGCTGGGGCTGCTGCCGCGGCAGCCGCGCACACGTCGCCCGGAATGGTGGCGAAGCCCAGATAGCCGGGCAGCTCGGCGACGGCGGTCTTGGTGGTGTCGTAGAAGGCGACCATCTGCATGCCGTCGCAGCCGCCGGCCTCGCGGCGCTTGATGAAGACGACCCGGTTATCGTCGCCGCCGGCGGCCAGCCAGTTCTTGGTTTCCAGATCGGCGATATAGGCCTCGGCCAGGGCGCCGATCTGGCCCAGCTGTGCGGTCACGCACCAAGCCCGCCCCGTCAGATTGTTCAGTCCCCCGCAATCGGCCGACAGCTCCGCGCCGGGCAGAAGCCCGACGTCGGCCGGACCGCCCTGCTGCGCCGACTGCGGCGCAGCGGGGGCCGGCGTCTGGCTAGGCGTCTGGGCCTGCGCAACGGCGGCGGACAGGCTCAGGACGGCGGTCGCCGCAAGAAAGGTACGGATCACAGGTTCACTCCCAGATGTTTGGCGACCTGGAAGATGTCCTTGTCGCCGCGCCCCGACATCAGCAGGACGATGTCGCCGCCCTTGCCGACTTCGCGCGCCACTTCGCCCGTCCGCGCCAGGGCGTGGGCGGGCTCCAGCGCCGGAATGATGCCTTCCAGCTTCGAGCACAGCTGGAAGGCTTCCAGCGCCTCATTATCCGTCGCCGAGCGGTATTCGGCCCGGCCGATGTCGTGCAGCCAGGCGTGTTCCGGCCCGATGCCGGGATAGTCCAGCCCGGCCGAAATCGAGTGCCCCTCGACGATGTTGCCGTCCTCGTCCTGCAACAGGTAGGTCCGGTTGCCGTGCAGCACGCCCGACCGCCCGCCCTTCAGCGAGGCCGCGTGATCCGGCGTATCCAGCCCATGGCCGGCCGCTTCGACGCCGATCAGCCGCACGCCCTCGTCCTCGATGAAGGGGTGGAAGGCGCCGATGGCGTTCGACCCGCCGCCGATGCAGGCGACCACCGCTTCGGGCAGCTTGCCCATCCGGGCCATCGACTGGCTCTTGATCTCCTTGCCGATCACCGACTGGAAATCGCGCACCATGGCCGGATAGGGGTGCGGACCTGCCGCCGTGCCGATGATGTAATAGGTGTCCGAGACGTTGGTGACCCAGTCGCGCATCGCCTCGTTCATCGCGTCCTTCAGGGTCGCGGCGCCGGCCGTGACGGAGAAGACTTCCGAACCCAGCAGACGCATGCGGAAGACGTTCGGCTGCTGCCGCTCCACGTCCACCGCCCCCATATAGACGGTGCAAGGCAGGCCGAACCGCGCCGATACGGTCGCCGAGGCGACGCCGTGCTGCCCCGCGCCGGTCTCGGCGATGATGCGTGTCTTGCCCATGCGACGGGCCAGCAGGATCTGGCCCATACAGTTGTTGATCTTGTGCGCGCCCGTATGGTTCAGGTCCTCGCGCTTCAGCCAGATGTTGGCCCCGCCGAAATGTTCGGTCAGGCGTTCGGCGAAATACAGCGGGCTCTCGCGACCGACGTAATACTCCAGATAACCGTCCAGCTCAGCCTGGAAGCTGGGGTCCGCCTTGGCCGCCTTGTAGGCCGCGTCCAGCTCATGGATCAGCGGCATCAGGGTCTCGGCGACGAACTGACCGCCATACGGACCGAAGCGACCCTGCGCGTCCGGCCAGGCGTAGGCGTTCGACAGCGGCTGGGTGGAATCGGCGGCTTGGATGGAGGTTTGGGCGTTCACGGTTTCGACTTTCACGCGGAGAGGCGTCGCAATTACGACCGGCGCGCGTTTTGGATGAAAGCCGCGATCCGGTCGGCGTCCTTAACACCCGGCGCGCTTTCCACGCCAGAGGACACATCGACCATGGGCGCGCCCGTAATCCTCAGCGCCTCGGCCACATTATCCGGGTTCAGCCCCCCCGCCAGGAACCACGGATGGCGAAAGGCCCGGCCGAACAGCAGGGTCCAGTCGAAAGCCACCCCATGCCCCCCACTGTAGAAGGCCCCCTTGGGCGCTTTGGCGTCCAGCAGCAGGTGGTCTGCCGACGCTTCCATCGCTTCCAGTCCGACCAAGTCTTCTGCGCCGGACACCCCCACCGCCTTGATCACTGGAATTTCCCAGTCGGTCCGTGCGTTGCGAACCTGAAGCGGCGTTTCGCGACCATGTAGCTGGATCATGTCGGGCCGAAGATCATGAACCAGATCGTCCATCTCAGGACCGACCATGTCGGCAAACAACAACACGGTTTTCGCTCGGCCGCGCGCCCGATCCACTAGCCGCTTCGCCAAGGCCGGCCCGACGTACCGCGGACTAGCCTTGACCATCACAAAACCAACGAAGTCCGCCCCCGCATCCAGGGCGACTTCCAGCGTGTCCGGCGTGGTCAGGCCGCAGATCTTGATCTTGGTGGTCATTCCTCGACCTGCGCGTCCGATCCCGCGGGCGTCAAGAGCCTCAACCCACGCGCTCGGGCGCCGTGAAGATCGAGGCGACCTCGTCCGCCGTCGCGAGGCGCCACTGACCGGGCGCCAGATCGGCGGGTAGGACCAGCCCGCCCAGCCGCTCGCGATGCAGGGTCTCGACATGGTTGCCGGCTGCGGCGAACATCCGGCGCACCTGATGATAGCGGCCTTCCGTCACCGTCAGCAGAGCCTCGGTCGGCGACACCACCTCCAGCACCGCCGGCGCCAATGGCTTGTCCTCGCCTTCCAGCACCAGCTCGCCCGAAGCGAACAGCGCGCCTTCCGTGCCCGTCAGCGGTCGCGCAAGCCCCGCCCTATAAACCTTGGCCACATGGCGCTTGGGCGAAATCACCCGGTGCAGCAGGTCGCCGTCGTCGGTCAGCAGCAGCAGGCCCGTCGTCTGCTTGTCCAGCCGTCCGATGGTTGAGATGGCGGGATCGCGCGCCCGCCAGCGCCCCGGCAGGATGTCATAGACCAGCGCCCCCTCTTCCTTGTGGGAACAGGTCATGCCCAGCGGCTTGTTCAGCAGGATCACCAGACCCTGCACCGGATCCAGCGGCTCGCCGTCGATCTCCATCCGGCTCGGCAGATCGGACGTCACAGGGATGCGTTTGGACACGTCCGTCAGGTCCGCCCCGTCCAGCACGATGCCGCCCGCCTTGGCCATCCGTGCCATCTCGGCGCGTGATCCATAGCCCATCGAGCCCAGCAGACGATCGACCCTCGACGTCGGGGTTTTCTTCATGGGCTACCGCCCTTCGGACTGTTTGAGCGCGGTCACTTCACCGCCTCGAACAGCTTGTAGCCGCCTGCCTCGGCGACCAGCCGCACCCGCTTGAACGCCGCGTTCAGCTCGGCCTCATACGGCAGGTGCCGGTTGGCCACGACCCAGGCGACGCCGCCCTTTTTCAAAAGCTCCGCCGCCTTGCGGATAAAGGCCTGACCCAGCCGCCGGTCCTCGGCCCCGCCGTCGTGGAAGGGCGGATTGCTGACCACGAAGTCCTTGTCGCCCTTGGCGTCCAGGGTGCGGGCGTCCGACCACCAAACCTTGGCGCGGTCGTCCTCGATATTGCGGCGAGCGGCTTGGATGGCGCGGCGATCCAGATCGACCATCTTCAGCTTGGTTACGACGGGCGAGCGCAGCACCACGATCGACAGCGCGCCATAGCCGCAGCCCAGATCGACCCCCTCGCCCTTCATCGCCGGCAGATGTTCGGCCAGCAGCGCCGAACCCGGATCGATCCGGTCCCAGGCGAACACGCCCGGCTGCGACCAGGCTTCCAGTCCCGGCACGATCTGCGGTCCGCCCGCGGCGATGGCCTCGTCCAGCCCCTCGACCGTTTCGGGTCGAATGACGATGCAGCGGCGATGATGCGCCTTGGCGGTCTCGGCGACCTCCAGGCCGAACGTCTTCAGTTCCTTGCCCAGGCGCGATCCGCCCTTGTCCTTGGGCGCCATGACGTCCAGCCGTCCCCCGACCTTCAGCGCCCTCAGCGCCAGGGCCAGCACATAGCGTCGCTCCAGCACGCCGGGCGGGGCGTAGATGATGATGCTGTCGGCCGAACCGGGTTCCTGCGCCTCCAGCGCCGCCGAGTCCGGGATCAGGGGCGAGGTCTGGATCGCGTCGCCGGGCGGATCGAAGACGACCGGCGGACGGCCATACAATAGCGTGGTCATGGCCTCAGAACCCCGCCTGCAACAGCGCCAGACCCACGACCCCGACCACGATCCGCCACCAGGCGAAGACGCCGAAGCCCCGCTTGGATACGAAATCCAACAGGAACCGCACCACAGCCAAGGCCGAGATGAAGGCCACGACGAAGCCCACGGCGATCAGGCCGATGTCGCTGAAATCCAGCGTCTTGTGGTTCTTCAGCAGGTCATAGGCCACCGCTGCCCCCATGGTCGGCAGGGCCAGAAAGAAGCTGAACTCGGCCGCCGAGCGCTTGTCGGTCTTCAGGAGAAGGCCGCCGGCGATGGTGGCGCCGGACCGCGACACGCCGGGGATCATGGCCAGGCACTGGAACAGGCCGATCAGGAAATAGATGCGCATCGGATAGGCCTCGGCGTCCAGCCACCTGGGCTTCTTGTCCATCCGATCCAGCAGCAGCAGGATCACCCCGCCGACGATCAGGGCGATGCACACCACCTGCGGCGTCTCGAACAGCACCGTCTTGATGAAGTCATAGGCCAGGAAGCCGATCACGACGGCCGGCGCGAAGGCGACCAGCAGCCCGATCAGGAACCGGCGCGCCTCGGCGTCGAAGGGCCAGCGCGTCGCAAGGGTCCACAGCTTCTTGAAATAGACGCTGATGATGGCCAGCAGGGCGCCCAGCTGTATCACGATCTCGAAGGTCTTGCCCGCGCTCTCGAAGCCCATGAAGTGGCCCAAGAGCAGCATATGGCCGGTGGACGAAACGGGAATGAACTCGGTCAGCCCCTCGACCAGACCCAGAATGATGGCGGCAAGCCAGTCCGACATGAGACCCTCGAAAACCAATGCGCCCGGAACGCGCCGCGCCCGGATGCCTTCCCACTAGAGCATGATCGTTTCGGACGGAACGACCCGTTTGGGCCAGCGGTTGGCTTTCAGCCACGATTGCGCGAGAAGAAGCCGACAATGACGACGCCCGCCCCCGCCCCCGCCTCGCTTGACGACGCCCATCTGGCCACGCGCCGCATCACCCGCCTGTCGGTCGGGGTCGCGGTGGCGCTGATCGCGATGAAGGCCTTTGCGCTGGGCGCGTCCGGCTCGGTCTCCATCCTGGCGACCCTGGCGGATTCGGTTCTGGATCTGGCGGCGTCGCTGACCACCTTCTTCGCCGTGCGCTGGGCCGCCGCCCCGGCCGACGAGAACCACCGCTATGGCCATGGCAAGGGCGAGGCCCTGTCAGCCCTGGTCCAGGCCGGGCTGGTCTTCGCCTCGGCCATCTTCATCGCTTGGGAGGGGGTTCAGCGCATCTTCGATCCCCGTCCCGTGACCGCCGGCTTGTGGGCGAGCGGAATCGTGGTCGCCACCATCGTCATCACGGCCTGGCTGGTGTGGATGCAGACCCAGGCCTTGAAGAAGACCGGCTCCGTCGCCGTCGCCGGCGACCGCGCCCATTATGCGGCGGACCTCGCCGCCAACGTCGTGGTGCTGATCGGCGTCATCTCGGGCGCCTTCCTCGGCGCGCCGGGACTGGATGCGGCCGCGGGCATCGTCGTCGCCGTCTGGCTGTTCTGGGGCGCGACCGGCATGCTGAAGGCCGCCGCCGATCACCTGCTCGACCGCGCCGTGCCCGAGGCCGACCGCGCCGCCATCACCAAGGCCGTGCTGGCCGACCCCCAGGTCTTCGGCGTGCACCAGTTGCGCACCCGCATGTCTGGTCAGGTGATGATGATCCAGATGCATGTCGACCTGGACGCGCACCAGACGCTGGACGCCGCACACGCCATCGTCGTCGCCGCCGAGAACCGGGTGCTGGCCCAGTATCCCGCCGCCGACATCCTGATCCACGCCGACCCGCGCGGCCACGCCCGTCCGCAGCCCGCGACCCCTGCTGCGGCCCCCGCCGAGCCGCAAACCGCCCCCGCCCCGACCGGCCCCGCGCCCAAGGGGCCTTGGTCCTGACCTTGCGTCCAATTTCAATGCAGTAAACGCGCATTAACGGGTCCGGGCGCATCACCCTTAGATGGCCGACCCTTGTGTTCTCTTCCACTTCGCCTTCCAGCCCGCCTCGCGCGCCGCGCGACTGGCGCTGGGAGAGGCTCGGATCGAATGGACCGACACCCCGGTCCGTCCGTGGGAAGACGATTGCCCGGTCAATGACTTCAATCCGTCCGGCCTGCCGCCGGTGATCCAGACGATGGATCGCGGCCGTCCGCTGGTGCTGTGCGAACTGCCCGCCATCCTGGGCTGGATCGAGGACCAGCAAAAGGGGCCGCTGCTTCTGCCCGCCGATCTCGCCGAACGGGCCGAGGCGCGCCGACTGACCGGCTGGTTCGAGCGCCGCTTCATGGACGAGGTCGACGCCGTCCTGCTGCACGAGCGGATGGAAAAACCCCTGCTCAAGCTCGGCCCGCCCGAGGCCCGCGCTCTGCGCGACGGGCGCGACGCCCTGAAATCCCACCTCGCCATGCTGGAGGACCTGGTCGCCGCCCGCGATTGGCTGGCCGGCCGCCGCCTGTCCCAGGCCGACCTGATCGCCGCCGCCCACCTGTCGGTGCTGGACTATTTCGGCGAGGTTCAGTGGAAGACCTGGCCCGGCCTTAAGACCTGGTACTCCAAGCTCAAATCCCGTCCCTGCTTCCGCCCCCTGCTCGCTGACCGCTTCGTCGGCGTGCCGCCTTCTGCGTGGTATGCTGATCTGGATTTCTGAGGCGCGATCAGACGTGTTCGATGACCGCTAGGATGTTTAGCGGAGATTGATCTAGTAAAGTCATCCAATGACATGGCGGAGGACGCACATCGGGGTTGAGCATGACGACGGCCACGTCGGTGGCCTTCCGGTCTGGAAGCACGGATGGCGCATGCTAGACGGCGAGGTGCTACTCCCAGAGGATGCTCCGACGAATATTCAGAAGAACTTCCAACTACATGAGATTGGCGGAGTTGGTTGGCCGGAGCCGGTGCGCTTTGCGGCCAAGGAAACGTCAAATGGCGTGTGGTCGTTCTGGGAGGAGGTTTAACGTCCGCAACGGGTCGACTTTGGTCGTGAACTTCGTCGCCGAAAGGGGGTGCATTGGCCTCTACGTCGGAAAACGAGCGCGCCGAACTAAGGCCAAGGGTGGCAGCAGACCTCACCGCCCTAAACTTTGGCGCGCTGAAACAAGCTGGGAAGTTCAGTGAGCATCTACAATCGCGACGAGGTTTTCCCTGAATGGGAGCCGATCCCTTGGAGCCTTGTGGGGGATGCAGCAGATGAACAGGAACGCGGTTTCCATCATCGGTCGCTCAAAGTGATCGACTGGCAAGCCGTGCCGTACAAGTCGTTTCCGCATGAGGGCATATTGGGCCACAAGCGCGACTGGTTCGCTGAGCACGAGATAGATTTCTATGCCTCACTCGGCGGTGAGGACTTTGTTCTCATCAGGAATCCTTGGCATGGATTTCCCGATCCTCCAGAATGGGGGCTGGCGTCACGGCCTGCAGGACGTAGGGACTTGAAATGGGACTGGTGGGGCCATTTTCCCAACCTTCCCAGCGCATGGTCTGTGCCGGGCATAGTACGTTCAGGGTAGCGCATGTCCGCATGGCTCGATGGCAGACTCGAGCACAGTCTTCAAGTCGCTCCTCTCAAGACGCGTCCGCGCTCTCATGCTATCCCCCGCCCCGTGTCCGATCGCCTGAAAACCTTCATCCGCCAGCGCGCGGCCGAGCTGGGCTTCGATGTCTGCCGGTTCGCCTCGGCGGCCGACGCCTGGCCGGCGGGCGAGCGGCTGCGGCATTTCGTGAATGAGGGCCGGCATGGCGACATGGCGTGGATGGAAACGACGCTGGATCGCCGCCAGCACCCCACCGCCATGTGGGACGAGGCCAGGACCGCCATCGTCCTGGGCATGAACTACGGCCCTGAGCAGAACCCGCTGGATCAGCTGGCCGACCGTTTGGCCGGCTACATCTCGGTCTATGCGCGCGGCGACGACTATCATGAGGTCATCAAGGGCCGGCTGAAACAGCTGGCCGGCCAGATCGCGGCCCGCAACGGCGCGGACATCAAGGTCTTCGTCGACACCGCCCCCCTGATGGAAAAGCCGCTGGCCCAGCGCGCCGGCCTGGGCTGGCAGGGCAAACACACCAATCTGCTCAGCCGCACCCACGGCAACTGGCTGTTTCTGGGGACCATCCTGACCGCCGCCGAGATCGAGCCGGACGCGGCCGAGACCGAACACTGCGGCCGCTGCACCGCCTGTCTGGACGCCTGCCCCACCGAGGCCTTTCCCGCCCCGTTCCAGCTCGACGCCCGGCGTTGCCTGTCCTACCTGACCATCGAGTTCGCCGATCCCTGGCCGGTCGAGTTCCGCACCCTGACCGGATCGCGCATATATGGCTGCGACGACTGTCTGGCGGTCTGCCCGTGGAACAAGTTCGCCCAGGAAGCCCGCGAGATCCGACTGGCGCCCCGCCCGGCCTTCGAAAGCCCGCGCCTGCATGACCTTCTTGCGCTGGACGACGCCGCCTTCCGCGCCCTGTTCACCAAGAGCCCGGTCAAGCGGATCGGCCGCGACCGCTTCCTCAGAAACGTCCTCTACGCCGTCGGCAACTCGGACGACGCCTCCCTGATCGCCCCGACGAAGGCTCTGCTGGACGACCCCTCGCCCCTGGTGCGCGGCGCCGCCGTCTGGGCGCTGTCACAACTGACGCCGCCCGACGCGTTCGCGGCCCTGGCCGAGACGACGACCGAGACCGACTCCCGGGTTCTGGTGGAGTGGCGGCGCGCTTAAGGTCTCCTCCCTGCGAAGCGGGGAGGGGGACCGCGCGTAGCGTGGTGGAGGGGCTCTTGAAGTCCCACAGGCGCCTGTGATGCGGCACAGAACCCCTCCGTCACGGCGCTGAAGACGCGCCGCGTCTCCTCCCCACAAAGTGGGGAGGAGACGGATCACGCGGCCTCACCCCATGGCCGTGCCGACGCCCGATCCGCCGCCGGGCACCTTGGCCACGTCCAGCAGTTTCAGGCGGAAGATCAGTACGGAGTTGGCGGGGATCTTGGGATTGCCCTGCTCGCCATAGCCGAGCTCGGGCGGCACATAGAGCAGCCATTCGTCGCCGACGCGCATCTTCTGCAGCGCCTCGGTCCAGCCTTTGACCACTTCCTCGGGCGTGAACACCGCCGGCGCCCCGCGCGCGAACGAGCTGTCGAACACGCTGTTGTCGACCAGCTTGCCCTCGTAATCGACCTTGACCAGGTCGTTGCGGTCCGGGCTGACGCCGCCGGCCGGCCCCGCCTGAACCACCTTGTATTGCAGGCCGCTGGGCAGGGTCTGAACGCCCTCTTCCTTGCCGTTCTTGGCCATGAAGGCGGCCGCCTCGGCCTTGCCGGCGTTCGGATCGACCGGCGCGGCCTGGCCGCAGCCCGCCAGCAAGAAGGTCGCGACGATTGCCGCCTTACCCCATCCGAAGTTCATAGCCGCGTTCCTTCAAGGCCTCGCCGATCTCGTCGGCGTGGGCGCTATCGCGCGTTTCGACCATGATGTCGAACTCGGCGCCCTTGGCCGGCACGTCCAGCGCCAGACGGTTGTGGACCACGTCGATGATATTGCCGCCCAAGCCGCCGATCACCGCCGCCATGGCTGAAAGCATGCCCGGCCGATCGTCGCCCAGAATGCGATAGACGATCAATCTCCGTTCACGGACCATCTCGCGATTCAACACGACCGCCAGCATCCGCGCATCGATGTTTCCGCCGCACAGCTCCAGCCCGACCTTCATCCCCCTGAACCGGTCAGGGTAGGCGAGAAGCGCCGCCAGACCGCCCGCGCCGGCGCCCTCGGACACCGTCTTCTCATAGGTGACATAGGTGGCGACGGCCCGTTCGAAGTCGGCTTCCTGGCAGACGAAGACCTCGTCCACCAGCGGATCGGCCAGGGCGAAGGGGATGTCGCCCACCGCCTTGATGGCGATGCCCTCGGCGATGGTCTGGCCGGTGCAGACCGGCGGCTTGCCCGCCCGTTTGGCGGTGAAGGACGGATAGCGCGCGGCCTCGACGCCGAAGACCTTGATGTCCGGCTTCATCGCCTTGGCCGCGATGGCGCAGCCGGCGATCAGGCCGCCGCCGCCGATGGGGATGATCAAAGCCTCGACCTCGGGCGCATCCTCCAGAAGCTCGATCGCGCAGACGCCCTGGCCCGCCACGATGCCTTCGTCGTCGAAGGCCGAGACGAAGACATAGCCCTTTTCGGCCTCCAGCCGCTTGGCCGCCTCGGTCGAGCCGGTGAAGTCCAGCCCCTCGATCACCACGGTCGCCCCGTGCGAGCGGGTGCCGTTGATCTTGGCGAAGGGCGTGCCCTCGGGCATCACGATGGTCACCGGCACGCCCAGCCGTCCGCCGTGATAGGCCAGGGCCTGGGCGTGGTTGCCGGCGCTGGCGGCCACCACGCCGCGCTTCCTCTCCTCGGGACCCAGCATCAGCAGCCGGTTCAGGGCGCCGCGTTCCTTGAAGCTGCCGGTGAATTGCAGATTGTCGAACTTCACCCAGACCTCGGCCCCCGTCAGCTGCGACAGCTTTCTGGAATAGCGGGTCGGGGTGCGGTCGACCGCGCCGGCGATCCGGGTGCGCGCGGCTTGGATATCGGCGAAGGTGACGGTCATGCGGGGCGTTTCCGAGCTGTCGCGCCTCGACGACTGGGCGCGTTGTCGGGCCTGTTTCGCGCGTTGTCGGGTCCGGGTCCAGAGGGGGAATCTTGAGCGTGGAAGTCGCCCGGCCTGTCGTGCGATAGTGGGGGAAGTCGTCCCCCACGACCCCGAAATCCCGGAGGAAGCCCCATGTCGATCCGTTCGTTCGCCGCCCCTGGCCTGGCTCTCGCCCTGACCGCCGCAGTCCTGTCCGCCTGTGCGCCCACCGCTGGCGGCGGCCTGCCGAACGGGGGTCCGGCCGCCTTCAACGAGGCGGATTTCGGCTGGTCCCAGATGCCCGGCCGCAACAGCATTCAAGGCCAGGTCGCCTTCGCCCGGGACGGCAAGGCCTTCGATTGCGTCGCCAGCGTCGGCCTGACGCCGGACACCCCCTACACCCGCGCGCGCATTCGCACCCTGTATGGCTCGACCCAGCGCGCGGCCGTGCCTGCCGCGGTCGTTCGTGCGCGCACCGTCGCCGACGCCAACGCCGACTACCGAGGCTATGTCCGCTCCGAGCGGTGCGAGAACGGCCATTTCCGCTTCGACGGCCTGCCCGACGGCGGCTGGTTCCTGATCGTGCCGGTCACTTCGGGCGACGCGCCCCTGGTGCTGATGCAGTCGGTGCAGACGCGTGGCGGCCGGGTCGTCTCCGTCACCCTGTGACCCGCACGCCCCGTTTCACGAAGTTGCGACCCCGGTAACGCGGATCGCCATCTTCTGACCACGAGCGCCCCGGACTGATCGCTGCTTCTGTGCGAGAGTTCGGGGAGCTTTTTTCTTGTCCCAACACAATATCATAGGATCCGAGGCCTTTACGCGAGGGCCGTCGGTCATCATCCGCAAGTACAAGGCGGGCGGCATGCGGCGGCGCCGGTCCAAGACCATCGCCACCTTCATCGCCGGCGCGGGCGCCATGCTGGTGGTGGGCGCCGTCGCTGTCGCGGCCGTCTATGGCCCTGCCCTGGCGGGCGGCTGAAATTTCAGGCTGGCCGTCAGGCCAGCCACACCATCATGCGCGTATCGGCCTCGGCCCGACGCGCCCGGCTCCACGCCCGGCGCGTCTCGCCGGTGTAGAGAAAACCCGCCTTTTCCAGCACGCGACCAGAGGCCGGATTGTCGGCGAAATGTCCGGCGACCAGCGCCCGGCGCTTCCACTTGCGACTGGCCCAGACCAGGGCGGCGTCCAGCGCCTCGGTGGCGAAGCCCCGACCCCAGTATTCACGCCCGATCCAGTATCCGGTTTCCGGCACCCGATCCTCGCCCTCGAACAGACCGATGACGCCGATGGGCCCCACGTCCTCATGGTCGATGACGAAGGTGTTGGCTCGCCTGGGATCCTGCGAGGCGACCTGCAGCACGAAGTCGTCGGCGTCGCGCATCTGAAACGGATGCGGCATCCGCTTGGTCATGCGCGCGATGTCCAGGTCGTTGGCCAGGGCGGCGATGCGCGGCGCATCCTGGGGCGCGGGCGCGCGCAGGATCAGGCGCCGGGTCTCGACGACAGGAGAGGTTTCGATGACGCACATGGGCGTTGCCTCGGATTGTCGACCATCTCCTTGAAGGGCTCGGACGGTCTTCGAGGCGGGGAAACGCAAACGGGGAGCCTGGTGATCCAGACTCCCCGCGGATTATCATCCCTGGTCCGGATCGGCTGCTGGCAAGAGCAACGCGATCCGGGAAGGTCCAGACTGCGTTACTCGGCGGCCATCGCCTGAGCGGCGTCGTCATTGGCCGCAAGGATCGACACGTAACAACGGCCGCCACGTTTGGTGGTGAATTTCACAGCGCCGTTCGTCAGGGCGAACAGGGTGTGGTCGCGGCCCATGCCCATGTTCTCACCGGCGTGGAAGGTGGTGCCGCGTTGGCGCACGATGATGTTGCCGGCCAGCACGCGCTCGCCGCCATACTTCTTCACGCCAAGGCGCTTCGACTCGGAGTCGCGACCGTTACGCGACGAACCACCGGATTTCTTGTGAGCCATCTTGCCGCTCCGTACTTTCTTGAGGGTCCTACCGGCCTTTCGGCCTACTTGAGGACGTCTCTCTTAACTGGTCTGGCGCGGTGAGCGCCGGTGAATGTCTTAGGCTTCGTCGCCGGCGGCTTCAGCCTTGGGCGCAGCCTTCTTCTTGGCCGGGGCCTTCTTGGCGGGAGCCGAGCTCTCGACCACGACGCCCTTGACCTCGGCGCCGTCCACGTCGGTCACGACCGTCTCGGTCGAACCCAGCGAGGACGCAGCGTCACGAGCGGCCAGGTTGCGAGCGCGAAGGTTGATCTCGGCCTTGGTGGTCAGATCGACCTTGCCGTCCCACTTGGCGGTCTCGCCGGCGCCTTGGATGCCGGTGATGCGCAGAACCGATTCCATCTGGCGATGGCCGTTCGTGCGGCGATAGCCCTGGCGACGGGTCTTCTTGAAGATCTTGATCTTCTCACCCTTGCGGGTCTCGACCAGGGTCGCGCCGACGAAGGCGCCGTCGATCAGGGGGGCGCCCAGGGTCACGCCCTTGTCGCCGCCCAGCATCAGGACGCTGTCGAACTTCAGCTCAGCGCCGGCGTCGCCGTCGAGCTTTTCGACGACGATGGTGTCGCCCGGTTGGACCCGGTACTGCTTGCCGCCGGTCTTGATCACCGCGTACATGTTGAAGCCTCAGCGCAAACGCAAAAAAAGATACGCCCCCGGAGAGGGCCCCGGCGGCGAAGAGCGGCGACATATACGGAAGGGCGTCGGAGAGTCAACGCCGAACCGGGCGGAAATTCAGCCCCGGACGGATTATCCCCGCTGCCGCCGCGCCTAGAACTCAGTCCAGGGCGCAGATGTCCGGCAAGCCCCTCAGCGTGCCGGCGTGGTCCAGGCCATAGCCGACCAGGAAGCGGTTCGGCGCCTCCCAGCCGACGAAGTCCGGCTCGGACGCGCGGGGCTTGGGCCAAGGCTTCCTGGCGAAGACGCAGGTCAGGACTTCGGACGCGCCGGCGTCCTTGGCGATGCGCACGGCCTCCGCCAGCGACAGGCCGGTGTCGAACACATCGTCCAGGATCAGGACGCGGCGTCCCGCGATCGGGCGCTGGAACGGCGCATAGACGTCGATCCGGCCCCGGCTGGTCTGCTCGTCGCCATAGGAGGCCAGCCACAGGGCGTCGAAACGGACGTTGCGGCCAACGCGCGACAGGGCGCGGGTCAGGTCGGCGGCGAACCACAGGCCGCCGGTCAGCAGCACGGCGGCGACCGTGTCGTCGTCGATGACGGGCGCGATGCGCTGGGCCAGGTCGGCGACGATGCGCGCCACCTCGGCCTCGGACAGAAGAACGGTCGGCGTCGGGGAGGGATCAGCCATGATGCGAGGCCGATACCGCCTCACCATGCCCCTTGTCCACAGCCCCGACCGGTCGCGCGTCGATCGGCGCGGCCGTGTTCGGCGCCTCGGCGCCGGGCGCCGTCGCCGAGCGCAGACCCTGCGAGGTTTCGGCGGCGGGCTGCGTCGCGTGCGCGGGCGCGGCCTTCGCCTCATGTCCACCGTGTTCAGCCGGCGGTTTGGCAGGCGCAGGGCTGGCCGGCGCGAAGTCGACGCCGATCCCGGCCCCGTGGCCGCCCGGATCGGGGATCAGGGCGGCGAAGCCTTGGACCCTGCCCGGCAGGACCGGCGCCGCGTCGATCTTTACGATCTTGAACCCGACCTCGGCGCCGGCGGCGTCCAGCAGGGCCACGCGAATCGGCGGCGAGACGATCTCGACGTCGCGCACATTGCGGATGGCGCCCGACACCACGACCATGCCGGGGTGGTTCGGCGCAGCCTTGGCCGTCAGCGCTTCGAAGTCCAGCCCGACCGGATTGACCGGCGCGCCGAAGAATTTGTAGGCCGAAGCCGCCCGGGGAAAGGCCTGAACGATCTCGACGCGGAACAGGAAGGCCGAAACGATCAGGCCGATGAAGACGCTGGCCAGACCCGCCCAGATCACGCCCTGGGTGGCGGCGCGGCGCAGCTTCTTCTGGCGATCGGCGCGGGCGCGGAAGGCGCGAGGCAGTTCCGGCGCCGGCGTTTCGGCCAGGCTGGCCGCCGTCGGCGCGGGCTCGGGTTCGGGCGGCGCTGCGGGCGCGACGGCGGCGACCGCCGGCTCGGGCGTCAGGGTCAGTTCCAGCGGCTCATCCGGGGTCGCGCGCCAGACTTCGCCGCACGACTGGCAGCGCACCTTGCGACCTTCGGGGCCTATGGCTTCGTCACGAATGAAATAGCTGGTGGCGCAGGCGGGGCAGGTCAGTATCATGTGGCTGACTGCGAGGCTGTCGCCCCCTCCCGTAAGGCGCGACGCCGCGCCCTGTTCCTGAAACACATACCATGCCGTCCTCGCCCGCCGAACCCGCCGCTATGACCGAGACCGTTCGCCTGTCTGGCGTCGGCTTCGGCTATGTCGGCGCGCCCGACGTGCTGCGGGACGTTAACCTCATTTTGCCGCGCGGCTCTTTCCACTTTCTTACCGGGCCGTCCGGGGCCGGAAAGTCCTCGTTGCTGCGTCTGCTGACGCTGGCGGACCAACCCCGGACGGGAACCCTCCGCCTGTTCGGATCGGATGTCACGCGCATCGATCGTCGCGACATCCCGGCCTTTCGGCGGCGGATGGGCGTGGTGTTCCAGGATTTCCGCCTGCTGGATCATCTGTCGGCCTTCGACAATGTCGCCCTGCCCTTGCGGCTCGCGGGCGGATCCGAGGCCGACTACGCCGACGACGTGCGCGAGATGCTGAAGTGGGTCGGCCTGGGTCGCCGGATGGAGGCCCGTCCCCCCGCCCTGTCCGGCGGTGAGAAGCAGCGTCTGGCCATCGCCCGCGCCGTCATCACCCGCCCCGGCCTGATCGTGGCCGACGAACCGACCGGCAGCGTGGACGCCGTCATGGCCGACAAGCTGCTACGGCTGTTCCAGTCGCTGAACAAACTGGGCGCCACCGTCCTGATCGCCAGCCATGACGAGGCGCTGGCCCAGCGGTCGGGGGCGCGCGTCTTGAGGCTGGAAGCCGGACGGCTCAGCGAACCCTCGCGGGCCGCCGCATGATCCGTCTGTCAGACTTCAGCCTCTCCAGCCGCCGGCCCGGCTTGCTGCCTCCCGCCGCGGCCGGCGAGCCGTGGCTGATGACCGTCATCGCCGTGCTGTGTTTCCTGGCCTGTCTCGCCGCCGTCGCCGCCTCTGCCGCCGACCGCGCCGCGCACGGCTGGGCCCGACAGCTGGGCGCCGAGGCCACCGTGCAGGTCCGTCCCCGCGTCGGCGAAACCGGCGACACCGCCGCCGCCCGCGCGGCCGAGACCCTGTCCGGCGTCGATGGGGTGGAGGAGGCCGCCGCCCTGAGCCGCAAGGCGGCCGAGGATCTGCTGCGCCCCTGGCTGGGCGACGCCGTCCTGCCAGACCTGCCCCTGCCCCATCTGGTGACGGTGCGGCTGAACGCACAGGCGCCGGCCAGCGCCGTGACCCTGAGCCGCGCCCTGGCCGAGGCCGGGCTGGACGCCACTGTAGACGATCACAGCCTGTGGCGCGGCGAGGTCGAGCGGTCCGCCGGCATGATCACGGTCCTGGCCGGAGCCGCCTTCCTGGCCGTCGCCTTCGCTGCGGCCGCCGCCATCGCCTATGCGACCCGCGCGGGCTTGGCGGCCGGTCAGGGCGTGATCGAGACCCTGAGCCTGAACGGTGCGACGGACGGCGCCATCGCCTGGCTATTCCAGCGGCGGTTCGGCCTGATGGCGGCCGGCGCGGGGGCGATCGGCGCGGGGGTGGCGGCGGTCCTTCTGATCCTCCTGCGGTTCATCGGCGGATCGGGCGGCCTCACGGCGGCCCTGCCCATCAGCTGGAGCGACCTGGCCTTGCTCTCGCCTTGCCCGCTGCTCGCGGCTACGGTTGCCGTTCTCGCGGCGAGATTCGCCGCCATGCGAATGCTGGTTTCGGGACGGCCGACAGAGGGAGGGGGCGCATGAGACTGTTGAGCGTCATCTTCATCGCCGGTCTGATTTGGCTGGTCGGCCTGTTCGCCTTCGCCCACCGGGTGCGCGAGCTGACGCCGGCCGACGACCCGGCTCGCGCCGACGCCATCGTGGCCCTGACCGGTCCGTCGTCCGAGCGAGTCAACACCGCTATCCGCCTGCTGGAACAGGGCAAGGGCGAGCGGGTGCTGATCTCCGGCGTCAATCGCGAGGTGCGCCGCCAGGAGCTGCGCGAGCTGACGCCCGGCTCCAGACGTCTGTTCAACTGCTGCGTCGACCTGGGTTTCGAGGCCGAGGACACGGTCGGCAACGCCCAGGAGATCGCCGCCTGGACCCGCGCCAAGGGCTATCGCAGCCTGATCGTCGTCACTTCCGACTATCATATGCCGCGTTCGCTGGTCGAAATCCGCGGCCAGTTGCCGGGCGTGAAACTGACGCCCTACGCCATCTCCACCCCGTCGCTGGACAATGCGCGCTGGTGGCGGGCGGCAGTGACCGCGCGTCGGATGACGCTGGAATATATGAAATACCTCGCCGTCCTGGGCCGTGAGGGCGTGCGTCGCATCACCCGCGACCGGCCCGCCGCAGTCACGGCCGAGACCGAAACCGCCTCTGACGAAAAGGCCGCGTCCTAAGTGAACACCCTGCGTTCCCTGATCTTCACCGCCTGGCTCTATCTGTCGATGCCGATCATCGCCATCGGCCTGTCGCCGGTCCTGCTGCTGCCGCACCGCTATGTGCAGGGCGTGTGCAAGCTGTGGGCGAAGATCGTCCTGTTCGGCCTGCGCTGGATCGCGGGGGTCAAGGTCGAGGTGCGCGGGCTGGAGCACGCCCCGTCCGGCGCCGCCCTGATCTCGTCAAAACACCAGGGGATGCTGGATATCGTGGCCCTGCTGGCCGTCCTGCCCGACGCCTGTTTCGTGATGAAGAAGGAGCTGATGCCCCTGCCCTTCTTCGGCTGGTTCGCCTGGAAGTCGAAGATGATCGCCGTGGATCGCACGGGCCACGCCAAGGCGCTGAAGGACATGACGCGACAGGCGCGCGACCGCCTGGCCGAGGGCCGCCAGATCGTCATCTTCCCCGAGGGCACGCGCAACGATCCGGGCGTGCCCGGCGACTACAAGCCCGGCGTCGCCGCCATCTATCGCGATCTGGAAGGCCCCTGCTGGCCCGTCGCCACGAACTCCGGCGTCCACTGGCCGGCCCACGGCTTCCGCCGCTATCCCGGCACGGTCGTGTTCGAATTTCTTGAGCCGATCCCGGCTCAGCTGAAGCGCGGGGCCATGATGGCGTTGCTGGAAAGTCGCATAGAGACGGCGTCTTTGGCGCTGCTGGAGCCAAAGGCCCAGCTTGCGCATTCTGGACCGGCCTGACCTCCCCGCTCGGGCGCCATTCATGGAAACGCCCGATGCTTCGTCCCCTTCTGCTCTCCGTCGCCTTCGCCGCCGTCGCCGGCTCCGCCCTGGCCCAGTCGCAACCCTATGAGCAGATCAGGCCCGCCCCCCAGAGTTGGACCGTCGATCTCGGCGCGGGCGTTCTCTATCGCAACGATTCCAACGGCGACACAGGCTCCAAGACGACGGTCGCTCCGTGGGTTTCGGCGAACTATCGCGACCTGGTCTATCTGAACCCGATCGACGGCCTGGGCTGGAACGCGATCAAGACCGACGACTTCCGCGCCGGCCTGCAACTTCGCCCGCGCTTCTCGGCCGATGATATCGAAGGCGTGACGCTGGATCGTCCGGGCTTCGGCGCCGACCTGGCCGCCTACGCCTACAAGCGTCTGCCCGGCAATGTGGTGGTCGGCGGCCGGATCAGCCGCGACGTGTCCGACGTCAGCGAGGGCACGGAATACTACGCCTCGATCGGCCATCAGCGCGTGACGTCGGTCGGCCTGCTGAACGCCTCGGTCTATGTGCGTGGCGGCGATTCCAAACTGGCCGACGCCTACTATGGCGTCAGCACCGCCGAGGCAGCCGCAAACGGCATCAGCGCCTATTCCCCCGGCGGCGGGCTTCAGGGTGCGGGCGCCAGTCTGGTCCTGCTGGTCCCGGTCGGCGACAAATGGGGCGCCGGGGCCTTGCTCAACTACGAACGCCGCCTGGGCGACGTAGCCGACAGCCCCCTGTCGCAAAGCGACGACGCCGTCCGCACCGGCGTCTTCATCGCCCGTCGCTTCGGCGGCTGATAGCAGAACGGCGGCTGCGGATGCGGCCGCCGCTTTTCCCTCCTTGATCAGGTGGCCGCGAACTCGCTCAGCGCGTCGATGACGGCGCGGTTCTGGTCCTCGGTGCCGATGGTGATGCGCAGGGCCTGGGGCAGGCCGTAGCCGCCGACGGGGCGCACGATGATGCCCTTGGTGTTCAGATAGTCGTTGGCGGCAGCGGCGCGCTCGGGGCTGTCGAACAGGACCAGCACGAAGTTGCCGGCGCTCGGCAGGACGTTCAGCCCAAAGCCGCGCAGAGCCTGGGTCAGGCGCGGCTTCCAGTTCGAGATCAGATCGCGCGACGCCGTCTGGTGCGCCTCGTCCGACAGGGCCGCCGTTGCGGCCTCAAGCCCCGGCACAGAGACGTTGAACGGCAGGCGGATACGGTCGATGGCCTCCGCGACCTTCACCGGCGCATAGCCGAAACCGATGCGCAAACCGCCCAGGCCGTGGATCTTGGAGAAGGTGCGGGTGACGACGATGTTCTCGGCGTCCTTGGCCAGCGGGAAGGCGGTCTCCCAGTCGGCCTCGGTCACATATTCCGCATAGGCCTCGTCCACGACCAGGATGATGTGGGCCGGAAGCGCCGCGTGAAGGCGACGGATTTCCTCGCCCGTATTGTAGCTGCCGGTCGGGTTGGACGGATTGGAAACATAGACGATCTTGGTGCGGTCATCGACCTGGGCCAGCAGCGCATCGACCTCGGCCTTGAAGTTCGGCTCGGGCGCCAGCTTGACCTGGGCTTCGCAGCCCAGGGCGCTGATGCGGTAGGCGAGAAAGCCGTACTGGCCGCAGACGATGTTGTCGCCCGCCGTCAGATAGGTCTGGTTCAACAGGGCGAAGACCTCGTCCGAGCCGTTGCCGAAGATCAGCCGCTCGGGCTCCAACCCATGCAGTTCCGACACCGCATTCCGCAGCTTGGTCGCCCGGCCGTCGGGATAGATGTGAATATTCTTGACCGCCGCCTCATAGGCCGCACGCGCCTTTTCGCCCGCGCCCAGCATGTTCTCGTTGGAGGACAGCTTCATCGGCTCGGCGACGCCGGCGATGGACGACTTGCCGCCGACATAGGGGGCGATGTCGAGGATGCCGGGCTTGGGGGCAGGGCCCTGCGTCACGGGGCCTGGGGTCGCGTCGGTCATGGAAAGCCTTGATCTCAGAAGATGGGGGCGGCGCCGATCACGCCGCTCATTCGGCCGGGCGCGCTCTTCAGCCGCCCGTCGTCGACCTGCACATAGCCCGTCAGCATGAACAGCTTCAACCCGCCCGCCGCCGCCAGCGGATCGGCGACCAGTCCCGCGTCGCCCAGGGCGTCCACGATCTTGGCCTCGGACCAGCCGCTGTCGGTGACCCAGAAGCTGCGGTCGTCGCCCGTGGGACCGGACATCTCCTTGGACACGACGAAGGCCTGCGGCCGGCTGCGCCGATCGTCCGGCAGGGCGGCGACGATCTTCAGTTCGGGCCGCGCCAGCAGGCGGCCCCACCACGGCCGGTCGGGCGACAGGTCGATCACGGCGCGCGAGCCCGCCTCGGCCGCCTTCAACGCCTCGTCGGCAAACAGGGGCCGCGACCGCAGGCCGTAGCGGTCCGTCGCCAGGGCCTGGGCCACGCCGCCGCACACGACCAGCGCGGGGCCGGTCGCCACCTCGATCCGCCCCCACACCGCCTTGACCGCCGCAGCCTCATCCGCCGAGGCGCCGTCCAGCAGTTGACGCAGGGCGATGGCCGAGGCGTCGGCCCGGTCGCGCGGACCGGCGGCGACCCGCGCCCGCACCGCCTCGACCAGGGCGCGATCCAGCGCCAGCAGGGCGTCGTCGGCTTCGGGTTCGTCCAGCAGGGCCATCAGAACAGCTTGGGCGCCGGGGCCAGCGGGAAAGGACCAAGCCAGGTTCGGCCGTCGCGGAAAACCAGCGTCAGCGGCAGCTGCTCCTGTCCCGTCGCCTCGGCCGCGCCCGCTGCTGCGGCGGCCCCGGCCGCGCCGATTCGATTCACCGGCCCCTGACGCGTCGCCATCAGGCCGGCCAGGGCGGGCAGAGGCTTTTGCGCCTGAAGCTGGACCTGGCCGGTCAGCCGGCCGTTCGCATCGGCGCGCAACATGTCGCTGGAGAGGGTCGCGCGGCTGTCGCCGGCCTGCAGATCGCCGCGCACATTGCGGAACGTGCCGCCCGCCTTCGTCCAGGCGGAGAAGACGCCGGCCGCATCGCCGCCGGTCTTCAGCAGGCTGGCCTGGCCGATCTCGGCCTCCAGCTGGGTCGTCAGCCGGCCGTCCTGGGCGAAGCCTTCGACGGGGCCGTCCGCCCGCCCCTGCCCGTCCACCAGACGGAACATGACGTCGACGTCGTCGGTCGGCGCGGTCGAGCCCTCCAGATGCGGCCGGGCGTAGAATTCGATCCGCGCCGCGCGGGCGATGGGGAAGGGTTCGGCGCCGGTCTGGGCCGTGAAGACCGGATTGACCATCTCCAGCGCCAGATTGGGCCAGCGCTGATCGATGCCGCTGGCGCTCATGCGGATGGCGTCGCCCTTGACCGCGACCTCGCCCTTGCCGGCGCGGGTCAGCATCAGGCCTTGGGGGGCCACCACCACCCATTTGGTCGGCTGATAGGCGTTGGCCTCTGCGGTCAGTTCGGACGCCTTGATCGCATGGCCCGACGGCGCCTGAACGATCAGGTTGGTCAACGCCACATGGGTGCGAAACGGCCAGCCCTTGATGGATTTGTCGGCGAAGCGGATGTCCCAGCCGTCCTGACGCAGGGTCTGGACCTGGGCCTCCAGCCGCGTATCGATCTGGCGCGTCAGGAAGATCCACCATCCGGTCCAGGCCGCCAGCGCGATCAGAACCAGGATGAAGGGCGCATACAGGCCCTTGCGGCTGTGTCGCTTGGTCGTCGAGGCGTCGGTCATGCCGGACCTATAGCGCGCCGCACCTGGCGCTTCTAGGCGGTCAGGTCGGCCAGCACCGCATCCGCGACCCGGCGCGCATCCTCCGGCGCCAGACCCAGCAGCAGCCCCCGCTGACCGCCGTTGATCAGGACCTGATCGAACAGGATGGCGGTTTCGTCCATCGCGGTCGGCACGGCCTTTCGCTGGCCGAACGGGCTGACCCCGCCGACCTTGTAGCCGGTCAGCCGTTCGGCGTCGGCCGGCTTCATCATCTGGCCTGACTTGGCCCCCAGAACCGCCGCCAGCTTCTTCATGCTGATCTCGCAGTCGGACGGCACGATGACGCAGGCCGGAGCCCCGTCGACCAGGACCATCAGGGTCTTGAACACCTGCTCAGGCGCCACGCCCAACGCCTCGGCGGCCTGCAATCCCACGCGCGGCGCGTCGGGATCATAGTCGTAGGGAAACAGAGAGAAGGCGACGCCGGCCTTGGTCAGGACGACGGTGGCGGGCGTGGTCTTGGACATCCTACGTCGTCTCGGGATTCAGGAAACTGCGGGTCAGTTCGACCGCATCGGCCAAGCCCATGCGCTGGACCTCGGTCCCGGGCGGCAGGCTGGCGAACAGGCGGGTGGGGGTGGCGGCGTCCAGCATCAGGAACACCCCCTTGTCGTCGCCGCGCCGGATCAGCCGACCGAACGCCTGGGCGATGCGGGCGCGGGCCAGGGCATCGTCATAACCCTTGCCTCCCAGCCGTTCGCGCCGCGCCTTGTGCAGCAAATCCGGGCGCGGCCAAGGCACGCGGTCGAAGGCCAGAACCCGCAGCGACCGTCCCGGCACGTCCACCCCGTCGCGCACGGCGTCGGTGCCCAAGAGGCAGGAATTCTCCTCGACCCGGAACATGTCCACCAGCGCCCCGACCTCCAGCGGATCGACGTGCTGGGCATACAGAGGCACGCCCGACTTCGCCAGATCGGGACCCAGCCGCTCATAGACCGCCTTCAATCGGCGAATGGCGGTGAACAGGCCCAGACCCCCGCCGCCCGCCGCCAGGAACAGCTCGCGCATCGCCGCCGCCGTCTGGCGCGGATCGTCCTTGACCAGGTCGTTGACGACGATGACCCGGCTGTTGGCGGCATAGTCGAACGGGCTTTCGACCTTCAGGGTGCGAGGCGGTTCGATCAGCCGCGCCGAGCCGGTCCGCATCCGCGCCAGGTCGAACGGGTCTTCCTGCAAGGGATCGGACAGAGTGGCGGAGGTCACCAACACCCCGTGGGACGGCACGATCACGGCGGCCTCCAGCGGAACGGTCGGGTCGATCCAGTGGCGGCGCAGGGCCACGTCGTGGATGCGGCCGAACGCCGTCTCGGCCGACAGCCAATCGACGAAATCGGGGTCGGGCTGATCGCCCCCATCCTCCAGCGCCGCCAGCATCGAACGCCACCCCGGCAAGGTCATGCGCGCGCGCCGATCCAGCCCGCGCAGCGCCCCTTCGATGCGCGACCGTTGCGACCCGTCCAGCTCGGCCGCCTCGTCGTCGAGAATGTCTTCCAGATGTCGCGACAGGGCCAGCAGCGGCGCCTCGATGGCGGCCAGGGCCTGGGCCGCCGCACGCGCCGTCTCGGCGACCGGATCGGTCACCGGCTTCAACGCGCACTCCATGCCGAACTCGGGACCGCCGTAAGGATTGGTCTCCGCCGTGCGGGCGCGCAGCTGATCCAGGGCGGCGGCCAGAAAGGCCTCGATCGGGCCGATCGGATTGACCTCGCCCGAGGCCGGCGCGACGCGACCCGACACGCCTTCCCCCGGCAGGGCGGCCGAGGCGCGGATGGCGTCCTGCAGCGCCTTCATCGCCGCCTCGTTGTCGTTGACCATGTCGCCCAGCCGCTGCTCCAGCCCGCGGCCGCGGCGCCCCCGCCCCTCAGGCCCCCGGATCCAGCGGCGCAGCTCGGCCGCCTCCTGGCCCGACAAGCAGGCGGAAAAGGCGCTGTCGGCGGCGTCGAACAGGTGGTGGCCCTCGTCAAAAACGATCCGCTTGAGCGCCGCCGTCTCACCGTCCGATTTCTGGCCCCGCGCCGAGCGCGCGCCGTCGAACGCCGCCTGGGTCAGGACCAGGGCGTGGTTGGCGATGACCAGATCCGCACGGCGGCTGGCGCGGATCGTTTTTTCGACGAAACAGGTGCGGTAGTGCGGGCAGGCGGCATGGACGCACTCGCCGCGCCGATCCACCAGATTGGCCGCCCCCGCCGCATGGGCGGCCGGCATGGCGAACAGGCCGGGCAGCCAGCCCGGAAAATCGCCGCCCGTCATGTCGCCGTCGCGCGTATGCAGCGCCCAGCGCCCGGCCAGCGCCAGGCCGATCAGGTCGCCATTCCCCAGCTGAGCCGCCTGGACCATGTCCTGCAGATTGAGAACGCACAGATAGTTCTCGCGCCCCTTGCGGATCACCGCCTTCTTCTTGCGCTCGGCCGGATCGGGCCACAGCGAATGGCTCTCGCGGTCGATCTGGCGTTGCAGGGCGCGGGTATAGGTCGAGATCCAGGCCGCCCCCTGGTTCCGTTCGGCCCACAGGGAGGCGGGCGCCAGATAGCCCAGGGTCTTGCCCGTGCCGGTCCCCGCCTCGGCCAGCAGCATGCGGGGCCGCCCCTCCTCGTTCCTCGGCGAAAAAGCGAAGGCGGCCTCGGCGGCGTAGTCCGATTGGGTCGGCCGCGTCTCGTCCAGACCCGAGGCCTGAAGCAGCTTCTCCAGCCGGATGCGCGCGCTCTCGCTGTCGACCGGCGCCGATCCCGCCTCGCCGCGCGGCGCCTCGTCCTCCCATTCGGTCAGCCGCGACCAGACATCCATGCCCGATCCACGATGCTGGCGCGCCCGCACGCCGCCGGACTCCAGCGCATGAACCACCCGCTCGCCCCAGGCCCAGCCCGCCCGCTGCATCGTCAGCGCCAGGACATAGGCCGCCTCGCGCTCGGCATAGGCCGGATCGGCCAGTTCGCGCAGCAGCAGCCCGGCCGCCTCGCGCAGGGCCGCCGCCTGTTCCTCCGCCGACTTCGGCTCGGCCAGACCCAGCGACAGCGCAAGCCCCGTCGGCGACGGCGCACAGAAGCGCGCCGGCCGAACAAAGGCGTAAAGCTCCAGCACATCCATCAGGACCGGCGACCGGGGCGGCGGCGTCAGCCCCAGCCGGCGCGCCGTCAACGACGCATGCGCTGCCATCACCGGCCCGGTGCTGAAGAACCCCTCGGCCGCCCCGCGCCCGATCTTCCGGGCCCCCGCCTCGTCGCACACCGCCCCTGCGCCCGGCGGCGTGGCGAGCGCCGGCGGCAAGTCCGCCCACGGCTGGGCGCCAGTCGGGCGGGTTTCGGAAATGACGGATTCGTCGGACACGTCCGATAGATAGCGAGCCTGGGGCTGAAACGGAACGGGAACATGCTATATCCCGACCGTGACGACCGCCGCCGCTCCCGCAACGCTTCCGCCCCTGTTCGCCGACTGGTTCGCGTCGCGCGGCTGGGCGCCCCGGCGGCATCAGCTGGAGATGGTCGCGGCGGGAGAGGCCGGCAGCCACGCCCTGCTGGTCGCGCCGACCGGCGGGGGCAAGACGCTGGCGGGGTTTCTGCCCAGCCTGATCGACCTGGCCGAGCGCGGACCGAAGCCGGCGACCGGCGCGGGGTCGGGGGTGCATACGCTTTATTTGTCGCCGCTGAAGGCCCTGACGACGGACGTTGAGCGCAATCTGATGACCCCGATCCGCGAGATCGGGCTGAATATCCACGTCGAGACGCGCACCGGCGACACCAAACAATCCAAGCGCCAGCGACAGCGTGATTTTCCGCCCGACATCCTGCTGACCACGCCCGAGCAGTTGGCCCTGTTCTGCGCCTGGGAAGGCGCGCGTTCCTATTTCGCCGATCTGAAGTGCGTCGTGCTGGACGAGGTGCACGCGATCTGGAGCGGCAAGCGCGGCGACCTGTTGTCGCTCGGGCTGGGCCGTTTGCAGAGCTTCGCCCCCGACATGCGCCGGGTGGGTTTGAGCGCGACCATCGAGGATCCCGATCTGATCCGGCGGTGGTTGGCGCCGGGCGATGCGGAGACGAAGAACCCCTCCCCCGCTTCGCGGTCCCCCTCCCCGCAAAGCGGGGAGGAGACTCTGGCCGACCTGTCTCCTCCCCATGCCATGGGGAGGGGGACCGCCGAAGGCGGTGGAGGGGCTCTTGACGCGGTGACTCTCGTCCGCGGAGACCCCGGCGCGCCGGCGGTCATCGACGTGCTGATCTCAGAGGGCAAGGTCCCGTGGGCGGGCCACACGGGCCAGCACGCCATCCCGGAGGTCTATGCCGCCATCCAGCGTTCGACCCTGGCGCTGATCTTCGTCAACACCCGCTGGCAGTCGGAGTTCGTGTTCCAGCAGCTGTGGGCCATCAACGACCAGAACCTGCCCATCGGCCTGCATCACGGCTCGCTGGCGGCCGAGCAGCGGCGCAAGATCGAGGCGGCCATGGCGCGCGGCGACCTCAGGGCCGTGGTCTGCACCTCGACGCTGGATCTGGGCATCGACTGGGGCGACGTGGATCTGGTGATCCAGATGGCGGCGCCCAAGGGCTCCAGCCGCCTGGTCCAGCGGATCGGCCGCGCCAATCACCGGCTGGACGAACCGTCGCGTGCGCTTCTGGTGCCCGCCAGCCGGTTCGAGATGCTGGAGTGCCAGGCGGCGCGCGAGGCCGTCGCCGACAACGCCTTCGACTGGGAGCCGGTCCATATCGGCACGCTCGACACCCTGGCCCAGCACATCATGGGCGTCGCCTGTTCTGAGCCGTTCGACATGCAGGTCCTGTATGACGAGATCACCGGCTGCGGCCCCTATCGCGCCCTGACGTGGGAGCAGTTCGAGGATGTGGTCGATTTCGTCGCCACCGGCGGCTATGCGCTGCGCACCTATGACCGGTTCGCCCGCATAGTGCGCACGCAAGACGGCCGCTGGAAGGTCCGAAACCAGCATATCGCCCAGCGCCACCGCATGAACGTCGGGGCCATCGTCTCGGCCGGAACGCTGAATGTCCGCGTCGCCAGCCGTCGCGGCGGCGCCTCGCGCCAGCTGATCGGCGGCCGCAAGGTGGGCGAGGCCGAGGAGTGGTATTTCGAACAGCTGACACCCGGCGACACCTTCCAGTTCGCCGGCCAGACCTGGGCGTTTCAGGGCATCACCGGGACCGACGCTCTGGTCACCCACGCCAATGACAGCGACCCCAAGATTCCGTCATGGGGCGGATCGAAGTTCCCGCTGTCGACCTCGTTGGCCGACCGGGTGCGGACGATGATCCACGACCGCGACCACTGGCGTGTCCTGCCGCCCGACGTGCAGGAATGGCTGGAGTTGCAGGAAGCCCGCTCGGTCATTCCCGACGCCGAATCCATGCTGGTCGAGACCTTTCCGCGCGGCAGCCGGCATTTCCTGGTGGCCTATCCGTTCGAGGGCAATCTGGCCCACACCACCCTGTGCATGCTGCTGACCCGGCGGCTGGACCGGATGGGCGTCGGGCCTCTGGGCTTTGTCGTGACCGACTATTCGCTGGCGATCTGGTCGATCAAGCCAATGGACACGATCGATCTGGACGCCCTGTTCCAGCCGGACATGCTGGGCGACGATCTGGAAGCCTGGCTGGAGGAAAGCTTCATGATGAAGCGATCCTTCCGCAATTGCGCCCTGATCTCGGGCTTGATCGAACGTCGCCAGCCCGGCGCCGAAAAGACCGGCCGGCAGGTGACCTTCTCCACCGACCTGATCTACGACGTGCTGCGCCGCCACCAACCCGATCACCTGCTGCTAAAGACCGCCCGCGCCGACGCCGCCGCGGGCCTGCTGGACGTGGCGCGCCTGGGCCAGATGTTGGCGCGCATCGAGGGGCGCATCCGCCACCAACCCCTGAACCGCGCCTCGCCCTTCTGCGTGCCCGTTCTGGTTCAGATCGGACGCGAGCGGGTCAGCGGGGACGCCGCCGAAATGATCCTGGACGAAAGCGCCGACCTGCTGATCGCCGAAGTCATGGATGACGCCGAGCCAGAAGCGGCCGCATGAACGCCGCCCTGCGCCAGACCCTGTCCCCGGCCCGCAAGACATGCGGTTCGCTGAGCGTGCGGATCGCGGGCGAGGCCTGTGTGCTGCGCTGTTCCGGAGCGATGTGGGTTCCGACCCACGGCGCCCTGATCGTCGCGGACCTGCATCTGGAAAAGGGCTCAGCCTTCGCCGTGCGCGGCCAGCTTCTGCCGCCCTATGACAGCCGCGCCACGCTGGACAGGCTGGAAGCCGAGATCGTCGAACTGGACCCGGCCATGGTCGTGCTGCTGGGCGACAGCTTCCATGACACCAAGGCCATTCCCCGCATGGCGGCCGACGACCGGGCGCGGCTGGACGGGCTGGCGGCGGGGCGCGACTGGCTGTGGCTGGAGGGCAATCACGACCGCGAGGCGCTCGCTCGCGATGCGGACACGGCGTCCCGCCTGCCCGGCCGGGTCGTCGGCGACATGATGCTCGGCGCGCTGCGTCTGACCCACGAACCGGAGGCGCTGAGCGCCGACGACGATCGTCGTGGCGAGGTCGCGGGCCACCTTCACCCCGCCGCCAAGGTCGCCGCCTATGGACGCGGCGTGCGCCGTCCTTGCTTCGTCACCGACGGATCGCGCATCGTCCTGCCGGCCTTCGGTGCCTTCACCGGCGGGTTGAACGTGCGCGATCCCGCCATCGCCGACCTGTTCGCCGCCCCGCCCATGGCAGCCGCCCTGGGACGCGACCGGGTCCACGCCCTGGATTGGGCGATCCTGCGATAGTCTGTTCGTAAAGCGTTCAGCACGTCGCTTCACCGCATCTTGGCGGACAGCGATGCAGGATGACGGCGGATCAAGGTCACGGACACCCGCCTCATGCTCACGCCCCGCCGCATCGTCATGGCCGCCCGCCTCGGCTTCGCCCTGGCGGCGCTGGGCATGGCCGTCCTGATGCTGGGACCGTTCCAGGGTCTGGAACAGGTCTTCGGGCTGAACGACAAGGCCGCCCACGTCATCGCCTTCTATGGCGTGGCCAGCGGCCTGTTTCTGATCGCGCCGAACCAGCGCCGCGACGACCTGGCCCTCTATGTCATCGCCGCCGCCTTCGGCGCCGAACTGCTTCAGGCTCTGACCGGCCGAAGCGTCTCCGTCATCGATTTCCTGGCGGGCGCGGCCGGCGTCGCCGCCGCCTGGGCGCCCGGCCGGATCGAACAGTTGCGCCAGGCCTTCCGCCGCCATCCGGACATGACTCTGGCCGAGATCGATCGTCTGGATCGCCGACTGCGCCGTCGCCGCGTCGAAACCAGCCGCCCGGGCGTCGCAGTCCTGCGGCCCTAGGGCTCCAGCTCGATGTCCCAATAAAGATAGTCCAGCCAGCTCTGGTGCAGATAGTGCGGCGGGAAGCGTCGGCCGGCGTCCTGTAGCTGCCAGGCGTTGGGGCGATAGGGTTCGCGGCGGATCGGCATCATCGCCTGGCGCGGCGTTCGCCCGCCCTTGGCCAGATTGCAGGGGCTGCAGGCCGCGACGATATTGTCCCAGGTCGTGCGTCCGCCCTGTGAGCGCGGGATGACGTGGTCGAAGGTCAACTCAGCCGACTGACCGCAGTACTGACAGGCGAAGCCGTCGCGCAGGAAGACGTTGAAGCGGGTGAAGGCGGGGCTGCGGTCCTGATCCACATAGCTGCGCAGCGCGATCACGCTGGGAAGCTGCATCTCCATCGACGGCGAGCGGACGACCTTGTCATACAGGGACACCACGTCCACGCGGTCCTGGTAGACCGCCTTGACCGCCTCCTCCCACGGCCACAGCGACAGCGGATAATAGGACAGCGGCCGGAAGTCGGCGTTCAACACCAGGGCGGGGAAGCCGGAGGGCGGTCGATGGAGAACCTGCATCAGGCCCTCCCGCGCGGACGGGGGGATTTTGAGGCGACAGAGGTGAGGACACGTCTCCTTCCCTAGTCTTGTGAGATCAGCCTACCCCTGATTCCCGATCATCGCCATGACCAGTGTGCAGCGTTTTCGTGACGTCCTGCCTCAGACCCGTCGCGCGTGGGTCGGGAACCCCGGCAGGGTCCAGCCCCAGCGCAAGGCGGCTGCGCGCAGCAGGAAGCCCGACAGCGCCGCAACGATGGCGGCAGGCCAGACGCCGACGCCCGGCGCCCTCAAGACCATATAGACCGTCGCCGCCAGGATCGCGGCCGTGACGTTGATCTCTCGCCGCAGCAGGATCGACGGCTGACCCGCCAGGGTGTCGCGCACCACCCCGCCGAAACAGGCCGTCAGCGTGCCCATGACGATGCAGATCAGGGCCGGCGCCCCGGCCGCCTCAGCCTTGGCCGCCCCCATCACGCCATAGGCCGCAAGACCCACGGCATCCAGCCACAGCAGGGCGCGAAACCGCCAGTCGCGTTGCCCCACCAGCCAAAGGGCCGTCGAGGCGAAAAGGCAGACCGCCAGATAGCGCCAGTCCTGCACCCAGAAGACCGGCAAGCCGAGCAGCAGGTCACGCAGCGTCCCGCCGCCCACGCCGGTGATGGCGCCGAAGAAGGCGAAGGTGACGACATCGTGCTTCTCGCGCGCGGCGGCTAGGGCGCCGGTGGCGGCGAAGACCGCCACGCCGGCGAAATCCAGCGCGGTCAACACGGTCTGCGGATTGCGCAGCGGTTCGGTCAGAGCGGGATCGAGCGGGGTCATGCCGGCGCATCCAGCGCGATCTCGCCGCGCTTTACGCCCGTATACCAGGCCCACAAAAGATGAGTGGCGACCGCACGATAGGGCCGCCAGATCTCGGCGCGGGCATAGGCCCCCTTCTGATCGGGCCGCACTTCTGCGCCGTCCGCCCAACGGATCGCCTCCTGCAAGGCCACGTCGCCGCCGGGGAAGACATCCAGCCGCCCCTCGCACATCATCAGATAGGCCTCGGCCGTCCACAGGCCCACGCCCTTCAGCGCCGTCAGGGACGCGATCGCCGCCTCGTCATCCAGGTTGGCCAGATGCTCCAGATCGATCTCGCCCGCGATCTGCGCCCGCGCGATCCCCTGACCATAGGTCGCCTTCTGCCGCGACAGACCCATGCCGCGCAGCTGATCCAGATCGTGCGCCAGCAACAGCTCCGGCGTGATGCCGCCCATGCCTTCGCGCAGCCGCGCCCAGACCGAAGCGGCCGAGGCCACCGACACCTGCTGCTCCACGATCATGCGGAACAAGCCTTCGAACCCGCCCACTCTCAACCGCCATTCCAGCGGCGGCGTCTGGGCGTCCACGCGCACGAGCGCCGGATCGGCGACGACCAGCGCCTGGCGCGCGGCGGCGATGTCATCGGGCGTGGGTGCGAACGGCATTCGCCATGCTTACGGCCCGTCGCGCTTGTCGGAAAGAGCGGGGGCGCCGTTGAGGGCCGCAAACCGCTAAGGAGCGTCGTGATGTTCGCCACCCGCTTCGCCCCATCGCCTACCGGCCGCCTGCACAAGGGCCACGCTTTCTCGGCCCTGACCGCCTGGACGACGGCGAAGGCGGCAGGCGGGCGGTTCGTACTGCGCATTGAGGATATCGATCCGACGCGATGCCGGCCGGAATATGAGGCGGGCATTCTGGAGGACCTAGCTTGGCTGGGTCTGGATTGGGAGACGCCGGTTCGGCGCCAGTCCGATCATCTGGCCGAGTATGCCGCCGCGATTGAGATTCTGCGGGCGCGAGGCCTGCTCTATCGGTGTTTCCGAACGCGCAAAGAGATCCTGAACGCCATCGGTGAGGCGCCTCACGGGACGATGGAGGCGGCGAGGCCCGGTCCGCATTCAGCCGACGAGGAGGCTCATCTGCTGGCCTCGGGTGCGGCGTTCGCCTGGCGGCTGTCGCTGGATCGGGCGCGGGAGGCCTTGGGCGAGGCGGCCTGGAACGGCCTGAGTTTCGTCGAGCAGGGCGAGGGTCCGAACGGCGAAAGCGGCGTCGTCGCCGTCGATCCCGAGGCGGCGGGCGATGTCGTCCTGGCGCGCAAGGATACGGGCGTCGCCTATCATCTGGCCGTGACCCATGACGACGCCTTGCAGGGAATCACCCATGTGATCCGAGGTCAGGACCTGTTCCAGGCGACCCATGTGCAGCGGCTGATCCAGACCCTGATGGATTGGCCGGCGCCGACCTATCGTCATCACGTCTTGCTGACAGGGCCGGACGGGCGGCGCTACGCCAAGCGCGATCGCTCGATCACCCTGGCCGAGCTGAGGGCCGGCGGATTGACGCCCGACGCCCTGCGCGCCGAACTGGGCTTCAGCTCCGCCGGCTGAAGATGCGCGAGGCGCCGTAGCCGGTCAGGGCGGCCAGCACGACGCACAACACGCCGTATAGCCACGGCCGCCGGTGCGCGAACTCATAGATGTCGCGCTCCAGCCCCACCTTCTCGACCGTCAGCGTCAGGTTGGACACCGACTGCGGCTCGCCGTCCTGAAACAGCCAGACCTCGGCGTAGTATTTGCCGGTCGGGGCGACGGTGGGCAGTTTGACCTCGGCGCGGAACAGGCCCCGGTCAACGAACTCGACCCCTTGGGAATCGGTGTCATAGAGGGCGGCGGCCTCCTTCAGCCGGATCACCGCGCGGCGCCAGTCCAGATAGTCGTCGCCCAGACGGCTGACGACCACGTCGCGAACGCCGTAGCGGGTGACGGCGCGGCTTTCCTCAGGCGCGTCGATGCGCAGGTGATCGACGCCGACGCCCAGGCGGCGCAGCTGGCCGAAGTCGGCGATATCGCTGAGCGGGCGGGTCGAAGCCGTCATGTAGAAGCCGGGCGCCCCCTCGAACAGCACGGGCCGACTGTTCAGCCAGACACCGGAAGTGCGCGTCTTCTTGACCAGGCGGATCGGCGCGTCCGGCCCCCGCACCACGACCACGACGTCCGCCGGTTCAGGCGTCGGATTGAACACCGCGCCGTAGAGGACAATCGACGCGCCCCGGAAACTGCTGTCGACCCGGACCTGGGCGTCCGTCAAAGCCGCGGCGACACGCAGGTCGCCGGTCGTCGCTTCGGACCGATCGAGCGGCGGGGCCGCAACAGCGGGCGGAGGGGGAGGAAGCGCCTGCATCAGTCGGCGATCCCCGGCGCGATCATGAAGATGTCGTTGGGCCGCACGAACAGATCCAGCCCCATCTGGATTCCGACCAGCAGCACGATCAGGCCCAGCGCCGCCCGCAGTTCCTCGGCGCGGAACCGCCCGGCGAACCGCGCGCCGATCTGCGCCCCGACCACCCCGCCGAGCAGCAGGATGGTGGACAGGACGATGTCGACCGTCTGGTTACGCCCGGCCTGAAGAATGGTGGTGATGGCGGTGGTGATGATGATCTGGAACAGGCTGGTGCCCACCACCGCGCCCGCCCGCATGCGCAGGATATAGAGCATGGCCGGCACCAGGATGAAGCCGCCGCCCACCCCCATGATGGCCGACAGGACGCCTGCGAAGACACCCAGACCGAACGGCGGCAGGGCGCTGATATAGAGGCCCGACTTCGGAAACTTCATCTTCAGCGGCAGGCCATACAGCCACATCGGCCGCCGACGCTGTTTGTGCGGCGCGGGCAGCCCCCGGCGGCGGCGCAGGATTTCGGTCAGGCTTTCGTTCAGCATCAGAATGCCGATCGCGCCCAGGAAGACGAGATAGGACAGGGCCACGACCAGATCGGCCTGGCCCAGCAGGCGCAGGTAGCGAAACAGCTCGACCCCCGCCAGGGCGCCGGCCGCGCCGCCGGCCGCCATCACCGACCCCATCTTGAAATCGACCGAACCTGCCCCGGCATAGCGGATGACGCCCGAGGTCGAGGAGGCCACGACATGGCTGGCCTGGCTGGCGACAGCGACGGTCGGTGGAATGCCCAGGAAGACCAGGATCGGCGCCATCAGGAAGCCGCCGCCGATGCCGAACAGGCCGGACACGAATCCGACCACCGCCCCCAGAATCACCAGGGTCGGCCAGTTCACCGAAACCTCGGCGATCGGCAGATAGATGTCCAAAGGACGCGCCTTCGGCTGGAGCGGACACAAGAATCGCCGTCAGGCGGGCGAGGTCGGGGACGACCGGGCGACCGATAGCCGCCCAGCGCCTGGGAATCTAGCCTGTCGCTTGAGTCTGGGCCTGCGACTGGGCCACGAAGGCGTCGGCGGCGGTGCGGGCCGCGCGCTGGGCCGTGGCGCTGGCCGTCGGGCGCAGGCGCGTCACGGCGGCCTGGGCCTCCGCATCGCCGCCACGCGCGGCGATCATATACCACTTCAGCGCTTCGGTCGGATTCTTGGCCACGCCGTCGGCCCCCGTCTCATAGATGCGCGCGACATTGTACTGGCTGTCCGGCAGGCCGCGCTCGGCCGCGTTCAGCAGCCAGGTCAGGGCCTCGGCCTGATTGGTCGCGCCGCCGTCGCCTTCATAGAGTTGCATTCCATAAAGATGCATCCCGCGCGGATCGCCGCCCTCGGCCGCGCGACGGCCCCACTGACGGCTTTGGACTGGATCGGCGGGTACGCCGTTGTCGCCGTCCAGATACAGCTGACCCAGATAGGTCTGGGCAGGGGCGTAACCCAGGTTGGCGGCGCGCTTCATGCCGTCCAGGCCCGAGTTGTCGCCGGCCTCCAGCTTGCCGATCGCCGCCTCATAGTCCGCCGCGCCAGGGCCGCCGATGTCGAAGGTCGCCTTCGGGCCGGTCGGCGTCACCGCCGATGCGGCCAGAGGCACGGCGCCGTTCGTCGTCGAGCCGCCGAAGCTGGGCATTTCGAAGTCCGGGGCGCCGCCGTCGGTCAGGGACAGATAGCCATAGACGCCCCCGGTCAGCGCGACCGCCGTGACCGAAGCCAGAAAGGTCTTCTTGACCGTCGAGCCGTCTTTTGACGCCTGCCGGTCCAGCCGTTCCTGCAGCTTGGACTTGCCGCCGCGCTTCAGGCCGAAGCCCGACCGGGACGCGGGTTCCGGCTCGGCCGGCGCGGTGATCGCGGCGCGGGCGGCGTCGATGGTGCTGCGGGTCGAGGCGGCGCGGCCCGCGGCGGCGGCGGCTTCCATGCTGGAGCGCAGCCGGCGCGGATCCACGAACTCGGTCTCGCCGCCGAAATCGTCGTCGTCCGCGTCCAGGGCAGCCGCGCTGCGCTTTTCGGCCGGTGCGGTCGAGAAACCCGGCGACGTCGCCTCCAGCGCGTCCTCGACGTCGGCGCCGCCGAAACCGCTGAACGGCTGGATGATGGGCTCGACGCCATCGGGATCGACCTGGCGCATCGGCATGTCGTCAGCCAGCGCCTCGACGGGCTCGGCCTCGGTCTGGGCGACGGGCGACGAGGGGAAGGGCGCGGCGGTCGCGACTTCGGGCGTCACCGGATCGCTGGACCAGGCGTTTTGGTCGGTGAAGGTTTCATCGGGGAAGGCGGCGGCGCGCCAGTCGCCCTCGATGGATGCGGACTGGATCGGCGCCTGTATCGTCGCCGAGGCGGCGCGTTCCAGCACCTGTCGCGCCGGGGTCCACGCGGGCTCGTTATCCAGCGGCTTGTCACGGATCGGCGTCGGCGCGCGGGCGTCGATGCTTTCGCGGGCCTCGGCCAGCAGGCGGGCGGTGCGTTCCTCGCTCAGACGCATCCGCTCGGCCAGCTCGCCGGAGGCGCGGTCGTAGCGTTGCTCGATCTTGTCCGAGCTTTCCGACAGGCGTCGGCCGATGTCTTCCAGCGCCTGCTGCGAGCGGCGCTCGGACTGGGCGATGCGATCGCTCAGCTGGTCAGAGATGCGGGTGATCTCGCCGCCCAACTTCTCCAGGGCGATGGCGTGGCGATCGTCGCTGGCGGTCAGGCGTTGGTCGACGCGGTCGACGTGGCGGGCAAACTCCTGGTCCAGACGCGCGGCGCGGCGGGCGACTTCGGTTTCGATGGTCTGGCTGACGACGTCGGCGGCGGCGCGGGCGACGGTGTCGGTGCGACCGTCGTTGTCCGTCTCGACCTTCTTGACCCGCGCATTGAGGTTGCGGGCGATGCGCAGGACCTCGCGGCCCATGGCCTCAAGACCGATGGCGCCCTTCTCTTCGGACGCCTTCAACTGATCGCCGACAGCCTGGACGGCGCGTTCGATGCGGTCGATGCGCGCGCCGGTTTCCGCGGCGTCCAGGCGTTGCATCATCTCGGCGCGATTGTTGTCGATCTGACGCGACAGGCTTTCGGCCAGTTTCTCGAAACGGGCCAGGTCGCGCGCGCCTTCCGGCTCGACGCGGCTTTCGGCCGTCCGCATCCGCTGGTCCAGGGCGGCGAACGAGCGTTCCAACGTCTTCAGGGCTTCGGTCGTACGGTTCTGGGCCTCGTCCAGACGCGCGCTGACCTGGGCCAGCATTTCCGTGCCGACGCCGGGGCCGGCGGCCTTCTCGACCGCCTCCATCCGCTCGCGCAGATCGCTGACGCCCAGACGCTGGCGTTCCTCGATGTCGTACAGACGCCCGGTCAGGGCGCCCAGGGAAGTCTCGATCTTGCCGAAGGCTTCCTGGGTCGAAGGGCCGGTGTCGCGTTCGAAGGCGCGCAGGCGGCGATGCCCTTCGCGCAGCTCCTCGGCGATATCGTCTATGCGGCGGGCGGCGCCCTGGGCCTCGGCCTCCTGGCCGTCCAGCCGGCGCATCAGGCCCGCGACGGCCTGATCCACGCCCTGAATGGCGACGGTCGACCGACGTTCGGCGGCTTCCAGCCGCGCGGCGATCACGTCGATGGAGGCGCTGATCCGCTGCTGGCTGTCTTCGACCTCATAGGCGTCGTCCAAACGGCGGCTGCGGTTGCGGCGTTCGTATTCGGCGGCCTGGGAGCGACGCGGCAGGGTGGCGTAGCCCTCCTCCTCGTCCTCCATGATCATGGAGTTGAGCCATTCGCCCAGCGTCATGCCGGACCGGCGCGCCAGATCCTTGGCGACCTCGCGTGCTTTGGGATCGATTCCCTTAACGCTCCACGGCGCTGCAGCGCTCACTGATTCGTCTCCCAGCCCATGCGACGAAGGCTATACCGTCAATATCGAGGGTGTAAACTGATGGTTAACCGCAATATCTAGCGGCGATATCCCAATCCTGTGGACATCGCGCCAGACAGCCGGATTTGTGAATCATCTCGGTTAACGCGGCATGAAGATTAACCTCCCGGCAAGGGTTCGCTTGCCAAGCGCCGCGGCTTTCGCCACCTGCGGCGCATGAGCCTGACCACAACCCTCGTCCTTCTGGGCGTCGCCCTCGCTGTCATGGTCTTTTGCGGATGGCGCGGCGCCCGGCCGCCGGATCCGTTCAAGGGACCGCGCCTGATGCCGTGGCGGTTCCTGATGGTCGGCGCGGCGGCGATCGCCATGCTGCTGCTGATCCACCTGGCGACGCTGTTCGGCGCCGAGCGTGCGCCCTGGATACCCGGCAGCTAGAGACGGGAACCCGATTGGGGCCGGTCGGTTGAACCTTGCGAACCACTCAAGGAGAGACCGCGTGTCCGACAAACTGACCCCCGCCGAGGCCGAGAAGGAATTCTGGAAGAGCCTGAAGGAGTCCAACACCGGCATGCTGGGCATCGACCGCCCCGGCTATCACCACCAGCCCATGACCGGTTTCGGCGAGGACGAGACGGGGACCATCTGGTTCTTCACCCGCGACGACACCGATTTCGCCCGTGACGTCGCCGGCGGCGGCCAGAACGGCATGTTCTGCTACCAAGCGAAGGACGGCAAGGTTCAGGCTTGCATCCACGGCCGTCTGGCGATCGATCAGGACCGCAGCCGCATCGAGAAATACTGGAACCCCGTCGTCGCCGCCTGGTACCCAGACGGCAAGGACGACGCCCATCTGACCCTGGTCCGCTTCGACGCCGACGACGGCCGCGTCTGGGTCTCCGACAAGGGCGCACTAGGCTTCGGCTATGAAGTTCTCAAGGCCAACCTGACCAAGAGCGTCCCGGATGTCGGCGGCGTGTCGGACGTGAAGCTGTAAGAAGACTGACGCAAGTCGGCAGTCCCAGCGCACCACAATTCCGCCCTCAAGGTTGCGTCTTTCGCAACTCGATAGTTTTAGGGGGATGTGAGAATGCTGGGACTGCTGAGTGCGGCCATCATGGCCTGTTCGCCGCCAGATGGGACGGCCGCGCTCCTGGATAGGCCCGAACGGGTCATCATAATCGGCGAGTTGCACGGGACGGAGCAAGCGCCGCGCGCCGTCGGTGAAATTGCCTGCGCTGCTGCGGACCAAGGGCCCGTGGTTGTGGCCTTGGAGCTTGAAGACACGCTCCAACCCACGCTCGATGCGTTCATTTCTCGGCCGGACGAGGCGAGCGCGCTGGCCACGATAAGCGACAGCTCTCTTATGAACCGCGCTCGTCAGGATGGGCGCACCAGCAAGGCTCTTCTGGCTCTGTTGCAACGGGTGCGAATGCTCAAGGCGTCAGGACGCGACATCTCGCTCCACCTTTTCCAGCCCAGCATGACCCGAGGGCAGGAACTGGATCAGGCGTGGTACGAGCTGAATATGGGCCAGCTTCTCAGCGAGGCGCGCCAGAACAGACCTGATGCGCGCGTGATCGGACTGGTGGGCAATATCCACGCCAGAAAGACGCCTCTCGCCAGATATCCGGACATCGGCATTCCCGCGACCGGCCATTTGCCCACGAGAGAGACGTTGAGCCTGAGGGTCGCCCAGCAGGGCGGCTTTGCTTGGAACTGCGGGCGGGATGCCTGCGGCGTGAAACCTTCGTTCGCCAGCGATGACGGCCAGATGAATGGCGTCGTCCTGACGCCAGTAGAGGACGGCGCCTACGACGGTCTGCTGGCGCTGGGACCATCAACAGCCTCGCCGCCGATCAGCGACGAGGACTGAGGGTAGATCATCCGCCGAAGCACCAGGCCAGAACGGCCTTCTGGGCGTGGATGCGGTTTTCGGCTTCGTCCCAGACCAGAGAGCGCGGCCCGTCGATGACGGCGTCGGTGACTTCCTCGCCACGGTGGGCGGGAAGGCAATGCAGGAAGACCGCTTCGGGATCGGCGAGATCCATCAGGGCCTCGTCGACGCCGTAATGTTCGAACGCCGCCAGGCGCGCCTCATAATCCTGATCCCCCATGGAGACCCAGGTGTCGGTGACGACGACGTCGGCGCCCTTGACCGCCTCGCGCGGATCGCTGGTCAGGGTGACGGCGTCGCCGCCCTTGGCCAGGTCGCGAAGGTCCGGGTGGTATTCCGCCGGGCAGGCAACGTTCAGATGGAAGCCGAACTTGGGCGCCGCGTGCATGAAGCTGTGGCAGACGTTGTTGCCGTCGCCGATCCAAGCGATCGTCTTGCCGGCGATCGGTCCGCGATGCTCCTCGATCGTCTGCAGGTCGGCCAGGATCTGGCACGGGTGCGACCGGTCGGTCAGGCCGTTGACCACAGGCACGGTCGAGACGCGGGCGAACCGCTCGACATCCTCGTGATCGTTGGCGCGGATCATCACCGCATCGACCATGCGCGACAGGACGCGGGCGGTGTCCTCCACCGGCTCGCCGCGCCCCAGCTGCATGTCCGAGGCCGTGGCGATGATGGACGAGCCGCCCAGCTGGCGGATAGCCGCGTCGAAGCTGAACCGCGTGCGGGTCGAGTTCTTCTCGAAGATCATCGCCAGAACGCGGTCCTTGCCGGGCGCATCGGCGTCGGCGCGCCCCTGGGGCCAGCCCTTGCGGGCGGCCTTGCGGGCATGGGCGTCGTCCAGGATGGCGCGCAGATCCGCCGCGTCCAGCCGGTGGATGTCGAGGAAGTGCCGGACCATATGTCTAGCTCCGCTCATCCCCGCGAAGGCGGGGATCTAGTGCTGTGGGCGACAGCCGCCCGTCGGGTGTTTCATCCGTCGATCCCGCGTTCTCGAAAGAACTGGGTCCCCGCTTTCGCGGGGATAAGCGGATGTCGGGCTCAGGCCGCCAGCTTTTCGCGGGCGACCTCGCAGGCCGCTTCGAAACGCGCCACGGCTTCGCGGGCCTCGTCCAGCGTCAGGTTCAACGGCGGCAACAGGCGCACGCAGTTGTCGCCGCCGCCGGCGATCAGCAGCCGCTGCGTGTCGCGCGCCAGGGCCATGAACTCGCGATTGTTCGGCACCATCTTGATGCCGATCAGCAGACCCTTGCCGCGCACGTCGGCGATCACATCGGGGAAGCGTTCCTGAAGGCCGGCGAACTGCTGCTTCAGATAGCCGGCGACCTCGTTGACGTTGTTCAGCGTCTCGGGGCTGTTGATCAGGCTCAGCGCCTTTTGACCGACGGCCATGGCCAGGGGGTTGCCGCCGAAGGTCGAGCCGTGAACGCCGACCGTCATGCCCTTGGCCGCCTTGGCCGAGGCCAGGCAGGCGCCGATGGGAAATCCGCCGCCGAGGGCCTTGGCCACCGCCATGATGTCCGGCGCCATGCCCGCCCATTCGTGGGCCCACAGCTTGCCGGTCCGGCCCATGCCGCACTGGACCTCGTCGAAGATGATCAGGACGCCGTGTTCGTCGCACAGGTCGCGCAGCCCCCGCAGGCACTGTTCGGGCATGGCGCGGCATCCGCCCTCGCCCTGCACGGGCTCGACGATGATGGCGGCGGTCGTGGGGTTGGCGATGGCGGCCTTGATCGCCTCGTGGTCGCCCCACTTCAGCTGGTGGAAGCCCTGCATCGGCGGGCCGAAGCCCTCGGTGTAGCTGGGGTTGGCGGCGGCGTTGATCGCGCCATAGGTCCGACCATGGAACGAACCGTCGAAGCCGTAGATGTCGATCCGCTCAGGCGCGCCGTTGGCCGAGTGATATTTGCGCGCCGTCTTCAGCGCGCATTCCACGGCTTCGGTGCCGGAGTTGGTGAAGAACACAACGTCGGCGAAGCTGGATTCGCACAGGGCGTCCGCCAGCGCTTCCTGCCCCGGAATGCGGAAGATGTTGGAGACATGCCACAGCTTCTCGGCCTGATCCTTGACCGCCTGGACCAGTTCGGGGTGGGCGTGGCCCAGGCCGTTGGTCGAGATGCCGGCGACGCAGTCGAGATATTCAGTCCCGTCGGTCGCCCACAGACGCGCGCCTCGGCCGCGTTCCACTTCCAGCGGCGCGCGATTGTAGACACCCATCAAATGCTCAGTGGACACGGGACCAAGACCTCCAAAAGCGAGACGGCCCCGGCGCGAGCGCGACGGAGCCGGATCAATACGGTCAGGCGTTGTCGGACGCGCGAGGGTCTTAGTCAACACCGGCGCCGAGGACGCCCCGCGCTCGCACATCGGCGATCAAGACGCGCAGCGCCTGCCGTTGATCCGTCTCCAGCACGCGCAAGGGCAGGATGAAGTTTGTGTTGGGCGAGGCCGCGAAGATCAGGCGATCCTTCTCCTCCACCACCGCGACCAGATTGCGCCAGCCGATGCGGGTTTCGAAATCCGCCCCCGACAGCGCCAGACCCCTGTCATCGATGCGCCAGTCGGTTGGCCTCTGCGCGATCGGCGACCGGCGCGCCGCCGCCATGACCCTGTAATGCGCCAGGACCGACAGCCCGATAAAGCCATACAGCCCGACCAACTGAAGGCCGACGATCCAGCCAGTCCGCTCCAGGGGCAGGCCGAGGCAGACGGCGATGGTCGCCAGCATGGCGCCGCCGAGAAACAGCACGGGCAGGTTCGCCCAGCGCCGGACGACGGGCCACGCCTTGACGGCCGCCCGGCCCTCCTTGGGCGTCGGCTGGACGCCGCGAACCTCGATGACCGTCGTCACTCGCCGCCGGGCGTCGTGACCGGGGCCGCCGGCGCCGTTTCGGCGGCGACCGCGGCGTCCCTTGCCTGGATTTCGACCAGCTTCTTGTCCAGGGCCAGGCCCAGGTCGGCGATGAAGAGGCCGAAACGGGCGACATCGACGCCTTTCAGATATGACAGCTTGTCCTCGGTCGAGTGAATGCGCTGGAAGACGGGCGGGACGAAACCTTCCTTCAGGCCGTTGTCCTTGCCGCCGTTGAAGGCCAGCCACATCTGGTGGGCGCCGACCGCATCCTGGGTGCCCATCGACACCACCGGCACGCCGGCGGCCGAGAAGGCGCGGTCGTCGCTGGGCGGATAGGTCGGATAGGGCATGCAGTCGAAGCCGCGCTCGGCGCACAGGCCGCGCAGCGTCTCCAATACGAAGGCCGACTGCGGCCCATTGTTCTCGCCATACATGACCGTCTGGCCATAGGCGGCGACATCGGCGTTGATAACAGCGGCGATCCGGTCCTTGCCGTGTTTTTCAAGGAAGGCCTTGGCGCCCAGAAGGCCCAGCTCTTCCTGGTCGGTGAAGACGAAGACGAAACGGTGGGCGACCGGCTGGCCTTCCAGCGCCATGTCCAGCGTCTTGGCCGCCTCCATCATCGCCATGACCGAGCCGACGTTATCGACGATGCCCTGCGACAGGGTTCCGTCGCGCAGTTTCACCGCGTCATAGTGGGCGGTCAGGACGATGTCCTTGTCGCCCTCGCCCACCGTGACGACGACATTGGCGCCTTCCATCGGGCCGGTGGCCTGGTTGCCGCCCTCGAAGGTCTGGATCTCGGGCGTGAAGCCCAGCGTCGTCAGAAAACCGACCAGGACCTGGGTCCGCTCGGCGTTGGTGGGCTTGATGAACTGGGCGGCGCCGGCGGCGATGTCGGGGCGGTCGCCGGCCTGGGGCGTCGCTTCCTGAGCGACAGCGGGACCAAAAGCGGATGTGGCGGCGAACAGGGCCGTGGCGGCGACGAGCGAACGAAACAGCATGAAGCGGACCTCTCGGGGGAGCGATCCGCAACAGGTAGCGATCTAGCTCTTAAGACGCCAGCCCGAGCGGAACACCAGCCAGCAGACCACGCCCATGACCGCCATCAGCACGGCCGACCCGATGACGCCGACCGTCAGATTGCTTTCGGCATGGCCGATGAAGCCGTAGCGGAAGCCGTCGATCAGATAAAAGAAAGGGTTGTAGCGGCTCAACGCCCGGAACGGCTCGGGCAGATTTTCGACCAGATAGAAGGTGCCCGACAGGAAGGTCATCGGCATGACGATGAAGTTCTGGACCGCCGACAGGTGGTCGAACTTCTCGCTCCACAGCCCCGCCAGCACGCCGGTCATGCCCATGATGAAACAGGCGGCCAGGGCGAACCAGACGATGGCGAAGATATTGGCGATGCCCAGCGGCGCGAACGGCAGCACGCAGATCGCCGTGACCAGACCGACCGCGAGACCGCGCGTCGCGGCGCCCAGCGTAAAGCCCAGCGTCAACTCCAGCGGGCTGAGCGGCGGCGTCAGGAAGTCGGTCGCCGTGCCCATGATCTTGGCCTGGATCAGGCTGGACGAGGCGTTGGCGAAGGCGTTGTTCAACATGGCCATCATGATCAGGCCGGGCGCGACGAACAGGGCGAACGGCGTGCCATGCAGCGGGGGCCGCGCGTTCTGAAGCGCCACCACGAACACCAGCATATAGAGCAGCGTCGTGACCACCGGCGCCGCCACCGTCTGGGCGCCCACCTTCCAGAAGCGCCGCACCTCGCGCAGATACAGGGTCTGCACCCCGATCCAGTTGATCCCCGGATAGCGACGCGGCTGCGGCAGGCCGGCAGGCCGAGTGGAGATCAGATCGGGCATATCGGTCATGGCCCGCCAGATGCGCTCGACCGCCGCGCTTCGCAAGGCCGAGGTGATTGGTGATTGGTGAATCGTGACTGTCCCACGCAGTCGTCCTGACTCACCAGTCACGCGTCACCATTCACCAATCCGCCTTAACCTTAACGATGATTCAATATCTGGTTTCTGTGGACAGGATGATTCGCACATCTTGCGTCTCTTAACGGCTGGTTTACGATTAGTTGTAGGTCAAGACCCCGGAGGGGGAGCCTGGACCTAGATATTGAATCCAAACTCGCTGGAGGGTGGCATGACCGCAGGCTGGACCGACGACCGCGTAGGCGCGCTAAAGAAGCTCTGGCTTGAGGGCCAGTCCGCGAGCCAGATCGCCAAACAACTGGGCGGCGGGGTCACCCGCAACGCCGTGATCGGCAAGGTGCACCGTCTGGGCCTGTCGGGCCGGGCCGCCCCCTCGCAACCGGCGCGCACCGTCGCCGCGACCTTCCGCACCGCGCGTCCGCGTCCGGCGCCGGCCGCTCCGGCGCAGCAACCTTCGGCCCCGCGCCGTCTGGAAGCCGTCCAGCCCAAGCCGGTCGAACCCGCAGCCCCCGTCCCCGCCCCGATCCCGGACCTGCCGGGCACGGCGACCGTGATGACGCTAGGCGCCCACATGTGCAAATGGCCGATCGGCGACCCGTCGTCGCGCGAGTTCAGCTTCTGCGGCCGCCGCTCGTCGGAAGGCGTCTATTGCGTCGAACACGCCCGCGTCGCCTACCAACCGCAAGTCCGTCGCGGCTCCAAGGAAAGCGGTTCAGACCTGGCCCGCAGCCTGCGTCGCTATATTTAAGCGCGCTACGCTCACGACGCGGTCGCTCGCGACTTGAGCGCGGCGCTTCGCGCGGGTCATGCCCGCGTCACAGATGCTCTCCATTGAGCTAACTTCCCCCTCGCCGGTTCGCGCAAGCGGCCGGCGAGACTTCAGGGGCGGGGCTGCGGTTCATCCGGGTTGACGCAGCCCCATCCGCCCTTCGATCAGTTCAGCACCCGCCGCGCATCCGGCGTATCCAGCGAAAACGCCGGAATCTGCACCTCGAAACTGCGCCCGTCCGCGTCCGTCATATAATACGCCCCGACCATCGAGCCGCTGTCGGTGCCCAACGGACAGCCCGAGGCGTAGGCGTAGCTGCCGCCGGGTTCGATCACCGGCTGTTCGCCGACCACGCCGGGACCGCGCACCTCTTCGACATGACCGTGGCCGTCGGTGATAGTCCAGCGACGCGCCATTAGCTGCACCGTCGATCCCGTCAGGTTCACGATCTCGATCTGGTAGGCCCAGACCCAGCGGCCTTCGTCGGGATCGGACTGGCCCGCCAGATAGCTGGGCCGGACCCGGATCAGGATGCCGTTCGTCTCGGCGGTATAGGCAGGACCCTCGTGCATGGGCTATATGCTCGCCCCGCCGCGCGCGGGCTGCAAGCGCGACTTGGAGACAAGTCGTGAAAACCGTGTGAGACAGACGCCATGAGCTCCTTCCAAGCGCCCCGTCCCGGCATCCTGCCCGCCCAGTCCATCGAGACGTTGATCGCCGCCGGCGCCGTCACGTCCGACACGCCCTTCGACCACGACCAGGTCCAGCCGGCCAGCCTGGACCTGCGGCTGTCGGATCAGGCCTGGCGCGTCCGCGCCTCCTTCCTGCCCGGCCGGCGCAAGGTCGAGGACCGCATCGCCGACGTGGCCATGCACGCCATCGAGATCACCGAGGCCGGCGTCGTGCTGGAAAAGGGCTGCGTCTATATCGTGCGCCTTCAGGAGCGGCTGAAACTGCCCCAAGGCCTGATCGCCCGCGCCAATCCGAAAAGCTCGACCGGCCGCGTCGATGTCTTCGTGCGCCTGCTGACGGATCAGGGCGCCAGCTTCGATGATGTGGCCGAGGGCTATGACGGCCCCCTCTATATGGAGGTCGCGCCCCAGACCTTCTCCATCCTGGTCCGCCCCGGCACGCGCCTGAACCAGCTACGGCTCAAGGCCGGCGATCCGCCCAAGCTGGAGACCCGCTCGGTCGGCGTCGATCTGCAGGGCGGCGACATCGTCGGCTTCCGCGGGCGTCGCCATGCGGGCGTGGTCGATCTGGACCACATCGACGGCCACGATCCGCGCGACTTCTGGGAGCCGCTGAGCCTGCGCCGCGGCGAACTGCTGTTGGATCCGGGCGAATTCTACATCCTGGCCTCGTCCGACGACGTTGAAATCCCGGTCGATCAGGCCGCCGAAATGACCCCCATCGATCCGTCGGTGGGCGAGTTCCGCGTCCACTACGCCGGCTTCTTCGACCCCGGCTTCGGCACCGACGAGGCGCATGGCGCCGGCTCGAAAGGCGTGCTGGAAGTCCGCACCCACGACACGCCGTTCCTCTTGGAACACGGCCAGATCGTCGCCCGCCTGGTCTATGAGCCCCTGACCGAACGCCCCAGCCGTCTGTATGGCGAAAGCGGCAGCCACTATCAGAACCAGGGCCTGAAGCTGTCGAAGCATTTCAAGGCGTGGTGACTGGCGCTAAAGTCTCCTCCCCGCTTCGCGGGGAGGTGGCTCGGAGCGAAGCGGAGAGACGGAGGGGTCCTTTCCGCACGACAAAAGCCCATGGGGCTTCAAGAGCCCCTCCACCGCTTCGCGGTCCCCCTCCCCACTTTGTGGGGAGGAGACGCGATCGTCACGTCAGCCGATCCGCCTTCCTCAGCCCCGGGAACATCGTCGCCCAGGCCCCGGTCGCGGCCAGGGCGCCGAACCCGCCGAACACCGCCGCCCCGACCGCGCCCAGCAGCCGGACCATGACGCCGGAATAGGCCTCGCCCAGTTCGTTCGAGGCGCCGATGAACAGCATGGACACCGACGACACCCGCCCGCGCATATGATCGGGCGTAGCCAGCTGGATCAGGGTCTGGCGCACATTGACGCTGATCATGTCCGCCGCCCCGCCGATGAACAGCGCCAGGCCCGACAGCCAGACGATGCGCGACAGGCCGAAGGTGATGGTGCACAGGCCGAACACCGCCACCGCCGCAAACATCCAGCGCCCGCCGTTCTGGCGGATCGGATAGCGGCTCAGATAGATGGCCATGACCATGGCCCCCACGCCGAACGAGGCCCGCAACAGGCCGAACCCCTGCGGCCCGACATGCAGGATGTCGCGCGCGAAGATCGGCGTCAGCAGGGCCACGCCCGCCAGCAGCACCACCACCAGATCCAGCGAAATGGCGCCCAGCACGATCTTGGTCTTCCACACATAGGCCAGCCCCTCCTTCACCGAGTCGACAGGCGACAGCGGATTGGCCTGGGGGGCGGGCTTGCCGCTGGTGCGGATCAGGATGAAGGCCGCGACGGCCAGCAAAAACATGCCCAACGACACCGCATAGGCCAGGGGCACGTTGACCCCCACGATCACCCCGCCCAGGGCCGGGCCGGCGATGGCGCCGGTCTGAAACGCGATGGACTGGGCCGCGATGGCGGGCGGCAAAGCCTTTCGCCCCACCACCATCGGCAGGAAGGCCTGGCTGGCCGGCGCCAGAAACGCCCGCGCCGCGCCGAACAGGGCCGCGACCGCCAGCAGACCCCACAGCGGCGGGTTGCCATGCAGGGCCATGGCCAGGAACGATCCCGCGCAGGCCGCTTCGACCAGGATGGAGATCCACACCGTGCGCTTCCTGTCGCGCCGATCCGCCATCGCCCCGGCCGGCAGGGTGAAGGCCAGCAGCGGCAGGAACTGACACAGCCCCACCAGCCCCAGATACAGGCTGGCCTCCTCGACCGGATGATCGCGCCGGGCGATCTCATAGACCTGCCACAACAGGGCCGAGGACTGGATCTGGATCGCCAGCACCGCCACCACGCGGCCGAACCACAACAGGCGGAAGTCGCGAATGCCCCACGGGCTGGACGGGCCTTCTGGCGGAGATGGCGGGGCGGCGGGGCCGGCAGCGATGGATTCTTTGGTCAAGGTCTCGGCTTCGGCAGGAGCGCCCCGTCTTCTCGCAGACGCGGATTATCCCTAAAGCATAGCCGCATGAGCCGCGCATCAACTCCCGTTATCGATCCTGTCGAACTGACCCGCGACCTGATCCGCATTCCCTCCGTCACGCCCGCCGACGAGGGGGCGATGGATGTGTTGGAACGGCATCTGACGGCGCTGGGCTTCACCTGCCGCCGCCTGGCCTTCGAGGGGCCGGGGGGCGAAGGCGTCCATGCGCGGATCGAGAACCTGTACGCCCGGCGCGGCACCGCCTCGCCCAACCTCTGTTTCGCCGGCCATACGGACGTGGTCCCGACCGGCCCGTCTGATCAGTGGTCGTCGCAACCCTTCAACGCCGAGGTCAGGGACGGCGTCCTGTACGGTCGCGGCGCAGTGGACATGAAGGGCGGGATCGCCGCCTGGGTCGCCGCGGTGTCCCAGGTGCTGGCGGACGGTGAACCCGCCGGCTCCCTCTCCTTCCTGATCACCGGCGACGAGGAAGGTCCGGCGCTTCATGGCACCAAGCGAGTGGTCGAGGCCCTGGCCGCCGAGGGCGAGGTCATCGACGCCTGCGTCGTCGGCGAACCCTCGTCGTCGCAACTGCTGGGCGACATGATCAAGGTCGGGCGGCGCGGCTCGCTGAACACCTGGATCACCGTTCACGGCAAACAAGGCCACGTCGCCTATCCCGAACGCGCCGCCAACCCGGCCCCGGTGATCGCGCGCCTGATGGCCCGGCTGAACGGCCATGTGCTGGACGACGGCTGCGAGAACTTCCCCCCGTCGAACCTCGAAATCACCACCATCGACATCGGCAATCCGGCGACCAACATCATCCCGGCCCAGGCGACGGCGCGGCTGAACATCCGCTTCAACCCCAGCCATACGGGCGACGCCCTGATCGACTGGCTGAACCGCGAGGCCGGCGCCATGCAGGCCGAGACCGGGTTGCAGATCACCCTGGAGCACCTGTGCTCGGGCGAGGCCTTCCTGACCGAGCCGGGCGCCTTCGTGGAGGCGGTTCAAGACGCGGTCGAGGCCGTCGCCGGCCGCCGCCCCGAGGCCTCCACCACCGGCGGCACCTCCGACGCCCGCTTCATCCGCGCCCTGTGCCCGGTGCTGGAACTGGGCCTGGTCGGCCAGACCATGCACCAGATCGACGAACGGGTGCCGACGGCGGAGCTGGAGACGCTGACGGCCGTCTATCGGCGGGTGATCGAGACGGTGTTCGAGCGAATGCAGAAGGCCTGACGGTGCCGCCGGTAAGGCACTCACCGTCAGCGACAGTTGATCAAAAGCCGCTCAGCAGACTCGGACCCACATTCATTATGACGTGAGTTCCGATAATCAGACCAATTGAGCCTGTTCGCAGCCAGATGGCCCCCAAGACCAATCCAAACAGCGTCTGCATCAGGAAGTGGGGCAGATAGCTTTGGGCCGCGTACTCCAGCATCGACCAATCGGTCCGTACAACGGGCTGCATGAGAGCAAGCGGCGCATGAGTAAGTCCGAAGAACACGCCCGACAGAAAGACCGCGTTGAACCGAGAGCGCGTCATGCTTAGCAATGCTGTCAGCAGCAAAATCCGAAACACGACTTCTTCTGCCGCAGCGCCAGCGACCACCGCCGCAAGCTGAACCGAGAGCTGACCAACAACCGGAAGCTGGTAGTCTTCAGGGGCATTGGCAAACTTCAAGTAGCTTACAAACAACGCCAAACCGAAGGCTGCTAGCCCCACGGCCATCAGTCTGAGTGGAGGCCCGGATTGTAAACGCACAGGCCATGTCACGAAGCCTGAAGCAAGAAAGGCTGTCGGGATTGCAATCCAAGCTGCAAGACCGACGACGCTCGCCGTCTCGTCAAGGTGCCCCTGTAGATCGAAAAACCAACCCACGCACAGCTGGATCACGAGCACCGTTGCGATCAGAACCGCGATCCGGCCGACCTGTTGCGTCGCTGAACCTGAGCTCCAATAGATACGTGAACCCGCCGTAGCGAAACGCAGCGCCAGAAATATCAGCCCGAAGATGACGGTCAGGGCGAGTGCGAAAGACACATAGATGGTGCTGGCGATCTCCGGGTCTACGACGCCCGAAGCTGATATCAAGAACCAGTAGCTCAATACCGCCAGCGCGACAGCGAACGCCAACGACAACCTACGCACAATCATGAGGGCGCTCAGTTCCGCTCAAAAAACCGCAGCGCCGTCAGCACATGCGTCTTCACCCCCAGCGGCAGGACCTTCTCGTTCGGTGAAAACTCCGGCGAATGGTTGGGTGCGGATTGGGCGGGGTCCACGCCGTCGGGACTGGCCCCGAGATGGTAGAAGACGCCGGGGATGACCTGCTGGAAATAGCTGAAGTCCTCGGCCACCGTGGTCGCGGGGGTGGCGGGGTTGACGTTCCCCTCGCCCGCCGCCTCGGTCAGGACCGGGGCCAGCCAGGCGGACAGGGCGGGATCGTTAAACACCAGGGCGGCGTTCTGTTTGACGCCGAACTCGGCGGTGGCGCCGTAGGCCTCGGCCACATGATCAATGGCGGTCTCGGCGCGGGCGACCAGGGCGTCGCGCTGGGCCGTATCGAAGGTGCGCAGGGTGCCTGACAGCGTCGCGCTGTCGGGGATGATGTTGTAGCGGACGCCGGCGTTGATCGTGGCGATGGTGAAGACAGTCGGGGTGGTGGTCGGATCGACCGTGCGCGCGGTCAGGGTGTTGACCGTCTCCACCACCTGACCCGCCACCGCGATCACATCGACGCCGCGCCAGGGCCAGGCGCCGTGCGTCTGCTTGCCCTGCAGGCGGATGTCCACGCGGTCGGAGGCGGCCATAAATCCCTCGGGCCGATAGAAGACGCTGCCCGGACGGCCCGGCACGACGTGCAGACCGAAGATGGCCTCAGGCTTGGGATCGTTCAGCGCCCCTTCGGCGATCATCAGGGCCGCCCCGCCCTTGGGTTCGCCCGGAGGCGCGCCCTCCTCGGCCGGCTGGAAGACGAAGACCACCGTGCCGGCGATCCGGTCCTTCATCCCGGCCAGCACCTCGGCCGCGCCCATCAGCATGGCCATATGCATGTCGTGGCCGCAGGCGTGGGCCACAGGCACCGTATTGCCCATATAGGTCCCGGTCGCGCTCGAGGCGAAGTCGAGGCCCGTCGCCTCCTGCACCGGCAGGGCGTCCATGTCGGCGCGCAGGGCCACCGTCCGGCCCGGCCGGGCGCCGCGTAGCACGCCGACCACCCCGGTCTTGCCGACCCCGGTGCGAACCTCCAGCCCCAATGACCGCAGATGCTCGGCGATCACGCTGGCCGAGCGGGTCTCGGCGAAGCCCAGTTCGGGATGCTGGTGGAAGTCGCGCCGCCACGCCACGACCTCGGGCATGACGCGCTGGACGGCGGCGTCCACACTGGCCGTATCGACCTGGGCCTGAGCGGCGCCGGCGGCAAGCAACAGCGCCAGTGTGGAGGCGGCGAACAATCGGCGCATGTGAAGGTCCCGTGAAATTTTCAGCCCGACGACAGGTGACGGCGCCGCACCCGCTTGTGCAAGCCGTCGCGAACGCCGATTTCTCTCCGCATGGGTGAGAAGGCCTTCAAGAGCGCAAAGACCGAATGGCGCGACGTCGTTCTGGTCTGCCGCAAATGTTCGAAAAAGCTGGACGGCGGTTTCGGCCCTGGCGGCGATCTGACGCTGAAGAAGGCGCTGCGCAAATATCTGCATCTGAAGAAGGGCAAACAGGGTCGCAAAGGCGAGCTGACGGTCGTCGGCGCCGACTGTTTCGACATCTGCCCCAAGGGCGCCGTCGTCGCCGTCAACACGGCCCAGCCCAAGAAGCTGCTGATCATTCCTGCCGGCGCCGACCTGTTCGAGGTCAAGACGCGGCTGGCGCTGGACGACGGGCGGCGGCTGAAGCGGATCGACGCCGCCGACTGATATCCGGCGCCTTTCTTCCGGCGGCCAGCCGTGTCAGAGCGAAACCATGGATGACACTCGCATCGAAAAACGCGTCGGCGTTCAGGCGACCTCGGACCGCATCTGGGATCTGGTCGCGGACCTTTCCGGCTGGAGCGCCTGGAACCCGATCGACAAGGACGTTCAAGGCGCAATCGCCTATGGCGGCCGCCTGACCATGACCGAGGCGTGGCCCGATATGGCCGAACGCCAGGCGGCGGCCCAGGTGGTGGAATGGCAGCCGCGCGCACGGCTGGTCTGGGCCGAACGGCGCGGCTTCCTGTTCCAGAGCCTGCGCTACATCCAGATCGAGGAGTTGGCGCCCGGCAACTGCATCGTCGCCATCGGCATCCGCTTTTCGGGCATTCGCGGAGAGCTGTTCCACGACAAGCATCGCCCGGCGATCAAGGCGGCGTTCGAAAGCGCCGCCCATGGACTGAAGGCGGCGGCGGAGCGCGCCTAACGCCCGTCCTTCATCATGTCGATGACGTTCAGGATCGCCGGACCCAGGATGACGATGAACAGGACCGGCAGGAAGAACAGGATCATCGGCACCGTCAATTTGGCCGGCAGGGCCGAGGCCTTTTTCTCTGCGGCGGACATCCGCAAATCGCGATTTTCCTTCGCCATGACGCGCAGAGCGGTGGCCAGCGGCGTGCCATAGGTCTCAGCCTGCGTCATGGCGGTCGCGACCGACTTCACGCCCGGGTGGTTGGTGCGCTTGCCCAGGTTTTCATAGGCCATGCGGCGATCAGGCAGATAGCTCAACTCCGCCGACAGCAGCGACAGTTCCTCGGCCAGATCGATCGACGACGGCCCCATCTCCTGGCTTACCTTGGCGATCGCCGCCTCGATCGACATGCCCGCCTCGACACAGATCAGCAGCAGGTCCAGCGCGTCAGGGAACGCTTGCATGATCGAGGCCCGGCGCTTGTCGATCCGATTTTTTAAATAGATGTTCGGCGCATAGAAGCCGGCCACCGCCGCCGCCATCGTCGCGGTCACCTTGTTCATCGTGGGCCAGTCCACGACCTTGATCACGAACAGATAAAACGCCGCCACGATCATGAAGATGAAGGGCGAGGTGAAGCGGAAGAAGTAGAAGGTGGTCAGCGGACGCGGCCCGCGATAGCCCGCCTGCACCATCTGACCCGCGACCTTAGGATCTTCCAGAAGCTTGGACAGGTTCAGCTGATCCACAATCCGCTTCTTGAACCCGTCGTCGGTGTGACGCAGCGCCCCCTGACCGCCGGCCATGTTCGCGCGTGACCGGCGTTTCAGGTCGTCGCGGCGTTCCGCAACCGCCTTCATTCGCTTGTCCAGCGCAACCCCGCCCGTCATCGACGACAACAGAGTGACGACGGTGGCGAAGACCAGCACACCCACGCCGATGCTAAGCAGGTTCTGCGGGTCGGTGATGAAACGGATGAAGCTTTCCATGATCCCGGCCTCAGAACTTGAACGAGATCATGCGTTTCATCACGAAGATGCCGGTCGCCATCAGCAGCGCCGCCATCAGCAGCATGAAGTTGCCGCGGAAATCGGTGAACAGCGGCATCATGTAAGAGGGGGTGGTGAACATGACCATTGTCATGACCGCCGGCGGCAGGGAGGCGATGATGCCCGCCGAGGCCAGCGCTTCGGACGACAACGCCTTGATCTTCTCGCCCATCATCCGACGGGCGCGCAGCACGGCCGACAGATTGCCCAGCGCCTCGGCCAGGTTGCCGCCGGTCTTCTGCTGGATGGCGATGACGATGGTGAAGAAGCGCAGTTCGGACGTCGGCATCCGGCCGTACATCTTCTCCAGCGCCTGCTCCAGGGTCAGGCCGACGCCCAAGCCCTCGACCAGCGTCTGAAACTCCGGTCCCAGCGGCGCCGGGCTCTCGCGGGCGATGATCTTGAAACATTCGTGGACCGGCAGGCCCGATTTGATGCCGCGCACGATCACATCGACGGCGTTAGGGAACTCCAGCGAGAACTTCTTCATCCGCGACTTGCCGAGGAAACCCACGATCCAGCGCGGCAGTCCCAGACCGAAGATCAGCGCGATGCCGATGACCACCAGGATCGGCAATCCGAAGATCAGCGCGCCCAGGCTGGTCACCAGCCCGATCACGGCCGAGATGATGTAGAAGGTCGTCACGCTCAGGCTCAAGCCTGCCTGTTTCAGGCGCGACGCCAGGGTCGTGCGCGCCTTGCGCTCACGGCGGTCGGCATCCTGCAGCTGAACCAGAATCTGCTTGCGGCGCGCCTCGGGCGTATTGGCGGCGGCCGCCTTGCGGGCAAGCGCAGGATTTTTCTTGCCTTCGCCCATGCTCTGGGCGCGCTTGACGGCCTGGGCCGAGGAATCGTCTCCCCCGACGAAGACCCAGCCCAGTCCGCCGATGGTGATGAAGGCCAGGACGGCGGCGAGGATTGGAAGCATCGTCCTACTCCGCCGCGTCCAGGGCGTCGGCCAGCTCGCGTTCCAGCCCGTAGTATCGGGCGCGGTCCCAGAAGCGGGGACGGGCGATGCCGGTCGAGCGGTGACGGCCGATGATCTTGCCGTTCTCGTCCTCGCCAGTGATGTCGTAGACAAACAGGTCCTGGGTCACGATCACATCGCCTTCCAGGCCCACGACCTCAGTGATGTGGGTGATGCGGCGCGACCCATCGCGCAGGCGGGCGGCCTGGATGATGACGTCGACCGAGCCGACGATCATCTCGCGGATCGTCTTGGACGGCAGGCCATAGCCGCCCATGGTGATCATGGACTCCATCCGGCTGATGGCTTCACGCGGGCTGTTGGCGTGCAGCGTGCCCATCGAGCCGTCGTGGCCGGTGTTCATGGCCTGCAACAGGTCAAACGCCTCAGGTCCGCGCACCTCGCCGACGATGATCCGCTCGGGACGCATCCGCAGGCAGTTCTTGACCAGATCCCGCATCGTGATCGTGCCCTGGCCTTCCAGGTTCGGCGGGCGGGTTTCCAGACGCACGACGTGCGGCTGCTGCAGTTGCAGTTCGGCGGCGTCCTCGCAGGTGATGACGCGCTCGGTCGGGTCGATGAAGGCCGTCAGGGTGTTCAGCAGGGTCGTCTTGCCCGAGCCGGTGCCGCCCGAGATGACCAGATTGCATCGCGACGCGCCAATGACGCCCAGGACGCGCGCGCCCTCGGGACTGATGGAGGCGTACTCCACCAGGTTCTTCATCGTCAGCTTGTCTTTCTTGAACTTCCGGATCGTCAGCGTCGGCCCGTCGATCGCCAGCGGCGGGGCGATGACGTTGACGCGCGAACCGTCCGGCAGACGGGCGTCGCAGATAGGGCTCGATTCATCCACGCGGCGGCCGACCTGGCTCACGATCCGCTGGCAGATGTTCATCAGCTGGGTGTTGTCGCGGAACCGGACATTGGTCAGCTGGACCTTGCCCGCGACCTCGATGAAGACGCGGCCCGCGCCATTGACCATGATGTCGGCGATGTCGTCGCGGCTCAGCAGCGGCTCCAGCGGACCATAGCCCAGGACGTCGTTCACGATGTCCTGAACCAGATGCTCCTGCTCGGCGACCGACATGGAGACGTTCTTGATCGCCACCAGTTCAGCGACGATGTCGCGGATCTCTTCCGACGCCGCCTTCTGGTCCAGATGCGCCAGTTGGGCCAGGTCGATGGTGTTCATCAACGCGTTGAAGATCGTCGTCTTCGTGGCGTGATAATAGTCGCTCTGTTCGCGGACGATCTCGGCGACCGCCTGAGCCTTCTTCAGCTGCTCGAGACCCGCCGTGGCCTTCGGGCCCGTGCCGGCGACGTTGCCGGTGGGACGCGGGGCCTCAGGCGCCGGCTTGGGCTTGGGACGCGAGGCCAGGGCGTCCAGACGATCGGCCGGCGCAGGCTGGGTTGGGGCAGACGCGCGGTCGAAGGCGTCGGCCGCCGGCTCCAAATCCTCGTCGGCATAGGCAAAGGCCGATGCGTTGGTCGTCGCCGCCATTGGCGCGGCGGCCGCCTGCATGCTGAACACGGACACAGGTTCGCCGCCGGGCGCGGATGCCGCAGCGGCGGCCGGGGCCGGCCGCAGGGGCGCAGGGGCGGCGCCGGGCTGACCTGTGCGTTTGCCGAACATCCGTCAGCGCTTCTTGAACATAGTGGCGAACAGGGATTTCGACGCCCCATCCGCCGGCTTGGCCTTCTCCGCCTTGCCAGCCTTCGCCGGCTTGGCCTTGGGTCCCGCCACCATCGGTAGTTCGCGGCGCGACACGATCTGGGCCAGCGTCTGGAAGGCCTCGGCCGACTTGGTCTTGGCGCCGGCGTCCAGGATCATCTGGCCGTTGTTGGCGGCGGCTCCAAAGGTCTTGGCGTCGAACGGAATGATCAGGCTGGGATGCACGCCGAGCGCCGCGCCGAAGTCCTTGGCCGGAATCTCCGGGCGACCCGGCACGCCGACCTGGTTCAGCACCAGGCGCGGCGGCGCGTCATTGGGGCGGCCCTGGCGGATCAGGTCGATCATGTTCTTGGCGTTGCGCAGGGACGCCAGGTCCGGTGTCGCTACAACCACCACCTCGTCGGCGCTGATCAGGGTGCGGCGCATCCACGGCGACCACAGGTGCGGAAGGTCCAGCACGACGAAGGGCGCCGTGGCCCGGATCTGGTTGGTGACCTCCTCGAACGCCTCGGTCGAGATGTCCCAGTCCGTGTCCAGACTCGCGGGCGCGGCAAACAGACTCAGCTTGTCGGTGCAGCGGACCATCATCCGGTCCAGCAGCGTCGAGTCCAGCCGGTCGGGCTGGCCCAAGGCGTCGGCGACACCGCTCAGCGGATCCTGATTGAAATCCAGGCCGGCGGTGCCGAACGGCAGGTCGTAGTCGACGATCACCGTATTGGCGCCGATCCGCTCGGAAATCGCATAGGCGGTGTTGTGCGCCACGGCCGAGGCTCCCGCCCCGCCCCGCGCGCCGACGAAGGCGATGGTGCGCCCGACGAAAGGCTGGGCCGGATCGTTGAACAGGCCGCCAATAGCCGCGATCAGCTGCAGCGGCTGTAACGGCGCGACCAGATATTCACTGACCCCGCGCCGCATCAGCTCGCGGAACAGAATGATGTCGTTGGTCGCGCCGATCACCACGACCTTCGTGCCGGCGTCGCACACCTCGGCCAGCTGATCGACTTCCCACAACAGGGTCTGGGGGTCTTTCAGGCACTCGACGATGATCAGCGGGGGCGTCGGCTCATGCTGATAGGTCTCGACGGCCGCAATCACGCCGCCGATGCGGATTTGGGTCGTAGCGCGCGACAGGCGCCGGTCCTGGGCCGCTCGCTCGGCCGAGGCCAGGGTGTCCTGCCGTTCGGCGAAGACATGGATGGCGATGCGCGGCACCGAGACTTCGCCGATGTTGCTGGCGGGGGCCAGACCGGTGAAGGCCAGACCCGTGTCCATCAGACTGGCCTGCGCCTGGGCGACCACGTCACCGACCGGATTGAAGCCGGCGGCGTCAGGCGCATAGGCCGGGGCGGCTGGGACCGGCGCCAAGGGCGCAGCATGAGGCGGCGATTGGGGCTGAGGCGCCGCCCCGGCCGGTTGCGCCGACGCTGCAGGCGTGAATTGAAGCGGGCTGCGCGGCGCGGCGACGTCGTCAACCGGAGGCGCGAACTCCATATCGACATCGAACGCGTCGTCGAAGGTGTCGAACTCGCGGGGGGCGGGGGCTGTGCTCATGGGTCAGTTCACCGCACGGGATACCGAGTTATCCCTGATCAGTTCCTCACGCTCGGCCGACGTCGGCTTGCCGGTGCGATAGAGATCGAACACCACGGTACGGCGCCCGGCATCCGCCGGCGTCATGGCGCGTGGGCGCTGGATATCGCGAGGATCCTCGATCTGGGCCGCCAGATTGGCCGTCACGGCGCATCCGAAATTCGAAGCGGACTGATTGTCGCCCGTCCGGCTCAGATTGCCCCAATTCGCGCCGCATCGCGGCACCGCCGCGCGGATCGTTTGATAGCCCACGACCACAGGCGCGCGCGGATCCGGCGCGGCGTAGCTGACGAGCGTGATCCGGTCCGGCGATACGCCATAGGCTGCCAGGGCCGATTGAACGTCATAGGCGGTCTTCAGCGCCACCGCATCGTTTCCGGCCGGGGCTTCGATCACCATCGGCACGGCATCGACGTAGCGATAGCGTCTGACCAACTCCTGCAGCGCGCCATTCTGCGCCCGGGACAGACCGGTTTCGTGAACCGCGAGCGCGATCCGGTCCAGATCAGGCTCGACCTGAAGCTGATAGCGCGATGTCGGCGTCAGCGGCGGCTCGCCGCCCAGGCTGGCGGGGCCGCCGACGCAGGCGCCCAGCGCCAGGGCCGTGGTCGTCAGAAGCGTGGCAATCAGGGTGCGAGTCATGGATGTGCTCACTCGATCACATAGCCCACTGAACCCGCCGGGGGCGCATTCGGCAGCCCATAGACCTGGTTCAACTGGCCAAAGAGAATGGTCTGACTGTCCTCGGCGATCCGCAGGCCATCGGCCGGGGTCTGCATCCGCGACGGCGAGGTCGGGCTGACGATATAGGGTTCGACGATGACGACCAGTTCGGTCTCGCCCATCAAATAGTCGCGTGAGCGGAACAGCGATCCAAGCACCGGCAGGTTCGTGACGCCCGGAAGGGAGTCCACCGTCTGGCGGCTGTTTTCCTGAAGCAGGCCTGCGATCATCATCGATCCGCCCGAGGGGATTTCGATCGTGTTCTCGCTGCGGCGAACCGTCAGACCCGGCAGGGTGATCGACGAAGGCGTCCCCGCGCCAATCGTCAGGCCGCCTTGCGACGACAGTTCGGACACCTCGACCTTGACCTGCAGGCTGATGCGCCCCCCGGACAGAACCACCGGGCGGAAAGACAGGCCAACCCCATAGGGTTTATACTGGACGGTGATCTGACCCTGCGAGTCGCGGCTGGCCGGCACAGGGAACTCGCCCCCGGCCAGGAAGCTGGCGGCTTCGCCGTTGACGGAAGTAAGGTTTGGCTCGGCCAGGGTGCGCAGCAGGCCCACACGCTCGAACGCCTTGAGGGTAGCCTCGCCCTTGTTCAGGCCATCCGATCCAGGCCCCGTGCCGGGTTGAGCGGTATCCCAGTTCACAGAATCCTCCGGCCCTCTGACCGTGAACGGGCACAGGGCTCCGGGCTGCCAGCCCGCTCCAACGCATGGACGCTGCATCTGATAGTTTTTCGTCGTGTCTATCGACGTTCCGGCGCTGATGCCGCCTAGCAGGGCGCCGTTGACGCCCCAGGTCGCGGCATTGCCCAAGAGCCACTGTGCATCACCCAACTGCCCCAGCACCGCCGAGGTATTGAAGCCCAGTTGCTTGATGACATTGCGCTGCACCTCGACCACACGCACCTTCAAGGTCACCTGATCCGAGCCCGGCACGGTAATCAGGTTCAGAACCTTTTCCGGCGCCGAAACGAAGGCGGCGGCGATGCGGCTGGCTTGAGTCGATTGGGCCGGATTTTCGGCGACGCCGCTCAGGATGATGCTGTCGTTGACGGCCTCGGCCCTAACGCCGCCCCCTGGGATCATGCGATCCAGAGTGTCCTGAAGCGCGCTGGTGCCGGCGTCCACCCGAACCCGCAGGCTCAGGATGGTGCGGCCGGCTGCGTCCAAGAAGACGGCGTCGGTTTCTCCTGGCGCGATGCCGATGACGGTGATGCGCCGCGGCGAGTGCAGCATGGCCTCGGCCACCTGCGGATTGGAGACGATCACGTCGCGGGCGTCGGCCGGGAGGTCCACCGCGAACGAGGTGCCGCGCGGCAGGTTGATCAGGCGCTGCGCCGCACCCGTCGATACGGCGGCGCGGGTTTGGGCGACGCCGGCCGGGGCGGCGGCCAAGGTGGCGAGCAGGGCGCAGGCGGCTGCGGCGGCGGCCTTGCGCATCGTGGGTCTGCGCATCGGTTGGGTCCTCATGGCACGGCCACCACTTCCGGCGCGCCGCCGCGATAGATGCGCACGGCCTGGGGTTGGGAAACGGCTGCAACGGGGCGGCGCGTGGCGCCGGACGGTCCGGCGGTGTCGGCATAGGATCGCAGCGACAGCGACAGTTCGCCCTCGGACTTGGCCTGGGCCAGCAGAACCGAGTCCTGCGGTCGGACTTCCAGGGTCGCGGTGGCGCCCACCACGGCCTGGGCGTCGTCGCCGACGCGGGTCGCCTGGTCGATGGCCAGGACCTTGATGTTCTGCAGCACGACGCCCGAGGCGAACTTTGACTTGGTCGCGCCCTCAACGGCGCCGTCGCGGTTGGTTTCGGCGGTCAGCACCACATCGACGCGGTCGCCCGGCAGGATGAACCCGCCGGCGGCGGATTCCACCGTCACGGCGATGGCCATCGCCCGCATGCCCGGCTCCAGATAGGCGGCCAGATAACCGCTGTCGCCGGCGCGCACGATCTTGCGCGACACGATCGGCTCGCCGGCCAGAATGGGTTCGCGGACCACCGAGCCGATATAGTCGGACTTGGCGCCGGTCGTGGCCAGCTCCGTCGCCGCCTTTGTCACGCGGTTCACGGCGTCCGTCGCCTTCTCTGCCGCGCTTTCCGCAGCAGGCTTGGCCGGAACCGGAGTGGAACCATCGGTGATGAAGACGGGATTCACTTCATCGACGGGCCAATCTTTCCATTCGAGGTCAGCCTCCACCAGACGCTTGCCGGGTTCCAGGTCCTTGGCGGCGACCAGCACCTTGGCCATCGGACGGACTTCAACGGGCGCGGCGGCGGCGGGTGCAGCGGGTTCGTTCGACGACGACCCCATGGCCCGGACCACCAGGGCCAGGCCAATGGCCGAGACGGCGGCGATGCAGATGACGACGATGCGGGCGGGCTTCATCCAGGATGTCTCCAGCAGGCGCTATGTTTCGGATTCATCCCCCGACGCCTACCGTTAACGATCATGGGCCTTGCGGGTTAACGCTTCCTAAGCGCCGCGAACGCCGGTCAGCGGGGTGTCATCGACCCGAGGCGAAGGTCAGGAGCAGCCCGCTCTCGGGCAGGGCCAGCAGGGCGCCGATGGCGATGGCGACGCCGTAAGGAATATCGCCCTTGGGCTGCATCAGATTGATGACCCAGACCTGCGACACCGACGGGGCGACCATCGGAAAATACTGACGCGCGGTCATCAGCAGCAGGCAGAAGGCGCCGCCCGCGATGCCGGTGTAGATCAAGAACGGCGCGACGCCGCTCATCCCCATCCACAGACAGCTCGCGGCCAGCAGCTTGGCGTCGCCGCCACCGATCCAGCCGGCGGCGAACATGCCCATGCCGACCAGCAGGGCCGCGAACCCGATGCCGACATGGATGGCGACATCCATCGGCGCGGCGCCGATCAGAAAGGCGATGGGGAAGAAGGCGCCGATCAGGGCCAGCGAGATCCAATTCGGGATCTTCATGGTGATCAGGTCGTGCAGACCGCCGACGATGACCAGGGCCGGAAAGACGCCGAGCAGGGTGAGCAGCAGGATATCCATGACCGGCATCTTGTTCGACAGGACTTAAGGTTGGGTTTCCACAATGCAAAAAGGGCCGGGACGCAAGTCCCGGCCCTCTCAATGTCGCAGTATTCGCTGTTATGCAGCGTTGTTTGCGGCGTCCAGCTTGGTCGAAACCTTCGTAAAGGTGTTCTTCAGGCTGCCGCTCATGGTGCCAAGGACGGTGATCAGGGCGACGGCGATCAGAGCAGCGATCAGGCCGTATTCGATGGCGGTGGCGCCCGATTCGTCTTTGGCGAAGCGCGAGATGAACTTGGTCATGGGTTGTTCCTTTTTCAAATGGTCTAGCGAGCAACTTGGCGGGGGGAGCCGGTAGCCCGCTTGACCCCCAAACGCAGGATCAAAATGCACGAGGCCCGTTAAATCTGAGTCACGAGGTTTGGTTACGCGCAGATTTACCAAAGAAAATTGTCATACCTGCGCTTCAGCCTTTGTTGAGGATCACGGCTGCATCATGCGCGTGTTCGCGTTCACACGCGCCACTATCAAGAGCCGCCGATGTCTCGCATCCCGTCCTTCCTGATCGCCGCCGCCCTCATCGTCGCTCCCGTCGTCGCCAGCGCCCAGGACGGCGCGCTGAATGTCGAGATCGATCGCTCGACGCGTGTCCAGCTTCGCGGGGCCGCCGCCTCTATCATTGTCGGTAACTCTCAGATCGCCGATGTGTCACTGGTGGACGCAAACACCATGTTCATCGTCGGCAAGGGTTATGGCGTCACCGAGGTGGTCGCTGTCGACGGCGTGGGCCGCACCCTATTTAAACGCGAAATCGTAGTGACCGGCGGCTCGACCGGTTCGGTTCGAGTCTGGCGGGGCGCCCAGGCGACCGAAATGGCCTGCGGCGCCTCCTGCACGCCCAGCGTCCGATCCTCATCCTCGTCGGCCGCCGCCGCTTCGACCGCGCCCTGACTTCTGTCATGCCGGCCTGGAGATCATCGACATCGCATCCGGCGCGCTTGAAGCGCAAACGCGAAGGCGCGGCTGCGGTCGAGTTCGCCATGGTCGCCATTCCCTTCTTCCTCATGATCTTTTCGATCCTGGAACTGGGCGTCGTCTTCATTCTGGATTCCGTTCTGGAAACGGCGACGATGGAGAGCGGTCGCCTGATCCGAACGGGACAGGCCGAGGCGAAGGGGTTCGACAAGGCGGCGTTCAAGACCGAACTTTGCAATCGCATGATCCTGTTCAAGAACGATTGCACCAGCCGCGCCACCGTCGATGTGCGGGTCATCCCGGCGTTCTCGAAGCCGGACACCACCGATCCGGTTGCGAATGGCGGCCTGGACGACACCAAAACTATCTACAATGGCGGCAAACCAGGAAACATCGTTCTGGTGCGGGTCTGGTATGTGCATCCCCTCGCCACACCCTTCGTTAGCCAAGCCGTGTCGCGTGTTGGCACCGGCAAAGTTTTGCTAACGGCTGCTACTGCTTTCCAGAACGAGCCGTGGAATGCGTCCTAAACCCAGCAGGCAGTTTGGCTGGCGTATGCTAGCGCTCGATACCCGCGGTGTCGCTGCAACCGAATTCGCCTTCCTCGCCCCGCTCCTGATCATCATGTATTTCAGCATGGTCGAATACTGTCAGGCCTATATGGCGTTGAAACGTACTGACCACGTCGCGGCGATGGTCGCCGATCTGACATCGCAGAATGACAGGATTACGAAGGCCCAGATGGGTGACGTCTTCGCCATCGGCAATGTGATTATGTCGCCCTTTGCTGCAACGACCCTGAGGCAGAGGGTGAGCAGCGTCACCCGCGTAGACACCAACAGCTACCGGGTCGATTGGAGCATTGGGGATGGGATTACGAACAAATTGACAGTGGCGGAGGCGAAGATCCCCGCCGACATGCTGGCCGCCAACGAGTCGGTTATCATCGCCGAGGCCAACTACGATTTCGACTCGCCCTTCGATCAAATCGCGCCCTCAGCCACTCGCTTTAAGCGAATGGCCTATTTGCGTCCTCGCACCACAGATTTGATCGTCTGCACTGACTGCTAGGCTCAAAAGCCGACCAGCGCCTGTCGCATCGCTGAAATCTTGGCGTCCGTTTCGGCCTCCTCGGCGGCCGGATCGCTGTCCGCGATGATGCCGGCGCCCGCCAGCGTGCGATAACCCCACAAGCCGTCTTTCCGTTCGAAACCGGCGGTTCGGATCAATACCGATGCGGTCAGGGCGCCGCCGTCCGCGATCAGGAACAACGACCCGCACCAAGGCCCACGCGGCGGTTCGTGCACGGCGATCACTTTCATCGCCTGATGCTTGGGCGCGCCGGTGATCGAACCGGGCGGGAAGGTCGCCTCCAGCAGCTCGGCTGGCCCCACCGCTGTCTTGGCCTCCCCCGTCACGGTCGAGACCAGATGATGCACCGTCGGGTGGTGTTCGACTTCGAACAGCGTCTCCACCTGGACCGATCCGGGCCGTGACACGCGCGCCAGATCGTTGCGCATCAGGTCCACGATCATCAGATTTTCCGCCCGATCCTTCAGGCTGGCCCGAAGCTCGCTCGCCAGGGCTTGGTCCTGATCGGGATCGCTTGCACGCGCGCGCGTGCCCTTGATCGGGCGCGCCTCGATGCGGCGGCTGGCGGGATCGAAGGCGAGGAACAGTTCGGGGGAGTTCGACACCAGCGCCCGATCCCCGACCCGCCAATAGGCCCCGAACGGCGACGCCCGCTCCTTTTGCAGCCGCAGGAACACCTCGAACGGATCTCGGCCAGGGCTCAGTTCCCCAGACCAGGCCCGCGCGATATTGGCCTGGAACAGTTCCCCCGCCCCGATGCGCTCCACCACATCCGCGACCGCGTCGCGATAGGCGCTCGCCGGCGCCTCGGTCTCGAAACGGTCAGCCGGCGCGGAGGGAGTCACGACCGGCGCGGCCGTCGCCAGCCAGGTCAGGGCCCGTTCGGCTGCCGCCATCGCCTGCTCCGCCGTCGCACCTCTTCCCGTGGCGCACACTGAGCGCTCGAGATGATCAAAACTCAGCATGGCGGGATAGCGCGCCAGCGTCAGGTCGGGCCAGACCGTCTCGCGCGGTCCGGTGGCCGGCCGGGCGCCCGCGTCATAGGCGGCCAGACCGACGGCGCCGGCGGCGAACAGCGGATCCCGCAGCGCCTCGAACGGCGCGGCGTCATCCACAGGGCCGACGCGCACCACGTCCGGCGTCTGGGCGACGTGGGACCAGCGCCCGCCCGGCCCGCCGTCCGACAGCAGGGCCAAGGCGCCGTCGCCGCCGCCGAGACCCGCCGCCACCTCGACCGGATCGACCCAGAGCGCGTCGCGCGTGACGGTGTGGCTGAAAACCTCGCTCACGCGGTCAGCCGCTCCACGATCCGATTGCGACGCGCCGTATCGACGCCCAGCGCCTCTTTCAGATAGGCGTCCACCGATCCGTGCCGCGCCTCGACCTCGGCGAAGGCGGCGTCCAGATAGGCGGCCTCGACTCCCAGGAAGGCCACGATCGCGTCGTCCGAGGCGACCCGCCCCGTCATCTTGTGCAGCTGTTTGGCGATGCCGGGCGCCCGGCCCGCCAGATCGACGGCGGTGTTGGTCAGCAGATAGTCCTCGACCATGTCGTCGCGCGACACGCCCAGCAGATGGTGGGTCAGGGCGGCGAGAAACCCCGTCCGGTCCTTGCCCGCCGCGCAGTGGATCACCACGGGCCGGTCTTGATCCGCCAGGGCCTGGAAATAGCGGCCGAACACGTCCTGATGCGACGGGTCGAACGGCAGGCTGCGATAGGTCTGGGTCATGAAGCGCCGCCCCGACTCCGGCGTCAGGTCGGCGGTCTTCAGAAAGGTGATGTGCGGCGCCTCGGCGCCGTCGTCCACGCCGCCCTCGATGACCTGTCCGCTGAAGCCTTCAGGCCGGCGCGACGGCTGATCGCGGCGCTCGCCGGGTCGGCGCAGATCGACAACCGCCCCGATGTCCAGCGCCTTCAGCCGCTCCAGATCCGCCTCGCTGGCCCGCGCGTGGTGGGCCGAACGCAGCAGACGGCCGGGCTTTACGCGCCGCCCGGCCGCCGTGGCGTAGTCGCCATAGTCCCGAAAGTTGTCGATGGCCTCGAAGGCGTGAAGGCGGTCGGTCATGACCGCGCTTCTAGAGCCTGATCGGTTGAGATGAAATCGCTTCGCGATTTCGTCGAGGCCGTGAATCAGGCTCCATGATGAAAGCGAGAGCATATTTTATGCTTTCGCCTATGTTCATCGCTCTGGCAGCAGGCCCGCCATCGCATCCAGATAGGCGACGAAGGCGTCGCGTCCCTGATCGGTCAGACTGGCCTCCGTCAGCGGCTTGCGACCGTTGAAACTCTTGGAGACGGCGACAAACCCCGCCTCTTCCAGCTTTCGTAGATGGACCGACAGATTGCCGTCCGTCGTCTGCAATCGGGTCTTCAGGGTGGTGAAGTCCGCCGATCCGGCCCCGGACAGATAGGCCATGATCCCCAGCCGGATGCGCCCGTGAATGACGTCGTCGATCCGGCTGATGTCGAAGTCGTCGGCCATGCTCAGACCACCTCCGACGGTTCCTGACGCATCAGGACGATGCCTGGGACCAGGGCCACCGCCAACAGGATCACGGCGAAGACCGGATAGATCGTGGTGCTGCCCATGAACCAGGCGACGGCGACCGCACCGACGTAGGAAGCCAAGGCCGTGTAGGACATCCAGCGCGTCCGTGTCATCGCCGCCCCGATCATCCAGGCCGAACCATAGGCGACCAGGACCACCGTCGGCATCAACGCCATCCAGGACCATTGGCCGGTCTTGAAGGACAGAGCGACGAGCGCCAGCCAGGTGACGAAGATCCCGTAGCCCACGCCCTCCCAAGCCGCGCCGACCGCCTTGTTGCCGGCGGAGTTGACGCCGGGCTTAGTTCTGATGCGGCCGATCAGGACGGTCAGGGCGATGGCGAACACCACGCCGGCGACGATCCAAACCCACAGTTGGGACCAGGGGTTCAGCCGAACGAGGCCCGACTGGATGGCCCATTGGATCAGACTGGTCGTTCCGAACACGATCCCGGCGGTCACCAGGATCGGGCCGGCCAGAAGCGGCGCATGCCGCCCTTCGTGGGCCAGGCTGCGCATATAGGCGATGTCGTCGTGAATGGCTTGGGTCTCGCGGGTCATGATGCTCTCCTCCTCGAACCGTAGAGGCAGCATCGCTCATTTGCTTTGTGTTGTAAAGTTCTTTCTTATTGGGGCGCGCTGCGCATGAAAAAAGGGGCGAAGCCTTCGGCTCCGCCCCTCGTTCGACTTGGCGTCTTTAGCCTATAGTCGCGGCGCGCCGCGTCCACGCAGTCCGCCGGCCACCAAGGCGATGACGAACAGGATAATGGCCACGACGGCGACGAACTTGGCGATCTCGAACGAGAAGTTCGCAATGCCGCCGAAGCCGAGAACGGCCGCGACGAGGGCCACGACGAGGAAGATAATTGCCCAGCGCATCATGGGTTTAGCTCTCCTGAGTTGATGTTGCCGTCGGCGACCCGGGAGCCGTTCGTCGGTCTGCAACATCAACGCCAGGGTCGCCCGGCCGTTCCATCGCCTATCGACGGCGACGCCGCGAATAGCCGCCCTGATCCATCTTGCGATCCGCGACCATGCTGGCGACGATCGCCGCCAAGGCCGGGTTGCGCAGCAGCAGGAAGGCCGCGCCCAGACCGCCCACGGCGCCGACGACCGGACGCTCGCGCACGATGTGGATGATCTTGCCCAAAAGGCCTTCCGGCTCGTCCTCTTCGTCCGCCTCGTCGTGCTTGTCGCCCTTCAGGAAGACCAGCGCGACGATCAGGGCGACCAGGGCGAACAGACCGAACGTCACCGCCGCCGCGCCGAGCGGCGTCAGCGTCAGGCTGAGCGCATAGAAGATGGCCACGCCAAGAAACACGACGGCCAGAAACACGCTGGCGGCGACGACGGCCGTCGCCACCAGCTTTTTGACGATGCTCTTGAACATCAGCGGCGGCGGCCGGCCAGCAGCATGCCGAGGATGACGCCGACGCCGAGCGCCACGGCGGTCGATTGCAACGGACGCTCCTGCACGCGTTCGACGACATAGCGTTGCGCCTCGTCGAAGCGTTCGGCGGCGTCGTCGTAATATTCGCGCCCCTTCACGCGGGCCTCGTCGTAATAGCTGCGGGCCTGCTCGCGGACTTCGTCGCTCTTGGCGCGCAGCTTGGCTTCGGCCTCGGCGGCCTTGTCGCGCAGGCGCTGGGTCTCTTCGCGGGCGCCGGTCTTCAGATCCTCCTTGAGGGTCTTCAGGTCGGCCTTGATGTCTTCTCGGGCCTTGGTGGTGGCCATGGTGCGCGCTCCGTTGAAAGCTTGGCGGTAGAATAGAGAACCCCGTGTTGCAACGCCACATGCGCAACGAGGTTCCTTTAGGTGGGTCGGGCGTGCGCCTCTCGCCACGGGCTTTTCGCCGCACTAGAACGATGGCTATGACCCAATGGCTGTTCGCGCCCCGCCCCGCCCCGTCCTTGCCGATCGTCGGATCGGACCAGCGGTTTCCCGTTCGCCGCATCCTGTGCGTGGGCCAAAACTACGCCGCCCATGCGCGCGAAATGGGGTCGGACCCCGACAAGCAGACGCCCTTCTTTTTCACCAAGCCGGGCGACGCCATCGTCTCGGACGGCGCAAACCCATCCTATCCGTCTGCGACCGCGAACCTGCACCACGAGGCCGAACTGGTCGCCGCGATCGGGCCGGGCGAGGACGGCAGGGTCGCTATCGTCGGCTGGGCCGTCGGCTGCGACCTGACCCGTCGCGATCTTCAGGCCGAGGCCAAGAAGGCGGGCCGCCCCTGGGACGCCGCCAAGGGATTCGATCAGTCCGCGCCCTGCGGCTCCATCACCCCGGGCGACCTGCCCGCGCCCGACGGCGCCATCCGCCTGAGCGTGAACGGCGAGACGAAACAGGACAGCGTTCTGAACGACATGATCCTGAACCCCGACCGGATCGTAGCGGCCGCCGCCGCCCTGTGGTCGCTGCAACCCGGCGACCTGATCTTCACCGGCACGCCGTCCGGCGTCGGCCCGGTTCAGGCGGGCGACCGCGTGGTCGTCACCATCGACGGTCTGGAGACGCTCAGCTTCGAGATCCAGCCATGATCCTGCACGGCTATTGGCGCTCGGGCGCCAGCTACCGCGTTCGCATCGCCCTGAACCTGAAGGGGCTGGCCTTCGACAACGCCGCTCACGACCTACGCAAGGGCGAGCAGAAGGCGACCGACTATGTGGCGCTGAACCCGCAGGGCATGGTCCCCGCGCTTCAACACGGCGATCTGGTCCTGACCCAGAGCCCGGCCATTCTGGAATGGCTGGAGGAAACCCACCCCGAACCGGCCCTGCTGCCGAAGGCGGCAAACGAGCGGGCGACCGTGCGGGCCATGGCCGCCCTGATCGGCTGCGACATTCATCCGCTGAACAATCTGCGCGTGTTGAAGGCCATCCGGTCTGAGTTCAACGCCGGTCAGGCCACCGTGGACGCCTGGGCCGCAGGATGGATCGCGCCGGGCTTCGACGCGCTGGAGGCGCTGGTCGCGCGTCACGGCGCCGGATGGAGCTTCGGCGACGCCCCGACCCTGGTCGATTGTTATTTGATTCCACAGATGTATTCGGCGCGGCGCTTCAACATGGACCTGTCGCCCTGGCCGCGCCTGCTGGCGGTCGAACAGACCGCCCTGGCCCACCCCGCCTTCGCCTCGGCCCACCCGGACTTGCAGCCTGACGCCGACGCCTGATTTTCGCCTCAGTGCGCATATCAGCGGTGGATAAGTAGGGTTCGCTTAAGGTCTCGCTCAGCGTCCCTTAAGCATTGGCGATCATAGTGTCGGGCGTGTCGTATTCCCCCGCCACACCTTCGGCGTCGTCGCCCATCCATCGCCTGGCCCTCGCCGTGGTGACAGAGCCCGAACGCGCGCCCGGCGCTTTCATGAGCGCGCCGTCCGGCGCCCGCGAAGAAGCCATGCGTTTCCTGCTGCAAACCGGGGCCGACGCCGGGGTCAAACTGATCGCCACCCGGCCCGAGGGCGACGGCGAACGCCTGCTGGGTCAGGCCTGGCCCTTCCCCTCGCCTTTCCAGGTCACGGTCCGCACCGTTGCCCTCAGCGAAGGTCTGGACCGGGTCGAGGCCCGCGCTCGCCGTTCGCTGGAGCGGATGGGCCTGCCGCGAGGCGATGTTCTGCTGATTTCCAACGCCGCCGATCTGGCCGGCGCCGAGGGCCGCGCCTTGTGGGACCGCGCCCGCAGCCTAAAGGATCGCGGCCTGTTCCGCCGCATCGGTTTCTGCGCCACGATCGAGGACGGGCCTGCGCTTCTGGCCCGCCGTCTGGAAGCCGACGTGGTTCAGGTGCCGTGCAGTCTGCTGGACCAGCGCGCGGCGCAGGACGGCGTTCTGGAAGCCATCACCGACACGGGTGCCTCGGTTCATCTGTCTTCGGTCTTCGCCGGCGGCCTGCTGTTTGCGGGCGGCGACGATCTGCCCGCCGAACTGGCCAGTCATGCGCAGGCCTTGTCGCGCACCCGCCGGCGTCTGGCCGAGCAGCGTTGCGATCCGATGCAGGCGGCCCTCGGTTACGCCCTGGCCCTGCCCGGCGTCGACAAGGTCGTGGCCAGCGTCGCCTCCGCCGCCGAACTGCGCGCCATCCTGGCCGCCGCCCACGCCCCCTGCCCCAATCTGGACTGGGCGGCTCTGGCGCTCGAGGCGCCGGCGGCCTTTACCGCCGACGCCCGCGCCCGGATCAGTAGCGCAGCCTGATCCCGACATAGCCGGACCGCCCCGGCTCGCCGTATCCGAACACCTGCTGATAGTGTTCGTCGCCCAGGTTTTCGATCCGCGCCGTCAGGGTGACCTGGTCGGTCAGTTCATAGGCCGCGTTCAGATTGGCGGTGACGAAGCCGTCGCGCGCCACGGTCGAGAAGCCGCCCGAATCGTCCTGATCGCCTTCCGCCCGCACGGTCAGCGCGCCGGACAGACGGTCGCCCGTCCAGCCCAGGGTCGCCGAACCCGCGTGTTCCGGCACGCGCAGCAGGCGCGCGTCCGTCGTGCGGTCCGTCGCGTCGGTCCAGGCATAGGCCAGGGTCAGGTCGAACCCGCCGCCCAGCAGAGCGCGGCCTTCCAGCTCGAACCCGTCCGAACGCGTCTTGGCGACGTTGATGTAGCGACCGGCCGAATAGGTGATCTGGTCCTCGACATTCAGGCGATAAAGGGTCGCCCGCCCATCGAACCGACCATCGGCCGAGGCCCAGCCCAAGGCGATCTCGACGCTGTCGGCCGTTTCCGGCTTCAGCTCGGGATAGGGCCGAGGCGCAAAGCAGAAGTCGCAGACCGCCTGGCTGACCGTCGGCGACTTGAAGCCCGTGCCGTAGGCGCCAGACAGGATGAAGCCGCCGGCCAGATCATAGGCCGCCGACACCCGCCCCGTCGTCTTGGAGCCGAAATCGTCGGTGTCGTCATACCGCAGTCCGCCGGTCAGGTTCAGCGCGCCGACATCGTATTGGGCCACGCCGAACACCGAGGTGATCGACAGGTCGCGCGACAGGCCCGACGACAGGGCCGCCGAGGCCTCGTTCCGCTCCACGCCGAACGCATAGTCGATGTCCTGCGCCTGGCCGTTCGCCTGCCAGCGATAGGCCTGACGGTCGCCGGTGAAGGTTGAGCCGAAGCCGCCGCTGACCGAGCTGCGATCCAGATCCGACGCCGAAACGCTGAACTGATGCGTCAGGCCGAACGCCTTGGCCGTCACCCGGCCGAAGCCCGACCACTGCTCGCTTTCCTGGGTGTCGTCGGTGTCGGCCAGAGTAAAGTTCGGCGCCGGGAAGCCGTCGATATCGGCCTTGGACTTGTTCCAGCGCACCGATCCATCGACCTTGACCGCATCGGACAGGACATAGCGGCCCTTGGCGCCGAGCGTCGTGCTGCGGAAGCCGTCGGCCTCGGTGTTGCCGTCCGCCTCGTCCGCCGCCGAAATCCCGTCGGTGTCGAAGCGCGAGGCATAGGCGCTGAAGGCGTAGGTCTCATTGGCGACGCCCGCCGACACCCGACCGCGCACGGTGTCGAAGCTGCCAGCCTCGGCCTCGGCGCGCAGGCCGTCGATCTCTTGCGTCGTGAAGGAAATCACCCCGCCGATGGCGTCGGATCCCCACAGCGACGACTGCGGGCCGCTCAGCACTTCGATCCGCGCGATATCGGCCAGTTCGAAGCTGGAGAAGTCATAGGCGCCGTTCGGCTCGGCCGCGTCGTTGACCGGGGCGCCGTCGACCAGGACCAGGGTCTTGCCGGGCGTCGCGCCGCGCATCCGCACCTGGGCCACGCCGCCGAAAGCGCCCGAGCGCGTCACCGACAGACCCGGCACATCGGCCAGGATGTCGGCGGCGAAGATCGCACCGCGCTGTTCGATGGTCTTGCCGTCGATGACGCGGGCGCCGGGCGTGTCGGCGACGATGGCCGGGATGCGGGTGGCGGTGACGATCACCTCGTCCAGTTGGGTCGCGTCCTCGGCAAAGGCAGGCGCGGCGAAGGCCGCCGCAATCGCGGCCGTCGAAAGAAGAATGGAACGCTTCATTGAGCGATACCCCCGTATTCGGTCCCGCGAATGCGCGCGAGAGACCGTCATGAGCGAACCGACCCGCCAGACCGCTTGAGGGTCTGGACGGCGCAAGGTCGGGTCGCTTCCACGGAGAGACCGCGCTGCTGTCTGGTCCCGGACAGGAGCGAGCGACGTCGGCGGCCAGGTCTCCTGGCTTGCGGGTCGTAAACCGCCGTCCTCGCCTTCCCAGTTGCCCAGTGGCGCCGGGATCGAAACCCCGGACGGACGACGCTCTCGCCGCCTACAGTTGCGGGCACAGCCACGGCGTCACACCGTGTTCCCTTAACCGCCTGACGCGGCCTATCGCAGGGCCGACAAGCCTGTGCAAGAGCCGGTCAACGGCCTTGAGCCGCCGGGCGCGATCCGTCACCCTGTGGCCACATGAATGCGCCCGTCTCCCACCCCCCTGAAATCGCCGCCTCGCTTGAGGGCGCGACGCCGTTCATGGCGCAATATCTGACGGCCAAGGCGGGCCAGCCGGACGCCATCCTGTTCTTCCGCATGGGCGACTTCTACGAGCTGTTCTTCAAGGACGCCGAGGTCGCGGCGGCGGCGCTCGGCATCACCCTGACCAAGCGCGGCAAGCACCAGGGCGAGGACATCCCGATGGCCGGCGTGCCGGTCCATGCGATGGAGGGCTATCTCGCCCGCCTGATCCGCATCGGCCACAAGGTCGCCATCTGCGAACAGCTGGAAGACCCTGCCGAGGCCAAGAAGCGCGGCGGCAAGGCCGTGGTGCATCGCGGCGTGGTCCGGGTCGTCACCCCCGGCACCCTGACCGAGGACAGTCTTCTGGACGCGCGCGGCGCCAACCGTCTGGCGGCGGTCGCGGTGCGTAAAGGTCGAGCCGCCGTCGCCGTGGTCGAACTGTCGTCGGGCGCGGTCGATAGCGTGGCCTGTTCCCTCGAAGACCTGGGCGCAGCCCTCGCCGCCTTCCGCCCGTCCGAAGTCCTTGTCACCGACCGGATGTATTCCGACGAGACCACCCGCGACGCCCTGGACGGCTCGGGCGGCGTGGTCCAGGCGCTGGCCTCGGCCATCGCCGAACCCCAGGCGGCGCGCGCCCGCGTCGAACGCCTGTACGGCGTCTCGGCGCTCGACGGCTTCGGCGCCTTCGAGGAGGCCGAGGTCTCGGCGCTGGGTCTGATCGCCGCCTATCTGGAGACGACCCAGGCCGGCAAGGTGCCCGCCCTCGCCCCGCCCCGCCGTCTGGGCGAAAGCGGCTTTCTGGCCATCGACCCGGCGACCCGCGCCAGCCTTGAGATCGACCGCACCCAGCGCGGCGAGCGCGAGGGCAGCCTGCTCGCCTGCATCGACCGCACCGTCACCTCGGGCGGCGCCCGGGCCCTGGCCGAACGGATCGCACGGCCCTTGCGCGATCCGCTGGCGATCAACGAACAGCTTGACGCCGTCGAATGGCTCTTGGAGCGCCGCGACCTGCGTCGCGACCTGCGTGAGGCGCTGAAAGCCTCCTCCGACATCGCCCGCGCCGTCGGACGATTGGCGCTGGGTCGAGGCGGCCCGCGCGATCTGGCCGCCGTGCGCACCGGCCTGTCGATCGCCGAGGGTGTCGCCGGGCTGTTCGTGGGCCAGGTCGATCCCCTGACCGGCCAGCCGCGCCGCATCGCCTCGGCGCTGGACCGCCTGACCCTGTCGCCCGACGTCTCGCGGCTGAAGGCCGACCTGATCGACGGCCTGGTGGACGAGCCGTCGCATCTGGCGCGCGACGGCGGCTATGTGCGCCCCGACTATCGCCCCGAACTGGACGCCGCCCGCACCCTGCGCGACGACAGCCGCCGCGTCGTCGCCGATCTGGAGGCCCGCGCCGTCGCCCAGTCCGGCGTGCCGTTCAAGATCAAGCACAACGCCGTCCTGGGCTATTTCCTCGAAACCAGCGCCAAGGCCGCCGAAGCCTTGCTCCGCGCCGGGCCCGACAGCCCCTTCATCCATCGCCAGACCCTGGCGGCCCAGGTCCGCTTCACCACCGTCGAACTGTCGGAGCTGGACGCCAAGATCAGCCAGGCCGGCCACCGGGCGCTCGCCATCGAGGCTGAGACTTTCGAGGGCTGGCGACGCGAGGCCGCCCGCCTGGCCCAGCCGCTGCAGGCCGTCGCCGAGGCGCTCGCCGAACTGGACGCCCACGCCGCACTGGCCGAATGGGCGCAGGAAGTCGGCGCGACCCGCCCGATCGTGGACGACACCCTGACCTTCTGCGTCGAGGCCGGCCGCCACCCGGTGGTCGAGGCGGCGGTGAAGGCGGGCGGTGATCCCTACACCCCCAACAACGCCCGGCTGGACGGGTCGGGCCAGGACGGCTCACGTCTGGCCATCGTCACCGGCCCGAACATGGCCGGTAAGTCGACCTTCCTGCGCCAGAACGCCCTGCTGGTGATCCTGGCCCAGGCCGGCGCCTTCGTCCCCGCCCGTTCGATGCGGCTGGGCGTGGTGGACCGGCTGTTCAGCCGCGTCGGCGCCGGCGACGACCTGGCCCGCGGCCGCTCCACCTTCATGATGGAGATGGTCGAGACCGCCGCCATCCTGACCCAGGCCACGCCGCACAGTTTCGTCGTTCTGGACGAGATCGGGCGCGGCACCGCCACCTACGACGGCTTGGCCATCGCCTGGGCCACGGCCGAGGCCCTGCACGAGACCAACCGGGCGCGCACCCTGTTCGCCACCCATTATCACGAGCTGGCCCAGCTGGAGACGCGGCTGGACCACGTCTGCAACCTGTCCATGGTCGCGCGCGAGTGGAACGGCGAACTGGTCTTCCTGCACGAGGCGGCGCCCGGCGCGGCCGATCGCTCCTACGGCGTCCAGGTCGCGAAACTGGCCGGCGTCCCCGCCTCCGTCGTCGCCCGCGCCCGCTCGGTGCTGAACCGGCTGGAAGGCGAAAAGGCCGCCACCGCCCGCCTGGACGACCTGCCCCTGTTCGCCGTCGCCGAGCCGGAGCCGATGCGCGGTCCCTCGCCCGTGGAACTGGCCCTGCGTGACGTGGACCCTGACGAACTGACCCCCCGCGAGGCGCTGGAGGCGCTTTATCGGCTGAAGGGTCTGGCCTGATGTGACGAAGGCCCGGACGTCGCCGTCCGGGCCTTGCTTTGAGTGTCGATCCGTTTGGGGTCAGGCCTGCATCATCCAGCCCTCGACATCCATGGCCGCCTGGCGGACGGCTTCCGAACGGGTCGGGTGAGCGTGGCAGGTGCGGGCGATGTCTTCCGACGCGCCGCCGAAGCTCATGGTGATGGCCGCCTCGTGGATCATCTCGCCGGCCTGCGGGCCCATGATGTGGACGCCCAGCACCTTGTCGGTCGCGGCGTCGGCCAGAACCTTCACGAAGCCGTCGGTCTCGTGATTGATCTTGGCGCGGCTGTTGGCGGTGAAGGGGAATTTGCCCTTCTTGTACTGAACGCCGGCCGCCTTCAGCTGGTCCTCGGTCTGACCGACCCAGGCCACTTCGGGGAAGGTGTAGACGACGCTGGGCACCAGCGCATAATCGACGTGGCCATATTTGCCGGCGATGGTGTCGATCACGGCGACCGCGTCCTCTTCCGCCTTGTGCGCCAGCATCGGACCATGGGTGACGTCGCCGATCACCCAGACGCCGTCCGCGACCTTGAAATGGTCATGGTCGATGAAGCCGCGCTTGTCCGGCGTCACGCCGACGCTCTCCAGACCCAGACCATCCGTGTACGGACGACGGCCGATGGCGACCAGCACAACGTCGCCCTTGATCGTCTCGGCGGCGCCGCCGGCCGACGGCTCGACGGTCAGTTCCACCCCGTCCTTGCCCGACTTGGCGCCGGTGACCTTGGCGCCCAGTTTGAAGCTCATGCCCTGTTTGGTCAGAGTGCGTTGGAAGGCGGTGGCGACCTCGGTGTCCATGCCGGGCGTGATCCGGTCCAGGAACTCGACCACCGTGACCTCGGCGCCCAGACGACGCCAGACCGAACCCAGCTCCAGGCCGATGATGCCCGCGCCGACCACGATCAGCTTCTTGGGCACGGCCGGCAGCGACAGGGCGCCGGTGGAATCAATGACCTTGCCGTCCTCAAAGGCGACGCCGGGCAGCGGGGTCGGCTCCGAGCCGGTGGCGATGACGATGTTCTTGGCGTCCAGCGTCTGGACCGAACCGTCGGCGGCGGTCACCTCGACCCTGCCCTTACCGACGATCTTGCCCTTGCCCTTGATCCAGTCGGCCTTGTTCTTCTTGAACAGGAACTCGATCCCCTTGGTCAGAGCCGTGACGCTGTCGTCCTTGGCCTTGTGCATCTGGTCCAGGTGCAGCTTGGGCTGGACCTCGATGCCGATCTTGGCGAATTCGGTGTTGGCGGCGTTCCACAGTTCCGACGCATGCAGCAGGGCCTTGGACGGCATGCAGCCGACGTTCAGGCAGGTGCCGCCCAGCGTCGAACGCATCTCCACGCAGGCGACCTTCAGGCCCAGCTGGCCCGCCCGGATCGCGGCGTTATAGCCGCCAGGGCCTCCGCCGATGATGACGACGTCGTAGGCGGCGGTGGCTTCGGCCATGGTATCCTCTGGTCTTCTGGCGCGCGGGGAAAGGCGCGCGGACACTAGCGCCGACCCCGCACGGGTCAACCGCTGGAGCCCATATGGGGCCGCGTTTCGACCAATTGCAGAGGGTCAGACAACGAAAAAGGGCCGGACGTCGCCGCCCGGCCCCTTCGATCACGTCTGATCGCCGCGATCAGAGCTTGAAGCGCACGCCCAGGAAGACGTTGTAGCCGAACTTCTCGTATTCGTATGTCCGCTCCTTGACGCCGTAGTAGCGCACGCCCGCGCTGTCGGTCAGATTCTTGGCCTCGCCGAACACTTCCACCCCATTGCCGAAGTCGTAGCTGGCGGTGAAGTCCAGCTGGCCGCGCCCCTCAACATAGAGGTCCTTGCCGGGGTTGGTCGCGTCGATCGCCTCCAGAAAGTCGCTGCGATGCGTGTATGAGACCCGGGCGCTGAACCCATGCTGCTCGTAGAACAGGGCCGCGTTATAGGTCTCGTCCGACTGACCCGGCAGCACGAACGTGTCGCGACCGGCAAAGGCGCGGCTGGTTTTGATCTCCGCATCCGTCAGCGTGTAGTTGGCGAAGACGCCGAAGCCCGAAGCCCAGCCCGGCAGGAAGTCGAACGTCTGCTGCCAGTTAAACTCGATGCCGGCGATATGGCCGTCACGGGCGTTGCGGGCCTCGGTGACCTGGGCGACCGTGGTGGTCGGGGTGACATAGGGCACGCCGTCCGTCACCAGGGTGAAGCGGTAGTTCGACAGGTCCTTGTAGAAGGCGTTGGCCGAGATCACGCCCAGCGGACGCAGATAGTATTCCAGGCCCAGATCGACGTTGTTCGACAGGGTCGGCTTCAGATCGGGATTGCCGCGCGCCACGGTCGTGCGGCCGCTGTCGGTGGTTTCCAGAACGCGCGGAACGATGTCGGTATAGTCCGGGCGCGAAATGGCGCGGGTCAGGGCGAAACGACCGACCAACTGATCGCTGAAACTGTGGCGCAGCGTCAGGTTCGGGAAGAAGTCGGTCTGGTCGCGCTCGACCCTGACCGGGCTCTGGGCCCCGGACAGGGCCACACTGGTCGCCGACCCTTCAAAGTCGGTCTTTTCGACACGCAGGCCGACCAGCACATTAGTCGCGCCGATATCGAACCGGGCCTGGCCGTAAGCCGCCAGAATATCCTCCTGCGCCGTATAGTCGGCGGTGATCGACTGCGGAATGCGGCGCACGCCGGCGGCCGGGTCGGGATTGGTCGAGCCCGCGCGGACGCGGTCGAAATAGTCCGTCACCAGACCCGCATCGAACTTGAAGCCCAGATTGTAGTCGTAGTTCTGCGACGGACGATCGCTCAACAGCGGCGCCAGGGCGCCGGCGCTGGCGGCCGCGCTCCGGTCGCGGAACCGCTCCTCGTCCGCCGTCACGTCGCGGGTGCTGTATTTCGCGCCGAACTTCAGCTCCACTTCGCGGCCGCCGATCACGGTCGGCAGTTCGAAGTTGGTCTTGAACGCCACATCGTCCTGCTCGGTCGTGTTCGAGCGGAAGGTGTTTTCCCGGAAGCTGTAGTTATTGGCGTTCAGATAGAAGCCCGTCGGCTCGCTGAAGGCCGAATAGGTCGGATGATAGTGGTCGGCCGTGTTGTAGGACAGGGTCGTCGCATTCGAGCGATAGACCAGCTCGTCGCGATGCGGATAGGTCTGTTTGCTGTTGGCGAACGACAGGGCGCCGTCCCAGACCGCCCCATTGCCGAACGTCTGCTCGCCGCCCAGCACCAGGGTGGAGATGTCGTTCTCCTGGGTGCGGTGACGCAGCTGCTTGTAGATGCGGGCGTTGGTGAAGGTCGCGCTGGTGTCGGTCGAGCCCGGCTGCAGCGTTCCGTCGCTGTAGGTGAAGTTCAGCGTGTTGCGGAACTCGTCGTCGCGGAACTGGGCGTAGGAGCCCTTGATCCACAGGCGGATCGCGTCGCTGGGCCGCCATTCAAGCGCGCCGGTCACGGCCTTGCGGGTCCGTTCGGTCTCGTAGTCCTTGAACAGGGTGTTCTCCAGACCCCAGACCTGGCCGCCGCCCTGTGCGGCGTTGCGATTGATCAGGACCCAGCCGTTCTCGACGTTGTCCGGCCGGCGGTTGGTTTCGGAGAAGCTGACCGACACCAGGGCGCCGAAGGTCTGATCCGGGCCGAAGACGTTGGACGCCGTGGCGCCCGCGCGCGTGTCCGAACCGCCGTAGTCGTTGTAGCTGCCACCCGCATAGCCGCTGACGGCCAGGCGGCGCTTGTCGAAGGGCGAGCGGGTCTTGATGTCCACGGCGCCGGCGATGGAATCGGCGTCCTGGGCGGGCGTCAGGGTCTTGGACACCTCGACGCTGGACACGATGTCCGAAGGCAGGGTGTCCAGATCGACCGCGCGGGTCGTGGGCGACACGGCCGGAATGGCGACCCCGTCAACCGACACGGCGGTGAAGGCGGCCGGCGCGCCGCGCACATTGATGTAGCGGCCTTCGCCCTGGTCGCGCTGGATGGCGATGCCCTGAACGCGCTGCAGCGATTCCGCGACATTGGGGTCGGGGTAGCGACCGATGGCGTCGGCCGACAGGACGTTGACCGTGCCGTCGGCGTTCTTCTGCTGGTTCAGCGAGCGGGCGACGCCGTCGGTGATGACGCCGGTCACGATCACATCGGCCACGTCCGTCGCCGACTGGGCGCCCAGGACGACGGCGACATTGGCGTCTTCGCCCGGCGTCGTCACGACCGTCTGGCTGGTCGAGGGCAGGCCCAGATAGTTGACGTCCAGCACCATGGCGCCGCTGGCGGTCGGCAGGGTGAACTCGCCCTGGGTGTTGGTCACGGCCCGCTGGCTGGTCCCGCGCACCAGAACCTCGGCGCCCGGCAGGGGCGCGCCGGCGGCGTTGGTCACGCGGCCGTAGATCACGTCGCCGGCGACCGCCGCTCTGGTCGGGGCCACGGCGTCGACATCGGCATGGGCGGGCATGGCCAGCGGCGCCAGGATCATCGGCGCCAAGGCGGCGCCCATCAGCAGGTTCAGTTTCATGTCAGGTCCCCTTCGGCGAGCGACGTTTCGCTTCAGCCGATGGAGGGGCCGCTTAACCTTCGGCGGCGACGCGACAGCGACGATTTCGCGACGCCTCGTTCGCGGTTTTCCGACGAAACGGCGACGCTTGATCCCTTGGCGGAACATCAGTCATCGAACCGACGCCGAACCGTCACGCCCACGCCGTTGACCCACAGGCGGCTTGGCCACAGGGACGCGTCCAGATCGCCTGGAGACCGACATGCGCCCTTCCCTCGCCCGCTCGCTGAGCGCCTGCGCCGCCTTGACCCTGCTCGCCGCCTGCGCCACGCACGAGGTCGATTATCAGGGCGAGGGCGAAGGGTTGGTCGGTCCGGGCGCCCCGGTCATGGCCGTGCTGGAAACCCCGTCGGTCGGCACGGCGGGTCAGGACGCCGCCGACGACCCCGCCGTCTGGGCTTCAGCAAAGCCGGTCACGATCATGGGGCGCCAGACGCCTGGCTTCGTCGCCGGCACGGACAAGAAGTCCGGCCTCTATATCTACGGCTTCGACGGCCAAATCCTGCAGTTCCTGCCCGAGGGCCTGCTGAACAATGTCGATGTGGTCGAGGGCCTGTCGGTCGGCGGCCATCCGCAGGTGGTGCTGGGCGCCAGCGACCGCACGCCGGGCAAGACGGGCATCGCCCTCTACACCTTCGACCCGGCCGGGACCGGCCAGAACGGCGTGCGCTATTGGGGCGCGGTCGCCACTGACGTGGTCGAACCCTACGGCTTCTGCTTTGCGCGTCGCGGCGCCGAGGTCCACGCCATCCTGGTCGGGCACGAGGGCGAGCTGCGCCAGTTCATCCTGGGCGTGGACGCCGCCGGCCAGCCCACGGCGCGTCTGGTCCGCACCGCCGAGATCGGAACCATCTCCGAAGGCTGCGCCGCCGACGAAGCCACCGACGCCCTCTATATCAATGAGGAGAACGTCGGCCTGTGGCGCTATGGCCTGAACCCGGCCTCGGGCGCGGCCCGCACCCTGATCCAGCCCATTGCCAGGGACATTCTGCTCGCCGACGCGGAAGGGTTGACCACCATCGCCGACGCCTCGGGCCGCTACCTGATCGCCTCCAGCCAGGGCGATTCCACCTTCCCCGTCTGGCGCATCGACGGCGCGGCGCCCGAGTACAAGGGCCGGTTCAAGATCGTGGACGGCGCGATCGACGGCGTCACCGGCACCGACGGCCTGGCGGCCGCCAGCGGTCAAGTCGGCCCCTTCCCCGACGGCCTCGTCGTCATCCAGGACGACGTCAACGACGTGGGAACCCAGAACTTCAAATACGTCGATTGGCGCGACATCCGACGGGCGCTGGGGCTGTAGCTCATTTGCTCAGTCCTCAGACAGGATCGCAGGTTTCGCCATTTTCCTAGTCTGGCTCGCTGTCGATGGGATCGAAGACGTAGTCGAGAAGGTCGCCAGGGCGGCAGTCTAGTGCGGCGCAGAGCTTGGCCAGGGTGCGAAAGCGGATTCCCTTCACCTTGCCTGAACGGAAAAGCGACAACTGGGTCTCGCTGAGCCCGACCTCTGCGGCGAGGTCGCGGGCTTTGAGCCCCTTCCTGACGATCAGGGCGTCGAGGGTTACGCGAACAGGCATCAGATCATCTCGTCGAGTTCGGCCTGCACATGGTCCGCCTGGTCCACGACCCGTCCAAGCAGGAACAGGGCGCCGCCGATCATGCCCAGGGTCATGGCGCCGACATCCCAGTAAAGATAGCCGCCCCGGCTCTCGGCAATCAGACGGAGCAGGTTGGTGACGACAAAGACCTGCAAGACGCCGCCGATGACCAGCATCAGCCCCACCCGACGAAGGGCGCTTGCCAATGTCGGCTGGATCAGGCGGCCCTCCTGCAGTTGCCCCATTGCGCGACCGATAGACCACACGCCGAACAGATAGCAGATCGACGGCGCCGCCCGGATGATCTGGCCGAGGATGACGTGGCCGAAATCCGGAATCACGCCACGCAGGCCCAGCACCAAGGGGCCGATCACGTGCACCAGGGCCAGGACCACGCTCACGCTGACAACCATGAAGATTGCTAGCCAGCGGAAGCGGCCGCAGAGGCGGCGGAAGCCGGCGATATCGTTTTGAGCCATTTCGGCGCCCTCAAAATCTAGATTCTCTTTAATCTTGACTTAAAGACTCACGATCTGCAACTTTATCTAGGAGTTAAACGAAACGGGTGGAGAAAGATGGGCGCAGCGATCGAGACGCGTGACCTGACACGCCTGTTCGGACGTCGGACGGCCGTGGATCGGATTTCGATGACTGTGCCGGAACGCGCCGTCTATGGCTTTCTCGGACCGAATGGGGCGGGCAAGACGACGACGCTCAGGATGCTGCTGGGCCTTGTCCGACCCAGCGCCGGCTCCGCCGTGATCGACGGTATGGACGTCGCCCTCGACCGCATCGGCGCCGCGCGCCGGGTCGGGGCGCTGCTGGAGGCGCACGGGTTCTACGCCAATCTTACCGGGCGCGAGAACCTCGAGCTGACGCGCACCCTGTTGGGCGTCGCCCAGACGGAAGTCGATCGGGTGCTGGAGGTGGTCGAGATGGATGACGCCGCCGGGCGCCGAATGTCCGATTATTCTCTGGGCATGCGACAACGGCTCGGCCTCGCACGCGCCATGCTGGGGGCCCCGCCGATTTTGGTGCTGGACGAACCGACCAACGGCCTCGATCCCGACGGCATCGCCGACATGCGTCGGTTCCTGAAGGCGCTGCCGGAGCGGACCGGAGCGACCGTGCTGCTGTCCAGCCATCTGCTGGGCGAGATCGAACAGACCGCCACCCACATCGGCATCGTCAACGAAGGCCGGCTCGTGCTGGAAGGGGAGTTGTCGCGACTGAAGTCGGAACTGGCGCCTGAGATCGCCGTACGCATCGACGATACGGTCAAGGCGACGGCGGTGCTGCGGGGCTGGGACCTTGCGGTGGAGGCGGGGCAGGACGACGGCGGGCTGACGGCCCGACTGCGCTCAGGCGATGATGCAGACCGCAAATCCGCAGAGTTGAACCGAGCACTGATCGACGCCGGCTTGTCCGTCTTCGCCATCGGGCCGCGCGCCCGCTCGCTCGAAGGGATTTATCGCGACGTCTGCCGACCGACAAGCAACCGCCAACCGGAGACCGTGCGATGATCGCCGTCCTGTCCGTCGAAGCCCGCAAACTCAAACGCTCGCTGGCCGTCCTGCTGGCTCTGACCGCGCCGACGCTGATCACCATCTTCCTCTTCTTCAATATGCTGAGAGGCGACAGGCCGCCGTCCTGGGAGATGGTGATGCAGGGATCGATGGCGATCTGGGCCTTCTTCATGCTGCCCATGAGCGTGACGGCCCTGACCGCGCTCGTCGCCCAGATGGAGCATGGGCCGCGCGCCTGGGATCACCTGCGCGCTCTCGCGGTGGCGCGCTGGAAAATCTACGCCGCAAAAGCCGTCTGCGTCATCGTCGTGGTTTTTGCGATGAGCCTGCTCAACCTGTTGCTGTCGCTGGGCGCAACGGCGGCGGCGGCGGCGACCAAACCCGTGCTGACGCCCACCGGAGCGTTGGATATCGCCGCACAGGTTGCGACCGTCGGAAAGGTGATGTTGGCGGCGATCCTGCTGATCGCGATCCAGCTTTGGACGGCCTTGCGCTATTCAAGCTTCGTCCCGGCGCTCGGGATCGGGATCGGCGGAACCTTCTTCTCGGTCGTCGCCACATCGGCCAAGCAGGGTGCGTTCTTCCCCTGGCAGATGCCGATCAACGTTCTGGCGAGCGACCTTTGGCGCGTGCACACCGCCCTGGCGCTTGGAGGCGGTCTGGGAACCGTCGTGCTGCTGATCGCAATCGCCCACCTCGCCAGGCGAGAGGTGCTGTAGTCAGACGCCAGGGTCAAACCGGAGGAAAACGATCTTGCTTTACTGATCCTCGTCGAACTTGCGCGCGACCAGATCGGTCAGGGCCTCCATCGCCTCTTCGGCGTCCGGCCCTTCGGCGGAGACGTCGATGCTGCAGCCGATGCCGGCGCCCAGCATCAGCAGGCCCATGATCGAGCGGGCGTCCACGGTCACGCCGTCGCGGGTGACGTGAATCTCGCTTTCGAAGCTGGAGGCCAGTTTGACGAACTTGGCCGAGGCGCGGGCGTGCAGGCCGCGCGTATTGCAGATGTTCAGGGTCGCGGTGACGGTCATTTTTCGCCTGCGAGCACCCAGGAGGCGACGGAGATGTATTTGCGACCGGCGTCCTGCGCATGGGCGACGCAGGATTCCAGCGTCTCGCGCCCGCGCACGCTGGCCAGCTTGATCAGCATGGGCAGGTTCAGGCCGGCGATGACCTCGGCGCGCGTCTGTTCCATCACCGAGATGGCCAGGTTCGACGGCGTGCCGCCGAACATGTCGGTCAGCAGGATGACCCCTTCGCCGTCGTCCACGGCCGCGGCCGCATCGACGATATCGCGGCGCCGACGCTCCATGTCGTCTTCCGGGCCGATGCAGATGGCCGCGACGCCGCGCTGCGGGCCGACCACATGCTCCATGGCGGAGAGAAACTCGGACGCCAACCCGCCGTGGGTGACGATCACCAGACCGATCATGAGGACTTCACTCGCATCCCGCCCCGAACCGTCCCAGGCATTCCCCCGCCCGGCAAGGGAGGCCGGACGCCGCCCTCTATGGACCGCAAGGGGCGTGTCATAGACCCGTCTTTCGGGGTTTCAAAGCGTCTCCAACGCCGCTGCGACCACATCGACGGCCGAGGCCGGTCGGGGATCCAGCTCAAGGAGGGGCAGATCGACCCCCGCGAAAGCCCGTGTCTGCGGCTCCGGAAGCCGTTCGACCCCTTCCATCACACAGGCCACGGCCAGCGCCACGCGACAGACCGGGCGTGTTCTGGCGGCCACGATTCCGAGGCCGCGCACCTCGATCCGACCGGCGATGGAGGCCGGCGCTGACGCATGAACGGCCCCGTCCGAGGCCCAGACCTGGGTGTAGTCGTCGCTGACCAGTCGCCAGCCGCGCCCGATCAGCCGCAGCGCCAGATCGCTCTTGCCCGCGCCCGACGGGCCCAGGATCATCACCCCCTGCCAGGCCCCGCGCCGGCGCACGGCGACGGTGGTGGCATGGACCGGCTGGCCGGGGGTCACGACCAGCGGCCGACCGAGGGGAAGACGATCTCGAACCGCGCGCCGCCTTCGGCCTTGTTTTCGGCATGGACGCGACCGCCATGCGCCTCGACGATCTGACGCACGATGGACAGGCCCAGGCCCGAGTTGGAGCCGAACACCGCCCCCTTGGGCCGCGAGGTATAGAACCGCTCGAACACCGTCTCCAGGTTCTCGGCCGGAATGCCCGGCCCCTGGTCCTCGACCCGCACGCGGATCGGCAGATCGTCCCCGATGTCCTCCAGCGTCACCCGCACCACGCCGCCTGCGGGGCTGAACGAGCGGGCGTTGTCGATCAGGTTGCGGAACACCTGCCCCAACGGCCCGTCGCGCCCCATGACCCGCAGGGCCTGTTCGGGCGCCGTCAGCACGACCGGAATGTCGCCGGGCTTGGCCGTCGTCTCATAGACGCCGACGATATCGACCAGCAGCCGGTTCAGATCGACCGGCCGCGGCCGATCGCGCGACAGTTCCGCATCCAGCCGCGAGGCGTTCGAGATGTCGGTGATCAGCCGGTCCAGCCGACGCACGTCCTGCTGCAACAGCGCCGTCAGCTTCTCGCGGTGCGCATCGGTCTTGACCAGCGGCAGGGTCTCCAGCGCCGAACGGATCGAGGTCAGCGGGTTCTTGATCTCGTGCGACACATCGGCCGCGAACCGTTCGATGGCGTCCATCCGCGTCGACAGGGTGTCGGTCATAGACTCCAAGGATCGCGCCAGATCGCCGATCTCGTCCTTGCGATCTTCCAGGTCCGGCAGGGAGATGGCGCGCGCGCGCTGAAGTTTCACCTGATCCGCCGCCGCCGACAGGCGCATGATCGGCCGCGCCACGAACAGATGCAGCAGCAGCGATCCCAGCAGATTGACCCCCAGCGCCACCAGGGCGAACGGGAACAGCGCCTGCCGCTGGGCGCCCAGGATTTCGTCCACGTCCCCGGATTCGACGGTCAGCACGCCCAGCACCTGACGCACATGGCGCACGGGAATGGAGACGGAGACGACGCGGTCGCCCGATTCATTGCGGCGCAGCGTCGATTGGGGCGAGCCGTCCAGCGCCGCCGCCACCTCGGCCGCCAGTTCGCTGTCGGCGCGGGCGACCCGGCGCTCGGACAGCAGATTGGCCTTGGCGGCGTCCTCGGTCGCCGTCCCCGCCGGCTTCGCATCGGGCAGGGGCCGCCCGCCGATGGCCTCGGTCACCTGATAGCTGTCGACCAGCAACAGGCCGTTCACATCGTACAGCCGCACCCGCTGGCCCGCCGGAATGAACCGGTCGGTCAGCCAGATCGACGCGCGGATGGGGTCCAGTTCGGGCGTCGGCTCGCCCCGCGTCACGCCTTCTTCGCGCAACACATTGGCCAGCAGCTCGGCCTGGACCGTCAGCGATTCCTGACGCGCCTCGATCAGGCCCGGACGCCATTCATTGATCGCCAGCGCCCCGCCGAACAGGATCAACAGGCTGAGCAGATTGAGCACCAGGATGAAGCCGCCCAGCCGCGATCCGCCGAAGCGGAACAACGGCCGGCGCTGGGGCTCCTCGTCGGGCTCGCGCCCGCCCGGTTCAGCTCTCGCGGTAGCGGTAGCCGACGCCATACAGGGTCTCGATCGCGTCGAACTCATTGTCCACGGCGCGGAACTTCTTGCGCATCCGCTTCACGTGGCTGTCGATGGTGCGGTCGTCGACATAGACCTGATCGTCGTAGGCGGCGTCCATCAGGTTGTCGCGGCTCTTCACGAAACCGGGACGCTGGGCCAGGGCCTGCAGCAGCAGGAACTCGGTCACCGTCAGCTTGACGGGCTTGCCGTCCCAGGTCGACTCGTGGCGCGCCGGGTCCATCGACAGCTTGCCGCGCTTGATCGCCCGGCCCGACACCTCGGCCGCCGATTCCGGCTCGCCGCCGTCGGCGCCCGTGCGGCGCAGCAGCGCCTTGACCCGCTCGATCAGCAGACGCTGGCTGAACGGTTTGTGGATATAGTCGTCGGCGCCCAGGTTGAAGCCCAGGATCTCGTCGATCTCCTCGTCCTTGGACGTCAGCATGATGACCGGAATCTGGGAGGTCTGGCGCAGGCGACGCAGCACTTCCATCCCGTCCATGCGCGGCATCTTCACGTCCAGGATCGCCAGATCGGGCGGCGAGGATTCCAGCGCGGCCAGACCCGAGGCCCCGTCGTGATAGGCGGTGATCTTGTGGCCATGGCTTTCCAGCGCCAGCGAAACGGACGCCACGATGTTCTCGTCGTCATCGACCAGAGTGATGTTGGCCAAGGGTGTCTTCTCCTGAACTTTACGTTCCCGCGAGCAAGAACGCACAGCAAGCGTAACCGTTCGATCTCGGTCACATTAGGGCTAGAGCGTTTCGGGTCGAATGAAAATCGCCTGCAACCCGAAAGCGGTTCGGTGACAGCCAGATGGTCATGGCGCCGCCGCATTTCAACGCGCGCGCGCCGTCGCTCCGGCGCGCCTGGAAACATTCCGGCTTCGAAAACCTCGCCTTAAAGGCTTGGGGTGCAGGATCGGCCCATGGCGGGTCCGATCCATTACGAAGTCTATGTCCGCAAGAGCGCCCCGTCGTCGTGGACGCTGCTGATCGCGACCGAAGACCGCAAACACGCCATCGAGACCGCCGAGGAGCAGCTTCGGGATCGTCTCGCCATCGCCTCGCGCGTGACCAAGGAGACGCTGGACCCCGAGACGATGGAGTTCAGCTCCCTGACCATCCTGACGCTGGGCGCGCCGGAGGAGCGAAAGAAGAAGGTCGCCGACAAGGCGGTCCCGCCGGCCTGCAGCAGTCCAGCCGAACTCTATTCGCCCCATGCCCGCGCCCTGATCGGCCGGGTGCTGGAGGACTGGCTGAAACGCGAGGGCGTGACCGCCTTCGAACTGCTGCATCGGCCGGATGTCGCCGAACGGCTGGAGGCGGCCGGGGTCGAGCTTCAGCACGCCATCCAGAAGGTCGCGGTCCCCGAAAGCCAGGCCACGGGCCAGGAGGTGCACGGCGTCGTGCGCCACTATCAAAAGCTCACCGAACAGGCGATGGCCCGGCTGCGCAAGGCCGGACGCGACGGCCTGTTCCCCGCGCTGGACGACCGCTCCATCGCCGATCTGGCGCATCGGCTGACCGGCGCGCCGGATCGGGCGCTGCGCATGGGCGGCGTGATCGCCGGCGCGCTGAAGGATCGGCGCGGTGCCCGCGATCGCCTGACCGTGCTGATGGATTTGATGGACGCCGCGCCCACCGACGGCCCGCCGCGCGCCCTGGTCGTGGTGGTGGTCGAGCAGATCGTCGCCGAAATGCTGGCGGTGCGCACCAACCTGACCGAGATTTTGGGCCCTTCACTGGACCAGGGCGCCAATCTGGCGGCCATCGTCCGCATGGTCGCGCCGGAGGAGATGGACGCCCTGTTGCGGATGGATCCGCGCCTCGCTCTGATGATGCCCCAGGTCGAGGGACCGGCCGCGCGCCTGGGCCTGCATCTGGCCTCGGGCGAGTTTCCGCTTCTGGCCGCGTCCCTGGCCCGTCTCGTCACCCGCGAACTGACCAGCCAGCGCCGCCTTCGCCCCCATGATCCGGTCGGAGAGATCGACATCCTGCGTCTGCTGGCCATGGCCCTGACCGCCTCGGCCGGTCGTCTGCTGACGCTGGAAGAGGTCCAGACCGCCTTCGTCGAACGCTCCAAGAGCCTGGTAACGGCCGATTTCGTCGGCGCCTACGTCAATCCTTGCCCGACGGTCTTGGCCGAGGCTGAGCAGCTGACCCGCCTGTGCGAGAACGTCACCGGCGGGGCCAACAAGCGCGCCGCCGCGCGCTGGCTCAGCGCCTGTATCGGCTCGCTGCGCTTCGAAACCGAGATCCGCCAGTCCGTCCCCGGCGGCCCGACCGCCTCGCACAAGCTCGCGACCCTGGCCCGGCTTCAACGCTCGGTTCAGGCCGCGCATCTGGCCGATCACGACCAGACCCAGATCATGGACGCCATCGGCGCGGTCGGCGCCAATCTGGAGGCCGACGCCCATCTGATCGTCCAGATCGTCCGCGCCCAGGTGGCTGCGCCTCAAAAGCTGACAGCCCTGTTGAAACTGGCCACCGGAGAAGCCGGCCCGCTCGGCCCCGTCGCCGACCGCGCCCGCGCCGAGGCCATAAAGCTGCTGCGCTCGCCCGACGTCCGCACCGCCCTGACCGCCGCCCCGCAAAACGTCGCGGCGTTGCGAGGCCTGATGCAGCAAGCCGGTCTGGCGGCCTAGCCGACCTCAGTCGAAGATGTCGAAGATGCTGTCGCGCTTCTTTTTCTTGTAGCGATAATCGTCGTCGCGATGCCGGTCGTCGCGGTATTTGTCGCTCCGGTAGCCCCGATCGTCGCGATACGGCTGTGACGTCCCGCCGCCCCACGGTTGGGCCTGAGGGTGAGCATGCGGCTGAGCATAGGGCTGAGGCGGCGCATAGGCCTGCGGCGCGGGCGCGACCGGGGCCGCGGCGCGGCCTTCCTCGACGGCGGCGGCCATCAGCTTCTCCAGCTCGCCGCGATCCAGCCAGACGCCGCGACACTCGGGGCACATGTCGAACTGGACGCCGTTGCGCTCCAGCGTCTGCATGGCGGCGTTGTCGTTGGGGCACATCAGAAGAGGCATGTCGGGCTCCGATCGAAAAAGAATGGGCGGTCGATGCGACAGGCCAGGAGGGGAAAGCTTCGCCGCATCGACACGCCCTTGCGGTCCGACATCGCGTCGCACGATCCGGCGCAAGGAAGGGGGACGCCGGACCGCGAGAACGCCAGAGGGGCCCGTTCCGCCTCTTCAAGCTAGGCGCCGTCGCTTCCCGCCGCCATGCGTCGCGGGGCCGCAGGGGGCTTGGCCGCCCCTGCCATCCTATGGGCGATGACGATTGCGCGCCTTTACCGTGCCTTACGACCGACCAGCGACCCTTTGCCGGTCATGGTCGTAAACCGTGTCAGAATGGCGCCCCGATCTTTGACATCTTCGCGCGCCGCCAGAACCCGCGCCGAATTAGACAGATTAGACGAATTAGACGGTGTTTTTGTCGGCGGACTCGCCGGCCGAAGTGCACGGATTGCACTCGAAAATTCTAGCAGACCTGCCCGGCGGCCCAGCCCGACGACCAGGCCCACTGGAAGTTATAGCCGCCCAGCCAGCCGGTCACATCGACCGCCTCGCCAATGAAATACAGACCCGGGACCGCCTTGGCCTGCATCGTCTGCTGGTCCAGCGCGGCCGTATCGACCCCGCCAAGCGTCACCTCGGCGGTCCTGTAACCTTCGGAGCCCACCGGCTTGACCGCCCAGGCATTGACCGCCTGATCCAGCCGCCGCAGCACCTTGTCCGACAGGTCCGCCAGATTGCCCGACGCCCCTTCGCGCTGGCACAGGCTCTCGGCCAGACGACGCGGCACGATATGGCCCAGCGCCGTATGCACGGCCTGTTTTCCGTTCGACGCCTTGGCCGCCTTCAACTCCTCGAACACGTCGCGGCCGGGCGCCATAGAGGCCACCACCGCCTCGCCCTCGCGCCAATAGGAGCTGATCTGAAGAATGGCCGGCCCCGACAGGCCGCGGTGGGTGAACAGCATGGCCTCGTTGAAGCTGGCCTTGCGCGCCTTGGCCCCTTGGGGCGCAGAGGCGACCGAGGCGTCGACCGCCACGCCCGCCAGCGGAACCAGCGTCTCCAGTAGCCCGGCCTCGAACGTCAGGGGGACCAGGGCCGGCCGCGTCTCGGTGACGCGAATGTCGAATTGGCGCGCCACCTCATAGGCCCAGCCGGTCGCCCCCATCTTGGGGATCGACTTGCCGCCGGTCGCCAGGATCAGCGACGCCGCCGTGACCTGCGATCCGTCCGACAGGATCGCTGTAAAGCCCTCGCCGGATCGCGCGATCCGCTCCACCCCGGTCTTCAGGCTCAGTGTCACGCCCGCCGCCGCCATGTCGTCGGTCAGCATACGGACGATCTGCTTGGCGCTGTCGTCGCAGAAAAGCTGACCCAGCGTCTTCTCGTGCCAGGCGATCCCGGCCTTATCGATCCGCTTGACGAAGTCGTGCTGGGTGTAGCGGCGCAGGGCCGAGGTCGCGAACCGGGGGTTCTCGCCCAGGAAGTTCGCCGGCCCGCAGCCCAGATTGGTGAAGTTGCAGCGCCCGCCGCCCGAGATGCGGATCTTCTCGCCCGGCCGGTCGGCATGGTCCACCACCCTGACCCGGCGTCCGCGTCGCCCAGCCTCGATGGCGGCCATCATGCCGGCCGCGCCGGCCCCGACCACAAGGACGTCGACGAGGGCGTCCGAAGACGCCCTCGTCACTGGGAACCTCGCGGTTCCAGCCTCGGGGAGAGCTTAGTAACGGTAGTGATCCGCCTTGAACGGGCCTTCGACCGGCACGTTGATGTAGTCGGCCTGGTCCTTGGTCAGGACGGTCAGCTTGGCGCCCAGCTTGGCCAGGTGCAGCATGGCGACCTTCTCGTCCAGGTGCTTGGGCAGGGTGTAGACCTTGTTCTCGTACTTGTCGGCGTTGGTCCACAGTTCGATCTGGGCCAGCGTCTGGTTGGTGAAGGACGCCGACATCACGAAGGACGGGTGGCCCGTGGCGTTGCCCAGGTTCACCAGGCGGCCTTCCGACAGCAGGATGATCTTCTTGCCGTCCGGGAACTCGACGTGGTGGACCTGCGGCTTGATCTCGTCCCACTTGAAGTTCTTCAAGCCGGCGACCTGAATCTCGCTATCGAAGTGGCCGATGTTGCAGACGATGGCGTTGTTCTTCATCTGCCGCATGTGATCGACGGTGATGACGTCCTTGTTGCCTGTCGTGGTCACATAGATGTCGGCGCGGCCGGCGGTGTCGTCCAGCGTCTGGACCTCATAGCCTTCCATCGCGGCCTGCAGGGCGCAGATCGGGTCGATCTCGGTCACGATCACGCGGGCGCCGCCCTGGCGCAGCGAAGCGGCCGAGCCCTTGCCCACGTCGCCGTAGCCGCAGACCACCGCGACCTTGCCCGACAGCATGACGTCGGTGCCGCGACGGATCGCGTCGACCAGCGATTCCCGGCAGCCGTACAGGTTGTCGAACTTGGACTTGGTGACGCTGTCGTTGACGTTGATGGCGGGGAAGGGCAGCTCGCCCTTTTCGGCCATCTGATACAGGCGGTGCACGCCCGTGGTCGTCTCTTCCGACACGCCGCCGATGGCGTCGCGGATGGACGAATAGAAGCCGGGCTTCTCAGCCAGATAGCGTTTCATGACCTTGAAGAGAGCCTCTTCCTCTTCGTTCTGCGGGTTCGCCAGAACCGAGATGTCCTTCTCGGCCTTCGGACCCAGCACGCACAGCAGGGTCGCATCGCCGCCGTCGTCCAGGATCAGGTTCGGATAGCCGCCGTCGGCCCATTCGAAGATCTTGTGGGCGTAATCCCAGTATTCTTCCAGCGTCTCGCCCTTGGTGGCGAAGACCGGCGTGCCGTTGGCGGCAATGGCGGCGGCGGCGTGGTCCTGGGTCGAGAAGATGTTGCACGAGGCCCAGCGCACTTCGGCGCCCAGGGCTTCCAGCGTCTGGATCAGGACCGCCGTCTGGATGGTCATGTGCAGGCTGCCGGCGATGCGGGCGCCCTTCAGCGGCTGGCTGGCGCCGAACTCGTCACGCAGGGACATAAGGCCCGGCATTTCGGTTTCCGCGATCTCGATTTCCTTGTTGCCCCAATCGGCCAGGGTGATGTCGCGAACGATGTAGTCGGTCATGGCTTGGGCTCCTGGCCGCAATGAGTTTGGGCCCTCATAGCCCGGCGCGCGCCGAGGATCAACAAACACATAAAGATATCCTTATGCGATCCAGGCTCAGCAGTTTCTTAAATCCTCGCCGGTAGAGACCTCACCATGGAACGCCGCGCTCTTCTCGGTCTCGCCGTCGTCGCGACGGCCGCCGCCTCGACCTCCGCCCGCGCTTCGAGCGGCGGCGCGGCGCCGTCGGCCGACACCTATATCCGCCTGCCGGTCATCACCGCCTCGATCCTTCAGGCGAACGGTCGTCGGGGCGTGCTGACCATCGAAACCGGGGTCGACGTGCCCGATGCGGCCCTGCGCACCCGCGCCCAGCAGTCTGCGCCGCGCCTGCGCGCCGCCTACAACACCGCCGCCCAGCGCTTCGCCAACGGCCTGCGCCCCGGCGTCGTGCCCGACATCGACCAGCTGTCGGCTCAGCTTCAGGCGGCGACCAACGCCACCCTGGGCCGCCCCGGCGCCCGCCTGCTGCTCGGCACAGTGATGGCCGTCTGAGGCTTCATAAGAACGAATAAGGATCGACGTCGACCGTCAGGCGGACGGACCCCGGCACCTTCACCCGCTGAAGCCAGGCCCGCAGGAAGGCCTGGAGGTTCACGTCCCGGTCGGCGCGGACCAGCAGCCGCTTGCGCCGCCTCCCGCGCACCAGGGCGAGCGGCGCATCGGCGGGGCCATAGACCTCCAGCCGCTCGGCGTTGGGAATGGCCTGGGCCAGTTCGTTCGCCGTCTTCTCGACCGCGGCCGCATTCTCGCTGGACAGGATGATCGCCGCCAGCCGGCCGTAGGGCGGCAGGGACGCCGCCTCGCGCTCGGCCATTTCCGCCTCGACGAAGGCGTCGCGGTCGCCCGCCGCCAGCGCCATCAGCACCGGGTGCTCGGGCGTCCAGGTCTGAAGCAGCGCCCGCCCCGGCCGATCCGCCCGACCCGCCCGACCTGTCGCCTGGGCCAGAAGCTGATAGGTCCGCTCGGCCGCGCGCAGGTCGCCGCCCCGCAGGCCCAGATCCGCATCCACCACGCCCACCAGCGTCAGGCGCGGGAAGTTGTGGCCCTTGGCCGCGGCCTGCGTCGCCACCAGAATGTCGATCTCGCCGTCCGTCATCTTCTGGATCAGGGCGCGGGCCGATCGGGCGTCCGGCGCGGTGTCGGAGCTGAACACCGCCGTGCGCGCCTCGGGGAACAGCTGGCGCACCTCTTCCTCGACCCGCTCGACCCCCGGCCCCACCGAGACCAGCGAATCCTCGGCTCCGCATGAGGGACACAGTTTGGGACGCGCCATGGAGAAGCCGGTCAGGTGACAGACCAGCCGCCCGGTATAGCGATGCTCGACCAGCCAGCTGTCGGTGTCCGGCGCCGTCAGCCGATGGCCGCAGACGCGGCACAGGACCACGGGCGCATAGCCGCGCCGGTTCAGGAACAGCAGGGTCTGCTCGCCCCGCGCCAACGTCTCGCCGATGGCCAGGCGCAGCGGCTGCGACAGCCAGGTCTGCGGGTCGGGCGTGTTCTGTCTCAGATCCAGCAAGGCGATTTCCGGCAGGACCGCCGTCCCGTGCCGCGCGCCCAGCTTCAGCCAGTCGTAGCGCCCGCTCTGCGCATTCCACAGCGTCTCCAGCGATGGCGTCGCCGAGGCCAGAACCACCGACGCCCCCTCGATCCGCGCCCGCGCCACGGCCAGGTCGCGGCCGTGATAGACCAGGCCTTCCTCCTGTTTGAATGAGCCGTCGTGCTCCTCGTCCACCACGATCAGGCGCAGATTGACGAAAGGCAGGAACAGGGCCGAGCGCGCTCCGACCACGATGTTGCAGCGCCCGGCGACCACCGCCTCCCACACCTGGCGGCGGCGTGGCGGGGCGACGCCGGAATGCCATTCGGCCGGGGCGGCGCCGAACCGCGCCGTGATCCGCTCGATCAGGGCCTGGGTCAGGGCGATCTCGGGCAGCAGGATGAGGATTTGCGCGGCCGGATCGGCCCGCAGCACCCGCGCGATGGCCTCCAGATAGGCCTCGGTCTTGCCCGATCCCGTCACCCCGTCCAGCAGGAAGGGGCGAAAGCCGCCGCCGCTCACGCCGTCCGCCATCGCCGTCGCCGACGCCGCCTGGTCGCCGTTCAGCGCGGCGGGCGCGTGGTCGGGATCGGGCCGGTCGAACGCCGCCTCGGCCGCGATCTCGATGATCTCCAGCACGCCCTCGTCGATCAGACCCTTGACCACGCCCGACGACACGCCCGCCGCCCGCGCCAGATCGGCCGGCGGCATGGCGCGATCGCCCAGGGCCTCCAGCACGCCGGTCCGCGCCGGGGTGGCGCGCGAGGGCGACCGCTCGCCCACCCGACGCACCCGGCGCTCCGGCCGGGGCCGGGGCGCGCGCAAGCCCTTCAACGCCGTCGCCGCCATCTCGCCCGGCGCCGACAGGGTCCAGCGCCCGGCCCATTCCACGAAGTCCATCACGCCCGCCGGCAGGGTCGGATCGTCCAGTCGGCTGTCGATCGCCTTCAGCCGCCGGTTCGATCCCGTCGTCTCGAACACCTCGGACACCACGCCCCGGATCAGGCGCGGCCCCAGCGGCACGGCGACCTGATTTCCCCGCGCCAAATCTCCGTGGGCCAGGCTCAGCGTCTCGGGAACCTCGTAGTCGAAGGCCTCCGGCACCGGCAGGGGAATGAGGACCGAGGCGACTTTCACCGAACTGCGCCCTCGGCTATGAAGCCGCCCATGAAACTCTTTCTCGATACCGCCGACGTCGCCGTCATCAAGGACATGGTCCCCACCGGAATGGTGGATGGCGTCACCACCAATCCGTCGCTGATCGCCAAGTCGGGTCGGAACATCGCCGAGGTCATCGCCGAAATCTGCGCCCTGGTCGAGGGGCCGATTTCCGCCGAGGCCGTCTCGCTCGATTTCGAGACCATGGTCAAGGAAGGCGACAAGCTGGCCGCCATCGCCCCGAACGTGGTGGTCAAACTGCCCCTGACCTGGGAGGGCTTACGCGCCTGCCGCGTCTTCACCGACAAGGGCATCAAGACCAACGTCACCCTGTGCTTCTCGGCCGCCCAGGCCCTGCTGGCCGCCAAGGCCGGCGCCACCTTCGTCTCGCCGTTCGTCGGACGTCTGGAAGACAACGGCGCCGATGGTATCGGCCTGCTGGAAGAAATCCGCGTCCTGTATGACGTGCATGGTTTCGAGACCCAAATCCTGGCCGCGTCCCTGCGCAATGTGGGCCATGTCGCCGCCGCCGCCGTCGCCGGATCGGACGCCGCCACCTTCGGCGCCGACACATTCAAGGCCTTGGTGAACCACCCGTTAACCGACAAGGGTCTTGATGCCTTCGTGTCGGACTGGGCCAAGACGGGTCAGTCTATTCTGTAGCATCGCGGTTCCCGGAGAGGTCTGTTTGAGCGGCTCATTGGACCTTTTCGAAACGTCGGAATCGGACGCAACGCCCCATATCGGCGACGGCTTGCATTGGCCCGACGTGCGCGGCTGGCTGCAGACCCATCCTCAGACCCTGCTGGACGACCGGTCCCTGCTGGAAGAGATCGGTCTGCGGCCGCATGGCCGCAACGTCGTCGAGTTCGGCGCCGCCGCCCTGACGCGGCTGGAGGCCGTGGTCGAGCGCGAGACTGGCGCCCGGCGCGAGATCGAACTGGTCGCCCGCGCCAACTTCGCCGCCCAGACCCAGACGCACGTCGCGACCCTGGACCTGATGGAGGCCAAGAACCATTCCGACCTGGCCCGGCGACTGGATGCGGCGGCGCAGGGGCGGTTTGGGTTGGCCGGCGCCGCTATCGCCCTAGAAAAGCCCGGCGGCGTGCCCTTCGGCTGGCGCGCTCTGGAAGAAGGCGACGTCGACAACCTGCTGGGCGAGCACGGCCTGACCTGGCTGGGCCCGATGATCCAAGGGCTGAACTTGTTCGGCGCGGCCGAGGATCAGGTGAGGTCCATCGCCCTGGTCCGCATGGCCCCGCACCTGACGCCGGGTGGACCGCCGCGCCCCTGCATCTGCGCCTTCGGCTCGCCCGAGCCCGAGGGCTTCACCCCAAACATGGGCTGCGAACTGGCCGCCTTCCTGGCGCGGGTGACGGAGCGGATGGCCGAGCGATGGCCGGTTCTCAACTGACCGCCTCCGACGCATTGCGCGCCTGGCTGGACCATCTGGCGCACGAGCGTCGGCTGTCGCCGCGCACGCTGGAGGCCTATGGCCACATCGGGCGGCTCTATGTCGCCTTCCTCGAACGCCATCGCGGCGAGGCGCTGTTGCTCAGGGACATGGGCACGATCACCGCCGCCGAGGTCCGCGCCCACATGGCCGAGCGCCGCTCAGGCGATCATGCCCTGGCGGCGCGGTCGCTGAGCCAGAGCCTGTCGGCCATTCGCGGATTTCATGCCTTCCTGGACCGGCGGCTGAACACGCCCGCGCCGCAGCTGGCCCTGGTGCGCGGTCCCAAGGTCAAGCCGTCCCTGCCCCGGCCGGTGACCGAGGATCAGGCGCGCGGGCTGTTGGCCGAGCCGGACGCCGATCCCGACGCCGAACCGTGGGAAGCCGCGCGCGACCGGGCCGTCCTGACCCTGCTCTACGGCTGCGGCCTGCGCATTTCCGAAGCCATGTCCCTGACCCGCGCCGATGCGCCTATGGGCGAGACGCTGCGCATCGTGGGCAAGGGATCCAAGACGCGGATCGCGCCGATCCTGCCCGCCGTGCGCGAGGCGGTGAACGCCTATCTGGCCCTGCTGCCCTTTCCGCTCCAACCCGCCGACGCCCTGTTCCGCGCCCGACGCGGCGGCCCCTTAAGCCCCCGTCACGTCCAAGCCTCTGTCCAGAAGCTGCGCGGCCGGCTGGGCCTGCCCGAGCGCACCACGCCTCACGCCCTACGCCACAGTTTCGCGACCCATCTGCTGGGCGCCGGCGCCGACCTGCGGTCCATCCAGGAACTGCTGGGCCACGCCAGCCTGTCGACGACACAGAAATACACCGGCGTCGATGCGGATCGCCTTTTGAACGCCTATGCGGCCGCTCATCCCCGCGCCTAGCGACGCGGCGCGAGCGGAGCCGGCGGCGCGCCGACGTCGGGCTGGGCCGGCATCAGGTTTCGACCCAGCGCCCGTTGATCCGGCACGGCGTAGCTGATCGGCAGGGAGCAGTTGTTTTGGTCGCGCCGGTCCAGCAGCAGATAGCGCCGGACCTGCCCGTCATCGAGCGAGCGATCCAGCGTCAGGCCTGCGGGCCGCTGGCTCTTCCGCTCAGCCTGAAGCAGTGGATCTGAGCAACTCACCATCGCCTGATCCACAGCGGGTGCGAGACGCACCATAGCCTCGTCGACCACCGGCGCCGGATGGACGATGGCGGAACTATTAGACAAAGCCAGCATCAGCAAGGTCAGCATCGCATCCTCCTGTTTCGGCTGGGACGATACGACGACAACCCCCGATTGGCCAGATGGCGCCGAGCGCTGGGCGGCAAGACGCAGCCGCGCTGAGACACGACGGACAAGAATATGTCTCAGGCTCTTCGCCAAAAGCGCGTAGCCTACCCTGCCCTGGCGAAGGCCCGAGGAGGACAGGCAAGTGCGGCCAGGGATTGGCGAAGGATCGAGCGTGAAAACGTCGCGGCGCAAGACGCTGGGCCTGCTGGCGGCTGTTCCTTTTGTATCCGCCGAGACCGCCGTCCCGGCGAACCCGCCCGATCAGGTCCGGCTCTTGCAAAATCTGCTGACGCGGATGGGCGTCGGCGTGCGTCTGAACGGAAGCGTCCAGCAGGTCTTCGTCATCGACACCGGCGCCGAGCGAAGCGCGGTCTCGGCTGAGCTGGCCCAGGCCTTGGCTCTGCCGCCCGGCCGCCCCGTCGTGGTGCACGGGATCACGGCGGCCGAGGTCACGCCGACCGTCGAACTGGCGCAGATCGAGATCGGTCGCCGACGCTTCACCGACCTGACCCTGCCGGTCTTCCCGCGCGACGCCCTGGGCGCCGACGGCCTGCTCGGTCTGGACCTGCTGTCCCGCTTTCGCCTGACGCTGGACGTCAACGCCCGCCAGGTCGCCCTGTCTCAGTCAGGCTCGACCAGCATCGCGCTGACGACCAGTTCCGACTCAACCCGGCCCCAGCAGCAGGACGTGCTGGTCGCCGGTCGTCGCGGTCGCTTCGGTCAGCTGATCCTGACCCGGATCGAGGTCGCGGGCGTAGAGGTCGCCGCCTTCATCGACAGCGGCGCGGAATATTCGATCGGCAATCTGGCCCTGATGCAGGCGGACATCGGCCAGGCCCCCGCCTTGTCCGAGCCTGTGCGCATGGTCGGCATCTTCGGTGGGGCGGTGACGGCCCGCACCGGCACGACGCCCGCCCTGCACATCGCGGGACGATCGCTGGGACCGACCCCGCTGCTGTTCGCGGACCTGCATGTGTTTCAGGTCATGGACCTGATCGACAAGCCGGCCCTGCTGCTGGGCGCCGATATCCTGAGCCGGTTCAGCCGCATCACCCTGGATTACGGCCGCAGCCGGGTGGCCTTCGGCGGCGTGCTGCGCCGTCGGACGCCCGGCTGATCAGATCGCCTTGATCGCCCCGCCGTCCAGTCGGATCAGAGAGCCGGTGACATAGGCCGCCAGCGGACTGCACAGGAAGGCGGCGGTCGCGCCGAACTCCTCGGTCGTGCCGATGCGGCCGACGGGGATGGATTTGACCGATTCGGCCCGCGCCTCTTGCGGCGTCGTGCCGTTGCGCTCTGCGGTCGCCTGGTCCAGCCTTTCGATCCGCGGCGTATCGATCCGCCCCGGCAGCAGGGTGTTGACCGTCACCCCGTCCGGTCCGACCTCGTTCGCCAGGGTCTTGGCCCAGGCGGCGACCGAGGCTCGCAAGGTGTTGGACACGCCCAGCGCCGCCGACGGCTCGACCACCGTGATCGAGGCGACGTTCAGGATCCGCCCCCAGCCGGCCGCCCGCATGGCCGGCAGCACCCGGTCGGTCAGGCGGAAGATCGACAACACCATCGACTCGAAATGATCGCGCCACACCGCCGGCTCCAGCCCCGACACGCCCGACGGCGGCGGCCCCCCGGTGTTGTTCAGCAGGATTTCGATAGTTCCGCCCAGCAGATCCTCGGCCCGATCCACCGCCTTCAACAGCGCCTCATGATCCGCCAGGTCCGCCGCCGCCACGACCGCCTTGCCCGGTCCCGTCGCATTCAACGCATCCGCCACGGCCTGAAGCTTTTCCGCATCTCGCGACAGCAGGGCGACATGCGCCCCCTCGGCGATCAGGGCCGTCGCCACGGCGCGACCCAGGCCGGATGAGCCGCCGCAGATCAGAGCGCGCTTGCCGTTCAGTTTCAGGTCCATGGTCGCTCTCCGGCTCCGGTTTCCAGCTCCGCATATCGGACGCCGGCCCGTCCGGCGCAACGCGGCGTTAACCGACGCGGCGCACCTTCGTGTCCGAGCGGCCGCCAGCACCCGTTTGGACAGGCCGGGAAGGGCCCGCCCATGCCGACCAAGATGACCTCCAGCATCCGCCGCCACAGCGATCATTTCGAACCCCAGGACACCGATCCGCACGAGCAGCGTCGCCTGCGCGGCCAGCTGGAGCAGATCGACTACGCCGCCTACATCGCCAATAAGGAGGTGATCGGTCACGCCCTGAACGGGGTGGACGCCGCATCGCTGCAAAAGCTGGCGGTCATGACGGCGACGGCCCGCGCCAAATGGGTGGCGGAATCTCTGCGTCTGGCCCACTCCGGATCGGCCGTCACGCCCGATCAGGTCGCCCGCCTGAGCGCCGCTCGCACCGCCTTCGACGAACTGGCCGAAGCCTATGAGGCGCTGCGCCGCATCATCGAACGGGGCTACGTCGCCCTGAGGTGACCGCATCGCCGGGCGTGTCCGGAACCGGGCGCCCTCATCATCGTTCTGCGGCCATGAAAATCGCTCGCATCGCTTCCATCGCCCTGATCGCCGGCGCAGTCCTGACGCTGGGCGCCTGCGCCACCCTGCAACGCGGCCCCGTCGGCAACGCCGCCGTGCCTCAACCCGCCAAGCCGGTTGACCTGAACCGCTACGCCGGCCTGTGGTATGAGATCGGGCGCTACGAAAACGGCTTCGAGCGCGGCTGCGAAGGGGTGACCGCTCAATATACGGTGCGCGACGACGGCCTGGTCGGGGTGCTGAACACCTGCCGCCAAGGCGCGGTCGATGGTCCGGAAAAGACCTCCGAGGGCAAGGCGAAGATCGTCGAGGGTAGCGAAAACGCCAAGCTGAAGGTGTCCTTCTTCGGCCCCTTCTACGTCGGCGACTATTGGGTGCTGGACCACGCCGACGACTATTCCTGGTCCATCGTCGGCGAGCCGTCGGGTCGTTATCTCTGGCTGCTCAGCCGCACGGCGCAACCCTCGGCCCAGACCCGCGAAACCATCCAGAACCGCACCCGCGCCCTGGGCTACGACCTGACGCTGGTCCGGCCAACCCAACACTGATCGCCCGCCTCACGCCGCCCCGTCGCCACCTTCAAGGATCTTCCATGCGTATTGCAACGCTCGCCGCCCTGCCGGCCTTTCTGGTGTCCGCAGGATCGGCTTCGGCCGAGACCATTTCGACCCACGTCCTGGATTTGGCGCGCGGCGTCGGCGGCCGCGACGTGCCGGTGACCCTGGCGATCAAGGGCGGCGACGGCGGCTGGCAACAACTGGCGACCGCGCGCACCGACGAGAACGGCCGCGTCCGCTCGTTCGGCGATCAGGTCACGACCCAAGTCGCCACGTACAAGCTCACGTTTGACATGTCGCAATACGGCGACAAAGACGCCCAGCCCTTCTTCCCCGAGATCGACGTGGTGTTCCAGGTCCGCGACCCCAGCATCCACTACCACGTCCCCGTCGTCGTCAGCCCCTACGGCTACAGCACCTACCGCGGCAACTGAGCCGGGGGCCGGACGGGCGACCTGTACTTGGATGTCTAAAAGGAGCGCCTGGTGGAGCCGAGGGGAGTCGAACCCCTGACCTCGTCATTGCGAACGACGCGCTCTACCAACTGAGCTACGGCCCCGTTTCCAGCGTGGGATCGGGTTTCACAGGCGTGGCGGACATAAAAGGCGGGCGGGCGTGGTGTCAACGGGCTTGTGCGCGCAAAGCGCGCAGGTCGGATACGGACGTTGTCGGAGCAGGGGCGAACAGGCTAGAAGCGCCGATCCAAGCAGGAGTTACCGTTCATGGGCTATGCGCTCGTCTGGTTGATCAACACCATCATCAGTCTGATGATCTGGTTCATCATCGCCCAGGCCATTCTGAGCTGGTTGGTGGCGTTCGACGTCGTCAACTATCGCAACCGCTTCGTCTATTCGGTCGGGACCTTCCTGGACCGGGTCACCGCGCCCCTGCTGGAGCCGTTCCGCCGCATCATTCCGAACCTGGGCGGCATCGACATCTCGCCCATCGTGGTGATCCTGCTGCTGCAGTTCATCAGCGTGCTGTTCAACCGCACAGCGGCGCCGGCCCTGATCCAGTTGCTGGGCTGAGGCGACACGGCGGGCGGAAATCTGATGCGAGAGGGTTGATCCGCTCTTGCGCCGCGCGCCTTCCTTTCTAAAGGTGCCCGCCCGACCACTTTCGACCACGGTTCATGACCTCGATCACCACAGTCGCCATTCTGGGCGCCGGACAGATGGGCGCAGGCATCGCGCAGGCGATCGCGCTCGGTGGCTATTCGGTTCGCCTTTATGACGTCGTCGCCGACCGGTTGCCGATGGCGCAGGGCGAGATCGCGGCCAGCCTGGCGCGCCATGTCGGACGCGGCTTGGTCGATCAGGCCGCCGCCGATGCGGCCCTGACCCGCATCACGACAAGCGACGGAATGGCCGAGGCCGTCGCCGGCGCCGATCTGGTCATTGAGGCGGCGCTGGAAGACGAGGCCGTCAAGAAGGCCATCTATGCGCAGGTCGTGCCGCACCTAGGGCCGCAGACCCTGTTGGCGTCCAACACCTCTTCGATCTCGATCACCCGCCTGGCGTCCTCGACGGACCGGCCGGACCGGTTCGTCGGCCTGCATTTCATGAAGCCGGCGCCGGTGATGAAGCTGGTGGAGATCATCCGCGGCATCGCCACCTCGGCCGAGACCCATTCCGCCGCCGTCGCCTTCGCCGAAAGCCTGGGCAAGACCACCACGGACGCCGAGGATTTTCCCGCCTTCATCGTCAACCGCATCCTGGTGCCGATGATGAACGAGGCGATCTTCGCCCTGTACGAAGGGGTCGGCAACGTCGCCTCGATCGACAAGGCGCTGCGCCTGGGCGCCAATCATCCGATGGGTCCGCTGGAACTGGCGGACTTCATGGGTCTGGACGTCGTCCTGGCCATTATGAACGTGCTGTATGACGGCCTGGCCGACAGCAAATACCGCCCCTGCCCCCTGCTAGTGAAATACGTCGAGGCTGGCTGGCTGGGCAGGAAGAGCGGGCGCGGCTTCTACGACTATTCCGGCGCGGCGCCGGCGCCGACGCGATGAGCCGGTTCGAGAGCTATTCTGACCTGCCGGGTCAGGCGACCATCGCCGCGCGGCCTGGCCGGACGCCTCGGATTCTGGCGTGCCTAGCCGGCGCGGCCTGGCCGCCCCTGTGGTTGACCCTGCCCTTCTGGCGGCCGCACGCCTATCTGCCGGGTCGCGACATGGATTGGCGGCTGGTGGTGATGCTGATTGGGCTGATCACCGTGCCGCTGGCGCTGTATCGCGTGTTGAACGAGCGCAAGCGCGACGGCCGGCCCGGCACGCGGCTGGGCGTCGTCTGGCGCTTCATGATGTACGGCGGCCTGGCGGCGGCCCTGGTTCAGATCGTCGTCGCATTGGGCATGAGCGTCATGGGCTGGTTCGAGGCCGGCGATGTGATGCAAGCCCTGGGCGCGACCGAGACCACCCTGCTGATCTTCGGGGTCGGCGGCCTGCCCATCGCCATGATCGTGGGCGTCAGCTACGCCCTGTGGGCCGGGTTGTGCGCCGCCTTCATCGCCTTCGAGGCGCGGCCGGCAGTCAAGGACAGACTGGGCTTGATGCCCAAAAGCTGAAATGCATGGGCTGACATTCGGGCCTGACGCCCGAGTTCGAGGATTGGGGGATCCGAGAATGACCATGGAAGACACGGACAAGGATGCGGCGGAGATCCTGTCGCCCGTCGCGGCGACCTCGCGCATCGCCAGCCTAGACGTCATGCGGGGGCTGGCGGTGCTGGGCATTCTGGCGGTCAATGTCGTCTCGTTCGGCCTGCCGGTCATGGTCTATCAGGACGCCAGCCTGAGCCCGTTTCCGGTCACCGGCGCCAACGCCGTGGCGCGCTGGACGATGGACGTCTTCTTCCATCAGAAGTTCATCACCCTGTTTTCGATGCTGTTCGGGGCCTCGATCTATCTGGTCGGGGGCGAGCGGGGCGATGCGGCGCGTGGCAAACTGCTGCGGCGCCGCCTGTTCTGGCTGGCCGCCATCGCCCTGATCCACGGCCTGGCCTTCTGGTATGGCGACGTCCTGTTGCTCTACGCCTGGTCGGGCCTGTTCGTGATGCTGATGCGGTCGATGCGGGCCGGGACGTTGATCGGGATCGGCCTGGGCGTGACCCTGTTGCTGGGCGCGATGCAGGCGGGCGCGACCTGGCTTATGGTCGCCGGGCCGCCGGCGATCACCGAGGCAATGAACCAGGGCGGGCCCCATTACACCGCCGCCATGGTGACGGAGTCGATCGCCGCCTATCGCAGCGGCTGGGCCGGCGCGATGGGCCAGAACCTTCAGAACTGGGTTCTGCTGCAGGGCGCCAGTCTGACCATGTTCGTGTTCTCGACCGTGGCCCTGATGATGCTGGGTCTGGGCCTGTTCAAGGCCGGCGTGTTCAGCGGCCGGGCGCCCAACGGGGTCTATGTCGCCTTGATCGGTGTCGGCGGCGCCGTGCTGGCCCTGCTGGGCTTGCTGGAATGGACTGAGGCGATGGCGCCGGCCGGAACCCACCCGACGCGCGGCCTGGCGGAAGTGGTCGCCTCCTTCCCCGTCTTCGTCACACTGGCCTATGTCAGCCTGATCGTGCTGGCGACGACGCGAGGGGCGGCCTGGATCACGGCGGCGCTGAGGCCGGTGGGGCAGATGGCCTTCACCAACTATCTGACCCAGACCCTGATCATGACATCGATCTTCTACATGCCGTGGGGGCCGCGCCTGTTCGGGCGGGCCGACTACGTCCAGATGTGGGGCCTGGTTCTGGCGGTCTGGGCGCTGCAACTGATCTGGTCGCCGCTGTGGTTGTCGCGGTTCAGCATGGGGCCGCTGGAGTGGGTTTGGCGCTGTCTGACCTATGGCCGACGGATGCCGATTTCAAAAGGCGGCTGACGGCGCTTTTATCGCAGGCGCGAAGCGATTAACTGAGGGCCATGGCCGCCCCGGATACTCCCGCCGAAACCTTCAAGCGCGCGCTGGGTCATGCCGCGCGGGCGCTGGCCGAACAGCCCGAGCTGGAGGTGGTGTTCGGGTCCGACGGGCCCAAGCTGTCGAACGGCGTCCTGACCCTACCCCATCCGCCGCGCGATCCGTCCGGGCCCGAGAGCGCGTCCTTGCGCGGCCAGGCCGACCGGCTGGCGCTGCGTCTGGCCAATCACGATGCGGCGGTAAACAGCCGGATGCGGCCGGCGGACGCCAAGGCGGCCGAGGTGTTCGATGCGGTCGAACAGGCGCGCGTCGAGGCCTTTGGTTCGGAACATCTGGCCGGGGTGCGCGACAATCTGGGCGCCGCCCTGATTACGCGACTGGAAAAGACCGGCGCCCTGCGCATCAACGAGGCCGACCGCGTGCCCGTGTCCGAGGCCGTGGCGCTTCTGGTGCGCGAGCGGCTGACCGGACGCCCCGCCCCCGACGGCGCCAGGGCCATGCTGGATCTGGTGCGCGCGAATATCGAGGCCAAGGCTGGCGCCAAGCTGGACGCCCTGGCTGGCACGGCGGGCGATCAGGAGGGCTTTGCGCTGAAAATGCGCGAGGTGCTGCGCGCGCTGGACCTCGACCCCGGCGACGGGCGCGGCGAAGATACGTCCGAAGATCCCGGCGACGAAGAGCCCGATCCCCAGGACCCCGCGGCCGACGACGATCAGGACGAGGAGGAAGAGCAGGACGGCGGCGAAGGCTCCCAGTCGATGGAGGGCGACGCCGACGATCAGTCTTCCGAGCAAGAGCGCGAAAGTCGCCCCGAAGGCGCGCCCGCCGATCCCGACGGCGAAGGCGCCGACGACGGCCCGGAACTTCAGGAAGGCCAGCAGCCGAACCGTCAGCAGACGGCCGACGACGGCCGCGCGGTCGACTTCTACCGCGTCTTCACCACCGCCTTCGACGAGGTGGTGGACGCCGCCGACCTGTGCGACCCGGTCGAGCTGGACCGGCTGCGCGCCCTGCTGGACGGCCAGCTGGCCATCCTGTCCAGCGTCGTTTCGCGCCTGGCCAACAAGCTGCAACGCCGCCTGCTGGCGCAGCAGAACCGCTCGTGGGTGTTCGATCTGGAAGAGGGGATGCTGGACACGGCGCGGCTGACCCGGATCGTCACCGACCCGACCGCCCCCCTGTCGTTCAAGGCCGAGAGCGAAAGCCCGTTCCGCGATACGGTCGTGACCCTGCTGCTGGACAACTCAGGCTCGATGCGCGGGCGACCGATCATGGTGGCGGCGGTCTGCGCCGACATCCTGGCGCGGACGCTGGAGCGTTGCGGCGTTAAGGTCGAGATCCTGGGCTTCACCACCCGCGCCTGGAAGGGCGGACAGAGCCGCGAGGCCTGGATCACCGCCGGCAAGCCGCAAAATCCCGGCCGCCTGAACGACCTGCGCCACATCATCTACAAGGCCGCCGATGCGCCTTGGCGCCGGGCCAAGAAGAACCTGGGCCTGATGATGCGCGAAGGTCTGCTGAAGGAGAATATCGACGGCGAGGCCTTGCAATGGGCCCACGGCCGCCTGCTGGCCCGCACCGAACAGCGCCGCATCCTGATGGTCATTTCCGACGGTTCGCCAGTCGACGACTCGACCCAGTCGGCGAATGCGGCCCTCTATCTGGACAAGCACCTGCGCCAAGTCATCGCCGAGATCGAGGATCGCTCGCCGGTCGAACTGCTGGCCATCGGCATCGGCCATGACGTGACCCGCTGGTATCGCAGGGCCCTGACCATCGTGGACGTGGAACAGCTGGCGGGGGCCATGACCGAGAAGCTGGCCGAACTGTTCGAGAACGAGGGCGTGGCCGGTCCCACCCGTCGCACCAAGCGAAAGCTGGCGGCATGAGCCGTTTCGGCCGGCTGGCCAGTGTCTGGATCGCCCTGTCTCTGTCGGCCTGCGCCGCCTCGCTGGGCGCGCCGCGTCCCTATCCGTTGTCATCGGACGGCTGGACGCCCCAGGTCGCGGAACTGCGAAGCGTCAGCCTGGGCCTGCCCGGCGGCACACAGTTGGCTGACGGCGTGACGTTCGCCGGCGGCCTGCAGGTTAGCGCCGCGCCGACCTCGCCGCTGCACAGCCTGTCGGACCTGAAGCTGACCGGCGACGGCGGTTTCGTCACGGTATCGGACACCGGTGATCTGGTGCGCGGCGACATTCGCCTGGACGCCCGGGGGCGGCTGGTCGGCCTGGATCATTTCCGCTCGCGTCGGCTGACGCTTCAGGATGGCGCTGCGATTTCCGACAAGTCGGACGGCGACGCCGAGGGCTTGGCCATCACCCCCTCCGGCGATCTGCTGGTCAGTTTCGAGCGGCGTCACCGGATCTGGAACTACGGCCCGTTAGCGGCGCTGAAAACCCAGCCGACGCCGGTGCGGTCGCCCGACTTCGCCTTCACCGAGAATGACGGGATGGAGGGGTTGGCCACGGCGCCCGGCGGCTGGCGCGTCTCCGGCGAGGCCGGCGGCGTCTGGGATTGCACGACGGCGAGGTGCACGGTCGTGAGCGCGCCGCCTGCAACCCCCATCCCCGACAGCGAATACCGCATCACCGGCCTGGATCGCGATCCGTCCGGCGCCGGATGGTTCGTCGTCCAGCGCCTGTACCGGGCGCCCATCGACATGCGCGCGCGCGTTCGCCGCATGGCCCCCGACGGAACGCTGGGGCCGGTGTTGATCGAGCTGAAACTGCCCGGCACGACCGACAATTTCGAGGGGATCGCCGCAGAGACGCGCAACGGCAAGACCCGCCTCTACATCCTGTCCGACGACAACTTCAATCCGGCCCAGCGCACCCTGATGCTGGCCTTCGACCTGCGCTAGGCGTCAGGCCGCGCCGGCCCACTGCGTCGGTTGAGAGGTCGATTCATCGGCTTGCAGGGCGCGCACGAAATCATCGCGCCAGATGCCGACGTCGGTGGCGCGAACCACATCCATCAAGGCTTCCCATTTCCGGATTCGCTCGGCCAGCGGCATGGTCAGGGCCTTCTGGATGGCGTCGGACAGCTCTTCGCGACTGTAGGGATTGACCAGCAGCGCCTCGCCCATCTGTTCGGCCGCGCCGGCGAAGCGCGACAGGATCAGCACGCCGGGATCGTCCGGGTTCTGGGCGCAGACATATTCCTTGGCCACCAGGTTCATGCCGTCGCGCAGCGGCGTCACCAGAGCGACCCGCGCCGCGCGGTAGATGCCCGCCAGCTGATCCCGGCGGTAGGTGCGGTTCAGATACCGGATCGGCTGCCAGTCCATGTCGGCGAAGGCGCCGTTGATCCGTCCGGCCAGGGCGTCCAGCCGCGAACGAATGTCCTGGTAGCTGTCCACGTCGTCGCGCGAGATGGGCGTGACCTGCAACAGGAAGACCTCGCCCCGCATCGAGGCGTTGTCGTGCAGGAATTGTTCATAGCCCAGCAGCCGCTCTTCCAGCCCCTTGGAATAGTCCAGCCGATCCACGCCCACGATCATGGACCGGAAGGCCGAAGACGCCGCCATTCGGTCATAGGTCCGCGTCCCAAGCTGTGAGTTCCGCGCCGCCAGGAAACCATCCACGTCGATGCCGATGGGGAAGACGCCCGTCTGGACCTTGCGCCCGAAACACTCCAGCCCGCCGACGCCATCCAACTCGCCCTGGGCCTCAGACACGACATAGTCGGTGAACAGATCACTCCATTCCTGGGTGTGGAAACCGATCAGGTCGAAGTCGAACATCGACTCCACTAGCCGCCGGTGATGCGGCAGGGTCACCAGCAACTGCCGCGCCGGCCAAGGCGTGTGCAGGAAGAAGCCGATCCGGTTGCGAATGCCCAGGCGGCGCAGATCCCGCGCCATCGGGATCATGTGGTAGTCGTGGATCCAGATCATGTCGTCCGGCTGGATCAACGGCGCCAACGCCTCGGCGAAACGCCGGTTCACCCGCTCATAGCCCTCGCCGTAGGAGCGCTCGTATTGGGCCAGGTCGATGCGGTGGTGGAACAGCGGCCACAGCGTCTTGTTGGCATAGCCGTTGTAGTATTCGTCGACGTCCTGACCCTCAAGGTCGACGAGCCCCACGGTGACGCCGGCCCGATCCTCGATCTTCACCTCGCCGGTGTAGTTGTCCACCCGCTCGCCCGACCAGCCAAACCAAAGGCCGTCGTATTTTCTGAGGGCGGCGGACAGGGCCATCGCCAAGCCGCCGGCGGACCCGGCGGCGGGGTCGGTCGGGGCCGAAACCCGGTTCGAAACAACGATCAGGCGGCTCATGACTTCACTTCACACGGCGACCCCAGCCCCGGGGTCCAGACATTAACGCACATCGGTCCAGGAACGGCTCAACAGCACGGCGCAATTGATGATGCCGACGAGGGAATAGGTCTGCGGATAGTTGCCCCACAGCTCGCCATCGTCGATCGAGATATCCTCGCTCAGCAGACCGGCGGCCGTCCGCCGGCTCAGCATTTCCTGGAAGATGGTGCGCGCTTCCTCGATGCGGCCGTTCTGGTGCAGGGCTTCGATGAACCAGAAGGTGCAGAAGTTGAAAGCGGTCTCCGGCTCGCCGAAGTCGTCTGGTTCGACATAGCGGAACAGATGGCTGCCCTTCTTCAGGTCGCGCTCGATGGCGTCGAAGGTGGCGACCTGACGCGGATCGTGGGCGTCGAGGAAGCCCAGGTCGGTCATCTGCAGCAGGGAGGCGTCCAGCTCGCGGCCGCCGAAGCTGGCGGCGAACCGGCCCTCGTCGGGCAGATAGGCCTCCGCCTCGATCCGCTGACGGATGATTTGCGCCCGCTCACGCCAGAAGGCGCCCCGATCCGACAGGTTCAGATGGTCGGCCGCCTTGGCTAGACGGTCGCAGGCGGCCCAGCACATGACGGACGAATAGGTATGGACCCGCGCAATGGTTCGGAACTCCCACAGGCCCGCGTCGGTCTGATCGTGCATGGCGAAGGCGCGCTCGCCGATCGCTTCCAGCGCGTGGAAATCCTCCAGCGTGCCCGTACGCAGCAGCCGTGCATCATAGAAGGCCTGAACCAGCGGCAGCACGATCTGTCCGTAGACGTCGTGTTGCAGATGTTCGTGCGCCTGGTTGCCGATCCGCACCGGCTTCATGCCGCGGTAACCCTCGACGCTGTCGATGATGCTCTCGCCGATCCCGGGCTCCAGACCCACACCGTAAACCGGCTGGACGTGGCCGCCCGCGGAATCGTCGACCAGGTTCCTCAGATAGACGAGATAGTTCTCCAGGATGTCTACCGCGCCCAGACGGTTTAACGCCCGCACCGTGTAATAGGCGTCGCGGATCCAGCAGTAGCGATAGTCCCAGTTGCGCCCGCTCTCCTTGAACTCGGGCACCGAGGTCGTCATGGCGGCGACGATGGCGCCGGTCTCTTCATAGGCGCACAGCTTCAGCGTGATCGCCGCGCGGATCACCGCCTCCTGATAGTCGAGCGGCAGATAGAGTTTGCGCACCCAGTCCTGCCAATAGGCGACCGTGCGATCCAGCGCGCCCTGAACGCCGTGGCCGACATCCTGGTCGTAACCCTCGTCCGGGCCCAGGAAGAAGGCGTGCGACCGCTCCAGCCGGAACACGCGCTCCTCCAGCACATGCGACACCGGACAATCGGTCGTCAGCCGGAAGGTAACGTCGGCGCACATATAGCGGATGTGGTTGGATCCGGAGGTGTGCGGCGCCGGGCGCGCGCCCCAGTCCGTCGAAGGCCGCAACCGCACTCGGATGCGCGGCGTGCCCGACAGCGGCCGCACGATCCGGGCGAAGGCCAGCGGCCGATAGGTGCGCGAATGTTTGGGATGACGCGGGGCGAAGTCGATGATCTCGGCCGACGAACCGTCCTCGGCCGTCATGACCGTGCGCAAAACCGGCGTGTTGCGGACATAGGCCTGGTCGATTGACTTCACGTCCTCCATCTCGATGGCCCAGAAGCCGTGCTCGGGCTCCATGCCGTCCATCAGGGCGGAAAAGACCGGGTCGCCGTCCACGCGCGGCGCGCAGGCCCAGACGAAGCGGCCCTGACGGTCGATCAAGGCGCTGACGCCGCAGTTGCCGATGGGAAACAGATCCAGATTGGGCTTCATCGGTTCAGGCCTTCGCTACGGCTTCAAGCCAGGTGAGCACAGCATCCACATCATCCAGCCGGTATCGGGCCGCCGTCTCACGCTCGGGTCCGACCAGCACGCCGTATCCGCCCAGCGCCGCCGCAGCCTCGAACCCGTATTCGTCGGTCAAATCGTCGCCCAGCATGACCGGGACGGCGCCCTTGAAGGGCGCCTCCTTCATGAAGGCCGTGACGGCCGTACCCTTGTCGGCGCCGGGCGTCTTCAGCTCCAGCACCATATGACCGGGTTGGAGCGTCAATCCCGTTTCGGCCTGAAGCTCGGCCGCCAGCCCCTTGGCGGCGCCGGCCTCATCCGGCGCCTGACGATAGTGCAGACCAACCGAGACGCCCTTGTCCTCGACGATCACGCCGGGGCGATCGGCGGCGAATTCCTCGAACGCGTCCAGCGCCTGGGCGACGCCGGCGTCGGGCGTCTTGCGTTCAATGGAGCCGTCCTTCAGACGCCGCTCCAGGCCATGCACGCCCGAGCCCGAGACAAGGGCGTGATCGGAAATACGGTCGATCTCGGCGAGAGTGCGTCCGCTGACGATGGCGACGCGGCCCGCCAGTCGCGCCTCGACAGCCTTCAGCGCCGCCGTACGACGCGCGGTTGGCACGACGGCGTCGGGCGTCGGGGCCATCGGGGCCAGCACGCCGTCCATGTCCAGGAACAGCGCAATTCCGTCGGCGACGACGGGCGGTGTCGGGAGCAATAGCGAAACGGCTCCGGCATGAGACGGCATTGACGATCAAACTCTTTGTTTTAGTTCCCCGGTCGGCGTAACGCGCCAGAGCGGCAAAGGTTGACCAGAAACCGACAAAGTCGTCTGAAAGGGAGGCGGCGCGCGAAACGCACTCATGGCGGATCGCGCTCGTCAAAGAAGGAGAGCCCGGCTGCGGGCCAGAAAAAAAATGACCGAGATCGCTCACTCGACCCCCGACGACATCGCCGTGATGACCGACCGCGCCCGTGAGGTCGTGCGCCTGAACATCGAGGCGCTGGAGGCGCTCGAACGCTCGATCGACGTTTCGCTGGCGCGCGCGGTCGATGTCATCATGAGCCGGCCGGGCTATGTCGTCGTCACCGGCATGGGCAAGTCGGGCCATATCGGCGGCAAGATCGCCGCCACCCTGGCCTCGACCGGCACCAACGCCTTCTTCGTCCACCCGGCCGAGATGAGCCACGGCGATTTGGGGATGCTGCGCCCCGACGTGACGGTGCTGGCCATCTCCAACTCGGGCGAGAGCCGCGAGCTGCGCGATCCGCTGATCTATTGCCAACGCAACGGCATTCCCGTGATCGCCATCACGCAGCGGCCGGCCAGCTTCCTGGGCCGCAACGCAGCGGTCTGCCTGACCATGCCCAAGGTCGCGGAGGCCTGCCCCAACGGCTTGGCTCCCACCACCTCGACCCTGATGACCCTGGCCCTTGGCGATGCCTTGGCCATGGTGCTTATGGATCGTCGCGAGTTCACGGCCATGGACTTCGGCCTGCACCACCCCGGCGGCGCCTTGGGCATGAGCCTGCAAAGCGTGCGCGAATGGATGGGCGACAATGCCGCCGTCCCCGCCAGCGTCCCATTGAACGCCAGCTTCGGCGACGTGGTCTCGGCGATCACCGAAGGCCGAAAGGGCGCGGTGGCCGTCCTGGACGCCGATGGCGCGCTGGCTGGCATCGTCACGGACGGCGACCTGCGCCGGGCCTTCCAGCGCGACACCACCCATCTGACGGCGGCCGATATCATGGGCGCCAACCCCATCACCGTGGATCCGGATGCGCGGATGAGCGACGTCGTCGATCTGTTGACCGCCAACAAGATCGCCAATCTGTTCGTGGTCGAGGATGGCAAGCCCACGGCCATCGTCCATATCGCCGAACTGATGCAGGCCGGCTACGTCGCCTAGTATGCGCATTCTCTACGACGCCAGCCGGCTGATGAGCCGGGCCGAACGGTCGGCGCCGACGGGCGTGGACCGGGTGTGTCTGGCCTATGCCGAATGGCTGCTCGCCTCGCCCGATATCACAACCATCCCGGTGCGTGGTCGCAAGAACCGGTTGGTCGCCGTCGAGATCGGCTGGTTCCGGCGGTTCGTGGCCGACCTGCGCGCCAAGTGGAACGGCGCCGCCAGCACGGCGGCCGATCTGGCGCACGAACAGCGGCTGCTCGCCGCACTGACTTCAGAGCGACGGCCGGCCGCCTCGGTGCTGTGCCCGGCGCCCGCGCCCGAGAAGGAGAAGCCCGCCGACAAGACGCGGGTGTTCAAACAGTTCTTCCGTTCGCGCCACGTCGCCCCGCTGCCGCAGGCCGACCTGTATCTGACCGTCGGCCACACCACCCTGCACGAGCCGACGGCGTTGGAAGATCTTAAGGCCGCCGGGATCGAACGCGTCGTCCTGCTGCACGATCTGATCCCGGTCACTCACCCTGAATTCTGCCGGCCCGGCGACGGCGACAAACATCATGCGCGAGTGTCAAACACCCTGCGTCTGGCCAGCAGGATCATCGTCAACTCCGCCTACACGGGCGACGAACTTCGCGCCTTCGCCGAGCGCGAGGGCCTGCCGCTGCCGCCGGTCCACGTCGCCCACCTCGGGTTAGAGCCGGCCTTCGTCGCAGGGGACGCCTTTGCGGCGCCACGCCCCTATTTCGTCCACGTCGGCACGATCGAGGCGCGCAAGAATTTGGCCTTGCTTTTGACCCTCTGGCGGCGCCTCGAAGAACGGATGGGCGATCAGACGCCGTCCCTGGTGCTGGTCGGTCGCTACGGCTGGGAGAACGAGGCGGTGCTGGATCATCTGCAGCGCTCGCCCAATCTGCAAGGGGTCGTTCACCAGGCGGCGAATCTCTCCGATGCTGTCTTGGCCAGGCTGATGCGCGGGGCCCGCGCCATACTCGCCCCCTCGTCCGTCGAAGGCTTCGACCTTCCCGCCGTAGAGGCCTGCGCCATGGGTCTGTCCCTGATCGCCTCCGACATTCCGCCCCACCGCGAGTTGACGCCGAACGCCGAACTGATCGATCCGCTTGACGGCCTGGGTTGGCTGGCCGCCATCGAGCGCGCGACCAAGGCGGCGCCGATACCCTCGCCCGCCTACAGGGCGCCGTCCTGGACCGAGCATTTCCGCAGCATCGCTGACGCCATCGGGCTTCAAACCGTTTCGCCACTGGCGAGCGCGCACAAAGGCTTGTAATCAATCCGCGAACGAGGGCTATCCAGCTTCATGACGCGCACCATCCTGCCGCTTGCCATTGTCGCCATTCTCGGCGGCTGCTCCACCCTGCCGCGCGACGGGCCCTCGGGCGCCTCGGTCAACGCCGGAGCCACGACCGCCTCGGCGCTGGGCAGCTACGCGCTGGTGCCGTTGACGTTCGAAGCGACCGAGCGAATGAAGCAGGTTCCGCCGCAGTTCTTCGGTAGTCTCGCCGCAGGATCGAGCGAGCAGCCCGCTGACGTGATCGGCGAAGGCGACACCCTGGCGATCTCGATCTTCGACCCATCGGGCGCGCTGTTCGGGGGAACCCTCGGCTCTGGATCCTCGTCCAGCCGCACGAGCACGACATTGTCGGGCGGCAATCAGGCGCTGCCTGGCGCTACCGTTGATCGCAGCGGCTCAGTGACCATTCCGTTCGGCGGGCAGGTTCGGGTTCAGGGCCTGACCTCCACCCAGGCGGCGGCGGCGATCCGGCGCGCCCTGGTCGGCAAGGTCGCCAATCCGCAGGTGCTGGTGTCCATCGCCGGCAATGCCTCCAACACGGTCAATGTGCTGGGCGACGTGCGCCAGCCGGGTCGTGCGCCGCTGGGCGTCAACAGCGACCGCATCCTGGACGTGATCGCTGCGGCCGGCGGCTCAGCCCGCACCACCGACGACCTGACCATATCGATTCAGCGCGAGGGCCGCACCTATACCGCGCCCCTGTCGGCCGTGACGACCGAGTTCGGCGAGAACGTGCGTCTGCAGCGCGGCGACGTGGTCAATGTCCAGTACAAGCCCCGCCGTTTCTCGACCTTCGGCGGCCTGAACGCCGTGGCCCAGGTCGACATGCCGGCCGGTCCCGTGACCCTGACCGGCGCCCTGTCCAAGGTCGGCGGCCTGAACACCAACACGGCCAATGCGCGCCGCGTTCTGATCTTCCGCTTCGAACGTCCCGAGGTCGCCCAGGCGCTGGGGATCAATCAGCCCGCCACCCCGCGCGGCGTGCCGGTCGTTTACGAACTGGACTTCAGCGACGCCGCCAACGTTTTCGCCGCCACCAACATGGAGGTCATGCCCGAGGACGTGATCTATGTGCCCCTGGCCGGCGCCGCGGAGATGCGCAAGTTCTTCGAGGTCGTTCAGAGCCTGACCCGCGTCGTCTATGACGTGTCGGTGACCAGCACGCTCAACAACAACTGACGTCATGGCCAGACGGCGGGCGCTGCTTTCGGGACTGTTTTCACGCATGTCACCGGCTGCACCCGCCGAGTACACGATCGACCCGTTCGAGCGACCGACCGATCTGGCGCAGGAGCAATCCGACGCCTTGAGCCTGGCCTTGGCTGAAATCGAAGCCGGGGCGCTGGAGATCTATGCCCAGGCTGGGCTGCCCACCCAGCCGGGCCACTATCGTCGCGATCCCGACACGGGGGACTGGATTTTTATCGCCCGCCAGATCGAGCCGTCCGAACGCTTCGCCCTGGCCCTGCGCTATCCGCCCGAACAGGGCTGGCGCTTCGCCCGGCTGGAGGATTTGGGCGCGCGGTCGGGCCGTGAAGATGTTCAGGCTGCAGCGCGTCTCATGGCCGACGTCGCGACCTTGCGGGCGTCTCGGCGCGGCGTGTTGACCCAGGACCATCTGCTGACCGCCATGGAACTGGGCGCCGCCTGGCGCGCCTTGCGCGATGCACAGGCGTTTCGCACGTCCCGCCTGACCCTGTCCGTGCCAGAGCCCGCGCGTCCCAAGGCGCTCAAGGGCGACAAGCCGTCAAGGCCGCGCTAGAGAGCCGGCCTCCCCGAACTGCAGGCTCCTCCTATGTCCGACGCCCCCGAATACCCGCCCGAAGATCAGCCCGTCGGTCGCATCATCGCCATGCCCGCCGACACCAACCCCGAGGGCGACATCTTCGGCGGCTGGCTGCTGGCGCAGATGGACCTTGCGGGCGCGACCCCGGCGTTCGAACTGGCCTGCGGTCGCTGCGCCACCGTAGCGCTGGACGGCATGGTCTTTCACCAGCCGGTCTCGGTCGGCGACGAGGTCAGCATCTACGCCCACGTCATCGGCTCGGGCCGCACCTCCATCCGCGTCCAGGTCGAGGCCTGGAAGCGGGCGCGGGGCCAACCCCAGGCCGCTTCGGTACGCGTGACCCAAGGCGTCTTCACCTATGTCGCCATCGACGAGCACCGCAAACCTCGCCCTTTACCCGGCAAGGCGTAAAGCGCGGCAAGAGGCGCAAATCTTGACCTTGCGCCGGGGCGGGCCTACGTCCCGGCCATGGCCATTCGACGCATCCTCACCATCGACAACGCCACCGACCTGGCGATCCTCAAGCAGGTATCCAAGCCCGTCGCGGCCGTGGACGACGCGGTCCGCGCCCTGATGGATGATATGTTGGAGACGATGTACGACGCACCCGGCATCGGCCTGGCCGCCGTGCAGATCGGCGCCCTGGACCGGGTCATCGTCATGGACCTGGGCGACAAGGACGGAGTGGTGTGCGAGACCGAGGAAGAGGCGGCCGAGAACGCCGAGGCGCGCAAGAATCCGCGTTTCTTCGCCAACCCGGAGATCCTGTGGACCTCGGACGAGCTCTACACCTACGAGGAAGGCTGCCTGTCCATCCCCGAGTATTTCGACAAGGTGGAACGCCCGGCCCGCGTCCGCATTCGCTATCTGAACCGTGACGGTCAGTCGGTGGAGGAAGAGGCCGAGGGCCTCTACGCCGTCTGCATCCAGCACGAGATGGACCACCTTAACGGCGTGCTCTTCATCGACCATCTGTCGCGTCTCAAGCGAGACCGCGCCGTGACCAAGGTCAAGAAGGCCGCCCGCGACAGGATCGCCGCCTGATGACCAAGATCGTCCGCCCCGAACGTATCGAACGTGCTGCGCGCCGGATCGCGCCGTCCATTCCGCGCGGCCGCTCGCTGATCATCGACGCCTCGGGCCGTCGTCGCCTGACGCGCAGCCAGAAGGTCGGCGTCGCCGGCGTGGCCACCCTGGCGGGCGTTGCCTTGCTGGGCGTGGTGGCGGGCCTGCTGCTGGACCGGCTGCTGGACTTCGACGATGCCCTGGACGCCGGCGGCGAATGGGACGAGGGCGGCGGCGTCTTCACCCGCTGGCAGTAGGCGGCCTAAAGTTCTAAAGGCGTGCCCATGCGCCTTGCCTTCATGGGAACTCCCGACTTCGCCGTGCCGTCCCTGGCCGAGCTCATCGCCTCGGGTCACGAGATCGTCGCCGTCTATTCGCAGCCGCCACGCCCCAAGGGCCGGGGCCAGAAGCTGACGCCGTCGCCCGTCCACGCCTTTGCCGAGACCATGGGTCTGCCCGTCTTCACGCCCGAATCCATGAAGGACCCCGAGGCGATCGACACCTTCAAAAGTCTGGATCTGGATGCAGCCTGCGTTGTCGCCTATGGCCAGATCCTGAAGACCGAGGTGCTGGAGGCGCCGCGCCTGGGCTGTCTGAACCTGCATGGCTCCCTGTTGCCGCGCTGGCGTGGGGCCGCCCCGATCCAGCGGGCCATCATGGCCGGCGACAAACAGACCGGCGTCCAGATCATGCAGATGAGCCTGGGTCTGGACGAAGGCCCCATCCTGCTCAGCGAACGGATGGACATCCTGCCCGACGACACGGCCGCCAGCCTGTCCGAACGGATGGCCCATGTCGGCGCGGGCCTGTGGCCGCGCGCGCTGGCCGCCATCGACCGGGGCGGCGTCACCCCGTCCGAACAGGTCGGAGAGCCCACCTACGCCAAGAAGATCACCCCGACCGAGGCCCGGATCGACTGGACCCGCCCCGCCGCCGAGGTGGACGCCCATATCCGCGGCCTGTCGCCCTTCCCCGGCGCCTGGTTCGAGGCCCCGTCAGAGGCTGGCCCCGTGCGGATCAAGGCGCTGCTGTCGGGTCTGGCGGACGGGTCCGGCGCGCCCGGATCCGCGCTGGACGACGCCCTGACCGTGGCCTGCGGGACCGGCGCGGTTCGCCTGATCCGCGTTCAGCGCGAAGGCAAGGCGGCGCAATCGGCCGAGGAGATGCTGCGCGGCTTTCCCCTGCCGGCCGGGACCGTGCTCGGCTGATGCCGCGCTACAAGCTGACGATCGAATACGACGGCACGGCCTACAACGGCTTCCAGGCCCAGGACGGCCAGCCGACGGTGCAGGGCGCGCTTGAGGCGGCGATCCACGCCTTTTCCGGCGAGCGAATCCGCATCGCCGCCGCCGGCCGCACCGACACCGGGGTCCATGCGACGGCCCAGGTCGTTCACGCGGATCTGGAGCGGAACTGGCCTGTCGATACGGTACTGAACGCCATGAACGCGCATCTGGTGCGTCAGGACGTCTGCGTCCTGGCGGCTGAATATGCGCCCGACCCCGACTGGCACGCCCGGTTCTCGGCGACTGGCCGAGGCTATCTGTACCGCATCCTGAACCGGCGCCCCCAGCCCGTGCTGGAGCGCGACCGGGTCTGGCACGTCAAGAAGACCCTGGACGCCGAGGCCATGCACCATGCGGCGCAAGTCTTGGTCGGCCACCACGACTTCACCACCTTCCGAGACGTCGGCTGCCAGTCCAAATCGCCGGTCAAGTCGCTGGACGTGGCGCGCGTGTCCCGCTTCGGCGAAGAGGTGCATCTGGTGTTCCAGGCGCGCAGCTTCCTGCACCGCCAGGTCCGATCCATGGCCGGCACCCTGGTCGAGGTTGGGCTGGGTCGCTGGAGCACCCACGACGTCAAGGCCGCGCTGGAGGCGAAGGACCGCGCGCGGTGCGGCCCCGTCGCCCCCTCGGCAGGGCTCTATCTCAGCGGCGTGCGCTACGATTGAACTCGCCGGTCAGCCGCGCTGCTGGACCAGAACCTCGGCGATCTGGACCGCGTTCAGGGCCGCGCCCTTCCTCAGATTGTCGTTCGAGACGAACAGGGCGAGACCATGCTCGACCGTCGGATCGGGGCGCACGCGCCCGACGAAGACCGGGTCCTGACCCGACGCTTCCAGCGGATTCGGCACGGCCGTCACCACCACGCCGGGCGCTCGGGCCAGCAGGTCCAGCGCCTCGGCCGCCGACAGCGGCCGTTCGAACTCGACATTGATCGACAGAGAATGGCCGGTGAAGACCGGCACCCGCACGCAGGTGCCCGAAACCGGAAGGCCGGGGATCTCCAGGATCTTTCGGCTCTCGTCGCGCAGCTTCAGCTCCTCGTCGGTATAGCCGTCCTCGCCGAGCGTATAGTTCAGGGCCACGACATTGGAGGCGATCGGCACGACCCACTTCTCTGGCGCGCCGAAGTCAACGGCCCCGCCGTCGCGGGCCAGGGCCGCGCCCTGCCCCACGGTCGCACGCGACTGCTCCTCCAGCACGCGGATGCCCTCGATCCCGCCGCCCGAGACGGCCTGATAGGTGGAGACCGTCAGACGCTTCAGGCCGGCCGCATCGTGCAGGGGCTTCAGCACCGGCATGGCGGCCATGGTGGTGCAGTTGGGGTTGGCGATGATCCCCTTAGGCAGGTCGGCCAGGGCGTGGGGGTTCACCTCGGCGACCACCAGCGGCACCTGGGGGTCAGACCGCCAGGCCGAGGAGTTGTCGATCACCACGGCCCCGGCCGCGGCCACCTTAGGCGCCAGGGCCCTGGCCGTCTCGCCGCCAGCCGAGAAGAAGACGATGTCCAGACCGGCGTAGTCGGCGCTCGCCGCATCCTCGACCACGATGTCGGTCTGGCCGAAGCGGATGGTCTTGCCCGCCGACCGGGCCGAGGCGAACAGGCGCAGCGAAGCCAGCGGGAAGTTCCGCTCGGCCAGCAGGCCGCGCATCATCTCGCCGACCAAGCCGGTGGCGCCCACGATACCCACGTGGGGCGGGTTGGACGGGGAAAAGGGCATTCAGGCGTCTCCTGGAAGGATGGAGGCGCGGGGTTCAGCCGGATCGACCGCCCCGCGCATCGGCGGGGCTTGGGATCGGGTGGTCGCTAGACCGCGCGCGCACCCGAAACCGCCCCGCCGAAGCCGGTGGTTTTCGAGGTCATCGCTTTAATCGGGCGCTTGGTCACGGCGACGCTCTCTAAGGGTGAGAAACGGTCGTGTAAACGGCCGAGTTCGAAAAAATCGACGCAGCAAGCCTGAGATCTGACTTGTTTGCGCAATAAAGCCATCGATTTCGCTTCCGTCCCGTCATCCGCGGGTCAAGCCCGAGGATGACGGACGCGTGGAAACCTCAGACCTTCGACAGGATCAGCGTGCCGTTGGTGCCGCCGAAGCCGAAGCTGTTGGACATGACGTGGGTCAGTTCGCCGTCGTGGCGCTGGCGCAGGATCGGCATGCCTTCGAACGCCGGATCCAGATTTTCGATATGGGCGCTTTCGGCCGCGAAGCCGTTCTGCATCATCAGCAGGCAGTAGATGGCTTCCTGGGCGCCGGCCGCGCCGAGCGAGTGGCCGGTCAGCGACTTGGTCGAGGAGATCATCGGCATCTCGTCGCCGAAGACGGCGCGCACGGCCTCCATCTCCTTGGCGTCGCCCACGGGCGTCGAGGTGCCGTGCGGGTTCAGATAGTCGATCTTCGGATTGCCGGCCTGTTCCAGCGCGATCTTCATGCAGCGCTGCGCGCCCTCGCCCGAGGGGGCGACCATGTCGTAGCCGTCGGCGTTGGCGCCATAGCCGGTGACCTCGGCGTAGATGGTCGCGCCGCGCGCCTTGGCCCGCTCGTATTCTTCCAGCACGACGATGCCGGCGCCGCCGGCGATGACGAAGCCGTCGCGGTTGGCGTCATAGGCTCTGGAGGCGACCGACGGATTGTCGTTGAAGTCCGACGACATGGCGCCCATGGCGTCGAACATGTTGGACATGGACCAGTCGATGTCCTCGCAGCCGCCGGCGAAGACCACGTCCTGCTTGCCCCACTGGATCTGTTCGACCCCGGCGCCGATGCAGTGGGCGCTGGTCGCGCAGGCCGAGCTGATCGAATAGTTGATGCCGCGCATCTGGAACCAGGTCGACAGCACCGCCGACGGGCCCGACGCCATCGCCTTGGGCACCGCGAACGGGCCGATGCGCTTGGGCGCGCCCTTTTCGACCGTGGTCGCGGCCGCCTGCAGGATCACCTGGGTCGAGGGACCGCCCTCGCCGACGATCAGGCCGATCCGGTCATCCTTGATCTCGTCCGCCGTCATGCCCGACGACTTCAGCGCCTCTTCGAACGCGATGTGGCCCCAGGCCGTGCCGTTGGCCAAAAAACGCGCGGCGCGACGGTCGACCAGCTCTTCCCACGGGCCGATCTTGGGCGGCGCCCAGACCTGGCTGCGGAAGCCGTACTTGGCGTGGTCGGGGGCATGAACGACGCCCGAACGGGCTTCGCGCAGGGACTGGGTCACCTCCTCGGCGCCATGGCCGATGGAAGAGACGATGCCCAGGCCGGTGACGACGACACGACGCATGGTGTTTCCTTCTTGATGCTTCCTGGTCCGAGGACCGTCCGCCTTGTTCGCGGTTATATAGGGGCGTTAACCGCCCGCCGCCTCATCCTTGGCGCCGAACAGGCCGACCCGCATGTCGTTGCAGGTGTAGATGACCTGGCCGTCGGCCTCCAGCACGCCGTCGGCGATGCCCATGACCAGCTTGCGGTTGATGACGCGCTTCAGGTTGATCTTGTAGACCACCTTCTTGATGTCCGGGGTGACTTGGCCGGTGAACTTGACCTCGCCGACGCCCAGAGCGCGGCCGCGGCCGGGACCGCCGATCCAGCCCAGATAGAAGCCGACCAGCTGCCACATGGCGTCCAGGCCCAGGCAGCCCGGCATGACGGGGTCGCCGATGAAGTGGCACTGGAAGAACCAGAGGTCGGGATGGATGTCGAGTTCGGCCTCGACATAGCCCTTGCCGTGCTCTCCGCCGTCCGCATTGATCGTGGTGATGCGGTCGAACATCAGCATCGGCGGGGCGGGCAGCTGGGCGTTGCCGGGACCGAACAGCTCGCCGCGGCCCGAGGCCAGCAGGGCCTCATGATCGAAGGACGAAGGATATTGGGACTGGGTCAAGGCGCTTCCGTTTCTTGAGACGTTGCGCGCGGGTTACACGACCGCGCCGCTTCGCTCAACAGCGTGCGGTCAGTTGCGACCCGTGCCTGCGGGGCGATTGGCGTTGCACAGCGCCCGCTCCTGGGTGCCGAACACGGCCCGCTGGGCCACGAAGCCCTCCAGCCGTCGCGCCCGGACCTTGCACCAGCCCTCTTCGCATTCGTCCAGCATCACCAGGGCGCGCGGCGACAGGCGCGCGCGAACCGACGCGGTCTCGGATCGGCCCGAGCGGATCGGCACTTCCTCGGCGGTCGTATTGAAGACGTAACGCCGGCCCGACGACACCGTGCGGTGGATCCAGGCCACGGCTCCGTCGGGATCGCAGATCTTGCGCCATTCCGTCGTCTCGGCGATCACCTGAACCGGCAGGCCGGCGGCCCGGTATTCCCACAGGATCGGATAATCCAACCCCGGCCCCTGGCGCGCGCGGACGTGCGAGGACTTCAGCGAAATCCAGCGCGGCACCTCCAGCCCGGTGGGCGTCGGGCGGCCGTCGGGCATGGTCGCCCCGGCGCTCGCCACCACGCCGAGGCCAAGAACGGCTCCAACGATGGTGATGCGGCGTCGCAGGCTTTGGAAGATGGCGGCGGCTTTGCTAGACACTGATTGGAACGACCCGTCGCGCGGGCTTTGATCCGTCTGAATCGCCGCCCGCTAACCAAGGCCGAGAATGTCCCCCCGCAAGCTTAAGGTCGTATTAACCAGACGCCTGCCCGACGCGGTCGAGACGCGGATGAGGGAGCTGTTCGACGCCGAGCTGAACCTGAAGGATCAGCCGATGGATCGCGCCGCCTTGCAGGCCGCCGTGCAGCGGGCCGAGGTTCTGGTGCCCACCATCACCGACGTCATCGACGCCGACCTGATCAATGGCGCGGGCGAGCAGTTGAAGATGATCGCCAACTTCGGCGCCGGCGTGGACCATATCGACGTCGATGCGGCCGTGGCGCGCAGCATCATCGTGACCAACACCCCCGGCGTCCTGACCGAGGACACCGCCGACCTGGCCATGAGCCTGATCCTGGCGGTCAGCCGCCGCATCGTTGAGGGCGCCCAGGTCGTGGCCGAAGGCCGGTTCGAGGGCTGGACCCCGACCTGGATGTGCGGTCGCAAGCTGTGGGGCAAGCGGCTGGGCATCGTCGGCATGGGCCGGATCGGCCAGGCCCTGGCCCGCCGCGCCAAGGCCTTCGGGCTTCAGGTCCACTATCACAATCGCAAGCCCGTCCCGGCCCTGATCGAAGAAGAGTTGGGCGCGACCTACTGGGACGATCTGGACCAGATGCTGGCGCGGATGGACATCGTCTCGCTGAACTGTCCTGCGACGAAGGACACCCACCATCTGCTGTCCGCCGAACGCCTGGCCCGGCTTCAGCCCCACGCCATCCTGATCAACACCGCGCGTGGCGAGCTGATCGACGAGGCGGCCTTGGCCCAGGCGGTGGCCATGCGCGCCCTTTCCGGCGTCGGCCTGGACGTGTTCGAGAACGAGCCCGCGATCCATCATGGCCTGCTGGGCCAGTCCAATGTCGTGCTGCTGCCCCACCTGGGTTCCGCCACCCTGGAAGCGCGCCAGGACATGGGCGACCGCGTCATCGCCAACGTCATGACCTATCAGAACGGCCACCGCCCGCCTGACCGCGTCATCCCCGCAATGCTCTAGGCCGGCGATGCTCTAAGGCGCAGCCAGCAACCGCTCGGCCGCATCGGGATGTTTCTGCGCCAGCCGCGCCGCCCAGTCGGCCTTGAGCGGCAGCGGCGCGCGCACCTCGCGGATGCGGCGCTCGACCAGGGCGGCGGCCTCGCGGTGCGCGGGCCAGTCCATCAAAAACCCCAGCGCCGTCTCGACATCGGCATAGGTCGCGGCATGGGCCAGGGCGCGGTCCAGCGCCTCCACATCGTCGAAGTCCGGCAGGCGCGCCAGATAGGCCCGCAGCACCGGCGCGGACAGGTCGCGCTCGAACATCGCCCAACGCAAGTCTTGCGCTTCGTCCTTGCGGCCCTCGGCTTCCAAAAGGTCGATCGAGGTCGCCTCCCATGCTGGCGTCAGGACCGGCGGTCCGGCCTGCGGCGATCGCCCGAAGGTCCAGCGCCGGTTGCCCGCCGACGGTTTCAGCGCCGCCTCCAGCGCCTGACGCGCTTCTGCAATGCGATCAGCAACCAGCAGCCGCTTGGCCATCACCGCCGCAAAATCCGGCGAGCCCCGCTCCTCCGGCGTCGTCATCGACAGCCACAGGTCCAGATCGCCCGCCCGGTCCGCCAGCCGGCGCACGACCGTCCGCATGCCGCGCGCGTTGGATGCGGCATCGACCCGACCCAGCAGCCTCTTGGCCAGGTCAGCCGTCAAATCGACGCCGCCCGCGCCGATCCAGCGAGCGTATTCGAGCGGTTGCCGCGCCACCGCCTCCGCCAGCAAATCCAACGTGTTTTCATCCGTCCGAACCGCGTCCTCAGCGATCCGCCACAGGTCCGAGGCCGCCGTTTCGAACGCGTCGGCCAGTTCGCCCTTCTGATCCTTGACCCGCGACGCCAAGCCGCGAAACAGATCGAACCAGCCGATCAATCGCTCCAATCCCATCGCCGGCGCGGCCTGGGCCAGATCCTCGACGATTGCAGCCCGCAGAATTTCCAGATCGCGCAGCAGGTCCGGCCGCTTTCGCCATGACACCCGCGCGCGGCTGGCGGCGATGGTCGTCAATCGCTTGTCGATCTCCAGCGCAAGCAACTCCGGCCCCGCCTCGGCCGCCATCACCAGCCTGAGCCGCCGCTTCAGGATCGCGTCCGCATCCGCCGCCTGCATCAGCAGTTCGCCCAGACGCTCAGCCCCCAAGGCGCTGAGATTTGCGGCGTTCAGCCGTTTGGGCGAGGCGGGACGTCGGGCCATCGGGCCTCCTTTTCACAAGTCTGTCGGACCGAACTCACACGGGTGTCGAAAACCGCTGGCAGGGGAGGAACCGTCGTAAACGCGCTTCGTTTCCGGCGTCCTGTTCGAGGAAGTGTGCGTTGGACTCCTACTACTGCATCGTCAACCTGCCCGGCGTTCCGGTGCGGGACATCTGCGTACTCGACGCGGCGAACGACACGGCGGCCAATCAGGCGCTGGAGGCGATCGCCCGCAACTGGGTCGGGTTCGAAACCCTGTATCTCTATTGCGGCGAGCGTTTGGTGACGGTGCTCAGCAACCCGGCGCTGGGCTTCGCTCCGCCGCTGCCCGATCTGGATTTGGCTGACCTGGATTTGGCCGACATCCGTTTCGCGACGGCCGCCTGAGCGTCAGCCGCGCAGATCGGGCATTCCGGATCAGCGGCGACCCGCACGGTCCGCGCCGACCCTATGAGACCGTCATAGAGCATCAGCCGTCCCGTAAGGGCCTCGCCCGCGCCGGTGATCAGCTTGATGACCTCCAGCGCCGCCATCGATCCGATCACGCCGGTCAGGGCGCCGACGACGCCGACGCGCGTACAAGTCTCCGCATCCGGCGGAATCTCGGGCACCAGGCATTGATAGCAGGGCTGGCCCGCAAACACCCCGATCTGTCCGTTCCAGCGGCCGAGCGCGCCCGACACCAGCGGCTTGCCCGCCGCAACGCAGGCCGCATTGACCCACAGCCGGGTCTGGAAATCGTCGGTCCCGTCCAGAACGATGTCGAACGCCCCGATCCGCGCCGCCGCATTTTCGGCGCTGATCCGCTCAGCAAAGGTTTCAATCGCGACGTGCGGATTGAGGGCGACCAGCCGTTCCGCCGCCGCCTCGACCTTCGACCGGCCGACCTGCGCCGTCGAAAAGGCGATCTGCCGCTGCAGATTGGACAGGCCCACGACGTCGTCGTCGATCAGGCCCAGCGTCCCGACGCCCGCCGCGGCCAGATAGAGCGCCGCCGGCGATCCCACGCCGCCGGCGCCGACGATCAGCACCCGCGCGCGCTTCAGCGCCTGCTGCCCCGGCCCGCCCACTTCGGACAGGACTAGATGGCGCGCATAGCGTTCGACTTCGTCTTCGGAAAAGATCACCGCCCTATCTAGCGCCGCAGAGGTTCGGGCGCGAGGGGCCTGCCGCCTATCGTCTCAGGCGGCCATCCGCACGTGTTCGCACGACAGCAGCTTTTCCAGACCCGCGCTGGACAGATCGCTCAGGCGCCGTCCGCGCAAGATATCGGCGGCCTGCCGGTCGCTGAGGGCGCAAAGCCGTGCGGGTTCGCGCATCCGCCGCTGCATGACGGGCCGATCGTCCAGGACGCGTATTTTGTGATGACGCGGGTCGTTCCAGAGGCGCGACAGCAACCGGTCCACGTCCGCACGGGCGCCTTCGATGACCTGGGCCGCCTCGCCCTCGTGGAACAGCATGGCGCTGCCGATCTCGTCGCGGCGGTTGTTTCGCTCCGACGCGCCGAGGATTTCGGCAAGCGATTGGGTCGTGTGGTTGGTGCCACCGATCATTTCACTCACGAAAACGACGCGATAAAGCAAAACCTGTCCCTCGATTTCAAAGAACCGCGAAAGCGGATTGCGCCTTCTAGCCAATATTGGGGTCAAAATAAGACAGCGTTATACCGAGGCGCGGCAGACTTGATGCCGGCGCCCGGCCGCGCCATCTGATCGTCATGACCCAGACCGCATCCAACTTCCCCGACTGGCACGGCACCACCATTCTGGCGGTGCGCAAGAACGGACGCACCGTGATCGCCGGCGATGGCCAGGTCTCGATGGGCCCGACCATCGTCAAGGGCGCGGCCCGCAAGGTGCGCACCCTGGCGGGCGGCAAGGTGCTGGCCGGTTTCGCCGGCGCCACGGCCGACGCCTTCACCCTGATCGAGCGGCTGGAGGCCAAGCTGGAGCAGTATCCTGATCAACTGGCGCGCGCCTGCGTCGATCTGGCCAAGGACTGGCGCACCGACCGCTACTTGCGTCGGCTGGAGGCGATGCTGCTGGTGGCGGACAAGTCGTCCATCTTCACCGTGACCGGCGTCGGCGATGTGCTGGAGCCAGAGTATGGCGTCGCCGCCGTGGGTTCGGGCGGCAACTACGCCCTGTCGGCCGCCCGCGCCCTGATCGAGGAAACCGATCTGGACGCCGAACAGGTCGCGCGCAAGGCCATGAAGATCGCCGCCGAAATCTGCGTCTACACCAACGGCAATCTGACCGTGGAAACGCTTCAGGCCTGACCCGTCAGGCGGGTCAGATCACTTCGGCGATCAGGCCCAGCGCCTTGGCCTCCTGGGCCTCGATGTACCAGTTGGCGGGGGCGCGTTTCAGCACCTCCTCCATCGTGACCGACGATCCGCGCACCAGATTCTCGAAACCTTCGTTCTGGATGGCGATGGAGTGTTCCAGCTCGTTCAGCATGGCGCGAACCGAGGCGATGCAGGTCGTCAGCGGCCCCGTGACGTGCAGTTGCTTGTCCATCTTGCGCTCATGGATCATCACCCGCGCGCCCCGCGTCAGATAGCGGTTCTCCACCGCAAAGAAGCTCATGAAGGTGGCGCCGGCGGAATAGATCGCCGCCTTGCCCAGAAAGACCAGCCGGCGGGACGAATTGATGTCGCTTTGAAAGCGCACGTCCTCGCCCATCATGCGCGCCACCTCCGGATCACCGCCCAGGGTGGACAGTTCGATGACGGTCAGCCCGGTGTCGGGCGCCTCCGCCATCTGTTGGCGGAAGCGGTCATACATGGCGTAATCGACCGCGCCGGCGAGCAGGATGCGCGGCGTATCGAAAGCTTCGGCCGTCAGTATGCCGCTCGGCGCCGCCTCAGGCATCAAAGCTCGGCCGCGGCGGCGGCGGCGTCGCTGACGGGATAGCCTTGGGCCGACGCCCAGGATCGGGCTTCACGGATCGAGAAAAAGGCCTGGTTCTGCATCCGCCGCGATCCCGCGTCGTCGATCAGCTCGCACTCCCACCACCGTATCGTGCGGCGATCGGAGGTGTTGCAGGTGCGCGGAACGAGAAGGGCGTGGGGCGTCATGCGCTACCAACGAAACATTGTCCCGACGGTTCCTTCGAAGCCGAGATTTCGCCTTTAGGAACAAATCATTGTGCGACGCACGAGGGCACGGCACCCGCACCGAGGTGATGGGACAATTTGCGATCAAAGGCCCCTTGGCTTAAGCGCGCGCCATGACCGACGCCGCGCCTCCCCGCCCCCTCGCCCGCAACCCGCGCGGCTTCGCCGACAAGCGCGGCCGAGACCTGACCGCCGAACGGCGCATCGTCGCCAGGGTGTCCGAGGTTTATGAGCGTTGGGGCTTCGAGCCGCTGGAAACCCCGGCCTTCGAATATGCCGATGCGCTGGGCAAGTTCCTGCCCGACGCCGACCGCCCGAACGAGGGCGTCTTCGCGCTACAGGACGACGCCGGATCGGACGAGCCTGGCGAATGGATGGCCTTGCGCTACGACCACACCGCGCCCCTGGCCCGGTTCGCGGCCCAGACCTGGGAAACTCTGCCCAAGCCGTTCCGCCGCTATGCCTATGGTCCCGTCTGGCGCAACGAGAAGCCCGGCCCCGGTCGCTTCCGCGAGTTTTGGCAGTGCGACGCCGACACCGTCGGCTCCGACCGGCCCGAAGCCGACGCCGAAATCATCGCCATGGGCTGCGAAGGCTTGCACGCCGCCGGTCTGGACGCCGGCCAGGCGCAGATCCGCGTTTCGAACCGCAAGCTGTTCGACGGCCTGTTCGACGCCGGCGGCGTGACCGAGGCCGGTCAACGGCTGACGGCGCTTCGCGCCATCGACAAGTTCGACCGCCTGGGCTGGGAAGGCGTGGTCCAACTGCTGGGCGAAGGGCGTCTGGACGACTCGGGCGACTACACCAAGGGCGCCCAGCTGCCCGCCAAGGTCACGGCCGCCATCGAGGCCTTCCTGGCTTCGGCCAATACCCCCGGCCTGTCGCGGGCCGAAACGCTGGACGCCGTCGCGCGCTCCGGCGACCTCGGCGCGGCGGGCGAGGCGGCGCTGAACGAACTGGCCGCCATCGACCGGGCGCTGGCCGCCATGTCGGTCGGCCAGGACGCCGTGAAGTTCGATCCGACCATCGTGCGCGGCCTGGAATATTACACCGGCGCCGTGTTCGAGGCCGAGCTGCTGCTCGACACGGTTGACGACAAGGGCCGCCCGGTCCGCTTCGGCTCCATCGGCGGCGGCGGTCGCTATGACGATCTGGTCGCCCGCTTCACCGGCCAGAGCACGCCGGCGACCGGCTTCTCCTTCGGGGTTTCGCGTCTGGCCTCAGCCCTGCGCGCGGCGGGACGGGGCGCCGAGGACGCCGTGCGCGGCCCCGTGGTCGTCATCGTCTTCTCCGAGGACGACATGGTCCATTATCTGACCGCCGTCGCCGAACTGCGCGCCGCCGGGATCGCCGCCGAGCTTTATCTGGGTCGCGCCGGCATGAAGGCGCAGATGAAATACGCAGATCGACGCGGCGCCCCGGCTGTCGTCATCCTGGGCGGAGACGAGATCGCCGCCGGAGAGGTCACGATCAAGGATCTGGACGCCGGCCGCGTCGCCGCCGCCGCCATCACGGACAACGACGCCTGGAAAGCCCAACGTCCCGGCCAGATGAAAATCCCCCGCGAAGGCCTGGTCGCCGCCATCAAGTCCATTATCGAATAAGCTTCGATAATGACCGGCCCTTGAAATGGGTTATCAGTGATAAGTCGAAGAAAGTTCGACTCTTGCCAAACCGGGCGTTGACGACCGACCGGCCCTTGCGTCAAATGACCTCACTCGAGGGCAAGCGTTGCTCAAGCGCGCAGCACTCGAAGGCGTTTCGGGGAGGAAACGTCCGCTCTTTAAAGAGCGCGAAAGCCCGCTGCGATGTATCCCCCGCAGCGGGCTTTTTCGCGTCTGGCGCTCAGACAAACGCTTATGAAACCTCGACAAATTCTAGATACGGCGTCGAGATCGAGCAGCCCGGTCTCGATATGAAAAAGGCCGGGGCGAACCCCGGCCTTTGCATTCTCGAACAAGCGTCGCCCTACCAGAGGCGGACGCGTTCCTCGGGCGTCAGATAGTATTTCGTGCCCGGCTGAACATCGAAGGCGTCGTACCAGGCGTCGACGTTGCGCAGCGGGCCGATGACGCGGAACTGGGCGGCCGAGTGCGGGTCGGTGGCGACCTGCTGCTTCAGCGCCTCGTCGCGGTACTTCGACTGCCAGACCTGAGCCCAGCCGTAGAAGAAGCGCTGGTCGCCCGTCGCGCCGTCCAGAACCGGCGCCGGCTGGCCGTTCAGCGACAGGTGATAGGCTTCAAGACCCACGGCCACGCCCGAGGCGTCGCCGATGTTCTCGCCCATCGTGAGGCCAGGGTTGATGTGATAGCCGGCGATCGGCTCATAGGTCGCATATTGCGCGCCCAGACGCGCCGTCAGGGCCTCGAAGTTGGCCTTATCCTCAGGCGTCCACCAGTTGCGCAGCACGCCGTCGCCGTCGGATTTGGAGCCCTGGTCGTCGAAGCCGTGGCCGATCTCGTGCCCGATCACGCCGCCGATGCCGCCATAGTTGACCGCCGCATCGCCATTCGGATCGAAGAAGGGCGGCTGCAGGATCGCGGCCGGGAAGACGATCTCGTTGTTGGCCGAGTTGTAGTAGGCGTTGACGGTCTGCGGGGTCATGCCCCACTCCGACTTGTCGACCGGCTCGTTCAGACGGGCCAGATCATAGTTCCACTCGAACAGGCCGCGGCGTTCGGCGTTGCCGACCAGGTCGTTCGCGCGGATGTCCAGGCCGGAGTAGTCGCGCCACTTGTCGGGATAGCCGATCTTGACGGTGAACTTGCGCAGCTTCTCCTGCGCCGCCGCCTTCGTCTCGGTCCCCATCCAGGTCAGGTTGTCGATCCGATGCGACAGGGCGGTGCGCAGATTGGCGACCAGTTCTTCCATCTTGGCCTTGGATTCGGCCGGGAAATATTGGGCGACGTAGAGCCGGCCCGTGGCCTCGCCCAGCGATCCTTCGGCGAAGGAAATCGCGCGCTTTTCGCGGGTGCGCTGCTCAGGCTGACCCGACAGATCGCGCGAACGGAACTCCCACTGAGCGTCGGCGAAGCGTTTGGACATCAGCGGCGCCATGTCGTCGGCGGTGTGGAAGGCCTGCCAGGCCTGCAGCAGTTCGACCGGCGTCTCGGCGTAGATGGCCGCTATCTTGGGCATGGCCGTATCCTGGCGCACGATCAGGCGCGGCACGCCGCCCAGCTTGGCCGCATCGTAATAGGCCTGCCAGGCGAAGCCCGGCGCATCCTCGGCCAGTTTGGCGATGGTGAACTCGTTATAAGTCCGATCGCGGTTGCGGTTCTCGACCGGGGTCCAGTGGGCCTCGGCGATCTTGGTTTCCAACGCGACGATCTGGGCGGCGGTCTCGGTCGGGTTGGTCCAGCCGATCATCTCCAGCATCCGGCCGACATAGGCCTGATATTTCTCTTTCTTGTCGGCGAAACGGGCGTCCAGATAATAGTCGCGGTTCGGCAGGCCGATGCCCGACTGGCCCGTCGAGACGACGTAGCGGGTCGGTTGCTTGGAATCGATCGTGATGCCGGTGCCGAAGAAGGACGAGCCGAAGCGGCCGGCCGTCTGGCCCATATAGACGGCCATCTTGTCATGGCTGTCGGCGGCGCGGATCGCGGCCAGATAGGGTTGCAGCGGCTGGGCGTCCAACTGCTCGATTCGCGCCTCGTCGATGTAGGAGCGATAAGCGTCAGCGACCTTGGCCTCATCCGATCCGGGCGCCAGATCGGTGCGGTTGGCCAGGCCCAGCACCAGTTCCTTCATGCGGTTATCCGACAGTTCGCGCAGCAAGGCGAACGAGCCATAGCTGGTGCGGTCCGAAGGAATGACCAGTTTTTCCAAGGCCTTGCCGTTGGCGTATTGGAAGAAGTCGTCGCCCGGCTTCACCGAGGTGTCGCGGCCGGCCATGTCGAAGCCCCACGTTCCGTAGCGGGGCGCGTCGACGCCCTGCCAACCGGCCGCCGTCTCTTCGCCCGAGAACAGCGAAACGAGGGTGCAGGCGTCGTCGATGCAGGCGTGGTCGTGACCGATATCCTGAGCCAGAACGGAGCTGGCGGGCAGAAGAAGGGCGCCGACGGCGGCCCCGATAAGCAGACGTTTCATCACTATGTCCCTGTTCCCACCCGGCATCTGGATGGTTCGGCGCAGACCCTAGTCCGGCGAGGGGGGGTGTCGCCTTAAAAAAAGTTCATGATTCCGATGCGGCCTCTCGCCACGGCGCGGGGATCAGGGTCAGATACGCCGACGCGAGGAGGGCGGATGCACGGTCAGGGCGGCGACTATAAGGATCTGGTGGTCTTTTTGGCGGCCGCCGGCGTCATCGTGCCCCTGGTCAATCGGCTGAAGGTCAGCCCCGTTCTGGGCTTCCTCGCTGCGGGCGTTTTGCTGGGGCCGGACGGCCTGGGCCGGTTCGCGCAAAGCCTGCCCTGGCTGTCGTGGCTGACCATCGGCGATCCAGGCCAGCTGGCGCAGCTGTCGGAACTGGGCGTCGCCTTCCTGTTGTTCATGATCGGTCTGGAGCTGTCGTGGGAGCGGCTGCGCGCCATGCGCCGGCTCGTGTTCGGCCTGGGAATGATGCAGGTCGTCGTCTGCACCGCCGTGCTGGCGGGCGGCTTCATGCTGATGGGACAGACCCTGGCCAGCGCCGTGGTGCTGGGCATGGGCCTCGCCCTGTCCTCGACGGCCGTGGTCATGCCCGTGCTGGCAGAGCGCGGGCGGCTGAAGGGGACGGTCGGCCGTTCCACCTTCGCCATCCTGCTGGCCCAGGATCTGTCGGTCGCGCCGATCCTGATCACCGTCACCGTCCTGGCGGCCCTGGCCCAGCAGGGCGGCGCGCTGGATCCCGTCGTGCTGGGACGCGCCCTGTTCACCCTGGTTCCGGCCGCCATTGGTCTGGGTCTGATGGTGCTGCTGGGACGGGTGGTTCTGCGGCCGATGTTCCGTTCGGTGGCGAAGGCGCGCAAGGCCGATCAAGGCGGCGAACTGTTCGTCGCCGCCTCCCTGCTGGTGGTGGTCGGGGCCGGTCTCGCCGCCCAAGCCAGCGGCCTGTCGATGAGCATCGGCGCGCTTGTCGCCGGCGTGCTGCTGGCCGAGACCGAGTTCCGGCGCGAGGTCGAGGTTTCCATCGAACCGTTCAAGGGGCTTCTGCTGGGCGTCTTCTTCGTCGGCGTCGGCCTGGGTCTGGACCTGGACGCCATCGCCGCCGATCCGGTCGGCGTCTTCGGCCTGGCCCTGGCCCTGACGATCGTGAAGACCGGCGTCATCTTCAGCCTGGCCCGCTTCTGGGGCCTGGGCGCCCGCCCGGCGTTGGAGACGGCGCTGGTTCTGGCGCCGGCGGGCGAGTTCGCCTTCGTGGTCTTCGCCACCGGCCTAGTGGAGGGGCTCGCGCCGCCGCAGCTGACCAACACCGTGGCTCTGTCGGCGACCGTCAGCATCTTTTCGATCCCCCTGCTCGCCCTGCTGGGCCAGAAGCTGGCGCGCAAATCGTCCGTCGCAGGCCAGCCGGTCGCGCTACCAAAGCTGGAGACGGCCGACGGCGCAGTCATCATCGTCGGCTTCGGGCGCGTCGGCCGGCTGATCGGGGAAATGCTGAAAGCGCACGATCAGCCCTTCATCGCCCTGGACACCGATGCGGGCGCCGTCGCTGCGGGCCGACTTGACGGATTCGATGTCTTCTATGGTGATGCGGGGCGGCGCGAGATGCTCCAGCACTGCGGCGTTCAATCCACCCGCGCCCTGATCGTCACCATGGACGCGCCGACCAAGGTGGACGAGGTGGTCACCACGGCGCGCTCAATGCGCGACGACCTGATCCTGATCGCCCGCGCCCGTGACGACCAGCACGCCATTCGGCTGTATGGGCTGGGCGTCACCGACGCCGTGCCGGAGACGACCGAGGCCAGTCTGCAGCTGGCCGAAAACACCCTGGTCGATCTGGGCGTGCCCATGGGCCTTGTGCTCGCCTCGGTCCACGAACGTCGCGATCAGTTTCGCAAGGCCTTTCAGTCGGCCATCCCGATCGAGCGTCGCAATCGCCCCAGCCGCGCACTGCGCCGCACGCTACGCCCGGCGCGGGTCGACCCCGCGCCGGAGTAAGGGAAGCCCCTTACAGACCGTCGCCGGACCCATTTTCGTCATGGTTCCGTGATGCAAGCGCGCCTCTCCATGACTGCATCTGCGGAGCAGAAGCGCCCTTTCGGTTCGATCCAGGGGCTCAGATATTCATTCGAGGTCGCTGCCGGGCCCGCCCCGACCAGAGACCGAAAGTAGAGTAAAAGCCTGATTATATGACAGATACCGTCGCCTCCCTCGCTGTCGAGCCCCGCTTGAACCGCCGCCAGGCCGCCAAGATCCGCACGCGACAAAAGGTTCTGGACGCCGCCCGCTCGCTCTTCGCCGAGCGCGGCTATGAGCCCGCCACGATCCGCGACATCGCCAAGGGCGCGGGCATGTCCACCGGCGCCGTGTTCGCCAACTTCCAGGACAAGGCCGAACTGTTCGAAGCCGTCCTGACCGAAGACATGACTCGTCTGGCCGAGGTGGTCGAGGCCGCGGCGCCCGAAGGCGAGCCCGTCCGCCAGCGTCTCGTCAGCGCTCTCAGCGCCGGCTACCACTCGTCGCTGGACCAACTGCCCCTGTTCCAGGCCATCGTGGCCCGCTCGTGGTTCCAGCCCCTGGCCGCCGAAATGCGCGCCCGCGCCGCGACCAAGAACCTGCTGCTCGCCATCAGCAACATCCTTCAGGATGCGGTGGCCAAGGGCGAGCTGTCCAAGGACGCCGACAGCCGCCTGCTGGTCGAGCTGATCTGGGACGCCTATCTGTCGAACTACCGCCGCGCCGCCTATGACGAGTGGGACGCGCAGGCCCTGTCGGACCATATGGGCAAGCAGATCGACGTGATCCTGGCCGGCGCCATCGCCGCCAAATAAGCTTGGGCAAAGCCGCCTTTAGAAAGGCCGGGTCCGCCAGCGCGGGCCCGGCCTTTTTCGTGCGCGTCAGGTCCGGCGTTTCAGGGTGACGTAGAAGGCGCCGTTTCCGCCGTGCTTCTGGTGGGCGATGGTGAAGCCCGACACCACGCCGCGCAGTGCTGGCGAATGCATCCATTCCGCAAAGGCCGAACGGATCAACCCGCCGCCCATCCGACCCTGACCGGTGATGACCAGCACCGCCCGCATTCCGCGCGCCTGGCAGGATACCAGGAACCCTCGAAGCTGATCCTCGGCCTCGAACCGGCCGAAGCCATGCAGGTCGATGCGCGCCTCGATGGGATCGCGTTCGCGCGAAAGCCGCTGCTTGCGGCGCGGCTCCAGATCCTCGGGCGCGGGCTTGGGCTTGTTCGGCGAAGGTCGCTTTTCCGCCGGCGGCGCGACAGCGGTGCGTTTGGCAGACGCCTTGACCAAGGGGCGCGGGCGCTCGATCGGCGTCACCACGATCTCGGGCGGCGTTTCGGAGCCGGGCGTGACGCGGGCGGCCTTGCGCGTCCTTGGCGTCACGACCGATCCGGCCACGCGGGTCCAGATGCGACGGTCCTCGGGCGTCAATCCGTTCTCGTCACGGCTCGGGCCCTTTCGCCTCATGCCTCGCTGTCGTCCTCGATGGTGTCGCCGGGGCCGGGCTCGTGCGCGAGCAGATCGCCGGGCTGGCAGTCCAGTTCGCGGCACAGGGCGTCCAGGGTCGAGAACCGCACCGCGCGGGCCTTGCCGGTCTTCAGGATCGACAGATTCGCCACCGTCACCCCGACCCGGTCGGCGAGTTCGGTCAACGACATGCGGCGTTCCACGAGGACGCGGTCGAGCTGGACGCGGATGGCCATGCGCAAATCCTACTTCGAAACGGCTCAGATCGTCAGTTCGGATTCGCGACGCAGGCGCGCACCCTCGCGGAACACCTCCGCCAGTACGAAGACGATGAGCACGGAAAAGATGGGAGTCAGCAGTTCGCCGAAGCCCTGCGGATCCATGACGCCGGGCGCCAGCCGCTTGGCGACGAAGCCCTGGGCCACCCAGACGCCGCCGGTCACGACCGCCAGGGTCAGGCCGATCTGGCGCAGACGGCGCACATTATCGGGCTGGAAAGGGTCGCCCATGGTCAGGGTGCGGATGATGCGGCGCAGGCTGCGCAGGATCAGCATGAACCCGCCGAAATAGGCGGTCGCGGCGCCCAAGCCGAACAGCAGCAGGGTGCGCGTCAGCGGCAGTTGCTTGCCGCCGGAGTCCCCGCTGACGGTGATGTTTACATTGTCCAGGGGAATGAAGATCGCGGCGATGACCAACAGCAGCAGCACGCCGGTGATCAGCCAGAGAAGGATATAGGCGACGTCCAGAATCACCTTCAGCACGCTGGACACCGAACCTGGGCCCAAGGCTCTGAACGGGGCTTTGATCGGCGCGCCCAGCCAGTTCGGAACGCTTGCCTCGCCTCGCTTCAGCGGATTTGGCGGCAGGGGCAGGCGCATGGTCTTTTTGATCTCAAGCCGGGGAAGGCGGGGCGATGGCCACGCGGGGTCCGGCGAACCCGCGCGCGGCTCTATACATCGCGGTCTTCATGCAGGTCGTCAAAGCTCCAGTGATCGAAAAGAAAGGGATCAAAGGGCTTGGAACAGGGTGACGACCAGGGCGGTGGGCAGGGCGGCGATCAAAACGGTGCTGACAAAAGCAGCGCCGACCTTGTCGAGCCACATCGAGGTGTTCATCGTATGCATTGTGGTTCTCCGTCTTTCTTATTTGGGCGATTATCGCCGTTTGGATTCGTTAGCCGCATGATCATTCCCGGTTTTCCGGAAGTCCTGAACGCTGCGACCTCGTTCCTGACGATCAATAGATAGGCCGTGCGGGCGAAAAAGGCACGTTACATATCGTTTAACGATATTAAACTTTGGCAATAGACTGTTTCAGGAGCGTGATCGACGATGAATCTCAAGCTTATCAAGGGGATGCGGATCGTCGTGGCGACGCATAACGCCGGCAAGGTTCCCGAAATCTCGGCGCTGCTGGGCGGAAATTACGAACTCGTCACCGCCGGCCAGTTGAACCTGCCCGAACCCGACGAAACGGAGAGCACCTTCACCGGCAACGCCATGCTGAAGGCGCGCCACGCGGCCGAACTGTCGGGCGAGGTTTCGCTGGCCGACGATTCCGGCCTCTCGGTCGCCGCGCTGGATGGCGCGCCGGGCATCTTCTCTGCGCGTTGGGCCGGGCCGGGCAAGGATTTCGCCGTCGCCATGAAGAAGGTCGAGGAGCGGCTGGAAGAGATCAGCGCGACGGACCGCGCCGCCTGGTTCACCTCGGCCCTGGCGGTCGCCTGGCCGGACGGCCCCTGTGTGGTGGTCCAGGGCGAGGTTCACGGCCAACTGACCTTCCCCCCACGCGGCGACCGGGGGTTTGGTTACGACCCGCTCTTCATTCCAAATGGCGGCGATCAGACCTTCGGCGAGATGGAGCCGGCCGCCAAGGACGCCATCAGCCACCGCACCGTCGCCTTCGCCAAGTTGAGAGCCGCCCTGATTGACTGATCCGCTTGATCCGGGATCGGACGTCGGCCTCTACGTCCACTGGCCCTATTGCGCACGCATCTGCCCCTACTGCGACTTCAACATCGTGCGCGATCGCGGCCGTACCGAGGAACACGCCGCGCTGGTCGAGGCGATCCTGGCCGATCTGCGCGCCCAGAGAGATCTGACAGGCCCGCGACGGCTGGCCTCGATCTTCTTCGGAGGCGGCACGCCGTCGCTGATGGCGCCCGACGCGGTGGCGCGCATCGTGGCGGCGGCCCGCGACCTGTTCCCGCCCGCCGGCGACATCGAGATCACGCTGGAGGCCAATCCCACGGACGCCGAAGCCGGCCGTTTCGCCGCCCTGGCCGACGCCGGGATCAACCGCCTGTCTATGGGGGTCCAGGCGCTGGACGACGCCGCCCTGCGTTTTCTGGGTCGCGACCATTCGGCGGCCGAGGCCCTGCGCGCGGTCGATCTGGCCCGACGCGCCTTCGACCGACTGTCCATCGACCTGATCTACGCTCGCCCGGACCAGACGCCTGAAGATTGGGCCGCCGAACTGACGGCGGCGCTGGCGCTGGGGTTCGAACACGTCTCGCCCTATCAGCTGACCATAGAGCCGACGACTGCCTTTGGTCGGGCGTTCGCACGCGGAACCCTGACCCCGCCGGACGAGGACCGGGCCGCCTCCCTCTACGAAACCACCCAGGATGTCCTCTCGGCTGCCGGCTTCGACGCCTATGAGGTGTCCAACCACGCGCGCGGTCCCGCCGCCCGATCAGCGCACAATCTGCATGTCTGGCGCGGTGGCGACTATCTGGGCCTCGGCCCCGGCGCCCATGGCCGGCTGACGCTGGACGGCGTCAGGACCGCGACCGTCGCCCACCGCCGCATCGCCGACTATGTGGCGGGCGTCTCGGGCCTCACGCCCTGGTCCGAGCGCGACACCCAGACTGCGGCCGACGCCGCCGAGGAACGGCTGCTGCTGGCCTTGCGCACCACCGAAGGCGCGCCTGTCGCCCTGCTGTCGGCGCTCGGCCTTTCGCCTGAAGACGCGCCGGTCGCGGACCTGATCGCCGACGGATTTCTGATGCTTAAGGCCGACCGACTGATCGCCACCGAGCGCGGCCGTCCGGTGCTGGACGGCGTACTCAAGGCGCTGCTGACCTAGGCCTTCTTCAGCCCCAGCATCCCCAACCAGCCGCCGCTGGTCAGAAGGGCGACATCAAGCAAGGCCAGAGGCAGGGGCGTCGAAACCGGCGCGGCGATGAAGCGCGAGCGCCAGTCTGGGCCGAACTTGGCCTTGTAGCTGCGCAGACCCTGGAAGCCGTAGAGCGCCCCGCCCTCTTCGAACACCAGGGCGCCGACGCGGGCGAAGACCGGGGCGATGCGACGATCCTCCAGCCCGGCCAGCGGCGCCATGCCCAGGTCGAAACTGGCCAAGCCTTCGGCCTTGGCCCATTGGGCGCAGCGGATGAACAGATAGTCCATCACCCCATGCGGCGCGTCCGGTCGATGGCGCATCAGATCCACCGCCGCCTCGTCGGGCGACGTCAGCAGATTGGCGAAGGCGACGATGCGGCCGCCCTCCTTGACCACCGCCAGCGGCGTCAGGTCCAGGTAGTCGACGTCGAAGCGCCCTAGGGAGAAGGATTTCTCCGAGCCCTCGTGCATGGCCAGCCAGGCGTCCGAAATCTCGCGCAGTTCGTCCGAGATCGCTGCGGCCGAACCGGGCGGCAGAACCTCGAACGAGGAGCCTTCACGCTCGGCGCGATTGATGGCCGTGCGCAGGTTCTGCTTGCCCTTGCCCTCGATGGAGAAGCGGTGGGCGTTGATCACAGCCGTTTCGCCAACCTTGCGCACCGCCAGCCCCATGGTCGCCAGATCGCCCAGCACCTCTTCGCTGACCGAATAGAAGACCGCCGCCCCGCCATAGCTGTCGGCCATCTCGGCAAAGGACCACAACAACTCCAGTCGCTCGCTCTTGAGCCCCGCCGGTTCGCCCATGGCGATCCAGCGCCGCCCCCGCACGCGATAGGCCAGGAAGCTGGAACCCGACGGGCTGAACATCAGCGCCTTGTCGCCCAGCATGGCCAGCCAGGCCTCGGGCGTGGCCGTGTCGGCGGCCTGCAGCGCCTGGAGCGCGCGATTGATGTCGGTCTTGCTGGCCGGGCCGTGACTATGGGCGCCGGGCGAGCTCAGCAACGAACGGCCGGCCACCACCAGCGTCAGGATGGCAAGCACCAGTCCGGCTCGCAGGAAGCCGGACGCCTGGCGATCGCTGAGGAAGCGCCACCACAGCTCGTCATTGTAGGCGACGTCGCGATAGGCGAAAAAGCCCAGCCACAGCATGGCCGCCACCACCGCCGTCAGCAGCAACAGCCAGCTGGGCCGCAGCGGCTCGCTGAGCCGCGAGCGCCGATTGAAGGCCGTGCGGCACGGCGCCAGCAGGGCGGCCACGACCAGCAGATCCGTCGCCTGCTGCCAGTCCAGACCCTTCAGCACCGAAAACACCGCCCCGGCCGCCAGGACCAGCAGGGCGGCCCAATAGGCGCCGCGCCGACGCCGCCACAGACCCGCCGACAAGAGCAGAAGAAGGAAACCGGCGATGCTGCCGACAAAGTGCGACAGGTCGATCAGGATGGGAGACACGACGCCCGTCAGCTGGCGCAGCCGGCTGTCGAACTCGGGCGTCACCGCAGAGGCTAGCATCAGCGCGCCTGCGCCGAAGGCCAGCACCGCAAAGATTTGGGGCGTCAGCTCGAAGGCCAGACCCGCCAGTCGGCGGATCAGACCGGAAGTGTGCCGGGGGCGGCTGGACAAGCGTGGCCTCTCGAATCGCGGATCGCCCGAACATAGACCAAGAATCGTCCAACCGGGGCGCTGCCAAGGTCATTTCGGGGCATACGAAACAATCCGTAACAGAGGGAGTATATAGGGGTGCGGGCGTCGGGTCCGCGTAACTGGGGATGACCCATGAATATCAAGACCGTTCTTCTGGCTGGCGCTGCAGCCGCCTTCATGACCGCCGCGCCGGCTCTGGCGCAAGAAACCACGCCCGCTCCCGCCGCCGCGCCTGCCGCCGCTGCGTCCTCGCAGCAATCGCTGTCGCTGAATCCCGGATCGAGCGTTTCCGGTCCTGATGGCGAGCTGGGCAAGCTTGAAGGCGTTCAAAACAATGCCGAGGGCAAGCAGGAGCTCACCGTTCGCGGCGCCGACGGCCAGCTTCGCGCCGTTCCGCTGAGCGGCATCCGTCAGGAAGGAACCGGCGTCGTGGTGGCCTACACTAAGGCCGAGTTCGACGCCGCCGCTCCGATCGCCGGCGCTCCTGCGGCCCCTGCCGCTGATCCGGCCGCCGCTACCGCGCCGACAGCGGAGCCTGCGGCTGAACCGACCGATCCGGCGACCACCGAACCGGCGACCCCGGCTCCGGACAGCGCCACGCCGGCTCCGACCGAGCCGCAATAAGACAGTCTCCTCAGGCTGAATGACCAAGGGCGGCCGGGTTTCCCGGCCGCCCTTTCGTCTGTCCGCAACCTGCGGCGAAAACGGCGCAGCAAAAAGGGCGGCTCGTGAGAGCCGCCCTTTTCCTTATCTACCTACCGTCGGATCAAGCGCGACGCTTGACCAGTCCCAGAAGGAACAGCAGCAGGCAGGCGCCCAGGAACGCCACGATCAGGGTGACGAAGTTGAAGCCGCCCACCGGCGTACCGAAGACGTTGTTCGAGATGAAGCCGCCGAGCAGAGCGCCGATGACGCCGACGATCAGGTTCGTCAGCAGGCCGTGATTGCGACCCATGACCTTCTCAGCGAGCCAGCCGGCGACGATGCCGATGACGAGCCAACCAATGATTCCGAGACCCATGCTGTGGTTCCTTCCTTTAAAAGCCAAGCTGTTGCAGTAAATGCGGCTCGGGCCATACGGTTGCGTGCTCGTTCCCACCTCGCCGCAATAAGGCCGAATTCGCCCGAGACGCGATCCGGCACGGCGATTGCCGTGATCGACGTGTGTCGTCCCGCATCGGGACAGACGTTGAGACGAGGATCACCGTCATGGCCGACGACATCGACCTTCATCTGGGCCGCCGCCTGCGCCGCCGTCGCCGCCTGCTGGGCCTAACCCAGCAGCAGTTGGCCGTTCAGGTCGGCATCCGCTTTCAGCAGATCCAGAAGTACGAATGCGGCGCCAACCGCATCTCCGCCGCGCGCCTGTGGCAGTTGGCCGAGGCGCTGGAGACGCCCGTCGCCTATTTCTACGATGGTCTGGCCGAGGCGATGGAGGCCGACGCCCCGCCGCCCAAGGGCGGCGAAGTCTTTTCGCGCAAGGAAACGCTGGATCTGATCCAGGCCTATTATCAGCTGGACGAACGGCCTCGCCGGCGTTTGCTGGATCTGGCCAAGTCCCTGCACGCGGGTGACGCGGCCGCCGCCTGATCTACACGTCTCAAGGGGCGCCCATGCCGGCGAAAGCGCGGTAAGGGAGGCCCATGACCGAATACGAAGCCTTCGCCATCGAACTGGCGCGCGAAGCCGCGCGCGTGACCCTGCCCTTCTTCCGCTCGGACATCGGGCATGAGGACAAGGGCGGCGCGGCCGGCTTCGATCCCGTTACAGAGGCCGACAAACAGGCCGAGGCCGCCATCCGCCGCCTGATCGCCGCCCGCTATCCCGACCACGGCGTCATCGGCGAGGAGTATGGCGAGGATCGACCGAACGCCGGGCACGTCTGGGTGCTCGATCCGATCGACGGCACCCGCGCCTTCATCTCGGGCCTGCCGCTGTGGACCACGCTGATCGCCCTGCGCACTGGCGGGAAGCCGACAGTGGGGGTCATCGCCCAGCCCTATCTGGACGAAATCTTTATCGGCGGCCCGTCCGGCGCGCGCCTGTTGCGCGGCGATGTCGAGACGCCGCTGGCCGTGCGATCCTGCGAAAAGCTGACCGACGCCGTCATCTCGACCACGGACCCCGACATCTTCAACTGGGCCGAACTGGGCGCCTGGACCCAGGTGCGTGCGACCGCCCGCCTGGCGCGCTTGGGCTGCGACGCCTACGCCTACGCCATGGTGGCGGCAGGCAAGATGGATCTGGTCGCCGAGACCAGTTTGAAGCCGTGGGACTGGTCCGCCCTTGTGCCCGTCATCGAGGCGGCGGGCGGCAAGGTCGTGAACTGGCGCGGCGCAGCGCCGGACGACAGGGGCCAGGTCCTCGCCGTCGGCGACGCGCGCCTGATCGACCAAGCCTTGGTAACGCTGAAACGCGCGGCCGCATGAACCTTCAACCTGGCGCATATTGACGCAGGTCGAGAGACGGCGTCAGGGTGCGGACGGTTGAGGGGACGGATTTCGATGGCTGGGCTGTCCAAACTGGTTGTCGGCGTCGATGTGCCCTGGGTCACCAGCTGGAGCGGCGAGGAGATTACGGGCGCCGCGCCGTGCCGAACCGTCGGCGGCCGTCTCGCCCTGATGCAGGCCAGCGCGCCCGGCGCCGGCAAGCCGCAATATTCGAAGAACCATCTGGTCCGACAGCGCCTCACGGTCGCGCGCATGCTGTGTCCGATGTGCGGCGAACCGACTGAGGAGGGCGATCGCTGGACCCAGATCGCCGCGCGACGGTGCGCCGGTCAGCTCAGGGCGCGCGGCGGTCAGGTTCGCGCCGACATCGCCGACGACCGGGTGATGATCGACGCCGGCTCGATCGCGCCCCTGCACCGCCGCTGCGTCGATCGCTCGATGAAATACTGCCCGCATTTGCGCGCCAGCGACGACGTGATGGTGATGCGCTTCCCGCGCGAGTGGATCGTTCTGCCCCTGCTGATCAAGGCCGAGACCGGCCCCGGCGTCGCTGTCGCCTTCCTGCAGCTATGCGGCGTCACCCAGACGATCGACCGACGCTGGCGCGCCGAAACCGCCGCCTGATCGATCAACCCGCCGTTACGTCCGCCGTCCTCGCCGACGGATCGGTGACCGCGTCCGCCGCAGGCGCGACCATATCGGCCATGGCGTCGAACTCGTTCAGGAAGACGGCGCGCAGGTCGTCGGCCTCCATGATGACCTCGTGCTTGGCGCCGGCGACCTCGACGTAGCGGCCGCGCGGGATGCGTTTGGCGGCCCATTGGTTGGTCTGTTTCCACACCACGTCATCGGCGCTGGCCTGGACGATCACGACCGGCGCCTTGACCGCCTTCAAGGCCTTGGGCTTCAGCGCGCGCTCGCCGGCGTCGAGCGCAAAGGCCAGCCAGCCGTAGGTCGGACCACCGATGGCCAGGTGCGGGCAGGCGTAGAGCTGCTGTCGCCACATCTCATAGCGGGTCTCGTCCGAGGTCAGGGCGTCTTCGGCGAAGTTGTGGTCGAAGGGATCGTCGGGGTCGCCCAGGATATAGTCACCCGCCTGGCCATGGCGGATATTCCAGCGCACCACCAGCTTGACCGACCACATCGACCGTTTGCCGGTCTTGATGCGCAGCATGGGGCTGGACAGCACCGCGCCGGCGAACCGGTCCTCGCCGCTTTCCAGCGACAACAGGTTCAGGCACGCGCCCATCGAATGGCCCACCATGATCCAGGGCTTGGGGCACTGGTCCTCATAGGCGTTCAGCAGGCGGTTGTAGTCGTCCAGAAACTCCTCGACCGCACGGGCGTGCCCCTTCAGCCGGTCGGGCAAGAGCCGCGCCGACAGCCCCTGGCCGCGCCAGTCGTGGGTCAGCACGCACCAGCCGCGCGCCAGGAAGTTGCCGATCACCTCATAGTATTTCTCGATCGGCTCGGTGCGGCCGGGGCTGAGCACCACCGTGCCGCGCACCTTGTCCGCTGCAAGATGCGACGGCTTCCACAGACCGGCGCGCAGCCGCATGCCGCCTGCGCCGCGAAACCAGTCGCCCTTTCCGCCAGGCGGCGGATAGGCCCCGGGCACCCCCATCAGCGGGGCGTTGGCGGCGAAGGCTTGGGCGCGGTTCACTCGGGCTTCCTGAACTTCAAGGTCATGCGATCGCTCTCGCCGATCGCGTCATATTTGGAGCGGTCGAAGGCGGGGTCCGCCGGTTCGCCGCGCGGGGCCGTCAGGCGCGTGGGCGCCAGGGTGTCGACGCCGAACGGGTGATCCTTGGTGTCTTCCGGATTGGCGTTGATCTCGGACGCCTCGACGAAGACGAAGCCCGCCTCGGCCGCCAACTGGCGCACGAACGCTTCCTGCACATAACCGTTGGCCGCGACTGGATCCTGATCCTCCGCCGGGGACAGTCGATGTTGCTCGACACCCAGGATGCCGCCCGGGCGAAGGGCGGCGAAGGCGTCGGCGAAGGCCTTTTCCGCAATGCCTGCCGCCATCCAGCCATGCAGGGTCCGCATGAACAGGCACATCTCGGCCGTGCCGGCTGCGATCACCGGGCCGGACCCCGCGCCGAAGACCGAAAACTGCGGTTCCCCATAAAGCTTCCTGTCGCTGGAGAATCGCGTGCGGAAGGCGGTGTTCAGGACGGCCTGCGCCGGATCGGCGGTCGGTCCCTCGGGGAACAGGGCGGCGACATAGGTGCCCGCACCCTTGGCCAGATAGGGGGCCAGGATTTCGGTGTACCAGCCGCTGCCGGGCCAGAACTCGACCACCGTCATCTTCGGCTGCAGGCCGAAGAAGCGCAGCGTCTCCATCGGATGGCGGAAGGCGTCGCGCGCCTTGTCCTGCGCCGTGCGCCACGGCCCCTCGACCGCCCATTCCAACGAGCCTTCCGGCGGCCCGGCGGGCGTGGGCGGCGCGGCCGGCGCCTTTGCGGCCTCGTCCTTGCGCCCGCAAGCCGCCACGCCGGTCAGCCCCAGCGCCGCAGCGCCGCTCAGCAGAAACCGACGCGACAATCCGCTCGCGCTCGCCAGACGATCAGCCATTCAAAACCTCCGCAGGACGCCGGGACCCGCGTCCGACGCACCCTGACGCCTTGGGCTTAATCGGGTTCGCAGGTCCGGTCAAAACGCAAGACAGCCTATTCGGGCTTGCGGAAACGCAGGGTCATCCGGTCGCTCTCGCCGATGGCGTCGAAGGCGGCGCGTTCCTCGGGCGTCAGGGTGCGGCCCGACGGGTCGTTGCGCGCAGCCGACTGGCGGATCGGCGGCAGGGTCCAGACCCCGAACGGGTGATCGTGGTCGTCCTTGGGATTGGCGTTCAACTCGCTGCGCGCCTCCACCACGAAGCCGGCGTTGCGCGCCTCATGGATCACATAGCTTTCGGGCACATAGCCGGTGGAGGCGACGTCAGCGACATTCAGACCCTCAGCGCTGCGGTGCTGTTCGACGGCCAGCACGCCGCCGGGCTTCAAGGCCTTGAAGAAGGCCTGCAGATACGGCTGGGTCCGGCCGTCCCGCGACCAGTTGTGGAAGGCGCGGGCCACCAGGATGAAGTCGGCGGTTCCATCCGCCACGCCCATGCTTTCCAGCGGGCGATTGACCGGCACATACCGCCCGCCGGTCGCCGCCGCATAGGGTTCAAGGATGTGCCGCCACCAGCTGGCGCCGCCCGGCTCGATCTCCACCACCGTCATGCCCGGCGTCAGCCCCCAGAAGGTCAAGGATTCATACGGATGACGATAGACGTCGCGCGCCCGGTCGGCGGCGGGCCGGGTCTCGGCCGCGATGGCGGTCTGCAAGGCCGTGTCGTCGGAAAAGGTCGGCATGGCGCTGGACAGGGCAGAACGCGGCGGCGTCCACGCGCCCTGAGTCTGGGGCGACTGTTGGGCCAGGGCGGGGGCGGCGGACAGCAGGACGGCGGCGAGGCCGTAGACGGCAGGGCGCATGATCGAGGGCTCCAGGTTCAGGTCGTTCTCCATAGGCAGGCGGGCCGCCTGCGCAAATGAACTTCGCGAGACACAGGCGGATTTGACGCAAGCAAAATCGTGCAGGCGGCGCCCTTGACGCCGTTTGGCCGGTTCCCATCTTTGCTCTCGAGGACGCCGATTTCGGGTTCTCCAGACTGACGGCGCCGGTTTCGGGTCGTCGATCTGATCTCCCACCGTCCGGGCCAAAACGCCGGGCGGCTCAACCTTGCTGATCCTCAGGAGGATGCTGATGCGTACCTATGATTTCACCCCGCTGTACCGTTCGGCCGTCGGCTTCGACCGTCTGGCCAATCTGCTGGAAAACGCCTCGCGCGCGACCAGCCAGGACACGGGTTATCCCCCCTATAACATCGAGACCACGGGCGAGAACGCTTATCGCATCGAGATCGCCGTCGCCGGCTTCAGCCCCGACGAGCTGAATATCGAGGTGAAGGAAAACCTGCTCACCGTGACCGGCCGCAAGACCGCCAATGACGATACGGCCACGCAGAAGACCTATCTGCATCGCGGCCTGGCCGAGCGCGATTTCGAGCGCCGCTTCCAGCTGGCCGACTATGTCGTCGTCAACGACGCCAATCTGGTCAACGGTCTGCTGTCGATCTCGCTGAAGCGCGAACTGCCCGAGGCGCTGAAGCCCCGCCGTATCGAGATCGGCGCCGGCCAACCGCTGATCGAAGGCCAGGCCGAGAAGAAGGCCGAAGCGGCCTAAGCCGTTTCAAGGCGAACTATGAAAGGGCGGCGTTCGCGCCGCCCTTTTTTATGCCGCCAGGTGCGAGAAGGCGGCGACGACCTGTTCGTAGGCCGGCCGTTTGAACGGCACTATCAGGTCGCAGGCGTCCGACAGCGGCCCCCAGCGCCAGGCGTCGAACTCGACCTCGTCGTCGGCCGCAAGATCGATCTCGGCCTCGTCTCCGGTGAAGCGGAAGGCGAACCACTGCTGCTTCTGCCCCTTGAAACCGCGCCAGGCCTTGGCGTTATTCATGGCTTCGGGCGGGAAGTCGTACAGGATCCAGTCGTCGGTCCGCGCCAGCAGTTCGATCGAGGTGACGCCGGTCTCCTCATGCAGTTCGCGGCGGGCGGCGGCTTCCAGGTCCTCGCCCGCATCGACGCCACCTTGCGGGAACTGCCAGTTGTGCGGACCGGGCGTGGCGTGGCGCTGGCCGTACCAGACCAGGCCCTCGCGGTTGAACAGCACGACCCCGACATTGGGGCGGTAGGCGTCAATATCCATGAAATCCGCTCATCCCCGCGAAAGCGGGGACCCAGTTTTGGCCGCGAAGCCGGCGTCGGTTCAATGTGCAGCCAGGCGTCTCAAGTAATCAAGCACTGGGTCCCCGCTTTCGCGGGGATGACCGGAGATTTTAAGGTCTACCGCCCCGGCCGCATCGACATGGACGAGGCCGGCGCCAGTTGCAGGCCGCGCTGTTCCAGACCGGCGGTCCAGCGGGCGGCGGCCTCGACCGTCACCGGATAGCTGAAGCCGGCCCCCAGGGCCGAACCGCGCAGCTTGGCCTGGGCCTCCAGACCGTTCAGGGCGGCGACGATGGCGGCGGGCGACTGGGTCCGGTCGATGACGCGGTCCGCGCTGGCCCGCGCCCAGGCGCCCGGCCGACGTTGGAACGAGCCGTCGTCCAGGAAGGCGACGCCGCGCTGGCGCAGGACGCTCAGGAAGGCGTTCATGCCCGTGTCCGAGCCGGCGAACCGGTCGCCCAGATAGTTGGTCACGCCGAAATAGCCGGTGGCGCGGCTCAGCAGCCAGTCCATCTTGGCGGTCACGTCGTCGGCGCCGCCGTCGGCCAGCAGCGTATAGGGGCCGGGGTCGTTGTCGGGATAGCCGGTCGGCTCCATCGGCATTTCCAGCATGACCTCATGGCCCTGCGCCCGCGCCTGGTCGATCCAGCCCTGCAGATTGTCGGCATAGGGCACGAAGCTGAGCGTGACCTCCGGCGGCAGGCGTTCGATGGCCGCACGGGTGGTGACGGCGTTCAAACCCAAGCCGCCGACGATCAGCGACACGCGCGGCTTGCCGTTCGGTCGGAACGGGCGAGCATAGGCCTGGGCCGGCACACGGCCGTCGGGCGCGATCATCGGCAGGGGACCGTTCGATCCGGGCTGCGACAGGCCGGCGATGGGAGCCTTGGCCAGGGGCGAGGCGGCGTGGACCGGCGCGGTGATGGGCGCGCCCTGACCTGAGACGCTGCCGCCGTCCGGCAAGGTGATGACGGCGTCGCCGCCTGCGGCCGGATCGGCGCCGCCCGCGAGATTCTGATACAGCCCCATCGCGCCCATGGAGAAGGCTTCGAAACCCGTCGGGGCCGGCGCTTGCGGTGCCGGCGCGTCGCGTTCCAGCGCGACATGGGCCGAGGGTGTTCCCGCCTTGGGATCGCCCAGCACCGTCAGGAACAGGGCGCTGGCGCTGAGCAGCAGCAAGCCCGCCAGACCGGCCGCGACCGGCGGCTTCTTCAGGGCGTCGACGACAGGTTTCAGGCTCGGGCCGTCCTTGGCGCGCGGGGCGGTCCCGGCGGTGGCGGCGAGTGCGGATTGGCGTTTGGCGAACATGGGCAAGAGTGGAACCGATCTGGAATCCTACGCCCGCATCATCGCGCGCCGTCGGTTAAGAAACCCTAACGGGCGGTTCACCATGATCGACCCGGTGATTTCTGGGGGCGGCTGTCACGGATCGTGCGTTGACGCGGGCGACTTCGCCCTTCCAGATGCCGACCTCCCCGCGCCGACCCCAAGCCGTCCCAGGATATTTCAGATGATGAGCCCCGCCGCCGACGACGCCCTGCGTGACGAAGTTCGACTGCTGGGCGGCATTCTGGGCGACATCATCCGCGACGAGGGCGGCCAGGCCCTGTTCGACCATGTCGAGGCGGTGCGCCAGGCTTCGATCGCCTATCACCGCGACCCGGCCTCGCACCCCGCCAAGCGTCTTGAGAAGCTGCTGACCGCCATGTCGGTGGATCAGGCGGCCGGTCTGGCGCACGGCTTCGCCTTGTTCTCGCTGCTGGCCAATATCGCCGAGGATCGCTCCACCCGCCGTCGCGCCCAGAGCCAGGCCGTGGCCGGCGCCCGGCCTGACACGCCGGAAGGCGCGCTGAAGCGTCTGGCCGATCAAGGTGTGGGCCGCGAGGCCGTGCGCGCCCTGCTGGACCAGTCGCTGATCTCGCCCGTCCTGACCGCCCACCCGTCCGAGGTCCGGCGCAAGAGCGTCATCGACCGTATCGCCGCCATCACCGACCTGCTGGACGCCTGCGACAAGGCCGGCGACGCCTGCACCCTGGACGCCATCGCCGAACCGCTGCGCCGCCAGATCGTCATCCTGTGGGCCACGCGCCTGGTTCGCACCCAGGGCCTGGTGGTGCAGGACGAGATCGACACGGTCGTCTCCTTCCTGGACCGCATCTTCCTGCACGTCGCGCCCAAGCAGTTGTCGGCCTGGCGGCGGTTGCTGGAGGCGCCCGAGCTGAAGCCCTTCATGCGCGTCGGCACCTGGGTCGGCGGCGACCGCGACGGCAATCCAAACGTGGACGCCACGGTGATGGCCGCCGCCTTCCGCACCCAGGCGCGGGCCGTGCTGACCTTCTATCTGGACGAGGTGCACGCCCTGGGCGCCGAACTCAGCCTCGCGGCCGAACTGGCTCAGGTGTCGCCCGAGCTTCAGGCCCTGGCCGACGCCGCCCATGACCCCTCGCCCCACCGCGCGGACGAGCCCTATCGCCGCGCCCTGACCGGTGTTTATGCCCGCCTGGCCGCCACGCACGAGAAGCTGGGCGACGCCCCGCCGCCTCGTCGCCCCGCGGTCCAGGCCGAACCCTATCCCGGCCCTGACGCCTTCGAGGCCGATCTGAAGACGCTTCACGACAGCCTGGTGTCGCACCACGGCGGCGTCTTCGCCGACGACCGGCTCAGCGACCTGATCACGGCGGTCGAGGTGTTCGGCTTCCACATGGCGACCCTGGACATGCGCCAGAACGCCGACGTCCATGAGCGCGTCGTCGCCGACCTGCTCAAGGTCGCGGGCGTCCAGTCCGACTATCTGGCTCTGGACGAAGAAAGCCGCCTGAAAGTCCTCGCCGCCGAACTGGCCTCGTCGCGCCTGCTGTTCAGCCCCTATGCCGACTATGAGCCGGAAACGCTGAAGGAGCGCGCCATCCTTCAGGCGGCGGCAACCGCGCTTGCCGCCTTCGGTCCCCAGGCGATCCGCACCCATATCGTGTCCAAGACAGATGCAGCGTCCGATCTGCTGGAAGTCTATCTGCTGCTCAAGGAGGTCGGTCTCTACCGGCCCGCAGACCCGGCCGCCTGCCCCATCCAGGCCGCGCCCCTGTTCGAGACCATCGAGGACCTTCGCGCCGCGCGCCCCACCTTGGAGCGGCTGCTGCAGGAGCCCTCCGCCCTCGCCGTCGCCCACGCGCGCGGGGTGCAAGAGGTGATGATCGGCTATTCGGACTCCAACAAGGACGGCTCCTACCTGACCTCGGGCTGGGAGTTGCACGAGGCCTCGCGCGCCCTGGTCGAGGTGACGCAGAAGCACGGGCTGAAGCTGCAACTGTTCCATGGACGCGGCGGCACGGTCGGGCGCGGCGGCGGTTCGTCCTTCGCCGGCGTCCTGGCCCAGCCGGAAGGCACGGTCCAGGGCCGCATCCGCACCACCGAACAGGGCGAGGTCATCGCCAACAAATATGGTGAGCCGGAGATCGCGCTTCGCAATCTGGACGCCCTGACCTGCGGCGCCATGCTGGCCTCGCTGGGCAAGGGGACGGATCACGCCTTCACCGCCGAACACGGCGCGACCCTGTCGGACCTGTCGGCGCGTTCGATGGCCGCCTATCGCAAGCTGGTCTACGAAACCGACGGCTTCGTCGACTACTACCGCGCCGCCACTCCCATCGCCGAAATCGCCGATCTGAAGATCGGCTCGCGCCCATCATCGCGCACCGCCTCGACGCGGATCGAGGATCTACGGGCCATTCCCTGGGTGTTCAGCTGGTCGCAAAGCCGGGTCATGCTGCCCGGCTGGTTCGGCTTCGGCTCGGCCGTGCAGGGCAAGGACATGGGCGAGCTGAAAGCGATGGCCGAGGCCTGGCCCTTCTTCAAGACCCTGGTCCAGAACATGGAGATGGTCATGGCCAAGTCCGACATGACCATCGCCCGCCGCTACGCGACCCTGGTCCCAGACGCCTCTCTGGCCTCGCGCATCTATGGCGAGATCCGCGCGGAGTGGCAGCGCACCCACGACGCCATTCTGGCCATCACCGGCCATGACGCCCTGCTGGGCGGCCAGCCCGAGCTGGACCGGCTGATCCGGTTGCGCATGCCCTATGTCGAGCCGCTGAACCACGTCCAGATCGAACTGATCCGCCGCCGCCGTGCAGGCGACAACGACCCCCGCGTCCGCGAGGGCATTCTTCTGGCCATCAACGGCGTGGCGGCGGGGTTGAGGAACAGCGGCTGACTACAGCCACTTCGTCCGCTTGAACGTCACATACAGCGCCGCGCAAATGGTCGCGATCACGACCAGAACCGCATAGTATCCGTATTCCCAGCGCAGCTCGGGCATATGCTCGAAATTCATGCCGTAGATGCCGGCGATGGCGGTCGGCACGGCCAGGATGGCGGCCCAGGCGGCGAGTTTGCGGGTGATCAGGCCCTGGCGTTGCTGCTCCAGCAGATTGGCGACCTCGAACACCGACGACAGGATGTCGTTTAAGCCCCCCAGCCGGCTGTTAACCCGCCGCACGTGGTCGCCCACGTCGCGGAAATAGGGCCGCACGTCCGGATCGATACAGGGCAGGTCCAGCGACTGAAGCCGTCCCAGCACCTCTTCCATCGGCCCCAGGATGCGCCGGAACTTCAGCAGCTCGCGGCGCAGGGTGAACAGCCGGCGGATTTCCAGCCGCGACAGGAAGGCGTCCAGCGTCCGCTGTTCCATCTCCAGAACGCTGTCCTCGACATCGTCGACGATGGGAGCATAGGCGTCGACGATGAAGTCCAGAATGCCATGCAGAACGAAGTCCGGACCCTTCTTCAGCTGCAGGGGCGAGGCTTCCAGCTGTGTGCGCAGATGGTTGTGGGCGCGAGCCGAGCCGTGGCGGATGCTGACCACATGGTCGTCGCCGACGAAGACGTGCGTTTCGCCGTAGGCGATGCGATCGTCGATCTTCAAAGCCGTGCGCGCCACGACGAACAGTTCGCGACCATAGACCTCGACCTTGGGCATCTGGTGCGCCGCCAGGGCGTCCTCGACCGCCAGCGGATGCAGTTTGAACCGATCGACCAGGATCTCGATCTCGGCGTCCGTCGGATCGTAAAGGCCGATCCAGACGAACTCGCCCGGCTCCAACGCCAGCCCCTCGGGCGTCAGCGGCGCCTCACGCACGCGCTGACCGTCGCGATAGACGTAGGAGGCGACGACGGTCATGCGGGGTTCCGGGATCTGTGCGGGTCTTGACCTGCTCTAGGCCAGGTTTCAGCCAAACGAAACGGCCGGCGGATCGCTCCGCCGGCCGTCAGATTTGCGATTGCGCTCAAGCAGCGCGAAGCGCGGTAGCGCCCTTTATCAAGAAACAGGGAAGCCCCGGACCTTCAGCAGGGCCGCTACGTCCGGGTCGCGACCGCGGAAGGCGCGATAGGCTTCGGCGCGGTCCGTGGTGTTGCCGGGCGCCAGCATGATCGACTTGAAGCGGCCGGCGATGTCCGGATTGAACACGTCGCCGGACTCTTCGAAATAGGCCCAGGTGTCGGCGTCCATCGTCTCTGACCACAGATAGCTGTAGTAGCCCGCCGAATAGGCGTCCGACGTGAACAGGTGATTGAACTGCGGCAGGCGGTGCCGCATCACGATCTCCTTGGGCATGCCGATCCGCGCCAGGCTGGCCTTTTCGAACGCGTCGATGTCCGTCGGCGGCACGGCCTGGGTGTGCAGGTCCATGTCCACGATGGCCGAGGACAGATAGCTGACCGTCGCATAGCCCTGGTTGAAGGTGGCGGCGGCCTCGATCTTGTTGACCAGTTCGGCCGGCATGGCCGCGCCCGTCTGATAGTGCTTCAGATAGCCGTCCAGGATCGGGCGGCTCAGCACCCAGTGCTCGTGCACCTGCGACGGATATTCCACGAAGTCGCGCGGCGTATTGCCATACGACGGATAGGTCACCACCGACGACAGATAGTGCAGGGCGTGGCCGAACTCGTGGAACAACGTCTCGGCGTCGTCCAGCGAGATCAGCACGGGCTCGCCCGGCTCCGGCTTGGTGAAGTTGTTGTTGTTCGACGCCAGGATGACCTTGGAGCCGTCCAGCTGCGAGAACGACCGATAGGTGGTCATCCAGGCGCCCGAACGCTTGCCCGGACGGGCGTAGTCGTCGGTGTAGTACAAACCGATCAGGCGGCCGTCGCGGCTCTTGTCATAGACCTCATAGGCCTCGACGTCGGGCTCGAAGGTCGGCACCGATCCCTTGGGCAGCTTCTTGAACTGGAAGCCGTACAGGCGCTCGGCCATGGCGAAGGAGCCGGCGCGGACCGCGTTCAGCTCGAAGTAGGGCTTCAGCTGGTTCTGATCCAGGTCGTACTTGGCCTTACGCACCTTCTCGGCGAAGTAGAGGTAGTCCCACGGCTCGATGTCGAAGCCGGCGATCGCCTTCATGTCGGCGACTTCCTCGGCGACGCGGGCCTTGGCCGGCGCCCAGACGCGGTCCATCAGGGCCTGAGCATTGGCCGGGGTCTTGGCCATCGTGTCCTGCATGCGCAGTTCGGCGTGGTTGCGATAGCCCAGCAGCTTGGCGCGTTGGTCGCGCAGCTTCACGATCTCGGCGATGGTCGAGTTGGTGTCGTTGGCGTCGCCGTTGTCGCCGCGATTGACGAACTTCTTCCAGACCTGCTCGCGCAGGGCCCGGTCGTCGGCGAAGGTCAGGAAGGGATCGACCGCCGATCGCGTGTTCAGGATCGCCCAGCCTTGCAGGTTGCGGCTGCGCGCGGCGCTGGCGGCGGCCGCCTTGTTGGAGTCGGGCAGGCCCCGCACGCCGGCCTCGTTGGGGATCAGCGTCCAGGCGTTCTCATCGGCGACGACCTTCTGGCCGAAGCGGGTGAAGGCGTTGGACAGGGCGGTGTTGATCCGGCCCAGCTCGGCCTTGCCGGCCGCGTCCAGATTGGCGCCCGAACGGATGAAGGCGTCGCGGCGACGCTCGGCCAGACGCTTCTGCTGGGCGCTGAGGCCCGCCGCGTCCGCGGTGTCGGCGACGGCCTTGACTCGCTGGAACAGCTTCTCGTTGAAGGTGATCTCGTCGGAAGCCGCGGACAGCAGCGGCGACAGCTCGGTGTCGACCGCGTCATAGGCTTCGCCGCCGATGTTGGAGGTCATCACGCCATAGACATTGGACGCGCGGTCCAGCGGCTCGCCGGCCAGCTCCAGCGCCGCCATGGTGTTGGCGAAGGTCGGGGCCTCGGGGTTGTTGGCGATGGCGGCGATATCGGCGCGTTGCAGTTCGATGCCTTCCAGCATGGCTTCGCGCAGCTTGGCCGGCGTTACCTTGTCGAAGGGCGGAACGCCGTCATACTTCCCGGTCCAGGCCTGCAGCAGCTCGGCGCGCGGCGTCTGGCGGGGCAGGACGGCGCGGGCAATGCGCGCTTCCTCGGCGACGCTGGCGGCGGACGCCGCAGCGGACCCGCCCGAGATCGCGCCCGTGGAAGCCCCCGTTGAGGCACAGGCCGACAGGGCCATCAGGCTGCCGCCCGCGATGAGAAGCTGGCGTCTATGCATGGAATGCTCCGAAACAAGATCATGGTTGCGATACACTTAGGCGCACGGATCGCCCCCGTCACCTGACGCGGGGATAAACTTGTCGCCAATCCGGTTGGATACGTCGTCGCACTGTTCTAAAGCCGGGCCATGGCTATTGGCGTTTTCGACTCCGGCGTGGGCGGCCTTACCGTCCACCGCGAACTGACCCGACGCTTCCCCCAGCGGGACTTCGTCTATCTGGCCGACCAGGCTCACGCCCCCTATGGCGGGCGCGGCGGCGAAGACATCGTCGAACTGACGAAAACCGGTTGCGAGCGTCTGTTCGCGGCCGGCGCCTCCGTCGTCGTCCTGGCCTGCAACACCGCCAGCGCCATTGCGCTTCGCCGCCTTCAACAGACCTGGCTGCCGGGTCTGCGCAAGCGTCTGGGCCGCCCGGTCAACATCCTGGGCATCATCGTCCCGACCATCGAGGCGGCGACCGGCAAGCCCTGGAGCTTCGAGGCCGAGCGCCCGCAGGAAGGCGAAAAGGTCGCCTCCATCGACATCACCGGCGTCTTCTGCACCGCCGCCACGGCCATCAGCCGCGTCTATGAGATCGAGATCGACAAGCGGCGCGAGGACATCGCTGTCTTCTCTGAACCCTGCCCCGGCCTGGCGGGTCTGATCGAACTGGGCGCGCCGCCGGAGGAGCTGAAGGTGGTGATCGACGACCACGTCGATGCGCTGCGTCGCCGCATCGGCCGCCACCCGGACAAGGCCATCCTGGGCTGCACCCACTATGAGATCGTCGCCGAACTGTTCGCCCAGGCTCTGCCGGCCGGCACCGTTCTGATCGAACAGCCGACGGCGGTGGCGGATGCGCTGGAGCGCTATTTCAAGGCGCACCCCGAATACGATCTGGGCGACAGCGGGCGTCGCGACTTCCTGACCACCGGCCAGGCCGGGCCTCAGTCGGAACTGGTGTCTCAGTTTTGGGGCGCGCCGGTGACGTTCGAACAGGCCTAAGGGCTCAGCAGCCCGGACAATCGGGCAGCGGCTCGGTCTCCAACTGCAATGTCGTATGGCCGATGGCGTAGCGCTTCGCCACGGCCTGGGCCTCGCAGATCAGGGCCGCCGTGTCGGCGCGGTCGTGCACCAGGTGGGCGGTCAGCGCCGTCTCGGTCGTCGACAGTCCCCAGACGTGCAGATCGTGCACGGCTCGCACGCCCGGCAGGCCGACCAGCGCCTGTTCCAGAGCCGGTACGTCCACGCCCGTCGGGGCGCCGTCCATGGCCAGATTGACCGAGTCCTTCAGCAGGCCCCAGGTCGACCACAGGATCACGACGACGATCACCAGGCTGACCAGCGGATCGACCACCGACCAGCCGGTCATCATGATCAGCCCGCCGGCCAGCACCACGCCCAGCGACACGCCTGCGTCGGCCATCATGTGCAGATAGGCGCCGCGCGCATTCAAGTCGTGCTGCGACTTCATGAACAGCAGCGCGGTGCCCAGGTTGATGACGAAGCCGATGCCCGCGACCGCCATGATGACGCCCGACCCGACCGGGGCGGGCTCGTTGAACCGCCGCACGGCCTCGAACGCGATGGCCCCGCAGGCGAAGATCAGCAGCAACGCATTGGCAAGCGCCGCCAGAACTGTGGCCTTGCCGAAGCCATAGGTGCGCCGACCGCCCGCCGCCCCGTGTGCGCCGCGTCGCGCCAGCCAGGCCGCGCCGCCCGCCATGGCCAGACCCAGCACGTCCGACAGATTATGCCCGGCGTCGGCCAGCAGGGCGGTCGAGTCCGCGATCAGCCCCGCGCCGAACTCGCACGCCACGAACAGCAGATTGACCACCAGGCCGACGGCGTAGCGCCAGTCGCCGGTGTCCACCGGACCGTGGCTATGACCGCCGTGGCCGTGGCTGTGTCCATGGTGACTGTGAGAATGCCCATGGCCGTGATCCGGATGATCGTGGTCATGCCGGTGGCTGGGGCTGTGGTCGTGCGCGGCGTTCATGGCTCGCCTATACGCCCTCTGGTGAAACAGCCAAGCCGCTACATGATAACGCATTGAATGTTATCATATAATATCGCCTCAGTGTTGGTGCATGGCGACAACGAGGCCGAGAGCGATCAAAGCCACGCCCAGCACCGCTCCCTCGTATCGCGCCCATCGCTCCAGCCGCAGGATCGAGGCGCCGGCGCTGGCCAGGGCCGTGAAGACCGCCATGCCGGCGATCGTCCCCGACGCGAACACCACCGTCAGCAGCGCCAGGGCTCCCAGGCCCGCCGAGGCCGAAGACAGATAGATGGGCAGCAGAACTTCGCCCGGCGAGACCGCCATCATGGCGACCAAACCCAGGAAGGCGGCCTTGTCGGACACGGCCGGCTCGGGCGTCTCGACCGCAGGACCACCGGCCATGGCCGGGCGCTTCAGGGTCGCGCGCGCCAGATAAAAGGCGCCGAACAGGAACAGCAGCACCGCCGCCAGATGCGGCAGAACGCCTTGGATCCACTGGTCCAACGCCAGACCCGCCGCCACGATCAGAGCGCCAACCACCGCCGTCGTGGCGATATGGGCCAGGCCCGCCGCCGTCACCGCCATCAGGATCCGCGACGGTCGCCAGCCTTGCGCCCGTCCCACCAGGGTGAAGGGCAGCCAGTGGGTCGGCAGGGCCGCATGCAGAAAGGCCGCCACAAAGCCGCCGCCCAGCAGGGAAAGCATGACGGACTGTTCGGGACCGGGAGACATGATCGGCCCTATAGCGTGTTACTTTATAACAGTCGAGAAGAATCGGCGATCAAAGCCAATCGGCGAACGGCTCGCGGTCTAGCATCTCTTCATAGGTCGGGCGGGGCCGGATCACGGCCCACTGATCGCCATCCACCAGCACCTCGGGGATCAAGGGCCGGCTGTTGTATTCGCTGGACATCACCGCGCCGTAAGCCCCGGCGCCGGTGAAGACGACCAGATCCTCGGCCTCCAGCGGCGGCAGCGCGCGGTCACGCGCGAAGGTGTCGCCCGTCTCGCACACCGGCCCGACCACGTCATAGGCCGTCGCCGCGCCCCCGCGCGGATTGACCGGCTGGATGTCGTGGAAGGCGTCGTACAGCGCCGGCCGCATCAGGTCGTTCATCGCCGCGTCCAGCACCAGAAAGCGCCGTCCGTCCGAGCGTTCGTTCACCTGGACCACTTGGCTCAGCAATACCCCGGCGTTGGCGGCCAACAGACGACCCGGCTCGAACGCCGCCTCCACGTCCAGCCCGTTCAGAACCCGCGCGGCCATGGCGACATATTCGGCCGGCGACGGCGGCTCGGTCCCACCGGAGTAGGGCACGCCCAGCCCGCCGCCCAAATCCAGCCGGGTCACGGCATGACCCTGCGCCCGCAGTTTCCGTGTCATGTCCGCCAAGACCTCGAAGGCGGCCTTCAGCGGCTCAAGGTCGGTGATCTGGCTGCCGATGTGGCAGGCCAGTCCGACGGGCGTGACATGGGGCGAGGCCGAGGCGCGGGCGTAGAGGTCCATCGCCTCCTCGACCGGCACGCCGAACTTGTCGCCCTTGCCGCCCGTGGTGATCTTGGCGTGGCCGCCCGCGCCCACGTTCGGATTGACCCGGATGGCGATGGCGGGCGACGCGTCCATCATGGCCGCAACGGCGATCAGCCGATCCAGCTCGGCGCCGGATTCGACGTTGATCTGACGCACGCCGACGCTGATGGCGAAGGCCATTTCCGCATCGGTCTTGCCGACGCCGGAGAAGATGATCTGGTCGGACGGCACGCCGGCCGCCAGGGCGCGACGGATTTCGCCCTCGGAGACCGTATCCGCGCCTGACCCCAGTTTCGCCAGGGTCGCCAGCACCGACAGGTTGGAGTTGGCCTTGACCGCAAAGGCGATCAGGGCCTCGCCCAGAGCGTCCCGATGCGCATCGGCGGCGGCGCGCAACAGGCCGTAATGTCGCTTCAACGTCGCGGTGGAATAGACATAGGCCGGCGTGCCGACCTCGTCCGCGATCAGCTCCAGCGGCACGCCCTCGGCATGGAGGGCGCCGTCCTTCAGGTCGAAATGGTGCAACTTACCGCGGGTCGTTCTGGGCGGCGCCGGCGCCGATCGGGTTGGACGGGCCGCCGTCGATCGGCACGCTGCTGGACGGACGGTTCATGGTCGCCGGCTCGGGCAGGCCCGGCGCACGGCTGCTGCGCGGCGCACGCTCGGTCTCGCGCACCGGCGATTCCAGATCGGCCATCCGGCCGCAGGCGGAGGTCAGAAGGGCAAGCGCGCCCGCGACGATGAGTGTCTTTTTCACAGGCGGTCTCTCCAGTCGGCGATGCGCGCACGGACCTGTTCCGGCGCGGTTCCCCCATAGCTTTGGCGGCTTTGGCACGAAGCCTCGGCGGTCAGCACCTTGTAAACCGCTTCGGTGATCCCCGGCTCCAGTTTCTGCATTTCTTCCAGCGGAAGTTGCGACAGATCCACGCCCAACTCCTCGGCTCGCTTGACCGCCGCGCCGGTCACGTGGTGCGCCTTTCGGAACGGCAGGTTCAGTTCGCGCACCAGCCAGTCGGCCAAATCCGTCGCGGTCGAAAAGCCCGCGCCCGCCGCCTGCGCCATCCGCTCGGTATTCGGTTGCAGGGCTGCAACCATGGCCGTCATCGCGACCAAGGCCAGATCCAGGGCGTCGAACGCCTCGAAAACCGGCGGCTTGTCCTCCTGCATATCCTTGGAATAGGCCAGCGGCAGGCCCTTCATCACCGTGGACAGGGCGACCAGCGAACCCATGATCCGGCCCGTCTTGGCCCGCACCAGTTCGGCGGCATCCGGATTGCGCTTCTGCGGCATGATCGACGAGCCGGTGGTCAGGTCATCGGGCAAGCTCGCGAAACCGAACATCGGCGTCATCCACACCACGATCTCCTCGGCCAAGCGCGACAGATGCCCGGCCGTGATCGAGGCGGCGGCCAGGCTTTCCAGCGCGAAGTCGCGGTCCGACACGGCGTCCAGGCTGTTGGCCATCGGCCGGTCGAATCCCAGATCCGCCGCCGTCGCCTGACGATCGATGGGGAAGGGCGAACCGGCCAAGGCCGCCGCCCCCAGCGGGCTTTCGTTCATGCGGGCGCGGGCGTCGGCGAAACGTCCGGCATCACGGCCGAACATCTCGACATAGGCCATCAGATGGTGACCCAGGGTCACGGGCTGGGCGGTCTGCAAATGGGTGAAGCCGGGCATCAGGTCGCCGGCATGCTGTTCGGCGCGCGTCAGCAGGGCGGCCTGCAGCGCCTTCAACTGCGCCACCGAGCGATCGCAGGCGTCGCGGACCCACAGGCGGAAATCGACCGCGACCTGATCGTTGCGGCTGCGCGCCGTGTGCAGCCGGCCGGACGGCTCGCCGATCAATTCATTGAGGCGCGCCTCCACATTCATGTGGATGTCCTCGAACTGATCGCGGAAGGGGAAGGTCCCGGCCTCGATCTCGGACTGGATGGCGTCCAGCCCGCCCAGGATCGCGTCCGCATCGCCCTGCGCAATGATGCCCTGCTTGGCCAGCATGCGGCAGTGGGCCCGTGACCCGGCCAGATCCTGACGCCACAGGCGCTGGTCAACGCCGATGGAGACGTTGATCGCCTGCATGATCTCGGCGGGGCGCGACGAAAAGCGTCCGCCCCACATGTCTTGACCCGCGGGCTTCACCGGCGCAGTCGAACCGCCGGATGGATTGGCGTCGGAAGAAGGTGTTTCGGTCATGAGCGGCTCAAGAAAGGCGATCTGGGCGGTCGTCGGCGCGGTCGTCGTCGTCAGCACCATCGCCGGCGCCGGCGGCATGGCGATGTCGCTATACGCCAATCATCGCCAGAAGGCGCAAGTCGAACAGACCACAACCGCCGCTGCGGCGCCAAAAAGCGACCTGGCGCGCTTCGCGATCGGATCCCTGGCCGCGCTATCGACCCCGGCCGAGGCCAAGTCAGCGCCCGAATACGCGTTTCGCGACCGCACCGGCACGGCCGTCCGCTTCTCGGCCTTCCAGGGCAAGGTCGTGGTCGTGAATCTTTGGGCGATGTGGTGCGCGCCGTGCAAGGCGGAGATGCCCACGCTTCAGGCGTTAGCGAAGGGCTATGAGACGAACGAGGATCTGGTCGTCCTGCCGATCAACGTCGACGCCACGCCCGAAGCCGCAGCCGAGGCGAAACGCTTCTTGGCCGACTACGCGCCCCTGCCCTTCTACAGCGACGCCAAGTTCCAGCTGCCGTTCGAGTTTCCCGGCAAGGGCGCCATGCCGCAGACCATCGTTCTGGATCGTCAGGGCCGCATTCGCGCCGTCATGAGAGGCGAGGCGGACTGGTCCAGCCAGGAAGCCCGCGCCCTGATCGATGCGATCCTGGCGGAGGGCGTAGCGCCGCCCCCCGCCTGATCGACTTTAGTTGTTGTTGGCCGGCACGCGCTGATCGGTCGCGGGATTGATCGCGCCGGGTTTGCCCTCGGCCGCCGCTTCGGCCTGTTCGTTTTCCAGCTTGTCGGCGACCTTGCCGGCGCCGCTCTCGACCGCCTGCGCGGCCTTCATCGCGCCGCCCTCGATCACTTCGCCGGCCTGAGACGCCACATCGGCCGTCTTGTCGGCCGCAGCCTCGGCATGCGCCTCGGTCTTTTCCTGCTCGGCCTGGGTGCAGGCGGCCGCGCCCAGCGTCATTGCGGCGACGGCCGCCATCAGGGCTTTGGTTCGGATCGTCACGACGAAACTCCGGTCAAGGTTGAAAGCTCGACCGAAAACGCAGCACGACGGCGCAGGTTGCAGTCAGGCCAGAGCAAGCGGAACCATAGAACCCGACACAGGGTTTGGCTCCGAAAGTGGAGGAGGAGATGGCAATGGACGAGTTTCGCAGAGACGACCCGAATGTGATCATTCCGATCGCCAGCACGCTCCCGCGTGTGGAGGAAACAATCATCGTCGAGCGCGAAAGCAGCACAGGCTGGTGGTTGGCCGCTATGCTGGGCGCGATCGTAATCGCCGTCGCACTATGGTTGTTCACCAGGCCCTCCGATCGTGATCCGTCGGCGGAGCTTCGCCTGGCCCAGGCCGAAGCCGCAGCCGCCGACGCCCAAGCCACCGCGCAAAGCGCCCTCGTTAGAAACAGCGAGGCCGAGGCTCGCGACAGTATAGCGCTGGCCCAGGCTCAGGCCATGGCGGCCCGGGCGGAAGCAGACAGGGCGATCCAGCAAGCGCGCGTAGCACAGGCCCGAGCCGCAGAGCCGGTGGTGATCGAACGCCAGACGGTGGTTCGGCCGGCCTCGAGCGGCGACGTGGTGATCGCACCGACCTCGCCTCAACCTTGAGTCTTTCTGCGACAAACTCTTGGATTGCCAGAAAGAGATAGACGTGGGAGCTTGTCTGGTCCGAAAAGGAGACAGCCGTGTTCCCAGTTTCTCTGCTCTTCGCTGCTACTCTCGCCGCTCAGGCTTCTGGTCAGACGTCGCCGGCTGGCGAGGTCGCAACGCCTCAGACTGGACCACTCGCTCAGACCACAGCGCAGGAACGGCCTCGGCGTGTCTGCGAAAGGCGAGCTCTGACAGGTCGCCGGCTTGAGCAGACCATCTGCTACACGCCTGAGCAATACGCCGCTCTGGTCGAAGCCAAGCGTAAGGAACTTCGTGAAATCCAGAGCCGCGATGCGGTGCAGTACGACCGCTCGATCGTCGGCATTCCGCCCGGACCGCTTTGATCCGTCAGTCTTTACACCTTGGCTGCTGACAGCGACGCAAGACCCAAGCGTTGCCGGTCGCTGGGTGACTCGACCAGAACTCCGCACCGGATAAGCGCTCAGCAGCGCGCAACTGGCTTTGTTAGAACGATCATCCAGTGCCGGCCCAAGATAGCCAGCGAGCCTTGGTCTAAATCTGAATCAGAGCGGAACAACCACTCACTGGTTTTCAGAGGACATTGGAGATGCGGTCTGTAGCATTCCTGGTTATCGGGACAACTGTGCTGTCCGCACCCGCATTTGCGCAAAACTCAGAGGCGCCAAAATACGTCGTGGTCGTCGCCTTGTCGCAGGCAGGTCAAGTCGTCGATGCTCCTTCCCTGACCATGTCTCCTGGCTCAGCCGCCTATGCGCAGGTCGATGGACGTTATCGTATCGACACACGTCTAACAAAAGGCGCAGGTCAGCGACTGACATTGGAAGCAACGATTGCTCGTCCTGAAGCTGAGCAATGGATCGTCGTTGCTCGACCGATGCTCATCCTCAACGAGGGGGGGACGTGCGACAGTTCGATTGCCTGGCATAGGCGGGGAAACGATCGAACTGACCATCCAACCTGCACCAAGTCCTCCAACCCTATAAGTCTTTCAATTTCTGCCGTCGTTTAAGCGCCCTGATTGGCTTCGCGGGAGGTCGCCGACATCCACACCGTCCTGAACAAATCCGATCCAAAGCGCAGTTCAGCGGCGTCGATCGCTGACGGATTTGGACGCTGGTTTCAAGGTCTTGCCGGCCTTCCGACCACACCGAATTGCGTCGCCGTTCCAACTGTCAGTTCTGCACATGGGAGCGCCGGATCTTCGCCCCTTCGACGGCCCAGATCGTGTCGTTGCCCACGGTGACCACGTAGATGGGCAGGCGATACAACAGCGATGCAAAGACATGAGTCTCCACCGGCAACGGGGAGACGATGTGGCTCACGACAAGCGCGTTCAACTGACCGTCGCGGGCGGCCTCACGTCGGTCAGAAATGATACAGGTCGCGGAAAGCTGGTCGCGCCGCAGCAGTGAACGGCCGTCCGCTGAGATGCGAAAACGGTAGTGGCCGGTGAGGATCAGGCTGTTGGGATCCGTGGTGGAGGCAAGCAGCCAGACCAGCCAATCTTCGCTGTCCGGATCTTTGAGGACGACAGCATTATAACGCTGAGCACAACGCAGCTCGCCGATCTGATTTGCAGCCGTCATGCGCGCGTCGAACCGCGCGAGTTGATCAGCGGGCAGGACAGGATCGACAGCCGCTTCCACCGGACCTGCTCCTTCGCTGGTGACCAGCACATCCCATGCGGCACGCCGCTGGCCATTCTCCTGGCGCAAAAAGCGGACTCGCTGGTTCTCTCCCTCATCGACCACGATCCAGCCGATCAGATCTGTGGGAAGACTGTTGCGGAAATGTTGGGTAAGTGCGTCGCTAGCGACAGCTGCAGCGGCATCCTGGCGATAAAGGGCCGCTCCGATGACCTGAACCTTCTCAAGCGACCAATCTTCGACCGGCGTGGGCGGCGCATCCTCACGCGCGACTGCAGGCTGGCCTCCCAGCAGCACGACAGCTGCGGCAAATATGAAATGTTTCAACAGGCTGCGCATACAGGAAGCTCCTTAAGCCGAAGGCGTACCACCTCCGCGAGAGGAAAACACCCGCTAAGCACCCGGTTAAATGCTAATCGGACCTTCGCAGACTGCCGCTCAAAGATGCTCCGGACCCAGAGCGGAAACTGGACAGAAGGCCAAGGTGGATCTCGATCCGAACCTTCGCCGACCGAAACAGACTTCAGAGGTGAAGGCGCGGCGAACGTAGATCTGGGGGACCTCGCACGCTCCGGATCTCATGACGGGCCATCAAACCCGACAACAAAAGTCGATCATACGCAGTGGAAATGGTGACTGGAGGCGGGATCGAACCGCCGACCTGTGGGTTATGAATCCACCGCTCTAACCATCTGAGCTACCCAGTCCCGGGCCCCGCGCGCGGCCGGGGCCAGCGCGAAAGAGGCGTGCCTATATCGCCGTCGGGCGCGCGGTTCAAGTCGTCTCGGACCAGAACCTGCGGCGATAGAGCGCAAGACGCCTTGCGGCAGGAACGGTAACGCTGGCCTCGCCGTTTCGTAACGACTGCCCAAAGCCCAGCCGGAGTTCGCCCTTCATGCGCCTGATCGTCGCCGCCGCCTCGACATCCCTGCTCGTTCTCGCCGCCGCCTGTGGCGCAAATAGCGAGAGCGCCGGCGCCGCGCCTCAGGCCGGGGCCCCGCTGGAAACCCTTCCGGCGAACAATCCCGATCAGCAACCGGCTTTCGCCGGCCAGACCCGCGCGCCGGGGGTCAAGACCGAACAGGCCATGACCCACACGGTGGTCGCCTCGGGCCTTGTCCACCCCTGGGGTCTGGCGGCCCTGCCCGACGGTCGCTGGCTGGTGACTGAAAAGCCGGGCCGTCTGCGCATCATCACCGCCCAAGGCCAGGTCGGCGAACCCGTCACGGGCTTGCCTGCCGTTGACGCGCGCGGTCAGGGCGGCCTGCTGGACGTCGTCGTCGGACCGACCTTTGCGCAGGATCGCATGATCTATTGGAGCTATGCCGAACCCCGCGAGGGCGGCAACGCCACCTCGGTCGCGCGCGGGCGTCTGTCGGACGACGGTTCGCGTGTCGAGAACGTCCAGGTCATCTTCCGCGCCCTGCCCGTCTATGACGGCGACAAGCATTTCGGGTCGTCCCTGGCCTTTGCGCCGGACGGCAAGCTGTTCATCACACTGGGCGAACGCTCAGACAAGCCGATGCGGCCCCAGGCGCAGGATCTGGGCTCGCACATGGGCAAGACCATCCGCATCAACGCCGACGGCACGGTCCCGCAGGACAACCCCTTCGTCGGCCGCGCCGGCGCCCGACCGGAAATCTGGAGCCTGGGGCACCGCAATGTTCAGGGCGTCGCCGTCCAACCGGGAACGGGCGCCATCTGGACCATCGAACATGGCACGCGCGGGGGCGACGAGGTCAATCTGGACAAGGCCGGCGCCAACTACGGCTGGCCGGATGCGGCCTACGGCGTCGAATATGCAGGCGGCGCGATCAACAGCGGCGCGACGCAAAAGGATGGCACCGAACAGCCCGTCTATTACTGGGATCCGGTGATCGCGCCCGGCGGCGCCACCTTTTATCAGGGCGCCATGTTCCCCGGCTGGGACGGCAACCTGCTGGTCGCAGGCCTGAAGGAAAAACACATTGCGCGTCTGGTCATCCAGAATGACCGTGTGGTGGGCGAAGAGCGCCTGTTGACGGACCTGGGTGAACGCATCCGCGATGTGGCGGTCGGCGCCGACGGATCGGTCTGGGCCATCACCGACGAGCAGAACGGCAAGCTGGTCAGGCTGTCGGCGACGCAGTAGTCTTCGAGGGCCGGGGGGCTATGCGGAGCGGTTGACGCTCCAAAGGGAGCAGCGAACCATGCGTATCCTCATCCTTTCCGCCGCCGTCGTCCTGCCGCTGCTTTCGGGCTGCGGCACGATGGGGGCGACCAATAGCTATCAGCAGGAGCTGAACGCTCTGGAAGCCGCGTGCACGCGTGACCGTGGCATTCTGACGCCGACCGGCGTTCAGACCGGGCGTCCGCAGACCGAATACGCCTGCAAGATCACCGGCGGCGCCACCCGTATTCCGCCGCGCTGACCGCGGGCGCTCGGCCGGCGTTCCCACGCCCTCATTCCGTCAGTCCGTCGAAGCATCCGCCTCAAGCGGCCGCGATCACGCGGCTTATTACTTGACGTTGACGTAAACGTAGGGTTCTTGGCGTCCACGCTTGGAACCGCCCTGTCCGTCGTGCCGCGACCTGCCGTACGTTGAGGATGGGCCCAAAGATGGAGACGCACTTCCATGGCTGACGCCTATATCTACGACGCCGTCCGCACGCCGCGCGGCAAGGGCAAGAAGGACGGCTCGCTGCACGAGATCACCGGCCTCAGCCTGGCGACCCAGGTGCTGGAAGCGCTGCGCGACCGCAACGACCTGGACACTTCCAAGGTCGATGACGTCATCCTGGGCTGCGTCACGCCCGTGGGCGAACTCGGCGCCGACATCGCGCGCACCGCCGTGCTCTCGGCCGGCTGGTCGCAATATACGGCCGGCGTCCAGATCAACCGCTTCTGCGCCTCGGGCCTGGAAGCCGTGAACATGGCGACGGCCAAGGTGAAGTCCGGCGAGGCCGACTTCGCCGTCGGCGGCGGCGTCGAGGTCATGAGCCGCGTGCCGATGGGTTCGGACATGGGCGCCTGGCCGACCGACCCCTCCTCGGCCTTCCCGACCTATTTCGTGCCGCAGGGCGTCTCGGCGGACATGATCGCCACCAAATACGGCTTCAGCCGCGACGACGTGGACGCCTATTCGGTCGAGAGCCACAAGCGCGCCGCCAAGGCCTGGGCCGAGGGCCGGTTCAAGAAGTCGGTGATCGGCGTCAAGGACCAGCTGGGCCTGACCATCCTGGACCACGACGAGACGATCCGTCCGAACACGGACATGCAGGCGCTCGGCGGCCTTAACCCCTCCTTCGCCATGATGGGCGAAATGGCCTTCGACGGCGTGATCAACCAGCGCTACCCCGAGGTCGAACGCGTCAATCACGTCCACACGCCGGGCAACTCGTCCGGCATCGTCGATGGTTCGGCCGGCGTGCTGATCGGTTCGCTGGAAGCCGGCCAGGCCCTGGGCCTGAAGCCGCGCGCCAAGATCCTGGGCGGCGCCTCGATCGGCTCGGAGCCGTCGATCATGCTGACCGGCCCTGAGTATGTGACCCGCAAGCTGTTGAACAAGCTGGGCATGACGCCCGATGATATCGACCTGTGGGAGCTGAACGAGGCCTTCGCCGCCGTCGTCCTGCGCTACATGCAGGCGCTCGACATCGACCACGCCAAGATGAACGTGAACGGCGGCGGTATCTCGATGGGCCACCCGCTCGGCGCCACCGGCGCCATGATCACCGGCATCGCGCTGGACGAGCTGGAGCGCTCGAACAAGTCGACCGCCCTGGTCACCCTGTGCATCGGCGGCGGCATGGGCACCGCCACCGTCATCGAACGCGTCTGATCCGGGAGCAAATGGATATGGAAAACTTCAAGATCGACGTCGACGCCGACGGTATCGCCCTGATCACCTTTGACGTTCCGGGCCGTTCGATGAACACCCTGACCTCCTCGGTGATGAAGGAAATCCCCGAGCTGGTCGAACGCATCAAAACCGACGACGCCATCAAGGGCGCCGTCATCACCTCGGACAAGGCCTCGGGCTTCTGCGCCGGCGCGGACCTGGGCGACATGGCCGGCGGCGTGCTGTCGGGCGGCGGCGACCTGCAAAAGGCGTTCGACGCCGGCTGGAAGCTGAACGGCGCCTTCCGTGCGCTGGAGACCTCGGGCAAGCCGATCGCGGCCGCGATCAACGGTTTGGCCTTGGGCGGCGGGCTGGAGTTCACCCTGGCGGCCCACTACCGCGTGGTCGAGAACGACAACAAAATCCAGCTCGGCCTGCCCGAGATCAAGGTCGGTCTGTTCCCCGGCGGCGGCGGTACACAGCGCCTGACCCGCCTGGTCGGCGTCCAGAACGCCATGATGGCGATGAGCGAGGGCAAATCCTTCCGCCCGAACGACGCCAAGGGCGCCGGCATCGTCCATGAAGTCGTCGAGAAGGGCCAGTCCGTCGAGGCCGCCAAGGCCTGGATCAAGAACGGCGGCAAGGCTGTCCAGCCTTGGGACGAGAAGTCCTTCAAACTGCCCGGCGGCGGTCCCTATCACCCGGCCGGCATTCAGAATTTCATGGTCGGCAACGCCATGCTGCGCAAGCAGTCCTATGGCAACTATCCGGCCGTGGTGAACCTGATGAAGGCCGTTTACGAAGGCGCCCAGGTGCCGATGGACGCGGCCCTGCGCATCGAGACCCGCTACTTCATCAAGACCCTGATGACGCCGCAGGCCCAGGCCATGATCCGTTCGCTGTTCCTGTCCAAACAGGAGCTGGACAAGGGCGCCGTTCGCCCGGCCGGCGTGGCCAAGTCCGATCCGAAGAAGGTCACCGTCATCGGCGCCGGCATGATGGGCGCGGGCATCGCCTATGTGCAGGCGCTGGCCGGCATCGAGACCATCCTGATCGACCAGACGCAGGAAGCCGCCGACAAGGGCAAGGCCCACGTCGAGGAACTGCTGAAGAAGCGGCTGTCGCGCGGTCAGCTGACGCAGGAGAAGTACGACGCCCTGCTGGGTTCGGTCACGGCGACGACCGACTATGAGCTGATCAAGGGTTCGGACCTGGTCGTCGAGGCCGTGTTCGAGAACCGCGAGATCAAGGCCGATGTGACCAAGCGCGCCGAGGCGCAACTGGCCGAGGGCGCCGTCTTCGGCTCCAACACCTCGACCCTGCCGATCACCGGCCTGGCCGAGGCCTCGGTGCGGCCCGACGACTTCATCGGCATCCACTTCTTCTCGCCCGTCGACAAGATGATGCTGATCGAGATCATCCTGGGCGAAAAGACGGGTCAGGCCGCCATCGCCAAGGCGCTGGACTATGTGCTGAAGATCAAGAAGACGCCGATCGTCGTCAACGACAGCCGCGGCTTCTACACCTCGCGCTGCTTCTCCACCTTCCTGATGGAGGGCATGGCGATGCTGGAAGAGGGCTACGGCCCCGCCCTGATCGACAATGTCGGTCGCATGACCGGCATGCCGCGCGGCCCGCTGGAGATGCACGACGACGTCGCCCTGGACCTGTCCTACAAGATCGCCAAACAGACGGCGTTGGACTTGGGCGACAAATATGTCCCGTCGGAAGGCGCCGACATCGTCGCCAGGATGGTCGAGGGCGGACGCTTCGGCCGCAAGAACGGCAAAGGCTTCTACGACTACGATCAGAAGCCCAAGACGATCTGGAAGGGTCTGGGCGAACTAGCCCCCACCACCAAGGGCATCGATCAGCCGGAAGAGCCGACCGCCTTCGCCCAGATCGACGAACTGAAGACGCGCCTGCTGTATCGCCAGGCCGTCGAAGTGGCCCGTTGCTGGGAAGAAGGCGTCATAGACGATCCGCGCGAAGCCGATCTGGGCGCCATCCTGGGCTGGGGCTTCGCGCCCTGGACCGGCGGCCCGATCAGCATGATCGACGGCATCGGCCTGGCCAAGTTCGTCGAGACCGCCGACCGTCTGGCCGCGACCTACGGCGACCGCTTCAAGGTCCCGCAGTTGCTGCGCGACATGGCCGCGAAGAACGAGACCTTCTACGGCAAGTTCGCCCCGGAGAAGGCCGCCGCCTGATCGGTCACGGACATCCATACAAGATGGGACGGGCGACCTTCGGGTCGCCCGTTTTCGTTTGGCCCACCTTTCTTTCGTCATTCCGGGCTTAGGGCCGCTTGGCCCGAAGACCCGGAACCCAGCGGCGCGCGAAAGCGCGAACCTGTCGTGGATTCGATCTTCAGCCGTCGTGCGGCGGAAAGATTTCGCCTGCGGCGCCGCTGGGTTCCGGGTCTTCGCTACGCTTCGCCCGGAATGACGAAAGAAAGGTGGGCCAAACAAAAAGACCCGCCCGACACGAGGTCGAGCGGGTCGCTCCGCCGCCCTTCGCGGGGTCGGTGGCGGGTCGCTAGGGGCGACGGAGTAGCGGTGAAAAGACCGAACCGAGACCAGGGCAAACTCTGACAGTCCGCCCAGCCTCGGAGGCTGGCGTCAGCCTTCCAGGTCCTGGCCTTCGTCCGGCTCGGGCGTGCCCAGCAGTTCGTCGGCGATCTTGTTGGTCGAGGCGCGCACGTTCTTTTCGATCGAGGCGGCGATGTCCGGGTTCTGTTTCAGGAACTCGCGCACATTCTCGCGGCCCTGACCAATGCGGGTGGAGTCATAGCTGAACCAGCTGCCCGACTTCTCGATGATGCCGGCCTTGACGCCCAGGTCGATGACTTCGCCCAGCTTGGAGATGCCCTCGCCGTACATGATGTCGAAGATGACCTCGCGGAACGGCGGGGCGACCTTGTTCTTGACCACCTTGACCCGGGTGGTGTTGCCGACCACCTCGTCGCGGTTTTTGATCGCGCCGGTGCGGCGGATGTCCAGACGCACGGAGGCGTAGAACTTCAGCGCATTGCCGCCCGTCGTTGTCTCGGGCGAACCATACATCACCCCGATCTTGTGACGGATCTGGTTGATGAACAGAACGATGCACTTGGACTTGGAGATCGAGGCCGTCAGCTTGCGCAACGCCTGGCTCATCAGGCGCGCCTGAAGGCCCGGCAGGCTGTCGCCCATCTCGCCCTCGATCTCGGCGCGCGGCGTCAGGGCCGCGACGGAGTCGACGACCACGATGTCCACGGCGCCCGACCGGACCAGCGTATCCACGATTTCCAGCGCCTGCTCGCCCGTGTCGGGCTGCGACACCAGAAGATCATCCAGATTGACGCCCAGCTTCTGGGCGTAGACCGGGTCCAGCGCGTGTTCGGCGTCGACGAAGGCGGCGACCCCGCCCTTCTTCTGCACTTCGGCGACGGTGTGCAGGGCCAAGGTCGTCTTGCCCGAGGATTCCGGGCCGAAGACCTCGATCACCCGGCCGACCGGCAGGCCGCCGATGCCCAAGGCCATGTCCAGGCCCAGCGAACCGGTCGAGACGCTCTCGATCTCATTCACCTGCCCAGCCTTGCCGAGCTTCATCACCGAGCCCTTGCCGAAGGCGCGATCGATCTGCGCGATCGCCGCCTCCAGGGCGCGTTGCTTGTCGCCGTCGTCCTTGCCCACCAACTTGAGTGCCGCCTGTGAAGCCATTGCCTTCGTCTCCCTTGCCATGATTCCTGTCATTAAGCTTGGGAGAGACCCGCCTGGACCCGCCCCCGTTTCGTGAGGCCGACTATGTGCATGGTTTGTTCCGGTTCACAAGATGTTCTCGCTGATCAAAACGAGAACATCTAAATCGTGCGACCGTTTTTGACGTAGGCTAGAGCGGAAGACGGAGGCTGAAACTGGCGCCCTCGAGGTCATAAGTCATGACCGCTGAGCCGTGCAGCGAGCGGTTGATGGTCGAGTCGATCAGGACCGAGCCAAAGCCCTTGCGCTGAGGCGGCGATACCGCCGGCCCACCGCTTTCGACCCAATCCAGCAGCAGATGGTCGTCCGCCACGGACCAATCGACCCGCACACAGCCCGAGGCGTTCGACAGGGCGCCGTATTTGGCGGCGTTCACCGCCAGTTCGTGAAAGACCATCCCCATGCCCAACGTCTGCTGCGCGTTCAGATCGACGGCCGGACCGGTCAGGCGAACCTGTTCCTCGGCATAGGGGGCCAGTTCCTGAGCCAGCATGGCGCGCAGATCGACACGCTCCCAGTTCGCGGCCGTCAGCAGGTTCTGCGTGTTGGACAGGGCCACCAGCCGCGCCTCGAACAGGGCGGTGAAGGTGGCGACATCCGGCGTGCGCCGCGCCGTCTGATGGGCGATGGACTGCACCGTGGCCAGGGTGTTCTTCACCCGGTGATTCAGTTCGTTGATCAGCAGTCGCTGCAAGCGTTCGCTGTCGGCCAGGGCGGCGAAGGCCTCACGGCGATCGGTGATGTCGGTGATGACGCCCGACATCTTGATCGGCCGGCCCGACCGACTGCGGATCAGGCGTCCCCTCAGATGGATCCACCGGCCAGAGGCCGGCAGACGCCATTCCTGATCATATTCGCCCTCGCCCGCCAAGGCGCGCTCCAGCGCCTGACGATGCAGCGGCAGATCCTCGGGCGACAGACGATTGCCGATCTCGGTGGCTCCCAGACGGCTGTCCGCGTCGATGGACAGGATTTCGCGCGCGCGGACTGACATCATCGTCGTCTTCATCGGCAGGGTCGCTTCCCAGAAGCCGACGCCGCCCGCGTCCACGGCCGCCAGGACATTGGCGCGCTGATCCACGATCGAGGCCCCCAGCGCGAGAAACAGCAACGTCACCGCCCCGGTCGTCACCGCGACCGCCAAGACCACCGGCGACGCCCCGCCCTCCACCGGCCCGGCGTCGGCGATGGGGGTCAGGATCAGGGCCGCCATGCCGACATGGTGCATGGACACGATGGCCAGACCCAGGATCACGGCGGCGACCGCGCGCCAGGCCAGGCTGCGCTCCTGGCGGGCCGCAATCAGGGCGGCATAGGCGGCGGCGACCGCAACCAGCACCGAGAGGGCGACCAGCACGGGCTGGTAACTCAAGACGGCGTTCGTCCGCATCGCCGCCATCCCGACGTAGTGCATGGCGACGATGGACCCGCCCATCAGCAGGGCCGCCGGCGCCAGTCGCAAGGGGCTGGCCTGCGCCGTCCCCGCCGTCAGGAAGGCCGCGGATGTGCCGGTCGTCGCCAGCAGGAAGGAGACCAGCGTCAGGCCGGGATCATAGAAGACGGGTCCTTCGGCCTCGAACCCCAGCATGGCGATGAAATGCATCGACCAGATGCTGACGCCCAACGCCAAGGCGGCGACGCCTAACCATCGCAACCGCGTCGCGCCGATCTGGTCGCGGGTTCGATTGAACAGATCCAGAGCCGTCCACGCGCCCAGGATCGCTATGGCCAGCGACAGGACGGTGAACGGATTGACGTGAAGATGGTGCAAATGCGCCGAGGCCCCGAGAAACAGCAGCGGTATGCTTAGCCCGGTTTCATCGCTCGGACGACTGCGAAACGCATCTGGATCAAGCGACTAACCTGGCCCCCACGGCGACCGCAACAGCCAGCGCCACGCTGGCGGCGGCGAAGATCGACAAGGCCCGCCCCGCGCCGGGCGCCAGCGGGCGGACCAGCATAGCGATCATCAGGGCGATCGGCCCCACCGCGCCAGGCATGTCCATGCCGACCCCCAGGAAGACGCCGTGCCCCTGAACCAGCAACCACCCGCCGACCAGGGCTGTGGCGACGACGGCGGGTGCGGAGGACGCCCACGAGCCGAAGCGGGCGCCGATCACCGCAGTCGACGCGGCCGCCAGGGCGGCGATCAGACCGGGCCACAGCAGCAGGAAGGCGGCTTCCGGCGCCGCCGCCTGCACCCCGCCGCCCAGGATCAGGACGAGGACGATCAGCCCCAGCCAGCCGCCCCAGGCGGCGTCTGCGTCCTGCGGTTTCGGCCGCGTCAGGCTGAGCGCCAGAGCGATCACCGTCGCCCCCAGGACCGGCAGGCTGAAACCGCCCAGCGCCGCTGCAATCGCGAAGGCCGCCAGGACAACCCCGGCCGCGCCCCATCGACCCAGCAACCGTCGCCCTGCGGTCAGCATCAGAACCAGGGCCAGCATGACCAGGGCCACGGCGATTTCGAGAACCGGCAGGCGACGCAGCAAGGTGTAATAGAGGTCGGCGGAATCCACGCGACGGCCGATCGGCCCGGCCAGGACGCGCACCGCCTGCCCCACCACCACCGCGCTGGCCAGCAGCCACAGGCCATCCGTTGCGCCGCGTACGACCGACATGGCTCTCAAGCCCGTCGCATGGCGCGCGCCCCAAGCGGCGAAGGCGGTCGCCAGAACCGCTACGGTCAGCAGTACCCAGCCGATCTCCGGCGAATGCTGCATGACGAACAGGCCAAAGACGTCGGCATAGACGGCGTTCTGCGTCGCCTGCGGCAGGGCTGGCGCCCGCAGAAGGTCATCGGCCATTTCCAGCGCCTGGGAGCCGATATGCTGCACGCTGCCCTGATCCAGCGCCTGTGGCGTTGAGGACGGCGAATGGTACTGAGCCGGGCGGCCGATGAAGGCCAGGTTGATCCCCGCCAGCTTGCGATCCGCCGCCACGGTGAAGTCCGTGCCGTTGGGCATCAGCCGATAGACGAAGATGGCCAGGGCGTTGCTGGACGGCCCGCCCGTCGCTCTCTGGGTCGCCTGGGCATAGCGGGCGATGGTCTGGGCGTTGCCGGGCCCGGTCTCGAACATCATCGCGCGCCCGCCGCCGCCCCGCGCCTCCAGATTGATCACCGCGCCGATGTCGTCACGCAGCGGATGTTCGCTGAAGAAGGCCCGCGCCCCGTCCAGATTCAGCTCCTCGGCGTCGGTGAACAGGACCACCAGCGTGCGTTCGGCCCCGCCCCGCGCCTTGATCGCGCGCACGGCCTCCAGAATGGCGGCCACGCCGGAGGTGTCGTCGGCGGCGCCGGGCGAGGTCGGCGAGGTGTCGTAATGCGCCATAATGGCCACGGCAGGCAGGGCCGGATTCCGTCCCGGCAGGACGCCGATGACATTGACGGCCTGGACGCCGCCCGCATTTCCACCCTCCCGCTCGAGCCGCGCGACGGCGGCGGGCGACAGGGCGCCGGTCTGCAGGCTGGGCTGAAGCCCCAGCGCCGTCAGCCTTTGGACAAGATAGGTCTGAACCTGCCGATGCTCGGCCGAGCCGACCGGATGCGGCGCTCTTGCGATCCGGTTCACGTCCATCATGGCGCGCGCGGCCGAGAACTGAACCGCAGGCGCCGAGGCGGGCAGGGGTTTGGGCGTCTGCGCGGTCAGCACCGCCAAGCCCAGGGCCGCCGCAAGGGACGCCAGAAACAACACCCAACGCATATCCAATCCCCCGATCGCTCTGTTCCGCAATCAGCCCCGAACCGCCGGTGTGCGCAAGGCCTCGATCAGCGTCGCACGATGTTCCGCGCCGTCAGATTGCCCGTGGCCCCGTCGCCGTCGTCCGCGCTGGACCCGAACGGCCAGCCCCGGTCGTCGCCGCAGTAGCGTCGCCCGCCCTCACGCGACCCGATCACAACCGCGCGCGGCCGCAACCAGCCCGCGCCGGTGAACAGATTGTCCGTAATCTGATTATAGGACGGCGTCTGGTGGCGGATCACGCCGTCCTCGCCGCAGTTGCGGTACAGAAAGACCCCGCCCTTGCCGTGCAACGCCAGCCGGTTGCCGACGATGCGGTTGGCGCCCGATCCGTCCACCGCGATCTGTTCGCGCCCGGTGCGAATGTCGAAATCGTTGTCCTGGATCAGCGCGCCTGCGCTCTCGGCGTCCAGATAAACGGCGGTCGAGGTCGAGCGCCCCGTAAAGCGGGATCGCGTCACCGTGGTGCGCGTCACCCCAGGTCCGACATACAGGGGAATGGTCCCCACGCCTTCGAACCGAACCCGATCCAGGGTGACACGGATCGGCGCGGCGGACTGGGCCGCTTGCGTGTGCCCGGCGGTGCGTGACGAGGCCAGCAGGTCGCGCATCGATCCGCCCGCCCCCATGCCCCAGATCCGTACATTGCCGACGACGGTGCAGTTTCGGATCGTCACATCGACCGGTCGCGACCACCGATCGCCTTCGCGGCGGGACCAGACGGCGAGGGTCGGGGCGGAAGTCGTCGCCGGGCCCGGCGCGCGGATCGTCCCGCCCCCGCAATCCAGTGACGCGCCTGAACCTTCCGCGCCTTCGATCAGCACACGGCGGCGAATATCGACGCCCGACAGATCGGCTTGGCAGGTCAGGCGATACGGCTGCGTCGACGGCGCCGTCAGCGCCGCGACCTCTTGAGGCGTGCACGGCCGGTCGGCCGGGGCCTGAGAGGTCAGCAAGGCCAGGGCCAGCGCCGCCGTCATCAGGGCAGAGGGATCGCCAGGGCCGCGCGCTCAGCCGCGCAGCCGGGATTGGTCAGGCCGCTGCGACGCGCGGCCGCCAGCTCGCCCCGCGCCGCCGCCATGTCCGCCTGAAAGGCCGGGGTGGCGACGGCCCTGGCCGCAACATCCCGCCCGATCTGTTCGCCGACCGCGACATCCGTCGGATAGTGCATGGCGCAGACCAAGCGGCTGACCCCGATCTCGTGCCCGATCCGGCGCACGGCCTCCGCCCGGTCCGGCTCCAGCGCCGCAAAAGCCTCGCCATAGGCCGTCGCGACCGCTGCGCTGCCGGACGGATAGGAGGCGCTGCGTCTCGCCGCCGGCGTCAGCGTCTGACAGGCGCGCCGGTCTGGATCGTCGCCGACCGGCCGCAACCGCGCCTGGCGCGCCTTGACGCGTTCGGCCGCACTGTTCGCATCATGGAAGATCCGCGCCATCACCCGGTCCAGCGCCGGCGTCTCGGCCGACCCCAGACGAACACGCAAGGCGCAATCGAAATGTTGCAGGGCCAGAGGCGGACGCAACTCGGCATGGGCGATAGCGAGCAGCCAACGGTCGCCGTCTTCCAGAGCCACAAGACGCGCCGAGGCCGCCTTGTCCGCAAGATCCGCGACGGACCCCGGAGCCGGGGCCGGCGGCACTGCATTCGCCAATTGGACGACAACGTCATCGCCCAAATAGCCTTCAGCCGGCATCGCGCCGTCCGGCTTGGGCGCCCCGGCGCACCCACCGGCCAGCAGAATCGCCGTCGCCGCGCCCAGGGCGGCGCCCCGCTTCACTGACCGGCGCTCCAGCCCAGCTGGACCGAGGTCACGCCAGTCTCGGTCGGCGTGGCGACAACCTGTAGCGAGGCGCCGTTCACCGCGTCCGCCGCCGCGCCATAGGCACGCGTGTCGCCCTGGTTCATTCCGGCGACGGAGCGCAGGCCCGCTTTCTCGGCGCGCTCGCGATAGAAAGCGACGACATCGTTCGGCGAGGCGGTGGTGGTGAAGGTCACCAGGCCGCCCGGCCCGGCCTCGCCGCCGGCGGCCAGAGGCTGGCCGTCCACTTGTGCACCGGGATACACGACGGCGAAGGACGGCGTCCCATCGGCGGTGGCGGGTGCAGTCCCCCCTACGACGGCGGGCGCTTCGGCTGCGGGAGGCGTCGCACCAGCGACGGCCGGCGCTGACGCTTCAGGCGCAGCCTTGGCCTCGACCGGTTGGGCCGAGCGATCACATCCTACAAGGCAAAACAGAACCACGACGGCGGGGGCCGCCAAGCGAAGCGTCATCGAAAGGTCGTCCTTGGACCGATGGAAGGTCAGAGCGCCACCGTGGCGCATGGTTGCGGCGGCGGCAAGGCGCCCGCTCAGTCGGCGACGTCCTCTTGCCCCTTCGAGCCTTCCTTCGCCAGCCGGTCGTTGATCTCGGCGGAATCGGGATCGTCATCCGTGCCCGCAGCCGAACCGCCACGCAGCGAGCCTGCCCGCGTGTCCGATCCCGAATCGCTGCCGTCCAGCGCGTCGATCAGCGTATCCGCCTTGTGACCCAGATCCGGCTTTTCGCCCATGTCGGCGGCCTCGCGGGCGTCGTCGCAATCCGCTTCGGGCTTGGGGGAATCGGTGTCGGTCATGGCGCATCGCTCCGCTTGTCGAGATCAGTTTAAAGCGCCTGATCCGGTCGCGGTTCCAGACCCTCGCCCTTGAACCTAAAGGCACAGACCCGATCTAGGCATCATGATCCCGTTTTCAGTTCTCGACCTCTCCCCCATCGTCGAAGGCGGCGACGCCCGACGCGGCCTGGATGAAAGCCTGGCCCTGGCCAAGGCGGCCGATCGGCTCGGCTATGAGCGGTTCTGGCTGGCCGAACATCACAATATGCCCGGCATCGCCAGCGCCGCCACCGCCATCGTCATCGGCCATGTCGCGGCGGGGACCGAGCGCATCCGCGTCGGCTCCGGCGGCGTCATGCTGCCCAACCATGCGCCCTTGGTCGTCGCCGAACAGTTCGGCACGTTGGAGACCCTGTTTCCCGGCCGGATCGATCTCGGCCTGGGTCGCGCGCCTGGCACGGACGGCGCCACCGCCCGTGCGCTGCGGCGCTATTTTGAAGGCGTCGATCAGTTTCCGCGCGACGTCGTCGAACTGATCCAGTGGTTTGAGCCGGCGTCTGAGAACCAGCCCGTCCGCGCCGTCCCGGGCGCCGGCCTGCGCGTGCCGATCTGGCTTCTGGGCTCCAGCCTGTTCAGCGCCCAGCTCGCCGGCCAGCTCGGCCTGCCCTACGCCTTCGCGAGCCATTTCGCGCCCGAACTGCTGCTGGAGGCCGTGGCCCTGTACCGCCGCGAGTTCGTCCCCTCGGACCGCCTGGCCAAGCCCCACGCCATGGCCGCGATCAACGTTTTCGCCGCCGACACGGACGCCGAGGGCGTGCGCCTGTCCACGTCGATGCAGCAGAGCTTCGCCCGCCTCTCGACCGGCAAGCCGGGCAAGTTGCCGCCGCCCGTCGACGACATCACCACCATCCTGACGCCGCAGCAGATCGCCGGCGCCAAGGGCCGCCTACTCTATTCCGCCATCGGCGGCCCGGAGACCGTAAAGCGCCAACTGACCGACTTCATCGCCCTGACCGGCGTGGACGAGCTGATGGTCACCGGCATGATGTTCGACAACACCGCCCGCATCCGCAGCCTGGAGATCGTAGCCGAGGTGCGGGATCAGATGGCGACGAAACGGGCGGCCTAGAGGCCCTTCAGAAAATCCAGCAGCAGGCGGTTGATCTCATCCGCCCGTTCCTGCTGGATCCAGTGACCCGCGCCCGGCACGACCACCGAGCGGATCAGGTTCGGCGCCCAGTCCTTCAGGCCCGCCTCGTGCCCGCCGGCGTAATGGCGCACCGGATCGTCCTCGCCGACGATGAAAAGGGCCGGCGGCGTGATCTTTTGGTCCTGCACGAAGGCCGTCAGCGACCAGTTCAGGTCCATCGCCCGATACCAGTTCAGCGGCCCTTCGAACCCGCTGACTGAGAAGGCCTGCACATATTCGTCGAAATGCGCTTCGCTCATCCATGGCGGCAAAGTCGCGTCGTCGGCGATGGTGTCCAGCAGCGCCACGCCTTCGGGCATGAAACCGGTCGATCTGCGATCGACGGGGGTCGCGCCGTCATAGGCGTAAAACAGTTTCCTCAGCGCCATCGCCGGATCGGCGTCCAGCGCCCGGTGCGCATCCGGCGCCTGGAACCGGCTGATGTAGAGGTCGCCCAGCCCGGCCCGTTTCGAGATGGCGGCCATGGCGGCGGTGGGCGGTCCCTTGGGTCGGCGCGGCTGGAACGGCACCGACAGGCCCGCCACCGCCGTGAACAGATCGGGCCGCAACAGGGCGCAATGCCAGGCCACCGGCGCGCCCCAGTCATGCCCGACGACGATGCAGGACGCCTTGCCGAGAGCGCGGACCAGATCGACCATGTCCCCGACCAGATGCAGGATGGAGTAGGCCTCCACCCCTGCCGGCTTGTCCGTCCCGCCATAGCCCCGCATGTCCGGGGCGACGACATGATAGCCCGCCTGCGCGATCGCCTGGACCTGAGCGCGCCAGCTGATCCCCAGTTCTGGGAAGCCGTGGATCAGCAGGACCAGCGGCGCGTTGTCATCCTCGAACCCGGCCTCCAGAACCTGTTGGACCAGACCGTCGGTCTTAATATGCCGGGTTCGCATCGCTTCCTCCGACGGCGTCTTCGCCGCTCATTATCGTCAGGACGGACATGACCCGCCTCGTCACCTTTGCGGACGGTACGACCGTTCCCGCCCTCGGCCAAGGCACCTGGGAGCTGGGCGACGACCCGGCCTGGCGCGATGAGGAGCAGCAGGCTCTGGCGCGCGGCATCGACCTGGGCATGACCCTGATCGACACGGCTGAACTCTATGGCGACGGCCGCTCGGAACGTCTGGTAGGCGAGGTCATCGCCGGACGCCGCGATGAGGTCTTCGTGGTCTCCAAGGTCCGGCCCGAGAACGCGTCGGAGATGAAGATGATGCTGGCCTGCGAGAAGTCGCTGGAACGGCTCGGCGTCGAGCGGCTGGACCTCTACCTGCTGCACTGGGAAGGCCATGTTCCGCTTGAAGAGACCGTCGAGGCCTTCCGCGATCTGGTCGACGAAGGGATGATCGCCCGCTGGGGCGTGTCGAACCTGGATCTGCGCGCCATGGAGCAGTTGATGGAGATCGAGGGCGGCGAGGACTGCGCCGCCAACCAGCTGCTCTATAATCTCGCCTCGCGCGGGGTGGAGTTCGACCTCTTCCCTTGGATGCAGGCGCGCGACATGCCGATGATGGCCTATTCGCCGCTGGGTCGCGGAGAACTGCTGGAACAGCCGCTGATCCGCGACATCGCCAATCGCCATTCCGCCAGCCCGGCCCAGGTGGCGCTGGCCGCCGTCCTGCGCCACGACGGCGTCATCGCCATCCCCAAGGCCAGCTCCGTCGAACACGTCGACGCCAACGCCGACGCCCTGGAGATTCAGTTCGACCTGGAGGATCTGGAACGGCTGGATGCGGCCTTCCCGCCTCCGAAACACGCGGTGCCGCTGGATATCATCTAGCTTCCGGCGGCGATCGCCAGCCTGCGCGCCCGCTCATCGTCTGTATACGGAACAACCGGTCCGCGACCCCAGACCGGATCGGGCCACAGACCGTCGTCGCGGCGGCGGCCGACCACATGGACATGCAGTTGCGCCGTCACATTGCCGATGGCGCCGACGTTCAGCTTTTCGACCGCGCCAAGCCGTCGAACCAGCGCCCCGGCCCGCACCGTCTCCTCCATCAATGTGGCCCGCTGTTCGACGCTCAGGTCCTCCAGCTCCACCGCGCCCCCGACGCGCGGAATCAGGATCAGCCAGGGAAAGCGGGCGTCGTCCTGAAGCCGCACATGGCACAGCGGCCATTCGGCGACGGCGACCGATCCGGCCTCAAAAGCCGACGCGACCTCGAATCCCATTAGTTCAGCCCGTAGATGACGCAGGCGCTGTCGAATAGGGTCTGCAGCGGCGGCTGCAGCGCCAGCCGCGCCGCCTCGATCTGCGCCTCGCTCGGCCCCCCGTCGCTTGGCGGCGGCGGCGGCGGTGCGGGCGGCGGCGGGGCCGAACCATTGGCCCTGATCCGCGAACCTGTGACAACGACGTCGTCTACCGTCGTCGCCTGTCCACCCCCGGCGGCGTATGACGGCCATCCTGCGAGCACATCGGTCTGGCAGACGCGACCCGCCGGATCGATAATCTTGACCCCGCCCAAGGTGGCGCCCGCATTGGCCGCCGCCGCCTCGGCGCGACGTCTGGCGTCCTTGATCGCCTCGGCCTGAAGATTGGCCTTCCAAATATTGTCGGGCTCGAGCCTGAAGGAGACACGGCCGATGGCGGTCGGGCGCGCGGCGACGATCGTGGCGTAGACCCGTTCGATAAGTGTTACGTCGCGAACCGTCACGGCGACTGAGGCGTCGGCCTGATAGCGGGCCACCCGGTCGGCGCGGGTGTTTTCGCGCATCACGCCGTTTTCGTCGCGATACTGGTCATACAGCGGCTGGGTGGTGACGCTGGTCTCAACCCGAACCTTTTCCGCTCCATAAGTTGATAGTGCCCGGCTGAGTGCTCGGACCTGCTCGGCGGCGGCGCGCGACGCCTCCGTCACGCTGCGATCCACCGATTGAAAACTGGCGGTGACAGAGGCGCGGTTGGCCGGAATTTCCACCCGCACCTGGCCGAGCGACGCGATCACCGGATCACGCATCCACCAAGGCGCGGGGATGTAGCGGTCGCCGATCGTCGCGGGCGGCGTCTGGGCCAGCACAGGCGTGGCGACCGACGCCAGCAGCAGGGCGAAAGCGAATGAACGGCGCATCGAAATCCTCCGGTTGTCGCCGGACCTTCGCAAGCCTGACCAAGGCCGTAAAGCGAGGTTCTTGCGACAGCCGCGCGAGGGGTCTAGACCGCCCGCACGATTAATCCCCTTTCGCACACGCAATAAACGGAGACTTCCATGGCTCGCGCGAAGATCGCCCTTATCGGCGCCGGCATGATCGGCGGAACCCTGGCCCACGTGGCCGCGCGCGAAGCCCTGGGCGACGTGATCCTGTTCGACATCGCCGAAGGCACCCCGCAGGGCAAGGCGCTGGACATCGCCGAGGCCTCGGCCGTCTTCGGCCAGGACGTGGCCCTGAAGGGCGCCAACGACTATGCCGACATCGCGGGCGCCGACGTCTGCATCGTCACCGCCGGCGTGCCGCGCAAGCCGGGCATGAGCCGCGACGACCTGATCGGCATCAACCTGAAGGTCATGAAGGCCGTCGGCGAAGGCATCAAGGCCCACGCCCCCAACGCCTTCGTCATCTGCATCACCAACCCGCTGGACGCCATGGTCTGGGCCCTGCAGAAGTTCTCGGGCCTGCCCAAGGAGAAGGTCGTCGGCATGGCCGGCGTGCTCGACTCGGCCCGCTTCGCCTACTTCCTGGCTGAAAAGACCGGCGTGTCGGTCCAGGACATCCACGCCTGGACCCTGGGCGGTCACGGCGACGACATGGTGCCGATGGTGCGCCACTCGACCGTCGGCGGCCTGCCCCTGCCGGACGCCGTCGCCGCCGGCTTCCTGTCGCAGGAAGAACTGGACGCCATCGTTGAGCGCACCCGCAAGGGCGGCGGCGAGATCGTGGCTCTGCTGAAGACGGGCTCGGCCTTCTACGCCCCGGCGGAATCCGCCATCGCCATGGCCAAGTCCTACCTGCTGGACCAGAAGCGCGTCCTGCCCTGCGCCGTCTGGCTGTCGGGCGAATACGGTCTGTCGGACCTCTACGTCGGCGTTCCCGCCCTGATCGGCGCCGGCGGCGTCGAGAAGATCGTCGAGTTCACCACCAACGACGAAGAAAAGGCGATGTTCGAAAAGTCCGTCGCCTCGGTCCAGGGCCTGCTGCAAGCCTGCAAGGACATCGATTCCTCGCTGGCTTAAGCCGCGCGACCATCAAATGACGAAGGGCCTGCGGAGCGATCCGCAGGCCCTTTTTCTTTTCCCTTCTCCCGTTGGGGGAGGGAGCTCATCGCGGCGCGACATAGCCCATGCCTGCCGCAAACTTGGGCAGCAGTTGCAGCCAGACCGTCAGCGGGTCCGCCAGCTGCGCCACGCCTTCGCCCGAGAGCACGACGACATCATACTGCACCGTCGCCGTCGGCGTTTCGGCGGCGGTGTGGAAGGCTTTCAGATAGCGGTTGTCGCGGTTCCAGGCGTTGACCGCATCCAGCGTCGCGCCGGCGCCCGGCACCACGGCGCTGAACTGAACCTCGCCGCAGCCAGACGCCTCGCAGCCATAGAAAAAGACCGCCCAGGTCAGGCCCGCATTGGTCACGGTGAAGAAGGTCAGGCCGTTCTCGGTCTGCACCGGACCGACCCGCCCGCCCAACCCAGTGATCCACGTCGCGACCTCGGCCGGCGTCAGCCCGCGACTGGCCGTCGCCGGCGCCGTCTGCGCGAACGCTCCTCCCGCCGTCAGCGGCGATAAGGTCAAAGCAAGGGCGGCGGCGAGGGCGAGGCGGCGCATGGAAACACTCCGAAGGTCAGCCCTACCCTAACCGTCAGTCGCGGACGTGCGCCAGCCAGTCCTTGCTCTGCATTTCGTTGAAGCGCGACACGGTGCGCTCGAACTCGAACGCCCCCACCCCTTCGGTATAGAGCGCCTCGGGCTTGGCCGCCGCCAGCACGATCAGCTTGGTCTTGGCCTCATAGAGGGCGTCCACCAGGGTCACCAGACGCCGCGCCTCGTGGTGGTTGGCCGAACTCAGGATCGGCACGTCCTCCAGGAACAGGGTATGGAACCGCTGGGCGATGGCCAGATAGTCCTGCGGCCCCAGCGGCCTGGCGCAGAGCTCCCCGAACGTCGCCCGCGCCATCGACCCCACGGTGCGCTCCACCACCACATCGCGGCCCAGTACGCTCAGGTGCGCCGGCTCCTCCGGTTCGCCCCCCTTCAGCTCGCGCCATAACGCCTCGAACGCCGCGCGGTCGTCTGGCGTGTGCCAGACCTGGGCCGAGGTCATCCGATCCAGCCGCCAGTCCCGCGCCCCGGCCGTCTCCACGACCACGCAGCGCTCGCGGATGATGTCGATGAAGGGCAGGAAAAGCTGACGATTGATGCCGTTCTTGTAGAGGTCCTCCGGCGCGCGGTTCGAGGTGATGGCCAGCACCACCCGATCCTCGAACAAGGCTTCGAACAACCGGCCCAGGATCATGGCGTCGGCGATGTCGGTGACCTGCAGTTCGTCGAAACACAGCAGCCGGGCTTCCGACGCGATCAGCTTGGCGATCGGCGGGATGGGGTCGTCGCCCTTATGCGTGCCGAACACGGCCTTGCGGGTCTTCGCATCCCCCTCGCGCCACTGTTTCACCAGATCGTGGATGCGGGCCATGAAGGCGTGGAAGTGCGCCCGCGTCTTTCGCGGCTCAGGCGTCGCCGAATAGAACAGGTCCATCAGCATCGACTTGCCGCGTCCCGGCGGTCCGTAGAGATAGACGCCCCGCACCTCCGGCGCCTTGCCGAACAGGCCGCGTTTGGCCAGATCGACCTCCAGCCGCTCCAGCGCCGTGATCACGCTCTCCTGCGCCGGATCGGGCGTCAGCACGCCCTCTTCCACGCGGATGTCGTAGGCGTTGCGGATACGGGAGGTCATGGCAGCGTTGCTTAACGCTCCCTCCAGCGAAAAGCGATTGCTTCACAGCCCTGAACGCCTATTTGCAGGGCCACCACTACAATGCGCTCAAGCAGCGAGGCCCGTGGGCCGAGCGGTAGCGCGTCCGAAGGACAAGAAACATGGGTTATCGCGTCGCCATCGTCGGAGCCACGGGCAATGTGGGCCGCGAAATGCTGAACATCCTCGAGGAGCTGGAATTCCCCGTCGATGAAATCCACGCCATCGCCTCGCGCAAGTCCAAGGGCGTCGAGGTCTCCTTCGGCGACAAGACCGTCAAATGCCAGGACATCGAACAGTTCGACTTCTCAAAGGTCGACATCGTCCTGATGTCCGCCGGCGGCGCGGTGTCCAAGGAATGGTCCGAGAAGATCGGCAAGGCCGGTCCCATCGTGATCGACAACTCCTCGGCCTTCCGCAAGGACGCCGACGTGCCGCTGATCGTGCCCGAGGTGAACCCGGACGCGATCAAGGACGCGACCAAGAAGAACATCATCGCCAACCCCAATTGCTCGACCATTCAGCTGGTGACGGCGCTGAAGCCGCTGCACGATGCGGCCAAGATCAAGCGGGTGGTCGTCTCGACCTATCAGTCGGTATCCGGCGCCGGCAAGGAAGGCATGGACGAGCTGTGGAACCAGACCAAGGCCATCTACGGCCTGGGCGACGCCACGCCCAAGAAGTTCCCCAAACAGATCGCCTTCAACGTCATCCCCTACATCGGTTCCTTCCTCGAGGACGGTTCCACCGACGAGGAGAAGAAGATGTCGGACGAGACGCACAAGATGCTGGACCCCGACATCCAGGTCACCGTCACCTGCGTGCGCGTGCCCGTCTTCGTGGGTCACTCCGAGGCCGTGAACGTCCAGTTCGACCGCCCCATCGAACCCGACGAGGCCCGCGCCATCCTGCGCGAGGCGCCGGGCGTCCTGGTCATCGATAAGCAGGAGCACGACGGCTACATCACCCCGGTCGACGCCGCCAGCGAACACGCCGTCTATGTCAGCCGCATCCGCAAGGACCCGACCGTCGAGAACGGCCTGAACCTTTGGGTCGTGTCCGACAACCTGCGCAAGGGCGCCGCCCTGAACGCCGTCCAGATCGCCCAGCTGCTGGACGAGACCGGCGTGATCAAGTCGTCGTCGGGATATCGTTCGATCACGGTCTGATCCTCACTTTCGTCATCCTCGGGTTTGCCCCGAGGACCGGATGTTGCGCCGCTGGTGCGAACGAGCGACGCATAGACGCCCGCCGCGCCCGATCCTCGGGTCAAGCCCGAGGATGACGGCAAGGGGGTGAAAGGAATACGCGCCATGAGCGCCACCCCCTCTCCCAACGACCCCCGCGCCGTCGGCACGGCCATCGCCTGCTACACCCTGTGGGGACTGCTGCCGCTGCTCTTCATGGCGATGGCCGCGCACGGCTTCGGCGCGCCCGAAATCCTCGCTCACCGGGCGGTCTGGTCGGTTTTCGTGGCGGGCCTGGTCCTGCTGCTGGCCGGGCAATGGGGCGAGGCGCGACAGGTGCTGGCCACGCCGCGCATCCTGGCCTGGCTGGCCCTGTCCGCGCTGTTGATCGGCACGAACTGGAGCCTCTACGTCTTCGCCACCACCCATCATGCGACGCTGGAGGCCAGCCTCGGCTACTATATCAATCCCCTGCTCAACATGGCGGCCGGCGCCGTGCTGTTCCGCGAGAAGATCGACCGCTGGAGCGCGCTGGCCATCGGTCTGGCGGCCATCGGGGTCGTGATCCAGACCATCGCCCTGGGCCATGTGCCGATCATCGGCCTGACCCTGGCCGTCACCTTCTGCGCCTATGCGGTGATCCGTAAGCGCGTGCCCGCCTCGGCCCAGACCGGTCTGTTCGTGGAATGTCTGGTGCTGCTCCCCATCGGTGCGGTCTTCCTGGCCTGGTTGACCACCCACGGTCAGGCGGTCGGGTTCGCCTCGCCGTCCGGACTGATATGGGCGCTGGTGAACGGCCCGGCGACCGTGATCCCGCTGGCGCTGTTCGCTTGGTCGGCGCGGCGCCTGCCCCTGTCCACGGTGGGTTTCATCCAGTTCCTGGCCCCGACGCTGCAGTTTGCCTGCGGCGTCGCGACCGGCGAGCCGCTGACCCTGCTGCGGATCGTCTCCTTCGTCTTCATCTGGGCCGGCGCCGGCGTCTTCGCCCTGGCCGCCTTCAATCGCAGCCGCGCCGCACGCGAGGCGTTGAAGACCACGGCGGAACCGGCGTAGCCTTCGCCCACACGGAGGCGAGGCCATGACGACCGCCCAACCGGGCCCTTGCGAAGGCGGACAGGTCCACGCCGCCGCCGAACCGGCCCATCCGCTGTCGGCAGCGCGCAAACGCTGGGTGCTGGCTGCGACGGTGCTGGGCTCCAGCCTGACCTTCATCGACGGCTCAGCGCTGGGCGTCGCCCTGCCCGCCGTGCAGCGGGATCTCGCGGCCGGCACTGCGGCGGTCCAGTGGGTGTCGAACGCCTATCTGCTGACGCTTGGCGCCCTGGTTCTGATCGGCGGCGCGGCCGGCGATCGGTTTGGCCGTCGGCGGGTCTTTCTGATCGGGGTCGCGATCTTCGCCCTGGCCTCCATCGGCTGCGCCCTGGCCCCCACCGTCCAGGCTCTGGTCGCCGGCCGGGCGATCCAGGGGATCGGCGCGGCCCTGCTGACGCCCGGCGCCCTGGCGGTGATCGGCGCGACCTTCCCGCCCGAGGAGCGCGGCAAGGCCTTTGGAACCTGGGCCGGGTTCGGGGCCCTGACCGGCATGGTCGGGCCGCTGATCGGGGGCTGGCTGGCCGACGCCGCCGACTGGCGCGCCATCTTCTGGATCAATGTCCCGCTGGCGATCCTGACCGCCGTCGTGACCCTGACCGCCACGCCCGAGAGCCGCGATCCCGACGCGCGCGGTCTGGACGGTCTGGGCGCGGTTCTGGCCGTCGCCGGCCTGGGCGCCCTGACCTGGGCCCTGACCGCCGCGCCCGATCTGGGGTTCGCATCGCCCGTGATCCTGGCCGGACTGGTCGGGGGCGCGGCGCTGCTGGCCGCCTTCGTCTGGGCCGAGGCGCGCCAGAGCCACCCGATGATGCCGCTGGGCCTGTTTTCGTCCTCGGTATTCAGCGGGATCAATTTGCTGACCCTGCTGCTCTATTTCGCCTTGGGCGGGGCGATGTTCTTCCTGCCCTTCGATCTGATCCGTGTTCACGGCTGGAGCGCGACCGAGGCCGGCGCGGCCATGCTGCCCTTCGCCGCCGTCATGGGCCTGTTCTCCGGCCTGGCGGGACGGGTCGCCGATCGGTTTGGCGCGCGTCTGTCGCTCAGCGTCGGGCCGGCCCTGGCCGGGATCGGACTGGCGCTCCTCGCCGTGCCTGCGCCGGGCGCGGGCTATGTCGACGGACCGCTGGCGGGGATGACGGTGCTGGCGATCGGCATGACCCTGGCGGTCGGGCCGCTAACGGCGACGGTCATGGGAGCGGTCAAGGCGGGCCACACCGGCGTGGCCTCGGGCGTCAACAATGCTGTGGCGCGCGTGGCCAGCCTTCTGGCCGTCGCCCTCCTGGGCCTGGTGCTGTCGGCGGTCTTCGCCGGGGTCGCCAACCTGCCTGACGCGCGCGCCCAGCTGGCCCAGGTCATGTCGGGCGGCGAGATCACGCCGGTCGTGCGCGACGCTTTCCATGCGGCGTTCCGGGCCGTGATCCTGACATGCGCCGCTTGCGCGGGCTTGGCCGGCCTGATCGGCCTGCTGACCGCGCCCGGCCCGCTTCAGAAGGCGGCGTAAAGCGCGTCCAGCAACCGCTTGGGCCGGGGGTCGCCGATCAGGTGCGGCGACTGGCGCGTCATCACATAGGCCGCCGACAGCTTCCGCGACGGATCCGCCATGGCCATCGACCCGCCCCAGCCATAATGGCCGAAGGCTTCGTTCGGCCCGAACACCTTCAGCCCATCGTTGCGCATCAGCCCTGCCGCCCAGCTGATCGTATAGGGCAGCACCTTGTCCGGCCCGTGGATGCGCTCGCGCGTCAGCTGATCCAGCGTTCCCGCCGACAGCACCAACCGGCCGTCCAGCATGCCGCCATTGGCGACCACGCCCAGCATCTTCGCTAGCCCCAAGGCCGTGCCGTGCAGATTGGCCGAGGGGATCTCCATCTCGCGCCAGGCCGCCGAACCGCGCCCGCCCGGCGCCGAGCCGCGATCCAGGAAGGCCGCCTGTTTGATCGGATCGATGGCCCCCAGGCTGGGCGCCGCCGTGGGTTTGCGCATCTGCGCCACCCGTCCATGCTCGCTATCCGGCAGGCCGATCCACAAGTCCAAGTCGGGGAAGTCCTGACGGAGCGCCTGGCCCATCGTCCGGCCGGTCGCGCGGCGATAGACCTCATTGGCCAGATAGCCGACGGTGATCGGGTGATAGCCAGACGCCGTGCCCGGCTCCCACATCGGCGCCTGGGCCGCCAGACGCGCCAGCACCGCGGACACATCGAACCATATCGCCGGATCGACCGCCTCGGAAAAGCCCGGCAGCCCCGACTGGTGGCTCATCAGCTGAGCGACGGTGACGTCCGCCTTGCCCGCCGCGCTGAACTCGGGCCACAGCGAGGCGACCGTCTGGTCATAGTCGATCTGCCCGGCCTCGACCGCGCTCGCCATCAGAATGGCCATCACCGCCTTGCCGGTCGAAAACACCGAGGTCAGGGTCGTATCGGTGAACGGCGTCGTCCTGGCCGTATCCGCATGGCCCGCCCACAGGTCGACGACCGCCTCGCCTTCGACCAGCACGCTGAACCGCGCCGCCTGCTCGTTCAGCCCCTCGGGCGCCTCGGTGAAGTTGGCGGCGAACGCCGCGCGCACGGCCTCAAAACCGGGTGCGCAGACGCCGTGGATGTCGATGAGATCGGTCATGGGCCGGTCCTAGCGCGCCCGCCGCCCACGAAAAAGGCCTCCCGCCGAAACGGGAGGCCTCAAATCGTTCGATACAGGCTCAGGCCGCGACGACCTCGGTGGCCTGTTCGGCCAGGATGGTCAGGCCTTCGCCGTTCACGTCGGCGAAACCACCGTGGACGTCATACTGGGTCTTGGCGCCGTTATTATAGACGGTCACCAGACCCTCGCGCAGGGCGGTCATGAAGGGCGCATGGTCCGGCAGAACGCCGAAGTCGCCCTCGACGCCCGGTGCGTCGACTTGGTCCACGAGGCCCGAGAAGACCTCGCGTTCCGGGGAGACGAGAGAGAAGTTCAGCTTGCCAGCCATGATCAGGCTTCCGACGCCATCTTCTCGGCCTTGGCGACGGCCTCTTCGATGGAGCCGACCATGTAGAAGGCGGCTTCCGGCAGGTGGTCGTAGTCGCCGGCGACGATGCCCTTGAACGAACGGATCGTGTCTTCCAGCGAGACGAACTTGCCGGGCGAACCGGTGAACTGCTCGGCCACGAAGAAGGGCTGCGACAGGAAGCGGCTGATCTTGCGGGCGCGGGCCACGACCAGCTTGTCCTCTTCGGACAGCTCATCCATGCCCAGGATGGCGATGATGTCCTTCAGGCCCTTGTAGGACTGCAGGACTTCCTGGACCGAACGGGCGACGTTGTAGTGCTCTTCACCGATGACCAGCGGGTCCATGATCCGCGAGGTCGAGTCCAGTGGGTCCACGGCCGGGAAGATGGCCTGGGCGGCGATGTCACGCGACAGAACGGTCTTGGCGTCCAAGTGGGCGAACGAGGCGGCGGGCGCCGGGTCGGTCAGGTCGTCGGCCGGGACGTAGATGGCCTGGATCGAGGTGATCGAACCCTTCTTGGTCGAGGTGATGCGCTCTTGCAGGTTGCCCATCTCGGTGGCCAGCGTCGGCTGATAGCCCACCGCCGAGGGGATGCGGCCCAGCAGGGCCGACATTTCCGAACCGGCCTGCGTGAAGCGGAAGATGTTGTCGACGAACAGCAGAACGTCCTTGCCCTCTTCGTCGCGGAAATATTCCGCCTGGGCCAGGCCGGTCAGGGCCACGCGGGCGCGGGCGCCGGGGGGCTCGTTCATCTGGCCGTAGACCAGGGCGCACTTGGAACCTTCGGTCGAGCCGCCGTTCTTGGTCGGGTCCACGTTCACGTTGGACTCGATCATCTCGTGATACAGGTCGTTGCCTTCGCGGGTGCGCTCACCCACGCCGGCCAGAACCGAATAACCGCCGTACGCCTTGGCGATGTTGTTGATCAGTTCCTGCATGGTGACCGTCTTGCCCACGCCGGCGCCGCCGAACAGGCCGGTCTTGCCGCCCTTGGTGTAGGGGCACATCAGGTCGATGACCTTGATGCCCGTGACCAGGATTTCGGAGCTGGTCGATTGTTCTTCGAACGACGGCGCCTCGCGGTGGATCGGGCGATACATCTCGGTCTTGATCGGGCCCTGTTCGTCGATCGGCTGGCCGACGACGTTCATGATGCGGCCCAGGGTGCCGGGGCCGACCGGCGCCTGGATCGACGAGCCGGTGTCGGTCACGGGCTGGCCGCGCGTCAGGCCTTCGGTCGTGTCCATGGCGATGGTGCGGACCATGTTCTCGCCGAGGTGCTGGGCGACTTCCAGCACCAGGGTGAAGGGCTCGCCCGTCTTCTGGTCGACGTTCTGGGTGTGCAGGGCGTTCAGGATCGCCGGCAGCTGGCCGTCGAACTCGACGTCCACGACGGCGCCGATGACCTGGGCGATCTTGCCCGTGCCGGCGGCGTTGACGGGAGCGGCGTCCGGAGCGGCCTTCTTGGCGGCGGGCTTGCGGGCTGCGGGTTTCTTGGCGGCGACGGTGTCGGTCATGGTCAGGGTCCGTATCGGAATGTCTGTTCGGTCGGGATCAGAGGGCTTCGGCGCCGGCGATGATCTCGATCAGCTCGGTGGTGATCTGGGCTTGGCGCTTGCGGTTGTATTGCAGCGTTAGGGCGTTGATGAGGTCGCCCGCATTACGCGTCGCGTTGTCCATCGCCGCCATCTGCGAGCCGAAGAAGCCGGCCTGGTTCTCGTATAGCGCGGCCAGGATCTGGGTCGTCAGCGCGCGCGGCAGCAGGGTTTCCAGGATTTCCTCTTCCGACGGCTCGTATTCGTAAACCGCGCCGTTCAGGTCGATCGGCTGGGCATCGCCATCAACCACGGCCGGGATCAGCTGCTTGCCAGTCGGGACCTGTTGGATCACCGACTTGAACTGGCTGTAGAACAGGGTGACCACATCGGCCTGACCCTCTTCGAAGGCCGTGGCGATCATCTCGGCGACCGGCTGGGCTGACGGCAGGCCGACGGTCTTGTGCTCGCTCAGTTCGAAGGTGTGGATCACCTTGTCGCCGTACAGACGCGCCAGCTGGTCGCGCGACTTCTTGCCGACGGCGATGATCTTCACGTCCTTGCCGGCGTTGATCAGGCTGTTGATCCGCTCGCGCGCGGCGCGGATGACGTTGGTCGAGAAACCGCCCGCCAGACCCTTGTCCGCCGTCGCCACCACGATCAGGTGGCGCTGGTCCTGGCCCGTGCCGGCCAGCAGCTTGGGCGCGTCGGCGCCCGAGACGCCGGCGGCCAGGTTGGCGATGACCGAGGCCATCTTCTGCGCATAGGGCCGGGCGCTTTCGGCCTGGTCCTGGGCGCGCTTCAGCTTGGCCGCGGCGACCATCTGCATGGCTTTCGTGATCTTCTGCGTGGCTTTCACGCTTCCGATCCGATTGCGCATTTCCTTGAGGCTGGCCATCCGGCGCTTACTCTCTCAGCTTACCAGACGGGTTCAGGCGAAGGTCTTGACGAAGGCGGCCAGGATGTCCTTCAGCTCGGCTTCGAGGTCCGAGGTCAGGTCCTTCTTGGTGCGGATGCCTTCCAGCAGGGAAGCGTGGTTCGCATGGATGCGCGCCAGCAGTTCCTTCTCGAAGCGGCCGACGTCGCCGACGGCGATGCCGTCGATGTAACCGCGCGTGCCGGCGTAGACCGAGACGACCTGCTCTTCCATCGCCAGCGGCGAATATTGCGGCTGCTTCAGCAGTTCCGTCAGACGGGCGCCGCGCGCCAGCAGCTTCTGGGTCGAGGCGTCCAGGTCCGAGCCGAACTTGGCGAAGGCGGCCATCTCGCGATACTGGGCCAGCTCGCCCTTGATCGAACCGGCGACCTTCTTCATCGCCTTGGTCTGGGCCGACGAGCCGACGCGCGACACCGAGATGCCGACGTTCACGGCCGGACGGATGCCCTGATAGAACAGGTCCGATTCCAGGAAGATCTGGCCGTCGGTGATCGAGATCACGTTGGTGGGGATGTAGGCCGAAACGTCGTTGGCCTGGGTTTCGATGATCGGCAGGGCGGTCATCGAGCCCGAACCGTAATCCTCGTTCAGCTTGGCCGAACGCTCCAGCAGGCGGCTGTGCAGGTAGAAGACGTCGCCCGGATAGGCTTCACGGCCGGGCGGACGGCGCAGCAGCAGCGACATCTGGCGATAGGCCACGGCCTGCTTGGACAGGTCGTCATAGACGATCAGGGCGTGCATGCCGTTGTCGCGGAAGAACTCGCCCATGGCGGTGCCGGCGAACGGGGCCAGGAACTGCAGCGGGGCCGGCTCCGAGGCGGTGCAGGCCACGACGATCGTGTATTCCAGCGCGCCGGACTCTTCGAGGGTCTTGACGATCTGGGCGACGGTCGAACGCTTCTGACCGATGGCGACGTAGATGCAGTAGAGCTTGGCGCTCTCGTCGTCGGTCTTGTTGACGTTCTTCTGGTTCAGGATGGTGTCGATGGCGACGGCGGTCTTGCCGACCTGACGGTCGCCGATGATCAGCTCGCGCTGGCCGCGGCCGACGGGGATCAGGGTATCGATGGCCTTCAGGCCGGTCTGCATCGGCTCGTGAACCGACTTGCGCGGGATGATGCCGGGCGCCTTGACGTCCACGCGGCGGCGCTCGGTGAATTCGATCGGGCCCTTGCCGTCGATCGGCTCCCCCAGCGGGTTGACGACGCGGCCCAGCAGGCCGCGACCGACCGGCACGTCCACGATCTCGCCCAGGCGGCGCACGTCGTCGCCCTCGGCGATGGCGGCGTCGGCGCCGAAGATCACGGCGCCCACGTTGTCGCGTTCCAGGTTCAGGGCCATGCCCTTCACGCCGGCCTTGGTGAACTCGACCATTTCGCCGGCCTGGACGTTGTCCAGACCGTGGATGCGGGCGATGCCGTCGCCGACCGACAGCACGCTGCCGACGTCGGAGACATCGGCTTCGACGCCGAAGTTGGCGATCTGCGACTTGAGGATGGCCGAGATTTCAGCGGCGCGGATGTCCATGACGGGCTCTCTGTTCTTCAGTCTTCTGCGGGTGCGCCGTTCAGGCGCGCATTCTGGGTGGCGGGAGCGCGTTTAGGCGCGCAACATTTTGGTTTCTGAAACGAGTCTAGGCTCGTTTCAGGGCGAACTTCATCTGGTCGAGCTTGGTCTTCAGCGAGGCGTCGAACAGTTTCGAGCCGACCTTGACCTTCAGGCCGCCCAGGATCGACGGATCGACGCGTGCGGTCAGTTCCGGCGCCTTGCCCAGGCTCTTGGACAGGGCGGCGGTGATGGCGGCGACCTGTTTGGCGTCCAGCGGCTGGGCCGAGACGACCTCAGCGGCGACGACGCCGGCGTGTTTGGCGTAGCGGGCCTCGAACCCGGCGATCACGGCCGGCAGATCCTTGGCGCGGCCGTTCTGCGACAGCAGGCCCAGGAAGTTCGTCGTGGTCTGCTCGAACTTGGCCTTGGCGGCGATGGCGACCAGACCCTTGGCCTGATCGGGCGCGGCGATGACGGGCGATGTGGCCAGGCGACGCAGGTCGGCGCTTTCGGTCCAGGCCGCCTTCAGCGACTTCAGGTCGGCGCGGACGGCGTCCAGGCGGCCGGTTTCCAGCGCCAGGTCGAACAGCGCCTGTGCGTAGCGATCGCCGACTTCCGTCGTTCTGAAATCATCAGCCACTGATTAGGGTCCGAGGTCGTTGTGTCAGGGTCGCGACCGACTGCGAGGCTCGCAACGGTCAAAAGCTTGAAATGCTTACGGAAAGCACGACGGAGGCCGTATCCGTAAATACGCCCCCTTCAAGCCGGGCGCCTGATAGCACGGGGTTTCGCCGCTCGCAACATTGCGTGAAGGCGCGCCGATGACGCAGGGCGAGAGCGCGCCGCCGTTTCCTTCCACACAACGTAGGAAGGGCGAGTGCGCCAAAGGGGGGTGCGACCATGACGCCGCACCCCATCGCTTGATCGGAACCCGCGTCGGCCCTAGCGCTTTCCGCTCAAGCTTTATCCACCATCTGGAACGCCAATGCTCGACAGCATAACCCCCCTGCTCTCCGATCCGGCCGCCTGGGCCGCATTGGTGACCCTCATCGTGATGGAGGTCGTGCTCGGCATAGACAACCTGATCTTCATCTCGATCCTGTCGAACAAACTGCCCGAGCATCAGCGGCAGAAGGTGCGGCGCATCGGTATCGGCTTGGCGCTGGTCATGCGTCTGGCCCTGCTGTCGATCATCGCCTGGCTGGTCGGTCTGGTGCAGCCGGTCTTCACCGTCATGGGCAATGAATTCTCGTGGAAGGACCTGATCCTGATCGCGGGCGGTCTGTTCCTCGTCTGGAAGGCCACGAAGGAAATCCACCACACGGTCGATCCCACGCCCAGCCACGACGTCATGGACAAGAAGGACGTGGTCATCGCCAACGCCGGCGCGGCTATCTTCCAGATCATCCTGTTGGACATCGTGTTCTCGATCGACTCGATCCTGACCGCCGTCGGCATGACCGAGCACCTGCCGATCATGGTCGTCGCCGTCCTGGTCGCCGTGACCGTCATGCTGCTGGCCGCCGACCCGCTGGCCAACTTCATCAACAAGAACCCCAGCGTGGTCATGCTGGCGCTCGGCTTCCTCCTGATGATCGGCATGGTGTTGATCGCCGACGGCTTCGGCTATCATGTGCCCAAGGGCTACATCTATGCGGCCATGGCCTTCTCGGCCGGTGTTGAGGCGTTGAACATGCTGGGTCGCAAATCCGCATCCAAGAAGGAAAAGGCCGAACTGGCCCGCAGCGAGGCCAACGCCGCCGAGGCCCGCGCCCAAAAGGCCGAGGCCGAAGCCGCCGCCGAGCGGGGCTGAGCCTCATGATGCGCCTGTCGTCCCGGCTCGCCGGCCTCGTCGCCGGCCTGCTGCTGACGACAGGCGTCGCCCTGCCGGTCAGGGCCGAAGTCCCGGTCCAAACTTATGAGGTCGTGCGGGCCTATCCGCACGACACGGCGGCCTTCACCGAAGGCCTCTTCTTCCACGATGGCGACCTTTACGAGAGCACGGGCCTTTACCCGTCCTTCATCCGCAAGGTCGATCTGGAGACCGGCCGCGTGGAGCGTCAGCGCGACCTGCCGACCATCTATTTCGGCGAAGGCATGACCACGCTGAACGGCAAGCTTTACAGCCTGACCTGGCGCACCCACATCGGCTTCATCTGGAAGCTGGACGACTTCTCGCCTGTGGGCGGCTTCTCCTATCCGGGCGAGGGCTGGGCCCTGACCACCGACGGCCGCCGCCTGATCATGAGCGATGGCACCGATCAGCTGCGCTTCCTCGATCCCGAGACCCTGGCCGAGACCGGCCGCGTCTCCGTCACCGCCGACGGCCGGCCGCTGGATCAGATCAACGAGCTGGAATGGATCGACGGCGAGGTCTTCGCCAATATCTGGCAGGACAACCGCCTCGCGCGCATCGATCCCGAGACCGGCGTGGTCAAGGCCTTTATCGACCTGACCGCCCTGGTCCCCAAGGGCGCCAACCTCGACCCCAACGACGACGTCCTGAACGGCATCGCCTGGGACGCGGCGGGCAAACGCCTGTTCGTCACCGGCAAACGCTGGCCGCAACTGTTCGAGATCAGGCTGCGCTGATCCGCACGAAGAAAAGGCCGGACGCTGCGACAGCGCCCGGCCCTCTTCTTTTCAGCCTCTGCCCTGGCTCAACCGTGCAGGTCGAACCGGTCCAGCTCCATCACCTTGGTCCAGGCCGCCACGAAGTCCGAGACGAACTTCCCTTCGGCGTCGGCCCCGGCATAGACCTCGGCCAGCGCGCGCAGCACGGCGTTGGAGCCGAACACCAGATCGACACGCGTGCCGGTCCACTTGGCTTCGCCCGTCTTGCGGTCGCGGCCTTCGAACACGTCCTTGGCGTCCGAGGTCGCCGCCCACTTCACGTCCATGTCCAGCAGATTGACGAAGACATCGTTGGACAGCACGCCGGGCCGCTCGGTCAGCACGCCGTGGGTCGCGCCGCCCGTATTGATGTTGATGGCCCGCAGGCCGCCGATCAGCACCGTCATCTCCGGCGCCGTCAGCGTCAGCCGCTGCGCCTGATCGATCAGCAGCGACTCGGCCGGCACGGCATAGCGCGCCTTCTGGAAGTTGCGGAATCCGTCGGCGACCGGCTCCAGATAGCCGAAGGATTCGGCATCCGTGTCCGCCTGGCTGGCGTCCGTGCGGCCGGGCGTGAACGGCACGATGGCGTCGTGGCCCGCCGCCTTGGCCGCCTGCTCGACGCCCGCATTGCCGGCCAGTACGATCAGGTCGGCCAGTGACACCTTCTTGCCGCCCGTCTGCGCCTGATTGAATTCGGTCTGGATGCGCTCCAGCGTCCTCAACACCCGGTCCAGCTGTTCGGGCTGGTTGACGGCCCAATCCTTCTGCGGCGCCAGGCGAATGCGGGCGCCGTTGGCCCCGCCTCGCTTGTCCCCGCCGCGGAAGGTCGAGGCCGAGGCCCAGGCTGTGCCCACCAGTTCGGCGGTGCTCAGGCCCGAGTCCAGCACCTTGGCCTTCAGAGCCGCCGCGTCCGTCGCGTCGATCAGCGGATGATCCACCTCCGGCACGGGATCCTGCCACAACAGGACTTCGCTCGGGACTTCCGGCCCCACGTAGCGCGAACGCGGCCCCAGATCGCGGTGCGTCAGCTTGAACCAGGCCCGCGCAAAGGCGTCGGCAAAGGCCTGCGGATCGTTCAGGAAGCGGCGGGAGATCTTCTCGTATTCCGGGTCGAACCGCATCGACAGGTCGGTCGTCAGCATCGTCGGCCGCTTCTTCTTGGCCGGATCGTGGGCGTCGGGGATGATCTCGCCCGCGTCCTTGGCCACCCACTGATGCGCGCCCGCCGGGGACTTCTCCAGCTCCCATTCGAAGCCGAACAGGTTTTCGAAATAGAAGTTGCTCCACTGGGCCGGGGTCTGGGTCCAGGTGACTTCCAGGCCGCTGGTGATGGCGTCGGCGCCGTGTCCCGTGCCGAAGCTGGAGGTCCAGCCCAGGCCTTGCGCCTCCAGGCCGTCGCCTTCCGGCTCTGCGCCAACGTGGTCGGCAGGGCCCGCGCCGTGCGTCTTGCCGAAGGTGTGGCCGCCCGCGATCAGGGCGACCGTCTCCTCATCGTTCATCGCCATCCGGGCGAAGGTGTCGCGGATGTCGCGCGCCGCCGCGATCGGATCGGGGTTGCCGTCGGGGCCTTCCGGATTGACGTAGATCAGGCCCATCTGCACGGCCGCCAGCGGGTTCTCCAGATCGCGCGTATGCTCGTCGCCGTCGGCGTCATCGTCCGAAACCAGCACGGCCTCGTCGCCCGGCTTCACCACCCCATCCGAGCCGTGGGCATAGCGTTCGTCGCCGCCCAGCCAAGTCGTCTCGCGACCCCAGTAGACGTCCTGATCCGGCTCCCAGGTATCGGCGCGGCCGCCGGAGAAGCCGAAGGTGCGGAAGCCCATCGTCTCCAGCGCGACGTTTCCGGTCAGGATCATCAGGTCGGCCCACGAGATGGCCTGGCCGTATTTCTGCTTGATCGGCCAAAGCAGGCGGCGCGACTTGTCGATATTGACGTTGTCGGGCCAGGAGTTCAGCGGGGCGAAACGCTGCTGGCCCCGCCCGCCGCCGCCCCGACCGTCGCCGACGCGATAGGTGCCGGCGCTGTGCCAGGCCATGCGGATGAACTGCGGGCCATAATGGCCGAAGTCGGCCGGCCACCAATCCTTGGAGTCCGTCATTAGCGCGCGCAGATCCGCCTTCAGCGCCTCATAGTCCAGCTTGGAAAAGGCCTCGCGGTAGTCGAACGACTCGCCGAGCGGATCGGACTTGGCCGAATGCTGGTTCAGCAGATCGACCCGCAGCTGGTTGGGCCACCAATCGCGGTTCTGAACGCCGCCGCCTGCGACCGACCGGGGCGTCCGGCCGGAAAAGGGGCATTTGGCTTCGTCGGTCATGGTGTTTTCTCCCTGCTGCTCTGGCGCACGACGGCGAGCGATTTTTCCATCGCCCTGTAGATGATGGGGTCATACGACACGGGTCAAATAGATAAAGCCAATCGATTATCCTTGGCGTCAGCATAGGACGGGCCTATTTCTCTCCCATGCTCCCCACCCTGCGTCAGCTTCAGTATCTCAAGCTCCTGGCCGAACACGGCAGCTTCTCGCGCGCCGCCGAGGCCGCCCACGTCAGCCAGCCCGCCCTCAGCGCCGGGGTGCAGGAGCTTGAGCGCATCCTGGGCGCGCCGGTGGTCGAACGCGCGCGCGGCGCCGTGATCATGACCGCCGTTGGAGCCGAGGCCGTTCGCCGCGCCGAGGACGTCCTGGCCCGCACCGAGGATCTGGTCGAGGCGGCCAAGAACGCCGGCCGCCTGCTGTCCGGCCGCTTCCGCCTGGGCGTCATCCCGACCGTGGCCCCCTTCCTGCTGCCCGCCAAACTGCCGTCGGTGAAGGCCGCCTATCCCAGCCTGAAGCTGTTTATCCGCGAGGACCTGACGCCCCGACTGATCGCGGCGCTGAAGGCGGGTCAGATCGACGCGGCCGTCATCGCCCTGCCCTATGATGCGCCGGGCATCGCCCACGCCCGCATCGGCGATGACGAGATCATGGCCGCCGCCCCCGCCGACCATGCTCTGGCCGCGCCCGGCCCCATCCGTCCCGGCTCGTTGCGAGCCGAGGATCTGATCCTGCTGGAGGACGGCCATTGCCTGCGCGACCACGCTCTGGCGGCGCTGGACATCGAGGCCCCGCGCGGCGACGACGTCTTTGCGGCCACCAGCCTGCACACACTTGTCCAGATGGTCGGCTCGGGCCTCGGCGTCTCCTTCCTGCCCAAGATGGCGGTTCAGGCCGGACTGGCCGACAACCCCTCCGTCGCCATTCGCGCCTTCGAAAACCAGGCCGACGGCGCCCCGCCCCACCGCGAGATCGTCGTCGCCTGGCGCGCCGGCTCCAGCCGCGCCGCCGAGGCCCGGCTGCTGGCTGAGGCCCTGAAGCTAGAGTGAAACGAGGGTGAAACCGGACTGACGCTCGATTGATCGATTGACCTGAGCGCCGAACAGGTCGCTTGGAAGCGGATGGCAACCGAAACCGTCTATATCGTCCAGGCCTATGTCCAGGGCCGGGGCAAGGCCCTGCGCGCAGAACCCCAGGTCGGCTGCAAGGACGCCGAAGAGGCGCGTCGCAAGGCCGAACGGCTGGCGCCGTTGCGTCTGGGCGTCGTCGCCTTCGCCGTCTCGGCCGACACCGAAATGGGCGACTACGACGAAGAGCCGACCATCCTCTTCAAATCCGGCCAGCTGCCGCCGCCGTTCAGCGATCCGGACTGACGGCCAGGCAACCCGCCGCGACAGGTCGCGTTTGCCTTCCTGACAACGGATCGGCGCCGCCCCGGGCGTCCGACCGAAGCCTCAGGACGCCCCATGGCCTATCGCACCCTCAATCCCTTCACCGAAAAACTGGTCGAGGACTATCCGGAACACACCGACGACGCCGTCGAGGCCGCCCTGGCCAAGGCCGACGGCCTGTTCCATTCGGATTGGTCCAAGGGCGACATCCAGCCGCGCCTCGCCGTGCTGAAATCCCTGTCGGGCCTCCTGACCGAAAACCGCGACGACCTGGCCCGCACCATGGCCGAGGAGATGGGCAAACCCCTGGCTCAGGGGCAGGGCGAGATCGATCTGTGCGCCGGCATCGCCGCCTACTACGCCGAGAAGGCCGCCGACTTCCTCAAGCCCGAAAAGATCGACAGCGAACTGGGCGAGGCCTGGGTCGAGTTTCACCCGATCGGCGTGCTGCTGGCGGTCGAGCCGTGGAACTTCCCGATCTATCAGCTGATCCGCGTGGTGGCTCCCGCCATCGCGGTCGGCAATCCCGTGCTCTACAAACACGCGGGCATCGTGCCGCGCTGCGCCGCCCGGTTCGCCGAACTGGTGCGCGAGGCCGGCGCGCCCGAAGGCTTCGTCGCCAACCTCTACATCTCATCCGAAAAGGTCGCCGAACTGATCGGCGACGACCGCATCCAGGGCGTGGCCCTGACGGGTTCCGAGGGCGCCGGCGCCAAGGTCTCCGCCCGCGCCTCGGAAATGCTGAAGAAGTCCACGCTGGAACTGGGCGGCAGCGATGTCTTCGTGGTTCTGGACGACGCCGACCTCGAAAAGGCGGTCGCGGCGGGCGTCGAAGGCCGCCTGTCCAACGCCGGACAGGTCTGCACCGGCTCCAAACGTTTCATCGTCCAGAAGTCGGTCTCCGACGCCTTCATCACCGGCTTCGTCGAAGGCATGAAGACCGCCGTCATGGGCGACCCGCTGGACGAGGCCACCGACCTGGGTCCGCTGTCGTCCGAGGACGCGCTGAAGACCCTGACCAAACAGGTCGAGGAGGCGATCCAGCACGGCGCCAAGGCGGTGACCGGCGGCAAGCCCGCCGACCGCACCGGCTTCTTCTACGAGCCGACCGTCCTGACCGACGTCGCGCGCGACAACCCGGCCTTCTATCAGGAGTTCTTCGGCCCGGTGGCCCAGGTCTTCGTGGTCGAGGACGACGATGCGGTCGTGGCGCTGGCCAACGATTCTCACTTCGGCCTGGGCGGCTCGATCTTCTCGGGCGACACCGACCGCGCCCGCAAACTGGCCTCGCGCATCGAGACCGGCATGGTCTTCATCAACACCACCACGACATCCATGCCCGAACTGCCCTTCGGCGGCGTCAAACGCTCGGGCTTCGGCCGCGAGTTGGGCGATGTGGGCATTAAGGAGTTCGTGAACCGCAAGCTGGTGGTCGTCAGCGCCGACTGACCACCGGCTTTCGGCAAACGGAAAAGGGCCGGCGGATCGCTCCGCCGGCCCTCTTTCTTGTCTGGACGAACCGCGACCTATTCGGCGGCGATCGGGGCCTCGGTTTCCGGGCCGCGCGCCAGGTTGCGCAGCACATAGGGCATGACCCCGCCGGCCAGCAGATAGTCCAGCTCGGTCTGGTTATCGATGCGGCAGCGGACCGGGAAGCGGGCCATCTTGCCGTCCGACGGGCGGAACAGCTCGACCCACAGGTCCTGACGCGGCTTCAGCTTGCCGATGTTGGCGTCCGACAGGCCGCGGATCGTGACGATCTCCTCGCCCGTCAGGCCCAGCTTCAGCCAACCGTCCTGCTTGAACTGCAGCGGCACGACGCCCATCCCGACCAGGTTGGAGCGGTGGATGCGCTCGAAGCTTTCGGCGATGACGGCGCGAACGCCCAGCAGACGCGTGCCCTTCGCCGCCCAGTCGCGCGACGAGCCGGTGCCGTATTCCTTGCCGGCGAAGACGACCAGCGGGCGGCCTTCCGACTGATACCGCATGGCCGCGTCATAGATCGACATGGTGTCGCCCGACGGGAAGTGCTTGGTCACGCCGCCTTCGATCTCGGGCGTGATGCGGTTCTTGATGCGGATGTTGGCGAAGGTGCCGCGCATCATGACTTCGTGGTTGCCGCGACGGGCGCCGTAGCTGTTGAACTCGGCCGCCTCGACGCCGTGGTTGGTCAGATAGACGCCGGCGGGCGAGGTCTTCTTGATCGAACCGGCCGGGCTGATGTGGTCGGTGGTGATCGAGTCGCCGAAGATGGCCAGAACGCGCGCCTCGACCACGTCCTGAACCGGGGTCAGGTCCATCGACAGGCCGTCGAAATAGGGCGGGTTGGCGACGTAGGTCGAGCTGTCGTCCCACTCATAGGTCTGACCGCCGGTGACCTTGATGGCCTGCCAGTGCTTGTCGCCCTTGAACACGTCCTTGTAGCGTTTGGCGAACATGGCCGGGGTGACGGACTTGCGCTGGATGTCGGCGATTTCCTGCGTGGTCGGCCAGACGTCCTTCAGGAAGACGTCGTTGCCCTTCTTGTCCTGACCGATCGGATCCTTGGTGATGTCGATCCGCATCGAGCCGGCGATGGCGTAGGCCACGACCAGCGGCGGCGAGGCCAGATAGTTGGCCTGGACGTCCGGGTTCACGCGACCTTCGAAGTTGCGGTTGCCCGACAGGACCGAGGTGGCGACCAGGGCATTGTCGTTGATCGCCTTGGAGATGGCCGGATCCAGCGGACCCGAGTTGCCGATGCAGGTGGTGCAGCCATAGCCGACCAGGTTGAAGCCCAGGGCGTCCAGATCCTTCTGCAGACCGGCGTCGGTCAGATAGTCGGTCACAACCTGCGAGCCGGGAGCCAGCGATGTCTTGACCCAGGGCTTGGCCTTCAGGCCCAGCGCATTAGCCTTGCGCGCCACCAGACCGGCGGCGATCAGCACCGACGGGTTGGAGGTGTTGGTGCAGGAGGTGATGGCTGCGATGACCACGTCGCCGTCGCCGACGGTGAACTTCTCACCCTCGACCTCGGCGCGCGGGGCGTCGGACGGGCGGGCGAAGACGTCGGTCAGGGCGGTTTCGAAGGCCGGGGCGGCGGTGGTCAGTTCGACACGGTCCTGCGGACGCTTCGGACCCGCCAGCGACGGCACGACGGTCGAGATGTCCAGTTCCAGAACGTCAGTGAAGACCGGGTCTTCGCTCGTCTCATCGATCCACAGGCCCTGGGCCTTGGCATAGGCTTCGACCAGGGCGACGCGCGCCTTGTCGCGGCCCGTGGCGGTCAGATAGCCGATGGTGGCGGCCGAGACGGGGAAGAAGCCGCAGGTGGCGCCGTATTCCGGCGCCATGTTGGCGATGGTCGCCTGGTCCTCGATGGTCATGTTGGGCAGGGCGTCGCCGAAGAATTCGACGAACTTGCCGACCACGCCCTTCTTGCGCAGCATCTGGGTGACGGTCAGCACCAGGTCGGTCGCGGTCGTGCCTTCGGGCATCGTGCCCGTCAGTTTGAAGCCGATGACCTCGGGGATCAGCATCGGGATCGGCTGGCCCAGCATGGCCGCCTCGGCCTCGATGCCGCCCACGCCCCAGCCCAGGACGGCCAGGCCGTTGATCATGGTGGTGTGGCTGTCGGTGCCGACGACGGTATCGGGATAGGCGACGGTCTTCTTGCCTTCGTCCAGGGTCCAGACGGTCTGGGCCAGGTTCTCCAGGTTCACCTGGTGGCAGATGCCGGTGCCGGGCGGCACGACGCGGAAGTTGTTGAAGGCCGACGAACCCCAGCGCAGGAAGTTGTAGCGCTCGATGTTGCGCTCGTATTCGCGCTCGACGTTCTGGCCGAAGGCTTTCGACGTACCGAAGTTGTCGACCATGACCGAGTGGTCGATGACCAGATCGACCGGCACCAGCGGGTTGATCTTGGCGGCGTCGGCGCCCAGGGCGCTCATGGCGTCGCGCATGGCGGCCAGATCGACCACGGCGGGCACGCCGGTGAAGTCCTGCATCAGCACGCGGGCCGGACGGAAGGCGATCTCGTGCTCGACCGAGCCCTTGTTCTCGACCCAGGCGGCGACGGCCTTCAGGTCGTCTTCGGTGACGGAAACGCCGTCCTCGTTGCGCAGCAGGTTCTCCAGCAGCACCTTCATCGAGCGCGGCAGGCGGGAAATCCCGGTCAGACCGGCTTCCTCGGCGGCGGGAAGGCTGTAATAGGCGTATTTCTTACGCCCGACGGAAAGGTCCTGGCGGGTCTTGAAGCTGTCGATCGACGGCATGGAGAGTTCCTCTGGTCAGCGCCGCCCGACAATCCGGTTGCGCCTTCGCGCGGCAGACGCAGCGGCTCACAGGGCCCCTGCGCGCGCGGCGAAAGCCTGCTGCGGCGACCGTGCCTATAGCCCCGCCACGCCGCACCGTCCATGTGTCCACACCCCTGACGTGGACATTGAGAAGGGTTCGCAGATTTAGCGCAGCGGGTGAAACGCGATGATCCACGCCCTCACCCTCTCCGGCCTGACCGTGTCGCGCGGCGAGCGCCGACTGTTCGATGGTCTCGACCTGACCTTGCGCGCCGGCGAGGTGCTGGCCCTGACGGGCGCAAACGGGGCGGGCAAGACCAGCCTGCTGCGCGCGATCGCGGGCCTGTTGCGGCCCGACGCCGGGACGGTCGCCTTCCAGGACGGCGACGGCAATCGGCTGGACGAACGACAGGCGCGTGGACGCGAAACCCATTTTCTCGGCCATCTGGACGGGCTGAAGGGCGGCCGCACCGCGCGCGAAGAGCTGGGGTTTCAGTGCGACTGGCTGGGTCACACCCAGTACGGCGTCGACCACGCCGTGGAGGCCTTCGGCTTGAAGCCCCTGCTGGACCTGGAGGTCCGGCGTCTTTCGGCCGGTCAGCGCCGTCGCCTGGCCATGGGGCGGTTGGTCGGATCGCCGCGCGCCCTGTGGCTGCTGGACGAGCCGATGGCGCCGCTGGACGCCCGCTGGCGCGAAGCCTTCGCTGAACAGATGCAGCGACATCTGGACGCCGACGGCCTGATCGTCGCCGCCGTCCACGACCCCCTGCCGCTGCCGACCCGCTCTCTCGATCTGGGGGCGCTGAAGTGAGCCGCCGCGATGTGGATCAGGAACCGCGCCCGCCCGGCCTGCGCGGCGCGACGCGCGTGCTGCTGGAGCGCGAACTGGATCTGGCCTGGGGCGGGGGCGGCGGCCCCTTGCTGGCGTGCGGCTTCTTCGCCTGTCTGACCGCCATTCTGCCGCTGGCGGCCGGCGGCGATCCACGCACGCTCGGCCCCGTCGCCGGCGGCGTCGCGTGGTTGGCCCTCGCCCTGGCCTCCCTGCTGTCGCTGGAGCGGCTGTTCGAGCGCGACATGGAGGACGGGGCGCTGGATCTGCTGGCCCTCGGTCATCTGGCGCTGGAGCAGGTCGTCCTGATCAAGGCCCTGGCCCAGTGGATTGCGGTGGGCCTGCCGCTCGCCCTGACCGCTCCCGTCGCCGCCCTGGCGCTGGGCCTGCCCGCATCGCTGACGCCGCTGGTCGCTTTGACCGCCCTGATCGGCGGCGCGGGCTTCGCCTTCACCGGCGCGCTGGGCGCCGCCCTTGCGCTGGGCGCCAGGCGTGGCGGGTTGCTGATCGCCGTCGTCGTCCTGCCGCTGTTCATCCCGCCCGTGGTCTTCGGCGCCGGCGCCCTGGAGCGCGCCGGATCGGGCCAGCCGGTCGGCCCGGCGCTGGCTCTGCTTTGCGCCTACGTCCTGTTCGCCGCTGTGGTTGCGCCCTTCGCCGGGGCCGCCGCGGTTCGAAACGCGCAAGGGTGAGCTTGCCCGCTGTCCCTTCGCCGCGTAAGCGCTGAACCGATGTTCGGCCTGTCCAATCCGCAGCGCTTCATGGCCTTCACCGGCCTGTTGACGCCCCTTCTGTGGGGGCTCGCCGCCGTGCTGCTGGGCGTCGGCGCCTGGTTCAGCTTCACCGTACCGGCCGATTATCAGCAGGGCGACACAGTGCGGATCATGTTCGTCCACGTGCCTGCCGCCAGCCTGGGCCTGGGCGCCTATGCGGCGTTGGGCGTCTCCAGTTTCTTTGCGCTGGTCTTCCGCCACGCCCTGGCCGACGCCGCCGCCCGCGCCGCCGCCCTGCCGGGCGCCGCCTTCACGGCGCTCGCCCTATTCACCGGCTCGCTGTGGGGCCAGCCGATGTGGGGGACCTGGTGGGTGTGGGACGCGCGCCTGACCAGCGTGCTGGTGCTGTTTCTCTTCTACCTCGGCTATATGGCGCTGAGGGCCTCGATCGACGACGAGCAAAAGGCCGGACGCGCCGCCGCCGTCCTGGGCCTGGTCGGCCTGATCAATCTGCCGATCGTTAAATTCTCGGTCGACTGGTGGAACACCCTGCATCAGCCCGCCAGCTTCCTAACCCCCGGATCGTCGGGGCTGGACCCCGTCTATCTGCCGCCCTTCCTGACCATGCTGGCGGCCTACGGCGTGCTGTTCGCGGCCCTGTGGTTGACCGCCATCCGCACCGAAATCCGCCGCCGCCGCGTCATGACCCTGCGCGCCCGTCTGGCTCAGGAGGCCTGAAGCCATGCTCGACCTCGACATGACCCCCTACGCCGCCTTCGTCTGGCCCGCCTGGGGCGTCAGCGCCCTGGTGCTGGTCGTCCTGACCGTCCGCTCCGTCGTCGCCTCCCGCAAGTGGAAGCGCGAACTTGCCCGGCTGGAAGCAGACCAAGCTCTCTCGTCAGAAGCGGCAGACTCAACCCGTCCTCAAGTAGCGCGAAGCGCGGTAGGACAACAAAAATGAACCGCTGGCTGGCTCTGATCCCGCTGGCGGTCCTCGCGGCGCTGGCGGCCCTGTTCGTCGGCTGGTCGCTGAAGCGCGATCCGGCGTTCAAGCCCGACGCCCTGGTCGGCCAGACCATCCCTGAGACGGTCCTGCCCCTGCTGTCCGGCGACCAGGCGGGACCGGGCAATCTGGACCTGAAGACCGCAGGCGTCGGTCGGCCCATGCTGGTCAATGTGTTCGCCTCCTGGTGCGCGCCGTGCCGGATCGAACATCCCAAGCTGCTGGCGCTGAAGGCGCGCGGCGTCGCCGTGGTCGGCATCGCCTACAAGGATGAGCCGGTCGCCACTCGCGCCTTCCTCGACGAACTGGGCGATCCTTATTCCATGGTGCTGGTCGACCGCGAAGGTCGCGCGGGCCTGGATCTCGGGATCTCCGGCGTGCCCGAGACCTTCGCCGTCGACGCCATGGGCCGCATCACCGCCAAACAGTCCGGCCCCCTGCTGGACGACGCCGACATCGACCGACTGGTCGCCTCCATGCAGGCCCCGCCTCGTCCCGCGCCGACTAGGCGGTGAGGCCGCGTTAACCCTTTTTCGAGGGTTTCCATTAACCATGTCGGCATGAGCGCGATTCGTCCCGGCCTGCCGCTGAACACACCCGCCCAGAGCCTTGATCTGCCGAGCGCCCGCAGCGCCCAGGCGGCCTTCTTCCGCGCCGCCCTGAATCAGAATGCGGTGGATCAGACTGCGGCGCCGAAGCCGCCGGTCCCGGCCGCCGCCGTCATGTCCACGATCCGAACCGCCAACCCGGCCCGGCCGGTCGAGGCGCCCCCCGCCCCGGCCCAGCGCGAGGAGCCGCGGATCATGCGTCCCGGCTCCTACCTCGACATCCGGGTCTGATCAGTTCCAGCCGCGGCTGGCGATATACTGCTGCAACGCCTCGATCCGGGTCGCGTCCGACGGGTGGGTCGAGGCGAACTGCGGCGTCTGGGTCTGACGCTGCGCCGCCATCAATCGCCATAGCGCCACCGCTTCCGAAGGCTTGAAACCGGCTCCGGCCATATAGTCCACGCCCAGGCGGTCGGCCTCCAGCTCGTCGCGCCGCGAATAGGGCAGCAGAAGCCCGTATTGGGCGGCCAGACCGCCATAGGCGTTGACCGCATCCCCGTATCGACCCGCCGCCCCGCCGACGGCCGCCAGACCGACGCTGGTCACCGTCTGGTTCGAGGCGCGCTCGGCCGCATGGTTGGCGACGACGTGCCCGATTTCGTGACCGATCACGCTGGCCAGCTGGTCGTCGTTCTGGACCAGGGCCAACAGGCTGGTCGTCACGCCGATCTGGCCGGACGGCAGGACGAAGGCGTTGGGGCTGGCCTCCGTGAACACCGCATAGTCCCAGGTCCGACCGCCCAGACCCGCCGCCTGGACCAGACGGTCGCCGACGCGCCGGATCCGGTCGACCTGGGTGCCGGTCGTCATCACGCCGGGCTTGGCGATGGCCTCGCGCCAGGCCGCCGTCGATTGCTGCGACAGGGCGGCGTTGTCCACCAGCAGCAACTGATTGCGGCCCAGGGCTTCGTTATAGGCGCAGGCGGACAGGGCCGAGGCCGCGACGGCGGCGGCCAGGACAAGGGCGGAACGGCGGGGCAGGGTCACGGAGCGGCCTCTTGGAGCAGGACGAAACAGCAAGGCAAATGGTCGCGCTGGGCCTGGGGTTCCACCGTCAATCGATCGGCGTCACGCCCAATAGGGTCCGGCACGCCTCCGCCTCGGCCGCCAGGGCCTTGCGCTTGGCCTCTCCGAACTTCTCCAGCGTGCGGTAGGGCATGGCTAGCCGCACATTGTCCCGCAGCCGGCTGCGATTGCGCTCCAGAAAGCCCCAATACAGCCGGTTGAACGGACAGGCCGCATCGCCGCTCTTGCTCTTCACGTCATAGCGACACGCCCCGCAGTAGTCGCTCATCCGATCGATATAGGCCCCCGAGGCCGCATAGGGCTTGGACCCCACGATGCCCCCATCGGCGAACAGGGCCATGCCGCGCGTATTGGGCATCTCCACCCATTCATAGGCGTCGGCATAGACGCACATGTACCAGTCATCGACCTGATCGGGGTGTACGCCCAGCAGCAAGGCCAGATTGCCCGTCACCATCAGCCGCTGGATATGGTGGGCGTAGGCGTTGTCGCGCGTGGTCTTCACCACGTCGGCGACACAGGCCATGTCGGTCTCACCGGACCAGTAGAACCACGGCAGCTTGCGGTCGGCATCCAGGAAGTTGCGCACCCGATACTCCGGCGCCTTCAGCCAGTAGATGCCGCGCACGAACTCGCGCCATCCCAGGATTTGCCGGATGAAGCCTTCGACCGCGTTCAGGGGCGCCTTGCCCGCCCGATAGACCGCCTCCGCGCGCTTGCAGACGTCCAGCGGGTCCAGCAGGCCCAGGTTGATCGAGGTCGAGATCAGCCCGTGCCACATCCACGGCTGCCCCTCCGCCATCGCGTCCTGCCAGTCCCCGAACGACGGCAGGACGTCCTTCAGGAAGTGCTTCAGCGAGGCTTCCGCCTCCTCCGCCGTCGTGGCCCAGCCGAACCCGTCCAGCGATCCGAAATGGTCGCCGAACAGCCGCTCGACATCCGCCATCGCCTCGCGCGCCACGGCGTTGGGCGGGATGCGAAGGCGATCGGGCGGCGTGACGCCCTTGGCCAGCTTCTTGCGGTTCTCGGCGTCATAGTTCCAGCGCCCACCCTCCGGCTGATCGCCATCCATCAGGATGCCCGTCGCGCGGCGCATCTCGCGATAGAAGAACTCCATGCGCAGCTGCGACTTGCCCGAGGCCCACCGGCGAAAACGGTCGTGGCTGCTGATGAAGCGGCGATCCTCGCGAATCTCGACCGGCAGCCCCGCCCCTTCCGCAAAGGCGGCCAGATGCTCGGCCAGCCGCCACTCGCCGCATTCGGTCATCACCACCGTTTCATAAGCGCCGTTGTCCAGCGCCCGGGCCAGTTCGCCGGTGATCGAGCCGCTGTTGTCCGCGTCGTCGATGCGCACATAGCGCACATTGACGCCCCGCCCCTTCAGCCGCTCGGCGTGATTGCGCATGGCGGCGAAGACCAGGGCCAGCTTCTGCTTGTGATGCCGGACATAGGTCGCCTCGTCGCGAACCTCGGCCATCAGAACCGTGTCGACGTCCGGGTTCAGATCCTTCAGCGCCGACAGGTCGTCCGACAGCTGATCGCCCAGCACCAGCCTAAGCACGGACATGCGTTATTCCCATCACCGGGCCCATTTGCGAGCGAGAGACTGAAGTCGAGGACGCAGGCGAAGGAACACCCGGTACGCCTGCTCCAACGCCGCAAGAACCCAGGGGATGCGTGCGGCCAGGCCCAGCGGCCGCAACAGCGGGATGGCCCGCCACATCGCCGCGAACGCCGCCGCGCCCGACAGCAGTCTTCCGTTCTCCGTCGCGTGGAATCGCGCCAGCAGCGTCTCGCGATCCAGCGGGCAGCTTGTCTGACCGTCCGACACATCGACGAAGCGGATCGCGCCGCGTCGATCCAGCCGACGCATCAGGGCGATCTCGCGTCGGCATAGGGGACAGCCGCCATCATACCAGACGAGCAAGGGAGTCATGACGGGCGAAGGCTCTCGGCGACGGCGAACGGGCTCGCCATCCTATACGGCCGTCCTCTACAGTCTGGATCGCAACCCGCCTCGACAGGTGTCCGATGACGATTGAATCCACCGGCCGACATCGCTTGCCGCCGCTTGCCCGCGTTCTGGGTTTCGCTGGCCTGCTGCCCCAGGCGGCGGCGGTCGCCGTCCTTCTTGCAGGCGATGCTGACCAGCAGACCGCCGCCCTCGGCCTGGCCTATGCCTACGCCGCCCTAATCTTCAGCTTCCTGGGCGGCGTCTGGTGGGGACTGGCGGCTGCGACGGGCCTGAAGGCGCCCAAATGGGTCTGGATCGCCTCGGTGGCGCCCTCGCTTCTCGCGCTGGCGACCAGCGTCGTCTGGGCGGCGGGTTCCGATCCGGCCGTGTCGCTGGTCATGCTGGGCGTCTTCATCGCCGCCAGCGTCCTAGTCGATCTGAAGCTGAAGGCGGCCGGTCTGACCCCCGAGGGCTGGCTCGCGCTGCGCGCGCCGCTGTCGATCGGCCTGGGCGCGCTGACGCTCGTCGCCGGACTGATCTGAAAACATCTCAGGCAGCGGTCAAAAAAATCGGGGCCTGCCGCAACCGACAGGCCCCTGATTTTATTCGTCTCGACTTGGAGCGGGCGAAGAGATTCGAACTCTCGACCCCAACCTTGGCAATGTTGGGGATCAGCATTTCCGGGCTTTTCAGGACGTTCCAAAAATCAGCTTTGTACGTTGTTTTGCATAGAGTTTCTTGTTTATCCGGTTGCGGAGCTTTTCGGCCGGTTTCACTTGAGTTGGTAGCGGAGTGGTAGCGGTGGCTCGGAAATGAGCGTATGTTTCTATCGCCATGACGAAGCAAAAACTCACCAGGCGCGTGGTTGAGAGCGCGCCAGTTCCGGAGACCGGCGAGGGTCGAATCTGGGACAGCGAGATCGCAGGCTTCTGCCTTCGGATCTATCCGGGGACCGAGACCCGACACGGCCATGCCGCCAAGCCGGTCCGAAGAATCTTCGCCATCAAGTACCGGGTCCGCGGGATCCAACGCTGGCTGACGCTTGGCGAGCATGGCGACGGTCCGGACAAGCTCACCGCGGACCGCGCTCGCAAGGAGGCCGCATCGGTGGTGGTCGACGCACGGCGCGGCATCGATCCCGGCGAAGCCCGCAGGCGCATCGAGGGCCTTACCGTCAAAGGCCTGGTTGAGCTCTATCTGGAGAGGGGGCCGGACGACAAACCGACCAAACGGGATTCGTCATGGGCCATGGACCGGACCAACCTCGAGCGCCACGTCGTACCCCTGCTTGGGAAGTTGGCGCTTGATACGGTCACCCGCGACCACATCACCGGGATGATCCGCTCGATCACGGCCGGGAAGACCGCCAAGGATGTGAAGACCAAACTTCGTGGTCGATCCATCGTCAAGGGCGGGGCAGGCATCGCTGACCGCACCTATTCCACCCTGCGGGCGACCTTCAACTGGGCGATCGACAAGGGCCATTTCGCCGGCCCGAACCCCTGCGCCAAGGTCGAACGAAAGCTCCGACCGGCGGTCGAACGCTTCCTGTCAGAGGCCCAGGCCCAGGACCTGATCGCCGCTCTCGACGCCCTGGAGGCGGATGCGACGATCTCCGAACGGCAGGGCGCAGTCTATCGGCTTCTGCTTCTGACGGGCGCGCGGCGAAACGAAATCGCGGGCCTGCGCTGGACGGAGGTCGACTTCGACCGGCGCCGGCTCGTGCTGCCGCCGAGCCGCACCAAGGCCGGCGGTCGCACGGGGGATCGTCGGATCTCGCTCAACGACATGGCCTTCGGAATCCTGCAGCGTCTCTACAAGACCCGCGGTCGAAGCCAGTTCGTCTTCCCGGCCACCAAGGGCGACAACGGATATGCGACCTCCGAGTCCAAGATCTGGCGCGACAAGGTGCTCCCCAAAGCCAAGCTGGAAGGCGTCCGCATCCACGACCTGCGCCACAGTTTCGCAAGCTTCGCCCTGGCCGACGGGGCCAGCCTCCCGATGATCGGAAAGGCTCTGGGACACGCCAACAGTCGCGCCACGGAACGGTATGCCCATCTGAGCGACGATCCGGTTCGCGCGCTTGCGGAGCGGATCGGTGAGCGTTTCAGTCCCAAGGCCTGAACTCGGGTCCACGCGCTGATATCAACCCTGCGCCATAGTTTGTCTATGATCCTAGTAAGACACTCACGGTGTTCCAATATGCCGAATGGCAAACCAATGTGTTTGACAACCTTCATATTAGGACACTAATAGTGTTCAAATGCAGGGAAAGCTAAACAAGCTCGAACGTATCCTCCCGGAAGGCCTTCTGGTCGATTCCGGCTGGATGAACGAGAACGGCTATCCCAACTCGCTAAGGGCCAAATACGTCGCTTCGGGGCGCCTGGAACGCACGGCGCGCCGCGTTTATCGACGTCCGCGCGGAACCCTCGACTGGCCGGTCGCCGTGCTCTCGCTCCAGGCCCTGCTCGACTATTCCATCGTCGTGGGAGGACGCACCGCGCTCGAACTTCAAGGCTACGCCCACTACCTTCTTGCCACCCGCAAGGAGGTTCATCTCTATGGCGACGAAACCCCGCCGACCTGGCTGGCCGACCTGCCTCTGGATGTCGCGTTCAAATATCATTCGTCCCAGAAGTTGTTCCGCAGCGCCCGATACTTCGAGGTCGCCCGGCTCCGCGAGGACTCCAGCGAAACCGGCCTCCTGGCGGACTGGGCCCGCGCCGCAGTAGTGGACACCCCCCTGGGCCACTGGCAATGGCCCTTGCGCCAGTCGACGCCCGAGCGCGCGATCCTCGAACTTCTGGACGAACTCCCCGATCATGAGAGCTTCGACCAGGCGGACCAGCTGATGGGCGCCCTGGCCACCCTCAGCCCGCGACGTCTCCAGCGTCTGCTCGAGGATTGCGTGAGCGTGAAGGTCAAACGCTTGTTCTTCTATTTCGCTGACCGACATGGTCATGCGTGGCTGAAAGCCCTGGACCGCGACGCCATCGATCTGGGCAGCGGCAACCGCGTGCTCGCCAAGGGCGGTCGACTGGACCCGACCTACAAGATCACCGTGCCGAGGTCGCTCGATGCCGGTCAGTGACGTCTACGCCCGGCAGGTCCGCCTCCTCGTCCGAACCCTTCCCCTCGTGTTCCAGGAACCCTGCTTCGCCCTGAAGGGCGGCACGGCGATCAATCTTTTCGTCCGCGACCTGCCGCGGCTGTCGGTCGATATCGACCTGACCTATCTGCCCGTCGAGGATCGAGACACATCGCTCGCCGCAATCGATGCGGCGCTGAGGCGGATCGCTGACGCCATCGAACACGCCCTGCCGGGGTCGGTCGTCGTGCGAGGCAAGGGTGGAGCCCAGCCCGTGATCGACAAGCTGCTCGTCCGGGCGGACGGCGCGGTGATCAAGGTGGAGGTGACGCCGGTCCTGCGCGGCGTGGTGTTCGAGCCCGAAGTCCGTCCGGTTTCAGCAGCGGTGGAAGAGCGCTTCGGTTATGCGGAGGCGCGGATGGTCTCCCACGCCGATCTCTATGCCGGCAAGATCATGGCCGCGCTGGACCGCCAACATCCTCGCGATCTGTTCGACGTCCGCGATCTGCTGGCCAATGAGGGGATCACGCCGGCACTGCGACAGGCCTTTGTGATCTATCTGGCCAGCCACCACCGGCCCATGGCCGAGGTGCTCCGCGCCAATCCCAAGAATCTGGCCCAGGAGTTCGAACGCGGGTTCGATGGGATGACCGAAGACCCGGTGGACCTCCAGGACCTCATCGCGGCGCGCACAGCCCTGATCACCGCCATCGTCGATGACATGCCCGAGGTCCACCGCGCCTTCCTGATCGGGTTCAAGGCCGGCGCGCCTGACTGGGACCTGATCGGCCTGCCCGACGCCGCCGACCTCCCCGCCGTGCGCTGGAAGCAGTTGAACCTCGACCGTCTGGAGCCCGCCCGGCGCACAGACATGGTCGAACGGCTTCGACAGACTTGGCCGCAATCAGTCTGACAATACCACCAGACCGCAACATGCTCACTGACTCCGGAGGTTCGGACGCTATGAGCAACTGACGCAAACGGTCGCTTCGGTGTCTGCCCGATCGGTCTAGATGGAAATTTCCGGAACGCCAGCCTGCCCTAGGAGCGCGTAGAGTTCGGCTACCTTTGATCGTTGGCCACGTTGCTGGCAGAACGCAAAGATGGCCCGCTGCTTCGCTCGGGAGAGGGCGACGAAAAACGCGGCGAGGCCCTCTTTGTCGCCGGGTTTGTGCGCCCACCAAGCTTGGTCGTCGAGACCCATGAAGACGATCGTGTCGTACTCAAGCCCCTTGCTCTTATGCACGGTCATCAGAGGTATCTGATCGAGACCTTCGAAGGCATCCAAGCACTCGGACCAGGTCGATACCCCGGTCGCCGATGCCATCAGGTGCTGCAGGACCCCTTCAACGACGATCTCGAGAAGACTGCCTGCTCCATATTCAACATAGGTTCTTTGAACGGCCGCGGGATCGAGGAAGGTCAACACGGCCTCTGCGATGTTAACCGCCGCCTCCGCCGAGGGCGCGGTTTCAGTCATGTCTTTCCTAAGCCCGGCCAGAAAACGGGACAGAGCGGCTTCAGCCCGGGCGTCCGCAGCATCGTCGCCGGGCGGGATCGCTCTCAGCGCCGAGACAGCGGCGGATAGATACTGCCAGGCCGCAGGCGAACGCTGGACAGATCCGAGCCTCAGCGCAGCGACGACGAGCCGGCAGAGGCTGTCTGACAGCAGGTCCTGAAGCGGGACTTTGCCGACCAGCGCGCTTTCGTTGCGAATGCGCAAGCCGCTCGCGGCCATCGGCGCGCGGAGTTCGGTGTCCACCGCCTCCGCCTTCTGCTTGACGAGGATCGCATAGTCGCGTGGGCGACGTCCCCTCCGCGTCATGTCGCTGGCCAACCACGTCGCGAGATGGCGCGTTTCTTGAGCGCATGTCGGGCTGTTCCAAATCTGGGCCACGTCGCCGTCGATAAGTTTGCCTGTCTTGGCAACGACCTGTGGCGACGATGGGTCGAGGGCGCGTGCGACGACATGCTGGATGGCGACGAGATCCGGTGAAGAACGAAAGTTGAAGAGCAGCGGCACCCGCAGAGCGTGGAAGTCTGCTTCCAATCGGGCGAAGGCGTCTGGTCTCGCGCCGGCCCAGCCCATGATCCTTTGTTTGTCGTCTCCGACGCCGGTGATAACGGCGCTGCTGCCCCTGAAGACCGAATAGAGGAAATCATACTGAGCGAAGGTGGTGTCCTGAAACTCGTCGACGAAGATGAAGGGATAGGTGGCGCGGAGTGCGTTCGCGATCTGAGGATTTGATCTCAGAAGCAGCTCGGCCATGCGGTTCAACGTGACGAAGGTCAGGTTGGATGGATCTCCCGCACCCCGTTGCTCTGACCACCACCTTGTCGTCGCAAACTCAGCCCCGGATCGCGGTTCCGGGTGAGGAACGAGCATGCGTCTGGCCCCCACCGTTCGACCCTCGAAACTCGAAGGACCGATTTCCTCGATCTCGGCCTTCCATGGCTCTGGCGCCGCTAGCCGTGCTCGAGTGAGCCAATAGTTGGTCGACTTGTAATCCCAGAAGGCAATCTCATAGGGCTTCGTCGGGCGCCATTCTGCGGGAATTGCGGTGTGAAATCTGTCGACCAGGTTCTTGGTGAAGGCGTCGAACGTGATCGACGTGAACCGATCCGAAAACTCCGCAGGGCATCGCTGTTTGACGCGGTCCGCCAGATTGCCGGCGGCATCGCCCTTGAAGGAAATGGCCAGGATCTGGAAAGGCGGGCGGCACAGGCCTGTTTCCAGCAGATAGGTCGCCTTCTGAGCGAGGAACTCTGTCTTGCCCGCGCCAGGGCCTGCAACCACCGAGGTCGATCCCGGGTGGCGGAGCGCGGTCCACGCGGCGGGTTCGAGGGCATCGATTCCGCGCGGCCTCCAGTCGTCTGGCGCGGTGAACCGTAACGTCATGATGTTAGCGATACGGTCAGAGTCCCGGGCGCAGCCGGCGGTGGGGGATCGAGCTGGACCGCGACGGCGCCGAGCAAGGCCTTCAGTTCCTCGGGAGCCGCCGAAGCGAGGGCCGGACTGTCGAGACCGCTCAGAACCCGCACATGCGTGCTTGGCTTGCCTCGCCCCAGAAAGAGGTACCGATACCAACGCAGCAGGCTGTCCTGGCTGGAGTCGTAGAGGGCGTGATTGCCGCCGTCGCCTAACACCGAGTCCCGCGGCTCCCCGGCGGCGGACGGTCCGGAGCGCCCAGGCTCTGGCGACGAATAGGCGGCTTGCAACGCCATCAGCATCGAGTAGTCCAAATCCAGCGGCTCACAGAAGAAGACGTTGAACCTTCGAAGAGATCGCGCCCACGTCTGAATGTTTGTCCAGTTCGCGGCGGCGAAGGTATCGAAGGCCGCCAGGTCGGCCGAGGGGCCCGCCGGACTCGGGCTTTCGAAAAGTTGGTCAGGCCGAACGCCGTTTTCCATCAGCTGCGCGCAGACGGTCTTGATGCGCCCCCAGCCCCCGCCCGCACGACCGTAATCCAGATCCAGAAGGGTCGCGTGCGGAATGTCCAGATCGACAAGCAGCCGCCACAGGTGGTTGACGTGGCGGCCCCCAAGGGGAACCACCGCCACGAAAGACCGATCGATGTCCAGGCCAAGGGCCTCGGCGAGGCGCGGGAGCACCACCTCTTCGGAGGCGCCTTCGCCGAGGATCACGAAACGGGCAAAATAGAGCTCGGGGTAGGTGCGCACAGCCTCGCGAACGAACTTCGAAGCCTCGTCCGCGATCGGAGGCAATCGGATCCCTCTCACGCGGCAGGCGCGGGTTTTCGGGTCGAGACGGAAATGACGGACTTGCTCGGGCTTCACCCGCGCCAGAATGCTGGGCGAATGGCTCGAGAGCATGGCTTGAGCCCGTGACCCTGCGGTCAGTTCCTGGATCTGTCGGACGATACGGGAGAGGTAAAACGGCGCGAGATTGTTTTCTGGCTCTTCGACGGCGATCAGGGTCAAGGCGGGAACGCTGATGCCGCCGGACTGAAATCCATCAGGGCGGGGATCCGTCGCCAGGTTCGATTCTACGTCGAGCGTCGCCGCAGTCATGGCGAGGTGGAACAGGGATCGCTGGCCGTCACTCAACTCATCGAGACCACGTTCGCGCCCTGCCTCGTCGGGGCGGAACAAGACCTCAGCCTTGCGGATGGACTGTTCGAACCGGAGATCGATAGGCCGAAACACTGGCGTGGAGTCCGTGCCTGCGGTGTGGACCTGCTGCCATCGCCTGGTGACTGCTGCGACCACGGCGTCTACCGCCGGCTCGCCGGAGAACGCGTTGTTCAGGGCGGAGCCCGCCGAAGCGAACGTCGTCCGCGTGCCTTCCGACCAGTTGATCGCCCGCCACAAGCGTCCACGCAAAAAGGCCGTCACCTGCGAGATGCCGTCGCGCGAGGCCGGTACATAGATGAGCTGGATTCTGGCTCTATCTTTGGGTTTCAGGTCCGAACACTCAGCGTCCGTAAAGGCGCCCATCGTCCGAACGGCGCGATAGGTGTGTTCGATCGCCCCATCGATGGAGCCGTCATCCGTCCAAATCCCCTCCATCCTCAAGCGACATTTCATTCTTCCGCTGTCGTCCGTGGCCATCTGAGAGAAGAACTCAGGAACGGCGGACGCGTCCGCTAGCGGATCGTCGAGCTCCGGAAAGGCCAAAACCGCCTCTATTGTGAACCGGCGCTCGTTGGGCGGATTCACTTCGGCAGCCGGGACATGAAAGTCTTGTCGCCGAAGCCTCCGTTGGTCCGGCGTAACGCCGAAGAGCCGCTGAAGCGCAAGCATAACGGCGGTCTTTCCTGCACCGTTCACGCCGACGAAGGCGGTCAATCCTTCATCGAGAAGGATCGGGACAGGGTTTTGTCCGAAGCATCGGAAGCCGGAAACTTCGAGTCGTTCGATGTGCACGACGCCACTCCCCTCGACGCGACGCGCTGAGGTGCCGCAACCTTTACCTGCGGCTTGTTCTGGCCGCCCTTGCCAGGCCCGACAAGGGGTTATCCTGAGCCATTAGCCTGTGACGTGATGGTGTGGACGACCTCCACCTGACCAGCTTTTCTGGGCACCCTCACCGGAACCACACGCCAAGCTACGTCGATCAACAAAAAGCCCGCCATCTCTGGCGGGCTTTCCGTATTCCATCGACGATGAGGGGAGGCTTTCGCCCGCGTGTCTCAAAGCCAGTGGCGAACAGGTGGGGTTTTAGAGCGAAAGTGTCAACTCGAAAGTGAAAGTCCGTCACTCCGTCGACAACCCCGATCATTGCCGCCTACGTTAGCGTAATGCCTTTCACGCCGCAGGAAATAACTGATCTGCCGGACGTCATATCGGCACCCCGTTTTGCGACCTATCTGCAGGCCAAGCAGGGGCATGTCGACCAAGCGTTGGAACTTTACGCTTGGAATATGGAAGTCTCCGCAGCCTTTATGGTGCCGCTTCACCTGTGCGAGGTGGCCATCCGCAACGCGGCGGCGGACGCCATCGAGGCGGTCCATGGCGCCAACTGGCCTTGGGTGAACGGTTTCATCAGGAGCCTGCCCGTTCCTAGGCGGCAGACAGACTACGATCCCCAGCAGAATCTTCGGACGGTCGCCGGGCGTCAGCCAACTGTGGGCAAGGTCGTCTCAGAGCTCAATTTCGCGTTCTGGGAAAAGGTGTTCACTCAGGGACAGGACAGCCGGATCTGGGACGCGCATCTGCGCACCGTCCTTCCTGGAATCCCTGCGGGTCTGACCGTGGCGCAAGCGCGCGCGCAGATATTCCTCGACCTTGAGAGGATTCGGAAGTTCCGGAACCGGATCGCCCATCATGAGCCGATCTTCGCCCGCAACCTTCAGAACGATTATGCCTCGATCCGGGAACTGGTGGAGTACAGGCGGGCAGAGGCGGCGAACTGGCTGGGCAAGGTGGAGCGGGTCACCGGGCTTATCGCAATACGCCCCTAAACACGCGACGCGACTGAAGGATTTGCCGTGCGGGACCCTCCTTGGGGTGCGCCGTTTCTTTAAGCCCGAAAGCCCGGAATTACGCACAGGGAGTTATCGGACTGTACGCTTCACAACGACGGTTTGAGCGATGATGCGTCGGTTGATCTTGACCTTCCAGGCCAGTTGCTTCTCCGACAGGATACGCTTGCGTACTGTCTTTTTGAGGAAGGTGTATTCCTTCTCGCCGTAGAGATATCCCATGCGCATCGCATGTTCGATCAGATCGCTGTTCGCATTCGCCGTGGGATCTTTCGCGATCCGCTTCAACCCGTCGAACAGGTTGCCGGTGTCGATCTGGATGAAGCGGTTAATGCAGACATTGCCGACATAGGTCTCGCGGTCGGTCATCCGATTGCGGATGTAGCAATGCTCCTTGATGTCCTGGCCGCACGGACAGTGGTCCCACTCGTCGCTGATTTCCACCGCGACAAGCCCCCACTCTCGCCTCGCAACGTCGAAGTCCTGCGATAGCGACAGAGGCAGGATGTGAGCCCTGAGCCTCTCGAAGTTATGGCCGTCCATTTCGGCTTCTCCATTGGCGGGGCGGTATTCGACCCCTGCGGCGGCGCGTCGGATGCTGGGCCCGCGCCCCTACTTCGACCAATGTCCGAGCACCCACTCCCAGGCGTGACGATCGTAGTCCCAGCGCCAATGGGCGCGGACCCATTTGGTTTTCCCCAAGGGCCGGATCGTTCGCATGTTCTGCACACGATCGACGGGCTTGGGCGGCCGTGGCGGGCGGATTCTACGGAGCTTCATCATGGGGACCTCAGTTCAGAGTGTATTCGCGCCAGGGAATGGCGCTGACGGGGACGCGAGACAGGAAACGCGCGATGTCGGGCCGGCCGAAATAGGTCGCCGCGCCCCGGTGGTTCTGCGCCATCAGCACCACGGGCAGACCGGGAAAGGCGGGCTGGAAGCTGTGCGCCACCCGGGTGGCCTCCGCGTTGTTGTCGAGGATGTGCCGCTTCACCACGACGATGGCGAAGACGATGCCTTGTTCGCGAACGATGGCGCCTTCGAAGCGCATTGGGAGTACTCCTGATGAACGAAAGGCCGCGTCATGGATGACGCGGCCTTTCGAGGTTCAGCCTTTCGGCGGGTAGGGGTCGTTTCCGAAGCTGTCACGCTCGCGGATCTGACCGTTGCGACCGTGGATCAGCAGTTCGCTCTGCTGGTTTTGAGCGATTCCTCGTGCCTGAGAGATCGCTTCAGCCTGTGTCTGATGCACCGTGGTTGCGCGCGCATTGCCCGCACCACGAACGGCCCAGCCATTGGCGTGGGGGACGACATGTTGGTTCTTGCCCATTTCCTTCACCTCCTTTCTCGCTCTCGATGAACGCCTCGTATGATATAGTTTACGACGATACGCTTGTCAACACCGTCTTCCGGCGCGTATGATTTATCTGTACGGCGTTTCCGAGGGACCGAATGTCTTTGGCCACCAAGCTCAAGGACCTGCGGGTCAGACGCGGGCAATCACTCCAGCAGGTCGCTGACGGCGTCGGCGTGTCCAAGGCTCACATCTGGCAGCTTGAACGCGGCGACAGCACCAACCCGAGCCTGGACCTGCTCAGGGGGCTGGCGGACTATTACAAGGTGACTGTGGCGTTCCTGTCTGATGAGAGCGAACCTGCGGACAAGGCACCTGCCCTTCAGTTCTATCGAGAGTTTGACGGTAAGCTGGACGATAAGGCCTGGGCGGCCGTTCGCGCCATGGCTGAGGCCCTGAAGAAGCCGTGAGCGAGCTCCTCATGGATTTGGCGGACTGCGGCTCTCCCGAGCGGCTGATCCAGACCATCCTGAGGCATCACCCTGACTGGACGCCGCCCGTTCCGATCGAGGCGCTCGCGGCGGCCGTGAACATCCTCGAGATCAGGGATTTGGACACGACCTCTTTCGAAGGAGCCTTGCTGACCGACCTGGACAAGAGCCAGGGCATCATTCTGTGCAGGCCGGGCGTGCCAGGCGGCCGTCGACGGTTCACCATCGGCCATGAGCTCGGTCACTTTCTGATCCCCACCCACGTTGGGAATCAGAAGTGCACGCAGGCGCACCTCAGCGAGCGTGGATTCGCGACACCCGCGCAACGGCGCGAAGCCGAAGCCAACCGTTTCGCCGCGGGCATCCTCATGCCGAAGCCTTGGTTCGAACGCGACGCGGACCAACTTGGCCTTCCGGACGTCGGTCATGTCAGAAAGCTGGCGAGATCCTATGATGTCAGCCTGGAAGCGGCTGCGAACCGGTTCGTCGAGCTGACCTCGACACCGTGCGCCATCGTCTTTTCCTACGGTGGAGTGGTCCGTTACGCCCGTTCACACGTGAACTTCCCGCGGCTGGCCGTTGAATGGAAAAGTCGCCTGCCGTCAGATTGCGCCACCAAGGTTAAGCCGAACACTGGCGTTTCAGCGCCATCTGACTGGATCGAGATGGATGGGACGATCTGGCTTCAGCATGATTGGGGTCGTCCGGCGCCACGTGTTCTTGAACAGGTTCTGCGGCAGGCGAACGGGTACGCGGTGACCATGCTCCTGGTGGCCGACGGTCCGACAGACGACGAGGACGAAGAGGAAGACGACCTAGTCGCGCGATGGAGTCCAAGACTCTAGCTCGCGTGCTGAAGGCGTCAGAACACTCATTTTCGGTCAACCGTTGGACAAGGTGCCCATCCCATTTCTCGCATAGGCCGCCGCCAACTGAGAGGACGAGCCAAACGGCATGGTCTGGCGCAACTCCATCCTTCACCATCCCCTAGCAAACGGGGAGACGCTCGTCGTCCGTCCTCGCCATTGGGGTTGTCGGGGTCATCTGCCTGACGGCCGCCATCGGACATCGCGCTCTCTCATGCGGATCGCCTATGCCTTGGGTTAGGTTCGCGAAGCTGGAACGAACGGACCGGAACCATGGTCGAGCAGGAAGAGGCAGACCCTCGCGAGGCGCTGGCCGATGAAGGCCTGCTGTCGCCACAGGTCGAAACTTGGCGACATATCTACATCGACAACTACCGTGACTGGTTCGAGCTCGCGCGCGAGCTGAACCGGTATGCCGTGAGCCTATTCCAGGATCATCAGGACGCCGGCGACGGCGGGCCTGCAAATGCGGCGGCGCCGACCGCCGTCCGCGTCTACGGCCGTGCGCTGAACGCCTACACAGCGAGCATCATGCTTGCCGAGCGCGCCATGACGATAGAGGCCGTGGGAGCGGTGCGCCCCATTCACGAAGCCGGGTTCTGGCTCAGTCTTCTGGCGACCAATCCGGAGAAGGCGCTCGAGGAGCTGGACATCGATCACCACAAGCACGCGGTCGATCGGGAACAGCTCCGGGCGGCCTACCCAGGAAACGCCGAGCTCCATTCCGCGTCGGTGCAAAGAGAAGCGGCTCATGCCGCGCTGCTGGGCAAACGCCGGCCGATCTCCATGAAGGCGTTGGCGGCGAGCCTGCCCGGAGACCCCGGCTACCTCCAGTATCGTCTCGCGAGCGGCTTCTACGAAGCCCGTCGCGACGCGCGCGGGCTTAAGCTGACGAATTTCCGCATCCTACGGTTCGAGGACACGACCCCAAGCAGCTCGCATGCGGAAACGATGCTCACGTTCGAAACCTCAACGGGGCGAAGGGAGATGCAGCTCTCGATCGGGGTCATGCTCGACCTCGGCAAGGACGGCATTCATCTGCGCGGCCCCATGGCGCGGTGGCAAGTCATGGGCCACGCCTTGCAAGAGGCCCGCAGGCGTTTGGGTGAAGCTGGCGACCAAGAATCAGTGATGCCATGATGTGAGATGCCTGGCGCAGCGAAAGACATCTGGGCGTCGGGCGCGATCAGCCCATGGTGATGCTGGCCCGCTGATCCTGGAGGCGATCGAACGCGTTGCGGATCGCCAGGGAGAGATTGATGCGCAGGCGCGTCACCGCATTGTCGCGGCCATCGAGATAGTCTCGTTCAAGGCGGCGTAACTGGTCGGCGGCCCGCGCATCGCTGAAGACGTCGAGACTGTCGAGTTCCTCGTGAACCGCGACGATCTGCGCGGTCGAGCCCCGGCCGACGATGCGGAAGTCGGGGCTCGCGGGCAGTCCGCCGGAGACGGGCGAGAACACCTTGATCGTTTCCCGCCCCTTGTTCTCCGTGGTGACGAAACTGTGGTCTGCGATGTCGATGATGAAATCGCCGGTCAGCGCCGTCGCAGGCTGATACAGGCCCGACCGGTTCCGGAGCCTTTCATGGAGCCAGTAGTCCTGATCCCTATCGATCGGTGCTTCGCCCGGCTCGTCGTCCCACGGCCTGTAGCCCGACTGCGGATTGAGCGGCGCGTGGATATAGGCCCCAAGGTTTGAGGGGAGCTTGCCGTAGCTCACGTCGAACTGGTCCGCGAAGGCGGCGGCCAGCCGGCCGGCGACCAGGAGCTCGAGACCGCTGAGGTGGAGCGCTCCGATCAGCGCGGCGTGCGCCAGCCCGACGCCGTCGTAGACCCGCGCGCCCGCCTTGCCCGAAACGCTGTCCCGCGCTCTGGGCGCGAGTCCCTGATCGTGGAGCAGCGCGAAATTGCGCGGCGTAATATCCGCCGCCAACGCCACTTCGCGCGAGGTCAGTAAGTCCTGTGTCGATCTCGAAGGGCGCCCCATGTAAACTCTCACTCTCTGGAAGTTTTAACTTCCACGAAGTGGGTGTTTCCGTCAAGGGCTTGCTCCCACCCCACGTGCGAGGCCAGAGCTGCGGCTGTGCGCAGCGTTCAGATGTAGTGCTTGAAGGGCAAAGGCGGCAGGTTGGCGATTGGCGCGGCGGTCAGGATTTCGCCGACGTCGTCTGCAAACCTCAAGGTCACCGGCGTACCATCTCCGTAGATGCAGGCATTGAAGTTCAACTTGGTGAGACCGAGGACGTCTTGCATGACCTGGGTCAGATCCGCGTCGCCCTTGGTCACTTCGATGGACAGCGGGTTGGGCGCTTCGCGCCCGGGATAGGTCTGGAGATCGGGCACGAAGCCGATGGTCCACAAATAGCCCTTGCGCGGGCTGACCGTCAGAGCCGTTCCGCGCAGGACAGGGCTCCGTCCCTGACGGAAGAGTTTGATCTCGCGCGTCGTCTGAATCCGTACGCCGACGAGCCGTGTGTCAGGTCCCACGGCGCTGGAAAAGCCCCGCCATTCAGCCTCGTTGAAATGCTGCTTGGCGTGAATGAAGAGCTCCTTGGGTGGGCGGCCGTGCTTGGCGATGTAGGCCTCGACCACCAGGCCGGCGATCTCCTTCGCCTTCGCCTCATCGAGGTGAAACTCGGACGTCGTCAGGGAATACCAGGGCCCCACGGCGCCCTTGAACACGACGCCGTCTCCGGATCCGAGAAACATCTGGGCGCCGCAGCAGGCGTTCCCTGGCGATCCGGCGGTATCGGTCTTCTTGAAGACGAGACCGATGTAGCAGACGTCCTCTCTGACACCCGCTAACGCCCAGGGGCGCCCCCCGGCCTTGAAGAAGGCGGTCGTCGACAGGTTCCAGGCGATGTTGGCGGGATCCTGGAGCATCCGCGGCTTGCCGCCGAGCGCATTGACGCCCTCCGGATCGATCGTTGATTCCCGGACGATCTGAAGAACCACCTTCTGATCGAGCAGCCGCGCCTTGAGCTGGTTGTGGAAATCGACCTCGTACCGGTAGGGCTCGGCGGCGGCGTTGTCCTCTGCGAACATCGACGGCGCCTGCACAAAGTTCCTCGCCGTACGAGCAGAGAACCTCTGGCTGGTCCTGGTCCGTTCGGGCAAGGGGACGATCGACTTCGGCCGACAGAAACGGTGGACGTCGTCCGGTATCACGACAAACCAGACCGCCGGAACGCTGTCCTCCTCGCGGAGGAACTTGCGAATGGCCTGGTCGAAGAGATCGACGGTCTTGTACACGCGTTCGTGGCCGTCCGGGATCCGGACTGTGCTCGACAAGGCCGCCGCTGAAATCGAGATGGTCGCGACGGGGTTGGCGGGCCATTTGGTCTTGAAGGCTGCTTCGAAGCCCGGAAACGCCAGGTGATGCTGCTCCGCCTTTGCGGCCGGGATATATCCCGTGATCTGAGCCACCCACTTCTTGTACCGCGCGATCCCTTCGTCCGTGCCGATGACGCCGACTCTCATTTCAGCGGGTTTGGCCTCGTCGATCATGGGGCCGAAAAGGAACAGACCATCCTTAGGGTCGGGCAGCATCTGGCCGTGTCCGAACTGGAGTAGCGGCTCCGTCAGGATCTGCAGGCCCTGGATCGGATCAGTCATCTGCGGACTCCGCGAGGCCCGCGATCTCGAAGGCCTCGTCCGGTTCCACCGGCGCCTCCGGAGGCGTTTCGTCCTCATCGTCCGGGACCACGGCCCGGGATTTCACGGCGGGATCGGCGCAAGAGATCGGCGATTCAAACAGGACTGGCCGCGCATCCACGACCACCTCTGCGAAATCGCCCATCGGCAGCTTCAAATGGCCGTCCTCGTCACCGATCCAGGCCACGTAGGCCAGCATCAGGTCGCGCCATTGTCCGTTCCACCAGTTTCGGCAGAAACCGCGCCGGAGCTTGTGCATCTTCTCCACGCTGTCGAGCGGCGTCTTGCCGTCGTGCGAGAAGATGATGGCCGCCTTCATGACAAAATGGGGCGTGTCCGTCATGACGGGCTTGGCGATGAAGCCGAGGTGCCAATAGACGCCCCGCTTCTCACTCCGGCCCACCATGGCCTTGCGCCTGCGTTTGCCGGTGTGATCGACAAAATAGGCGGTGTCCTTTTCGATCAGGTCCTTGGTGAAGAACCATGCGACCGAGTTGTCGGCCATCTCGAACGCGGACAATCCCTTGGCCTGCATGGCGTTGTTCCAGGATTGCCGCAGGAGATTGACGACCATGCGCCGGGCGTCCGCGCGTTTGACGCCGGGCATCGCCGCCGGCATCCCGGCCAACATGTCTTCCCGCGTCAAGGTGTAGCGACGCTCGATGACCTGTTCCGGCAGCGCGAGCTTCAGGTCCACTTCTGTTCCGAACGTCCCCACCAGCCTGAAGTATTTGAACCAGGGGAGACGGGTCCCGGACATGACGCTCGAGACCGCCGTCTCGGCGACGCCGAGCGAGAAGAGGGACACTTGGGGAGGCAGCGCGGCAATTGGGAGCCAGTTCGAGTAGAGCTGCTCGGGCTCGATCCGAGGCATCTGATCGGCGTCGGACCGCCGGAGGCACCAGGCTGCGACGTCAGCCGGAGCGATTGCGCCCTTCGGCACGCCGTCACGCTCAAGGACCTGAAAAACTCTCGCCAGGGCGGGCGCCCACCCGGCCTTGAAGTCGATGACGTTCTTGCGGGCGATATTGGCGTTGAAGTCCGAAAAGGGGACATCGTCGACCCTGACCGGCAAGAGGAAATTGGCGATCTTGTCGCTGCGCTCCACCGTGACGGCGAGGTGGATTTCGTCTTTCACGCCCTCCTTGTTCAAGGCGGCGGCAGAAACGACGAGGATGAATTTCGCCGTGTGATGGCGAATGGCGTCTTCGATGTCGTCCCAGAACAGCTCCCCGCCGATCAGCTTGGTGACATCCGACCAGACTTCATAGCCGGCGCTGGCGAGTTGAACGCCGAGCCATCGGACGAAATCGTTCTCCTCCGGATTGGCATGGCTAATGAAGACGAGGCGTCGGCCGGGTCCGGCGGGCGTTTGAGGCGATGGCGAGGTTACAGATGATGGAATCACACAGGAACCATAGCGTGATTTCCAAAAATCTTCCTGTTTTGTTCCGCCGCGCTGTTTGTTGATCCGTCGCACGCTTCGCCGTCGCGATCTCGCTAGAGGTTGTAGACGGCCTTGAGCCGCGCGACGAGTCGCACCGCGTCAGGCGGCGTGAGTTTCAGCGCCTTCGGATCAAAGGTTTTGTCCGCCTCGACCGCTTCGACAAAGGCCCGCAGATCGGCGGCGATCCCGTCCGGGAGCGCCAGGGTCATCGTCGGCCCCAACAGCTGAAGGAGCTTGAACACATCGTTGCGATGCTTGGTGACATTTCGGCTATCGACCTGCTGGCCGTCCGCCCGGTCGCGCGCCAGGTTGTTGTAGGCGAACGCCTTGAAGGGAATGAGGGTCTGGATGTCGATGACAGGGACGCCGTCCATCTCTGTCGTTCCGTCCTTGAGCAAGGCGTAATAGGCGTCGTCGAGCAGCATGGCCGACAGGCTCTCGACCGTCCCGTCCAGCGGTATGGGCGTGAGGCGCGCGCCCTTCGGCACAGTGATGACATCGGGCAGTCGCGAGAACAGCTCGATCATCGCCGGATAGGTCTTGTCGGAAGGATGGGTAAACCGGAAGAAATCCCTCGCGCCATCGCTGCGTTCACGGGTCTGATAGCCGCCAGCATCGATGAAAGCCCAGAAGGCTTGGACGAACTCCGGCTTCAGAGCTTCGAGACAGAGGACCAGATCGAGATCCTTTGTGGCCCGGAACGGCAATCCGGCGCCCGTCATGTGAATCTCGGCCGCCGCGCCGCCGATCAATGTGTACTGGTCCTCGAAACCCGCGAAGGCCGCCTTGAACACATCAATGCCTACGACCATCCGAAGGGCTCCATGAGGGTATCGACGGCCTGATCGAGGCGTTCGTCATGACGATCCTCCAGGCTCAGATACAGGGAGAGGCGATCCACGACTGGTCCGTGATGGCAAAGCAGACGGGGATCGTAAGACCAGGTTTCGATGCGGATGGCTTCCGGGTCACGATCGTCGGCCGGCTGAAGGTCGTGTTGGTAGACCAGCCCCTTCCACTGACGTGCGGAGACCGCCCGGGTTTCATGAACGGGAGGACCGAGGAGGGTGTAATCCGACAAAGCGGATTCCCCGGCCAGCGGCAACGCACGGACCTCGGGAAACGGCCTGACCAGGCGACGGGCGCGGACGGGCGACTGAAGCAAATCACGGACTGCCCGCCAGAGGTCGTCGCCCTCCTGCTTGAAAGCGATGCGACGCTCCCGGCCGCGAACATCGATGCTGAGAATGCCGTGCCGCTGCAGTTCATCAACCACCCGCCCGGTGCTCATGGCGGAATATTGAAACCGCTCGGCCAGGGACTTGGGCGTCTGGCCATCGAGGTCCTCACGAAGCAACGAGGCCAGGACCACGACCTGGGCGGCCGGCGTCAACTGCTCCACGGCCGGCCGGACCTCTGACCGGAAATACTCGCGCAGATCGGCGCCGAGCTCGGGCAGGAACAGCTGATTGCCGGGGACGATGAAGTTGACGCCCTGCTGGATAAGACGCTGGCGATTGGCCGAGCTCAGGGCGTCGGTCAGGAAGACAACCACGAACACGTCCGATGTCGAGCGGGCGGTCTCGATATGTTTGGCGATCGTCGCCGGCGTTTCCGCGTCCTGGCCGGGCGTGGCGAGAATGAGCAGCTTTCGTCCGAACAGGCTCGTTTCGGCGAGACGATAGCGATCCGTCAGGAAAAACGGCAGGAGGCCGACGTCGGCGTCTTTGAACGTCAATCGGATGTCGAACAGCTGCGTGACGTAGGCCGCCGCATCGTCGAAAAGACGGCCCAGGCTCCCAAAAAATGTCGCGTTCGATAACATTGGACTGCACGATAACATTGGCAATGTTACCATTCAATCTAATGTTATTATTGTTGTCGTGGCGGCGTTTCAGCTACCGGCCCGCGCCTCCAATTCGCCAACGTCAGACTAGGGGCTCCATTGGAAGAAGGTCCGCATCACGTTCGAGGTCTTCGCGCCTGAGCCGACGCCCCTCCAGGAGCAGCCAGTCGAGTCGTTCCCGGAGTTGATCGTCAGAAAAGCCGGGAGCCCAGGCGAGCGGCGTCAGTTCGATGAGCGCCTCCTCCAGGCCCATCCGGAACTCACCCGTCAGGGTGGTTAGTTCGATGGTCAGGCTGATGCTCTGGGACCGATGCCGGTTGTAGTCTTCGATCAGCCCCAGATACTCATAGTTCTCATCTGCGCGCGCTCGCGCGGCAGGGATGTCGACGTCGTGTTTTCGGTTGGGCGCGATATCGGTCACGAGATCACGAAGATCGGAGATGCTCAGCGCATTCTCCGAATACGAGGCGTCGATCGATCGCAGGTCCGTCACGACCTGGCGGCAGTCCTGACAGATGTACACGACCCGATAGGATCGGAACGCCCCCATCCAGCTCTCATCCCAGACGCGCCAGAACAAGGCCTGGGGATCGCGCTCGGCCGTGAAAACCATGTGACGATGCAGGCGTCCCGTCCATTTGCCCTTTCCCGAAAGTCGGAGCGCCTCGCTCCGATCGCGCCGGCAGACCTCGCACCGCCAGTCCGGGACGACCCGCCGCCAGGGTGTCTCGACGCCTTGGGAGGTCCTGAAGGCCGCGAGGTCTTCGAGGCTCGGTCTTCGCGCGGCGGTCCGCTTGAGACGGGGCGAAATTCCAAAGCCGTCGTGACGAACCGAGCGCTCCGAAACGATGCCGGGTATCCGATAAAGGCTTTCTGCGTCTTGGCCCTGCTGCGATGCGAGGCGGGGCACGATCGACGTCAGGACGTGTGGGCTCCAGAACTGCGGTGGATTGCCCTGGATGCGATGGCCTCCCGCTTTCAGACGCCCCGCAAGGATGTCGAGAAAGGCGAGCCGGTCCGCAACGTCGCTCTCGACCTCGTTCCAGACGTCACGGACCGCCTCATCGTCGATCCCATGCATCCGGTTGGGCTTCACCTGGATGAAGCGCATGATCTCGCGGGGCGAGAAGCTGAAATAGCTGGGGATCAGGTCGCCGAGCCGGCCCTTGGCCTTCCCCTCGGCCGTATTGCAGTCGTTGCAGATCAGGGTGGTGAAGAACCGCATGGTGAGGTCTTTGCAGGCGTCGACGCCGCGCCGAAGGTCCCGGGCTTCCGGGGTCCGGTCCTCAATGTTCACGAGCGGGCGAAGCCTCTGTTTGGCGTGATCGCGCAGGTGGTCGTGATGCCATTCCAGCTGGCACAGAAGGACACCGTTATCGCTGACCCGCGCGATATCGGGCTTGCGGCGCTGACAGGCCTCACAGACCCAGTCACGCCGGACCTCGGCCCAGTTGCTGTTCAGATTGAGCTTCTGCGCGCCCAGGCTGAGCATCAGGGCCTTGGATTGCCGGCTCCAGGCGCCGTCTGCCTGGGGCAGCAGGGACTCAAGGTCCTCGTCGGAAACCGCTCTGAGGTCGGGCATGATGAGAGAGAAGGATGCGGTCATCGAGGAATCCGGATGTTCAAGACGAACTGCCTCGAGTGTGCGCCAGATTCGGACGTCCGCTCGCCTTCAACTCTGAGGTCACCAGTTCCGAAGCTCGCGGGTCTGGGGTCGTCAGGCGCGGCCGGCCGGCGCGCCGCCCGACTCCGCCAAGGGCAGGTCCATCGCGTAGCACCAGTAGATCAACAGGGCCGCGGTTAGCGCCTTGTCATCCAGTCCCGACGGAAAGGGTGTTCCTGCGCGCTCACCGGCCATTTCATTGATTTGGATCACTGAAAGCGCCTGCGTCAGGCGAGAGCCCAGCACCCGGCCCGCCTCCGGCGAAACCCGTTTCCAGCGCTTGAGGCGGACGCGATCCTGAATCGCCGCGTCAGCTGCGGGTTCCGATGCCGGGGCATAGGCGACGTCGCGCCACGGAGCGAAATACTGCGCTTCCGGCCAGAGCAGCCGAGACTGGTCGCCCCAAGGGATGACGACCGGCCTGCTTTGTTCCGGTCGCGAGATCCCGCTTTCGCAGAACGTCCTCAGAAGCTCGAACTTGTCCATACCGGTCTCACCAGGCCCTGAAGGACGACGCCGTCATCGCTGTCTGAGGTTCGGCGCCGGAAGGTCGTTGAGCTCACAAATCAGGGCCCGACAGCGATCGAATATGATCGCCGCGAGGTTCGGCGGATAGACGTGCTCGCTTCCGTGGGCGATCTCGTTGCGAATATGGACGAGCAACTGGTGATCGTCGCCCCACTGACTTTTCTGCGGCGGCGATAAAATGTTCCGATCAACCGCATAGCCCAGACGCCTTGCGAGGCCGGGCATCTTCTTGGCGTCAGCGCCCAGCCGAGTCTTCAGGGCGAACTCGAGACTGGCCAGGGCCTGACCGGCGGCGACCACCATCAGTTCGTAGTCGAGCCAGCCATAGATCAAGGCGTTCAGGGCGCGCGCATAAATCCTGGCCACGACGTCCGGTGCACCGGCAGGCAGATCCAGATCGGCGACCATGTCGTAGTGGTCGCGGAAGCTCAACGGGCGCAGGCCGTCGACCGGGTCGTCCGTCATCACGATCCGATATCGGGCGTCGGGCTCCAGGGCCTCTGCGTAGGTTTTCATTTGCGTCTGTCCCTTGGCAACGACGCCGCTGTCCGGCTTTGTAGGTCAATGGGCAAGTATGATCCGCTTCGGGACTATCTCCGCAAACTGAAGACCGATGAACTCGAACTCTCCTTCGCCGAGATGGAGCGAAAGATCGGCTATATGCTACCCAAGAGCGCGGGCCTGCCGCAGTGGTGGGCGAACACAACCGACCCGGCCACAACACACGTTCAACGCAAGGCCTGGGGTGCCGCCGGCTTCGACGCCTTCCTGATCGCCGGCGCCGACCGCGTCCGTTTCAAGCGGGTCCAATCGACCCGGTCCGCCTCCTAGCCTCCGAAGTCGAACGCAGCCTGGTTTTCGGAAACACCAGATTTCCGTTTCCGACGGCTCTTGACGGGCTGATCCGAGCCGCTCTCAGCCTCAGGCGCCGCTGACCTCGGCGGCTCTTCCAGGGTTCTCCTGACTGGCGGTCTAACCGGCGCCGGCCTCTCCACTATGGCCCGGGGCTCCGGCAGGCGCCTCGGCGTCCTCGCCCGTCGCCACGCCAGCAGCTCGCTCTGCCACCACCCGACCCGGTTTTGCGAGACCTGGACGCAGGCCGGGAAATCTCCGGTCTTCTGCATACGCCAGACCGTCGTCCGGCTCAGACCGCAGATCACCTTCACCTGCGACCAGGGGAGAATCCGGTCTTCCAACGCGTCGAACGGAGGCGGCTCGCTCACACTGTCCATGACACCGCCTCGTCCGCCCGGCGCTCCAGAACCTCGGCCAGCAAGCGGGCGTCCCGCGCCGCATCGACCGGATCTCGAACCTCCCAGGTGCGAAGAACGTCCTTCAAAGCGAAGCTGACCGCCGGGTCGACCAGCAGGTCCGCCACGCTGGGCGCCCACTCCGTTCTGAACCCTTCCAATCCCGCCTCAGGCATGACGCCGACCCCTGGCCGCGGGCGGGGCAGACGCGCGAAGGTCGCTGACCTGGTTCAAGGCCCAGGCGCGCAGCACGCCACGCGGATAGTAGGGTCTGTGCCGCACATGCAGACAGGGAGGCCCATTGCCTCCGGTGGACCACAGCCGGGCGAGCGTCTCCGGCTTCATGCGGATGCCGAATTGGATCAGGAAGGCGGACGCTTCCTTTCGGGTCAGCAGATCCTCATCGGCGGCGTCAGTCACCGCCGCCACCGGTTCTGTCGCGGGGATCATCGGCTGGGCTCCGGGGTCCGGCACTCCCGGGAATTGCGGGCGCCCCTCCCGGCCGAGAGCGCGAGGTAACAGTCAACGGCCGCGGCCACATAGGCTTGCGTCTCCGCTATGTTCGGTATGCGCCCGAGCCGGGCGACGCGATCCGGTCCCGAATTATATGCCGCGAACGCCAGCCGGACGTCGCCGAAGCGGAGCAGCTGCCGGGCCAGATAGTCCGCCCCGCCGTTGAGGTTCTCGATCGGATCGAAACGGTCTCTGACCGCGAGATCCGCCGCCGTTCCCGGCATCAACTGCGTCAGGCCGCCGGCCCCGACCGGAGACACGGCATCGACCCGGTATGCGGATTCCACGATCACCAGCGCATGAAGCATCTTGGGGTCAATCCCGTGGCGCTCGGCGGCGACGGCGATCGCGTCCATGAACGGCTGTGAAAGGGTCGGAAGTCGGGGCGTGAGGTCATCGACGCCCGCCACGTCCGACACAGGCTGCGCGGCGGGACGGCCGAACAGATCGCCGCCGGCGTTGCGCCAGTCGACCGTTTGAGCGGATGCGTTGCCCGCTGCGAGCGCCAGGGCCAGAGCGGCCAAAAAGGATCTCACCATGTCAAGGTCTCCCGAAACACCCCCTCCAGGTCTCGGGTCCGGACGGGGCCAAAATAGCGACTGTCGAAACTTCCCGGCGTGTCGCCGAGCAAGAAGAGCTCGTCCGGCGCGAGCCGACGGCAGCCGGTCCAGCCGGGCAGAGCCGCGCCGCGCCGATCACGATCTAGAACGTGAGCCACGCGGCCAGGCATTCGAACCGCAGTTCCCTGCCGGCAGACGGGATCGCCACCGACGGCCGCGACCCGTTTGATCAGAAGCACTTCCGCCGGCATCCCGAGTGCGCCCAGATAACGCCGGGCGATGGGGGGTTGGGGCAGAGCAACCATCGCCCCCCTCTCCGCCGCGCCGCCAGGCTGTCGCAGATAGAGGCCACGCGGGACGCTGGGGCTCTCGTTGACGAGGGCCAGGGCCGGCGTCTGATCGACGATCAGGGCGCCCACGGCCAGGAAGAAGGTGGTGACGCCGAGCACGGCCCAGCGATTTCCAGTATCGAGAGGTGTCCAGGTCATGGGCGGTACGGCTCCAGGATCAGGTCGCGGGTGATCATCACGCGAACCGGCGCGCCGGCGCGTAGACGGATCGACGGCCGGACCTCCAGCTCCCGGTCCACCAACCGGCCCCCGACCTGGGAGCCCTCGATCGCGGCGGCGTCGCCAGCGTCGCCGAGCAGGCCGCCCGATCCCTCGCCTTCGCCGTCACGGGCGACCTGGCCCAGGGTTGTGATGGCCCCGGCGAACAGGGTGCCAACCAGGAGCGGGAACAGCCGTCGATCGACCTGGCCTCGCACGCCGACCGCGCCCTGCGCGTCCACACCGGGCTCGCCGGTGAGGACGAGACTTTTGCCGTTGGGCAGGATCAGCCGGTCCCAGGTCAGGAAGGCGCGTCGGTCGCCATAGGCGCTCTCGCCCTCATGGCGGCCGATAAGCCGGGTCCCCTGGGGCAGGACGAGATGGCGGCCGCTGACGGTGTCATAGACATTCTGCGAGACCGTCGCGACGACCGGCCCGGCGCGCGCGGTGTCCACCCCGGTCAACAGGACCGCAGGAATTATCGCGCCAGCCTTCAGCTCATAGGGTGACAGCGGTGCCGTGAGTGTATGGCCATTATAGGTGGCGCCGATGTCCGCAGCGTCCGCACGAGCGCCGGCCGTCGCTGGACCCGCCCTGGCATGCGCGGCAGGACCAGCCCCGGTTGACGACCCCTCGAAGAACAAGCCCGATCGCGCCGCCTGTGCGCCCGGACTGGGCCCGGTCGCCCGGGTCGTCCGCGATGGCGCATAACCGGCGCTATACCGGGCCGGCGCGGGCGGTGGCGGCGGGACACCCGGCTCAGCCGTCTCGGGCTCGGCCCCATGGCGCGGCTCGGGCAGCCGGTCATAGGTCGCCGGCTGGTCGGTGACCGCTTCGGAGGGCCGAACGGAGCCCCGGGCCTGGTCCTCCCGGCCTTCGACGGCGCGGAGCCGGGCGCTGTCGCGCAATTCCGGCTGGACGACGAAGGCCCAGGCCAGGGAGCCGGAGACGAGTATCACGCCGCCGATCACAATCGTCTGGACGACAGACTTGCGCAGCCGGGTGACCGGCGGACGCCGCGCCCGCATTGACAGGCCAGGCGGCGGCGCCTTGGCCTTGCTGGCCAGGTCGGGTCTGACCTCAGGGTCGACGCCGGACCCTGCCGAAGAAGCAACATCGTCGGGATCGTGGGGGGTATCCTGGAAAGCGGTCATCGGGCGGCTCCCTGGAGACGGCGGATACGAACGATCTGGGGGCGTCGATCGCCGAGCCTGAGCTCGGCGCGATCGAAGACGCGATCGACGATGAACAGACCTCCGGCCTGGCGGTAGTTGACCATCTGGGTCTCGCCGTCGGCGGCGATCACGAAGAGGGCCGGCGCCTCGTCGATCTGAAGATCGGGATCGAAGGCGATGAAGGTGCGCTGCCCGTCGTTGAAGACCGAGGCCGGCGTCCATCGGGCGCGCCGGCCTTGCGGCTCTATCCGGTAGCGGGCGTCGATCGGTCCCTCCGGCATCGCCACCGGATCCGACACGCGGATCTCTGATGTCTCCACGACCGGCTCGATGATGGGGGCATCCGTCGACCCGGTGTCCCAGGCGATCGCCGCGTTGAAGCCTGAGGCGTCCCCGCTCTTCAGGTCGATGAAATAGACCCGGCGGTTGGTCGTCAGGACCAGATTGGTCTCGAGTCCCCGTTGCAGCGGCTTGAGGAGGACGTGGGTTCGCTGACCTGCGCCCTCCCCGGACGTGGTCTCCCCGATCTGCCAGCGGACGGTGTCGCCGGCCGCCTTGGAGACCAGGGTCTCGCCGGCCCCCAGGGTCAGGGTGGTGACGCGCAGAGGCGCGGTCCAGACCTCGAACACCCGACCCGGAGACCAGGCGAAGACCTGGACCCCGCCGACAAAGGCGTCCGATCGCGAGGCGGCCCGGGCGTCCAGATTGGCGGCGACGATGGCGCGGCGGCCGGTCATCCCCGCCGCTGGTGCTGCGGCTATCGGCTGCACTTCATAGGGAATGCCGACGGGCACGGCGGGCGCCGGCGTCGCGTCGGCGACCAGCGCCCCATCGACCGGCGTCGTCGACTGCGGCAGGGCCCCGGCTTCGGCGCTAACGGCAGCCTCGGCCGTGACGATAGGCTGGGGCGACATCGGCGGCCCGGATGTTCGGCCGAATACGGCGCAGCCGGACAGGCTGAGGCCCAGGCCGGCCAGGATCAGGAAGCGTCGGGGGTCCATGATACGTCCTCGATTTTCAGTCCAAGGGGGTTCTTCATAAGCTCGGCCTCGGTGCGGGGCGGCTGGGTCGTTGTGGTGATCAGGGCGCGCCAGCGCTCGACGCCGGCCCGCTGGCCGTTGACGAAGCGGGTCTCGCGCCATTGCAGATCGTAGGTCCGCTCGGTGCGCCGTACGACGTTGAGCACCTCGACGTTGACGGCTTCGCGCCCGACCTCGGCGAACGGGTCGTGGGTCTGAGCCCAGGCGTTGAGGAAGGTCGCCGCCTTGGGCGTCATCAGGTCGTAGGCCCGAAGCCAGTTCTGCCGGATCACGATCGGGTCGATCGACTTGGAGCGGACGTCACGCACCCAACCCGCGAGAGCGTGGCCGATCTGGGCCTCGGTCGGTTCGTAGCGGCCGCCGATCGCCGTGATCCTCTGGGTCTGTCCGAGATCGGACACCTCGACTACGAAGGGTTTGACCACGGCCCTGTCGGCCTGGGCCCACCAGCCCGCTCCGAGGAATCCGGCGAGGACGAGATTGGCGACGGCGATACGGCGCCAGTTCCGTGCATGGGCGAGGGACAGCCCCATCCGGTCGTCCCAGATCTGGCCGGCGCGCTGGTATGGGGTCGTCTCGGGCGCCGAGGCCAGGGCGCGCTTGGGACGAAAGAAGGGGTGCATGGTCAGGACTCCTCGGTTCTCAGATTGGGAGACAGGACGCCGCTGGTTTCACCGGCGGGCATGAGCCCGCGCCCGGCGTTGGCGACGAAGAAGGCTTGCAGGGCCTGGGCGCGGGCCGGCGGTTTCGATCCGCCTGACGAGGTCGATCCTGCGGCCGCCCGACGGAAATCGGACCGGGCGGCCTGGGCCTCCGCCGCGATCTTGTCCGCCGGTCGGCCAGGCCGCGCCGCGCCACCTGCGCCGTCGTTGGCCGCGCCGCCGGAGTCTGACGCCTCCCCGGAAGCTGTTCCAGTCGCTTGTCGAGGCTGCCACGCCACCGCCGGCTCGGACACGCCGCCAGGGGAAGACGAGGGCGCGGCAGACATCGCCCCGCCGGACGGTCGGCGCGGACCGGACGGCGACGGATTGTCGTTCGAGGGTTTGGGCGGTGTCGACGGCGGAGGCGACATCGGCGGGGTCGGAGACCGGCCCGCCCCTGCCCCGGCCGCGGCCCGTGCCGGGCCAGACATCTTCGCTGCGCCGCCTGCGACCGCCGTGCCCGCACCCGCGATCCCGGCTCCGGCCAGGGCTGCGCTACCGCCGACGGCGATTCCGGCCGTAATTGCGGCCCCGGCGCCCAGGGCCGGCCCGCCCGTCACCAAGGCCGAGGCCAGATTGGGGATGAACATCGCCAGCATGGCCAGAAGGATCGAGGCGACGAGGATGCTCAACGCCTCGTAGATGTCGGGATTGGCCGAGGGCTGGAGCTGGTCGAAGACGGTCCGGGCCCCGGAGATCACGATGGCGAGGGCCAGCACCTTGAGTCCGGACGAGACGACGTATCCAAGGGGCCGCTCCGCGAGGAAGGCGGACTTGTTCCAGATGCCGAAGGGCAGGAGGATGAAGCCGCCCAGGGTGACGATCTTGAACTCGAGCAGGGCCACGATGATCTGCAGCGCCAGCACGGCGAAGGCCAGCATGATGCCGATCATGGCCAGGCCCAGGATCAGGGCGTCTGCCATGTTGCCGACCACGTCGAGCGGATTGTCGACGGGCGCGGGCGTCTCGCCGAGCGCCTTCACGATCTCCCAACCCTGGGCCAGGATGGCCCCCGGATTGAGGAAGTCGGACCGGCTGAGCGATCCGCCGCCGGCCGTCAGACCAAGTTCGATGAACCCGGCGTAGATCGTCTCGGACAGCTGTTGCCAGTCGTTGATCAGCCAGGCGAAGGCTCCGATCAGCAGCACCTTTCCAAAGCCGGAGGCCAGGACTTCGCGATTGGACGACATCGCCCACTGGATACCGGTCAGGGCGACGACCAGGACGATCAGGAGCCCGAAGACGCCGTTGACCGCGCCCTGCAGGGCGTCGAACCCAGCCGAGATGGTATTGGAAAATACCACCATCAGCTCATTGGGGGTTTCCACTCCGACCGACATCGCTTGCGCTCCTCAGTCCCGCGCGTGCGACAGGGGATCGAAGATCGGTGCGGTGGGCGTTCCGGCCGAGCCCGCCCAGCGGCGGCGACGGGCCTCGTCCCCCGAGGCCTGGGTTGCGGCGTCGCGCGCCGTCGCCTCGGCCAGAAGCCGGGACTGGGCCAGCATGATTGTGCGCAACGCCGCCAGATCCTCGGCGAGGACAGCCAGCATCTGGTTGGAGGACTGGATCGCGGCGGTCTGGCCTGAAGCGGCCTCGCTGGCCGAGAGGGCGCCCGTCAGCCGCTGATTGCGGCCCTGTCCAAGACGTTCGAGCTCGGCCGCCGTGCGGGCCACATCCTCGGCCGTGCGCCGGGCGTTGGCGGTCCGGGCCTGGCCCTGCTCCAGAAGCCGCAGCATGTCCGAACCGGACAGGTCGTCGGGATAGAGGCTCTGGAACTGCTGCTCCAGGTCGCCGACCGAGCTGGCGATCCCGCGAGCCGTGCGGGCCAGTTCGGCCATGTCGCGCAACGACTGACTGTTTCCCCCGAGGTGACTGTAGGGTGAGGCCGCAAGACTTCTGGCCTCATTGGCCAAGCTCTCCAGCTGACGGGCAGCCTGAAGCGCGTTTTCGATATGGTTGCGAGGGTCGAAGACGACCTGTTGCGCGGGGACGGGGGGCGCGGTCGCCAGCAGGCTGACGGCGACGAGGCCGGCCGCCATGATCTGGACCGGCCTATTCGGCCGCAAGCGGTCGGGCGAAGGCGTCGAAAACAGCATCAACATTGTGCACTCCCTTGGCTGTGAGAAATTCCCGCGCGAATCCGGCCTCTCCGGAGGCTGCGAGGATATCGTCGATGAGGGTCTGGTCTTCCGGCGCGCTGGCGCCGCACAAAGCGAGGGCCACACCGGTCAGGCGCAGATCGAACAGGCGTCGGCCGCGCGGCTGGCGCCAGTAGTAGGCCCGTTTGGGCGTGGCGAAGGCGATCAGTTCAAGCTGGCGCCGGTTCAGGCCGAACCCCTGATAGAGGCGCGCCGAAGACGGTTCGAGCGCGCGGGGGTTGGGAAGGAAGACCTGGGTCGGACAGCTCTCGATCAGGCTGGAAGCGATCGGCGAGGCCGCCACGTCGTCCAGGCTTTGGGTGGCGAAGACAACCGCCACCCGCTTCTTGCGCAGCGTCTTGAGCCACTCCCGAATCTTGGCGGCAAAGGCGGTCTCGCCGAGGAAGAGCCAAGCCTCGTCGAGCACCAGCAGTGTGGGTCGACCGTCGAAGCTGCGTTCGAGATGATGGAAGAGCGCCGAGAGAACCGAAGCTACGGCCGAGGGCGTGGCCATCAGGCTTTCGAGCTCGAAGGTGTCGAACGGGCTGGGAACGAGCGCCTCGCCCTCTCCGTCGAGCAGGGCGCCGTGCGGACCTTTGAGCGTCAGGGGCTCAAGCGCGGCAGCGACGGCCTTGTCCTGCACCAGGGCGCAGAAGACCGTCAGGGTGCGCTGCGCCACGGGGGCGTCGGCCAGGGCCGCGAGCGCCGCCCAGATTTCTTCACGAATCCTTGGCACAGGCTCCAGCCCCGCGAGCCGGACGGTCTCGGCGATCCATTCCGACGCCCAGGCCCGTTCGATCTCCTGGTCGATGCCTGCCAGAGGCTGGAGCGAAAACCGGGCACCGGGCTCCAGCGCGCGCCAGCAGCCGCCGGCGGCCAGGGTCGCCGCCCGGGCCGAACGGCCCTTGTCGAAGAAGACCACCCGGGCGTCGGGATAGCGGAACCACTGCAGGGCCAGAAAGGAGAGCAGCGCGCTCTTGCCCGAGCCCGTGGGTCCGACGACCATGGCGTGGCCGACGTCGCCGACATGCAGGACCAGGCGGAAGGGGGTGGACCCCGTCGTCCGGGCCGTCGCCAGCGGTGGGCCGTCCAGATTGAGGTCCAGGGACGGGCCGGCCCAGACCGCCGACACCGGCAGCAGATCGGCGAGGTTCAGGGTCGAGACGAGCGGTCGGCGGACGTCGGCATAGGGCTCGCCGGGCAGGGAGCCAAGCCAGGCCTCCACGGCATTGAGGTCCTCAATCCGAGCCAGCAGCCCCTGAGCGTTCAACGCGGCCTCGATGGCCCGCGCCTTGGCGGCGGCGCCGGCCTCAGTGGCGTCAAGCACGGTCACCGTCAGGGTCAGATAGCCGAAAGCGCAGGCCTCGGCCCCCAAGGCGGCCAGGGCGCCGTCGCACTCCTCGGTCTTGGATGCCGCGTCGGTATCGAGGAGCGGCACCTCCTCCTTGGTGATAGCTTCACGCAGGAGAACACCGACACCCTTGCGCTTGGCGAACCAGCGCTTCCTCAGCTTGACGATCTCGCGCTCGGCCTCCGGCTTGTCGAGACCGATCCAGCGGGCCGTCCAGCGGTAGGGAAAAGGAAGGGCACCCAGCGCGTCGAGCAGCCCGGGCCGGGTGACCGATGGCAAACCCCGCACGGACACGACCTTGAGCCAGCGATCGCCGAGGCGTGGGGCTATCCCGCCCGAGAGGTCGGCGTCCGCCAGCCAGGCGTCCAGATACATCGGCGAATCTGGCGCGGCGACCGGGAAGGTCCTCGGCGACACGCAGTCGTGCAACCAGGTCAGCAGATCCGTGTCGTCGAGCGGATCGATCTCAGGCAGGGCGTCCGACAGGAGGTCGAGCGTGGTCGCCGCCTCCCGGGTAAAAACCGCCAGGGCCTGGCGCCAGTCCGCGCCGCCCTTGGCCAGGCCGTCGAACAGCCAGCGCTCCATTCTCCGCGTCTCGTCGGCCGGCGGCAGCCAGGTCAGGGCCAGGCGAAAATCCGTCTCGAAAGCAGGGTCGCCCGCTTGGAACCGGCTCCGGCGCTCCTCATCGAGAAGCCAGGCGACATCCAGGTCGAACGCGCTCTCCGGATAGGGGGCGGCCTCGCGGCGGCGCGCCTCCATATGCAGGCACCAGCCCGTCCCAAGACGCTTCAGCGCATTGTTCAGACGCGCCCGGACGGCCATCAGCTCGTCTTCGGTCGAGGACTCGAGGTCCGGCCCGCGGAACCGGAAGCCGGTCGTGAAGGAGCCGTCCTTGTTGAGGACCACACCGGGAGCCACGAGGGCGGCCCAGGGCAGATGATCGGCGAGGGCCGCCGGCCGTCTGCGATGTTCTTCGAGAAAGCGCATCTGCCCCTCACGCGTCCAGATGGCCAGGCAGGGCGAGGTGGCGGCGAAGCACATCGAAGAACCGGCGGTCCGCTCTGGCCGCCCACAAGCCGATCGCATGGGCGACCGCCCACCACAGGAGGCCGAGCCACCAGATCCGCAGGGCAAGGCCGAGCACCACCGCGATCGTCCCCATGGCGATGGCGTAGTCCCGAGGCATCCCGGCCATGAGGACCGGCTCGGTCAGGGCCTGGGCGACCGGAAGATCCCAGCCCGCCGGTCGGCCGTCTTGGAGGGAGCCGGCCATCATCCGATCTCCGCCCCGCCGGCGAAGCCGAAGAAGTCGAGGAAGAAGGTCGAAGCCGCGAAGGCGATGCAAAGGCCGAACATGATGCCCAGACCGCGCCGCATTGAGGATCCGTTCTCGCTCATCGCGATCCCGGCGCCGAAGACGACCACCGCAACGACCGCGGCGGCCTGGACCACGGGCCCGGTGATGGACTGGACCACCTGCTGGAGCGGCCCTTCCCAGGGCATCCCTGAACCTCCGGCCAGGGCCGGCCCGGCCATCGTCAGGCCGCACGTCATCATCGCGCCGAACAGGCGGCGCCCAAGTCTTACACGCATGTCTTGCTTCCTGTGTTCAGCGCGCCTCAGCGCGATGCACCACATTGCAAGCAAATATACCCACAGGTTGTCAACTCTGTGGATCGATTATTTTACGCGACTTGCAAACGACTGTCCGACAACTCGCAACGACTCAAAACGTGACTTGCGAAGACTTGTCGTTCGAAAGTCGCCCCGACTTCGATGGCGACTTCCCACGACTTGCGCTTCGTGCCCGACAGCGCTCGTTGCCAAACGACGCCGCCTCAATTTCAGGTGAAAGATTGGCTTCAGGCCAGGACGGTTATCGCATAGCCGTCGTCGCCCAAAGGCTCGACACCGAGTACGGCCTGGACCTGCCGTCCGGAGGCGGTGCGTCGGATGTGGACAATCCTATCGACGGCCTGAGCGATCGCTCGACGCGGCGTGCGCGAGGAAACCTCGGCAATCAGGTCCTCAACGCGACGCAGAACGTCGTCGGCCGAGTTGGCGTGGAGGGTCGAAAGTCCGCCGGGATGGCCCGTGTTCCAGCTCTTCAAGGTCTCCAGCGCCGCCGCCCCGTCGCGCATTTCCCCGACGACGATCCGATCGGGTCGCATCCGCAACGCGTCACGAACCAGATCGACCACACCGATGGGGATCGGCTGTCGGCGGGTCAACACCGACACGGTGTCCCAGGCTGAACACTGAAGCTCTGGCGTATCTTCCACGAGAAAGACTCGATCCTGGGCGAAGGCCGGCTCCGCAAGAACGGCGTTGGCGAGGGTGGTCTTGCCGGATCCGGTGCCTCCCGAGATGAGGATATTGAGTCGCTGCTCCGCAGCGCTACGCAGCACGACCGCCTGTTGATCGGTCATGGCTCCGTCGCGGACATAGTCTTCGAGACTCCAGATTACAGAGGGTCGTTTGCGGATCGAAAACGCTGGCGCGCTCGTGACCGGCGGCAGCATCCCCTGAAAGCGTTCCCCGGTCCCGGGCAAGACTCCAGCGAGCCGGGGATCGTCGCGCGTGACGGTCTCGCCGACATAGTCTGCGATCAGACGAATGACCCGCTCCCGCGACTCGGCCGACAGGGTCGCGCCTGTATCCCGGCGCCCTTGGCCGCTGCGGTCGAGGATCAGACGGCCATCGGGATTGACGAGGATCTCGACGACCGCCGGCTCGACCAGGGCCGCCAGGATGGTGTCGCCCAAAGCATGGCGCAGCGCCTCGAGCTTGCGTTCGGCGATGATCGGATGGATCGCCATCAGTTGGTCTGGCCGAACGACCGCTCCTCATCAGGAAGAGGGCGTTCCGTCCGTCCGGCGACAATGCGGGCGGCTGTGGCGTCCAGGAGGCGTTCGATACGACGATCGACGGCCGCCTGAACTGTGGGGTCCTCATCGACGATAGCGTCGGGCAGTCGGACGAAGAAGGCTCTGGCCACCTCGATCAGCAATTCCTGGACGATCTGCATGTCGCGAGCCGTGGATCTCATATGGTCGCGAAGGGACCGTTCGAGCTGCAGCAGACGATCCTCGGGATCGGCCTGGGGACTTTTCTGCAGGCCTCGGGCGATGGCCCGACCCGCCGCCTGACTGAGCGGCATCTTGCCGCTGCGCGCCTCCCGGTTGAGACCGGACACGACCTTGGGATCGGTCAAATAAACCTGCACGCGGGCGCTTGCCGCTTCTTTCCTAGCCATCGCCTAGACCTCGCAAATGATCGAGCGCCGCATCCTGAGCGGCCATCTCCTGCGCCACCCGCCCGTAGATATCGGCCACCCGCGCCGCGACCTTCTTGTCGTCCATCGCTGCGGCCACTTCCTTGAACAGGGGCAGAGACGCCTCTGCGTCCTCGCCCAGACTGCGGCGACCGGCCCACGGGTGCGGAGCTCCGGGCGGCGCATCCAGCCGCTCTTCCTGGTCAGGCGCGTGGTCGCGCGCCCGTGTCCTAAACGGTTCGCGGACATCGTAGAGGAGCTTGGTCGTCCGCAGCGGTCGGGCGCCGGCGGCGAATACCAACTGGATGTCGTCCGGAAGGGCGCGGATTTCGCCCGGCTCCAGCAGCGGCCGCTCGATCTGGGACCGGGACACCGAGCTGCGCCCAGCTCCCAGCCCCGCCGGTGAACTGCGGCTGGTCCGGGTCTCCAGCACGGACCCCGTCAGCTTCGACACCTTGTCCTGGGTCAGAGGATCGAGCGCGCTGAAGGCCGTATAGATATGCAGGTTGTCGAGAATGGTGTTGTTGGCGCCGTAGGTCTCGACGATATCGTTCTGGTAGTCCTCCAGCGCAGTGTCCGAGATCACGTCCAGCAGCTCGGTCATGAGCGCGCGCCCGAGCTGGACCAGGGCGTCTTCGGTGGGATGCGGACGCTGATCGCCGAGCGAAGCCGACAGGTCGTCAAAGGCGGAGTCGGACTTCTGGGAAGCGGAGGCGATGAAGGGATGGCTGTAGAAGGTCATTGGAACATTCCTTGAGAATGTCGAGCGCCCCATGCGCAACGACCCCGGTTTTGGCCACAGCGGGGTCCCCGGCAGTCACCGGAGGAGGCCGCCGCTTGCGGCCTTCGGAGGGAATAAGGCGAAGCCGTTGACTTCCGGGGTGCTGTGACAAAATCGGAGGGCGTTGTGTGGGGGCAAGTCGTCGTCGCCCTTCGCGACGACGACACAACTCGGCGCGTCGCTTGCGCCGATGCCGACGAAGACGCAGCGGCCCCCTGTCCCGACGGCGGCGAGCCGCCGTCCTGTCAGGTCGATCGTGCCGACGACACAGCAAGACGGCGGCCTCCGGGAAGCCGCCGTCGATCATCACACTCATATCGTAAAGCGCAGTCTGTGTTCAGGCCAGGCCGGCAAGATTGAGCAGCGACGGGGCGCCGCCCGGCGGCGTCCTGTAGCCCAACTCCGCGTGGTCGAGGCAGAATGCGCCCCTGGCCACGGGCCGCCCGCAGAACGAGAAGCCCGCATGGGCGGGATCGCCATAGGGCCACCGGCACTGGCCGCGTCTCACCGTCAGGATCGTCAAGCCACCGGTCGGCAGCTCGCGCGCGCAGTGCGCCATGAGCGATGCAGGGCCGGTTGCAGCCCGTTTGGTCGGCCCGTCCATCGCGTTCTCTCTGCGCGGCCGAGGCGCTGGGGTTCGGGAGGCCGGCGGTCTGCCGGGTCTTCCGGCAGACAGGCCGAGACGATGAACCTTTCCCAGCACCGCGCTGCGGCTGATCCCGTTCTGCAGTTCGCGGGCAATCTGCTCGGCGGTCCGGCCCTCCAGCCAGAGTGTCTTGAGGCGCCCGACGCGATGGTCGGTCCAGGCGGATTTGGTCATGGGGAAACTCCGAAGCCAGCAGGCCTGATCGGCCCGCTTGCCCCCGCCCTTCCTCCCGCCTCCCGGCGCCATCGGCGTCACAGACAAGCGGCCCGGGTCACACGAACCCAGGCCGCTTGCCCTCTTTCGGATGTCGTCAGAACGGAATGTCGTCGTTGAGGTCGTATCCGCCGGCGGGCTCTTGGACCTGCCGGTCGCCGGCCTCGGTTTCCTGAGCCGGGTCGCGCCGGTTCTTCAGCCGGATGTCGCTGACGATCAGGCGCAGGTCATAATGTTCGACCCCGTCCTTGCCGGTCCAGGTGTCGTTTTCGACATGGCCCTGGAGGACGACGCGGCTGCCTTTTCTGGCGAACGGCGCGATGTATTTCTCGGTCGTCGCCTCGCCGAAGCAGATGCAGTTGAAGCCGGTGGTGCGTTCGCCCGGCGTGCCGTCGGCCTTGCGATATCGGGTGGTCTCCAGCACGCGGAAGCTCGCGCGTTTCTTGCCCGATCCCTGGGCCGAGAGAATGGAGGGATCGGCGGCCAGATAGCCTTCGATGACGAGGGATTGCATGGTCAGTCTCCTGAAGATCAAGGGTAGGAAGGGGTCAGGCGGCGGCGCGGTCGCCGTCTGCCGTATCGGTCAAGGCGCTGTCGCGCGCCTCGGCCCAGTCGAGGACGGTCAGCCGGTTCACCACCAGCTCCTTGGCCGTGCGTTCCTGGCCGTCCTTCGTCGCGTAGGCCGTGTCGATGAAGGCGCCAGTGACGACGGCCTCGCAGTCTTGGGCAAGCCCGCGCGCGATAACCTTCTCGTTGAGGCCTTTCGACCAGCTGACGCAGTTGACGCCGACGAGACGGTCCTTGCCGGACGCATCGACACCCCGCTTCTCGATCAGGCGGAAGACGGCCTTGCCGAAATCATCGCTGATCTGGGGGTCGGTCGCCAACCGGCCGGTGAACACCATGGTCTGCATGTCAGTCTCCTTGTGATCCGAAGCCGCCGGGGAGCCGATCTCCCTCATCCCGCCTCATCCTGAACCTCCCTCCCTCCGTCCTCTCCTGGACCGGGCGGGCCTTCGCCCGCCCGGTCGCTGTCAAGCCGCCGCGCCGTCGAGGACGGTCTGGACCGGGTGACGACGCAGCACCGCCTCCACCACTTCCGGCCGGTCCACGGGCACGAACACCCGGGGCGTGAAGGCGATGATCTCGACAAAGCAGCCGAACGCCACGAGCGCGTCGCGATCGGTCCGGCCGCCGACCACCTCGATCCGCCAGCGATCCATGACCCGAGCCCGCTTCAACCAAAGCCCGCCCTCCAGGGAGAGCTGGACGCTGCGATCCAGCAGGGTCGTGGCCGTCGTGGCGCCGTCAACCCATTCGTCCCCCACCCTCGTCAGGCCGAGCGCGACCTTCAGGCTGCGCGCCTGCACGCGGTCGAGTACCCGGCCCAGCCAACGCCGCCCATCCGGAGCCCGCACACGGCGCACAGAGCATCCCCGTGCGGGCAGCCGGCCCCAGATCGGCAGCAGAAGCCCCGTGGCCAAGGTCAGCTCACGCGTCCTCCATGGGTCGGTCCCGGCGACCTCCTCGTCCCAGACACGCCGCCAATCGGCGGTATCGACCGGCTTCCAGGCGGATTCGTCGAACGTCTTTTCGGGCAGGGTCTGGCGATCGTCGGGCCGGATCAGCCGCACAGCCGTGATCAGACGGTTATCATCGGTCGAGGTGGTGAGACCGAGCTCCGCGATCGCGGAGCGGCCCGACTTCTCGTTGACCACAAGTTTGTGCGCGACGCCCTCCGTCCGGGCCAGGGCGTCCTCCGAGGCGAGGATCTCGCGGCGGACCTTGAGCGAGAAGGTCACAAGCGCCGTCTCGGCGCTGGTCGAGACATCCGTGCGGATCGTCTCCTGAGTGATCACCTCAAGCGCTTCGGCCTCGATATCCTCCAGCCCGCGATCCAAGTCACCCGAGGCGGCGGCGCGCTCTAGGATGCCCGCCAAGATGGCGTCGAAGTCTTCGAACACTGCGTTCTGGTCCGCAATCCTGAGCGCCAGCAAGCGGTTCAGGAAGGTGTGGATCGGCGGCAGATCGTCGGAGGGCTTGAGCCCCCCGTCCGCGTCCAGCAGTTTAAGGCCGGTCTTCTCCATAAAGGTCTCCAGCGTCATGGATTTGAGCTCGCCGAAGGCGAGGGCGCCGTAAAAGACCAGCAACGCGCGGCGCGCCCAGGGACTCTCCAGATTGTCCTCAGCGCGGAACAAGCCCGCCCCCGCGGTGCGACGTTCACCCCTGGTCAGTGCGCCCAGAGAGTCCAGGCGTCGCGCGATCGTCGAGGTGAAGCGCTTCTCGCCCTGGATGTCGGTGGTGACGGGCCGGAACAGGGGCGCCGAGGCCTGATGCGTCCGGTGACTACGCCCCAGACCCTGGATGGCGGCATCCGCCCGCCAGCCGGGCTCGACCAGATAGTGGACCCGGCGCTGCCGGTTCTCGGCCGACAGGTCCGAATGATAGCTGCGACCGGTGCCTCCGGCGTCGGAGAAGATCAGCACCCGCTTCCGTCCGCTCATGAAGGCGTCGGTCTCCGCGCGGGCGGCTGAAGCGCCCCGGCGCTCCACGACCCGGCGACCGTCGCGCACCACGACCCGGCGCGATCGGCCGGTAATCTCGGCGACGGCGTCCGTGCCGAAGGCCTCCAGCAGAGCGTCGAGTACGCCGGGGACGGCCGGCAGGCAGGCCATCCGGCCGATCAGGAATTCCCGATGCTCGACCGCTTCCCGGCTCATCGCCGGGCGGCCATCGACCATGACCGGGACCATGGTCACGGCTCCGTCGTCGTCCTCGATCGCTTCCATCAGGTGAACGGGAAAGGCCTCCCGCAGATAGTCGAGGACGTATTCGCGGGGTGTCAGGTCGATGGAGAGGTTGTTCCACTCTTCGGGCGGGATCGAAGACAGTCTGCGCTCCATGACCGCCTCGTTGGTCGAGACGATCTGGACCACGGCCGAGCGATCATCGGCCAGGTCATCCCGGATTGCGGCGATCAAGCTCGGCGCCTTCAGCCCCGCAAGCAGGTGGCCGAAGAAGCGCAGCTTGGCGCCCTCGAACGCGGAATGGACGGCCGATGCGGCAAGCGGCGACTTCGGCCTGCCCTCGGCATCATTGAGGCCAGTGGCCTTGAGCGCTTCGGCGAGATTGGCATGGATGACCTGAAAGGCGTCCGCCCAGTCGTCCCAGATGGCGACATCGTCGGACGTCAGGGGATGGACCAGCGGCTCGTACTCGACGCCTTCGAACGACAGGGACCGCGCCACATAAAGGCCGAGCGCCTTGAGCTCGCGCGCGACAAGCTCCATGGCCGCGACCCCGCCGCGATCCATCGCCTCCAGGAAGTCCGGCCGGGACATGAAAGGCGCTGAGGGCCCGCCCCAGAGGTCCAGCCGGGCCGCATAGGCGAGATTCTCCGCCGTTGTCGCGCCCGTGGCGGAGACATAGAGAACCCGCGCATCGGGCAGGCGGTTCTGCAGCGCCAGCCCGGCCATCCCCTGCTGCGACGCCTTCTTCGTCCCGCGCGCGCCCTTGCCGCCCCCGGCGGCGTTGGCCATCGCGTGGGCCTCGTCGAAGGCGATGACCCCTTCAAAATCCTCACTCAGCCAGGCGACGATCTGTTCGAGCCGGGATTGCCGCCCGCCGCGCGCGGCCTGACGCAGGGTGGCGTAGGTGGTGAACAGGATGCCCCGATCGAGACGGATCGCATCGCCCTGCTTCCAGCTCGAGAGCGGCACGATGTCGTGGGCTCCGCCCCCGAGCGCGGCCCAGTCCCGCCGGGCGTCCTCCAGCAGGGCGTCGTTTCGGGACAGCCAGAGAGCTCGGGTTCGGCCCTGGGAGATGTTGTCGGCGATGATGGCCGCGATCTGGCGACCCTTGCCACAGCCGGTGCCGTCCCCGAGGAAGAAACCGCGCCGGAACTGGACGGCCTTGTCATCGTCGTCGCGTGCGAGAGTGACCTCATGGCGCGCCTCGCCAAGGCGGAACCGCCCCGGCAGGTAACCGCTATGGGCCTCGCCCGCGTAGATGGCCGTCTCGGCCTGCGCGTCCGAGATCCGCCCCTCACCGCGCAGGGCAGGCGGCAGGACTGGCCGGTAGGTCGGAGCCGGTGGTGCGACGGACGCCATCGGGCCGGATTCGACCAGGGGCGAGGGATGCGGCCGGGGATCGGGCAGGACGATCCGCGCCAGGGCGTGCGCCTGGTACAGGCCGACGTCGCGACCCTCCCCCGCCCAGGGTGTCACCTCATAGGTCAGGGGCGTTGCTGCGGCGAGGAAACCCAGACGGCCTGTGGGCAGGGCGAGACCACGATCGCGAGGGGCCAGAATGGCCGCCGAATCCATTGCGACCCGCCTGCGGGGACGCGCGGTCCCCCGTGGCCCCAGGCCCGCCAGGATCCTGGACGTCGCTTCGAGGTCCTGGGGCTGGTGGAGGAGCCCGTCCCAAGACGAGGTTCCGCCTCGATCCATGACCAGCAGTCCGGTCTCGACCGAGGTGCCGTGCCTGGCGAAGGCGCGCGCAGGGAAGGCGACAGCGGCCGCCATAGCGCCGTGTCCCTCAAGCGCACGCCTGAGGCCGGTATCCGAAAGAGCGGTAAGGGGCACGATCGCCGACAGCCGCCCACCGTCAGCCAAGGTTTTCAGCGCCGCGATGAGATGGGCCTGGAGGTCCGAGAAGGGCGGATTGCAGACCGCAACGTCAAACAAGCCCGCGTCCGCGAGGAGGTCAGGCAGATGACGACCGTCGTGGCGTCGACGTGTCGCGCCGGGGAAAAGGCCGTCGAGGAGCGCGGCGCGCGTCGGCGCGATCTCGTTCAGCGTGAGCCTCGCTCCACAAGCCTCGGCGACCACGGCCAGAAGACCCGTTCCCGCAGAGGGTTCAAGAACGAGATCGCCTGGTCGGACCTGGGCGGCGAGAACCGCCAGGGCGGCGAGTTCCGGCGGGGTCGAGAACTGGTCGAGCGCGATCTGTTCCTCGCTGCGCCGGCTGTGGGTCAGGCCGAGCGCGGAGACGCCGGCGAGCAGGGCCGCGATCCCGGCCGGCGCATCCTCCAGCCGCGCGACCTGGGGAGCGAGGCGGCGAACCTGGAGCACGGTCGCGGCTTCGATCGCGTCATAGGCGTTACGCCAGGTCCAGCCGCCCTCGGCATCGGACGCCCCGAAGGCGGTGGTCATGACCTCGGCCACCAGACGACGGTCGAGCGGTCGCGATCGTGCGAGATGGATGGCGAGCGTCCGCGCGGCGGCCAGGATGTTGGCGGGCGCATCGCTGGATGCAAGATCGGAGAACAGGGCGAGGCTGCGTTGGGTCGTCATCACGGGGCTCCGTCGCCTGGAGCGGAGGGCGCCTCCCTCTCGGTCCTCCAGGTGCGCCTCTCCCCGCCCTTCCTCCCCCCTTGGGCGTCCGACACGCCGGTGAGGCATTCGCAAGAACACCGCCCCGGCGGGATGCCGGGACGGTGTCTGACGGCGCTTTCGATCAGGCGGCGGCGCAGCCCAGGGCCGCCAGTCCCTCAGGGGTGACCTCCAAGGCGCCGGCGCCGTCGCCGCCCGCCTCCCGGTCGTCCGGATCTTCATGCGGCTCGTCCTCGCCTGACTGACCCTCGACTTCGCCCTCGGGATCGACGGCGAGGTCGTCGGGGTCGATCGGGGCGGCCCACGACAGGGCCGCTGGAGCCCAGACCCTGACGGCGGCCTGCTCCGCGACCCAGTCCACCAGTTCCGTCTTGCGGAGCGTCCCCGCCCGCTCCTCGCCGGCGCCCATGGCCTCCAGCATGCCTGCCAGCAACACCTTGGAATGCGGCTGCAGGAAGGGCGCGTCCGGTGTCCAGTGCAGGGTGATGTCTGCCTGGCAGAGCGCGGCGAGCTCCGCCGCCTCGGCCCGGGCGCTGCGCCGGATCAGGACCGTGCGTTCCTCGCGAACATCAAGGCTGATCGCGACGAGTTCCGCCAGCAGCCCCATCTTCTCACCGTGCGGCAGAGCATGGACCCAGGCGATGACGGTCTCGCCCGAGGCTTGCCAGGCCGCGAGTCGATCGTCGAGCCGACGGCGCACGTCACCGTCGAGGGCGTCGATGACCCGGCTGTTCGCCGGGTTGAACCCGGTGGTCATGATCGCCAGGGCGGACTCCGATCGCGCCAGGTGGGCGCGCCGGACGAGGACCGTGAACAGCCGGGCCACCAGGGCGGTAAGGGCCGCACCAGGGTCGTCGGCCAGGGCGCGTATCAGACCCCGCGTCGCCACGTCGGTCCGAACGGCATGCAGCGCGTGATTGACGCCGTCTGTCTCCGGCTCGGGGGCCTCGACGACGGGCGGGACATAGACGGGCGGAGCGGGCGAACGGCCCGGCGACTCAGCCCCGACGTCGTCATCCTCGACCTCGGCCTCGGCCTCGACTTCCTCGGGCGTATAGGAGCGCACTTCGACGCCCGTCCCGGCAGCGGGCCAGAGGACGAGCGTCGTCACCAGCCGCCCGCCACACCCGGTCTGGTCGGCGGTGATCCGGGCATGGATCATGTCGACGATCGCGAGATCGGCGACATCGGGGTGATCGATGTCCTCCAGAGCGACACGGACCGCCTCCGCCCGTTCGCGGAACAGGTCGTTCTGGGCGCGGTAGCGGGACAGGACCTCGGCCGGGAGGGAGCCGCCATAGACATAGCCGAGCGCTTCCAGGTCGTCGGGGAGTTCTGGCTCCGGCCCCGCCGTCACATGGACGGTGAGCCCTTCCGCCTCCAGTACGGCCGCGATTCCCCGCGCGCGCTGTAGCCAGAGCTCGGTCAGGATGTCCGGGTCGAGCAGAACCGGGACCAGTTCCCCAAACAGGTCGGCTTCCGTCCGACCGCCGGCGTCGGCGTAGGTGCGGGGACTGACGAGGGCGCAGCGTCGGTCCCGCGTGGTGACGCGAGCGTCGTCCAGCCGTTCGAGGATCCGCCAGTCCTGAAAGCCGCGTCCCTCGAGCGCCGCCTCGGCCAGCTCCGCCCGCTCGGCCTTGTCCGGCAGGCGGGCGAGCAACCGGGCCTGTTTCAGGGTCATGCGGCCGGTCCGCAGCGCGTTGAGCGCGTCCTGTGGCAGGTCGGACAGGGCGGCCAGGCGACGGATGTCGATCTCGGCATAGCCCAGCGCCCGCGCCATGGTGGTGAGGGTCAGCTTCGACTTGAGCATGCGGCCGATCGCGGCGATGACATCGGCGACGTGGACGGGCACGGCGGTGTTGGTCAGCAGGACCGCGGCGGCCTGCCGGGCCGGGTCGGTCTCGACATAGGTGCGGACGGGGTAGTCCTCGTCGATGTCGCCGGCCTCGAGCAGCATCGCGAGAGCCAGCCGACGACGGCGACCGTCGAGCGCCATCCACGGCTGTTCCTTCTTGCCGCGGCCCGGTCTGACGGTGACGGGCTGAAGCTGACCGGCGGCCTTCAGGGTGGCGGCCAGAGTCGGGATCTCGTCGTCGGGGGGTTCGCCCCAGCGCAAATTCTCGCGGGCGACGCCGAGATCGCCGAGGCGGACGATGCGCTCCTCGGGCTTGAAGATGACGGCGGGGATGGTCGACGCCGCGGTGATGACGGGAACGAGGTCGGTCATGAGGTCTCTCCGGCCGCGCGACGGGGCCATCCCCGCCGCTCCGGCGCCCCTCAGCGCCCTCGCTCCTCCCTTTGCGAGGCATCCGCGACCGCGACCTCGTTCCAGTCGCCGAACGGAGAGCCGGGACATGTGACGCGAACGTCAAGGCCATCCCGCATCAAGCGGCGTCGCAGCCTGGCCGCGGCCCCTTCGCCGGCCCGACCCCGGTCCGCAGCGACCAGCACCCGCCGTACGCCAGCGGGCGGCGTCCAGGCCGCGAGGTTGTTGGCGGCCATCAGGGCCCATCCCGGGAGACGGAACCGGTCCATCGCCGACAATGTGGTGACGACACCTTCGCCCACGAGCATCTCCGTCGCCGCAGGCGACAGGCGGACGGCCGCGCCCGGCGGTACCTGGCCCACGGTTTTGCGGCCCAGACGAAGACCCGTGGCGGGCAGTCCATTGGGGTCGAGATAGGTCAGCTCGACCGCCGTCAGGCGATCGTCGGCGTCGGATATCCGGGCGATGAGCGCGGGGCGGGCGCTTCCACCGGGACGGTAGACGGAGGTCGGGGCGCTAGGGTGAAGGCGAAGGTTGCAAGCGGCTGCGACGCCTTGGACCGCCCGGCGCCGGAGGTAGAACCCGGCAGCACCAGCCGACGCCGGTCCCGTGGTTCCGTTCCAGAGCCCCAAGGCTGTCTCGAGCCGAAGACGCCGGTCAGGCCGAGGAATGGAGGGCCTTCCGCAGCCGCCGCCCGTGAGGCGGCCGGCGTCGTCGACGAACCCTCTGGCGTAAAGGTCATCGCGGGCGGCCCGCCAGTCCACGTCCCCGAATCCGTGGATCACGACACGGCCATCTGTCAGCCAGAGCGAGACAGATCGGTCGGCGGCGCTGTGGCCGGGGGCGGGAATGCTGGCGCGCGAGCCGCCGGCGTAGAGGTCGCCGCCCAGGGCGGCCACGATAGCGTGCAGGGTCATGGCCGCCTCAGATCAACCCGAGGGCCTTGAAGCTGGCCGTCCCGGCTCGGCCGATCACGAGGTGATCATGGACCTTCAGGCTGAGAGCCTCGGCGGCATTGACCACCTTGCGCGTCATCTCGATGTCGGCGTGCGACGGCGTCGGATCCCCGGACGGGTGGTTGTGGACGAGGATCATCGCCGAGGCCGAAAGCTCGAGGGCGCGTCGCACCACCTCGCGGGGATAAACTGGGGCATGATCGACGGTGCCTTCGGCGACCCATTCATCCCGAAGCAGGGTGTTGCGATGATCGAGATAGAGCACCCGGAACTGCTCTCTCGGGAGATGGGCCATGGCGGTCCGAACATAGGCCAGGAGAGCGGTCCAGGACGCGATGGCCGGCCGACGACCGGCCTCGATCCGGGTCAGCCGGACGGCCAGCTCGCGCAGAATCTTCAGCTCCCCGAAAACGGCGGGCCCGGCATGAACCGTCCGAATTAGTTCCGACAGGTCCGCTGCGAGAACGGCGCCCAGACTGCCGAAGTGGGTGAGCAGGTCACACGCCAGGCGGTCCGGATCGTCGGCTGACCGGCCCAGCATCAGGCTCAGCAGGGCGCGATCGTCCAGGGTCTCACAAGCGAGCATCGGGTTCGGCGGGGTCGGGCGCGCAGCGTCGCAACGGTCGCGAGCCGGGCTGGGATTCAGGGTCATGGCGGTGTCCTTTGCCGCTCCACCACGGAGCGCCCGCCACCGGCCTTCCTTTCCCCTCCGCCGGGGTTGTCGCCGCCGTGGCGAGACGGCATGGCTGGACCGTTGAAATGGCTTATGATCGCCTCAGCCCTGCTGCTGTACCCGGCGCTTGCACACGCCGATCCGTGCTAAGGTCGGCTGCCCGATCGCGCGGGACAGACCTTCTCCGGCGTCGTCCGCTATGTCGGCGACGGCGACAGCCTGTGTGTGGGTCCCGGCACCGATCCGGCGACCTGGATCGAGGTCAGGCTCTCGGACTTCGATGCGCCAGAACTGCACAGTCCGACGGGCCGTGCCGCTCGCGTGCGTCTGTCAAGTCTCGCCCGAGGTCGCGTTCTGAGTTGCGTTGCTGTGCGCGGGAGGAGCGGCCGGGTCATCGTCCATGATCGGGTCATCGGAGCGTTTCACCTGGAAGGTCTTAGCGTTGGCGACCTCCTGCGTATGGCGGGAGGCCGCGAGGGTGGGAACTAGCCGCCTCGTGCCTGACCCTTCGAGAAGGGGCTTTGTTTCGGGGCAACAGGTGCCCGCGGTCGTCCCCGGATGCGTACGATCGCGAGATCGTCGAGATTGTTCATCGTTGATCGTCTCAGTTATGAACCATGATCCGCTGACAAAAGCCTCCGGCCTGGCTGGACGGCAAATCCCGAGCAAGCAACCAGATCAGCGTTTCAGCAATTGCGTTTACGAGCAGCTCATCCTCGTCCGCGGTCAACAGGCGCCCGCCGACTTCGTTGAACAGTGCGGCATCTGCGGCCAGGGCGCGGATCAGTTTCTGTCGAAGACCAGGCTGTTCTCCAGGATCGTGCGAGGCGGCGCTTGAATCGCTTTCGATCAGCCCGGCCTGGGATTTCAACGACGTATTGAGCTCAACGCCCGCCTCCAGGACTTTGATGGCGGCTAGGGCCAAGCCGTGGTCCTGGAGCGATCTCAGGGTGCGCCTGACGTCGGTCGTGAGACGAGCGTACGTCTTGACGCCAGTCCGAACGGCCGACTCGTGTTCCGCGTTCAGGAAAATGTTCGATGGTTGCGCCAACCAATCGTCCTCCAGCTCTAGGTTGCCATCGCCACCCCAGCAGTCAATTCGTCTAACCAATCTATTTTGGAGTCGGCAGCTAAGGTCAAATGATAGGACAAGCAGCTAGAGAGCGATAAGCTTCGAAAGCGCGACCCGCGCAGCGCGAGCTCGATCGGCCCCTGAACTTGGATTCCGAACCTGCCCCCCGCTGACGCAGCGATCTGGTGCAAGGATGGGTGACCGTCGCCCCTCCGGCAGCTCGACCGTTAAGGCTCAGGTGTCGGCGACGCAGAGGGGGACCCCGTCGCTCAAATTCTACGGTCCCTATGTTCGCGGCATGCTGTGCGAGGCGAGCATATCTTGTAGGCGCGGGGAGGGGCCGTTGCGGCGCGTCCCCGGTCACAAACGCCGCCCGCTCGGTTTGATCGTGGAGAGAGACGTCAGCACGACGAACCCCAGCATGGCATCAGGCATTTGCGTCGGATTACTGAGGGTCTATGCGCTCCAGGAATTCAACCACAGCACTGAGAAAGGCGTCGTTGCGATCACCCGCCACCATGTGTGAAGCCCCGGCGACATCGGTGAACTGTGCGTTCGGAAGCTGGTCGACGAAGGATTCCGCCGCTTCTAAGGATACCAGCTCACTGAGGCGACCGCGGATAAGATGGACCGGCAGTTTCAACCCAGGCAGCCGAGCCCGGAATGCCTCCGCGTCATGCAAGGACTTCCCGCTCTGCATACCGGCGACGACGCCGGGATCCCAATGCCAGCGGTATCGGCCGTCGGCGCCCTTCCTGAGGTTCTTGGCCAACCCGGATTGATCTGAAGGTCTCGGGCGGTGGGGCAGATAGGCAGCAATAATGTCGGCCGCTTCATCAAGGCTTCCGAAACCTTCCGTTACATTGGCGCTCATGAACTCGATCACCCTGGCGGCTCCGTCCAGGTCCATGCCGGGAACGATATCCACCAATGTGATCGAGTTGAAACTTCCAGGCGCGAGTTCCGCCTCCGCGTACAGTCCGGCGAGACCGCCCAGCGACGCCCCGATCAAGGCCGGACGGTCACCCATCGTCTTCGCAACCTCCACAAGGTCGGCCGCGAACCGCTCGATCGCGTAGCTGCCCGTCGTCGACCAAGCACTGTCGCCGTGGCCGCGAAGATCGAGCGCCACCACTTGCCAACCTCGATCCGCAAGCACCGTCGCCGTCTTGGCCCAGGAATGTCGGGTCTGGCCCCCGCCGTGCGCCATCAGGATCGATCCGCGTCCGGGCCGACCATAGCGGTCGGCCGCCAAATCTAGACCGTCGGTGGTCCTGAACGCTGCTCTGGCCGGTTCTTTCATTCGGAAGTCTCAATCTTTGGTTCGGAGTTTCGCTTCGTTTCTGAACCGGCCGCAGGATCAGCCCAGGCGTTGGAAACCGGCGGAACTTTGCACCACCCCCTCGAATCGCCGGTTTCGATCACGCCCCTGGCCCATCCCCTAGGGGGGAAACCTTGGGTTCCAAGGCATTCACCCACTGGTTCAAATAGGCTTCGAACAACGCTTTCGACGCTCCCAAATGAACGTCAGCGTGCATGCCTCGCATCAACCATTGGCTCAACATGAATGTCCGACCGACAGACAACTCACCGGCGGGGCCGCCAAACCCGGCGGAATCAGCGGGATGAAAATCCTGCACCATCCGATAGAAGCCTGTCCAAAGACGGGTGAGGATTTCCGCGAGTTCCGGAGCCCTGCGGCTGGCGTGGCTGAGTTCCGCCAAAACAACGCCTTCGCGCGCGAGGAAGATGTCTTTCCAGAGCGCCAGTGAAAACTGCCTGATCGGATCAGGGTCTCTCTGAACTCGCTTCCAGATCTCAAGCATCTTCTGGGACACGTCAGCGACGAGAGACGCCGTCGCAGCCTCGACCAGGGCGGCTTTCGATGTGAAGTGATGCAAGGGAGCCCCGCGCGAGACCCCTGCCACGGCCACGACCCGGCCGATCGTTAGTTCGCCATAGCCATGCTCGTGAAGCGTCTCGAGCGTCGCCTCGATCAGCCGCCGTTTCATCGCGGCGGATCGCTCGGTCTGGGTTCGGGGGTGAGGTCGACCGTCATGTGCGAGATGTGTCATGGCCTCTCACGTTTCGGCTGGATTGCACAAGGAACCAAAGGTCACGGGCCAGACTAGAGTGCCCGGGAGATCAGCTCTCGCATGATGTCATTGGTGCCCCCGTAGATCTGGTGGGCGCGGTTGTCGACGAACGCCCGCGACACAGGATACTCCCACATGAACCCGTAACCGCCATGCATCTGAACACACTGGTCTATGACGCGGCTACACATCTCTGACACCCACATCTTGGCCGCCGCAGCCGCCATCGGCGTCAGGGTCCCGGCGATCTCCGCCTTAAGACATTCGTCTACGAAGGTGCGGCCGACGCCGAGTTCGGTCTGCATGTCCGCCATTCGGTGGCGCATGGTCTGGAAGGCGGCGACCGGACGCCCAAAGGCGGTACGGGACTTCACATAGTCGCGAGCGATGTCGAAGGCGGCTTCTGCGCTCGCCTGCGCCTGGATTGCGATCATCAGGCGCTCCCAGGCGAGTTGCTGCATCAGCATCAGGAAGCCGGCGCCTTCGCTGCCCAGCAGGTTCTCCTTGGGAACCCGGACATCCTCGAAGAAAAGTTCAGCCGTGTCCTGGGCTCGCATACCCATCTTTTTGAGCGGTTTTCCCTTGGTGAACCCAGGCGTACCCGCTTCCACGAGCATCAAACTGGTGTCCGCGCTCCCCTTGCCGGTTTCTCCGGTCTTGGCGACGACGATCACGAGGTCAGCGAGAAATCCGTTGGTGATGAAGATCTTTGATCCATTGAGGACGTAGTGGTCGCCGGCGTCGCGGGCTCGGGTCCGAATATTTTGGAGGTCCGATCCCGTTCCGGGTTCGGTCATGGCAATCGCGCCGATGAGCTCTCCAGACGCCATTCTGGGCAGATACCTCTCCTTTTGGGCCTGGCTGCCATAGTGCATAAGGTACGGCGCGACGATTTCGGAGTGGAGCGAAAAGCCTGGCCCGCTGGCGCCCACGCGCGCCTGCTCCTCCATAACTATAGTCGCGAAAAGGCGGTCCGCGCCGAGCCCTCCGAAGGCCTCAGGCATCGTCACACACAGCATCCCGGCCGCACCCGCCTTGTTCCATAGGTCTCGGTCGACATGCCCCTGAGCCTCCCAGGCTTCCCAGTGCGGGTAGACCTCAGCCTCGAAAAAGTTTCGCACGCCCCGGCGGTAGTCGTCGTGTTCCGACCCGAAGACGGTGCGATTGAGCAGGGGAGTGGTCTCCGGCGGAGCCATGAAGATCGGCCTAGCGTCCTTGGACATCGTCATCGCTCCGCATACCAAGCGTCACGTGCCTGGGAAAAGTTACATGTTGGACGTACAGTATGTTGTCTGGCATGATCAGCCTGTCAAGGTGAGATGACGGTCTTCGACCGCAGCGGTTTCGATAACGATTTGGAGTCCAGCCCGATGAATCCGGCTTCGACCTATGACAGGCATCGCCCATTGGCAGGATTCAACGTCATCTCCCTGGCGCAGAATCTGCCCGGCCCGGTCGCGTTGTCGATGCTCGTCGCGGACGGCGTGACTGCGACGAAGATAGAACCGCCTTCGGGCGATCTGCTTCACCTTGCATGCCCTCCCTGGTACGAAGACCTGCATAGGGGAGTCGAGGTCTACGCCCTGGATTTGCGTGAACCGTCACAAATGGCCTCGCTCCGCACCATACTGGCGCAGTCAGACCTGCTCATCACCAGCCAGAGACCCTCTGCCCTGTCGCGCCTGGGAATTACAGCGCCGTCGCTGATGGAGATCAACAGCCGGCTTTGCTGGGTCGAGATTGTGGGCGACACCCGGGCGCCGGAAGTGCCGGGTCATGATCTGACCTACCAGATGGACGCAGGCCTGGTCGCTCCCCCGTCGATGCCTCTTACCCTTGTCGCTGATCTCGGGGGGGCAGCGGAAGCGGCGCGCGCTGGGTTGGCGCTGCTGCTCGGTCGGGAACGTGGATCGCAGGGTCGCCATCGCACCGTCGGCCTGAAGCAGGCCGCACTCGCGTTCGCAGCGCCGGTCGGCTATGGCCTGACCCGGAGCGGGGGAGCCTTATCGGGTGCGTTTCCGGGCTACGGAATCCACCCATTGAAAAATGGCTGGGCGGCGGTTGCAGCGATCGAGCCCAAATTCGCCGCTCGCTTGATGGAGATCACAGCGGGGGATCCGGAAGGATTTTTATCAGATCTGTCGGTGTCCGAAGTCGATGAGATAGCCAAGATCAACGACCTGCCGATCAGCACAGTGTTCGGTTCTGAAGAGACTTCCTAGCTCGGGATTGACGGGCATAAGAGTATGAGGCCGGCTCGAAAATGACGGGCGGCCCGCACAAACTCACCACAGAAACGATCGAGCATTACAGCACTGAGGCCCGTTTCGGCAAAGGCGTTCAATAGTCCCCTTGCCGTCACATCGCGCTCTGCGATGTTGGACCACATCGCCTCGCGGCCTCCCGAGGTCCGGCCATCCATCACTCGCCCGTCGACGTCGTGGACACGCCCTGGGTCCAGCAGGCTGGTCGGAATGGAGAGACGCGATGTGTCGCGCGACGACCTCGGCTTGGCCAGCTGTGCGAAAGGATAATGGCTTCAAACGCACGGATACCAAAACCTTCCCACGTCCGCCTTCCGGCGTTGATGAGTTTGTCGACGAGATCCACGCCCGTGGGGACAGTCCTAAGCTCCGGTCCTGTCGCTCGGACCTGCCCTGAAGCAGTCAGCCGCGGGATGGTTCGCTTGGGCGTCGCGCCTGTCTGTGATTGACCCGCTCTCGGTCGCTCTTCCCTAGCTACAGGACCCGCGGCTGCAGACCGGCTTGACGACTATCGCGGCGATCAAATCCCGATTTCGCCTACAGCTCGGTCATCTGAGTGACGATCCGGCGTGAACTCGTGGGGATGTGGAGGCCATCAGGCGCCCAGGCTCGTAATATACGGTCGAAGCCTAGCGAATAATGGAACGCTTTGGTACCAGCGACGTTTTCAGGACGTTCAGAAGTGGACATCCTTCCTTCCAAGCCGGCACGGTCTATGACCGTGCCGGTCCTTCCCGGCGATGACAGACGAGCACAGGGCTCCAGACACTTAAGCCATGTTCGCTGCGGCCGGAATCTTGAAGAAGGCCGTCAGTTGCTCGGCACCACGGTCGTTATTCAATCGATGTGGCCGGTTAGCATCGTCGCTACCAGAACGTCCGACTAGGAAGCCCAGGAAGTTCAGAGCCCGGCGCTGCGACTTGCATTATGAAGTCGCCGGATTGCCCCACGCTTTGGGACAGCACTCTTCGGCCGCTGCCTTGCTGCACGATCATCCGAGGCTTGAGCAGGCTGGGGTTCTTTCCTTTGGGGGCCGAGCCGACCGGGATCGCGCTCTAAGGAAATCGGTACGTCATGACCAGACCTGCGGTATCGATACCCTGGTTGCGCCCGTCGCCCAGGATTTGTCCGTGCGAAAGATGGACCCACTGGAGACCGATCCTCGTGTCTTCCGAGGCCTTCCAATCAAGGCTGAGGGCGGATCGGAAGAGATCCCGTGAGCCCAGCAGAAGCCGTGATTGCGCCTCGACAGGATTGATCGTGTCCACGACCCCGTCATGCAACGCATAACCGAACTGGATCTCGCCGCTGAACCGCTCGGACAGGTCGCGACGCCACGCCAGGCCGACCGCCGCGAAATTCGTGTCGCCGTCGCTGTTCACCGAGCCGCTCACATAGACCCTTGGACGGCCGACAGTCGCCAGGGCCGCGATGGGCCGGCTCAACAGCGCCACTTCGAGGTTGAGGCCGCTTTCGCGATCGCCCGCGCCCAGATGGAGGACGTCGTGCTGCATGACGGCGACGCGGATCTGCCGACCGTCGTCTTGGGCATTGGCGACGCCGGCAAGGGACTGAAAAGACAGGCCGATGGCCGCCGCTGAGATCAGCGGACGGAGATTTTTACTAGAGGGCATCGAATGTCTCGTTGGCGTCAGGGGTTCTGAGGACCGGGTTGCCCGCCGGATCCGCCACCCGGTGGGGAGGGAGGCTCCACCAGGCCGACATTCAATGGCGCCCAGCCATCGCCGGCCGCTGCGCGACGACGGCCCTCCTCGAAGAGCGCCGTCATCGAATCCTGGTCGAAATCGAGCGCGGAAGCGTCGACCTCTGGCGGAATCGCCGCCACGTTCACGCGCATTCCGTTGCGGCGAGCGAACGCGCCCTGGGCCGCAAGACTGGTTCGCAGAAGAGACTGGGTCATGCTCTGGTAAGACCGGACGAAGACGGACGGCAGACTGCCCTTGGTCTGACGATAGTCCTGCCCGAGCTTTCCGTTTATGATGACGTAGAGTTCGCTGCCGCTCCAGCCGGGAAGGGCTTCGCCACTCAGGATCATCCCTTCCGGAACGCCGAGAAACGGGGTGTTGACCCCGCCATCGACATGCATCTCCTGCCGAACGGTCCCGGCCTCGGTCACTCCGGCAATCAAGACCGGGGGGAAGACGCCCGGAATACTGGCCGATGCGAGAAGCACCTGACGGAACAACCGCAGGGCGTTTTCATCGCCGCCCTCGGCCAGAAGGCCCATGTCCCAGATAACCGTCTCGCCGGAATCGAGGTTCGTCGTGGCGACAAAGAGCCTCCTCCCCTTTTTGTTTTCCAGGGCGATTTGCGCCAGCAAAGCCGGCGTTACGTGCTCTTCGACAAGCGCTTCAAGCGTTCGCGGACTGAAGAGACCTGGCGACAGAAAAGCAGCGAAGCTGCGCCAGCTTAAGAGACCCTCGGTCTGTCCTTCGGAATAGGCTGCCGCGAGTTCATCGTCCCAGTCAGGACCGAGGAAGGCGTAGGGCGCTGCCAGGGCTCCTGTGCTCACGCCTGTGACGATATCGAAGTCCGGGCGATCGCCGTGCTGAGTCCACCCGGCCACGATGCCGGCCCCATAGGCACCGTTTGCCCCCCCTCCAGACAAGGCGAGAATCGACCGGCGGCGGTCACTGCCGGCGAGCCGATTGCGAAAATCCTCTGCAATCCGCTCCAGCCGGCCTTGATCGCTCGGTGCGATCCTGGGGTCCTGGGTCGCGACGAGGCCCCGCTCCAACTCGTGGAGCGACATCTCGGGCGCGCGATCCACCGTCGCACACGCACTGAAGGCCAGGCCGCAGGCTGCGATCAGCGCGATACGAACTCTTTGCATAAGTACTTTCTAGCGATGAGGGTAATACGCCGTAGCGTTACCCCGCAGGAACTCGCCCGTGCGTGTTGAGTTCCTACAGTGTGCGAATGACCTCTGATCTCTCACATTTTGACGAGCCGACGGAGCGTGATCCGAAAATTGGTCGTCCGAGCCTTCGAGAAGCCGACATCATCGACGTCGATCTGCTGGCCACCACCTGGCGACTCTTTGTAGATCAAGGTTATTCGAGAACCACAATCGAGGCGGTCGCGCGCCACGCGCGCATGAGCAAGCGCACGATCTATCAAAGATACAGTTCCAAGGATCAGCTCGTGGAAGCGGCGATCCGCGATGCTCTGGAGCGCTGGAGAAGCCACGTCCGGGCATCTCTGACGAATACGACGTCCCGCTCCGAGGACTGGCTGGGAGAGTTCGTTCGCCGCTGCCTTGAGATCCTGGTCTCGCCGGAAGGAAGCGCCCTCATGGGCTTTCTGCTCACGGAAGACGAGACCTTCCGCACCATCAGAGAAACTGTGTCGGCTTCAGTTCGCCAAAGCGTCGATGTTTTCTCGGTGCTTCTGGCGCAGCGGACGCCGGGCCTATCCGAGAAAATGGCCGAGGACCTCTCTCTGGCGGTTCTCGACCTGCTGATCGGTTTCGCGACCCGTCTCAACGCTCTGCAGCCTCATGAAGCCATGGATGAAATTCGCACGCGAGGGTCGCGCTTCACGGCGGTTATTCGCACCCTGGTGGATAGGCAATGCGCACAAACCCCAGCTTAAAGCGACGGTCGACCGACGACGTCGGCATGCCGAGCGTCACGGAGTCTCCGACAGTCCGCGTCCGCAAGACTTGCTCAAGCGCGAACCCGGCTTCGGCTCCACGCCGGCATCACGCGCTTTCGACGGGGTTAAAGCGCCTCGTGGAAAATCAAGATCGGGGCCCGGGCGCCGATAAAGACAATCGCTGTGCCGGAAGACCGTTGCGGTACAGTGGCAGCCCAAGGTTAACCGGCTTTATGGCGACCAAAACACCAATGACAGATGGAGACGTCCGGACCGTGCGTCGGGCCCTTTCCGCCCGATCTTTGAGGTCTTCAGGAGTCCAGGGGCGGCAGCTTGTCACCCCCGAGCCGGCGGACTTCATCCAGATGGTTCTGGGCCGACAGGCTGGCGGCCTGGGCATGAGCCTTTAGGCGTGGATCGTCGGTGTGAAGAGAAAAGGTGGTATGCAGCAGAGAAGAGTCGAGCAGTACGGTGATCTGCTGCGCCAACCACAGGCGATCCCGCTCCTGCGGAGCGGCGACTTCGAGATCGGCGACATAGGCGGCATGTCTGGCCGAGAGGCGGGTGGGGGCCGCTGTCCCGCCGACATCCGCGAGCAGGTTTGACTGGGTCGCCAGCAGCTGGACATGTTGCGCCTCCAGGCTGTTGGCCAAAGCCTTCATCTCGGGGTCCGCGGATCGGGCCTTGATCGCCCTTGCCGCTGCGACAAGATACAGGTCGTCATAGCAGGCGGCGACAAGGTATCCCTCAGGCGTATTGACGTCGTTGATCTCCGGGGCTCCGCTGGCCGCCATTGGCGTCTCAAGCGCAACAGCGTCGACCGGTTCCGGATCCTCACTTTGTGGTCCGCAGGCCGCGACGGCCAGCATCGCGCAAGCCATCAGGATCGTGATTTTCCACACAGGGAAACTCCCACAAAGCGCCTTCAAGACAAAGGCCAAAATGGAACGACCGGGTACCCTAAAGAGTTTCGTCAATGCCCCCGTTTGGGCGTCCTTCCAATTCGCAGCGCGGTCTTTGGCCGCGCTGCGTCGTTCTTCCGCTCAAGCCGTCTGATTTAGGATCGTCATGCTGCGAAAATACACAGCGCTCCTCCTGCTCGTCGCCCCGCTGGCCGCATGCAATGCAGGCATGTCCATTGACAGGGGGACACAGACGTTCAAGGCGGGGGTCGGCGACGCCGCAGCGACCCCGCTCGAAGATCTGAATGTGCGCCGCGACGCGATTCCCGCCGTTCTGACCGAAGCAGTCGCCCATCCCTATGAGCTTGCAGGCCTCAGCGGGTGCAGACTGATATCGGCCGAGGTCTCACGCCTGGACGAGGCGCTGGGACCCGATCTTGACGATCCTGAACGGGAGAGCGTCGAACGAACGGAAGACATCGCCGCCGGCGCCGCGCTGGACGTCGTTCGAGACACGGTGACGGACTTCATTCCCATGCGCAGCTGGGTCCGCCGTCTGTCCGGCGCGGAACAGCACAGCCGCCGGGTTCAGCAATCAATTCAGGCGGGGTTGGTGCGCCGATCGTTCCTCAAGGGCGTCGGCTTGCAAAGAAGCTGCCGTCCGCCCGCCGCGCCGCTAGGCGTTCGCCCCCTGCGCTAGGTTCGTGTCAACCCGCCAGTCGTTTGGGGGGCCTGGCCGAAGGCGGTGCTGTTTCCTCTGGTCCGCATCCATACAGTTCCAGAAATCGGTCGGCCGCGGTGCGGGCCTCTTTCGACGCGTCGCAAGTCTCGGCGGCGTCGAACAATCCGGCGAGCATTCGCACTTGGGTCCCCGCCACTGTCAGGGCGCGGAACTCGGCGGCGGCCTCGTCCGGATCCGGGCATTTCAGGCGCCCTGCTTTCATCTCGCGCACGAGAAAGTCTCTGAGGCTCGACGAGCACTCTTGCGAGATTTCAGCGCAGATCGCATTCGCCCGAGTGATCTCTTCAGGCAAAACCCGTTCCATGGCTCGAAGCGCACGATGGTACCGAACGGTGCGCATTTGCCTCAAGGCGGATTCTGCATAGGCTGCCAAGGCGGTTCGAGTGTCCGGTTGGCCCGGGACCTGCTCAAACGGTTCCAGAAGCGCCGCCCGGCACGAGTCGAGAACCGCAAGCTTCAGGCCCTGCGCCCCACCGAACTGATTGTACACGGTCTGGCGCGATACGCCGGCCCTGCTGGCGATCGCGGCCAGGGACGGCCTCGCGCTACCCGCAACATCAATCGCCGCCTCAAGAATGGCGTTCTGCTTGTCCCGGTCGATCGCTCCGCGGTGTCGACTCATCTTCCATCCCGTCGATCAGCCGACCTCGCGAGGGCCCAGGCGCTCCAAGAGATCGCGCTCGCATGCCAAGGGCGTGGACACACCCGAGCACCAAGTTGACGCTCCGCGTCCGCCTTCGTCAACTCAAGCTTTTGAATGTCTTGAACGCCAGCGAGCCGCCGAGGGAGGGCCATGTATGCCGGTCAGTCCTCCCGTCCTTCGTCGGAGCGGTGGCAGGCGCGGTCAGCAGTGACGTACTGCTTAGAGGGTTGACCGCGGAACGACAGGTCACCTTCTCCTGCCCTGCCCTGCCCTGCCCTGCCCTGCCTTGCCTTGCCTTAGCCGCGATCGGCAGCGGCTTTAGTCTTATTGTGCGCTTGACCCAGCTGCTTCTGGCAGCAGCAGGCGTGGTCTGGGCGCTCCACTTTTCGCCTTTCAACGACACGGGGCAGCTGAGATCGCCTCAGTGGGTCGTCGACCGGCCTTGGCCATGCAGATGCCGGCGTTCGGCGGAATGGCCACCGATGCGTGGCCCTGGGTCCTCGTTGCTGAGGCCGAGGGCCTATGGGCCGCGCACTGCGAGGCAGCGGCAGTGCTGCTGATCTGCCCGCTGCGGTGGGCGGCTTACACCGTTGCCCGAAACCAACTCCCTGCACCAAGGCGAAACTGGAAGTTGGGAGCCCCCGGCCACTCGTTCGAGAGCGAGCCGCGCTCCAACTTGGTGGTCGTCACCATCGGAGCCGGATCGTTGGCAGCGTAGCCACATGGTGGAGCCGCTTAAACATCACGCGAATTTCCGTCGGCGACAGCGACCAGCTCCCTGGAACAAATGTCGCGATCGAGGCGGGGCCGACATCGTCGGCGGGATTGGCGAACTTCTCGCCGTGCGAGATCGCAAACCTGTAGATCTGCTTGAGGATGTCGCGGACATGGAGCGCCGCGATCGACGATCTTACGAGAGTAAGCGCGCAGGTCATCCGGCGTGATTTCCGTCAGCAGCCGATTCGTCCAGACTGGCAGACGCTCTCATTCGAAGATCGAACGCCACATAGCGCGGGTGCTGTCCGCCATCGGCGCCTTCACCACCCAGCGCTCACCAAACTCACAGACTCTCTCGGCCTCCTTGATCCGGCAGTTGTCACGTTGGGGCATGAAGCCGATTTTCTCATAGTGACGGATCATGCGTCGGCAGACGCCGCTGGCGTCCGACGTCGCGCCGATATTCATCGCTTCACCGCATTGAGCCGCGGTGTGTCTAGAACGACGGTGAACGACGAGAGCGCCATCGGGCGGCTATATTTCCAAGGCCGACCGAAACCGTCAGGCGGCGCCCCTCTTGCGCTGCGGGCCTACATCGTCCGGCAGAACCGGTTCGAGCGCGAAACCGGCCTCGATATCCCCTTCGGCTTCCATGGCGGTCGGAGGCGCCGCGGAAGCCTTGCGGTTCGATTGCAGAGCGCGGTGCAGGATGAAGGTCGGCAGGAGTGCTCCGGCGAAAACGATTGCTGTGATCAGAAAACCGTCACGATAGGCGGCTGCGGCCGCCTGATAGACGACGGTCTGCCCTAGAAGCCAGCCGGAAGCCGCCGCCTGATCAATCGGCGCAACGCCGAGTTCGCTCATGGCCCGGACGGCACCCTGAACATAGGCAGTCGTCGCGACATTGTCCGGCGTCTGCGTCGCGGCGATGAGATCACCATGAAAGGCGCTGCGGCGTTCCACGATCACCGCCAAAATCCCCGTGCCGAGTGCGCCGCCGAGCTGCCGCGTAAAATTCATCGCCCCTGAACCCTGGCTCAGAAGTCGTGGCGGAAGCACCGTCAGAGAACCCGCGCTGAGCGACGGAAACACGAAGCCCAGACCGACACGGCTTATCACCGTCCACCACGCCAGCGTCCAGAAGGCCGTATCGACATTGACGTGCGAGAGGAGCCACGATGCGTAGGCGAAGATGGCCATGCCAAGACCGATGAGCACGCCCGGGGGCGCCACGTCGCTGAGTTTTCCGGCAAGGGGGAACACGAAAACGAGCGCGAACCCCGCCGGCATGAGAAGCAGTCCGGCCTGCGTCGCCGTAAGGTTCTGAATCTGCTGGACGAAAATGGGCAGTAGATAGGTCGAGCCGAACAGGCCCGCCCCCAGCACGAAACTGACGACACAGGCTGCGGCGAACGGCCCGTTGGAGAACAGTCGCAAATCGAGCATCGGATGAGGGGTCCGGTGTTCATGCCAGAGGAAGGCTCCACCGGCTGCGAGGGCCAGAGCGATCTCAACGATCACGATGTTGGAGTTCCATCCCAGGCGCTGGCCACTCGAAATCGCCTGAAGCACCGACAGGAGGAACACGGAAAGATACAGGATCGCCGGCCAGTCGAGCCTTTGCCGCTCGAGGTCCGGATTCCTGGTCGGCAGGAACAGATTGGCGAGAACGATGCCGACCACGCCGAACGGGATGCCCAGATAGAAGAGGAAGCGCCAATCGAAATTGTCCATCAGGACGCCCCCGACCCACGGCCCGAGCGCTGGCGCCAGAACCACGCCGATGCCGAAAATGCCCATCGCCGCCCCTCGCTGCTGCGGCGGGAAGACCTGGAACATCACCACCATCGCCAGCGGCTGGACGATCCCCGCGGCCAAACCCTGGAGGATGCGGGAAACGACCAGCACCGTCTGGTCCGGCGCGACGCCACCGACGATAGAGCCAAACAGGAACAGCGCCAGAGCGCCGATCATCGTAAACCGCTGTCCGAACGCGCGTTCGCACCAGGCCGTCATCAGCATGGTCACCGTCATGGCCGCCAGGAAGCCGGTCGACAGCCATTGGGCCTGCACGGAGTCAATGCCGAACTGGCCCATGATCGCGGGTATGGCGACATTGACGATCGTCGAGGACAACACGACCGCAACGGCGGCCACCATCGCCGTCAGGGTGGCCAGCCAGCGATACCCGGGACCGAAGCGAACGAAAAAGGCGTCAGTCGACGACATCGATCGTCGCCTCGACCATCATGCCGGGGCGCAATGGGATGTGTTGCTGGACGATCTCGAGGCGAACCGGGATACGCTGGGTGACCTTGGTGAAATTCCCGCTGGGATTGGGGTTTGGAAGAAGGGCGAACTGACTGGTCGCGGCTCCGCCCACCTCGGAAACCCGAGCATCGAACACCTGGCCGGGATAGGCGTCGATCTTCACTCGCGCAGGGGCTCCCACGGTGATCTTGCGGACATCGGTCTCCTTGATGTTGACGTCTATCCAGATCTCCGACGGGTTGTGGTACATCAACAGTCGTGTGCCGGCGGTGACGAACTCGCCCGGATCAATGAAGGTCTGGTCGATCACGCCATCGAATGCGGCGCGAATTTCCCGACGGCCGAGATCCAGGGTCTGCTGACCGCGCTGAGCCCGCAACCCTTCCTTCTGAGCGTCGAGCGCGGCGACTTGCGCTTCCAGCACCTCGACCTCACTCGTACCCTCGCGGGTGACGCCGACCTGGGCCCGCGACCCCGCGATCTGAGCCTGGGCGCGCGCAGCATTTTGTTCGGCCGCGCGAAGACGGGCCTGGTCTTCGTCAAATCGGCTCTGGGCGACCAACCCGCGCTCGAACAGGGTCTTGGACCGATCGAAGGCGCTACGCGCCGCCGCGACTTCCGCCTGCCGGGCCAGAGCATCCGCCTGGGCCGCCGAAACGCCGGCCGCCGACACGCCCATCTGCTCTCCGACCCGTCTGACGACCGCGGACTGTTGCGCCCTGAGCTGGGCCTGCTGGGCCTCGATGCGCGCGATCTCCGCATCGATCCGTTCGAGCGCCAAGCGGGAATCAGCCGGATCGATGCTCGCCAGGAGCTGCCCGGCGCGGACCCGCTGGCCCGCCCGGACCTGGAGGTCAACGACCCGCCCAGAAACTTCGCTGCTGACCGCGATCACATGGGCGGCGATCCGTGCGTCGGTGCTGTTCACCTTTCCGGCGCGCAGGGTGAACCAGCCGAATATCACCGCCAAGCCAATCAGCAGCACGGCGATCATCATAACTAGCCTTCGTCGACCGGGTCTGGCCTTGCGGGCTTCGGCGGCGCGAGGGGGCAAGGCGTCGGCGCTCATAGGTCTTCCAACCGTCTGTTGATATGCTCGATCACCCGCGAGGCCGTGGCCAGGTCCTCCTCGGACAAGCCCTCGGTGATTTCGCGCCGGACCTGCTGGGCGATTTTCAGAATTTCGGCCAACACGGGTGTGGCGGCCTTCGTCAGGTGCACCGCATTGACCCGCCGGTCTCCGGCGATCGCCTCGCGACGTATCAAGCCGCGGCGCTCCAAGTCGTCCAGTTGACGAACAAGCGTCGGGGGTTCGATGCCGATCCGCGACGCCAGCTCTTTCTGGCTCAGCCCATCTCCGGCTTTCTCTAACTCGAGAAGTGCGTGCCAGCGGGCCTGCGTCAGATCGGCATGCTTCAGGCGCTCGTCGAGGCGGTTGCGCCATCGACGACCTGCAAGCGCGATGGCGCGGCCGAGAGTGAATTCAGAAGGCATCGCCCTGGTGAATAGCTTGCAAAGCATTAGCATGCAAAGCATATTGCTTTGATGCAATCCCGCTTGTCTGTCGGCGTCCAATGGGCCGCGAACGACCTTAAATTCATGGTCTGGTTCGGCCTTTCCAGTGGCCGCGCGAAACTGCTGTCCGCACTTTGGGAGGCCCAGGGTGACCTTGTGGAAAGCCGGTCCTTGGGGCTCAGTCGGCACACTGTGTACGTCTATGTCTGCGATCTGCGGACGGCGTTGTATCCGGGGGCGATCCACACACGGTCGAAGTTTGGCTACGCCTTGACGATCAGCGGGCTGGCCGAATGCGAGGCTGCGTTGGAAGCGATGTCCAGGGACGCGTTGGCGGCTGGCTGCGCCGCAAGACGAATTGCCGCCTGATCGCGTACCCAGGTTGCTTTCCTGCGTTCCCGGCCGTGGGTCTTTCGGTATCGAGAGCCGGCTTCAACCACGACGACGACGGCGTCCGAGGCCGCCCCTTAGGCCGAGCGTTGGCCACCAAAAGATAGGGTAGATTCGCCATAGGCACGTCTACGTGAGATGGATTGACGCGCACCTGTGTTGGAGGAAGATCTTTGCGAAGCTCCCTAGTTTTTACTGTTTTGATGTCCGGCCTGGCGGCATGCCAGACAGCGCCAAAAGTCCAGTCCGGCTTCCTTTCGTCCTATGACGGATTGACGGAGCGTTCGGACACAATTCGCGCTTCAGTTCGCGAAAGGCGCGACGACGCTGCAGCCGAGGCGATTGATCAGCTGTTCATAGAGCCGAGCGTTCTTCAGCCCGGTGCCGCGGACGGCCTTTCCAACGCCGAGACGGCCTTGGTGTTGGCGGAGGCCGATCGTCAGATCTGCTATGAGCTCAGCGAGCGGTTCACTGTGCTGTCGGGACAGGACTCGTCCGCCGCCCGGGTTCGGACGGCCGTCACCGGTGTGCGTCCAACCGGCCAAGCTGCCTCTGCGGCGTCAGCCTTGGCCGGGTTCTTCATTCCCGGTCCGATCGGAGTGCGCGCACCGGGTTCAACGGGGGGTTTGGCCGTGGAAAGTGAGTTGATCACGACGGATGGTCGGCAGGCGGCCGCCTTGGTCTGGGCGCGCGATGCGAACGTGATTGGTACGGATTCTCCATCACTCTCGCGGGTCGGAGATGCCCTTCAACTCGCCGAGCCCATGGGGGACGCCGTCGGCGATGCGTTTGCGCCGAGAGACCGGAAACCTCGCAAGATTGCCGATCCGGATCCGTGTCGCCGGTTTGGCGCACGCGTGCAGCCCGCCGGCTTTCTGGCAGGCATGGCCACGGGTCTGTACTTGCCTGAACTCAGCGGCGCGGGCGCAAGGCCAGGAGAGCTGACCGAGCCCCCAGAACATTAGGGTCTGACGGGCCCTTGGCTGGCCGGCGACCTCTCTGGTCGCCAACCCGTGCTGATTTCTTTACTTTCGACAGAATGACGGGCGGGCGCGCCTCCCAGTACTGACAGCGCTCGCAATCGGCGGCTAGAACCGCACTGCCACGTTTGATGGTCTGGATCTTCCTGTGGCTTCCTGCCGCGTCCTGATTGCTTGCGACGCGGGTTTCGTGGATTTTCTCGGCTAGGCCGCAGGGTGTGGTCTATGACGATGGGCATGCTTGTCCCGCATGGTTTGATCGCCCTCCTCCGGGACACTGACGCCATCGTTTCGGGGGGCGATTCGGGACGCGCTTTCATGACAGCAACGTGATAATGAAATCGCCGCTGTGCGACTCCAGCCGGATCAGGTCAGGACGTCTGGAAAGGTTCATTGGGGTTACGGAGTTCAGACCCGGTCCAAGCCAAAGCCGCCGCCAGGGCGTTCATGCTGCACCAGCGGTCATCCGCCATGAAACGGGCCTCAAACTTATCATACGGCATCTCGGGGAGGAGGGACGATCGGCCCGTTGAAATTGTTTTACAACATCGATCCAGTCCTCGGTCGTGTCCTCTCCAATGCGGCTGTTTTGCTGGGGGGACGGGTCGCAAATGCGGTCATGGGTCTGGCGGCGATCGCCCTGACGGCGCGCACGCTGGGGCTGACCGGCTTTGGGGTGCTGATCCTGATCCACGCCTTCGCCCAGTTCCTGGGCGAGACGGTGAAATTCCAGTCCTGGCAAACGGTGCTGCACTACGGCGCCCGCCCGCTGGCCGAGGGGCGGTCGGCGGATTTCGGCAAGGTGCTGCGCTTCACCCTGGCCCTGGACGCGATCGGGGCCATCGTCGGCGTCGCGGTCGGGCTGATCGCCACACTGGCGTTCGGGGATTGGCTGGGCCTGTCGCCCGAGCATCGCCCGGCGGCGGCCCTGTATGTCCTGTCGGTGGCCTTGATGGTGTCGGCGACGCCGATGGGATTGCTCAGATTGCTGGACCGGTTCGATGTCCTGGCCCGACAGACCGCGCTGGTCGCCCTGGTCCGGCTGGTCGGGTGCGGGATCGGATTTGTGACGGCGGCGTCGATGCCGGTGTTCCTGGTCTTCTGGGCGGGGGGCGTGGTCACCGGGTTCGTCTATATCGCCTGGGCCGCCTGGTCGGAGCTTAAGGCGCGCGGCCTGCTATCCGGCCTGACCTGGCGCGGCGGCCCTCTGACCGAAGGCATGCCGGGGGCCTGGCAATTTGCCTGGTCGACCAACCTCAGCGCCACGGTCGATGTGGCCTTCACGCATGTGATCACCCTGGCCATCGGGGCCCTGGTCGGACCGGCCCAGGCGGCGCTGTGGCGGATCGGGCGTCAGGTCGCCGACGCCATCGCCAAGCCCGCCCGGCTGCTGACCGCCTCCCTCTACCCCGAACTGGCCCGGCTGCATGCGGGCGAAGGCGGACAGACCGGGATGTGGCGGCTAGCGCGGGTGATCGGTCTGCTGGCCGGGGCGCTGGGCGTCGTCCTGATGGGGCTGACGCTGGGCGGTGGCGAATGGCTGTTGCGGATTACGATGGGGCCGCAGTTCACCCAGGCCGCGACCCTGATGACCTGGCAGGTCGGGGCCGCCGTCATCGGTCTGGTCGCCCTGCCTTTCGAACCGATGCTGGTGTCGCTGGGGCGGGCGGGGACCGCCCTGTGGGTCCGGCTGGTGGTCTGCATGGCCTATCTGGCTGTGCTGGGACCGGTGGTGACGCATCACGGAGCCCTGGGCGCGGCGGTGGCGCTGGTGATCGCCTCGGCGCTGATGGCTCTGGGTATGTTCGTGTGCGTGTTCCATAATCGGCGGAATCACCCGCAGGACCGGGGAGAAGACGCACAGAAGGCCCGGCCTTGACCACCCCCACGCCCACCGCGCCGGATCGTATCGTCCGCCATGCCGACTTCCCGACCCTGACCCAGGCGCTGGATTTCGCGGCGATGGGAGAGACGGGCCTCACCCTGTATGGCGGGCGCGGGGAGTGCCTGCGGGCGATGACCTATGCCGAACTGCGGACCGAGGCCCTGGCCCTGGCAGGCCGTCTGCTGGCCGGCGGCCTGAACCCCGGTGACCGGGTCGGATTGGCCGCGGAGACCGACGCCGACTTCATCCGCGCCTTCTTTGCCTGCCAGTATGCCGGTCTGATGCCCGCCCCCCTGCCCCTGCCCGCGCCCTTGGGCGGCCGCGCGGCCTATGTCGAGCAGATCGCCCGGATGCTGGGCGCGGCCGAGGCCTCGGCCGTGTTCGGGCCCGCCTCCTACGCCGAATGGCTGCGCGAGGCGGCGGATCAGGCGGGCGGCATCGCGATCGGGCCGTCGCTGAACGAACTGCCTGAGGCCGTGGATGTGACCCTGCCCGACATCGGCCCCGACGACCTCGCCTATGTCCAGTTTTCGTCCGGCAGCACGCGGTTCCCGACCGGGGTGATGGTCACCCACCGTTCCCTGATGGCCAACGCGGTGGCGATCACCCGCGACGGGCTTCAGGTCGTGGCCCAGGACCGCGCCGTGTCTTGGTTGCCGCTCTATCACGACATGGGGCTGATCGGATTCCTGCTGGCCCCGCTGTGTTGCCAGATGACGGTCGATCTGTTGCCGACCAGCGCCTTCGTGCGGCGGCCCCTGCTGTGGCTGGACCTGATGTCGCGCCACGGCGGCACCGTCTCCTACAGCCCGACCTTCGGCTATGAGCTCTGCGCCCGAAGGGCCGAGACGGGCTCGTCCGCTACGTTCGACTTGTCCCGCTGGCGGATCGCGGGCGTCGGCGGCGACATGGTCCGGGTCCGCCCCCTGACCGAGTTCGCCGAGCGGTTCGGCGGGTCGGGGTTCGATGCCAAGGCCTATGTCGCCAGCTATGGCATGGCCGAGGCCACCCTGGCCGTGGCAATGGCTCCGCTGGGCCGCGGTCTGCAGGTTGAGACCCTCAGTCTGCGGGACCTGGAGGGTGACGGCGACGTCACGCGTGCAGCCATCGACGCGCGGTCGCGTGGGTTCGTCCGCTGTGGCCCGGCCCTGCCGGCGCACCGGGTCGAGGTCCGCGATGCCGATGGTCGTCCCATCCCGGACGGCCACGTCGGGCGTATCTTCATCCAGGGGCCCAGCCTGATGCAGGGCTATTTCGGCAATCCCGATGCGACCGCTGACGTCCTGTCCGGTGACGGCTGGCTGGAGACCGGCGACCTGGGCCTGATCGTGGAGGGCGAGATCGTGCCGACAGGACGGGCCAAGGACTTGATCCTGATCAACGGCCGCAACCTGTGGCCCCAGGATCTGGAATGGAGCGTCGAGGCCGAACTGGACAGGGTCCGCAGCGGCGACGTCGCGGCCTTCCACATCACAGACGGCGACGCCGAACGGGTGGTCGTGCTGGTCCAGTCCCGGTCCGGCGATGCAGAGGCCCGCGAGACTCTGACCAGCGAGGTCGCGGCCCTGCTGCGGGCCCGGCACGGGGTCGAGACGGCGGTGCATCTGGTCGGGCCGCACGACCTGCCCAAGACGACCTCGGGCAAGCTGAGCCGGACGCGTGCACGGGCGCTGTTCCTGGCCGGAACGTTCGACGGCCTGCAGGCCGGACGACCGTGAGGCGGCGCGTCTCCATCACCGGAGCGACTGGTTTTCTAGGCCAGCATCTGGTCAGGGCCTTTGCCGACGCTGGCTGGACCGTGCGTGTGCTGGCACGGCGCGATCCCGTCGCTGCGGTTGGCGATATCGCGGGGCTTGAGGTGACGCCCGGCGATCTTGAGGACAAGGGTGCGTTGCGGGCCCTGTGTCACGGGGCCGACGTCGTGATCCATGCCGCCGGCTTGGTGAAGGCCCGGCGCGATGAGGATTTCCACCACGTCAACGCCGAAGGAGCAGACCGGCTGGCCAGGGCAGCACAGGCGGTCGCTCCCAATACCCATGTCATCCTGGTATCCTCCCTGGCCGCGCGGGAGCCCCAGCTGTCCCCTTATGCGGCCAGCAAACGGGCGGGAGAGGTCATGATGGCGGCCCGGTTGGGCGACCGGCTGACCATCGTCCGGCCCACCGCCATCTACGGCCCCGGCGACCGAGAAACCTTCGCCCTGTTCGCGGCCACCGCGCTAGGATGGCCCCAGCCTGTGTTGCATCCCAAGGCCTGCATCACCCTGGTCCATGTCGCGGACGTCGCGCAGGCCCTGCTCGCACTGGCCGAGCGCTCACCCCGTTCTGCGTCGGTCGCGATCTGCGACGATCGCCCGGAAGGTTACAGTTGGGCCGAACTGACCGTTGCGGCGGCCCGGGCCGTGGGGCGCGAACCCACCACATTTCGCATCCCCGAAAGCGCCCTCAAACTCGCAGGCGTAGTGTCCGGACTGTCCCGGCTTTCCGGTCGCTCTTCAGTCCTAACGCCCGGAAAGGCCCGCGAAATCCTGCACCGCGACTGGAGCGTTTCACCCGAGGAACGCGGGCCGGCACCCGCTGTCGTCTTCCCCCTTGTCCATGGATTCACCGACACCGTAGCTTGGGCGAGACGCGCGGGCTGGCTCTAATCGGACAAACGAGCATCAGACGTGTGACAGTTCTCTGGCAATTTGTCAGAGAGCCGATTAGGCAGTGGATGTTGGAGTCCCATGGGTGGGCGCGCGTGAGTCAATCGGCAGTGACGGACCTGACGGTTCATAAGATTCAGCAGGCCGTCGAGCTTGTCCTCGGGCGCGCGGTCACGATCGACCGAGACACCGACATCGCGCGCGATCTCGCCGTCGATTCCCTGGCGCTGATGAACATCGTCATGGAGCTGGAGGACGCGTTCGACGTCTCCATGCCGCTGGACCGACTGGCGACGGTCCAGACCATCGGCGACCTCGCCGATATCATTTCCTCCCTGCGTCAGGCGGCCTGAAGAATGGCTCTGTTCGATCGATATCTCCCTCAGGTCGAGGCCTATCAGTCCATACGCGCCTTCGGGGCCGACCCGTTCAGCATGCGGTTCGACGCCATCCTGTCGCCGACAGAGGCCGAGTATGGCGGACGGCGTGTCATCCTGCTGGGCACCAACAACTACCTCGGCCTGACGTTCGATCCAGCCTGTATCGACGCCTCGGTCGAGGCGACGCGGACCTGGGGCACGGGCACCACCGGCTCGCGGATCGCCAACGGCAGTTTCGACGGCCACTTGGCGATGGAGACGGCCCTGGCCGCCTTCTATGGCCGGAAACACGCCATGGTCTTCACGACGGGGTACCAGGCCAATCTGGGTGTTCTGTCATCGCTGGTCGGGCGCGGCGATCACCTGATCCTGGACGCCGACAGCCATGCCAGCATCTATGACGGGGCGCGGCTGGGCCATGCCGAGGTCATCCGCTTCCGTCACAACGACCCCGAGGATCTGGCCAAGCGTCTGCGCCGTCTGGGCGATGCACCCGGCAACCGGATGATCGTGGTCGAGGGCATCTATTCGATGATGGGCGACGTGGCCCCCCTTCGCGAGCTCGCCGCCATAAAGCGCGAGACCGGTGCCTATCTGATGGTCGACGAGGCTCATTCGCTGGGCGTGCTGGGCGCGACCGGGCGGGGTCTCGCCGAGGCGGCTGGCGTCGAGGACGACGTCGATTTCATCGTCGGCACCTTCTCCAAGAGCCTGGGCGGGATCGGCGGATACCTGGTGTCTGACATCGCCGACTTCGACGTGCTCCGGGTCGTCAGCCGCCCCTATATGTTCACCGCCTCCCTGCCGCCCGCCGTGGTCGCTTCGACCTTGAAGGCACTGGAGCGGATGCAGTCCGAGCCGGGGTTGCGATCGAAACTGGCCGCCAATTCGCAACGGCTGTTCGACGGCCTGAACGCCTTGGGCTTCACCACCGGGGCCACGGCCTCGCCGATCGTGGCGGTGGCGATGTCGGACACGGCCGAGGCCCTGGCCTTCTGGAACGGCCTCCTGACCCAAGGCGTCTATCTGAACCTCGCCCTGCCGCCCGCGACGCCGGACAGCCGCCCGCTGCTGCGCTCCAGCGTCAGCGCCGCCCACAGTTTCGAACAGATCGACGCCGTTCTGGCCGCCTTCGCCACCGTCGGCCGGTCGATGAACCTGGTGGCTCCGGCCGCTCAGCGCGCGTCGCGCTGAGCCCGGCGCTTTCGCCGCCATAGCCTGTACAGCACCCCCGGCGAGGCCAGCACCGGATGGCGGATACGCCACGGCGTCAGCGGGACGATCAGCCCGGTGTGACGCTCGATCTTCCAGGCCGCGTACTGGGTCGCGCCGGTGAAGGTGAAGGCGGCCTTGATCAGCCGGGCGATGTTCAAGGGCTTACCCAACCGCCGCCGACGTCGCCATTCGCTCAGGATTCTGTGGCGCTCTGTCGAGTTCAGAGACGGGCTCAGAAGCGCGCCGTCCCGCCGAAACGCGATCCCGCCCGCCGCCCAGGCCAGCGGCAGGATGGCAGCATAACGATCCGGGTCGAAACCGACGATCTGGTCCTCGCGCCCGGCACGCTCCACCCGAAACTCGGCGCGATAGGTCTGGGCGAACAGGGCCCGCCACCAGACCAGTGGTTCTCCGCTGCCGGGCCCCAGAACGGCGGCATAGCGGGCGGCGGTGACGGCTGCGTCGGCGACGGCGCGCGTCACCGCATGGCGGTCCGCTTCGCCCCTGGTCCAAACGAGGGCGGAGGGCTGGACGAACCGAGTCCAGATGGTGGTGTCCAGTCGTTGGCCCGCCGCCGCCTCGGCGAACGTTTTCAGCGGCAGGACCGCGACCTTGGCCCGCAGCACCGCGTCGCCGCGGGTCCATTCGCGGAAATCGACCTCGGGCCACAGCTTCCTCTCGCGCCAGCCGCGCAGGCCGGTCCGGTGCGGCCCGTCGGTCAGGATGTAGAAGTCCAGCACGCCGTCCAGATCGCCCGTCCGCAGGACGGACCCGTAGAACAGCACCGCCGCCGTATTCTGCTCCGCCGCCAGAGCTTGGGCGAAGGTGCGCACGAGCTCCGGAACCGGCATGGACATGTCGCGCGCGACCAGATCGATCAGAAGCTCGGTCATGCGGTCACGAAGGTGACAGTGGGCCCCTGACGCACCGTGACGTGCCCGCCCGGATAGACTTCGCCATCGAGCACGAAGGCCTCCAGACCGTGGAGCGAAACCGTCTGCGGGCTGTGCCGCCGATAGCCCGCCCGTTCTAGCCAGATCGGTTCACCCGCGGCCAGTATGGCAACCAGGGCCGGAATCAGCCGACGCGGCGGGGCATCGACGTCGAGCAGCTTCAGACCTGGACGCGGTCGTCCGAACGGTCGGAATTTCAACGGGAACCGTTCCAGGGTGCTGGCTAGGACAAGGAACCGCTGTCGGGCCTCGCTCGCGCTTCCGTCAAGGGCCAGTGCCAGCCGCTCGCCCGCGCCGAACCCCTGCGCGCCGCCGAAAGCCGTACTGAAGACGGCTCCGATCAGGGCGGCCCCGACCGCCAGGCTGTCAATAACCCCGATCCGGTGCGCGCCGGTCGCCATCCGCGTGGCCCCGGCATAGGCCCCGGTGCCGAAGACGAAGCCGCGGAGCGCGGGTGAGGCCTCGCCGTCGCGGGAGACCTCCAGCATGGCCCGGGTCGCGCGGCGCTCGGGCGAACGCGCCGCCGCGATCGCCGCCTCGACCGACCAGCGCGAGGGGACACCCAGGTCGCGCGCCAGCACATTGGTCTTGCCGTGCGGCACGACGGCCAGCAGCGGCAACCGGCCCGCGAAGGCTGGCCAGGCCCGTGTCAGCACGTCTCGCAACGTCCCGTCCCCGCCATCGACGATCAGCAGATCGACCCCGGCCTCCGCCATCCCGGTCAGGGCCAGCGCCAGGGCCTCGGCCGTATCGGGGGCGGCATGGATCACGTCCGGCGACACAGGCCGAGGCGACCGGGCGCGGTTCCTGTGGCTGCGTGGATTGTGGATCACCCCGACCCGCATCACACCTCCAGCCAGGACACCAGCGGACGCCGCGCGCCCAGCCCTTGAACGATCTGGACCGCGTGGACGACCAGGCACAGGGCCGTCCAGACGCCGACGGCGATGAGGCCGATGTTGGGCCGACCGACCAGGGTCGCCGCGCTCAGCAGCAGCAGATTGGGGTTCCGCCGCGCTGTGACCAGCCGGAAGAAGCTGTCGAACCGCCGCCAGGCGTGCATATGCATGCCGAACAGCCGGATGAAGATTCCCTCCTCGATCCGCTGCGCGACATAGCCGCCGACGATGACGGCCAGCAGCAGTTCCGGATGCGGCAGGTCGAACCCTGACGCCTGTACTCCCACGAACCAGGCCCACCACCAGAACGGCGGATGGATCAGGTCGATGCCATGGTCGAACACATTGCCCCAGGGCGACGACCGCAGCGTGACCCGCGCCAGCTTGCCGTCGACCGTATCGAGAAAGGTCATGACCCAGGCCGCGACCAGCCCCCAGCCGAACTCGCCGTCCCAAAACAGATACATCGCCACCAGCACCAGGATCAGGCTGGCGAAGGTGACCTGGTTCGGGCTGATCCCGGTCAGGGCACACCAGCGGGTCACGAGCCGCGCTGGAACCGGCCAGACGTATTTGGTCACCAGATCGGTGATGCCCTTGTACGATCCCTGGAACAGCCGGGCCTCGACCGCGCGGGCATTGCCGGCGTCCAGCCGCTCCAGCACCGGGGCCTCGCGTTTCCTCAGTGCGCTGTTGTAGGTCAGGTCGGCGGGGTCGAGCCGGGTCAGGTCACGCAGGGCACCGGATACATCGTCCCCGGTCAGCAGGGCCTCGACGGCGGCATCGGCGTCCGCGTCCCGAACATGGGCGGCGACCGGCAGGCCTTCGGCGTCGGTCATCACGCTCTCGGGACGAGCGATGACGGCCTTGATCAGCGATTCGTCGAACACCCGGTCGGCCAGCACCAGGACCACCGTGCCCGAACCCGCTATTTCGCCCTGCGAAACGCTCGCCCGCTCGAAGATCCGACCCAGCCGTTCCGCCGAACTCATGCCCCAGATCCGCGCCGAGCCCTCGCCCAGCACCCGCGCGCGAGGCGTGGCATCCGTCATCTGTTATACGCCCCGTTGTCGGCCCGCTCGCGGAGCCCGAATCTTCATAAAACAACTGCGGCCCGCCGTGGCCAGAAACTGATCCGATTGCCCCGTTTTCGTCTCGCCCACCTGTCGGACCCGCATCTGCCGCCGCCTCCGATGCGGCTGGACGAGGTGCGGCTGAAGCGGCTGGTCAGCGGTCTGGCCTGGCGTCGCAAGGGCCATCTTCACCGCCCCGATGTGCTGACGACCCTGATGGCCGACATCGCAGCGACCCGACCGCACCACATCGCGGTCACCGGCGACCTGACCAATTTCTCGACCGAGGCCGAATACGCTGCTGCGTCAGATTGGCTAGGCACGCTGGGCCCCACCGCCGATGTCACGGTCTCGCCCGGCAATCACGACGCCCTTGTCGGACCCGCGGACCCTGCACGATTCGCCGCCTGGCGGGCCTGGCTCGGTGATGAAGGCGACGGCTTTCCCTTCGTCCGGCGACGCGGCCCGGTGGCCATCCTGAACCTGTGTTCGGCCATCCCGACGCCGTTGCATCTGGCCCAGGGGCAGCTTGGGGCCGATCAGATCGCGCGGCTGGAGGCCGAGCTGACGGCGACGCAGCAGGCGGGTCTTTGCCGGATCGTCCTGATCCATCACCCGGTCGCGGACGGGGTCGTGGCGGATCGCAAGGCGTTGACCGACCGGCCCGCGCTTCAGGCCATGCTGGCGCGCGCGGGGGCGGAACTGATCCTGCACGGCCATGCCCACCGATCGACCGTGTCCTCGGTGGCGGGACCGGACGGGCCGATCCCGGCGCTGGGGGTGCCGTCCGCCTCGCTGTCGCCCGCTGAAGGCGAGGCGGCGCGCTGGCACGAGATCGCGATCACGCCCTGCGAGACGGGCTTCGATATCGACATCGCCGCACGCGGTATTCAGGCGGACGGCACCATGAACAGGCTGGGTGGCTACCAGCTGGCGACCCGCACAAGAGGCAAAATCGGCTGACCTGACGTCGGCCCGGCCAGAATGGCGTGACTGGCAGAAGTAGGGAGACTAGCGATCCCGAAATGGCGCTATTCAAACAGGCCCGTGCACACTCAGGGATAGCGGGTCTGGATCCGGATCGTGTTGTCGCCGGGCGTCACCGCAAACCGCACGGAGCGGAACGACGGCAGGCCCAGCCGCGCCGGGGCGTCGTTGGAAAAGCCGAACCCTTCCGTCGGGCGACCGATGGCGCTGCGGTCGAAATCGCTGTCGCCGTCGGCGTCGTGATAGATGACCACCGCATAGGTGCCCGCCTCCGGCAGGTTGAAACAGGCCCGCGTCGTCGGCGCCAACGCCCGCGTCCGCACCCGCAGCAGCTTGCCACCGGGAGCCAGGAACCGCCGCGCATTGTCGGGATAGATCGTCACTGCGATCTGGCCCTCGGCCGCCCGCACGCCGTTGACGATGACGTTCAGCCGCGTCCCGCCATCCGCCGCGCCCTCGCAGGTCTGGGCCTGGACGGCCCCCGCCGAGGCGATCAACGCCGCACCGGACACCAGGGCCGCGATCAGGAAAGGTCTGGCTTTCACGATTTGTCTCTGTTTCCTATAGGCCGCGCCGGTCCGGACCGGTTATCTTGGCCATCATGACCAATCCGACCGCAACGGCCTTTGGATATCCGCACACGCTTGTCGCGGAAACAACTCACTGGCTTGTTCTGGTCCGGCCCAAACAGCCCACATGGGGATCGCTGGCCCTGGTGTGCAAGGAGCCGGTCCAGGCCTTCGCCGACCTCAGCGCCGAGGCCTTCGCCGATCTGAAGGTCGCGACCACCGGCATCGAGGTCATACTGGGTCGCTTGGTGGCCTATGAGCGGATCAACTATCTGATGCTGATGATGGTCGATCGCGACGTGCATTTCCACGTCATCCCCCGCTACGACGGCGCACGCGAGGACGCCGGTCTGACGTTCACCGACGCCGGCTGGCCCGGCCCACCCGCGCTTGGCCAGAGCATCGATCTGGACGCCGATCAGGCCGCCAGCCTGGCCCGGCGGCTTGGTGAAGCCTGGCCCCGGACGGAGGTGGCGGCGCAGTGATCCGTCTGCGCATCCTCGACCGCTATTCGCTCCGGCTGACGCTCTGGCCGATGGTCGGGGCGATCGTCGTGACGCTGGTGGCGCTGTTGCTGGAGCGGGTGCTGCGGCTGCTGGACGCCCTGTCCCAGAGCGACGGACGGTTCGGTTCCGTGCTGGAGCTGACGGCCAATCTCGTTCCGCATTATCTGGGCCTGACCCTGCCTGCTGCCTTCTTCGTGGCCCTTTTCATCGTGGTGTCGCGACTGAACGACGGGTCCGAGATCGACGCCATGCTGGCCAGCGGCCATTCCCTGACCCGGATCGCGGCTCCGTTTGTCGGGCTGGGCGTCGCCCTGATGGTCCTCAGCTTCATCCTGTTCGGCTTCGTCCAGCCCTACAGCCGATATGCCTACCGCTCGGTCCTGCACAGCGCCCAAAGCGCGGGCTGGAGCGGGGCGGTTCCGGAACGGGCGGTGATATCCACTGACGACGGCCTGCTGATCACCGCCAACACCACCGATGCCTCAGGCCGGTCGTTGAAGGGCGTCTTCATCCGCCAGCTCAATCCGAACGGCGCTGAGCTGATCACTACCGCCGACCGAGCCGATGTCTCGATAAATCCTGAGAGCGGCACCGCCACCGTCACCCTGCACCAGGGTCGCCAGATCCGGATCGGTCGCGACGGCAGGCCCAAAGTCTTCGTCTTCAGCGGCTTCTTCGCCGACATCCCCCTGACCGGGGCGACGAAGCTGCTGCGGGATCGCGGCGGGGATGCGCGCGAGCTGACGCAGGTCGAGCTCGTGACCGGAGGAGGTCGGACCATTCCGCTGCAGGAACGGATGGCCGAGTTCTATGGCCGACTGGCGCGAGCCCTCGCTCTCCCGCTGCTGCCGCTGCTTGCGCTGCCGCTGGGTCTGGCGGCCAAGCGGGGCGGGCGGGCGCCCGGCGTCATCCTGGCCGGGGTCATCCTGATCGCGTTCCAGAACCTGCTCCAGCTCGGACAGGGGCTGGCGACCAGCGGGCGGGCCGACGCCATCGTCGCCGTGGGCCTGCCTTTCGCGGGGTTCGCGGGCCTGTGCGTCTGGATCTTCATGGGTAGCCGCCGACGCCCCGGCGACACCCCTATCGCCCGGCTGACGCAGCGCCTGGGGGCGGTAACGAGGCGTGTCATCCGGCTGATCCCCGCACGGCGGCCCGCCCGCGCATGATCCTGGCCCGTTTCATCCTCAAGGTCGTGGGGTTCCGCATTCTGGCGGCGCTTGCCGTGCTTTTCGCTGTGCTTCAGGTGCTCGACCTGCTGGACGCGACGACCGACGTGCTGGACCGCGGGCTGGGTGTCAGCGGCGTGATGACATATGCCGCGCTGCGCGCGCCAGGCCTGCTGATCCAGGCCCTGCCCATCGCGGTCCTGGCCGGCAGCCTGCTGGCCTTCAACCAGCTGGGTCGGGAGAGCGCGATCATCGCCATGCGGGCCAGCGGCATCTCTACGTTTCGCCTCATCGGCCTGTCGCTACCCGCGGCCCTGGTCGTCGTCGCGGCCCATCTGGTGATCGGCCAGGCGATCGCCCCGCGCACCGATTCCGCGCTGGAACGCTGGTGGCGGGTCACCGAACCGGTGGATGATCGGAAGCCGCCGGAAAGCCGCAGCTTCCGCATCGGAGCCGACATCGTCACCGCCACCGCAAATCCCGACCGCGACACCAGCCTGATCGACGTCCGCATCTATAGCCGGACGCCGGCGGGCTTGTTGGTGACCCGGACCACGGCGTCTACGGCCCGTTTCGACAACGGCGCCTGGACCCTGAGCGACGCAAGGACCGTGACGATCGCACAAGGGGGCGAGGGTGTTCGCGATGTCGTGCGCATGACCTGGCCGACCACCCTCCGTCCCGTCGATATCCAGACCGTATTTGGCGACACGGCCACGACCACCTCGGCGGAAGCCCGCCGCGCGCTGCGTGAGGGCGCGGCCCTGCGGTCCCCCGCCTTCTACCAGATGACCCTGCATCGGGCCTGGTCGACGCCATTCGCGTCGCTTGTCATGCTTCTGCTGGCGATCCCGGTGGGCTTGGTCAGCTATCGCGGCGCCCAGGCTCCCGTTGTGCTGGCGCTTTGCCTCGGGGCCGGGTTGCTGTTCCTGGTCGTCGACGGGCTGCTGGCGGCCGTGGGCGAAAGTGGGGTCTTGCCGGTGCTGCTGGCCGCCTGGGGCGGGCCGATCGTATTCGCCGCCGCCGCCATGATGGTCCTGTTGCGGGAGGAAGGCCCATGATGCCGTTGCAGATCGTCCCGGTCGTCACCCCGGCGGAGCTGGACCGGTTCATCGCGCTGTCCGACCGGATCAACGCGGGGGATCCGAACTATGTGCCGCCGCTGCGGATGGAGCGACGCGATGCCCTGTCGCCCAAGAAGAACCCCTTCTTCGCCCATGCCGATGTCCAGCTGTGGATGGCGATCCGCGACGGGCGCGACGTCGGCCGGATCAGCGCCCAGATCGACCACTTGGCCCCACCCCGCGCGGACGGTCCCGATGGCCATTTCGGCCTGATCTGCGCCGAGGACGACGCCGCCGTATTCGCCGCCCTGCTCGAGACCGCCGAGTCCTGGTTAAAAGCGCGGGGCTGTCGCCGGGCTCTGGGTCCGTTCAACCTGTCGATCAACGAGGAGGTCGGCCTGCTGATCGACGGCTTCGACACCCCGCCGATGGTGATGATGGGCCACGACCCGGCCTATGCAGCTTCCCGGATCGAGGCCCTGGGCTATGCCAAGGCCAAGGACGTCTTCGCCTATACCTCGTCCTTCGACCACGACCTGCCCGCGCCGGTCACGCGGCGGGTGAAACGCGGGCCGCCGCCGGGCCTCGTGCTGCGCCCGCTCGACATGCGCCGTTACGATGCCGAGGTCGATGCCTTGACCGACATCCTAAACGACGCCTGGTCCGACAATTGGGGGTTCACGCCCGTCACGGAGGCGGAGACCCGTCAACTGGCCATTGCGCTGAAGCCAGTGATCGATCCGCGCCTGACCTGGTTCGCCGAGATCGACGGCGACGTAGCCGGTTTTGTCGTCTTCCTTCCCAACGTCAACGCGGCGATCGCGGACCTGAAAGGGCGGTTGCTGCCTTTCGGTTGGGCCCAACTCCTGTGGCGGCTGAAGGTGCGGCGCGTCAAATCGATCCGCGTTCCCCTGATGGGGGTGAAGCGTCGCCATGCCAGGACACAGAAGGGGATCATGGCGCCGTTTCATCTGGTGCATATCGCCCGCAGCCAAGCCCGCGCACTGGGTTATCGGCACTGCGAGATGTCGTGGATCCTCGAGGACAACACGGCCATGCGAGGCATCCTCGAATCGCTCGGGGCCCGCATCTACAAGACCTATAGAATCTATCTGAAGACCCTGGCGTGAGCGGGTTCACGGCCCTCATTCTGGCCGGGTCGCGGGACGGGCCGGACCCCGTCGCCGATTATGCGGGTGTGGCGCACAAGGCCCTGATCCCGATCGACGGCACGCCGATGGTCCTGCGCGTCGTCGCCGCCCTGAACGATGCGGGGGCCCGCCGGATCGCCGTCTCGACCGACGCTGTCGGTGTCATCGCCGCCTTGGCTGGGTCGAGTGTCGAATGTCTGCCGCCAATGGCCCAGCCTAGCCTCAGCGTCCTGTCGGCCTTCGACACCTTGGGGGCCCCGCTGCTGGTGACGACGGCGGACCACGCCCTGCTGCGTCCCGACTGGATCACCCGGTTCCTTGCCGACACGCCCCCCGATGCCGACCTGTCCCTGCTGCTGGCCGAGCGGGCCGTAATCGAGGCGGATGCGCCACAAACGAAGCGCACATATTATCGGTTCGCGGGTCAGGCTTGGTCCGGCTGCAACATGTTCCACCTTGCCACGCCCCGCGCCGCAGCCGCATTGGAGCTGTGGCGAACGGTCGAGGTCCATCGAAAACAGCCGTGGCGCGTGGCCCGGCTGATCGGGCTGACGACCCTGGCCCATTATCTCGGGGGGCGGCTGACAATCCAGGATGCCGTCGCCCGTCTGGGGGCGTCGATCGGGGTCCGGGCGGCGGTGGTGCCCAGCCGGTTCGGTCTCGCCGCCGTCGATGTGGACAAGCCCGAAGACTTGGATCTGATCCGCCGGATCGTCACCGATCAGCGCGCCAGCCAGCCCTGAACCAGGGCCTCGTTGGTCGCCACATCGGCCAGGAAATCCATCTCGCCCCAGCCCAGCCCCTCGATCGAACAGACGCGGACGTCCCCGCCCTCGCGCGCCAGTTCGTGGATGATGCTCAGATACCAGCGGCGCAGGTTTTCCGGATCGCGCAACGCCGCCTCCATGGCCGCCCGGAACCGCGCCGCGCCCCGGTCCGAGAACCGCAGGAAGCCGATCGATTCGGCGTCATAGGTCTGGATCGTCTTGCCAATGGCGACCAAGGCGTCGCCGCGCGTCTCGACCTTCATGTCGTCGGCGTCATAGGTCGACTTGCGATCGACGGTGACGACGATATCGGCCTCCGGAGCCGCGATCAGTCTTTCCGCAATAGCGGGCTCGAACAGGGTGTCGCCGTTCAACAGCAGCACGCCCGCCTCGAACCGGTCGCGCACGATCCAGCAGGAGGCCAGGTTGTCGGCCACGCCATAGAAGGGATTGTAGACGGTCGAAACCGCCATTCCCCCCAGCTCAAGCCGCCCGATCTCGTCTTCGACTAGCGAAGCGCCGAAGCCGGTGACGACGATCACCTCGCCTGCTCCCGCCGCCTGAAGATGTGTCAGTTGCCAGGACAGCAGGCTGCGCCCCCCCAGTTCGACCAGGCATTTCGGCCGTGCCTCTGTCAGGGGCAACAGCCTCTTGCCCTGGCCCGCGCTCAGGATGATGGCCCGTGTTGTCGTCACCCGGATTGTCCCTGCATGAAGTCCATGATGGCTCGCGCCGCCCGCTCGGAGGCCGGTTCGGGGCCGGTCGAGAAGGTCTCGGCGAAGCCCGCGGTCTGGGCAGCCAAGAAATGCCGGTGATTCCGCCGTGCCGCATCGATGGCCTCGACCAGATCGATCATGGTCTCCCGAACCGGCCCGAACCGCCAATGGCCATAGTTCTCGTCGCCCTGCCAGTTGACGCCCCCGGCGTTCAGGAAGACACAGGGTTTGGGCGTGCGCAGGAACTCGTAGGCCTGGCTGCTCACGTCGCCAAGGTAGACGTCAGCCAATGTGGTCCAGGTCATGTCGATCGACCGGTCACTGCCGCGATCGATGTGGATGTGAGGCCGGCCCTCATAGTCGTCCAGCAGCCCCGCCCAGCGCGCCCTCGCGGCCCTGCCGTCCAGCAGTCGGACGTGAGGCGCCACGACCAGGTTGTAGCGATCCTGATCGGCGAAGGCGCTGAGCACATCCGCGCCGAACCGTTCCCACGAGCCAAGATTGGAGAAATGAGGATTGTAGAGCACCACGGGCCTGTCATTAGCGAACGGTCGAAAGCTCGGATCTCGGATCGCATCCGCCGCCTCGAACTTGGGGTAGCCGATGACGGCGTGATGACCATCACGGATCAGGCCCTCGCGCTGCATCCGCGCCCGGTGCTTCTCGCCCGCCATCAGGACGAAGTCGAAATCCGCGATCCGCCGATCAAATCCGGCCGCCCGGTCCCCCGCCCCATGGTCCAGATGAATGAAGCGAGGCCGGGTAACCCCCAGCCGTTTCAAAAATATAGACGTCCGCTCCGGCACGGCGATGGCGTCCGATTCGTTCAACCAGCCCGCTGCGGTCACCATTGCCAGAAGTTTTGGCGGGTTCCTGCCGCCCGAGATTGTCTGGGCGATAGAAAGAAGCGACGATCTTATATTGTAATACTCGAGTCTTGCGTCGCCCAGTCGAGAGGCTGCGAACCGAGCGTATTCGAGCTGCCAAGCGCCAGGCGACGCAATAACGACGCGCGCTTCGGATTTCGCAGCCAAGCGCACTGCTGTCGGCAATCCATGCAGCAGTTGATGATTTTGCGCATTGAATAGAAAGACTATCTTCACCTCGTTATTGGCGTCCCGACGAGTCTTAAATAAATAGGCTTCATAATCCACAATAATGATACAGCGCCACATTGGCGTTGCGCATATAGAACATGATGTCCAGCCACGTCGCCAATATAGAAAATACCAGGGATTCTGATCCAACGCCGTCACCGACCGCTGCGCCTATAACCCCTCCGCGTCGTCGGGAGACGCTCAACTCAGCGGCATCGATCAGGGTCCTAACCGTAGCCATATATGAAGGCCTTTCAAGCCGCCTAGCTTAGACCGACGCCTATGAATGCCGGCTCTCGTGTTGGATCGTAACGGAGTGGGCACAGGTCGCCGTTGGCGGAGCATCGACCGAAGGTCGTCGGACTCCGGGTCCTCGACGCTAACCGCCCATCGATGTAGGTTGCCGGTCAACAGAGTAGGTGGCCGATGTTTTCAGCGTGGCGAGATATTGCAGTCTTCGTCGATGAGACCGGGGCCGGAGATCGGATCGCTCGTCAGGCGGCAATCCTTGCGAAACGTCACAACGCGCATCTGGTCGGAATATTCGGGATGGCGCGCGAACCATCCCATCCGTCGGACGACTTCGCGAGGGGCAGGCAAGGGATACAGCACGTCATAGCCAAACGCCGCGAAGAGGAGGCCGGCAAAGCACTCGCCGCTGGGAAACAGTTCAGCGATCTTCTGAGAGACTACGACGTCGGAACTGAGTTTCGAGTCGTCTGGCGCGGCGACGCCGCTGATGATATTGTCCTGAATGGACTGAACTGCGATTTGATCATCGCAAGCCATCCAAAGCTCGATAATCTTCCAGACAACTGGTCAGGCGAACACCTTTTACTTGTGACGAGCGCCCCTGTGTTGAGAATCCCCACCGGCTGGGTAGATCGATCTGTGGGTAAGAATGTCCTGATTGCCTGGAATGGTAGCCGGGAAGTTCGCCGAGCGGTCAACGACGGCATGCCTCTTCTTGGCTCCGCCGATTCGGTTACAGTGCTGACTGTAGATCATGATCGCATACCTGGGGGTATCGGATCGACGGCCGACGATGCTGTCCGCCATCTTCTAAGGCATGACATAGACGCCAACCTCTCCTCGATTGAGTCCGGGGGCCGCCCGGTTGCAGACGTCATTCTAGACTACGCGGCCTCTATCAGCGCCGATTTGCTTGTTATAGGCGCCTACAGTCATCCCCGAACGATCGAGCGTCTGTTCGGCGGCATCACCCGTTCGTTGCTGGCCGATGCCAAGATGCCCCTGCTCATGTCTCGCTGAAGCGTCAGCGTCAGTCGAGTGCAAGTCACTGGACCGGCGCCGCGGCGTTGCAGGACGGCTTTCGAAAGCAGGAGAATGCTGAGGAGAAATCAGGCAGGCTTGTTCCAGCAGCTAGAACGCGACTTCGAGAAAGGGTCGGGTCCAAAGTGAGCTTGACCCGGATGTCGGAACGGACCGTGCCGGATCGGGCCCTCGTCGCCGATCGCACCTTAAGGTCGTTATTCGTTTTAGTCTCTATCCCAAGTCTCGCATTCCCGTGGGCCTCGCCGAGGGACAGGTATCCGACCGCCTGACGCACGATCATGGCCGCCGGGCCTCGCTGAGCTCGATCACCTTATCATCTCTCCATGTTCAGAGCCCAAGCGCAGAACAAGAAATTCCAGATCAGATCGCTCCAAAGCTTCAGGGGCAGGTCAGAGCGTCACAGCCATCAGGCGTCAGTCGCTGGCTCAATACCGTCAAGCCCGAGGCACCGGCCGGCAAGGCCATCTTCGACAACTCCGCTGCCCACAGACACCCCTGGCTGATCGACGGGCTAAAGCGCCGCCCACAATGGACGCTCCATTTCACGCCGACCTCGGCGCCTGGCTCAACGCCGTCAAGGGCGTTGTCGCCATCCTTTCCAAGCGTCGTCTCACCCGTTGCGGCTTCAACGCGTCGTCGCTCTCCCGGCCGCCGTCAACCGCTTCGTCGCGGACGACATTCAGCAGCCCAAGGCCTTCTTCCGGACCGCCGATCCAGACAGAATCATCGCCGCAGCCAACCGGGTGCCCAGACGCAGGGATTTATTCCACAGAGGGCGGTGTTGGGCGATGATCTGTTAGACTGCCCTCGGGCCGACGCCGAGTGACATCACCGCCATCCAGACCGCCATGGCGATCATCATCAGGTTCTCGGTGAGCGATAGGAAACCCAGAGGCACATTGCTGTCGCCGCCGACGCAGGCGCATTTCAGTTCCCTCTTGTCGATATAGACGGCCTTGAACACAGAGATCGCGCCGATGCCTCCGATGACCAGGGCGACGGGCGCCGACAGCCAGGTCAGCACGCCCGCGACCATCAGTGCGCCCGCTCCAAACTCCGCGAAGGGGTAGATCTTGCCATATGGGACCCAGCGCTTGGCCAAGAGGTCGTAATTCAGGAACATGGACGAGAAACTCTCGATGTTCTGGAGTTTCAGCATCCCCAGCACCATCATAGACAGCGCAATGAACCACTCGCCCGCCCGCCCGGTCAGCGGGGTTCCGTAGATGAAAAGGCTAAGCATTGAGGCCATGACGGCGGTCGTCAGGAAAACGACCAGCACCGGCGTATAGGTCGTCGCCTTGGGGTCGCGGACCTTGAGGCCCAGGTTGCGACGCAGGTCGTCGTGACCGCCTATCCGCTGTCCGTCGATGAAGACCTGGGGTGTCGTCTTCACGCCGTACTGGGCCTTGAAGGCGTCGGTCTGCTCGCGGGTCGTCAGCCAGTGGTCCTCGACCCGATAGCCCCGGCTTTTCAGCAGGTGACGGGCTTTGAGCCCCCAGGGGCAGGTGTGGTCGGGCATCACCATGCGATAGATGATGGCGGTCTTGGTCATTGCAGCCTCCGTGACATTGAAACCGGAGGCCCGCCCCCAAGTTCCGTAGCACGACGGAGTCAAGCGTGAGTGTGCGGACTATCGCAGCCCTGACGCGAGAGGAGGATGTGGCTTTTGATCTGCTCCCGCCAACGCTGGCCCCTCAGCCGGCGTCAACGCACGCCGATTCGGAACATGTTTACCGCCCTCCTCGCTGCTGGGGCGGAAAGACCCGGAGCCTCATCACCTTAGCAGCCGATGGACGAGGCCGCGTCCAGGGTAAAGAGGATGCGTGAAATGACCAGCACCGTCCGATGCGGCGGGACGCCGCTCAAGACTCAATCCAGCGTCGTCCGGTACCGAAGGATGGCGAGCGCCGTGATCACCACGACGAAGGCGACCAGCGCCATCACGCTTGGCCACGCGTCGGCCAGACCAACGCCCTTCAACAATGCGCCGCGGACAATCCTCAGAAAATGGGTGACAGGAATCAATGACCCGAGGGCCTGGGCCCAATCAGGCATGCCCCGGAAAGGGAAGAGAAAGCCGGAGAGCAGCATGGACGGCAAAATGTAGAAGATGGACATCTGCATGGCCTGCATCTGGGTTTGGGCGAGGGTCGACAGGAAGAACCCAAGCGCCAGAGATCCCACGATGAACAGCATGACCCCGACGATGAGGGCGTCCCAGCCCCCGACCATGGGGACGTCGAACAGCAGCCGAGCCATCACCAGGAACAGGGTCACCTGAACAATCCCCACCCCGACATAGGGGGCGAGCTTGCCGATCATGACTTCGAGCGGCCGCACAGGCGTCGCCAGCAGGCTTTCCAACGTACCGCGCTCCCGCTCGCGCGCCATGGCCAGCGACGTCATCATGACCAGGGTCATCGACAGGATGACCCCCAGAAGGCCGGGAACGATGTTGAAAGCGGTTATCCCTTCCGGGTTATAGCGCCTGTGAACGATCACCTCGAACGGGGCGCCCTGGGTGGACCGGACCAGCGGGCCGGTCAGGTCGCGAGCCAACGCCTGTGCCGGAAGGCCTGCGAGCGCGGCAAGGGCGCCGCCCGTCGCCGAGGGATCGGCGGCGTCGGCCTCGATCAGAATCGCCGGATTCTCGCCCCGCACGACCCTGCGCGTGAAATCCTGGGGGATCACCACCGCGAACTGGACCTCGCCCCGCGCCAAGGCCTGGTCGAGTTCGGCCTGGCTGTTGGCCGACTGGGTGATGAGAAAATAGCCGCTGTTCGTCAGGGCGCTCAAAAATGAGCGCGAAAAGCTCCCATGATCCTGAACATAGACCGCGGTCGGCAGATTTCGGGGATCGTCGTTGATGGCATAGCCGAACAAGACCAGCTGCAGGATCGGCATGATCAGGATCATGGCGTAGGCGAGGTGGTCGCGCGTGAGCTGAATGAACTCCTTGGCCATGACGGCCCAGATTCGTGTCGCCGAAAGCATCAGCTCGATTCTCGCTGAAGGTCGGCCGTCAATTGTATGAACACGTCCTCCAGGGTGGGCCGGGTTTCCGTCCACACGATCGGCGCCTCACTCAACGGTGCGATCGCCTTTTCCAGTGCGGCGCGATCTCGGCCGGAGACGTGCAGCGTCGTTCCGAACACCGTCGCCATTTCAACGCCGACCTGGTCTCTGAGGCGTGGAACGAGCCGGCCTACATGAGGCCCCTCCGCCAAGAAGGTGGTCAATCCGGACTCATCGATGACCTGGTCGGCCGTGCCCCGAGCCAGCGTTCGACCTCCGGCGATATAGGCGATCTCGTGACACCGTTCGGCCTCGTCCATGTAGTGGGTGGACACAAGAACGGTCATGCCTTCGTCAGACAGCGCGTGGATTTCGTCCCAGAAGGTTCGCCGCGCTTCCGGATCGACGCCGGCGGTCGGCTCGTCGAGCAGGAGCAACTCGGGTTCGTGCAGGGTCGCGGCGGCCAGCGCCAGCCGTTGTTTCCATCCGCCGGAGAGCGTGCCGGCGAGCTGTCTTCGTCGCTTGACCAGTCCCAGACGCTCCAGTGCCGCCTCGACCCGAGCGGCGCGACGGTCCAGTTCGTGAACCCTGCTTGTGAACACCAGGTTCTGCTCGATGGACAGGTCGTCATAGAGCGAGAATTTCTGCGTCATATAGCCGACCCGACGTTTGATCAGCTCCGACTGGCTCATGACGTCGTAGCCAAGCACCTCGCCCTCTCCGCTGTCGGGCGTCAGCAGACCACACAGAAGACGAAGCGTGGTCGTTTTGCCCGCTCCGTTCGGGCCAAGAAATCCGCATATTCTGCCGCGTTCGACGGTGATGCCGAAGTCCTGCACGGCATGCAGCGCGCCGAACGACTTGTTGAGGCCCCGAACGTCGATCACCGGCTCTGCATGTTTCATTGTGCGCCCCGCAACCGCTCGACATCGACAGGCAAACCGGGCTGGAGCGAGCGGGGATTTTCGGGCGTCGCTTCGATCATGAAGACCAGACGATCCCGGCTGCCCTGGCTGTAAAGGATTGGCGGAGTGAACTCAGGTCGCGGGCTGATCCAGCTAATCCGGGCCCGGCGCGCCGCGCCGCAGCCATCGCAGCTGAAGCTCACCACGCCGCCGGGCCGATAGTTAATCAATTCTCGCTCGGGAACGAAGAAACGGACCTTGACCTCGGCGTCGGGCAGCAGCGCGAGGACCGGTTGATTGGCGGGGACGAATTCACCCTGGCGAAAGAAGATCTCCTCGACACGCGCGTCCACAGGCGCTCGCGGCGCCAAGGTGCTCAGCCGCACTTCGGCCTCGCCCAGTCCCCCTTCGGCCTGGTATATTTGTTGTTCAGCCGCCCGCAGGGCGCCTTCCCGCGCACCCAGCGTCGCCACCTCGCGCCGACGCCGTACGGCCGCGACCTGGGCCCTGGCCGTGTCTCTTTGCGCTCTCTCCTGATCGAGCCTGGCTGGTGCGTAAATGCCCTGACGCACCAGGGGTTCGATCCGCGCATAGCTGGCTTCCGCTTCCCGCAGCTGCGCCTGGGCGGACGCGAGTTCGGTATCGAACACGTCGAGTTCCTGCTCTCTTTGTCCCGTCCGGAGATCGTCGGCACGCGCGCGCGCCGCCTCGACCGACGCGGCCGCACCGCTCGCCTGTGCCTTCTGCACGCCCGCGTCGATCTGGAACGTCGCAGCACCAGTCCGGACGCGGTCGCCTTCGCGCACATAGAGGGTTTCGAGCGCGCCCGATGCGGGCGCAGCGAGATAAACCGGCTCGCCCTCCACATAGCCTGAAAGAGGGCGGTCTATTGTGTCGGTCCGGAGAAACCCCCAGATCAACCCGCCGATCGCGACCAGGCCAACACCGGCGGCGATCTGATAGAGCGTCCGGCGCCTCACGCCTTCATCCCCTTGAGGACGGTGTCCAGATGTTGGGCCGCCAGCGCCTCGAGCGGCAGAGGTTTGGCCCCGATGGGCTCGAAGGTTTCTCTCCAAAGCAGACCGAGCACCAAGGGGCCCAACAGGCCCATGGCGAAGAGTTCAGGATCGCCCCGTCGGACCTCGCCCGACTTCTGCCCTCGACGGACCAGACTGGCGATCAGCGCCAGAAGCGGTGTGATGACGGACTGGTGCCAGATCAGCGCCAGTTCGGGCAGATTGCGGCTTTCCGAAATGATCAGCTTGACCACGCCGCCGATACGAGGATTGGCTTGGAGCGCGCTAACGAGGACCCCGACGCCCAATCGCGCCGCTTCATCGAATGGTAGATCGGCCTCGACGCCGGTCCTGATCTTGAGCAAGCGCGGCTCTATGGCGTCCTGCACCACCGCCCTGAAGAGATCCTGCTTCGTTTCGAAATAGAGATAGAGCGCGCCCTTCGACACCCCGGCGGCCTTGGCGATGTCGTCGAGCCGGGCGCGCGCGAAACCATGCTCGGAGAACACCTCGAGCGCAGCCGCCACGATCTCTGCCGGCCGATGGGCTGCTCGGCGGCGCCATTTTGGTTGTCCCGGAGGCAGCATGACGACCCTTATTAACTGAACGGAAAGTTATTAAGGGACTTATTCGGACGGTTCAAGGACTGTTCCACCACAAAGCGTGTTCTGCCGCCCGGGCGGTGTTCTGCTGCGGCCGGAGCGAGTGCGGTCCGCGTAAGCATTGCTTTCGAGACCAGGTGAGATCCGCAGCGACCAGCGTCAGGCTGGATCGCTGTTCGTCTGCCCCCAGCCGTGGCAACCTTCACCCTGCTGGTTCGAAAAGGCGCGCCCCGTCCGATCAGCCCGGCAGCCCGCCTCCTATGGCTTAAGTTGGCCGCAAGGTTCGTTCATAACTCGTGCGCGCGTTACGGCTTTGGCCGTGCGAGATGTCTACCAGTCGGGGCGGATCGGCTTCGGGGTCTCAAATCATGCGGGATGACGAACTCAATCGGTGGTTCTGTCATGCGATACTGCCGCATGAGCCTTTGCTCATGCGCGTCATTCATCGGAGCTGGCCAAGCGCTGAGGACGTCGTCGATATCCGCCAAGATGTATATGAACGCGTCTTGAACGCCGCCCAGCACGGCGTGCCGTCCCAACCCCGAGCCTATCTGTTGACCATCGCCCGCAATCTGATGATCAACCGAGCGCGTCGCGCCAAAATCGTATCGTTCGATCTGATATCGGACCTAGAGACTGCAGACTGGGAGGACCTGGCCGCCGAACCGCACCGTCATCTCGCGGCGCGTGAAGAACTTCGTAGAGCCCAAGAGGGACTCGACCGTCTGCCAGTGCGGTGCCGGGAAGTTGTGTGCCTGCGCAAGCTGGAAGGGCTCTCGACCCGCGAGGCGGCAGAGAGGCTAGGCGTCAGTCACCATACGGTGGAGCGGCAACTGACGTTGGGAATGCGAGCTTTGACGGACTTCATGCTGGGGGGGGAAGGGCGCATTGCTCGTGGCGTCGGCCAAGGTCGCAAGACCCGGGAGACGCAGCCATGAGCCGAGCCACCGACGTGGAAGCGTGCGCAGCGACCTGGCTGGTGCGTCGCGAAGAAGAGCACTGGACTGCCAGAGACGAAGCGGAGTTGCAGCTCTGGCTGCAGGAATCCGCGGCACACCGCGCGGCCTTCTGGCGTCTCGAATATGGTTGGCGAAGGGCTGATCGGTTGGCGGCGCTCACCAGCGATGCGCGCAAGGGGGTTGATGCAGGCATAGGGACCCGTCGGGTTCGTGCAGCGTTGCTGGCCGCCTGTCTCGTGCTCGCGACCGCCCTTGGGTTCTGGGCGATACGCGAACCGGGTTCGGCGCCCGCCATGTTTACGACGGATGTCGGCGGACACAGACTGGCGGTGATGTCCGACGGGTCTCGTGTCGAGCTGAATACGGCCAGTCATTTGCGCGCGGAGATCGGTCGGAGGAGCCGGCAGGTCTGGCTTGATCAGGGCGAAGCCTATTTCGAGGTTGCCCATGACAGGGATCGGCCTTTCGTCGTTCATGCAGGCGATACACGCGTCACGGTTCTCGGCACGAAGTTCGTGGTTCGGCGAGACGAAGACAAAGTGACGGTCAGCGTCGTTGAGGGCCGAGTGAAGGTCGAGGAGGCGGGCGGCCACGCCATTGACAGGGCCTCAGTCATCACCTCAGGGGATATCGCTCTATCCCAGGGCGATTCGATGCTTTTGGCGCCGCGCTCGGAGCAGCGCGTCGAGGCTCAACTCGCCTGGCGCCAGGGGCGGATCGATTTCGATAACACCACCCTGGGGCAGGCCGCCCTCGAGTTCAATCGCTACAACCGCCGTCAGCTCATCGTCTCCGAAGACCTCTCGGACCTGCGGATCGGAGGCTCGTTCGCCGCCCAGAATCTGGATGGCTTCGTCCGGATGCTTCGTGACGCCTACGACCTGTCTGTGACCCAAACCGGCGATCGATTCACAATTTCTTCGTGACGACGTTACGGGAGTGGAAGCTCCCGACTGTCCTTCTCTGGTGACGGCGCGTCAGACGCCGCGACATCGGGTGAGGAACAGACAATGTCAAAAGGATCCAGATCGACCTGGCTGCTGGGCGCTTGCGCTACGGCGGCCCTCGTCGTGGCGTCGCAGCCTTGTCAGGCGCAGGCGCCGCGGACGGCCAGCTTCAACATCGCTGAAGGGGAGATGCGGCCGGCCATAGACACCTGGATGCGGCAATCCGGCCGCGAGGTGATCTATCGCGTCGAGGACGTCCAAGGTCTGCGCACCCGCGGCGTAAGCGGCGTGATGGACAGCGATCTGGCGCTTGAGCGGACCCTCGCGGGCTCGGGGCTCACCAGCCGCCGCGACACGTCCGGGGCACTGGCGATCATTCGCCAGAGCGATTCCCGAAGCCAGGCCGAGATCGGCTTGGTTACAACACAGATCGAGGATGTGATCGTCACAGCGCGACGCACCGAGGAGAGGAGCCAGGATGTTCCGGTCGCGGTCTCTGCCTTCAGCCAGGAATCGCTGCGTGAGAAAGGCATACAGACGGCGACGGATCTCCAGAATTTCACGCCATCCCTGACCGTCTTGGGACATGTCAGCCGAAACCAGGAAGAGTTCACCCTCCGCGGCATGGGAGGCTCCGGCGGGTTCGGCACTGGAAGCGGCCCCGGGGTGGTCGCCTACTTCGCTGAGACTCCCAACAGCGCGAGCGGACCAGGCGTCTTCTACGACCTCCAGTCGCTGCAGGTCCTGAAGGGGCCGCAAGGCACCCTGTTCGGACGAAACTCGACCGGCGGCGCAGTTTTGATCGAGCCCCGCCGCCCGGACTACAGCGGCTTGAATGGGTACGCCGAAGGCATTGTCGGCAACTTCTCGCGGCGAAGTGGAGAAGCGGCGATCAATCTTCCGCTTATCGAGGACAGGCTGGCCGTTCGTCTTGCGGCTCGCTTCGATCAACGTGAAGGCTACGCCCGCGACGTCCTGAGCGGGCGCGAGTACCTGAACCGAGATAACTGGGGCGTTCGGCTGGGTATTCGGTTCGATCCGACGCCCTGGTTCAGCAATTACACGGTGGCCAGCTACAACGAGGTCAATGAGAACGGGGGGGGGACAGTCCTTCTGGCCGTCAATCCCGCATCGACCTTCGGGTCGCTTATGACGCCTTTTCTGGCCGCGCAGCAGTCCAGGAGCGTGCGGGAGACCGCGCTCAGCACCATCACCAAGGATGAGTTGAAGACGTTTCTCTTCCTCAATAACTCCGAGTTCCGGCTCCGCGATGGCCTGACGTTGAAGAACATCATCAGCTATGCGGGCCGGCAAGGGAACACGGCATCCGATGGCGACGCGAGCCCCTTGGAGATCTCGGATCTGGTCGGCGCACTGCCTGGTTCTTACAACACCGACCTGCGGACGTTCACCGAGGAGGTGCAGCTGCGCTACGAGACCGACCGGTTCGATGTCCAGGTCGGCGCCTTCTATCTGAAGGAAGACACCCCTGACGACGGTCTGACCTTCCAGACGATCAATCCCCTCCAAGCCCCCCTGGGCATCGCCGCGACGACGGTCATCTTGCCCTTTTCGCCCTTCTTCTATCCTGTCCTCAGCGTACAGGATCGCGCCGAAGTCCATGGGGACAGCCGGGCGGTCTATGCCCAGACGAATGTGAATCTCACATCCAGCCTCACTGCAACGGCGGGGCTGAGGTGGACCTGGGACACCTATGGCGGCCACATCAGCTCTTATCTTCCGGCGAGCTCCTTCTCGAACTTCGTCGCCAATGCCCCGCCCGCTCTTTTGCCGACGGCGTTGCTGACCCAGGCTCTGGCGTCCGACCTGTGCGTCTATGATGCGTTTCTCGCCGTAGCGCGCGGGCAGACGCCGTCCGTCCGCTTCCCAAATTGCTCCTATCCGGGCTTCGAGGGTGAGAGCGACGGGGCGACCTGGCAACTCGGGCTCGACTGGCGCGCTGATCCGGACACGCTCGTCTATGTCGTCAGCAGGCGCGGATACAAGAGCGGCGGCACCAATCCGGTCGTGACGATCCTTTCACCGCTCGGGCAGGATGATCCGCTGTTTCCGTTCAAGCCGGAAACCGTCACAGACCTCGAACTCGGCCTGAAGAGGGATTGGTCCTGGGACAACGGCGTCAGCGCGCGGACCAACATAGCGGCCTTCTATACCTGGTACGACGACATCCAGGTCATTCAGCGCCAAGTCTTCATCGGCTCCGACATCGCCACCAACGCCCAGAAGGCTCATGTGTTGGGCGTGGAGTTCGAGGGTCTGCTGAAGTTCGGCGACCGCTTCACCTTGGGCGCTACTTATTCGTACAACTCCGCCGAATATGACGAGTGGCAGACGCTGGCGACGCCCGGCTCGCCCAGTCAGGACTACAGCGGCACGCCTTTCCTCTACGTTCCCAGTTCCAAGTTCAGCCTCGACGGACGCCTGGCCCTGCCCATGCCCGTGGAACTCGGCGATCTGGGTCTGCGCGTGACCTATTCCTGGCAGGACGACCTCAAAGTGTCTCCGGATCCGCAGCCCTTCGACACGATCCCCTCCTATGCGTTGGTCAACCTGCGCCTCGAGTGGGACAACGTTGGGGGGCGGCCGATCGACATCGCGCTGTACGGTACGAATGTGACTGATGAAGAATACCGCGTCACGTCGAACAACGCCTACACAACCTCGGGCCGGGTCAGCAGCATCTACGGCGAACCCGCCCAGTACGGCCTGTCCGTTCGCGCCCGTTACTAGGAGTGGAGATGACATCGGCACGTCTATTGTTGAGCGCCTGCGCTGTTGCCGCGCTGCTTTCTGCCTGCGCTTCGATCCAATCCGCCTCGCCTGACATTTCCGCGCCGGTTGCGGAGCGGGCGGCCCGACTTGGAGCAACCGATCTCGTGAGCGCGCCGGGGCCGGACGGCGGTTCCATCCTGAGTGGCAAGTTGAACGGTCGAGCTTTTGTGCTGGCCACGCCAGCTCAGTGGAACCGGGGCGCAGTCTTTTTCGCGCAAGGCTATGCGACACCCGGCTCCACGCCCGTCGTGCCGCCGGATCCCATCACGAAGGATCCCGGAGGCGGAAGCCTGGCGCACATCTATAGCCAAGGCTATGCGGTCGCCATTTCGGCCTACGACAAGGCGGGGGTTGCAACCGAAAGCGGCGTCGCCAACACATTACGCCTGCGCGATTTCGTGAATGGACTGGGTTCGAACCGGGATTACATCTTGGGCGGCTCGATGGGCGGCGGCGTCGTCCTGGCCGCGATAGAGACGCATCCTGACGCCTTCGACGGCGCCGTCTCCATGTGCGGCATGACGCAAGGGTGGCTGCCCCTCGTAGGACAAATGATGGAGCTGCGGGCCGCATACAACCTGCTGACCGAAGGCACGCCTTACGCCCTGCCTGGTTCTATGGACGTAACGCGATCCGGGCTGCCGACGGTTCCTCTCGCCGGCGACCCAACGGACGGCGAGGCGTTCAGAAACGCGCAGAAGATGAGGGTGATCGCTCCGGTGCTGATGTTGTTCGGGGCTGCCAAGGCAGATCCTCAGGGCCGGGAAGCGACGATCGTTCGCCAATTGGCCTCGATCATAGATGCGGAACCTGATGCGGCGGTTATCGGCGCGCCCATCTACTCGGCTGTCCTGGGCATGGACGACATCGTTGAGGTCATGGGCGGTGTCCCCGCCGGTAACCGGAATACGGTCTATGCGCCCGATGGGATGAGCCGGACGGAGGCTGAAGGATTCAACGCGCGAATCCAGAGGTTCGACGCCGATCCGGCCGCCGTGGCGTACGGGCGACGCTGGCACGAAGCGACCGGGCGGTTTTCGACTCCTCTCGTCACTGTTCACCAAGCCGTCGATTCTCTCGTTCCCTATTCTCAATCCGAAGCGTTGGGCCAGGCGGTCGCCGAGGCCGGAAACACCGGCAACCTCGTCCAGTACAGAGTTCCCGGAACGCTGTTCCCGCTACCTGGAGGGTTGGAGGGCTACACCCATTGCGGCTTCTCGCCCGAACAGAATATTGCGGCCTTCGAGGCCATGAGGACGTGGGTCGAGCAAGGACGGCGCCCCTCGCCGGAGGCGGTCAGATGAGCTTGGCCATGAACCGCAGAGGTATCCTAGGCTTGGGCGCTGCAGTCGGCGCGGCTGGCCTGGCGGGGCCGGGCAGGTCGGCGGACAACGGTTTCTTGTGGGGCGCAGCGACCGCGGGACACCAGATCGAGGGCAACAATGTCAACTCCGACTTCTGGTTGTTGGAGCAGGTCGAGCCGACCGTGTTCGCCGAACCGTCTGGAGATGCCTGCGACAGCCTTCACCGCTGGAGAGAGGACGTTGCGATCGTCAAGGCTCTGGGGCTCAACTGCTATCGCTTCTCCATTGAATGGTCCCGGATCGAGCCCGCCAAGGGACAGTTCAGCCTAGCCTACATCGATCACTACGCGCGCATCGTCGATCATTGTCGCAGCCAGGGGCTGGCGCCGATCGTCACGTTCAACCACTTCACCACGCCGAGATGGTTTGCGGCCGCTGGCGGGTGGGAGAATTCCGAATCGCCGGACCTCTTCGCGCGCTTTTGCGAGCGGTCGGGTCAACGTCTCGCTGGCGGTCTAAGCCATGCCCTGACCTTCAACGAACCCAATCTGGCGCTCGGCGGGCGGTGGTCGGCCAACCCGCCTCCCCCAGCCTTCATGGCTCAGATGTCAGCCTGTATTGCGGCCGCCGGCAAGGCTAGCGGGTCGGATCGCTTTTCCCTGCTCATGGGCGATCAAGACCCTCGTCCAATGATCCCGCACGTCGTGGAGGCGCACCGTCGGGCCCGAGCCGCTCTGAAGTCGATCCGTTCCGATCTGCCGGTGGGCCTCAGCCTGGCGATACCCGACGAAGTGCCGATGGTCCCGGACAGCGCGCTCGAACGCAAACGTGCAGACGTCTATGCGCCCTTCTTCGAAGCGGTTTCCGACGACGAGTTCGTTGGTGTCCAGACCTATGGGCGGGACTACGTCGGCGCAGAGAAATCGGTGGCGCCGCCAGACGATATCCCCCGCCGCGCGAATGGTAAGGAATGGTTCCCGGCCGCCGTGGGTAACGTCGTTCGATACGTGCATGAAGCGACGGGGAAGCCGGTTCTGGTGACCGAGAACGGCATCGACGCCGAGGACGACTTGGAACGCGCGCGATTTATACCGGAGGCCGTCGCCTCTGTCCTGGCGGCCCGCGCTGAAGGCGTCCCGGTTCTCGGCTATATTCACTGGTCTCTTCTCGACAATTTTGAGTGGCTTTCCGGCTACGGTCCCAAATACGGACTCGTGTCGGTTGACCGCCAGACGTTTCGCCGCAGTCCCAAGCCCAGCGCTGAGGTTCTGGGGCGTATCGCGCGGACGGGGATGACACCGTGAACACCCCGCCCCCATTTCTATGGGGCGCGGCGACCGCCGGACATCAGGTCGAGGGCAACAATGTCAATGCGGACATCTGGCTTCTGGAGCAGGTGAGAGGCACCACGTTCGCTGAGCCTTCAGGCGATGCCTGCGACAGCCTGAACCGGACGGAGGACGATCTGGCGTTGATCGCGGGAATGGGGCTGAACGCCTACCGCTTCTCCACCGAATGGTCGCGGATCGAACCAGAGCCGGGACAATTCAGTCTGGCCTGGCTGGATTATTACGCAAAGAAAGCCCGGCGTTGCCGAGATCTGGGCATCGCGCCGGTCGTGACGCTGAGCCATTTCACGTCGCCCCGCTGGTTCGCCGCCCGGGGCGGCTGGGAAAACCCTCAGGCCCCGGGCCTGTTCGAGCGTTTCGCCGCCCGTGTCGCCAAGGCGCTATCAGACACCGTTGGCCATGTGATCACCTTCAACGAGCCCAATCTGCCGCTGATGGGCCGCTGGACCCCGACACCTATATCGGATCCGGTTCGAGACGGGCTCGACGCCATGCTGGCCCAGGCCGCACGGGAGAGCGGGTCCGATCATTATTCGGTCTGGGTCTATTCGCGAGGAGAAGATGAGGCGCTAGGCCGTCTTCTTGACGGCCATCGGCGGGCGCGCGGGGCCTGGAAGGGCGCCTCGCCCCAGGCGAGCGTCGGCCTGAGCCTCGCCGTGCCCGATGTTCAGCCTATCGGCGACGAAAGCGGTGTCGCCGCCTATCGCCGCTTCGCCGAAGCGCCGTTCTGGGACGCGGTCCGGGAAGACGACTTCGTGGGCGTGCAGACCTACGGAAGGCTGAGGATGGCAGCCGACCGCGTCCTGCCTCCGGAGCCGAATGCCGAGCGCACGCAAAGCGGTGACGAATACTATCCACAGGCCCTGGGCGCCGCCGTCCGCCACGTTCACGCCGTGACCGGGCGCCCCATCTTCGTCACTGAGAACGGTCTGGCGGCAGCGGATGATGCACAGCGGCAGCGCTATATCGCCTCGGCCCTGGACAGCCTGGACGAGGTGCGTCGAACTGGAACGCCGGTGATCGGCTATCTGCATTGGTCTCTGCTGGACAATTTCGAATGGCGGCGCGGATACGGCCAGCAGTTTGGTCTGGCGGCGGTGGACCGCGGGACGTTCAGGCGTACGCCCAAGGCCAGCGCCGGACTTTACGCCAATCTCGTGGCGGCGCGGCGATGACCGGCGCACTGTTCGCGACGCTTCTGGTCCTGGCCGGTCAGAGCCATCCCGTCGCCCCTCAGGCCGCCTCCGGCGTGATTTCGAGAGCAGCCCAGGCAGGGCTTGACGAGGATGCGGCCCGATCACCGGCGGGTCCGACGATGGCGGACCGGCGGGGCCGGGCTGAGGCCATCCAACAGGAGATGGGCCGCGATCGTATGGCGCGCGACGGGGTGACGATGGAGGAGACCGCCATCGCCAATGTCCCGGTTCGAGTCTTCGAGCCGGGGGCCGGCGCGAGACCGGGCGTCATACTGCTGAACCTGCACGGGGGCGGATTCATCGTCGACGCCGGCTCAATGACCGAGACCGCCCCCCTCGCGGCGCTGACGCAGCGCCAAGTCATAGCCATCCGTTATCGCCTGGCGCCAGAGCATCCATTCCCGGCGGCCGTCGAGGACGCATTGAGCGTCTATCGCGCGCTTCGATCGACCCGGCCGGACGCCCGCATCGTTCTGTTTGGGACCTCGGCAGGGGCGACCCTCGCGGTTGAACTCATCGCCCGGCTTCGGCTCGATGGGGAGCCGCTGCCGGCCGCGCTGGGCTTTTTTTCCGGCACGGCCGACCTAGCCTCCGGCGGCGACAGCCTGGACCTGTTCGGAGACCCGGCTGCCGCCTCCGCAGTCCTGGGCGCCTATCTGGGAGCAGGATCGCCTCAGGATGTCGCAGCCTCGCCCGCACGCGGCGATCTCACGGATTGGCCGCCGACCCTTTGCATTTCCAGCAGCCGTGACCTTTTGCTCAGTTCGACAGCCGCCTTTTGTCGCGGACTGGACGAGGCGGGCGTCGCGGCCAACCTGATCGTCTTCGACGGTCTGCCTCACGCCTTCTGGAGCTACATCGACGCGCCTGAAACCGACGCGGCCTTTCGCGCGATGGCGCGCCATTTGTCCCCGACTGAGCCCTGGAAATGACCCCTGCAAATTGTTGTGTCGCTGTTGTCATATCCAGCCTGGCGCTCATGGCCTCTGGCTCAGCGTCGTCGGCCCAGACCCCCGCCTTGATGTCCTGGCTCCCCCCTTCCAATCAGCTCAGTCCTGAAGCGCGATCCGTGCTGGATCGGATGGACGCGGCCAAGGCTCCCGAGTTCAATGGCGACCTTGTACACCAGCGGGCCTTCTATCAGCAGTTCAACGACGATCGGCTCGTGGAAATGCGGCGGGTGTTCAGGACCCGTGAACGGCATGAGACGCTGAATGCCGTCCATGTGCAGGTGGTCGAGCCCGCTGACGGCGTGTCGGCCCGCAATCGCGACCGCGTCCTGATCAACGTCCACGGCGGGGCCTTCATGTGGGGCGCGGGCAGCGGAGCCCTGGTGGAGGCCATTCCGATCGCCGCGACCATGGGCGTCTCCGTGGTGACGGTGGATTACCGCCTGGCCCCAGAGAACCGCTATCCCGCCGCGTCCGAGGATGTGACGGCGGTCTATCGCGCCCTGCTGGAACGATATCCGGCAGCCAACATAGGCATCTTCGGCTGCTCGGCGGGCGGCGTGATCACAGCCCAGGCCGTAACCTGGATTCGCCGAGAGGGTCTGCCCCGACCGGGCGCTATCGGCACCCTGTGCGGCACCGGCGCGCCCTATTCCGGCGACAGCCCATACCTCGCCGGCGTCGTGCCGGTCGGACCGGAGGTCAAGGCGCCGCCCCTGCCCGGAGTCCTGCCGACCACCTATATGGAAGGCGTCGGAGCCGACGATGCGCGAGCCTATCCGCTGACTTCGGATGCGGAAACGGCTCTCATGCCGCCGACCCTCCTGCTGGCGGGCGGCCGGGACTTCGCCGTCAGCGCGCTCAGCCTGGCCCACCGTCGCCTCGCCCGCGCGGGGATCGACAGCGAACTTCATCTGTTCGACGGATTGCCGCACGCGTTCTTCGTTTGGCCTGACATGCCTGAGTCACTGGAGGCCTACGCGCTGATCGCCGGCTTCTTCGACAGCAGGCTCGGTCTCACCCCTTCCTCTTCGATACCAACCCCCCGGAGCCCGTCATGACCTCTCGCTTCAAATCCTGCCTGCTCGCGGGACTGATCCCGCTCATCCTGGTCGGGGGCGGCCAGGCTACGCTGGCAGTAGCCCAGGTCGCCCCCTCGGTGGTCGAAGCGGCCAGCGCCGGCCTGACGCCGGCGCAACAGGCGATCGCGGACCGGGCGGGGGCCTTGGGCGCCACCGACATCGACGCCCGGCCCGGGCCGAACGGCGGCCTGCTGCTGGGCGGCAAGCTTTCCGGCGCCCAGTTCGCCCTGGCCTTTCCCGCGGCGTGGAACGGCGATGGGCTGGTCTATGCCCACGGCTATTCCACGCCGGGGACTCCGGTGTCGGTCGCCAACAACCCCGTCGAGAAGCCCGGCGTGCTGAAACTCGCTTACGACCAAGGCTTCGTGGCGGGGCACAGCGCCTACGACAAGGCCGGCCTGGGCGTCGAGACCGGCTCCGTCAACACCCTGCGTCTACGCGACCTCGTCGCGGGGCTGGGCGGACAGCGTATCTACGTCGCCGGAGACTCCATGGGCGGCGGGATCGTCGTCAACCTGCTTGAGACCCATCCCGAGGCGTTCGCCGGCGGCCTTGCACGCTGTGGAGTCGTCAACAGCTGGCGCGTTCTGCTGGACCAGCTGCTCGACATGCGCGTCGCCTACGCTTTCCTGACCCGCGGAACCCCCTACGCCTATGAGGGCGACACCGACGTCCGCCGAAGCGTGATCGCGCCGGAGCCGCCCGCCGGGCTCACCGGCGAAGCGGCGCAGTTCTACGTGTTCGGCCAGATGATGAAGGTGGCGGCTCCGCCCCTAGCGCTTTGGGCGGCTGCGCAAGCGAACCCGCAGGGGCCGGAGGCGCGGATCGTGCGTCAGGTCACGACGATCGGGGGCTTCGATTACGACGCAGCGTCCCTGGCGTATCCTCTGGTGACGGCCACCCTTGCCTCTGAGGACCTAACGGCGACCGCAGGCGGCTGGGTCTATGGAAATGAGGACCGAGACTTCTCGACGCCCGACATGACTCCGCAGGAGGCCGCAGCCATAAATGCCGGCGTCCAGCGCGTGCGGGCGGCTCCGGAGGCCCTAGCCTATCTTGACCGCTGGCACACCGCAACCGGTCGCGTCCAGACCCCGTTGATCACCTTCCATAACGAGATCGACTCCCTGGTGCCCTATGCGCAGGAAGAGGCGTTCGCTCAGGCGGTCGCCCGCACTGGGAGCGAGGCCAACGTGGCGCAGTACGCTGTGCCGGCGGTCAAAGCGCCTTTGCCCGGAAGCGGCGTGGAAGGCTACACCCATTGCGGTTTCGACATGGCGCAGACCTCAGCGGCCTGGAGCGCCCTGCGGTCATGGGTGGAGACAGGAGCGCGACCCGCGGCCGACGCAGTCAGATGAACCGTCGGCAGGTTCTAGCGACGTCCGTTCTGGCGATGCTTCCGGCGCCGGCGCTGGCCGGAGCCTCTGAGCCGGCTCTGTCGTCTCCCGTCGTCGGAACGTCGTGGTATCCCGAGCAATGGCCGATGGAGGCATGGGCCAGAGACCTGGACCTGATGCGCGAGGCCGGTTTGAAGGTCGTGCGGATAGGTGAGTTCGCCTGGTCCCGCATGGAACCCCTCGATGGGCGCTTCGACTTCGATTGGCTGGACAGCGCAATCGCAGCGGCGGGGTCGCGCGGATTGCAGACGGTTCTTGGCACCCCAACGGCTGCGCCACCGGTATGGCTCACCGAGGCCCACCCGGAGGTTCTGCGTGTGGTGGAAAACGGTGAGGTTCAGGGCCATGGAGAACGCCGCCAGTTCTCGGTCGCCAGTTCGACCTATCGACGTTATGCCGTGCGGATCGCGTCGGAGATGGGCCGACGGTACGGCCGGAACTCGAATGTCGCCGGCTGGCAGATCGACAACGAGATCGGGCTTGAGACATTCGACGCCGAGGCTAAGGTGCGATGGGCGCGGTGGCTCGAAGGACGGTACAGGACGATCGACGGCCTGAACGACCGCTGGACGACGGCCTATTGGAGCCAGACGTATCAGCGGTTCGACCAGGTTCCGTTGAGCTTGGGGCCTGATCAGAACCCGGCGTTGGTGCTGGACGCCCGCCGGTTCTTTAGCCGGTTGTGGGCGGACTATGTTTCTGACCAGGCCGCCGCCCTTCGGGTCTCATCCGCACCCGATCAGTTCGTTACGACCAACTCCACTCTCTGGAACAATCATTTCGACCAACATCTCGTGCACCAGACCCTCGATCAAGCGGCCTGGGACCTCTATGCGCCGTCGGGACGACCAGACTGGGCTGGAAACGCCCTCCACCACGCGACCGTCCGCGGCTACAAGCAGCGCGCCTTTTGGGTGATGGAAACACAGCCGGGTTATGTCAATTGGGGGCCCCTCAATCGATCAATGGACCCCGGCGAGACCCGGCTGATGGCTTGGCAGGCGGTCGCGCGCGGCGCCGATGCGGTGCTCTACTGGCAATGGCGGAGCGCCCTAGGCGGCCAGGAGCAGTACCACGGGACCTTGGTGGGGCCGGACGGGACCCCAGCGGCGGTCTTCCCGGAGGTGGCTCAGACGGCCCACGAGTTCGCCATGGCCTCGCCCTTTCTTCAGGGCTCGGCTCCGCAAGCTGAAATTGCCCTGGTCTACGACCAGGATAGCCGCTGGGCCCTTGAACAGCAGCGTCATGCCGAGGACTATGATCCGACAGGCGTGATGAAGGCGTGGCACCGACCCCTGTACGATCGGAACATCGACATCGATGTCATCGGCCCCGAACAGGACTTGAACCGATATCGTCTCGTCATGGCCCCGGCCCTGCATCTGGTGGACGCCGACCTTGCCGGGCGTCTGTCAGCCTATGTCGAACAAGGGGGATGGTTGGTGCTCGGACCGCGAAGCGGCATGAAGACCGAAGACAACGCGCTCTGGCCGAACGGGCAGCCAGGCCCCCTGGCGGCTTTGCTCGGCGTGAAGGTCGACGGGTTCTATGCTCTGGACGACGAACGCCCGTTGGAGGGATCCTGGTCCGCTAAGGCCAGGGTCTGGGCCGAAACGATCCGTCCAGTTGCTTCCGATGTCGAGGTCCTCGCGCGCTACGCCGTCGGCGGTTGGACGCAAGGACAGCCGGCCATCGTCCAGCGACGAGTGGGACAGGGAGGAACCGTGTACGTCGGCGCGCTGCTAGATGAGACGGGGCAGGGCGGCTTGACCGACCGCATTCTTTCCTCCGCCGGACTGAAACCGGGGCTGCCCTGGGTTCCGGCGGGCGTCGAGGCGTCGATGCGCGCGAGGCCGGCAGGCGTTTGCTGGTTTCTGCTCAATACGTCCAGTCAGGCGGCCGCAATCGAATTTCCGCCAGGTGCGCGCATTGTTGTGGGGAGATTGGTGGAAGGCCGTTTGGGTCCTCAAGACCTCGTCGTGGTCCGGCAGGGTGCCTCGCAGGGAGCGGAGGAGGTTCGAACATCGTCACGCTTATGAACCACCGCTTGCCTGTCGCTCCGACAAGCTTACGCTCGCTGAGCGTTCCGACCGAGCTGGCGTTTTCAATTCAATCTCTTCCCGTGTGCATCTCAAGCGGGTCAAGCCTTATTCCATGGCGCCCGATCGCTGGATCAGCAGCTATTTCAGGAAGAAATGGTGACCGTCGTCGCCGATCAATCTATTAAAAATTATCCGATCACAGGTTTTATAACCTTGTCATTTGAGTAGTTGGGAGAAATCCAGTGTTTGGACTTATGATGGACCGTCCGTTGCTGATATCGCAATTGATTGAACACGCGGCGGAGTATCACGGCGAAACAGAGATCGTTTCACGCTCGGTCGAGGGACCGATCCATCGTTATACCTACGCGGATGCGGGCCGGCGCTCACGCCGGCTCGCGAAAGCGCTTGCAGCATTGGGCGTCGCCCCGGGCGACCGGATCGGCACCCTCGCCTGGAACGGCTATCGGCATTTTGAAGTGTATTTCGCGGTCTCCGGCATCGGAGCCATTTGCCACACTATCAACCCGCGCCTGTTCCAGGAGCAGATTGCCTATATAATCAATGATGCAGAAGACCAATTCATCTTCGCCGACCTCAACGTGCTCGCCATTCTCGAAGGCCTAGACAAGAGCTTGAGCGGCGTTCGCGGCATCATAGTGATGACAGATCGGGCACACATGCCTGCGCAGAGCGTCCTAAAAAATCTGCTTTGTTACGAAGACCTCGTCCTGGCCCAGGACGAAACATTTGAATGGCCCGAGTTCGACGAGAACACCGCTGCCTCGCTTTGCTATACATCTGGGACGACTGGAAACCCAAAGGGCGTTCTTTACAGCCATCGATCGACAATACTTCATGCATTTGCGGTCAACGGCGCAAACGCCATAGGCCTGACGGCCGATGACACAATCCTCCCCGTTGTGCCGATGTTCCACGCCAATGCCTGGGGCATTCCCTACGCGGCGCCTATGGTCGGCGCCAAACTCGTGTTTCCGGGCTTCAAGATGGACGGCGCAAGTCTGTTTGAACTGTTCGAGGCTGAGGGGGTTACGGCAGCGGCTGGCGTACCGACGGTTTGGCTTGAGCTTCTGCGCTTCTGCGAAACCGAATCACGGAGCCTGGACTCGCTGCAACGAACACTGATTGGCGGATCGGCGCCGCCGCGCGCGATGATCGAACGGTTCGACAAGGCTCACGGGGTTCGGGTTCTTCAAGGTTGGGGCATGACCGAGATGAGCCCTCTGGGAACGATCACTTCCATGCGGCGCGGCGAGCGCGATTTGCCGGCGGAGGCGCAGTACGACCTTATCGCCAAACAGGGACGCCCGATCTTTGGCGTGAGTTTGAAGATCGTCGATGACGCCGGTCGCGCTTTGCCTAAAGACGGGGTCGCTTTCGGGGATTTGCTCGTTCGAGGTCCATGGATCTCGGGGTCCTACTTCCACGGTGTTGACCCTTCGGCATTCACAGAAGATGGGTGGTTCAAGACCGGGGACGTCTGCACGATCGACCCGCACGGTTATATGACCATCACTGATCGCTCCAAGGATGTGATCAAATCCGGCGGCGAGTGGATCGGTTCGATCGACCTTGAGAATATCGCGATGGGCCATCCGTCCGTGCAGGAGGCCGCGGTCATTGGCGTTCCACATCCCCAGTGGGACGAGCGTCCCCTGCTCATCGTCGTGAAGCGACCGGAGGCGGACGTGACCCGCGAGGACTTGTTGAAGACCTTTGAAGGCAAGGTCGCAAAATGGTGGATGCCGGACGACGTCGTCTTCGTCGAGGCCCTTCCGCACACCGCAACGGGAAAGCTTCTCAAATCAAGGTTGAGAGAAGATTTTCGCGACTACAAGCCGATTTCAGCCGAGGAATGAAAGCGAAGGCGACATAGGCTGCTCATTCGCTCTGAACGAGGCGATCCATCGGCCTCATCTCATCGTTCAAACGGCGGTCAACCCGTAGGGTACGCGTTCGGTCAGTGCGTCAAGAAACATCAGCGTCGGAGACCGCGTTTCAGCGGCTCGGCGCCCAGAAAATGTTCGAGACGGACCCGCCCGCTGAGCGTAGATTTCGAGGATCCGAGCAGTCGAGGCGCCTGTGTAAACCCTCCAGTCTCCACCACCTTGGCGAAGACATCCAGATCGCGAGGTCCAGCATCTGGGTCATCCGGCCAAAGGCGAATGCGCCAGAAGCGATCAGGACGGAGGCGTCGTCAGGGCGATAGCCGGTCGGATGTTCCTCGGGTCCGTGAACCACCGCCCCACATTCGAGCGCCCTCACGCCGTGAGCCTCGAGACGAGCCTGAGCAGATCGGCGGGACGGATGGGTTTGGACAGGTGTTCGTCGGCCCCTGCATCGGATGCGGCCGCAATATGCTCGGGCATGGCGTTGGCGGACAGGATGGCGATCGGGGTTCGCGCGAGGCCCGAGCGATCTTCGAGGGCGCGAATTTCCCGGACGGCGGTCAGTCCGTCCATAACCGGCATCTGCATGTCCATAAGGACGAGGTCGAAGCGTCCGGACTTGAAGGCGGTGACGGCTTCGGCGCCGTCGACGGCCGTGGTGCAGCGCGAGCCGATCTGCTCGAGGATCATCGTGGCCACCTTGAGATTGATCGGATGATCGTCGGCGATCAGGACGGTGAGGGGACGGCCGATCTCGATCTCGTCGCCTTCGATGACGATCGATCCGGACGGCTCGCAGGGCTCGAACGGGAGGTCGATCCAGAATGTCGCCCCCTCGCCCGGGATGCTGTCATAGCCGATCCGTCCTTTCATGAGGCAGACGAGTTCGCGGGAGATGGCCAGCCCAAGGCCGGAACCGCCGAATTTGCGCGTGATCGTAGCGTCGGCCTGCTGGAAGCGGGCGAAGAGATCGCCGGAGGCCTGTGGGTCGAACCCCACCCCGGTGTCGGCGACCACCACCCGGACACAGCCGGCCTCGGGCAGGGTGACAATGACGGTGATCTGGCCCCGCGTCGTGAACTTCACCGCTTTCGAGATCAGATTGTTCAGGACCTGACGCAGACGATTGCCGTCACCTATGATGAAGCGATCGGCGTCCTCCGGCAGTTCGAGGACCACGGCGACCCCCTTCTCCTGCGCGCGCAAGGTGAACAGGGCGCAGGCCGAGCGAACCATGTCCCCGAAATGGTAGGGGACGTATTCGAGGGTGACCTCACCGGCCTCGATGCGGGCCATGTCCAGGATTTCGGACAGCAGGGTGGTCAGGGTGTCCGCTGAGGACTGGATGATCTGGACGAGTTCACGATCCGGTGCCGAGAGCGGAGATCGCGCCAGCAGATGGGCCATGCTCACCACGCCGTTGAGAGGCGTGCGTATCTCATGGCTCATGTTGGCCAGGAACTGGCTCTTGGAGACGTTGGCGCTTTCGGCCGTCAGCCGCCCCTCCTCCATGAGCCGGAGTTTCTGGGCCAGCTGGTTCGAGGCGGCGATCGCAAGCACGACGAACAGCAGGCCGGCGACGCCCATCTGGGCGGTGAGCCAGGGCGGATAGCCGGCCATCAGCACCGAGGCGGTGACGGCGCAGAAGCAACCAATGTGGGGCAGGATGGAGGCCCAGGTCAGGTGCCGGGAGCCTGCGCAGGCGATCACGCCGTTCACTATGGCGCCGGCGATAACAAGGATGGCGGCGATCACCGAGAGATCCTGGCCGCCGAAGGCCTGCCGGACTGCAAAGGCGCCGAAGACGAGATTGTTGAGGGCGATGAAGCCGACCGCCCGCCATGCCCAGACGGTCGAGGGCGTCCAGTCCTCCGACTTCCGCGACACCCGAAAGCCCCAGAACTCGAGCGCCTGGAGGATCGAGTAGACCAGCAGCCAGGCCAAAGCGAAGGGCCACCCTGTCATAGTGAAGAAGGCCAAGGCGATGACCGCGCCGAGTCCGATGCGGGTTCGCCACTGCCGGGCCCGCGCCACCATGGCGCCGCCAAGACGGCTGAGATCGCCCTGGTTCATGTCATCGCCCCTTCACAGGCGCCCGAGAGCCATTGCGACCATCGAATCAACGCGTTCGCGCAAGCCTGGCGCCGGAAGACACCGACGGCCAGGAGCGGCACCATAACAGCATGCTGAACAGCGCGACGAGGCCGACGACGCCCCCAGCGCGCCATTGAGTGCCCGCCCACCCCGGCTCACACGACCGTTCACGGTCCGGAAATTCGCTGTCTGCTGTCAGGCCGCTCAACTGAGATCCACGACCTGACGAGCCGGTCGCCGGAGATGGTGAAAAACGACGCTCCGCGCAGCACCACGCGCTCCCCGGCCCTGAACTCTCCGAGGTCCACGGCCGGCGTACCGGTCCAGTCCACCTCAGGCGCCACATGATCCCCGGCGATGACCGCAGTTCGAACCTCCAGCCGCCGGAGGGTGAAGGTTTCCGCCGCCTGCGCTGCGAGGCGGGCGAAGGCATCGCGCCCGTCGATGCGCAAGGAGGGCCTGGTGTTCGAGACGTTTTCGAACACCACCGTCTCCGAGACGCACGCGACCAGGGCCTCCACATCCCTCCGATTGTAGACGTCGAGATATCGGTGGATGATGTCCGGCAGGGCGGTCCGTTCAGGCATTGCCGGGCTCTTGGCTCGCGGACCAAGACATGTCGCTGACATCCTTCCCGATGCCCCCGCAATACCGCGCATAGAGGGCAATGACGAAGTAGCAGACCACCGGAATGACGAAAGCGATCCGCAGGGTTGAGACGTCTGCGACATAGCCTGTCAGCGGCGGGACGATGGCCCCGCCGACGATGGCCATACAGATGATGCCGGACCCCTCCGCTGCGCGTTTACCGAGACCGGCGGAAGCCAGGGTGAAGATGGTCGGGAACATCACCGCATTGAACAGGCCGACGGCGAGCAGCGCGTAGCCGGAAATTGCGCCGGTCGTGAACACCGACAGGGCGATCAACACAACGGCGCCAAGGGCGGCGCTGGCCAGTACCTTCCATGGGGCGATGAACCGCATGACCCACGCGCCGATGAAGCGACCGACCAGGGCGCCGCCCCAGTAGAGGGCGAGGCGCTCGCCGGCGCCCTGTGCCGGCAGGGCCAGGGTGTCGGCCTGCATCAGATAGTTGGTCATCAGGCTGGCGACCGCGACCTCGGCGCCGACATAGACGAAGATGCCCAGAGCTCCGAAGGCGAAGCGTGGCTGCTTGAGCAGGTTGAAGGCGCTGAGGAAGCCGATGGTCGGCGCCTGGTCTTCCACCAGACGATTGCGATTCAGCCAGACCACACCAGCGACGACCGCCAGGGCCACGGCTATGCCGATGTAGGCGTGGGTGATGACGGCGGATTCCGCAGCGCGGTAGGCGGTCAGGGCCGTTCCGCTCAACTCGGCGGCGCTCACCGTCGCCAGCGACCCCAGGATCAGCGTGGCGCCGACCCAGGGAAAGAGTGTGGTGCCGAGCGAGTTGAAGGCTTGGGCGAAGGTCAGACGGCTCGAGGCGGTGTCGGGCGCGCCCAGCATGGAGATCAGCGGATTGGCGACGACCTGGACCAGGGTCACCCCCGCCGCCAGGACGAACAGGGCGCCGAGGAAGGCCCCGAACAGGCCCGCGTTGGCGGCAGGAATGAACATCAGGCAGCCGGCCAGCATGATCAGCAGGCCGACCACGGCGCCGCGCATGTAGCCGACTTTCTGGACGAGGGCGGCCGCTGGCAGGGAGACGATGAAATAGGCGGCGAAAAAGGCCGTCTGGATCAACATCGCCTGGAAATAGCTGAGCGAATAGAGCTCCTTCAGCTTGGGCACCAAGACGTCATTGAGGCTGGTGATGCCGCCGAAGATGAAGAACAGCCCGAAGACGAACCATTGCAGATAGCCGACGCCTCCCTTCGGGCCGCTCGACGACGGGACGGTGTCATTTGCGGGCGTGGCGATCATGGGGTGGTTTCCGGTCAAGGGCGGCGTCTTTTGGAAGCGGGGCTTTGTGTCAGGGCGCCGTCGGCGCGGTTTCGGACACGACGTCTGGATAGCGATCCAGAAGGACGCGGGTGACCCCGTTGGTCCAGCCAAAGCCGTCCTGCAGCGGATACTCGCCGCCGCCGCCCGGGCGCTGTTGCTCGACGTCGTATTTCTCGAGCATCTTGCCGGTCTCGCGGTAGACGCGGTCGACCGTGCCGAGCCAGCGCGTGCCAATGGTCTCGGCTGTGGCGCGATGCCCGTAACGGTCGAGGCCCGAGATTGCGACCCATTGCAGCGGCGCCCAGCCGTTGGGAGCGTCCCACTGCTGTCCGGTGGTCAGGGCGGTGGTGCGCAGGCCGCCGGGCGCGATCAGGACGGCCTCGGTCTGGCGCGCCGTGTCGCGGGCTTGGCTGCGGTTCGCCCAACCCGTGAACAGGGGATAGAGGCCCGCTGCGGAGACGCTCGACGTCATCCGGCCGGTCCGGCGGTCCCAGTCTCCGAAGCGGCGCTCCGAAACGCTCCAAAGGTACCTGTTCATGGCGCGTTTTCGGGCTCCCGCGCGGCGATCGAAGTCCCGCACGCAGGCGCGCTCAGCCAGGGCCCGGCAGTGGGCAGCAATGGTCCGCTCGAGTGTCCAGAGCAGGCTGTTGAGGTCGACCGGCACGATCTCGGTCGTGTGCAGGGTGGCGATGTTCTGCGGATCGTCGAACCAGCGCGAGCTGAAGTCCCAACCGCTCTCCGCCCCGGAGCGCAGGTCGCGATAGACCTCTGCAGCGGACCGGCCCGTCGCCTCGCGCGCTGTGGCGACGTCCTCGGCCCAGCTTTCATCGCGCGGCGTGTCGCGGGAGTCCCAGTAGCGGTTGAGCAGGGCGCCGTCCGGCATCCGCACGACGTGGTCGCAGGCGCCGGTCGCGGCGACGCAGTCGGCCCCCTTCATCCAGAAGGCGTACTCACCCTGCATCGCCGAGAGCTGGGTCCGGCGACTTTCGGAGTCCGTGCGGTCGGAAAGTCCGACCATCAGGGCGAAGAATGGCGGCTGAGACCGGCTCAGATAATAGGTCCGCGCGCCATTGGGGATGTGCCCGTGCTCGGCAATCAGGACCTCGAAATTCTCCAGCATGGACTCGACCAGGGCGTCCTGCCCGTCAGCCTTAAGGCCCAGCATCGTGAAATAGGTGTCCCAGTAGTAGATCTCGCGGAAGCGGCCGCCGGGGACGACGTAGGGCGACGGCAGGGCCAAGGCCGAAGAGCCCTCGGCGGGCTCCAGCGGCGCGCGTGTCAGCACAGGCCAAAGCGCCGCGATATGGGCCCGCAGCGACAGGCCTTCCGCAACGAGAGGGGTATCCGGTGTGGGCGACGCGTCCGGGACGATGAAACGGGCCTCGACGAAGGCCCGCAGGGCTGCTTCGCCCTCCGGGCGTTCGCGCGCGTAGTCCGCCATGATCTCGGCCACTGGGCGGCGGGGCACGGCGTCCACGAAGGTCTTGCCGTCCCCGAACACCTTGCCGGCCTGAATCGCTTCGAACAGGGGACCATAGAGGTCGGCGGGCGTCGGGTCGGATACCCGCGCCGCAGTCAGCACAGTCGCGGCCGCGACGGCCAGGACAAGACGATGGAGGAAAGGGCCTGTCGAGAACATCAGGGGAGACTCTGGAAATTGACCGAGGGCCGGCCTGGCGCACAAGCGCAGGCAGCGGGCTCTCTGTTTGGGGTCAGGGAGGCAGAAAACCTGCGGTTGCGGGTCACGGCCGTGCGGCGTCCCGGGCCGTTGCGGCGGGCGGTTCGCCAAGATGCTGATCGAAGAACCGTGCGATCAGCCCATATGCCTCCTTCGACTCCGGCAAATCCGGCCAGACGAAGAAGGCGTGCCACAGACCGTCGAACAGGAAGAGGTGGGACTCGACACCGACCGCCGCCAGCCGGCGATGCATGGTCGTGAGGGTGGAGGCGGCGAAGTCGCGACCGCCGGCGAGCAGCAGGGTGGGTGGAAAACGCGCGATGACGGCGTCGTCGGTCGCGGGATAGGCCTCCGGGTCATCCAGCGCCACTCCCTCCATATACTTGTTGGGGATGCCGATGCTTTCCGCGGCGGCGGGCGGCGGCGCCGTGCCGCCCGTCGTCGCCTGGCCGAGGAAGATGCTGTCCCCGCCATAACCCGAGCCCGTTCCGCAGAAGGTGCCGATTGCGCCGGGGGCAGGCAGGTCGTGGGTCTGGAACCAGGCGGTCGCCTGGGCGACGACGACGCCGCCGGCCGAGCAGCCATAGAGGCCGATGTTTTCGGGCCGATAGGTCTTCAACAGCTCGCGATAGACGGCGGCGACATCCTCCGACGCGGCGGGATAGCGGTGCTCGGGCGCCAGACGATAATCGACAGCCACCACCTTGATCCGGCCGACCGCCGCGACGGGAATGGCCTCGACCAGCGCGCCGCTGCCCGATCCCCACATCCAGGCGCCGCCATGGACATTGATCAGGACCCGATCCGTATTCCGCTCCGACACGCCTTCGGTCGGCATGACGACGTCGACCGGCACGCCGCGCAGGGTCAGTCGCTCCTCGCGCGTCGAATAGAGGGCTCGCATTTCTGCGAGGCGGTCGTCGTTGTAGCGCCCGTAGTGCGCTCGAGCCCTGGCGATATCGTCTCCGAAGACGAAGGGCGGTTCATGCATCAGCCGACCCGCCAAAACGCGCGCCTCGGGGCTGGCGAAGTTGGAATAGGGCAGGACAATCGGCGGGAGATGCGCAGTGGACGGGTCCTCGACGGCACCGGCCGCCGGGGCCTGCGCCAGGGCTGAAGACGTTCCGGCAATCAATGCGGCCAAGACGGCCGCTACGAGGCGGATCCGGTTCATCATGAAGCGAGCCCCTGAGATCGAGAAAGGTCAGACCCGGCGATATCCGCGAGGACGCGAGCGCTCGGCTTGACCGTGCGTTTGAACGTCGTGCGATCCACGGCCACGAGCCCGAACTTTGGACCATAGCCGGCGAACCACTCGAAATTATCCAGTAGCGACCAGTGCAGATAGCCAATCACCGGCACGCCGTCGCTCCGGGCCGCGAGGACGGCCGCCGTCGCTGCGGGGATGAAGCGTGCCCTCACGCGATCGTCCTCAGTCGCCAGCCCATTCTCCGTGACGAGGATCGGGCGGCCGGTCTGCGTATAAGCGTAGCGGATCGAGCTGCCGATGGCCTGCGGATAGAATTCGTCGCCCATCTGGGTCCGCTCCGCGCCTTGTAGTCTGGCCTGCGAACGACCCGACGGACCTGCCGCATCGGCATGACGCACCGGCCGAAGACGATCCGCATCTGGACGGTCAATCCGGAGAGGCGTTGCACAGCCATCCCTTCGTCATCGACGAGCGCCACCCGCGATGGCCGACGACGAAGGAGTGAGCCCAAGGCGGGAGACATCCGACCGTAAGCCTCAGTCGACGAAATCGACGCTCTCGTAGTCGCCCGAGGTTTGAAGCGTGATGGTGACACGCTCGCCGCTGCGGTTACGCCAGAACCAGCCGTGATGACCCGCGAAAGCGGCCGTTAGCACCCCCGTCTCGCGGGCGGAGGTTCCCTTGCTATAGCCGTGATAGGTGATCCCTTGGCCGTCACCATGGGTGTCATAGTTCACCGCCGGGCCACTGGTGGACCAGGTGAAGTTCGCCTTCGCGCCGTCCCCCATGGCCATTTTGATCTCGGCCCCCTCGTCAGGCTCAAGGGTCAGGGACGTGCGATGGCTGCGACCCGCCGATGCGCCATTGGTTGTCGTAGCTGCGGCTGCCGTCTGGGTCGTGACCGCTGGCGGGACGGCTTCGGTCTTGGCAGACCTGGCCGGCTCCTGAGTTGCGGTGTCTGGTGAGCCCACTGGTGCGGCTGCCGGCAAGGCAGGCGCGGTCCTCGTGGATGTAATGACCGCCGCCGTTGAGGCCGCTTCAGCCGCAGCTTCAACGGCGAGTTGGCGCTTGATCCGGCCCATCTCGGTCAGCCCGAAGACCGAGCCGATGCGGGTAGGATCGACGCCGTACTCGGCTGGAAGGACCACGGTGACCAGCAGGGCCGAGGCGATGACGACGGCGACGCCGGTAGACTTGAGCAGCTTGGCCGTCGACGGCAGTTCGGCGGGATCGGGTTGATTGAGATTTTGCATGGAAGGTCTCCCGTCAGGCGACGAAGAAGCCGACGAGCTGATAGCCCGTCAGGATGAAACCGAGGATCATGAGGATGACGTTGGCCAGATAGGCGTGGCGCCCGAAGCTGGCGGTCCGGCGCCAGAATCCCATGGCGATCAGGATGGCTCCGAGCGCCAGAAGCTGGCCGATCTCCACGCCGATGTTGAAGGCGATCAGGTTGACCAAGAGGCCGTCTGAAGACAGCTGGAAGTCCTGCAGTTTGGTCGCCAGACCCAGGCCGTGGAACAGACCGAACGCCAGGGTCGCGGCCCTGGCGTCCGGCTGGACACCGACCCAGCGTCGGTAGGCCCCCATGTTGTCGAGCGCCTTGTAGACGACGGACAGGCCGATGATGGCGTCGATCAGATAACTGGAGACGTTGACGTTCAGCATCACGCCCAGCAGCAGGGTCGTCGAATGCCCGACGGCGAACATGGTGACGTAGAGGCTGATATCCTTGAGGCGGTAGAGGTAGAAGATCACCCCGAACAGGAACAGCAGATGGTCGTAACCGGTGACCATGTGCTTGGCCCCCAGATAGACGAAGGGCCAGAAGACGATGCCGGACGTCTCCTGGATGTAGCCCTTGTCCCCTGCCGCCACCCCGTGCGCCAGGGTGGCGGTGAACAGGCCGTTGAGGAAGAGCACCAACAGGCCTGCGCTCAGCAGGCCGATGGGCGTTCGCAACCAGGCGGTCGCGCGCTGGAGACGCGGGTTCATGAAGTCCTCCGGGAGTATGCGAAGGGAAGCCGCTCACGCCACGACCGTCTGACGCCGTTCGGCGAAGACGGGCGGCCGTGGACGAGGCTGTAGAGGGCGGGGAGCACGAGCAGGGTCAGCAGGGTCGAGGAGATGATCCCGCCGATGACGACCGTGGCCAGCGGGCGCTGGACCTCGGCGCCGGCTCCGACGTTCAAGGCCATGGGCACGAAGCCGAGGCTGGCGACGAGCGCCGTCATCAGCACCGGGCGAAGACGGGTCAGCGCCCCCTCCCGGATTGCCTCGCCAAGAGGCTTCCCTTCGGCGATCAGGCTGCGGATGAAGGTGACCATGACGACACCGTTGAGCACGGCGACCCCGGACAGGGCGATGAATCCGACCCCCGCCGAGATCGACAGAGGCAGCCCACGCAGCATCAGGGCGGCCACCCCTCCGGTCAGGGCCAGAGGCACGCCGGAGAAAACGATGGCCGAGTCCTTGACCGAGCGGAACAAGGCGAACAGCAGGCCGAAGATCAGCAGCAACACCGCGGGAACCACGAGTTGCAATCGTTTGGCGGCCGAGATCAACTGCTCGAACGTTCCGCCATAGGTGACCCAATAGCCGGCCGGTATGGCGACCTCAGCATCGACCCGGTCCTGAACCTCGCGGATGAACGAACCCAGGTCGCGGTCGCGGACATTGGCCGTGGTCACGATGCGGCGTTTGCCGTTCTCTCGGCTGATCTGGTTCGGACCCTTTGTGAGTTCGATCGTGGCGACCTCATTCAGGGGCACGAACTGACGCGGCTGTCCTTCGCCCGCCGGGAGCGGGACCTGGAGACGACCGATGGCGTTGGTGTCGGCGCGCAGACGCTCGGGCAGGCGGACAACGACGTCGAAACGACGGTCACCCTCGAAGATTTGCCCGGCGGTCGTGCCGCCCATCGAGGTGGAGATAACCGACTGGACGTCTTCGATGCTCAGGCCAAGGCGCGCCATGGCGGGTCGGTTGGGTGTGATCTGGAGCACCGGCAGGCCGGTGATCTGTTCGGTCTGGGGATCGGCGGCCCCGTCCACCGAGGCCACGATGGCTTCGATCTCGGCGCCGAGGCGCAGCAGTTCGTCGAGATCGTCGCCATAGACCTTGATGGCGACGTCGGCCCGCACCCCGCTCAGCAGTTCGTTGAACCGCATCTGGATCGGCTGGGTGAACTCGTATTTGCTGCCGGGAATCTCATTCACGGCCTCTTCCATCTCGGCGACGAGGTCGCCGCGAGACTTGCGAGGGTTCGGCCAATCCTTCCTGTCCTTCAGCATGATGAAGGTGTCGGCGACCGAGGGCGGCACCGGATCGGTGGCGACCTCGGCGGTGCCGATCTTGGCCACGACCCGCTCCACCTCGGGGAAGCGGGCGATGCGGGCTTCCAACGCAGTCTGCATCTGCACGGCCTGGGTCAGGCTGGTGCCCGGGATGCGCAGGGCGTGCATGGCGATGTCGCCTTCGTCGAGATTGGGCACGAACTCCGAGCCCATCCGCGACGCCCCGAACCCGGCGAGCAGCACCAGCACGACCGCAATGCCGATCATCAGGCTGCGGGTCCTGAGCGCGAAGTCGAGCGCCGGCTGATAACCCACCCGGGCCCAGCGCATCAGGAAGCTGTCCTTCTCCTCGACCTTGCCGGTGACGAACATGGCGACGGCGGCGGGTACGAAGGTCAGGGACAGCAGGAGCGCTGCCGTCAGGGCGATGACGACGGTGATCGCCATCGGGTGGAAGGTCTTCCCCTCCACCCCGGTCAGGGCGAAGATGGGGACATAGACCAGGGTGATGATCATGACCCCGAATAGCGAGGGCCGGATTACCTCGCTGGAGGCGGTCGCCGCCAGATCGAACCGTTCCTCGCGGGTCAGGATACGACCCAGGCGATGCTGGGCCTCGCCGTAGCGCCTGAGGCAGTTCTCGACGATGATGACGGCGCCGTCCACGATCAGGCCGAAGTCGAGCGCGCCGAGGCTCATCAGATTGCCGGAGGTTCCGGTCCGCACCATGCCGGTGATGGTCATCAGCATGGTGACGGGAATGACCGCCGCCGTGATCAGGGCCGCGCGGATGTTGCCGAGCAGCAGGAACAGCACGACGATGACCAGCAGGGCGCCCTCGACGAGGTTCTTTTCGACGGTGTGGATGGCGCGTTCCACCAGTTCGGTGCGGTCGTAGACCGGCGTGGCGACGACACCGGGCGGCAGGGCCTTGGCGGCTTCCTGCAGGCTGGCGGCGGCGGCCTGGGCGACGATACGGCTGTTCTCGCCAGCCAGCATGAGAACCGTCGCAAGGACCGTCTCCTTGCCGTTCTCGGTCGCGGCGCCGGTGCGAAGTTCCTGGCCCATTCCGATGTCGGCGACGTCCAGGATGCGGATCGGAACGCCCCCACGCGTGGCGATCACGATGTTGCCCAGGTCTTCACTCGTCGAAGCCTGCCCCGGCACCCGGATCAGATACTGTTCGCCGAAGCGCTCGACATAGCCCGCGCCGACGTTGGCGTTGTTGTTGTCCAGCGCTTCGACCACCTCGGCCATGGTCACCCCGTAGGCCGCCAGCCGCTGCGGATCGGGTGTGACGTGATACTGACGCTCGTAGCCGCCGACGGTGTTGACCTCGGTGACACCGCGCGTGTTGCGAAGCTGGGGCCGGATGACCCAGTCCTGAAGCGTGCGCAGGTCTTCGGTCGTATAGGGCTGGCCGTCGGGACGTCGTGCACCCGGCTCGGCCTCGACCGTATACATGAAGATCTCCCCGAGGCCGGTGGCGATAGGGCCAAGTTCAGGGGTGACGCCGGGGGGAAGCTGACCGAGGGCGCTTTGGAGGCGCTCATTCACCAGTTGGCGTGCGAAATAGATGTCGGTGCCGTCGTCGAAGATGACGGTCACCTGGCTCAACCCGTATCGCGAAACCGAGCGGGTGTATTGAAGGCCCGGAACGCCTGCGACGGCGGTCTCGACGGGGAAGGTGATGCGCTGTTCGGCCTCCAGCGGCGAATAGCCGGGGGCTTCGGTGTTGATCTGAATCTGGACGTTGGTGATGTCCGGAGTGGCGTCGATCGGCAGGCGCTGGAAGCTCCAGACGCCGATGGCGCAGGCCAGGAGGACGAGCCCCATGACCGCCCATCGGAAGCGGATCGACAGGGCGATGATGCGTGCAAGCATGGTTCTCGCGCCCCCTAGTGATCATGGCTCGCGCCGGACTTTTCGATGTCCGCGCGAATGAGGAAGGCGCCGTCCACGACGTATTCGGTTCGGGGTTCGAGCCCGCCAAGCACCTCGGTCCACTCGTCGGTCCTTCGGCCCAGTTCGAGCATCCGCACCTCATAGGTGTTGCCGACCTTGGCGTAGACGACCTGGAAATCGCGGAACGGCTGGATGGCCTTGGTCTGGACGGCGAGAGGCACTGCACCCTCACCGACCTGAACGGTGCCCTGTACTCCCAGGCCCGGCCGCCAGACGCCGCCCTGATAGGCCAGTTCGACATGGGCGATCAGGGTCTGGCTCATCGGATCAGAGCCGGGCAGGATGGTTTCGATGACGCCATTGAAACGGTGGTCACCTGCCAGACTGGTGACCTCGACCCGCTGGCCCCGGCGGACACGTTCTGCATCGCGCGGATAGAGGGCGAACTCGGCATGGAGGCGGGTTGGGTCGCCGATCACCAGCATCGGCTCGCCGCCCGCGCCGGTGATGGCCCCGGCGTTGACGTTCTTGGCCATGATGACGCCGGAGATCGGCGCGGTGACGGAATAGGTCTGGAGGCTCTCGCTGGACTCGACCCGCGCCACAACCTGGCCTCGCGATACGCGCTGGCCCAGTTCGACGTTCAACGCCATCACCCGACCCGGATAGCGGGCGAAGACATCGCTCTGGCCCTCAGGCGTGATCTCGACCCGACCGCTCAACGGCAGAGACTCGCCCAGGACTGCGGAACCGGCGCGCTGCGTGGTGACGCCACCGGCGCGGGCGGCGTCGGCTGAGATGACGGTGCGACCCTCATAGGACTGGTAGGCCCAGGTCGATCGCTTGCCGTTCTGGGTCGCCGCGACCGCCACGTCGAAGGAGTGCGGCTCGGAGACGACACCGGGGCTGGCGAGATAGTCCTCGGTCGGGATGAAGGTGAACCGATCGACCTTCGGCCCGAGACGGGTCAGGGCCATGGTCGCCTGGACCTGACGTGGATCGAGCGGCTTGTCCTTCAGATAGGGATAGAGCCGGAACAGGGGCTCTGGTCCTTCCTCGAAGATGGTGATCTCAAGGGCGAAGTCTCCGTCGCGGAGCATCCGGCCTCGGTGAGGGCCACGCTCATAGTCGGCGGCGGCAGCCTCGCCGTTTTCGCCTGCCTTTTCGGCGGGCTTGTCTCCGCAAGCGGCGGCGGCGAAGGCGAGGACGATCGCGGACGCAACGAGCCAGCGCCGCGAAGGTGTCAGGCGGATCATGGTTGAGTCTCCAGGGCGAGGATCAGGGCGCCGTGCGCGCCGGTCAGTCTGTCGAGGCGGGCGCGATCGATATGGAATTGCTTGAGCACCGCGACGCGGCGGGCGCGGGTCTGCAGCAGGGCGGTCTGGGCGGAGATGACGTCGTTGTAGGTGAAGCCGCCCCTGTTGAAGCCGTCGCGCACCAGAACGACGGCGCGCTCGGCCTGGGGAAGGGTTTCCTGCCCGATCCTGCGAGCTTCGCTGGCTCGGGCCATGACCTGAACCTGCAGGCGCGCGATCTCACGTTCACGGTCGATGCGGGCGGCGGCGAGATCACCCTCGGCGGCCAGCCCCTCCGCTCGGGCGCGGTCGATGGCCCCGAGGTTCTGGTCGTAGCGACCAAGGGGAATCGACGCGCCGACGACAAAGCCGAGGTCGTTGCCGTCCCCGAAGTGACGGACGCCGGCGCTGACCGTGGCGTCCGACCGGGCGCGGGCCGTCTCCACCGCCACCCGGGCGACGGCGATGTCGCGCTGTGCGACGAAGATGTCCAGGTCCGCCTGGGCGACCCCATCCGTGACGTCGAGCGCCGACCGGGTGTCGGCGAAGGTCTCGGCGCCAAGGGTGAAGTCCGATGACCCATCCCAGAACCGGGCCAGCGAAATGTTGGCGACCCGGACGGTAATCCCGGCCTGATCGAAGTCGATCTGGGCCTGAGCCAGTTCGGCCTCGGCGCGCGCCCCGGCGAACAGAGGATCGCGCGCCATGTCCACGCGGCGACCGACCTCGGTCTGGAACCGTTCGGCGAGGTCAAGGCGCTCGCGGGCGATCTCCAACTCGGCCTGAGCCGCCAGAGCTTCCGCCCAGGCGCGCTGCACCTGTTCGAGCCGGTCCAACTGGCGAATGCGCGCGGTGGCGTCGACCAGCAGCCCTTCGGCTTCGGCGAGAGAGACACGGGCGGACCTGTCACCGCCCCGCTCGAACCGTTGCTCGACTGTGAGCGTGGTCTCGGTCCGACGGAACAGGTCGCCTCCGCCGATGGTCGGAAAGTTCTCGACCATCACCCCAAGCGTGGGGTTGGGACGAACGTCCGCCTGACGCACGGCTGCCCGCGACGCCTGTCGCCGGGCCTGGGTCGGTGCCAGTGAGGGATCGACCAGGGCGGCTCGACGCAGCGCCTCGTCCAGCGACAGTACAGGCGCGGTGGACGTGGCCGCCGCATCCTGTGCGACAGCAAGGGTCGGCGGCAGCGAGGCCGCCAGAATGAGCGCGAGGGCCGACACGGCCGTCAGTCGCGCCCACGGCCCGGCAATGCCGGACGATGGGGTCTTCAAGGGATTCTCTCCGGGAAACGGGGGTGCACGCGCGACCGATTGGCCGCGTCGGATCAGATGATCGTGCGCGTCCGTCTGGGAGGGTATTCAGGCCCGTCGCCGTCGTGGGCCGGACGTGCGCCATCGCCCGCCGGCTGGATCAGCACGGCGTTCATGGCGACGAGGGGGCTCAGATCGCGGTTGAGGATCGGGATGGCGGTGTGGCTGTCGCCGCTCGTATGGTGGTGATGGCTTGCTGGACGCCCGGCCTCGCCCTCGTCTTCGCCGTCTTCGGCTTGATCCAGTGGATCCTCGGCCGGCGCGTCGGGGGCGATATGGACGTGCAGCGAGCCATGATCGACGTCCGCGATCTCTGCGTGATCACCGTGGCCGATCGCGACTGCCGGCCAATCCGACGCATGGGCAATCTGGTGCCGCCCTTCCTGAACCCCATGCAGGCTCAACGTCGCCACGAGGGCGGCGCACAGGCTGACGCAAATGGTGCGAAACAGGCGAGACAAGATTGAACGGCTCCTTCATCCGCCATAGTGCGACCCGATCCCAATGGCAACGGTCGAGGTTGCCGCATCACGATATGGCTAGGATTCGTCCTTCAGGTGGATACGTGATGGCGGAGGTCGGGAGCTCCGTTGACGGCTGCGACGATGCGAACATTGATCGATCCGCCAGTCGTGGTAAGGGGCGGCATGGGAGTGACTCACTATCATTCTCAAAATGTTTTCTTGGTGGGCTGCGGGTCGCTGCGGCGCCAGTGCGGCGCCGACCGGTCGGGATTGACCGACGCCGAGGCAGTACCCACGTCTCGTGGCCCGGGGTCAGGCCGGCGCTGCGGGCCGGGCTCGCCGGCTTTCGAACCGGCGTCGGATCCAGGTTCGCCCAGGTTTCTCAACGAGCAGATGCAGGGCCGCCGCGATCAGCGCCGTGACGACGAACAACCCTGCCAGTTCGACTGGCGTGATGCGGAAGGCGCTGTCGATGCCGCGCAGTTCGGCGACCACGCCCTTGAAGGCGACGAGGACGGGCATGTGCACGAGATAGAGGGCGAAGGAGGCTTCACCGGCGAAAACCAACGCAGGGGCGGCGAGAGGCCCCTCGCAGTCCGCGCGTGCGAGCAGGGACCAGGTCAGGATAACGGGGGCTGAGAGGGCGACGATGATCCGGTCGTCCAACGACAGCTGCATAGCGCCGAGCAACACGAGGGTAGCAGCCAGGGCGGCGGCGATGGCGACGGGCCGGCTCCAGCGCCAGCGATGGCCCAAGCCGTAGAGCGCCATGCCGATCAGAAAGGCCGGCGCTATGCGCAAGATGCCCATGTCGTCCTCGGCCCGAGGCAGAACCTTGCCGAAGGTTGAGACGTAGGCCGCGTCGATGACAACATAGCTGACGATGCCCAAGCCGAGCAGGAACCAAGGACGATGTCTCATCCGGATCGAGAGAAGGGCGTAGGCCGGGAACAGCAGATAGGCGAACCATTCCGCCGAGAGCGACCAGGACGGGCCGCTCCAATTGTATCCGATTTCGCTTGGAAACCACGCCTGTACCAGGAACAGGGTCTTGAAGAAGCCCTCTGTCGTGTAGGTCGAGAGATCGAACGGAACGCCAGAGATTGAAGCTCCGAGCACCATGATCAGAACACCGCCTAAAATCGCCAGATGGAGGGGATAGAGCCGAGCCAAGCGGGCCACGAGGAAGCGCCTGTAGCTGAACGTTCCTGCGGCGAAAGCGGGGCCGTAGACGTGGGCCAGAATGAAGCCCGACAGCATGAAGAAGGCGTCGACCCCCAGCCGGCTTCGCTCGATGATCGGGCTGTAGCCCAGGGCCGGATCCCACTGAAGCTGGTAGTGGAACAGCACCACGCCCATGGCCAGGAAGGCCCGCAGGCTGGTCAGGGCCCTCAGATCAGCCGGGTAGCCTTCGTGAGTCGGAGAAACGGACGTCATGAACGATGGCCCCCACGGCGGGCGGCACAGGACGGACCGCTTAATTGGTCTACGCATCGGTCGCCGCCATCCCTCATCCTCTCGCATCCGGGGGTCAGGCCTGCCGCGCTGGAGAAAAGGCCATGATCTGATCCTGCGCCGCTCGCGGGCTCATGGCGGTCGGCTTGCAGGTTTCATCGGAAGGCGGGATGACGCGTGCCACCGGCTCAGCCCACAGTTCAGCGCGGGCCGTGGTGAACGATGGCCTGGATCTCATCGAGCGCGGTTTTCTCCATGGGCGATGGATGGGCCGTCTATGCGGGCGCGCACGAAGACCACGTCGCCCACCCATGTCGCAATCCAGCTGACCGTGGCTCGCGCGGGCTCGGTCCGCGTGGTTCTGGACGACCGTCCGCCCTGAGCCGTCAGGCGATCGTCATCGGGCCTTCTGGCGCTGATCGGCCGGCCCTCGCCTCGTCATTCCGCCCTCTCCGACGGCCCTGTCGAGCCCTGAGGCCCAGCCGGACCGCATCGTGGCGGGCTTCAAAGAACAGCTCGGCGTCAAGGTATGTAAGCTGGATGCACGCCTTGAAGGGGCGCTCCTCAAGCCGTCTGAGGACCCGGCGCCCGGAGCCGTCGCCCGGGAGCCTGGGCGGTCGGCGCCTCAAGGTCCTGGCCTAGGCGCAGATGCAGGCTCCACGTCTTTGCTACGCTCCCGTGATTTTCCGTGGGTTTTTCGGCCTGTTCACCAGCCTGTGGGATCATCTCTTGGGCAAGTTTCCGGTCCGGGGTCCACACGCCCCGGGCAGGCCAGATCGGCGGTCGGCCCGACTACCCGAGAGGATATTTTAAGACGCTCGCCGAACCAATCCGACGGGATGTCTAGGGAAATGTCCTGCGCTACCGCGAGGCGCGTCCGAGAAGGTCGATCAGTTCTGTGGCCTTGGCCTTGCGATCGGAGAGATCGTCGCCGGTCATCGCCCCCATGACGCAGTGGTCAAGGTGGTCTCTGAGCACCTCGCTCTCGACGCGCAGCAGGGCCGCCCGTACGGCCTGGAGCTGGGTGAGGACCTCCACGCAGTAGCGGTCCTCCTCGACCATCCGGGCGATGCCGCGCACCTGGCCCTCGATCCGGTTCAGGCGGTTCAACACCTTGGGTTTTGTTTCCGTCTGCATCCAATTCCTCGCTCTGACCGTTCGACCATACCCCAGGACAGCGCCTTGCGCGATACCCCCTTAGGGTATATATGGCGTCCAGCTGTTTCAAGGAGCCCGCCATGTCCATGCCCTCCCCTTCGCATCCGCCCGACCACAGCTGCTGTTCGGCCAAATCGGCGGACAGCGGCGCGAAGGCGGTCGATCCGGTCTGCGGCATGACCGTCGATCCGGCGACCACAGCGCATCGGGCGGCCCACGACGATAAGGACTATTTCTTCTGTTCGGCGGGCTGCCGGACCAAATTCATCGCCGATCCGGACCGCTATCTCGGCGAGGCCCGGCAACCGGCGCCTGTCATCCCGGGCGCCATCTACACCTGCCCGATGCATCCGGAGGTGCGCCAGGAGGGCCCGGGCTCCTGCCCGATCTGCGGCATGGCGCTGGAGCCGGAGACCGTCACCGCCGAGGCGCCGGTCAATCACGAACTGATCGACTTCACCCGCCGCCTCTGGGTTGCCGCGGTCCTGACCCTGCCCGTCTTCGCGCTCGAGATGGGCGGCCATCTGACCGGACTGGCGATGCGGATTTCGGGCCAAACCTCCAACTGGATCCAGTTCGCGCTGGCGACGCCCGTGGTGCTGTGGGCCGGCTGGCCGTTCTTCCAGCGGGGCTGGGCTTCCCTCCGCAACCGCAGCCTCAACATGTTCACCCTGATCGCCATCGGCGTCGGCGCGGCCTGGATCTACAGCGTGGTCGCGGTGCTGGCGCCGGCTCTGTTCCCGGCGGCGGTCCGCCGGATGGACGGCAGCGCGCCGGTCTATTTCGAGGCAGCGGCCATCATCACCGTCCTGGTTCTGGTGGGCCAGATTCTTGAGCTGCGCGCCCGCGAACAGACGTCCGGCGCCATCCGGGCGCTGCTTGATTTGGCGCCCAAGACCGCGCGGCGGCTCCGTGACGACGGCGGCGACGAGGACGTCACGCTCGACATGGTCGCCGTCGGAGACCGGCTGCGCGTCCGCCCCGGCGAGAAGGTGGCGGTCGATGGCGAGATTCTGGACGGTCGCGTAACCATCGACGAGTCCCTGGTCACGGGTGAATCCATGCCGGTGACCAAGGGCGTCGGGGACAAGGTCGTCGCCGGTTCGCTCAACAAGACCGGCTCGTTCGTGATGCGGGCTGACAAGGTCGGCGCCGACACCCTGCTGGCGCAGATCGTCCAGATGGTGGCCCAGGCCCAGCGCAGCCGCGCGCCGATCCAGCGGCTGGCCGACAAGGTGTCCGGCTGGTTCGTGCCGGCAGTGATCGGCATCGCGGTTCTCGCCGCCCTCGTCTGGGGCCTGGTCGGTCCCGAACCGCGCCTGTCCTACGCGCTGGTCGCCGCGGTCTCGGTGCTGATCATCGCCTGTCCCTGCGCGCTGGGCCTGGCAACGCCGATCTCCATCATGGTCGGGGTGGGGCGCGGCGCCCACGCCGGGGTCTTGATCAAGAACGCCGAGGCGCTGGAGCGTTTCGAAAAGGTCGACACCCTGGTGCTCGACAAGACCGGCACCCTGACCGAGGGGCGCCCGTCGGTCACGGCGATCCGGCCCGCGCCCGGGTTCGACGAGACCGAGCTTCTGAGACTCTCCGCCAGTCTGGAGCGGGCCAGCGAACATCCGCTGGCCGACGCCGTCGTCCGCGCCGCGACGGATCGCAAGCTCGCGCTGTCGGAGGCCTCGGAGTTCGACAGCCCGGTCGGGCGTGGCGTCACCGGGGTGGTCGACGGCCGCCGCGTGGCGCTCGGCAACGGCCGCTACCTCGGCGAGATCGGCGTCGATGTCGCCGCCCTCGAGGCCGAGGCCGAGGCGCTACGCCAGGACGGCGCCACCGCGATCTTCGTGGCCGTGGACGGGGCCGCGGCCGGCGTCCTCGGCATCGCCGACCCGGTCAAGGCGACGACCGCCGGGGCCATTCGCGATCTGAAGGCCGCGGGCCTGCGCCTGGTGATGATGACCGGGGATAACCGGACCACGGCCGAGGCGGTGGCGCGCCGGCTCGGCATAGACGACGTCCAGGCCGAGGTCCTGCCGCAGGACAAGGCGGCGGTCGTCGAGCGGCTGCGCGCCGAGGGCCGGATCGTCGCCATGGCTGGCGACGGGGTCAACGATGCCCCGGCCCTGGCCGCCGCCGATGTTGGTGTGGCCATGGGCGCAGGTTCCGACGTGGCGATCGAGAGCGCCGGCGTCACCCTGCTGGGGGGCGACCTCCAGGGCATCGTCCGGGCCCGCAAGCTGTCGAAGGCGGTGATGAGCAACATTCGCCAGAATCTCGTCTTCGCCTTCGGGTACAACGCCCTGGGCATCCCGGTCGCGGCGGGGCTGCTGTACCCGATCTTTGGCCTCCTGCTGTCGCCGGCTCTGGCGGCGTTGGCGATGGCCCTGTCCTCCGTGAGCGTCATCGGCAATGCGCTGCGGCTTCGTGCGGTCAGACTTTAACGGGGGCGGCATGGGGGACCGGGGCCAGGAGAAGGCGACGACCGGCGTTTGCGCCATTACGCACTCCGGCAGCCGATCCCTCGCCTGATCCAACAGCGTTCGGGTATATTTGATCAAGGCGGAACCGTGTCGGAGGACCCGGATTTAACTGGCGTTCATGTCCGGTTGCGCAACGGCGCCGAGATCCCGGTTCAAGTCCGCGTCCCGCCGCCGCCTCGCCGGCGCCCTCTTCAACTAGCCGCCGGCCGATTCGCCGGCGCCGCCCCACGCCGGAGACACCCGATGTTCAACCTGACCTTCACACGCTCGTCCGTTCTGCTCGCCGGCTGTTCCGCTCTCCTCGTGGCGGCGTGCAGCCCGGCCGCCGAGCCGCCGGCGGCCTCCAAGGCCGACGAGTCGGCGCAGACTCCGGAGCCCATGGCGATGGCGCAGACGCCCTTCTCCGCCGCCGAGGCGAGGATGCACGAGGCCATGAGGTCGGCGACGGGAGCCAGCGCCGGAGAGGCATGGGCCCGCAAGATGATCCCCCATCACCAAGGCGCCCTCGATATGTCCCAGATCGTGCTGCGCGACACGCGGGATGCCGACATTCGCCGGATGGCGCAGAAGACCGTCGAGATGCAGACCGGGGACATCGCCGAGCTCCAGCGTTGGCTCGAAACAAACGTGGGGGCCGCAGCCGGTGCGGCAGCGCCGGGCGGAGGCGGTGAGCCGCCGTTCGCGCCGGCCGAAGCGAAAATGATGGAGGCCATGATGGCCGCGACCGGGGTCGACACGGACCAGACCTGGGCTCGCAAGATGATCGCGCATCACCAGGGCGCCCTCGACATGGCCCAGGTGGTGCTGCGCGAAAGCCAGGACGCCGACATCCGGCGCATGGCGCAGAAGACGATCGAGATGCAGACCGCGGACATCGCGGAGCTGCGCGCCTGGCTGGAGGCTCATCCCGCCAGCGCAGGATGATCCGGCGTCGGCGAGAAGTCCCGTTGCAGATTTGCGAGTAGAGGAAGAACAATCGATGGAAAACATGAAGACCATGCACGCCATGAAGGGGAGCTATCGGTCGTTCGCGATCGAGCTCGTCCTGGATTTCATCATCATGTACCTCGTGATGTACACGATGATCGCGTCCCTCAATCATTTCTACTTCAACCTCAACAACGTCTACATGACCCTCATGATGGTCTCGCCTATGGCGATCCTCATGCTGGTGTTCATGCGGTCGATGTATCCGTCGAAACGGACGAATCTGCTGATCGGCGGGGCTGCCGCCCTGGTGTTTGCGGTCAGCTTCTGGGGTATGCGGACCCAGGCGGCGGTGGGAGACACGGAGTTCCTGCGTTCGATGATCCCGCACCACTCCGGCGCCATCCTGATGTGCCAGCAAGCCTCGCTGACGGATCCGGAAGTGCTCGGTCTGTGCGAGGAAATCGTCCGCTCCCAGGAACAGGAGATCGCCCAGATGAAGGCTCTTCTGGCGCGGCGGTAATTCGGCGGGCGGCCGCGAGGGCCGCCGGCGCGGTCGGCTCTGCGGCAGCGTGTCGCGAGGGCCGACCGCGTCGCCTGCGTAAATCCCTATAGATCGTCGCCGTACGGAGGCGCGGTCATGACTTTCAGGAGTATCCCATGAAGCTGGATCGTCGACTACTGCTGCGCGGCGCTGTCGCCGGAGGCGGTCTCGCGGCCCTGCAGGGCTTGATGCCCGCCTGGGCCCAGACAGGTTCGCCGGGGTTGCGGGCGGACCTGCCGACCCTCACCGGCCCGAACATCGACCTGACGATCGGTCAGTCGCCGTTCACCGTGAACGGGCGCACCGCCACGGCCACAACGATCAACGGCGTGCTTCCCGCGCCGGTGCTCCGTTTGCGCGAAGGCCAGAACGTCCGCCTCGCGGTGACGAACCAGCTTGATGAGGACACATCCATCCACTGGCACGGCATCCTGCTGCCGTTCCAGATGGACGGTGTGCCGGGCGTCAGCTTCCCCGGCATCCGCCCGCGCGAGACCTTCGTTTACGAATTCCCGGTCCGGCAGTCCGGCACCTTCTGGTACCACAGCCACTCAGGACTGCAGGAGGCGCTCGGCCATTACGGGCCCATCGTCATCGACCCGGCGGGCGCCGACCCGGTCGCCTACGACCGCGAACATGTGCTGGTCCTGTCGGACTGGAGCTTCATGCACCCGCACGAAATCTTCGACAAGCTCAAGAAGAGCCCCGGTTACTTCAACCGCCAGCGCACCACCCTGGCCGGCCTGCTGGACGGCAGCGACCGGATGAGCCTGGAAGAGCGCCGGATGTGGGGCGAGATGCGCATGGATCCGCGCGACATCCTCGACGTCAACGGCTCGACCTACACCTATCTGATCAACGGCCACGGGCCGCGGGAGAACTGGACCGGTCTGTTCCGGCCCGGCGAGCGGGTGCGGTTGCGCATCATCAACGCCTCGGCCATGTCGATCTTCAACGTGCGAATTCCCGGACTGCCGATGACCGTGGTTCAGGCCGACGGCGAGAATGTGCGCCCGATCGAGACCGACGAGTTCCAGATTTCTGTGGCCGAGACCTATGACGTCATCGTCCAGCCGACCGAGGACCGCGCCTACACCATCGTCTCCGAAGCCATCGACCGATCGGGCATGGGGCGGGCGACCCTGGCGCCGCGTCTTGGAATGACCGCCGAGGTTCCGCCGCTGCGGGAGGTTCCCAACCTGACCATGAAGGACATGGGCATGGGGGACATGGGCGGCATGGGCGGAATGGATCACGGGTCCATGGGAGCCCAGCCGGGCGGAGCCATGGCCGGGATGGACCACGGGGCCATGACCGGAGCCTCCGGCGGAGCCATGGCGGGCATGGATCACGGCGCCGTGCCTGCCCAGCCTGCCGGGGCGATGCCTGGAATGGATCACGGCTCCATGGCCGGAATGAACATGCGCGATCCCGAGAATGCGCCGCCCGACATGGCGGTCGGTGTGGGCGTCGATGCCATCGCGATGGCGCCGGCCAACCGCATGGGCGAGCGTCCGATCGGGCTTCAGGATGTTCCGCATCGCGTCCTCGTCTACACCGACCTCGTCTCGCTCCAGCCCAACAAGGATCAGCGTCCCCCGTCCCGGACGATGGAAATCCATCTGACCGGCAATATGGAGCGGTTCATGTGGGGCTTTGACGGCCGAAAATTCAGCGAGCTGGTCGAGCCGATCCGGTTCGAGCGGGACGAGCGGGTGCGCGTGACCCTGGTCAACGATTCCATGATGGCGCACCCGATCCATCTGCACGGCCATTTCTTCGAACTGGTCACCGGGGGCCCTGCCGGGCACCAGCCGCTCAAACACACTGTCAACGTTCCGCCGGGCGGCAAGGTCAGTTTCGACCTGACCGCCGACAACCCCGGCGACTGGGCCTTCCACTGTCACCTATTGCTGCACATGCATGCCGGGATGTTCAATGTGGTCACGGTCCGTCCGATGGAAGGAGCTGCATCGTGAAGACGTCGGTCGCCGTCCTTCCCCTGATCCTCGCCGCGGCCTCCGCGGCGGCGGGAACGCCTGCGCTGGCGCAGAGCCACGCCGGGCATGCAACGCCCGCGCCTGTTCGCCAGACGCTTCCGGAGGGTTGCGTCGCGCGCGGCTCCTCCACCGCCGATGCATCCCGGATAGGGACGGCCGGAGCGCCGACGTGCCCGACGGGCGCGGTGCCCGTCCGTCTGCAGGCTGGGGCGATGCCGGCGGGGCACGACATGTCGACCATGGGCCAGACCCGGCCTGCGCCGGCCATGCCTGCGGGACACGACATGTCTACGATGCCCCAGACGCAGCCCGCTCCAGCCGCCGCGTCTAGACATGCCGGTCATGACATGTCGACCATGGGTCAGACCCAGCCCGCGCCGGCCATGCCGGCGGGGCACGACATGTCGGCTATGGGCCAGACCCAGCCGGCTCCGGCCGCCGCGTCCCCGCATGCCGGCCATGACATGTCGGCCATGGGTCAGACCCAGCCTGCGCCAGCCATGCCCGCGGGGCACGACATGTCGACGATGGGCCAGACTCAGCCGGCTCCGGCCGCCACGTCCCCGCATGCCGGTCATGATATGTCGACCATGGGTCAGACCCAGCCCGCGCCAGCCATGCCGGCGGGACACAACATGTCGACGATGGGCCAGACCCAGCCGGCTCCGGCCGCCGCGTCCCCGCATGCCGGCCATGACATGTCGACCATGGGTCAGACCCCGCCCGCGCCGGCCATGCCGGCGGGGCACGACATGTCGACGATGGGTCAGATGCCGGCCGGACACGACATGTCCGGAATGGCCATGCCGCCCGACGTCCCGACCAGCGCGAACAATCCCGGACGTCCACCGGAAGCCCCCGCTCCGGCGGGCGCGGCAAGCGGGCCGGCCAATGCCGCCGACCTGCTGTTCGACCCCGCCGAAATGGCGGCGGCCCGCGCCCAGCTGTTGGTCGAGCACGGAAACGTCCGCACGACGGCGGTCATCATCGACCAGCTCGAAGCGACCTTTGGCGACGACGAGGAAGGCTACGCCTGGGACGCCCAGGGCTGGACCGGCGGCGACATCAATCGGTTCTGGTGGAAGTCGGAAGGGGAGGGCGCTTTTGACGGCGAGGTCGAGGAGGCCGAGATCCAGGCCCTCTACAGCCGGGCGTTCCGACCCTTCTTCGACTTCCAGACCGGCCTGCGGCAGACCTACCGGCCCGAGGGCGACCGGACCGATCTGGTCGTCGGCATTCAGGGTCTGGCGCCCTACTGGTTCGAGGTCGATGCGGCGGCCTTCCTGTCCAACAAGGGCGAACTGACGGCGAGGGCGGAGGCCGAATATGATCAGCGGATCACCAATCGCTGGATCGTGCAGCCCCGGGCCGAGGTGGTGCTGTCGGCGGAGGACATCCCCGAACTCCGGATCGGGTCCGGCCTGTCGACGCTCCAGATCGGGGCCCGCTTGCGCTACGAGTTCCGCAAGGAATTCGCACCCTATGTCGGCGTCGAATGGACCAAGAGCTTCGGCAATACGGCGGACTTCCTGGAAGCTGACGGGCGAAGCTCGGAAGACACCCGGCTGGTCGTCGGCATTCGGGCGTGGTTCTAGCGAAGCGGCGGCGGGTCTTGTCTTGACGCCGGCGCCCCCACAGGCACGCAACGGGTCGGTTGTCAGGACGCCCCCGCCGGGGCCAGGGCCTCGCTACAGCCTGTGCCTTGCGCCGGCCGGTGACCGGCCCGGTGTTGTCCAATGACAGCGGGGCGGCGGATCCGGGCCGTCGTGATCGATCTGGATGACACCCTGCTCTCAGCCTATCGCCGCCCTGATCTGGCGTGGCGCAGCGTCTGTCAGGTATACCAGACCGAGCTTGGCGACCTCGCTCCGGACGTTGCAGCGCGCGCCCTGACGGAGGCGGGGCGGGCCTTCTGGAGCGATCCGGACAGCCACGCCGTGGGCCGCGCAGACCCGAAGCAGGCCCGGCGCGTCATCGCAGCCAAAGCCTTCGAGGCCTTGCGGCGCGACAGTAGTCCAACGGTATCTCCCGAGATCGCAGAGCGCATCGCCGACGCCTTCAGCCTCCATCGCGACCGGCAGATGCGGCTCGAACCCAAGGCGGACGCCGTGTTGGTCCAACTGCGGGACGCTGGATACCGGCTCGCGCTGCTCACCAACGGCGCCGGTCCACTGCAGCGCGCCAAGATCGAGCGTTTCGGTCTGGCTTCGCGTTTCCATCATATCCAGATTGAAGGCGAGGTCGGCGTTGGCAAGCCCGATCCGGGCGCGTTCAGGCGAGTGTTTGCCGCCTTGAACGTCGATCCGCCCGAGGTCTGTGTCGTCGGAGACAGTCTGGAATGGGACATTCGCCCGGCCAAGGCGCTGGGCTGTTTCACCATTCTGTACGACCCGGAGGCTGGCCAAGCTGTAGGACGCGGTTTCGGCGACGCCCACGTTGTGACCCGGACATTGGCGAGCTTGGCGCCCCACCTTCAGGAGCGTAGTTCGCCCCCCGGCCGGATGGATCGCGCCGGCCGGCGATCACGGCGCGCCGACTGAGCCCAGGGCTGAAAGACCATCGCGAGGGGTCAGCCGGGGAGCCGACCGCTGATCGACGACGGAAAAACGCCGCGCGGCAGGTCGCGCGGCGTTCCTTCCACATCCGGCTTCGGCCCCTCAGGAGGCGGGAGGCCGATCCCTCAGTGAACCATGAAACGGACGAGGCCGTTCATCTGGTGGCCGTCGGCGCCCTTCGCGGCCCAGGCGGCGGAATAGGATCCGGGGGCCAGGATGGGGAGGGGCGCGCTGACCGTGGTGACCGGCGCCGCGTCGTCGACCACAGCCACGTCGATGGACCGGGCGTCAGGGCCCGTCAGCCTGAGAGAGGTCAGGGTCATGGCGTGCGGGAACGTCGCCGAGAAGGTCGTCGGCGCGACCGCTAGCATGGCGTTGTCCGCGGGCGCGGTGACGACGCCGTTGGCGGGGGCCTGCATGGCGGCGTGATCCTGCGCCGACATGCCCGCGTGCGAATGGCTCTGGGCCTGGGCGAGGGAGACGGGAGCCAGCGCCGCCAGAGCGGCCAGGCTGGTGAGGATTGAACGGTTCATGAGAGACTTCCTGATGCTTACGTGGACTACTGGTTGGGCGGCATGGTCATGCCGTCCATCTTCGACATGTCATGGCCGGCCATCGGATCGGCCGGCGGCGGCGTCGGGGCGGGTGCTGGCGCCGGCGCGGGGCGGGTCGGTCGGGGCGTCGAGGCCCGGGGGGACGGCGCCGGGGCTGGTGCGGCGGCCTGCGGCTGCGGGGTCGGCTCGGGCGTGGCGACCGGCGCGGCCTCCATCGGGGTCGTCGCCGAGGCGCCCGGCGCCGTCTGGGCCTCGACCGGTTGAGGGTCGGCGGCCGGCTGGCAGGCGCCCAAGGTGATCGCCGCTGCGGCGGCTAGGATCGGGACTCTCATGTGACAAGCTCCTGAAAGAAAAGGGCGATGATCGGGTCGATTTCCCGCGACGCCCTCATACTAGAATACGCGGACGGGCGCCGCATCCCTCGCCGCCTGGAGGTCGATCGACGGAGCGCCGCTGCGGCCCGAGCGGGGCTAAGGCGCGACGAAGGTTCCGAGGACCCTCGAGCTGATCACTCAAGAGCGGCCCGGACAGCGGGCGTGTCGTCCAGCGCCTCGGACAGCTTGCGACGAGCCCGCGCCACGCGGGTCTCCACGGTCTTGATGGAGACACCCAGCATCCCGGCCGTTTCCGCCTGACTGCGCCCTTCGATCGCCGTCAGCATAAGCGGAGCCTTGAGGTGCGGCGGCAGACGGCTCATGGCCTCGTTCAACCGCGCCAGCCTTGCGCTGGCATCCATCCGGTCATCCACCGCCTCGGCCCCGTCCGGCACGGACATGGCTTCCGGCGACGACAGGTCGACGTCGCCCCGGATGAGCCGCCGAACGAAGCGGCGACGGCTCCAGTCCCGGCATTTATTGAGTGCGATGGTCCGGATCCAGGCCTCGAAGGGTCGGACCGGGTCGTAGCGGCGAATGTTGATCCAGGCCGCCGCATAGGTGTCCTGCAACAGGTCCCAGGCGTCCTGTTCATCGCCGACATAGCGCCGGACGAAACGGAACAGAGAAGTCTTGGTCTGCCGCATCAACTCGCTGAAGGCCGCCCGGTCCCCGCCGGCGGCGCGGGCTGACAGGTCGTTGGGGCTGTCCACGCGGAACGCTAGCCTTCGTCGGGCGCGAGGGCCTCGACGATACGGTCGTCGAATACCTCGGCCTGGGCCGGCGTCAGAACGGACCGCATCTCGAAGACGTGGGCGATCGTCTCCTTCTGCAAGGCGCCCATGGCGACGTGGAAATGGTCCACCGCCGCCTGGACCTGGGGACCGTCGCCGTCGCTCCTTGCGATCGCGCGCGCCAGTTCCTGATTGGCCGCGCGGACGTCCGCTTCGAGCGCGGGCCGGCGCGCGGCGAACCGGGCTTCGACTGCGTCGATGCGGGTCAGCTGGTCGGGCGAGAGCTTCAGGTCGTGGTGCACGATGTCGTGCAGGGATGGCGGTTCGCGCCGGCTCAGCACCCAGCTGGCGCTGATCCAAGTGCCCGCGCCGCTGGCGACCGCCGCCAGGACGGCCGTCAGGGCGATGGCCTGCCAGCCGCGCTTCATCGGCCGGTTTCCAGTCTCACCAGAGGCGACAGGCCCGCGTCGACCGTGAAAATGGCCATCTCCCCGGCCGGTCTGGGGGCGGCGACCGCGCCGACGCCGCCTGCCGTCAGGCCGGTGACCAGGGCCATGGCGACGGCCCCCAAACGCAGTTGCGACGCGAGCCTTTCGCCGCGAAGCGCGTCGACCCGGCTCCAGACGAGCGGTTCGAGCCCGTCGAGCGACCGGCCCAAGGGCGTCGCCGCCGATCCGGCCAAAAGATCATCCAAATTACGCGCCATCGAACACTCTCCTTGCGCCCCTAATCCCTACTACGCCGAAACAAGCCAAATCCCTCAAACGAGGGGACGGCCTCCCCGGTGCGTAGTTAGCAGAAGGGACGGGATGGGAGAGAACAATGTCGATACGCAAACTTCTGTCGGGGATCGCCCTGGTGGTGGCGCTGTCTGTCAGCGCGCCCGCGTTCGCGCACGAGGATCATGACAAGCAGGCCGCGGCCCGTGCCCAGGCCGCCGCGCCGGCGGGCGCCGTGCCAGAAGGCGGCGTGATGGCCATGCCGGGGATGGCTATGGACATGGACCACGGGGCCATGACGGCGGACGAGGGTCCCAAGCCAATGCCCCAGCGCCTGTATCGCTGGCTCGGCGCCATGCATCCCGCCGCCGTCCATTTCCCGATCGCGCTGTTCCTCGTCGCCGCGCTCCTCGAGATCGCCGCCCTGACGCTGCGTCGGCCGGTCCTGACCCAGGGCACGCGGGTGATCATCGCCCTGGCGGCGATCTCCGCGGTCGCCGCGGTGGCGCTGGGATGGTTCGCTATGGGGCTGCCCGGGAAGGACGATGTGACTCACCTCTACCATCGGTGGCTCGGCACCTCGATCGCCGCGCTCGGCCTGCTGAGCTGGTGGGCGAAGGAACAATGGGTCCGCCGGCCGGGGCGCGGGCGCGAGCTGATCTACATCGGTCTTTTGACCGTGACCGCCGCCGCCGTGGTGGTCAACGGCCTGCTGGGCGGGATGCTGACCCATGGCATGAGGCATCTGATGTTCTGACGGCCTTGGGGTCCGTCGTCGCCCGAACGCCTCGTTCTTCATCTACTTCGCCGGACCGGGTTCTACTGCGGCCGCGGCAAACCAGGAGACTGCACCATGATGTTCCGTTCAGCACTCGCCGGATCGGCGGTCGCCGCCCTCCTCGCGACCTCCGGCCAAGCGCAAGCTCAATCACAGGCGCCGGCCCGCTCCCACGCCCCCGGCTCGGCCCATACGCCAGGCTCGGCGCACGCCCCCGGCGATGCGCAATCCGCTGACGAGGCCCAGGTCCGAGCGGTCGTCACCGCCTACAAGGACGCCATCGAGCGGATGGACGTGTCGCAGACGCCGGCCCTGTTCTGGACCGACTCGGAGATCTTCGAGAACGGCGGCGTGGAGGGATCGTTCGCCTATTATCTGGAGCACCATCTCGGGCCCGAATTCGCCGATCTGGCCGGCTTCGACTTCCGCAACCACGAAATGAAAGTCGAGGTTGACGGCGACACCGCCTTCGTGAGCGAGACCTACACCTTCCACATCACCTTCAAGGACGGAGCCCGGGCCCCCATAGAGCGCCGCGGCGCCGCCACGAGCGTCCTGCGCAAGCGGGGTGACGAGTGGAGGTTCGACGTCTATCACTCCTCGGCCCGGCCCTTCCGCCCCGCCGCCTGATCGCGGCGGCGACCGTCATCGGCGGCCTCCAGATATCGCTCGCCAGAGGGACCCATGAGATCGATGCCCACCCTTTCACGCCGTGCGTTTCTGGCCGCGGGGGCCGGCTCCGTCGCCGTCGCGGCCTGCGCTCCGGGCGCCCGTTCATCGACCGAGCTCGCGGTCTACAAGACCCCGACCTGCGCCTGTTGCACGGCCTGGGTGGATCACATGCGCGCCGCCGGCTTCAAGGCGCGGGTCAACGAACTCCCGAGCCTTCGCTCTATACGCAGCACCCAAGGCGTGCCCGAGGCGCTCGCCTCCTGCCACACGGCCATGATCGGCGGCTATGTCCTCGAGGGCCATGTGCCGGCCGAGGATGTCCGCAAGCTTCTGGCCGAACGTCCCGAGGCCGTGGGCCTCGCAGTGCCGGCGATGCCGCTGGGGTCTCCCGGCATGGAGACGCCAGACGGCCAACGTGAGCCCTATGAGACCCTGCTGATCCTCAAGGGCGGCGGTACGCGCGTCTTCGCGCGTCACGGCTAGGCGAGGCCCAGGGATGAAGGTTCTCAAGCTCTCCACCCAGCTGCACAAATGGATTGCGCTCGTCGTCGGCCTTCAGGTGCTGTTCTGGGTCGGCGGCGGTCTGGTGATGACGGCCATTCCGATCGAGACGGTGCGCGGCGAACATCGGGCGGTTGACCTCAAGCCGAGCCCGCTGGAGCTCGGCGCGCTTCCGGCACTGAGCGAGATCGCGCGCCGAGCGGGCGTCGCGCCTGTCCAGGCGGAGCTTCACACGACGCCGCGGGGGGCGGCCTGGACCTTGAAGCCGGCGTCGGGCGAGCCAGTCGTCGTGTCCGCCGCGACCGGCCGGCCGTTCGGACCGATGTCGGCCGCCGACGCCTCGGCCTTCGCCAAGGGCGCGTACAAGGGCGAGGCGCGGGTTTCCGGCGCGGTTCTTCTGGCGACGGCGCCCGAGGAGACGGGACGCACCGGACCGCTGTGGCGGGTAGACTTCGCCGACCGCGAAAAGACGGCCTTCTACCTGTCGCCAGCGACAGGCGAAGTGGTGACGCGCCGCTCGGGCGTGTGGCGGATCTTCGACTTCTTCTGGCGACTGCACGTCATGGACTGGAACGACGGCGAGGACTTCAATCACCCCCTGATCATCATCACTACCGCCTTGACCCTGAGCATTGTGATTTCGGGCTTCATCCTGCTGTGGATACGGATCTCCCGCGACCTGAAAATGGCGCGTGCGGTTCGCAAGCGGGAGCCATGAGGCAGGCGACGGCTCGATCACAGGAAGCTCTGCCAAGAGACAACGACCGGACTTCACCACCGCGTCTCGCCGCCCTGACCACCGCCTGGCCGCCGCACATCCTGCGGCAAGAGGACGTCGCGGCCAACGGGGCCGAAATGTTCGCCACGACCCACGGCGGTTTCGAGCGGCTGGCGCCTATCTATCGAAACGCCTTGATCGACACACGGCATTCGTGCGTCCCAATGGACTGGTATCTGCAGCCGCACAGCTTCGCGGAGCGGAACGACCTGTTCCTGGAACACGCAGTCGCCCTGATGGCCGAGAGCACGACGAGCGCGCTGGAGCAAGCGGGGTGATCGCGACCTTGGCCGGTTTTGGACCACTCGGATCATCACCTGCCCGGCGCGCCGCTAGTCCGATCCGGCCCTTCCGGGTCATTCGTCATCCCAACTACTGGATCGCATCTCTTGAGATCGCCATGTTGCCGCTGGTTTTCGGCCAGGTCTGGATAGCAGTGGTGTTCACCGCGCTTAATGCCATGCTGATCACCTGGCGGGTGCGGCTGGAGGATCGCGCTCTTGCCTATCAGGCCTGTGAGCCAGAACGACCTGGATGCGAGGCGGGCCAGTCACCGACGATCAGGTCACGCGGTGCGAAATCTCGGTCAGAGCCCTGAGACCGGTTCCGAAGCGGGCGATTGATGCCCGGTGCCGTTCCAGTTCTCCGTAGGGCAGATAGCGCACATTGAGATCGGCGATCCGGCTGAAGGCCGGACGTTGCAACTGCGCCCGCACATCGTTTTCGCGGCTGTCGGGAGCGACCAGGAAAAGGCCGGCGGAGATGTTTAGTTCGCCTGACAGGGCGAGGTCCAGCATTCGCACGACACCGGAGTAGATCGTGGTGGAATGCTCGACCTCGAAGGCGGCCGCCACGCGGTCCGCGTCTCCCTCCAGCCAGAGTACGTCGATCAGCCGGATGGACTCGGCGCCTGGACCGTTCGCCAGCGACGGCGGTAGTTGTTCTAGGCAGCCCTCGCTCAGGCGTGCGCCCTCGTGCTGGCGCCCGCGGTCATTGGACGCGATCCAGACCCTGTAGCCCAGCGCGCGACCCAGATCACGGACCCAGGCCTGGATCTCTGTGTGGGTCCGGTCCGTCTCGCCCTGCTGGAGCGCGGTCTTCTCGAACTTGACCGCTTCGGCGCGCGCTTCGGCCAGCCGCGCGTCCCAGCCGCTGGCGGACAGACTCTCGTCGTCCAGGGGCGGCGCGGGATAACGGCCGGAGCCCACGTCGAACAGGAAGCCCGCGATCGCCCCGAGATCGTTGGACAGAAGATCGCTGTAGCGAGCGTTGAGGGCCAAAATTCCTTGCCGCATCGCAAGGTAGTGCTCCCAGCTCCCGAGCTTGACCTTTGATCCGGTGATCGCGTTGTAGCCGTTGACGATCGCGGTATTGAACGGCGAAACGTGGGTGGGATGGAGAAAATAGATCAGGTTGGCCACTGCAGGCCCGAGTCCCTTGATTCGGAGTTGGTCGATCGTGCGGATGCCCGCGAGAATTTCCGTTGCTGTCGAACAACAGCTGCAGTGATGCAGGAGCCGGCCGAAAGCGCGTTGATTGGCCGGGTTTTCGTAGATGTCCGGGATGCGAAGTTTGGGCTTCCAGAGGAAGGCATGGTCCGCGCCCTTGAAGATCTGCCGTTGTTCGGCCACCGAATGAACGATCGTCTCCAGCGACGACCCGCGATAGGCCACGCCGAACCGGCCTGCTTCGATCTCCTTGACGACCTGGCCGATGCCGCGACGGATGGAGCGGAAATTCTTCAGACGCTCGTCCCACAAGAACCAGGTCTGGTAGGTCGCAGCCGGGTCGCGCCGCCACTGTTCAATAAGATCACGAACTCGATCTGACACGGCGCGCCCCCTCAATTCTTGAGCAGTCTAGGCGGGTCCAGGTCGCTGGGCCAACGGCCATTCGCAGCCGGTCCCAAGAGCGCGTGCGACGCACCTGGCTCCAGCGCGTTCGGCGCGCGCCAACGGCTACATCGCCATTTCCATGGCCGAGACCGGAGCCAGGGTTCCCATGATGGACACCAGGGCCAGCAGCCCCAGGGCGAGGAGGGTCTCCATCACCAAGCTGCGTTTCAGCCGTGAAATGGCGGGGCCAAGATACTCGGGATCGTCCAGGGCGCTGCCGAGGTGGGGCGTCAGATAAAAGCGGTTCGCGGCCGCCAGAACCAGCATGAGCGCGAAGAGCACGAGCTTGCCCGTCAACAGCAGACCGTAGGGCGTGCTCAAGAGGCCAGCGATACGATCGGGTCCGACCATGAACCAGCTGTTCACCAGTCCGCTCAGAACCAGGACGGCGACCGATGCGGATCCGACGCCGGCGAATCCGTGAAGGGCTCGATAGAGGATCCTATCGCCATCGACCGTTTCTGACCGCCGCCGCAACGTCAGGATCAGCAAGGCCGCGAGCGCGCCGAGCCACACCGCCGCCGCCCAGCTGTGCAGGATCGCGGCCGTCAGATGAACATAGCGCCCCGCGCCTTCGGTGGCCGCGCCGTGTCCCGTCCAGGCGAAGCTGGCGCCGACGATAAGACCGGCGACAGCGACGAATTTCCACAGGCCGCGGGACGGCTTGTCTTGAATGAGCGCAAGAAGCGCGAGCAACGCGGCCAGCGTCCGGACGAGAAAGGCGGGTCCGAGGCTCGTGCCCGTGAGCATGAAGCCGAGCGTCGCCGGCTTGAGACCTTCAGTCAGCGAGCCCGCCATCACAGCGGTCTGGGCCGCGAAGGCGGCGGCGGAGCCTATGGCGACCACGGCCGCCGCGCTGACCAGCAAGGATCTCGTCCAGCCGAGGGCCACCGCGTCCGACCCGCGCAACCCGTAGAGGAGGAACAGCGGCGTCCCGAGCAGGACGACCGCGCCGCCGTACTGCGCGAGCCGGAGCAGGATGACCAGAACGTCGAGCACGATGGGTCAGCGTACCGTGAAGGCGATGGCGCCGGTCATACGGTGGCCGTCGGCGGAGGCGGCATGCCAGTTGAGGCTGTAGGCGCCGGCCGCGAGCGGTCGCGCCGTCCGTCCCGAAACGGTCATGCCGTCATCGGAGACGGTGGTCGCGACCGGGAATTTGGCACCGGCGGCGTTCACGACCTCGAGGCCCGAGAAAGCGGGAACGACGCGTTCGCTGAAGGTGACCGTCAGCGAACGCGGCGAGGCGATGCTCGCGCTCGCCGCCGGGTTGGAGGCGACGACGCGCGCGTGGGCGGCAGCCTGCGTCGCCCCCAACAGCAGGGCGCCGACGGCGCCGACGACGGAAAGGATTTTGCGAGTGGTCATAGGGAGGCTCCGAAACCAGAGGGGTTCAATGAGTTATACGGGCGCCGGGGTTGAATCCCTCGTTCGAACTGCGGGCGGGCGCGCGCTGATCCGGAGCATTGCGTTGCGCGCGCCCGACGCCAGCCCGTCGGTCGCTTGACACGGCCGGCCGACGGGCGTGGGATGACCGCGCATGTGGAACCTCGTCCGCACCCTTCTGTTCGCCCTGGCGGTGGCCGGCTTCGTCGGCCAGTCGTCCGCGCACGCCACGCCGTTCCAGGTATTCGAAGCGACGGGCGGCATGGCGGACATGGATTGCGCCGAGATGATGGTGATGGCGGACGGGCCTTCCGGCGGCGCTACTAGCCCTTGCGACGAGATGACGCCCGACTGCATCGCCAAGATGGGCTGCGCCGCCGTCGCGGCGCCCATGCCGCCGGCGCCGACCGTTCAACGGCCTTCGGCTCCGCGGGGACTCCGGTTCGCAGCCGTCGATGTCGTGCGAGAGGGCGCAGGCCCGCTTCCACTGAAGAATCCGCCGAAACGGCTGGCGTAGACCGCTTCCGCTGATCGAAGGCCGTGAGCGCCGTTGCGCGGGCGACCGCCGATCGATCGATCCGAGCCCTTCGCCGATGTCCCGCCCTCAAGGCGGGTCAAGTGGTTTCGAGGAATTCCATGACCATTCGTTTGAGGTCGGCGATACGCGCGTCTGCGTGTCCGCCGCCCCGTGTCCGCCGGCCGCGCGTCCTGACGCGACGCGCCGAGGTTTCGGCGCCGTCCGCGCGCCGTGCTCTGATCGCAAGCTGGGCGATCCTCCCGGCTTCCATTTTGCTCGTGAGCGTCTGGACCGCGCCGGCCCAGGCTGACCCCCAGACGTTCGACGAGGCCCTGGCCCGCGCGGCGTTCAGCGCACCCAGTCTGCGCGCCAGCGCATTGGGTGTCGACGCCGCTCGTGCGGCCGTTCCGGCAGCGGGGCTTCTGCCGGACCCCCGGCTCTCCGTCGGTCTCGACGGATATCCGGTGACCGGGCCGTTCGCGGGGCAATTCGATGAAGACTTCACCATGCTCAGGATCGGCGTCGAGCAGGAGGTGCCCAGCCGCGCGCGTCGTCGCGCCGAGCGAGACATCGCCGAGGCGGCGATCGGCGTCGCCGGCGCTGAGGAGTCCGTCGCGCGACGAGAGGTCCGGGTCGCCGTGGGCCTTGCGTGGATCGACCTGTTCTATGCCGAACGCCGCTTTGCGGCGTTGGAAGAGCTGCTGGCGACGTTGCAACCCCTGTGGGACGCCGCCCCGGCCGGAGTCGCGTCCGGCGCCTATCGGCCCGCCAACGCTCTCGGGCCCGTTCAGCTCAAAGCCGATCTTGACGATCGCCGCAGCAGTCTCGCCGCCGACATCGAGAAGGCGCGAGCCGAACTCGCCCGGTGGACGGGCGACGCCGATCCCGAGACGGTTGGCCCGCCGCCGCAGGACGATCTCGACCTGACCGCCTTGCGGAACGGCATCGCCCAGCTGCCGACCGTGCGGGCCTATGGAGCCGCCGCGCGCCGCGCCGAAGCCGAGGTCGACCTGGCCCGCGCCGGACGTCGCCCGGACTGGTCGTTCCAAGCCAGCTACGCCCGCCGCGATGAGCGGTTCGGCGATCTGTTCTCCGTCGGAGCGAGCGTGCGGCTGCCGATCTTTCCCGGTCGAAGGCAGGATCCCGTCATCGCCGCGCGCGCCGCTGATGCGCTGCGGGTCACCGCCGAGCGTGAGGACGCTGAGCGCGTGTTGACCGCGTCGCTGCGAAGCGCCCTGGCCGAATACGCGACCGCTCACGATCAATGGGTCCGGTCGCGCGACGTCGTTCTGCCCAGTGTCCTTCAGCGTTCCGATCTCGAAACCGCGAGCTATGCGGCGGGTCGGGCGGGCATCGTTGAAGTTCTCGAAGCCTTCACCGCCGTGGCCAACGCCCGGCTCGACACGCTCGATCGCGAGGCCGCCGTGATGCGTCAAGTGGTCGAGATCACTCTCACCTATGGGAACGACGACCGATGAACGCCCTTCGCAACAAACGCCTGGGCATCGCCATGGGCGCGCTTCTTTTGGTCGGGGTCGGCGTCGGGGCCGGCATCGTCGTCGCTCCGCGGCTGGATGGGGCCGGCGGTGAGACCGCCGAGGGGGGAGGGGAGCGCGAGATCCTCTATTGGTACGATCCCATGGTTCCAAACGAACGCTACCCGGGGCCGGGGAAGTCGTCCATGAACATGGAGACCATCCCCAAATATGCCGATGAGGGGGGAACGACCGCCACCCCCGGCGTTCGAATCGATCCGGCGCTGGCCCAGAATTTGGGGGTCCGGTATGCCACGGCTCGCCGTGGCGACCTTGAGGGCGATCTGAGCGCCACGGCGGTGGTCGATTACAATGAACGCGACATCGCCGTGGTCCAGTCGCGGGCCGACGGCTTCGTGCAGCGAGTCTACAACCGCGCGCCGGGCGATGTCATCGCTGCGGGCGCGCCTCTGGTCGATTTGCTCATCCCGACCTGGGGCGGCGCCCAGACGGAATATCTGGCCGTACGGCGCACCGGCAACACGCCCCTGATCCAGGCGGCGCGGCAGCGACTGGTGCTGATGGGCATGTCCGAGAGCCTGATCGCCTCGGTGGAGCGCAGCGGGCGGGCGCGAAACACGATCACGATCTCAACGCCCACTGGCGGCGTGATCAAGACCCTGGGCGTGCGCGCCGGCATGAGCGTGACCCAAGGCATGACCTTGGCCGAGATCAACGGCCTGGCCACCGTCTGGGTCAATGCCGCCATCCCGGAGGCGCTGGGGAGCCGGCTAAGGGTCGGACAGTCCGTCGAGGTGGCTTTGACCGCGTTCCCGGGAGAGCGGTTCACGGGTCGTCTGACCGCCCTGTTGCCGGAACTCGTCGGCGACAGCCGCACGGTCACGGGACGGATCGAAATGGCCAATCGCGGGGGCCGTTTGCGCCCCGGCATGTTCGGCCGGATCACCTTCGGCGGCGGTTCGACGACGGCGTTGCTCGTGCCGACCGAGGCGGTGATCCGAACGGGTGAACGGGACATTGTCATGCTCGCCCGGCCGGAAGGCCGGTATCAACCGGCCGAGGTCCGTGTCGGGCGAGAAGCCGGGGGGCAAACCGAGATCCTCGCCGGTCTCAGGGAAGGCGAACGGATCGTCGCGTCGGGGCAGTTCCTGATCGATTCCGAAGCCAGCCTGTCAGGCGTAACGGCGCGGCCGATCGGCCCGACGTCCCGGCCCGCCACCGCCGCCCCAACGGGCGCATCCATGGCCGCGCCCGCCTCGCGCGGGAGGTCGAGCCAATGATCGCCGCGGTCATTCGCGCCTCGGTCAAGGGGCGCTTCCTCGTCCTTATGGCCGCCGTCGCCCTGCTCGCCGCCGGCCTGTTCGCGGTTCGCAGCACGCCGGTCGACGCCTTGCCGGACCTGTCGGACGTGCAGGTCATCATTCGCACCAGCTACCCGGGGCAGGCGCCCCAGATCGTCGAGAACCAGGTCACCTATCCTCTGGCGACCACCATGCTGTCCGTACCCGGCGCGCGAACGGTTCGAGGCTATTCCTTCTTCGGCGACAGCTTCGTCTATGTGCTGTTCGAAGATGGGACGGACCTCTACTGGGCGCGTTCCCGGGTCCTCGAATACCTCAGCCAGGTGCAGGCGCGGCTTCCCGCGACCGCCCAACCGGCACTTGGTCCGGACGCCACCGGCGTAGGCTGGGTCTATGAATACGCCCTGGTCGATCGCACAGGCCGCAACGATCTGGCGCAATTGCGAAGCCTGCAGGATTGGTTCCTCCGCTACGAGCTGAAGACCGTGCCGGGGGTCGCCGAGGTCGCCAGCCTGGGCGGCATGGTGCGGCAATACCAGGTGGTGCTCGACCCCGTCAGGCTCGCGTCCTACGGCGTCACCCATCAGGCGGTGGTGGACGCTCTCCAGCGCGCCAACGGCGAGACGGGCGGCTCGGTGCTCCAGCTCGCCGAAGCCGAATACATGATCCGCGCCAACGGCTATCTGACCGAGCTCGACGACTTCCGGGCCGTGCCGCTCCGCACGGCGGCTGGAGGCGTGCCGATCAGCCTCGGGGATGTCGCGACCATCCAGATCGGCCCGGAGATGAGACGCGGCATAGCCGAGCTCAACGGCGAAGGCGAGGTCGCGGGCGGCGTCGTCATCCTTCGATCCGGCGCAAACGCCCGCGCCACGATCGCGGCCGTGACCGAGAAACTCGAGACGCTCAAAGCCGGACTGCCCCCGGGAGTCGAAGTGGTGACGACCTACGATCGCTCGCAGCTCATCGACCGGGCGATCGACAATCTGAGCGGCAAGCTGATCGAGGAGTTCATAGTCGTCGCCCTGGTCTGCGGCCTGTTCCTCTGGCACGCCCGGTCGGCGCTGGTCGCCATCCTGACCCTGCCGCTGGGCGTCCTGGCGGCCTTCCTGATCATGAATCTTCAGGGCGTGAACGCCAACATCATGTCGCTGGGCGGCATCGCCATCGCCATCGGCGCCATGGTGGATGCGGCGGTGGTCATGATCGAGAACGCCCACAAACACATCGAACGATGGGAACACGATCACCCGGATGAAAAGCTGGCGGGCGAAGATCGCTGGAAGGTCATCACCGAGGCGGCCGTGGAGGTCGGCCCCGCGCTGTTCCTGAGCCTGCTGATCATCACCCTGTCGTTCATCCCGGTGTTCAGCCTGCAGGCCCAGGAGGGCCGGCTGTTCGCGCCCCTAGCCTTTACCAAGAGCTATGCGATGGCGGCGGCGGCGATCCTGTCCATCACTCTCGTGCCGGTTCTGATGGGCTATCTGATCCGCGGACGGATCCCGGCCGAACAGAGCAATCCGATCAATCGCTGGCTCACGCGCATCTATCGCGGGCCATTGGACTGGGTGCTGCATCATCCCAGAAAGACCTTGGTGGCAGCCTTGCTGATCTTCGCCACCACCGCCTGGCCTCTTAGCCAGCTCGGCGGCGAATTCATGCCGGCGATGGACGAGGGCGACCTGCTGTATATGCCTTCGGCCCAGCCGGGTCTCTCCCCGGCCAAGGCCGCGGAACTGCTGCAACAGACGGACCGGATGATCCGCACCGTGCCCGAAGTGGCGACCGTGTTCGGCAAGGCGGGCCGGGCGGAAACCGCCACGGATCCGGCTCCGCTGGAGATGTTCGAGACCACCATCCAGTTCAAGCCGCGCGATGAATGGCGGCCGGGCATGACCCCGGAAAAACTGATCGAAGAACTCGATCGCGCGGTTCAGGTCCCCGGACTGTCCAACGTCTGGGTCCCTCCCATCCGAAATCGCATCGACATGCTGGCGACGGGCATCAAGAGCCCCGTCGGCGTCAAGGTGTCCGGCTCTGACCTGGCCGCGATGGACCGTATCGCGGCCCAGGTGGCCGATGTCGCCAGGACCGTACCGGGCGTGACCTCCGCCTTGGCCGAACGCCTGACCGGCGGGCGTTATGTCGACATCGACATCGACCGGCGCGCGGCGGCCCGCTACGGCCTGAACATCGCCGATGTCCAATCGATCGTATCGGGCGCCGTGGGCGGCGAGACGATCGGACAGACGGTGGAGGGGCTCGCCCGCTATCCGATCAGCGTCCGTTACCCGAGAGAATTGCGCGACAGTCTGGAGCAACTGCGCGCCCTGCCGATGCTGACGCCGTCGGGCCAGCAGATCACCCTTGGCACGGTCACCAATATCCAGATCGCGGACGGCCCGCCGATGCTCAAGTCCGAGAACGGCAGGCTGACCACCTGGGTCTATGTCGACACTCGGGGGCGCGACCTCGCGTCTGTCGTCGCCGATCTGCGTCAGGCGGTCGCCAGCGAGGTGGATCTCGCGCCGGGCGTCAGCATCGCCTACTCCGGCCAGTTCGAATATCTGGAACGGGCGGCCGAGCGGCTAAAGATCGTGGTTCCGGCCACGCTCGTGATCATCTTCATCCTGCTCTATCTGACCTTCGGGCGCTTCGACGAAGCCCTCCTCATCATGGGCACCCTGCCATTCGCCCTGACCGGCGGCTTCTGGTTGCTCTATCTGATGGGCTTCGATCAGTCGGTCGCGACCGGGGTTGGCTTCATCGCCCTCGCTGGCCTGTCGGCGGAGTTCGGCGTCGTGATGCTGATCTATCTCAAACATGCGCTGAAGGATCGAGGACCTGATCCCGACCGGGAGCAGGTCGAGGAGGCCGTTCGCGAGGGCGCCCTTCTGCGGGTCCGGCCCAAGGCGATGACGGTCGCCGTGATCTTGGGCGGTCTGTTCCCGATCCTGATCGGCCACGGCGCGGGGTCGGAGATCATGACCCGGATCGCGGCGCCAGTCATTGGCGGCATGATCACCGCGCCCCTCCTGTCGATGCTCGTCATCCCAGCCGGCTATCTCCTCCTGAGACGCCGGAAATCACGTCCCACCCAAACCCCCACCCAAGGAGCTACCCTATGAAAAACCTGTTCGTGAAGTCGGCCAGGCTCGCCCTCGGCCTGAGCCTGTCAGCCGGGGCGGTCATTGCCCTGGCGGCCTGCAGTCAGCAGCCGGCGACGGAGACGGAAACCCCAGCCGCCACCGGTTCCGCCGTTGCCCCCGCGGCGCCGGCGGAGATGGACGCCATGTCGTCGGCGGCCGGAGAGGAGTCCGCGACCGCGCGCGGGGTGATTTCGGCCATCGACGCGGAGGGCGGCAAGATCACGATCGAGCACGAGCCGATCGCCAGTCTGGAATGGCCCGCGATGACCATGGGCTTCGCGGCGTCACCCGCCCTGATTGACCAGGCGAAGGTCGGCGACCGGGTCGAGTTTGATCTGGTCGTTACAGGCAGCGCGGGCGAAGTGAAGGCGATTCGGCCGCAGTAATCCCCTGCTGCCGGACTGTCGTCGCACGGGGCGGCGGCGTCCGGGTTGACGACGCGGCGGGGAACCTTTGGCTTCTCCGCCGCGTCGAGCCTTTATGGGTTCAGCAGACGGCTTCAAAGCGGCGTGAAGATGGACAGTGCCGACTGTCCGAGTTGTTTCGGTCCGAACCCGAATGGGCTTCGAGGCGGCGCTCGGCGCGGGGATGTCGTGCGAACAAGCCGAACCGTGGACTGAGGGACCGCAGCGTTGGAACTCGCCTTGGAGTACCCGAGTTCGATCTTGAAGGAGGTGGGTGACATGAGCGACATGAACGGAATGCCCTCAAGGTCGGGCGAGGCACGCCTGTCGTGCCTGCTGAGGTCCATCGATCTGACTCCTCAACGACGGGCGCCCGCGTCGGATCTTCTTGGGCGGTCCCGCCGGGGCTCGGTGGCCGCCGCCCTGCTGCTGGTGCTCCTGGTGGTCGCCGTCGTGAGCTGGCGAACCGGTCCCGCCGGCGTGGCGTCCGGGGCGCGGGAAGAGCGCCTCGAGGACGACGCCGACGAGCCCGCGCGATCCGACCGCCGCGACGAGCGAGATCGCCGCGGCCGATCCGGGGGCCGGGACCGTGACTGACCCCATCCGGCGTCGTTTCCCGCCTGTGGCGCGCCGGTGAGCCCTGACGGCGCCTGGCGCGGGGGTCTGCAGATCGGCCCGGGCTGGGCGCGGTGGCGCGGCGCGGTCGGCGACAACGCGCTTCACCGGCACCTCGCGGCGCAGGCGGTGTTCGCCGACCGGCCGATCGCCGTCGAGACTGCGGGCGGCCGCGTCCTTCGCGCCACGGCGTTTCTCGTCGATCCGCTCGTGGGCCATCGGCTCGGCGCCGCGGCGCAGGCCGAGATCCTGTTTTTCGAGCCGGGAAGTCTGGGCGTGGAGGCGCGCGCGGCGCTTCGGGCCGTGCTCGTCCGCGCGTCCAGCGCCCACGTGCTGGCGGCCGAGGGCCGTCGGCGGTTCTGGTCGGACCAGGCGGGCGGAGCCGGAGGCGAGCCGGCCGCGCCCGCGGTGTCCTGGATGGCCGGCGTCCTGACGTTCATCGACGCCGCGCTCTCGGAAGGCCCCGTGCGGCTCGATGCGGCTGCGGGCCGCGCGGGTTTGTCGGCCGACCGGTTCCGTCACGTCTTCGCCGAAGCGCAAGGCTTGTCGTTCAAGCGGTTCGTCCTCTGGCGGCGGCTGCAGCTTGCGGCGACACTGCTGGCGGGCGGGGTCGACGTGACCACCGCCGCCCATGAGGCCGGCTTCTCCGACGGCGCGCACCTCGCGCGGACGATGAAGGCGATGTTCGGGGTGCAGCCGCGGCGCCTGGTCCCCTCCGGCTGAGCAGCCGCTTCGTTCAAGCGGCGAGCCCGAATCCAGGCGATGCTCGTCGCCATGAACCAGGACAGAGACTTCGTCCCCGCGCTCGGTCGCCACGAGCTCACCGGCGCCTACGACAGGGTGCTGGCCGTCATGACCCGGGAGCGTCGCTGGCGGTGCGCCCTGCTGTCGGAAGCCGATCCGCAGCCTGGCGAGACAATCCTCGACGTCGGCTGCGGCACCGGGACCTTCGCGATCCAGCTCAAGACGGCGTCGCCGGGATCGCGCCTCATCGGCGTCGATCCCGACAAGGCGGTGCTGGAGATCGCGCGCGACAAGGCTCGCCGGGCCGGGGTCCACGTGGAATGGCGAGCCGGCTACGGGGACGCGCTGACCGCGATCCTGCCGGGCGCGGCCGCGGACAAGGTGGTCTCGAGCCTGGTGCTGCATCAATGCCCGATGCCCGTGAAGCGGGCGATCCTCGCCGCCTGCCTGGGCGCGCTTCGACCCGGCGGCCGGCTGCATATGGCCGACGCCGGCCGCCAGGCGAATCCCTTGATGCGCCTGCTCTTCCGGCAGGTTCAGATGCTGGACGGCTTCGAGCACACCGAGCCCAATGCGCTCGGCGTGCTCCCGGACCTCATGCGCGAAGCCGGCTTCGAGGCCGTGAGCGAGACGCGGCGGATTCCCACCCCGACCGGGTCGATCTCCCTCTACGCGGCCGTGCGGCCGTAGGCCGCCGTCGGGGGCGCCGCGACGCCCTCGACAGCGAGCTCCGCCTGCCCGCGATGACGGCGGGCCCGAGCTCGGGCGGCCGCGGCGCGCGACGGAGGGCGCAACTTGCCGGGCGCCGGGCCGCTCCTGTACCGGTCGACGCCAAAGGAGGCCGAGCGCATGAACTCTATTCCAACCGGGCGCAGGGGTTCGTGCGTGTGGCGGTTTGCACGCCGCGCATCGCCGTGGCCGATCCGGCGGCCAACCTCCTCGAGACCCTGAAACTGGCGCGGGAGGGACACGCCCGCGGCGCCGACCTCATGCTGTTTCCGGAGCTGGGCCTGTCCGCCTATGCGATCGACGACCTCCTGCTCCAGGACGCCCTCCTTCAGGCGGTGAACGCCGCGCTCGCCGAGCTCGTGCAGGCGAGCCGGGACCTGCAGCCGGTGCTGGTGGTGGGAGCGCCCCTCGTCCGCAACGGACGGCTCTACAATTGCGCCGTCGCCCTCGCCCGGGGCCGCGTCCTGGGGGTCGTGCCCAAGAGCTTCCTTCCGAACTATCGGGAGTATTACGAGAACCGCTGGTTCGCCCCCGGCGCCGGCGTGCGCGGCCTGGACATCGCCGTCGCCGGGCAGAGGGCGCCGTTCGGGACCGACCTGATCATCGAGGCCAGCGACGTCCCGGACTTCGTCTTCCACATGGAGCTCTGCGAGGACTTCTGGGCCGCCACCCCGCCCTCGACCCTGGCGGCGCTGGCGGGAGCCACCCTGCTCTGCAACCTGTCGGCGTCCAACATCGTGGTCGGCAAGGCCGACGAGCGCGCGCTGCTCTGCGCCTCGCAGTCGATGCGATGCCAGGCCGCCTACCTCTACGCCGCGGCCGGGCCCGGCGAGAGCACCACCGACCTGGCCTGGGACGGGCAGGCGACCATCCACGAGCTCGGCCGTCTGCTGGCCGCGACCCGCCGCTTCCCGGACGTCGCCCAGATGGCCGTGGCGGACGTGGACGTCGAACGCATGCGCCTCGAGCGGCTGCGGACGCCCACCTTCAACAACGCCGCCGCCGCCGCCGGCCACCCCGAGCACGCTTTCCGGCGGATCGCCTTCGAGCATGCGGCGGAGCACGTCGATATCGGGCTGCTGCGGCCGCACGACCGGTTTCCGTTCGTGCCGGACGATCCGGCCCGGCTGGACCAGGATTGCTATGAAGCCTTCAACATCCAGGTGCAGGGCCTCGCCAAGCGCCTCGACGCGGCGGGCGTCAGGCGCGTCGTGGTCGGCGTCTCCGGCGGCCTCGACTCCACCCACGCCCTGATGGTCGCGGCGAAGGCCTTCGACGCCCTGGGCCGTCCGCGCACGGACATCCTGGGCTTCACCATGCCCGGCTTCGCCACCAGCGAGGGCACCAAGCGCAACGCCTGGGCCCTGATGCGAAGCCTCGGGGTGACGGGCGAAGAGATCGACATCCGGCCCGCGGCGCGGACGATGCTGGAGGCGATCGGCCACCCGTTCGCCCGCGGCGAACCGGTCTACGACGTCACCTTCGAAAACGTCCAGGCCGGGCTGAGGAGCGACTTCCTGTTCCGGCTCGCCAACCAGCGCGAGGGCCTGGTGCTCGGCACAGGCAACCTGTCCGAGTCGGCGCTGGGCTGGCAGACCTACGGCGTCGGCGATCACATGAGCCACTACAACGTCAACGGCTCGGTCCCCAAGACCCTCATCCAGCACCTGATCCGCTGGGTCGCGGCCACCGGGCAGTTGGACGAGGCGGCCTCGGCGACCTTGCTTGGCGTGCTGGGCACGGAGATCTCGCCCGAGCTGGTGCCGCAGGCCGCCGCGGACGCGCTTCAGAGCACGCAGTCCAGGATCGGGCCCTACGAACTGCAGGATTTCAACCTGTTCTACCTGACGCGCTACGGCCTGCGTCCCTCCAAGGTCGCCTTCCTGGCCTGGCACGCTTGGCGGGATCTCGAGGCGGGGGCGTGGCCGGCCCACTTCCCGGCCGCCTCGCGCGCCGCCTATGATCTGCCGACGATCAAGCAATGGCTGGAGGTGTTTGTCACCCGGTTTTTCGCCCTCAGCCAGTTCAAGCGCTCCGCCATGCCGAACGGCCCCAAGGTGATTTCGGGCGGCAACCTTTCGCCGCGCGGCGACTGGCGGGCGCCCTCGGACGCGAGCGCCCGGGTCTGGCTGGACGACCTGAAGCGCAATGTCCCATAGTTCGCCCCGCACGACGCCCCGCCGGTTTTCGGGCCAGGGCGGTCTGCTCGCGTCCTGGGGGCGCCAGGCCTGACGGCGGCCCGCGACATCGTCAGCGTCGTCAACGCCCGGCGATCCGGCTAGGATCGTCGCCTCGCTCGCCAGGATGCCGTCATGCCCGCCTCTTCGCCCTCCCCCTCCCGACGCGCCCTTCTGACGGCGCTGCCGGCCCTCGCCTTCGCCGGCCCGGCCCTCGCCGCGCCGCCGAAGCGGATGACCGCCTACAAGACGCCCTGGTGCGGCTGCTGCGGCGGCTGGATCGCGCACATGCGCCAGGCCGGCTGGACCGTCGAGGTCGTCGAGCGCGAGGATCTGGCTCCGATCCGGGCGCAGCACGGCGTTCCGGACCGGCTGGCCTCGTGTCACACGGCGGTGGTCGGCGCCTACGCCATCGAAGGCCACGTCCCCGCCGGCGATGTCGATCGGCTGCTCAGCGAACGCCCCGCCGCCAGGGCCTTGAGCGCGCCCGGCATGCCGGCGGGCTCGCCGGGCATGGAGGCCGCCGGCCGCGAACCCTATACGACGGTGCTGATCCTCAACGACGGCTCGACCCGCGTGTTCGGCCGACACAACGGCACCTGACCGCCGACCCGCGGCCGGAGGGCGTCAGGCGACCGGTTCACGGCCTGTCGGGTTGGCCCGCCCCAGCCGCTTCCGCCGGGTCGTCGCCGCCATCGGCGCCTCGCGAAAAGTCAGCCTGATGCGGGTGACCGCCGTGCTGGGCGCGATACTCGGCCGGGCTGAGACCCCTGCCCGTCATATGGAGCTTCGGCGGCGTCGCGGGAGCGTCCGGATCAGTCTCGCCGCGGGTCCTCGCGGTGTCGGGGCGCTCGCCATCGACATCCGGTTGATCGCCAGTCTGTTCGCCCATGACACCCTGCGCTCCGCTCCGGCGTCGCTTGCCGTGTCGGGATGCAATCCGCGAGCGGAGGCAGGGTTGCGCGGCGCCGGATAATCCCTGACCTTCGCTGGCCAGGGGCTGACCCGGATCCCTCCCGGCGCGGCCCTTCGAGCCCGGCTCTCTCCCGTCAGGCCTGTCGACGCGGCGTCCAGCGCAGCAGGCGCATGGCGTTGGCCGTGACCAGGACCGTGGCTCCGGTGTCGGCGAGGATGGCGGGCCACAGGCCCGTCACTCCGATCACGGTGGTGACCAGGAAGACGGCCTTCAATCCCAAGGCGATGGTTATGTTTTGCCGGATATTGCCCATCACCCCGCGGGACAGGGCGATCATGTCGGGAATGTCCCTGACCCGGCCGCGCAGGACGGCGGCGTCCGCGGTCTCCAGGGCCACGTCGGTGCCGCCGCCCATGGCGATGCCGACATCCGCCTGGGCCAGGGCCGGGGCGTCGTTGATGCCGTCCCCGACCTTGGCGACCACCAGACCTTCGGCCTGGAGCGCCTTGACGATCACCAGCTTGTCCTGCGGCAGCAGTTCGGCCCGGGGCTCGATGCCCAGCCCGGCGGCGACCGCCTCCGCCGTGCGGCGATTGTCGCCCGTCAGCATGACGGTGCGGATGCCCCGCGCCTTCAGGTCGGCCAGACCCTGGACCGCATCGGGCCGCGCCTCGTCACGCATGGCGAGGAACCCGGCCACCCCGCCTGCGGCGACAAGGACGGACACCGTCTTGCCCTCGGCGTTGAGGGCGGCGATGGCTGCGTCCTGGGCTGGCGAGATCGGCGCGCGCCGGGCCGCGGCCTGCGGCGAGCCGAGGAATATGCGTTCGCCGCCGACCTCGCCTTCGACGCCCTCCCCCGCAATGGCCTGGGTGGCCGACGCCGGCGGCGCCGTGATCTCATCCGCCTCGGCTCGGGCCAGGATGGCGAGGGCCAGCGGATGGCTTGATCCCGTCTCCAGCGCGGCCGCCAGGGTCAGCAGGGCGGAGGCGTCCCGCGTCCCGGCGACGACGTCGGTGACGACGGGCTTGCCGGCGGTCAAGGTCCCCGTCTTGTCGAAGGCGATCGCGGTGATCTTGCCGAGCGTTTCCAGCACGGCCCCGCCCTTCATTAGCAGGCCGCGCCGGGCGCCCGCCGACAGGCCGGCGGCGATGGCGGCCGGCGTGGATATGACCAGGGCGCAGGGGCAGCCGATCAGCAGCACGGCGAGGCCCTTGTAGATCCATTCGCTCCACGTTCCGCCGAACAGCAGCGGCGGCGTGACCGCGACGAGGGCGGCGAACACGAGCACGCCCGGCGTGTAGATTTTCGAGAAGCGGTCGATGAACCGTTCGGTCGGAGATTTCGATTCCTGCGCCTCCTCGACGAGACGCACCACCCGGGCGATGGTGTTGTCCGAGGCCGAGGCCGTCACGCGCACCCGCAGGACGCTGCCGCCGTTGATCGTGCCGGCGAACACAGGATCGCCCACGACCTTGCGTTTGGGCACGCTCTCGCCCGTCACCGGGGCCTCGTCGAGGTCTCCCGCGCCCTCGATGATCTCGCCATCCGCGGGAACGCGGTCTCCGGGCCGGACCAGGATGACCGCGCCCACCGCCACGGTCTCGGCGGCGACTTCCGTGGTCACGCCGTCCACCTCGACGAAGGCGGTCTTGGGCACGAGGGCGGCGAGCCCCTGGATGCTCTTGCGCGCGCGTCCGGCCGCCACCCCTTCCAGCATTTCGCCGACGAGGAACAGCAGGACGACGGCGGCGGCCTCTTCCGCGGCCCCGATGAAGACGGCGCCGACGGCGGCGATGGTCATCAGCATTTCGATGGAGAAGGGCGTGCCGTGGCGCGCCGCCGAAAAGGCGCGCGACGCGATCGGAATCAACCCCACGGCCAGGGCGGCGAGGAAGGCGTATCGTTCGAGGGAGGGGAACAGCGTGCCCAGTCCATAGGCGGACAGCAGCGCCAGGCCGCAGAGCGCGGTGAGGCGCGCCTTCCCGGTCCACCACCACGGGGCGCCCCCGGCCCCGGCGGCCGCCGGAGGCGGGCCGGCCGGCGCCGCAACGGATCCGGACGTCGGCGAGGCCGCTTCCCCGCTGTAGCCCAGGTTGCGCAGTTGCTGCAGGACCGCTTCGTCAGCGAGGTCTCCGTCATGCCTGATCTTCAGCACGCCGGTCTGCACCGCCACCGACACGTCCTCGACGCCCGGCAGCCTGCGGATCGCCGTGTCGATCTTGCGGCCGCAGCTGGCGCAATCCATCCCGGTCACCCGGTATCGGCTTTCGAGGGTTTGCGCCGTCATGTCTGTTCCTTGTGATCTCTACAGGGCAAGGCTACCTCCTCCAGCGACTGTAGATGCAAGCTAAAAATGAGCGCGCCGTTCGGTTGGAGTGAAGGGCGCCGTCCGCTGAACCTGGAGGCCGGGCCCAGCCCGTTGATGACCTCGCCTTGTCCGCACGACCGGGAGACCGCGCCGCCGACGGCGGCACAGGTGGAACGCGCTTTGGGCGCAGCCGCCGCCCGCGTGGCCGCCGCTGGGGACAGGCTGACGCGCCCCCGGCGCAGGGTGCTGGAGCTCCTGCTTATCGCGGGCTCTCCGGCCAAGGCCTATGATCTCGTGGCGACGTATCACCGGGAGGCCCGCGTCGCGAAGCCTGCGACGGTCTATCGGGCGCTGCAGTTCCTCGAGACCCGAGGACTGGTTCATCGTCTTTCCACCCTCAAATCCTACGTGGCCTGCGATCCCGAGCGGCCCGGCGCGCCGGCCCTTTACCTGCTGTGCGACTGCTGCGGCTCCTGTCGCGAGGTTCCCGCGCCCGACCTGGCTGCGCTGAACGCGGCCGCGACAGCGGCGGGCTACGAGATCGAACGGATCACGCTCGAAGGCCAGGGTCTGTGTTCGGCTTGCCGCCCGCCGCGCCCCGGCGCCGCCCGGGATCCGGTCCTCCAGACGGAGCCGGAGGCGGCCGCGGGGTCCGGGCCCGCAAGCATTGAGCCGCGCCCCTGATCAAGCCCGCGGCGGGTCGATGACGGCCTGGCCCGGGCGCCCGGCCGCGGCGACGCCGGGGCCCGCGGCCAGTTCCATGGCCCGTTCGGTGGCGGCGGCCGACATTCGGGTCGCCCCCCCCCGTCGGGACGGACTAAGCCAGGTCTGGACCGGTCGGTCGAAGCCGTAGCGAAACACGGCGGCGGCCACGAACGCCCCGACCAAGCCGATCGCCCACAGGACCCAGCGAACGCCGGACGACCACGCCTCCTGTCCAAGGGCGTCGAGCAGGCCGAACCAGACGATGCGGCTCACCTCATTCGTGAGGAACATCGAGAACGACATTAGGGCCAGATGCTCGATCAGCCGTGAAGGACTGCGCACCGGCACGGCGCCGGCGGCCCAGATGATCACGGTCATCAGGCCGAGCGACACCAGGCTGAAGGCGCCGAAGGCCTGCAGCCCCACGAGCGCGAAGGCGGCGGCGAGGCCGATCGCCCTGGCCCGGTGCGGCGCGACACAGACCCGCGAACCGTAGAAGGCCGCCGCGACTCCGAGCAGGAAGAGCGGCAGGGCGCGCAGGATGCCGTAGCGCATCGGCAGGCGGTAGATCGGATCGCCGAGCCACAGCGAGGCGGCGATATCGGCGGCGACGACGAGGAGCGTCGCGCCGATCACCATTGCGACCGGCGGCCAGCGCCACAGGGCGCGGCAGATCCAGGGCAGCAGGAGATAGCAGCCGATCAGGGCCGAGAGGGTCCAGGTCGGGGCGTTCCACCCCTGCCCGCCCGGCACGCCATAGGCCTGGACCAGTAGCACCTGCGCGGGCAGTTGCGACCAGTCGAACCAGCGCGGATTGCTGGGCGCGATCCCGGCCAGGGCGGCGCCGCCGACGAGCAGCACCAGGACGAGGCTGACCGCCAGGTGGGCCGGAATGACCCGCAGCAGGCGCTGGCGCGCATAGGCGCGCAGCGAGGCCTGTCCGGACGCGAGGCGATCACCGTAGATGCGGGCCAGGACATAGCCGGAGTCGATGATGAAGAAGTCGGTGAGCAGATAGCCGCGCTCGAAGACTGGATGCAATTGTCCGAGAGGCACAGGCGCGGCCTCGCGGAAATGGTAGAGGATGATCAGCGCCCCTACGATAAAACGCAGCGCGTCCAGCCAGCCGCCGCGCGCGATCCGGACGGGGCGAGGCGATGGCTCGGTCAGCGCGGCTTCGGGCATTCAGTCAGCCTTCCGTGGCGCAGACTTGGCGGCGGCGCTGCGGTGCTCATGTGGACGCAGGACGATCTGGTCTCGCGAAGCGTAGAGGACGGCCGTTCCCAAAACCCAAACGACGACCAAGCCTCCGACGACCATCAGTCCGGGCCTATCGCGGGGTCCAAACACAAACGAGCAGCCGATCACGCCGCCCAGAATGGCCCCGTAACCAAAATGCAGCGGCACCTTGTGTGCGCCCAGCAGCAGAAGGGCCATGCAGAAGACCAGGCCTCCTGCGAACAGGCTGACCCCGATGGCGACGAGCGTATCGAGCACGGGCCGTGGCTTCAGCGGGCGCGCCTGGAGCCGCCGCCTACCTCGTTGGCGATAGCGGCCTTCCCGCCAACGAATGCTCCGGCCGCGCACGGTGAAGCGTTTGCCGGCCATGCGTCAGGGCCTTGCGTTGGGCGCGGGCGTGTCCTCATGGCGCGCAAGAAGGATTCTCATCCGGACAATTTCGGATTCCTGGGCCGCAATGATCTCATCGGCCAGATTACGCACGTCGCGGGCTTCGCCATGCTCGACGGCGACCTTGGCCATTGCGAGCGCACCCTCGTGGTGGGCGATCATTCCGCGCAGGAAGTCGATGTCGGCGTCGCCCGTGTAGTTGATGCTCATGGCCTGGTGCATCTTCGCGCTGGCCTCGCGATAGGCGCGAGTCGATGGGCTGTCCGTGGTCTCGCCAGCGTGGCTTGCCTCGGTGTCGCTCGGGCGAGAGTCAGCCGCCGACGGCGCCGCAGGGACCTCGCGGGTTTGCCGCGAGATCATCCCGAAGGCGAAGACCGACAGGGCGAGAAAGACGGCGATGACGGAAATCCATCCGAAACGCTTCATGACGATGTCCTCGAGAGAGCCGGCGGGGCCACGGGGGCGGCCGGGATTGCACTGGGAAGGATGGGCGCCGTTCGGTCGCGGTAGCCGAGCAGGCGCAGAGCGTTGAACACCACCAGCAGGGTCGACCCCTCGTGGAGCGCCACGGCAGGGCCGATGCCAAGGCCGAGGATCGTCGCCGGCACAAGGAAGGCGACGATTCCGAGACTGACGTAGAGATTCTGGAGAATGATGCGCCGCGTCTGTCGGCTGAGACCGACGGTGAAGGGCAGCTGCGACAGGTCGTCGGACATCAAGGCGACGTCGGCGGTCTCAAGCGCAACATCGGAGCCAGCCGCGCCCATCGCGATACCGACGGTCGCCGTGGCCATGGCCGGGGCGTCGTTCACCCCGTCGCCGACCATGGCAATCTTGCCGTCAGCGCGAAGGCGTTTGATGGCGTCGACCTTGTCCTCGGGCATGAGGTCGCCCCAAGCCTCTGTCAGGCCGACCTGTCCGGCGATCGCCTGTGCGGCCTTCTGGTGATCGCCCGAGATCATGATCATTCGCCCGATGCCGAGGGCGCGAAGAGCGGTCAGCGTCGGCCGCGCTGCTGGGCGAGGCGTATCAAGAAGCCCAATGACACCGAGATCGCGCGTGCCGCGTCGCACCACCATCAGGGTTCGCCCCTGCAGTCGCAACTGAGCGACGACAGAGGTTGTTTCGTCGCCGAGCGGCGCTACGCCGTCGACGCCGAACATCTCCGGCTTCCCTATCCAGATCGTCTCGCCGTGCAGCTGGGCGGTCACGCCCTTGCCCGTCAGGCTCTTGAGGTCGATCGCGGCCGGGATGATCGTATCGCGCAAGCGTGCGCCACCGTCGCGCGCGATGGCCTCCGCCAACGGGTGGTCGCTGAGCCGTTCGACCGCCACAGCGACCGCCAGAAGATCGCCCTCCTTCGTCCCGCGCACCGTCATGACGTCGGTGATCCGCGGCCGTCCCTCGGTCAGGGTGCCGGTCTTGTCGAAGGCGATGGCGTTGAGCGAGCCGAGGTTCTCCAACGGCGCGCCGCCCTTGATCAGGACACCGGCGCGCGCCGCACGGGCGACGCCCGAGAGGACGGCGCTCGGGGTGGCGATGGCGAGCGCGCAAGGACTCGCGGCGACCAGCACGGCCATGGCGCGATAGAAGCTGTCGCGGAACGGCTCATCGACGACGACCCAGGCGAACAGCAGGACAAAGGCGAGCGCCAGCACCACAGGCACGAAGATGCGTTCGAACCTGTCCGTGAAGCGCTGGGTCGGCGACTTCTGCGTCTCGGCCTCACTCACCATCCGAACCACCTTGGCCAGGGTGGTGTCGCTCGATGTGCGGGTCGTCTCAATCTCGATGGCGCCTGAGCCATTGATGGTGCCCGCGAAGACGAGAGACGGCGATCCGACCTGGGCCGGTCTCGCCCGCGCCGCCTCGGGATCCGCGACGGGCTGCTTGTCGACAGGCATGCTTTCGCCGGTCACGGGGGCTTGGTTGATGCTTGTGGTGCCGACCACGACAAAGCCATCAGCGGGCAGTCGTTCGTTTGGACGCACCACCACGGTGTCGCCGACGACCAAATCTTCGACAGGCAATTCGACGACCTGCCCGTCGCGTCGCACATGGGCTGTCCGGGGGGCAAGCTCGGCCAGGGCCTCGATCGCGCGTTTGGCGCGGCCCATGGCGTAGTGTTCGAGCGCGTGGCCGATGCTGAACAGAAACAGCAGGAGAGCGCCTTCGGCCCAGGCCCCGAGCGCCGCCGCACCTGCGGCTGCGACGAGCATCAAGGTATCGATCTCGAAGCGCTTCTGGCGGAGGTTCTCGAACGCTTCTCGCACCGTAAAAAAGCCGCCGAAGATGTAGGCGATCAGGAAGAGGGCGAGGGGAATCCAAGCGGGAAGGCCCGTTGCGAGTTTCTCGAGGGCGAATCCAAGGCCCAGAGCAAGGCCACTTGTCAGGGCGAAGATCAGCTCCGTATTGGAGCCTAGAACGCCACCGTGATCGTGCTCCTCGGACTTGGTGTGGAGATGGTCCGGCAGTGTTGTGCTGGTCATAAATAGGGTCCCGTTGCGGGTTGGGAATCGCGGCTGCTTGCGGCGACCGCCGCGATCGAGGGGGCGGGATAGCGACACGGGCGAAGGCGCGCCGGGCCAGCGGGTTCCAGCGCGATCCGCTCGCAGGTGGTCATCCCGGTTCTCCCGACCTCAGGGCACGGGCACGACGGCATTAAAGCCCCCGAGCCGCTGGAGCTGCTCAATCGCTTCGAAAAGCGGAAGCGCTAGGAGAAAGACGAAGCCGTCGCGCACCGTGCGGACGAAGAATACCGGCCGGATCATGATTTCCGCCTCGTCGCGCCATAGGGAGAGCTTGGGCAGGAACCGAGGGGTGCGCTCACGGTAAGCTTGGTAGTCGTGTCCAAAGGCGTCGGAGAGGAAGCGTTCTTCGCGGCCGACCACGATGCGAAACACCACCCAGCAGGCTAATCCGAAGACCAAACCGACGCTAAGGCTGCCGGACTGGGCGCCGATGCCAAACGCGCCGATGAAGCTGAAGACGTACAGCGGATTGCGGCTGACCGAATACGGTCCTGCGGATATGATCTCCTGTTTCTTGCGGCCACCGATGTAAAGGGAACACCAAGCCCGACCGATGATGCAAACCATGATGGCGATCAGACCCAGATGCTCGACAGGATGTTCGAGCAAGGGCCAGGATGTGACGAGCGCCGCGCAGACGACAAGAAGCAGGCCCCCGACGAGAATGCCCGCCTTGCGCCATCGTTGAACGGATTGGATATCGACCGCTGATCGACAGGCGTCATCAGGGGGCGAGGAGCCGGACAAAGCGGGGCTTGCGGGCTTGGAGACGCTGTCGGAGGGCTCGAGCGGCATCATTGCCCCTCCCCCTCAGCCGGACGATCCTTAGCCGCATCGCGCAGGATATCCACGCCGCCCTTCAACGCGATGGCGGCCACGAGGACGCCGACGACGAGGTCCGGCCACGCCTGGCCGAGCCAGAGCACCAGGGCCCCGGCGACGAGGATTCCCCCGTTGGAGGCGAAGTCGTTAAAGCTGAACGTCTCGGCAGCCTTCATGTTGACGTCGCCGCTGTGCTGACGGCGGATCAACTGCAGGCAGATCAGGTTGATGATCGCTGCGACGACCGAGAGTCCCATCATGGTCGGGCCGATCGGTTCGGTCCCGATGAGGAATCGACGACCCGCGTCCAGAAGGACGCCAGCGCCGAAGATAAGGAGCATGACGCCCGAGAGGCGCGCCGCCCCCCGCTTCCACGAACCAGGCCGACCGATCGCGAGAAAGCTGATCAGATAGACAGCAGCGTCCGAGGCGTTGTCCACTGCATTGGCCAGCAGAGCGCTGGAATCGGCGGACAAGCCGCCGATCCCGAGCGCTAATGCCAGGCCCGCGTTGAGCGCGAGAACCGTCAGCAACGTGCGTCGCTGCTGACGGTCATCCTGAGTGCGAGCAATCAATCCTCAACCCCCTCGTCCTTGCGATGACGCACCGCCTTGGCCGCGAAGGTCGGCAGGACCAGCAGGGTCAGGGCCGTCGCGGTCAGAAGGCCGCCGATGACGACCGTCGCCAGAGGCTTCTGAACCTCGGCCCCCGCGCCGTGGGCGAGCGCCATCGGGATGAAGCCGACAATGGCGACCAAGGCTGTCGTCAACACCGCACGCAATCGGCTGGACGCCCCTTCGATCGCCGCGTCCCGGGGCGCGAGCCCCGCCTGCAATCGCTCGCGAATGGCCTGCATCAAAACAAGTCCGTTCAGGGTCGCCACACCCGAGACGGCGATGAAGCCAACGGCCGCAGACACCGAGAACGGCATCCCTCGCATGAGAAGCGCCAAGGCGCCGCCGATCAAGGCCAAGGGCACGCAGGCGAAGACCAGCCCAGCCTCGGAGAACGACCCCAGAGCCATAAACAGCAGCACACCGATCAGGACGAAGACGATCGGAATAACCAGGCCCAGCCGTTGTTCGGCCCGTTTGAGGTTCTCGAACTGACCGCCCCAGGTCAGGCGGACGCCCGGCGGGAGCTGGATTTGGTCCACCTTGGTTTGTGCGTCGGTGACGAAGCCGCCCAGATCCCGGCCGCGAACGTTGGCCTGGACCACCATCCGTCGGCTACCGTCGTTGCGGCTGATCTGGTTCGGCCCCTCGGCGCTTTGGATACGGGCTACCGAAGACAGCGGCACGGTTACGCCTGTCGAAGAGACGATCGGCAGGGCCGCGAGCGCCGCCGGATCGTTGCGCGCATCGTCCGGAAGACGGACGACGACGTCGAAGCGACGGTCGCCCTCGAAAATCCGGCCGGCCTCCGCGCCGCCGATGGCGGCCGAGACCGCTTCAGAAACGTCGGCTGCGGACAGGCCGTAGCTGGCCGCCGCGAACCGATCGACGCTGACCGTGAGCGTCGGCAAGCCCGACGCTTGTTCGACGCGAACGTCGGCGGAGCCGGTGGTCTGCCGCAGTACGCCGGCCACCTCATCAGCGACCCGCTGCATGGTGTCGAAGTCATCGCCGTAGACCATGACCGCGAGGTCGGTCCGGACCCCGGAAATGAGTTCGTTGAAGCGGAGCTCGATGGGTTGGCTGAACTCGAAATTATTCCCGATCTGTTGGTTGGCGAGCTCTTCGAACCGCTCGAGCAAGGCTTCCTTCTCGAGACCTGAATCCGGCCAGTCCTTGCGGTCCTTCAGAACGATGACGCTGTCCGAAATGTTGGGCGGCATCGGGTCGACGGCAGCCTCGGCGGTGCCGGTCCTGGAGAACATGGTCTCGACTTCCGGCTGGGCGGTGATGACCCGTTCCAACGCCATCTGCATGGCGAGGGACTGTTCCAGCGACGCCGAGGGAACACGCAGCGCCTGCATGGCGATGTCGCCCTCGTCCAGAGTGGGGATGAACTCCCGTCCCAGGGACGAGAAGGCCAGACCACCGACAACAACCGCGCCGAGTGCCGAGATCAGCACGATCTTAGGACGATCGACGGCGGCGCGGATGGCCGGCTGGATCCAACGCCGCGCGTGGCGGAGCAGGAAGGTCTCATGTTCGTGGGCTTGGCCGTGTTCGTCGGTCTCGACCTTCTTGGGGTCCCGCACCAGCAGGGCCGTCATGGCCGGAACGAAGGTGAAGGAGAAGATGAAGGCGCCGACGAGCGCCAGCATGACCGTTGCGCCCATGGGGACGAACGTCTTGCCCTCGACGCCCTCGAGCATCAGCAAGGGGGTGAAGACGAGCAGGATAATCAGCTGACCGAAGGCGGCTGGCTTGACCATCTTGCGAGCTGCGGCCACGGCGACATCAAGGCGTTCCCGACGGGTCAGAGCCCGTCCCAGATCGATCCGCCGCTGCGACAGCATCAACAAGGTGCTTTCCACGACGATGACCGCCCCATCGACCAGAAGGCCGAAGTCCAGCGCGCCCAAGCTCATCAGGTTTCCACTGATGCCGAACCGGTTCATGCCGATGACGGCGAACAGGAAGCTGATCGGGATCATCAGCGCTGTGATGCTGGCCGCACGAATGTTGCCGAGCAGCAGGAACAGAACGACGATGACCAAAAGCGCGCCCTCGGTGAGGTTGCGCGCCACCGTCGAAATTGTCGAGTTGACCAGGGCGCTACGGTCGAGAACCGTTACCGCCTCGATCCCCGCGGGCAGCGTCTTGCGAACTTCCTCAAGACGCTCCCCGGCCGCCTGGGCCACGGTGCGGCTGTTGCCGCCCGCGATCATCAGCGCCGTACCGAGCACGGCCTCGTGGCCGTCACGGCTGGCGCCGCCCAGGCGCGGAGCCTGGCCGATCTCGACCGTGGCGACATCGGCGACCCGCACGATCAGGCCGTTCCGGTTGACGACCGGCGCCTGAGCCAGGTCCTCCACGGTTGAGGCCAGGGCGTCGGTGCGGACCGTCAGAGCTTCGCCAGCGCGTTGGATATAGCCCGCGCCGGCCTGGGTGTTGGCGCGATCAAGAGCCTGGATAAGGTCGCCCATGCCCAGGCCGTAGGCGGAAAGGCGCGCCGCGTCCGGACGGACCGCATACTCCTTCACATAGCCGCCGACGGTGTCGACGCCCGCGAGACCGGGGGCGGTCCGCATTTGCGGCGCGACGATCCAGTCCTGTACGGTACGCAGATAGGTGGCGCGCTGCTGCGGGGTCGAGAGCAGATCGCCTTCGGGCGTCAGATAGGCTCCGCCGGCCTGCCAGCCCGGCTCGCCAGGCTTGGCGAGGTTCTGACTGTTGAACGGCTTGTAGTCGATCGTCCACATCAGCACTTCACCGAGGCCCGTGGTGATCGGGGCCATGGTCGGCTCCACCCCGTCAGGCATGGCCTCCCGGGCGCCCGCGAGCCGTTCGGCGACCTGCTGGCGCGCGAAATAGATGTCGGTCTGGTCGGTAAAGATGACTGTGACCTGGCTGAAGCCGTTTCGGCTCAGGGATCGGGTCGTGGTCAGGCCGGGAATGCCGGCCATGGCGGTTTCAATCGGGTAGGTGACCTGCCGTTCGATCTGTTCAGGCGCGAGCGCCGGAGCGACCGTGGTCACCTGGACCTGGCGATTGGTGATATCCGGCACGGCGTCGATGGGAAGCCGTGTCAGCTCGAGGAGTCCGTAGGCCGCGACAAGCGCCGTGGCGAGAACCACGAACCATCGGAATTTGACCGAGAGTTCGATGATGAATTTGAACATGCGGTGCGCCCCTAGTGACCGTGCTCGGCCTCGCCCTTGGCGAGCTCGGCTTTGAGGAGGAAGGCGTTCGTGCCGGCGACCCGTTCAGCCCCGGTGAGGCCACGCAGGATTTCAGTCCGCCCCCCGGCCTGACGACCGGCGAGCACCGGACGGGCCTGGAAGCCGTTCGGGACCTGAACGAAGACGACGGTGTTGCCGTCGACGGTCTGGACGGACTCGGTCGGCACGGTGAGACCGCCCGTCGTCTCGCCCGTCACGATCGCCCCCGTGACGGCGGAACCGGCCGGCGGGAGGACAGAGCCCGTCGGCCGGGCCCGAATGACCGTGGCGCCGCTTTCGCCGCCCGCGCCTGCGGCCACGCCGGTGACGATGGCGTCGAAGTCGCCGCTGGGGCTGCTGACCCGCAGAGGCGCCCCGGCCCTTACATTGGCGGCCAAAGCAGGCGGCGCGTTGAAGACGAGCTCAACCCTGGCCGGGTTGGTGACCTCGGCGACAACGCCGCCAGGGGCGACGAAGCCGCCCGGTCCGACCTGGACGCTGGTCACGACTCCGGTGATGGGGCTGGTGACGCTGAGGCGGCCCGAAGCGTTGGGCGAGCCCGCCGCGCTGGACCGCGCGCGAGCCGCGCGGGCGCCGGCTTCGGCGCTGAGCAGTTGCGCGCGGGACGCCTCGACCTCCTGTCGGGCGACAACGCCCTGGTCCGCCAGATTGCGGTTGCGTTGATAAGCCTGGCGCGCCACTTCAGTTTCGGCGGCCGCCGCGTCTGCGTCCGCGCGGAACGTCGCCGCTTCACCGCTGACGACGCTCGCCAGGGGCTGACCGATCCGGACCGACTGGCCCGGAGCTACGAGAACCCGCTCGACCCGCCCGCCGACGGACGCCGCCACAGCGGCGCGCGCGTCGACCATGGGCTCGACCCGCCCGGAGAGCCGGGTTTCGGCGCCCCCTCCCCGACCGACGCCGACCACGATCAGGTTGGCGGCCTGGGCCTGGGCCGCGCTCAGAGCGACGAAGCCTTCCGGCGCTTCGGCCTCGCCTTCGTGGCCGGCTTCGCCCTCGGCATGGGCGCCCTCTTCTTCAGCGTGACCCGCCTCACCCTCGGCGGCGGCTGGAGCGGCGTCCGGCCCGCGCGTGAGCAGGAACAGCCCGCCTCCGCCAAGCAGAACGACGGCGGCGGCGCCGCCGATCAGCAACGTCTTGTTGGATGTGCGCTTGCGCATCATTGGGCTCCTTGGAAGGGGGCGCGGCCGTCCTGGCGCGCAAGTTCAATCTCGGCCTGGACGCGTGCAAGGCGCGCATCGACGGCCGAAGTTCGGGCAGAGATCAGGGCTGCACGGGTGACCCGCAGCTCGAGTTGGGAGATGCGCCCCGCTTCGGATCCGATCCGCGACAGACGGTAGGCCTCCTCGGCAGACGCCACCCCTGCATCGGCGGCGGAGACCCGGCTCACAGAGGCCGCGAGGCGCGCCCGCGCCGCGGCGCGATCGGCCTGGGCCTCCTGGCGGGCGCCCAGGAGCCGCGCATCCGCAGCCCGGAAGTCGGCCTGCGCCGCGTCGATGTTCCCGCGGTTGCGGTCGAACAGGGGCAGCGGCATGCTGACGCCGAAAGTCAGCGCCGTCGCGTCCTCCATCTCGTAGCGACGGACACCGACGCTGGCGTTGATGTCAGGACGCGAGCGGATCCGCTCGACGTCGATCCGGCGTTCGGCGGCCGCGCGCTGAGCCTCGGCGACGCGAACGGCCGGCGCCTCCGCCGGGGCCGCGAAGGTCGCGGCAGGCGCGAGGTCCAGCAGGCTGGTGTCGATCGTCGTGACCGGAGCCGCCAACATGGCGACTGCGGTCAGCCGCGCGAAGGCCGCGTCGCGCTCCGCGACGGCTTCATCGCGAGAGGCACGCGCCGCAGCCGCTTCGCTTTCCCCCTGGATGCCGCGCAGCAGCGGCTCACGGCCTTCCTCGACAAGAACAAGGGCGGCCCTCGCATCGGCGATGGTCAGGGTGAGGCTTTCCTCCGCGAGAGCAGCCCGCCTTTGGGCGGCTTCCGCATCGGCATAGACCTGAGCGAGCCTTCCGGCGGCGTCGATGATGGCGAGATCCCGCTGCAGCGCCGCGGTTCCGGCTTCCGCGCGGGCGACATTGACCCGCGCGGTCCGACGTCCCCACAGCTCGAGGTCCTGGCTGATCGACAAGGTGGTTTCGGCATTGGCGTAGCCCGAGAAGGGCCCCGTGCCGAAAGCGTTCTCGGCGTCGAGAGCGATCGTCGGATTAGGCCTCGCACGGGCCTGGCGGACACGTGCTTCGGCGGCGTCCGACAGGGCGCCGGCTTCAAGGGTGGCCGGGGTTTGACCCAGCTGGGCGAGCAGCTCGGCGAAGGACGGCGCGGGGTCAGCCCAAGCGGGACTGGCCAGCACGGCCGCGAATGCGGCCAACGCGCAGCCGACCGCGAAACGCGGCGGCCTGCGATATGAGGGAGGCATGATTCATCTTCCAGAAATTTGACACGAGTTCGCGCGCACGGCGGCGCAGACGTCCGGTCAGACTCTGGGAGGGCGCTTCAGGCCGTCGGGAGAGATCGACGACGGAAAATCACTCGAGGGGAAGGCGTGAACAGGCCGCGCGTGGATCTGCATCGCGATGTGGTCGGCGACATCCGCACGGGCAGTTCCGTTGTGGTGGCAGTGGCCGTGGGTGCAGACTCCGTGCCCAGCGCCAAGGTCGACCTGGTCGCCATCGCCCGCATCTTCAACGACCATGGCGTGAGCCGATGCCGTCTCCGGGACGCAGGTCGCGGCGTCAGCGATCGGGGCGACGAAAAACACGGCGGAGACCAGGGTCACCGCCAGTATCAGTCTTGCCCATGTCGCAATTGGCCACGCCATCGCGTGGTGGATACTTTCATTCGGGCGATCAAGCAATCTGTTACAGTGTTCGGGGGCTGCGACTGTTTCGAGTGACCACCAATCCGCGGTGAGGGAGAGGGAAAGTCGACATGCAAGGCCGAGAGTGGCGCGTCGTCGGCCATCTCGACCTATTCAGCAAAGTCGAGCGATCTTTAAGCGAGCGCACGCTGATCGCGTCCGATTCTTTCGCTGCGTCTGCAGGTGGATCGAGATTGCAGAATGCGCAATCTTCACCTGAGTAGCGCTCCCGCTATCAGGTCGGGCCATCGTGAACCGGTCAGCCAGACCGCTCCGCCGGTCGCCGCGACGCCAGGCTCTGGGTAAGGTCGTTGCGCGCGCATAGCCAGAGCGAGCGGACGTTGGCGTCGCCTGCGCAGTGGCTTACCAGCAGTAAGCCGGCCAGGGCGTTGGCGAAGAAGCCCAGAGGGCCCAGTCCGGTGATGCCACGGGACGGCGCCCCGGAGGTGGCTCGCGAGATCGCGTAGCTGAGGAATAACAGCACCAACGCAACGAGGCTGGCGCCTTGGCCATTGGCCGCCCCGGACTGCACGGCGACCGAACGTCCGATCACGGCCAGGCTGATGCCGTAGGTGGCGCGTCGGCCAGGAAGTTGAGCACATTGGCGCCCAGGGGGCGCCGAGCCTTGCAGGGACACGCCGCTGGCTATGGCCATAAAGGCGGCGCAGTTGACGGCGATCACCGCGATCATGATGCGCCGGTAGGCGGGGTGGCGCTGTCGAACCTGGAGGCCACGCCGCAACTGCAGCCGGGCGAGGAAGTGCACAGGACGAGAGGGGGTTCAGTCATCGGATTACCCTTTCGCGAGAAGCATGCATCTCCCAATGGCTAGACGATCATGCCGAGAATGCATGGCTTCCATGAAAGAAACGCCTGTCAGATAAAACCAGCTTGATCCTCTAGTAACTAGAGGGCCCAAAATCAGTTGAAATCCATTGGAGGCTTCATGATCACCATGCACCCGACGCGACGCGTTCCCGGCCGCCTGCAGACGATCGCCTTCGCGCTCGCGGCGCTGATCGCCGTCGTGGATCAGGCCGCCAAGGCCGCGGCGCGCGCTCAGCTGGACGCTCCGATCAACCTCACGCCGTTTCTCGCGCTGCGTCTCGGGTTCAACCCCGGCGTCACCTTCGGCCTGTTCGCCGGCTCAGGCGCCGTCGGCCGCTGGGCGCTGAGCGCCGTGGCCTCCCTGATCATCGGCGCCCTGCTGGCGTGGATCTGGCGCACGCGCAGCGCCGTGACGGCGGCCGCCGCAGGCCTCATCGCCGGTGGAGCGATCGGGAACCTCGTCGACCGGCTACGCTTTGGCGCGGTCACCGATTTTATCGATCTTCATTGGGGGGCGGCGCACTGGCCGACCTTCAACCTCGCCGATGCGGCCATTGTCTGCGGCGTCGCGCTGCTCCTCCTCACCGTCCGGGGCTCGGACAGCCGCGCGGCGTCCTCGACCCTGGGACGGGCGGCGCGATGAGGCTTCCCGCCGAACAGAGGGCGATCGCCGTCCGCTCGGCGCCGGCGATTCTCATCACCGCCTCAGCGGCGGCCTCCGCCTGGCTGCGGCTTTCCCCGCCCCTTCTCGGCGCGGCGCGCGACATGGCGACGGCCGATAGGCTGGCCTATGCCCTGCAGGCGAATCTCCCGGTCTTCCTGTGGCTCGCGGGGTGTTTGAGGGTGGTGGCCAGCATCCGGTTCCGGTCCGACGCCGACCGGCCGGGTCCGCCGATGCGGCGCCCGGCGCCAGGCTCGCCCTACCCGCCGCCGTGCTACAGAACTCGCTTGAACAGACCGTTCTGGCGGTGAGCGCCCACCTGGTGCTCGCCACCGTGCTGCGCGGCGAGGAGATGATCCTGCTGCCGGTGTTGGTCCCTCTTTATCTGGTTGGTCGGGGTTTCTTCGCCCTGGGTTACGCGCAGGGCGCGGCGGCCCCGGCCTTCGGCATGGCGCTCACCGGCGCCTCCACGATTGCCGCCTTCGGCATCGCCGTCGTCCTGATGGGGCTGGGCCGATGATCCCTCCCCGCCCCAGATGCCTTTCACCCGCCGTTACGAGCTGACGCGATGCCCCTCCCCTCTCCCGCCTCGTCCGGGTTGCGCCCCATCGGCAAACTGGCCGCCGCCACGGGCGTCAAGGTTCCGACCATCCGCTTCTATGAAGAAATCGGCTTGCTTCCGCCGCCGCCGCGCACCGCCAGCGACCGGCGCATGTATGACGACGCGGCGGAGCGCCGCCTGTCATTCATCCGGCATGCCCGCCAGCTGGGCTTCGATCTGGATTCGATCCGCTCCTTGCTTGATCTGTCGGATCACCCCGATCGGCCCTGCGCCGAGGCCAGCACCCTGGCCGAACGTCATCTCGCCGATGTGAAACAGAAGATCGCCCGGCTCCGCGCCCTCCAGCGCGAACTGTCGCGGATGACGACGGAATGCGCCGGGGGCCGGGTCTCCGCCTGCAAGGTGATCGAGGCGTTGCACGATCCATCCGCGCCGCTTTGACCCTGTGGAAGATCCGGAAGGCGCAAAGACCCCGGAGCCATTAGCCCACCGCGACGTTTGGAGGCGATTGGCGGCTCCCGTCGCGGACCGCCCGTCCTTCTGGAGGATTTCGATGACGCATCGGCCGACCTCGCGACACGGCGACCAGACCCTGGCCCTGCTGACAGACCCTTATCGGCGCCTTTCCCACCTGTTCGAGCAGGCCGGCGCCGACGTCGTCGAGACCCGCCTGGCGCTGAAGGAGACGACCTGTCTGAGAGGCCGCGAGGCGGCGCGGATCTTCTATGACGAGACCCGCATCGTGCGGGCGGGCGCCATGCCGGCGCCGGTCCGCCGCACGCTGCTCGGCGAGGGCGGCGTCCAGGGGCTGGACGGCGAGGCCCACCGCGCCCGCAAGGGCGTGTTCATGTCCCTGATGTCGCCAGCCCGTGTCGCGCGACTGGGCGAACTGTTCGAAGCGGAGTGGCGGCGCGCGGCCGTCGAATGGGCCGGCGAGGACGACATCGTGCTGTATGACGCCTTGCAGCCGGTGCTAACGCGGGCCGTCTGCGCCTGGGCCGGCGTGCCGCTCGAGCCGCACGAAGAGGCGAAACGGGTCCGTCACCTGAGGGCGCTGTTCGACGCGGCGGGATCGCGGGGCCCCCGGCATCTGTGGTCGAGGCACGCGCGTCGCCGCGTCGACGCCTGGCTGGGCTCGATCATTGAAGACATTCGCGCCGGCCGTCTGTCGCCGGATCCGGACACGGCCGCCCACGCCTGGGCCTGGACCCGCGCCGCGGACGGCGAACCGTTGCCGATCCACACGGCGGCGGTCGAACTGGCCAATGTATTGCGGCCGACTGTCGCGACCTCGGTCTACATCGTGTTTGTGGCGCACGCGATGCAGGCTCACCCGGATGCGGCCCGTCTGGCCGACGCCGACGCCGGACGTCGCCGCGCCTTCGTCCAGGAAGTCCGACGCTTCTATCCGTTCTTCCCGGCAGTGATCGGGCGTGTGCGCGCGCCGTTTCGCTGGCGCGACCTGGTCTTCCCGGAGGGCCGTCAGGTGGTCCTCGACCTCTATGGCTCCAATCACGATCCCGCACACTGGACTGATCCCGAGGCGTTCCGGCCGGAGCGGTTCAGCGACGGCTCCGGAGATCCGTTCGGTCTCATCCCCCAGGGCGGTGGGGATGCGGCGACCGGTCACCGTTGCCCTGGCGAAGGGATCGTCGTGGAGCTGATGGAGCGCGCCGTCGGCCTGCTCGCCGACCTGAACTACCGGCTGCCGGATCAGGATCTGGAGATCGACTTCCGCCGCCTGCCGGCCCTCCCCGGAAGCGGGTTCCGAATGGAGACGCGCGACGCGGCCCTCAATGAGGGGGGCGCCTGATGCCGCTTCCTCGGGCTGGCCGGGGCCCTTCTCTCCCATCCACTCGCAGCAAAGGCTGACGCCATGAGCCGTTCGACGACCTCCTACGACCTGGTGATCATCGGCGGCGGGCCGGGCGGATACCCGTGTGCGATCCGGGCGAGCCAGCTCGGCCTGTCGGTGGCGGTCATCGACGACCGCGAACTGCTCGGGGGGACCTGCCTGAACATCGGGTGCATTCCGTCCAAGGCGCTGCTCCAGGCCACCGAGCGGCTGGAGATGGCGCGCAATCTCGAAGCGTTCGGCGTCATGGTAGACAATGTGCGGGCCGATCTTGACGGTGTCATGCGGCACAAGGGCAAGGTGGTGACCGAGCTTGGCGAAGGGGTCGCCTACCTCCTGCGCAAGCACAAGGTCGCCCGCTTCCAGGGCCGCGGGCGGCTGCTGGCGCGCGACCGGGTGGAGGTGCGCGCCGCGGACGGCGCTTTCGAGGTGCAGGCCAGCAAGGCGGTGGTCATCGCCAGCGGATCGGAAGCGGCGACCTTGCCCGACCTGCCCATCGACGAGCGGCGAATCGTCACCTCCGCCGGCGCCCTGAGCCTGACGGCGGCGCCGCGCCATCTGGCGGTGATCGGCGGCGGCTACGTCGGACTGGAGCTGGGGTCGGTCTGGCGTCGGCTCGGCAGCGAGGTCACGGTCATCGAGGTGCTCGACCGGATCGCCTCCGGCGTCGACTCGGAGATGTCGGCGGCGCTGCACAAGGTGCTCGAGGCCCAGGGCTTCCAGTTCTGCCTTGGGCATAAGGTGGTCGGATCGCGGATGGAGGGCGACGACGTCGTCCTCGACGTCGAGCCCATGGGCGATGGCGCGCGAGGAACCATCAAGGCCGATGTCGTGCTGGTCTCCATCGGCCGACGGCCCGCAACCGCCAGGCTCGATCTGGAAACGGTCGGCATTGCGCCCGACCGCAGGGGCTTTATTCCGGTGGACGAAGGGTTCCGGACCAGCGCCGACGGGGTCTACGCCATCGGCGACGTCATCGGCGGCGCCATGCTGGCCCACAAGGCGGAGGAGGAAGGGATCGCCCTGGCCGAACGCCTGGCGGGGGGCGCGGGCCATGTGGACTACGGAACGATTCCGGCGGTCGTCTATACCTGGCCGGAACTGGCCTCAGTCGGGCGCACCGAGGACGACCTCAAGGCGGCCGGCGTGGCCTATCGCGTCGGGCGCTTTCCGTTCTCGGCAAACGCCATGGCCAAGGCGCGGTTGGAGAAGAACGGGTTGGTCAAGGTGTTGGCGGACGCCAGGACGGACAAGATTCTCGGCGTGCACATCCTGGGGCCGGACGCCGGCAGTCTGATCCATGAAGCGGTCGCCGTCATGCAATTCGGCGCGGCGGCCGAGGACGTGGCGCGGACGAGCCATGCGCATCCGACGCTTCCGGAAGCCTTGCGCGAGGCATGCCTGGCTGTGGCCGACCGCACGATCCACCTGTAACGAGCGCCGCGCCGCGTAGCTGCCCGGGCTGGCCACGCAGCGCCGTGGCGTCTCGGCGGACGGGGAGCCGTCGCCGCCTGCGAGCCCGGCCGCGTCGCGAATAAAGCGCGACAGTGCCGTCGCCTGAATGCTATTGCGAGCCGCTCACAACTAGGTCTCCCATGCGCCCTCTGCTCCGCCTTTTCGCCCTGATGCTTGCGATGGGGCTGTCCGCACCCGCCCTGGCCCAGGCGCCGTCCGCCTCCGAGGCCCAGGTCGCCTGGCGACTGCTCGACTATGTGGCGGTCGACTATGCCGGCGCGGTTGCCAATGGTCAGGTGACCAATCCGGCCGAATACGGCGAGATGATCGAGTTCGGCGGCCAGATCCGGACCCGCCTGGACGCCCTGCCGCCGAACCCGGCCAAGGCCGGCCTGATCCGTGACGCGGAGGCCCTGCAGGCGGCCATCCTCGACAAGGCCGACCCGGGGGTCGTCGGGGCCCGGGCCAAGGCGCTGGCCGGCGCGGTGCTGGCGGCCTATCCGAGCCCGCTCGCGCCTTCGTTCCCGCCTGATCTGGCCCGCGGCGCGACCCTCTATGCCGAGCAATGCTCGGTCTGCCATGGCGTGACCGGACGCGCCGACGGCCCGGCCGCCGAGGGGCTCGACCCGCCTGCGATCGCCTTCGCGGATGTGGAGCGCGCCCGTCAGCGCAGCGTGTTCGGCCTCTACCAGGTGATCGATCAGGGGCTCGAGGGCACGGCCATGGCCAGCTTCGCCCATCTGCCGGCCGAGGATCGCTGGGCCTTGGCCTTCTACGTGGGCCGGTTCGCCTTCACCGACGCCGAAGCCGCCGAAGGTCGACGCCTCTGGGAGAGCGACGCGGCGATCCGCGCCGCGTTCCCTGACCTGGCCGCCCTCACCCAGGCCACCCCGGCGGAGCTGGCGACAAGGATCGGCGAGACGAAGGCGCGGGCGGTCATCGCTCACCTGCGTCGCCATCCCGAGGCGACGGTTCGCGCCGAGGGATCGACCCTGACCCTGGCCCGGACGCGACTGGCCGAAAGCGAGGCCGCCTATCGCCGGGGCGACCGCAAGGCCGCGACCGACCTCGCCCTCTCGGCCTATCTCGACGGCGTCGAACCGGTGGAGCCGGCGCTCGGCGCTCGTGACGGCGCCTTGCTGCGGCGGGTCGAGACGGCCATGACCGACCTGCGCATCTCGATCAGCAGGCGCGCGCCGACCCAGGAGGTCGCGGACCGGGTCGCCCGCGCGAACGCCCTGCTGGACACGGCCGAACGCGCCCTCGCGCCCCAGGAGGCGGACAATCTCGCCAGCTTCCTCGGCGCTTTCACCATCCTGCTGCGCGAAGGGCTGGAAGCCATCCTCATCGTGGTGGCGATGATCGCCTTCCTGAGGAAGGCCGAACGGCCCGAGGTGCTGCGCTACGTCCACGGCGGCTGGGTGGCCGCGCTGGTCGCCGGCGGCGCCACCTGGGCGGCCGCGACCTTCTTCATCTCCATCAGCGGCGCCAGCCGGGAGCTCACCGAAGGATTCGGCTCGCTCCTGGCGGCCGTGGTGCTCGTCTCGGTCGGCATCTGGATGCATGGGAAGTCGCACGCCGACGCCTGGCAGACCTATATCCGCGACAAGCTCTCCCACGCGCTGTCGAAGCGGTCGGCCTGGTTCCTGTTCCTGCTGGCCTTCATCGTCGTCTATCGCGAGGTGTTCGAGACCATCCTCTTCTATGCGGCGATCTGGAGCCAGGGCGGCCATCTCGGCATGCTGGCCGGCGCCCTGACGGCGGTGGCCATCCTGGCCGTGGTGGCCTGGGCCTTGCTGGCCTACAGCATGCGCCTCCCGATCGGCCGGTTCTTCTCGCTGAGCTCGATCCTCATGGCCATCCTGTCGGTCGTCCTCGTCGGCAAGGGCGTGGCTGCGCTGCAGGAGGCGGGCTGGCTCGATGTCCATCCGCTGGAGTGGATCCCCCGCATCGAGATCCTCGGTCTTTATCCGACGGTCGAGGGCGTCGCCGTTCAGCTTCTGACGATTGCTATCCTCGTGGTCGGCTTCTCCCGGCATGCGGCGCCGAAGGGCGCGCGCCCAGCCTCTTGAGCGGGCGTCTCCGCCTGAGGCCCAACTGCGGCCCGCGGGTTTCGGAGCTCCTTGGGCGCCGATAGCCGCGCAGTCCGCGGATACCCAGGGTGCGGGGGCCGCCTATAGTGTGCGAGGCCTCCCTTGGTGCGGAGATTAGGCGTCCTATTCTCCGCACTTCACGCGGAGAACAGCCTTGCTCCTGCGGCGCATAACGCCCATATTCCCCGCAAGGAGTGCGGGGAATGGCGCAATACATCCATGAGATCGAAGGCTGGCCGCGTCTGGAATGGCGCGCTGACGCGCTTGCCGATCGCCTCCCAGCCGTCCGTCATCGCCAAGGCCTTCTGCTTGGCCGGATGCACACGCTCGGCTTCGACCTCCGCGCTGAAGCCGTCCTCGAGACCCTTACCGAAGATGTCCTGAAATCCAGCGAAATCGAAGGCGAGCTGCTCGACAAGGATCAGGTGCGATCCTCCATCGCCCGCCGCCTCGGCATGGATATCGGGGCCCTCGCCCCCGCGGATCGCAACGTCGAAGGCGTCGTCGAAATGATGCTCGACGCGACCCAGAACTTTGCGTCTCCGCTCACCGAGGAACGGCTGTTCGGCTGGCACGCCGCCCTGTTTCCGACCGGACGCAGCGGCATGACGAAGATCGTCGTCGGCGCCTGGCGCAACGAGAGCTCCGGCCCGATGCAGGTCGTCTCGGGCCCCTTCGGACGAGAGCGCGTGCACTATGAAGCGCCGCCCGCCGCCCGTCTGCAGGACGAGATGCGCGCGTTCCTCGACTGGTTCACTGACGAGCCGCGGACGGATCCGGTCCTCAAGGCCGCGATCGCCCACCTGTGGTTCGTGACCATCCACCCGTTCGACGACGGGAACGGCCGGATCGCCCGGGCGATCGCCGACATGGCGCTCGCCCGTTCCGAGAAAAGCGCCCAGCGGTTCTACAGCATGTCCGCCCAGATCCGGCTGGAGCGCAAGGACTACTACGCGACCCTGGAGACGACCCAGAAAGGCGCGCTGGACGCGACCCTCTGGCTGGACTGGTTCCTCGGCTGCCTCGATCGCGCATTCGACGGCGCGGAAACCACCCTGACCCATGTGATGCGCAAGGCGCGCTTCTGGGAGGCGCTCGCAGGTCAGACGTTGAGCGAGCGCCAGAGCACGGTCATCAACCGGCTGCTCGACGGCTTCGAAGGCAAGCTCACCTCGACCAAATGGGCGGCGCTGACGAAGTCCTCGCCCGACACGGCCTTGCGCGACATCAAAGATCTGGTGGACCGGGGCATCCTCGTGAAGGATGACGGCGGGGGACGCAGCACAAGCTATTCTCTGGTCGATCGAGGATAAGCGCCTCCCCATGGCGCCGGCGAGGCTCTGCGCCGTGCGGCTCCACTGAAGACCCTGCCTCGACAGGGAGGATCGCAATTCGCCAGTTCTGGCGCGTTACCGCCAAAAACGCAGCCTCAGGCCTGGCGTGCGATAGCAATGGCCGAGAGGTCGGACGCGGCATCCACCAAAACTCCGGCCGCCTTGCGCTCCGAATAGCGGTCCACGAGCTGAACGGCGTGGGGCCGGACCAGGATGGTGAAGCGCACCAGTTCCTCCATCACATCGACAATCCGCTCATAGTAGGCCGAGGGTTTCATCCGGCCGGCCTCGTCGAATTCCTGGAAGGCCTTGGCCACGCTCGACTGGTTGGGGATGGTGACCATCCGCATCCAGCGGCCCAGAAGGCGCAGAGTGTTGACGGCGTTGAAGCTCTGGGACCCGCCCGACACCTGCATGACGGCGAGCGTCCGGCCCTGGGTCGGGCGCATGCCGCCCAGGCTCAACGGCAGGTGATCGATCTGCAGCTTCATCAGTCCGGAGACCTGGCCGTGCCGCTCCGGGCTGCACCAGACCATGCCCTCCGACCACAAGGCGTGTTCGCGCAACTCGCGCACCGCCGGGTGGTCGTCGTCGCCGGGCGCGCCCGGCAGGGGCAGGTCGGTGGGGTCGAAGATGCGGGTCTCGCATCCCATTTGCTGCAGCAGGCGGGCCGCTTCCTCGACGCAGAACCGCGAATACGACCGCTCGCGCAGCGATCCGTACAGGAGAAGGATACGCGGCGCCGGCTCGGTCGGGCCCAGTCCACGGGCGGGATCGGCGGACAGATAGGCCGCGTCCAGAGCCGGCAGATGATCCGGGTCCGGCAGCGAGCGCAGGCGGGTGAAGGTCATCACAGGTCCTTGGTCAGACAGGCGGCCGACGCCGGCCAGACGTCCGCGAAGTCCGACGTGCGGACGAGCGATAGACCGGGCCGGTCCTATTAAGGTCACTACAGGACGGTGAACAGCAATCGCTCGGGACCGCGCCGAGACCGCGACACCCTGACCGTCGCCAAACCCCGCGGGATCCTTCAGAGAGTCAAAGGCGGCGGTTGACGGATACGAGGCAAGAAGCTGCGGGCAACAACATTCCAAGGCACTATTTTCCCGTGACCTGCTCGCGGGTCGATCTCCGCAAAAATTAGTTCGGTGTTTTCAGCAGATTTCAGGGGCCTTCACCGCAATGCGCCATGCCAATGGACAGGCGAGCGCTCGCCAGCAAAAGATTTTTGGTAGCGGTGTGGTAGCGGCGTAAAAAATAGGGTGGGCGATCCCGTTGGGATCGCCCTGCCATAACCTATTGATTGCCTTGGCAATCTCGACTGGAGCGGGCGAAGAGATTCGAACTCTCGACCCCAACCTTGGCAAGGTTGTGCTCTACCACTGAGCTACGCCCGCACTCCGTAGGAGCTAGGTGCGCTCCCCGTCGAGGAGGGGGCGTATAGCGGAGGGTTGATCGGTCCTGCAAGAGAGAATTTGCAAAAAGCGATCAAGTCCCGCTCACGCCCCCCGCGCCTCAGCGCGGCGCCAGACGAATGGCGCCGTCCAGACGGATGCATTCGCCGTTGATGTAGACGTTTCGCGCCAGCTCCAGCACCAGCGACGCATAGTCGGCCGGCGTGCCCAGGCGGCTGGGGAAGGGGATGGCGGCGGCCAGGGCGTCCTGAATTTTCTGGTCCATGCCGGCCATCATCGGCGTCCACATGATGCCGGGCAGGATGGTGTTGCAGCGCACTCCTTCCTGAGCCAGATCGCGCGCGATCGGCAGGGTCATCGCATAGACGCCGCCCTTGGACGCCGAATAGGCCGCCTGGCCGATCTGGCCGTCCTGAGCCGCGACCGAGGCCGTGTTGACGATCAGGCCGCGCTCGCCGTCCGCCATCGGCTCCAGCGTCACCATGCCCGCCGCCGACTGCGACAAAACGCGGAAGGTGCCGAACAGGTTGACCCGCACGGTGCGCTCGAACTGGGCCATGTCGTGGGCCTTGATCTCGCCGGTGTCCTTCTTGCGCGAGACGGTCTTCTGGCCCGTGGCGATGCCGGCGCAGTTGACGGTCAGACGTTCCTGGCCATGGGCGGCGCGGGCCTTTTCGAAGGCGGCGGCGACCGAGGCGTCGTCGGTCACGTCCACCTGGCAGAAGACGCCGCCGATCTCTTTCGCGATTTCCTCGCCGCGTTCAGCGTTCAGGTCGAACAGGGCGACCTTGGCCCCCGTCGCCGCGATGGCGCGCGCGGTGCCTTCGCCCAGGCCCGAGGCGCCGCCGGTGACCACTGCGGCGATGGTGTTGTCGAGTTTCATCCTGATCGTTCCTATATTGTCGTGAACCTGAGTTTCGTTTGAGGATTTAGCGGCCATGACCGCCAAAGCCAAACCCGCCGATCCGTCGGATGTCCTGGACCCGAAAAAGGCGCTCGTGCCGTCGGTGGTGAAGATCAACGAGGCCCGCGTGGCCAAGGGCTTCTGGCCCAAGATCCAGCGCACGGCCGCCCGCATCCCCTTTGCGGACCAGGCCCTGGCCGCCTGGTACGCCGCGCGCGATCCGCAGACGCCGATGGCGGCCAAGGGCATGATCTTCGCGGGCCTGGCCTATTTCGTCATGCCGGTGGACGCCATTCCCGACATCTTCGCGGGCATCGGCTATACTGACGACGCTGCCGTCATCACCGCCCTGCTGGCCCTTGTCGGCGCCAACATCAAACGCCGCCACCGCGACCAGGCCGAGGACGCGGTGCAGCGGCTGAAGGTGAAATAACTCAGCTCTCGACCGTCACCACGATCTTGCCCAGGGCCTGACGGTCGCCCAGGGCCTTGATCGCTTCGCCGGCCTTTTCCAGCGGGAAGGTCTTTGAGACCCGCGGCTTGATCTTGCCGTCGGCGTACATCTGCATCAGCTCGCCCATGTTGGCGGCGTGGGCCTTGGGATCGCGCATCACCGCCGCGCCCCAGAAGACCCCGATCACCGACACCGACTTCAGCAGCGTCAGGTTCAGCGGCAGGGACGGAATGCCCGCCGGGAAGCCGACCACCAGATAGCGCCCGTTCCAGTCCATGGCCCTCAGCGCCGGATCGGCGTAGTCGCCGCCGACCGCGTCATAAACGACGTCCGCCCCGTCGCGGCCGGTCGCCAGCTTGAACTCGCCGGACAGCTCTTTCTGCGCCGCCTTGTCCATCGGTCCCGACGGATAGATCAGGCCGTTGTCGGCGCCCAGTTCAAGCGCGAACTCGACCTTGTCGTTGGTCGAGGCGGCGGCGACCACCTTGGCCCCCATGGCCTTGCCCAGCTCGACGGCGGCGGCGCCGACGCCCCCGGCCGCGCCCAGCACCAAGAGGGTTTCGCCAGCCTTCAGCTGCGCCCGGTCCTTCAGCGCATAGTAGCTGGTGCCATAGGTCATGATCAGGGCCGCCGCCTCTTGGAAGCTCATGGCGTCGGGGATGGGGATGACGGTCTCGGCCCGCACCGCCAGCCGCTCGACCAGCCCGCCCCAGCCCGGCACGGCGATGACCCGGTCGCCCTTGCGCACGCCCTTGACGCCTTCGCCCACGGCTTCGACCACGCCGGCGACCTCGGCGCCCGGCGAGAAGGGCCGCTCGGGCCGGAACTGATATTTGTCCTCGATGATCAGGGTGTCGGGATAGTTGATCCCCACCGCCTTGACCTCGATGATCACCTCTCCCGCTTTGGGCGTCGGGTCGAGCACGTCTTCCACGACCAGGGTTTCAGGGCCGCCAGGCGTCTTGGACAAAACAGCGCGCATCATTCCTCCTTGGGCCTACCGCGCTTCGCGCTGCTTGAGGCCGTTGTTATTTGGCCTACCGCGCTTCGCGCTGCTTGAGGCCGTTTCGTAATTGGGTTGCGACCGTCATGGCGCGGCCTTCATCGCGACGCTAAAGAGCGCCACGCCCGTTTGAAAGAGGCGATAAGGACAAGGCTCAGGAAGACGACATGACCGCCCTCATCCTCCACGGCGGCGCCGGCGCCCGGCGCGAACGCAACTACGACGCCGAGGTCGTGCACATGCGCGAGGTGGTCGAGGCCATGAAGGTTCGTCTGGACGCGGGCGACAGCGCCCTGGATGTCGCCACCGCCGCCGTCGTCATGCTGGAGGATTCGGGCCTCTATGTCGCCGGCAAGGGCGCATCCCCCAATCTCGCCGGTGCCTATGAGCTGGACGCCAGCATCATGGACGGATCGACGAAACGCGCCGGCGCAGTCGCCGCCCTGCAAGGGTTCCGCAATCCCGTCGTCGCCGCCCGCGCGGTGATGGATCGCACCCCCCACGTCATGCTGGTGGGCGACGGCGCGGCCCTGTTCGCCCACGACCAGGGGCTGGAGCCCATCGCCGACGAGGCCGCCTGGTTCACCGGCGCCGGCAAGGGCGAGGACAACCATCCGCCCGGCACCCTCAGCCATGGCACTGTCGGCGCCTGCGTGCTGGACAGCCAGGGCCGTCTCGCCGCCGCCACCTCGACCGCCGGGGTGTTCGGCAAGATGCCGGGCCGCGTCGGCGATACGCCGATCCCCGCCGCCGGAACCTGGGCCGACGCCCACGCCGCGACCTCCTGCACCGGCCAGGGCGAATACTTCATCCGCGTCGCCGCCTCCGCTCAGGTCGCCTGGCGCGTCGCCGCCGGCCAGTCGCTGGCCGAGGCCACCCAGGCCGTCATCGACGAGATCGGTCAGATGGGCGGCGACGGCGGCATGATCGCCCTGGACGCCGCCGGAAACATCGCCGCCCCCTTCAACAGCCAGGGCATGAAGCACGCCTGGCTGACCACCGCCGGCGAGATCGGCGTCCAGGTCTTCCGCGACTAGGTCTTGGCGGACATCACTTCGGAAATGGTGGTCAGCAGCCGTTTCAGATCGATGGGCTTGCTGACCACGGCATCCATGCCGGCGGCCAGATAGCTCTCGACCTGCTCCACCATCGCATTGGCCGTCAGGGCTATGATCGGCGTACGCAGCAGCCCCTGGTCGGTTTCACGCTGCCGGATCGTCCGGGTCGCCGTCGGACCGTCCATGTGCGGCATCTGCACATCCATCAGGATCAGGTCCCAGTCGCGCGTTTGCGTCGCTTCGACCGCCTGAAGCCCATCATCGACGATCTCGACCTCGATTCCGACCTGGCCCAGAAGGCCCCGGATCACCTGCTGATTGACCGGGTGATCCTCGGCGACCAGCACCCGTAGCGCCCGCTCCGGCTCGGCGTCCGGCGCATCCTCACCGGCCTGCACGGGCTGTGCTGGCGTCAGCGGCAGCGTGACGACGAAGGTCGCCCCTTCGCCCGCCTCGCTCTCCACCTCGATCCGACCGCCCATCAGCTCCACCAGGGTCGCTACGATCGACAGGCCCAGCCCGGCCCCGTCGCGCCGGTCGATGGCCGCGGCCTCGATCTGGGCGAAGCGCGTGAAAAGCTGCCCGATCTGGTCCGCCGGTATGCCCCGCCCGGTGTCCGACACGCGGAACACCGCCCCGGCGTCGGTCAGCGCGACCTCCATCGCCACCTGCCCCTCGGCCGTGAACTTGATGGCGTTGGACAGCAGGTTGAACAGGATTTGACGCAGCCGGACCGGATCGGCGCTGATCCAGCCCAGGCCCGGCGACACGACGTGGAAGGCCAGGCCCTTGCTTTCGGCCAAGGGCCTCAAGGTCTCTGTGACTTCGTGGACCAGGGCGTCCGCATCGATGGACTGCGGCACGATCTCCAGCCGCCCCTCCTCGATCCGCGACAGGTCCAGAATCTGGTTGATCAGGTCCAGCAGGGTGTGGGCCGACCGGTCCAGGATCTCCAGTCGCGCCTTCTGCCGATCCTCCAGCGCGTCGCCCGCCATGATCTGCGCCATGCCGATGACGCCGTTCAAAGGGGTGCGAATTTCATGGCTCATATTGGCCAGGAAGCGGGACTTGGCGGCATTGGCCTCGTCCGCCTCCAGACGCGCGCATCGCGCGGCGTCGCGATCCCGCACGGCCGCCTCATGCGCCGCCTGCACGTCCATCAGCAATGCCTTGTTGCGCTGGTCCGCCGCGAACAGATCGCACCACAGGGCGTGGGTCGCGCGCGAGATGATGAACAGGATCGTCGCCAGCATGACGAAGGCCGCCGCCACCGCCAGACCGTGCGGCCCGATCAGCGAGGTATAGATGACGACCAGCACGGTCGCGCAGATCGGCGCCGCCGCCAGCGCCAACAGCCGAGGCGCCGCACTGAACTGAACGAAGGCCACGCCGATCGACCAGACTTGGATCAGCACCACCACCAGCATCACATCGGCGCGGGGGTTCATCAGCCAGGCGATCAGCGGCCCGGACACCCCCAGGGCGAACCGGATCGCCACGATGGCCATCAGCAGCGGGGGCCAGCCCGCGACGGGCGCCTCAGCCTTCTGGTATCGCTTGACCCGCCCTTGCGCCCAGGCGTCGAACGCCATGCCGACAAGGGCGAACCCCAGCCCCACCCACGGCTGCCCGAGGGCCGCCAGGATCAGCCCGGCGGCCGCCCAGCTGCCGTAGAGAACGGCGGGCGGAGTAACCATATTTTGCAGGACGAAGGCCCAGACCGCGATCTTTTCGTCGGAGACAGAAGTCGCTTTCGCTCGTCTCGGCACGCGTCCTCGGCTTGGGTGGTCGCTGGGATGCGACCTATTGGCGAATAGAGCGCCGTCGGGGTTTTGTCCATCAACGACCCGCGCCTTATCCGGTTCATTACAGCTCGGTAAGGTGCAAGACGCCCAATCGCTGATACGGTCTCGGCGCCCGGCGTTCCGGGCTTCGGAGCCCTTCATGAAATCCCGCCTGATCGCCACAGCCGCCGCCTCGGCCCTCCTTCTCGGCCTCGCCGCCCCCGCCTTCGCAGAGGGCTCCGCGCCCGCCGCGGCCGCCGCTCAATCGACGGGGCAGGCGCCGCAGGGCGTGAGCGTGCCGCCGCTGGGCTTCACCAAGCGCGTTCTGGCGAACGGGCTGGAGGTCTATTCGGCGCGTGACGCCGACACCTCGAACGTCACGGTCCAGGTCTGGTACAAGGTCGGCTCCAAGGACGATCCGGCCGGCCGTTCGGGCTTCGCCCACCTGTTCGAACACCTGATGTTCAAATCGACCACCAACCTGCCGCCCGAGACCTTCGACCGGCTGACCGAGGACGTGGGCGGCTCCAACAACGCCTTTACCGCCGACGACACCACCGCCTATTTCGAGACCGTGCCCGCCAACCATCTGGAGCGGATGCTGTTCGCCGAGGCCGACCGCATGGGTTCGCTGGTTGTGGACGAGCCGACCTTCGTCGCCGAGCGCGACGTGGTGAAGGAGGAATACCGCCAGCGAATCCTCGCCAACCCCTACGGCCGCCTGTTCGGCCTGTTCGTGCCCGAAACCATCTATCAGGACAGCCCCTATCGCCGTCCGGGCATCGGCTCGATCGAGGAGCTGGAGGCCTCGTCACTGGAGGACGTGCGCCGCTTCCACGCCACCTATTATCGTCCCGACGCCGCCTATCTGATCGTAGCCGGCAACTTCGACCAGGCCCAGCTGGACCGCTGGGTCGATCAGTACTTCGGCCCGCTGAAGAACCCGACCACGCCGATCCCGACCAACAATGTCGTCGAGCCCGAGCCGACGGGTCCGCGCAACGTCACCTACTATGCGCCGAACGTGCCGCTGCCGGCCGCTGTCGTCGCCTGGCCGACGGTGAAATACGCCGACGCCGATCGCGCCGCCCTGACCGTTCTGGACGGCATCCTGTCCACCGGCGAATCCAGCCGCCTGTATCGCTCGCTCGTCTATGACAAGCAGATCGCGGCCCAGATCGGCTCGACCCCGGACTTCTCGCAGCAGGCCGGCAATCTGTCCGCCCTGGCCATCATGGCCCAGGGCCACACGGCCGAGGAAGGCATCGCCGCCCTGAACGAAGAGATCGGCAAGCTGCGCGATGCGCCCGTCAGCACCGCCGAACTGGCCGAGGCCAAGAACGAACTGGTCGCCGACGCCCTGCGCAGCCGCGAGACGGTGGACGACCGCGCGACCGCCTTGGGTTTCTCGCTGATCAACACCGGCTCGGCCGCCGCCGCCGACGAAGAGGTCGCTCAAATCCAGGCCGTCACTGTCGCCGACATCCAGCGCGTCGCCCGCAAATATCTGACGCCGCAGCGGCAGTCGACGATCACCTTCCTGGCCGCCGACGACCAGAACCCCGCCTCGGTTCAGAAGATGAACGTGGACGCCCCCGTGAAGGTCGCCGACCTGGCCCCCGCCGGTCCGCCCGCCGTCCTGCTGCCCGAGGCAGAGCGCAAGCCCCTGCCCCAGCCGGGCGCCGAGGTCGCGCCCGTGACGCCGACCGTCGCCGACTTCCGGCTCGATAACGGCCTACGCGTCCTGGTCGCCCCCACCGACGGCGTGCCGCTGGTCTCCGCCCGCCTCAGCTTCGACGCCGGTTCGTCCGATGATCCGACGGGCAAGGCCGGCGTCGCCGCCATGACCGCCGCGCTTCTGACCCAGGGCACAAAGACCAGGACCGCGCCCGAAATCGCCACCCAGATCGAGCAGTTGGGCGCCAGCGTGGGCGCATCGGCCGGGGTCGATTTCTCGAACGTCTACGCCAACGCCCCGTCGAACGCCTTCCCGGCGACCGTGGCCCTGATGGCGGATCTGGTGAAGAACCCGACCTTCGCCGGCGAAGAGCTTGAACGTCAGCAGGCCCAGACCCTGGACGGCCTGCGCGTCGCCCTCAGCCAGCCGGCGTCCATCGCCGGCATGACGGTCGGCCGCGTCATCTACGGCGACGCCCCCTATGGCGCGACGATCACCCAGCAGACGGTCCCGGCCATCACGGCGGCCGACGTCGCCGCCTTCCACGCCGCCCGCTACCGGCCGTCGGACGCGACCCTGGTCTTCTCGGGCGACATCACGCCGGCCGCCGCTCGCGCCCTGGCGCAACAGGCGTTCGGCGACTGGCGTCCGGTCGGCGCGGCCCCGGCCGCTGCGACCAACCCGGCCGGCCAGCCCCTGGCGCCGCGCATCGTTGTGGTGAACCAGCCCGGCGCCGGTCAGGCCGCGGTCGTCGCCGCCGTTCGCGGCGTGTCGCGCACCGATGCGGACTTCTTCCCGCTGACGGTCGGCAACACCCTGCTGGGCGGCGGCTTCTCGTCGCGCCTGAACCAGGAGATCCGCATCAAGCGCGGTCTGTCCTACGGCGCCTCGTCGTCGCTGGGCGCACGGGCGGATACGGGCCTGTTCACCGCCTCGACCCAGACCAAGAACGAGACCGCCGACGAGGTCGCCGATCTGATCCTCGCCGAGATCGCCAAGCTGGGAACCGAGACCCCGACCCAGGCCGATCTGGCCCCGCGCCGCGCCACCCTGATCGGCGGCTTCGGCCGCTCGCTGGAGACGGTGGACGGCCTGGGCGCCCTGGTCGCCAACCTGGCGCTCTATGATCTGCCGATGAGCGACCTCGCCGACTACGCCGGCCGGGTCCGCGCCGTCACGCCGGAACAGGTCGAGGCCGCCTTCGCCGAACACCTGCCGGTCAACCGCGCCAGCCTGGTCATCGTCGGCGACGGCTCGAAGTTCCTGGACGATCTGCGCGCCAAACATCCGAACCTCGAAGTCATCGAGGCGGGCGCCCTGAATCTGAACACCGGCTCGCTGAAGTAAGGCTGGATCGGCAAGCCCCCTCCTTCCCCTTGCGGCGAAGGAGGGGGAACCGCCGCCAGCCGTCCTATTTTCAGAACCGAAGTCGTCGCTTTTCAGGGACTTTCGGGCCGCCGTCGACAATCACCCATACAGACGTCGAACGGGGATATGATCCATCCCTGATCTTTGACATCGCGATCCCCACGCCGAGTCCTTGACTCTCAAGGTCGGGCCCGACCGGCCTCGACAATTGCACGCGTTCAATTCGAGCGCAGATTTATCCCTGAGATTTCCGCCTCTTCGCGCCGAATTGCACGCCATTGCACCTTTTTCGCCGCGTGCAATTTCCGTCCGCTAGACCGACAGACACACCACCTGGGCCACGCGCAGGTCGCGTCTCAGCCGGTTGGACACCTGGCCGTAATCTTCGGTCGTGATGGCCTGGCCGCGCGCGTCGTCAGCCGGCGTCTGTTCGCCGCGGATCGCCGGACCGAAGGTCTCCGGCGCCGTCGTATAGATCCGGCCCCGCCTCGGCGCCTCGGCGATGGTGACGCCCACGACGCGGCCCTGCGCATCCAGGGCCGGCGCGCCGGACAGGCCCGACAGGGTGCCCTCAAGCCCGTTGGTGCGCCCGACCTCGGCCCAGGACAGCACCGGCTCGTCGCGCGCCCCGCGCCCGAAGACCTTCAGGGTTTCGCGCCCCAGCAGGCGAGACGTCACCTCGCCGGGACGCCCCTGAGGAAAGCCCGGATGGAAGGCGCGCTGACCCTTGCGCAGCGGCGCCTCGACCGCGACCGGCAGTGCGGCGGGACCGCCGTCGGTGATCAGCAAGGCGACGTCGGCGCGCGGCGCCAGACGAACGTCGGCCGCGACCGACCGTCCCTCGCCGACCACCAACGCAGGTTTGCGGCACCCCTCGACGACATGGCGCGCCGTCACCCAGCGCCCCCGTCCTGCGATGGAGAAGGCCGTGCCCGACGACGGCTTGAACGGCGCCTCGCCCGCATCGACGGTTACGGCGGCGTCAAAGGGGGTGATGGGGCCTAGCAGCGCGCCCTCGGCCACATCGGCTCCCGCCTCCGCGACCGGCGGTACATCGGCGTTCTCGCGTCGCCCCAGGGACACCGCCAGAAACACGGCCGCCACCGCTCCATAGATGGCCCAGTCCGGCAGGCGGGGAAACTGCATCGCTCCGGCCGATCAGCCGGTCAGCGCGGCGGACAGGATGACGGCCGTCGCCAGCTTGGCGCCCAGCAGCACCACCGCCGCCGAAATCTCGCCGTGGCGGATTCGCTCCGGCAGGCCCGTCAGCAGCAGGTCCACGACCCGGAAGGCCAGAAGCTGCAGCACCACGGTCGCCACGCCCCAGATGGCGATGTCGCGCACCGAGGTCGACACCGCCAGCGACACCGCCAGCGGCACCGCCAACCCCACCAGAATCCCGGCGAAAGCGATGGCGGCGGCGACATTGCCCTGACGGATCAGGGCGACCTCCTTCCACGGCGTCAGCAGGGCATAGACCGTCGCCCCCGCCGCGAGCAGCAGCAAGGTCACGATCAGGTGCATCACCATGACCGGGAAGCCCGAGGCGAAAGCCTGCACCTCGGCGCTGGAAAGGACGTTCGACAAGGAGGGGTCCATGCCCAGACGCCTTGCCCGATTGTCGCCCCAATCCGCAAGCGCGCCGGGGACACACTGCGTGACATTATGTGTCCGAAGGTTGTGCCCTCTCATCAAGAGAGGGCATCAGGATCAGGCCGCCGCCTGTTCCGCCTTACGCAGAGCAGAAGCTCTGATCTTCTCGCTTTCCGACTTCAGCTGACCGCACGCGGCCAGGATGTCGCGCCCGCGAGGGGTGCGGATGGGTGACGCGTAACCGGCCTTGTTCAGGATGGCGGCGAAGCGTTCGATCGTCTTCCAGTCCGAGCATTCGTATTCGACGCCGGGCCAGGGGTTGAACGGGATCAGATTGATCTTGGCCGGTATGCCCTCGATCAGCTTCAGCAGGGCGCGCGCTTCTTCGGGGCTGTCGTTGACGCCCTTCAGCATGACGTATTCGAACGTCACCCGCCGCGCGTTCGACAGGCCCGGATAGGCCCGGATCGCCGCCATCAGCTGGTCCAGCGGGTACTTCTTGTTCAGCGGCACCAGCACGTCGCGAAGCGCGTCGTTGGTGGCGTGCAGGCTGATGGCCAGCATGGCCGCCGTCCGGTCGCCCAAGGCCTGAAGCTGCGGCACCACGCCCGAGGTCGAGACCGTGATCCGACGGCGCGACAGGGCGATGCCCTCGTTGTCCGAGATGATGTCGATGGCGTCGGCGACGTGGTCCAGATTGTAGAGCGGCTCGCCCATGCCCATGAAGACGATGTTGGACAGGCGCCGGTCTTCCTTGGGCGACGGCCATTCCTCCAGATCGTCGCGCGCGACCTGGACCTGGGCCACGATCTCGGCCGCGGTCAGGTTGCGCACCAGCTTCTGCGTGCCGGTGTGGCAGAAGGTGCAGTTCAGGGTGCAGCCGACCTGGCTGGACACGCACAGGGCGCCGGCCCGGCCCACGTCGGGGATGTAGACCGTCTCGATCTCGATGCCCGGCGCGGTGCGGATCAGCCATTTGCGCGTGCCGTCCTTGGACACCTGGCGCTCGACGACTTCGGGGCGGGCCAGGGTGAAATGCTCGGCCAGCTTGGCCTGCATGTCTTTGGCGACATTGCTCATGGCCGAAAACTCGGTCACGCCATAGTGGTGGATCCAGCTCCACACCTGGCTGGCGCGCATCTTGGCCTTCTCGGGCGGACAGACGTTCGCGTCGATCAGGGCTTGGCGCAGGCCGGCGCGCGTCAGACCGCTGAGGTTGACGGGGGCCTTGACGGCGGGCGCGTTAGAGACGCGCGAAAGATCGAGCGTGATGCTCAAGGCGGCGATCCTGCGTGAGGTTGAGCCGGCCTATATAGCACGGATCCCGGCGATTGCATGGCCGGGGCGGATTCGACCGCCCTAGAGCCCCACGTCCCAGACGCCGGCGTCGCGCATCCGGGTCTCGCGCGCCTCCTCGGCCCGGCCGCCCATGTCCTTGGCCATGCTGCGGATCGCGGTCGAGACGGTAGCCTTGTGCACGCCCGGCACGATCGCGTGGGCGAAGGCGGCGCCCGCCAGACCCAGCAGCTTGAAGCCGAAGCCGGCCGAGGCGACCATATGCTGCAGATAGGTCTCATCGACCTCGCGCGGGTGGTCGCGGAACAGGCGGTCGAACGGGGTTGAGCCCGAACGGCGGCGGTCGATCGTCGTCTGACTCATGGCGGCGGCCTTCCCTGCTTCGTCGCCTCATGGTCACGCCGGACGGCCGGCGACGCAACCCCCATCGCAATCTGTTCATTGGACGTGACCGACACGCGACCCGCTCGCTTCAGACCCATCGTCAGAAGTGAAAACTCGGTCTAGGGTCGGCGTTCGATCAAGGAAATGCCCATGCCGATCCGCCTTTCGCCCGCCTCTTCCATGGCCGTCGCCCTGGCCCTGGTGGCCTCAGCGACGCCGGTGCTGGCGCAATCGGGCGCGGCAGGCCTGCCCTATGACGCCCGGCGCGGGGTCTTCAGCTTCTCGTCGGGGCTGGAGGGCTCGCTTCCGGCGGTGGTTCAGGTCACGACCCTGGGCCAGTCGCGCGGTCCCAGTTCGGACGCGGCCGATCCCAAACCCTACGCCTCCGGCTCCGGCGTCATCGTCGATGCGGCCGAAGGGCTGGTGATCACCAACAATCACGTCGTCGAGGGCGGGCGAAAGTTCACCGTCGATCTGACGGACGGCCGCCTGTTCGACGCCGTGCTGGTCGGGGCGGACAAGGCGACCGACATCGCCGTGCTGCGCATCACGCCCGACGGTCGTCCGCTGAATCTGAAACAGGTCCAGACGGTGGATTCCGACACCCTGCGCACCGGCGACCTGGCCTTCGCGGTCGGCTATCCGCTGGGCCTGGACCAGACCCTGACCATGGGCGTCATCTCGGGCCTGAACCGCTCAGGGCTAGGCGATGCGGTCGAGGACTATATCCAGACCGACGCGGCCGTGAACTCGGGCAATTCCGGCGGGCCGCTGCTGGATAGCCGGGGTCGGCTGATCGGCATCAACACCTCGATCCTGTCGGGGGGTCTGGGCGGCGGCAACGACGGCATCGCCTTCGCCGTGCCGACGCGGATCATGCTCTACGTCGCCGACCAATTGAAGAGGAACGGCGAGGTCAAGCGCGGCGCGACCGGCGCCATCTTCGGCTCGCTGAACGCCGAGCGCGCGCGCGACCTGCATCTCGGCATCGTACGCGGAGCCGTCGTCGCCGATGTCGCGCCGGGATCGCCGGCCGAGCGCGCCGGCCTGCGCCACAACGACGTCATCACCCGAATCCAGGGCCGCCCCGTCGCCAACGCCGGCTCGGTCAACGCCACCATCGGCATCGCCGCGCCGGGCTCGGACCTCAGCGTCTCCTATCTGCGCGGCGGCCGCGAGGCGACCACGTCGCTGGCGGTCGAGACTCCTGCTGATCAGCCCGTGATCGTCGGCGCCCAGTCGGTGCTGGCCTATGGGGCGACCCTGCGAGACCAGGACGGCGGCGCCCAGGTCACGGCCGTCTCGGCCGGCTCGCCCGCCGCCCAGGCCGAACTGACGGCCGGCGATGTGATCACCGCCATCGCAGGCGCGCCCGTCGCCGACGCTCGCGCGGCCGCGACCGCGCTGCAGAGCGCCTCGGGATCGGTCGAGGCGACCGTGCTCAGAAATGGAGAGACCCTGAACCTGACCCTGTCGCTCTAAGGCGGGGTTCAGACGACGACGTGGCGCTGTCTGGCGGGGTCCAGACAGCGAAACGCCCGCCTTGCCAGGGAGGGGGAGGGGAAAGGCAGGGCGGGCGCTCGCTTGGAGGAAGCATCGGCCGCCGGAGCCCGTAAACTGGAAACATCCAGGGGGGCTGGGGGGGCTGTTCAGGATCCGGGACGCTTCCGAACTCCGACGAGCCGATGATCGATATTTCGTTGCGCATACGGGCGGGCGAAGGACCGAAACGGGGCCATTTCGTGTCTGCGTCGATTTCCTGGCCGCCTCTGGCATCGGGCCTCCAGCGGCCTAAGTTGAACCCATGAGCCTGAACCCTCACGACACGACACCGGCGCCCGGCCCCGTCTTCTTCGACCGTCGCGAACTGGACCCGATCCTCAGGGTCTATGGACGCATGGTCGCGCAGGGCGAATGGCGCGACTACGCCATGGTCGGACACAAGGACTTCGCCGAGTTCGCCGTCTTTCGCCGCAGCGGCGACGCCCCGCTCTACCGCATCGAAAAGCGCCCCGCCCTCCAGACCCGCCAGGGCCAATGGGCCGTCATCGGCGAAGGCGGCCAGATTCTGAAACGCGGCCGCGACCTGGCCCAAGTGCTGCGCGTCTTCGATGGCCGCAAGTTCCAGGTGGTCGAGTGATCGTCTCACTGCTCCCGCAAGACGGGCGATAGCCAGGAACCACCGTCCAAGACGACGTCGACCTGAGGACGGGCAGGTCCGCCGACGACGATGATCGGCTTGAGAACGACGTCATAGTCCATGTTCACGTCAGCCGTTTCGTAGGCTGGCTGGGAAATCTTCGCCATGACGAAGTAGCGACCATCGGGCGCCTGATCGAAGTGGAAGGCGCCGCCTGCGCCGCACGTTCCTTCTCGAATGAAGGTCGTCGACTCCGGCCAATTCCAATGCGCCAGAAAGCCTATGCGCCAAACCCCTTCCGCCTTGAGAGGCCATCCAAGACGTTCCGACAATAGCCAGCGATTGCGAGGCGTATCGGGAATCAACCGGATGGCTCGTCCCTCGCAGGTCAGCGTTTCCTTCGCACCATAGCCCATACCGCCAGTAACGGGACGAGTCAGGTGCGTGGTCAGCGAGAGCGTGCCGGAAACAGGAAATCCCTCGGCTTCGAACCAAGTCTTCTCCGCCGCTCCGGGCTCACCGAAACGATCGGACGCCCGCTCTTCGGCCGCTCTTTGATAGGCCGCTAAAGTCAGGCAACTCGTAAGAGGCATTGCAGCCGCCAGAGCGACGACGACTTTCGTAAATCCCTTCACGGATCATCTCCCAAACCCACCCACAGGATCACCAAGCGGCGCGCAAAAAGAAAGGGCCCGCGAGGGGCCCTTTCCGTATCCGTCTTTCGACTGATCTCAGTTCCGGTTGCCGCCCATGAAGGCCAGCAGGAATTGGAACAGGTTCACGAAGTTGATGAACAGGCTCAGAGCGCCGAAGCCGGTGGCCACGCCCATCGCGTTCTGGTCGCCGCCCAAGGCGTAGTAGGTCATCTTCAGACGCTGGGTGTCGTAGGCGATCAGACCCGAGAAGATCAGCACGCCCAAGCCCGAGATGATCAGATAGAAGGTCCCGGACTGCAGGAACATGTTTACGATCGAGGCGATGATCAGGCCGATCACGCCCATGATCAGGAAGGTCCCCATGCCGGTCAGATCCTTCTTGGTCGTGTAGCCGACCAAGCTCAGGCCGCCGAAGGCCGCCGCCGTGACGAAGAAGGTGGACGCCAACGAACCCTGCGTGTAGCGCAGGAACAGGACGCCCAAGCCCGCGCCGATCGTGGCGACCACGGCCCAGTAGAGCATGTTCACGCCCTTGGCCGTCGGGTTCTTCATAAAGAACATTGAGCCGAACAGCATCACGAGCGGCGAAAACTGGACCACCATTCCCAAGATCGTAAGGCCGATCCGGCCGTCCGCCGTCTGGACGAACAGCAGGCGCTGCACTTCGTAAACATTGCCGGTGACATAGGCCAGGGCGCCGGCGACCACGAGGCCCAGGGCCAGCTTGTTGTAGACGCCCAGCATGAAGCTGCGCAGGCCGGCGTCGACCGACATGTCGGCCGTCTGCGGCAGAGGACGGGCGTAGCCGTTGTTGAAATCGCTCATGGCGACGAACTTTCTCCGATTGGCCGGAGAGGCTTCTCCGGTCACAGGCTTTGAATATCGTGAGCCGAGGCCCGCGCTGCAAGGAAAACCGGACTTGGAGGCTTGTGTTCCGGCCGCTACTTTCGGTCGCATGCTTCGTCTGTTCACCGCCCTGACCCTGCCGCCCGACGTCGCAGAGACGCTGAAACGACGGCAATCGGGCCTGCCCGGCGCACGGTGGCGGCCGCTGGACGCCCTGCACGTCACGCTCGCCTTCTATGGCGAGATCGACGAACGCCGCGCTGACGACCTGGCGTCGGAACTGACGCGCGTGACGGGCGGCCCGTTCGAGATCGCACTGAAGGGCGTCGGCTGTTTCGGCGACGACCACCGCAGCCACACGCTGTGGGCTGGGGTCGAAACGCCCAACGAGCGCCTGTCGGTTCTGGCCGGGCGCTGCAAGGCCGCCGGAGAGCGGGCCGGGATCGGCATGGAGGCGCGCGCCTACAAACCGCATGTGACCCTGGCGTATCTGAAAACCCAGACCAATCCCGACCGGCTCGGCGCATGGGTGTCGGGGCACAATCTGCTGCATTCGCCGCCGATCCGCATCGACCGCTTCGGCCTGTATTCCAGCGTCCTGACCGACAGCGGCAGCCATTACGAACTGGAGCGGGAGTATCTGCTGTGAACGGTGCCGCATACGCCGTGCCGCCTCACGTGACTTTGGGGCCGACGCTGGAGACGGAACGACTGATCCTGCGTCCGCCGGCGGTTGAGGACTTTCCGCTCTGGGCTGAGTTCATGGCCGATCCCGAGACTGCCCGCTTCATCGGCGGGGTCCAGCCCGCGCCCCAGGTCTGGCGCCTGATCTGCACCGTCGCGGGCATGTGGGCCCTGACGGGCGAAGGGATGTTCTCCATCCTGGAAAAGGAGACGGGCCAGTGGATCGGCCGCATCGGGCCGCTTCACCCATATGGCTGGCCCGGCCGCGAGGTGGGCTGGAGCCTGCATCGCGACGCGACCGGCAAGGGTTATGCGGTAGAAGCGGCCGCAGCCACGATGGACTACGCCTTCGACGTGCTGGGGTGGGACGACGTGATCCACTGCATCGCGCCCGAGAACCTGCCCTCGGCGGCGGTCGCGACGCGGCTGGGATCGCGCAATCGCGGGCCGGGCCTCCTGCCCGAACCCCTCGAGGACATCGCCATCGATCTGTGGGGCCAAACGCGCGACGAATGGGCGATCAATCGGGCGCGCCTGAAGGGCTGATCACAACCGAACGCGTCGGCGCGTCGTATCCCTTTCAAACCGAACGAGGATACGCCCATGTTTCGCGCCAGCCTGATCGCCGCCGTCGCCGTCGCCGCCCTTCCGTCGATGGCTTTCGCCCAGGCGTCGAACGTCGATCTGAACCGCTTCGACGGCCGGTGGTTCGAGATCGAGCGCAATCACAATAACGTTCAGAAGGACTGCAGCCGGGCGCAGATCGACTTCACGCCGCAGGGCGCCGCCGACCGCTACGCCATCACCGTCACCTGCGTCCGGCGCGCCGACGGCAAGGTCGAGACGTTGCGCGCCAACGCCCGCGTCACCGACACCACTACCAATGCGAAGTTCCGGTTCAGCCTGACCGGCCTGCTCAGCTTCGGCGGTCTGGCGGGCCAGAACTACTGGGTTTACGACCATGCCCCGGACTACAGCTGGGCCATCATGGGTCTGCCGGACAAGTCGAACTGGTGGATCTGGCACCGCAACCAGAATGCGACGCAGACTGAGCGCGACCGCATTCTGAGCCGCGTCCGCGCCCTGGGCTTCAGCACCAGCCGCCTGGTCCACACCGGCGTCTAAGGCGCCGCTTGCGATAGGAACGTAGGCGGAACATAAGCTGTCGGCATGTCCGCCGTCGCCCATCTCGAACTCGTCTTCAGCCGTCCCGAGACCACGCTTTCGGTCACGCGCGGCGCGGCGCGGCTGATGATGGATATGGGCTATGCGCCGCTCTTGGAAGTCTGCCTGCCCAACGGTCGCCGCGCCGATGTCATGGCGATCGGGCGCAAGGGCGACATCGTCATCTGCGAGGTCAAGTCGGGCGTCGAGGACTATCGCGTCGACCGCAAATGGCACGAGTACGGACCGTTCTGCGACGCCTTCTTCTTCGCCGTCGCGCCCGAGTTTCCGCAGGACATCCTGCCCGACGAACCGGGCCTGATCGTTGCAGACGGTTTCGGCGGGGCGGTCGTGCGAGACGCGCCGGTGGTCGGCTTGGCGCCCGCCCGCCGCAAGGCGCTGACGCTGGCTTTCGCCCGGCTGGGCGCGATGCGGACCTTGCGGGACTAAAGCCGGCGGAAGACGGCGGTCTCAAAACCTTCGGCGACCAGACGCGCCTCGACCTCGGCCAGGGTCTCGATCACGACGCCCTTGCCGCCTGTCGCGTGAATGATGCGTTCGCCATCCAGCATCAGCGCCGAATGACCCGTCCAGTCGTGATCGTCGTTCGGCGCCAGCCAGACGACGATGTCGCCGCGCTGGAGGTCCGATGAAGACGCGGCTCGACCCAACCGGGCCTGCGCGTCCGACCGGCGGGGACCGGGCAGGCCGCACGCCAGCAGGGCCTGCTGCACCAGGCCGGAACAGTCGGTGGAGATCGAAGACCGCGCGCCAAGTTCATGCGGCCGCCCGAGCAACCGCTCGGCCACCGCGACCAGATCCGTCTCGAACGCGCCGATCGGCTTCAGATCAGCCTCAGAAGCTTCCGTCGCCTCGATCACCAGAGCGTTCAGCGGCAGGGCGGCATCCACGGCGGCGATCCAGTGCGTCGCCAACGGCGCGCCGGCCGACAGACTGTCCAGGACGACCCAGCCGACGACGCCGTCGCGCCGCGCCCGGCCCCAGGCCCGGCCGTTCGATCGATCCAGAACGTCGAAGATCTCGCCGTGCAGTAGCTGGTCGATTCGACCGTCAGCGTCGGATAGGATGTCCGCCACGGCCACGCGGCAATGCATGGCCTCGGTCGCCCGATAGGCGTCTGCGCGCACCAGCCCTTCCAGCGCCTGTTCGGCGAGGTCAGGGCGAACGAGGCGGTCGCCGGGCGGAAGAAGGTCGAGGACGTCGGTCAACGTGAACTCGCATTGCTGAACCCACAGCCTTATCCCCCGATGGCTTAGGGGCCGTTAACGCGATGCGCTTTTGCGAAAGAAAATCAACAGAACCGCGTTCTTGATGGCGCGACGCTGTCTTGCAGCGTCACCTTGGGCGCCCATTTCGGTTTGAGGCGGCGTCGCGCCGGGAGGTCCCTATGCTGCTGCTGAGCGTTCTGATCATTCTTGGCCTGACCCTCGCTGACGAAGGCGTCGTCGGCACGGCTCTCAGAAAATGGCTGGTCCAGACGCCTGCGCGATTCCTGGCGGGCCTGTCACGCGGTAGAGCGCTGGGGTTGGGCCTCGTCGCTCTAATGGGCGTCGCGGCCGTCATGCTGTTCGAGACGGAAGGCGCCCGCCTGTTCTCGATGGCCGCCCCGGACATGGTGGCCTGGGTTCTGATGTTCGACGTGACCGTCCTCTTCGACATCGTCGTTCTGGCGGTCAGTTTACGCGCGGTCGCCGGTTGGCGAGGCCTGATCCGGCGCCGCGACCTGATGCAGGGCCTCCCTCGAAGACTGATCGCCCGGATCAAAGGCGCGCGGTCGCGGGGCCGACGCGTCAGTAGGCCTCGACCGCTGCGGTCTCCGTCAAGCGATCCCGACCCAGAGCCCGCCTACGCCTTCGCTTAACTACGTCGCGTAGCGGGCCTTCAGCATGGCGTAGCAGGCTCTCAGCGCCTGGGCCTCGCCGCCTTCCGGATAGCCAGGGCGGGCGCGGGGGTTCCAGGCGAAGATATCCATGTGCGCCCAGGCCCCCGTGGCCGGAGCGAACTTTTGCAGGAACAGGGCGGCCGTGACCGATCCGGCCTGGGCCCAGCCGGCCGGGTCGTTCCGCAGGTCCGCGATCTCGGCGTCCAGCGCACCGCGATAGCCAGCCCACAGCGGCATTCGCCACAGGGGATCGCGCACCTGACCCGCCGCAGCAAGCAGCCCCGCGGCCAGGGCTTCGTCGTCCGTGTAAAGAGGCGGCAGCTCGGGCCCCAGGGCGATCCGCGCGGCGCCGGTCAGCGTCGCAAAGTCCAGCGTCAGGTCGGGCTCATGCTCGCCGGCCCGTGTCAGGGCGTCAGCCAGGATCAGCCGGCCTTCGGCGTCCGTATTGCCGATCTCGATGGTCAGCCCCTTGCGGCTGTTCAGGATGTCGCCGGGCCGGAAGGCGTCGGCCGACACCGCGTTCTCGACCGCCGCGACGATGACCACCAGCCGCACCGGCAGGTCGGCCTGCATCACCAGACGCCCGAGCGCCAGGGCATGGGCCGAGCCGCCCATATCCTTCTTCATATTGCGCATGCCGGCGGCGGGCTTCAGGTCCAGACCGCCGGTGTCGAACACCACCCCCTTGCCGACCAGAGCGACCAGCGGCAGGTCGGTCCGGTCCAGCTTCCAGCCGACCTCGATCAGGCGCGGCGCCCGGTGCGGGGCGGCGGCGCGCCCCACCGCGTGGACGGCCGGATAGTTGTCTTCCAGCAGGGCGTCGCCGGTGGTGACGGTGATCTCGGCGCCGGCGCTCTCTGCGATCTCGCGGGCGATGGTTTCGATCTGCAACGGCCCCATGTCGGCGGCGGGCGTATCGACCATTTCTCGCGCCAGGGCGCAGGCGGCGGCGATGCGCGAGACTTCGGCGACATCCACGCCGTCCGGCGCGACCAGCCGCACGGGCGTCTGGTCCGGCCGGGCCCTGTAGCGGTCGAAGACATAGGCCCCCAGCAGGAAGGCCAGGGTCGCCAGTTCCGCGTCCTGCGCGGCGACCTCAAGCCGATACAGGCTGCCCGGCAGCCGCGCCGACAGTCCCCGCACGCTCATCGGATCGAAGGTCGCGCCCGCGCCGACGACCACCTGGCCGATCTCACCGTCCGCGTCCGGTACGACCAACAGCTGGGCCGGCTTGCCTTCGAACCCGTGCAAGGCGCCCCAGCGGCGGGCCGCGCCCTCCAACACGCCGCCCGCCTGAACGAAGCGGATCGGGACGGCGCCGTCGCCGTCTTGGGCGGAAACCAGCAGGGGATGCGAGACAGACATGAGGCCCTCGAAACGAAGTTAACCATCGGTTGACGCGAACCGGCGATTCTAGGGGCGAGACCTCTAGGACCGTCTGGACCTGACCCATGTCGCGCATGCCCGCCCTTCTCGCAACCGTCGCCCTGATCACCCTGTCCGGCAAGCCGACGCTGGCGGCCGATCCGACGGCGGCGACCGGGGCCCAGGTTCGCGCACCGTCGTCCGCTGCGGTGCGCGCCACCTATGACCGGATGGACGCCCTGTCGCGCTCGGTCTTCTGGGCCTCGGAGCAGCAGGCCGATCCGACCGACGCCGTGGCGGGCGTGAAACTGGCCCAGGCCCTGCGTGAGCTGGGCCGATACGATCAGGCGGCCGAGGCCGCCCAGGCGACCCTCACGGTCCAGCCCAACAATCTGGACGCCCTGCTGGAGCTGGGCCGCGCCCACATCGCGCGCGGCCAGGCCTTTTATGGCGTGGCGCCGCTGGAGCAGGCGCGCGACCTGGCGCCGCGCGATTGGCGGCCCTACTCCCTGCTGGGCGTGGCCTATGAGCAGGTGCGTCGCACCGACGACGCCCGCGCCGCCTGGAACCAGGCCCTGGCCCTGTCGCCCGACAACCCCGACGTCCTGACCAATGCGGCCACCGCCGCCCTGACGCATGGCGATGCGCCGGGCGCCGAGACCCTGCTGCGCCGCGCCGTGGCCCAGCCGACCGCCTCGGCCAAGGTGCGCCAGAACCTGGCCATGGTGCTGGGCCTTCAGGGCAAGATGGGCGAGGCCGAACAGATCCTGCGCCGCGAACTGCCGCCCGAACAGGCCGAGCAGAACCTGCAATGGCTGCGTTCGCGCAGCACGGGCGGCGCGACGACGTCCGGCGGCGGCGCGGCAAGTCCGTCGCCCGCGACCGACACCGCCCGCACCTGGAATTCGCTGCAAGGCGGCTGATCCGCCCGTTGCGGTCTGATTGCCCGCATGGTGGATGAGGCCATGACCGCCCTCCCCGCGTCCCGCGCCTATCAGGCCTTCCTGTTCGACATGGACGGCACCTTGATCACCTCGACCCTGGCCGCCGAGCGCGTCTGGACCCGCTGGGCCGAGCGCCATGGGCTGGATATCGCCGCCTTCGTTCCCACCATCCACGGCGTGCGCGCCATCGACACCATTCGTCGCCAGAACCTGCCCAACATCGACCTGGACACCGAGGTCGCCTGGGTCGAACGGGGCGAGATCGAGGATGTGGACGGCGTCGCCCCCATCCCCGGCGCTGTCGACTTCGTCAAACGCTTGCCGCCCGACCGCTGGGCCGTGGTCACCTCCGCCTCGATCCCCTTGGCGCGCGCCCGTCTTAAGGCCGCAGGCCTCACGCCGCCCGCCGTCATGGTCACCGCCGAGGACGTCGAACGCGGCAAGCCCGACCCCGCGGGCTATCTGAAGGCCGCAGCGACCCTGGGCTTCGACATCGCCGACTGCCTGGTGTTCGAGGACGCCGAGGCCGGCATCAAGGCGGGCGAAGCGGCCGGCGCCGACGTGCTGGTCGTCACCGCCGCCTGGACCCATCCGCTGGAGACGGATCATCCCACGCTGGCGGACTATGCGGATGCGATTTTGGAGGTCCGATCCGATGGGCGGCTCGTCCTGACGCTGTAATCCCCCCATCAGGCTGCGCTTCACGGGGGAGGATTGAGCGCCTATCTTCGCCCCATGATCGACGACCTCTACAGCGCCCGCATCCTGTCGCTGGCGGCGAACCTGCTGCATGCTGGGCGTCTGCCAACTCCTCAGGGCACCGGGGAACGGGTGGCGAAACTGTGCGGTTCGCGCGCAACGGTCGATGTGACGCTGGACGACGAAGGCCGCATCGCCGACTTCGCCCAGGACGTCAAAGCCTGCGCCCTCGGCCAGGCCGCCGCCGGGGTGCTGGGTCAATCTGTGATCGGCGCGTCGGTCGATGATCTCAAAGACGCCCGCGACGCCATGCTCGCCATGCTGAAATCCGGCGGCGACGGCCCCGTCGGCCGGTTCGAGGATCTGCGCCTGCTGAAACAGGTCGCCGACTACCCCGCCCGCCACGCCTCGACCCTGGTCTCGCTGGAGGCGACGCTGGAGGCGGTGAACAAGGCCCTCGCCGCCCGAACGCGTCTCGCCGGCGCGGCCTGACGGGCGACGACCGGTTGATCCCCCTGCGATGACAGGGGATAAGCGCGGCGAACCTCTCAAGCCCCGGCGAAGGGACGTGATGTCTCTCTATGAACGCGGCGTGCGCGCGGCCCATCGGGGCTACAAGCTGACGCTGTCTCCCCTGATCGGCCAGCAGTGCCGGTTCCTTCCGACCTGTTCGGATTACGGGCGCGACGCCCTGATCCAGCACGGCCCGGTAAAGGGGGGGTGGCTCACCGTGCGCAGGCTCTGTAAATGCCATCCCTTCGGGGGATCGGGATACGACCCGGTCCCGCCAGTTAAAGACTGACACATGATCGACCTGAAATTCCCCGACGGCGCGGTGCGCCAATACCCGGCCGGTTCGACGGCGCGCGACGTCGCGACCTCGATCTCGCCTTCGCTGGCCAAGAAGGCCGTGCTGGCCGAACTGAACGGCGAGCAACGCGACATGGGCCGGGTGCTGGAGACGGGTGGCGACTTCCGCCTGATCATGCGCGACGACCCCGCCGCCCTCTATACGATCCGCCACGACACCGCCCACGTCCTGGCCGAGGCGGTCCAGACCCTGTTCCCCGGCACCCAGGTCACGATCGGCCCGGCGATCGAGGACGGCTTCTACTACGACTTCTACCGGGAAGAACCCTTCTCGACCGACGACTTCGCCGCCATCGAAAAGGAGATGGGCCGGATCGTGGATCGCGACGCCAAGTTCGAGCGCGAGGTCTGGGAGCGGGACGAGGCCATCCAATTCTTCGAGGCGCGCGGCGAGAAGTTCAAGGCCGAGCTGATCCGCGACCTGCCGGGCACCGAGACGATCACCCTGTACAAACAGGGCGACTGGATCGACCTGTGCCGGGGCCCGCACTTCCCCTCGACGCGCCATGTCGGCAAGGCGTTCAAACTGACCAAGCTGGCCGGCGCCTATTGGCGGGGCGATTCCAAGCGCGAGCAGTTGCAACGCATCTACGGCACCGCCTGGGCGACCAAGGAAGACTTGGACGCCCATCTGCAACGTCTGGAAGAGGCCGAGAAGCGCGACCACCGCAAGGTCGGCAAGGCCATGGAGCTCTTCCACATGCAGGAAGAGGGCCGGGGCATGGTCTTCTGGCACCCGAAGGGCTGGGTCCTATGGCGTGTGCTGGAGGCCTATATGCGCCGCCGCCTGGACGCCGCGGGCTATGTCGAGGTCAAGACGCCCCAGGTGCTGGACCGCAAATTCTGGGAACAGAGCGGCCACTGGGACAAGTATCGCCCGAACATGTTCGTCTGCGAGACGGTCGAGGGCGAGGAGTTGTCGCTCAAGCCGATGAACTGCCCCGGCCACGTGCAGATCTTCGACCAGGGCCAGCGGTCCTATCGCGAACTGCCGCTGCGCATGGCCGAGTTCGGGGCCTGCCACCGCTATGAGCCGTCGGGATCGCTGCACGGTCTGATGCGCGTGCGCGGCTTCACCCAAGACGACGCCCACATCTTCTGCCGCGAGGACCAGATCGTCGAGGAGACGGCCGAGTTCATCAAACTGGCCCGCAGCGTCCACGCCGACCTGGGCATGGAGACGGCCTACATCAGCCTGGGCACCCGGCCTGAGAACCGCGCCGGCACGGACGAGTTCTGGGACAAGGCCGAGACCCTGATGGCCGAGGCCGCCCGCGCCGCCGGCACCGAGCCGGTCGTCACCGAGGGAGACGGCGCCTTCTATGCGCCCAAGCTGGACTTCATCGTCAAGGACGCCATCGGCCGCGAATGGACCTGCGGCACGATCCAGCTGGACTACGTCCTGCCCGAACGTCTGAACGCCACCTACATCGCCGAGGACGGCCAGAAGCACCGCCCGGTCATGCTGCACCGGGCTATCCTGGGCTCGTTCGAGCGCTTCATCGGCATCATGATCGAGAACTACGCCGGCGCCTTCCCGCTGTGGCTGGCCCCGACCCAGGCGGTGGTGGCCACAATCACCTCCGACGCCGACGACTACGCCCGCGACGTGATGGCCAGGTTCAAGGCCGCCGGCCTGCGCACCGAGATCGACCTGCGCAACGAAAAGGTCGGCTACAAGGTCCGCGAGCATTCGGTCGGCAAGGTGCCGGTCATCGCCGTCGTCGGCCGCAAGGAAGCCGAAGACGGCATGGTCGCCATCCGCCGCCTGGGCTCCCAGGCCCAGACCCTGGTTACGGTCGAGGAAGCCATTCGCCTCCTGACCGACGAAGCGACCCCGCCGGATCTGAAGCGCGCCCGATAATTTCCGCTGGCCTAGTCAGATCAGGAAGCGAACAATACGATCAATGAGGGAGTTGTTTAGAAGCGATAACCTGGTCGCTCGTGAAGTGGCTTGCGAGGATACATCGCGTTGGGTCGTCACGTTTGACAATTACAGCATCGGCCACGGCTTTGATCGAGAAGGCTTTGGCGAAGCCTATCTCAGATCGCAGGGTATTTCGGCCATCCACATCATGGGCCGGCGGGAGGACTGGTATCAGTATCCCGAAATGTCAGATGTCTTGACTGCTGTGCGGGAAGCGATTTCCGGCGCATCGCGAAGCATAACCTATGGCTCGTCAATGGGAGGCTATGCGGCATTACGTTTTGCAGATGCACTAAATGTCGATGCGGCTTTGGCCTTGTCCCCGCAATATTCGATCAATCCAGCAGTCGTGCCTTTCGAAAAGCGCTGGCTGCAGGATGCGGAGCGAATAGTCTGGCTTCCTGAGGGTGAACCCTCCCTGCCGGCGCGCGCGCGCGCCATAGCCGTCTACGACCCAGCTTCTATCGACAAGATACATGTCGACCTTATCGCAAGCGAGACCGACCTCGTAAAAATTCCAGTCAGGTATTCAGGACACCCATCGGCATCAATGCTGGCTGAGCAGCAGATGCTGTCACCGCTATTGAATGACGTCTTAAATGGGACGCTAGATCCGATCGAGTACAGGCGTGAGGCGAAGGCCAGACGAAAAGATAGCGTCACCTATCTCATAACGTTATCCGAGAGCCTAGCTTCGAAACGGCGTGATATCGCTTTGCAGCTCGCGGAGCGTGCTATCGACATTCAGCCCACGCACATCGGCGCTCTTCAGTGTCTAGCCAGAGCCTTTTATCTGCACGGCCGTAACGAAGAAGCCCTTTCGACTTATGAAGAGGCTCTAGACCAATCTAACCGTAACGTCGTAATCGCCGTGCCTTATGCCGATCTGTTGTCGGAGCTCGGCCAGCACCAATCTGCGCTGACCTTAGCGCGAGAAATCACTGCGCGACCCGAAACATCAGTGATGGCTCACATCCACGCCTGGCATGGCTTTATTGCGCAGCGAGCCGGCGCTCAGGCTGAAGCGATAAAGGCTGTTGAGCGGGCCGTTCTTCTCCACCCTACGGAAAAAAAATATCAGAAGCTTCTAAGCAATTATCGCCTTAACCGTTCATTGATCGGACGCCTTCGAGCCAATCTAATGAAGTTCAGACCGCGCTTTAACCGCTGACGCCCGGACATTTCGGGCACAATACCAAGCGTTCATCGTATCTTAGGTGAGGACGCGCCACGTTGGATCATCGCTCGACGAGATCCGAAGATGACGACGTTCAAGACCCACCCTGGCCGTTCCCTGCTCCAGCATCTGATTGCAGACGGTCACATGCGGTATCTGATCATCGCCAGTTGGGCGGTTGCCCTGTTCACCGTCACCGATTGGGCGACCGCAGTGTTGTGGTTTGCAGCGGCGACCGCGTCAGGCCTGCTGCGAACGTTCGCCGAACGGGTCTTGGTGATCCGAGATGAGCGACTGCACGGCCGGATCAAGCTGACGGCCGCCACCATTTCCTGCATCGCCTGGTCGGCGGCGCCGCTGCTCGCCTTCCTTTACGGCGGCGCCTATGGCGTGCCGCTGGGCGTGGCTCTTCTGATGGCCGGTTATGTGCTGGTTTTCACCCAGATGCGCGCCGCGCCCCGCGAGGCCCTGATCGCATCAGCGCCCTATTCGGTGGTCGTGGTGCTGCTGTTCGCACAACTGTGGGGCACGCCCGGCTTTTGGGTGGTCGTCAGCATGATCCCGGTTCTGGCGCTGGCCTTGCTGATCAAGGTGGCCATCACCCAGATGAAGGACAGCGATCTGGAAGCCGTCAACCGTCGCCAGGCCGAACTGATCGCCGAACTCGAAACCGCGCGCGATAGCGCCAACGCCGCCAGCGCCGCCAAATCCAACTTCCTGGGCGTCATCTCTCATGAGCTTCGCACACCGATGAACGGGGTTCTAGGGGCCGCGCAACTGTTGCAGATGTCCGAGCTCAGCGACCGCCAGAAGGAGTTCGTCGGGGTCATCCGCGACTCCGGCGAAGGGCTTATGGTGCTGTTGAACGACATCCTCGACATCACCAAGATCGAGTCCGGCAAGATGGAGCTGGACTTCGTCGATGTCGAAGCCGAGACCCTCGCCGCCCGGCTGACGGGGCCGTTCAAGGCCCAGGCCGAGGCGCGCGGACTGACCTTCACGACCGACATCCGCGGCCCGTTGCCGCCGCTTCTCAGAATGGACCCGCTGCGCCTCGCCCAGGTGACGCATAACCTGCTGGCCAACGCCATCAAGTTCACGCCGCAGGGCGAGGTTCGCCTGACTATCGACAGCGAGCCGGCAGGCGAGGGCCGCACGACCTTGCGGCTTGGTGTCGCCGATTCCGGCATCGGCATCGCCGCCGACGATCTGACGCGCCTGTTCCAGCCCTTCTCTCAGGTGGACGGGTCTTCCACCCGCAAGTTCGGCGGCACCGGCCTGGGGCTCAGCATCTGTCAACGCCTGGCCGCACTGATGGACGGCGAGATCACGGTGACGTCGACCCCCGGTCAGGGATCGACCTTCACGCTTCACGCGACGTTCGACACGCCTGCGACGCAGCCTGTCCGCGTCGCCGCCTGATCAGTCCCGCAGCAGTTCGTTGACGCCGGTCTTGGCCCGCGTCTGCGCGTCCACGCGCTTGACGATGACGGCGCAATACAGCGACGGTCCGCCGTTCGAATCCGGCAGCGAACCCGGCACGACCACCGAATAGGCCGGCACCTCGCCCCGGAACACTTCGCCGGTCGCCCGGTCCACGATCTTGGTCGAGCCGGACAGATAGACGCCCATGGCCAGGACCGCGCCCTCGCGCACGATCACGCCCTCGGCGACCTCGGCGCGGGCGCCGATGAAGCAGCCGTCCTCGATGATGGTCGGATTGGCCTGCAGCGGCTCCAGCACGCCGCCGATGCCCGCGCCGCCCGACAGGTGCACGTTCTTGCCGATCTGGGCGCAGGAGCCGACCGTGGCCCAGGCATCCACCATCGACCCCTCATCAACGAAGGCGCCGATGTTCACGAACGACGGCATCAGCACGACATTCCTGGCGATATGGGCGCCGTGGCGGACGATGGCGCCGGGCACCGAACGGAAGCCGGCCGACTGATAATCCGATGCGGTCCAGTCGCCGAACTTGTTGGGCACCTTGTCCCAGAAGGGGCCGACGGCGACGGGATGATCCACCGACAGCGGCATGACGGAGGGCGCGCCCGCCCGCATGATCTGGTTGTCGTTCAGACGGAAGGACAGCAGCACCGCCTTCTTCAGCCACTGATGGGTGGTCCAGACGCCATCCGCGCCGCGCGAGGCGACGCGCGCCTGGCCGGAATCTAGCAGGGCCAGGGCGGTCTCGACGGCATCGCGCACCTCGCCATGCGTTGTGGCAGACACCTCGGCGCGCTGTTCCCAAGCGGCCTCGACGACGGATTCGAGATGCGACAGATCGGTCATGCGGCGTCCTTGAAGGTCAGGTCGGAGAGGAAGTCGAGAAGGTCCGGGGTCACATGGTCGATGTGCGGCCCGATCGGCTTGCCATGGCCGTCGCCGATCAGGACCGTCGCCATGCCCAGCGCCTTGGCCGGTTCCAGGTTCTTGGGCGTGTCCTCGAAGAAGGCGGATCGGTGCGGATCGATGCCGAACTGCTCCAGCATCCGGCGGAAGGTCGCGGGATTGGGCTTGGGCGTCAGATCTCCATCCTCGATGGCGAAGACGCCTTCGAAACAGTCGGCGACCCCGATCCGCTCCAGAACACGGTGGGCGTAGTCGCGCGCGCCATTGGTGAAGACATAGCAACGACCGGGCAGAGCCTTCAGCCGCTCGGCCAGACGCGGATTGGGCTCGACCCCGTCCAGCGGCACGTCGTGCACCTCGCGCAGGAACCGTTCGGTATCGACGGCATAGTTGGCCATCAGTCCGGCCAGGGTCGTGCCGTGTTCGTCCAGAAACTGGCGCTGCATCGCGGCGGCGGCCTCGGGCTCCAGCCCGACGGCCTCGACCACGAAGGCGTTGATGCGCGCCTGGACCAGCCGCATCAGACCCTGCTCGCGCGGATACAGGGTGTCGTCCATGTCGAACACCCAGGCGCGCACAAGCCCAAGGGATGTGGAATGGGGGTCGCTCAAGACGCCTTCACCAGGGTGCCGGCGCCGAACTCGGTGAACAACTCGACCAGCATGGCGTGCGGCCGACGCCCGTCCAGAATGACCACCGCCTCGACGCCCGCGCGAACGGCGGCCATGGCCGTCTCCAGCTTGGGGATCATGCCGCCGGTGGCGACGCCCGTGTCGATCAGGTTTTGCGCCTCGTCCAGCGTCATCTGGCGGATGATGTCGCCGTCGGCCCCCTTGACCCCCGGCACGTCGGTCAGCAGCAGCATCCGCTTGGCGTTCAGCGAACCCGCCACGGCGCCGGCCACCGTGTCGGCGTTGACGTTGTAGGTCTGACCGTCCTCGGCCACGCCGATCGGGGCGATGACCGGCACCCAGTCCTCCGTCTCGGATGCGATCAGGCCGGCGATCAGCTTGGGATCCACCTTGGTCGGCTCGCCGACATAGCCCAGATCGACCTCATGCTCGATCATGCTGTCGGGGTCGCGCTTGGTCCGGCGCGTCTTCTCGACGGTCAACAGACCGGCGTCCTTGCCCGACAGGCCGACGCCACGCACGTCCGCCTCCTTGCCGGCCATGGTGATCCAGTGGGCGATCTCTTTATTCACCGCGCCCGACAGCACCATCTCGGCGACCTCCATCGTCGCCGGATCGGTAACCCGCAGCCCGTCGACGAAGCTGGACTTCACCCCCGCCTTGTCCAGCATGGCGCTGATCTGAGGCCCGCCGCCGTGCACCACCACCGGGTTTACGCCCATCAGCTTCAGCAGCACCACATCGGCCGCAAACTGACGCGCCACGGCGCTCTCGCCCATGGCGTGACCGCCGTATTTGATGACCACAGTCTCGCGGTCATACACCTGAATATACGGCAAGGCCTCGGCGAGCGTCTTCGCCGTCTCCCAGCTGCGTTCCTCGGACTGGCGTTCTGTTTCGTTCATCACGCGCGCGAGATAGCGGGGGGCGACGGAGAAGTCACTCACATAAGCGATCACATGGTTAGCTTAATGCTCCTGGCGGCTAGCCCTTAGTACGTATCTATGCCGCTTTGGTATTGTATCGCCCTCCGCAATCTCACCCCTAATATCTTCGAGTCCGGGGATAGATAGGAACTCTATATGGTATCCATTCTGATCTAATTTTTCAACGATGACTTCGACGTGACACCCTTTCGCCCAGGATGAGTCTGGCATGCAATTCGCGATGAAGAGTCTCGGTCGAAATCCGGCTTCGAGCATGTCGTTGATCAAACCAGGTTCACGACCATCAAAGTTAAGAAACACCACAGTCCGGGAATTATTTCTTTCTATCAAAGAACCGATATCAACATCTGCCCACTTAGAGACAAGTTTGCGATCATCATTCTCGGAAAATCTCAGTGATGGATGATAATGGCCTTTATAGAGTGCTTCATTAAAATGATGCGTCCTTTTCTCAAAGCGCATAAACTCCGGCTCTGTGAGCACTTCGACAGCACACCCCTGTGAAATAAGAAGTTGTGTGACCGCGCCATAATCCTTGGACATTGATATTGACAAATCATCACTATTTAGCCGAGCGGCTGCGGCGGAAAACCCTTCCAACAGGTCGATTGAGTTGGATTTATTTCGCAATTCCCGTCGGATATCAGCCTCGTCAGACTGGGGATGAACTACCTTGATCGCAGCGTTGTCTAACGTGATTTCCGTCGCTAGATCGAACAAGCCGTCGTCTCGACGCATAACGCCAGCCCCGCGGCGAACGCAATAATCGATTTGATGCTTGTCAAATTTCGGCACTGTCATCGCAGCGCTGATAATTCTCTGCCAGCGGCCTCGAAATAGTTCCTTCTTAAATCGCTGAAGAACTGCAGCCCTGCCACATTCTGATAGTGAGCGCCTTAGATCAGAACTCGATTCAAATGCGTGAATCTGTTCGAGGCAAGATTCCTTATCGCCTGCTTTATAAAGCAATATCTCACGACCATGGTCGAAATCCGTTCTCCAATCTGCATTGTCAGGTGCAATCATGGGGCAACCCAGAGCCATTGCCTCGAGCGGCGCGAAAGATGTAGCGGCAGCGTCGGCAGTCCACAGATATGCTCGAGCTCGAGTAATAGCTGATTTAAACTCGGAAACCGAATTCAGATTGCCTCCATCCGACGGCCTGTTCCCCCCTCCGAACAAACACTTTGAGATCGGCAGCGAGTCCCAAAAGTCGGCACCTACACCTCGTTCTGGCGCATAGAACGAATTGACAATATTCACATAACTGGTGCCGCCGTCTTTCCAGACCACATCATCGAACAACTCTTGTGGTATAAAATGCGGTATAACCTCAATGGCTACATCGGAATAAAAGCCGAACTGCTTGGGCATATAGTGAGATACGCAAACTATGGGTGACAGCGATGCATCTCTTGTGAAAACCTCAAGAGGCACATCGTCGTAGACATGAATCCACTGCTTGGGCTGATAGCCCCAGTGAGTGATGTAAACTAGACGTGCGCGACTGATTCCCAATCGGTCCAATCGACCAGCAAGGCTAATAAACTCGCGCGGGGAGTGGGCTAAGTACAAATCATATTGGTCTATATTATCAGACCGATCGATTACGACATTGTCGGTGATTGGACGATTGGACGACCAAGGACCAAGAAAGCTCCACTCGTGCTCCGGAAAAGCAGTGGCAAGATTATATTGATAACTCGTATGAAAAGCACTCGAAAAAATTCTCAATTCATGTGCCATTTATTGACGCCCTATCCAAAAAATACTTTTACATGGCAACAATGCGCATGTATCCACAAGACCTTGTCATTTAGGATCAGTTCTCTCAGATGACATGATCCGACAGGATCTTCGGAATCTACCCATGATGTAGGGATTACTGCCCTCTAAGATTATCGTATATCGATCGATATTCGGCATCTACCGGTGGAATATCAGCAGACAAGAATGCTGAGAGATGAGGACTCAAAAATCTATCCACTTCTTCCTCCTCGCCTGCAAAGACAACACCAGACATTGCGCTGATTGTCGACGTTATCGACCGCCAATCTTCAAAAAGGTGTCTCCACGTAATGGCCTTTCGCGGATGGCCTCGCGTCGCCTGCTCAGCGTCAGTCACATATGCGCGCCACAGCCTAAGCCCGTCCGCCATGGGCATGCCATTGCGCGCCGCAAGCGAGGCAGCGACTTCGGCCGGATCACGAAGTGGCAGAATGACGAACGGTTCGTAGCCGCGCGCCAATAAAGCTTCCCGCCAGAAGGGATAAAAGCGGCAGATGCGTGGATCCTTGATCACGATGGTGTCGGCGTCGCCGAACTCCTCATTTAGTTTCTCGCGCGCGCGGCGGCGAAGGTCGTCGCCCTGAGCGCCATCGAAGACGCCTTGGTCCAGGGGGGCAGGGTCGTCCCATGCCGATCCGGCCCGGGTCAGAATTTCGTCGTTGAACGCCATGAGCACCTCGCTCTCCCAGAATCCTTTCGGATTCTCTGGTTTGGGGCCCATCAGGGTCCGGGGCGGCGTCGCCCCCAACAGCGCAAGCACGCCAGCGACAGAAGATGTGCCGCTCCTATGCATGCCCAGGACAACAAATGCTGTCCGTTTTGTCGGTAAGTCGTTCATGCCGCTTGTTTGAAGCCCCTTCTCTCGTATGGCAATGCCGGGAGCGGCATTGCCATGGGCGTCTCGCAAACAAGAGCCGGCGCCCTTCCCTTTCCTGACAGTTTGAATCTCGCAGCGGCCATGGCATACCAGACGCCCTGCCTTATTGTTTCACATCAAATTCAGCTTCGGTTCAATGAAATCATCGCCAGATGAAAATCACACAGCGACTGGCATGGTGTCCGTTGAGGATGCCTCAAATCTTTACAGACTTTTTCTGCTGCGCGAACCTGAAACACCGGCTTCAGCTGAGGCGATTTCTGGAAACGCGATAGTCGCTACTGTTGTTCAGTTTCTATCTTCCGACGAATTCGAACACAACTCACTTGCGCCGATACGGCAGGGCCGCCTTCCACGCGCGGCACATACCACAGCAGCGTCCGATCTGAAGGCCTGGGCGGCCGGCCGCTTAAGTTTCACTGATGAGCAGCGCCTTCGCCTGTCGAATGCCAGAACCCATCTTCAGATCATAGCAACAGTGCTCACCAGCGGGGACCTCGCAGACATCGGCGCGATGCCGACAGTATCGGCGATTAAAAAAATAAGTCAGATCGCGGACAGTGCGGCCAACCTTGAAGGCTGCATAGATTATGCGGACTCTAAATTTGTTCGTGGCTGGGTCGTCCACCACGATCGCCGACTAACTCAGCTACGCGTAGAATGCTGGCTGAACGGAAAATTCGTGTGTAGCACGGCTGCGACAGTTAGCAGGCCTGATCTTGAGGACCAGCTTGGAATTGACGCGTGCGTTGGCTTTGAATTTTCCTTACCGCAAGATTTTAACAGACACAGATTTTCGATCGTCGACATAAAGGACTGCCTAACCGGTCTCTTCTTTGCGTCAACTGAGATCATGCCTAGTTCCCAAATCGACGGCAGTTTCGACAAGATAGAATTGTTATCTAACTCGAAATCAAACGTTGAATACAACGCCTACTACAATCGCTGGAGGCGAGATGCCGAACTTGGTTCCGACAAATTTTCCGGAACAGGCATACATGTCGTACTAAATGGACTCGGCTCGACAGCCAATGAAATTGAACGATCCCTTAGTAGCATTATCGCTCAGAGGCATTCGCACTTTTACATAACCGTAGTGAATTCGCCTGAAAATGCGGCGTTGGTTCTAGGCATAAAAGATCGTGAAAGAAACCAGAATGGAACTCTGGTCGATGTTTTGAATGTTGGCCCACATGAAAACTGGATGCAGGATTTATCTGTAAATAATCTCGCCGATCTAGTACATGTCCTTTCGGCTGGTGCAGTCCTTCATCCTGACGCTCTGTCATTATTCGCTTACTATGGAGACAGCAACATAGACGCGAATATGTTATATTGCGATGAAGATCACTACTATAAAAATGAAGACGGCATCACAGTCCATGCGCAACCGTATTTCAAACCGTCATTTGATAAAGAACTTTTAATCCAGACACCTTATATCGGCAACGCCGTTTCTTTCAGACGATCATTCTGGAATTCGATTTGCGACATTCCGATGGATTGTAATAATCAAACCTTGCAAAGCGCGCTGGCTCTTATCGTAGACGGACAGGCAATACACATTCCTTCCTTGCTATCTTCAAAGCCAATAAAATGGACAAACAATGATAATGGATGGATTTCGACGATAAAGTCATATCTATCCACTCTCAGCGTGAAGGCAGATATCGTCAGTCATTCCGATATACTGGGAGAAAACCTAACGGGCGCCATCAGAGTCAAAATGCCGCCAGAGCATTGTAAGGTTGCAGTCATCATACCGACGAAAGATCGCATAGATCTACTCCGGCCCTGCATCGACAGCATCTCCAACAGTCGGATTTTCAACATTTCACATGTTGATGTTGTCGTCGTCAATCATCAGAGCGTTTGCGACGAAACGATTTCATTCTTGAACGAGGCCAAGGCGTCCGGCCTTATCAACACGATAGACTACGACGGCGAGTTCAACTGGGCGCTGATGAATAATATCGCCGCCGGACAGTGTGACGCTGACGTTCTGATATTCTTGAATAACGATACGATTGTTTTGAGCCCTGACTGGCTCGACGAACTCGCCTCTAGGGCTCTGCAGCCCGGAGTTGGCGCTGTAGGGTGCCGCCTTCTGTATGAGGACGGCACACTACAACATGCCGGCTTCGTGGCGAGGGAAGACCCCAACGACTTTCTTGTGCACGAGGGGGTTGGGGAAGAGGGTAGTGACGGCGGTTATCTGGGCCGCCATGCCTTAGCGCACGAAACGATTGCCGTGACAGGGGCATGTCTGGCGGTTCGCCGCTCTACATTTCTGGCCCTCGGCGGCTTTGACGCCGTGGAGTTTCCAGTCGACGGCAATGACGTGGATTTTTGCTTCAGAGCACGAGACGCCGGCTACTCGGTGATCTATACGCCCTACGCCACTCTTTATCATCTGGAGTCGAAGACGCGTGGCTATGGGGCGACCGAAACCGCGCGCGCTGAGGCAAGGCGCGCCTTGGGGAGTCTATGGCGCAGGTGGTCCAAGAAGATGCTGCCTGATCCCTTTTACAATCCCCATTTTGATCGCCGCGCACGGCCCTTCAGTCGCCTGAGACCGCCGCCCGACCTCACGCCGGGCTTTTTCGAGGATCTTTCGCCGCCAGCGTTCAGCGGGCGGATTGGACAACGACCATGAAGCAAGATCAGCCTCGACAGGGGCTAGCGAGGCCGCAACATGGTCGGACCAATTCCATTGGTCGCGTCCTTATAGAAGGACAGTTTTGCGGCTTTGCCAGCCTTTCGATCGTCAACCGAAACCTGGCCACGGCTCTGCTGCGTCGTGGGGTTGACGTCAGGATTTTGCCCACGGATCGACATGAAGGCGATGGGGAAATCCATCGCGCCGGTCTTGCAAGCCTGACCTTGTCGCATGCTGAACCTGTAGACGTGCATCTGCGGAACGCCTGGCCACCGGTTACGCACGGCATGTCCGGCAAACGAAACGGGCTTGTGTGCTGGGCATGGGAAGAAAGCGAAGTTCCCGCTCTTATGGCGGCGCGCTTCAATCGGGATCTGGATTTCATTCTCACGACGGCCGAGTATGTTTCCCAGGCGCTCCGCCGATCAGGCGTGACAATTCCCTGCCCAATGGTCGGAAACGGAGCAGACCAAATCCTGGCCGACGCTCGTAGCCAAGTCGTTCCTACCGAACGCAAGCGTCTGCTTCATATTTCGACGTGCCTGCCTCGAAAGGCGCCCGAGGCCTTGGTCACATCCTTCTGCGAGGCTTTTGATGGGCGTGACGATGTCGAGCTCTATATCAAGACCAGCCCCAATCCCCACAACGCGATCGGTCGCATTGTCGAAGATGTTAGGGCGGGTTTCAAACATCCGCCCCAGATCACTATCGATGAGTCCAAACTCGATGCGGCCGGTATCGGTCGGCTTTACAAGAGCGCAACGGCGGTGGTTCTGGTAAGCCGTGGTGAAGGATTCGGACTTCCACTGGCCGAGGCGATGCACCTCGGCATACCCGTGGTGGCGGCAAGGGTCGGCGGTCAGGCTGATTTCTGCACCGAGCAGACCGCCCTGCTGGTCGAAAGCCATCCTGCAAAATCACAGTCTCACGTCGCGTCGGCCTATGGCCTTTGGGAAGAGCCTGAAAGGCAGAGCTTCGTGAGCGCGCTGAAGGTGGCTATAGACGCCCCGGAGACGACCCGCCGCCTGGCTTCGAACGCCAAGGCGCTGGCCGCTGAGTCCTTGACTTGGGATGCCGTCGCCGGCCGCGTGGTTTCCGCGCTCGCCGGTTCGCCGTCGGCCGTCACTTCGCCATCGCCTTCCTTCGAAGTCGTATCAACCTGGAATGAAGAGTGCGGTCTGGCGACCTACTCGGAGCAGTTGTTCGGGCAAACCCGGTTGTCCAGCGGACTGGCTCACGTGTGGGCCCGGCGCTCTCTCAAGCCGGCTGATCCAGGCGCGGTTGAGGAGGGCGTCACACGGCTATGGGGCTACGACGGCGTATCGCTGCAGCGTTTCGCCGACAAGGTGGGCAATGACGCCAAGGCGCCCGTCCTATGGTTTCAACATCATCCAGGATATTTCTCGGCTGACGACATGCGGAGGGTAACGCCCGCGCTGCGTCGAGGTCGTGAAAGACTTATAATCACGCTGCACAACGTCAAAGAGACATTGCAGTCAGGAGCCGATTGGCTCCGCGGCTTTGACGTCATCGTTGCGCACTCGGCCGAAGACGTCGAAGAGTTGGGTCGGGCCGGCTATCGCGGCGAAGTTCTGCCGCACGGCGTCCGGATCCTGGCGACCCCCCATCGCACCGACCCGAACAAGTTCGTCGTCGGCAGTTTTGGATTTCTGACCGAACACAAGAACCTGGAACTCCTCGTCAGCGCCGTGGCTCAGGCCCGTCGTTCGGATCCTCGCATTTGTCTGGTGCTGGCGAACGCTCAAAGGGTGGAGCGGCAAAGCCGCGTGGCTCGCACCCGCGTGGAGGCGCTCATTCGTTCAATGAATCTGCAGGATTCGGTGTCGACAAATTTCGAATTCCTGCCGGACGAAGAGATCGTGAAGCTGCTTGCGCCGTGCGATTTGCTGGCCTTCCCCTACGGTCCTTCGCCCGAAGGCGCCTCGGGCGCCGCGCGCATGGCCATCGCCCTGGACCGTCCAACCCTGCTGTCGAATTCGGGTGTGTTCCGCGATCTCTGGCCCTTCAGCCATCTGGTGCGGAGACTGGATGTCGAGACGCTGGCTGAGGCCTTGCTGGGACTGGCGCAGGATGACGCCGTCAGAACGCTGCATGATCGGGCGCGCCGACGTTACGCCGAGACCCACAGCTGGGATGTCGTCAGCCAACGCGCCGCCAATTTGATGAGGATTTCTTGATGTCGACGCCGCGCGATCCCGCAGCCATTCCCGCCGAGTTGATGAGCCTTCCCGCGGCGTCCTTTGTGCGCGCCGCGATCGAAACCCTGGGTGCGACCTCTGTGACGCCCAGAGACGCCAATGCCTTGACCCAGTCCATCATGCGGGGTGTCAACAAGTCCAAGATCTGGGCGGCGATCCAGGCGCGCGCCATCGGCGTTCCTGCGGCGGCGCCGCCGACGGTTCCCACGGCCCTCGTGCGGCCCGACGACGACATCGCCACGGAAGAGGTTCTGATCGGTCATGCCCCGAATGACGATACGATCTTTGTGGACTACGCCGCTTATCGCCTGATCGGTCGTGATCTGCAGATGCATGAACGGTTGGCTCTGAGAAATCGTCTGAACTCGGGTTCCAGTCGCTCGGACGTGATCCGCGAGATCATCGACATGGCGCGCGCCGAGGGCCGAAATCCCACCGTTGCGCGGATCATGGGCGATACGCCTTTCTCGCTCGTTTCGGCCGAGCGCAGCGAACGCCTTGTGCTCATGCTGTCGCTGGGCGAGCGAGGCCTCATGGTCGCCGACGGCGGTCTGACCGACAACGCCGTCTATCAGGCAGGCGGGCTGGGCCTTGAAAAAGGACTGGTTTGCGCCGGGCCCAAGAAGTCGCTGCGCGCCGGTCGCTGGAGGCTGAACGTGAACTGGGAGCAGCATCCCGACTCTGCGATCTGCTTCGAGGCCACTGTGAACGGCGGTTTAGAGAAGCTGTTCTCCATGACCTTTGCAGGCCAGGCCAGTTTCGCGTCCGAATTCACGATCCTGCCGGAACATCTGGTGTTCGAACTGCTGATCTTCGCAATCCGCAAGGGCGAAGCGGATGACGCGGCCTGGATCGTCAAGCCCCAGGAAGTCAGCTTGACCTGGATCGCCGAATGACGCTCGCCTCTATGTTCAAGCGCATTCGCAAGGCACGGTCGGCGAGCGCGCGAAAACAGATCCTTCAAGCGGCCAAGGCCGCGAAGCTGCAACACGACTGGCGCGGGGCCGCCGACCTTTACCGGCGCGCCCTTCAGCTTCAGGACGGCTTCGGCCCGCGTGTGCAGCTGGGTCATATGCTGAAGGAGGCCGGCGACCTTGAGGGCGCCCAGGCCGCCTATTTCCAGGCGCTGAAGCAGAAACCCGACGACGCGGATCTGAATGTCCAGATCGGTCACTTCTTCTGGGTCAAGGGCCAGGCGGAGGAATCCCTCGCCTACTATGAAAGCGCAGCCGAACTCGCCCCCAACGACGGCGCGATCGCAGAGGCGCTGCGGATCGGCAGAACGCGCGCGGCCGATGCCCCGTGGCAGGGTCGCATCGACGACGCCATGACCGCCATGGCGCAAGGCCGATGGGCCGCCGCCGAGACGGGCCTGAGAGCGCTCGTTGACGCCGGACGGCCCAATTACCTGCTGGTGCTGGCCCATGCGGTCAAAGAACAGGGCCGGCTCGACGAGGCCGTAGAACTGTATGGCCGCTATCTCGAGGCCACCACGGTGGATGGCGGCCCCCTGGCCTATGAAGCGCGGCTGCAATACGCCAACGCGCTGCAACTGGCCCAACAGTTCAGCAAGGCGGCGGAACAGTTCTCGCTGGCCCGGATGCTGCGCATGGAAACCGAGGGCTGGGCAGGCTCAGAGGATCATGTGCTGGAGCAGATCCGGATCTGCCTGCAACACGTCCATCCGGCGTTGGACACCTCACGACTGCGATAGGCTGCGCCTAAACTGGCCGGGCGCGATAGCGCAGAATCAGCGGAACCGTCAGCGTCATTTCGTGGCTGCTTCCTGCCCTCAGAGCTCAGGACGCCCGCGATTGTCCGCCGGCGCCGCAACGAGGGAGTCGATCGAAATCCTATGCGACGTTGTGCATCCCACAAACCTGCGCGCATATTGCGTTCGAAAGGCGACACAGTCACTACGATATTTGCATGTTGTATGGGCTGAAAATTTAACCCGGCTTCAGCTTAAGATAGAAATAGTCGGAACGACGAGCAACTGTCTCATCATGTGCATACCTTCACTTGACCTGCCAGTTGTTTCGGCGGAGGCGGCGCTGAACAGCTATGATCATTACTTGACCTCAACGACGATCGACCGTCTGTATCTCGCCCTAAAGCGTGTTGAAGCATTCGGACATCGCGCCGACTTGGCTGAGAGCGGGGCTTCGCTGGCTAGGGACCTCATGATTGATGCACTCGAGCGAAGATCTGCATTATCATTGGTTAGGATAGGCGACGGTGAGGGCAATATTCTCGCGGCATTTGAGCCGCGTTTCCAAGAAGCTCGGGATCATTCGACGCGTGAGATCCTGAACATGATGTTCGCCACGTCAGGCTTTTCGACCGCAGAAATTCTTCGTATGCGGCACGATTTGATTGAAGCTCTGGTGAATGCTGACATTCTCGGCGTCTCAGACTGGGTCCGCGTTGGAAGACTTGAAGCCTTACGTCAATCACCGGACGGCCGTTCTGATGTGCGAGGATACATGGGCTCGTACGAATCGATACTTCAGGTGGATAAGGCGCTTCAGGCGTCGCAGCCACGCCGACGACTGATCGTCAGCAACCACATCCACCGCTATTTGATGGACTTCTACGCGTCCATCGCGTCGCGGGCCGACGAGGTACTCCTGATCGGCCCATATGATCTGTCCTCGGCGCTTCAACAGGCATTCGGTATACAGAAAGTTCGGACGCTGACGATTCCGAACCAAGCCTCGTCGACCCCAGGCGAAGGCGCGAAGTGGTTTCCAGACGCATACGACCGCTTGCTGGCAAATATGAGAGTAGGGCCCGGCGTCCTGACCCTTGTGGCTGCCGGATTGCTCGGCAAGGCGTTGTGCCGCCACGCTCAATTGCAAGGCGCGGTCGCACTGGATATCGGCAGTGTCATTGACGTCTGGCGCGGCAAGGCGGTTCGAAATTATCACAGCCCTGAATTCGTCGATCGCTTTAAGATCGCCGACAGCTAGCCTTACCGGCGAACGAAGCAGGCCATTTTCTGATCGCGCGGATGATCCCAATCGCCAATCCACTCAAACGCCCAGTTCTCGGGCGTGGCGGCTCGGATTTGGGCCTGCGAAAAATGGAAGGGATCACGGTCAGGGTGGGTGACGACGCCATCCGGCCGGTTAAGGCTGACGCCTTCGCCTTCAAAAAATGTCGCATAGAACCGGCCATCAGCCTTCATGGCCGGATGCAGGCGCACCAGACACCGGGTCAGATAATCCAGGGTCAGGTGCGTGAAAACGGACGTCGCAATCGCGGCATCGAAACTGATGTCGAAGGGGATTTCGAAATCCGACGTCACGAACAGGTTTTCTCGCGGCAGTCGGTCGGCAAAACCGGCCGCGACGATCTCGTTCGTATAGCCCGCCTCGATCAAAGAGGCCGAGATATCGATCCCGTAATAGCGGCCCGGCTCCAACCAGGTCACCAGGGGCTTGCCGGCGCGAAGCGATCCGCACCCGATATCCAGCAGATCATGGCTGGGTTGAAGGCCGCGAGAAATCAAAAAGTCGCGTTGGAGCGCGCCCATAACGTCCCAGAGCCCACCCACAACACTCCGATGTCCCTCTGTTTCGATGCGGCGACGGGTAACGTCCTCGTCCACGTAGCGATTGATGGGCATGCGCTAAACCTTGGCCATTCGACACACTGATACTGCGGACATAGTGGCATATAGCCAAGCTGTCACGGATGTGCGGACAAAAAGGCAAAGTGAACTCGGTTGCGCCACAGTAAACCGAACATCGTTCGAACTTCTCACAACCCGTGGCTTTCTGAACACAGCGCCACTTATCTTACCTGCGCTTTTGACCAGCGCCGGCCCATTGTTATCAAATCGTTGCATAGACAGCTCTTTTCCGCCGTCACGTCGTTGATCGAGCGCGGGTCAACGTCCTTGACGTTTCTGTTTGCGACAGGATACAAGGTCGATGCCGTGGGCGCAGCCTCTGACCTCTTTGAGTTCCGAACTGTGGCCGAAAGGCGTTCAAACGTTGGCTCGTCCACAAATCTAAGTTGTCTCGAGGGACCCTCTCTATGAAAAAGAATCTTCTTTTGGCTGCGGCGGCTATGTCCGTCATGGCTACGGCAGGTGCGGCTAGCGCGCACACCCTGACCTTCCGTGCGGATACCGCATCCACGACGGACATTGATGCGGGAACCACCGGCGTCGGCGCAACCGGATACCGCCTGGCGGAAGAAGCTGTGAGCACCGCGGGTGGCACCTTCGCCCTGCTTGCTGACCTGTCGGGCACCTCGACGTTCCCGTCGGGCAACAACCTCATCACTATCGACCTGGCCGGTGGTACGTTCGCGACCGGCGTGACCTCGGCCAACGTAGTGGCTGCCGGCTGCACGACCGTTCTGTCTTCGGGCGGCGCTGCTGGCTCGACCTCGGCAACCTTCCTGATTTCGTCGGCTGGCGCGGGCTGCGGTAGTGTCGATCTCGACCTGCCTGTAACCCCCAACGCAGGCGCAGACGTGTGGGCGAGAACCACTCTCCGCACCGAAAGCGGCACCCCCATCGATCCCGACACCGCTCAAGTGCAACCGGCAGGCAATCCGTTTGGCGCGCTTGCAGCAAACCAAGAGGCTCTTCAGATCGTTGATCGCGTCAACGCGTTCAACGTCGTCATCGATGGCGCCATTGGCGCCGGCGCCCTGAACGATACGTTCGCAACCCTCACCACCTCGCCGGTCTATACGACCTTCTTCGTTGGCGCTGGCGGCCACACCACTCCCTCCGAGTCGACAGACGAGGCTCAACTCGGCACGATCACGATCGCCGTCGATACGACCGCTCGTCGCGACCTGGCTAACACCCCGGTCGCTGCTACGGACGTTCAAGATGCGGACGTTCTCGTCACGGGCAACTTCAATGCGTTCAACGGTCCTGGCGGCGGTGTCACGCTGGGTGCCGTTGCTGCGACCGTCAATGCCGCCGCAACTCAAGCAGCTATCAACAACCAGCAAGCGGCACTGACGGCTGGCTCTGTGGCTTTCCGCGTCAACGCCGATGGCGGTCCGATCGCCAGCTCCTCCTACTCGGCTACCGTTTCGTACGTGCTTGACAGCACCTACTACACGCAAGAAGGCCCTGTCTCCGGCGCTCTGGAAACAATCGGTCGCGACGGTACGAACGTTGTCATGCCGTGGATGAACTCGAGCGCAGTTCAGGCTCGCACTGGCACCAATAACGTCATCCGTCTGGGCAACATCAGCTCGGGCGCTACGGGCCCGGTGTTTGCGCAAGTATTGAACTCGGTTAATTCCGCTACGGGTTACACCCCGGCTGCGGCACCTGTGCAAATCGCGCCGTCCATCGCCGCTAACGGCGAACTGGTGGTTACGACTGCAGCGTTGACCAGCGCATTGGGTGAGTGGGGCCGCGGCGACGTCCAGATTTCGGTCGAAGCTCCGAGCGCTACGATCACCGCTCGTCGCTACGCTACTCTGGCGAATGGTTCTGTGACCGAGTTCGAAAGCGGAACGGTTGCAAACGACCAAAACGCAGTCAACGTGCCTTAAGAACCGCACATTGATCGGAAAGGGAGGGCTTCGGCCCTCCCTTTTTTTTGTGTGATGCGCGGTAGAGTCAAAGGCCACCTTTAGAAATCGAGATGTCCATGACGCCCGCTTCAAGCCCCTCGCCCGTCGCCGTGATCGGCATGCATCGATCCGGGACGTCCTGCCTGGCGGGGTGTCTTGAGGATTTGGGCCTGCATCTTGGCGCGGTGAATACCGCCGCACCGCACAACAAGAAGGGCAATCGCGAGAACCCCCGGTTCTGGCCCGTCCACGACGCTGTCCTGGCCCGCGTCGGCGCCGCCTGGGATGCGCCGCCCAACACGCCCGTCGCCTGGACCGCGAGCGAGATCGCCGATCTGAAAGCGGTGTTGGCCGACTACGATACCCTGCCGACGCCTTGGGGCTTCAAGGATCCCCGCGCCACGCTCTTGCTGGACGGGTGGTTTGAAGTTCTACCGGATTTGAAGCTGGTCGCCTCCATCCGCCACCCCCTCGCCGTCGCGGGCTCTCTGGCGGCGCGCAACGGGTTCGATCAGGCGCGGTCCCTTGCCATCTGGACCGGATACAATCGTGCCGTCCTTCGGTGGCGCGACCTGACGCCATTCTCCGTCATCGACTACGATGCGGACGACTACGAAGCCCGCGTCCGACGCGTCGCGGCGGGATTGGGTTTGAACGCCGCAGCGCCCATGCCCTTCCGCTCGGATGAGTTGAACCACCAGAAGATCAACGCCGCCGTGCCAGCCTCTGTCGCCGACCTTTGGGCGGCGCTACAGGACGCCGCGCAATGAAGCGGCCGGCCCTTTCGGTCATCGTCATCGGTTTCGACATGGCGCGCGAGTTGCCGCGCACCGTCACCTCTCTTCTTCCGCCTTATCAGCGCGGTCTGGAGATTGAGGACGTCGAAATCATCGTCGTGGACAATGGCTCGGCCCAACCCGTGACCCGCGACCTGTTTGCGCAAGAGGCGGACATTCAGATCCTGCGCGTCGATGACGGCGGCGTATCCCCCTGTCGCGCCATCAATCGCGGCGTCGCGCTGGCGCGTGCAGACCATATCGCGCTGATGATCGACGGCGCGCGAATGGTGTCGCCCGGCATGGTCCGCGCCGCTCTGGACGCGGCCGGCTCAAGCCCCGACGCCTTCGTGGCGACGCTCGGTTTTCATCTCGGCCCCAAGGTTCAGCAGATTTCAGTCGAAGAAGGCTACAGCCGTGACGTCGAGGACCGGCTGCTGGCCGACATCGACTGGCCGAACGGCGACGGCTATCGCCTCTTCGAAATCTGCGCCCTTGGTGAAAGCTACGCCATGGGGGTTCTCGCCCCCCCGACCGAGACGACGTTCTTCGTCATGCGCAAAGCCATGTTTGAAGCGATCGGCGGATACAATGAGGATTTCGTGCAGCTGGGCGGCGGCTTCGCCAGTTTCGACTTCTTCCGCCGGGCGGTTGAGGCTGCTGGAGACGGCTTCATCATGCTTGTCGGGGAAGGCACATTCCACCAGTTGCATTACGGGGCGACCACACAAGCGGGTGGCATCCGACGTCAAGCCGAAGCCGGCCGGTCATTGGGTGACCTCTTTGCTCAGGAGTACGAGGCCTTGGTCGGACGTCCTTACGGCCGCGTCCAGACGATGCCGCTGTTGAGAGGCCGGATCACACACCCTGCGGTTCCGCGTCTGTTCTTCGCTTCAACGGGTTAGGCCCGCGACACCGCTGGCGGGCCGCGCTATAACCCGAACTCAGCGCCCCGCATCGAAATCAGATTCAGACTTGTCAACAGACACCGACGCCGCCCCCGTGGTCATCCCCTTCACCCCCGCCCCGACGCGTCGTCGCCTGGGCGAGGAGCTGATCGCGCGCGGCATGATCCGCGAGGCGGATCTGGCCAACGCCCTGACCCTGCAGGGTCAGAACGGCGGCCTTTTGGGCCTGAACCTGGTGCGGCTGGGCGCCGTGTCCGAGGCGCAGTTGCTGGACGTGCTGTCCGAGCAGTTGAACCTGCCCATCCTTCTGCCCGAGCACAGCCCCCGTCCCGACCAGATCGCCGCCTTCCTGACCGAGATCCGCTCGCCGCTGAACTGGTGGGCCGAGAACGAGGCCGTCGCCTGGCGCGAAGAGGCCAGCGAGGATGCGCCCGGCCGTATCGTCTGCGCCGCCGTCCAGCCCCTGTCGCCCGCCCTCAGCGAACGCATCGCCCAGGCTAGCAAGGACCCCGTCCTCTTTCTTCTGGCCCAGCGCTCGCTGATCGAGGCCCTGACCCAGGACCTGCACGCCGATGGCGCGCCCCTGATGGACGGGTTGATGAGCGGCGGCGCCGACGCGGCGCGCCTGCGCGAGCTGGCGCAGGAAGCCCCCACCATCGATTTCGTCAACGCCGTCTTCGCAGAGGCCCTGACGCGACGCGCCTCTGACGTCCACGTCGAACCCTATGAGGATCGCTTTCTGGTGCGGATGCGCATCGACGGCGTTCTGACCACCGCGCGCGCCGCCCCCCGCGCCAACTTCGAAGCCGTCGCCTCGCGGATCAAACTGCTCAGCGGCATGGACATCGGCGAACGTCGCCTGCCGCAGGACGGCCGCCAGTCGGTGCGCGTCTCGGGCCAGGAAGTCGATCTGCGCGTGTCCACCCTGCCCTGTTCCTGGGGCGAATCGATCGTGCTGCGCCTACTGGGCAAGACCAGTCGTCTGCCGCAGCTGTCGGAACTGGGGGTGGGCGAGGATCAGGAAAAGACCCTGCTCGAACTGTCGGAACAGCCCAACGGCGTCTTCCTGATCACCGGGCCGACCGGATCCGGCAAGACCACGACCATCTATCGCCTGCTGACGCACCTGAACGACGGCGAGCGCAAGATCATCACCGTTGAGGATCCGGTCGAACTGGATCTGCCGGGCGTAATCCAGGTGCGCGTGCGCGCCGACATCGGCCTGACCTTCGCCGCCGGCCTGCGGTCGATCCTGCGCCAGGATCCCGACGTCATCATGGTCGGCGAAATCCGCGATCCCGAAACCGCGCGCATCGCGGTTCAGGCCGCCTTGACGGGCCACCTGGTCATTTCCACCGTCCACACCAACACCGCCCTGGCCGCCGTGCCGCGTCTGCTTGATCTCGGCATCGAGGACTATCTGCTGGCCGATGTCTTGCGTGGCGTGGCGGGACAGCGGCTGGTGCGCCGCCTGTGCGACTGCGCCCGTCCCTCGACCCCGCAGGAGGCCGCCGAGCACGAGCAGTCGATCCCGGCACACCTTCGCGCCACGGCCGACGCCGAGATCGCCGCCTGGCGCGAACCCAAGGGCTGCGCCCGCTGCGGGCAGTCCGGCTATCGCGGCCGGATCGGCGCCTATGAGATCGCGCCCGCCTCGCCGGCGCTGATCCAGGCGCTGCGAAAATCCGCCGACGAGGATCAGCTGACCGACATCGCGCGTCAGGACGGGTTCCTCAGCTTCGGCGACGACGCCTTCCTGAAGGCTCGACGCGGCCTGACAACCCTGTCCGAGGTTCACCGCATCGTCGGCGGCGGCGACTGATCGTGACGCCGCAGGCTTTCCAGTATCAGGCGATCGATCGCCAGGGTGCGATGTCCCGAGGCGTGCTGACCGCGCCCAATGAAGCCGCGCTGGTGCGGCGGCTGTCGGCCGAAGGGCTGACGGTCCTGAAGGTGTCGCCCGCCGCAACCGCGCAAGGCGATGGCCAGAACCGGCCCTTGAAGTCGGGCGAACGGGTGCTGGTCCTGCGGCAACTGGGCCTGATGCTGGAGGCCGGCGTTTCGCTCCTGGAATCGCTGGATACGGTTGCGCAGGGCATGCAGTCTCGGAAAGGCAAGGAACAGTTCCTGGCCGCCATCGCCGCCCTGCGACGCGGCGACTCGCTGGGCAAGGCCCTGGAGGAGCACGTTCCGGGCTTTCCCGACTATCTGTACGCCATGGCGCGTGTGGGCGAAGCCTCGGGTCGCGTCGCCGAAGTGCTCAAACAGGCTGCAGAGCAAATGGCCTATGAGGATCGACTGCGAAAGGATTTCGGCAATGCGATGACCTATCCGGCCTTCCTGCTGATGGCCGGATTGGGCGCCGTCGCCTTCATCTTCACCCAGGTGGTGCCACGCTTCGGCGCCATGATCGGCGAAGACCGCAGCCGCGTGCCGACCGTGTCGCGCTGGGTGTTGTCCGCCGGCGAGTTCGCCAACGCCAACATAGGCGTGATCGGCATCGGGCTCGGCGCCCTGATCGCCCTGGTCGTCGTGATCGCCACCAATCCCGCGATCAAGGCGCGGGCCTATACGCTGGCGCATGGCCTGCCGGTCGTGGGCGGCGTGCTGCAGGCGCGCGAAATCGCAGCCTGGGCGCGACTGACGTCCTTCGCCCTGGTGAACGGGGTGCCGATCCTGTCGGCCGTCGCCCTGGCGCGGGCCGCAGTGCCGATCGGGCCCTTCAGGCAAGGCTTGAACCGGCTCGAAAACGATCTGAAGGCCGGCCTGACGCTGGATGCGTCTCTGGCGGCTCACACCAAACTGGAAGCGATGGACCTCAGCCTGCTGCGCGCGGGCCAGCGTTCGGGCGCGATCGGAGCCATGTTCGGCTTCATGGCGGACAACTACGAAAACCGCCTGCGTGACAGCATGAAACGGATGACGTCGCTATTGGAGCCGGCGGCCATCGGCGCGATCTCGCTGATCGTCGGCTTCGTCGCCCTGTCCTTGGTGCTGGCGCTGTCCAGCGTCTACGAAGGTGTCGTTTGATCAGGCGTCGTCGCGAAGGCTTCAGCCTGATCGAGGCGCTTGTGGCGCTGGCGATCGCCGCGATGACATTGACCGCGATCTTCGAGCTTCAGCAGCAGATGATCCGCGGACAACGCCGCGCCGCCGATGTGATGGAACAGGTCGCCGCCCAGGAAAACGCCTTGGCCTTGACGCGCGACATCAATCCTATGGATCAGCCAACTGGCACGATCACGCTGCCCGAGGGCGACGTTATACGCTGGACCTCAAGCCCCAAGACGGAAAGCCGGACCAACGCCGGCTTTCCAACGGGAGACGGTACTTTCCAGGTCCAGCTCTTCACCGTCACGGTGGAGATCGAGCGGCGCAACGGTCGCTCGCCAGCGCCCTTGGTCTTCGACCGTATGGGTTGGCGACGAATGGTCGGCGAGGGCGCTTAAGGCGTCGTCACCGGCGCCGTGACGGGCTCTTGCGTGCTTGCGGGTGCGACCGACTCTGCGCCAACCATCGGCTCTGCCGGTGCAGCGACCGGCCGACCGCGCGGCGGCAGAAGCGAGGGCGTTTCGGAAGCGGGCAAGGGGCTGGGGAGATCCAGGCCCAATCCCCTGAATCTCGGACTGATCGACCACGGAGTCAGGGTATAGGACCAGCCGCGACCGGTTCGGAACGCGGCATTCATATTGCCGGCGTACTGGTCGGCGAAGTCCGCCATATCATCGTCGCCACGCACGATGTAGGGCGTGATCAGGAGCAGAAGCTCGGTTCGTTCACCGCTGATCGAATTGCTCTGCAAGGCCGAGCCGATGATCGGAATGTCCTTCAGGAAGGGTATGCCTGTGTTCGCCTTCGTGTAGTTGTTGCCGATGAGGCCGCCCAGTACGCCGGTCCATCCATCCTTGATGGCGATCTGCGTCGTCAGGCTTCGGTTCAAGATCGTCGGACTGGAGATGCTGGTGCCCGCCGGCGGCGCGCCTGCGGAGGACAGTTCCTGGCTGATGCTGATGTCCACCCGGTCTCCGTAGACCACAGGCGTAATCTCGAGAATGGTGCCCGTCTGACGATATTGCACGCTCTGGAGAATGTCGGTGTCGCCGTTGGAATTGCTGTTCGACGCGCGTTGTGACGAGATGATCGGCACGTCGGTTCCGACCTGGAATCGCGCCGTTCCCCCGCTGCGCGTAACGAGCTGAGGCCGCTGGAGAATGCTGACGCGGTTGTTCGATGCGCTGGCGACGATCCGAGCCCTGAAATCCGGACCGATGAAGTTGAATACGCCCGCTGCGCCTTTCAGCGTCAAACCTTCTGTCGAGCCGCTCAGTACGCCGTCGCCGCGCGTCTCGGTGCCGAAGAGATTGACGCCGATATCCGTACCGTCGGTCAGCGTGACTTCGGCGATCATGACTTCGATCACGACCTGAGGCGCCGGCGTATCCAACGTCGACAGCAGGGTGCGCAGTTGAGCGTAATCTCCGGCCGTACCGGTGAAGATGATACGGTTGCCGATGGGGTCCGTTAGCAGACGGCCCCCCAGGAATGTCCCAGAGGCGCCCTGCTGCTGGGGCCCGCTCGCGTTGGTAGACATCTGACCGCCTTGCCGCGGCGAAGCGCTGTCTCCGACAGTGACGGCCGGCGTACCGGGAACACCGACCGGCGGCTGAGGTTGGTTTGTCGTCGGCGCCTGGCCCATCGCCAGTTGGCCCAACGACTGGGCGTCCGTATTGCGGACATTGTAGACGAAGGTGGTCGCTTTGTCGCCGAGCGCTGCCGGACGGTCCAGCATGCCGACCCAATAGTTCACGCGCTCAAGCAGCTCGGGATCCTTGGCGAACACGAGAATCTGATTGGCCTGCGGAAACGACAATATCACGATCGAACGGCCCGCCAGCGCCTGGCGGCTGACGATGTAGCCCTCGGTAGTAAGCGTTTGCTCCAGCGATGTCGCAAGCGCATCAGCGGCCCAGTAGACAGGCTCAACACGGAGGACATCAGCGCCGGCAAAACGTGGCTGATCGATTTCGCGAAGTGTACGAACCACCTGCGCCACATCACGCGCCGTGCCCGATATGATCAGGCTGTTCGTCAGGGGATCCGGCGTGACCCGCGCGCCGCCAAGGTTCGGGAAGAGATCGCCCAACAAGGACTGCAGCACGTTCACTTCAATAGTCTGAACATTGAAGAACTGGACCACGCGACCGGAGGATGCGGGCGCTGTTCGGTTGCGAACGATCTCGCTGCCGATCGCGCCATTGGGGCTAGCGCCGACGGTGACCGCCCCGCCGTCGATATAGACGTCGATGCCGTATTGTTTCAGCGCCTGTTGCGTCAATCGAAACAGAGCGCGTTTGCTGATCGTCCCGCCCGTGCCGCCGGCAATGATCTCTGATCGTGTGGCCACGTCTCCGCCGAGAGAATAGGGCACATTGAGAACGCCGCCGAAGACGGTCGCCGCGAACTGGGGGATAGACTGCGGCGCCAAGGTCGCATCGACCGGCTCATCAGGCAGCAGCGCCGCGATTTCGGCTTCGGTCGCCGGCGGTCGTTGGGGTGTCTGCGCAGTACGCGTCGGTATGGACAGACGTTCTGACGGGTTGCGTGCTCCGGCGACAGCCGCATCAGAACCGGTCGGCACAACATCACCGCCGCTGCGCGAATCTTCTGCACGATCGGGCATGCGAGTCGTGGTGGTCATCGTCGGGAATGCGGCGCAACCGGCCAGAAACAGAGGCGTCAGGCAAACCGCCGCCATCAGCGACGAGGCTGTTCCCTTCAAACGTGGGGCGGTGAACAACTTGGACATAGACAACTCCTGCGCGCCTCAGCCGTACAGACGGACCACGCGCGTTTCGCGGCCCTTTCGCAATGTGACGGCGCTTTCTGTGATCTCTTCGATTCGCCACCCGTCTCCGAACCGATCACCGACGACGATAGATTGGATTTGCGGCCCCGGCGCGGCAGGATCGCTCACCAGCGCCGCCAATGATCCGGTTGCAGGGTTGCGCTCTACACCCCGAAGCGCCTGTTTGAAGACCACCGACACATCGGGCGGCGGCGGGGGCGGCGGCGGCGGCGGCGGGGGCGGCGGCGGGGGCGGCGGAGCAGGCGGGGGCGGGTCGGAACGTAGCGTCCTCAGAAACCGGACTGCCGCGGCTGCACTTTCTCCGGGCCTGAGCACCAAGGTGTCCTGTCCCAGACCGCCACGGCGGACAGACGGCGGCTCCTCGGGCTCATTGGGGTTCTGCCACCCCAGCAAAAAGACGCCAGCTAGGAACAGCACAACAAGAAAAGGAGCAAAACGCATCAGCCGCCTACCTTCTCGGCCTTCGCTGCACCGGCCGGCAAAACCACAGGGAACGACAGACGAATGCGCACCTTCCCCGTCGGAGGTGGAAGCTGAGCGGCGGCGCCCTGCACCTGCTGAATTTGACCTTGGAATGTCGCGACCGGCGTCATTTCATAGTCGAAACTCACGACCCGAAACCCTTCTGGCCAGCCGGCGACACGATCCAGAAAGGCAAAGGTCGGCGCCCATCGCAAATCCGCCTGGATTTCTGCGCCCACCCAATCGGTCACGCCGATCGTCTCGACTTCAGCATCAGTCGTGATGACCACGCTGGTCATTCCTGCGTCGAGCGCGGCCTTCGCCAGTTGCTGTTCAATGCGGACTTGGGCGACGGCGACGTTCGTGGCTTCAAATCCCCAGGTTTTCATATCCTCGACGGCGGTATCGTCTGACGCTGCCGCTTCGACACGCCGCGCCGCGCTGGCTGCAAGACGGGCGCTGGCTCGCGTGGACAAGGCGTCGATGTAACGGTCTTCCTGCCTTACACGCCAGTCGGCAGCACTGATTGGTGCGTAGATCAGGGCGGCCAGAACCATCACACCCAGCAAAACCCGCTCACGCGGCGTGGTGCGCTGAAGCCGAGCGAGAAGTGCACGCGTTTGCGTCCGGGTGGACACCCTGAGTCCGGCAATGATGTCCTGCAATCCAGCCCCGCCGCATCTTCGGCGCCCACCCGTTCACAATCGACGCGCGCGCATCCATCCGCTATAGCAGCCCCCGGGCTGTGGTAATAGCTTCATGGTTATAGGGACGTAGCGTTTGTCCATTCGTATTTCACGCAACCTTCGCCGTTTGATGGATCGTCGATCCGTTCAGCGGGTCTCCGCCCGGCAAGGGTTCAGCTTGCTGGAAATTCTGGTCGTGTTGGCGATTATCGCCATGCTGGCCGCCGTGGTTGGACCACGACTCTTCGCTCAGCTTGATCGGTCGAAGACGACGACCGCCCGCCTGCAGATCCGCTCTATTGAAGCGGCGCTGGAAACAATGCGGTTGGATATCGGGCGTCTGCCGACGCAGCAGGAAGGTCTGGCGCTCCTTATGCAAGCCGATCCTCAGCAAGTCGCCGGCTGGTCCGGGCCGTACCTAGACAAGGCATTGCCCTCGGACCCGTGGAACCGGCCATACGTCTATCTGCCACCCAGCGCGGCCGCTGACGGCACCCCTGGCGCGCCCGAGAACCGCGCAAAGGTCGTCAGCTACGGTGCGGACGGCCAGGAAGGCGGTCAGGGCGCGAATGCCGACATCACATCCGATCAACGTTGACAGCAGCCGGGCTGGTTTCTCGCTGATCGAGATACTGGTGGTCCTAGCGATCTTTGCGCTCAGTGCTGCGGTGATCATGCCCAGCACATCGCGAATGCTGGATCAGGCGACGTCCCACGCGGTGTTCTTCGAGTTTCAAAAGCAGGTCTCGGACTATCGTCGAGAAGCCAATCGCACTGGGGTCGCCATACGTCTGGCCGATCCAGAAGCCGCCAAGGGGGGCAGCCTGCGAGCGGGCGGCGCGCGAGAAGGAGCGTCTGATGATTGGGTCGATCGAACCGTGACCCTCAGGTCGCCATGGCGTTACACGATGGCTCCCGCTCTGGACATCGCCGCCGGCGGCGGCTGTTCGGACACCACGGCCAATCTGATCAATGGCGATCGTGTCGTCATGACCCTTCGGACGGCCGGTGGCGATTGCCGGTTTATTCGCCTGCAGTCAGCGGTGGAGCCGCCTCGCGGGTCTTCATCTCGATGATCAAACGCTGATTTTGCGCGTCCGTCCGTGGGCGAACGTCGTAAAAATAGCCCGAGCCTTCGAAATCGGCGATCAAGGTGTCGGCCACGGCGACCGCTGTATAAGGCAGGGTCAGGGTCAAGGTCTCGCTCTGGGCCTCAAGCGCGGTCGGGGTCAAATCATGGAAGGCCACAATTCCGATCGCCGCGCCCGCGGCGCTGAGCGGATTTGTTCGGGCCTCGATCTCGGCATAGGCGGCCAGCTTGCGACGGTCTGCCTCCAGCCCGCCCATTTGGGCGGCGCGCGGCGTGGCGGCCTGAATCTGCGCTGTTTCCTTTTCGATTTCGTCGGCTTCTGACGCCAAGCGCGCGCCCTGACCCATCATGAAGAGGCTCAGGCCGATCGCCGTCAATGCAACGGCGCCGGCGCCGATACCGATCAGCTGTTCCTGGCTGAGGTCAGACGCAGAAACAGCGAAGGCAGGGGCGCTGAAGTCGATGGGAGGCGTTTGCGCCGCTGGGGGTGTTTCCGGCGCATCTTCAGCGCCGCGCTGCAATCGCGTGAAGGCGCCCCACGAGGCGACATCGAAGCGCTCGCGCCGCCAGGCAGAAGCGATCAGGCGACGCTCACGCCACAACTGAGCCTCGTAACCCTCCTCAAGCCGGACGATCCTCCATCCCACGCCAGGGGGTTGGGCCAGGGTTTCGGGCCGAACAAGCGGCGCGCGGGCGCCGTAGCGTGCGCTCACCAGGGCATTCACCGTCTCGGCGTCCCACCACCAGACGCCGAAATTGGAGCCGCCTTTCACCAGAGTAGAGCTGCTAACCATATAGGGAGAGCCCGTGCGTGCATGCAGGCGCGCCGCCTGCCCCCTGCGACTGCGCGGCAGATTGGCCGCCTCGAACAGGCTGAACGCCGTCAGATCACGCGCCAACAGCACGACAGGCGGACGCAGCCTGCCGCCTGGACCGCCCGGATGAACCTGCATCCAGCGGCCATCGGCCAACAGCCGCTCAACGCGGGGCGTAAGGAAGTCGAACTGCATCGGACAAATCAGCCACGGCTCGCCCCGGAGCCTCTTTCAATTCAGTCTGGTCGATCCAGACCGGCCGCTCAACCCCTGAAGACGTCAACGTCAGCCGTGACCGATAGACCCAAGCCGACCGGCTGTCAGCCACGGTGAGGAGGATGCGTCCTGATGGGAAGGTGTAAAAGCTGTCTCCGCTCGTGTCCGGCAGCCCGGTCGCGGATGCAAATTCGGCGAATGACAGGAACGGCTGCTGTTCTCGCGCCCTGAAAGCCGCCTCAATCTGCGAGGGTGAGGCGCCATAGAGGATCTGCATCGTTTCAGCTGAGGCCGTATTCACGTTTTCGTTCGGCGAAGCGGAATCCATCGCGAGATGAGGCTGGATTTTTCGCCAACTGCTCATGCGCACAGCGCCACGAAGGCCCAGAAGGGAAAGCCATTCCTCAGGGCGGCGCATGGCGCGGTTGGCGGGCCCAGCATCGTTGTAGTCCCTGGTTTCCGCTCCGTTGATCTGCTTCAGATCGTCTTGATCGATGTAGTCGCGATACAGGGGCGATAAGCGGCGCGTCACAGCATCGGATAGCCCCAGGACGTCCCCCAGCCGCCGATAGCTGGAATCCTGCAGATACGCCAAGTTGATCAAGCCAGCCTGATCCTGGGACTTGATGAGCAAGCCGCCGTCGATGTCGACCTGATAACCACGACCGTCGAGCCGCACCAGTTCGCCCGCGCCCACCGACGGATCGTAGATGGCGTCATCAAACAGACGCGGCCCTCCGGTGTTGATCCCGGTCGGGGCCATCGGCTCGGTGGCGACCATATAGGTCATCAACGCCTCCGCCGTCATTGCACGCGCCATGAACCGGACTCGCGCCCGCGCCGAGGCGGCCTCTGCCTGCAAGCTGCTCAAGGCCGTCATCGCAACCAGGAAGATGAGCGTGACGACCCCTGTCACCGCCAGCACGGCGGGCAGGGCGAAGCCCGCACGTCGGCGGCGGGACTTAAAGCGGGTCATCAAATCGAACCCAGCTTTCGGGACGCCCGGATCCAGCTGAATCCAGAATATCGACTGCGCCGCCCTGAAAACGCACAAAAAGCCGGGTCGCGCGCATCTGTCCTTCGGCAGTGGCAGGCGCACGTCCTGCGAGAGCGTAGACGTCGGACCAGACCATGCCGTCTACAGAATAGGACAGGCGCGCGGCGGGATCGCTCGTGGTGATCAATGTCACGGGTTTAGAGCCAGCTTCGCACGTCAGCACACCCTGGCCAGCGTCCCGGGTCACCGTCAAAACCATCCGTCCCGTCCATCCTTGTGGCGCGCATTGTGTGGCCCGCTCCATTACGACATCGGCCTCGAGCCGCTCGGGTGCGCCGGAAATGGCGCGATCAACTCGAGCGTTGAAAGTTTCGGCCGGACGCAGCGCGATACTCCTGATCAAGACCCGAACATCGCTGACGGAAACGTCGAGATCCGCCGCTGACATCGCCCGGCGCCCCAGACTGAATCCGGTATCGCCGGCCTTGATGCCAATGGAGAAGATGATGGCCAGCGCCATGCCGCCGATCGCCAGGACAACGAGCGCCTCGATCAGAGAAAAACCGGAACGTGGAGCAAGACGCTGCATCGCATGCTGTTAGCGGTTCCCGACGCGCTCGCCAATGGAGCGCGCCGTCACGCTTGGCGCTTGGGACGCGATGGGATATCAACCGCGAATAAGCCGGGGACGGGGATGAACAAGCAGACTTCGGTCGTGATCGCGGGCGGACTGGCCTTCGCGCTTTGGGGCGGGGTGACCAGTCTTGATTTGTTCGCCCAGGCTGAAGCCGGACCTCAGGCCATCACCCCGCGACCCGTCACCACGGCCATACAAATGCCAACCGACAGTCAGCGTCGCGCAGATTTGAACGCCAGACTCCGCGGCATGATCGCGGAGGGCAAGGGCGGGCGCCTCGCCGATGCGACACCGCCATCGCGATCCGTTCAAGCGCGAAACGTACGCGCGACGGCCGTTGTCCGTCGGCCTCAAAATACAGTGAGAACATCGACCGTAGAAGCGGCCGGAACGATTGCGCCGCCGGCCTACGATCCATCGAAGGCTCGCCCGCTTTCGGCGGCAAGAGGCTACAGGGCCCCTCGCCTCGACCTTTCGACTCCCGCGAATGTCCCCGGCGATCCACTCGCCTGCCTGACACAGGCAATCTATTACGAAGCCCGCAACGAAAGCGAAGAGGGCCAGGCCGCAGTTGCAGAGGTGGTGCTGAACAGAGCCGGCAGCGGACGTTATCCACGCGACATCTGCCAGGTAGTCTATCAGCGGAACAGCCGCACCTGCCAGTTCACCTTCACCTGCGACGGTTCGATCGGTCGGTCGCCCATCAACACGACAGCCTGGGCCCGGGCCGAACGGATTGCGCGCAGCGTCTACGCCGGCGAGGCCAAGGCTTTGCTGCCTCGTGGCTCTGTCAACTATCACGCCAACTATGTGCGACCGACCTGGGCGGGCCGTCTTGAACGGGTCCGCCAGATTGGCGCGCACATCTTCTACGGCGATGCAAAGAATGGCCGGACACCGGGGGCGCAGGAAGCCGCGCCCGTCGCTCCGCGCGGCTTGGTGTTCGTCAGCAATACGGCGCTGGAGCAGGCTTACGCCGCCCTGACAGGGAAGGCGCCTGACCCGCAAAGTCGCTGATTTCAGGCTTCGGCCGATACGGCGTGGGTATCGCCTGCGGTGATCTCGACCCCTCCGAAGGTCACGTGGCCGTCAAAGACACCTTCCAGCTGGACCAATCGTACTTCCGCAGGTGCGGCATCAACCCATTGATGGGACATCACAATTTCAAAATATCCTGGACGGCCAGGGTAGATTTCTTGTGATTGATACGACTCAACCTCGCCCCAATCGATCCTGAACCTTGAGCGGCTCGCGCCATCATCGAAGCCAAGCGTGATCTTCGCCTTCCAAATCCCTGCTGGCATGATGACGTAGGGCCCAGAGATTAAAAATCGTGGCTTTCCCGTGATATCGAAGGGTTGCCCTGATCGCGCCAGATCAACAGATTTTACGTCGTAGCTAAATATTTCTGGCGACCAAATTGTCTTATCCAGGTTCATGAGCAATGAAATTCCCTGACTGAAGACGTTCCTCCCCTCGAAAGGAAAACGCCGCAGCGAAATAACCTAAGAGAAAACGAGGTTTCCGCGAGGCAGTCTACAACGTTAGATGAACTACGACACTCCGCACTCTGCCCTGCGTTTAGGTCTGTCTTTGGCTCAATCGCTTTAGATCGAGCAAAATGCACACGGCAGAGAGGGGCGAGGAACCAGATATTGCAAGAACCATAGCAGTCACGCTGCACGCAACCAAGTGTAAACCTCAACAGCCTCTTCAATGTCAGTAAATAGTTTTGCTTTTCCGCTTTCAATGATCAAAGCTTGGTCACAATAACTCGCGATCATGTCAGTGTTGTGAGACGCCATTACGAACGCTCGACTTGCGCGGTTTTGGAAGAGCTCCTCTTGGCATTTGCGCTGGAACCGTGCGTCACCAACGGCGACGAGTTCGTCGATCAAGTAACAATCAAACTCGACAGCCAGAGAAAGACCGAAGGCAAGCCGTGCGCGCATGCCTGAAGAGTATTGCTTTACAGGACGCCGCATCGCTGTTCCCAGCTCTGCAAAGTCGTCAACGCGCGCCATCAGATCCTTAAAGTCCCGATCATAAAGGCGCGCCAGAAACCTCACATTATCAACGCCCGTGAGCGATCCCTGAAAGCCGCCCGCGAAGCCGATCGGCCATGATGACGTCATAGCCCATGTGATCTTGCCCTCCGTCGGGCGGTCGATCCCGCCAAGCATACGAATGAAGGACGACTTTCCTTGGCCGTTACGACCGAGCAAGGCCAATCTACCGTCGCGGCGTAAGGACAGGTTGAGATCTGAAAATAACGGCTTGTGCGCGCCGGGATGGGTTCTGCTCAAACCCTGAACGAGCAAGCCGATGTCAGCGGGGATGATGTCGGTCATCCCAACTGACGATGCTCACGCACGCCGGCCCAAATTAGCCAGCCCAAACCGTAGATCAACATCGTCGAGAAGAGGACAGTCAGGATCGCAATAAGACGACGGGGCTCGGTTGGCTTATCCGGATAGCTCGGGCTGACGATGCGTTCGAGGTAGAGCTTCTGGCGTCTGGCTTCCTGCTCTGCTGTGACGACGCCAGCCGTAGCTTCAGCCAGCTCCTTGTTCGCAAGCTCCCGCCTCAAGGACAAATCTTCGTAGCTGCTGATCTTGCTGGCCAGCGAGTTTGAAGACCCGGCAATCTTCGCGCGCTCGGCAGCAATTTGGTTTTCGTAAGCCGCAATCCGCGAGTCGAGCATCGGCAGTTGGGGACTGCGTGGTGCATCTGCGGCAAGCTGAGCGCGCTCGGCCTTCAAGGTCGCCAGAGACGCCAATAGATTGCCGACAAGCGTAGACCCTTCCGTTGCGGTGCGTGCCGGGTCGATAAATTGCTCACGGTTGCGAAACGCAGCAAGTTGAGCTTGGACGTCTGACAGCCTAGCGCGCGCCTCGTCCTGGCTACGTTTGGCGTCACGAACAGCATCATCTGTTGCACGCGTATTCATGCGGTTGACGAGACGCTCGCCGCCATCAAGCATCGCTGCATTCATAGCCTGAGCAGTTTTTGCGTCGAAGCTTTCGACGCGCAGCGTGCTGATCCCTGTCGTCGCATCGAAGCCTGTAACGACAAATCGCTTCAGCGCCTTACGCATTCCCTCCTCAGAGTCACCCTCCCAGAAACGCGGCCAGCCGGTCAGCGGATCGCCGCCACGTGGTGCCAGAATTTGGCGAAGATCGAATCGCTGTCGCAGCTCAGCGACTCCGTCTGACGAAAGAACGTATTCATGAACCGCGAACGCATCAGACGCCGACGCTGATAGACCAACGCCTTGAAGAACGAAACCCAAGGCCGAGGTCTGGGGCTGGTTGGCCTGCCTTACGACAAATCTTGCCTCCGACACATAAAGCGGCGAAGCGATCACAAGATAATAGAATGCAACGATTAGTGTTGGAGCAACAACGACACCCAAGAATCCAATCGGCAAACGCTCCCACCATTTTTTTGTCCTGCGACCCGATGGAAGGAGTTGCGGAATAGGCCCCACGTAATTGATCTTTGTTTCACTCATTGTGATCGCCTAGCGGAGTTAGGATTCAGTTTCAATTAGATGCCTCGCGCTGGATATCAGCAAAAGGCCAACAATGTTGAATACAGCGCCAAAAGCGAGCGCATACGGAATGTCGTAATAAGTCTTTACGAACTCACCAAAAACCGCCGATCTCATCATCTCTACAGGATGAACGAACGGAAGTATGAGCAAGACCTTGCGAAAACCGTCCGGGAGCCAAGCCACCATCGTAAAAACGCCGGATAAGGGCAGGATCAGGTAACCGATCAGACCGATGAGACGCTCCATTACGTCGAAGCGCATAGCCAGACCCGTCAATATCAGAGCGAAGCCCGAAGAGATGAACGCCAGGAGAAACCAGCCAAAATACAGCAACAGATAATTGCTGGGCAAGCTTACTTGCCCAACCGCCAACAAAAACACGTAAACAATAGCATACGCTATCGTAGCCCCTGCGAATTCCAACAAAATTCGGGCGCTGAATATATGGAGAGGACCAATCTGGCGGTGGTATAGCAGGCCCATATTGCCTTGCAGCGCACCAGCGAGATATCCGATCAGGTGTCGGATAAGGATCAGCGACATGTAGGCCGTCATAACGAACGGAGCGAGCCGTATTCCATGTTCGTAGGCCGGCTTGGTGAAGCTCCAAAGCACCATAACGCCGAAACAAAAGGCAAGCGGTTCAGCGACAAGCCAGGCAAAGCCTAGCCCTTCCCGGCCAAACCGCGTGATGATTTCTCTCATCACCAGAGACAGAATGGTCCGTGCTTGTCTTTTAAGAGACGCAATCATAAGGCCGCCGAGTTGGACCGAGCATGGACCCCGACTGAGCAGATCGATCCATCCCTCGTTTGCGCGCGATTAGCCGACGGCGTCAAGCCTCGCCTATCATCGAGAAACCGTAGCATATAGGTTCCGAAGACGTTGCTGATAGGCATCAGGGCTGAAACGCTTGGCTTGCGCTTTACCCAGCCTCTCGAAACAGGCGCGTAGATCGGCATCATCATCCAGAGCCTGAATTCCCTTTGCGATCGCTCGAGTGTCATAAGGATCGACGATCAGCGCCGCCTCGCCCGCCACTTCAGGCAAAGCGCCGCCAGTCGATGTGAGCACCGCTGTCGAAAGCGCCATTGATTCCAGCACAGGCAACCCGAATCCTTCATACAGGGATGGGAAAAGGGTTGCCTTTGCACCACGGATCAAACTGACCAGCATAGAAAACGGCATATACTCATACTGCCGTATCCGATCAGCGTTTGGTCCGCCGTCTCGCTTCACTTGAGCCAAGAGGGCGGTTTCGCCCTCATCAAGCCACGCACGGCCTCCGATTATCACCAGCGGCGACTTGCTGCCCGACGCGAGATAGGACTCAACGATCCGGCCGAGGTTTTTCTTTGGCTCAATAGCCCCAAAGTGGAGAAAATAGCCCTTCCACTCCAGACCAAAAACGCCCTCGAGTTCCAGTTCGATCTCGGATTGAGGGCGCTCAGAAAGTACTGATGGAATACTGACAGCTTGGTAGGTATTGGTCACTCGGCGCTCGTCCACCCCCAAAAGGCGTATGACATCTTGCCTTGTGGTCTCGGATACAACCGCAATATGATCCGCACGGCGCACAATATCAGCACACAGCTTCATAAAGCTGGCCTTATCGTCCAGCGTCGTGTGAGGCAGGCGCAGCGGGATCAGGTCGTGAATGGTGTAGATATTGGCCATGCCCTTGGCCTGGAGCGGCAAGGCCGCCGTCCAGTGCATGATGTCAGGCGCAGAGGTAGCGTCAGACGAAGGAAACGATACGGGCGTAAAGCGACTATAGGCTTGGAAGGCGCGGTTCGCGAGCGTGTAAAGATCCTGAGCCGCCCAAAACTTGTCGGCCGCCGGCATGCCGCCAGAGCGCGAAGGCCAGATCACCTCCCCCGACGGAATGATCGCAAATGGTGATCGACCGATGGGTGAGGTCAGCGTTCTTTTCCATCGCCGATATTTTTGTTTTCGACTTAGCCGTTGAGGCGCACGCTCGGCATCGACGAGCATCGCTTCATTGAGAACGTTCTGAGATTTCTGAGCACCAGGAGGGCCGTAGAGAACCTCAGTGCCATATCCAATAGCCCGCACATTCTCCAGAAGGTTACGGCCATAGGTGGCGATGCCGGACCCTTTGGCGAGCGCCAAGTTGAAGCCGTCGATGCAAATCGATGTCATGGTCACCGGGAGAACGCCAAAAGGGTCATGGACGATGGCAGACGCTGATCGTCAACCCCTTCTACAGATTCAGCAGCGCCGGATCTCCACCCTGCGCGGCGATGTTCACGCTGATCGCCTTCTCGGCAGCATAGCGGACCAAGCTGTTGGGGCCGCCGGCCTTTGGTCCCGTGCCTGACAGCCCTTCGCCGCCGAACGGCTGGACGCCGACGACGGCGCCGGTGATCGAGCGGTTGACGTAGACGTTGCCGGCGGGAACCAGGTCGACGACTTCGGCGGCGAAGGCTTCGATGCGGCTGTGGACGCCCAGGGTCAGGCCGTAGCCGCGGGCGGCCAGCTTGCCAGCGACCGACTTCAGGTCGGACGGGGCGTAGCGGTAGATGTGCAGGATGGGGCCGAAGACCTCGCGTTCGAGGAAGTCGGGGGTCGGGATTTCAGCGATGGTGGGGGCGAACAGGTCGCCCTTTTCAGCGCCCATCGGCAGGGCGGCGCGGGCGATGATCTTCGCGTCCTTCGACAGGCGCTCGACGTGGGCTTCCAGGGCGCGACGGGATTCAGGGTCGATGACGGGGCCGATGTCGGTCTTGGGATCGGCCGGGTCCGCGACGGTCTGGACCGCCAAAGCCCCCTTCAGGCCCTCGATCAGGGCGTCGGCCGAATCCTTGGGCACATAGAGGACGCGAAGGGCCGAGCAGCGCTGGCCGGCCGAACCGAAGGCCGACTGGATCACGTCGTCGATGACCTGTTCCTTCAACGCCGTGGTGTCGATGAACATGCCGTTCAGGCCGCCAGTCTCGGCGATGAAGGGGATGATGGCGCCGGGCCGGGCGGCGATGGATCGGTTGATGGCGGCGGCCGTGTCGGTGCCGCCGGTGAAGGCGACGCCGTCGATGCCCGGATGCGTGACCAGCGCTGCGCCGACCGTCTCGCCGCGTCCGGGGACGAGCGCCAGCACATCGGGGTTCAGGCCGGCCTTGTGGTACAGGCGCACGGCTTCGGCGGCGATCAACGGCGTCTGTTCGGCGGGCTTGGCCAGGACAGCATTGCCGGCGGCGAGGGCGGCGGCGATCTGGCCGGTGAAGATGGCCAGGGGGAAGTTCCACGGTGAAATGCAGGCGAAGACGCCACGTCCGTGCAGGAACAGTTGGTTGGTTTCGCCAGTCGGGCCCTTGAGCGTTTCCGGGGCGGTGAAGTCACGCTCGGCCAGCAGGGCGTAGTAGCGGCAGAAGTCGGCCGCCTCCCGAACCTCGGCGACGCCGTCGTTCAGGGTCTTGCCCGCCTCGCGGCTGAGCAGAGCGACCAGCCGTTCCAGATCGGCCTCCAGCGCATCGGCCATGGCGCGCAGGACGATGGCGCGCTTGGCGCCGCCCTGGCGGTCCCATTTGACCTGAGCCTCGGCGGCCGCCTGGACGGCGGCGTCGATGTCAGCCGTCTCGGCTTCCGAGACGTGGCCCAGCACCTGTGATCGATCGAAGGGATTGGTCACGTCCTGGGCGGCGATGCCGGCGCGCAGCTTGCCGCCGATGATCGGGCCGCTGGTCAGCTTCTCGCGGTCGACCAGTTCCAGCGCCCTGGCGTGGGCTTCGCGGTCGGCGGCCTGAGAGTAATCGCGGCCGAGGGAGTTCTGACGATCGCCGTACATGTCTTTCGGAACCGGAATCTTGGGGTGACGGTCGGGCGCTTGCTCGACCAGGGAAATGGGATCGGCCGCGACGGCCGAGGCAGGCACGCGCTCGTCCAGCAGGGCGTGGACGAAGGAGGAGTTGGCGCCGTTTTCCAGCAGACGCCGCACCAGGTAAGGCAGCAACTCCTCGTGTCCGCCGACGGGGGCATAGGCGCGCACGATGAGCACTTCGTCAGCCCAGGCCTCGTGCGCGGCGTCGTATAGCGCCTCGCCCATGCCGTGCAGGCGCTGATGCTCCACCGTGACGCCGTGATCACGCGCCATACGCCGCACGGCCGCCAGCGTATGGGCGTTGTGGCTGGCGAACTGGGAATAGAGCACCGGCGCGGCCTCGATCATGGCCTTGGCGCAGACCAGATAGTTCAGGTCGGTCGCCGCCTTGGTCGTATAGACGGGATAGTCAGTGCGGCCGAACACCTGGGCGCGCTTAATCTCGGTGTCCCAATAGGCGCCCTTGACGAGGCGCACCATCAGACGACGGCCCGAGCGACGGGCGAGGTCGGCGACGCGTTCGATCGTCTCCAGACCGCGCTTCTGATAAGCCTGAACCGCAAGACCGAGGCCCGTCCAGCCGCCCAGTGACGGCTCGTGCGCCAACCGGTCAAGCAGCTTCAGCGACAGGGCCAGACGGTCCGCCTCTTCGGCGTCCATCGTATAGTTGATGTCGTATTTGGCCGCGATCTGAGCCAAACGCAGGATGCGGGGATACAGGGTCGCCCAGACGTCATCCTCATGCGTCGCCTCATAGCGGGGCGACAGGGCCGACAGTTTTACTGAGACGCCGTGACCGTGTTCCGGCCCCTGGTCCTTGGACGTCCTGCCGACCGCCTCGATGGCGTCGGCGTAGATCTTCTCATAGCGGTCGGCGTCGGCCATGGTCCGGGCGCCCTCGCCCAACATGTCGAAGCTGCACAGCCAGCCTTCCTTGTTCGACCGTTTGAGCGCTCCCTGGATGGTGCGGCCGACGACGAACTGCTCGCCCATGATCTTGACGGCGGTGGCCACGGCTTGGCGAATGACCGGCTCGCCCAGACGACCGGCGATCCGCTTCAGGAAGCCGGGCAGGTCGCTGCGGGCCTCGTCGTCCACATCGACCAGCTTGCCGGTCAGCATCAGACCCCAGGTCGAGGCGTTGACGAACAGGCTGTCGGACTGACCCAGGTGGGCGGCCCAGTCGGCCGAGCCGATCTTCTCGGCGATCAGGCGATCGCGGGTGCCCTCGTCGGGAACGCGCAGCAGGGCTTCGGCCAGACACATCAGGGCCAGACCTTCGCGGGTCCCAAGCGAGAACTGCTGCAGGAAGCTTTCGACGACCCCCTGTTTTTTCTGGCTGCGGCGGGCGTGTTCGACCAGAGCCGTCGCCTCGGCGACCACATCGGCCCGTTCGCTGTCATTCAGAGGCATGCGCGCCAGATTGGCGGCGACGGCCTCACGTTCGTCGCGGAACTTGTGCGTATCCAGACCGTCCCAGGCGGCCAGGCTCGAAGGCATGAAAGCGGGCATGGTCATCGGCGACAAATCCTGTGGATTTAGCCGTATATGCCGGAGTTCATTGAAGGTGCTTCGTATGATACATGGCTGGACCGAAGATCATTCGGTGTGAGGCCGTGATTTCCGATGATCGATATCGACGCCATCGACCGCCGCATCCTGCGGGTGCTTCAGACCGACGCCCGCATCTCCAACGCCGAACTGGCGCGGCGCTGCAACCTGTCGCCCGCCGCCTGTTTCGAACGGGTCAAACGGCTGCGCGAAAAGAAAATCATCACCGGCTACGCCGCCATGATCGACCCGGCCCAGGTCGGTCGGGACCTGCTGATCTTCGTCGAAGTCCTGCTGGACCGCACCACCGGCGACGTCTTTGAAGCCTTCGCCGCCGCCGTCCGCAGCCAGCCGGAGGTGCTGGAATGCCACATGGTCGCCGGCGGCTTCGACTATCTGATCAAGGCCCGCGTCGGCGACATGGACGCCTACCGCGCCTTCCTGGGCGACGTTCTGGTGCGGATGCCGGGTGTGCGCGAAACCCGAACCTATGCGGTGCTGGAAGAGGTCAAATCGACAACGGTGCTGCCGCTTTAAGCGCTGCTTCAAAGATCGTCAGGCGGCGATGGGCTCGGCTCGTTTCGCCGCCAAATCGGCAATAGAGGTGACGCTGAGTTCGGTCTGACCTAAGAGAGGAACACGTCCTCCAGATCACAGCGTTGATAAATGGCCACTATCTATCCCGTCATCATGTGCGGCGGTTCCGGAACGCGGCTGTGGCCCGCCTCGAGGCCCTCGCTCCCAAAGCAGTTCATCCCGCTGGCCGGCAATCGATCCTTGTTCCAGGAAACCGTGGCTCGCGTGGCTGGGCTTTGTCAGAACGGCGGCGAATTGGTTGTGGTCGGAGGTTTGAGCCACAAGCGCGCCATTCTGGATCAGCTAGAGGAAATCGGCGTTAGCGCCGTCATTCTGCTGGAGCCCGAGGGAAGAGACTCTTCGGCGGCCATGGCCGCCGCTGCCGAATGGACGGCGCAGCGCGCGCCCGAGGCCATCAATCTCTTTGTGGCCTCAGACCATCACATTCCAGACGCCGAAGCGTTCCGACAGTCCGTCGGCAAAGCCGCATCTGCGGCCGCTCAGGGCCGGATCGTCACTCTGGGTGTCGTGCCGACCGAACCCTCATCCGCTTACGGATACATCGCGCCATCAGGGCCCGACCTCTCAGCCGTGTCCGCTTTCGTCGAAAAGCCCGATCAGGCGACCGCGCGTCGCTATATTTCGGAGGGTTACCTCTGGAACAGCGGCAACTTCATCGTCCGCGCCGACGTGCTGTGTCAGGAAATCGCCGAACGGGCGCCTGCGGTAAGCGAAGCCGTCCGCAGCGCGGTGGCGGGCGCCGAGATCGATGGTTCATGCCTCACCTTAGGGGCCGAGTTCAAAGCAGCACCCAAAATCTCCATCGACTACGCGGTCATGGAGAAGACGACGCGCGCCTCCGTTCTGCCGGTCCGCTTCGAGTGGTCCGACTTGGGCGCCTGGGATTCGGTTCATGCATCCGGCGAAGGCGATGTGGGGCTTCACATCCTTGAGGACTCGGAGGGCTGCCTGGTTCGAGCATGCGACGGCGTGATGGTGGCTGCGATCGGCCTGCGCGATGTCGGAATCATCGTGGAACGTGATGCGGTTCTGGTGACGGATCTGAAAAAGAGTCAGGACGTCAAAAAGGTGGTGGAAAGACTGCGCAAGCTGTCACCGCAACATCTCGACTTCCCGGCGCCCGAGCCCCTGGAGTCGCTGGAGGCCGGCGCGACGCGTTTTTCAGCGTGGCTAAGGCAGTCGGCCTTGCCGATCTGGTCCACGCTGGGCCAAGCCGAGAACGGAGCCTTTGAAGAGGTTCTGGGGCTGGACGGTCGACACATCTCGGCTTCGCGACGGGCGCGCGTTCAGGCGCGCCAGTTGCAGGTCTACGCGGAAGCCGGCCGTCAAGGCTGGCGAGGCCCTTGGAAGGCGGTCGTCGAAACCGGACTAGATCAGCTGCGAACCGCCTACCTGCGCCTTGATGGGCAGATGCGGACACTGTTGGCGGCTGACGGATCGCCGCTGGACGAAACGGCGATGATCTATGATCAGGCCTTTTTGATCTTCGCCTTGGCCAGCATTTCCAACGCGACGGCGCAGCGCGCGCTTGAGGTCGAGGCATCGGCGGTTCGCGATCTGTTGCTGCGCCAGGTAGACGCCCACGGCGGCCTGCGAGAATCCGGCAGCCACCCCTATCAGTCCAACGCCCACATGCATCTACTCGAGGCCGCCCTCGCTTGGGAGGAGAACGGCGGAGGCCGCGAATGGAGTGCGCTTGCCGATCAGATTGTGCATCTGGCCCGCACGCGGTTCATCGACGCAGAGACCGGCAGTCTGCGTGAGTTCTTTGACGCGCAGTGGTCGCCGGCCACTGGCGAAGACGGGCGTTTGGTCGAGCCCGGCCATCAGTTCGAGTGGGCCTGGCTCTTGGCGCGCTATGGCCGCAGCCGGAACGACGCGGGGGTCCTTTCGGACGCGTGGCGCCTGTACGATTCGGGACTGAAGGGCGTGGACGCCAAACGAGGCGTTGCGATGGATGCCTTGAACATCGACGGCAGCGTGCGCAGTCCGCGCTCTCGTCTGTGGCCTCAGACGGAGTGGCTGAAGGCGTCGTTGATTTTGGCGACGCTCAATGACGACGTCAGACGTGCACAATGCCTTGATCAGGCCGCACGCGCACAGCGGGCTGTATGGCGCTATCTGACGCCGCAGGGCCTGTGGCATGACAAGATGTTGGAGAACGGCAGTTTCATCGACGAACCGGCGCCGGCAAGTTCGTTCTACCATATCATGGCCGCCTACACTCAGGTGCGGGAGACCGTCGGAGTGATCGCCCCCCAGAAGACTGCTTCCTTCAATCTGTTTTGACGAGACGATCGGCGATCCCCTTCACGGCCTGACGGGCTATCGCAAGTCCGTCTCGCCTTCGTCATTCGAACCGTCTAGAAGTTCCGCCCTTACCAACGGCTCAGGGTCCGCCCGCCTCAATGCGCATCGTTCTGGCCACCGACGCCTGGGAACCTCAGGTCAACGGCGTCGTCCGCACCCTGACGCGCACGGTCGCGGAATGTCGCGGCATGGGCCATGAGGTCGAGGTCATCGAACCCAGCCTGTTCAAGACCATCCCCTGCCCGACCTATCCGGAGATCCGGCTGGCGTTGGGGGCGGAAGAAGAGATCCGCGAGATGCTGCGCGCCTTCGAACCCGAGGCCGTCCATATCGCCACCGAAGGCCCGATCGGCATCGCCACCCGCCGCATCTGCGTGGAATGGAAGCTGCCGTTCACGACCAGCTACCACACCAAATTCCCCGAATACGTCTCGGCCCGTTTCCCGATCCCGGTCCAGGTCGGCTACGCCTACATGAAATGGTTCCACAAGCCGTCCGGACGGCTGATGGTGGCGACGCCGACCCTGCGCGACGAACTGGTCGAGCATGGATTCAAGAACGTCTCGCCTTGGTCGCGGGGCGTGGACACGGATGTGTTCAATCCGGACCTGGAGCGCATCTACGACGAGCTTGGCGGCAAGGACTGGCCGCGGCCCTTCTTCCTCAACGTCGGCCGTGTGGCGGTCGAGAAGAACATCGAGGCGTTCCTGCAACTCGACCTGCCCGGCACCAAGATTGTCGTCGGCGATGGCCCGGCCCGCGCAGAGCTCGAAGAGAAATATCCGGACGCCAAATTCCTCGGCGCCAAGTTCGGCGACGACCTGGCCCGCTGTTTCCGCGACGCCGACGTCTTCGTCTTCCCCAGCTGGACCGACACCTTCGGTCTGGTGATTCTGGAAGCCATGGCCGCCGGCACGCCGGTCGCGGCCTATCCGGCCCACGGCCCGATCGACATCATTCCGGGATCGAACGCCGGCGCAATCGACAAGGACCTCAAGACCGCCTGCCTGCAGTGCCTCGATCTCGATCGCAAGGCCGTGCGCGCCTATGCGGAGAAGTTCAGCTGGCGCGCCTCGGCCGAACAGTTCGTCGAGAACCTGCAACCTTATCCCGAACCCGAGCGCGGTCGCTTTTGGCGTCGCCTGCGGCGCATCGCCCGCATTCGCAAACGCGCCGCCGCCTGATCGATCGGCCCGTCGAGCCGCCCCAAGGACAAGCCATGATGAAACCCCGTCAGGACCTGAAGCCGAACACGGCTGCTTACGAAACTCAGGCCTTGGTCAAGCCGACCGGTTTTCGCGAATATGATGCGCGCTGGATCCTGGAAAAAGAGATCAACCTTCTCGGCATTCAGGCTCTGGGCCTTGGCTTGGCCACCTATGTCCATGAGATCGGCGTGGCGCCGAAGATCGTCACCGGCCATGACTTTCGTGGCTACAGCCTCAGCGTCAAACAGGCCCTGATCCTGGGACTGCTCGAAGGCGGAATGGAGGTTCTGGACGTGGGGCTGGCCTTGTCACCCATGGCCTATTTCGGCCAGTTCGAACTGGACGCGCCCTGCGTCGCCATGGTGACGGCCAGCCACAACGAGAATGGCTGGACTGGGGTGAAGATGGGGGCGAACAAGCCCCTGACCTTCGGCCCCGACGAGATGGGCCGCCTGAAAGAAATCATTCTCAACGGCGAGGGCGTGGCCCGCCCCGGTGGCAAGCTGGTGCGCGTCGAAGACTTCCGCGAAACCTATGTCGCCGACGTGGCCTCAAAGGTACAGATCAAGCGACCGCTGAAGGTCGTCTGCGCCTGTGGCAACGGCACAGCCGGCGCCTTCGCCCCCGACGCCCTGCGCCGGATGGGCGTCGAGGTGATCGAGATGGACACCGACCTCGACTACACCTTCCCGAAATACAATCCGAATCCGGAAGATCACGCCATGCTGGTGCAGATGGCCCAGCGGGTGCGTGAGACGGGCGCCGATCTGGCCCTTGGCTTCGACGGCGATGGCGACCGTTGTGGCGTCGTAGACGACACGGGCGAGGAAATCTTCGCCGATAAGATCGGTCTGATGCTGGCGCGCGACCTGTCCAAAGTCTATCCGGACAGCACCTTTGTGGTCGATGTGAAATCGACCGGCCTCTACAAGACCGACGAAATCCTGAAGGCGAACGGCGCCGAGGTCGTGTACTGGAAAACGGGCCACTCCTACATCAAGCGCAAGACCGCCGAGCTGGGTGCCTTGGCCGGGTTCGAGAAATCGGGCCACTTCTTCATGGCGGGCGACCTGGGCCACGGCTACGACGACGGCCTGGTCGCGGCCGGCGCAGTGTTGGCCATGCTGGATCGCAATCCGGACAAGAAACTCAGTGAACTGAAGACCGCCTTGCCGGACGCCTGGACCAGCCTGACCATGTCGCCCCATTGCGACGACGAGCTGAAATACGGCGTGCTGGAGCGGATCGTGAAGGAGTATTCCGATCTGGCCGCAGCGGGCGGCGAAATCCTGGGCCGCAAGATCGTCGAGGCTATCACCGTCAACGGCGTGCGCGTGCACTTGGACGACGGCTCATGGGTCTTGGTCCGCGCATCATCCAACAAACCGGAGCTGGTCGTGGTGGTCGAGAGCATGCGCTCCGAAGACGACATGCGCGATCTGTTCCGCAAGGAGATCAAGCCGCGCCTCGCCGCCTATCCCGAAATCGGCGCCTTCAATCAGGAAATCTGACCGTCATGAGGTCGCGCTGTCGGCCTGATGACGTCAGTCTGATAGTTTGCCGAAAGCGATGGCCATGACCGTTCCCGTTATTTTGAGACCAGATCGGCTCTCGGATTCGCGAGGTTGGTTCATGCAAACCTATTCGCGATCCGTTGCATTGGCGGCAGGGATTACTGTCGATTTTGTGCAAGACAATCAGTCTTTTTCGCGCAATCGAAACACGATCCGCGGACTGCATTACCAGCGCCATCCACACGCTCAAGCCAAACTGGTTCGTTGTGTGCGGGGATCCGTCATGGATTATGCGGTCGATATTCGACGCGGATCTCCGACTTACGGCAGATATGTTTCGGCCAAGCTGACGGCGGCAGGCGGCGAACAACTATTCGTGCCCGTCGGGTTCGCGCACGGGTTCATCACGCTCGAATGTGACGTTGAAATCGCCTATAAGGTTTCTGAAATATATGCGCCCGATTGTGAGGGCGGGATTGTGTGGAATGACCCCGAAATCGGGATCGATTGGGGTGTCTCAGAACGCGATATGGTAATCTCGGAGAAAGACAAAAATCTCCCACAACTTCGCGATATGGAAAGCCCTTTCGAGTACGATGGATATCCGCTCAAAGATCTCACGTTGACTTAAATCCAACACTGACGGACCGCCAAATATGCGCATACTTGTGACCGGCGGCGCGGGATTCATTGGGTCGGCGCTCGTGCGTCGTCTTATAGAGCATTCGCAACATCATGTTCTCGTATTTGATAATCTGACCTATGCAGGCCATCTGAGCTCACTCGAGCCTGCGGCCAACAGCAGTCGTTACGCCTTCGTTCAGGCCGATATCTGCGACGCCGACGCGGTGACCAAATCCCTTCAAAAGTTTAAGCCGGACGTGGTCGCTCATCTGGCCGCTGAAAGCCATGTCGATCGATCGATCGCCGATCCCGGCGCGTTCATCCAGACCAACTTGGTCGGAACCTACGTCATGCTGAGCCAGGCACTTAACTACTGGCAGGGGCTGGACGATGCGGCAAAGCAAGCCTTCCGCTTTCACCATATCTCGACGGACGAAGTGTTCGGTTCCTTGGAAGAAAACGGCCTGTTCACCGAGACAACGCCCTACGATCCCAGATCGCCCTACTCGGCGTCGAAGGCGGGGTCGGATCATCTGGTTCGGGCGTGGGGGCATACCTATGGCCTGCCGGTTTTGGTGACCAACTGCTCCAACAACTATGGGCCCTATCATTTTCCCGAGAAGCTGATTCCCCTGATCATCATCCGCGCGCTGAGCGGAGAGCCGCTGCCGGTCTATGGCGACGGATCGAATGTGCGCGACTGGCTCTATGTCGACGATCATGTCCGCGCCCTGCAGATCGTGTTCGAAGAGGGCGCGCCGGGTGAAACCTACAACATTGGGGGTAACGCCGAGCGTCAGAACATAGAGGTCGTGACGGCGATTTGCGCCACCTTGGATAGATTACGGCCCAAGGCCAAGGGACTTTACTCCGACCAGATCACCTATGTGACCGACCGTCCAGGCCATGATCGTCGTTACGCAATCGACGCCTCCAAGATTCGCCGAGATCTGAACTGGACGCCGTCTGTCACCTTCGATGAGGGCATCCAACGAACGGTGAGTTGGTATCTGGAGAACGAGTCCTGGTGGCGAGACATTCTGGTCGCCCGTCATTCAGAACAGCAGTCGTGTGCGCTGAATGGCTAACCCGCTCCACATCCTGATCATCGGCGGCGCCGGTCAGGTCGGTCTTGAACTTCAATCTGCAGACTGGCCTGAGCATGTCATCCTGCACGCCCCGGCAAGGACGGAGCTGGATCTTGCAGACCCAAACTCGGTGCAGATTGCTTTCGCCGCCACGCCATTCTCGGCGGTGATCAACGCCGGGGCCTACACAGCCGTGGACATGGCCGAGACCGCAGTCGCCACAGCCTTCGCCGCGAACGCCATGGGGCCGGCGATCCTGGCTGAGGCCACAAGCAATTTTGGTATCCCGCTGATCCAGGTATCGACTGATTATGTGTTCGACGGCTCCAAGAACGGCGCCTATGTCGAGACTGATTCGAGTCGGCCCCTGAGCGTCTATGGCGCTTCCAAACTTGCCGGGGAACTCGCGGTTCTGGCGGGCAATCCGCGCTCCGTCGTTCTGCGCACCGCGTGGGTTCTGAGCGTTCATCGCGCCAACTTCCTCAAGACCATGCTGCGGCTCGCTGCCGATCAGCCATTCCTGCGAGTGGTGAGCGACCAGCACGGCAGCCCTACCTCAGCGCGCGACATCGCTGCGGCTTTGAAAGCCATTACCTTGAAGATGATCGCGGATGCCGATGCCCCAACCGGCCTCTATCATTTCGTTAATGCCGGAGAGACAACCTGGGCCGGTTTGGCCGACGAGATTTTCGCCTTGAGCGCCGCCGTCGGGGGCCCGTTTGCTGAGGTTCAGCCGATAGCCTCGTATGAATATCCGACCCCAGCCCGACGCCCGTCTAATTCGCGTCTATCAACGCGTAAGCTGGCCCGCGACTATGGCATCAAGCCGCGATCGTGGCAGACGGCCGTACAGGAGATCATCCAGGAACTGAAAGTCGAAGGAAAAATGCCATGAAAGGCATTATCTTGGCTGGGGGATCAGGCACCCGTTTGCATCCAATGACCCTGGTCACATCGAAGCAACTGATGCCTGTCTACGACAAGCCCATGATCTACTATCCGCTGTCGACACTGATGCTTGCCGGCATACGCGAGGTGTTGATCATCTCCACTCCGCGCGACGTGCCCAGCTTTCAGGCCCTGCTCGGCGACGGATCGCAATGGGGCATTGAAATCCAGTATGCGGTCCAGCCAAGCCCGGACGGCCTTGCCCAAGCCTATATCATAGGAGCCGAGTTCGTGGGCGACAGCCCATCAGCCCTGATCCTCGGCGACAACATTTTCTACGGTCACGGCATCACCGAGCTCTTCTCGTCGGCGATGATGCAGCCTGCGGGAGGCACCGTCTTCGCTTATCAGGTCAATGATCCTCAACGGTATGGGGTTGTCGAGTTCGACGAAAACATGAGGGCCTTGTCCATCGAGGAGAAGCCGGCTCAACCGAGATCAAATTGGGCCGTAACAGGGCTCTACTTCTACGACGCCGATGTTGTGGATATCGCGAGACAACTGCGGCCGTCTGCCCGCGGAGAGCTCGAAATCACGGACATAAACCGGACATATCTTGAACAGGGCAGGTTGTCGGTCGAGATCATGGACCGCGGCTATGCCTGGCTAGACACCGGGACGCCCGACAGCCTGATGGAGGCGGCCGAGTTCATCAGGATTCTCGAGAAACGGCAGGGCTTTAAAATTGCCTGCTTGGAAGAGATCGCACTTGAAAAAGGCTTCATATCCATCGACGAATTTGCAGCGCTGACCGCCAAATTCGGAGGCAGCCGGTATGGGCAGTACCTGGACATGGCGTTGGACCTATTCAAAGCGCGTAGTGGCGCAGCGCAATAAGGATCTCTGGCAGACGATTAGCCACGTGGACTGAACCAAAGCGCTTCGTGACCGCTTCCCTCTCGGCTGAGGCCAGGAGGGAAGATTGCCGCGCTACTTTTTCCATACCCAGAACGGAGATTGCATCCGCGACGATCAGGGCGAGGAACTGAGGAGCGTTGACGCGGCCCGCGAGGAGGCCGTGGCCGTGCTGGGCGAAATCCTGCGCTATCGGGGCGCATCGTTCTGGACGACCCGCGCCTTCAGCGTCATCGTCACGGATGACGAGGGTCGAACGGTCGTCAGCGTCACGGCGGCTGCGTCCGATCAGGCGCCCGACGGCTGGACATTGGCGGGGGACGCGTGATGACCAAGGCTGGCAGCGCCTCAAAGATCACCACGCTGGTCGATAAGTTGTCGCTTCGGGACAGGCTCAATCCCGAAGAAATCGATGCGTTGAGCGCTGTGCTCGATGCACCTAAGACCGTCTCCGCCGGATCCGACATCGTACGCGAACACACCCGCCCGCTACACAGCACGCTGCTGATCTCCGGCTTTTCCGCGCGTTACTCCACGCTGGAGGACGGGTCGCGTCAGATCACGGAAATCAATGTGTCCGGCGATTTCATCGACCTGCACAGCCTGTTGATGAAGCAGATGGATCACGGCGTTGTCGCCCTGACCGACTGTGTGATCGCAGAAGCGCCGCACAGCGGCTTGATCGACATCACAGAGCGACATCCACACCTGGGCCGACTGCTTTGGCTCGACACCATCATCGACGCCGCCATCCATAGACAATGGCTGGTGGCCATGGGCCGGCGCAGCGGCCTGGGCCATCTGGCGCATCTGGTATGCGAGCTTTACCTGCGCCTTCAGGCCGTCGGCCAGACGGGCGATCTGACGTTCGACCTTCCCCTCACGCAAACGACGCTGGGTGATGCGCTGGGTCTATCGACCGTCCATGTCAGCCGCCTGATTTCCGAGCTTCGCAGCGAAGGCGTCGTCGCCTGGTCGGGGGGGCGGATCGATATCCTCGACTGGCGTCGCCTGGCCGAAATCGCCGAGTTCGATCCCACCTATTTGCGTCTGCAATGCGAGCCCGTCTGAGCGCTTAACGCATGTTATCGCACCGAACGGCGATCGGCCGTCTAGACGGGGCATGTCCCAGTCGAACCTCGCCCACGCCCTGTTGTCCGCCCTTGCGGTGCAGGGCCTCGACGAAGGCGACGCCTTCTTCGCCGAGGCTGGTGCGCGAACCTCAACGACGCAGAATGGCGAGGCAGTCGTCACGCTGATTTTGTCCGGCGTCCTGGCGCGGATCGGGCCCAATGGCGCCCTGTCGCAGGGGCTGGCGTCCAGCGACGACGTGATCAACTTTGACGCTGTATTGGGCGGGGGTGAGCCGGAGCCGGCCGTCTGGTTGACGGCCGGACGATTTTTGGCCGTTTCGGCTCGCAAACTGGCGCACAAGATCGATCGCGACAGTCTGATCGAGATGACGTTGACTGATCTTCGCCGTCGCCACATCGCCCTTCAGGCTGAGCTGTCGCGCCACGCCACATTGAAAGTCAGCCAGCGCCTGGCCGCCCTGTTGCTCGACGTTCACGACCGAAAGGGAGGCGACGTCCTGGCCCTTCGTCAAACCGAGCTGTCGCATCTGATGGCCGTGCGACGCGCCAGCATATCGACCGCCTGCACCGAACTTTGCGCCGCCGGCGCCGTGCGGCTGCGGCGCGGCGCGATCCAGATCACCGATACGGACGCCCTGCGGCGGATGACCGACGCGACCTATTCGACCGTGACGGACTTGGCCAGGTTGCGGGGCTGATCGACGTCGGTGCCCTTCTGAACGGCGGTGTAATAGGCCAGCAGTTGCACCGGCACGGCATAGACCAGGGGTGCGATCATAGGGTGGCAGTCGGGGGCATGGATGCGACGAATGCCGGCGCCGTGCGGATCGGGGGCCTTTTCCGGCGCGATCATGATGACCGGACCGCCCCGCGCGGCGACTTCCTGCAGGTTGGACGCGGTCTTTTCGAACACATCGTCGAGCGGAGCCAGGGCGATGGTCGGGGTTTCTTCATCGATCAGGGCGATGGGGCCGTGTTTCAACTCTCCGGCGGCATAGCCCTCGGCGTGGATATAGCTGATCTCCTTCAGCTTCAGCGCGCCTTCCATCGCCAGCGGGAACATGGCGCCCCGGCCCAGGAAAAGGACATCGTCGGCCTTTGACAGGTCGTGGGTCACGGCGCGGATACTGTCGCCCATCGTCAGGGCCTCGGCGATCAGGCGCGGGCTTTCGAACAGAGCCTTGACCAGCTCGGCCTCGTGAGCCGCATCGATCCGGCCGCGCGCCACGCCCGCCGCCACGGCCAAGGCCAGCAGGGCCGCGACCTGGGCGGTGAACGCCTTGGTCGAGGCGACGCCGATCTCGGGCCCGGCATGGGTGGGCCACAGGACGGCGGCTTCGCGCGCCATCGAGGACGAGTGGACATTGACGACGGCGGCGGTCTGCAACCCCTGCGCCTTGCACCAGGTCAGGCTGGCCAGGGTGTCCGCTGTCTCACCCGACTGACTGACGGCGACGGCCAGGGTGGATTTCGATACGGCCGGCGAGCGATAGCGGAACTCCGACGCGATCTCGACGTCGCAGGGCAGGCCGGCCAGCTTCTCGAACGCATAACGGCCGATCTGGCCGGCGTAGAAGGCCGTGCCACAGGCGACGATCTGGATGCGGTCGATGGCGGCGAAATCGACGGGATTGGTCTTGGCCTTGCCCGTCACCAGGTCGAGATATTCCGACAGGGTGTGCTGGACGCTGTCGGGCTGTTCATGGATCTCCTTTTCCATGAAGTGGCGATATTCGCCCTTCTCGACCATGGCCGAGGAGGCGGAGACCTGGACGATGGCGCGCTCGACCGGCTTGCCCGCCACGTCGAACATCTGGGCGCCGGCCTTGGTCACGGCGACGTAATCGCCCTCTTCCAGATAGGAAATCTTCTGCGTGAACGGACCGACGGCCAGCGCGTCCGATCCCAGATACATCTCGTCCTCGCCCCAGCCGACCACCAGGGGGCTGCCGCGCCGGGCGCCTAGGATCAGGTCGTCTGTCCCGTCGATCAGCACCGCCAGCGCATAGGCGCCGGTCAGCCGGTCGAGCGTCGCCTTGAACGCCTCCAGCGGCGCACGACCCGTATTCAGTTCGGCGTCCAACAGGTGAGCGATGACCTCGGTATCGGTCTGGCTTTCGAAGACGTGGCCCTCGGCGGCCAGTTCGGCCTTCAGCTCGGCGAAGTTCTCGATGATGCCGTTGTGGACCAGGGTGACGCGACCGGCCTTGTGCGGGTGGGCGTTCTCCGTCGTCGGGGCGCCGTGGGTGGCCCAGCGCGTGTGGCCGATGCCGACCGTCGCCGTCATTGGATCCTCGACCAGGACGGCTTCCAGATTGCGGATCTTGCCCTTGGCGCGGCGGCGCTCGACCGAGCCGCCTACGACGGCGGCGACGCCAGCGGAATCATAGCCACGGTACTCCAGGCGTTTTAGGCTGTCGATCAGCCGGGGAACGACAGGACCATTGCCGGTGACGCCGATGATGCCGCACATGCCAGAGACTCCGCAGAAACGTAGTGGATTAAGCACGCCGCTTTGCACTGGCGGCGATCCGGGGCTAAGCCACACATCAAGCCCCATCGGCCGTCTATGCAATCTTAAGGCGGGCCGCATCAAAAAAGGGGTTTCGGAACGTTACCCGAATTAAAGGACCGCACCTTGGGCGACAGAAAATATTTCGGCACCGACGGCATTCGCGGCCGCGCAAACACCTATCCGATGACGGCCGAGGTGGCGCTGCGCGTGGGTCTGGCCGCCGGGAAGCTGTTCCGCACCGACGACGATCGCCGCCATCTGGTGGTGATCGGCAAGGATACGCGTCTGTCCGGCTATACGATCGAGCCGGCCCTTGTCGCCGGGTTTGCTTCGGTGGGCATGGACGTGCGCACCTTCGGGCCCGTGCCGACGCCGGGCGTGGCCATGCTGACCCGCTCGATGCGGGCCGATCTGGGCGTTATGATCTCAGCGTCGCACAACGACTATGCCGACAACGGCATCAAGCTGTTCGGACCGGACGGCTACAAGCTGTCGGATGAAATTGAGCTGAAGATCGAGGCCATGATGGATCAGGGCCTGGACCAGGGCCTGGCGCCGTCGAACAAGCTGGGCCGGGTCAAGCGCATCGACGACGCCCAGGCGCGTTATATCGAGATCGCCAAACAGGCCTTCCCCAAGCGGCTGACTCTGCAAGGGCTTCGCATCGCCGTCGATTGCGCCAACGGCGCCGGCTACAAGGTCGCGCCCACCACCCTGTTCGAACTGGGCGCCGAAGTCTTCCCCGTGGGCGTGACCCCCAACGGGACGAACATCAACGCCGAGTGCGGCTCGACCCATCCAGCGACCCTGGCCGATGCGGTCAAACGCTACCGCGCCGATATCGGCATCGCCCTGGACGGCGACGCCGACCGGCTAATCATCTGCGATGAGACGGGCCGGGTCGTAGACGGCGATCAGATCATGGCCCTGGTCGGGCTGGACTGGGCGAGGCGCGGCCTCCTGACCGGCGGCGGCGTGGTGGCCACCGTCATGTCCAACCTGGGGCTGGAGCGCAAACTGAAGTCCGAAGGCCTGACGCTGGAGCGGACCAAGGTCGGCGACCGCTATGTCATGGAACGGATGCGCGAAGGCGGCTTCAACATTGGCGGCGAGCAGTCGGGCCACATCATCCTGCACGACCACGCCACGACCGGCGACGGCCTGATGGCGGCGCTGCAGGTGCTGGCCGTCCTGGTCGTGTCCGGCAAGCCGATGAGCGAACTGGCCCGCCAGTTCGATCCGGTGCCGCAAAAGCTGCAAAACGTCCGCTTCACCGCCGACAAGCCGCTGGAAAGCGACGCGGTCAAGGCCGCCATCGCCGAGGCCGAAGCGGCCTTGAGCGGTCAGGGGCGGCTGCTTGTGCGTCCTTCGGGCACGGAAAAACTGATCCGCGTCATGGCCGAGGGCGACGACGAGGCGCTGGTGAAGCGAGTGGTGTCTGAAGTTGCTGCGGCAGTGAAAACAGCAGTGTGAGACCTGAAACACAATATACGCATCTGCGCGGCGTGTGCGCGCAACTTCACGGTTCACAGCGTCTGCGTTTTCGATAGACTCACCCAATGCGGTCCGATCTGGAACATCTGCCGGAGCGTCAGCAGCGTGAACTTCAACGCGTTCGCGACACCCTGCTTGCCGGATTTGAGGCGGCCAGGACAAGCGGCGGCGGCGCCAACTCTGGTTGGCGACGCGGCGGCCAAATCCTCAAGATCATCCTGTTCGGGTCCTACGCACGAGCGGACTGGGTGGACGAACCAGAAAATGGCTATCTCTCGGACTTCGACCTCCTGATCGTGGTCAACCACGAGAAGCTGACGAACATCGCCGACTACTGGTGGAATTCCGAGGACGAAATCCTTCGTGACCCGGCCATCGGGCGAACCGTAAATCTGATCGTCCACGATCTACAAGACGTCAATGACGCTTTGCGGCGAGGAGAGTACTTCTGGACCGACATCGTCCGCGATGGCATCGCTCTGTACGAAATCCCTGGACACCCATTCCAAACTCCGCAGCCGATTGCGCCGGCTGATGCCTACTTCACGGCTGACAGACACTTCTTGCGCAAAATCGCCGATCTGGATTTGTGGCTACGCGACGCCCAGAACCACATTGCAGAGGAGGCGGATGGCCAACATGTTCGAAAGCGAGCCGCCTTCGAGCTGCATCAGGCTGTTGAGACGGCCTACGCCTGCTTCCTCCTCGTCCACACCTTCTATTTCCCGCGCTCGCACAACATCAAATTTCTCCGCTCGCTCGCCGAGGCGTTGAATGTGGAGCTGGTTGAGGCCTGGCCGCGCGAAAGCCGCTTCGATCGCCGCCGGTTCGAGCTGCTGAAGAGGGCCTATGTCGAAGCCCGCTACAGTGACCAGTACGACGCCTCGGCCGAGGATCTCGGCTGGCTGATGGCCAGGGCGCAACATCTGCGTGATCGGGTCGCCGACCTATGCAAGGCGCGCGTCGAGGACCTTCGGGTGAAAGCGGCAAGCTTGAGATAGGTCGCAGCCTTGGAAACCAGAGATGCAACTGCGGCAGTCGAATACGAAGACCGTCTTCTGAACCGAAAGGAAGCGTCACGTGAACTCGCCGCCCTGGGCATCCAACTCGCGCCTTCGACTTTAGCAAAAATGCTATGCCTTGGTTTGGATGGTCCGCCTTACATCCACATTCGTAAGCGCCCTTATTATCCCAGGCTCCAACTTCGACATTGGGCCAGGCTTCAGGTCAGCGAGGTGCGTCACTCATCGCGCGAGCCTCGCACCTCGCAAAAGGGCAGAACCTAGACGGGCAGCGCGGCGCTGGCTGTTTGCCGTTTGAAGTGCTGTTATAGGCCTGGCAAGCGCAGACCATGGACGCCCGCGTATCTCCCTTGGGTCAAGGCCTGGGCATACTGCATCGCCGCCCGTCCCTGCCCGAACGCGACTTTAACAGAAGGCTTCTCGGAGGGATCTCAAGTTCTCGGTTTATGGGTTCGTCCGGATAAGCTAGCGTCCAGATGCCCGGGCGGCTGCCGCGCATGTCCAGGCTTCGGCTAAAGGCGGCGGCGCGTGGCTCAACCATGTTCTCAACGCCCGGCGCATGACCAAGACGCAAGCGAAGGTCGAGCAAGTATCGCGCCACACTTGCCAACGGCACGTGAATGATTGATCCTGGAGGTGCGTCGCAGAGCGGCGTCGAGGCGTGAGAACCTCGGTTGAGAACAGCCCGCAGCCTGCGCATGTACGCCCACGGGGGCAGCAGCGCGCCGCGCCCTTTGCGCTTGCCTCGACCTAGGCTCGGCTCCGTCAATCCAGACGGGCGGTCTCGCTGATCGGAGGCGAATTCGTGACGTCTGGTGGTCGACAGTCAAAAGCCGTGCCGGCGCTTTCTACCGGGAGCGACGCCGAGACCCTTTTCGCTACTCACGGCGCATGGTTGCTCGGCTCTCTGCGACATCGGTATGGCGCCGACCTCGCCGAAGACCTCCTTCAGGACACCTATTTCAATATCCTGCGACAGAAGCGTCCTGTCGAAATCCGTAAACCAAAGGCCTTTCTGCTCCAAGTCGCCCGCAATCTGTTCGTGAGCCGTTACCGCCGCGATCGCCGGCGAGAGGAACTGGACGGATGGCAGTCGCTTCCCACTAGCCAGGCCGCGGCACAGGACGCAGCCCTGCTGCTGAAGGAAGTCGTGCTGGGCCTTCCGCAACCGCTTCGCGACGTCTTCCTGCTCAGCCGTTTCGGCGGCATGACCAACCAGGAAATCGCGAATCATCTCGGCATCCGGCTGAAAACAGTCGAATGGCGGATGACCAAGGCTCTAGCCCAATGTGCAGCACAGCTGCGGGAGTGAGGCCGGGGATCGAGGCTCCTCCCCCCGTGCACTTGGACTTCGCGAGCGCGTCCCGAAGCTGACGATAGGAACTCAACCCGGCCCCACGGATCTCGAGTAAGTAGGCTAAAGCTCTAGCCCCAAACCCCGGCCCCGCTCTCCGAAACGAAACTCCACACGCCCCGCCTGCAGAACCGCGGTAAGAGCTTGGCCACGGCAGGCTTCCAAACCGGCGCGCCACGGCGCTAGCGTTACGACAGAGCGGCTTTCGACCGCCGCATAGGTCCGGCCGCCCATGTGAACGCTTTCGTTGTAGACGCCTGAGAAGGGCTGTCCCTCTTCGGCCTTTACGACCAACTTCTCGTCCTTCCCAAGACTCTCGAACTGCGCGTCGATCTCCATTTTCCAAAGGGCGAGCATGTCCTTATCGGTCAGCTTTGAGCCATCGCCGATCCCCCACCCCCTACGAGTCTCCGCCCGCTCCTGTCCCAACCTTCTAGCTTCATCCGCCATAGACCCCAAGCCGGGATCAGGTTCGAAGCCGCCGGCCACCCGGTCCAGCCATGTGAGGCCCCGCGCTTCGGTCTGGAGGTGCAGAGGCCTGACGTCGAGCACGCGGACTTCAACGTCAGCAGGACCATGCTGCGCCTGATCCGCTCCTAATGCCTGCGAGACGTAGTCGGGCGGAATGGCGAACCGGCCTTCGCCCAAGGGCTCGACCGCACCTTCACGGCGCATGGCTTCGAGCCGTCGAAGGTGACGCTCAATGAAAACAGGCCGATCTCCGGGGCGGGCAGCCAGATGATCGGCTTTAGAGTAAACGCCATTTCTCAGGTGCGCGATCTGGGCGATGGTCTGATCCGAGGCCCTCTCCCTCCACGGTCTTCCCCGAAGTTCGATGACGGCCCGCTCGGGCACGCGATCCAGGATCATAACGCGATCCAGCGACGCCAGCCGTACATGCCCCAGACGACCATCCATGGTCTCAAGCACGAGCAACTGAGCCGCCTTCTTGTGCCATTTGAGCGGCTGAACGCCGGCGTAAGCGCCAACGATCACCTCGCCTTCCGAGAGGTTCAGCGGCTCAAGACGATGTGTCTGCCCGCCCCAGAAGCCGCCCCATATGGCGCGCGTTGCGGCGGCTTCACGCGCCGCCTGTTCGCCGACACTTCGCAGGATATCGCGCAGATTTTCAGGAAGGGTCCAAAGGCCTTGGCGATCTCGGGTAGCCCATCCGCGACGCTCGAGATGTACCAGGCGGCGCTGGGCGTTGGCGCGTTCTCCGCTGTCCAGACCCTCGAGGTTGACCCGTCCGTCGTCCTGCCGTCGCAGAAGTGTGTCGTCCATCGCGGTCAGCCGGTCCGCCGTCAGATCGCGGGAGGAAGCCGTCCGGTCTGTCCTTGGACCCAGGATCTCGGTTGTCAGGGCCTCACACCGGCTACGCAGACCCTGCGCCGCATAACCGCGGCTAAAGACAAGGTCGCGCCCATCGTCCCGCACGCCGCGTAAGATGATGTGGAGATGGGGTCGTCCGGTGTCGTAGTGCGTGACGGCAAGCCATTCGAGCGGCGTGCTGGTGTCGATCTCAACCTGTTTCATTAGCCGCCTCGCGAACGACCTGACGTCCCCGAGTTCTTGCCCATCCTCCGGATTGACGACGATCCGATAATGACGGCGGTCGTCGGCCCACCGATCGACCTGCGCCCTGGCGTCAGGCCGGTCCTCGAGCGGCCCAAAGAACGCGGCTCTCGCCCCATCCGCGCCCGCGCCCTCCCGTCCGAAGTACCGCACGCAGGCTTTCAACGACGCGCGCGCGTTCGGCGTCCGCATCACGACCTTGACCTTGACGAAGACGCGTCGTGACGGTCCGGCGCCCCGGAAGGCCGGCCGGACCCTCTGGACGACCGCCTTGGCGGCAAAGTGTCGTGTTCGCGCTCTGGAGGGCATCGACGCTGTCGCGCATCCGGGGAGCAGAACAGCCCCGTGGGGATAGTGATCTCGGTGCGCCGTCATTGACGGACGGAATGGGAAATCGTCTGGATCGTGAGGTGTGGCCATGGAGGAACCCGTCGTCATCGACCGGCTTGTCCGCAAACCGTCCACCGGTCGCCGAGCAGCTTTGCGAATAAAATCGCGCCTGTCCCGCACGGAGTTATTCCGTCCAATTGACGGCGTTTGATCATCGTTGATTGGCGCGCATCGCGATCAGTTATGTTTTGGCCGTCCGACTTGGGCGCTCTGACGGCCGCCCGTCACATCCTCTTCGCCGCCTCACATCAGCCCGCGAGTCGCCTTGCGCCGCAAAAGCTGGAGAACGACGCGGTCAAGGCCGCCATCGCCGAGGCCGAAGCGGCCTTGAGCGGTCAGGGACGGCTGCTGGTTCGTCCCTCGGGCACAGAAAAGCTGATCCGCGTCATGGCCGAGGGCGACGACGAGGCGCTGGTCAAGCGGGTGGTGGCAGATGTGGCGGGCGCGGTGCGCTCAGCCTAGGGCTTGCACGCCGCCGGCAGGTCGCCGTCGCGTTCCCACAGTTTGCAGGACCGGTCGATCTCCCCCTGGATCAGATCGCAGGGGTTGGCGGCGTTGCAGGGCGGGCGGGTCGCCGGGCTGACCTGGATGCAGCGCTCGACCAGCCGGGCCGAGGCGGCGGCGCCGATGGCGTCGCGGCAGGGGACCTCGCTGAGCGGAACCGGCTGAGCGGGCATGTCGGGACCCTCGGGGATCTTGGCCTCAGGGTCGTCGGCCGGCGGGGTCTCTTCCTTTTCCGCAACCGCCGGCTTGGCGGGCGCGGCAGGCGGCGGAGCGTCCGGCGCCAGTGGAACCGCGTCGATGACGTCGCTGCTTGCCGCCGTGTCCCCGGGCGTAGGCTGATCGGCTGGATCAGCGCGCTGACATCCAGCCATCAACACAACGCAGGCGGCCATCGAAAGCCAGGGGGATCGACGCATCGACTTGTCTCCGGTCAGGACTGACCGGACGAGGATGCCCGTCCGCGCCTCGAGGTGAAACCCCCTATCGCTTCACCGCCGCCAAGGCCGCCTTCTGCAGGGCGAACAGTTCGCTGCAGCCGACCTCGGCCAGCGAGAACAGCCGGTCGAACTCGGCGCGTGAGAAGCCGCGCTTCTCGCCGGTGGCCTGGACTTCGACGATCTGGCCCGAGCCGGTCAGGACGAAGTTTGAATCCGCCTCGGCCTCGGAATCCTCTTCGTAATCCAGGTCCAGCACCGGCACGCCGTCACAGACGCCGCACGACACGGCCGCCACCTGATCCGTGATCGGATCGGCCTTCAGCACGCCCTCGTCGCGCAGATAGTTCAGGGCCAGGCTCATGGCGACCCAGGCGCCGGTGATCGAGGCCGTGCGGGTGCCGCCGTCGGCCTGGATGACGTCGCAGTCGATCAGCACCTGACGTTCGCCGAGCGCTTTCAGGTCCACCACGGCGCGCAGGGAGCGGCCGATCAATCGCTGGATCTCTTGCGTGCGGCCCGACTGTTTGCCGGCGGCGGCTTCACGACGCCCGCGCGTGTGGGTGGCGCGGGGCAGCATGCCGTATTCAGCCGTCACCCATCCCTGGCCCGAATTGCGCATCCAGCCCGGCACCTTGTCCTCGATCGAGGCGGTCACCAGCACCTTGGTGTTGCCGAAACTGATCAGGCACGAACCCTCGGCATAGCGGTTGACGCCGGTCTCGATGGTTACGGGACGCAGTTGATCGTCGGTGCGTTGCGAATGGCGCATGGGCGGGATCCTTGGAAGTCTGACCTTGGAAGCTGTGGCGGCGGTGCTTATCCTGAAACCGTGAGCCTGTATGCCCCGAAAAACCCGCCGTTCGACGCCGGCCAGTCCCTCGCAGGTCTGGCGGGGCTGGATGCGCGGGCACGCGACATCTTCCGTCGCATCGTGGAAAGCTATCTGGAGACCGGCGAGCCGGTCGGGTCGCGAACCCTGTCGCTGGGCGGCATCGCCCTTTCGCCTGCCTCAATCCGCAACACCATGCAGGATCTGACCCTTGCGGGCCTCTTGGCCGCGCCACACACCTCGGCCGGGCGGATCCCGACCCATGCGGGGCTGCGGCTATTCGTCGACGGCCTGCTGGAGGTCGGCGACCTGACCAAGGAAGAACGTCGCGAGATCGACGGGCGGCTGGCGGGGCGCGGTCGGAACTTCGAGGCGGCGCTGGATGAGGCGTCTAACCTTTTGTCAGGTCTGGCCGGCGGCGCAGGCGTCGTGTCCAGCCCCGTGCGCGATTCCGGCGTCAAGCACGTCGAGTTCGTCGCCTTGGGCGGGGACCAGGCCCTGGCGGTCATCGTCGCCGACGACGGCACGGTCGAAAACCGCATCATGACCCTGTCGGCCGGCGTCACGCCGTCGACCCTGGTCGAGGCCTCCAACTTCCTGAACGCCCGCCTGCGCGGCCGGCCCTTCGCCGACGCCCGGCGCGAGATGACCCAAGAGCTGGAAATCGCACGGCGTGAACTGGACCAGACCGCCGCCCGTCTGGTCGAGGACGGATTCGCCGCCTGGTCAGGGGGCGCCGACCGGGAGCGCGCCCTAATCGTGCGGGGTCGCGCCAACCTGCTTCAGGACCGCGAAGGCCTGGCCGATCTGGAGCGGGTCCGCGTCCTGTTCGATGATCTGGAGCAGAAGGAACAACTGATCGGCCTGCTGGACGGTGTCGACGCGGCCCAGGGCGTACGCATTTTCATCGGCGCCGAGACACGGTTGTTTTCACTTTCGGGTTCCGCCGTGATCGCGGCGCCCTATATGAGCGGCCGACAGCGGGTTCTGGGCGCCATCGGCGTCATAGGCCCCGCAAGACTGAACTACGCCCGTGTCATTCCGTTGGTGGACTATACCGCCCGGGTGCTGGGCCGGATGCTGGACGGGAACGACAAGTGAGCGACAAGCCCCTTAACGACGAACTGAACGCCGTGGACGCCGACATGGCCGAAACCAATGCCGAACACGGCCTGGACGCCCATCCGTCAGACGATCTGGCGCCGCTGGACGCCGTGATCGCCGAGCGTGACGAATGGAAGGACCGCGCCCTGCGCGTCGCCGCCGAGATGGAGAATCTGAAGCGCCGCTCTGAGACGCAGCAGAACGACGCCCGCGCCTTCGCGATCCAGCGCTTCGCCAAGGACCTGCTGGGCGTCGCCGACAATCTGGAACGCGCCCTGATGGCTGCGCCCAAGGACGCCGAGGGCGCAACGGCCGGTCTGGTGACCGGGCTGGAGCTGACGCAGAAGGCCTTGCTGCAAGCCTTCGACGCCAACGGCCTGAAGCGCGTCGCGCCGCAGGCCGGCGAGGCCTTCAACCCGCATCTGCACCAGGCGATGATGGAACAGCCGTCCGAGACCGTGCCCGGCGGATCGGTGATCCAGACCATGCAGTCCGGCTTCGAACTATTCGGTCGCACCGTCCGCCCCGCCATGGTGGTCGTCGCCGCCAAGGGATCCGGCGCCCATACTACCAACCCCTATGGCGCCGCCCCCGCCGCCGACGGTCAGGCCTTCGACGGCAAGGCCTGATCCGCAGTCGTCAGGCGGCGTCGGTCAGAACTGACGCCGCCAGGCTCCGATCAGGGCGAACTCCGGCGGCGCGTCTGCGACGTGGCGCGGCTCGCGGCTGGCGACTGCTTGCAGCGTCATGCTGGACCCATCCCACAGCTGGCGTTCGCCACCGAGGATGAAGTCGATCTGGCGGCCGCTGGGCGTCGCCGAGAAACTGCGGCTCGAATAGGTCAGCAGATCGAAATATTCGACTGGAACATCCGCCAGCATGGCCGAGAAGGTTCCGCGCTCGATCCTGAGCGGTTGAGCCAGGGTGAAGCTGATCCGGTCGCAGATCATCGAACAGCCCGTCAGCAGGCCCAGCCGCCAGTTCGAACTGATCGCCGCCTGATCCATCGACAGGAAACGACCCTCGATCCGAGTCGATCCCATGCCCGCCTCGCCGATCAGGCGCAGGCCCGGCCGCAGCGTCCAGTCGCCGCCGAACGCATAGAAGCTGGTCCGTGACGGCAGGGCGAAGTCGGACCCGCCCGGCAGGAAGGCGCCCAAGGGTCCAAGCCGTTCATCCAGAGCGCCCACGCTGAACGACAGACCGCCGTCCGCTCCGCGCCATCCGATCGCCGCGCGACTATAGGTCGAGGCGTCCTGCTCGACACGACGCAGCGGCATCCGGCGGTCGCCGCCCCCGCTTTCGCCAGAAACCGTCACCGCGCCGAACCGCATGGCGCCGCGCACGGCGTGGTCGGCCTGGGCCAGGGCGGCGAAACCGTCGCCCGCTGCGCCGTTGAACGGTGATGTCGCCCCGCCCTTGCCTTGCCAGACCGAAAAATTCATACGGCCCGTGGCGACGTCAAGCATCGCCTCCTGACGCGGCTCGTCCCCCATCCAGGGTGCGTTATAGAGATCATGACGAGGCGCGATCGGCTCGGGGCGGGCGCTGGGCTGAGCCGCGATCAGGTTCAATCGACCGCCGCCCGGCAGGGCCAGGGTGCTTGTCGCCGTGGTGTTCTGCTCGAACGGCGCCGCCTGATAGGACCGGCTGGGCGCAGTCGGATAGGCGCCGCCCAGTTGGACGGCGAACATGCGATCGTAGGCGTCGTAAAGCACCGTATTCAGCGCCGTCTGGCGACCGAAAGCGTCCCCGAACGCCGCGCCGACGAAGCTGCCCGGTTCGCTCATGCTGACGATGGAGCTTCCGTCGGCCATCGGCGTCGAGGTCGTTCCGACCGGTCTGAACGCGCCCGCCATGTCCAGCAGGCCACGCCCATAAACGATGTCCGTGCCCGGATCGCCGGCGTCGCGGGCGGTTGTCAGCAAGATATCCAGAGCCGCGCGCGCCGTCAGATTGGGGAAGGCCTGCATCAGCAAAGCGAGCGCACCGGACACATGCGGTGCCGAGAAGGACGTGCCGTTGACGCGCCAGCACGACGTGCCCTCGCACCCGGTGATCACATCTTCGCCCGGCGCTGAAATATAGCCGGCCGCCGTATCCCCTGCCCGGTTCGAGAAGCTGGACATCACATCGGTCGCGCCGTGCGATCCGACCGCGATGACGCTGCCGGCGAACCGGGGGTCGATGGCGTAACGCGCGGGCCAGCCTGGGTTGGCGTTTCCGTCATTGCCCGACGAAGCCACGATCACGGCGCCCGAGTTGACGGCGCGCAGCAGCGCCGCCTCGAACGCCGAGCCCAGCCGTCCGTCCCCGCCCAGCGACATGTTGATGATCTTGACGCCATTGGCGACGGCGTAGTCCAGCGCGCGCACCAGATCCGAACTGCTGAAACAGACCTCGGTATTCTTGTCCGTGCAGTCAGAGATATCGGTGCGGATCGACAGGATGGTCGAGTTGTACGCCACCCCGATCGTACCGAACCCGTTGAAGTTCGAGGCGATCACGCCCGACACGCGCGTGCCGTGGCTGCTTGACGCCACATAGGGAGTATTGCGCCCCACGACGACGTCGGTCGAGGCGCTGGAGATACGCCCCTCCAACTCCGGCAAGGTATTGGCGATGCCGGAGTCGACGACTGCGACAGTGACGCCGGCTCCGGTCGCACCAGCCTGCCAGGCGGATTGGACCTTCATATTGGCCAGGCCGTAGTTCCGCAGATACTCGCTCGACGTGACCGAAGGAGGCGGCGGAGGCGGAGGCGGCGGTGGTGGGGGAGGCGGTGGGGGTGGTGGGGGCGGAGGAACAGGGGGCGTGATCGTGCCGCCACCGCCCCCGCCTCCACCACCGCCTCCGCAACCCGCGAGAGGCAGAAACAGCAGGCCGATACCCAGGACGATCGCCCCGCGAAGCCGCAATCCGTTCACGCCCTAACCCTCCCATACTCGGGCTGCTCCCCGCAGCCTTGGCGCCAGTAACGCGCTAATTCTTTAACGCTTTATCGAACATCGCCAGCAGCTTTGACCAGGCGTCCTTGGCGTCCGCCTCCGAGTAGCTGGCGCGGTAGTCGGCATGGAAGCCGTGCTGGGCGTCGGGGTAGACGATGATCTGGCTGCCCGTCTGGCCGGCGCGGGCGAGGGCTTCGCGCATCCGTTCGACGCTGGCCAACGGGATGCCCTGGTCCTTGCCGCCGTACAGACCAAGCACGGGCGCCTTCAGATCGTCGGCGAGATCGACCGGCCAGGGTTGGCCGGATGAGACCTGAACCGGCGTGGCGTCTGCGGCCGGGGCCAGGCGACCGTACCAGGCCACGCCGGCGCCGATGGCGGCGAACCGCGCCGCCGCCTGCCACACCACCTTGCCGCCCCAGCAGTAGCCGGTGATGCCGACCTTGCCGTCCTTGGCCCACGACTGCTGACTGGCCCATTCCAGCGTCGCCGACAGGTCGCCCATCACCTGTTCGTAGCTCGCCGCGCCCACGATCTGCATGATCCGGCCCATGTCGGACAGGGGCGCCGGATCCTCGACCCGGACGAAGAAGGCCGGGGCGATCGCGGCATAGCCCTGTTTGGCCAGGCGGCGGCAGACGTCCTTGATATAGTCGTGAACCCCGAAGATCTCGGACACGACGATCACGACAGGGAAGGGACCGTCTCCGGCCGGACGCGCCACATAGGCCGGCAGCTGGAACCCGTCCGGCGCCGGATAGGCGACCTGGGCCGTCTCCAGTCCGGTCGCGTCGGTGACGATCGGCTTGGCCTCCTTGGCCAGGGCGGCGACCGCATAGCCGGAGAAGAACAGGCCGCCCAGGACGCCCACGGCGCGTCGGCTGAGCTTCAGATCATCGGCGGTCTGGCCTTCGGGACGGATCAGGGTGGTCATGGCGCGGCTCCAGAAGCGGGGGATCGGCAGGCCAGCACGGGACGGTCCCGGCGTCCAGTCAACTTAGACGGAGGCGAATACGACCGGTTTGGCGAAGCAGATGGCTTCCGGGCGGCCGATGTAGCGGCCATAGGGCGGGCATTCGCGATAACCGGCGCGCCCATAGAAGCCGACGGCCGTGGTGTTGACGCGGCGAGTCTCCAGCCGGATTTCCTCATAGCCGAGGCTTTTCGCCCGCGCCTCCAGGGCCGCAAGCACCGCCGAGCCTATCCCCTGGCCCGAGACGGCGGCGTACATGCGCTTGATTTCGGCGACGCCCGGCTGGAGCGGACGCAGGGCGCCGCAGCCAATGGGCCGACCCTGCTCGTCGCGCGCCAGCAGGAAGGCGGCGCCCGGACCGCGCACATCGTCCGCATCGAACGAGGCCTGACCGCTGGAGCCTGTGATCGCCGCCAGTCGCTGGGACAGGGCGGCGATCAGGACGCGGGCGTCAGGATGATCCGGGTCGGCGTCTTCGATATGGATCATGCCTGGTCGAGCCTCAGTGCCGGAAGACCCGAACCCCGGTGAAGGCCATGGCGATCCCCTTCTCGTCGGCGGCGGCGATGACCTCGTCGTCGCGGATCGAGCCGCCCGGCTGGATCACCGCCGTGGCCCCGGCCGCGACGGCTTCCAAGAGACCATCGGCGAAGGGGAAGAAGGCTTCGGAGGCGCAGGCCGAACCCTCGGCGAGCGACTGGGTCAGACCCTTGGCTTCTCCGGCTTCCTTGGCGCGGATGGCGGCGATGCGGGCGCTGTCACGACGGTTCATCTGGCCGGCGCCGATGCCGGCGGTCTGGCCGTCCTTGGCGTAGACGATGGCGTTGGACTTGACGTGTTTGGCCACGGTGAAGGCGAACAGCATGTCCTGGATTTCGGTCGGGGTCGGCTGGCGCTTCGTCACGATCTTCAGATCCGAGGGCTTGATCAGGGACCGGTCGCGGCTCTGGACCAGGAAGCCGCCGGCGACCGAGCGGAAGACCTCGCCCGGCCCGTGCGGGTCCGGCAGGCCGTCGGTGATCAGCAGGCGCAGGTTCTTCTTGGCGGCGAAGACGGCCTTGGCCTCGTCGTCGGCGCCGGGGGCGATGACAACCTCGGTGAAGATGCCGGTGATAGCGCGGGCGTCGTCGCCGTTCAGCGGCCGGTTGACCGCGATCACGCCGCCGAAGGCCGAGACGGCGTCACATTCCAGAGCGCGGGCGTAGGCTTCGGACAGGTCCTTGCCCACGGCCACGCCGCATGGGTTGGCGTGTTTGACGATGACCACGGCCGGCTGTTCGAACTCGGCCACCAGCTCATAGGCGGCGTCGGCGTCGGCGATATTGTTGTAACCCAGTTCCTTGCCCTGAACCTGTTCGGCATAGGCCACGCCCGGACGGCGCTCGCCGGTGCGGTAGAAGGCGCCCGTCTGATGCGGGTTCTCGCCATAGCGCAGGGTCTGGGCCAGGGCGCCCGCGATGGACTTGCGAGCCGGCGCGGCATCCTCGAGCTGACCGGCGAACCAGCCGGAGACGGCGGCGTCATAGGCGGCGGTGCGGGCGAAGGCGCGGGCGGCCAGGCGCTTGCGCAGGGCCAGATCGGTCGAGCCTTGGGTCTTCAGCGCCTCAAGGATCAGGCCGATGCTCTCGCCGTCGACGGCGACAGCGACATAGCCGTGGTTCTTGGAACCCGAGCGGATCATGGCCGGGCCGCCGATGTCGATGTTCTCGACCGCCGCCTCGAAGGCGCCGCCGGCCGCGACGGTGCTTTCGAACGGATAGAGGTCGATCCAGACGATATCGATGGCGCCGATGCCGTGGTCGGTCATGGCCTGGGCATGGTCGGCGGCGTCACGCACGCCCAACAGGCCGCCGTGAACGATGGGGTGCAGGGTCTTGACCCGGCCGTCCATCATCTCGGGGAAGCCGGTCAGATCAGCCACGTCCTTGACCGGAAGACCCAGTTTCTCGATCGCCGCGCGCGTCCCGCCGGTCGAGACCAGTTCGACGCCCAGATCGTGCAGGGTGCGGGCCGCGTCCTCCAGCCCGGCCTTGTCGGACAGAGAGATCAGGGCGCGTTGCGGCTTGACCCGGTCAGGAGCGGGCGGAAAGTCGGGAGCGGCGGGCATGGGCGGCGTCCGTGATGGCAGGGGAGGATGGCGGGCCGTCTAGACCCAAACCGCTTCGCCGTCACCCCACGGACGGTTTCAGAGCGTCACGTCGGTTCGCCGCTGGCGCCGGCCGGACTCAGCTTCCAGCGGATCTTTGTCTCGCTGTCGGTGCGGGCCGAGCCGCGCACCACGATCTGCAGCGAACGGCGGGTCAGGCCGGCGTCGATATGGACGCTGGGCTCGATGGCCACGTCCGGGCCATCGGTCCTGAACCACCAGCCGCGACCCGAGGCGCCGCGCAGCAGGATCGACCGCCGGTCGCGGGCCAGAGAGGCCTGAACCCCCGGCTCCAGATGGAAGCGGATGGCGTAGGGAGCCGCGATCTGGCGCACCATCTCCTTGCGGCCTGGCGTGGGGAACAGCTTTTCTTCGGCCCGCAGTTCGTCCAGGCGCTGGTCCAGATAGAGCCGGCGTTGATGGTTCAGGCCGAACAACTCATTCCAGCCGTCGTGTTCCATCTCCAGCCAGACGGCGCCGTCGCCGTCGCGCAGGTCGGTGGTCACATGGATCGGCGGTCCGACCAGGCGCGGACCCAACAGGTCGCCCTTCCAGCCGCCCAGCGGTTCGTTCAGCGACCGCTCGCCCAGCGTTAGGGTCGAGTGGGCGGGCGTCAGGCGAAGGGCCTGGCGGTCGGTGGAAGCCGGCGTCCACCCCGAGCCGGTCACCAGACGATCCTTGCCGCAGGCGATCTCCAACGCCAGCGGCTGGGCGCAGGCGGCCGCCCCCCACGCGTCGCGCGCCGGCGGAGCGGTGTCGGCGATGATGGTCAGCAGGGGGCTGGCGATGCGCGTCAGGCCGGCGACCGCACCGGTCGCTGCAGGCGCATCTTCGCTTCTGGCCATCGCTTCGTCATCGTGGGCGCGGGCGGCCGCGACGCGTTCGAAGGTGGAGGGGCCGCCGCCCTGGAAGCTGGCCAGACGGCCATCGGGCAAGGTCAGCAGACGCAGGCCCTGTGTCAGCCGGGCGATGGCGGCCGAGACGCTCTCTGGCGTCGGTTCGGACAGTTGCGACAGGGCGTCGTCCAGCGTCAGCAGGTCGAGCAGCAGCTCGAGGCCCGCCTCGGGACTGCGCGAGGCGTGGCCGCCGTCAGCCTGCACCGTCGTCTTCAAGGCGCCGTCAAGCCGCGACAGTGCGCGGCGACGCAAGGCCTGCCCTGGCGCCCCCGCCAGCACGCAGCCGCCGATGGCCGCCGCCGTCAACCGCTCGGCCCGGCTGGCCAGACCGCCAGGCGGACGCAGCAGTTGTCGGGTCTGGCGCGCTAGACTGTCGGCCAGTTTCAGCCGCTCGGCCTCGGTCGCAACGGCGCCCATCCGCCGTGCGCCGCACGCCAGATTGACGGCCCGCCGCGCCAGGATTTCCGGTCCCCAGGCGAAGGGCGACCAACGGGCGAAGGCGTCGGCCCAGGCCAGGGTCAGACGCAGCGCCTCGCGCGCGCCTCGGTCGCCTTGGGCCATCAGCCCCGGCATCCAGGCGAAAGCGTGAAGCTCGACCGCAAAGGGCCGCGAAGGACTGGGCCGGTTCCACGGATCGGACGGGGGCTCGACCTCCATCGAGGCGCCGGCCAGCATGAAACGCCCGGCCAGAACATTGCGCCCCGGCGCCGGATCGTGCGGACGGAAATCACGCGGCGTGGCGGCGAAGGCCGTCACCTTGCCTCCGCCCAGCGGCGACCCCAGCGTCAGGCCGTAACCGGGCAGGCCGTACAGCTCGATCCACAGCTGCCGCGTCGCCAACCGGCCGGCGATAGCGGGCCACAGGCCGGGTCCGGCGATCGTGTCGCCCGATCGCACCGGCGTGCGCACCGGCGCGCCAGGCAGGCCGGGAATCTGACCCGAGGCGACGTCCAGCGTCGTTTCCTGGCCCCGCGGGGCGAAGGGGCCGAGCGGGCTCACGCGAAGCTCTGAGCAGCCGGCGCAGCCTTCAGGGCGACGATATTGGTCGCGTAATCGCCCTTGAACACGAACGAGCCGGCGACCAGCGCATCGGCGCCGGCGGCGACGCAGGCTGCGGCGTTGGCGGAGGTCACGCCGCCGTCCACCTGAAGGTGAGCCGACGAACCGGCGCGGTCGAGAATGGCTCGCGCGCCCGCGATCTTCTTCAGCGAACTGTCGATGAATTTCTGACCGCCGAAGCCCGGATTGACCGACATGATCAGCACCAGATCGACCAGATCGACCACCTCTTCCAGGATCGACAGCGGCGTCGCCGGATTGAACACGACGCCCGCCTTGGCGCCCAGCTGGCGAATACGGCCTAAGGTGCGGTGCAGGTGCGGCCCACTTTCAGGATGGACGGTCAGGACATCGGCGCCCGCCTCGCGGAACGCCTCCAGCCAAGGATCCACCGGCGCGACCATCAGGTGCACGTCGAACGGCAGGGTCGTGTGCGGCCGGATCGCCTTCACGATGTCGGGGCCGAGCGTGATGTTCGGCACGAAATGCCCGTCCATCACATCGACGTGAATCCAGTCGGCGCCCGCCGCTTCCAGCGCGCGGACTTCTTCACCCAGCCGCGCGAAATCGCTGGCGAGGATCGACGGGCAGATCAGAGGGGTAACGGCCATGGCCTTCCGGATAAGGCGGGTTGCGGGCAGGAGCAAGGCGCTCCCGCTCAGGACACCCGTTCCAGCATGGCCGCGAAGAAGCCGTCCAGTCCGCCGTGTTCGGCCCACATGGAGGGCAGGATGCGCAGCCAGCCTTCGGGCGTCAGCGCCTCTGGCGGGGCGCCGACGGCGGCCGGATCAGCGGCGACGGTGCGGAAGGCAGGGTTGCGACGCAGGAAGGCGATGATCTGGGTCTCGCCCTCCTCGCGCTCCAGCGAGCAGGTGCAGTAGACCAGACGGCCGCCCGGCTTCACACGCTCGGCGGCGGCGTCGAGCAGGCGGTGCTGGACGTCGGCCAGTTTGGCGACCTCTGCCGGTTTGGTGGCGCGCAGGACCTCCGGATTGCGGCGGAAGGTGCCCGTCGCAGTGCAGGGGGCATCCAGCAGAACGGCGTCGAAGGTGCGGACATCCTCCCAGTCCTCGGCCGGAACGGCGACGACCTCGGCGGTCAGGCCGGTCCGCTCAAGGTTTTGCGTCAGGCGTTTCAGGCGCGGGCCCGAACGGTCGAGCGCGACGACCGACGCGCCGGCGGCCGCCAGTTGCAGCGTCTTGCCTCCGGGCGCGGCGCACATGTCCAGGGCGGTTTCGCCCGGGTTCACATCCAGCAGCCGGCCGGGCACGGCGGCGGCCGCGTCCTGGACCCACCAGTCGCCGTCCTCGAAACCGGGCCAGCCGGCCACATCGCCGCGACGGCCGGTGCGAACCGTGCCCCCGGGCAAGGCTTCCCCCTCGACAGCCGCAGCCACGGCGGCGGGATCGACGCTCGGCTTCAGGCTGAGATCGGTCGCGGGTTCTTCGCGCGCGGCCAAGGCCAGACCCGCCAGGGCAGCTTCGCCATAGGTCGCCTTCCAGCGCGCCGCGATCCAGTCCGGCAGATTGCTCTCGGCCGTCGTCAGGCCGGGGCCTTCGCGCCCCACCCCGCGCAGCACCGCATTGACCAGGTTCTTGTAGGGCCGGGTCTTGGGATCGCGCTCGGCCAGTTTCACCGCCGTCGAAACGGCGGCGAAGGCGGGCGTTTCCAGCACCAGAGTCTGGGCCAGGGCGATGCGCATCAGGGTGCGCACAGCCTCGGGCGGAGACTTCTTCAGGCGGCGATCCAGGATCTGGTCGATCTCGCCCAGACGACGCAGGGCCGCCATGGCGACGGCGCGAGCGAAGGCGCGATCCATCGGCTCAAGCGCGCGGGCGGCGGGCTGAGACAGGGCTTCGTCCAATCCGTTGCGCTTCTCCAGCGCGGCGTTCAGCAGGATGCCGGCGACGACGCGGGCCTCCACGCCGATATCGTCCTGCGACGGCCCTTGAGCGGCCTCGGCCGGGGCCGGGCGCGGGCGGCCCTTGGTGGCCATGCGACGCCCGCGCGCCTGCGAGCTCTGCCCGCCCCGTCCCTCGGTGCTCATACCGCCACCTGCGCGCCAAGCTCGACCACGCGGCCGGGCGGGATGTGGAAGAAGTCGGTCGGATTGGCGGCGTTGCGCATCAGGAAGATGAACAGCTTGTCCTGCCACAGCGGCATGCCCTGACGCGCCGACGGGATCAGCGAACGACGCCCCAGGAAGAAGCTGGTCGACATGATGTCGAACTTCAGCCCCTGTTTGCGGCAAAGACCGAGGGCGCGCGGCACGTTCGGCGTCTCCATGAAGCCGTACGTCACTGTGACCTTCTTGAAGTCGTCGTTGATCGGCTCCATCCGCACCCGGTCGGCCTCCTTGACGCGCGGGCGCTCGGAGGTGCGCACGGTCAGGATGACGTTCTTCTCGTGCAGCACCTTGTTGTGCTTGAGATTGTGCATCAGGGCGACCGGCGCGACGTCGGGATCCGAGGTCAGGAAGATGGCCATACCCGGCGCACGGTGCGGCGGCCTGGCCTGAAGCATCTCGATCAGGTCGTTCAGCGGCAGGCTGTCCTTGCGCGTCTTGGCCGTCAGGATCTGCGTCCCGCGCACCCAGGTCCACATGACCACGACCAGCAGGGCGCCCAGCACCAGCGGCATCCACGCCCCGTCCGGTATCTTCAGCAGGTTGGAGGTCAGGAAGACGCTGTCGATGAAGGCGAATGGAATGAGGGTTCCGGCCACCGCCCACATCGGCCACTTCCAGCCCTTGCGGATGACCGAATAGGCCATCAGCGTGTTGACCAGCATGGTGCCGGTCACCGCCACCCCATAGGCGGCTGTAAGGTTATGCGAGCTCTGGAACACGACCAGCAGCACCAGAACGCCGACCATCAGGAAGGTGTTCACCGCCGGCACGAAGATCTGGCCGGCCTGGGTCTCGGAGGTGTTCTTGATGTCGATACGCGGCAGAAGACCCAACTGCACCGCCTGCTGCGTCACAGAGAAGGCGCCGGTGATCACCGCCTGGGAGGCGATGACGGTCGCGGCGGTCGCCAGGATCAGCATCGGCCAATAGGCGAACTGCGGCACCATGTTCCAGAACGGGTTCTCGGACGCGGCCGGATTGTCCAGGATCAGGGCGCCCTGGCCCAGATAGTTCAGCGTCAGGCACGGCAGGACGAAGGCCAGCCAGCCCATGCGGATCGGCGCTTTTCCGAAATGGCCCATGTCGGCATAGAGGGCCTCGGCCCCCGTGACGGCCAGGAAGACGCTGCCCAGGATCACAAAGCCCAGGAAGCCGTCATTGAGCAGAAGCATGACGCCATAGTGGGGCGACAGGGCCCGCAGCACGCTGACGTCGTCGAAGATATGATACAGCCCCAGCGCGCCCAGGCTCAGGAACCAGACGCCGGTGATCGGGCCGAAATATTTGGCCAGGCTGGCCGTGCCGCGCGACTGGACCAGGAACAGGGCGATCAGAATACCGGCCGAGATCGGCACGATGAAGGAGTCCAGCCGCCCGGCCAGACCGGGCGCGTCCTGCAGGCCTTCGACGGCGGACAGGACCGAGATGGCGGGCGTGATGATGCCGTCGCCATAGAACAGGGCCGCGCCGCAGACGCCAAGGATGAAGATCCAGGCGCTGCGCCGACCGACCGCGAACTGCGCCAGCGCCATCAGCGACAGGGTGCCGCCCTCGCCCTTGTTGTCGGCGCGCATCAGGAAGAAGACGTATTTGAACGTCACCACCACCATCAGCGCCCAGAACGCCAGCGACACGACGCCGATCACCGCCAGATCACCCCCGACGCCGGAGCGCGCATGGTCGATCGCCTCGCGCAGGGCGTAGAGCGGGCTTGTGCCGATGTCGCCGAAGACGACGCCGATCGCGCCGATGGTCAGGGCCCAGAAGCCGCCGTGCTTGGCGGCCTGGCCGCCCGGGATGTGGGAGTCCGGACCCGTGGCGTGGGTGGGCTTGTCCGGCGTGTTCGACGCGGGCGAGGGAGCGCTCGCGTCGTGGGGAGTGTCCCCGGCCATGCGTATCCTCCGGGTCTCCGACGCGGCGTCGGTCCCTTCAAAGCGGCGAGCCTTTAGGCCCATTCCACGCGGTCTTCAATCGCGCCGCAGCGGATTCGGTTTCGGCGTTCTGCGGCGCGATTTGTGATTCGGCCCCTGAACGCCTATTTTCGCATCAGGAACAGAACCATGTCAGACAGCCAACGCTTCCCCGTCGCCGCCCACGCCCTGGCCTATATGGCCCACAAGGGCGCGTTCGGGCCTGCGCAGGCGATGCCCAGCGGCGTGCTGGCGTCCTCGATCCCGACCAATCCCGTCGTGGTGCGTCGGGTGACCGCCCTTTTGGCCAAGGCCGGGCTGATCGCCACCCGTCCGGGCGCCACCGGCGGCTCCTGGCTGTTGCGTCAGCCTGAGAACATTCGGCTGGATCAGGTGCTGAAGGCGGTGAACGGCTGCGCCCACATCGGCTCGCCACCCGCCGGCGCCAAGGGTTGTCCGATCAGCGAACACATCCCGCGTCAGGTCGCCAAGGCCCTGACCGCCGCCGACGAAGCCGCGACCGAGGCCCTGTCCAAGATCACCATCGCCGATCTTTTGGCCGAAAACCCGATCGCGCTGGTGGCCTTCGCGCCGCACAAGTCCTGCCCCGTCGCGGCCTGATCGATCTGTGAGCCGAACCGTCCTGATCACCGGCGCCTCTGCCGGCATCGGCGCGGCCCTGGCCCGGACCTATGCGGCCGAGGGCTGGAATCTGATCCTGACGGCGCGTCGCCAAGGCCCGTTGCAGGCTCTGGCCGACGAACTGACCGCTGCCAACGGCGTGACCGCGACCGTGATCCCCGAAGACCTGGCCGACCCCGCAGCGCCCGAGCGGCTGGTCGCGACCATCGCGGCCAGTGGCCTCACCGTCGACGGCTTGGTCAACAATGCGGGATTCAGCCGGGTCACCGGCTTTCTGGATACCGACCTGAGCGCCCACCGCGCCATGATCCAGGTCATGCTGACCGCGCCGGTCGAGTTGTCGCGGCTGGTGCTGCCCGGCATGATCGAGCGCGGCTTCGGCCGTGTGCTGAACGTCGCCTCGCTGGCCGGCCAGATGCCCGCGACGGGCGGCGACACCCTGTACGGGCCGATCAAGAGCTTTCTGATCAAGGCGTCGCAGGGCTTGCATCTGGAGACGCAGGGAACCGGCGTTCACGTGACGGTACTGAACCCCGGCTACACCCTGACCGAGTTCCACGACGTCAACGGTTCGCGCGAGCAGGTCTCCAGCGCCTATCCGGCCTGGATGTGGATGGACGCCGCGCGCGTGGCGCGCATCGGCCATGACGCCTGCGAGGCCAACCGTCCCAGCGTCACCCCCGGCGTCATGAACAACGTCATGGCCGGACTGGCGCGCTTCCTGCCCGATGGCCTGGCGCTCCGCATGGTGGCGAACCACGCGAAGCGGCTAGACCGGATCTGATTAGATGTGGATGGCGTGCCCGAGGGCGCGCAGGCTGGCCTCGTGGAAGGCTTCGCCCAGCGTCGGGTGGACGTGAATCGTCCCGGCGACGTCTTCCAGCACGGCGCCCATCTCCAGCATCTGGGCGAAGCTGTTGGACAGTTCCGACACATGCTGGCCCACCGCCTGTATACCCAGGATGCGATGATCGCCCTTGTTCGCGATCACCCGCACGAAGCCGCCATCCTCACCCGCCTCGATGGCCAGGGCGCGACCGATCGCGGCGAAGGGGAAGACCGACTGGATCACATCGTCGCGGCCCGCGACCTCGTTCGGGCCCAGACCGGCCGAGACGATTTCCGGCTCGGTGAAACAGACCGCGGCGATGGTGACGGGGTCGAAGATGCGGTCATGGCCGGCGATGATTTCGGCGACCACTTCGCCCTGGGCCGAACCCTTGTGGGCCAGCATGGGTTCGCCGGTCAGGTCTCCGACCGCCCAGACGTTCTTCATGCTGGTGGCGCAGCGCTGGTCGATCTTCACGAACGGACCGGCCATGGCCACGCCCATGTTTTCCAGACCCCAGCCTTGCGTACGCGGACGCCGGCCGACCGTGACCAGCACCTTGTCGGCATCCAGTTGCAGCGGCTCGCCGTCCTTCGTCGTGATCGACAGCTTCCCGTCGCCGAAGCCTCCAGCGCGTGCGCCCAGATGCAGCTCGACGCCATGCTTCTCCAGCCATTTGGCGACCGGATCGGTCAAGGCCTTGTCGTAGAGCGGCAGGATGCGCTCGGCCATTTCGACGATGGCCACCTCTGCGCCCAGCTTGCGATAGGCGATGCCCAGTTCCAGCCCGATATAGCCGCCGCCCACGACGACCAGCTTCTTGGGAACCTCCGACAGGCTCAGCGCCTCGGTCGAGGAAATGACGTCGCCGCCGAACGGCAGGAAGGGCAGCTCGACCGGCTCGGACCCGGTCGCCAGGATGACGTGTTCGGCGGTGATACGGATGTCGCCTTCGTCGGTTTTCACCACGCAGGTCTTGGCGTCGGCGAACTCGGCCCAGCCCTTGATAACCTTGACCTTGGCCTTCTTCAGCAGGGCCGCGACCCCAGCGTTCAGCTTACGGACGATGCCGTCCTTCCACGCGACCGTCTGCGACAGGTCGATGGCCGGCGCCGCCGCGGTTATGCCCAGCGTCCCGCCGCCGGCCGCCTTGGCCACCGTCTCAAACTTGCCCGCCGCATGGATGATGGCCTTGGACGGAATGCAGCCGACGTTCAGGCAAGTGCCGCCCAGCCCATCGCCGCCGTCCACCAACACGGTGTCGAGGCTCAACTGGCCGCAGCGAATGCCCGCGACATAGCCGCCGGTGCCCGCGCCAATGATGAGGACTTTGGTTTTCAGGGTTTGGGTCAACGATAGGCCTCAAGGCGGGTGCTGAACTGCGGAGGAACTTGCTGGGGCTCGAAAACGCGGACCGCACCGGATCCAGATTCCATGGCCAAAACGATGTCGCCGGGTTTGACGCGCTGGAAATCGACGCAAATCATGCCTTGATAGCCGCCCAGCGGACGGGCGGTTTCCGCAGCGGTCAGGGTGTATGTCTCTTGCGGGGCGCCTTGAAGCGTTTCCAGTCTGGCGATGGTCGCCTTGGATTGAATGACCTCGATGGTCGGCGTCCGCCTGGGTTCAGCCAAACGCTCCACCGTCGTTACGCGCCCGATGAAAAGCGCCGGCCCATCGGACCGTAGCAGAGACGACCATGCCGGCGGCGGCTCAGGTATGCAGGCGTTCGCGGACGAGGCGACGACGCCAACGGCTGCTAGCAGGCTGGCGCCGAAGGTCAGCGCTTTGATTTTGACTTGCCGCATCACATTACCCTTCCGATCCCGATGATCCTCTCTCGGCGAGGAAAGAGGATCATCAAGAGCCATGGCGCCGATTTCGAGGTGATAGCCATCGGCGCGGACGGACCTCGCTTTCCCGCTTAGGAAATGGGCATCAACCCATCCACAGCGTCGCCGGGTTCTCCAGAAGCCCCTTGATCCGCTGCACGAACACCGCCGCGTCGTGACCGTCGACGATACGGTGATCGAAGCTGGAGGACAGGTTCATCATCTTGCGCACGACCATCTGGCCGTCCTTGACCACGACCCGTTCGGCGATCTTGTTCGGACCGACGATGGCGACCTCGGGGTGGTTGATGATCGGGGTGTGGACCACCCCGCCCAGCGTGCCCAGCGAGGTGATGGTGATGGTCGAACCCGACAGTTCCTCACGCTTGGCCGAACCGTCTTTGGCGGCGCCCGACACACGCGCGATTTCCAGAGCCGTATCGTAGGGGTCGCGCGCCTCGGCATGGCGGACCACCGGCACCATCAGGCCATTCGGGGTCTGGGCGGCGATGCCCAGATGGACCGGGGCGTGCTGAGTCAGGACGCCGGCTTCGTCGTCATAGGTGGCGTTGATCTGGGGCTGGTCGCGCAGGGCGACGACGATGGCGCGGGCGATGAAGGGCAGGACGTTCAGCTTGGGCTGATCCTTGGACTTCGTCGCGTTCAGATGGGCGCGCAGCTCCTCCACCGCCGTCATGTCGATTTCCTCGACATAGGTGATGTGGGGAATGCGGCGCACGCTCTCGGCCATCTTCTCCGCAATCTTGCGGCGCAGGCCGATGATCTTGACCTCGGTCGTCCCTTGCGCCTTCGCATAGGTCGAGCCGCCGCCGGACGGCGCCGACGCGGGTTGCGAACCGCCGCGCGCGATGAAGCCGTCCAGATCCTCGTGCGTGATCCGACCCGCCGGGCCGGAACCGGGCACGAAGGTCAGATCGACGCCCAGGTCCCGCGCGCGATTGCGCACGGCCGGCGAGGCCGACGGGCGTTCGCCGGGCGCGCGGCCCGTCAGGGCGGGCACAGGCTTGGACGGCGCAGTCGCTGAAGGCGCCCTTTGAGCCGTCGAAACCGCGGCGGAAGCCGCCGTCGCATTCTCCGCCGGCTTCGGGGCCGGTTTCGGCGCCGCGACGGGCGTCGAGACATTGCCCCGACCCTCGACATCGAACGCGACCAGCGGTCCGCCGACCGGCACCGACTTGCCCGGCTCGCCGTACAGGGCGACGACCGTTCCGGCGACCGGCGAGGTGATTTCGACCGTGGCCTTGTCGGTCATGATGTCGGCGATGATCTGATCTTCCTCGACCGCATCCCCGACCTTGACGTGCCAGCCGACCAACTCGGCCTCGGCCGTGCCTTCACCGACGTCAGGCAGTTTGAAGACATAGTTGCCGGATGTCGGCGCCTCGACAGCGGGGGCTGCCGGCGTCTCAACCTTCGGCGCTTCGGCGACCACGGGCGCGGGGTCCGGTTTGGCGACGGCAGGGGCGGCAGGCGTCGGGGCGTCATCGGCATTGCCCGCCCCCTCGACCTCGAACTCCACCAGGGGGCCGCGCACCGGCACCATGGCGCCGGGTTCGCCGTGCAGGGCGACGACCTTGCCGCTGACCGGGGCGGTGATCTCGACCGTGGCCTTGTCGGTCATGACGTCGGCGACGATCTGGTCCTCGGCGACGACATCGCCGACCTTGACGTGCCATCCGACCAGTTCGGCCTCGGCGGTGCCTTCGCCCACGTCGGGCAGTTTGAAGACGAAACGACCCATCTTATCGACCTCCCGTCATGACGCTCTTCAAGGCGTCTGCGACCCTTTGCGGCCCCGGGAAATATTCCCATTCGAAAGCGTGCGGATAGGGCGTGTCCCAACCGGTGACGCGCGCGATCGGCGCTTCCAGCGAATAGAAGCAGCGCTCCTGCACCAGGGCCGACAGTTCGCCGCCAAAGCCCGAGGTCTTGGGCGCCTCATGCACGATGACGCAGCGGCCGGTCTTCTTCACCGAGGCCTCGATGGCTTCGATGTCCAGCGGCACGAGCGTGCGCAGGTCGATGACCTCAGCGTCCACGCCCGCGTGCTCCGCGCCGGCCAAGGCGACCCAGACCATGGTCCCATAGGCGAGGATGGTGACGTCGTTTCCTTCGCGCATCACGCGCGCCTTGCCGATCGGCTCGACATATTTGCCGGTCGGGACCTGGGCCAGATCCTGGGCCTTCCACGGGCTGACCGGCTTCTCGTGCCAGCCATCGAATGGGCCGTTGTAGAGGCGTTTCGGCTCGAAGAAGACGACCGGATCGTCATCCTCGATGGCGGCGGTCAGCAGGCCCTTGGCGTCATAGGGGTTGGACGGAATGACGACCTTCAGACCCGCGATATGGGTGAACAGGCTTTCGGGCGACTGGCTGTGGGTCTGGCCGCCGAAGATGCCGCCGCCGTAAGGGCTGCGCACCGTGATCGGCGAGGTGAACTGACCGCCCGAGCGGTAGCGCATCTTGGCCGCTTCCGAGACGATCTGGTCGTAGGCCGGGTAGATGTAGTCGGCGAACTGGATCTCGACGACGGGACGCAGGCCATAGGCGCCCATGCCGATGGCGGCGGCGACGATGCCGCATTCCGAGATCGGGGCGTCGAAACTGCGGGTCAGGCCATGCTTCTGCTGCAGCTTGTCGGTGACGCGGAAGACGCCGCCGAAATAGCCGGCGTCCTCGCCGAACGACAGGACGTTGGCGTCTTCGGCCATCTTGACGTCGATGGCCGAGTTCAGCGCCTGGATCATGTTCATGGGGACCACGCCCGCGCCCGTCGTTTCCGAGGCGGGGGCGGCGTTCTGGTCGACCATGTCGGGCTCGACGCCGTCGTTGCGATCGGCGTCGGTGAAGGTGGTTTGCTCGCTCATGGTCAGACCCCCACCTCGCGGCGCTGTTCGATCAGGCGCCAGTCTTCGGTCGCATAGACCTCTTCAAACATCGTCTTCACGCTGGGGCGCGACTGGCCCAGGGTGCCGATGGCTTCGGACTCCTTGCCGGCGGCGCGGACCTGTTCGACGGCGTCCTTCAGCGCGGCCGTGTGACGCTCGTCGTCCCATTCGCCGATGACAATCAGATGCTGGCGCAGACGTTCGATCGGATCGCCCAGCGGCCATTTCTCATGCTCGTCGCCGGGGCGATAGCGGCTGGGGTCGTCGGATGTCGAGTGCGGGGCGCCGCGATAGGTGAACAGCTCGATCACCGTCGCGCCCTGGTTCGAACGCGCCCGTTCCTCGGCCCACTGGGTCGCCGCCCAGACCGCCAGGAAGTCGTTGCCGTCCACCCGCAGGGCCGGCAGGCCATAGCCGATGGCCTTGGAGGCGAAGGTGGTCTCCAACCCGCCTGCGATGCCCTGGAAGGAGCTGATGGCCCACTGATTGTTGACGACGTTCAGGATGACCGGGGCGCGATAGACGGAGGCGAAGGTCAGCGCGTTGTGGAAGTCGCCTTCGGCCGTGGCGCCGTCGCCGATCCAGCTGATGGCGATCTTGTCGTCGCCCTTGTAGGCGCTGGCCATGGCCCAACCGACGGCCTGCGGCACCTGGGTGCCCAGATTGCCGCTGATGGTGAAGAAGCCATAGTCCTTGGCCGAATACATGATCGGCAGCTGGCGGCCTTTGATCGGATCTTCGGCGTTGGAATAGATCTGGTTCATCATCGCCACCAGCGGATAGCCGCGCGCGATCAGAAGCCCCTGCTGACGATAGGTGGGGAAGCCCATGTCCTCGCGGCTCAGGATCATGCCCTGCGCCACCGCGATGGCCTCCTCGCCGGTGCACTTCATATAGAAACTGGTTTTGCCCTGGCGGTGGGCGCGGTGCATCCGATCGTCGAAGGCGCGGGTCAGGATCATGGCCTTCAGACCCCGGCGCATCGTCTCGGGATCCAGGCGCGGGTTCCACGGACCGACCGCGGCGCCCTCATCGTCCAGCACCCGAATCAGGCGGAAGGCGAGATCGCGCATCTGATAGGGGGTCGATCCGACCTCGGGCCGCTCGACCACGCCGGCAGGGTCCATCTGCAGATGGCTGAAGTCCGGCGTATCGCCGGGACGGCCGGACGGCTCTGGCACGCGCAACGACAGGGGCTGGCTGTTCTTTTTGTTCATCTTATCGTTCATGCGGGCGTCCATATCCGTTCTGGGGTCCGTCCGTGTTTCCTCTGGACGTGTGATAACACGCCGCTTAAGCAGGTGCTCGCTCAATTTGACCTTGCGCAATCCCGATATCGGGTATTTTATTTCGCGATAATCATAATCGGAGAAACGCATTGGCCGACGAACTCGACCCCATCGACGCCCGCATCCTGGATATCCTGCAACAAGACGCCGGGCTGTCGGTCGCAGAGGTCGCCGATCGCGTCGGGCTGTCGGCCTCGCCCTGCTGGCGGCGGATCAAGCGGCTGGAAGACTCCGGCCTAATCACCAAGCGCGTCACCCTGCTGAACGCGCAGTTGCTGGGCCTGGACTTCGAAGTCTACGCCATCGTCAAACTGATGCTGCCCTCGGCGGACAATCTCAATATCTTCGAGGCCGCCGTGGCCAAGTGGCCTGAGGTGGTCCAGTGCGCCACCATCACGGGGCGCGAGGACTATGTGCTGCGCATCATCACCTCGGACATGCACGCCTTCGACCTGTTCCTGCGCGAGAAGCTGCTGGCCTTGGGCATCGTCTCGGACTGCGAAAGCCACATCGTCACGCGCGGCGTGAAGAATGTGACCGCCCTGCCTCTTGGCATCATCACGCCTCACGTCGGATAACGTCGCTCAGGCGGCGCGGGCCGCACTGGGAGCCGACACATGATCGAACTGGTGATCGACGCACGCCGCAAGGACCTCGGCGGGTTTGAGGTCGGGCGCGTCCTGCCCTTCCATTCGCGGCGGATGGTCGGGCCCTTCATCTTCCTGGACCAGATGGGACCGGCCGAGTTCGCGCCGGGCGCCACGGCCATCGACGTGCGACCGCATCCGCACATCGGCCTGTCGACCCTGACCTATCTGTTCGAGGGCGAGATCATGCACCACGACAATCTCGGCTACGATCAGGCGATCCGGCCGGGTGAGGTCAACTGGATGACCGCCGGCAAGGGCATCGTCCATTCAGAGCGCACCGATCCGCTGAAGAAGAGCAAGGGCGGGCCGATGCACGGCATGCAGGCCTGGGTCGCCCTGCCCGATGAGGCGGAGGAGATGGACCCGGCCTTCCATCACCTGGGCGAAGACGCCCAGCCGGCTTACGAGAACGGCGGCCTGTTCGCGCGTCTAGTCGCGGGCGAAGCTTACGGCGCCAAGGCGGCCGTGCCGGTGTCGTCGCCGCTGTTCTATATCCATTGGGAGCTTCAGCCCGGCGTGCGCACCGCTCCGCCGTCCGGCAAGGGGGCAGGGGGCATGAGCGAACGTGCGCTCTATGTGGCCAAGGGCTCGATCGAGGTCGGCGACCGCACCTTCCATGAGGGCCAGATGATCGTGCTGGAGCCGACGGCCGAGCCGACGGTCAAGGCCCTGACCCAGTCAACCGTCATGGTGCTGGGGGGCGAGCCGGTGGGGGAACGGCTGATCTGGTGGAACTTCGTCGCCTCCAGCCAGGCCCGCATCGATCAGGCCAAGGCCGATTGGAAGGCGGGCCGGATGACGCTGCCAAACGCCGACGATCTGGAGTTCATCCCCCTGCCCGACGAACCCGCAAAGGCGCAGGCGGAGCCTGCGCCAGTGGCGCCCAAGCCGACCGATCCGGTCTAGCGGCCAGGCAGAAGGTGACGCGACGAGGTCGGATCGCTACATGCGGCCTATGAACTTCGATTTCGACGCCCAGGTCACCGCCGCCCTGTTCGACAACACCGGCGCCGTCTTCGCCCTTGGCGACGGCTCGGTCCGGTTCGAGGACCGAACGCGGGTGGAGGCGCACGACGGCGCCGTGCTGTGCGCCTGCGTTCATCCGTCCGGCGACGGGATCGTCACAGGCGGCGATGACGGCAAGGTCGTCTGGAGCCGTCGCGACGAGGACCCGGTCGTTCTGGCCACGGCCAAGAACCAGTGGATCGACGCCATCGACGCCTCGCCGGCCTCGGGCCTGATCGCCTTTTCCTTCGGCCGCACCCTGTCGGTGATCGACCCCAAGGAGGTCGGCTTCCGGCGCGACTTCCAGCACGAGCGCACCGTCTCCGGCGTCGCCTTCGAGCCCAAGGGCCGGCGCATCGCCACCTCGACCTATGGCGGGGCGGCGCTGTGGTATGCGCGGATCGAAAAGCAGCAGCCGGTTAAGCTCGCCTGGGCCGGGTCGCACACCGGCGTCGCCTTTTCGCCCGACGGCGCCTTCGTCGTCACGACCATGCAGGACAATCAGATGCATGGCTGGCGCATCAAGGACGCCAAGAATCTGCGCATGGGCGGCTATCCGGGCAAGGTGCGGTCGATGGCCTTCCTGGCGAATGGTCAGCTGATGGCGACCTCGGGCGCGCAGGGCGCGGTGCTGTGGCCCTTCATCGGATCGAACGGGCCGATGGGGCGCGAAGCGACCGAGATCGGCTATGACGACACGACCCTGGTCAATCTGGTCTCGGCCCGCGCCGATCACGGCCTGCTGGCCGCCGGCCTGACCGACGGTCGGGTCTGGGTGGCGCATCCGGCCGCCCAGGGTCTGAACTTCGTCAAGGCCGAGAAGGGTCCGGCCATCGTCGCCCTGTCGCTCAGCCCCGCCGTCGACAAGGTGGCGTGGGCCGACGAAGACGGCGCCGCCGGAGTTTTGATTCTCTGATGGCGACGGGCCGCAAGAGCTGGCGTCGCGTGGTGCTGACCGCGATTCTGATCCTGGCCCTGATCCCGGTCGCGGGCGTGCTGATCGTCGCCATCGTCCCGCCGCCGCCCACCATACTGATGCTGCGCCAACTCGCGAGGGGCGACGGCATGGACTATCAGTGGCGCGGTCTGAACCAGATTTCGCCCAACCTGGTGAACGCCGCCATCGCCGCCGAGGACGCCCGGTTCTGCAGCCACCATGGCTTCGACATGGAGGCGATCCAGAAGGCCCTGGACCACAACGCCGAGGGCGGGCGCCTGCGTGGCGGCTCGACCATCAGCCAGCAGACGGCCAAGAATGTCTTCCTGTGGCCCGGCCGCGACTGGATCCGAAAAGGTCTGGAGGCGGGCTACACCGTCCTGATCGAGGCCGTGTGGTCCAAGCGCCGGATCATGGAGGTCTATCTGAACGTGGTGGAATGGGCGCCCGGCGTCTATGGCGCCCAGGCCGCGTCGCGACACTGGTTCGGCAAGGACGCCCGCGACCTGAGCCCGCGTGAGGCGGCGCGTCTGGCCGCCATCCTGCCGGCCCCGCGCCGTTACGAAGCCGCCGCGCCCGGCCCCTATGTGCGTCGGCGCGCCGCGCGCGTTCAGGCAGCCATGGGCACGGTGCGCAATGAAGGTCTGAACACCTGCGTCGTCGGTCGCTGAACCGTCACGCTTGACGGGCGACCGGGCCTGACCTCTCCTGCCCGCGCTGTTCAGGAGATCCATCATGAAGCGTCAGATGATGACCGCCGTCGCGGTCTGCGCCCTCGCCTTCGCCGCCGGCTGCGCCAGCACCAGCGAACCCGCCGCCGCAGCCCCGGGGGTCGAACAGACGGCCTCGACGACGCCTGCGCCGGCCGTCAGCGGCATGCGCGCCGACTATCCGATCACCGCCGAGGGCGCGACCGCCTTCATCGCCGACGCCGAAACCAAATGGGCCGAGGTCAGCGAATATGTCGCCCGCATCCAGTGGGCGCGCGCCACCAACATCACCTTCGACACCATGTGGCTGGAGTCCAAGGCCAACGCCGAGGCGACCGAGCTTCAGGTCCAGCTCGCCAATCAGGCGGCCAAGTTCAACGACGTCCAGGTCGATCCGGTCGTGCGGCGCAAGCTGAACCTGCTGCGGCTCAGCCTGGTCCTGCCGGCGCCCAATCGTCCCGGCGCGGCCGAGGAATTGGCCCAGATCACGACGCGGCTGGATTCGACCTATTCGACCGGCAAGTTCGACTTCAAGGGCAAGCCGATCACGTTGGACGAGGCCTCGCTGATCCTGGCCGACAGCCGCGATCCCGCCGAGACCAAGGCGCTGTATGAAGGCTGGCGCACCATCTCGCCAGTCATGCGCGACGACTACGCCCGCATGGTCGAGATCGCCAATGAGGGCTCGCGTGAGCTGGGCTTCGCCGACACCGGCGCCCTTTGGCGGTCAGGCTACGACATGCCCGCCGACGACTTCGCCGCCGAGACCGACCGGCTTTGGGCCCAGGTGAAGCCCTTCTACGAGAACCTGCACTGCTATGTGCGCGCCAGGCTGAACGCCAAATACGGCGACGCGGTCCAGCCCGACCACGGCCCGATCCGCGCCGATCTGCTGGGCAATATGTGGTCCCAGCAGTGGGGCAACATCTATGATGTGGTCGCCCCGCCCAGCGGCGGCGCCTCGAGCTACGACCTCACCGAACTGCTGAAGGCCGCCGACTACGACGCGACCAAGATGGTCAAGACGGGCGAGGGTTTCTACGTCTCGCTGGGCCTTGATCCGCTGCCCCAGACCTTCTGGGAACGCAGTCAGATCACCCGCCCGCGCGACCGCGAAGTCGTCTGTCACGCCTCGGCCTGGGACCTGGACAACGCCGACGACATCCGCATCAAGATGTGCACCAACGTCAACGGCGACGACTTCTACACCGTCCACCACGAACTGGGTCACAACTACTATCAGCGCGCCTACAAGAACCAGCCCATGCTGTTCCGCAATGGCGCGAACGACGGATTCCACGAAGCCATCGGCGACTTCGTCGGCCTGTCGGCCCTGACCCCCACTTATCTGAACCAGATCGGCCTGTTGAAGACCACGCCGGGCGCAGAGGAGGACATTCCCTTCCTGCTCAAGATGGCCTTGGACAAGATCGCCTTCCTGCCCTTCGGCCTGATGGTCGACCGCTGGCGCTGGGACGTCTTCTCGGGCGAGACGGCGCCGGCCGCCTACAACACCGCCTGGACCGCCGACATGCTGCAATACCAAGGCCTGGTTCCGCCGGGTCCGCGTCCGGCCAACGCCTTCGATCCGGGCGCCAAATACCATGTGCCCGGCAACACGCCCTATACGCGCTACTTCCTGGCCGCCATCTATCAGTTCCAGTTCCAGCGTGCGGCCTGCAAACAGGCCGGCTGGACCGGGCCGCTGCATCGCTGCTCCGTCTATGGGAACAAGGATGTCGGCGCCCGCTTCAACGCCATGCTGCAGATGGGCCAGTCCCGCCCGTGGCAGGAGGCGATGAAGGCCTTCACCGGCGACGACGGCAACGACGCTTCAGCCATCGCCGACTATTTCGCTCCGCTGAACATCTGGCTCCAGGAACAGAACCGCGGTCACCAATGCGGATGGAGCGCTGCCTGATCACACGGCGGCGTTAACCGTCCCCTTCACAATTCCCTTAACCGCCCGATGGCAAACTGAGCGCTAATCGGGCGGTCCGCGTCCTTTGGGATGGGCATGGTGAAGGTTTCCAATCGGATCGGCAGGGCGGTGAAGGCTCTGCGCATGTTCACGTCGCGCCTCTCGTCGGACCGCGGCGGCAATGTCGTGATGATCTTCGCTTTGGTGATGCCGGCGCTGATCATGCTGACCCTGGGCGGCATCGACATTAACCGGGTCACGACAGCGAAGGCCCGCGTTCAGGACGCGCTGGACGCCGCCGCCCTGGCTGCGGCGCGGTCGTCCTATACCGATCCGAAAGACCTGAAGACCGTCGCCCTGGTGGCGCTGAGAGCCAATCTGCGCAACGCCTCGGTGGAGCCGTTCGCCGACGACGCCGTCAAGATCGAGCTGACGAAAGAGCAGATCGTCATCGCCGACATCCAGGTTCAGGTGAAGACCCTGATCGCCAATGTGGTCCTGCCGCCCTATGGCAAGATTCTGGACGACACCCTGCCCGTGAGCGTCCACTCCGAGGTGAATCGATCGTCCAAGGACATCGAGGTCTCGCTGGTGCTCGACATCACCGGCTCGATGGCCAGCAACAACCGGATCGGCGATTTGAAGAACGCCGCAAACCAGTTGATCAAACTAGTCGTTCAGCCAGCCGCGAAACAGACGCCCTACTATTCCCGCATGGCCATCGTGCCCTATTCGATCGGCGTAAATCTGGGCGCTCGCGCCGACGCCGCACGCGGCGCCTCGATCGGATCGACCAGCATCACCGGAGCCACATGGGCGGCGGCGGCGGCCAAGTCGATCTCCGGCATCACGCGGGCTTCGCCGGGCGTCGTGACGGCCAACGGCCACGGGCTATCGACCGACGACTACGTCTGGATCAGCGGCGTCAGCGGCATGACCCAGATCAACAACCGCGCCTACAAGGTCGTGCGGATCGACGCCAACAAGGTATCCCTGCAATACCAATCGGGCCAGAACTGGTATGCGCTGAACACGAGCAGCGGATACAGCAGCTACAGCTCGGGCGGTCAGATCCGCAAATGCATGCGCTCCGACTGCTTCGTCACCATCACGTCCACCAATCACGGCTTGTCTGAGGACGAGGGTGTGCAGATCACTGGCGTGAACGGCATGACGGCGCTGAATACCAGCAGCGGCCTCTTTGAAGTTTACGAGCGCACATCAAAGGACGCCTTCGTCGTGCCGGTCGGGGGCACAACCTACGCCGACTATACCAACGGCGGCGCCGTTCAATGCGGCCGTGACGGATGCGCCAAGCGTGTCTTCCGCGATCCGCAATACAATCGCTTGACGGTATTCGACAATACGACCTGCGTCAGCGAACGCGCAGGATCGTCCGCCTATACCGACGCGGCCCCCGGTTCTGCCTACGTCGGCCGAAACTACGCGTCTCCACGCAATCCCTGCCCGGCAGCGACCGTTCAACCGCTGACGTCCAATATCGACACCCTGACCAGCCTGGTGAACGGGCTGTCTGTCACAGGCTCGACGGCGGGTCAGATCGGCCTGGCCTGGGGCTGGTACACGGTATCCAACCAGTTCAATGGTTTGTGGTCGTCAAACCCGGCCGCCGCCTATGCGCCGACCAAGGTGCTGAAGGCCGTGATCCTGATGACCGACGGCGAGTTCAACACCCCCTATTGTGGCGGCGTGATCGCTCGCGACGCCGGGTCCGGATCCGGCAATCTCTACGACAAGATCGCCTGCGACGCGACGAACGGCGACCCGTTCGATCAGGCCGCAAAACTGTGTACCGGCATGAAGGCCAAGGGCGTGATCGTCTACACCGTGGGCTTCTCGATCACGCCCGGCAGCGACGCAGCCAGCATCCTCAGCACCTGCGCCACCGACAAGGACAAGGCCTTCCTGCCGCAGTCGGGCGCGGACCTGTCCAACGACTTCCAGGCCATCGGACGCGACATCACCCGACTACGGATTTCCCGCTGACGGCCTAGAGCAGGCGGATTTCGCGCAGGCGTTCAGTCAGATAATCCTCGGCCAGGATGGTCTTGCCCGCATAGCGATCGGGATTGTCCGGCGTGATGGCGCTGGGCAGGGTCTCGATTGGGAAGTCCGGGTTGAAGTGCAGGAAGAAGGGCGTCGAATAGCGGGCGAAGCCGCGACGCTCAGGCGCCGGATTGACCACGCGGTGGGTCGTTGACGGCAGGACATGGTTGGTTAGCCGCTGCAACATGTCGCCGATATTGACGACCAGGGCGCCGGGCGGCGGGGCGATGTCGAGCCAGCTGCCGTCCTTGTCCTTCAGCTGAAGACCGGCCTCTTCGGCGCCGAGCAGCAGGGTGATGACATTGATGTCCTCATGCGCCCCGGCGCGCACGCCAGGCGCATCGGCCGGAACCGGCGGATAGTGCAGCATGCGCAGGACGCTGTTGCCCATGTCTACCTTGTCCGCGAAGAAGTCGTCGCCCAGCTTCAGATAGCGGGCGATGGCGCGCAGGATCTTGGCGCCGAGCGCATCCAAGTCCTCGAACATGCCATACAGATGCTCGCGGAAGCCCTCGACCTCGGTCGGCCAGACGTTGTCGCGCATATAGCGGCGATAGGGATGGCCCTCGGGCAACTCCCGGCCGACGTGCCAGAACTCCTTTAGATCGACGGTCTTGGCGTCCTTGGCCGCCTCGACCCCGAACGGGGTCAGGCCGCGTGCGCCGCCCGTACCGGGCTGATGGTATTGGCGCTTGACCTCTTCCGGCAGGGCGAAGAAGGCCTTGGCGTCGTCGATGGCTGCGGTGATGCGCGCCTCGTCCAGACCATTGTCGGCGACGACAGCGAATCCATAACGGGAAAAGGACGCGCCCAATGCGTCGCTGAACTCTTGAAAATCGGCGTCGTACTGCGTCATCGAAACCGGCTGAATGGCGCGGTCGGTCGTGTGGTCAGCCTGTGTCACGCTCACGGCGTCGTCCTCGATTTGGGGATGTGAGGCGGTTCCCATACGCCTAATCGGCGGCCTTGTCAGGGCCATGGCGCGTGCGGACGTGGAAGGCATTCATGCCCCGTACAGATTGGAACCTTCACAGTAAGCGCACGTTTCCGCGCCAGATCGCTCAAAAGAAAGGGACTATTCCATGCGCGCCAAGTTCATCGTCGCCAGTGTTTCCATCGCCGCCCTGCTGGGGGCAGCCGCCTGCACCACCACCGACCCCTATCGTTCGGGTCCGGTTCGCAACAACACCGGGACCGGCGCCATCGCGGGTGCGCTGGGCGGCGCGGTTCTCGGCTATCTGACCAACACCTCGAACGGCGAACAGGGTCGCAAGAACGCCCTGATCGGCGCCGGCATCGGCGCGCTGGGCGGCGCGGCCGTCGGCCAATATATGGATCGTCAGCAACGCGCGATGGAAGCCGAACTGTCCGGTTCCGGCGTCGGCGTGGCGCGTCAGGGCGACCTGCTTGTGCTGCGGATGCCGTCGGACGTGACCTTCGCCACAAACCAGTCGTCCATTGATCCGCGCTTCCTGCCGGTGCTGGACGATGTCGCCCGTGTTCTGCAACAGTACGACCAGTCGACCGTGGACGTGATCGGCCACACCGACTCGTCAGGCGGCGACGCGATCAACCAGCCCCTGTCGGAGCGCCGCGCCAGCAGCGTCGCGTCTGAACTGGTGCGCCGTGGCGTTCTAGCCCAACGCCTCTACGTCGCCGGTAATAGCTCGCGTAACCCGGTGGCCTCGAACGCCACCGCCGAAGGCAAGGCGCAGAACCGCCGCGTCGAAATCCTGATCCGGCCGTTCACCGGCTGATCGGCGTCAAAATCAGAATGCTTGAGGGCGGCGTCGCGAGGCGTCGCCCTTTTTCTCTGCGTGGACGCGTCACGCAGTAGGTGAGACGGCGCAAAGAAAAACGCCGCCTCCTGTCGGAAGCGGCGTTCTGTCTTTCGACAACTTCGAAGGTTGAAGCCGATCCGGACGAACCAGATCGGCTCCTGAAAGTCTTAGAAGTTGATGTCGATGGTCGCGCGGCGGTTGAGCGGTTCACGCACACCGTCGGCGGTCGGCTTGGCCAGGTTGGTTTCGCCCTTGCCGTCGAGGGCGATTACGCCGCCATTGACGCCCGAGGCGACCAGCGCGTCCGCGACGGTGCGCGAACGACGGTTGGACAGACCCAGGTTATAGGCGGCCGAACCCGAGGTGTCGGTGTAGCCGACGATCAGGACGCGCGTCGGTGCGCCCGACTTGGCGTAGTTGGCGGCCTGCGTCACCACCGAGCGGGCTTCCGCGGTCAGGTCCGAGCGATCCCAGTCGAAGTAGACCACGAACTGGCGAGCGACCGGCTTCTGAGCGACCGGCGGCGGGGGCGGCGGGGGCGGAGGAGGCGGCGGGGGCGGGGGCGGCGGCGGCGGCGGCGGGGGCGGGACGTCTTCCGCACCGAAGCTGTAGCGCAGACCCAGGGTCACGGTGTGCGACTGATCGTAGTCGCCGTCCCACTCGCCGAACTGCGTGGCGCCCACGCCCGTACCGGCCGTCGTCGAGGCGAAGTTGGCGTCGCCCGTCAGGTAGCGGTAGGTCAGGTCGATGTTGGCGCGGTCGCCGATGGCCCAGGCCAGACCGGCGATCGCCTGAGCGGCGAACTTGGTCGAGGTGTCGTCGGCGGCGAAGGTGGCCAGACGGTTGGCGCGCAGGGCGCCGATCGTGTTGGTGTCGACGCGGTTCACACCGGCGCCGAGGCCGACGAACGGACGAACGCCCCAGTATTCGAAGCCGAAGTCATAGATGACGTTGGCCATCAGGGTGGCGGATTCGATGTCGCCTTCGGGCGAGAAGCAGCCGCCCGTCGCCGGGGTCAGGTTGCACAGGCCTTGCGTGCCCGAGACAGCGCGCACGGTGCCGATGTCGCCCGAGCGGTAGCCGCCTTCCAGTTCAACGCGCCAGTTCGGGTTGAAGCGGTAGCCAAGGCGAGCGAACGCCGCCCAGCCGTCGTTCACTTCCCAGTTCCAGTTGGCGCCGGTCGTGGACGATTCAGCGTTGATATCGTCGATCATGTGGTAGCCGGCGTCGATGGCGCCGTACCAACCATTGGGTTCCGCCGACACAGCACCAGCCGACAGGGCCAGGGCGGCCGCTGCGCTGGAGGCCAGCACGAAAGTCTTCATACGCATAGGGGGGTATCCCTCCGCCTCTGTTATAGTAGGGGGCGGGTCTACCGCCTACGCGGGTCTTACCAGCCTTGCTGTATAAGGTCGAGGCGGAAACGTGACGGCACCGATCAGCAAAGGCGAGACCGTGGCTTTGATGATACAGATAAATTTGGCGTCAAGGCACAGAATAGTTAACGTCCAGCCTTCGGCGCGTCACAATCCACGACGGCGCGACACTATAACCTATGCGAGCGTCACGGCTCGATTTTTGGATCGACCATCTGCATCCCGAGCCACTCGGCAATCAGCGCCGGCTTGTCGGCCCCGTCGATCTCGACCGTCAGTTCGTGCTTCAGCAACCAGCGTCCCCCGCCCTTGTCGTCGGCGGACATGAGTTTGAAACGACCGCGAACGCGTGACCCTGCCGGCACCGGCGCCAAGAACCGCAGCTTGTCGAAGCCGTAGTTCACGCCCATCACGACGCCCTCCAGCGGGGCCACGGCGTCATAGCTCATGGCCGAAGCCAGGCTCAGGGCCAGGAAGCCATGCGCGATTGTTCCACCGAACGGCGTGGCCCTGGCCGCTTCCGGATCGACATGGATGAACTGGTGATCTTCAGTGCAATCGGCGAAGGCGTCGATCCGGGCCTGGGTGACGTCGAACCATTTCGACACCCCGACCTCCTGTCCGATCAATGCCTGTAGTTCACTGGCTTTGGTCATCGTGCGTTTCCTCTGTGCCTGTGAGGAGAGGTTGGCCGACCCGCGCGATCAAGTGAAGCCCTTCAGCCGCCGAAGCGCCCCTCGATGATCTCGGCGTACAGCGTCGGATCGACGTTGCCGCCTGAAAGCACGATGGCTGTCGTCCGTCCTGTCGTCCCGATCTTTCCGGCAAGCAGGGCCGCGAGCGAGACGGCGCCGCCGGGTTCGAGGACGATCTTGAGATGGCGGAAGGCGAACCGCATCGCTTCCGCGACCTCGGCATCCGAGACAGTGATCGCCCCCGCCAGCCGTCGATTGATCGGCCAGGTCAGTACGCCCGGCATCGGCGACATCAGGGCGTCGCAGATCGACGGCGCGCCTTGCGGATGACCGACCCGCTCCCCGGCCCCCAGCGATCGCGCGGTGTCGTCGAAGGCTTCGGGCTCAACCACGAACACCTGCGTCGCGGGACTGCGTTCGGCCATGACCAGATTGATCCCGGCCATCAACCCGCCGCCGGACGCCCCGCACAGCAGCTGGTCGAACGGCGCATCCGCCTGATCCAGCATTTCCAGCGCCGTCGTCCCCTGGCCCTCGATGATGAAGGGATCATCGAACGGCGGAACCAAGATCGAGCCACGCTCGGCGGCGATGGCCGCGCCGATCGCCTCGCGGCTTTCGGTCCAGCGGTCGTAGAAGCGCACCTCGCCGCCGAAGTCGATCACGCCTTCGACCTTCACCCTGGGCGAATCCGACGGCATGACGATGATCGCCGGCGTCCCGACCATGGCGGCAGCGGCGGCGACGCCCTGCGCATGGTTCCCGGACGAAAAGGCGACGACGCCGCGCGCCTTCTCCTCATCGGTCAGTCGGCTGATGCGGTTGTAGGCGCCCCGAAACTTGAAAGCTCCGGCGCGCTGCAGGCTTTCCGCCTTCATCAGAATCCGCCCGCCGACCACCGCGTTCAGAGCCGGGCTTTCGAGCAGAGGCGTGCGGACGGCGACGCCGTCGATCTGGCGGGCGGCGTCGAGGACGCCTTCATAGCTGGGCAGGTGCGTCGTCATATGCTCCCCTTAGCCCAAGACGCAGCCGGGAGAGAACCATGGGCCTGATCCTCGCCATCGACCAAGGCACGACCTCGACCCGCGCCATCGCCTTCGAGGTCGCGCCTCAAGCCGCGCCAAGCGCGGTCGGCGAAGACAAAGGAGACCTGAGGCCCGTCGCGGTCAGCCAGATCGAACTGGCCCAGCATTTCCCCAAATCCGGCTGGGTCGAACATGACGCCGCCGAAATCTGGGCCGCGACGCTCCAGACCTGTCGAGAGGTGGTGCGCAAGGCCGGCGGCGTCGCCCGCTTCGCCGCCATCGGCATCACCAATCAGCGGGAAACGGCCGTGATCTGGGACGCGGCGACCGGCGAGCCGCTGCATCGCGCCATCGTCTGGCAGGATCGCCGCACGGCCGACGTCACCGCCCGCCTGACCGCCCAGGGTCACGAGCCGATGGTCCAGACCGCGACCGGCCTGATCCTCGATCCCTATTTCTCGGCGACCAAGTTCGCCTGGCTGCTGGATGCTTTGCCCGGATCGCGTGAGCGGGCGGCGAAGGGCGAGGTCAAGCTGGGTACGATCGAAACCTGGCTGATCTGGAAACTGACTGGCGGCAGGGTCCACGCCACCGATGCGACCAATGCATCACGCACGTCATTGATGGATCTGAAGACGGTCGAATGGCGTGACGATTTGTGCGCCTTGTTCGACATCCCCCGCGAAGCCCTTCCCGACATCGTCCCCTGCGCGGGGGTGATCGGCGAGAGCGATCCGGCGCTGTTCGGCCGGCCTCTGCCCATCGCCGGATCGGCGGGGGACCAGCAGGCGGCTCTGGTCGGGCATGGGGCGCTGCAGGCCGGGGACGCCAAGATCACCTATGGCACCGGCGCCTTTCTGGTCGCCAATGTGGGCGCGGAGCCGGTGGCCTCAACCCGGCGCCTGTTGGGCACGCTCGGTTATCAGGCCGGCGGCCAGACCGCCTATGCGCTGGAGGGCTCAATCTTCTCGGCCGGCTCGGCGATCCAATGGCTGAGGGACGGGGTCGGGCTGATCTCGGAGTCGCGTCAGTCGGAGGCGATGGCGCAGACCCTCAGGGATAACGGCGGGGTCTATATGGTTCCGGGCTTCACGGGTCTGGGTGCGCCATGGTGGGAGCCGGAAGCGAGAGGGACCATCGTCGGGCTGACGCGGGATTCCGGTCCGGCCCATTTCGTGCGCGCCGCGCTGGAAGCCCTGGCCTATCAGACGCGTGACCTGCTCGACGCCCTGGCCGCCGACGGCGCCCCGCCTCTAAAAACGCTGAAGGTGGACGGGGGCGTCACCGCCAACAGTTTCGCCATGCAGTTCGTCGCCGACATCTGCGACGTGGAGGTAGAGCGTCCGGCCTTCCAGGAGATGACGGCTCTGGGCGCCGCGCGCCTGGCGGCCCTGGGCGTCGGACTGCTGCCCGATCTGGAGGCGCGACCCGCTGAAGCGCCCGCCTGCTGGAAACCGCGCATGAATGCGGACGAGCGCGAGCGTCTGCTTTCCGGCTGGCGTCGGGCCGTGAAGGCCGCCATCATCGCCGCGCCGGACCGGGCGTCAGATCCGGACGGCTCAAGGAAACGATGAGGACCGCCGCATGACCGACGCCGCCCCGCTGGACGCCCAGAGCGCCTTTTCCGGCACGCGCGAGGTCGATCCGCGCTATCGCCTGGACGAGGCGGCGCTGGACGCCTGGATGCGCGCTCACGTCTCGGGATACGCCGGCCCGCTGACGGTGCGCCAGTTTAAGGGCGGCCAGTCGAACCCGACCTACGAACTGGTGACGCCCTCGGCCGCCTATGTGCTGCGGCGCAAGCCGCCCGGCGTCCTGTTGCCCAGCGCCCACGCCGTGGATCGCGAATTCCAGGTCATCTCGGCCCTGGCCGCGCAAGGCTTCCCTGTCGCCAAGCCGCATGCCCTGTGCCTGGACGAGGCCGTCATCGGGTCGATCTTCTATGTGATGGACAAGGTCGAGGGTCGGATCTTCTGGGACCTGAAACTGCCCGGCCTGACGCCCGTGGAGCGGCGCGCCGTCTATGAGGCCCAGACGGACACGCTGGCCCGGCTGCACGCCTTCGATCCGGCCGCCATCGGCCTGGGCGACTACGGCAAGGCTGGAAACTATTTCGCGCGTCAGGTCGGCCGTTGGACCAAACAGTACCGGGCGTCTGAGACCGAGTCGGTTCCGGCGATGGACCGGCTGATCGCCTTCCTGCCCGAAAGCCTCCCGGCCGAGGGACCCAGCCGCATCGTCCACGGCGACTTTCGTCTCGACAACATGATCCTCGCGCCGGACCGAGCAGAGGTTCGCGCCGTGCTGGATTGGGAGTTGTCGACCCTGGGCGATCCGATGGCCGACTTCTCCTATCTGCTGATCGCCTGGGCCATTCCAGCTTCGCTGCGCAACGGCCTCGCCGGCGCCGATCTGGAGGCCTTGGGCATTCCGTCCGTGGATGAGACCGTCGAACGCTACGCCGCCGCGACGGGAATGCGGCCCGCCAACCTCGACTGGCTCTACGCCTACAACCTGTTCCGCCTGGCGGCCATCTGCCAGGGCATCGCGGGCCGGGTTCGCGACGGCACCGCCGCCAGCGCCCACGCCAAAACCATGGCCGCCCAGGTCGGTCCGCTCAGCAACGCAGCCTGGGGCTTTGCCAAGAAGGCCGGCGCCTAGTCCCTGACGGCGGCGCCCAGGATGCGTTTGTCCGTCTTGCCTTGCACCAGCACCGCCACGGCCTCGCCAGGGCGGGCGGACGGCAGCGCGTAGAGCATCGGTCGGCCGCGCCATTCGCCAAGGCGCGTCACGCCGCGCACGACGTTCATATGGCGCACGGCCTGACCGCGGTTCTCGCCCTGGCGGACCTCGACCACCTGAGGGCCGGGCGTGTAGGTCACCGCCACCACCTCGGCGCCGCCGACCGGCGCGCGGCCGGAACCGACGCCGACGCCGGCTCCGTTCTCGCGGAATTCGATCTCCGGCGGCCAGGCCTGACGCACCGCCTCCTGACCGATGGCGGTTTCAAGCTCGACGCTGCGGGCGCCCGACACCTGACGTCGGCCGTCGATCACCACCTGGGGCGTCGAGACGCCGCGCTGGCGCAGGGCGGCGCGATAGGCGCGCTGGCGCTGAACGAATTCGGGCCGCGCGAAGGTGTCGGTCCAGCCGAGATAATCCCAGTAGTCGACGCCATAGGTCAGGGCGATGACGCCCGGCTGGGCCGCCGCCTTCTCCACCGCCGCATTGGCTTCGATGCAGCCGCCGCAGCCCTGAGCGGTAAACAGTTCGACGACCACCGGCGGGCCGCTCGCCGTCGCATGACGCGGCGCAAGCGGCGGACGCCCCGCCGCCGGCTGGGCCGCCGAGGCGACGGACATGAGGGCGCCCGCCATGATCGTGCCCGCAATGATCCAGCCCTTGGTGTTCATGCCGTCGTCTTTAACCCTCGGCCTTTCCCGTCGCGCCTCATAATCGCGTGAGCCAGTCAGAGCTCAAGCAGCGCGAAGCGCGATAGCCCCAAGGCACAAGCCTCAATCCATCAGCTGTTGCGACAGATAGACATAGTGGCGGGCCCAGCGACGGGCGTTGGCGACCGGGTCGGCGTCGTTGGAGTGACCGCCGGCTGTGTCCTCATAATAGAGGTGGTCATAGCCCATGTCGCCCAGGCGCGCGGCGAACTTGCGCGCATGGCCGGGGTGGACGCGGTCGTCGCGCGTATTGGTGGTCAGATAGACGCGCGGATAGGGTTGGCCCGGACGGAGCTGCTGATAGGCGGAATATTTGGCGATCCACGCGGCTTCTTCCGGGATGCGCGGGTCGCCGTATTCGCCGATCCACGACGCCCCGGCTGGAAGCTCGTGATAGCGCAGCATGTCCACCAGCGGGCTTTCGATCACCGCTGCATTGAACAGCTCCGGGTGCTGGGTGATCGACACCGAGGTCAGCACCCCGCCGTTCGACCGACCATAGATGCCCAGGCGACGCGGGCTGGTGATCCCGCGCTGTTCCAGATCGCGTGCCACGGCGGCGAAGTCGTCGAAGGCCTTCTGGCGATCGCCGTCGAGCGCCGCCTGGTGCCAGTCGGGACCGAACTCGCCGCCGCCACGGATATTGGCCTGCACGAAGACGCCGCCCCGCTGCAGCCACAGCTTGCCCATCTCGGGCTTGTAGGCCGGGTTCAGACTGACCTGGAAACCACCATAGCCCAGCATGATGGTCGGGTTCGATCCGTCCAGCTTCATGTCGCGCGGACGGGTGATGAAATAGGGGATCTTGGTCCCGTCGGTCGAGGTCGCCTCGAACTGTTCAGTCACGTCGCGCGACGCGTCGAACTTGGCGGGCGCTGACTTCAGCATGGTCAGGGTCGCGGCGTCCGCATCGGCCAGGCTGAGAGTCGGTGGAACGAGGAAGCCCTGGGTCGAGACGAAGACCTCGCCGCGTGATTTGGACGAGTCGCCCAGCCCGACGGCGAGGTTGTCGGGGACGGTGATGTCCGTCCGTGGCCAACCCCACTCGCCACGATCCAGGAAGACGGCCGCGCGGCCGCGAACGTTGTCTGTGTAAGAAACGACTACACGGTCCGACAGAACGCGGACATCGCCCACCGCTTGGCGCGCATTGGGCGAAAAAATCAGCGGCGCAGCGTTGCTGATGATGACCTGATCTTCCTGCGCTTGCAGCACCTCGAGCGCTATCGACAGCAGGTCGCCACCCTTGAACGCCCCTCCGCCGGGCAGACTCCAGTTCTCTTCCGGCGAGAAAATCAGGGCGTCGTTCAGGACGCCATAGACCGACACGCGGGCGGGAAGCTTAAGCTGGGTCGTCTTGCCGTCGTGCGCCAACTGCCACGTCTCCGACCGGAAGGTGTCCAGCGGGCGGGTTATGATGACGGCGGTCACCTTGCCGTCCTTGTCGCGATAGACGGCCGGGCTGACGCCATAGCCGCCGTCGCCCTGGTCGCCGCGATAGACCTCGGTCGCCTGGTTCAGGGTCTGGCCACGCTTCAGCGTCTTGACGATGAAGGGATAGCCGGACTCCGTCATGGTTCCGGCGCCGAAGTCGGTGGCGACCAGAAGCGTGTCGCGGTCCAGCCATTCGATGCGGTGCTTGCCTTCGGGCAGGTTGAAACCACCATCCACGAAACGTTTGGTGGTCAGGTCGAACTCGCGCACGACCACCGCGTCCTTGCCGCCGTTGGACAGATTGATCAGGCAGCGCGTGTCGTCCGGCGCCAGGCAATCGGCGCCCTTGAACACCCAGTCCTTGCCCTCCGCCTTGGACAAGGCGTCGATGTCCAGCAGCGTCTCCCACTGCGGCGTCGCGGTCCGGTAGCTGGCCAGCGTCGTGCGGCGCCAGACGCCCTTGGGATTGGTCGCGTCCTGCCAGAAGTTGCCGATCCCGTCGCCCAGGAAGGATGGGCTGGGGATGCGGTCGGTCGCGGTCAGGATCGCCTGGGCCTCGGCGCGGAAGGTCTCGTAGCGCGGATCGCCGGTCAGGGCCGCCAAGGATTTGCGGTTCTCCTCGGCGACGAAGGCCATCGCCTCGGCCCCGTCCACCTGCTCCAGCGCCAGATGATCGTCCGCGGCCGCGACGCCCGCTGGGGTCAGATCGCGGGGGAAGTGGGGCGGCGCTTCACGCGGGATCATGACCGGAGGGTCCGAATACTCTGCATACCGCTGCGTCGGAGCATTGGCGCATGCGCCCAGCATAAGCGCCGGAATGGCGGCGGACAGGATCAGGTGACGCATGGCTTGAACTCCGCAAATCTGATCCTCCCCCGCGTCGCGGGGGAGGGGGACCGCCGTCAGGCGGTGGAGGGGGCGGAACCAGACACGGTGCGCGGGGTCGCCCCCTCCACCACTTCGTGGTCCCCCTCCCCCGTTCGTAAGCGCTCACGGGGGAGGATTGAGTTCTATTCCTGCGCCGGCGTGTCCATCAGGCGGCGCGACAGATAGGTGTATTCCAGCGCCAGACGACGCGCGGTTTCGCGCAGGTTGGCCCCGGCCGCGTGGCCGCCGTCGACGTTTTCGTAGAACAGCACCGGATAGCCCAGCTCTTCCAGACGCGCCGCCGCCTTGCGGGCATGGCCCGGATGGACGCGGTCGTCCTTGGTCGAGGTATGGATGAAGACTTCCGGATAGGGCTGGCCCGCGCGCAGGTTCTGATACGGCGAATACTGCTCGATCCAGGCGCGCTGCTCGGGGATGTCGGGGTTGCCGTATTCGCCGATCCACGAGGCGCCGGCGAGCAGCTTGTGGAAGCGCAGCATGTCGAACAGGGGCACCTGGATGACGGCGGCGTTGATCAGGTCCGGTCGCTGGGTCAGCATGGCCCCCATGAACAACCCGCCCTGCGAGCCGCCCATGATGCCCAGCTTGGGCTGGCTGGTGATGTCGCGGGCGATCAGGTCCAGGGCCACGGCCTGAAAATCCTCATGCGCGCGCTGACGGTTCTGTTGCAGGGCCGCCTCGTGCCAGCGGGGTCCGAACTCGCCGCCGCCGCGCGTATTGGCGATGACGTAGACGCCGCCCCGCTCCAGCCACAGCTTGCCGACCGTCGCCGAATAGCCGGGCAGCAGCGAGCTTTCGAACCCGCCGTAGCCGTACAGAAGCGTGGGGTTGGAGCCGTCCAGCGGCATGTCCGCCTTATGCACCACGAAATAGGGGATCATCGTCCCGTCGGCCGAACGGGCCTCGTGTTGATCGACCGTCATGCCGGCGGCGTCGAACTTGGCCGGCATGGACTTGACCTGATCGACCGCGCCGGTCGCCGCATCGGCCAGCCACAGGCTGGACGGGTTCAGATAGCCGGTGACGCTGACGAAGACCTTGTCGTCCTTCTCCGAGGCAGAGCCGACGCCGACCGAGACGTTCTGAGGCAGGTCCAGCGTCGTGTGCGCCCATTCTCCCTGACCAGGGGTGTAGACCCGCACCGAGCCGCGCACATTGTCATATAGGGCGACGATCAGACGATTGCGCGTGACGTTGACGCCCTCGATGGCCTGACGCTCGGTCGGGCGCAGCACCAGCTGGGCCGGGGTCGCCTGATCGGCCAGCCAGGCCTCCAGCGGCCAGGCGATCAGGTCGCCAGTCTTGAAATCCTGCCCCGACGGCGCGGTCCAGTCCTGTTTCAGCGACACCAGAAGCTGGCCCTGGACCAGGCCGGTGATGTCGGACTTGGCCGGCAGTTGAAGCTGGGTCAGGGCGCCGTCGTCACCCAGGCGCCAGGTCTCGGACGAATAGAAGTCCACCGAACGGTTGATCAGCGTCGCCTTCACCACCCCATCGGCGTCGCGCAGCGTATAGCCGGACACCGAAACGTCGGTCGGCTGGCCGGTGAACAGGGTCTCGGCCTGGTCGGGCGTATGGCCGCGCTTCATCCGCTTGACCACCATCGGATAGCCCGAGTTGGTCAGGGTGCCGGGACCGAAATCGCGCGAGATCAGCAGGGTGTCCTTGTCGATCCAGGATGCGCCGCCCTTGGATTCCGGCAGGGTGATGCCGCCCTCGACAAACTTGCGCTCGACCGTGTCGAACTCGCGCAGGGTTACCGCGTCCTTGCCGCCGTTCGACAGGCTGATCAGGCAGTAGCGCTCTTCGGGCTGAAGGCAGGTCGAGCCCTTGTAGACCCAGTTCTGGCCCTCGGCCGCCGCCAGGGCGTCGATGTCGAGGATGGTCTGCCACTCAGGCGTGGCGGAGCGATAGCTGTCCAGCGTCGTGCGCCGCCACAGCCCGCGCACATGCTGGGCGTCCTGCCAGAAGTTGTCGATATGGCCGTCGTGGGTGAAGCCGGGCGAGGGGATGCGGTCCTGGGCCTGGACGATCTCCAGCGCCTGCTGATGCAGGGTTTCGTAGCGGGGATCGCCTTGCAGGACCGCGAAGGTGCGTTCGTTGTGGGCCTTGACCCACTCCATCGCCCGCTCGCCCTCGACCTCTTCGAGCCACAGATAGGGATCGGTCGCGTCGCTGGTCGCGAAGCCGCCAGAGGCTGGAGCGGGAGAGGAGGCGGGGGTCTGGGCCATGGATACCGAGGTCAGGCTGGTGGAGGCGAGAAGCGTCGCAAGCGCGACGGCGGAAGCACGGATCATGGACAGGTCCCCGAAAACGAAGCCGGCACCTTAACGACGCCTTCCCGTGCGGCAAGCCGTGCGACCTTACCGTTTTGTCACACCGGCGGGATGCGCCGCCTCAACCCTCGTCGGGAATGCAGAGCAGCTTGCCACACGCCTTGCAGTGGACGGCGTCGGGGTCGTGGTTCTGCAGGCCGCAGCGGTCGCAGGGAAAATGCACCTTGTGCGGCTGGATCAGCGCCTGGGCCAGGCGCAGGAACAGGGTGATGCCGACCAACATGACGGCGATGGACAATAACCGCCCCCACGGCCCGGGCAGGGTGACGTCGCCAAATCCGGTCGTCGTCAGGGTGGCCACCGTGAAATACAGCGCATCCACATAGCCGGCGATGCCGTCATGCCCCCTGAAGGTCGCATAGACGAAGCCGGTGGCCACGAAGACGAAGGTGATCAGATTGGCCAGGGCCCGCGCGATCCCTTCGACCCGCGTATCGTCGAACCGCGCCCCCACGGTGCGCCAGAAGAAGTCCGAGTTCAGCAGGGTCCACAGCCGCAACATCCGCAGGAAGCCGAGATTGAAAAGCCAGGCCGGAAACAGCAGGGTCGCCAGCACGAACAGGTCGACCCAGACGATCGGCCGCTTCAGCCAGTCCTTGATGTTGGCATAGGCATAGGCCCGCGCGGCCAGGTCCAGGGCCAGGATGGCGGCGATGAAATAGTCCAGCGCATAGAAGGCCCAGCCCATATTCTTCAGGATGGGCGCCGCCAGGAAAAAGCCGATGATCGCCAGGTCGATCACGATGACGGTCAAGCGGAACTTCACCGCCGCCGGCTGGCTGCCGTGATACAGGTATCGCAGCCGGGCGCGCAGTCGCAGGCCGTTGTCCTTGGGGTCGGTTTCGGTCTGGGACACGCTGGTTTCCGCGACGCTGGGTTGGGCCTATATGGCCTGCATGACCCGTCCTTTCGTCAAGATGAACGGCGCCGGCAATGACTTCGTCGTCGTCAATGCGCTGGAACAGCCGTTCGCTCCCGGCGAGGACCAGATTCGTGCGCTGGGCGACCGCGAGACGGGCGAGGGGTTCGACCAGTTGATCGCCATCGAACCGTCGGACACGGCCGACGCCTTCATGCGGGTGTGGAACGCCGATGGATCGATGGTCGAGACCTGCGGCAACGCCCTGCGCTGCGTCGGCTGGCTGTTGATGCAGGCCAATGCCTCGGACCGCGTGGTGATCGACACGGCGGGCGGCCCCACCACCGCCACCCGCGCCGGCGACCACCGCGTGACCGTGGACATGGGCAAGCCTCGCCTGGACTGGACCCAGGTGCCGCTGGCCGAAGAGATGGACACCCGCGGAATCGAGCTTCAGGTCGGGCCCATCGACGCGCCGATCCTGCACACGCCCGGCGCCGTCTCCATGGGCAATCCGCACGTGGTCTTCTTCACCGACCGCCAGGACGACGGCTTCGTCACGGGATCCGGCTCGCTGGTCGAGCATCACCCGCTGTTCCCGCAAGGGGTCAATGTCGGCTTCGCCAATGTGCTGGACCGCGATCACATCCGCCTGAGGGTCTGGGAGCGGGGCGCCGGCCTGACCAAGGCCTGCGGCACCGGCGCCTGCGCCGCCCTGGTCGCCACGGCGCGGCGGGGCCTGACCGACCGCAAGGCGACGGTCGTCGTCGATGGCGGCGAACTGGTCATCGACTGGGACGCCGCGACCGATCACGTCCTGATGACCGGGCCGGTCGAGATCGAACGGACGGGCGTGCTGTCGATCTGACGGCGTTGACGCTGACGCGCAGGTCAAGCTCGGGACCGATTGCTCAGGCTTCCTCCGCGTCAAGGGTTGGCGCGGCACGTCCCAGCCTCTAGGACACGAACGGTTACAGCCACGCCGACGCCCTGGACGACCGATGCCCGATCAGACCGAAAAGCAAACCTTCTCCGACGACGAAGCGCTGGACTTCCACCGCATCCCGACGCCGGGCAAGATTTCCATGGCGCCGACCAAGCCGATGGCCACCCAACGCGATCTGTCGCTGGCCTATTCGCCGGGCGTGGCCGTGCCGGTCCTGGCCATCGCCGCCGATGCGGACAAGGCCTACGACTACACCTCCAAGGGCAATCTGGTCGCCGTGATCTCGAACGGCACCGCGATCCTGGGCCTGGGCAACTTGGGTCACATGGCCTCCAAGCCGGTGATGGAGGGCAAGTCGGTCCTGTTCAAACGGTTCGCCGACGTCGACAGCTTCGACGTCGAGGTGAAGACCACCGACCCGGACGAGTTCATCACCGTCGTCAAGAACATCGGCGACACCTGGGGCGGCATCAATCTGGAGGACATCAAGTCCCCGGAATGCTTCGTCATCGAAAGCGAGCTTCAAGACCTGCTGGACATCCCCGTCTTCCATGACGACCAGCACGGCACCGCCATCATCTCGACCGCCGGCCTGATCAATGCGGTCCATATCGCCGGCAAGAAGCTGGACGAGATCAAGGTCGTGCTGGCGGGCGCCGGCGCGGCGGGCCTGTCCTCCATCGCCCTGATGAAGGCCGCAGGCGTCAAGGCCGAGAACACCGTGATCTGCGACCGCGACGGCGTCGTCTACAAGGGTCGCGATCACGGCATGGACCAGTGGAAGGCCGCCCACGCCACAGACACGCCGCTGCGCACCCTGGCCGAGGCCATGGTCGGCGCCGACGTGGTGCTGGGCCTGTCCGCCAAGGGCGCGATCACCAAGGAGATGGTCGCCTCCATGGCGCCCAATCCGATCATCTTCGCCATGGCCAACCCCGACCCCGAGATCACGCCCGAGGACGTCAAGTCGGTGCGCTCGGACGCCATCATCGCCACGGGCCGCTCGGACTATGTGAACCAAGTCAACAACGTCCTGGCCTTCCCCTATCTGTTCCGAGGCGCGCTGGACGTGCGGGCGCGCCGCGTGAACCACGAGATGAAGATCGCCTGCGCCCAGGCCCTGGCCGCCCTGGCGCGCGAAGACGTGCCGGACGAGGTCGCCGCCGCCTATCGCGGACGCAAGTTGAAGTTCGGCCCGGACTACATCATCCCGACGCCCTTCGACCCGCGCCTGATCTGGTACATCCCGCCCTTCATCGCCCAGGCGGCGATGGACACCGGCGTGGCCCGCGTCCAGATCGAGGACATGGACGCCTATCGCCATGCGCTGCGTTCGCGCGTCGATCCGTCCGCCGCCCTGATGCAGAAGATCAGCTCCGCCGTGCGCGGCGGACCGAACAAGCGCGTCGTCTTCGCCGAGGGCGAAGAGCCCGCCGTCATCCGGGCCGCCTGGGGCTTCAAACAGGCCGACCTGGGCACGCCGATCCTGGTCGGCCGCGAGGATCTGATCCGTCAGAACGCCGCCGAGGCCGGTCTGAACTTTGACGAGTTGGGCATCGAGATCACCAACGCCCGCGTCTCCGACCACAATGTCGAGGACACCGACTGGCTGTACGAAAAGCTGCAACGCCGGGGCTATCTGCGCCGCGACGTCCAGCGGATGATCAATCAGGACCGCAACTATTTCGCCGCCACTCTGGTCGCCAAGGGCCGGGCCGACGCCATGGTCGCGGGCGTGACCCGCAACTTCAACATGGCGCTGAAAGAGGTCCAGCGCGTGCTGGACGTGGACGACACCCTGATCGGCCTGTCGATCCTGCTGGCCAAGGGTCGCACCCTGTTCGTCGCCGACACCACCATCCACGAACTGCCGAACGCCGAAGAGCTGGCCGACATCGCCATCAAGGCGGCCGACACGGTTAGGAAGTTGGGTCGTAATCCGCGCGTGGCCTTCCTCTCCTATTCCACCTTCGGCAACCCGCCCGGCGACCGCGCCGAGAAGGTGCGCGAGGCGATCCGCATCCTGGACAAGAAGGGCGTCGATTTCGAATACGAAGGCGAAATGCCGCCGGAAGTCGCGCTGGATCCAAAGGGTCACGCCGCCTACGCCTTCAACCGCCTGACCAAGCCGGCCAACGTTCTGGTCATGCCCGCCATCCATTCGGCCGCCATCTCGACCAAGCTGGTTCAGGCCCTGGGCGGCGCGACCGTGATCGGTCCGCTGCTGGTCGGTCTGGAGAAGCCGGTACAGATCGTGTCCCTGGGCGCCTCGGTCAGCGAGATCATCACCGCCGCCACCTTCGCCGCCTATGACGCCGGTCCCGCCTTCCAGGGCTCGGGCCTGACCTCGGCGCCACGCCCCCCGGCGGCCGTGGTCGAGCGTTGAGCGAAGCCTCGCCCTTTCCCCCCGCCGCCCCGCCGCCCCGGCGGGTGGAGCCGGGCCTCTATCTGGTCGCCACCCCGATCGGGAACCTGCGCGACATGACGCTGAGGGCGCTGGACGTGCTGGCCGCCGCCGATCTGGTGCTGGCCGAGGACACCCGCGTCACCGCCAAACTGCTGAGCGCCTATGGTCTGAAGGCGAAGCTGGAACGTTGCGACGACCACGCGTCCGGTCGCGCCGCCGAACAGGCGATCGAACGGCTGCGTGAGGGGCAAGTCGTGGCCCTGGTGTCGGACGCGGGCACGCCGCTGGTCAGCGACCCCGGCTTCGTCGTCGCCCGGGCGGTGATCGCCGAAGGCCTGCCCGTCCATCCAATCCCCGGCGCCTCGAGTCTGCTGGCCGCCCTGTGCATCGCCGGCCTGCCCGCCGACCGGGTGCTGTTCGCCGGCTTCCTGCCGCCCAAGACGGCCGGGCGCACCGCCGCATTGGAAGCCTTGAAGAGCCAGCGCCAGACGCTGGTCTTCTTCGAAAGCGGGCCGCGCTTGAAGGACAGTCTGACCGACATGGCCGCCGTGCTGGGGCCGCGCCCCGCCGCCGTCGCCCGCGAGCTGACCAAACTCTATGAAGAGTGCGTGCGCGGGACGCTGGACGACTTGGCCGTCGATCCGCTTCTGGACAGTCCCAAGGGCGAGATCGTCGTCGTCGTCGGCCCCGGCGAAGAGGTTCAGGCGACCGAGGCCGACGCGGACGCCGCCCTGATCGACGCTCTTCGGACCTTATCGACCGGCGACGCCGCCTCCGAGGTGGCCAAGGCCCTCGGGCTGAACCGAAAGACCCTGTATCGCCGGGCGCTGGAGCTGAAGGGCAAGTGAAACGCCTGTCTCGTCCCGCGCCGGTCCGTCGCCCCAAGGCGGCGTGGCGTCAGGCGAAGGGCGGGACGGCGTTCAAGTCCGGTCATGCCGCCGAATGGATCGCAGCCTTCTGGCTGATCCTGCGCGGCTATCGCGTGCTGGGGTTCCGTCTGAAGAGCCGGGCCGGCGAGATCGATCTGCTGGTCTGTCGCGGTCCGGTGCTGGCGGTCGTCGAGGTGAAGCGCCGCGCGACGATGGAGGCGGCCCTGCTGGCGCTGAAGCCGGTCCAATACGATCGACTGGTCGCAGCGGGCGAGGCGATCCGGCGCAATCGGCCGGGCCTGCAACGTCTGGAATTGAGAATTGATATGGTGGCGCTGGCTCCCTGGCGCGTTCCACGTCATCTTCGCGGCGTCGAGAGGCGCTGACGAGGGGATCGCATGACGCGCGAGGAGGCCGAGGCCGTCCTGACCGCCGCCGGTCAGGCCGAAGACGACGCCTTTCCCTTGCTGGAGGCGGCGATCGCCTGCGCCATCCATGACCATCCATTGCGTGATCCCGAGCCTGTGCGCGCCCTGGCCCGCAACGCCTGCGAGCGTCTGAAGGAGCGCATCGGCGGCGAAGGTCCAGACGAGGCCCTGGCCGAAACCCTGTGCGCCGACCTGCGGCTGAACGGCGACCTGATCCATTACGACCATCCCGACAACACCGACATCATCGCGGTCGCCGAGCGGCGGCGCGGCCTGTCCGCCGTGCTGGCGGTCTTCTATCTGCACGCGGCGCGCGCGGCCGGCATCACGGCGGCCGGCGTCGATTTTCCCGGCCATTTCATGGTTCGCGTCGAAACGCCTGAAGGTCCCGTCGCCCTGGACCCGTTCAGCCAGGGGCGGCTGATCCTGCCCAGCGAACTGACCCGGCGCGCGCTTCGCGCCGGTCTGATGCCGCACGTCGCGGATCGACTGGATCTTCTGATGGCGCCGGTGACGGATCGTCAGTCGCTGATCCGGCTGCAGAATGTGCTGTTCAGCCGCGCCATTCGCGGTCGGGATTATGAAGGCGCCGAGCGATCGGCCCTGCGTCGCGCCCTGCTGGACCCCGAGGATCACCGACCGTGGCTCGATGTCGCCTCGGCGCGCGAGAAACAGGGGGCGCTCGCCGGCTCGCTGCACGCCCTGGCGCGCGCCCAGGGTCTGGACGGCGTCGAGGAGGCGCGGCGGTTCACGACCTTCGAACGCGTGCGGATGCAGTTGAACTAGACGACGCCCTCGCCGCGCAACAACCGGGGCAAGTCGCCTGTCGCGCCGCCCGCCTCCTGCATGAAGGCGCGGCGTAGAGGGCCGATGCGATTGACCGCGGCCATGCCCAGGTCGCGCGCCAGACGCACCGGCGCGATGTCGTTCGAGAACAGGCGTACAAAGGCGTCGAAACCCGCCGCCAGGCCCGCCGTATCGAACCGGCGCCACCGCGCATAACGCTCCAAGACGCTTTCCGACCCGATGTCCTCGCCCAGACGCGCAGCCTCGGCCAGAACCTCGGCCAGAGCCGCCGCATCCTTCAGCCCCATGTTCAGACCCTGGCCGGCGACGGGGTGAACGCCGTGCGCGGCGTCCCCGATCAGGGCGATGCGCGGCGCGATCAGTTTTTCCGCCAGGCTGAGCGACAGCGGATAGACGAAGCGCGGACCCTCGACGGTCGCTCCATCAAGAAACTCGCCGAACCGCCGCATCAGATGGGCGTGGAAAGCCTCGTCCGACGCGTCGCGCAGGGCCTCGCCCCGCCGCGTCGTCTCGGTCCAGACCAGGCTGGCGCGCTGATCCGTCAGCGGCAGAATGGCGAAGGGGCCGCTGGGCAGGAAATATTCGTGGGCGACATTGCCGTGGTCGCGACCCAGCCGCACCGTTGCCACGACGCCGCTCTGGCCATAGCCCCAGCCGACCGTCTCGATCCCGGCCGCGCGACGCACGGCCGAGCCTCGCCCCTCGGCGCCGACGACCAGGGGCGCGATCAGGGTCGATCCATCGGCCAGGGTCACGGTCGCCTTGCCCACATCGGTCTCGACCTTGGCGACCGACGCCGGCGCCCGCACCGCGATGCCCGCGCGCGTCACCGCCTCGGCCAGGGCCGCACGGATGCGACGGTTCTCGACCATATAGCCCAGCGGCTCGCCGCCGGTGCGGCCGCCGATCTCGTCGGCGTCGAAGCGCAGGAAGGCGGGCGAGGCGGACCGGCTGGCCGCGCCGGGCCGACGCCCGTCCGTCACCAGAATATGGTCCATCCGACAGGCGTGGGGACGCAGGGTTTCGCCCAGGTCAAGCGCATCCAGCATGCGAAACGTCGAAAAGGCGACGGCGGTCGAACGCCCGTCGAAGGTCGGCGCCAGCTGGGCGCTGAACGGCTGCGGATCGACCATCACGACCTTCAACCCGCCTTGCGCCGCCGCCAGGGCGAAGGCCGCCCCGGTCAGCCCCGCGCCGGCGATGACGATGTCGTAGCGTTCGGTATCAGCCATGGAAGGCTTGTCGCGCCGTCGACGCCAAAGGTCCAGAGGACGATTTGTCCATCGCCAAGGCCAAGCTGGTAAACAGCCCCTTAACCCTGTGGGTGCGACAAAGGCGGCCGAACGTCAGCCGCCGGAAGGTTCGACCCTTCATGTCCACTGCCCTCGTCATCGGCCGTCAGGCCTGGATCAGCGCCCGCATCCTGTGGGACGCGCCCTTCGTGGTGCGGTTCAGGGGCGTCTTGCAGGCCCTGCTGGCGACCCTGCTGCTGATCGCCCTGATGTCGTGGAATCCGGCGGACGCCAGTCTGAATGCGGCCTCCAGCCTGCCGACGACCAACTGGCTGGGGTCCAACGGCGCCCTGTTCGCCGACCTGTTCATGCAGTCGCTGGGTCTCGCGGCCTGGCCCGCCGCCCTGCTGCTGTTCGCCTTCGGCCTGGCGCGCGCGGTCGGCGATGCGATCCAGCAAAGGCTCAAGCCCACGCCGTTGAAGGCCCTTGCCGCGACCGGCGGGGTGCTTCTGCTGTCCAGCGCGCTCGCCGCCCTGGCCGCGCCCGCCGCCTGGCCTCTGGCGGCGGGTCTGGGCGGTCTGTGGGGCGATGCGGTGACAGGCCTGGCGGCGCGCGGTCTCGGCGCCCTGCATATCCCCGGCGGCCGCATCATCGCGGGCCTCGTGTTCCTGATCGCCGGGCTGTGGCTGGTCGGCTTCGCCATCGGCCTGCGGGCCATGGATTTCCTGGACGCCCTGCACTGGGGCAAGTCGTTGCGCGCACCCGCGTCGCCTCAGCCGAAGCCCCAGGCCGCCCGCGACAAGGCGCCCGCCAAGGCCCGAGCGCCCCGCCCCGCGCCCCCGGAAGAGACGCCGCTGGCCCCGACCTATGCCGAAGAGCCGCCTCAGACCGCCTATGACGACCTGCCGCCGTGGGAAGACGACGCCGTCCAGCCCGTGCCCCGCCCCTCGGCCGCACGCCCGGTCGAGCCGCGCGTCGCCGCGGTCAAGGCGCCCAAGGCCAGGAAGGACGATGTGGACCAACAGGCCTTCGACTTCACTCGGCCCGAGGGTGATTTCGACCTGCCGCCGCTGGGCATATTGAGCAAACCCGGTCAGCGCACCGCCTCGGTCGACGAGGAATCTCTGAAGCAGAACGCCAAGATGCTGGAAGGCGTGCTGCAGGAGTTCGGCGTGCGCGGCGTGATCGACCAGATCCGCCCCGGCCCTGTCGTGACACTCTATGAACTGGTGCCCGCGCCGGGCGTGAAGCACGGCCGCGTGGTCGCTCTGGCCGACGATATCGCCCGGTCGATGTCCGCCCGCGCCTGTCGGATTTCCGTGGTCCAGGGCCGCAACGCCATCGGCATCGAACTGCCCAACGCCAAGCGCGAGACCGTCTATCTGCGCGACCTTCTGGCCAGCGCCGAATACGACAAGAGGGGCCATCTGCTGCCCCTGGCCCTGGGTGAGACCATCGGCGGCGAACCCTATGTCGCCGACCTGGCGCGGATGCCGCACCTGCTGATCGCAGGCACCACCGGCTCGGGTAAGTCGGTGGGGGTCAACGCCATGATCCTGTCGATCCTGTATCGCCACAGCCCGGCCGAGTGCCGCTTCATCATGATCGACCCCAAGATGCTGGAGCTGTCGGTATATGACGGCATCCCGCACCTGCTGGCGCCGGTTGTGACCGATCCGAAGAAGGCCGTCGTCGCCCTGAAATGGACGGTGCGCGAGATGGAGGATCGCTATCGCCGCATGTCCAAACTGGGCGTGCGCAACATCGCCAGCTACAACGAACGCGCCCGCGAGGCCCAGGCCAAGGGCGAGCATTTCGAACGCACGGTCCAGACCGGCTTCGACGACCAGGGCCGCCCGGTCTACGAATCCGAGAAGATCCGGCCCGAGCCCCTGCCCTTCCTGGTCGTGGTCATGGACGAAATGGCCGATCTGATGCTGGTCGCCGGCAAGGACGTCGAGGGCGCGGTTCAGCGTCTGGCCCAGATGGCCCGCGCCGCCGGCATCCACCTGATCATGGCGACCCAGCGCCCGTCGGTGGACGTCATCACCGGCACAATCAAGGCCAACTTCCCGACCCGCATCTCCTTCCAGGTCACGTCCAAGATCGACAGCCGCACCATCCTGGGCGAACAGGGCGGCGAACAGCTGCTGGGCCAGGGCGACATGCTCTATATGGCCGGCGGTGGGCGGATCACGCGCCTGCACGGCCCGTTCGTGGACGACAAGGAAGTCGAGGACGTCTGCAAACATCTGAAGGCCCAGGCCGAGCCCGACTATCTGGATCTGATCACCGACGAACCGGACGGCGACGGCGACAACGGCTATGACGAGGGCGGCGGCGGCGGATCCGGCGACGACCTGTACGACCGCGCCGTCGCCGTGGTCACCCGCGACCGCAAGGCCTCGACCAGCTACGTCCAGCGCCGGCTCCAGATCGGCTACAACCGCGCCGCCTCCCTGATCGAGCGGATGGAGCAGGAAGGCGTGGTCAGCCCCGCCAACCACGCCGGCAAGCGCGATGTCCTGGCCGGCCCGCCGCCGATGGTGTGACGAAAATCGAGGAACGGCTGCGGCTCGGAGCCGTTGTCTGACCCGCTATCGCGTCCAAGCTTCAGCATTTCGATGAACAGGGCTTCATCGCAGCGCCGGAATATGGTCAGGCTCGCGTCATTCCGACGCCAAGCCGACCGGGCAAGACGGCAGGATCGACAACCATCCCGAACGGGAGACGAACTTCATGACCTCGCGCGCCAAGACCGTGGCTATGGCCACCCCCGACCTGCACCGCCGCAGCCTGCTGCTGGGCGCCGGCCTGACGACCGGCCTGATCGCGCTGGGCGCCTTCGACGCCGCCTATGCCCAGTCCAACCTGTCGGCCGAGGATCGCGCCGTAGTGCAGCAGGCGCAGGGCTATCTTCAGGCCCTGACCTCGGCGCAAGGGACCTTCACCGAAACGGGCCCGAACGGCCAGACGCGCCAGGGCCGCTTCTATTTGCAGCGTCCGGGAAAGATGCGCTTCGAATACACCAACCCGGCCGGTCTGCTGGTGGTGTCGGACGGCTATAACGTCAAACGCTACGACCCGCGTCTGAACAGCTTCCAGCAGGTGCCGCTGGGTCGCACCCCGCTGTCGACCTTCCTGGCGCGCAATGTGCGGTTGGACCAGGGCGTCCGCATCGAGCGCGTGACGCGGATGGCCTCGGGCGCCTTCGCCATCACGGCGCGGGATTCCAACCGCCCGAATGACGGTCAGGTCGTGCTGGCCTTCGCCGGCAATCCGATGCGTCTGCAAGAATGGACCATCACCGATCCGCAAGGCGCCCGCACCCGGACCCAACTGACCTCGCTGCAACCCGCGTCCGGCCTGTCGGCGCGCCTGTTCCAGCTCAGCGATCCGACCCGCCGGCCCGGCCGCAACTAAGGGCTTTCGGGGGCGGGTGACCATTCCTCAACCCCTGTTCCCCTAGACTGGCCGCATGAGCGCGACCGCCCCGCCATCCGGCGTCCCATCGCTGAAATGGATCGTGGCGGTCGGCGCGGGCGCCTTTGCTCTTTTCATGCTGGGCGCCCTGGTGGTCGAACCGGCCCTGAACCGCCTGATGACGCCGACCGACGCCTTTGTCAGACCTCGCGTGTCCGGACAGGTCGAGGTCGGAGAAGTCGTGCTGTCCGGGCGCTACGTCGCGGCCGATTCCCACATGGCGCTCGACGTGGAAGGCGGCGCGCTGAGCACGACCACGGGCGGCCGCCTGACCTCGGCGCCGCATCGGCTGGTTCAGGCGGATCAGCCGGCCAGCGTCTCCAGAAGTTTCACTGACGCCATGGCCGTGCCGCCGATGGCCCAGATCGAGGTGAGGCGCGTGACGGCTGACGAAGACACGCGACTGTGCGCCGGTCATCCCGTCGGATGGCTGGCCCTGGCCGTGCGGCGCGACGGCTTCGTCCTGATGCCGGTGCGCCAGGGGCCGCCGCCGGGCGCCCTGTTGGCCGACGACCGCCTATGCGCCGTCCTGGACCTCAGCCGATGATGCGAGCCTTGGTGCTGGCGGCGCTGGTCGGACTGGTCGCCGCGCTTCTGACCTGGACCCGGCCGGGCGCGGAGGATCGCGAAGCGACGGATACTGTCGCCATTCTTGTGCTCGACAACGGCTTTCACACCGATATCGCCGTCCCGCGCGCCGCGCTGGAACGCCTCGGCGGCCCTCTGGCTCGTGCGGTTGAGGCTTTGGCGCCGGGTGACTGGGTCCTGATCGGCTGGGGCGATGCGAAATTCTACGTCGATCAGCGCCCGATTTCGGATCGGCTGCCGGACGGGGCGCGCGCCTTCCTGCATCCCGGCAATCGATCGGTGCTGATGCTGGCCCCTCGACGCGAGGATCCGCGGCTGGCCTATGGCGAAGACAGCGCCGCCCTGACCCTGAGCCGCGCCGCGTTCAATCATCTGGCCGCGCGGGTCGAGGCCTCACTCGATCTGTCGAACGGCCGGCCGCGCATCGCAGCCCTGCGGCCCGGCGACGACGCGCGCTTCTTCGCCAGCCGCGAGACCTTCTCCATCCTGCATCTGTGCAATCACTGGACGGCCGGCGTGCTGAACGCCGGCGGCGTGGCGATCCGTCCGGTGCCGGCCATCACCTCGGGCGAGGTGATGCGCTCGGTTCGGGCCGCCGAACGGGCGCGAAAACTGGACAGACCCACGCTGCGGGACTAGACCGCCCGACTTTCGCCTATCCGGCCGGGTCCGATCCCCAGCGGGCGAACAATAAGGAGAGGCCGATGGCCCACAAGCAACACACCCGCAACGCCTCCGGTCCTGCTGGACCCAGCCAGCGCCAGCTGCGCGCCGGCGAGCTGATCCGTCACGCCCTGGTCGACATCCTGCGCGAAGAGGATATCCACGACCCGGCCCTGGTCGGCGTTTCCGTGACCGTGACCGAGGTGCGGCTGTCGCCCGACCTGAAGCATGCCACCTGTTTCGTCGAGCCGCTGGGCGCCGGCGTCGAGACCGCGCCGACGGCTGGACACGAGAGCGAGATCATCAAGGCGCTGAACGCCCACGCCAAGTTCCTGCGCGGCCAGCTGGGCCGTCGGCTGGACATGAAGTTCACCCCTGATCTGCGCTTCCGCCACGACGAAAGCTTCGACGCCGCCAGCCACATCGACCGCCTGTTCGACGACCCCCGCGTCCGCGCCGACCTGGAGCGCCGCGACGAAGACGAGGGCGAAGACTGATGCTGGCGATCCTCTCCCGTCCTTCACGGGGGAGGGGGACCGCGCGCAGCGTGGTGGAGGGGGCGACCCCAGACACCGGCCTTGCGTCCGCCCCCTCCACCACTTCGTGGTCCCCCTCCCCCGCTTCGCAGGGGAGGATCTGAGGATGGCCCGCAAGAAGAAGGGCGACATCGTCGACGGCTGGGTCTGCCTGGACAAGCCGTTCGAGATGGGATCGACCGAGGCCGTCAGCCGCATCCGTCGCCTGTTCAACGCCCAGAAGGCCGGTCACGCCGGGACGCTGGACCCCCTGGCCAGCGGCATCCTGCCCATCGCGCTAGGCGAGGCGACCAAGACCGTGCCGATGATGATGGAGGCGCAGAAGGTCTATCGCTTCACCATCAACTGGGGCGTCTCGACCGACAGCGTGGACCGCGAGGGCGAGATCATCGGACGTTCCGACGTGCGACCCACCGTGGACCAGGTGAAGGCCGCCCTGCCGGCCTTCGTCGGCGAGATCGACCAGACGCCGCCGCGCTTTTCCGCGATCAAGGTGGACGGCGCCCGCGCCTATGACCTGGCCCGCGACGGGGTGGAGTTCGAGCTTCAGGCCCGCCGCGTCACCATCCATTCGGCCGAGATCACCGATGCGCCCGACGCCGACCACGTCGAACTGACCATCCGCACCGGCAAGGGCGTCTATGTTCGTTCGCTGGCCCGCGACCTGGCCACCGCCCTCGGCGCCGAGGGTCATGTCAGCGCTCTGCGACGCGAGCGCGTGGGGCCGTTCAGCACCCAAAACGCCGTCACTCTGGATTCTCTGGAGGAAATGGTGCATAGGGGCGCCGCCTCGGAAGGCTTGCTTGCCGTCGCGACCGCTCTGGACGACATCCCGGAACTGGCCGTGGACGAACAGGACGCCTTCTCGCTTCGGCAGGGACGCCCGATCGTTCTGCTCCCCCGTCAGGTGGAAACCCTAAAGGATCGTCTTACCGGCGGTTCGCGCACGGTTTCAGCCTTTCAGGGCCAGACCCTCGTCGCGCTGTGTCAGTTGCGGGCCGGCCGGCTAGAACCCGACCGCGTTTTCAACCTCTAGGCCCGCGCCATCCGGCAAGGGCCGAGACCCCACGGCCTCAAGCAGCGCGAAAGCGCGATAGGCCAAGAAAGGACTCTTACGATGTCGGTTACTGCTGAACGCAAGCACGAGATCATCGCCGATAACGCCCGCTCCGCCGGCGACACCGGCTCGGCCGAGGTTCAGGTCGCGATCCTGTCGGAGCGCATCGCCAACCTCACCGAACACTTCAAGACCCACAAGAAGGACAACCACTCGCGTCGTGGCCTTCTGAAGATGGTGTCGCAACGTCGCCGCCTGCTCGACCACCTGAACAAGGTCGACGCCGGTCGCTACCAGGCGCTCATCTCCAAACTGGGCCTGCGCCGCTAAGGCGTCGGATCAGTGTAGAATACGCTTTCGAGGCGCGGGCGGTCACGTCCGCGCCTCGTTGTGCAACTAAGCGCTTCCAGGCCAAGTGGCTGCCGGTTGGCCGCCCGGGAAGCGCGACTACAAGACACGACCTGTGCGCCGCAGGACTTACCGGCGCAGCTGCGAGGGCCATGATGGTCCTCTCCCGGTCGTCGCGATGGCGCGGCGGCCTCTGGATCGAAGGACTGAACGCCGACGCATCCGCCCCATGATGGGACCCCGCACGGAATACGCCGTCCGGGATACGAAAGACGAAATATGTTCGACATCAAACGCAAGACGATCGACTGGGCCGGCCGCCCGCTGACCCTGGAAACGGGCCGCATCGCCCGCCAGGCCGACGGCGCCGTGCTGGCGACCTACGGCGAGACCGTGGTTCTGGCCACCGTCGTCTATGGCCGCGCGCCCAAGCCCGGCCTGGATTTCTTCCCCCTGACGGTCAACTATCAGGAAAAGACCTTCGCCGCCGGCAAGATTCCGGGCGGCTACTTCAAGCGTGAAGGCCGTCCGTCCGAGAAGGAAACCCTGGTTTCCCGCCTGATCGACCGTCCGATCCGCCCGCTGTTCGTCAAGGGCTTCAAGAACGAGACCCAGGTCGTCGTGACCGTGCTGCAGCACGACATGGAAAACGACCCCGACGTTCTGGGCATGGTCGCCGCCTCGGCCGCTCTGACCATTTCGGGCGTGCCGTTCATGGGCCCCATCGGCGCCGCGCGCGTCGGCCTGATCGACGGCGAGCTGGTTCTGAACCCCGCCATCGACCAGATGCCGTCCTCGGACCTCGACCTGGTGGTCGCCGGCACGCAAGACGCCCTGATGATGGTCGAATCCGAAGCCAAGGAGCTGTCGGAAGAGAAGATGCTCGAGGCCCTGATGTTCGCGCATGCGGGCATGCAGCCGGTGATCGACGCCATCATCGAACTGGCTGAACACGCCGCCAAGGAACCCTTCGACTTCCAGGCCGAAGATCACTCCGACGTCGTCGCCTCGATCAAGTCGCTGGTCGGCGAAGACATCAAGAGCGCCTACACCCACGCCGGCAAATACGAGCGCCGCTCGGGCGTTGACGCCGCCAAGAAGGCCGCCGCCGCCCAGCTGGTGAAGACCGACGAGAACCCCGACGGCGTCGACGGTTCCAAGTTCTCGGCCGCCTTCAAGGAGTGCGAAGCCGAAGTCCTGCGTCGCGACATCATCGAGAACGCGCACCGCGTCGACGGCCGCGCCCTCGACAAGGTCCGCGCCATCGTGTCGGAAGTCGGCGTCCTGCCGCGCACGCACGGCTCGGCCCTGTTCACGCGTGGGGAAACCCAGGCCCTGGTCGTCGCCACCCTCGGCACCGGCGAGGACGAGCAGTACATCGACAGCCTGCAGGGCACCTACAAAGAGAACTTCCTGCTGCACTACAACTTCCCCCCCTATTCGGTGGGTGAAGCGGGCCGCATGGGTTCGCCGGGCCGTCGCGAGATCGGTCACGGCAAGCTGGCCTGGCGCGCGATCCGTCCGATGCTGCCGACCAAGGAAGACTTCCCCTACACCATCCGTCTGGTCTCCGAGATCACCGAGTCGAACGGCTCGTCCTCGATGGCCACGGTCTGTGGTTCGTCGCTGGCCCTGATGGACGCCGGCGTGCCGCTGGTCCGTCCGGTCTCGGGCATCGCCATGGGTCTGATCCTGGAGCCGTCGGGCGAGTTCGCCATCCTGTCGGACATCCTGGGTGACGAAGATCACCTGGGCGACATGGACTTCAAGGTCGCCGGCACGTCGGAAGGCATCACCAGCCTCCAGATGGACATCAAGGTCGCCGGCATCACCAAGGAGATCATGCAGCAGGCCCTGACGCAGGCTTCGGCCGGCCGTCTGCACATCCTGGACGAGATGTCCAAGGCCATGGATGCGCCGCGCGCCGAGCTGGGCGAACACGCGCCCAAGATCGAAACGGTCAAGATCCCCGTCGACAAGATCCGTGAAGTCATCGGTTCGGGCGGCAAGGTCATCCGCGAGATCGTCGAGAAGACCGGCGCCAAGATCGACATCGGCGACGACGGCACCATCAAGGTCGCCGCCAACGACCAGGAGAAGATCGACGCCGCCAAGGCCTGGATCCAGTCCATCGCCTCCGAGCCGGAAGTCGGAACCATCTACTCCGGCAAGGTCGTGAAGGTCGTCGACTTCGGCGCCTTCGTGAACTTCTTCGGCGCCAAGGACGGCCTGGTCCACGTGTCCCAGATCGCTCTGGAACGCGTCGCCAACCCGGCCGACGTCCTGTCGGAAGGCCAAGAGGTCAAGGTCAAGTTCCTGGGCTTCGACGATCGCGGCAAGACCAAGCTGTCGATGAAGGTCGTCGATCAGGAAACCGGCGAAGATCTGACGGACAAGATAAACGCCGAGCGCGCCGAGCGCGGTGAGGCCCCGCTGTCGGAAGACACCGGCGGTCGTCCCAAGCGCGACGGTGATCGCGGCGGCGATCGCGGACGTCGTCGTCGCGACTAAGCGACCTCGCATCCAAGACTGATGAGGCCCGGCGGAGCGATCCGCCGGGCCTTTTTCTTTGGTCCGGCGCACAGACTGTCCGCGATTTCACTTGCCGCTTCGGCCCATGCGGTTTCCATTGCCGCATCCAGTTTCGAGGGGCCGTTCCATGTTCGATCGTCGTCGTCTTCTTCAGTCCGCCGCCCTGGGCGCCGGTCTCGTCGCCGTGGGCGGCCCTGCCTTCGCGCGTCAGGCCGGGGCGTCTCAGGGCGACGCCGCCGCCCAGCTGAAGACCTTCATGGACGCCACGTTCGAGCAGACGCTGGACAAGAGCCCGGAGGTCGTCACCATGTTCGGCCTGGACAAGGGCGACCGCGCCGCCGCCAAGTCCAAACTGACCATTCCGACACGCGCCGAGGAAGACGACCAGCGCGCCTTCACCCGTCGCCAACGCGCCGACCTGTCCCGCATCGACCGCTCTAAACTCGATGCCCGCAACGCCAACTACTACGACAGCCTGACCCAGAATCTGGACGGGGTGATCGCCACCTACGACATCCCTTATGGCCAGGGCGGCTGGCCCAATCCGTATCGCGTCAGCCAGCAGGGCGGCGCCTATCAGTCCACGCCCGACTTCCTGGCCAACCAGCACACCATCGAGACGGCCGCCGACGCCGATGCCTATGTCGCCCGCGTCAACGCCTTCGCCGATGTCCTGCTGGCCGAGACGGATCGGCTGAAGGAAGACTATGCGCTGGGCGTCATCCCGCCCGACTTCATCCTGGCCAAGGCCATCCGCCAGCAGGACGGCGTCCTGGCGACGCCGGCGGCCACCTCGCCCCTGACCCAGTCGGTCATCGACCGGGTACGCGCCAAGGGCCTGACCGGCGACTGGGGCGCCCAAGTGGAACGGCTTGTGACCGAGCGGGTCTATCCGGCCCTGGCCGCCCAGAACGCCGTGCTGAAGGCGGTCCAGCCGAATGCCGTGCACGAGGCCTCGGTGCGCCGCCTGCCGCAGGGCGAGCAGTATTACGCCAACAGCCTGCGCTACATCACCACGACCCGGCTGACCGCCGACGAGATCCACCGCACCGGCGTGGAACAGATGGCGGATCTGACGGCGCGCGCCGATGTCCTGCTGAAGGCGCAAGGCCTGACACAGGGCTCCGTCGCCGAGCGGATCAAGGCCCTGGGGGACGATCCCAAATACGTGTACGCCAACACAGACGCCGGCAAGGCCGAGCTGATCGCCAAGCTGAACGCCCAGATGGCCGACATGCAGGCCCGTCTGCCCAACGCCTTCGGCCGCCTGCCCAAGGCCAAGGTCGAGATCAAGCGCGTCCCGCCCGAGATCGAGGCCGGCGCGCCGATGGGCTATTACAACTCGCCCAGCCTGGATGGGAAGCGGCCCGGCATCTACTGGATCAATCTGAAGGACACGGCGGAATGGCCGTCCTGGACCCTGCCGACTCTGACCTATCACGAGGCGACGCCGGGCCACCATCTACAGATCAGCCTGCAGCAGGAAAGCGAGTCGGCGCCGCTGCTGATGAACCTGCTGGGCTTCTCATCCTACGTCGAGGGCTGGGGGCTGTATGCCGAACAGCTGGCCGACGAACTGGGCGCCTATGAGAACGACCCGGTCGGTCAGATCGGCTACCTGCAATCGCTGATGTTCCGCGCCGCGCGCCTGGTCGTCGATACCGGCATCCATTCCAAGGGCTGGAGCCGCGAAGAGGGCATCCGCTACATGATGGAGGCCTATGGCGATCAGGAGGGCGCGGCGACGTCCGAGGTCGAACGCTATTGCGGCTGGCCGGGCCAGGCCTGCGCCTACAAGGTCGGTCACAACGAATGGGTCCGCCTGCGCGAAAAGGCCAAGACCAGCCTAGGGTCCAAGTTCGATATCAAGGGCTTCCATGACACCGCCCTCGCCGCCGGCGGCGTGCCCCTGTCGGTGCTGGAACGGATCGTCGACGGCTGGGTCGCGGCCCAGGCCTGACCGTCCCGGCCGCGCCGGGCCGACGAAGAGGATCGGGACGCGTCGGCGCGACGTGTTCGCCCTTTGAGAGTTGCCGCATGATCGATCGTCGCCGAATTCTGCTAACCGCCGCCGCCACGGCCGCGGTCGCCCCCGCCGCAGCGCAGGCCCAGAGCCAGACGACTGCGGCCGATGCGGACGGACGCCTGAACAGCCTGCTGGACGGCTGGTTCGAAGCGGACATCGACGAAAATCCGGAGGGTGCGACCAACCTTGGCCTGGACCGCGGCGCGCGGGCGGGGCTTTCGGCAAAACTCAGCGAAGCCGGACCGGCCGCCATCCGCAAGGATCGTCAGAAGGCTGTGAGCCGCCGGGCGCAGTTGGACGCCTTCGACCAGAGCGGCCTGTCGCCGGCCGGGGCGCTGAACTACGCCATCGCGGCCTTCGGGGCCGAAACGGCCGCGCAGACGGCGCGCTTCGACTACGGAGCGGGCCCGGGACGCCCGTCGCCCTATATCGTGACCCAGCTGTCGGGCGCCTATTTCAGCACGCCCGACTTCCTCGACAACCAGCACCGGATCGAAGACGCGGCGGGCGCCGACGCCTTCCTTTCGCGGCTCGAGGCCTTCTCCGGCGTGCTGGAGGGCGAGACGGCCAAGATTCAGGAAGATGCGGGTCTGGGCGTCATTCCGCCGGACTTCATCATCGACCGGATGCTGCCGCAGATTCGCACCCTGCGCGATACGCCCGCCGCCGATCTGGCCATGCTGAAGTCTTTGGCGCGCAAGACCGCTGGACTGACCCTGACCGGTTATGACGCCCGCGCCGCCGCTATCGTCGATCAGAAGGTCAAGCCGGCCCTGGCCGCCCAGATCGAAGCGCTGGAGGCCCTGCGCCCCCGCGCCACCCACGACGCCGGGGTGTGGCGCCTGCCGGACGGCGAGGCCTTCTACGCCGCCGGGCTGAAAGCCAGCACGACCACCACTTTGACGGCCAAGGAAATCCACGCTCTGGGCCGCGAACAGGTCGCCGAGATCAGCGCCGAGATCGACGCCATCCTGAAGGCGCAGGGCTATACGCAGGGCACGGTCGGCGAACGCATCCAGGCTCTGAACAAGGAACCGGCCCAGCTGTTCGCCAATACCGATGCGGGCAAGGCCGAACTGCTGGCCTGGTTGAACACGCTCGTCGCCGATCTTGAGCCGAAACTGCCCCAGGTGTTCGGCCGTCTGCCCAAGTCCCACGTCGAGATTCGGCGCGTGCCGGTTTCGATCCAGTCGGGCGCGCCGGGCGGCTACTATCAGGGACCGCCGCTGGATGGATCGCGGCCGGGCGCCTACTACATCAATCTGCGCGACAGCGGAAATTGGCCGCGCTTCGCCTTGCCGACCCTGACCTATCATGAGGCTTCACCGGGGCATCACCTTCAGGTCGCGCTGCAGCGCGAGTCCGGCGAACTGCCGCAATGGCGACGGGCGGGTGGCTTCTCGGCCTATAACGAAGGCTGGGCCCTGTATGCCGAGGCGGTGGCGGCTGACGATCTGGATGTCTATGCCGACAACCCATTGGGCCGGGTCGGCTTCCTGATGTCCTATCTGTTCCGGGCCGTGCGATTGGTTGTGGACACGGGCCTGCATTCCGAGCGCTGGAGCCGTGAACAGGCGGTCGATTATATGGCGGCCTCGGGCGCCAAGCCGTTGGATGCGTCCAACAGCGAGATCAACCGATACTGCGTCTGGCCCGGCCAGGCCTGCGCGTACAAGGTCGGCCACACCGTCATCGCGCGCCTGCGCAAGGAGGCCGAAGGCCGGCCCGGCTTCGACCTGCGGGCCTTCCACGACAAGGTGCTGGAGAACGGATCCTTGCCCCTGGCCGTCCTCGAACGCGTGGTCCGAGGACAGGCCTAGTCGGCGACGGTCAGGCCGTCGGCCTGGCGCAGGCGGTTGTGGATGTCGGTGGCGGCGACGGCGGCTTCGGCGGTTGCGACGGCGATCTGGTTGAGGCCGCGCACCACGTCGCCGGCGGCATACAGGCCCGGCACGCTGGTGGCCTGGTGCAGATCGACTTCCAACCGGCCGTCGTCGGCCAGACGTGCGCCCAGCCCCCGCGCCAAATCGGCGTTTGGCGATGTGCCCAGCGCCGAATAGACCAGGTCGAAGGCACGACTCTGGCCGGCGTAGCTCAGCGCCGTCACCCGGTCGTTCTCGATGTCGATGGCGTCCAGCGGCGCCTGGATCAGTTCGACGCCCAGCCGTTCCAGCTCGTCACGCCGGCTGAGCGCGTCGGGCGCACCGATATGGATCAGGGTCACACGGTCGGAATAGGTGCGCATGAAGGCGGCCTCGCGCGCGCCCTTGTCGCTTTGGCCAATGATGGCGACAGCCTTGTCGGTCGCCTCATAGCCGTCGCAGATGGGACAGATGCGGACCAGCGCCTTGCGCACCGCGTCCTCGACGCCCAGCAAGTCGGGATGGTGATCGACGACGCCGGTCGCCAGCAGGACGGCGCGGGCGCGAACGGCGCGGCCATCCATCTCGGCGACGAAGCCGTCGCCGTCCTGGGTCAGCCGCTGGACGCGGCCCGGTTCGACGACCGCGCCATACTCCTCGGCCTGTTCGCGCATCCGCTTGAGGATGTCCGCGCCGGTGACGCCGGCGGGAAAGCCCGGCATATTGTGGCTGAGCGGAATCCAGCAGGCGCGCGGCGCGCCGCCATCCACCACCAGGGTCCGCCGACGAAAGCGACCCAGATACGTCGCCGCCGTCAGGCCGGCCGGGCCGGCGCCGATGATCAGAACCTCGGGGTCGTTCACCGCGTGCGCCAGCTGACGGGCCACAGGTCGGACGGCACGCCGGCGCACTGGCCCATGATGCTTTCCTGCGTCAGGGTGAAGCCTTGGCCCGTCCAGGCCCAGGTCTGCGCCGCGCCGCAATCGCCCAGGCCGCGCGCCTTGGCGAAGGCCGACAGGGTGCGGGTCTTGGGATCATAGGCGCCGTTGATGGTCGAATTGTCGGGCATGACCGGATCGGATCCCGACCCTTCCGATCCGGCAAGGACCGCAGGTCGCGGATCGCGGCCGCCCGGCCCCGTCAGATACCAGTTATGCGTCAGGTTATAAGCGCCGGCGCCGCAGGGCACGGCCCACAACTCGGTGCGGGCGTCCAGACGAGCGGACATGACCATGTCGCTGATGTCGGGCGTGGCGGATTCCTTGAGGCAGTCGCCGACCTGGGTGCGGGCGCGCAGCGCGGCGGGCAGGCGCTGGTTCTGATCGCCGAACCCGGCCTGATCGACGGCCGGAGCGGGCGTGACCGTCGGCAGCGGGGGCGCGATCGGCACGAGGGCGGCAGGGCGATCGCCGCGTCGGATCAGGGCGGTGGGCGTATCCAGACGTCCCTGCTTCTCGTCGATCCACAACAGGGCGGCGGCGGCGCCGTGCAGCGACACCTCCTCGGTCGAGGCTCCGCGAATGATCATGACCTTGCCCTGGGCCAGGGCGTCGAGGACGGCGCGGGCGCCGTCCCGGACTTCACCAACGGGCGCCTCGGCGTCGCTCGTCGTGCCGAGCACGGCTGGATAGGCGCGGCCGTCGATGGTCAGGCTGAGGGGGCCGGCGCCCTTGGCCTCGCCGTCGGGCCAATAGCCGAAGAGGATCTGCGGCTGGGCGTCAGGGCCCGGCGCCAAGGTGATACGGACCCAGCCGGCGGCGAACTCTGGCGCGAAGCCGAAAGCCCAGCAGGTCCCGTCATTGCCGCAGGTGGCGGTCCAGTCGCGGAAGGTCTTGGTCTCGGGGCGGATTTGCAGCACCGGCGCAGCGGCGGCCGGTGCAGATGGGTTGGCGGCCTTGGTCGCGGCAGGCGTCTTGGCCGCATCCTTGTCTCCGCATCCACCGATGGACAGCGCAGACAGGAAAAGGGCCGAAAGGGCGGCGCCGCGCGACAGGCCGTTCAGGGTCATGCCTTCTTCAACTCCGACGGCTTGTGCGCTGCGCGTGCGCCGGTCTTGGCGCTTTCGACGATATACTCCGGATTATCCTTGGAAGCCGCAACCTTGTGGCCCTTGATCTTGGTTTCCGAGGTGACCTTCTTGACCACCTTGCCGGTCGTGGTGCCCTGGCTGTGATCCCACTTCACCTTGTCGCCGGCCTTGAACGTCTTTTCTGACATGACTGTGCTTCCTGCTGTGTCGCTTCCTGTTCAGCGATCAGCCTGCGCATCAGTTCCGCATCGACCACGGGCGGCGCCTCGCAGAAGGTGACGATCCAGCGATCCACCAGCTGGCGCTCTTCCTCCGTCATCCTGCCGTCCGTCTCTGTTGCTGGGCTCAAGAGAAGTCCGGGGGCGGCAAAGGGTTCAGGACCGATCTGCGTTATTCCGGGCGGCGACGACGGGCGGCGGGGTTTGCGCGGGCGCGCGGCCTCGCTATACCGCCGCCACGACATTCCCTTCCCCACAGTCACAGGCGGACCGCACGCATGGCCAAGATCAAGGTCGAAAACCCCATCGTCGACATCGACGGCGACGAAATGACCCGCATCATCTGGCAGATGATCAAGGACAAGCTGGTCTTCCCGTTCCTGGATCTCGAGCTGGACTACTACGACCTTGGCATGGAGCACCGCGACGCCACCGACGACCAGGTGACGATCGACGCGGCCCACGCGATCCAGAAGCACGGCGTCGGCGTCAAGTGCGCCACCATCACCCCGGACGAAGCCCGTGTGCAGGAGTTCGGCCTGAAGAAGATGTGGAAGTCGCCGAACGGCACCATCCGCAACATCCTGGGCGGCGTGGTCTTCCGCGAGCCGATCATCTGCTCGAACGTGCCGCGCCTGGTTCCGGGCTGGACCCAGCCGATCGTCGTCGGCCGTCACGCTTTCGGCGACCAGTACAAGGCCACCGACTTCCTGATGCCCGGCCCCGGCACCCTGACGATCAAGTTCGTTGGCGAGGACGGCGAAGTGATCGAGCACGAGGTCTATAAGGCCCCGGGCGCCGGCGTGGCCATGGCCATGTACAACCAGGACGCCTCGATCCGCGAGTTCGCCCACGCCAGCTTCGCCTATGGCCTGCAGCGCAACTACCCGGTCTATCTGTCGACCAAGAACACGATCCTGAAAGCCTATGACGGTCGCTTCAAGGACCTGTTCCAGGAGGTGTTCGACGAACACTACGCCGCCGAGTTCAAGGCGCGCGGCCTGACCTACGAGCACCGCCTGATCGACGACATGGTCGCCGCTGCGATGAAGTGGTCCGGCGGCTTCGTCTGGGCGTGCAAGAACTACGACGGCGACGTGCAGTCGGACGTCGTGGCGCAGGGCTTCGGCTCGCTAGGCCTGATGACCTCGGTCCTGATGACGCCGGATGGCAAGGTGCTGGAGACGGAAGCCGCCCACGGCACCGTGACCCGCCACTATCGCCAGCATCAGAAGGGCGAGGCCACCTCGACCAACTCGATCGCCTCGATCTTCGCCTGGACGCGCGGCTTCAAGCACCGCGCCAAGCTGGACGGCAACGCCGCCCTGGACCAGTTCGCCGACACCCTGGAGAAGGTGGTCGTGGACACCGTCGAGGCCGGCTTCATGACCAAGGACCTGGCGCTGCTGGTCGGCGATCAGCAGGGCTGGCTGACCACCGAGGGCTTCCTCGACAAGGTCGCCGAGAACCTGAAGACCGCCCTGCCGGACGTTGGCTGAGGATAAGGGGGAGCCGGAACGCCACGAGGCGTCTGGCCCCCTCCACCGCTTCGCGGTCCCCCTCCCCCGATGGGGGAGGAGACGGTCCTCAAGCAGCCCGAAGGGCGGTAGGACAAACAAGAATGAGCCCCGTCGGATCGCTCCGGCGGGGCTTTTCGTTGTGCGAAGGGCCGGGGCGTGCATGATCGGCGGTGATGAGGATGCGTTCGTGAAGCGGCTGTTCGGAAACCTGGTGCTGGCGGCGGTGGTCGTGGCGGTGCTGTCCTTCTTCGCGGCGCCCGCGGTGGCCTTCTTCGCTATTCGGTCGGCGGCCGAGGCGAACGACGTGGCGGGGCTGGCGCGGCTGATCGACTTCAACGCGGTGCGCCAGTCGTTGCGGCCGCAGCTGGCGGGACGGCCCGAGGCGATGGCGCCCGCGCCGTCCTTCCTGGAAGACCCCATCGGCGCCTTCCGGCGTCAGATCGAGCAGAACCCGATCCTGCGCCAGCCGGACGTGGACGCCTATCTAACGCCCGCCGCCCTCAACGCCTTGCTGAAGGGCGAGGGCAGATACGCCAGCCAGCGCACGGCGGCGGGCGTGGCGCCGGCCTCGGAGCGCAGCCGCAAGCCCTGGCCCAGCCCCGCCTACTGGAGCGTCAACCGGGCGCGCATGGCGGTGACGGATCAGGGCGGGTCGCGCACTCTGTTCACCTTCGAGCGGCGCGGGCCGTTCGAGTGGAAGCTGGTCCACATCGGCCTGCCCGACGGGACGGCCCCGGCGGCGCCCGCCGTCACCGTCACCCCGCGATAAACCCGGCAACCGACGCCGGCCAGCCCGCGTTGGCTTTCCAAGGAGACGACATGAGCCGCAAGATCATCACCGGAGCCCTGATCGCCGTCGTCATCGGCGTGGTGTTCGCCCTGTTCGTCTCGCCCTTCATCGCCGCCCAGGCGCTGGTGCGGGCCGCGCGGACTGGGGATGCGGCCGGGCTGGAGCGGCAGGTGGACTTCCCGGCGTTCCGCACCAGCCTGAAGAGCGAGTTGAACGCGCGCGCGGCCCTGGAAATCCGTAACCGGACCAAGGGCGACACCGGCCTGGCGGCGCTGGGGATGCTGCTGGCCCCGTCGCTTGTCGAAGGCGCGGTCGACAACTTCGTCACGCCGCAGGGCATCGCCGCCATGGTCCGCTCCGGCGAGACGCCCGAACCGGAACGACCCGTGCCCGCCAACGACACGCCGGCGGCGGACAAGGACAAGATCCGCCAGTCCTGGGCCTATCGCGGGCTCAACACCTTCGCCGTCACCCTGACGCGCGACGACCGGCCGGACGATGCGCTGGTGCTGATCATGGAACGCCGGACGCCGTTTACCTGGAAGCTGGCCGGGGTCGATCTGACGCCCGACCCGATGGGTTGAGACGGTGGGCACAAAAAGACCGTCTAAAGTGTCTAATTCGTCTGATTGGACGGCGGGGCGTAGATCAGAAAGTGAGTGCAATTGGTGCACTTTGTCTTGGGTGCGCGGCCTCCTCTGTGGTGAGCGGAGAGTATAGGCCGTCCCTGCGGCATGCTCAGGAAAGCGGACGCTGCGGCCGGCTAAGCCGCTGAGTTGCAAGGCTGTCAGGTTCGAAATTGCGATGGCTTCCCTCTCCGTTGGGAGAGGGCTTGAGCGCGCGAGCGCGCAGCGATCGTACTTGCGCGAAAGGGTGAGGGTCGGCTGGTGCAACATGGCCCACCGACCGCCCCTCATCCGGCCCTGCGGGCCACCTTCTCTCAACGGCAGAAAGGCATCGTCATTTAGGCCAGCGCTGCGCGAACCGCCGCCAAGCCGTCTTCGGCCTTGGAGCCGTCGGGGGCGCCGCCCTGGGCGAAGTCGGGTTTGCCGCCGGCGCCCTGGCCGCCCATGGCGATGACGGCGGCGCGGGCCAGGTCGGCGGCGTTGACGCGGTCGGCCCCAGTCCCGGCAAGGTCGGAGGTCACGGCGACGGTGACGGCCGCCTTGCCCTCGGTGACGCCGATCAGGGCGACGACGCCGGTTCCGACCTGTTTCCTGAAGTCCTCGGCGACGCCGCGCAGACCCTTGCCGTCCACGCCGTCCAGCACGCGGGCCATCAGCTTGACGCCATTGATCTCTTCAGGCGCCGACGACGCGCCCGAGCCGCCGCCCAGGGCCAGCTGCTTCTTCAGCTCAGCGACTTGCTTCTCCAGCGTCTTGACCGAGGCGGTCAGGCTGTCGACCCGTCCGGGGACGTCGGCGGTCTGGACCTTGAAGCTCTGGGCCAGCGAACGGGCGACGCCGGCCTGGGCCAGCAGATACTGACGCGCGGCCTCGCCGGTCAGGGCCTCGATGCGGCGCACCCCGGCGGCGACGCCGGTTTCCTGAACGATCTTGAACAGGGCGATGTCGCCGGTGCGGGCGACGTGGGTGCCGCCGCACAGTTCGACCGAATAGGGGGCGTTGTCGCTGACCAGCGAGCGGCCCAGCGTCAGGACGCGCACCTCGTCGCCATATTTCTCGCCGAACAGGGCGATGGCGCCGGCCTCGATGGCGTCGGCGGGGGCCATCAGCTTGGTCTCGGCCGGGACGTTCTGGCGGATGACCGCGTTGACCTCGGTCTCGATGGCCGACAGTTCGGCCTCGGTGAGCGGGGCGCCGTGGCTGAAGTCGAAGCGGGCGCGCTCGGCGTCCACTAGCTGACCCTTCTGGGCGACTGCGGGGCCGAGCACATTCTTCAGCGCCGTATGCAGCAGGTGGGCGGCGGAGTGGTTGGCGCGGCTGGTGCGGCGCTTTTCAGCGTCCACCAGCTGGGCCGCGCGGGTTCCGATCTCCAGCTTGCCGGCCGTGACCTGGGCCACCAGGACGTGCAGGTCGCCGGCGTGTTTGCGCACGTCGATGACCTCGGCCTCTCCGCCCGGCCATTCCAGGGTTCCGTGATCGCCGGCCTGGCCGCCGCTTTCGGCATAGAAGGGGGTGGTGTCGAACAACACTTCGACGATGTCGCCGGCCTCGGCCGTCTCGACCGGCGCGCCGGCGTTCATGATGGCCAGGACCTCGCCCGAGCCTTCGATATTGTCATAGCCGTTGAAGACGGTCGGCCCCATCCGGTCGCGGATCGCCAGCCATTCGTTGGTGTTGGCGGTCTGGCCCGAGCCTTTCCAGTTTTCGCGCGAACGCTGGCGCTGTTCGGCCATGGCGGCCTCAAAGCCGTCGACATTGACCGAGAAGCCGCGACGACGCGCCTCGTCCTGGGTCAGGTCCAGCGGGAAGCCATAGGTGTCGGACAGGGTGAAGGCCGTCTGGCCGTCCAGCATGTCGCCGGGACGGAAGCCCTGAACCGCCGTGTCGAACAGGGCCATGCCCCGGCCGAGCGTGGTGCGGAAGCGGACCTCTTCCTGCTTCAGCGTGTCCTCGATGAACGGCTGGGCGCGGGCCAGTTCGGGATAGGCGTCGCCCATCTGGGCCACCAGGGTCGGGACCAGACGATGCATCAGCGGATCGGCGGCGCCCAGCAGGTGGGCGTGGCGCATGGCGCGGCGCATGATGCGGCGCAGCACATAGCCCCGGCCCTCGTTCGACGGGGTGACGCCGTCCGCGATCAGGAAGGACGACGAGCGCAGGTGATCGGCGATGACCCGGTGGCTGGCGGCCTGGTCGCCGTCCGCCTTGGTCGAGGTGGCGTCTTCGGAGGCGGCGATCAGGGTCTTGAACAGATCGGTTTCGAAGACCGAATGCACGCCCTGGAGCACGGTGGTCATCCGTTCCAGACCCATGCCGGTGTCCACGCTGGGCTTGGGAAGGTTGCGAACGATCTGATCGTTCTCCTTCTCATACTGCATGAAGACGTTGTTCCAGATTTCGACGTAACGGTCGCCGTCCTCGTCCGGCGATCCGGGAGGGCCGCCGGCGATCTTGTCGCCGTGGTCCCAGAAGATTTCGGTGCAGGGGCCGCACGGGCCCGAGTCGCCCATGGCCCAGAAGTTGTCCGAGCCGGCGATGCGAATGATCTTGTCGTCGGAGAAGCCGGTGACCTTCTTCCAGATCGCGGCGGCCTCGTCGTCATCGATATAGACGGTGACCAAGAGGCGTTTGGGGTCCAGGTCGAAATCCTGGGTGACCAGGGTCCACGCCTTCTCGATGGCGTGCTCCTTGAAGTAGTCTCCGAACGAGAAGTTGCCCAGCATCTCGAAGAAGGTCAGGTGACGGGCGGTATAGCCGACGTTGTCCAGGTCGTTGTGCTTGCCCCCGGCGCGGACGCATTTCTGCGAGCTGGTCGCGCGCGGATAGGGCGGCTTGGCGGCGCCGGTGAAATAGTCCTTGAACGGCACCATGCCCGCGTTGACGAAAAGCAGGCTCGGGTCGTTCTGCGGCACCAGCGGGGCCGAATGGACCTTGGCGTGGCCATCCGCGGCGAAATAGTCGAGGTAGGTGGCGCGGATCTCGTTCAGGCTGGGCATTCGGCGTGTCTTCGGCTGGGGCGGTCGCTAGGAACCGGCGTCATATAGGGTTTTGGCGGGGAGCGCATCATCTGGACGAGGCGGGCAGCCTTAGTCGCTGAAGATCCTCTGGCACATGGTCATGTGAAGCAGGCATCCGGATCAAATCGGATGCGACATGCTCAGTCTGTTTCATCGGTTGCTGGCTTGTCGGCAATCAAGCAACATCATTCGATGGGGCGCACGATGATCAAGAGTTTGGCTTGTCTGCCTGTGCTGGCGACACTTGCTTCGTGCTCGCCAAGCACGCGAGTGTTACTGCGAAATGAGACTGGCGTGGACGTAACCACACAGATCAACGGAGAGGCCGTACGGCTGTCGCCGGGCGAAGCTAGCAGGCCCTTCATTCTGGCCTGGGGGCCTCAACAACACTGGACCAAGGAAATCCGAGGCGGTGGTTGCGCCTATCGATATCTGTATGATGCCTATGAGCAGGGTTTGAACCTACCAAAGCCTGCGTTGACGCGAAGCCCGACCGTCCTGGTGCTCGATCAGCACTTTCGCTTGACGGCGACAGACGCAGACGGCGTCGCTCTCGGCTCCGTGAGCGCCGAGCGACGCTGCTCTTGAGCCAATCTGAGTTCGAAAACGCGACATTATTGTCGGCGCGTGCCCGCTTCATATCCTCGGCGGCGGGCCGAACTTGCCGGACTGATAATCCTGGATCGCCTGGATGATCTCGTCGCGGGTGTTCATGACGAAGGGGCCGTGGCTGAAGACCGGCTCGCTGATGGGCTCGGCATGGCCCAGAAGGACGACGGCGTCGGTGGTCGCCGTGATCTGGACCGCATCGCCGTCGGACAGGGCGGCGAGGTTCCATTGCGGCACGGGGGCGCCCGCGACGGCGATCTCGCCCTTGACGCCATAGAGGAAGACGTTGCGGCCGGGGGCGACGGACGTCTCGAACGTCGCGCCAGCGGGCAGACGCACGACGGCCAGATGGATGTCGATCAGGGACTGGATCGGCGCCTTGACGCCCAGCCAGTCGCCGGAGACCGGCTCGACCGTGACGCCGGCCGCGGTCTTAAAGGTCGGGATGTCGGACTTCTGCAAACCGATATAATCCGGCCTGGTCATCTTCAGCCGCGACGGCAGGTTCACCCACAGCTGCAGGATCTCCATCGGCCCGCCGTCGCGCTTGAAGGCGGCCGGGGACAGTTCAGCGTGGATCAGGCCCGAGCCGGCGGTCATCCACTGGACGCCGCCCGCCTTGATAATGCTCTCGCCGCCGCCGGAATCGTTGTGGGCCAGTTCGCCGTCCAGAATGAAGGTGACGGTCTCGAAGCCCCGGTGGGGGTGCGGACCGAAGGGCAGGCCGGCGTTGCCCGGCGCGTAGGTCTGGGGCCCATGGTGGTTCAGGAACAGGAAGGGATCGATCTGGTCCACGCCGGGGCCCGGCACCGGACGGCGGGTAGTCAGGTCGCCGATGTCGTCGCGATGGGCGGGGTGCAGGCGAAGGACGGAACGGGGCTGGCTCATTCGCTACATATAGGGTGGCGGATAGATGGTGGCGAGATCAGCCTGAACGGGAAGCCGTGACGGGACGGACGCGTCCGTCGTGGATCCACTCTCCAGCCCAGCCATTCAACGCCGGATGCAGATGCAGTTCGCCCTCCGACAGGGGAATGACGACGACCTCGCCCTGGGTCGAGACCGGGCCGGCGAAGCCCATTCGGTCGATCCCGACCGGCGCTTCCAGACTTCGCCAGGCGCCCTCCACCCGACGGCCCTCGCCCCGGTCGGTCAGGGACAGCGACAGCAAGGGCTTTCCGTCCGGCTGGGCGATGCGCCAGCGGCCGTCCAGCGGGCCCATTGCGGCTTCGGCGTCGATCGCGGCCTGGGCCATGCCCTGATCGTAGGTCGTCTGGCTGTCGGAGGGGCTGAACTCATAGTCGCCAGCGTAGTCATCGACCGCGACGGGGGCCGTCAGAGGGCGGCGATGCAGGTCGATCTCGCCGTCCCCCTCGGCCGTTTCGCGCCCGAAACGGGACGGCGGCTGATAGGGGCGGACGGCCGGCGCGCGATAGGTTTCAGGCGTCGCGTCCAAAAGCCCTGTCGTCTGGATGGCGGGCTCCAGGGCGACGGCGGACATCAGGGCGAGCAGCAACATGAACCCACCCTGCCAAATCGTCCGGCGCGTCGCCTAGCCGTCGAACGGGCGCGGAACGCAAACGTGATCCGTCGTGATGGAACCGACGTAATCCGCACAATCCGTCGATCTGGGGGTCTGTGCGTTGACACCGGCCCCACAGGGTCACAAAAGCCTTCGCAACCGCACACGGCGATTGAATTCATTCGCTTTTGAGAACCATTCGCATGAACCAGCCCAACCCGACGCCGGGTGGCGCCTCAAGCGACCGGACGGGTCGCTTCGTCACTCAACCAAACGGACATATCGCGCCGTTGTCGCCCCACATGGGCGTGTGGCGCTGGCACGTCACCATGACGGCCTCGATCCTGTTCCGCGCGACGATCATCGCCGCCACAGTGGGCGTGCTGTTCGTCCTGGCCTGGCTGGGCGCGCTGGCGTTCGGGCCCGAGGCGTTCCAGAGCGCGCTCGATCTGGCCGGATCGCCGCTGGGCCTGCTGGTCTTCTTCGGTCTGACGGTCGTGCTGTTCTCCTTCATCCTGAACGGCGCGCGCCACACCTATAACGACACCGGTAACGGGCTGACGGTGAAGTCGGCGACCGCCCTGTCGAACATCGCCGTCTGGGGGCCGATCCCGCTGGCCGTGCTGTTCTGGGTCGTGCTGTTCGCCACGGGGAGGGTTTCGCTGTGAGCGGCGCCGCAAAATTCAAGAACAACGTCAAGGTTTCCGAGCGTCACGGCGCCGGCGAATGGCTGATCGAGCGCATCCTGCTGGTGGCCCTGCTGCCGCTGGGCCTGTGGGTCGCCTCGACCGGCTTCACCCTGGCGGGCGCCGGCTATGACGCAGCGATGGCCTGGTTCGCCAATCCGCTGAACGCCGCCCTGATGGCGATCACCGCAGTGATCTTCTTCGGCTACGTCAGCCTGGCTTGGAAAGTCGTTCTGGAAGACTACGTGCCCAATGTCGGAACGCGCGGCCTTCTGGTCCTGCTGCTGAACGTCGTCTTCCTGGTGCTGGCCGCCGCCAGCGTCTTCTTCATCGTGCGGCTGGCGCTGGGCTCGGCGCCGCTGCCCGCTGGTTTCGGAGCCTGATCAACTGATGGCCGCTTACGAACTGATCGATCACGAATACGACGTCGTCGTCGTCGGCGCCGGGGGCTCGGGCCTACGCGCCGCGCTCGGCGCCGCCCAGCAGGGGCTGAAGGTCGCCTGCGTGACCAAGGTCTTCCCCACCCGCTCGCACACCGTCGCGGCCCAGGGCGGCATCTCCGCCTCGCTCGGCAACATGGGCGAGGACAGCTGGCAGTGGCATATGTACGACACCGTCAAGGGGTCGGACTGGCTGGGCGACCAAGACTCGATCGAATATCTGGTCCGTAACGCGCCCAAGGCCGTCTATGAGCTGGAACACTGGGGCGTGCCCTTCAGCCGCACCGAAGAAGGCAAGATCTATCAGCGCGCCTTCGGCGGCATGACCCGCAACTTCGGCGAAGGCCCGGTGCAGCGCACCTGCGCCGCCGCCGACCGCACCGGCCACGCCATCCTCCACACCCTGTACGGCCAGTCCGTCCGCCGCGAGGTGAAGTTTTTCGTCGAATATTTCGCGCTGGACCTGATCATGCAGGACGGCGCCTGCACCGGCGTGACGGCGCTGCAACTCGACAACGGCCAGCTTCACCAGTTCCGCGCCAAGATGGTGGTTCTGGCGACCGGCGGATACGGCCGCGCCTATTTCAGCGCCACCTCGGCCCACACCTGCACCGGCGACGGCAATGCCATGGTGCTGCGCGCCGGCCTGCCATTGCAGGACATGGAGTTCGTGCAGTTCCACCCGACCGGCATCTATGGCGCCGGCTGCCTGATCACCGAGGGCGCACGCGGCGAGGGCGGTTATCTGACCAACTCGGAAGGCGAGCGCTTCATGGAGCGCTATGCGCCGACCGTGAAGGATCTGGCGCCGCGCGACATGGTCTCGCGCTCCATGACCATCGAAATCCGTGAAGGTCGCGGCGTGGGTCCGAACAAGGACCACATCTTCCTGCACCTGGATCACCTGGATCCGAAGATCCTGCACCAGCGCCTGCCGGGCATCTCGGAGTCGGCCAAGATCTTCGCCGGCGTGGATGTGACCAAGGAGCCGATCCCGGTCCTGCCGACCGTCCACTACAACATGGGCGGCATCCCCACCAACTATCACGGCGAAGTCCTGACGCTGCGCGACGGCAACCCCGACAGCGTGGTGCCGGGCCTGATGGCCGTGGGCGAGGCGGCGTGCGTTTCGGTGCACGGCGCCAACCGACTGGGCTCCAACTCCCTGACCGATCTGGTGGTGTTCGGCCGCGCCGTCGGCCTGCGCTGCGGTGAAGTCGTCGACAAGGCCTCGGCCGTGCCGTCGGCCTCCAAGAGCCAGACCGACCAGCACCTGGCCCGCCTGGACCGCTTCCGCTACGCCGACGGCTCGACCCCGACCGCCGAACTGCGTCTGTCGATGCAGCGCGCGATGCAGGCCGATGCCGCGGTGTTCCGCACCGGCGAAACCCTGCAGCAGGGCACCGACAAGCTGCGCGCCATCGAGGCGGCCGGCGCCGACATCAAGACCACCGATCGCGGCCTGATCTGGAATACGGACCTGGTGGAGACGCTGGAGTACGACAACCTGATCGCCCAGGCGATGGTGACGATCGAGGGCGGCCTGAACCGCACGGAATCGCGCGGCGCCCACGCCCGCGAAGACTATCCCGATCGCGACGACGTCAACTGGATGAAGCACACCCTGGCGTGGAAGCGTCCGGGCGAGCAGGTCCAGATCGATTATCGTCCGGTCCACAACTACACCATGTCCGACGACATCGCGTATATCGAACCGAAGGCGCGGGTTTACTAAGATGGTCCAGCTTACTCTCCCCCGAGGCTCCAAGCCGACGACCGGCAAGGTCCACAAGGCCGCGCCGGGATCCAAGGACGTGAAGACCTACAAGGTCTATCGCTACGATCCGGAAACCGACGCCGATCCGCGCTGGGACACCTATGAGGTGCCGACCGGCGACCACGGGCCGATGCTGCTGGACGCCCTGATCCACATCAAGAACACCATCGATCCGACCCTGTCGTTCCGGCGCTCGTGCCGCGAGGGCATCTGCGGTTCGTGCTCGATGAACATCGACGGGCGCAACGCACTGGCCTGCACCAAGGGCTGGGACGAATGCGCGTCCGACAACATCACCATCTCCCCCCTGCCCCACCAGCCGGTGGTCAAGGACCTGGTGACGGACCTGAGCCTGTTCTACGCTCAGTACGACTCGATCCAGCCGTACCTGCAATCGGACGAGCCGGACCCCGAGAAGGAACGTCTGCAGACCCCGGCCGAGCGCGAGAAGCTGGACGGCCTGTACGAGTGCATCCTGTGCGCCTGCTGCTCGACCTCGTGCCCCAGCTACTGGTGGAACCAGGAAGAGTACCTCGGCCCGGCGGCGCTGCTGCAATCCTATCGCTGGATTTCCGACAGCCGCGACGACGCGACCCAGAAGCGTCTGGACGACCTGGAAGACCCGTTCAAACTGTATCGCTGCCACACGATCATGAACTGCGCCCAGGTCTGCCCCAAGGGCCTGAACCCCGCCAAGGCCATCGCCGAGACCAAGAAGCTGATGGTCGCGCCCAGCCGCAAGAAGGCGGCCTGAGTATCCGGCGCCGGGGGCCTTGCCTCCGGCGCCGCCTCGTTTAAGAGCGGCGCATGGCCAGCATCACCTATATCGAGCATGACGGAACCGAGCACGTCGTCGACGTGAAGCCGGGGCTGAGCGTCATGGAAGGCGCGATCCGCAACAATGTGCCGGGCATCGACGCGGACTGCGGCGGGGCGTGCGCCTGCGCGACCTGCCATGTCTATGTCGACGAAGCCTGGCGCGAGGCGACGGGCAAGCCGTCGGCGATGGAAGAATCGATGCTCGACTTTGCAGAAGAGGTCGAACCGAACAGCCGCCTGTCTTGCCAGATCCGAGTGTCGGACGCGCTGGACGGCCTGATCGTGCGGTTGCCGGAAAATCAGCACTGAAATGATCGACGCGCGGCTGATCGACAGGATCGGCCGATGGATCGACCAGCGCACCGAGGCGATAGGCCGGGACGGTCCGCCGCCGCTCCTGGGGATCGCGGGCTCGCAGGGATCAGGAAAATCCACACTGGCCAAGGCTGTCGCCGAGCGGTTCGGCGGGGCGAGCCTGTCGCTGGACGACGTCTATCTGACCAAGGCGGAGCGGGCGGCGATGGCGGTGCGGGTGCATCCGCTGTTCGCCACGCGCGGGCCGCCGGGGACGCATGACCTGGGGCTTTTGAACCGTCTGCTGGATCGGTTGCAGGCGGCCGGGCCGGACGATCTGACGCCTCTGCCGCGTTTCGACAAGCTGGCCGACGACCGGGCAGCCGAGGCGGACTGGCCTGTCGTGAAGGGTCGGCCGCGGGTCATCGTGCTGGAGGGATGGTGCCTGGGCGCGACGCCGCAGGCCGAGGCGGACCTGATTGCGCCGACCAACGCCTTGGAAGCCCGGCAGGACGTCGAGGGCGAATGGCGCAGGGCGGTCAATGCGGCGCTGGGTCTGCCCTACGCCCGCCTGCGCGCGCGGCTGGACACCCTGATCTTTCTGAAGGCGCCGGGCTTCGATGTCGTGCTGGACTGGCGCTGCGAGCAGCAGGCGGGATTGATGGGGCAGGACGCCGTATCGCCCGAGCGACGCGCGGCCCTGGCGGTCTTCATCCAGCATTATGAGCGCCTGAGCCGGCATATGATGATCGGCGGCGTGGAGGCGGACCTGATCGTCGCCCTGGACCGGGAGCGCGGCGTTCGCCGTCTTGAAGGCGGCCTTGGCGCCTGAGCGGCATCTGTGCGTTATCGGGCCATGAGCCTGTTTGGATCCAAGCCCGTCGTCGAGCCCGACCGCCGCATGGGTGCGCGCCGACCCGCCAATGCGCGCGGCGTCATCTGCGCGCCCGGCCTGGAGACGGCGTGTCTGATCGTCGATCTGTCGGACGCGGGGATGAAGCTGCGGCTGGACCGGGGCGGGGCCCTGCCGCGCGAGGTGGTGGTGGTCGATGTGGCCGCGGGCGTCGCCTATCCCGCCACCGTGGTGTGGCAGCGCGGGCAGGAGGCCGGGCTGAGGCAGACCGGGGCGAAATCGCTGAGAGGCCTGGCGCCGGCGAGGCTGATCCCCGCGCGCGACGCCTGGCTGAGGGCCGGCGGGCGCTGATCGACCGGCCTAGTCCGCCGTGTCGGCGGGCATGGAGCCGGCGTTGATGGCGATGCGGCCCACCAGCCCCTTGACGATCAGGTCCAGCGCCGAGCCCTCGCGATAGTCGGCGGCGGCGACGAAGTTCACCCGGTCCTCCGAAATCAGGGAATAGACCTTCTTCTGGTCCCGCTCGTTCGAGCGCGGGTCATAGACGGCGATCGAGAAGCCACCCTTGGTGTGCATCATCTTCATGGTGGGCACATCGGTGTCGCCGTCGCCGATGAAGATCATCCGGTCGAAGGGCACGGCGCGCTCGTCGTCGGGGATGAAGTGGTTGATGCGTTCGTGCTCCCAGTGGTTCTTCACGCCCTTGTTGATGCGGAACAGATACTGGGTCTTGGTCGTGTAATTGACGCCGACAGCGGGCCAGGCGGCCTCGCCCTTGTCGTCATAGACGTAGTGGGAGGCGAAGACGTGGGTCAGGGCGGGGCGGATCGGCGTGCCGTCGATCATCTCCTCCAGCCCGGCGGAGATGATGTAATGCTCGATCTCCAGCCCGTATTTGGCGCCGAAGGCGTTCATCCGGTCGAACCAGCTGAGGTCCTTCAGACCCTCGAACAGGGCCACGGCCTCGCCGTGCTGGCGCAGGGTCTCGCGCGTCACCGGGGCGCCGTTCTGACGCGCGTGATGCAGCATCAGCTGCATGTACATCAGGATGCCGTCGCCGTCGGCGTCCTTGGTCAGGCGCTCGGCCTCCTCCCAGAAGGCGCCGATGCCCATGCCGACGGAGGGGATGAAGGACACCTCCTGCATATTGCCCCGCGCCAGGGTGCCGTCGAAATCATAGATCAGGGCGGTCTTCAGCAGCGGGGTCTTGGGTTCGGCCATATCGGACATGGGGGCGAGATCCTTGGTGGAACCCGCCCTCTATATCAGCCCGCCGCGCCCGTCGATTGGCGCCGCTGGCCGAAGGTGGGCGCAGCCGCCTTCTGCTCGGCCCAGTAGTCGGCGCCCGTCGTCGGCTTGAACATGGTGCGCGGCGACCCGTTGCGGGCCACGACGGCGAAGGTGTTGGTCGAGGCCTGATAGATCAGGGTGTCGCCATTGGGCCGTTTGACCGTCTCGGCGTCGGCGGGCGGACTGGCGGTGAAGGCCTTCACCTTGGCGATATAGTCCTGGGGCGTTCGGGCGTCGAAGTCCGCGCCGTTGCGCGCGAACAGACGGGCCGTCTTGGCGTCGATGGTCTCGGTGCGGGTCACCGTCAGACCCGGCTTGATCTCTTGCGTGGTGGTCGTCTCGATCGTTTCGGACACAAGACCGGCCTTGGGCTCCGCCTCGGTCGTCCGATCCCGCGTCTCGACCGCCGAGCTGTTGTCGCAGCCGGCAAGCGCCAGCAGACCGCACAGAACCAGCGCGGCCCCTCCCCTCGTCAGCGTTCTCATTCTTCCCTCCAGATACCCGCTGAACGCGACGAAAGCACAACTTTATTGTTCGTGCAATGTTCTCGTCTCGACGCCGTCACGCGCGGCGGCTAGACCGTGGGCATGGACAATCGCCCCCTTTCGAACCGCAAGATCCTGCTGATCGTGGGCGGCGGCATCGCGGCCTATAAGGCGCTGGAGCTGGTGCGGCTGATCGCCAAGGCGGGCGGGCAGACGCGGGTGATCCTGACGGAATCCGGCGCCGAGTTCGTCACGCCCCTGTCGCTGGCGGCGCTGAGCGGCCATCCGGTGCGGTCGGGCCTGTTCCATCCCGACGACGAGACCAGCATGGGCCATATCGAGCTGTCGCGCTGGGCCGATCTGGTCGTGGTGGCGCCGGCGACGGCGGGGCTGATCGCCAAGACGGCGAACGGGCTGGCCGACGACCTGGCCTCGACGACCCTGATCGCCACGGACAAACGGGTGCTGCTGGCGCCGGCGATGAATGTGCGGATGTGGGAGCATCCGGCGGTCCAGGCCAATATGGAGCGGTTAAAGGCCTTTCCGGGCTTCCACGGCGTGGCGGTGGTGGGGCCGGACGACGGCGAGATGGCCTGCGGCGAATACGGGCCGGGGCGGATGGCGGAACCCGCCGCGATCCTGGAGGCCATCGAAGGGCTGCTGGCGGGTGCGGCGGGGCGACCGCTCCAGGGACGCAAGGCCGTCGTCACGGCCGGCCCGACGTTCGAACCGATCGATCCGGTGCGGGGCCTGACCAATCGCTCCAGCGGCAAACAGGGCTACGCCATCGCCGCCGCCCTGGCCGAGCTGGGGGCCGAGGTGACGCTGGTGTCGGGGCCGACGGCGCTGGCCGCCCCGACCGGCGTGACGCGGATCGATGTGGAGAGCGCGCTGGAGATGAAGGCGGCGACGCAGAGCGCTCTTCCTGCCGACATCGCCGTGCTGTCGGCCGCCGTCGCCGACTGGCGGATCGACACCATCGCCGGCGGCAAGATCAAGAAGGGACCGGGCGGCCCGCCGACCCTGGCCCTGATCGAAAACCCCGACATCCTGGCCGGCGTCGCCGCGCCCGGTCCGAACCGCCCGGCCCTGGTCATCGGCTTCGCCGCCGAGACCACGGATCTGGAGGCCAATGCGCGCGCCAAGCTGTCGAGGAAGGGCTGCGACTGGATCCTGGGCAACGACGTGTCCGACGACGTGTTCGGATCGGACGGCAACGCCGTGCTGTTGGTCACCGCCGATCGGACCGAGACTTGGCCGCGCCAGTCCAAGACCGCCATCGCCCGGGCCGTCGCCGCCCGCATCGCCGATCATTTCAAGGCCGCCCAATGACCGAAACCGCCATCCAGATCCTGCGCCTGCCGCATTCCGAAGGTCTGCCCCTGCCCGCCTATGAGACCGCCGGGTCGGCGGGCATGGACCTACGCGCAGCGGTGCCTGAGGATCAGCCGATGACCCTGGCGCCGGGTCAGCGGGCGCTGGTGCCGACGGGGCTGAAGATCGCCCTGCCGATGGGGTATGAGGCCCAGGTGCGGGCGCGCTCGGGACTGGCGCTCAAACACGGCATCATCTGCCCCAATGCGCCGGGCACCATCGACAGCGACTATCGCGGCGAGTGCGGCGTGATTCTGGCCAACATCGGCGCCGAGCCCTTCGTCATCCGTCGCGGCGAACGCATCGCCCAGCTGGTGATCGCCCGGCATGAGCGGGCGGATTGGATCGAGGTCGAAACGCTGGACGAAACCGCACGCGGGACGGGCGGATTTGGTTCGACGGGCCGCTGATACGACGACGCCGACCAGGGGGTGGCGAAACAACCACTGGTCGCTTAGGCTCGTCCTATTGTATGAGGGGGCGGGATGGACGAGGCGCTAAGGGCCCTGAGCGAGCGGGAAAAGGAGGCGTTGCGGCTGCTGGCTGGCGGTCATGACGCAAAGTCCGTCGCCCGACACCTGGGTCTGTCTATCCACACGGTGAATGAGCGGCTCCGCTCCGCGCGGGGTAAGCTGGGTTTGACAAGCAGTCGGGCCGTCGCTCGACGCTTGGCGGAGGCAGAGGCGGGGACCGAAACTGAGCAACCCAAATTTCTTGGAGACAAGCAATTTGGGGACGACGCGACGATTCGGGGCGTGGGAACCGTGACCTCATTGCAAAGTCGCCGAGGGCCGTTCCCGCCCCGGTGGATCATCGGAGGTCTCACCGCTATGTTGTCGCTCGCCCTCGCCGCCCTTGTCTTCACACAAGCCGCGCCCGTCGCCCCCGCTGCGTCGTCCTCAGCGCTGGCCGCTTCCTCTGCGCCTACCGTAATGGTCGCGTCCGAAGCGGACGAGGCGGCCCTTGCCTGGATCGCCCTGCTTGACCGGGAACAGTGGTCTGACAGCTGGAGCGCGGCTGGAAATCTGTTCAGGGCGCAGGTGACCCAGACAGACTGGGCGTCGACCGTGGCATCGGTGCGCGGGTCGGTCGGTCCGGTCATTTCCCGCACCCGGATTAGTGCGGTCCCATCCACATCACTGCCAGGCCTACCTGCCGGAGAGTATGAGGTCGTTCAGTATCGGACCGCCTTTCGCGACAAGCCTGACTCCGTCGAAACTGCAGCATTGATGCGCGAGGGCCAGACCTGGCATGTGATTGGTTACTTCATCCGCTGACGACACGCCTAGCCTAAGGGCGTCGCCCTAAACCAGAGGCGCGGTCGGCTGGATCAGGCTGGCCTTGCGGCGGATATGTTCGCGCCAGGCGGTGTAAAGGCCGCTGCTGGCGATCAGGGCGGCGCCGGCCAGGGTGGTGAGGGTGGGCGTCGCGGCCATCAGCCACCAGCCGAAGACGATGGCGCCGACGATCTGGAGATAGTCGAAGGGCGCGACCACGGCGACCGGAGCCTTTTGCAACGAGGCGGTCATGAACAGTTGCGCCAGGCCGCCGGCGACGCCCGATCCGATCAGTAGGCCGAAGGTGCCGAGCGCGTGCCAATGGCCGACGAAGGGCAGCAGGATCGCCCCCACGACAGAACAGGCGACGAAGAACCAGAAGACGATGGCGGCGACGTGTTCGGTGTCGCGCAACTGGCGCAGGGTGATGGTCACGCCGGCCGTCAGCACCGCCCCGATCAGGGCGAAGGCCACGCCCGCCAACGGCAGGACCGAATGGCCGACGCCCGGTCGCATCACGACGATCACGCCGACGAAACCGACCGCGACGGCAGCCCAGCGGCGCGGGCCGACCGCCTCCTTCAGCACGAAGAAGGACAGGATGGTGGCGAAGATCGGGGCGGTGAAGCTGAGGGTCGTCGCGTCGGCGAGAGGCAGCAGCGTCAGCGTCTGAAACAGGCACAGGATGGCCGCGACGCCCAGGGCGCTGCGTCCCAGATGAGCCAGGGGGCGGCGCGTCGACAGGGCCGACAGCCCGCCCGGCTGGGTCAGCACCCAGGCCACAACGACCGGCAGGCCGAAGAAGGCGCGGTAGAACAGCATTTCCGGCGCCGCTACGCCGTCCTGCGACGCCAGCTTCAACGTCGCCGTCATGATCGAAAAACAGCCGGCGGCGGCGATGCGCAGAAGAATGCCGCGGACGACATCCTCGCCCGCGGCTTTCGATGGATCAGGCGAAGGCCGCGCGGCGGCGACCATGTCGCGCGCTTAGGCCTGGCCGGTTTCGACCGGCTGCTGGGCGATCTGTTGCTGTCGCGCGATGTAGATGGCGGCGAAGTCGATCGGGTCCAGTTGGAACGGGGGATAGAAACCGCCGTCGGCCGTGGCGCCCGAGATGATCTCGCGCGCGAACGGGAACAGGTAACGCGGACATTCGATCAGCAGCAGGGGCTCGATGTCCTGCTCCTGGACGTTGGCCAGCTGGAACAGGCCGCCATAGACCAGTTCGACGTGGAAGACGGGCTGGTTCTCGTGGGTCGCCTTGATCGACAGCTTCAGGTCCAGTTCGAACAGGCCGTCGGGGCGGCCCTGGGCGGCCATTTCAACGCCGAGGTCGATCGCGGGCTTGCCGTCGATGCGCAGGGATTCCGGGGCGCGCGGGTTCTCGAACGAGAAGTCGCGGACGTATTGCGCCAGGATGCGGAAGCCGGGACCGGCGGGCTGGCCCTGTTGGGCGTCGCCTTGCTGGGGCTGTTCGGCGGGAGGGGCGGCGTCGGTCATGAAACGGTCTTTGGCGCAGTTTGGGGCCGATGAGGCCGGAATGAGGCGCCGCGACTACCATGCCGGGACGCTTGGCCGCAACGTCGCGCGCGCGATTGGGGGCGCGCTTCGCCTTGCCTCACCCTATATGAGCCCGTAATCACGCCAGACTAAGGGTTTGGCGCACCCGTCGTTCGCTACAGGAATCTCCTCTTGAACATTCCGGTTCAGTTCCAGGTCGTCGTCTTCGCCTTCATCGCAGCCTTCGTGCTGTTCCAGCTTTACAATGTGCTGGGCAAGCGGGTGGGCCGTCAGCCGCAGGAAGACGCCAAGATCGCGCCGCCCGGCCCGGCCCAGGCCGAGACGCCCAAGATCGCGGCGATCGACCCGGCGACCCTGGCCTCCATCGCCAGCCTGAAGGCGCGCGATCCGGCGTTCGACCCGGCCCGTTTCCTGGACGGCGCGCGCCAGGCCTATGAGACCATCGTGCGCGGCTACGCCGCCGGCGACCGGGCCGCGCTGAAGCCGTTGCTGAAGCCGAACGTCTTCGCCTCGTTCGAGACCGGCATTGCAGCGCGCGAGACCCGCGGCGAGACCGAGACGGTCGAGTTCCTGTATCCGCCCCGGGCCGATCTGGAAGGCGCGGTCGCCGAGGGCGACAAGGCCGTGGCCAAGGTCCGTTTCCTGGCCGAACTGCGCAGCCGGGTGACCAAGGCCTCGGGCGAAACGGCGGATGCGACGACGGGCGAGCCGCTGGTCGAGGAGCGTCGCACGGCCGAACACTGGACCTTCGAACGCACCCTGGGCGCGACGGACCCGAACTGGGTCCTGGCGCGCGTCGAGCCGGCCAACGCCTGATGGCGGTTCGGGGCCGGTCGGGCGGACTGGCGACGCTGACGGCCGCCCTGGCTGTCGCCGCCTGTTCGACCGGGCCGATGACGCCGGCGGGGACGACGGGGACGACAGGGCCGCAGACGGGGCCGATCCCCTATACGCCCTCGCCCAATCCGACCCCGCCTCCCGCGCCGTCCGACGCCCTGAGCCCCGCCGTGTTGCCGGGCTGGAGCCAGGAAGATCACCTGGCCGCCTTCCGGGCCTATGTGGACGGGTGCGGCGCGGCGCGTGACGAGGCCGCACGCCGGGTCTGCGGACGCGCCAAGGCCATGGCGACGACGATGACGATCACGCCGTCGCAGGCGCGCGCCTTCTTCGAGGCCAGCTTCAGCGCGATCCCGGCTCAGACGCCGGACGGGCGACCGGGCTTGCTGACCTCCTATTTCGCGCCCGAATATCCGGCGCGGCGACGGCCGGACGCCGAGTTCTCGGCTCCGGTCCTGCCCAAGCCCGCCAATCCCCGCGCCGCCGGCGACCGGGCCTATATCGAATCCGCCGCACGGCCGGAGCAGGCCCTGGCCTGGATGCGGGCCGAGGACCTGTTCTTTCTGCAGATCCAGGGGTCGGGCTATCTGACGTTCGAGGACGGCACGCGCGGCCGCGCCGCCTATGCCGCCGACAACGGCAAGCCGTTCGTGGGCATCGCCCGGCCGATGGCGCAGCAGGGGCTGTTGCCGCAGAACGGCACCTCCGGCGATGCGATCCGGGACTGGCTGGCCAGCCACCGGGGCTATGAGGCGCAGGCGGTGATGGCGCTGAACCCGCGCTACATCTTCTTCCGGCTGGACCCCGACGATGACGGCCATCCGGCGGGGGCGGCGGGCGTGCCCCTGACCGAGCGGCGGGCCATCGCGGTCGACCCGGCCCACTGGCGCTATGGCGAACTGGTCTGGCTGGAGGCCGACGGGGGTGATCTGCGCGGCGCCACGGCCAGCTATCGCGGCCTGGCCATGGCGCTGGACACCGGATCGGCCATTCGCGGACCGGTGCGCGCCGACCTCTATATGGGTCGCGGCGACCGCGCGGGGGCCGAGGCCGGGACCGTGCGCCACCCCTTGCGGATGTGGCGCCTGGTCCCGAGGGGTTAGGCGACGGTCAGGGTCACCGCGATATTGCCCCGCGTGGCGTGCGAATAGGGGCAGACCGTATCCGCCTCGGCGACCAGGGCTTCGGCCTCGGCGCGATCCACGCCCGGCAGACTGACCTCCAGCGCCACCTCCAGGCCGAAGCCCTTGTCGCTGCGCGGACCGATGCCGACCGTAGCGTTGACGGCGGCGTCGGCAGGCACCTTGGCGAAACCGCCCTGTGAGGCGACAAACTTCATGGCGCCGAGGAAGCAGGCCGCATAGCCGGCCGCGAACAGCTGTTCGGGATTGTTGCCGACCCCGGCGCCACCCAGCTCCTTGGGCGTGCCCAGGGCGACGTCAAAGGCGCCGTCGGTGGTGGCGGCGCGGCCATCGCGGCCGCCGGTGGCGACGGCGGTGGTGCGGTACAGGGTGTTGATGGACATCGGGATCATCTCCGTGAGGTCATAAATATCGTGCGCGATTTAATCGCTCGTTGCGGTCTAGTGCTGCGCTTCGAAGGCGTCAAGCTTGCGATTGTATCGCGTGCGATTATTATCTGCCTATGAGCTCGGCCACCCCCTCCCCCGCCGCCATGGCTGTCGACGACATGCTGTGTTTCGCCGCCTATTCGGCGAACCTGGCGTTCAACCGGTTCTACAAGCCGCTGCTGGACCGCATGGGCCTGACCTATCCGCAGTTTCTGGCCATGACCCTGCTCTGGCGGGAGGACGACCAGACGGTCGGCCGGCTGGGCGAGCAGCTGTTTCTGGAATCCAACACCTTGACCCCGCTGATCAAACGGCTGGAGGCGGCCGGGCTGGTTACGCGCGCGCGCGACAAGGCGGATGAGCGGGTGGTGCGCGTCAGCCTGACCGACGCAGGAGGGGCGTTGGCTGTCGAGGCCGCCTGCCTGCCGCAATCGGTGTTGGACGCCACCGAGATGACGCCCGATGCCCTGACCGACCTGCGCCAAGGGCTGGCGGCGCTGCGCGACAAGCTGCGGGCCGCTCCGACACTGGTTGAGGGCTAGGCCAGGTCTTCGATCTCGTCTTCGGTCAGTTCGCCGGGGACGATGGTGACGGGCAGTTTGCGGCCGCCGATCTGCGCGCCCTGTTTGATGATGGCCGAGACCAGCGGGCCGGGGCCGCGCGAGCTGGTGCCCGCGGCCAGGACCAGGATCTTGATGTCGGGGTCGGCGGCGACGACCTTCTTGATCGCGGCCTGGGCCTCGCCCTTTTCGATCAGGAAGACCGGCGCGGCGCCGGAGCGGGTCTGCGCCTCCTCGCCCAGACGTTTCAGCAGAATTTCCGCCTCTTGGCGCTGCTGGCGTTCGATCTCCTCGCGCACGCCCGACCAGTGGGCGTCGCTGTCGGTCGGCAGGACGCGCAGCATGACCACGCGCCCGCCCGTCGATTTCGCCCGGCGCGAGGCGAACCGCAAGGCGGCCTCGAACTCCGGACTGTCGTCGACGACGACGAGGAACTTTCTCGGCATTGCGGCCTCCCCAGCCTGATCAGCGGCTGAAGAGGCCGTGCGACGACGGCTTCGTCAAGCGATCACGTGCTCAAGCAGGCCGACGGCCGATAGCACGACTAACCATTCACCGCCGCCGTCGCCAGATCGCGGATCGTGGCGTTGGCGATGGTCAGTTTGGCGAAGGTCCAGCCCGAGCCGGACTGTTCGATCTCGTCCACCGAGGCGCGCACGCCCTCGACCGTCGCCTGTTTGGAGCCGATCCAGGCGTCCACGGCGGCCTCGGCCGCGTCCTCGCTGACGCCGACCGACGGATCGGAGGCGCGCGCGACGGCGCGGGTCAGGGCCGCCTGCTCGTTCATCAGATCCTCGATCAGACGACGGACGGCGAGACGATCGAAATGATCCGCAGACGGAATGGAGCCGGCGGCGGCGCGCAGACGGTCGAAGTCGAAGGCGGCCCCGACCTGGTGATACAGGCGCGCCATGGCCGCGACCGGCCAGTTCGCCTCCTGCGCCAGGTCCCCGATGTCGGCGGCGGCGACGAGGGGGCGCATGATGGCGATGCTGCGGGTCAGATCCTCGGGCGCGCCGTGATCGGCGAAGCGTTTGACGCGCGCATCCAGACGCCCCTGTTCGAAGCGCGACAGGACCGGCGCGCCTTCGGCCTGCAGGGCGTCGGCGATCGGGCGGTAGCGGTCGATCAGAGCCTGGACCGACAGACCGCCCTTGGCGCGGCGGGCCAGCCAGAAGGTCTGACGACGCAGGACGACGGCAATCTCCTGATACAGGGCGATCTGCGCCTCGGCCGAGATCTTCAGGTCCAGGGCCGACACAGCGTCCCAGGCCTCGTCCAGACGGAAGACGCGACGCGCCGCCTCGAAGGCGATGATCAGGGCGGTGGTGTCGCATTCCGCCGAGCCGCGCAGGCGGTCGGGGAAGGTCGGGCCGCACATGTTGACGACTTCGTTGGCCATGACGGTGGCGATGATCTCGCGCCGCAGACGGTGGCTCTTCATCTCCGGCTCGAACCGGGCCAGGGCCTCGGGGAAATAGCGAACCAGAATCTGTTCGAAGAAGGGATCCTCGGGCGCCTGCGAGGCGACGATGTCGTCTGACAGCTCCAGCTTGGCGTAGGCCATCAGGACGGCCAGCTCGGGCCGGGCCAGCGGGATGCCCGCCGTCATCAGCTCCTTGACACGGGCGTCGTTGGGCAGGCCTTCGACCTTGCGGTCCAGCTTTCCGCGCGCCGACAGGCTCTGCATGAACCGCTGCTGGGCGTCCAGGGCGCCGACGCCTTCGGCCTGTTGCAGGGTCAGGGCCAGGGTCTGGTCGTAGTTGTGGGCCAGCACCTTGAGGCCGACCTCGTCGGTCATGGAGGCCAGAAGCGGCGTGCGCTCCTCGGCCGGCAGGACGCCGTTGGTCACGGCCGAGCCGACGAGGATCTTGATGTTGACCTCGTGGTCGGAGGTGTCGACCCCGGCGGAGTTGTCGATGGCGTCGGTGTTGATGCGGCCGCCGGCCTGGCCGAAGGCGATGCGCCCCGCCTGGGTGAAGCCGAGGTTTGCGCCCTCGCCCACCACTTTCACCCGCAGTTCATCGGCGTTGATGCGCAGGGCGTCGGTGCCCTTGTCCCCGACCTGGGCGTCGGTTTCGGCCGCCGATTTCACATAGGTGCCGATACCGCCCAGATAGAGCAGTTCGACCGGCGCCTTCAGGATGGCGCGGATCAGGCTGACCGGGTCCAGTTCGTCCTCGGCGATGTCCAGGGCCGCCTTGATCTGCGGCGTCAGCTGGATCGACTTGGCCGAGCGCGAGAAGACGCCGCCGCCCTCCGAAATCAGGGCCTTGTCGTAATCCTGCCAGGACGAGCGCGGCAGGTCGAACAGCCGCTTGCGCTCCGTCCAGCTGGAGACATGATCCGGGTTCGGATCAATGAAGATGTCGCGGTGATCGAAGGCGGCGACCAGGCGCGTCGCCTTGGACAGAAGGACGCCGTTGCCGAAGACGTCGCCGGACATGTCGCCGACGCCGACCATGGTGAAGGGCTGGGTCTGGATGTCCTTGCCCATCTCGCGGAAGTGGCGCTTGACCGCCTCCCACGCGCCACGCGCGGTGATGCCCATGGCCTTGTGATCATAGCCGATGGAGCCGCCCGAGGCGAAGGCGTCGCCCAGCCAGAAGCCGTAGGACGCCGAGACGCCGTTGGCGATGTCGGAGAAGGTCGCCGTGCCCTTGTCGGCGGCCACGACCAGATAGGGGTCGTCGCCTTCCCAGGCGATGACATTGGCCGGATGGGTCACCGAACCGTCTGCGGCGATATTGTCGGTGATGTCCAGAAGGCCGGACAGGAAGGTGCGATAGGCGCGGATGGCCTCGCCCTGAATGGCCTCGCGATCCGTCGTGCGGGGCAGTTGCTTGGGATAGAAGCCGCCCTTGGAGCCGACCGGCACGATGACCGCGTTCTTGACCTGCTGCGCCTTGACCAGGCCCAGCACCTCGGTGCGGAAGTCGTCGCGGCGGTCCGACCAGCGCAGACCGCCGCGCGCGACGGGACCGAAGCGCAGGTGCACGCCCTCGACGTGGGGCGCCCAGACGAAGATCTCGCGATAGGGTTTGGGCAGCGGCAGGTCGTCCAGCTCGCGCGAGGCGATCTTGATCGAAATGTGCGGCTTGGGCTGACCGTCGGCGTCCAGCTGGAAATAGTTGGTGCGCTTGATCGCGCCGATCAGGGCGGCGATGCGGCGCAGGGCCCGGTCGTGATCCAGGCTCTTCACGTCCTGCAGCAGGGTGACGATCTTGGCGTCCAGCTCGGCGACGGCCGGCACGCGGTCGTCGGCCGACCCCCCTTCCGGCGCGAACTTGGCCTTGAACAGCGACAGCAGGGCGCGCGCCACGTCGGGGTATTCGCGCAGGGCCTCTTCCTGCACTGTCTGGGAGGGGTCCAGGCCCGTCTGCTGGCGATAGTGGGCCAGTGTGCGGATCAGGGCGGCGTCGCGCCATTCCACGCCCAGTTCGATCACCAGGCGGTTGAAGCCGTCGCTTTCATTGCGGCCGGTCCATACGGCGGCGAAAGCGTCCTCGAACGGGCCCTTCACATCATCGAAGACCAGCGCCTCGCCGCGGGGATCCTCCATCAGGAACTCGTGGACGTGGATCTCCTCCTCGCCCATCGGACGGATCGGATAGCCGTATTCCTCCAACGTCTTCAGACCCATATCGGCAAGGATCGGCAGGACGTCGGACAGGGGCACGGCGGGGCCGCGACGATAGAGTTTGAAGCGGAATTGCAGTCGGCTGTCGTCCGGCGTGCGGAAGGCGCGCACGGCGACGGCCTTGCCCTCGCCGGGCAGACCGGTCTCGTTCAGCCGGTTCACATATTGCAGGTCGATCGCGGCCTCGTCGGCGTCATAGCGATCGCGATAGGCGGCGCCGAAGGCGCGGGCCCACTGGGCGCTCAGCGGGCCGACGGCGACTTCCTCGACGCCCGAGCGGCGCAGGGCGGCTTCGAAACGATCGACCCAGCCGCGACCAGCCTCGGCGACGTCGGCTTCCAGCTGGGCGGCGTCCGGGATCGGGTGGGCGCCGGGCTCGACGCCGATGATGTAGTGGATGCGCACCAGGGGCGCGTCGGACAGCTCCGGATACCAGGCCGAGATGCGGCCGCCCCAGGCGCGGGCGATGATCTGGCCGATGCGTTCGCGCACGGCGGAATCGAACTTCTCGCGCGGAATGAAGCACAGGACCGAGACGAAGCGGTCGAACGGATCCTGGCGCGAGAACAGACGGATGCGCGGCCGGTCGTAGAGGTGAAGGATGCCCAGGGCGATGGACAGCAGCTCGTCCTCGCTGACCTGAAACAGCTCGTCGCGCGGATAATTCTCAAGGATGTTCTTGAGGCGTTTCTCATTGTGGCTGCCGGGCGCCTTGTCGGCGCGGGCCAGGGCGTTGGCCACCTTGCGACGCAGCAGCGGCACTTCGGTTGCCAGCTGATCGTAGGCTTCCGACGTGAACAGGCCGACGAACCGGGTCTCGCCCGTCGCCTTGCCGTCCGGGCCGTAACGCTTGACCCCGACATAATCCATGTAGGCGCGACGGTGGACGCGCGAGCGGGCGTTGGCCTTGGCCACCGTCACCGGTTCGCTGAGGTCCAACTGGCGGCGCATCTGGCGCGTCAGGACGGCGGGTTCCGACGCGCGACGCAGCACGGTGCGCTCGGGGTCGGCCAGGATCCCCAAGCCGTCGGTGGACAGGCCCAGCGGCGCCTCAGCCTCATAGTCGCCGTCGGCGTTCAGCGGATAGTCGTAGTCGCGCGCGCCCAGGAAGACGAAATGGTCGCTCTTCAGCCATTTCAGGAAGGCGATGTTCTCGGCCAGGACGGCGGGATCGACCGGGGGCGGGGTCTCTTCCAGACGCTGCACGGCCTGACGCATCAGGGAGGTCATGGCGTCGTGATCGGCGACGGCGGCGTGAACGTCGGACAGGCTCTGGGCCAGGCCTTCGCCCAGGGCGTCGCGACGCTCCTGCGGCACGCTGTCGATGACCAGCATGATGATCGACAGGCGGCGGCCGTCCAACTCGACCACCGGGTGGAACAGGGCGCGCACGGACACGGCGGCCTCAGCCAGGGCGCCCATGACGCTGTCAACCAGGAAGGGGGCGTCGGACTGGACGATACGCACCAGATCGTAGTCCAGCACCTTATCCGACGCGCCGTGCAGCGGGCCGACGGTAATGGCGGGAGCGGCCGCGTCGGTCGGATAGGCCTTAGCGGCGGCCCAGGAGGCGGCGAGCAGGGCGGCCAGATCCTCGCCGCTCAGCTCAGGCGTCTCATCAGCGGAATAGTCTTCGTGCGCCTGGGTCAGATAGGTCTGTTCGACTGCGCCGGGCCCGGTCCCCACGATCTTGGCGAAGGCCGCCTCCAGCGCGGCCTTGGTGATCGGCTGAACGGGTTGGCGCAGATCGTGGGCGGTCATGGACGAGCAGTCTCGAACGACGCGGCAGGGCCGCAAGGGATGCGGCGCGACGGGGCACCACCCCCGCTGACTAGGCCAGGTCCGGTCGCTCGGGAAGCCCCCGGCGACCGTTCATTGTAATGATCAGTGATCAGGTTGGAATTATTGTGCAGCGCCACAAAGCAGAAAGCCGCCGGACTGGGGGAGTCCGGCGGCCTGCGCGAGCGGCGCCTGGAGGGGAGGGGAGGGCGCCGGCTTCGCTTCGCTGCGGTTCGGAGGGGGAGTGTCCCGCAGCGTCGAAATCGGAAATGGGAAGCGGCCTGCGCCGTTCAAGAGCGCATCGGGCGGAATCTTTCGCGACATTTTGGCGCCTTGGAGCAACGATGAAGACGTCGGCGAATGCGGGCGACAACGGATTCCGATGCTATGCGTTAGGAAGGGTCAACGGTGAAGCTGGAGCACCCGATTACATGCGTCGCTTTTTGATGGGTTCGATCGTGGCGGCCGTGGTCGGCCTGCTGCTCGCCGGCGCCGGATACTGGGCCTATTGGAACTTCTATTCGCGGTTCCAGCCGGTCACCATCAGCCGCAATCAGGCTGAGGTGCAGCACCTTCTGGACGAGGCGTCCTGGGTGTCGGACGGCAGCGGGGGGCAGGCCCTCTATATCGTCACCTATCGCGACAGCGCCTCGGCCCTGCGTTACGCGCGCGACGAGGCGCCCAAGCTGAAGGCGGCGGGGATCGAGACGCGCTACATCCTGTTCGCCCGTCCCGATCTGGAGGGTGCGGCGCAATCGACGGCGGCGGAGCGGGCGACGGTCGCCGAGCTGTGGCTGACGCGCGATTGGCCGCTTTATCAACGCTGGATGGCGACGCCGGCAAACAGCTGGACCGCCGCCGGCGTGCCGCAGGCGGACGGCAATCTGGCGCGCACCGCCGTGGTCGACGCCGGCCGTCGTTTCAACGAGCGGCTGAGCCAGCTGCTCAAGGAGTCCGGCGTCGACATCAGCTATCCGCTGATCCTGTGGCGCGACAAGCAGGGCTTCCTGAAGGCCTGCGGCTGCTCGGACCGGCAGGCCTGGGCCTTCATCCGCGACGATGTCGGCGCGCCGGACCGGTTGGGCCAGCCCGACGCGGGACCGATCGCGCCCGAAGAAGCGGCGCCGCCGCAGGACGCCCGCCCTTCGGCCATGCCCTATCCGGACCTGCCGGCCATTCCTCCGGTCAATGCGCCGGCGGGCGGGACCATGCCGACACCGTCCTCGCCTGAAGCCCGCCCGGCGACCCCGCCCGCAACGAACCGACCGGCGCCGTCGCCGCGCACGGCCCCGGCGCCCAGCAAGCAGGACGACACGACCTTCTATTGATCAGAGGGATCGGCAGGCCGCGATCAGGCGATCGACATCCTCGGCATCCTGATAAAGGCCGAAGCCGAAACGGATCACGTCTTCGCGCACGTCGGTGACGATGTTGGCCGCGCGCAGACCGGCGCACCAGGCCTGGGCGTCGGGATGACGCAAGGCAAGGAAACGGGCGCGCGGCCCATCGCCCTCGACCGGATTGAGGATTTCGGCCTGAGACAACACCCCGGCCTGTCCACCCTGAACGGCCTGCTGGAACCTGGTTGCAAGATCGCGCGCATGGGCGGCGATGGCGGCAGTGTCCAGCCCCTGCTGATCCAGCAGTCGGCGCACGGCATTGAAGCGATACAGCGGCGTGCAGTCGAAGGTCGCGCCCCAGAAACGACCGCCGTCGCTGCGATACTGGACGCCCCCGGGTGGACCTGACAGGTCGCCGAACTCCGCGAACCAGCCGGTGACGACGGGACGCGGGCAGAAGCCGGGCGGGGCGTGCAGGAAGCAGACGCCCTCGCCCGACATGGCGTATTTGTAGCCGCCGGAGACATAGAAAACCCGGTCCGCCACCGCCGAAAGGTCGGTCGGGGTCGCCATGAAGCCGTGATAGCCGTCGATCAGCACCCAAGGGCCTTCGGGTCTCGCCAGGGCGGCAAGCTCCTCGATCCGGTCGAACAGGCCCCCGGTGCGGAAGAAGACCTGGCTGACCACGATCCAGTCGAAACCGCCCCTGGACGCCTCGGCGACGAAGCGATCGGCGAAGGTGTCGAAGGGCGCCAGCGGAACGCGCGTGACCACCGCCGCCCCGACCTCTTCCCACCGTTCCGCCTGACGACGGAAGGAGTGGAACTCGCCGTCGGTCGCCAGAATGCGAACCGGCCTGGTCTCCACGCCCGAGAACAGACGCAGCAGGAAGTCGTGGGTGTTGGACGAAAACACGATGCTGTCGGGCGAGGGCAGTCCCAACTCGGCCGCGACATGGGCCTGGGCCTCGGGGATCACCTGACCGAAGACGAGGTCCCACTTGTGGTCGGCATGCAGATTGGCCTCGAGCCAGGTCTGCTGCTGCGCCTCGAAACTGGCGTCGGGCCACAGGTGATGGCTATGCGCGGCGAAATGCAGCCGACCGGGCGCCGCCGACAGGGCGCGGGAGAAGAGGGACTTGTAGCTCATCCCTCTTCTTTAGGACATCTCACCCAGCGCTCAAGCGGCGAGCGAGAGCGCCGCGCGGTGGCTCGCCTCTTAAACGAGAGCCCCGTGGCAGTGTTTGAACTTGCGGCCCGAGCCGCAGGGGCAGGGGGAGTTGCGGCCGGTCATTTCCCAGCCGGGCGGCAGGGCTTCGACGGGCAGTTTGGAGCGGTCGTCGCCGATCAGCGTGCCTTCGGGGTTCTGGGCCGACGGATTGGCCATCTCGTTCTCGCCGGTGCCGGGGTTCAGGTGGATTTCCTGGAACTCAGGCAGTTCGGGCGGCACCTGGAAACGGAACTCGACCGTCATCAGCCAGCGGGTCACGTTGTGGCGCAGGTCGTAGAGCAGGTTTTCGAACAGCGAGAAGGCTTCGGTCTTGTATTCGTTCAGCGGGTCACGCTGGCCGTAGCCGCGCAAGCCGATGACGCCGCGCAGGTGGTCCAGATGGACCAGGTGCTCGCGCCACTGCATGTCGATCATCTGCAGCATGAACTGCTTTTCCAGACCGCGCGTCTGTTCGGCCCCGATCATCTCCAGACGTTCGGCGGCGCGCGCATCGGCGGCGGCCAGCAGCCGCTCCTCGATCTCCTCGTTCGACACGCCTTCCTCGGCGGCCCAGTCGTGCAGCGGCAGCTCAAGACCCAGGGTCGAGCGGACCTTTTCGTCCAGGCCGTCGATGTCCCACTGCTCGGCATAGGCCTTGGGCGGCATGTAGCGTTCGACCAGGTCCGACACGACGTCGCGGCGGAAGTCGCCGACCAGTTCGGACAGATCCTCGGAGTCCATGAACTCCTGACGCTGTTCGAACACCGCCTTGCGCTGATCGTTCACGACGTCGTCGTATTTCAGCAGGTTCTTGCGGATGTCGTAGTTGCGGGTCTCGACGCGCTTCTGGGCGGTCTCGATGGCGCGGTTCAGCCAGGGGTGGGTGATGGCCTCGCCCTCCGCCACGCCGAAGGTCTTCATGATCGAGTCGAGGCGGTCGCCGGCGAAGATGCGCAGCAGGTCGTCCTCGCAGGACAGGTAGAATTTCGAGGTGCCGGGGTCACCCTGACGGCCGGTGCGCCCGCGCAGCTGGTTGTCGATGCGGCGGCTCTCGTGGCGCTCGGTGCCCAGAACGAACAGGCCGCCGGCGGCCAGAGCCTTTTCTTTCTGGACAGCGATCTCGGCCTTGAACTCGGCCTCCTTGGCCGCTTCCATTTCCGGCGTGACCTCGACGGCCATGTTGCGCTGTTCCAGCAGCCACTTCTGCATCTTCATCTCGAGGTTGCCCCCGAGTTGAATGTCGGTGCCGCGGCCGGCCATGTTGGTGGCGATGGTCACCGCGCCCGGCAGGCCGGCGTCGGCGACGATATAGGCTTCCTGCTCGTGCTGGCGCGCGTTCAGGACGCTGTGCGGAATGCCGCGCAGCTTGGTCTCGTAGGTGATGTTATAGGCGGCGTCGCCGATCTTCTCGGCTTCCTTGGCCTTGCCCGCATATTCCGGCTTCAGCGTGCGCGAGGTCTCGACCTTGTACTCGAAGCGGTTCAGCAGGTCCGACAGCTGTTCCGAACGCTCGATCGACACGGTGCCGACCAGGATCGGCTGACCGGCGAGGTGGCATTCGGCGATCTGGCGCGCGATGGCCTGGTTCTTCTCGGCGTGGGTCCGATAGACCTCGTCGTCATAGTCCTTGCGCTGGATCGGCCGGTTGGTCGGCACCTCCAACACGTCCATCTTGTAGATGTCGCCGAACTCCTGGGCCTCGGTCGCAGCCGTGCCGGTCATGCCCGACAGCTTTTCGTACAGGCGGAAGTAGTTCTGGATCGTCACCGAGGCCAGGGTCTGGTTCTCGGGCTGGATCTTGACGTCTTCCTTAGCCTCGATGGCCTGGTGCAGACCTTCAGAGAGGCGGCGGCCGGTCATCATGCGGCCGGTGAACTCGTCGATCAGGACGATCTCGCCGCCCTTGATGATATAGTCCTTGTCGCGCTGATACAGGGTGTTGGCGCGCAGGGCCTGGTTGGCATGGTGGACCAGGCTGATGTTGGCGGCGTCGTACAGGCCGGTGGTGTCGGCGGCGAAGTGACCGCCGGCCTCCAGGGCCTCTTCCATCCGCTCGGAGCCCAGCTCGGTCAGCAGGACCTGCTTCTGCTTCTCGTCGAGCTCGAAGGTTTCCTTGTCCTTGATCAGGTCTTTGATCAGGCCGTCGAGGATCTTGTAGAGATCCGAACGGTCCTCGGTCGGGCCCGAGATGATCAAAGGCGTGCGCGCCTCGTCGATCAGGATGGAGTCGACCTCGTCGACGATGGCGAAGTTGTGCGGACGCTGCACCATCTCGCGCCGGTCATAGACCAGGTTGTCGCGCAGATAGTCGAAGCCGAACTCATTATTGGTGCCGTAGGTGACGTCGGCGTTGTAGGCCTGCTGGCGCTGACCCTGGCTGAGGCCGTTGACGATGACGCCGACCTCAAGACCCAGGAAGCGATAGACCTTGCCCATCGTCTCGGCGTCGCGGCGGGCCAGGTAGTCGTTGACGGTGATGACGTGCACGCCCTTGCCGGGCAGGGCGTTCAGATAGACCGGGGCCACGGCGACCAGGGTCTTGCCTTCGCCGGTCCGCATCTCGGCGATGCCGCCTTCGTGCAGGATCATGCCGCCGGCCAGCTGAACGTCGTACTGACGCTGGCCCAGCACGCGTTTGGAGGCTTCGCGCACGACGGCGAAGGCTTCGGGCAGAATCTTGTCCAGGGTTTCGCCGTTCGCCAGCCGATCGCGGAAGGCGTCGGTCATCATCCGCAGTTCGTCGTCGGACAGGGCGGCGAACTTGGGCTCCAGCGCATTGATGCGCTGGGCGTGGTCCTGGAAGGCTTTGACCTTGCGGTCGTTGGAAGAGCCGAAAAGTTTCTTGGCGAAGCCGAGCATATTGGATCCGGTAAGCGGTCGAGCGTCTGCGAGCTGAGCGGCTCTGAAATCCCGTGAGGGGCGGCGATACGGACGCCGTGAGAGAGGCCCTGACCGACCGCAGCCCCGGAGCGCCGCATCAGGCGCGCGCGAAGGGCCGCGCAGACGATCAAAACCCCTCGACTTGGGCGCAGGCGGGACTTAAGCACCGGCCTAACCCCTGTCAACGCGAGGGGCTTTCGGCCGCCTTCGACGGAGCGCCCCCTTGACCCCATTCCGGCGATCTTCACGCATCCTGACGGCGGCCTTGCTGACGGCGACGCTTTCGACCGCCGCCTGTTCTCGCAGCGGCGACAACCGACCGCCCGAACAGGGGGACCAGGCCGTCGCCACGGTGCAGGACGAGACCATCTGGGCCTCGGACGTGAAGCGCGAGGCGGTGGCGCAAGGCCTGATCGGCGAGGACGAGACGCTGGATGTGACGTCGGATCTTTTCCGCCGGGTGCTGGACGAGGTGATCGACCAAAAGCTGCTGGCCGGAGAGGCGCAGCGGCGCCGACTGGATTCCTCGCCCCTGGCGCAACGGCGGCTGGAAGCGACGCGCGAACGCATCCTGGGCGACATGCTGGTCGAGAGCGTGGTCAACAAGGCCGTCTCGGACCAGGCGGTGCAGACCCTGTATAATGAGCAGTTGAGGCTGGCGAAGACCTCGGAAGAGATCCGCGTGCGGCTGATCCTGTCGCGCACCAAGCCCGAAGCGGACGCCGTGATCGGCATTCTGGGTCAGGGCGCCGGCTTCGAGGCGGTGGCGGCGGAGCGGTCGATCGACGAGGCGACACGGTTTTCCGGCGGCGACCTGGGCTATTCGACGCTGGACGTGATGCCCCAGGCCTATGCCGACGCCCTGCGCGACAAGCCGGCCGGTTCGACCGTCGGGCCGTTCCAGACCGAGGGCGGCTGGGCCGTTCTGAGGGTCGAGGACCGGCGCAAGGAAAATCCGCCGACGCTGGAACAGGCCCGACCGCAGATCGTGCGCTATCTGACCTATGAGGGCGTGCGACAGTTGCTGGAAAAACTGCGCGGCAAGGCCAAGGTGGATGTCCGCCTGCCCGCGCAGACGCCGCCCGCATCGCCTGCTCCTTCCGCTGCTCCGGGCGCCTGACATGACCAAAGCTCCCTCCACGACCGGCCAGAAGATCGAGCATGCGTTCGAAAAGGCGCTGGACCCGTTCGCCACGGCGCTGAAGCGCGCCACCCGCACGCCGGGGTCGGATGCGGCGCCGGCCGCCGCGCCTGCGCCCGCCGCCGCCGGCAAGCCGGGTCTGGCCATCTCGCCCTTAGCCGTGCCGTTTCCGACCATTCCGCCGATTGGCGGGGTCGAGATCGCGACCGCGCGCGCCGGCTTCTACAAGCATGAACGTGACGATCTGGTGGTGTTCCGGTTCGCGCGGGGGACCAGCTGCGCCGGGGTCTTCACCCGCCACAAGATCGGCTCGGCCCCCGTGGACTGGTGCAAGAAGCATCTGGCCGGGGCCGAGGGCGGCAAGGATGTGCGCGCCCTGGTTATCAACGCCGGATGCGCCAACGCCTTCACCGGCAAGGCCGGCGCGGACGCGGCGCGGCGCACGGCCTCGGAGGTCGCCAAACGGTTCGGCTGTCGTCAGCGCGACGTCATGCTGGCCTCGACAGGCGTGATCGGCGTGGTGCTGGACGACAAGAAGATCGTCGCCAAACTGCCCGAGATCGAGAACGGACTGGAGGCGGACGCCTGGGCCCGGGCCGGTCGCGGCATCATGACCACCGACACCTTCCCCAAGGGCTCCTACGCCGAGGCCGAGATCGAGGGCTACAAGGTCCGGATCGCCGGCATCGCCAAGGGATCGGGCATGATCGCGCCGGACATGGCGACCATGCTGGCCTTCATCGTCACCGATGCGGACATCCATCCGAACGTGCTGCAGGCGCTGTTGGGCCTGCACGTGCGCACCACCTTCAACAGCGTGACGGTGGATGGCGACACCTCGACCAACGACACGGCCCTGCTGTTCGCCACCGGCACCTCGGGCGCGCCACGCATCGGGCGGGTCGGCGATCGCCGCCTGAAGAGCTTCTCGGCCGCCCTGGACAAGGTGATGCTGGACCTGGCGCACCAGCTGGTGCGCGACGGCGAAGGCGCGACCAAGTTTGTCAAGGTGACGGTGGACGGGGCCGCCTCGCCCGCCTCGGCCCGCAAGCTGGCCAAGTCCATCGCCGACAGCCCGCTGGTCAAGACCGCCATCGCCGGTCAGGACGCCAATTGGGGCCGGGTCGTCATGGCGGTGGGCAAGACCGAGGAGCCGGTCGACCGCGACCGTCTGGCCATCAAGTTCGGTCCGCACCAGGCCGCCATCGACGGCGCCCCGTCCCCGACCTATGACGAGGCCAAGATGACCGCCTATATGAAAAACCCCGAAATCGACATCATCGTCGACGTGGGTTCGGGCCGGGCGTCGGCGACCGTGTGGACCTGCGATCTGACCAAGGGCTACATCGAGATCAACGGCGACTATCGCTCGTGACCGCTGCGCCCCTTCCCACCATCCTGGTCGTCGCCGTCGCCCTGATTGACGTGGATGGACGGGTGCTGATCGCCAAACGTCCCGAAGGCAAGAAGCTGGCCGGGCTGTGGGAGTTTCCGGGCGGCAAGGTCGAGCCCGGAGAGCGGCCTGAACAGGCCCTGATCCGCGAGCTGAAGGAAGAGCTGGGCATCGACGTCAGCGAAAACTGTCTGTCGCCGTTCGTTTTCGCCAGTCACGCTTACGATTCGTTTCACCTGTTGATGCCATTGTATCTGTGCCGACGGTGGGACGGCGTGGTCACGGCGCGTGAACACGACGGCCTGGCCTGGGTGAAGCCGAACAAGCTTTCGGACTATCCCATGCCGCCGGCGGACGAACCTCTGGTCGCCTGGTTGCGCGACCTGCTCTGACCACCGCCGACCAGGGAGGCCGGCCATGCGACGTCTTATCGGCCGGTTCCTGCGCAATGAGAGCGGGGCCACAGCCATCGAATACGGCCTGCTCTGCGCCCTGATCTTCCTGGCGATCGTGACCTCGATCAGCGCCTTGGCGAACAGCCAAAACGGCGGCCTGGCCGCAACGGTGAACAAGCTGAGCGCCGCCATACAGGCCGCGATAAGCTAGTCCGGCTCTTCGCCCGTCATTTCCCTGACGCCCAGCGCATCGGCCAGCCGCGTCTTGGCCGAGCCGCGCGGCAGAGGCTTCTGCTGGCTGTCGTGGGGTTTCCAGCCGGCCAGATGGATGATCTCGAACGTCGCCTGTATGCGGCCGTCGTCGAGACCGTAGCGCTCGGCATAGAGGGCGGCGGCGCGCGCCACGATACGTCGGCTCAGCGGCCGAACGGGTCCGTGCAGCACATTGGTCTCGCCCATTGCGCGCAGGTCGCGGATCAAGGCGAACAGGTCGGCGTAACGGACGGTGAACCGATCCACGTCCGATACCGGCAGGGCGAACCCGGCGCGCTGCAACAGGGCCGCGCCGTCATAGCCGTCAGCGAAGGGCGAAACCCGCGCCTGGGCGCCGCCGCGCTCTTCCAGCTCGACCTCGGTCAGGACGGCGCGAAGCTCTTTCAGCGTGCCCGCGCCGAACAGCGTGCCGATGAACAGGCCGTCCGGTTTCAACACGCGCCGGATCTGGGCCAAGGCGCCAGGCAGGTCGTTGGCCCAGTGAAGAGTCAAAAGGGAGACGATCAGATCGGTCGAGGCGTCGGCCAGCGGCAGCGCATCCGCGCCTGGCGCTGCGCGCTGGGCCAGGGAGACAGGCGTCTGGATGAGACCGACGCGGCCGGCGGCGTCGCTGGACCGAACCGCCGCATCGAACACGCCTGGATGAGCGGACAGATCGACCGCAACGGGAAAATCGCGCAGTATGGCTTCCAGGCTCTCGGCGGCGTTGGCGGCGGCGCGGGCGTGCAGGAAGTCAGCCTGGGGGAACCGGGTGGCGGACCGCGCCAGCCGCGCCTGACGTCGAACGGCGTCGAAGATGCGTGGGGGGCCTTCGGAAGGGGATTGGGGGGCGGTCATGGACGCACAGGATGGGGGCTGGCGGCGCGCCTGGGAAGGGGCGGGCCGTCACTTGCGCGGAGCGGGGCGGGGACTGGCCGACCTGATCCTGCCGCCGATGGCGCATGACAGCCGAGAGGCGACGGCTGCGGCCGGCCTGACGCCCGACGCCTGGAGCCGGATCAAATTTCTAGAAGCGCCGGTCTGCGACGGCTGCGGGGCGGCCTTCGACTTTGACGGCGGCCCCTTCGCCGAGGATCGCTGCGCCGCCTGTATCGCCAGGCCCTACGCCTTCGAGAGGGCGCGCGCGGCCTGCCTGTATGACGAGGCGTCGCGTGGCCTGATCCTGAGGTTCAAGCACGGGGACCAGCAACAGTTCGCGCCCCTGTTCGCGCGCTGGATCGGACGCGCCGCCGCCGATCTGGTCGAAGACGCGGACGTGATCCTGCCCGTGCCGCTGCATCGGTTTCGCCTGTTGTCGCGGCGCTTCAATCAGGCCGCCGAAATCGCCCGGCCGCTGGCCCGGCACGCCCACCGCGACTATTTGCCCGACGCCCTGGTCCGCACGACCCACACGACCAGCCAGGGCGGCAAGAGCCAGCGCGGGCGGCGGCTGAACGTCAAGCAGGCCTTCGCCGTGACCAAGGCGGGCCGGCGTCGGATCCGGGGGCGACGCATCCTTCTGATCGACGATGTGTTGACCACTGGCGCGACCGGAGAGGCCTGCGCGCGCGCCCTGATTGACGGCGGAGCGCGCGCCGTGGATCTCGCCGTCATCGCGAGGGTGCGAAACGCCCGTGAACTGACTATGTGAAGAGCGCCCTATCGCTCGCCGCGCGGCGGCTCGCTGCTTGAGGGCGCTGGATTTTATTTTGGAGATCTGAACTTGGCCGACGTCGTCATCTACACCAAGCCTGGCTGCCCCTACTGCTTCAGCGCCATGTCGCTTCTGAAGAAAAAGGGCGTGGACTATACCGAGATCGTCGCGTCCAACGATCCCGACAAGAAGGCCGAGATGGTCGAGAAGTCAGGCGGCCGCATGACCTTCCCGCAGATCTTCATCGACGGCCAGCACGTCGGCGGTTCCGACGACATCCACGCGCTGGATCGCGACGGCAAGCTGGACGGACTTCTGGCCGCCTGATCCATGAGCAGCGGGCTCGACATCGCCCTGATCCAGACGCGCACGCCGGCGACGGCGCGAGCGGCGCTGGCCCATGTCGAGCCTCTGATCCGCGAGGCGGCGTCGGGCGGGGCGAAGTTCGTCCTGACGCCCGAAGGGACTAATGTCCTGGAGCAACGCCGCGACCGGCGTGATGCGGCGATCACGACTGAGGACGAGGACGTCGTCGTTCTGGGTCTGCGTCGTCTGGCGGCGGAACTGGGCGTCTGGCTGCTGATCGGTTCGGCCATCGTCCGGTCAGGCCAGGCGGGAGATGGCCGCGCCGCCAATCGGTCGCTGCTGATCGATGCGTCGGGCGGGATCGTGGCCCGATACGACAAGCTGCATGTCTTCGATGTGAACCTGCCCAATGGCGAGACCTATCGCGAAAGCGCGACGGTGAGGCCCGGCGACGGGGCGTCGGTAGCGGACACGCCCTGGGGCCGGCTGGGCCTGACCATCTGCTACGACATCCGCTTTCCCCACCTGCATCGCCAGCTGGCCAAGGCCGGGGCGTCGATGATCGCCGTCCCGGCCGCCTTCACCGCCCCGACAGGCGAGGCGCATTGGGAAACCCTGTTGCGCGCCCGCGCCATCGAGACGGGTGCGTTCGTCCTGGCCCCAGCGCAGGGCGGACTGCATGAGGACGGTCGCCGCACCTGGGGGCGATCCACCGTCGTCGGACCCTGGGGCGAGATCATCGCCAAAGCGGATCACGACGAGCCTTGCATCGTGCGTGCAAAACTGGACATGGAGGCCGTGGCCAGGGCGCGCGCCGCCGTGCCCAGCCTGACCCACGATCGCGATTTCCTGCCCGCTGTTTAACGCCCCATGATCCGCTACGCCCTGAAATGCGACCAGGCCCACGCCTTCGAAGCCTGGTTCGGCTCCTCGACCGACTATGACGATCAGGCGGCGCGGGGGCTGGTGGAATGCCCGTTCTGCGGTTCGCACGCGGTCGACAAGGCGATCATGGCTCCGGCCGTCAGCGGCGCCCGCAAGGCCGATCCCGCCTCTGACGTCGCCGCCAAGATGCAGACAATGATGATGGCCGCCGCCCGCGAGGTTCGCGCCCATGTCGAGGCCAACTTCGACTACGTCGGCGACACCTTCGCCCGCGAGGCGCGCGACATCCACGAGGGCCGATCCGAGAAGCGCGAAATCTATGGCGAGGCCACGCCCGCCGAGGTGAAGAAGCTGAAGGACGACGGTGTTCCGGTCTCCGCCCTGCCTGACGCGCCGCCAGACCCGTCCAAGGTGAACTGATGACCCTGCAATGGCGGCCCATGCGGCCCGACGACATCGAGGCGGTGACGGGGGTGGCGCGGCTGTCGTTTCCCGATCATTTCGAGGACCGGGCCTGTTTCGAGAACCGCCTGGCGCTGTATCCGCGCGGATGTTTCGTTCTGGCGGACGGTGACGAACCGGCGCGCGGCTATCTGATCGCCTATCCGTGGAAGGCCGAGAGCGCGCCGCCGCTGAACACGGTGATCGAGGGCCTGCCGGCCCAGCCGGACCTGATCTATCTGCACGATCTGGCCCTGCACCCCGAGGCGCGGGGCGGGGGCGTGACCGGCGTCATCGTCGAGCGACTGGCCGAACAGGCGACGGAAGACGGATGGCCCGCCATCGCCCTGGTCGCCGTCAATGACGCCGTCGGGTTCTGGTCGCGACACGGTTTCGTCGAGCAGCCCGCCGAGGCCATGGCGGCCAAACTGGCTAGCTACGGCGCCGACGCCCGCTATATGCTCCGGCCGCTCTAGCGCCGATTGAGCGCGGTCTGTCCGCCCGCGCGCACGAAATGCGTGCGTTGAGGACGGGGCAGAGCGACATAGGCCCGACGCCTCATTTCACGCTCGCAGACGCTGGCGTCGCCAAGGCTGTCGGGCGTCAGGATCGCGCGATGGACGGCGCACCAGTCGCGGCTGGCGGCGCGGATGCGACCGGCCAGGATCATCGCCTCGCCAGGTCGGGCCATATTCAGTCCCTCGGCGTTCACATGCATGTCCGGCGCCTGGCCGGTGCCCAAGGCGGCGGCAAGCGCGGCTGCGATCATCAAACCCATCGTCATCTCCCATCGGAATGGGCCTGCGTCAGGCCCGTCGTGGGAAGGAGGCGTCCGTCGGCGGCGTCAGATGCGGCGTCGGGGATGAAATATCGGTAAGGCGGCGATCAGCGCGGCGAACGCCCGCTCTGGTCTTTCTGTCCACATGCCTGTAAGAGGCGCGCGCCTCCCGCATGCCTTTTCATGACCAGCGGCCGCCCGTATGCCGGCCGCGCCTTTTCGCGATACTCAAATGAACCTGCGCAACGTCGCCATCATCGCCCACGTCGACCACGGCAAGACGACCCTGGTGGACCAACTGCTCGCCCAGTCCGGCGTCTTCCGAGCCAACGAGGCGCAGACCGAGCGCGCCATGGACTCCAACGACCAGGAAAAAGAGCGCGGCATCACCATCCTGGCCAAGTGCACCTCGGTGCTCTGGAACGGCAAGGCGGGCGAAACCCGCATCAACATTATCGACACCCCCGGCCACGCCGACTTCGGCGGCGAGGTCGAGCGCATCCTGGGCATGGTGGACGGCTGCGTCATCCTGGTGGACGCCGAAGAGGGCGTCATGCCCCAGACCAAGTTCGTGCTGACCAAGGCGCTGAAGATGGGCCTGCGCCCGATCCTGTGCATCAACAAGGTCGACCGCGCCCACGCCGATCCGGATCGCGTCCACAACGAAACCTTCGACCTGTTCGCCGCCATCGGCGCGACGGACGAGCAGCTGGACTTCCCGCACATCTACGCCTCGGGCCGCAACGGCTGGGCGACGCTGGACCTGAACCAGCCCAACGACAATCTGGCCCCGCTGTTCGACCTGATCGTCGATCACGTCCCGCCGCCCGCCGTTCAGGCCAACAAGGACAAGCCGTTCCGCATGCTGGACGTGCTGATCGAAAGCGATCCGTTCCTGGGCCGCCTGCTGACCGGCCGTATTGAGAGCGGCAAGGCCGTTCCCGGCATGGCGATCCACGCCCTGGACCGTGAAGGCAAGGAAATCGAACGCGGCCGCATCACCAAGGTGCTGGCCTTCCGCGGCCTGAAGCGCCAGCCGCTGGACGAGGGTTCGGAAGCGGGCGACATCGTCGCCATCGCCGGCATGTCCAAGGCGACCGTGGCCGACACCCTGTGCGCCATGGAAGTGACTGAGCCGCTGGACGCCCAGCCGATCGATCCGCCCACCATCTCCATGACCGTTTCGGTCAACGACAGCCCCCTGGCCGGCCGTGAAGGCGACAAGGTCCAGTCGCGCGTCATCCGCGACCGCCTGCTGAAGGAAGCCGAGGCCAACGTCGCCATCCGCGTGACGACGACCGAAGGCGGCGACGCCTATGAGGTCGCCGGCCGCGGCGAACTGCAGCTGGGCGTTCTGATCGAGAACATGCGTCGCGAAGGCTTCGAGGTTTCGATCTCGCGTCCGCGCGTCGTGTTCAAGGAAGGCGAGAACGGCGAGAAGCTGGAGCCCATCGAAGACGTCATGATCGACGTGGACGACGAGTTCACCGGCGTGGTCATCGAAAAGCTGTCGGCCCGCAAGGCCGAGCTGGCCGACATGGGCCCGTCGGGCGCCGGCAAGACCCGCATCAGCCTGAAGGCGCCGTCGCGCGCCCTGATCGGCTATCAGGGCGAGTTCCTCACCGACACGCGCGGTTCGGGCGTGCTGAACCGCGTATTCAGTCACTATGAGCCGCACAAGGGCGCCATCGCCGGCCGTCTGAAGGGCGTTTTGATCTCGAACTCGGACGGTGAAACCGCCGCTTTCGCCCTGTGGAACCTGGAAGACCGCGGCGTCATGTTCGTCGGCGCGGGCGAAAAGACCTATCAGGGCATGATCATCGGCGAGAACGCGCGCTGGGACGACCTGGACGTCAACCCGATCAAGGGCAAGCAGCTGACCAACGTCCGCGCCGCCGGCAAGGATGAGGCCGTTCGCCTGACCCCGCCGCGCCAGATGTCGCTGGAACAGGCCATCGCCTATATCGACGACGACGAGCTGGTCGAGGTGACGCCGAAGTCCATCCGCCTGCGCAAGCAGGTGCTGAACCCGTCGTTCCGCAAGAAGCGCGTTCGCCCGGAGTAGTCCGCAATCCCCGACTGACGCGGGGTGGGATGGGGCCTATAGACGGCTGACATGAACGCCTCGCCCAGTCTGGATGACCGCCTTGACGAGGCCGCCCGCGCGGAAGACCCGCGCGCGGCGGTCTCTGTCGTTTTGCGCGAGACCTATGACGCCGCCCGCGCGCGGGCCGAGCGCAAGCTGGATGGCGGCATGAAGGGCCGCGATGTGGCGCGCCTGTACGCCACCGCCGCCGACGAGATGCTGGCCGGCCTGTGGCGGGTGGCGACCCAGACGCTGTGGCCGACTTCGCCGGTCGAGGCCGAACGGCTGGCCCTGGTCGCGGTCGGGGGCTACGGCCGGGGCGTGCTGGCGCCCCATTCCGATCTGGACCTGCTGTTTTTGAGATCGTCCAAGGCGACGCCGCGCGGCGAGCAGGTGATCCAGTTCGTCCTCTATGTGCTGTGGGACTTGGGGGCCAAGGTCGGGTCGGCGGTGCGTTCGGTCGAAGAGTGTCTGAGCCTGTCGCGCACCGACATGACGGTGCGGACGACCCTGCTGGAGGCGCGTCCGCTGGCGGGGGACGAGGCGCTGGCCCAGCTGATGATCGGCCGGTTCCGCGACATGGTGTCGAAATCCGATCCGCGCCCCTTCATCGCCGCCAAGCTGGAGGAGCGGGCCGCCCGGCACGAGAAGGCCGGCTCGACCCGCTACAAGGTCGAACCCAACGTCAAGGACGGCAAGGGCGGCTTGCGCGACCTGAACACCCTGTACTGGATCGCCCGGTCCCTGGCGCCCGAAAGCCGGCTGGGCGCGACGGTGATGGACGAACTGTTCACCCCGCGCGAGCGCCGCACGTCGGACGAGGCGTTCGACTTCCTGTGGCAGGTCCGCATTCATCTGCATCTGATCGCGGGCCGGGCCGAAGAGAAGCTGACGTTCGACATGCAGCCCGAGGTGGCCCGGCGCATGGGCTGGCGCGGGCGTGGCGACGAACCGGCGGTCGAGCGGTTCATGCGGCGATACTTTCTGGTGGCCCGCGACGTCGGCGCCCTGACCCGCGCCATGTCGGCCAAGCTGGAGGCGCGGCACCAGAAGACGGCGCACGGCCTGTCGCGGCTGATGGCGCCGTTTCGGCCCGCCCCCCGGCGCAAGCTGGAGGTCGAGGGGTTCTGGATCGACCAGGGCCGTCTGTCGGTCGAAGGGCCGGAGGTGTTCGCCGCCGATCCGGTCAAGCTGCTGACCCTGTTCGTCTGCGCCGACAAACATGACCTGGACCTGCATCCGGACGCCTTTTCGGCGGTGACGCGGTCGCTGTCGCTGGTGACGCCCCGGCTGAGGCGCGATCCGGCGGCGACGCGGGCGTTCCTGGACGTTCTGGCGCACGGGCAGCGGCCCTATCGCGTCCTGACCATCATCAACGAGACGGGTTTGCTGGGCCGGTTCCTGCCCGAATGGGGGCGGATCGTCGGCCAGACCCAGTTCAACATGTACCACGCCTATACGGTCGACGAGCACACGCTTCAGGCTATCGGCATCATCAACGACATCGCGCGCGGAAAGCTGAAGACCGACCACCCGATGGCCAGCGAGATCGTGCATCTGATCTCGGACATGGAAGCCCTGATGCTGGGCATGCTGCTGCACGACGTGGGCAAGGGCGGCGAGCGGGGGCAGCTGGAGGACGGGGCCATCGCCGCGCGTCGGGCGTGCGAGCGGCTGGGCGTCGATCCGCGCCGGATCGAACTGGTCGTCTGGCTGGTGCGCAGCCATCTGGCGCTGTCGGACTATGCCCAGAAGCGCGACCTGTCGGACCCGGCGACGATCCGCGCCTTCGCCGAACTGGTCGGCGATCCCGAGCGGCTGCGGATGCTGCTGGTCCTGACCGTCGCCGATATCCGGGCCGTGGGGCCGGGGGTGTGGAACGGGTGGAAGGGTCAGCTGATGCGCACCCTCTACAACCAGGTCGCCGCCCTGTTCCGGGGCGAGGACGTGACGCGCGAGGACCCGCTGGCGGCGCACCCGGCCCTGGTCCAGCGGGCGCGCGAGACGGGCGCGGCCGCCGAGAGCGCTCCCACCGCGCCGGTGCAGGGGCTGACGGTCCAGACCACCGAAATCTCCATCGCCGCCGCCGACCGACCGGGCCTGTTCGCCGATCTGGCCCAGACGATGGCCGCCCTGGGCGCCGACGTGACCGACGCCCGGGTGGCGACCGAGGACGGCGTCGTCCTGGACGTGTTCCGCGTTCAGGACGGGGCGGGCCTGCCCTACGGCCAGGCCGAACCGCGCCGACTGAAGGCCCTGGTCGAAGCGCTGGAAAAGGCTGCGCGGGGCGAGGGCCGCATCGGCCAGGCGCCCGATCCGACCGGCAATGCGCGCAAGGCCGCCTTCGAAGTCCGGCCCGTGGTCATGGTTGATCACCACGCCAGCGAGGTCGCCACCGTGGTCGAGGTGTCCTGCGCCGACCGGCCGGGCCTGCTGGCGGACCTGTCGCGCGTGTTCAACGACGAGGGCCTGAGCATCCGCTCCGCCCACGTCGCCAGCTATGGCGAGCGGGCGGTGGACAGTTTCTACGTCGTGGATCGCAAAGGGCGGAAGATCACCTCGGAACAGCGGATCGCCGAACTGCGCACCGCGCTTGAGGCCGTGCTGGACAGCCGCGCGCCCGCGCCCGCCGGACGAAAGGTCGCCTCGGCCCGCGCCAGCGCGCGCGACGTCTCCGACCTGGGCCGCCGCAGCCCGCGTGCAAAGCCCGTATCGCCCGGCGAACAAGCGCGCTAAGCGACAACCTTCCTCCGCGCCCTGTCGAATGTCCGCATGAGCCTCGCCCGAAACACCCTGGTGCAGTCGACTCTGACGCTGGGCAGTCGAATTCTCGGCTTCGTGCGCGACATGGCGCTGGCGGCGCGCTTCGGCCAGGGGCCGATGATGGACGCCTTCACCACGGCGTTGATGCTGCCCAACATGTTCCGCCGCCTGTTCGCCGAGGGCGCCTTCGCCCAAGCGTTCGTGCCGGTCTATGGCGGGGTTCGGGCGCGCGAGGGCGAGGAAGCCGCCGCCGTCACGGCGTCCGAGGCGCTCAGCTTCATGCTGGCCGTGGTCGCCGGCTTCTGCATCCTGCTGCAGGTCGTGATGCCCTGGATCATGCCGTGGCTGCTGTCGGCCTATCGCGACCAGCCGATGGTGCTGCGCGCCGCCGTGATCGCGACCCAACTCGCCATGCCCTATCTGGCCTGCATGACCGTGGCCTCGCTGCTGTCGGGCGTGTTGAACACGGGCGGTCGGTTCGCCCTGTCGGCGGCCGTGCCGGTGTTTCTGAACCTGTGCACCCTGGCCGCCCTGATGCCGCCGCTGATCCTGCCGATCCCGCAGGAGACGGTGCTGCTGATGGTGACGGCGGCGGTGACGGTTTCGGGCCTGATCCAGGCCGGTCTCTTGTGGTGGGGCGTGCGGCGTCTGGGCGTTCGCCTCAAGATCGGCCTGCCGCGCATCACGCCGAATGTGCGTCACACCCTGGCGCTCGCCGTGCCCGGCGCCCTGGCGGGCGGGGCGCTGCAGATCAACTCCCTGGTATCGCAGTTCCTGACCGGGTCGGACGAGGGCGCGCGTTCGGTCCTCTATAACGCTGACCGCCTTTATCAACTGCCGCTGGGCCTTGTGGGGGTCGCCATCGGCCTGGCCCTGGTGCCGCGCCTGACCAAGGCGTTCGTCGACGGCGATCACGAAGGCGGCCAACGAACCCTGGACGATGGCGTCAACCTGGCGATGGCCTTCACCCTGCCGGCGGCCGTGGCCCTGTTCGTCATTCCCTTCTTCATCATCGACGCGACGGTGACGCGCGGGGCCTTCACCAGCGCGGACGCGGCCCGCACCGCCGACGTTTTGCGTCAGTTCGCCTGGGGGGTGCCGGCCTTCGTGCTGGCCAAAGTGCTGACTCCGCCCTTTTTCGCGCGCCAGGACACGCGCCGTCCGATGATCTTCGCCGTCGCCAGCGTGGTCATCACCGTCATCCTGGGCTCGGCCCTGTTCTTCTGGTTCCGCCGTCAGGGCTGGGACGGGGTGCTGGGCCTGGCCATCGCCACCAGCACCTCGGCCTGGATCAATGTCGCCCTGCTGGGCGGCGTCCTGATCCGCGAGAACAGCTGGCGGCCGTCGCCAGCTTTCCTTTCGCGCATCGCCCGCGTGATCGCCGCCAGCGCCATGATGGCCGCCCTGCTGTTCGCCGCCGACGTCTTCTATCCGCAGCTTGCCCGACTGTTCCTCGCCAAGGAGATCGCTGTCCTGGTGGTCTGCGGCGCCGGGGCCGGGCTTTACGGCTTCTGCCTGCTGGCGTTCCGGGCCGTCACGCTCTCGGAACTGAAGGCCACGCTGAGGCGCGAGCCCGGCGGCGGCGCGGTCTCCGGTCTGGACTGACAGGCGGCGAACCGATAAGCGCGAGGCCATGACGACCTCGGGCCTGATCCATGACCTGCGATGGCGCGGCTGAACCGCCGCCTGCCTCGCCACGCCTGCCTTTCGACCTTCCGAGACCCGATCCCATGACCGACCAGACCTCCGCCGTTGCGACTTATGACGGCCCGCGCCGCATCCTGTCCGGCATCCAGGCCTCAGGCGCGCTGCACCTGGGCAACTACCTCGGCGCCCTGAAGCGGTTCGTGGAACTGCAGGACCAGGGCGCGCCGGTCTATGTCTTCGTCGCCGACATGCACGCCATCACCGTGTGGCAGGATCCGGCCAAACTGACGGCCCAGACGCGCGAGATCGCCGCCGCCTATCTGGCCTCGGGCCTGGATCCGGAAAAGGCGATCATCTTCCCGCAGTCGGCCGTGCGCGCCCATGCGGAACTGGCCTGGATCTTCAACTGCGTCGCCCGCCTCGGCTGGCTCGACCGGATGACCCAGTTCAAGGAGAAGTCGGGCAAGCACAAGGAACGCTCCTCGGTCGGCCTCTACACCTATCCCGTGCTCCAGGCGGCCGACATCCTGCTGTACAAGGCCACCGAAGTGCCGGTCGGCGAGGACCAGAAGCAGCATCTGGAGCTGACCCGCGACATCGCCGCCAAGTTCAATAATGACTTCGGCGTTCCCGGCTTCTTCCCCGTGCCCGAGCCGATCATCCAGGGGCCGGCGACCCGCGTCATGTCCCTGCGCGACGGGGCGGCCAAGATGTCCAAGTCGGACCCGTCCGACAACAGCCGCATCAACCTGACCGACGACGCCGACACGATCGCCTCCAAGATCAAGAAGGCCAAGACCGATCCCGAGCCGTTGCCGGAAACCCTGGACGGCCTGAACGAACGGCCCGAGGCCAAGAATCTGGTCGCCATCTATGCGGCGCTGGCGGGCCTGACCCGAGAACAGGTGATCGCACAGTTCGGCGGCCAGGGCTTCGGCGCCTTCAAACCGGCGCTGGCGGACCTGGCGGTGTCGTCCCTGGCGCCAGTGACGGCCGAGATGCGCCGCCTGATGGACGATCCGGCCGAGATCGACCGCATGCTGAAGGCCGGCGCCGAGCGCGCCGCCGAGGTCGCCGATCCCGTGGTGGACGAGGTCAAGAAGATCGTCGGCTTCTGGAGGGCGTAATGGGCGTCTATGAGGCCAAGGTCGTCTGGAACCGCGGCGACCAGCCCTTCCTGGACAAGCGCTACAGCCGCGCCCATTCCTGGAGCTTCGACGGCGGGGCGGTGGTGCCAGGGTCGTCGGCGCCCTCCAGCGTGCCCGTGCCGATGTCCGATCCGGCCGGCGTCGATCCGGAGGAGGCGATGATCGCCTCTCTGTCCAGCTGCCACATGCTGTGGTTCCTCGCCTTCGCCGCCAACGCCGGCCTGGTGGTCGACACCTATGTCGACGAGGCCTCGGGCAAGATGGGCAAGGACGAGAACGGCAAACGCTACCTCGCCGAGGTGACGCTGCGCCCCTTCACCAGCTTCACCGGCCGCGAGCCCGATCAGGCCGAGATCGACGCCCTGCACCACCAAGCGCACGACCATTGCGAAATGGCCCATTCGGTCCGCGCGACCATCACGGTCGAGGCGACGATCGGCTAGGCGGCGACCGCCGTCTCTTCCTCGATCAGAGATCTGAAAAGAGCGTGGGCGGCGATCATGCCGTCCGAGGTCGCCAGGGTGATGTTGGAGGCGGCGCGCGCCAGGTCGCCGGCGGCGAAGACGCCCGGCTGGGTCGTCTGCTGCATGGCGTCCACCTTGATCACCCGCCCCATCGGGGTGTCGGTCATCTCGCAGCCCAACCGCTCGGCGAAGGGGCTGGCGACGCGCACATTGGCGCCGACGAAGATGGCCTTCAGCTCGACGAACCGTCCGTCGGTCAGCCGCGCGCCGCTCAGGCCCGGCGCCTCGCCCTCCAGCCGCACGATGGGCGTGGCCTCGATGGCGACCCCGCGTCGATCCAGCAGATGGGCGTCCTCGGGCGACAGGCCGACGTCCAGATCCATGAACAGGGTGACCTGGCCCCATTCGGCGACGGTCGCCGCATACGGAACCGCGTGATCGCCGCGCCCCAGCACGCCGATGGGGCCGCCGCCGATCTCATAGCCATGGCACCAGGGACAGTGCAGGGCGGTGCGGCCCCAGCGTTCCTTCACCCCCGGGATGTCGGCCAGCACGTCCTCGACCCCGTGCGACAGCAGCAGCCGGCGACCGCGCGTACGTGTGCCGTCAGCGAAGGCGACCGAGAAACCGCCATCGATCCGTTCGACCTCGACCGCCTCCGCCATGCGGAAGGCGGCGGTGGGATAGGCCGCGACCTGAGACCGGGCAGACGCCGTGATCTCGGCGCCGGGCTTTCCATCATTGGTCAGGACGCCATGAGCGCGGGCGGCGAACCGATTGCGGGGCCGGCCGTCGTCGATGACCAGAACGCGGCGGCGCGCGCGGACCAGCTGCATGGCGGCGGACAGGCCGGCATAGGAGCCGCCGATGATCAGAGCGTCGTGCGCCATGGGCTCAGGACTTTCGGGCATGGGCATGGAGCAGGTCTCTCTTGGGATGTTCGGCCATGCGGCGCGAGAAATCCGCCGCCAGATCGGCCAGGGTTATGTCGTTCAGGCGCGCGATCAGCAGGGCGCGGGCGGCGGCATAGGTCTCGGCCAGGGCGTCGTTGACCGCCGCCTCGACCAGGCAGCCGTCAGCCTCGATGGGCGGAGCGGCCGGAAACAGATCCGCACCGCCGAGGGCCGTGTTCACCTGGCCCAGAGTGACCTGATCCAGCGGTCGCGACAGACGCCAGCCGCCGCCATGCCCCTTTTCAGACGCCACCAACCCCTGCTCGCGCAGCCCGGCCATGGTTCGGCGCACCACTACGGGATTGGTGGACAGGCACACCGCCAGCTGGTCCGAGGTCATGGGCGCGCCGGTGCGTGTCTCATGCTCGGCCATGTGCAGCAGGGCGTGGAGGATGTTGGACAGGCGGGAATCCCTTTTCATGTAACTGCAATTGTTACGTGATAGGTCGCTCGTCAATAGCGCGGGTGAGTTTTCTTTTTCACCCGTGGGGGACGGCGTCGGTCAGGAAGGCGCCGAAGCGGCGCAGGGCTTCGGTCGTTAGTTCCGGGTCGTGGCGCATGGGGCCGTTGTTGGTCGGTTCGTCGAAGGCGTGGGTGCCCCCGGCGATCCAGCTTTCGACCTCAGAGCCGCAGTTGCGGATCATGGCGTTGACCTGCTCGGCGTTGCGGACGGTCGTCAGGTGGTCGCGCTTGCAGGTGACGGCCAGGACGCGTGGGCAATGCCGCCAGGGCTTCAGCCGGTTGAAGGCGAACGGGCCGATGTAGGGATAGGCCAGCCAGACCGCCTTGACGCCGGACAGGTCGGCCTCGGCGGGATCGGTCACGCCAAAGGCGCCGGGCGTCGGCGCGCCGCTCATCATCTCCATGATCGACCAGCCGCCGTGGCTCCAGCCGGCCAGAGCCAGCTTCGTCGCGTCGACATCGGGGCGTGCCGAAACGCCCTGGATCGCCGCCAGCACGTCGCCCACCCGCTCATAGCCCCGGAACGACAGGCCCGTGCAGACCGCCGCCAGGGTGAAGGCCCGGCCCCATCCGCGCGGGCCGTAGGAATCGACGATGAAGGCGCGCCAGCCCGCCGCCTTGGCGACCTCGGCATAGCGGGGCAGATGGTCACGTAGGCCGCCGCAGCCATGGAACATCAGCACGGCAGGACGGGGCCGGTCGTCGTCCGGGCCCACGACGGTGATGTGGGGCTCCAGCCGGGCCCAACGGCGCTTCAGATCATCCATCTCCGACATACGCCGCAGCCGGACGGCGAAAGCCAGTCCAAAAATCCGGTGCTCAACCGGCGCAGCGCAGCGTCAGGTTCAGCCGGCCGCCGCCGGGGATCAGGCGCGACGATCCGGCCAGCACGCGGTCGACGCCGTGACGGGCCAGGCGCGCGGGTCCGGTCAGGGCGCAGACATCGCCGCTGTCCAGCCTCAGCGTCGTGGTGCGTCCGCCCTCCGCCGCGCCGATGCGGAACGTCGCCGTGTCTCCCAGCGAGACCGACAGGACGGGCGCGCCGAGGTCGGCCTCGTCCTTGTCTTGGTGCAGGCCCATCTTGGCCGCATCGCGATACAGATTGACCAGACACGCGTCCGGCGGCGTGGTCCAGCCGACCGTGGCGTCCCACAGGTCGAGCAGCATAGTCGGGATCGCCGGCCAGGGTCGCCCGGTTTCGGGATGGGTCGACTGATAGCGATAGCCGCCCCGGTCGGAGACCCAGCCCAGCGGTCCGAAGTTGCTCATCTGAACCGAGAATGGTCGACCGCCCGGCGTGGTCGGTCGATAAAGGGGCGCGTCATCCAGTCGGCCGAACACCTCGGCGACCAGATCAGCCTGCGCCGCGGCATCGAACGCCCCCGGCCAGAGCCGGAAGCCCTCGACGGCGGTCTTCACCTCAACGGGTGTAGGTGTATTCGCTGACCTCACAGACATTGATGCGCGACCGCGTCAGCTCCTGACCGTTGGTGAACTCGGCCTTGAAGTCATAGATGCAGGCGCCCGAGCCGTCATCGATGTTGATGCGCACATCCTGCCCGCTTTCCAGAACGTCCGAGCCAAGGATGTCCTCTTCCCAGTCGTCGCTGCGCGAATCCGACGCATAGAAGCGCAACATGGTCCAGCCGGTGCGGTTCTTGATGGTGACGTGCCGATCATAGCCGTCACGCGACTGGATAATCGGTGCTCCAGCAGGCAGCGCGGCGGCGGCCGCAGCGCCGACCAGAATGGCGGCGGCGACGGCCGCCTTGAGCATGGTCTTGATCATTGTTTCCTCTCCCTTCCTTCATCGCGGTCCCCTGAGCGCGATGGGAAATCTTATGCCCGACGATCGTTGTCTCCGCATCTTCGAATTTCAACGTTCTTCGAAAGGCTTGAATCGCATAACGCCCTTGCGGGCGGGGGGGATTTTCCCATATCGGGGCCAGCTTCGGAGAAACCCCGCGAAACTTGGGGCTATCCAGCCTGATCCACGCCAACCCAACCGGGGGCGGTCACGCGCGGCGCTTCGTCGAAGGCCGCCGCATCGCCCGCCGAACCAGAGAGACTGAAGAACACATGGCCAAGATTATCGGCATCGACCTGGGCACCACCAACTCGTGCGTCGCCGTCATGGACGGCAAGACGCCGAAGGTGATCGAAAACGCCGAGGGCAACCGCACGACCCCGTCGGTCGTGGCGATCCAGGACGGCGCGGAAGTGCTGGTGGGCCAGCCCGCCAAGCGCCAGGCCGTCACCAACCCGTCCAACACCTTCTTCGCGATCAAGCGCCTGATCGGCCGCAACTTCGATGATCCCGTCGTCGCCAAGGACAAGGGCATGGTGCCCTATGAGATCGTCAAGGGCCCGAACGGCGACGCCTGGGTGCGCGCCTTCGGCAAGGACTATTCCCCGCAGCAGATTTCGGCCTTCACCCTGACCAAGATGAAGGAAGCGGCCGAGGCCTATCTGGGCGACAAGGTCACCCAGGCCGTGATCACCGTGCCGGCCTACTTCAACGACAGCCAGCGTCAGGCGACCAAGGACGCCGGCAAGATCGCCGGCCTCGAAGTGCTGCGCATCATCAACGAGCCGACCGCGGCAGCCCTGGCCTATGGTCTGGAAAAGAACGACGGCCAGAAGATCGCCGTCTATGACCTGGGCGGCGGCACCTTCGACGTCTCGATCCTGGAGATCGGCGACGGCGTGTTCGAGGTGAAGTCGACCAACGGCGACACCTTCCTGGGCGGCGAAGACTTCGACCTGCGTCTGGTCGACTACCTGGCCGACGAGTTCAAGAAGGAGCAGTCGGTCGATCTGCGCCAGGACAAGCTGGCCCTGCAGCGCCTGAAGGAAGAGGCCGAAAAGGCCAAGAAGGAGCTGTCGACCACGACCCAATACGAGGTCAACCTGCCGTTCATCACCATGAACGCCTCGGGTCCGCTGCACCTGAACATCAAGCTGACGCGCGCCAAGCTGGAAAGCCTGGTCGAGGATCTGGTCCAGCGCACGATCGAGCCGTGCAAGAAGGCCCTGGCCGACGCCGGTCTGAAGGCCTCGGACATCGACGAAGTGGTTCTGGTCGGCGGGATGACCCGCATGCCCAAGGTCGTGGAAGCCGTGAAGGCCTTCTTTGGCAAGGAACCGCACAAGGGCGTGAACCCTGACGAGGTCGTGGCCTTGGGCGCCGCCGTTCAGGCCGGCGTTCTGCAAGGCGACGTCAAGGACGTGCTGCTGCTGGACGTGACGCCGCTGACCCTGGGCATCGAAACCCTGGGCGGCGTGTTCACGCCCCTGATCGAGCGCAACACGACGATCCCGACCAAGAAGAGCCAGACCTTCTCGACCGCAGACGACAACCAGTCGGCCGTGACGATCCGGGTCTTCCAGGGCGAGCGTCCGATGGCGTCGGACAATAAGATGCTGGGTCAGTTCGATCTGATGGGCATTCCGCCGGCGCCGCGCGGTATGCCGCAGATCGAGGTCGCCTTCGACATCGACGCCAACGGCATCGTCAACGTCTCGGCCAAGGACAAGGCGACCAACAAGGAGCAGTCGATCCGCATCCAGGCGAACGGCGGCCTGTCGGACGCCGACATCGACAAGATGGTCAAGGAAGCCGAGGCCAACGCCGCCACCGACAAGGCCAAGAAGGATCTGGTCGAGGCGCAGAATGCCGCCGACAGCCTGATCCACTCGACCGAGAAGGCCCTGGCCGAGCACGGCGACAAGGTCGGCGCGGACGAGAAGACGGCCATCGAGACCGGCCTGGCCGACCTGAAGACCGCCCGCGAAGGCACCGACCCGGAAGACATCCGCGCCAAGACCAACACTCTGGTCCAGGCCTCGATGAAGCTGGGTGAAGCCATGTACGCCCAGCAGCAGGGCGACGCCGCCGCCGAAGGCCAGCCGGCCGACGACGGCGTGGTCGACGCCGAGTTCGAGGAAGTGTCGGACACAGACGGCGACGACAAGAAGAGCGCCTGATCCGTCACAGGTCGCTGAAATGATAAGGCCCCGCTTGTCTTGCGATAGGCGGGGCCTTTTCATGAAACTTGCATCATTGGTCCCGGACCCCATGTCAGCCGGGACATCGATTTCGACCAACGCTCGATAAGAGGCGAGGCGAAAGCGAACGGGGAAGTATGAGGACGAACGCCCGATGGCGCGTGATTATTACGAAGTTCTGGGTGTCGAACGCACGATCGACGCCCCCGGCCTGAAAGCCGCCTATCGCAAGCTGGCCATGGTTCACCACCCCGACCGCAACGGCGGCTCGGAAGAGTCGATGGCCAAGTTCAAGGAGCTGTCCGAGGCCTATACGGTGCTGTCGGACGACAACAAGCGCGCGGCCTATGATCGTTACGGCCACGCGGGCGTGAACGGCGGCGGGGGCGGCAATCCCTTCGGCCAGGGCGGCCAGGGTTTCTCGGACATCAACGACATCTTCTCCCAGGTCTTCGGCGATGCGTTCGGCGACGCGTTCGGCGGACGTCAGGGCCGGGGCCAGCAGGGCGGACCGCGCCGGGGCTCGGACCTGCGCTACGATCTGGAGATCACCCTGGAGCAGGCCTACAAGGGCGAAGACGTCGAGATCGACATCCCCTCGACCATGACCTGCGACACCTGCGAGGGGTCGGGCGCCAAGCCGGGCACCAAGCCCGTCACCTGCACCACCTGCCAGGGCGCCGGTCGCGTGCGCCAAGCCAACGGCTTCTTCCAGGTCGAGCGCACCTGCCCGCGTTGCCACGGCCAGGGTCAGATGATCGCCGACCCCTGCACCACCTGCCACGGGCATGGCCAGGTTCGCAAAACCCGCACCCTGAACCTGAAAATCCCCGCCGGCGTGGACGACGGTTCGCGCATCCGTCTGTCGGGCGAGGGCGATGCGGGCCAGCGCGGCGGACCGCGCGGCGATCTGTACGTCTTCATCTCGGTCACGCCGCACGACTTGTTCGAGCGCGACAACCTGGACCTGCTGGTCACCGTACCGGTGCCGATGACGGTGGCGGCCCTGGGCGGCGAGATCGACGCGCCCTGCCTGGTCTCCACGGCCTGCGACGGCAAGTGCAAGGCCTCGGTCGCCGTGCCGGCCGGCGCCCAGACCGGCAAGACCGTGCGCATCAAGGGCAAGGGCATGCCCCATCTGAACGGCCGCAACCGCGGCGATCTGGTGGTCGAGCTGTTCGTCGAGACGCCCACCGATCTGACCGCGCGCCAGCGTGAGTTGCTGGAAGAGCTTGCCCTGTCGTTCGGGGAGGGGCAGAACCCCAGGAATTCCAGCTTTGCCGGAAAGGCGAAGCGTTTCTGGGCCGACATCCTGGGCAATCAGGACGCGGACGGGTCGAAAGAGAACGCGGTTTGAGCGCAATCTTCCACGCCGGCATTTCCGGCTATCGCGGCCGGATGGGGCGTGCGGTCTCTCAGGTTCTGGACGCCCGCGAGGACGTGGTGGTCGCCGCCCGCTTCGATTGGGGCGAAACCGCCGACCTGTCACTGTGCGACGTGATCATCGACTTCTCGACCCCGGCCGCCTCGGTGGCCCTGGCCCAGGGCGCGGCCGAGCGCGGCGGCCCGGCCCTGGTGATCGGCTCGACCGGCTTCACGGACGAGCAAGAGGCCGACCTGATGAAGGCTGCCGAGAAGGTCGCCATCGTCAAGAGCGGCAACTTCTCTCTGGGCGTGAACATCCTGATCGGCCTGGTCCAGCACGCGGCCCAGCGTCTGGACGCCCAGGACTGGGACATCGAGATCACCGAGGCCCACCACCGCCGCAAGGTCGATTCACCCTCCGGCACGGCCCTGATGCTGGGTGAGGCCGCCGCCGAGGGGCGGTTCACGGATCTGGATGATCTGCGCTCCAAACCCTACGACGGGGTCCAGGGCGAGCGCGAGAGCGGCAAGATCGGTTTCTCCTCCATCCGCGCCGGCGGCATCATCGGCGAACATACGGTGCTGTTCGCGTCGGAAGACGAGGTGCTGACCCTGAGCCACTCGGCGATCGATCGGTCGTTGTTCGCCAAGGGCGCGGTGGCCGCCGCCGCCTGGGTGCGGACGCGGGGCCCCGGACTCTATGACATGCAGGACGTGCTTGGCTTTCGGCAGGCTTAAGCCTGGGGCGCTGCGCGCCGCGCTATGTTCGCGACGCGGTCGCTCACGACTTGAGCGCTAAAAAGAGACTAAGCCGCGTTTTCCTGAACAGGCAGGCCGTAGGCTTCCCAGAGTGATCGGTCCTTCAGCGCCTTGGCGAGGAAGGCGACGTGGGCGGCCTGTTCCTCTGGCGTGGAGCGCGGCGCCAGGGGGCGGGGACGCTGGCCGTAGGCGGCGGTTTCGATGACGCCGCCGGGACCACGACCGACCGGCGCGGACGACAGGTCCAGCACCCGCTCCTTGCCGCCGCGAAGCTCCAGATAGACCTCGGCCAGCAGACGGGCGTCGATCAAGGCGCCGTGCAGCGTCCGCTCGACAAGCGACACCTTGTAGCGTTTGCACAGGGCGTCCAGCGAGTTGGGCATGCCCGGAAACCGCGTCTGGGCCAGTTTCAGCGTATCGATCCAGCGCGCCTCGCCGGTGATCGGCCGGCCGCATCGCGCATATTCGAAGTTGATGAAGTTGCGGTCGAAGGCGGCGTTGTGGGCGATCATCTGCGCATCGCCGATGAATTCGATCAGTTCGTCGGCGATCTCGGCGAACTTGGGCGCATCCTTGACCTTTTCGTCGGTGATGCCGTGAACCCGGATGGCGTCGGGCGGGATCAGCCGCTCGGGATTGACGAACCGATGGAAGGTCCGCCCCGTCGGCAACAGATCCTGGATCTCGATACAGCCGACCTCGATCAGCCGGTCGCCCGTCTTGGGGTCGAAGCCGGTGGTTTCCGTATCCAGAACGATCTCGCGCGCCATTCGCCCTTAATGGCCGCATTCGCCTCAGCGCGAAAGGCTCGCCGCGCCGCGCCGGGGAGATATCCACGACGGGTCGAGAACGACGGCGACGATCGCCTCGACCTCGGCGCGAGCAGCCTCCAGACCCCGGCCGGTGTCGATGACGAAATCGGCGCGGGCGCGCTTTTCCGCGTCCGGCATCTGGCGCGCCAGGATGGCGTCGAACCGTTCGCGGGTCATGCCGGGACGAGCCAGAACACGCTCCGCCTGGATCGCCGGATCGGCGGTGACCACCACGACGGCGTCGACGGCCCTGTCTCCGCCCGTCTCGAACAGCAGGGGGATGTCCAGAACCGCCAGTTTCACACCGGCCGTGCGCGCCGCCTCCAGATCCGCCGCGCGCCCCTGGGCGACCAGGGGGTGCACGATGGCTTCCAGACGACGGAACGCCGTGTCGTCTTTCCCAAGCGCCTCGGCCAGACGCGTGCGATCGACCGCGCCGTCCACGACGACGCCGGGAAAGGCTTCGCCCACCGGACCAACCGCCGCACCGCTAGGCGCGTAGAGGCGGTGAACCGCATCGTCGGCGTTCCAGACGACCGCGCCCAGATCGGCGAACATGGCCGTCGTCGTCGACTTGCCCATGCCGATGGAGCCGGTGAGACCGAGCAGGATCATGCCGTCTCGCCCAGATGGGTCATCAACAGGGCGCGAAGATCGAGAGGCGGCGGCGGGCGGCGGAACAGGGCTTCGAACGACGGCGCCGCCTGGCCGATCAGCATCGCCAATCCATCCACCGTCGGCAGGCCGCGTTCTCGCGCCGCCGTCAGAAACGGCGTGGCCAGCGGCTTGTAGGTCATGTCCATCACCACCGTGCCGGGCGCGATCCGGTCGAAGTCGATGCTGGGCTGAACGCTGAGCGCATTGATGACCAACGCTGCGCCGTCGAAAGCGGCCTCGGCCGTCATGACCCGAACCGATGGCCCAAGATCGGCGGCCAAGGCCTGAGCGCGTTCGGGCGAACGGTTGACGATGCGCACCTCGGCGCCGGCCTCGACCAAGGCGCCGGAGCCTGCGCGGGCCGCGCCGCCGGCGCCCAGCATCACCACCGGCCGCCCGGCCACGTCCAGGTCCGGCGCTTGTTCCCTCAGGCCGCGCATCAGGCCGATCCCGTCGGAACTGTCGGCCAGCACCCGCCCATTTTCGAACTGCAGGATATTGGCCGAAGACGTCAGCCGCGCCGCCGCCGTCGCCTGATCCGCCAGGGCGAAGGCCTGTTCCTTGAACGGGGCGGTGACGTTCAGCCCCATGATCAGACCGGCACGTCCCGCCGCGACCAGGGCCTCAAACCCGGCCGCATCGGCTGGGGCGAAGGGAACATAGGCGCCGTCGATCCCGCCGGCCGCCAACCAAGCGTTGTGAATGACCGGGCTGAGCGAATGGCCGACCGGATTTCCGGCGATCCCGGCGACCATGGCGGCCCCGGTTATGCGGTGCGTGCTCATGCCGCGATCACCCCCGCGCGACGTAGCTCTTTCAACACCGGCCAGAGCGGCAGGCCCAGCACTGTGAAATAGTCGCCGTCCACCGCTTCGAACAGCTGCGAGCCCAGCCCCTCAAGCCGGTAAGAACCGACGCAGGACAGCAGGGCCTCGCCCTCGGCCGCCAGATAGGCGTCGAGGAAGGCGTCGGAGAAATCGCGCATCCGCATCTGAACCGTATCGACGCCGGACCAGACGATCTGGCCCTTGATCGCCAGCGCTGCGCCGGAGTGCAGTTGGTGCGACTTGCCGCGCATGGCTTTCAGCCGCTCGCGCGCCGCGTCCAGAGACCTGGCCTTGGAGACCAGGCCGCCGTCAAAGGCCAGGGTCTGATCCGAGCCCAGCACCCAGGCGGTCTCGTCATCGCGCGAGACGGCCAAGGCTTTGGCTTCCGCAAGACGAACGGCGAGGGCGGCGGCGTCCAGATCGGTCGAGACGGCCTTGATCGTGTCCTCGTCCACATCGGCGACGCGCACCTCGAAGGCGACGCCGGCGTTTTCCAGCATGGCGCGGCGGGCCGCGCTCTTGGACGCCAGGATGAGAGTTCCGCGCTCAAGCAGCCCGGAGGGCGATAGCGCACCAGGAATGCTTTTCACCAGGTCGTCCCGATCTTGTGGTTGCGATGCTCGCTCAGAAGATTGGTGATCGCCGCCGCCGTCTCCTCCACCGAGCGGCGGGTCACGTCGATGGTCGGCCAGCCGCGCCTCTCGAAGGCCCGCCGGGCCTTGATCGTCTCGTCGCGCACGGCGTCCTGATCGGTATAGTTAGACGACTGGCTGGCGTTCAGATTGTCGATGCGGTTGCGACGGATCTGAACCAGTCGATCGGGCGACACGGTCAGGCCGATCACCAGCGGGTTCTTCAGCTTGGTCAGCCGCTCGCCATCCTCCTGACCTGGCACCAGGGGCACGTTGGCCGCCCGGATGCCCCGGTGGGCCAGATAGATGCACGTCGGGGTCTTGGACGTCCGGCTGACCCCGCACAGAACAACGTCGGCGCCCTCCAGCTGATCCAGCGAACCTTGGCCGTCATCATAGGCCATGGCGAAGTCCAGCGCCGCGATCCGGTTGAAATAGTCGTGGTCCAGCGCGTGCTGGGCGCCGACGCGGGTGGACAGGGCCGCGCCGAGATAGCGCGACATGGCGCCGACCAAGGGATCCAGCGCGCCGATCTGCGGCATGTCCAGGCGACGGCAGCCTTCTTCCAGCTGCTCGCGCAGATCGCGGTCGACCAGGGTGTGGAGAACGACGCCCGGCGCGGACTCCACCTCCTGCAGCACCCGCTCCATCTGCTTTGACGATCGCACCAGGGAATAGATGTGCTCGATCGGAATGACGCCGTCGAAACGCGCGGTCACCGCCTTGGCCATGGCGTTCAAGGTCTCGCCGGTGGAGTCCGACACCAGGTGAACGTGGAAATAGGTGGCCAGACGGGCCGGTCCCGAGGGTCTCGCAGGGCTCATGAGACTGTCTGTCTCCCTGTTGAAAGTTGGGGGACGGCGTTGGACCGTCGGGGCGCCGTTTTTCTTACCCGCTGATCGATCCGCCCGCGAGCGGGGATGATGGTGGATCGCGTCAGCCGTCCGCCGCCGGATCATCCCAAGGCTGAAAACCGAATTTCCAACCGCTGTGGAAAATCCTAATGAAAGGTTAACGACGCTTAACCGCGTTCACAGCCACAAGCCCCCGCAAACCCTTGCCCGTTAAGGTTTCGTTAGGGATTGTCCACCGGCGGGATCAGTCGTTTCGACATCCCCGTTAACGATAGGCCAGGCGTGGATATCCGCTTTTGTTCCGCCGCCGGCTATCGAGTCATCCCCGCCATTCCACCGCCCTACCTGCCACTTCGAATCTTTTAATTCTTAATCTGATTAGGGATTGAGAGCGGGGGGCTGTGACCTTAATCCTCCGGCATGACCGATCAGACCCAGACTGCCGATCCGACACCCTTGGTGCTTCGGACTCTCCGCGGGGAGACGTTGGAGCGTCCGCCGGTGTGGTTCATGCGCCAGGCCGGTCGGTATCTGCCGGAGTATCGCAAGCTGAGGGCCGAGGCGCCCGACTTCATCGCCTTCTGTCTGAACCCCGAAATGGCCGCCGAGGCGACGCTTCAGCCCATGCGCAGGTTCGGCTTCGATGCGGCGATCGTCTTCGCCGACATCCTGCTGATCCCGCGCGCCCTGGGCCAGGATGTCTGGTTCGAGACGGGGGAGGGGCCGCGCCTGGGCGAAATGCCGATCCCGGGTCGGATGGCCGAACTGGCGCCGGCGGCGGGCGAGCATCTGTCGGCGGTGGGCGAGACCCTGTCCATCGTGCGCGCGGCTCTGGAGCCTGAACGGGCCCTGATCGGCTTCGCCGGCGCGCCCTGGACCGTGGCGACCTATATGCTGGACGGCCAGGCGCGCACCATCGGCAAAGGTGAACGCGCCCAAGCCCGCACCTACGCCTATGCCGATCCCGAGCGTGTCGACGAGACGCTGGAGGTTCTGGTCGAGGCCACCGCCAGATATCTGAAGATGCAGGCGGACGCCGGCGCCCAGGTTCTGAAGATCTTCGAGAGTTGGGCCGAGGGGCTGCCGGACGACCTGTTCGAAAGATTGGTCTTGAAGCCCCACCAAGCGCTTGTGAAGCGCACGCGGGAGCTGGGGGTCACCGTACCCCTCATCGGCTTCCCACGGGGCTCTGCGGCGCTTGCAGAGCGGTATGCTGAAGAGGTGGAGGTCGACGCCGTCGCGCTTGACACCGCCTGCCCGCTCGAGGTCGGTAAACGCGTGCAGCAGATCAAGCCGATCCAGGGGGCGCTCGACCCGCTATTGCTGCGCGCCGGCGGCGATCTGCTGGACCGACGCTTCGACCAGCTGATGGAGGCCTGGGGGCAGGGCCCCTGGCTGTTCAACCTCGGCCACGGCATCCTGCCGGACGTGCCGATCGACCATGTCGAACAGGTTCTGAGACGGATCGGCGCCCAATGAGCGATGCGACCCCCGGCCGCCGCATTGCGGTGGTGTTGTTCAATCTGGGCGGGCCGGACGATCAGGCGTCGGTCAAGCCGTTCCTGTTCAACCTGTTCAACGATCCGGCCATCATCGGCCTTCCGGGGATTTTCCGCACGCCTCTGGCCAAACTGATCTCCAGCCGACGCGAAACCAGCGCCCAGGCCAACTACGCCCTGATGGGCGGGGGGTCGCCGCTGCTGCCTGAGACCCGTCGCCAGGCCGAGGCTTTGCAGGCGGTGCTTGGCGCGCGGCTGGGCGGCGATGAGGTCAAGGTCTTCATCGCCATGCGCTACTGGCATCCGCTGACCGAGGAGACGGCGCCCGAGGTCGCCGCGTTCGGACCCGACGAGGTCGTCCTGCTGCCGCTCTATCCGCAGTTTTCCACCACGACGACGGAATCCTCGTTGAAGGCCTGGAACGCCGCCTATGCCGGGCCGGGCGTCAGCCGCGCCGTCTGCTGCTATCCGGCTGCGACAGGCTGGGTTGAGGCCCAGGCCCAGGCGATCGGTGACAAGCTGGACGAGGCGGTGGGCCAGCCGGTGCGGGTGCTGTTCTCCGCCCACGGCATCCCCGAAAAGCTGGTGACCGGTAAGGGCGATCCCTATCAGGAGCAGATCGAGACGACGGTCGCCGCCGTCGTCGCCGCCATCGAGACGCAGCGCGGGCCGATCGACCACGCCATCTGCTACCAGAGCCGGGTCGGGCCGATGAAATGGCTAGGCCCGTCAACGCCCGAAGCTATTGAAGCAGCGGCCAAAGACGGTGTCGGCGTGGTCGTCACGCCAATCGCCTTCGTCTCGGAGCATATCGAGACCCTGGTCGAGCTCGATATCGAATACGGCGAACTGGCACACGAAAAAGGGGCCAGTCCGTATTTGCGGGCGCCGGCGGTGGGGATCGAGCCCCTGTTCATCGACGCCTTGGCCGATGCGGCAGTGGGCGCACTGTCCCACAGAGGCGTCGCGCCGTTCGGCCAGGGGTGCAAGGCGGACTGGAAGGCCTGTCCGCATCGCAAGGCAAGGCAGGCGGCATGAACACCTATGATCTCGCACGCGGGCTGCACATTCTGGCGGTGATCGCCTGGATGGCGGGACTGCTGTTCTTGCCTCGGCTCTACGCCTATGACGCCGAGCAGAACGCCAAGCCCGAACCGCTGAAAAGCGAGATGCAGACGCTGTTGCGGCTGTGGCAGACGCGGCTGCTGCGCATCATCCTGAACCCGGCGATGATCCTGGCCTGGGTCTTCGGTCTGTGGCTGATCCACATCGATGTCTCGGCGCGCGGGGCCGCCTTCCTGGCCGAGCCGTGGATTGTCGCCAAGCTGGCGGGCGTCTTCCTGCTCAGCGGCTGGCATGGCTTCCTGGCGGCCCAAAGAAAGAAGATCGCGGCCGGCACGTCCAAATATTCGGGCAAGTTCTGGCGCATGACCAATGAAGTGCCCTTCGTCCTGGCCATCGTCATGGTGCTGTCGGTGACGACCGAGTGGACGTTCCGTTAAGCGGCTCCGCTTGACCTGACCCGCCGCCTGTGGTTCCGCTGGCGGCGAACCGTTTGGCGCCTCGCGCCGGCGGTCCCTCTCTTTCGTGACGCCTGCAGGCTCGGAGCCAGCGGGAGCCCGTCGCACCTCCCTTCGGCCTTTCGGCCAGACATTTTCAGAGACCCGCGCCGCAGCCGTCTGGCCGCGTGCGCCCGCGAGCCTGCATCATGACCGACGTCCGCGACACCAATCCCGACATTCCCGAGACCGAAGGCGTGGAGGTTGAAACCCCCACCCATCACGGGGCCGCGCACGAAGCCGGCGAGGCGGCGGGCGCCGATTCCGGCGTGGACACAACGGCGGATGACGAAGAGGACGGCGAGCCCGTCGTCGCCAACGGCCGCATTACGCTGGCCGAACTGAACGAGAAGACCCCGGCCGACCTGGTCGCCTTTGCTGAACAGCTGGAGGTCGAGAACGCCTCGAACCTGCGCAAACAGGACCTGTTGTTCGCCATCCTGAAGGCCCTGGCCGACGAAGAAGTCGAGATCATCGCCGACGGCGTGCTGGAAATCTTGCCGGACGGCTTCGGCTTCTTGCGCAGCTCGGACGCCAACTATCTGCCGGGGCCGGACGACGTCTATGTCTCGCCGTCGCAGATCCGCCGCTTCGGCCTGCGCTCGGGCGACACCGTCCACGGGGCCGTGCGCGCCCCGCGCGAAGGCGAACGCTACTTCGCCCTGCTCAAGGTCGACACGATCAATCTGGAAGACCCGGAAGCGGTCAAGACCAAGGTTCTGTTCGACAACCTGACGCCCCTCTATCCCGAAGAGCGGCTGCACATGGAAATCCAGGATCCGACGCTGAAGGATCGCTCGGGCCGGGTCATCGATATCGTCGCGCCGCTGGGCAAGGGCCAGCGCTGCCTGATCGTGGCGCCGCCGCGCGTCGGTAAGACGGTGATGCTGCAGAACATCGCCAAGTCGATCGAACGCAACCACCCGGAAGTCTTCCTGATTGTCCTGCTGATCGACGAACGTCCCGAAGAAGTGACGGACATGCAGCGCACGGTGAAGGGCGAGGTCGTCGCCTCGACCTTTGACGAGCCCGCCACCCGCCACGTCGCCGTCGCCGAAATGGTGATCGAAAAGGCCAAGCGTCTGGTCGAGCACAAGAAGGACGTTGTGATCCTGCTGGACTCCATCACGCGTCTGGGCCGCGCCTACAACGCCACCGTCCCGTCGTCGGGCAAGGTGCTGACGGGCGGTGTGGACGCCAACGCCCTGCAACGGCCCAAGCGCTTCTTCGGCGCCGCGCGCAATGTGGAGCAGGGCGGTTCGCTGACCATCATCGCCACGGCCCTGATCGACACCGGCAGCCGCATGGACGAGGTGATCTTCGAAGAGTTCAAGGGCACCGGCAACTCGGAAATCGTGCTGGACCGCAAAGTCGCCGACAAGCGCATCTTCCCCGCCATCGACGTGCTGAAGTCCGGCACCCGCAAGGAAGATCTGATCACGCCCAAGGATCAGCTGGCGAAGACCTATGTCCTGCGTCGCATCCTGAACCCGATGGGTCCGCAGGACGCGATCGAGTTCCTGCTCGACAAGTTGCGTCAATCCAAGAACAACTCGGACTTCTTCCAGTCGATGAACACCTGATGTGTCTTCGGGCGTTTCACGTGAAACAGGAGACGGTGCGATGAAGGTGAATGTTGAGGTCGATTGTACGCCGGCGGAGGCCCGCGCCTTCCTTGGCCTGCCGGACGTGACACCGTTAAATGACGCCATGGTCGCGGAAATGCAGAAGCGGATGGAGGCCAATGTCGCCGCCATGCAGCCTGAGGAACTGATGAAGACTTGGACCAGCTTCGGCCTTCAGGCGCAGGATCAGTTTCGACGCCTGATGGAAGCGGCGGTGAAGTGAGCCTTCGTTTACGTTCGGAGCCGTTCGGTCTGAGTTGATGATCGACACCATCTTCGCCTTGGCGACACCGCCCGGCCGAGGCGCCATTGCGGTTCTCCGCCTGTCGGGCCCCCGCGTCGAGGCCGCGTTGACGGCGCTGGGCGCAGCCCGTCTGAAACCGCGCATGGCGTCGGTTCGTGACCTCAGCCATGCCGGCGAGCACATCGATCAGGCGCTGGTGCTGCGCTTCGTTGCGCCCAACAGCTACACGGGTGAGGACGCCGCAGAACTGCATCTGCATGGCGGTCGTGCGGTCGTCGAGGCGGCCAGCCGCGCTTTGATCGCGCTAGGCTTGCGGCCGGCAGAGCCCGGCGAGTTTACACGCCGCGCGTTTCAGAACGGCCGCATGGATTTGGCGCAGGCCGAGGCGGTCGCCGATCTGATCGATGCGGAAACCAGCGCCCAGGCCAAGCAGGCGTTGGGGCAGTTGGACGGAAAGCTGAGCGAGACTTATGCTGGTTTCCGTCGAGATCTTCTTCACGCCCTGGCCCTGGTCGAGGCCGAGATCGATTTTCCGGATGAAGAGGTGCCGGACAATCTGGCCCGCACGGCGGGGCCGGTGCTGGACCGACTCGGCGCTGACCTGCGACACGCGGTCGATACGGGGCGGCGTGGCGAACGGGTGAGGGACGGCTATCGCATCGTCCTGATCGGAGAAACGAACGCCGGCAAGTCGTCGCTGTTCAATGCGCTGGTTGCGCGTGAAGCGGCCATCGTGACGCCGATCGCGGGCACCACGCGGGATGTGCTGGACGCCGATCTGGTGATCGGCGGCTATGCCGTGACCTTGTCGGATACGGCCGGCTTGAGAGATAGCGATGACCCGGTCGAGGCGGAGGGTGTGCGGCGGGCTCGGTTGCGCGCCGAACTCGCCGACTTGCGTCTCTGGGTCCGCGCACCTGGTGACCCGGACGGGGTGGCTGCGGCCTACGTCAAGGATGGCGATCTGATCGTGGCGACCAAGTCCGACCTTGGCGTCAGTTTAGCACGCGGCGGCCATGAGACTCTGGCGGTCAGCACCACCACTGGCGATGGCTTGGCCGAGCTTCGGGACTGGATTGCTGCCCGTCTTGCGCAAGATCTGTCAGGCGCTGACTTCCCAGCTGTGACCCAGGAACGGCATAGGCTGCGTTTGCTCGACGCGCTGGAAAGCGTCGATGCCGCGCGCGTTGCGCTCAATGTCGCGCCGGAAATGGCTGGCGATGATCTGAGGCGGGCTGCCGATGCTCTGGCACGTGTCACAGGTGCGATCGGTGTCGAGGACATTTTGGGCGAAGTCTTCTCGACCTTTTGCATCGGGAAGTAGGTTTAGCGACGCCAGCGTTTCACGTGAAACAGACCCGGTTCTCGGTCCGATCCGATTGGCCCACCTCTGGCGATCACACGCGTTTTGGCTTATGTGGCGGCGATGAATTCTCCCTATGATCTCTTGTTCGACGTCGTCGTTATCGGCGGCGGCCATGCCGGCTGTGAAGCGGCGGCGGCTTCTGCGCGGGCCGGCGCCCGCACGGTTCTGCTGACCCAGAAGCTGGAGACGATCGGCGAGATGTCGTGCAATCCTGCCATCGGAGGGCTTGGGAAGGGCCATCTGGTTCGCGAGATCGACGCCATGGACGGCGTCATGGGACGTTTGGCCGATGTGTCCGGCATCCAATTCCGCCTGCTGAACCGATCCAAGGGCGCCGCCGTTCGGGGTCCGCGCAGTCAAATCGACCGCCGCCTTTATCGCGATGCGATGCAGGCAGAACTTCAGGCGACGCCTAATCTGACCCTGATGGCGGGGACGGCCGAGCGGCTTGTTCTCGAAGGTAGCCGTGTAGTCGGTGTCATCACCGGCGCGGGAGAGACGGTTCGCGCCGTGGCGGTCGTCCTGACGACCGGCACCTTCCTCAATGGTGTCATCCATCGCGGCGACGAACGCATTCCGGCGGGTCGGCATGGCGAGGAGCCCTCGACGGGTCTGGCCGCCGATCTTCATGCCGCTGACCTTATGATGGGACGTCTGAAGACAGGCACGCCCGCACGCCTGGACGGCCGGACGATCGCCTGGGACCGTCTGGAAATGCAGCAGGCGGACGAGGCGCCGTCCGCCTTCTCCTTCCTGACCGACCGGATCGACGTGCCCCAGATCGCCTGCGGCGTAACTCACACGAATGAGGAGACCCATCGGATCATCGCTGAGAACCTTGGCGAGAGCGCCGTCTATGGGGGAAAGCTGTCGGGACGCGGGCCGCGTTACTGTCCGTCGATCGAAGACAAGGTTGTTCGGTTCGCCGACAAGACCAGCCATCAGATCTTCCTGGAACCGGAAGGTTTGAATGATCCGACCGTGTATCCGAATGGGATTTCGACCTCGGTGTCCGAGCCGACACAGCTCGCCTTCCTTCGCACCATCCCTGGGTTGGAGGGGGTCGAGGTCTTCCGATACGGCTACGCCATTGAATACGACTACGTCGATCCTCGCGAGCTGACGGCGGCGCTAGAGCTGAAAAAGCGTCCCGGACTGTATTTGGCCGGACAGATCAACGGCACGACCGGTTATGAGGAGGCTGCGGCTCAAGGGCTGATGGCGGGGGTGAACGCCGCGCGGTCGGCGGCCGGGCAGGAGCCGGTAATCCTGGGGCGTGATCAGGCCTATATCGGCGTCATGATCGACGATCTGGTGACGCGCGGCGTCACCGAACCGTATCGGATGTTCACAAGCCGAGCGGAATATCGGCTGACGCTGCGAGCGGACAATGCCGACCTTCGGCTCACACCCCTAGCGATCGAGCTGGGCATCGTCGGCGAGGAGCGGCGTGTTCGGTTTGAGTCCAAGGCTTCGGCGCTTGCAGCAGCGAGCGCTGTTTCACGTGAAACACTATTCACGCCCAACGAGGCCGGTGCGCTTGGCATTTCTGTCAATGCTGACGGTCGCCGACGGTCAATGCGCAAACTTCTGGCTTTCCCCGACGTGACTTTGGATCAGTTCGTTCCGGCCGTGCCTGTCATCGCCGATTGGACCGACGACGTTCGTGAGCAGGTTCAGATCGACGCCGCCTACGCCAACTATCTGGATCGACAGTCGCAGGATGCGGACGCTCTGAAGGCGGAGGAGGGGCTGATGCTCCCGACCGATCTCGACTACGGCGCCGTTGGCGGTCTGTCGAATGAGGTGAAGGAAAAGCTGGCGCGCGTGCAACCGCGCACCTTGGGCCAAGCCGGTCGGATTGAGGGCATGACACCCGGCGCTTTGACGGCGTTGTTGGCGTATGTGAAGCGCGCGCCAAAGGCGTCGGTCGCGGCCTGATGTTGGAGGCCGAACAACAGGCGTTCCTTACACGCGCCAACGCGTCAGTGGAACAGATCTCCGATCTAGAGGCCTTTCGGTTGCGGTTGGTCGAGGCCAATGCGGTGATGAATCTGGTCGGTCCGGACAGTCTGCCGGACTTCTGGAACCGCCATGTCTGGGACAGTGCGCAACTGCTCGATCTGGCGCCGGGCGCGAAGACCTGGGCGGATCTGGGGGCAGGCGCCGGCTTTCCCGGACTGGTGCTTTCCATCATGCTGAAGGGGCGGGACGGGGCGCATGTCTGGCTTATCGACAGCCTGGCCAAGCGCTGCCGGTTTCTTCAGGAGGTGGCGGACGCCCTGTCCTTGCCGGCGACGGTCATCGTCGGCCGGGCGGAGGCGCAGTCCGTGACGTGTGACATCGTCACTGCCCGCGCCGTGGCCCCGATGGACAAACTGCTGGGTTATGCACAGCCCTACTTCCAAAGGGGTGCACAAGGTCTGTTCCTGAAGGGGGAGCGTGCCGAATCCGAGTTGATTGAAGCGCGCAAATCCTGGCATTTCGAGGCTGAACTGGCCCCGTCGCAAAGCGACGTGCGCGGCCGCATCGTGACAATCCGGAGCCTCCGCCGTGCCCGCCCAACGCGCTAGAAAGTCCGCCCGCGTCCTCGCTGTGTCAAACCAGAAGGGCGGGGTCGGCAAGACGACGACGGCCATCAATCTCGGCACTGCGCTGGCCGCCATTGGTGAGCGGGTGCTGATCGTGGATATGGACCCGCAGGGCAATGCCTCGACGGGCCTGGGTGTTCCACGTGAAACACGGCGTGTCACCATCTACGATGTTGTCGTGGATCAGCGCTCCATCGCCGATGCCTCGGTGCAAACGACGGTGCCGGGTCTGTGGATCGTGCCCGCTGACGCCGATATGTCGGGCGTCGAGATCGAACTCAGCCAGGCGGATCGCCGGTCCTATCGGCTGCGCGACGCACTGCGTGCCCACGACGATGGCCCTACCGCGTATGACTATGTGCTGATTGACTGCCCGCCGTCGCTAAATCTGCTGACGCTGAACGCGATGGCGGCGGCGGATGCGGTGCTGGTGCCGCTGCAATGTGAGTTCTTCGCCCTGGAAGGTCTGAGCCAGCTGATGCGCACCATCGATATGGTCAAGCACAGCCTCAATCCATCGCTGGAAATTCAGGGTTTGGTCCTGACGATGTTTGACCGTCGTAGCGCCCTGTCGGGACAGGTGGCGAACGACGTGCGCGCCCACTTCGGCGACAAGGTCTATGAGAGCGTGATCCCGCGTAACGTCCGCGTCGCCGAGGCGCCGTCGTTCGGCAAGCCCGCACTGATCTATGACCTGAAGTGCGCCGGCAGCCAGGCCTATTTGCGACTGGCCAAGGAAGTGGTGAAGCGCGAACGCCAGCGGCTGAAGCTGGCCGCCTAAGTTTTGATAGAACGGAACAGTATTTTGGCTGAACGACAAAGAGGTCTGGGCCGCGGCCTGTCGGCGTTGATGGGACAGGACGCCGAGGCGCCGGTCGCATCCGACGCGCCCGTGCCCGCCGGCGTGCAACGCGTGCCGATCGAGAGCCTGAAGCCCAATCCGGACCAGCCGCGCAAGACCTTCCGCCAGGAGGATCTGGAGGAACTCACCGCTTCGATCCGCGACAAGGGCGTGCTGCAGCCGATCCTGGTGCGGACCCAACCGGGTGAGGACGGGGTCTGGCAGATCATCGCCGGCGAACGCCGCTGGCGCGCGTCGCAGGCGGCGCGACTGACCGAAGTGCCGATCGTCATCCACGAGATGGACGACGTCGAGGTGTTCGAAGTTGCGATCGTCGAGAACGTCCAGCGCGCGGACCTGAATCCGCTGGAAGAGGCCGAGGCCTATCGCGTTTTGATGGAGCGCTTCGGGCGGACGCAGGATGCTGTTGCGGGCGTGGTCGGCAAGAGCCGCAGCCATGTCGCCAACACCATGCGCCTGCTGCAACTGCCCGAACGCGTGTTGTTCTATGTGCGCGAAGGCAAGCTGTCGGCGGGTCACGCGCGGGCGCTGATCAATACGCCTGATCCGGGCCAGCTGGCGGACATCGCCTTCGTGGATGGTCTGAGCGTCCGCGAGACCGAGGCCCTGGCGCGCCGTGCGGTGGAGGGACCGAAGCCGACGAAGGTCAAGCCAGCGTCGGCGGCCGCAGGCGAGGAGGGGGCGGCCGATGTCGCCGCCCTGCAGCAGGATCTGGCCGATGCGCTGGGCCTGAAGGTGCAGTTGTCGGACAAGGGCGGAAAGGGCGAACTGACGATCGGATACGGCTCGCTGGAGCAGCTGGACGACCTGTGCCGCCGTTTGATGCGCGGCTGAGCGGCGGACTGTGCTAGGGTGTCGATATGACTGAAGACACGACACCCACCGCCGCCGACAAGCTGAAACAGGCGCTCGCCGCCAAGAAGGCCAAGGCGGGTCACGGGTTCAACGCGCAACCCAGCGCCAAGGCGGAAGAGAAGGCTGTGTCGGCGCGAAACGTCGCCATGGCCCAGCCCGCCTTCCGCAAGGCCTCCAAGCGCGGCTAGGGCTACAACCCCAACCGTCTGGCGCGACTAGCGATTTCCAGCAGCAGGCGTTCGGCGATCAGTTGGTCCGGCATTCCGGTCGTCTTGGTGGCGACATCGGCCGTGTTGATGCTGTCCAAGACTTCGTCCAGGGCTTCGAGCCGCCAAGATCGCGCCTGACGCAGCATTTCCGCCTCTTGTTTCCAGAAGACGCCGGCCGCCTTGGCAGCCTCCTTGGCGTTTGCGCCGTTGGCTTGCAAGATATTGATCCGGCGTAGCTTTCCGAGATGGATCGCCGCAGAGCGAACGGCGAGCACCGACGATTCGCCTTCGGCGAAAGCGCGCCTGAGCCCCGCCTGCGCCGGGCCGGGACGCGCGCCAAAGGCCTGAAGCGCCGCATCCGAAAGAGAGGCGTCCGGCTCGACGCCGAGATGATGCTCCAACGCATCCATATCCAGCGTCTTGCCAGAGCCGGGGCCGATGAAGAGCGCCACGCGCTCGATCTCCTGCCGCATCAAACCCCGCTCGCGCGGCAGGCGCGCGACAAAACGGTCCAGCGCGTCGGAGGTCAGGCCCACCTTGTCGGCGGCCAGGGCCTCGCGGACCATGCGGGCGACATCGCCGGTCTCGTCCTCATAGCAGACGATGCCGACCGCGCCGTTTTCCTTCTCGGCCGCCTTTCTGAGCGCGGATTCGCGGCCCAGCTGGTCGGCCTCGACCACCATCATGGCGTCGGGATTATAGCCGCCGTCGGCGTGGATCTTCAGCGCGGCGGCGACCGCCTTGTCCACGCCGGGCTTCAGCGCCGACAGACGGATGCGCACCAGACGGCGGCCGCCCATCAGGGACATGGCCGTCAGGGCCTCTTCCAGCTTCGTTTCATCGGCATCGATGTCGCTGTCGGTCAGGACGGTGACGTTGAAGGGGTCGTTCAGATCGGGCGTGACCGTTTTGCACAGCACCTCGGCCCGCTCAGCGACGCCGGACCGGTCCTTGCCATGGATCACCGCCGCCCGGATCGCCGGATCGGGCGCCTTCAGAAAGCGATCGATCTCGGGGCGTTTGGCCAGGATCACGGGTTCGACAGCGCCTGCATGAGGTCGAGGCGGATCAGCCGAGCCAGTTCGGCGGCGGCGCGCTCCTCGCCGTCCTGCTGGGCGGCGATGGCGGCATAGGGTTGGTCGGCGGCAGCGTAGGTCGTGGTGACGGTTTCCGTGCCGCTGGCGGGCGTTCCCCCGGCGGCCGGGGTCAGGGTCCAGGTGGCCTTGACCGTCAGTTCATAGCGGGTGGCGGTGTCGTCTATGCGGCGACCCAGCGAGCGGCGGTTCTGCTGGACCTCTGTCGTCAGGCGATACAGCGGCGTCGCGCCGCGATCCCAGGCGAGGACGTCTTCCAGCTGCTCGCGCAAGCGATAGCCCAGGCGGTCGTCCTGGGTCGTGACGGCGATCCGGCGCAGGGATGACCCCACGGCCGGCTCGGCGTACATGGGCGTGAAGCCGCAGGCGGACACCGCCAGAGACGCGAGTAACGCGAAAGCCGCCGCAATACGCATCAGCCGGCCACCAGATTGACGATGCGGTCCTTGACCACGACGATCTTCTTCACGCTCAGACCCTCCAGCCGCGCCTTGACCGTTTCGTCGGCCAGGACCAGGGCTTCGACCTCGGACGGCTCCATGCCGCGCGGCACGCGGATTTCCGCGCGTCGCTTGCCGTTGATCTGGATGGGCAGGACCACCTCGTCGTCGGCCGCGAGCGCAGCGTCCCACACCGGCCACGGCGCGTCCAGAACCATCCCGTCTTCTCCCAGCCGCGTCCAGGCTTCTTCGGCCAGGTGCGGGGTGAAGGGGGCGATCAGACGGGCCAGCGCCGACAGGGCCTGACGCTTGGCGTCGCCGCCGGCCTGGGCATTGTCGCGGATGGTGGCGACGAAGGCGTAGAGCTTGGCGATGGCCGAGTTGAAGCGGAAGCCTTCGACCCCTTCGGACACGGCCTTGATGGCCTTGTGCGTCTCGCGCAGCAGCTCAGCATTGGCCTTGTCCTCGCCCACGAAACCGGCGTCATAGGTGTCGAACAAGGACCAGGCGCGCTGGACGAAGCGGCTGGCGCCCTCGACGCCGCCGGGGGTCCATTGCACGTCCCGTTCAGGCGGGCTGTCGGACAGGACGAACAGGCGACCGGCGTCCACCCCGTGGCTTTCCAGAATCTCGGCCGGAGCGACGACGTTCTTCTTGGACTTGGACATCTTCTCGATGTCGCCGATGACCAGGGTCTCGCCGGTCGAAAGCTGGCGGGCGGAACGCACGCCGTTGTCGTTCTTGAGCTCGACGTCGGTCGGCTCGACCCAGGCGCCGTCGGCGCGGCGATAGGTTTCGTGGACCACCATGCCTTGGGTGAACAGTCCGGCGAACGGCTCCTTCACCGACAGCATGCCGGCGTCGGACAGGGCGCGGGTGATGAAGCGGGCGTACAGCAGGTGCAGGACCGCGTGCTCGACCCCGCCGATGTATTGATCGACGGCCAGCCAGCGGTCGGCGGCGGCCTTGTCGATCGGCGCCTCGGCCATGGGGGCGGTGAAGCGCGCGAAATACCAGCTGGAATCGACGAAGGTGTCGAGCGTGTCGGTTTCGCGCGTCGCGTCGGCGCCGCACGACGGGCATTTGACGTGCTTCCAGGTCGCGTGACGCGCCAACGGATTGCCGGGCACGTCGAAGGTCACATCATCAGGCAGGACGACCGGCAATTGATCGACGGGAACCTCGATCACGCCGCAGGACGGGCAGTGGATGATCGGGATCGGGCAACCCCAATACCGCTGGCGGGAGACGCCCCAGTCGCGCAGGCGATAGATGGTCTCGGCGCGGCCCTGGCCGGCGGCCTCGACCTTGGCGATCGCGGCGGCCTTGGCGGCCTCGACGTCCATGCCGTTAAGGAATTCGGAGTTGAAAATGCGGCCTGGGCCGACATAGGCCTCGGTTCCGATCTCGACCGTGTCGGCGTCGTCGGGTTTGACCACAGGCGTCACCGGCAGATCGTATTTGCGGGCGAAGTCCAGGTCGCGCTGGTCGTGGGCCGGGCAGCCGAAGATGGCGCCTGAGCCATAGGTCGACAGCACGAAGTTGGCGGCCCAGACGGGCAGTGTCTTGTCCGGATCGAAGGGGTGGCGGACGCGAACGCCCAGGTCCACGCCCAGCTTCTCGGCCTTTTCGATCTCGGCTTCGCTGGTGCCGGTCTGAGCACTGGCCTTGATGAAGTCCGCCACGTCCGGCCGGTGTTCGGCGATGGCCTTGGTCAGAGGATGATCGGGGGCCAGGGCCAGGAAGCTGGCGCCGAACAGCGTGTCGGGGCGGGTGGTGTAGACCTCGATCGGATCGCGGGCGTGGTTGGGTTCGCCCTTGGGGGAGACGGGCAGGAAGGCCGGCGCCTCGGCGATGTCCCACCACAGGGTCGCGCCCTTGGACTTGCCGATCCAGTTCTCCTGCATCAGCCGGACCTTTTCGGGCCAGCGGTCCAGGGTCTTCAGGCCGTCGATCAGGTCGTCGGCATAGTCGGTGATGCGCAGGAACCACTGGTTCAGCTTGCGCTTCTCGACCAGGGCGCCCGAGCGCCAGCCGCGTCCGTCGATGACCTGTTCGTTGGCCAGGACGGTGTTGTCGACCGGGTCCCAGTTGACCACCGCATCCTTGCGATAGACCAGACCGCGCCGATACAGCTCCAGGAACCAGGCCTGCTGCTTGCCATAGTATTCCGGATCGCAGGTGGCGAACTCGCGCGACCAGTCCAGCGACAGCCCCAGCAGCTTCAGCTGCTCGCGCATATTGGCGATGTTGGAATAGGTCCAGCCTTTCGGGTGGATGCCGCGCTCCATGGCCGCGTTCTCGGCCGGCATGCCGAAGGCGTCCCAGCCCATCGGGTGCAGAACGTCGTAGCCTTGCGCGCGCTTGGACCGCGCCACCACGTCGCCCATCACATAGTTGCGGGCGTGACCCATGTGGATGTTGCCCGACGGATAGGGGAACATCTCGAGCACATAGTATTTGGGCCGACCGGTGTCCTTCGTGACGAAGGCGGAAGCCTCGGCCCATCGGGCCTGCTGGCGGGGTTCGGCGGTCTTGGGTTCGTAACGGGCCACGGTCGTCCTGAAAGTCGAAAGGGCGCTGACGCCCTCCCGGCTCAACTAGCCCGAAGGACGACAGCGCCCAAGAAGTAATCCGTTTCGGCGTTCCCAGCAGGTCCGACGAAACTAAACCAGTCGGCGCTCAAGCAGCCGAAAGGCGGTAGCGCCAAAATAAAGCGAGCGCCGGCTTTAGCCGGCGTTCGACAGGTTCAGCTGGCGCGCCTTGGTCAGGATGGCGTTTTCCAGATCGGCCTCGGTCTGGGCGGCAACCGGGGCGGCGGTCCACTGACCATCGGCGCCCTTCACTTCCTTGGTCACCGTGACGTTCAGCGCGTCGGCGCGCAGACGGGTGTCCAGGATGAAGACGGTCGCCTTGAAGCGCTCGTTCGGCGTCTGGGGGTTTATGTACCAGTCGTAGTTGATGACGCCGCCCCACGGATCGGCGGTCAGCAGCGGCATGAAGCTGAGGGTGTCCAGCGAGGCGCGCCACAGGAAGGCGTTGACGCCGATGCCCTGTTGCACGTTCGTCTTGGGCGCAGACTTCTTGCCGCCGACGAAGGGAATGCTCGAGCAGGCCGACAGGGACGCGCCCAGGGCCACGCCCGAGACCAGCACGACCGCGACGTTCCGAACCAGGGCCTTGTTGAGGCTCATCAAGAGAAGTCTCCGTAAACTCAGGGACGTGAGAGCCCTCGCCCGCACGCGCGCACGGCATGAGGAATGCCGACTGCCAGGCTCTATAACACGGCGAAAAGGGGCGATGACAAGGCGAAGTCGGTTCCCGGCGCATCGCGCGTCGCGGTGTTTTGTGAAGGGCAAGTGAGATTTCGCCGAAATCCGCCTGAATCCCGTGACGCTTGAGACACATACGCCGACAACAATGCGCGGGAACCTTGTTATCGCCGGCTCATTGCGTTGACCGCGCAGACACCCGGTGTCTAATCGCGGGGCTCACGATCATATAAGGTCGGTTCAGGGTTGAAACGTCGCCTCATGGCGGGGTTCGAAGGATTTGATATGCGGTTCGGTGGTTTCCTGGCTGTGATGATGGCGACGACGGCGATGGCCGCGTCGACGTCGGCGCTCGCCCAAAGCACGTCCGCCGTTTCCCTTTCGGAGGCCCAGGCGGCGCAGCGCAATGCGCCGGCGCCGCAGCGTCGCGGCCTGCGCCTGAACGATCGTGGCCGCTGGGGTCTGGATTTCAACCTGAATCAGCCCGTGGGCCGCGAGACTGACTGGGGTGATGTCGAGGCCGGCGCCTACTATCGCTTGAACGACCGTCTGCGTGTGGGGGCCGCCGCCGCCGTCAGCACGCCGGAAGCCGATCCGGCGCGCGCGCCCGAAACCAACGGCAGGGCCCAGCCCCGCGTCCGTCTGGAAACCATCTTCAAGTTCTGATTTCGACCGGTCAGCGAAACGCCGACTGGATCGCATTCACCGCCGCCAGGCCGCATGCGCCTGTGCGTGCGAGCGTTGCGGCGTTTTGTGGCGTGACGCCGCCCAGCGCATAGACCGGCAGGCGGGCGGCTTTCACGTTCTGCTCGAATGCCGCGACGCCCAGGAGGGGTTTAGCTGCGGACGCGCCGCCCGCCGGAAACACCGGCGACAGGATCAGGGCGTTCAGGTCTTCGGGCGGGGGGGATAGACCGTGCCAGGCCGCCGTCAAAATCCAGCCGGGTTGGTCTGAGCGGATGCGCGCGGCCTGCTCTGCCGCACGTTCGGGAAGGTGCAGCCCGTCGGCGTCGATCGCCTCGGCCAGATCGGGGTCCAGCCCGACCAGCAGTTTCACGTCCCGATCGGCCGTCGCTTCCCGAAGCCGATGCCCCGTCTCAATGGCATCGGAGGCGCCAAAGGTGCGATAGACCACGGCCGAGCCGGCGGGCAGGCGCGCCGCCGTCTCCCACGGTCGGGGCGTGCGATCGGGGTCGGTGAAGAACAGCATCGCCGGCAAGGCTGCGGCGGCCGGGCTGACAGCGGCGGCGGCGCGGTTTAGAGCGGTCGCGGCGTTCCAGAGCGCGCGCGCATCGTCGCTGTAACCGGCCGGCAGGATCATGACCTCTTCTTCCTCCGCTTTTTCCGCCCCGTCCATCGCCGAAAGGGTCGTCGAGGTGCGGGCGCGCATCGACGCCGCCTGCCATGCGGCCGGTCGGGATCCAGCGGGCGTGACCCTGACCGCCGTTTCCAAGACGCAAGTCCCAGAGGCTATCGCCGCCATCCTGGCGACGGGTCAGCGGATCTTCGGCGAAAACCGGGTGCAGGAGGCCGAGGGCCGGTGGGCCGACCGTCGCGGGGTCGTGCCGGGCCTGGAGCTGCGGCTGATCGGCCCCTTGCAGACCAACAAGGCCGAGGATGCGGTCGCCCTGTTCGATGTGATCGAAACCCTGGACCGCGAAAAGCTTGCACGAGCCTTGGCGCAGGCGGGCGAAAAGCGCGGCCGATCGCCGCGCGTCCTGGTCCAGGTGAACACCGGTGCTGAACCCCAGAAGGCCGGCGTCCTGCCCGATGCCGCCAACGCCCTGATCGCAGCGGCCCGCGACACCTATGGGCTGACGGTCGAGGGATTGATGTGCATTCCCCCGGCGGATCAGGACGCAGAGCCGCATTTTCAGATGTTGCGGGACATGGCCGAACGCAACGGTTTGTCGGTCCTGTCGATGGGCATGAGCGGCGATTATGAAGCCGCCATCCGGTGCGGTGCGACGCACGTCAGGGTCGGAACGGCCTTGTTCGGGGAACGAAATCGACCCGAAACGCCCTCTAGCTCGTAACCCGATGTGAATATTCGCACCCCCAAGCCTTGGCGCGGGGGCCAAGCCTCGCCATTGTCTGTCCCATGCCTACGCCCAAGACCATTCTGATCATCGACGACGACGACGACCTGCGCGAGGCCTTGGCCGAGCAGCTGAACCTGCATGAGGAGTTTCGGACCCAGCAGGCGTCGACCGCCACGGACGGGGTGCGGATGGGGCGCGAGATTCGCGCCGACCTGATCCTTCTGGACGTCGATCTGCCCGACATGGACGGCCGCGAGGCCTGTCGCCTGTTGCGCAAGGACGGCGTGTCGACCCCCGTGATCATGCTGACGGCGCAGTCGGCGGACGCGGACGCCATCTTGGGCCTGGACGCCGGGGCCAACGACTATGTCACCAAACCCTTCCGGTTCGCCGTGCTGCTGGCGCGCATCCGCGCCCATCTGCGTAGCCATGAACAGTCCGAGGACGCCGTCTTCACCATCGGCCCCTACGAGTTCCGGCCCGCCGCCAAGGTGCTGATGGACTCAAAGGGCAAGAAGGTGCGGTTGACCGAGAAGGAAACCAATATCCTGAAATACCTCTATCGCGCCGGGGCCAAGCCGGTGTCGCGCGAAGAGTTGCTGACCGAGGTCTGGGGCTACAATGCGGGGGTCACGACCCATACGCTGGAAACCCACATCTATCGTCTGCGTCAGAAGATCGAGCCCGAGCCGGGCCATGCGCGTCTGCTGCTGACCGATGCGGGCGGATATCGGCTTCAACCCTAGAACCGTCTGGACGACAGCGTTCGCGCAGGCGATGAAACGGCATGATCGCCGCCTTCGCCCTCGCCGCCCTGCTCCAGCAATCACCGATGCCGTCCGTGGCGCCGGACGGCGTGTTCCGTTCGCGCGGCTATGGTCTGGTGATCGTCCGCGCTGGGCAAGACCTCCGAGTCTATCACGAGGCCGCCGGGGTCTGTTGGCCGGACCCCGATGGGGAAGATCTGAAAGACAGCTTCGCCGCCGTCGTCCCCGTGGCTGACGGCATAGGCTTGACCGAAGCGCACGACGATCAGGCGAGCATCTATGTGTTCGACAGGCTGCCGGCTCTGCCCCCGGCCTGCCAGCAGCCAGATTCGAGCGACCGTGCCGCCGTCCTGGCCATCTCGGATTTGATGCAGGCCTACTATCCCGGTTTCGAGGCCCGAAAGATCGATTTCCAAGCGCGTCGCAGCGAAGTGCTTGGGCGTCTTTCGCAGACGCCATCCCCCAGTCAGGCGTTCGCCGCCGCCGCCGACCTTCTATCAGGACTGGATGACGCACATATCGAACTGAGCGCAGAAATCGAAGGCCGCACGCAGGACCTTCAGGCGTCGAGCGGACGAACCCTGGACGCGGTCAACGCACGCGCCGAGCCAAGGGCCGAGAGGGCGTGGCTGGGCGCGTGGCGCGAAGGCGTCCTTCAGACCATCCTTAACGGTGAAGGTCACGCCGTCGCCAATAACCGGGTCTTTTGGGGGGTGCGCGACGGCGTAGGCTATCTGGCGATCGTGACCATGGGAGGGTTCGACGCCGAGGACGCCGCTTCCACAGAGCCGCTGGAAGCCGCGCTGGACGAAGCGATGATCGCTTTCGACGGGGCGCGAGCGGTCATTGTGGACGTGTCCAACAATCGCGGCGGCTATGACGCTGTCAGCCGGTTGATCGCGTCGCGTTTCGCCGACCAGCCGCGCGTCGCCTACACCAAGAGGGGCTGGGGATCGGGCGTCGCTCCGCAGGTCGTGGAAGTGCGACCTTCGGATCGACCGGGCTATCACGGCCCCGTCTGGCTTCTGACCAGCGACATCACCGTCAGCGCCGGAGAGACATTCAGCCAAATGATGACGGTATTGCCCAATGTCACGCACGCCGGGACCCGGACGAGAGGCGCGTTTTCGGATCAGAGCCCCGTCGTTCTCGCCAATGGTTGGCGCTTCGCCATGCCGATGGAGCTTTACGCCGATCCGCAAGGCCATCCGCTAGAAGGACGCGGGCTGACACCGCAGGTCCGCATCGATCTCTTTCCCGAGGGCGATCTGGACCATGGTCACGCCAAGGCCGTGAAGGCCTTGATGCGACAACTTTCGCATTAGGCCTTCACCTCGATCAAACCGGCGGATGGCCCAAGGCTGACGAAATCTATAGGCGGATCGTGAAAAGCGGCAGGAAGACGTGCACCAGCGGGCCGATAGTCAGGGCGTAAAGCAACGTGCCCACTCCGACTGAACCGCCCAACCGCCAACCGACGGCGATGACGGTTAGCTCGATGGCCGTCCGCACCCATTTGACCGGCCAACCTGTGCGCGCGACGATGCCGGTCATCAGGCCGTCGCGGGGACCGGGACCGAGACCCGCGCCGATGTAGGCCCCGCTGGCCACGCCGTTCAGGACGATGCCGGCGATCAAAAGGCCGGCCCGGAGCGGTAGGCCCAGGTCGGACGGAATCCAATCCAGGCCGAAGTTGGCGGCTGTGCCGATGACCAGCACATTGGCCACGGTCCCGATCCCCGGCTTCTGGCGCAGGGGAATCCATAGCAGCAGCACAGCCATACCGATCAGATTGACCACCAGACCGAAGCTGACTCCGCTGGGTTTCGCGACCCGCTCGAACACCCCTTGGTTCAGCACGTCCCACGGATCCAGACCGAGATCGGCGCGAACGATCAGGGCGATGGAGAGGCCGTAGAGGACGAGGCCGATGAATAGCTGGATCAGGCGACGGGTCATAAACCGATCAGATGCGCCAAACTGGCTATCGAAAACAGGGCCAGTTATGCCATTCTGGCCTCATGTCGTCGCGGTCGATCGGTCTTGTTTCCCTGACACGCCATCTCGGCGCCTGGCGGTCGCCGGGTGCTGGCGCAGCCTATCGACAGCTGGCGGGGGCGGTACGACTGCTGATTCTGGATGGCCGACTGCCCTTGGCGGCGCGGTTGCCCGGCGAACGGGAACTGGCCCAAGCGCTGGGCTTGAGCCGCACGACCGTCTCGGCCGCCTACGGGCACTTGCGCGACGACGGGTTCCTGACGGGCGGGCAGGGCGCCGCCGCGCGCACCAGCCTTCCGACCGGACCGGCGCCGCGTCATGAAACGACGCAAACGGACAGGGGCGGCCTGATCGACCTGACCGCCGCCGTCCTGCCGGCCGATCCCAATGTGCATGCGGCCTACGTGCGGGCGCTGGAGCGGTTGCCGGCGAACCTGCCGGGTCACGGTTACGAGACGGCGGGGGTGGAGGCGCTGCGTGAAGCGGTGGCGGCCGGCTATCGGCGGCGCGGCCTGGCGACCTCGTCGGGGCAGATTCTGATCACGCACGGCGCGCACAACGGACTGGTGCATCTTCTGCGCCTGACGACGCGCCCCGGCGCCCCGGTGGTGTTCGACCATCCCACCTATCCGCAGGCGATCGACGCCATACTGGCGGCGGGCGGCCGAGCCGTGCCCGTCGCCTTGCCGGACGGCGAGGGCGAGGAGGGTTGGGATGTCGAGGGTCTGATTGCGGCCTGCCGAAGCAGCAACGCGGCCATGGCTTATCTAGTGCTGGACCATAACAACCCGACCGGCCGGATGATGCGAGCGGCGGACCGGACGCGCTTGCTGGCGGGGCTGAAGGGGTCCGAGACCCTGTTGGTGCTGGATGAGACCCTGGTCGAACTGACCTTGAGCGGACCGCCGGCGCTCAGCGCCTCCGCCGTCGATGCGCCGCGGATCGTCAGGCTGGGATCGATGTCCAAAAGCGTCTGGGGCGGTTTGCGCATCGGCTGGATCCGCGCTGACCGGGCGGTGATCCAGCGTCTTGCCCAAAGCCGCGCCAGCTTCGATCTGGGTGTTCCGATCCTGGAGCAACTGGCGGCGGTCGAACTGTTGAATGACGGCGGCAAGGCCCTGGCGGTGCGTCGGCCCCTCTTGCGCGCCCGGCGGGATCATCTGCGGGCGCGGCTCGCTGAAAAACTGCCTGACTGGGTCTGTCCGCGCCCGGCTGGGGGATTGTCCCTGTGGGCGCGGCTGCCGGAGCCGATCAGTTCCGCACTCACGATCGCGGCCGAGGCCGAAGGCCTGCGCCTCGCCGCCGGTTCGCGATTCGGCGTCGACGGCGCCTTCGAACGCCGGCTGCGCCTGCCCTACACCTTGCCGGAAGATCAGTTGGACGAGGCGGTGGTTCGGCTGGGGCGCGCCGCCAGGAAGGTCGGCCGGGGGCGAAAGGCGCCCGCGTCGGTTAAGCCGGTCGCCGTCTATTGAGGATCAGATATCCAGATCAACCGTGACCGGCGCGTGGTCGCTGGGACGCTCCCACTCGCGGACGTCGTCGTGGATGCGGGCGGTGTCCTTCACCACGGCGGGAGTCAGGCCGGGCGACGTCCAGATGTGGTCCAGGCGCAGGCCGCGATTCGATTTGCGGAAGTCGGCGGCGCGGTAGCTCCACCAGCTGGCCAGTTTCTGGGGTTCGGGGAAACGGTCGCGCAGCACATCGGCGAAACCGCCGGTCTCCTGAAGGCGGTTCAGGGTCTCGACCTCGATCGGCGTGTGGCTGACGATCTTGGACATATAGCGGTGGTTCCAGACATCGCCTTCGCCGGGGGCGATATTGAAATCGCCGGCCATGACCAGGGGACGAGACTTGTCCTGCTTGGCCACGATGGCGGTCAGCTTTTCATAGAAGTCCATCTTATGATCGAACTTGGGGTTCAGCGTCCGGTCGGGAACGTCGCCGCCGGCCGGGATGTAGAAGTTCTGCACGTCGATGCCGGACACGCGGGCCGAGACGCAGCGCGCGTGACCCAGTTTGCAGACCTGGAAGGTGTCGCTGTCCTCAAGCGGCAGACGGCTTGCGATGGCGACGCCGTGCCAGCCCTTCTGGCCCGCCACGCGAAGGTGGGGCATGCCCATGTCCTCGAAAGCGCCGCGCGGAAACTGGTCGGTGGTGCATTTGATCTCCTGCAGCATCAGGACATCGGGCGCGCGTTCGGCGACGAAGCGGGCGACCTGGTCGATGCGCAGGCGGACGGAGTTGATGTTCCAGGTGGCGAGGCGAAGGGTCATGCCCCCGTCTAGCAGGCGCGCGGCGTAAAAAAAGCCCGGCCGCGACGGGCCGGGCTCTGGGAGGTTCGTCTCTCTCGCCGCCGGGGAGGGGGATATTCCAAGGCGGTAGAACGGCCGCCGCCGTTCGTGTGCCCAAAGTGTCACTGACGATTATAAAAGTCAAATCGTCATAATTGTCCGCTTGCGCGTGTTGATTATGAAACAGTCAGGACGCGGATCAGTCTCGCGGCGTTTGCGCCTGCGGCGCCGTCGCCCATTCGCCGCGCCAGTCGTAGCTGAGCGTCACGCAGTGTCGATAGGCGCCGTCCGACCACCGACCTACGGCCTGCATGGTCAGGGGACGGGGCGCGCGGACGCGGCCCATGATCAGCCAGACCTCGTCGGCGCCGGGACACAGGGCGCGCGACAGGCCGCGGCCGTCGCCGTCCTGATCGATGGCGTAGATATCGTTTTCCTCGGCGCCTTGCGGCAGGACGCGTCGCGCGGCCTCCGGTCCGCCACGCGTGAAACCGGCCGTGCCGCGTGCAGTGGTCGAGAACAGACGCTCCACCTGCACCGCGCCGAACAGACCGCGCCGCACCTGCAAGGTGACGCCCTTGGTCAGCGCCTGGGTGATCCGGTCCGACGCATTATAGGCCAGGTAGCGGGTGTCCGCATGGGCGGGCGCCGCCGCCGAACCGACGGCGATCAAAGCGAGAGCGGTGGCGGTGATACGGCGCATGCGTCTCTCTTCCTCAGGTTTTGCGGCGAGAACGGGGCCTGATCCGATCAGTGCTCGCCGAGGCAGCGCAGCGCGACCTCGAGATTGCGCAGGCCGTCTTCGCCGGTGACGGCTGGCGTTTCGCCGGTCGTGATGGCGCGCGCGAAGGCCTCCAGTTCTTTTTTCAGCGGTTCGGCCGGCCAGCTGTTCAGCATGCGGGTCGAGTAGGAGCCGTCCGGCTGCTGGCCGAAATATTCGGTGACCTGGCGCGTGATCAGATCGGCGACGATGAATTTGGTCTTGGTCGCCACCTGCAGCGTGCGGGTCTTGTAAGGGGTGACCCAGTTGGTGGTGATGTGGGCGATTACCCCGCTGTCCAAGCGGAACTGGAGCAGGGCCGTGTCCTCGCGATCAGCGCGGGTGTGGGCCAGTTGCGGCTGGACCTCGACGATCTCCGAGCCCGTCAGGTGGCGGATGATGTCGATGTCGTGCACCGCCAGGTCGATGACGACGCCGACCTCGCCCATGCGGGGCGGGAAGGGACCGACGCGCGTAATCTGGATCGAGATGATGTCGTCGTCGGCGACGGCGCGCTTGACGGTCTCGACCGCAGGATTGAAGCGCTCGACCTGACCGACCATCAGGACCCGGTCATTGGCCTTGGCCGCATCGATCATGCGCTGGGCGTCGGCGACGCTGGCGGCGATCGGCTTTTCGACCAGGACGTGGACGCCCTTTTCCAGCAGGGCGACGCCCATTTCGGCATGGAATCGGTTGGGCGTGGCGACGATGGCGGCGTCCAGACCGGCGTCGACGAAGGCCTGGGCCGTCGTGACGGGCGATGCGCCATAGGCGGCGGCGACGCCCTCGGCCGTCACCGCATCGGGATCGAAGACGGTGGTCAGGTCGAACTCGCGCATCTCGGCCGCGACGCGCGCATGGTTGCGGCCCATGACGCCGACGCCGGCGACGCCGATCTTGAGGGCGGGGGTGTTCGGCATCGGCTTAGCCCTTGTAGCTGGCGACGGCGGCGACGACCTTGTCCTGGGTCGCCTCGTCCAGATCGGCGTGCATTGGCAGGCTGAGGACCTGGTCCCTCAGTTGTTCGGTCACGGGCAGGCCGCCCGCGCCCTGCGGGAAGCGCTGATAGGCCGGCTGCATATGCATCGGCACCGGATAATAGACGGCGGTGGGCACGCCGTGATCCTTAAGGTGCGCGGCCAGACCGTCGCGATCCTCATGCTCGATCGTGTATTGCGCCCAGATGGAGACGCCGCCGTCGATGACGTGGGGCACGGCCGAGACATGGGGCGCGAGCAACTCGTTGTAGCGGGCGGCGATCCGGTTGCGCCATTCGATCTCCTGACCGAAGACCTTCAGCTTCTCGATCAGGATGGCGGCCTGGATGGTGTCCAGCCGGCTGTTCATGCCGATGCGCATGGCCAGATATTTGGGATCGTGGGCGAAGGCGGCGGCGCCGGCCTCCAGGTCCTTGGCGACGACCTTGCCGTGCACGCGAAGGGAATCCATTTCCTGCGCCAGATCGTCGTCGTCGGTCAGCACTGCGCCGCCGTCGCCGTAGCAGCCCAGAGGCTTGGCCGGGAAAAAGCTGGTCGTGGTGACGTCGGCCCACTTCAGAGGATGGTCGCCGTTCAGGGTGCAGCCGAAACCTTGCGCCGAATCCGAGATCAGCTTGAGCCCATGGCGGTCGCAGATGGCGCGGATGGCGGGATAGTCGGCGGGCTGACCGAACAGATCGACGGCGATGACGACCTTGGGCGTCAGGCGACCTTCGGCCTTGACCGCTTCGATGGCCGCCTCGAGCTTGGACGGGTCCATATTGTAGGTGTGGGCGTCGACGTCCACGAACACGGGTGATGCGCCCAGCCACGGCACGACCTCGGCCGTGGCCGTGAAGGTGAAGCTGGGGCAGAAGACGGCGTCGCCGGTGCGGACGCCCCAGGCGATCAACGGCAGGATCAGGGCGTCGGTGCCGTTGCCGCAGCCCAAGGCGTGTTTGGCCTGACCGAAGGCGGCGAGGTCGGCCTCGAACTGACGGACCTGCGGACCCATGACCCAGGCGCCGCCGACGACGGCCTCCTGAACGGCGGCCTCGATCTTGCCGCCAAGGCGCTGGCGCTGGGCCTGAAGGTCGATGAAGGGGATCATGAGGGACGCTCTCCACGGGGGATCGGGGGCGGCGGCCGGACAGGCGGGCCGCGAATGTCGGGTCGTCCTAGCAAGATCGGGCGCGCGGGCCAAATCGCGCGGCGTCACATCGCGTTGCCCTTTGCTACCGCACACAGGTCTTGGCGCCCGTCGGCTTGCGTCCTAAGCCAGCGCCATGACGACGCTTTCCGCCGCCCGGACCAGGGTCTCGAACTGGCTGTTCGACCATGCCCTGCCGCTGTGGGCCGAGCGGGGCGTGGACGCGCAGGGGCGTTTCTTCGAGCAGCTGGATTTCGACGGCCGGCCGGTGATCGGTCTTCGTCGCCGCACACGTGTTCAGGCGCGCCAGATCTATGTTTTCTGCGAAGCGGCGGCCTTGGGATGGGCGCAGGGCCGTGCGGTGGCCAAGGCCGGGCTGGATCAACTGATAGCCGACCGCCAACGTGACGACGGCCTTTGGGTCGCGGCGACCGATGACGACGGCGTGGTGGTCGATGAGACGCCTGATCTTTACGACCTGGCCTTCGTTCTTTTCGCGCTCGCGGCGGCGCACCGCGTCCTGGATGATGCGCGAGCCCGGCCCCTGGCGCTTGAGACGCTGGCCGCGATCGATCGGTTGATGGCGTCTGCGCATGGAGGATGGGAGGAGGCCCTGCCGCCGCGCCTGCCGCGTCGTCAAAATCCCCACATGCATATGCTGGAGGCCATGCTGGTCTGGCAGGCGATTGCGCCCGATCCGGCGTTCGAGGCGGCGGCGCGGGTGTCGCTGGACCTGTGCAAACACCGCTTCCTGATCGACGGCGCGATCCGCGAATATTTCACCGAGGACTGGTCGCCCGATCCTGCAGCGGGTCATGTGATCGAGCCGGGCCACCTCGAAGAATGGGCCTGGCTGCTGAAACAGCGCGGGGACGTCTCATATCTGGCTACGGCGCTGCATCGCCGAGCGACAGCGCAGGGTTACCACGACGGATTCACCATTCGTGAGATCGGCCCGACGGGAGAGGTGCTGGACGGCGGGCGGCGTCTGTGGGCCCAGACCGAGGGCATTCGCACAGGGTTGAGTTTCGGCGACGCGGGCGTGTCGGGGTTGATCGCCGCCGTGTTCGACACGCATCTGGCCACCGCCGTGCCGGGCCTATGGGTGGACAGCTACGACGCCGAAGGCCGCTCGCACGATGCGGCGGCGCCCGCCTCCAGCCTCTACCACCTGATGACCGCCTTTTCTGAACTGCTTCGGAGCGACGCATGACCGGCCGGCCCGCCGCCTTTCTGGATCGGGACGGGGTGCTGATCGAGGACAGCGGTTATCCGCATCGGCCTGAGCATCTGAAGCTGATCCCCGGTGCGGCGGCGGCGGTGCGGCGGATGAACCAGGCCGGTTATCGCACCGTGATCGTGACGAACCAGTCGGGCGTGGCGCGGGGCCTGTTCAGCGAAGAGACGATGAATGCCTTCAACGATCTGCTGGTCGCGCGACTGGCCGAAGAGGGGGCGATCATCGACGCGGTCTATTCCGCGCCCTTCCATCCCGAGGCGATCGAGGCGCGCTATCGCCATCCCGACCACCCTGATCGCAAACCCAATCCGGGCATGTTGCTGCGCGCCATCGCCGAGCACGCTCTGGACCCGGCCCAGTCCTTCATCATCGGCGATCAGAAGCGGGATCTGCAGGCCGGAGAGCGAGCCGGGGTGGCGGGCTACCTTTTCGAAGGCGGCGATCTGGACGCTTTCGTCCGCGATGTGGTCGGTCTCTAAGGACCGGGCGTCGCATTTCCTCGTCTGGTGAATTACTCTGATCCAAAATCGGAGGAGATCGCCAATGAGCGCGCCCTATCCATTCGCTGAACGCCGCTGGACTTCGCCGGACGGCCTCTCTCTCTTTGCGCGGGATTATGCGCCCGGTCCCGGCGTGGCGCGGCCGCCGGTGATCGCCATCCACGGCCTGACCCGCAACAGCGCCGATTTCGAAGCCATCGCGCCGCTGCTGGCCCAGAGCGGGCGTCGGGTGCTGGCGGTGGATGTGCGCGGGCGCGGCCTGTCGGACCGTGCGCCCGACCCCATGACCTATATGCCCGACGTCTATGCGCGTGACGTTCTGGTCCTGATGGAGCAGGCGGCGATCGAGCGGGCGGTCTTCGTCGGCACCTCGATGGGGGGGCTGATCACCATGGCGCTGACGGCGATGCGGCCCAAGGCGGTGGTCGCGGCGATCCTGAACGACATCGGGCCGGAGGTAGCGCCGGAAGGTCTGGCGCGGATCGCCGCCTACAGCGGTCAGCCGGTGGAGATCGGCTCCTGGGCCGATGCGGCGGCCTATGCGAAGCGGATCAATTCGGTGGCCTTCCCACACTATACAGATGCCGACTGGGACGCCTTCGCGCGACGCATTTTCCGCCAGCAGCCCAACGGCGAGATCGCGCTGGACTACGATCCCGACATCGCCGTGCCGATCCGGGCGGCGGGGGCCAAGGCGTTGGTCCCCAATCTGTGGCCGATGTTCCGGCGGCTGGCGAAGAAGAAGCCCACGCTGCTGGTGCGGGGCGCTGCCTCGGATCTGCTGAGCGCCGACATCGCCACGCGGATGAAAAAGGCGGCCCCGACCATGGCCCATGTTGAGGTTCCCGGCATCGGCCACGCGCCCATGTTGGACGAGGCCGAAGCCAAGGCGGCGATCTTCGAATTCCTGGCCGAGGTCGATTAGTCTCTGGTCGGATCGACCCGCGACGTGTCGCCGTAGGTGAGGGCCAGGAAGACGTCCTCCAGGTCCGGATCTTCGGTGGTGATGTCGGCGATGGTGACGCCGGCGGCGCGCACGGCGTTGATGACCTGCTCGACCGACGACTGCCCCTTCTTGTAGGCGACCGCGAAGGCGCCGCCCGGACGGGGCGTGACCTCGAAGCCAGCCAGCACCGGCGGCGTCGCCTGGGGCGTTTCCGGGGTCACGACGACATTTCGGCTGTCCAAACGGCGCAATAGCTGCGGCGTCGGCTCGCAGGCCACGACCTCGCCGCGATTGACGATGGCGATGGTGTCGCAAAGCTCCTGGGCCTCTTCGAGATAGTGGGTGGTCAGGACGATGGTCACCCCCTCCTCGTTGATGCGGCGGACGTAGGCCCACAGCTGGCGACGCAGTTCGACGTCCACGCCGGCCGTCGGTTCGTCCAGGATCAGGATGGGCGGATTGTGGACCAGGGCCTTGGCCACCATCAGGCGGCGCTTCATGCCGCCGGACAGGGCGCGGACATAGGCGTTGGCCTTGTCCGACAGGCCCAACGCGGCCAGCAGTTCGTCGGACCGGCGCTCATCCTTGGGCACGCCGTAAAAGCCCGCCTGCACCTCCAGCGATTCGCGCGGGGTGAAGAAGACGTCGGCGACGATCTCCTGCGGCACGACGCCCAGAGCGGCGGCGGCGTCGCGCGGCTCCTTGTCGATGTCGCGGCCCCAGATGGTCACCGAGCCTTCGGACTTCTTCACCACCCCGGCCAGGATGTTGATCAGGGTCGACTTGCCGGCGCCGTTCGGGCCCAGCAGGCCAAAGACGGAGCCGCGCGGAATGACGAGATCGACGCCGCGCAGGGCCGTCTTGGGGGCAGCCTTCTTGGACCCGGCATAGGTCTTCTTCAGGCCCCGCACCTCGATGGCGTTGTCGGGCAGGGCGGGGGTCTCAGACATGGTCGGTTATTCACTCGGACGGGACGGCGAGCGGCATAGGTAGGGCGAGGGACCGCAATCGCCAACCTGTCTAACCAACACTATCAGACAAGCAGGCCTGTCCATGTGTCAATGGTGCTTGACTCGAGCATTTTGCGTGTCTAGCTTGCTTGTCATAAAGACAACCAAACTTGATGGAGATCGCCATGACCCCCGTTCAAAAAGCCAAGACGCCTCTGACCCGCACCCGGCTGATCGGCTTCGTCGCCATGGCGGTCTGCGCCATTGGCTACATCGGTGGAGGACTGGCGCTGCTGGCGGGCAAGACCGATCAGATCGAGATGACGCATGCCGCCATCGCCGGCGCCGCCCTGCTGCTGATCGGCGAGATCGGTCTGTGGGTCGGCGCGGCCTGTCTGGGCCTGACGCTGTTCAAGAAGCGCAAGGCGATGCTGAACCGTCTTCTGGGCCGTCGCCCGGCGGCGCCCAGCGAGGTTTGACCTTCGAGGCCGGTCCGCCTAGGAAGCCCGCAAGCCTTTCAGACCCGGACCGGACCATGCCTCCCCGCCATTCCGACGCCATCATCCCGCCGCCCGAAGAGATTGTCGTCTCGACCAAACGCGTGGCCTGCGACGGCGGCGGCGGAGCCCTGGGTCATCCGCTGGTCTATATGGACATGGGCGAGGACGACTTGATCGAGTGCGGCTATTGCGACCGGCGTTTCGTCCTGTCGGCCCAGGCCCACGACGAGAACGAATATCTGAGCCCCGCGGCCCGCGCGCCCGAGGCCCACTGAGACCGTAACCTCAGTTCAGTCGCGGTGTCGCGGCGGTTGGGTCTATAGACGGCTGACACGCTGTTCGGACGGAGACGAGCCTTGCGCTATCTGCACACCATGGTCCGGGTAAAGGACATCGACGCCTCGCTGCACTTCTATTGCGACCTTCTGGGTCTGCAGGAGGTGCGCCGCACCGAGAACGAGGCGGGTCGGTTCACGCTCGTGTTTCTTGCCGCGCCCAAGAATCTGGAACAGTCGGCGGCGGAACGCTGCCCCGAGGTCGAGCTGACCTTCAACTGGGATCCGGAAGAGTATCAGGGCGGCCGCAACTTCGGTCACCTGGCTTACAAGGTCGATGACATCTACGCCGCCTGCCAGAAGCTGATGGACGGCGGGGTGACGATCAACCGTCCGCCGCGCGACGGCAACATGGCCTTCGTCCGCTCGCCCGACGGCATCTCCATCGAGCTGCTTCAGGAAGGCGCGCCGCTGGCGCCGGCTGAGCCCTGGGCCTCCATGCCGAACGTCGGCGCCTGGTGATGACGGCGCGGACGGCGGCTCTGCTGACGGTTGCGGCGGTCGTGCTGTCGGCCTGCGCCTCGACCACCGAGAGCAACACCGGCCGCACGGCGACGGAGCAGCTGCTCCTGGCGCGCGCCTCGGACCGGGCGGTCGAGGGGCTGGTCCTGCCGTTGCCGACGGGCGCTTCGGTCTTCATCGACGACGCCTATTTCCAAGGCGAGGGCACCCGCTATGCCGTCAGCGCGATCCGTGGCGCGATCTCGGACGCCGGTTTCAGCCTGGCCCGCAACAAGGACGAGGCGAACGCCGTGTTCGAAATCCGCGCCGGCGCCCTGTCGCTGGAGCAGATGCGGCGCGTCTTCGGCATTCCCGAGATGCGGATCCCGATCAACGAGACCTTCAATGTCGTCTCCCTGCCGGAACTGTCGGTCTACAGCCACCGCGACCGGGTCGGGGTCGCCGAGTTTTCCGGCTTCCTCTACGAAGCCAAGACCGGAGCGCCGCTGGGCGCCGTCGTGCCGATGATCGGCACCTATCGTATCCGCAGCCACAAGGCCTTAATGGTCGTGTCCTGGGGCCAGCAGCAGGCCCAGCCGGGTCAACGCGATCCGGGATCGAGCTGGACCGAATTCTGACGCTGACGCGAGGGCGTTGGAGCCCTATGTTCCGGCCATGACCGAGACGACTGCGCCCGAAAATCCAGAGACCGAACGCCCGATGACGCAGGATGGCCCTGCGCTGCGGCTTTGGATGATCGACGCCTCGGCCTACATCTTTCGCGCCTATCACGCCTTGCCGCCCCTGACGCGCAAGTCTGACGGCCTGCCGGTCGGCGCGGTCCAGGGCTACTGCAACATGTTGTGGAAGCTGCTGAAGGACATGAAGGGCGCCGATGGCCCGACGCACCTGGTGGCCATCTTCGACCATTCGGAAAAGACGTTCCGCAACACCCTGTACGATCAGTACAAGGCCCATCGCCCGCCGCCGCCCGAGGACCTGGTGCCGCAGTTTCCGCTGGTGCGCGAGGCGACGGCGGCGTTCGGCGTCCATTGCGTTGAACTGCCCGGCTATGAGGCCGACGACCTGATCGCCACCTACGCCTGCAAGGCGCGCGATGCGGGCGGGGAGGCGGTGATCGTCTCGTCGGACAAGGACCTGATGCAGCTGATCGGCGGCGGCGTCGTGATGTGGGATCCGATGAAGGACCGGCGTCTGGCCGAGCCTGAGGTCTTCGAAAAGTTCGGCGTCGGCCCTGAGAAGATGGTCGATCTGCAGGCCCTGATCGGCGACAGCGTGGACAACGTCCCCGGCGCGCCAGGCATCGGACCGAAGACGGCGGCGCAGCTGCTGGACGAATACGGCGATCTGGACACCCTGCTGGCCAATGCCGGCGAGATCAAACAGCCCAAGCGCCGCCAGACCCTGATTGACTTCGCCGACCAGATCCGTCTGTCGCGCGAACTGGTGCGCCTGACCTGCGATGCGCCGGCGCCCGAGGCGATCGACGATTTCGCCGTGCGCGATCCCGATCCTGCGATCCTGTCGGCCTTTCTGGAGACGATGGAGTTCCGCTCGCTTCAGCGCCGCGTCGGCGACGGCAAGGCCGGGCCCAGCGACGTTTCCGCCTTTGCGCCCAAGCGTGCGCCGAACCTGAATGCGCCGGTCGCGACCCCTCGCTACGGCCAGGTCGTCGAAGGTCCGGCCGAGGTCCAGACCTTCGATCACGCTGCCTACGAATGCGTCCAGACCGAAGAGGCGCTGGATCGCTGGATCGCGCGCGCAACCGAGGTCGGCGTTGTCGGCTTCGACACCGAGACCGATACGTTGTCGGCGACCCATGCTGGCCTGTGCGGCGTGTCGCTGGCGGTGGGGCCGAACGAGGCCTGCTACATCCCCCTGACGCACGAGCATGAGCCGCAGGCCGGCGAGGGCGGTTTGTTTGGCGAAGCAGGCGAAGCGCCCGAGCCGATCCATCAGCTGGACAAGCCCACGACCCTGGCCAAGCTGAAGACGTTGCTGGAAGACTCGTCAGTCCTGAAGGTGCTTCAGAACGCCAAGTACGACATCGCCGTCATGGCGCGTCGAGGCATCCGCGTCGCGCCCTATGACGACACGATGCTGATCTCCTATGTGCTGGAGGGCGGACTTCACGGGCACGGCATGGACGAGTTGGCGCGCCTGCACCTGGGCCACGAGCCGATTCCGTTCAAGAGCGTGGCGGGGACCGGCAAGAGCCAGAAATCCTTCAAGCACGTCGCGCTGAAACCCGCCTCGGAATATGCGGCCGAGGATGCGGACGTGACCCTTCGGTTGTGGCGTATTCTGAAACCCCGTCTGGCGCGGGAGGGCCTATCCACCGTCTATGAGACGCTGGAGCGCGGCATGCCGACGGTGCTGGCGGACATGGAGCTGAACGGGGTCCGCATCGATCCCGACCGGCTGAAGCGGCTATCCAGCGAATTCGGCCTGCGCATGGCCGAGCTGGAGGCCCAGGCTCATGAGATCGCCGGGCGGCCCTTCAATATCGGCTCGCCGCGTCAGATCGGCGAGATCCTGTTCGGCGAACTGAACCTGCCGGGCGGCAAGAAGACCGCCTCGGGTCAATGGGGCACCGACGCCAGCGTGCTGGAGGAACTGGCGCTCAGCCACGATCTACCGCGTGCGATCCTGGACTGGCGCCAGCTGTCGAAGCTGAAGGGCACCTATACCGACGCCCTGACCGCCGCCGCCGACCCCATGACCGATAGGGTGCACACCAGCTATCAACTGGCCGCCGCCACCACGGGCCGTCTGGCGTCCAGCGATCCCAACCTGCAGAACATCCCGATCCGCACCGAGACGGGCCGCGAAATCCGCCAGGCCTTCATCGCCGCGCCCGGCAATGTCCTGATCAGCGCCGACTACAGCCAGATCGAGCTGCGCCTTTTGGCCCATATCGGCGACATCCCCGAGCTGAAGCGCGCCTTCAAGGCGGGGCTGGATATTCACGCGGCGACAGCCTCGGAGATGTTCGGCGTCCCGGTCGAGGGCATGCCGTCCGAGACCCGCCGGCGCGCCAAGGCGATTAACTTCGGCATCGTCTACGGCATTTCGGCCTTCGGTCTGGCCAACCAGCTCGGCATCGATCAGGGCGAGGCGGGGGCCTATATCAAGACCTATTTCGAACGCTTCCCCGGCATCCGCGCCTATATGGACAAGACCAAGGCCGAGGTGCGCCAGACCGGTTTCGTTTCGACCGTCTTCGGCCGCCGAATCCACATCCCGGCCATTCACTCCAAGTCCGGCGCCGAACGCCAGTTCGGTGAGCGCGCCGCCATCAACGCCCCGATCCAGGGCGCGGCCGCCGACATCATCCGCCGCGCCATGATCCGAATGCCCGCCGCCCTGACCGAAGCGGGCTTAAGCACGCGCATGCTGCTTCAGGTGCACGACGAACTGGTGTTCGAGGCGCCGGAAGCCGAGGCCGACCGCGCCATCGCCGTGATCAAACGCGTGATGGAAAAGGCGTCAGACCCGGCCGTGGACCTGACAGTTCCGCTGGTGGTGGATGCCCGCGCGGCGTCCAACTGGGACGCGGCGCACTAGGATCGGGCTAGGCGGCGATCATGCCGATGTCGTCGGGGAGTTCGCCGCGGCCGAGCAGGCCGGTTTCGAAGTCCATGAAGATGTCCATCAGCTCCTCGACGTTCACCGGAGCGGCGGAGGAGCCGAAGCGGAAGCGCCAGTAGCTGACGATGTGCTGGACGGCGCCCAGCTGATCGCCCAGCTTGGCGAACATGGAGGGGGCGTCCAGCAGGAAGTCGCGGAAGGCGATGGGGCGGCCTTCCTGCGTCAGTTTGGCGTAGGCGTCGTCATAGACACGCAGGGTGCGACTGACCTCGTCGCAGGTCTTGATGATGCGACCGCGCAGGACATCGCGGCTGCGCGCCAGATATTCCTTGGCGGCGTGATCGACCTTGCCAACGGGCTTGATGGTGCGCACGGCCTCGGCGACGCCGGCGACCTCGCCCAGCAGCGCGGCGAGCGTCCATTTATAGTAGAGGAAGCCTTTCCAGCAGAAGACGCCCTCCTGATACTGTTCGGGCGCCAGGCGCAGCGTCAGTCTCAGGGCGTCCAGCTGATCGCCGGGCGTGTTCGACAGAATCTTGGACGCCATCCGCCCGGCGGAATCGGAGTTCACCGCGATTGTGTCCGCGCCCAGGCTGAGCGTTACCAACGGCTCGATCTCGCTGCGGACGAAGGCCAGCATGCGCTGAAGATCGCTGTCGCTGATCGAGAAGTAGCAGGGCGAGGGGTCCAGGCCGCCGCGACGCAGCTGTTCGCGCAGCAGGAAGGGATCCAGCGACGGCAGTTTGTCGATCAGGCGCAGGGTTTCGATGTCCGGATGGTTGGGCGCGACGCCGAACGCCTCCATCATCATTCGCTCGAAGCCGATCTGATTGACGAAGACGTATCGGCCGCCGGTCTTCAGGTCCGCATCGTCGATGGGGATGACCACCTTGGTCGCGACCTGGCGTCGGCCGGTGAACAGATCGGTCTCGTTGCGCCGCAGACGATGTTTGATGATCAGGGCGCGGTTCAGCGCCGCCGTACGGAAGATCGGGCGCGCCGCCCAGTCGGGATTGCGCACGGCGCCGTCGGGTGCGCTGTCGCCGTTCTCTTCCCACACGCGCAACAGATTCAGGACGCGGGCGGTGGAAGCCGAGCTCTTGAGGTGCTCCAGGTTGCGGACGGCGCGATCAGTCATGGCGCTGACGCTACGCCAACAAATGTCACCAATGGCTTAGTTTCACCGTTAAAAAATCCTTGGTCGCCGAATTTGACTCAGTCGGCGCCTGCAACCTGCTTCCAGGCTCTGACGCGCCGCGCTGGCGCGTGACAGCGATCCGGGTCTAGAACGGCGGCATGCAGATTTTCGACATTCTGATCATCCTCGCGATCCTGGCCGTGACGGTCACGCTGGGCTTCGGCCTCTATTCGCTGTTCCGGGGTGGGGAGTATGCGCGCAGCCATTCCAACAAGCTGATGCGGCTGCGCGTCGGGCTTCAGGCGGTGGCCGTCATCCTGCTGGTCGTCGGCATGATGTGGAAGGCGACGCAGGGGGCCTGATCATGGTGACGCTGAACAAGATCTACACCCGCACGGGCGACGACGGTCGCACGCGGCTGGCGTCTGGCGCGCCGGTGTCCAAGAGCGACGCCCGGGTCGAGGCCTATGGCGCGGTCGATGAGCTGAACGCGGTGATCGGGGTCGCCCGGCTGAACAGCGGCCAGAACGACCGGATCGACGCCATGCTGGGCCGGATCCAGAATGAGCTGTTCGACCTGGGCGCCGATCTGGCCACGCCTCTGGACCCGCCGCCGGCATGGGAGGCCCTGCGCATCGTCGAAAGCCAGGTCGCGCGGCTGGAGCAGGAAATCGACTGGATGAACGAGAGCCTGAAGGCGCTCGACAGCTTCATCCTGCCGGGCGGCGCGCCCTTGTCTGCGCATTTGCATGTCGCGCGCACCGTCTGCCGACGGGCCGAACGCGAAGCGGTGCGCCTGATCGAAAGCGGCGAGGCCGTGAACGTCGAGGCGGTCAAATATCTGAACCGCCTGTCCGACCATCTGTTCGTCGCCGCGCGACGCGCCAACGCCAACGGCGCCAGCGACGTCAAATGGAAGCCTGGCGCGACCCGCTAGGTGAAACCGGTCAGGTGGCGGGACGCGCCGCCGCCAGTGCGGCTTTCTGACGCTCGGCCTCTGCGGCGCGGGCGCGGCTCTGGGCGGCGAGGTCCTGTTCGATGCGAACCAGCTCGCGGTTCTTCTCGGCCGAAGCCTCGGCGCGCGACACGCCGTTGGGGCGGCCGGTGATCTGGGCGATCGAGATGGGCTGGGCGCAGATGCGGTTTTCCATGTCGTACCATTTGCCCGCCGCCTCGCAGCGTTTGCCGGGCGCGACCCAGTAGTCCTGCAGGGCGAAAATCCCGACGACCGTGATGCCGAACAGGCCGAAGAAGATCATCGCCAAGCGGGGAAAGGTCAGGAAACGCTTCATCTCGTGGTCCGTTGGATAGGGATCGAAGCCACAGCTTGACCCCACGTTACGTTGACAGGCCTTCGCGACCGCTCCATGTCCTGCCCACACATTCAGGCGATTTCACGGATAGACCCATGAAGGTACTCGTCCCCGTCAAACGGGTGATCGACTATAACGTCAAGGCCCGCGTCAAGGCGGATCAGTCGGGCGTCGATTTGGCCAACGTCAAGATGAGCATGAACCCCTTCGACGAGATCGCCGTCGAAGAGGCGGTTCGTCTGAAGGAAGGCAAGGAACACCATGCCGCCGGCACCGCGACGGAGATCGTCGTGGTCTCCATCGGCGTCACCCAGGCCCAGGAAACCATCCGCACGGCGCTGGCCATGGGCGCGGATCGCGGTCTGCTGATTCAGTCGGACACGGACCTGGAGCCGCTGGCGGTCGCCAAGCTGCTGAAGGCGGTGGTCGAGGAAGAAAAGCCCGACCTGGTCCTGATGGGCAAACAGTCGATCGACGGCGACAACAATGCGGTGGGCCAGATGCTGGCCGCCCTGCTGGACTGGCCCCAGGCGACCTTCGCCGGCAAGCTGGTGATCGACGGCGGCAAGGCCACAGTCACGCGCGAGGTCGATGGCGGCCTGCAGACGATCGCCGCCGAACTTCCGGCGGTGGTGACGGTGGACCTGCGGCTGAACACGCCGCGCTACGCCTCCTTGCCGAACATCATGAAGGCCAAGAAGAAGGAGATCGCCATGAAGGCGGTCGCCGACTACGGCGTCGATGTCGCCGACCGCCTGAAGGTCATCAAGGTCACCGAGCCGCCCAAGCGGTCGGCCGGCGTCAAGGTGGCCGATGCGGCCGAACTGGTTTCCAAGCTCAAGTCCGCGGGAGCGCTGTAATATGGCTGTCCTCGTCATTGCCGATCACGACGGTTCGACCGTTCGCGACACCACCCACAAGACCGTGACCGCCGCGCTGGGCCTGTCGTCCGATGTGGACGTCCTGGTCCTGGGGCAGGGGGCGCAGGCCGCAGCCGACAGCGCCGCCAAGATCGCCGGCGTCCGCAAGGTGCTGCTGGCGGAGAGCGCCGGTCTGGGCAAGATGCTGGCCGAGGCGGTCGAGGCGACCGTCCTGCCGCTGGCCGGGGGCTACGACGCCATCCTGACGCCGGCGACCACGGACGGAAAGAACTTCGCTCCGCGTCTGGCCGCCAAGCTGGACGTCGCGCCGATCTCGGACATCATCGAGGTGGTGTCGGCCGATACCTTCGTGCGCCCCATCTATGCGGGCAATGCGCTGGAGACGATCCAGTCGGCCGACGCCAAGAAGGTGATTACGGTGCGCCCGACCGCCTTCGCCGCGGCGGCTGAGGGCGGTTCGGCTGCGGTCGAGAGCGTCGCCGGCGCCGATGCGCCCAAGACGGCCTTCGTGTCCGAGGAGATGGTCAAGTCGGACCGTCCCGAACTGGGCGCCGCCAAGATCATCGTCTCGGGCGGTCGCGCCCTGGGCTCGGCGGACGAATTCCATGCCGTGATGGAGCCGCTCGCCGACAAGCTGGGCGCCGCCATCGGCGCCTCGCGCGCCGCGGTCGACGCCGGCTATGCGCCCAACGACTATCAGGTCGGTCAGACCGGCAAGGTGGTCGCCCCGGCGCTCTACATCGCCATCGGCATCTCGGGCGCCATCCAGCACCTGGCCGGCATGAAGGATTCCAAGACCATCGTCGCCATCAACAAGGACGCGGACGCCCCGATCTTCCAGGTCGCGGACTATGGTCTGGTCGGCGACTACAAGACGGTGGTGCCGGAACTGATGGCCGCCTTGGGCTAGGCCGGGGTCGAATCGATCTGAAGAGGGCGCGGCGCCGATCGGAGCCGCGCCCTTTTTCTTGCCCGCAGAGGATCGCATGGCGAACTTGCCTGTAAGGCTGCAGCCCGGCGCTGTGGTTGACCGCATTGATGGGTGGACGAGCGACGCCGAGCGTCGACCCGTGCTCAAAGTGCGCGTCCGCGCCCGCCCGATCGAGGGAGAAGCCAACGACGCCCTGATTCGGCTCCTGGCCAAAAGCCCCGGCGTCCCGAAGTCGTCGGTCAGCGTCGGACGCGGCGCACAATCACGTTTGAAGATGATCGTCGTGCAGGGCCTGGATGACGAAGAGCTGCGCTCGCGCCTCCTCGACGGTCTTTCTGGCGATTGAGGAGAGCCATCCGGCCGGTTGGTGCGTTCTGCATCGGAACAGGAGACCAGCCCAATGACGATGGACGCCCGCATCCTCCACGCCCGCAGCGGCGTCACGCTCGAGCAGAAGGGCGATATCTACGCAGTCTCAAGCCTGCGGCTGTCCGAGCCGGCGACCTATGCGGAAGAGGCGGACGCCCAGCGCGCCTTCGATCATGAGGTCGCAGCTTCAGAGCAAGATCCAGAACTGATGTCGCGTCTCGGCGGGGCCTGAGAAGGCGAAACGCCTGTATCTACGGGCTTCGGATAGGCCCGAGATGACGATTCCTGATCGACGATCATGAGTCTGCGAGAAACTTTCCCTCTGGTGTCAGAATCCGCTTGCTGACAAATCAGCCTCTCCGTATAGAGCCGCCTCGCTCGGAAACGGGCCGGCCGACGGGGCCGCGGGGGTTTAGGTCCTCACGGTTTCACGGAAGAAAGAAGCGAAAAACTTCTTGCTTTCATCGGTTGGTTTCACTAAGTTCCGCGCTCCAATCGAATCGCCGACGGGTTTTTAGAGGTAAGCCTCGCTTTCCTCCGGTGGTTTCTTGCGGTC